>BNJT01000539.1_pt1:0-1105000 | contig 1561935 bp, 2165 predicted proteins | sample 8540491 | NCBI WGS metagenome assembly BNJT01 (sample SAMD00202455, study PRJDB9452) | human saliva metagenome | host: Homo sapiens
TAGCTAATGTTCGTGCATTTAGAGAACGTTTGAATCCGAGTATAAAGATTATAGGAACTGGTGGAGTTATAAATGGTAAAGATGTATTTGAACATATTCTATGCGGAGCGGATTTAGTTCAAGTTGGAACAACTTTACATAAAGAGGGAGTTTCAGTATTTTTCTAGACTAACTAAAGAACTACAAGAAGTCATGAAAGAAAAAGGGTACTCAAGTTTAGAAGATTTTTAGAGGTAAATTGAAAGTAATAGATTAGTACAAAGTTATATTAACTTTTATAGATTTTTAATCACAAACTTAGTTATTGTTTGAGGTTTTCTATTGAATAATAAAAAAATATAAAAATAAATTGTGGATAATACTTGAAAAATAATTTTTGAAAAATTGTTATTATATATTGTACAGACAAAAATATAGCACATATAAAGGCAAGAATATGGCTTGCAAGTTTCTACCATCAGACCGTAAATTTGATGACTATGGGCATTCTACTAATATATTTTTGTACTTTTAAATTATTATTTAAAGTATATATTTATTGTTGAAGAATTTCAGATCGCCCTATAAGTAATTATAGGTGATTTTTGTATTTATATAGTTATATTTGTCAAAAAAATAATATATAACTAAGGAGAATAGTATTTTGAAAACTTTTATTTTAAGTTTACAACATGTTCTTGCAATGTACGCAGGAGCGGTAATTGTTCCGATTATAGTAGCAGGAGGTCTTGGACTTACAGCGGAACAAACAACATATTTGGTTTCAGTTGATATTTTTATGTGTGGGATTGCTACATTTTTACAAGTATATAAAGGGAAGTTTACAGGTATAGGTTTGCCAGTTGTATTAGGGTTGTACTTTTACGGCTGTTGCACCAATGATAGCAATTGGTAATAGTGCAGGATTAGCAACTATGTATGGAGCAATTTTTGTTTCTGGATTGGTTGTAGTTCTTATAGCACCATTTTTTGCTAAAGTTGCCAAATTATTCCCTCCAGTCGTTACTGGTAGTGTTGTGACTATTATTGGTATTACTCTAGTTCCTGTGGCTATGAATTATATAGCGGGAGGACAAGGATCTAAAGATTTTGGTAATCCTAAAAATATTATACTTGCATGTATAACACTTGCTATTATTTTAGTTATTTACAAATTTACAACTGGGTTTATACATTCTATAGCAATATTATTAGGTTTAGTATCAGGTACGGTTATTGCTAGTTTTATGGGAATGGTAAGTTTTACTGAAGTTTCTCAAGCTGGTTGGTTCCAACATCCAACTCCGTTTAAATTTACTGGTTTTGAATTTAATATTAGTGCGATTTTAACATTTACAATCGTTGGTATTGTAAGTATGATAGAGTCAACAGGAGTATATTATGCCCCTAGGAAATATTTGTAATCAAGATGTAAAAGAACCTGATTTAAGAAGAGGGTACTCGGCAGAAGGATTAGCTGTTATGATAGGTTCATTAGTTAATGCTTTTCCTTATACGACTTATTCACAAAACGTTGGTTTAGTACAGATTTCAGGTGTTAAGAGTAAAAAAGTAATGTATGTTATGGTTCTTTTATTATTGGTATTTGGATCTATACCTAAAATAGGAGCTTTAGCAACAATTGTACCTCAACCAGTATTAGGTGGGGCTATGATAAGTATGTTTGGTATGGTTCTTGCTTATGGAGTTAAGATGCTTGGAAATACTGATTTTTGCTAAACAAGAAAAATCTTATGATCATTGCTTGTTCAGTTGGGTTAGGATTAGGTGTTACAACAGTACCAACAGCTTTTGCACAATTACCAAGTTTTGTTCGTATGTTTACTGATAGTGGTATTGTTTTAGGAACAATAGTTGCGATTGTTATGAATCTTATCTTTAATAGAAGGTCAAAATTAACAAAATAAGTTATTGTAAAAGAGGATTAAAGAAAAATAAATTTAATCCTCTTTTTTTCGTCTATTCTAAAGTCAAAAAAAACGATGTTTTTTTATGTACAAAAATATTTTTTTATGTAGTATAATTTAGTAAAGGTCAATTTTAGTCAATGAAGGAGGTGCCCTCATGAATAATAATATGACAGATATTCTTGAACAATATATAATGAGCTTATTTAATGAGGCTTCAGAAGATCATATAATTATAAAAAAAGAAGTAATGTCGCACAAAAAAATTTGACTGTGTACCATCCCAATTAAATTATGTAATAAAAAAACGAGATTTACTCCCGAACATGGATTTATAATTGAAAGTAAACGAGGTGGAGGAGGTTTTTATTAGAATAACCAAAAATAACCTTACACACTAATAAGGATTACATTGATTACTTAATTGAGACGGTAAATAATGAAATAATTGAGGTAGAAGAAGCTGTAAGAATAGCTAAAATTTTTACTTGAAAAAGGATTATATAGATAAATTTGACTATAATCATTTTTATAGATAGTGTTGAAGCAATAACATCTGTTCACAATCAATTTTTAGAACACATAGATGAAAATAGTATAGAAGAGATGATTTTTAAAAACAAAAATCAAGTTTAAAAAGATTTAACAATAAGATTTTTTTAACTAATATAAAAATATAATAAGAGAGGATAAGGTTATGTACATAAGATTTAATGAAACTGCCCTTATGGTGCTGACGTCAGCGAAAGAAGAAGCAAATGACTTTGGTGTAAAGGCTGTTGGAACTGAACATTTATTATTAGCTATGCTTAGTATGAATAATACATTAGCATGTAAAAACACTTAATAAATATGGTGTTTATTATGATGATTTTAGAAAAAAATGTTGTAGATTTTTTTATGAAGCAGAATTAGAAGGTACAGATTTTTTTATAGAAATGTATTAATGAAGATAGACTACACGAATGGAGCTGTTAGAACTATAGAGAAAAAGTCAACAGTTTGCAGATGATACATCTAGTTTTGTGGTTACTAGTGAACACTTATTATTATCTTTACTGAATGAGAAAAACAGGAACAGCTATTCGTTTATTAACTGACAAATTAGGTGTTAATATTGATGCATTAATTACAGAGTTGTTTGAATTATTAAAAACAAAGTCAAGGACTGCTTTCTAAATTATTTGATGGCTTTAAAAATTAGAAATGGCAGAAGATAGTTCTGCAAAAACTAAAACATTAAATTCATTAGCAAAAGATTTAACAAAGGATGCATTCAATAATAAATTAGACCCTGTTTTTGGCACGTGATAAAGAAATTACTAGAATGATAGAAATTTTAAATAGACGTACAAAAAACAATCCAGTTCTAATAGGTGAGCCTGGGGGTAGGTAAAACTGCAATAGTAGAGGGATTAGCTGAAAGAATAGTATCTCAAAATGTTCCAAGTAATTTATTAGGTAAAAGGGTAATGGTGCTTGATATGGGAACATTATTAGCTGGTACTAAATATCGTGGTGAATTTGAGGAAAGATTGAAAAACATAATTGCTGAGATAGAAGATGCTGGAGATATTATCTTATTCATTGATGAAATTCACACAATTATTGGTGCGGGAGGAACTGAAGGTAGTGCAGATGCATCAAATATCCTAAAAACCTGCCTTATCTCGTGGATTGATACAATGTATTGGAGCTACGACAACTGAAGAATACAGAAAGTATTTTGAAAAAGATGCCGCATTAGAACGTAGATTCCAACCGATTAAAGTAGAAGAACCGAGCACGGAAGATTCTATTAAAATACTAGAAGGGTTACGTCCTAAATACGAAGAACATCATAATGTAGAAATATTAGATGAAGCACTAGGTGCGGCAGTTAAATTAAGTACTACTTATATTACTGATAGATGTCTACCGGATAAAGCGATAGACTTAATAGATGAAGCATGTTCAAAAGTTAAATTAAGATTTTATAAATCTCCTGAAAAAAATTAAAAAGAATATGAAGACGAACTAAGTCGTTTAAATAAAGAAAAAAAGATAGAGCGGTAATTAATCAAGAATTTGAAATTGCTGCGAAAAAAACGTGATGAAGTAAATCAAATAATTAGTAAAATAGAAGAATTTAAAAATCTCTTGGCAAGATAGTTTATCTAAAGATAAAATTAAGATTAGTTCTGATCACGTAGCAGAAGTTCTTGCGGCTTGGACTGGTGTACCTGTAACAAAAATTAACAGAAACTGAGAGTGAGAGACTTCTGAAATTAGAAGAGATTTTACACAAGCGAGTTATCGGTCAAGATGAGGCAGTTGTAAGTTTAGCTAAGGCTGTAAGAAGAGCGAGAAGTGGATTCAAAGCACCGAATAGACCAATAGGAAGCTTTATTTTTCTTAGGACCTACAGGAGTAGGTAAAACAGAACTTGCAAAAAGTTTATCAGAAGCATTATTTAGTTCTGAAGATAATATGATAAGAATAGATATGAGTGAATATATGGAACCACATTCAATTAGTAGGCTTGTAGGAGCCCCTCCAGGATATGTTGGCTATGAAGAAGCGGGACAATTATCTGAACAAGTTCGTCAAAAACCATATTCAGTAGTATTATTTGATGAAATAGAAAAAGCCCACCCATCGATATTTAATATTTTATTACAAGTTTTAGATGATGGACGTTTAACTGATGCTTCGGTCGCGTAGTGGACTTCAAAAAAATACTATTATAATTATGACTTCAAATGTTGGAGTAAGTGAACTAAGTGATCAAAAATTCGTAGGTTTTGGTGGAAGTGAATCAATTAAAAATGATTACAAAAATGTTCAAAATACTATGATGGAAGCATTGAAAAAACAATATCGTCCAGAATTTCTAAACAGAATAGATGATATTATTGTCTTCAAGACTCTTGAAAAAGAAGAACTTGAAAAAAATCTCTGAATTATTAATAGATGGTTTATCTAAACGATTAGAAGATAGAAACATTATTATTAAACTTACAAAAAAAGCAATGGCTAAAATTGTAGAAGATGGTAGCATTAAAGAATATGGTGCTCGTCCATTAAAACGTAGTATTCAAAAAAATATTGAAGATTTATTAAGTGAAGAATTACTAAGAAATCCTGAGTTAACTGGAACAATCAATATCGACTTCAAAAATGATCAATTTGTTGTGAAAAAAACTAAGAGGTAATTATGGCGAAGGTTAGTGTAAAGTACGAATGTAATGCCTGTGGTTATCAGAGTTTGAAATATATGGGAAGATGTCCGAGTTGTAAAAAGTGGGCATCTATGGAAGAAGTAGTTGAAGCGAAAAAGGCTTCTAAGCATACAGAATTTGAAGTGAAAACAAACGATACAGAATGTGTAGAAGCTGGGAAATTAAAATCAGTTTCTACACAGGATGTACCCCGAACTCTTACTGATAGTGGAGAACTTAATAGAGTTCTAGGTGGAGGAGTAGTAGGAGGTTCATTAGTACTTTTAGGAGGAGATCCAGGTATTGGGAAATCTACATTACTTCTACAAATATCAGCATATTTAGCAAAAGAACATGATGTATTATATGTAACCGGTGAGGAATCTGTAAGACAGGTGAAGATTAGAGCTGATAGACTGAAAAACAATACTGACGAACTTTATGTATATGCTCAAACTGATTTAAATTTGATATATCAAGTTGTGAAGAAAATAAAACCTCAGTTTTTTTAGTAATAGATTCAATTCAAACTATTTACAATCCTAATATGGAAAACTCACCAGGAAGTATTACTCAAGTAAGAGAATGTACGCAGCAACTTATGAAGATTGCTAAGAGTTTAAATATAGCAATTTTTATAGTTGGACATGTGACTAAGGAAGGAACTATTGCAGGCCCACGTATGCTTGAGCATATGGTTGATACGGTGCTATATTTTGAAGGGGAAGGTCAGCACAGTTATAGGATACTTAGAGCGGTAAAAAAATCGTTTTGGTTCTACGAATGAAATTGGGATTTTTTGAGATGAAGCATAGTGGGCTAGAAGATTTAGCTAATCCTTCGCAGATGTTCTTAGAAGAACGTAGTAAAAAAACTTAGCTGGTGCAACGATAATTAGCACTATGGAAGGAAGCAGACCTCTTCTTGTAGAAATTCAATCACTAACAACTCCAACAGCTTTTTAATAATCCAAGGAGAATTTCAACTGGATTAGAGTATAATAAATTAATTTTATTGATGGCTGTTTTTAGAGAAAAAAAGCGGGGTATCTACTCCAACAACAAGATGTTTATGTGAAAGTGTCCGGAGGAGTCAAGATTGATGATCCAGCTGTAGACCTAGGTGTAGTTATGGCAGTGGCTTCAAGCTTTTAAAGATATAGCAGTCGATATGAATGATTGTTTTTATAGGTGAGGTCGGATTAACTGGTGAAGTGAGAAGGGTCAGTCGAATTGAGCAACGAATCAATGAAGCTAAAAAAACATGGATTTAAACGCGTAATAGTTCCAGTTGGAAATATGAAAAATTCTGATTTTCCCGAAGGAATTGAAATAATACCGGTAAAAAGATATACGAGAGTGCTTAGATATAGCATTTGGTAATGTATTTTTAATAAAAAAATTAGAGATGAATAGTTGAGAATCAATATGATTTTTCCTATTCATCTTTTTGTATTAAAATTTTTAATCTATGAAGAATACCAAAAAGATATCAAATAGATTTATCTTGAAGTTAGAAGGAATATACTTTTTTTAGTTTTTTTATTTTTAAAGAGATTAAGTAGTTTTTGGAAATAATGAAACTAAAAAAAGTAATATTTAGAGTGTATTAAAATAATTTTTGTTGATTAATATTTTAGTTGATTATTGCAGATTATTATTATTGTTATTATGGCGACTTGGGATATCTATTTATATAAAAAAATATAAGTATTTAAAATGAAGACGAGAGAATTCCTCTGAGATACTAGTATTAATGGTTTTGATAGTATAAAAATTTTTATGATAAAATATAAAGTAAATTTCAATTTATTTGTCTGTAATCAATGAAGATATAGTAAAAGGAGAAACCTAAATGGTCGGAAAAAAACAACATAAAAAAACAACACGAACGCCGTGGTGAAAAAAAGTAGAAACATATTCCATAAAAAAAATTCAAAGTAGGAGCAGCGAGTGTTCTAATTGGAGTAGGTATATTCTTTGGAGCTGGTGTTGTAGAAGCTAGTGATAATGGCACTCAAGCACGAGAAGCTACTAATACCCCGGATGAAGGAGTAAATAACGCTAATATTATTCCAGGGAATTCTGTAAAACCAGTAGCGAATAAAATTGAGAATACTCATGAGAAAGTAGCTACAGCAGTTGCAGAAAAGTTAGCAGTTCAATCAGGTGAAAATAGTCAAGCGGAAAGTACAACAAAAGAAGTTGACAAGTCGCTTCTTAATAAAAAAATCGAAGAATTAAAAAGCTCAACTAGAAAGAGTAAAAAAATAATACTAAACAAAAAAATCACTGATAGATGAAGCTTCTAAAAAAATTAGAATCAGCTGAAGCTTTATTAAAAAAATAATCCTACTCAGGAAGAAGTGGATAAAAAAAGTAAAAAGAGATTAGTTCATTAACTTCTATTCTAAAAATCGATCAAAGCTGTAGAAATATCTAAAGAAAACAAAAATCAAGATAGTCGTAATGGCAAAAAGATGGAAGAAGGAACTGGTTTCCGTACAGGAGTAACAGCCCAAGCTTTAACAGGGTCAATTCATTTTGATACATCGAAAGGACCAACTGAAAAACAAATTCCAGTTGCAAATAATGGTGATGGTGAACGTGTCATTAATATGGCGATTACTTACTCAGCTTCTTCGAGTGAAACGGTGACAGATGGTAAAGTACGTGTAACGATACCAAAAGAATTTTTGCATTCTACTAAAAAACCAGAATTTGCAAATTCAACATTTGTAAAAAGTGTTGATGATTTATCAACTACTACAAATTATGTTTATGATTTAAATTTAAATTCTATGAGTGGGGGAACTGTTGCTGAAAGTTTATTAAAATTATATGTGGGTACCTCTATAAAAAAATGCTCCATCAAAAGGTGATGTATTATCAGTTACTATAGATTTTTATATCAGGAGGAGAAACTTTATCAACAAAGTCAGCTAGAGCTTCTTTTGACTATTTGTCAGAAATTTTATATAGAGAAAAAGAGTGGCGACCTAAAACTGTCAAATATATGGTCGATCAGTTTGGTGCACCGTTACCGGAATTTAAAATGGGATCAGTTTCGAATGGAACTTTCAAGCCAATTGAAGGCAATACATTTAAATTACCATTTATTATGAGTGATCAAAAGCTTTTTTTCAATAATCAAGAAACGGAACAAAATGGGAATGGACGTTTAACAAGTTATGATTATACAATTAGTGGGATACCGATTTCTTAGAGTTAGATCCAACAAATATAAAAAAATAATAAGTTTTTGGACATTAGAAAATGGAGTTTTTAACATTACATCCAGATGAAAAGAATGGTATTGATCAAAGTTTACTTTATGGTGGACCAATTTTAAAAGTAAAAGAAGGAGCTTTTAATAGTCCGGAAGCTATTGAAAGAGTAATTGAGTCAAATTCTACTAAAGGATTCAATGCTAATATCGTTTATAAAGCAGTTGGGCATAGACCTGATGGTTCTACATTTACTCAGATATTAGAAAATCCTGATGGATTTAGATTATATCTTGGAGATGGGATTCCCGCTATTAAAGAGATGGATACAGGAATTTACCCTGAAACCAGTCAACGCTTATACTCACATGCAAGTAATGAAGATAAGTTTAACGCTAGATTCTATATACCATTTGATAAATTAAAAGGTGACGGCGCGTTCTTACCAAGTCAGTATATAAATTATTTTTATTCCAAAAAGATCAAGAAGGAATTATTTTTACAAAAATTCCAGTTAAATAGAGTATATACGAATGAAATAAGAGCTGATGGTTCAAGAGGGGTTAGAGGGTATTACAGAGAACAGTTAGATGGAAATTTAAAAGAGAATTTTTAAATTATATGGAGTAACTAAAGATAATCAAGCTGAATTATTGAAAGAATATACTTCAATTAATGAATTATATGATACTATCGAAATTAATCCTGAAAAGAAATATGAGCATTTAATCCTAAAACATCCGGGTATAGTAGATGAATTTCAAAGATATAATTCGACTTCTAAAACAATAACTGGATTAGAATCAAGACTTGGAGTAACTGTTGGTACATGGAAGGAAAAAGCCCAAGATAAAACAATTCAACGCTATGACAATAAAATAGCGCAAGGGTCTACATCAGAGAATACAATAGAGAGTGCTATAGCTATGGAACGTCCTGCTACGGGTAGTGGTGATCCTGCATGGCATATCAAAACTCCAACAAAGTTATCATTAAATATGAATCAAATAGGGAGTCAAACTTTAACTAAAGATCAGTTAACGAGAGGTCAAACAATTCCTATTGCTGTTACGTATACTGCTGTAGATTATTTTGGATTAATAGAATCAGATAAAAAAATGGAAATAAGACTTACGATTTAAATAAATTAGATCCAAATATTACTAAAAACAAGTGTGATGTTATTAGCAGATCCAAAGTTACCATTGAAAGACTTTAGATTAGCAGCAGATAATCGTTTATTATCGAAATACACATTACATTTTGGTGGAGCAAATGGGGATGCTGCAAAAAGAATCGTATGATAAACTAAAAAGAATCTTATGATACGGTAAATCCGACTAATATTATTGAAAAATTATAAAGGAACAGGGAAACGTGCTTACATCTTTGATTCAAAAGATTTAAATCTTACTAGTTATGATTTAAATGAATGGATAAAAAGGTGGATTATATAGTCCTACAGTCTTGACTTTTCGAAGTTGAAAATAATGGACAAGTAGAAGCTGGAACTTATGGGATTGAATCTTACTTAGTATGGAATAGTGAATCAGAAACATTAGTAGGTAATGACAATTCTATTAATGCTAATTTTGTTGAAAATCACGCACCAGGTTTATCTATTTCAAAAGCAAATATTAACGTTACTATTAATAATGTTTCTGAATATTCATCTTCTTTAACAATTGCTAAACCTGGGACTACGGGTGTGCGAGGAATTATTGATGTTAAGAATGGACAAGAAGTAATCTTATCGCCACAAATTGAAAAACTTAACAGATCTTCCTCAAAGAGTAAAAAGAAGCAGTAGTATTAATACCTAAGACAGAAGCTCTAACATATTTAGAAGGCCCAATAGTTGATGATTCAGACGAATATGATGTAGTTTATACGACATCAACTGCTACTGACAAAACTACTGGAACATATGTGACTGCTGATCAAATCACAAATTGGAAAGATGTTACTGCCGTTAAATATGTATTTAAAAATAATTATACTATAACAAAAGAGCATGCCTTTAAACATAACTTTAATCTACGTGTTGATCAGAATAATCCAAACTATGTGCAAAAGTACTTCTCAAATTTTTTTCTAAAAGATGGAAAAGATACTTGGTTAGAATCGAATGTTGTAGGATTAAGAACAGAAGATGTTCGTGGGAAACTAGAAGTGTACTATAAAACTGTAGATGGTGAGCTATTAAAAGAGTTCCCAAAAACTAGAGATTTTGAAGGACAGCCTTATGCTACAACTAAAGAATCAATTCTTAAAGGTTTTGTAAATAGATGGTATGCTGTGTACGACTATATTTTTATTGAAGTTCAACCAGATTCTGATCCAGAAAAAGGAACTTACGAAAGACAGGTAACTAAGAAAGTCACTTATCTATATGATAAGGCTAAAGTGAAAGTAGAAACTAAAAGATATTACAAGAACTATTAATTATATTGAAAAAAATAATGAAGGTAATATCATTTCTAGTCCAGTAACTCAAAAAAAGTAACAGTTTCAAGAAAAGTGTATACTGGAGAAAAAACAGGACGTGTTGTAGAAGATAATTGGGAAATTCCTGCAAATGCTAGATGGGAGTCTGTAACATCTCCAACACCTTCAGAATGGGAAAAACCAGAAGTAAAAGTTAATGATCAATATATTGCTAAAGCGGCAATTGATGAAGTAAGAATTACACCTGAAGTTCTTAATAATGGTAATGTAGTTGAAAATGTATATTACGAACGATTTGTACCAGTTGGTGGAGATGTAGTTGCAAAATACGTTATAGAAGGTACAACAACTGAATTAAAACCAGCAACAGACGTCGCTAAGGGATTAAAAGTTGGAAAAAGCTATACTTCAACAGCGCCAGCAGCAGGTGAAGAATTAACAGCTACTGATGGGAAAGTGTATGTATATAAAGGACATAAAGCTACTTCAGCTGGAGAACAAGGTACAGTTACAGCAGATAAACAAGAAGTCGTTTATGAGTACGCACCAAAAGTAGGTGGGAACATCGAAGTTAAATACGTCATCGTAGGAACAGAAACAAATCTAAAAGATCCAGTAACATTAGTAACAAATGGACAAGTAGGAAGTGACTATACTGCGACAAAAGAAAACACAATTACAAAAGACGGCTTAGTCTATGAATTAGTGAAAACAAATAATGGATTAAGAACAGGTTCAGCTACAGAAACAGGAAAAGTAACAGAAGCAAAACAAGAAGTCGTTTATGAATACGCACCAAAAGTAGGTGGGAACGTCGAAGTTAAATATGTAATTGCAGGAACAGAAACAAACCTAAAAGATCCAGTAACATTAGTAACAAATGGACAAGTAGGAAGTAACTATACTGCGACAAAAGAAAACACACTAACAAAAGACGGATTAGTCTATGAATTAGTTAAAACAAATAGTGGACTAAGAACAGGTTCAGCTACAGAAACAGGAAAAGTAACAGAAGCAAAACAAGAAGTCGTTTATGAATACGCACCAAAAGTAGGTGGAAACGTCGAAGTTAAATATGTAATTGCAGGAACAGAAACAAACCTAAAAAGATCCAGTAGCATTAGTAACAGATGGACAAGTAGGAAGTAACTATACTGCGACAAAAAGAAAACACACTAACAAAAGACGGATTAGTCTATGAATTAGTTAAAACAAATAGTGGACTAAGAACAGGTTCAGCTACAGAAACAGGAAAAAGTAACAGAAGCAAAAACAAGAAGTCGTTTATGAGTACGCACCAAAAAGTAGGTGGAAACGTCGAAGTTAAATACGTCATCGCAGGAACAGAAACAAACCTAAAAGATCCAGTAACACTAGTAACGAATGGACAAGTAGGAAGTGACTATACTGCGACAAAAAGAAAAACACACTAACAAAAAGACGGATTAGTCTATGAATTAGTTAAAAGCAAATAGTGGACTAAAAGAAGGTTCAGCTGCAGAAACAGGTAAAAGTAACAGAAGCGAAACAAGAAGTCGTTTATGAGTACGCACCAAAAAAATAGGTGGGAACGTCGAAGTTAAATATGTAATTGCAGGAACAGAAACAAACCTAAAAGATCCAGTAACATTAGTAACAAATGGACAAGTAGGAAGTAACTATACTGCGACAAAAGAAAACACACTAACAAAAGACGGATTAGTCTATGAATTAGTTAAAACAAATAGTGGACTAAGAACAGGTTCAGCTACAGAAACAGGAAAAGTAACAGAAGCAAAACAAGAAGTCGTTTATGAGTACGCACCAAAAAGTAGGTGGGGACGTCGAAGTTAAATATGTAATTGCAGGAACAGAAACAAACCTAAAAGATCCAGTAGCATTAGTAACAGATGGACAAGTAGGAAGTAACTATACTGCGACAAAAGAAAACATAATTACAAAAGACGGATTAGTCTATGAATTAGTTAAAGCAAATAGTGGATTAAAAAGAAGGTTCAGCTACAGAAACAGGAAAAAGTAACAGAAGCGAAACAAGAAGTCGTTTATGAGTACGCACCAAAAGTAGGTGGAAACGTCGAAGTTAAATACGTCATCGCAGGAACAGAAACAAACCTAAAAGATCCAGTAACACTAGTAACGAATGGACAAGTAGGAAGTGATTACACTGCAACGAAAGATGTAACTATAAGAAAAGAAGATGGAAGAGTCTATAAACTTGTTGAAGCGAATAATGGATTAAAAAAACAGGTTCAGCTGGAGAAACAGGAAAAAGTAACTACAGGGAAACAAACAGTTACTTATGAGTATGTGTTACAAAATGGAGATGTAACAGTTAAGTACGAAAACGAAGTTGGTGAAATAATCAAACCTGACAACAACTTGAAATCTCAAGTTCCAACAGGAGATGAATATAACACTACAACTGTAAAAGACTTAACAATTACGAAAGATGGAAAACTTTACAAACTTGTAGAGAAAAATGGTGGATTAAAAGAAGGTTCGTCAAAAGAGAATGGTAAAGTAAGTGATACACCAACTGTTGTAACTTATGTTTACTCTGAAGTTAAAGGTGAAATTATTCAAAAATTTGTCAATGAATCGGAAAAGAAATCAAAGATCCAACAAATACTGGTAAGAAATCACTGAACGAAAAAGTTAACTTAGAACATCCAAATCGTATTACAGATAAAGATGGCAAAGTTTATGAATTTGTAAAAGTAGATAAAGTTCCAACGAACTTCACTGAACAATCTCAAACAGCTACTTACACTTATAGAGCGGTTAAGGGTCAAGGAGTAACAGTATCTTATGAAACAACTACTGGGGTTACATTAAAAGAAACTCAAACAGTTCAACCAAAAGATACACAACTTGGAACAGAATACGATATAACAACATCAAACTTTAAACCTGAACGTATCGAAAAAGATGGTAAAGTATATATTCTTACTGCAACAACTAAACCAGGTTCAGCTGAGGAAAAAAAGGTAAAAGTAAGTGAACAACCACAAAAACGTTACTTATGTTTACGAAGAAGTAAAAAGAACCAGTAACAAAACAAAAAAATATGGTAATGTAATTGTTACTTATGTTGATAAAGCTGGTCGTCCATTAACAGGAACAACGCCAAGTGGTACTAAAGTGGATAAATCAGTAATCGATACTCCAGCGTCGCTAGTGAAAACACCATATGACACAACAGACAATAAAACCGGAAACTATTAAAACAGCTGAAGGTAAGGTCTATAAATATGTAAAAAGTAACGCAACATTCAGATGCTGAAAATTCAGATGTAAAAGGTAGAACATCAGTCATTACTTATGTATATGAATTACAAAAATACTACAGAAGAATTACCAGAAGCACATATTGGATTTGTAGTTGTTAACTATGTAGATGAGAATGGATTACCAATTTCAGGTACATCTGAAGGTAAAGAAATTCCTACAACAGTGATGGATGTTAATGGTGATTTAGTTGGAACTCAGTACGATACAACTGATCACAAACCAACAACAATCACAACTTCAAATGGTGACGTTTACGAATTTGTGAAGAAATCTGAATCATCAGCTTCTGAATCAGGTGAATTAAAAGAAGGTGTTACAACTGTTGAGTATGTTTACCGTAAGGTTGTTACAACTTATGTAAATGAAATAGGAAAAGAAATCAACCCTTCAGAAAAAAAGGAACGAAGGATAAGAAAGCCATTCCTGATTATATCTTCAAAGAAACGAAGAAAGATAAAGATGGAAATACAATCCATGTATATCGTCAAGTCGTAACAAGTTATGTAGATGAAGAAGGAAAAGAAATTAACCCTTCAGACAAAGGAACGAAAGATAAGAAAGATATTCCAGAGTACATCTTCAAAGAAACGAAGAAAGATAAAGATGGAAATACAATCCATGTATATCGTCAAGTCGTAACAAGTTATGTAGATGAAGAAGGAAAAGAAATTAACCCTTCAGACAAAGGAACGAAAGATAAGAAAGCCATTCCTGATTATATCTTCAAAGAAACGAAGAAAGATAAAGATGGAAATACAATCCATGTATATCATAAAAATCCAAAACCAGCTGAACCAAATAAACCAGCTGAACCAACAAAAATCAGCTGAACCAAATAAACCAACGGAATCAAAAACACCTCAAGCAGAAGAAGGTGTTCAAAAAGTTCCAACAAAACGCTTGGCAAATACAGGAACAACTGAGAATAATACTGGATTAACAGGATTAGGATTAGCATTATTTGGAGGACTATTGGCAGTAACGAAACGCCGCAAAAAGTAAATAGATAAATTTAGAGAAATATCTTTGTTTAAGCGTATGGAATTCTAGGTAGTATCTTTATATTACCTAGAATTTTTCATTTTGTTAAACAATAGAGAAAACAAGATTGATATTTTTGTAAATAGAGTATTCATATTTATAGAGATTTTTTTGAGGGTGTATAGTTTTTAGAGTTTTAAAAGTTCAAGTGAAAGTAAGCGAGATATTTGTCTGTGGCAAAGAGAATTAATAGACGTTTCTGATGGAATAGCTTTTTGAAATAACACGTTAAGGATAATCCGTGTATAATAAGTAGTTTATGACTATAATTATCAAAGATACACCTACGATTTTTTTCTATTTTTATGAGTGAATATTAGGTTGGAATTAGCAAAACTACGATTTCCCTATTCATCTCTTAGTATTAAAATTTATAATAATATTTTTAAAAAAACTTTTAATTTTTTTGAGTTTTGTTATGTTAATTTTTAAGTAGAATGTAGTAGAATATATAGAAGAGATGTTTTTATATCTCTTGATAAATGAATGTATTATTATTAAAACGTTATTAATAATTTTTATATTTTAAATTAAATAATAAAAAGGAGTGATTTTTTTATGTTGAAAAAAAGTTTTTAATTATTATTTCTTTTTTTCTAGGAATAACGATAGGAACACTTTCGACAAAATGCATTGATATATTATAATATATTTACATCAATGAGTGAGACGATGTTAAGACTTATTGTTACAATTGGAACTACAGTAGTTTTTTTGTATTAGTGTCTTTATTATTCTCAGATAGATTTGTAGCAATGTTAAAAAAAGAATCGAAGATCGTCTATCAAAAAAACACCAATACAGAAAAATTGTATTTACAACTATAGGATTAATTTTAGGGTTATTACTGGCTAGTTTACTTTCATCAGGAGTTGATGTTATAGCTGGAGCTGGAATAATGGGAAGAATTATTTCTGCTGTAATCTATATAGTTTTTGGGTATTTGGGACTTGTTTTAGGATATAGACGTGAAGGTGAGTTCTTAAACAGTGTTACAGCATTCAAATTTGGAAATAAACCAAAAGAAAAAGACCAAAAAAATTAAAAACCAAGAAAGTTTTAGCTAAGGTTGTTGATACTAGCGCTCTAATAGATTCTCGTATTCAAGATGTTGCTAAGACAGGATTTTTAGAAGGGAAAATAATAGTTCCAGAGTTTGTACTAAAAGAGCTTCAATTAATTTCTGATTCTGAAGATTCGTTAAAACGTGCAAAAGGTCGTTTAGGTTTAGACTGTGTTGAGTATCTACAAAAAAATGAAAGAAATTGATCTTGAAATTGATAATAAATATAATTATAATGAGCACAAAGGAGTAGATAATCTTTTAATAGACTATGCTCTAAAAATATAAATGTGCTATTATAACAACTGATTATAATCTTAATAAACTTGCAACTTTACAAGCTATTAAAAGTACTTAATGTGAATGATTTAAGTAACGCTGTTAAACCGATGTTAACAACAGGTGAAAAAAATTAAAAAGTTCAAGTATTAAGAGAAGGTAAAGAGAATAATCAAGGTGTAGCTTACACTGAAGATGGAACAATGATAGTTGTAGAAAAATGGTAAGCGTTCTGTAGGAAAAAAACAGTTGAAGTTGAAGTTCAAAGTGTATTACAAAACATCTTCAGGAAGAATTATCTTCACTAAAAATTATTTAATAAATTTGCTTTTTTTGAAAAAAATATGGTAATATAAATTGTATTGTATTAACGAATGATTATTTTAGGAGGAGAGTATGCACACTTTTTTAATGACAATGGCAATAGTGAGCAGTATTCTGTTAATTATAGTAGTATTACTACAAGAAAGTAAATCCGGAGGTTTATCCGGATTAACTGGTGGAGCAGAAGAACTGTTTGGAAAACAAAAAAAGTAAGAGGTGCTGAATTAGTTTTTACAAAAGAATTACAGTAGTACTAGGACTAATATTTTTTTATATCACTAGTGTGTCTTACTTGGTTAAAATTATAGACTAAACAATGATAAACCTAAAATGTAATTTCATTTTAGGTTTATTTTTTTATAGAATAATTGTATGTTATATAATCTAAATTAAGGAGGATTATATGTTAGAAAATATAGAGAAGATATTTAAAGATGAAAAAGTCTTAAGTATAGAAGATTTAAAAGAGATTAAATATAGAATCAGCAAAAAGAATTTGTTGAGTTAGTAAAAAAATGTAGGAAAAATTGGAGCGTAAATTAGCGATAACACAATTACCTAATGAAAAGTTTCTTTACGTAAAAAGAAGAGTTGGAGATTGAAGGGGTAATAAGATTACATCAAAAAGGATTTGCATTTGTTTATTCTGCCGATTTAGGTATAGAAGTGTATATACCTAAAGGTTTCACACAAAGTGCTATGACAGGTGATGTTGTATTAGTGAAAGTAGATAGTGTTTATAAGGATGAACGTAATTTAGAAGGGATTGTCCAAAAAGTTTTTAGAAAGAAATACCAAGTATACAGTTGGTACTTTAACTAATGCTAAATTTTTTTCTCTTTTTGTAAAAAAAGTGATGATAAAAAAATATAGTAAAAATACATTAAAAATAACGAATGCTAAAAAAACTTTAATTTAGTTGATGGTAGTAAGGTTTTTAGTTGAAATTACAGATTATTCAAAAGGTTAGTTTTGAAGATCATAAGGGAATTATTATAAAATCAATTGGTCATAAGGATGATCCAGGTGTAGATATTCTTTCAGTGATTTATAAACATAATATTCCAAATGAGTTTCCTCAAGAAGTTCTTGAGCAAACTGAGAAAAATAAGTGATGAAATAAAACTTGAAGATAAGTATAGAGATTGTACTAATGAAATGGTGGTTACTATTGATGGAGATGATGCTAAAGATTTAGATGATGCTATTTCAGTAGTTAAAACTAAAAAAGGTTATAGATTAAAAGTATTTATAGCTGATGTTAGTAGGTATGTAACTGAAGATAGTCCATTAGATAAAGAGGCAGCCAATAGAGGATGCAGTGTTTATTTGGCAGATAGGGTAGTACCGATGTTGCCTAGAAAATTATCTAATAACATTTGTTCGTTAAATCCTCATGTATTACGTTATACAATTTGTTGTGATATTGATTTTTAATACTAAAGGATATCCTGAAAGTTATGATATTTATCCAGCTGTAATAAAAATCTAAAGGACGTTTGACTTATAAAAAAGTTAATGAAGTCTATGCAGATAATAAAGATACGATAGAAGAATATAAAGAATACATACCTATGCTGAATACAGCATTAGAATTGTCAACAAAAATTCGTGCTAATAGAGAAACACGAGGTGCTATTGATTTTGATAAACCTGAATCAAAAGTAGTGGTTGATGAAAATGGAGAAGTTCTAGATATTGTTCTTCGTGAAAGAGGTATATCTGAAAGATTGATTGAGGATTTCATGTTAAGTGCTAATGAGGTAATTGGAGAGCATTTTTATTGGATGCAAGTACCATTTATTTATCGTATCCACGAAGAGCCTAAAATGGAGAAACTTAGACAGTTCTTTGATATTGCTGCAAGTCTTGGTTATAGAACAAAAGGTAAAATTGAGGAAATAGAACCTTATATTTTAGCTAATATGCTTAGAAAATTCAAGGGAGAAGTTGTAGAAACTATGCTTTCAACAATTCTTCTTAGAACAATGAATCAAGCTAGATATTCAATAAATAATATAGGTCACTTTGCACTTGCTACGAAGTATTATACGCACTTTACATCACCAATCAGACGTTATCCGGATTTATTGGTGCATAGAATGATTAGAACATACTTATTTAGTGGTGATGTAGCAGATGAGACTGTAGACAAGTTCCTTACTAAATTACCGGACTTAGCAGAAAGTTCGTCTGAATATGAAAAGAGAGCTGTTGACTGTGAACGAGAAGTTGATAGAATGAAAAAATGTGAATATATGCTTAAGTATCAAGAACAAACTTTTAGGGGGATTATATCAAGTGTTACTAATTTTGGGGTGTTTATAACTCTTGAAAGAAGTAATATCGAAGGTTTAGTTCATATTACGGCAATGAATGATGATTATTATACTTATGATCAAAAAAATATGATATTAGTAGGACGAAGAAAGAAAAAAATGTACAGACTTGGTGATGAAGTAATTGTTAAAAGTAGCAAATGTGGATCTAGAAAAATCAAGAAATAGACTTTAAAATATTAAAACACAAATCATTAATTAGTAAAAAAAATAGAGGATGAAATTATGGATAAAGAAATCAAAGTAATAGCTCAAAATAAAAAAAGCTAATCATGATTATTTTTATAGAAGAAACATATGAAGCAGGATTAGTTTTAACTGGTACAGAAATTAAATCAATTAGAAGAGGAAGAATAAATTTAAAAGATTCATATTGCCAAACAAGATTAGGGGAAATGTTTGTCTATAATATGCATATTTCGCATTTTTGAAGAAGGAAATAGATTTAATCATGAACCATTAAGAGTAAGAAAATTATTATTAAAGAAAAAAACAAATTGCTTCATTAAGTAGTGTACAAAAATGAAATTGGAATGAGTATTGTTCCACTGAAACTTTATATCAAAAAAATGGCTATGCAAAGCTATTAATAGGAGTTGCTAAAGGGAAGAAAAAAATTATGATAAACGTCATGTATTAAAAGCAAAAAAAGAAGCTAATAAGGAAATTAATAGAGTACTTAAAGATAAACAAAAAAATATTAAAAAAACGATTTTTTTGTTTTTATAATATGTAGAAAAATGCACATCGTAAGAAATTTTTAAGCGATGTGTATTTTTTTATTATTAATAAAAAAATACAAGTTAGAAAAAGTGCTGTTTTTAAATAATAAATAATTGATAATTAGAAAGTTATAAATAACTGTTATAAAAAAAACAAGAGGTGTTTTTTTCAAAAAAATATATCCTTTTTCCATTGATACAAAAGGATTTTTTTAAGAATGTTGTAAAAAAATAACTAAAAAAACGCTTTACATTTAAAATGAAAGCGTGCTACAATATTTAATGTAAACAAGAAAAATCATTAAATAAATACTATCGAATATCGAATAGTTCACATATATAAATAGTAAAAAAAATGAAACAGATAAAAAAACTGTTATATATCTGAAAAAGAAAAAAATCAAGAATATATTAAAAGGATAAATAAAAAAAGATTTTTTTCAATATTTGATAATTAGTTAATATATAACTTTGTTGTTTATGTCAATAGATTTTTCACGAATCAAACAAAAATATATTTATACAAAGGAGAAGTGTATTTATGGAAAAAAATTCACTCAGTTATTACAGCCGGTGGCTGATAATTTATATATTTCTGCACTTGTTGCATTAATCCCGATTGTGTTTTACTTAGTAACACTAGCTGGATTCAAAGTTAAAGGGTGGTTAACAGGACTTTTAACTTTAATAGTGGCGATTGTAATTGCATGCCTATTCTTCAAAATGCCATTTCAATTCGCAGCGTTCTCAACAATTCACGGTATGGTTTATGGTGTTATGCCTATCGGTTGGATTATTTTAACATCAGTGTTCTTATATAAAATGACAGTTAAAACTGGTCACTTCGATATTATCAGAGATAGTATTACTTCATTAACTGATGACCGTCGTATTCAAGCATTAATCATTGCTTTCTCATTCGGAGCTTTCTTAGAGGGAGCAGCAGGATTTGGTGCCCCAGTAGCTATCACAGCTTCATTACTAGTAGGATTAGGATTTAAACCACTTTATGCAGCAGGTGTATGTATGATTGCTAACACTGCCCCAGTAGCATTCGGAGCAGTAGGAGCACCGGTTACAGCAATGGATGGATTAGCAACTTATGCAAATGGTTCTCCAATCGCAGCGGTAGAAATCGCAGCGATGATTGGACGTCAATTACCACTAGTGTCTATCTTCATTCCATTTTACTTAGTATTAATCATGGCAGGATTCAAGAAAACATTAGAAGTGTGGCCGGCATTATTAGTATCTGGTGGATCATTCGCAATTGCACAATTTATTAGTTCTAACTATATGGGAGAACAATTACCTGACATTCTTTCTTCGTTAGTATCATTAGTTTCAATCGTTGTTTTACTTCAATTCTGGAAACCTAAAACAACTTGGAGATTTGCTGACGAAAAAGATGTTGACGCTAAATCAAATGCTACAAAAAAACACAGCTTAAACGAAGTTTTAGTAGCTTGGTCACCATTCGTAGTATTAACAGTGTTCATCTTCTTATGGACTATGAAATCTTCTAAAGCATTCTTCAAAACAATTGCTTTAAACCCTAAAGTACCATTTATTCACAATAATATTGTAAGCTCAGTATCTGGTAAAGAAATCGCTGCAGTATTTAAATTAGATATACTAGGATCTATTGGTACAGCAATCTTAGTAGCAGCATTAGTATCTAAATTTATCATTAAGATTAGTTGGAAAGATGCATTTGAAACTTTCATTCAAACATTTAATGAAGTTAAAATTGCATTATTAACAATCGCATTCGTAGTAGGATTTGCATACATTATGAATGCATCAGGTATGTCAAATACTCTAGGGTATGCCTTAGCAGCAACAGGAGCAGCATTTAAATTCTTCTCTCCAGCACTTGGATGGATTGGAGTATTCATTACTGGTTCTGACACATCAGCTAACTTACTATTCGCTAAACTACAACAAGTTACAGCAAGTAAAGTTGGAATGGATCCACTATTAGCAGTAGCAGCTAACGCATCTGGAGGAGTAGTAGGTAAAATGATTTCTCCACAATCTATCGCAGTTGCAGCAGCAGCCGTAGGATTAGTAGGTAGAGAACCAGAATTACTTAAATTCACTGTAAAACACAGTTTCATCCTATTAATCATTGTGTGTGCTATCATCGCACTTCAATCAACAGGAGTACTTGGATGGATGATTCCAGTGCACCCATAATAATGAATATATTTAAGGGAGATCGAGTTCTACTCGGTCTTTCTTTTTATTTATGATAGTTTAGTGAAAAAAATTTTTTTAAAAATAAGTTTTTTTGTTAGTATATTTGTTTACAATATAGGAAAATAGTGGTATTATTGATAGGTTAGATTAAATAATATATAGGTAAAAGTACTATGTATGTTTTTATAAAGTAAGAACAAGGAGAAAAAAATGTCAGTACAATTAAGAGATGATGTTAGAAATATTGCTATTATAGCTCACGTTGACCACGGTAAAACTACATTGGTTGATGAATTATTAAAACAATCAGGAATTTTTTTCGTTCAAATGAACACGTAGAAGAAAGAGCTATGGACTCCAATGATTTAGAAAGAGAACGTGGTATTACTATCTTAGCAAAAAATACAGCAATCGACTATAAAGGTAAAAGAATTAACATTCTTGATACACCAGGGCACGCAGACTTTGGCGGAGAAGTAGAACGTATCATGAAAATGGTAGATGGTGTTCTTTTAGTAGTAGACGCTTATGAAGGAACAATGCCTCAAACACGTTTCGTTCTTAAAAAAGCTTTAGAGCAAAACTTAAAACCAATTGTTGTTGTTAACAAAATTGATAAAGACTCTGCAAGACCTGAAGAAGTAGTAGATGAAGTTATTGATTTATTTATTGAATTAGGAGCGAATGATGAACAACTTGAATTTCCAGTTGTCTATGCTTCAGCTATCAATGGGACAGCATCTTTAGAAAGTGATCCAAGTGCTCAAGAAGAAAACATGCAATGTTTATATGAAACAGTAATTGATTATGTTCCAGCACCAAAAGATAATAGAGATGAGCCTCTTCAATTCCAAGTAGCATTATTAGACTATAATGACTATGTTGGACGTATTGGTATTGGACGTGTATTCCGTGGAAGTATGAAAGTGGGAGAATCAGTTTCTCTTATGAAACTTGATGGTACTGTTAAAAACTTCCGTGTAACTAAGATTTTTGGTTATTTTGGATTAAAACGTGAAGAAATTCAAGAAGCTTTTGCTGGTGATATCGTTGCCGTAAGTGGTATGGATGATATTAACGTTGGAGAAACAGTTTGTCCAACAGATCATCAAGAAGCATTACCAGTACTTCATATTGATGAGCCAACACTTCAAATGACTTTCTTAGTAAATAATTCACCATTTGCAGGTAAAGAAGGTAAATTTGTTACGGCTCGTAAATTAGAAGATAGATTAATGCAACAATTAGAAACTGACGTTTCTTTACGTGTTGAACCCAATACAAGTGATTCTTGGGTTGTTAGTGGACGTGGAGAACTTCATTTATCAATTCTTATCGAAAACTTACGTCGTGAAGGATTTGAGCTTCAAGTATCTAAACCAGAAGTAATTATTCGTAATATTGACGGAGTTGACTGCGAACCAGTTGAGCGTGTTCAAGTTGATGTACCGGATGAAAGTGTGGGTGCAGTAATCGAATCGTTAGGTCAACGAAAAGGTGATATGGTTGATATGCAAGCTGATGGAAATGGGCAAACTCGTCTTATCTTCAACGTACCAGCACGTGGACTTATTGGATACTCTACAGAATTCATGTCTATGACTAAAGGATATGGTATTATTAACCACACATTCGATTCTTACCAACCAATGCAAAAAGGACGTGTTGGTGGACGTCGTAATGGGGTACTAGTAGCATTAGAAAATGGTCAAGCTACAGCATACTCAATTTCAAGTTTAGAAGATCGTGGAACAGTATTTATTGAACCAGGTACTGATGTATATGGTGGTATGATTGTTGGAGAAAATAGCCGTGAGAATGACTTAACAGTTAATATTACAAAAGCTAAAGCTCAAACAAACGTACGTTCTTCTACTAAAGACCAAACAGTAACGCTTAAAAAGCTCGTATTATGACTTTAGAAGAAAGTCTTGAGTATCTAAGTGATGATGAATACCTAGAGGTAACTCCGAGTCAATTCGTCTACGTAAAAAAAGAATTAGATAAAGCAGCTCGTGAAAAAAAGCGGCTCGTAAAGCTAAATATTCAGAAGAATAAAATTTAAAGGAACTTTCGAGATAGGAAACTATTCCGGAAGTTTTTTTAATAAAAAAATTATTGTATATTAAAAAAATTATTGTATATTTTTATTTGGGAAGTATAATTTGTTTGGAAAGTATAAATAATTATTTTTTTAGAAACGTTATAGTTTAAAATATAATTATTTTTTTCCTTATTTAATTTTTATTGTAGAATAAAAGTAATGTTTGGTGATATAATAAGTTGTAGAGATAACTCTAAAAAAATATTATAAAAAAACTAAGGGGGACAATGTTATGTCAAAAAAAATATGATGTAGTTATAAAATCTACAGGAATGGGTAGTGGTGAACAAGAATTAAGTGATAACCTTATGAAAGGTTTTATTCATACTCTTGCTCAAAAAGAATATTTACCAGCTCATATTATATTTTTACGGTGAAGGGGTAAAATATACAGCAAAAGGATCTGAGGTACTGGAAGATTTAAGTGAATTGGAATCTAGAGGAGTTAAAAATACTTTCATGTGGAATTTGCGTAGATTATTATGACTTAACAGATTACTTAAAAAGTTGGTGGAATTACTACAATGTCAGAAGTAATTGATATTTTTATCAAATAGTGATTTGGTAGTTGAACCATAAGATTAGTTAAAGAGGTTAACCCAAAAAGCCCTAAATTTTTTAAAAAAAAGTTTATAAGAAAACTCATAAACGTGTGATTTGTTGATATCTAAATTTGCTTTATGAAAGTTTTTTTAGATATACAATAAACTTTGCGGGGGTGACTTTACAAAATTTTGTTCCTTCGAAATCTTGATTTTATAGTCACTCCCTTTTTTATTGGAGGTGATAAGTATGGCAGGAAAGTCATTCAAACCATTTACTACAACGCTAATAGGAAGTTTACCTGAGATCTAAAGAATTATTGTTACTGAAGGAAAGCTGTACTAAAAAAATGAAAAAAATATGATGAGGTATATTTGAAAAAAAGTATATTGAGGAAACAAATAAAAGTAATTTCTTTTTCAAAAAAAGAGTGTGGTATAGATGTAAAAGTTAGCGGCGAGTTAAATCGAGACAATTATATGAGTTATATTGGAGACATAGTAGATGGAATTAAGTTGCTTACTCTTGAGGAATTAAAAGAACTTACAGGTAATAATGAAGGATTTAGTAAGAGTTTGGAAGAAATGGATGCTTCAGACAATAGCATGAATAGTCCAATTTGTTTTGGAAAAAAATAAATACAGAAGCTAGATTGAATAAAAAAAGAGGTAGAAATATTACAAAATAACTCCATAGAGCACTACAAATGCACATTACCTAGTCCGTATTTGTTAACGAGATCGATGTGGTTTAAAGAAGTCACAGGTAAAGTATATGAAAGTAGAAATGAGTTAGGCGAAGATGTTGTAAAAACTTTTGCGCAATGAGATTAGAGCGTTGGTTAAATCAGGGGTTAAGATAATTCAGATAGATGAACCTATATTGTCAGAGGTTGTGTTTAAAAATTCTAAGTCAGATAACTCATTTTTACTGAGGTGCATTATCAGAGAAGGTCAAGGTTGACAAAGAATTAAAATTTGCTAGAAATTTATTAAATGAAGTATTAGATGAAATAAATTCTCACGAAGGTGTAATGAGTGTTATGCATGTTTGTAGAGGGAACTGGACAAAAGATGAAAGTGTATTACTTGAAGGAGCATATGATAAATTAGGGAAGTTTTTTTGATTCTCTTAAAAATAGATATGCTTGCTTTAGAATTTTTCAACACCAAGAGCTGGAGAGGTAGAAAAATTATTTTATAATAATTTTTTTAGATACAAAAAAATCATATTAGGTTTTTGGATGTATAAATCCAAGAAGTGATAGAGTTGAAACAGTTGATGAGATTGTAAGAAACGTAGAAAAAAAGTATTAGAATTCCTGCCACCTGAAAAATGTATGGCTAAATCCTGACTGTGGATTCGCTACATTTTCTAAAAAGACCATTAAATCCATATCCTATAATTCAAAAAAATTAGAAAATATGGTAGAGGCTTCAAGAGTCTTACGAGAAAAAAATATTGCAAATAATAATTGAATCCCAAGATATTGAATTCTTGGGATTTAACTATTATTAATTTTTTTAATTTCTAAGTTACCATCTTTTAAAGAGATATTATCTCCTTCTTTAACTTTTTTTCATATTGTTCTTTAGTAACAGAAACATATTTTTGTTTCGCCGTCTTTAGTCTTAATTTCCAACATATATACAGGAACTTTTGAATCTTTTACATTATCTACTAATTCTTTTTTTGTTGATCACTAGCATGGATGTGATTATGTGAAGTTGTTGAATTAAATAATGTGTACCAAAGTAACATATTAGTTATGTTGCTTCCTGAGAAGAAACCACTACTTCTATAATTATTATTTATATAATCTGTATATTGTTTCTTATATCCTTGATTATTATAGCTATTATAATCTTTATTATATGAGCCACCTGAATTTTTTTGTAAAGTTTTTTTGTAGAATTTGTACGTGGTTTACTGCTTGATGTAGAAGCAGTAGGTTTTTGAAGTTGGGTTAGAGCTTGATGGTTTAGATGTACTAGGTTTAGAACTAGGTCTTGGAGCACTTGGTCTTGCTGATGTTCCTTTAGCCTCAATTAGATTAACACTCGATGCACTAATTGTAGAGAAAATTAATGCAGAAGTAAGAAATACACTTGCAATTTTTTTTATAGTATTATTTTTCATAGTATTATCCTTTCACAAAATTAATTGTTTTTCAGTACTACGCTTAGCAACGACAGTTCCCTCAATATTTTCTTGAGATCCTGCTTCACTTTTTTTACTGTATTTTTCTATATTAGTTTTTGTCATCTACTTTATTATCATTAGTAGAATTGTTATTAAAGTAATAATATAGACCAAAAACCAATAATTGTGATTGTTAGTAAAGTAAGAAATATTTTTTTAAAAAAATCTAGCCATACTAGAATCCTCCTAATACGTAACCTTTCATATCTAATGCACGTTTTAGTCTATCGTATTCAGAAGCTGGAACTTCTAGTTCATCACCATTTACTTGAGTAATAGTCGCGTATTCAGCGTTTAGTTCTTTCCAAATATCCACGATATTATTTAAGTTAATTAATCCACGATTTCCATCGATTAAAAGTAATTTCAAACCAATTCATAAAATTATCTCCTTTATTATTATAATTAAATTATATCATAGTTTTTTTAAGAAAAAAATAGTAAAAGTAGAAATTGTGAAGTATTTTTAAAATGAGTTTTAGATAATGACCTATGATACTTATAAGTAAAAATTAATGTATAATTTTAGAAAATTTGATATAATTAAGTAAAGAATAATTTTTTTAGTGAGGACAGAATAATGAAAATATCTGTGATAGGTTCGGGAAGTTGGGGAACTGCCTTATCTCAGGCAGTGGTAGATAATGGTCATGAATTACGCTTATATTCACGAAGTGAAAAAAACAAGAGATGAAATAAATGAAAAATCACACAAATAGTAGGTATTTAAAAAAATGTTGTTTTACCGGAAGAGATTGTGGCAACTAGTAATTTAAAAAGAAGCTGTTGAATTTGCAGATGTAATAGTTATAGCTGTTCCTACTAAAGTGATGAGGGATGTGGCAAGGGATATAAATAATTATCTAGAACGTCCTAAGTTTATTATCCATGTATCCAAAGGTTTAGAAATGGAAACTAATAAGAGGATGTCAGAAGTTATAGCTGACGAGATCGATGGGGATAAGTTAAGAGGTGTTGGTGTTCTTAGTGGACCTTCTCATGCAGAGGAATTAATTTTAAGGAATCCTACGGTCGTGGCTATTGCATCAAAAAATGACGAATTGAACAAATTAGCTCAAGATATTTTCCATAACAAATATTTTAGAATTTATGTTAATAAAGATATTATAGGTGTCGAAGTAGGCGGAGCTTTAAAAAATATTATAGCACTTGGATGTGGTATGATTGATGGAATGTCTTATGGAGATAATGCAAAAGCAGCATTATTAACTCGTGGATTAATCGAAATAACAAGATTAGGGAAGAAACTAGGGGCTGATGAAATGACTTTCTTAGGTCTCGGTGGAATAGGTGATTTAGTAGTAACGTGTACCTCAAAACACTCAAGAAACTATAATTGTGGTTATTTAATTGGTCAAGGATATACTCTTGATGAAGCTATAGAAAAACTGGATATGGTAGCTGAAGGAGTAAGAACAACAAAAGTTTGCTATTTCTTATCAAAGGAATATGATGTTTATATGCCAATCACAGAAAATATATACAAAGTTTTTATACGAAGGTTTAAGTATTAAAGATTGTGTTAACAATCTAATGAATAAAATGGCGGCAGAAGAATTAAATAAATTTGAATAAATTGGTTTTACATATTGAATGGAAACTTAAAAAAATTAAAAAAATAACTAATAAAAAAATATAGAAAAAAATACTAAAAAAATGTTAAAAATTCGTTAATAAAACCTTGATTATTAGCGATTTATGTGGTAATATTTAATAAGTGAAACGGTAGAACCGTTACTCAATAATGGAGGTAAAGAATTAATGAATAAATCAGAATTAATTTCAAAAGTTGCTGAGAAATCAGGACTACAAAAAAAACAAGCAACTGCAGCTATCGAAGCATTCGTAGAAACAGTTGAAGAAACTTTAGCTAAAGGTGAAAAAATCCAAATTATCGGATTTGGTAACTTTGAAGTTAGAGAAAGAGCTGCTCGTAAAGGACGCAACCCTCAAACTAACGAAGTTATTGAAATCGCTGCAAGCAAAGTTCCTGCTTTCAAAGCTGGTAAAGCTCTTAAAGACGCAGTTAAATAATAACAATTTAATTCAAAAAAGAGGAGTTACTACTTAGTAGCTCTTTTTTTATAAAAAAATGGAGGACAGTTTTGAAAAATAAAGAACAATCACAAGAACTTATAAAAACACTATTAAAAAAAATATCGGAGAAGACACTTCAAGAGCTGGGTTATTAGATACACCTAAAAAGATGTGTAAAAATGTATGAAGAGTTATTATCTAAAACAAATGTAGATCCGAAAGAGGAAATCAATACATTTTTTGAATCAGATAATGATGAGCCTATTTTAGTAAAAGACATTCAGTTCTATTCTCTATGTGAACACCACATGTTACCTTTCTATGGAGTATGTCATATAGCTTATGTGCCAAATAATAAAAAAATTACTGGACTTAGTAAATTAGCTCGTCTTGTTGAGAATGCTAGCCGTAGACTTCAAATTCAAGAAGATATGACACTTATGCTTGTGAATGCAATCGAAGAACAATTACAACCAAAAGGGGTATATGTAATTATTGAAGCTGAACATATGTGTATGGCTATGCGTGGAATTAAGAAAATTGGTTCAAAAACAGTGACAAGTAAGAAAACTGGTATTTTCCTAGAAGATGCAGAATTAGTTAAGGATATTCAATATAAAAATTAAGTTATAGTATTAACAGGAGTAGATTATGAAAGAAAGTAGCTATATTATTATTAGAGCTGAAGTCGATAATGTAAGAGTAATTACGAAAAAGACGAATAACGAAGAAGCTTTTAGAGATACTAAATAAGGGAGAAGTTATTATCCCTAAATATTTTTTTGATAATATCGTAAACTTTAAAGTACAGGGAAGAGCAAGAATAGTATCAAATTTAGATCAAGTAATTTCGGAATAAAGAGATTAACCTACATAGGGCGAACAGTAGCTTGTGTAGGTTTTTTTCTTGAAAAATATGTCTTAAATGTTGTAAAAGAGGGCAATGTTGCATATAATAGATTGTGATAATATTATGATATATTTTTAGAAAGAAGAACTATGGTACTTGAAAAATAAACTTGGTATAACAGAAAGCTCAGTTTTAGCACGTGATGAAGAACGTCTTAGTAAGAAAAAAAGCGATTAAATTATTTACAGATGAGTTACTAAAAAAAATAAAGAAGTAGGAAAGTTTTCTACATTGGCATTCATTCATCAATTTTTTTATTTGAGGAAATCTATGACATTGCTGGGAAAGTAAGAAATGTCAATATAGCAAAAGGAGATTTTCGTTTTGCGCCAGTTACGTTTTTAGATTCGTCTTTAAAATATATCGATGAAATGCCGCAAGGTACTTTTGAAGAGATAGTAGAAAAATATGTTGAAATGAATATCGCTCATCCATTTCGTGAAGGTAATGGTCGAGCTACATGTTTGTGGTTAGATCATATACTAAAGAATCAAATTCAAAAAGTCGTCGATTGGAATAAAATAGATAAAGAGGATTATTTATTAGCAATGCAGCGTAGTCCAATCCGAGATATAGAAATTAAACATGTATTAAGAGATGCACTTATAAGTGAAATTGATGATACGGAGATTTATATGAAGGGGCTTGATGCAAGTTATTATTATGAAGGTTATATAGTTTATAATTCTAAAGATTTATTTTTAAAATCCGAATAAAAAGTTCGCAGAAATTTTTTCTGCGAACTTTTTATCATTTTACTAGAATAGTAATTTATCTGCTCCACCTAGTTTGTAGTCTAGAGCTGCCATAGCAAGTACGTTAATGAAGTGCCATGGACGGTCAAATTCGGTTGGAAGAATATATCAGCAAGTGCTAATTGTTCTAATGTCCATTCTGATGCGATAGCTATAGATAAAGCTGCGATAGCACTAGATACGTCATGTTTAGACATGAATTGTGCTCCTAGAACTCTGTGTGTATCTTCATCAAAGTAAATTTTCATGTGAACCGATTATTTTTCTTTTTCTCATGAAGTCCGGGTAAATTCTTTCTTCTACATATTTAGAAGCTACTTTACCATCGTATAGACCAACACCGTTTTGAGATAATCCAGTACTTACAAATTTGTAATCAAAGAATGATAATGCTGAAGTACCGTTTACTGTAGGCATTTTAGTTTTAGTACCCATAGCGTTTAATGCAGCAACTACACCTTGACGGCGTGCTAAAGTAGCAAGAGCTATTGGTAATTCTCCGCGAGTTGGAGCGTATGGAAGAAGAGTAGAGTCTCCACCAGCATAAACATCTTTTGCAGATGTTTCTAAGTATTCGTTAGTAACAACAAAACCACGTTCTGTCATTTCTAATTCTCCATTTAACCAAGATGCATCTGGACGAACACCAACAGAAACAATAACTGTATCTGCTTCGTATTCACCTTTATCTGTTACTACAGCAGTAACTTTTCCATTTTCACCTTTGAATGAAAGAACTTTTTCTCCACCACGAACTTTAAGGTTGTGTTTAGTACCTTCTTCTGTAAGGATATCAGTAAGTTCTTGATCTAAGTATGTATTTAAAATTCTTGGTGCGAAGTCAACGATTGTTACATCGATACCATGTTTTGCATAAGATTCTGCAACTTCAAGACCGATGTAACCACCACCAACTACAACAGCTTTTTTACTGTTTTGCATACAATCGTATACAGCTTGAGTATCTTCTGGTCCACGGAAAGTGTGGATATTTTCTAATTCAATTCCTTCAAATGGAGGTTTAACTGCAACCCCACCAGGACTTAATAATAATTTATCGTAAGATTGTTTTTCTTCACCGGCTGGTGTTTTAATAACAACATATTTTTCTTTTGAGTTTAATCCTACAACATTGCTACTGCAGTGGATGTTAATACCTTGTGAACGGTAAGACTCCTCTGTTGCAAAGTGCAGTTCAGATAACGCTTTAGATGTCCCATCTAAATAAGATTGGCTACCTCAACCCATAAATGATGCCCCAGCGCCTCTTTCGTATAAGTGAATTTCAGCGTTAGGTTCGTTTTTTAAAATAGTTTGAACAGCTTCGTAACCGAAGTGAGATGTTCCAACAACTACATATTTCATATATTTTTCCTCCTGATTAATATTTTTTTAATATTTGAATTTTTTTCCGTATAATTACTATCATTTTTATTATACAAACAGCATTATAACATATATTGCTAAAATATAAAAAAATAATATGACTGTAAAAAAATGATAAGAAGGGCGTTGTTATCGTTTTATAAATTAAGAAAATATGTTTCTAATTATAAACAATTTTTGTTAAATATTTATTTTTTAAAAAAATTAGGAAAAAAAGATAGTTGTAGACAACTACATAAGTATAAAATTGTATGATTTGACTTTTTTTGACGTTTGTTTTATTATATAGTCAGTGTATAATATAAAAATAAATAAAGATAAAAAAATAAAAAGAGGTTAGAAATATGATTAAACCATTATTCGACAATGTATTATTAAGAAAAGTAGAAGAGGAAAAAGCAACAACTAGTGGGATAGTATTAGCTTCAAAAGAAGAAGCTTCAAATATTGCAATAGTTGTTGCTTTAGGAGAAAGTTGTTTATTATCTAAAGATAATGAAGGTGAATTAACCGCTGGAAGTAAAGTAGTGTTTTCAGATAAATATAAAAAAAGTAAGTTTCAAAAAAACGAAGAATACTTCTTAGTAAATGAAGAAGAAGTTCTTGCTGTTATTGAAGAATAGGAGGAAACATGGTAAAAGAATTAAAAATTTTCAGAAGATGCTCGCCAATCTATGAAAGTTGGTGTAGATAAACTGGCAAATGCTGTAAAAAAATAACGTTAGGACCAAAAAGGAAGAAATGTTGTATTGGATAGAAAATTTGGATCACCATTAATAACAAATGATGGTGTATCTATTGCCAAGGAAATAGAATTAGAAGACCCTTATGAAAATATGGGGGCAAAATTAGTGGCTGAAGTTGCTAATAAAACAAATGAAATAGCAGGGGATGGTACAACTACCGCAACTATTCTAGCTCAAGCTATGATAACGGAAGGATTAAAAAAATGTTACAAGCGGAGCTAATCCTATAGGTATAAGAAAAGGTATGGAAAGAGCGGTAAAAAGTAGCAGTAGAACGCCTTCGTGAGATTAGTGTAATAGTAGATTCTAAAGATAAAATAGCACAAGTAGGAGCTATTTCAGCTGCTGATGAAGAAATAGGAAAATTCATTTCAGAAGCAATGGATAGAGTAGGTAATGATGGTGTTATTACTATTGAAGAATCTCAAGCATTAGATACTACTTTAGAAGTCGTAGAAGGGATGCAGTTTGATAGAGGATATCTATCACCGTATATGGTAAGTGATACAGAAAAAATGGTTGCTGACTTGGATAATCCATATGTTCTTGTCACTGATAAAAAAATTAGTGCAGTTCAAGAGATTTTACCTGTATTAGAAGAAGTAGTGGCTGCAGCAAAACCATTGTTGATTATAGCAGATGATGTTGAACAGGAAGCTGTTGCTACACTTGTTGTCAATAAACTTCGTGGTACATTTAATGTTGTAGCGGTAAAAGCTCCTGGATTTGGAGAAAGAAGAAAAGCAATTCTAGAAGATATAGCTATTTTAACAGGCGGAACACTTATTACTGATGATTTAGGTTTAGAATTAAAAGATGCTAATATTACAATGTTAGGTAAAGCTGCTAAAGTAAATGTAACAAAAAGATAATACCGTTATTGTTGGTGGTAAAGGGGATAGAGAAAAAAATCGAAACTAGAACCCAACAAATTAAAGTACTTTTATGCAGAATCAAATTCAGAATTTGATCGTGAAAAAAACTACAAGAAAGACTGGCGAAGTTATCAGGAGGCGTAGCAGTAATTAAAGTTGGTGCCGCAACAGAAACTGAATTAAAAAGAAAGAAAACTAAGAATTGAAGATGCTCTAAACTCAACTAGAGCTGCAGTAGAAGAAGGTATAGTTCCTGGTGGAGGTACAGCACTTGTTCAAGTAATTTCTGAAGTTGAAAAAAACTAGAAGCAATAGGTGATGAACAAACTGGAATTAATATTATTAAAAAAAGCTTTAGAAGCTCCGGTCCGTCAAATCGCCGAAAAATGCAGGGTTAGAAAGTAGTGTTATTGTGGCTAAACTTAAAGAAGTTGAAGTAGGTTATGGATTCAATGCTGCTACTGAAGAATGGGTTGATATGATTAAAGCTGGTATAGTAGACCCAACAAAAGTTACACGTTCTGCTTTGCAAAAATGCGGCAAGTGTATCAAGTTTATTCTTGTCTACAGAAGCTGTTGTAGCTGATGTTTCAAGAGATGAACCTATGCAACCACAAATGCCGATGATGTAGGAAAAAAATTAAATAAGACAAAATATTTGAATATTGCTTTGTGATATTATAAAAATAAATTTATAAGTTTTAAAGGAGATTGAAACAATGAGAGAAATCACAGATAAAGAATTTTTTTGAACTATCAAAAACTGATAGCGTAAAAAGTATTTGACTTTTTGGGCACCATGGTGTGGTCCTTGTAAAATGTTGGCACCAGTTTTTAGAAGAAGTTTCTAATGAATTAACTGATATTGAATTCTACAAAGTTAATGTTGATGAAAAATCAAGAAGCTGCTGGTGAATTTGGAATTATGTCAATTCCTACACTACTAATCATGAAAAAAATGGAGAAGTACTAGAAGAAAAAAACTGGATATCAACCAAAAAGAAGCATTAGTAGAATTATTATCAAAATACTAGAAATAAAAAAAGCTATAGAATAAAAATTTCTATAGCTTTTTTTAGTGTATAATAAACAAGGGAGTGGCTCGAAAATCTTGATTTTTGAAGAAACAAGATTTTGTTGAGTCGCTTCCTTGTTTCATGATTAATAATGTTTTAAATATTGATCGATTTCCCAATCGGTAACTTGAGTTCTAAATGAATCCCATTCTATTGACTTAGCTTCTATGAAGTTATAGAAAATGTGATCCCCTAGAGCTTCTTTCATTATAGGAGAAACTGATAATTCTTTTAATGCTGTGTAAAGAGTTGAAGGCAATTCATCAATGCCGTTTGCAATTCGTTCTTCACGTGTCATTACATAAATATTACTTCTCACTTCATTTGCAGGGATTAGTTTATTTTCAATTCCATCTAGACCTGCTGCTAAGATAGTTGACATAGCTAAATATGGATTTGCAGCTGGATCTACAGAGCGAACTTCTACACGAGTAGATTTACCACGAGCTGCTGGGATACGTACTAGAGGAGAGCGATTAGAAGTAGACCATGCTACATAACATGGAGCTTCATAACCTGGAACTAGACGTTTATATGAGTTAACTGTTGGATTACATATAGCAGTAAAACTACGAGCATGTTTTAAAATTCCGGCGATGAATTGAGAGGCGACTTCACTTAAACCATTTTCGCTGTTTTCATCGTAGAAGCTATTTTCACCCTTACTGAAAAGTGATACGTTACAGTGCATTCCTGATCCATTGATACCGAATATTGGTTTTGGCATAAATGTTGCATGAAGACCGTGCTTACGTGCTATAGTTTTAACGATTAGTTTAAAAGTTTGAATATTATCGCAAGCTGTAATAACATCGTCATATTTAAAGTCAATTTCATGTTGACCTGGAGCAACTTCGTGGTGACTTGCTTCAATATCGAATCCAAGGCGTTCTAATTCAAGTACGATATCACGACGTACGTTTTCACCTAAGTCGACAGGAGCAAGGTCAAAATAACCACCGTTATCATTTAATTCTAAACTAGGTTCACCATTTTCTTCAAGTCTAAATAAGAAAAATTCAGGTTCAGGACCTAGGTTTAATGTATCAAAACCTAGATTATTCATTCTTTCAAGAGTACGTTTTAAATTACCACGAGGATCACCAGCAAATGGTTTTCTATCAACAGTGTATACGTCACAGATGAAACGAGCAACTTTTTCCGTATTCGCTGTCCCATGAGAATACTAAAAATGTATTTAAGTCTGGGTAAAGATACATATCGCTTTCTTCAATTCGCACAAAACCTTCAATTGATGAACCGTCAAACATCATATTATTATCTAATACTTTATCAATTTGACTAACAGGAACTTCTACATTTTTTTATTGTTCCTGTAATATCTGTAAACTGTAATCGAATATATCTAACATTTTTCTTCTTTAATTGTTTTAAGAATCTCTTCTCTAGTAATTGTTTTTAGCCATGTCGTCTCCTTGTTATTGTAAAAAAATCTAACATTAAAATTTATTTTTATTGTTATAAAATCTAGATAAATCACCACGTCCAATAGAGCGTTCTCTAGGTAAACCGTTAGGTCCGGCAAATATATCGTTATGAATAATTTGTCTGATCTGTGTTGTTTCGGCAGGGACTTCTTTTTTTGGTTAATGATTTCATCGATAGCTTTTAGGCTGAAGCCTTTTTGTAAGTGAGATCTTTAATTGTTAATAGTTTATCGATGTCATTGAACGAAAAAAAGCCTGGTATTACCCTCTGTACGTTTTTGGGCTAAAGAGTTTTTTTCTTCGTAATATCTTATTTGTCTTGCTGTGAGTTGGGTAATTTTTAGTAACTACACTTATAGAAAAAAACTGGAAGATTTTTTTGTAATTCTTTGAATCCCATACTTGTACCTCTCTAATTAGATTTCGTGAAATAAAAAAATATTTTTATATCTATATAGTATAATAACAAAAAAATAATAGATAAAATAAAGTGTGTGTTAGAAAATCTAACAAATTGATATTATATACATTTAAAGTGCTATTTTATTGAGATTTTTTTAATTATATCTGAAAGTATATTTAAATTTTTCTTGAAATCATGATAAAATAATAGTTAATATAAAAAAAGAAAGGATGATAGTATGGCGATATTTTTTTATCTGTTGTTGTGTTTGTTATTACATTTGTGCTTTTATTAGGTTCATATATAGTACTAGTGGCTAACAACAAAAATAAAAAAAGAAGACGTATGGATAAAGTATTGAAATTGGTGGCTGCGTACAGTCCGGGTTGCTGCATTAGTGTATTGCTATCAATATTTATACTTATAAAAAAAATACAATTAAATAAAAAGATTTGGATGTGAAAATTTTTGAAAAAAAGACTCCTTGTTTAAAGGGACTGCTATACTTAGCATAAGTTTAATTTTGACAAAGGTTTTAGGAGCTGTGTACCTTATTCCATTTTATCAAATAATAGGTGGAGAAGAACAGATGGCGCTTTTCAACTATGGATATAGTTATTATGTAACGATACTTGAGATTTCTGCTGCAGGAATCCCTTTAGCAATAGCAAAGTTAGTTGCAAAAATATAATGCATTAGGAGCATATAGTATAAGTAGGAAAATTTATAAATTAGGTTCTAGACTTCTTGTAATTATGGGAATAGTTGGTTTTTGTATTTTATTTTTTGGTTCTGGTATCATTTCAGAACAAATTTTAATAAGTAATCAACAAAAATTCACCCCACAAGAAGGCGCATTGGTTTTAAAAAGCCTAAGCTTTGGAATTCCATTAGTTTTAGTTTCAGCTGGAATTAGAGGATTATTTCAAGGCCATGAGATAATGTTACCATCTGCACTAAGTCAATTTATAGAGCAAGTGGCTCGTATTGCGTTTATGCTTGGCGCTACGTATTTTTATAATGAGAATTTTTAGGATATGGAGTAGTTGAAGGAAATGTTAGTGCAACGTTTGCTGCAGCAGTAGGTGCTGTATTTTCTTTAATTATACTTTTCTTTTTTTACACAAGGTTTAAAGGTAATTTAGATTTTTAGTATAGAAAAAGATGAGGTTGAATTGAATATTTCGACATCTAGTTTAGTAAAGGAATTCTTCTCTGTTTCAATTCCGTTTATTTTTTTATAGTAGGATTATTTCCGATATTAAATATAATTGACCAGCATAATTTTTATACACGGCATGACTCAGATTGGAAAAAGCAGACATCGTAGACGGAAGATTTTCAGCATTGCAGCTTGTCAATAAAGTCGTTATGATTGCGGTAGCTATAGCACCGGCATTTTTCTAGTACTTTTTTACCATCTATTACGAGGTTATTTGCTCAAGGGGATAAGGTTACCGTTAGTAGTCAAATTAATAAAGTTATATTATCGTTAATGATGATTGTACTTCCTGCATTAGTAGGAATGTATGTCTTAGCCGATCCTATATATTCTACGTTTTATAGTAGAAGTTCAATTAACGCAGATTTGTTGAGGTTCTATTTACCTCTAGCAGTTTTTATATTCTGTATATAGTTTAACTAGTATTATAATGCAGGCTGTAAATAAACAGTTACTAAATCTTATTGCAATCTCTATAGGTCTAGTTGTTAAATATTTAACAATTACTCCATTTGTAATGGCATTTGAAACTAATGGTGTTATTTTTTTCTTCTATAGCAACGTATGTTGTAATGATAGTGATTAACTTGTTTATTATAAATAGAGAAGTTAAACTAAAAAAATTGTTGAATTTTTTTATCAAGATTAATAATACTGTTAAGCAGTTGTTTCATTATGTTTATTACGGTGGCGGCTATATATGAATCAATAGTTTCTAATTTTGTTATTGAATCAAAAATTTCTAGTATGATACTAATTTCTATCTGTGCCATTTTTTTGGAGTGCTAGTTTACTTCTTTAGTATAACTAAAATGAAATTTGATAAATACTTATTTGGTAGAAGAATAACATTATCATCTTTAAGAAGATTAAGGAGATAAGTATAGTGAGATTGGATAAATTTATTAGTGCTACGACAACGTTAAGTAGAGCAGAAGCGAAAAAAATTATTAAAAAAAGGGAATATTAATTAATGATATTTTTAGTAAAAAGCCCTGATTATAAGATTGATGAAATTAATGATCAGGTTATAGTAAATGGAAATAGGTTATTTTATCAAAAAAATATGTTTATATAATGATGAATAAACCGCAAAATGTTATATCTGCTACGGAAGATGCGATTGACAAAACTGTAGTTGATTTATTAGAAGAAAAAGATCGCATATATAAAGTTTTTTTCCTGTAGGTAGACTTGATAAGGATACTGAGGGATTGATGTTGCTGACAAACGATGGAAATCTTGCTCATAAATTAATTTCTCCAAAGAAAGATGTAGAGAAAAAAATACTATGTTGAAGTAAGTGGAGAATTAAAAAGAAGAGCATTTAGTCTTAGTAAAAAGAGGGACTTGTTATTGATGAAGGTTATAAATGTAAAAAGAGCTAGGTTAGAAATAATTGAATCAACTGAGGTAAATAGTATTGCGTATATTTATATTACTGAAGGCAAGTTTCATCAAGTTAAAAAGAATGATGAAGGCTCTTGGGACAACAGTAACATATTTAAAAAAAGATTATCTATAGGAACATTAGAGTTAGATAAAAATCTAAAATTAGGAGAATATAGATATTTAACTGATAAGGAAATAAAAAAAATTTAAATAAATAAAATAACGGAGGGATATATTATGGATATCAATTTTAAACAAGAAGTGTTAAATCACAAAGAGGATTTACTAAAAAGACCTTTTTGATCTATTAAGCGTCCGATCAATCTTAGGGGCTGATATAACTGATGAAACACCTTTTGGTAGAGGACCCTAAAGAAGCTTTTAGATTTAATTCTATCTTTTTGGAGAACGTGATGGTTATAAAACTAAGTTAGTAGAAAATAAAGCTACTACATTGAAGTAGGAGAGGGAGAAGAACTATTTGGTATTCTTGGACATGTAGATGTGGTACCAGTTGTTGAAGCGGATTGGATTAGTCATCCGTTTAAACCTGAAGTGAGAGATGGAAAAAAATTTATGCTCGTGGATCACTTGATGATAAAGGACCAACAATGGCAGCATATTACGCTGTTAAACTTTTTAGATAAACTAGGAGTTAAAATGGAATAAACGTGTTCGTTTAATTATTGGTAGTGATGAAGAAACAGGATTTAGATGTGTTGAATCATATTTTAAACACGAAGAGCAACCTGCTTTAGGGTTCACACCGGACGCAATGTTCCCTCTTGTATATGCTGAGAAAGCACGTACTACATTCGATCATAAGTTGATTTTTTTGTTGAAGATTCTGAATTATATGATTACAAACTTGTTAAATTTAGTGGCGGGCAAGTACTTAATATGGTAATTGCCAGTGCTGAAGCGGAATTAGCTGGCGAAGTAGCAGGTATTAAGGAAAAATTCGAAAAATTCTTAAGTCAAGAGAAATTAGAAGGTGAAGTTAATGTAGCAGAAACTATTAAGTTAACTCTAAAAGGGAAAGCGTCCCATGGTTCTACACCACAATTTGGGATAAACGGTGCTACAAAATTAGCAGAATTTTTAAGTACATTAGGATTAGATGTTAATGGTAAAAACTTTGTAGATTACATCGCAGAAAAACTTGCTAATGATCCATTCGGTACAAAAATTAGGAATCGACTACTCTGATGATGAAATGGGAGCTGCAACATACAACTATGGAATTTTAAATTACAACTTAGAAGAAAAACTAGCTGTGATTTCAACAGACTGTCGTCATCCTAAAAAATTCAGTTTAGTAGAAAGATTAAGTAGTGTGAAGGTAGACAATATTAATATTGAAGTTACTAGTACTAAAGAAGCACACTATGTACCAAAAAGACGATGAATTAGTTACTACATTAATGAATGTATATAGAAAAACACACAGGCGATACGAAGAATGATGCTTTTGTATTAGGTGGAGGAACTTATGCTCGCTGTCTTAAAAAAAGGTGTTGCATTTGGACTTTTTATTCCCAGGAAAACAAGATACAATGCACCAAGCTAATGAATTTTTTTAGAAATAGAAGACTTATTATTGGCAACTGCAATTTATGCAGAAGGAATTTATAAACTTTGTTGTGAATAAAATATTTATAAAAAAATATTTATTTGATATAATTTTTATTATAATAAAAAAATTGATGAATAAAAGAATCTCAAAGATATTTTTATGCTGTTTGGAAAATAAAATTAGAATATCTTTGAGATTTTTTTAATTTTTATAAAATACTATCTTGAAAAAAATGATTAAAGATTGTAAAATATATAGTGCATTGTAATTTTTAAAAAGAGATTGAAGAAAGGAGCAGTATTGAATATGTCTAAAGAGTATTATCAGATGGGCTGGACTTTAGATGATACATATAAAGAAGATTATTTTTGTTCAAGAGATAATCAGCGTTATTTTATTAAAAAGAATACTACTCCTATGATTGCAACTCTTTCGGCAGAAGGAATTGTGCCTAGATTAAGATGGACTAAGCGTATCAGTAATGGAGATGTATTAATAGCTCAAGACTTTGAAAATGGTAGAACGTTGAATACGGAAGATATGACTGATAAGCGTATTCCTGAAATTTTAAAAAAGGTTCATGGATCAATTAAATTAAAAAATCATGAAAGCTCAAGGTTATAATGAAGAAACAGCGGTAAGTTCACTTAGAAATTTGAAATCTATAATAGCAGATGAACTTTGGAAAAACAGTAATATAGTAGATGCCCTTAATTATCTAGAAAATTGTTTACCTGATGACGATGTAGAGTACACGCCTTGTCATACAGATTTACATAAAGATAATTGGTTGCTTTCTGATCAAGGGAAATTATTTTTTTAGTAGATTGGGAACATTCAATACTTTGTGATCCCGCGATCGATATTTCTTTTTGTATTATATAGATATATTCCTCAGTCAGATTGGAACGAATGGTTGGAAATATATGGTCAAGAGCCAACAATAAAATATAGAAATAGATTAAAATGGTATATAACTTTACAATCAATGATCATGATTGTATGGTATCATGAGAAAAAAAGCAATTATCTGAGATGAATTCTTGGCTAGTCTTTTTGGATAGTGTATTTAACGATTTTATTTAAAAGCATTAAATAGGAAAAAAACCTAATTAATGCTTTTTATTTTTTTATAAACGGTGTAAAATAGAATTAGTTACATATTGTTTTTCAGCTAGTTTTACACTAAGTTACTAGAGAAAAATATTATATTAATAGTAATTGATGGAGTGACAGAATGAGTATAAAAAGTTATAAATTGTATCTAATTGATTTGGATGGCACTATTTATAATGGTGAAAAAAAGATAAAAATATGCCAAAGAATTTGTTGATTATTTAAATAAAAAAATAATATAGATTATTTATTTTTTTAACTAATAATTCTACCAAACAACCAAGAGAAGTAGCAGAACATTTAAAAAAGTTTGATATTGAAACTACTCAAGAACATGTTTTTACGTCTAGTGATGCTACCAAAATTTATTTGGAGTCAAAAGGATATACAAACTTGTATATTATAGGAGAAAATGGCTTGAAGAATACCTTAAGTGTTTTTAATCAAAAAAATACTGAGGAAGATGTTGAGGCTGTAGTAGTTGGACTCGATAGAGAACTTACGTATGATAAACTGGCGATAGCAACCAAAGCTATTCTTAATGGAGCGGAACTTATAGGAACTAATCCTGATACGTTACTTCCTACTGCGCATGGGTTTGTCCCGAGTAATGGAGGACAGGTCAAATATTTAGAATATTCGACTTCGACAATTGCTACATTTATAGGAAAACCTAGTAGAATCATAATGGAGAGTGCTATAAAATTATATAATTATTCAAAAGATCAAATAGTTATGATAGGAGATAATTATGATACTGATATAATGTCAGGTATTAATAGTGGTATAGATACAATTCATGTTCAAACAGGAGTTACGAGTCTAGAAGATATTGATAAAAAAAGAAAAAAACCAACATATTCAATAGAAAACTTATATCAATTGATTAAATAGTGAGGAGAATAAAAATGATTATAAAAAAACAGAAGAACAATTGCAAAAAAATGAAAGAAATAGGTTTTTATCTGTGCAACTATAAGAGATGAAATGGTAAAAAAAGCAGTTCCTGGTGTTTCAACAAAAGAACTTGATAATATCGCAAAAGAATTATTTGAAAAATATGGTGCTAAATCAGCTCCGATTACAGAGTATGATTTCCCAGGATATACATGTATTTCATTAAATTATCAGGCTGCTCATGGAATTCCATCGAGCACTAAAATATTAAAAGATGGAGATTTATTAAATATAGATGTATCAGGATGTAAAGATGGATATTATGCTGATACTGGAATCTCTTTTGTTGTCGGTAAGGTTGATGACGAAATGAAGGAGAAAGTTTGTGAAGTTGCTAAAGAAGCTTTTTATGAAGGTATTAAGCATGCTGTTGCAGGAAGAAAAATAAACCAAATAGGAAAAAATATTCATAAGAAAATAAAAGAGCATAAATTACAAGTTATTGAGAATCTTACAGGTCATGGAATTGGTACATCTCTTCATCAAGAACCACAACATGTATTCAATTACTTTGATCCATGGGATAATTTAATTTTAAAAGATGGTATGTGTTTAGCAGTGGAACCATTCGTTTCTACAAAAGCTAAAACAGTAACAAATACTGATAAAGATGATTGGGAATTGGTTGCTAAGGATGGTTCGTATATTGCACAATATGAGCATACTATAGTAGTTAGAGAAAACCAAGAACCATTAATTTTAACAAAAAAATTGATTAAATTTTAGTGAAAAAAAGTTGACAAGTTAATAAAAAAATGTTTTAAGATACTACTTATTAAAAAAACTACGGAGAGAAGAAAATGGCAGAAAATTTAGTAATAGTCGAATCTCCTTCCAAAGCAAAAAAACTATTGAAAAAAATATCTAGGGAAAAAAATATAGAGTAATATCTTCAAAAGGTCATGTAAGAGACCTTCCTAAAAAGTAGAATGGGAGTAGAAGTACTAGATAATGGAAATATAGATGTTGATTATATTTCTATAAGAGGGAAGGGTGATGTAATTAAATCTTTAAAAAAAGAGGCTAAAGGAAAAAAAAGTTTTTCCTAGCATCCGATCCCGACAGAGAAGGAGAAGCAATAGCATGGCATATTGCGCACATTTTAGGATTAGATAATAATTCCGATAATAGAATTGTCTTTAATGAAATAACGAAAGATGCTGTAAAAGAAGCAATTAAAAAAATCCGCGAAAAAAATTAATACGGATTTGGTGCAATCACAGCAAGCCGAAGGATTTTTAGATAGACTTGTAGGTTATAATATTTCTCCAGTATTATGGAAAAAAAGTAAAACCTAAATTATCAGCTGGTAGGGTACAAAATGCAGCATTAAAATTAATAGTAGACAGAGAAGAAGAAATTCAAAAAAATTTGTACCTCAAGAATATTGGTCAATGCCCTATTGATTTTTATAAAAAGATAGAAAAGTTTTGACTGCTAATTTTTTTACTCATATAAAGGTGAAAAAAATTAAAACTTGAAAGTAAAAAAAGATGTAGAGAATATAAAAAAATGCTATAAAAAGGTGATACATTTAAAGTTATCGATGTAACTAAAAACTAAGAAAAAAATAGGAATACACCTAATGTTTATATTACTTCTACAATGCAACAAGATGCTTCAAGAAAAAAATAAACTTCAAAACTCGTAAAACTATGAGTGTAGCTCAAGAATTATATGAAGGTATTAATCTGAAAAAAATTAGGTGGAGTTACAGGTTTAATAACTTATATGAGAACTGACTCAACAAGGGTTTCAGATGAAGCGATAAAAAAATGGCAAATGAGTACATTCTTAAAAAAACTTTGGAAAAAGAATACTTGGCTACGGCATTTAAAGTGAAAAAAACTAATAAAAAAATGTTCAAGATGCTCATGAAGGAATTAGACCAACAAATATAGAATTCACACCTGACAGTATTAAAGAATATTTATCTAATGATCAATATAAACTTTATAAACTTATTTGGGAAAGATTTGTTGCTAGTCGTATGAGTGCTGCTGTTTACGAGACGAGTACTACAACATTTGAAAAATAATAATGTGGTGTATCGTGGAGCGTATTCTAAATTGCTTTTTAATGGATTTTTATCAGTATTAAAAGAAAAAGAAAAAGTGAAACTTGCACCTGAATTTGAAGTTGGTGAAGATGCGAAAGTAAAAGAGTTAAAAGAAGAACAACACTTTACACAACCTCCAGCTCGATACTCAGAAGCAAAACTTATTGCTGAATTAGAAGAGTTAGGAGTAGGTCGACCGTCAACTTATGCAACAATAGTAGACACTTTACAAAAAAAGATACTATGTAAAACTACAAAAATAAAGTTTTCACGCCAACTGAATTAGGAACCCTAGTTAGTAAAAATCACAGAACAATATTTCCCTGATATTATCAACACAAAATTCACTGCGAATTTAGAAAGCCAATTAGATGATATAGCTGAAGGTAAGGTTGGTTGGGAAAATACTATATATAATTTCTATACTGATTTTTAGAAGAGATGTAGAAAAAGCTGAATCTGAGATGGAAAAAGGTTGAAATTAAACAAGAATTTACTGGTGAATCTTGCCCGAATGCTCATCTCCACTAGTATTTAAATTAGGGAAATTCGGTAAATTTATAGCTTGTTCAAACTTCCCAGATTGTAGGTATACAAATACAATTCAGAAAAAAAAGTAGGAGTAGTTTGTCCAAAATGTAAAAAAACATGAGATTTTTAGAGAAAAAAATCAAAAAAAGGAAAAACTATTCTATGGATGTGAAGGATTCCCTGAATGTGACTTTGTTTCTTGGGACAAACCAATAAATCGTCAATGTCCAAAAATGTAACCACATTTTTATACGAAGGAAAAAAAGGTGTTACCTGTGGTGATTGTGATTATAAAGAAGAAATTAAAAAAATAATGTAAAGAAGATTTGATAAGTGTTTTCAATTATCAAATCTTTTTTTAATAAAAATTTAAATTTGATTAAGTAATAACTTCAAAAATGATAGTAAGTGATTTCATGATTGATATAATTAGTATGTAAACGAAACACTTAACATACAATTAAATGAAATTATCAGAAAATTTTTATACATTTATACAACAAAAAAATGAAATATTTTTTTAAAAAAATATTGACAAAAAAATTGATAAATATATTATTGTATATAACATACTAAAAAAAATATAATTTTCGGAGGAGATGACATGTTGAAATTTTTTTAAAGAAAAAAATCCTTATGTTTCAATTGGACTTATGTTATTTGCATTATTCTTTGGAGCTGGTAATTTAATTTTCCCAGCATTCTTAGGACAAAACGCTGGAACAAACTTATCTACAGCGATGATTGGATTTATAATTATGGGGGTAGGATTACCTCTATTAGGAGTTATTGTAATGGGGTACTCAGGAGCTGAGGACTTATTAGATTTATCTAGCAGAGCAGGAAAAGGATTCGGTATTGCTTTTACGACTTTATTATACTTAACAATCGGGCCTTTCTTTGCAATTCCTAGAACTGGAACAACAACTTATGAATTAGGTTTATCAAGTTTTGTGGCACCAGAAAATACTTTTGTTGCTCAAGCTGTTTTCTTAGCTTTCTTTATGGGATTAACTCTATGGTTAGCTATAAGCCCTAATAAACTTGTTGATAGAATTGGGACAATCATAACACCTGTTCTATTATTATCAATGGTAGTTTTAATCATTGCTTCATTAGTTAATCCTATGGGATCTGCACAAGAACCAACTAAAACATATGCAACTACTTCGTTAGCGTTTACAAATGGATTAATGGAAGGTTATAATACTATGGATGCTTTAGCTTCATTAGTATTTGGTATAATCGTAATTAACTCAGTTAAACTTTACGGAGCTAAAACAAAACAAGAAGTGTTTAACAATAGTGCAAAATCAGCGGTAATAGCAGCAGTTTTACTAGCATTAGTGTATATATTCATTTCTAATATCGGTGCTACATCAGTTTCTGTTTTAGGATTACAAAAAACTGGAGCAGGAGTGTTAACAGGTGCAACAACATTCTATTTTGGTAATGTAGGTAAATTATTACTATTTGTTATTGTATTCTTAGCTTGTTTAACTACAAGTGTTGGATTAGTAACTGCTTGTTCTTCATTCTTTGTAAGACTATATGATAAAAATAAGCTATAAAACTTATGCAATCGCGTTAACTTTATTCTCATTTGCAGTTGGTAACTACGGTTTAGCAGCAATCATCCAAGGGGCTGTGCCAGTACTTGTATTATTATATCCATTAACGATGGTATTAATTTTACTTGGATTTTTAAACAATTTCTTTGGAGGGAAAAGAGTGGTTTATACATCTACAGTGCTATTTACTGGATTATTTAGTTTATATGCAACAGTAACTTCAACATTCAAACTTGCAGTGCCTGCAGTTGATAATGTATTGGCTAAAGTTAACTTCCTTCCTGTTCCTGCAGATTTTTGCATGGCTAAATTATGCAGTAGTAGGATTCGTACTAGGAATTGTGTTAACATTCTTTGTGAAAAAGGAAAGTAAATAATTATTATATAAGTTGGGGCTGACTCAAAAGCCCTAAATTTCAAAAAAAGTGTATATGATAACTCATAGGTGCAGTGATTTATTGATATCTAAATTCGCTTTATAGAAGCTTCTTAGATATCTAATAAACTTTTGCAGGGAGTGACTCGACAAAATCTTGTTTCTTAGAAATCGCGATTTTTTTGAGTCACTCCTTTCTTTTATATTTTTTTGATTATTGTTTTGACATTGAGTGAAAGCAATGGTATTATAATAAGATGTAGTCTTATATTTTTTAAAAAAAAGAAAATTGATAGAATGATATAATTTTTAAAAAAATTATATTGTTTATAGTAGGAGAAATAATGGTTTTAGAATTTAAAGAATATACAAAAGAAAAATAAAAAAAGGATACTATTTTTGGAACTAGATTTCAAAGTAGATACTGGAGAAATTTTTAACTATTGTAAATAATAGTACAGCTAGTTTAGATATCTTAAAAGGATTCTTTTTAGACAAAGAACAAAAATTTAAAAGGGGAAATACTTTTTCGATAGAGAAAATATAAATAACTGGACATTATTATTTTTCTAGAGATTTTTGGTTTTTACAATGATTTAACATTATTAAGTAATCTAAAAAAAGGGTTGTCTTTATTTAATATTGGGTATGCCGATGAAGAGTTAATAGCGGACTTGGAGTTTTTTTAAATCTTGATGCATCAGCAAAATATAAAGAATTATTAAGCAATGAAGTTACTAAGTATCATACATTATTTTTCAATCCTAGTTGATCAAAAATGTTTTTAATAGTTGATAATACGGAAAAAAATTTTTTTAACTTTAGAAGATAAAGAAGCTATAACTGATCTGATTTTTAGATAAATCAAATAATTCTAATGTAATAATTTTTAGATACAATGTTAAATAAACATAATAGTATTGCAGATAAAGTATTAGTAATCTCAGATGGCATTAAATCATATTTTGGTAATCTTGAAGATTTACTAGTATTAAAAAAACACTAACTGCCATTAATGTATCTAGCCAAGATAATCTTGATATGATTCTAAAAAGATTATCCATACAGTCTTTATCACGATAATGAAATTGTAGTGAGAGAAGAAAGTCTTGAAGAAGTAGTATATGAGTTATTAAAAAAATAACATAGAAGTATATCAGATTCGCAATTTAGGTGAAAAAAATTAAATTATATGAGGGAGAGGCTGATTTATAATGCTTTTTAACTATTGAATTTGGAAAGTTGTTTAGACGTAAATTTAATTATTTATTTTTTTAGCTATACTTATTCTAATGAACTTTGCTTTTTGTTTACAAATTAGATTCACTTTCTGCTTATTTTTGATATTTCGATAATCAATACTATCTTTAATATTATTTTTAAAAGGTGAATTTAGCATTACTTCTTTTTGTAATGGGGATTAATTATATTTACTCATACAGAGAAGATTATATTTCAAAAAGTCAATGTTCTTTTTAGAAATGAGAAAAAAAGAAAAAGTATTCGTGATATTTTTTTGCACTTATAGCAAGTTTAATTTATTTTTTTAGTTTATTATGCTATAATAATATCTTGTTTGGTTGGATTTTTTATTTCTACGTAAAAGAGTTATTTTTTTGAAGAATTGAAAACAATAATGATGAATGTACATACATCAGTAGCATATGTTTCAGTTTTGATATTATTATTACTATTTGCTAATATTATTTATTTATTAGCTTTAACTTTATTTAACAATACTAACCTAGCAATTTCGTTTTTCTTTATTATTCTTTATTGGAGGAGATGTCATTGCCAAAATGATTAAAAGATAGAGTGGCTATTCCCGTAGAAAGAATTGATAATAGTGTACTGACAATTTTTTTACGAAGTCATTTAATAATTTAAATCAAAATATAACACTTAGTTTTTGGTAATTATTTACCTTTATTATTAAATATGGCTGGTTTAATAGTTGTTATCTTAATTGTTAAATTAATGAAAAAAATAATAGGATAGAAGGAGAATTTAATGGACACACAGATTCTAATACAATATGTAATAGTATTATTGAGTTTAATACTATTGGAAGGATTATTATCAGCAGATAATGCGATTGTTCTAGCGGTAATGGTTAGACATTTACCTCCAAAAGACCAAAAACATGCGTTAATGTATGGTCTTGCTGGTGCGCTAGTGTTTAGAATTATAGCGATATTTTTAATCACGATTCTTGCTCAATATTGGGAGATTCAAGTGTTAGGTGGATTGTATTTAGTATATATGGCTGGAGTTCATATAAAAGAATTTTTTGATAAAAGAAAAGTAGGGGCAGCTGCAGAAGAAATATCTGAACCTAAGAAACAAAGTGGATTCTGGGCTACCGTTATAAAGGTAGAACTAACAGATATAGCCTTTGCCATAGATTCAATATTAGCAGCTGTTGCAATTGCAATAACATTACCTCATATTTCAGAGACATCAATTGGCGGAATTAATCTTGGTCAATTTGTTGTTATGGTAATTGGAGGTTTTGTAGGAGTAATTATCATGCGTTATGCTGCTAATATATTTATAAAAGTATTAGAAACAAAAACCAGGTTTAGAAATTGCCGCATTTTTTTAATTGTAGGCTGGGTAGGTATTAAATTGTTTGTAATTGCAGCCGCACATGAGAAAGTAGCTTTAATACCACATGAATTTCCACATTCAACTCTTTGGACTGTTATTTTTCGGGTAGTATTATTAGGATTACTAGTTTGGGGAGTATTAGTTTCAAAAAGATTTGAAGAGAGTAAAACTAAATAATATGGGGGCTACCTAAAAAGTCCTAAAAATTTAACAAAGTTCATATGAGAACTCATAGATGCAGTGATTTATTGATATCTAAATTCGCTTTATAAAAAGCTTTTTTTAGTGATCTAATAAACTGTGTGGGGTGACTCGACAAAATCTTGTTTCTTAAGAAATCGCGATTTTTTTGAGTCACTCCTTTTTATATATTGTAAAAATAGCAATATTATTTTCATATACACAAAAATATTATATGTGTTATAATCTTAAATTGAACATTAAAAAAATATTAAGGAGGATTAAAAATGGCATTTGATGGTTTTTTTGTAAAAAAAGATGGTGGAGGAATTACAGGGAATATTCTTCATGGTCGAATTAATAAGATAAATAATTTATCAACAGATGAATTTGTTTTTTTCTATTAGAAAAAGGAAAAAAACTTAAAAGCTTTTTTTATCTGCAAATTCTAATGCGTCTAGAATACAGTTAACAAATAATAGTTATGAAAAATCCTTCAACACCTTCAAATTTTTTTGTTCTGTATTAAGAAAATACTTAACTGGTGGAATAATATTAGAGATTAATCAAGTTAATAATGATCGTATAGTAATTTTTTAAAAATTAAAAAAACTTTGATGATTTAGGTTATGAAAAAAATATTATTTTCTAATTACAGAATTAATGGGAAAAACATTCAAATATAATACTAACTAATGAAGATAACATTATTTTTGGAATCGTTAAAAAAAATAGTTATAGTTTAGAATATAGGAGATCAACTATAGCTAATATGCAATATACATTACCTCCAACAGTGAAAAAAAAATTAATCCGTTTGAATATAATGATTACACCAATATTGAATTTACTAAAGATGATAAGAAATTTTTTTAATGAAGAATTTTTTTATGGAGTTTCAGCTTTGCTAAATAATTATTTTTGAAAAAAATATTAGCAGAAGATTTGAAAAAAATTCTTTTTATAAGTTTTTTTGTATGGAATTTGAAAAAAATACTATAAACCAGTCATAATCGAAGAGAATGGTAAAAAGGATTTCTACTTTTTTTGATGTCAAAGATTATAGTAAGAACTTTGAATCATTATCACAACTACTTGATTATTATTATATGGATATAGTCAGAGAGTCTATTAATAAGAATACAGATAGAAAACTATTTAATTTTATTAATTCTAAAATTAACAGATTGAATAAAAAAATTAATATTTTAGAAAGTGAACTTGAACAAGCAAATAAAAGAGATGATTATAAATTAAAAGGTCAGCTGTTAATTTCTAATATTTATTTGTTTAAAAAAACGTGTTCCGTAAATAGTAACATTACAAAAACTTTTATAGTGAAGATTTAACGGATATTGAGATAGAGTTAGATCCTAATTTAACTATTGAAAAAAATTCAGAGAAGTACTTCAATTTATACAAAAAAATAAACGAACTATTGAAAATTTAAATGAACAGATTAGAATAACAAAGAATGATATAGAATATTTCGAGATGATTAAATTTCAACTTGAAAATGCTGATAAAACAGATATAGCAGAAATTAAAGAGGAATTAATAGCGAATGGAATATTAAAAGAAAATATTAAAATTAATAAGAAAAAAAGAATAAGAATAGTTATTTGGTTGTTTATCATAATGATGTAGCGATATATGTGGGGAAAAAAATAATCTTCAAAATGATGCTATTACTAATAAATTAGCAAGAAGAGATTATTTATGGTTTCATGCTAAAGACATACCTGGTAGCCACGTAGTAATCTTTGATAATAACCCTAGCGAAGAAACAATAGAAGTTGCATCAATGTTGGCAGCATATTATTCGAAATTCAAAAAAATGAAGATTACGTTTATGTTGATAGAACTTTGATAAAAAAATGTAAAAAAATATCAGGAGCAAAAACCGGGTTTAGTTACTTATACAGATCAAACTTCGGTTAAGCAAAAGATAGATAGAGTTCTTATCGGACAACTTTTAACAAAAAGAAAACAATAAATAGTTAAGGAAGGTGAATATATGAATGATAAATTAGATATAAAAAAACAGCCATTAAGGATACATTGCCAACTGTGTTTGGATACATAGGAATAGGTGTGACCTTTGGTATTATAGCAAGTTCGGCTGGTTTTAATCCCGTTATTGTAGGGATGATGTCATTATTTATTTATGCAGGTGGTGCTCAATTTATAACTGTAAGTATGCTCTTTAGTAGTTTTCCTATACTGTCTATAGTTTTAGCAACATTTTTAATTAATTCAAGGATGATTTTAATGAGTATGGCAATAGCGCCATTTTTCAGGGAATATAGTGTCTTTAAAAATATTTCAATTGGTACTTTTTTAACTGATGAAAGTTTTTTTCTCTGGGGATGAATAAACAAAACTATACTAATGGAAAATTAAACTTTGAATGGTTTAATACAACAAACCTTATTTCTTATATTACATGGGCTGTTTCATCTGTAGTTGGGGCGCTATTAGGAGGAATAGTGAAAAATCCTTACGCCTTAGGATTAGATTTTGCATTAGTAGCAATGTTTATAGGATTGTTGTACTTGCAAGTTATATCAGATTTTACTATTAAGAAAAAAAAGTGCAAGTTATTGTAATTGTTGTTGTTCTATTTTTTTAGTTTATTTTGGAATGATTTTTTTATTCCAAGTAATGTATTGATTATAGTGGTTACTTTAATAGGATGTGCGATAGGAGTGGTGTTGAAAAAAATGTTATCTACTAACTATATAATATTAACGATATTAGGATGTGCAATTGTGACTTGGTTATCTAGGGTGCTTCCATTTATTATATTGAAAAAAAGTTTGATTTACCTAAAAGCGGTTATAGAGTATCTTAGTTTTGTGCCAATTGTAATAATGTCAGCCTTATGGTTTAATAGTCTATTTATACAAAAAAAATTGGGGAATTTTTCTCAAATAAATTATGAAAATCTTCTTGCTTCTTTACCAACGGTATTAAGTGCAGTTATTTCAAAAAGTCTCTTGGTAATAGTTGTAGTGGGAATATTTTTCACTAGCGATTATTAGACTTGTATTTTTAAAAAAATAAAAAAATTGAGAATTTTTGAAAAAAAATATTATCAAATTAATTTTTCAACTTAAATATACATGTTTATAGTTTAATTTTTTTCATTTTGTGGTATCATAAAAAGATAATAAATCATAATAAAAGGATACGAAAAAAATGGAGAAAGGATTATTGATAGTTCTTTCAGGACCTTCAGGAGTAGGTAAAGGGACTGTTAGAAAAAAAGAATTTTTGAAAGTAATGATGTAGACTTTGAATATTCAATTTCAATGACTTCTAGGGGAATGAGACCTGGAGAAGTAGATGGAGTTGATTATTTCTTTAAAACAAAAGAAGAATTTGAAAATTTAATTCAACAAGGTGAGCTTTTGGAATATGCTCAATATGTTGATAATTATTACGGAACTCCTGTTAAATATGTAAGGGAGACGATGGATAAAGGAAAAGATATATTTTTAGAAATTGAAGTTCAAGGTGCTGGTCAAGTAAAGAGTAAAATTCCAGATGCATTATTTATATTCTTGGCACCACCAAGCATTGCTGACTTAAAAGATAGATTAAAAAGGTCGTGGAACAGAGAGCGATGATGTCATAGAATCGCGTGTAGCAAAGGCTAAAAAAGAGATAAATATGATGCATCTTTATGATTACGTTGTGGAAAATGACGAGGTAGATAAGGCTGTAGAAAGAATTAAAGCCATTATATTAAGTGAACATTTAAAAACGCGAACGTATTGAGATGAAATATAGAAGAGCGTTATTAGAATTAGAAGAAATGTAGGAGAAAAAAATGTTATATCCAAAAATTAGATGTATTAAAATCAAAAAGTAAATTCAAAGTATATGCTAGTATCTTTAGCAAGTAAAAAGAGCAAGAGAATTATTTGCAAATCCTGAATCAGAAAAAAATTAGAAAAAAATATAATTCACACAAAGAAGTCGGAAAAAGCATTAGAAGAAATTGCTGAGGGTAAAATTTCAGTTTTAGAAAAAAATAGTTTTAATTTTTTTATTTACAAAATAATTTTTTTAGTGTAAAAGTAATATAAGTGTTTTTCTTTGAGTGATCGCGGCAGTAATGCTGAGGAAAGTCCATACTCACACAGGCTGAGATGCCTGTAGTGTTCAACGCTAAACGAAAAAATAAGTTTAGGCACCTTTGGGTGACGGCAGAAAATATGACCCTAAGTAGTTTTTCTATATGGTTATATATCTTGAAAGTGCCACAGTGACGGAGTTCTTATAGAAATATAAGGAGTGGAACGCGGTAAACCCCTTGAGTGAGCAATTCAAATTTTTGGTAGAAGCACTTATTCCGCAAAAAAATGAATGTAGGAATAGGAAATATGTATATATTTAGACAGATGATCACAGCTATTTTTACGAGAGTAGACTAGTCTCGATTGAGTAAGGTAGATACAGAATATGGCTTATGATAAGAAAAACAACTAGTTCTAGGGGCTCTTAGGAGCCTCTTTTTTTAAGGAGGAAGAGATGAATTTTAATTTAGTAGCAACAACCCCTATGGGAATAGAAGCAATTGTAGCTAAAGAAGTGCAAGAATTAGGTTATGAAACAAAAGTAGAAAATGGGAGAGTATATTATTCAGGTGATAAGAGAGCAATAGTTCGTTCTAATTTATGGTTAAGATGTGCAGATAGAGTTAAAATTGTGGTTGCACAATTTCCAGCATATACTTTCGAGGAGCTTTTTGAAAAAACAAAAGCAATTGAATGGGATAAATATTTACCAGTTGATGCTAAATTCCCTGTAGATGGACGTAGTCATAAATCCACTTTGTTTAGTGTTTCAGACTGTCAATCTATTGTAAAAAAAGCGATTGTGGAAAAAATGAAGAGAAGTTATGGTATAACAGGATGGTTAACAGAAACAGGAGCAAGGTATAGATTAGAAATCATAATGTTAAATGATATTGCTACTATTTTATTAGATACTTCTGGAGATGGTCTTCATAAGCGTGGGTATCGTGCAAAACAAGGTACAGCCCCATTAAAAGAAACGTTGGCAGCAGCAATGGTAAAACTAACAAACTGGAAAGGTGAAACACCTTTGTATGATTTGTTCTGTGGTTCTGGAACCTTATTAATAGAAGCTGCTATGGCAGCACAAAATATGGCACCGGGTATTAATAGAAATTTTGATTTTTGAAAAAAATGGTAGTGGATGCCGAAAAGTTTAGTAGATGAAGAAAGAAATAAAGCAGAAGATCTTATTGATTATGATAAAGAATTGGAATTATATGGTTCTGATATTGATCCTAAAATGATAGCAACTGCAGAGAATAATGCCGAAGAAATTGGGTTAGCAGGGGTAATAAAGTTTAAACAGATGTCGGTGTTCGACTTTGTAGCTAAAAAAAGAAGCTGGATGTGTAATTGCCAATCCGCCATATGGGGAACGTTTAGGTGAGAAAAAAAGAAGTAGAAGCTATGTATAAATTTTTTTAGGAACGGAACTTAAAAAAATAAAAAAACATTGGTCACTTTATCTTTTAACTTCTCATAAAATGTTTGAACATTTATATGGAAAAAAAGGGCAACGAAAAGAAGAAAACTTTTCAATGGTTCCATTGAATGTACCTATTATCAATACTGGGGAGAAAAAAATTAAAATAACATTTGACAATTATAAAAAAATATATCATAAAAATAAGGATGTAAGTAGAGTTATATACAAAAAAAAGAAAAAGAGGTTGAGTTTATGCATTTAACTAAAAAGTACTGAACAAGCAATCTGTATTATGGTAATGTTATACCTTCAAGATAGGCATGTTTTTCTTGAATTCTAAGGAAATTAGCCAGCGTTTAAATATTTCTCCAACATATCTGAAAAAAATTATGAGAAAACTAGTTGTCAATGATTTAGTGAAAGCTAATACAGGTATTGGCGGAGGATATAAGTATAAATCTAATAAAAAAAATTACATTATACGATATATACGTAGCGCTTAATGATGAGGTAGAAATTTTTTTGCACTAAAAAAACAGATTATGTTTCAAAAAAATTTTTTTGAGGGAGCTTTAGCAGTAGATAAACGTTATAGCAAATATCTAAAAAAAGTCAATACTGTTAATAAAGCTATTAAATCTTCTTTAGAAGATATTACAATAGAGAGTCTAGTAGAAGATATTTTAGAAGAAAATTCTAAGATTAGGTTAGATTGGAATAATTGGGAAGAAGAATTCGAGAGAGTAAATGTCTTCTTTAAAGGGTAGAGAAAAAGTCGATTATGAATTAGTCATAGTCGACTTTTAATATTACAAAGCACTAGCAAACGCTTCGATAAATTTGTCTATATTTTCAAAATCTTCGTCAGTATCGGCTTCAATTTCAATTTTAAGATTTTCTGTTGGGTTAGTAGCCCCTGTTTTGGCGATTTGTTCATCAAACTGATCTACACAAACGCAATATTCATCGTAAATAGTGTCACCTGTACCGATAACACCGTATATTTTTTTCCTTCATAATTTTTTTATCTTCAAGAGCTTCAAAAAATTCTTCCATTTCTTCAGGTAATTCGCCTTCACCATAAGTGTATGTGGCAATGATAAAAAGCATCAGCATCATCAAGAAAATCAAAATCTACCATATCTTCAATAAATAGTTTTTTTCAATTTCTAAACCTTTTTTTCTTCTTCAAATTTTTTTCTATCATTAAATCAGATAACATTTCAGTATTACCTGTTAAACTTGCGTACACTAATTTAATATTCAAAAAAATCCCTCCATTCTATTTGTAAATAAATAATAACTAAACTTTATTATAACGTATTGAAAAATGTTTAGTAAATAAAAAAATCTATAAAAAAAGACATTTTTTTGAGCAAAATTATTGAAAAAAAAGATTACAAGTGTAGTTTAATATATGTTATCTTTAATAACGGAGGTACAACATGGTAAAAAGGTTTAAACCTTTTCCATTCTATCTGTAGATGGAGTAAAATTCAAGATTAAAATTTTACAAAATCAAAAAAAGAAGATGAGTGAAAAAAACTCATTTTGGAGGATAGATAATGGAAAACAAATTTACATTTTTTTGAGAAATTTATTATGATTTCTACAAAAGAAACTTTATTATTTTTTTAGTAGTATTATTTGCATTATTTTTACTTAATGTATTATTTAGCAAAAAAAGAGTTAGTTCTTCAAAAAGAACTTTATTGTCTACATTTATAGGTTTAGCTTTAGGAATCACTATTCAAGGATACTCAGGATTTAGCGATGAACCTATGAAAATTAAATATGTAGCTGAAATTACAACTTGGTATTCATTATTCGGTAATGGATTTATTGACTTGATTAAAAATGCTAATTGTCCCATTAGTATTAGTTTCGATCATTAATGTAATTGTTAATATCAATGCAAATACTGATGTTAAGAAGTTAACACGTCTTACATTAATTGTTACTTTAGGAATGGTTTCTATAAGTTCAATTGTGGGATTTTTTTAGTTTCAGCAGTATTTAAACTTGGAAGTAGTTCAATTGTATTAGGTAGTGGAGAAAGTAAAATTAAGGAAGTAAAAAAATGTTGTGACAATTTTACGAGAATTAATTCCTTCAAATCCTATTAAAGCAATGGTTGACTTTAATGTTATCGGTGTAGTAATCTTTGCGATGTTTATAGGATTAGCTACGAGATATATTCAAAATAAAGATGAAAAATAAGGTTAAGACGTTTGTTGATTATATTTCTAGTTTACATGCAATTGTTTCTCGTATGACAGTCTTAGTAATTAGATTGTTAACATATGCGGTAATACCATTATTAGCTAATACAATTGCGCAAAGAGGGTTAAAATCAATTAAAGATGTATTGTTATTTATAGCTTTATTATATATAGCAGTAGCAATTCAATTTGTAATTCAGGGATTATTCATTATGCTACATGGTATTTCACCTATAACTTATTTTTAAGAAAGCTAGTAAACCATTAGTATTAGCATTTACTTCACGTTCTAGTGCAGGTACATTGCCTCTTACTATTAGTACTCTTACTAAAGAAATGGGAGTGAATCAATCGACTGCCAACTTTGTTGCTTCATTCTCATCTACAGCAGGTATGCAGGGATGTGCAGGAATTTATCCGACAATGTTAGTTGTATTTTTAGCTAATGCAAATGGAATAACAATTGATGCAACATTATTTATAATGACGGTTATTGTAGTTACATTGGGTTCTGTAGGTATTGCAGGTGTTCCAGGTACAGCAATTACAGCTGTATCAGTTTCTGTAAGTGGAGTAGGTTTTGGAGCGCTATTTAATCAAATTAATCCAATCTTAGCAGTAGATCCAATTTTAGATATGGGGCGTACTTGCTTAAATGTAAGTGGTGGTATGACGAATTCAATTATGGTAGATAAACATTTAGGGCTTATTTAACAAGGAAGAATTTAATAGATTTGAAAAAAACTTCAGAATAGATAATTTAATCGCAGTGCAAATTGTACTGCGATTTTTTTCACGTTTATTATCATTTTTTTAGATTGTTCAACATGTATATTATTAGTGTTTTTGTTCTCAATATGATAATATTATAAAGGTAAAAAAATTTAGTAATCAATCAAAAATTTTTGGTCAAAGCATTATTTTTGCAATTACGTTAAAATATATGGAGGTACTATGACTGAATTTTTTTAAAAAGAATATGATGTTATTGTAATTGGAGGAGGGCATGCAGGCATAGAAGCAGCTCATGCTTCAAGTAGAAAAAGGTGTAAAAACTTTAATGATTACAATTAATTTGGATACTATTGGTTTTTATGCCATGTAATCCTAGTGTTGGAGGACCAGCGAAAGGAATTGTTGTCCGAGAAGTAGATGCACTTGGTGGACTTATGGGACGTGTAGCAGATAAGACAAATATTCAAAGTAAAATGTTAAATACTGCTAAAGGCCCAGCAGTACGTGCATTAAGAATGCAATCTGATAAAGTAGAATATCAACTTGAAATGAAGCGAGTGTTGGAGGATACTCCAAATTTAGATATCGAACAAGCAATGGTACGTGAGCTCATTATTGAAGATAATAAAGTGGTTGGTTTAAGAACGATGCTGGGTACAGCTTATAAAGCTAAAGCAATTATTATTACTACAGGAACATACTTGAGGGGAGAAATAGTAATAGGTGATATCAAATATTCTTCAGGTCCTAATCATCAAATGCCGTCTATTGATCTTGCGAAACAATTAGAAGAATTAGGTTTTGATTTAGTAAGATTTAAAACAGGAACACCACCTAGGGTAAATGCTGATAGTGTAGATTTTACGAAAACTTCTATTCAACCAGGCGATGAAGAAAATCATGCATTTAGTTATGAAACTACAGAATTTGTAAAAGATCAAGTTCCTTGTTGGTTAACTTATACTAATACAAACACGCATGAAATTATTGATAAAAACTTAGGTCGTTCTGCAATGTACTCTGGAGTAATAAAAGGAACAGGACCAAGATACTGTCCAAGTATTGAAGATAAGTATGTTCGTTTTAATGATAAAGAAAGGCATCAACTTTTCTTAGAACCAGAAGGTAGAAATACGAAAGAAATCTATGTACAAGGATTATCAACCTCTTTACCGGATGATGTACAAAGAGACATGGTCCGAAGTATTGCAGGACTAGAAAATGCAGTTATTATGCGTAATGGTTATGCTATTGAGTATGATGCTATAAATCCAACAACGCTTTGGCCAACTTTAGAGACAAAATTAATCGATGGCTTATTCACTGCTGGTCAAATTAATGGGACTAGTGGTTATGAAGAAGCTGCAGGTCAAGGAATTATGGCGGGAATAAATGCCGCATGTAAAAGTACTGGGTGAAGAGCCGATGATACTTGGTCGAGATGAAGCATACATTGGAGTTCTTATTGACGACTTAGTAACAAAAAGGAACAAATGAACCATATCGACTTCTTACTTCAAGAGCTGAACATAGATTATTATTACGTCATGATAATGCGGATATGAGATTAACAGAAAAAGCATATAATTATGGTCTTGTAACAGAAGAAAGATATGATAAATTCTGTGAAAAGCGTAGTATGGTTGCTGATGAAATAGAAAGACTTAAAACTTTCAGAATAACTCCAACAGCCGCGACTTTAGAAAAACTAGCAGAATTAAATAGTGCAGAGATACGTGATGGGATTTTAGCAATTGATATGCTGAGACGACCGGAATTAACTCATGCTAATGTACTTTATTTAGCAAATGATGGAACTGTTCTTCCTAAAGATGTAATAGAACAAGTAGAAATTGAAGTAAAATATGAAGGATATATAAAAAAATCTCTTCAACAAGTGGAAAAAAACTTAAGAAAAATGAATGAGATGAAAAATTCCTACTGATTTAAGCTATGATGAAGTACCAAGCTTAGCTCTTGAAGCAAGGGAGAAACTAAAAAAAGTTTTACCATTAACTATAGGTCAAGCATCTCGTATTTCAGGGGTCAATCCTGCTGATATTTCTATACTATTAGTATATTTAGAACAACGAAGAGGTATGAATAATGAATAAAGAACAATTCTATAATGCGGTAAAAAGAGAAGGTTGGTATAGAATTAACGGAACTACAAAAAAGAACAGTACAACAAATACTATAATTTAGTAGTGGAATGGAACCAAAAAAATCAATCTTACTGCTATTACTGAAGAAAATGAATTTTACACAAAACATTTCTTTTGATTCTATATCTTTAGCATTTTTTAAAGATTATTCTAATATAGAAAGTATTTGTGATGTTGGAAGTGGAGCAGGATTTCCATCAATTCCATTAAAAAAATATTGTACCCTAATTTAAAGGTTACTATTGTAGATTCTTTAAATAAACGAATTAAGTTTTTTTAAATTTAGTGAAAGATGAATTAGGTTTAACTGATTGTAATTTTGTTCATGCTAGAGCGGAAGAATTTGGACAAAAATAAAGAATATAGAGAGAGTTTTTGAAATAGTTACTGCAAGAGCGGTGGCAAGATTGAATGTTCTATCAGAGTTATGTCTACCATTAGTAAAAAAAGACGGTTATTTCTTGAGTTTGAAAGCGCAGAAAGCTGAAGAAGAGACAAAAAGAAGCGACTAATGCAATAAAAAAATTTTTAGGTGGAAAATTAGAAAAAGACTTAGATTTTTGAGATTGAAGGAGAGGAAAGACATATTCTTGAAATTAGAAAAGCTAAAGAAACTCCTAATAAATACCCAAGAAAAGCTGGAACGCCTAATAAAAAAACCATTACTATAAAGATATAAAGAGGAGAATTTTTGTAGTGGAAGCTACGTATTCTCCTTTTTTGTATACACTTTACTCAAATAAAGAAAAGAAAAAAATAAGAAATTTTCAAAAAAATTCTTTACTTTTTTTGATTTTTGTATTATTATATTTATTATATTCATTAAAAACATAAAAAAAGGAGGATATTTATGCCAAAAATCAGTAAAGGATTTTTTTAAACATAATTTTTAAATGGTACAGCTCTAGGAGTGGTTGCTGGATTAATTCCAAATGCTGTTTTGAGTACATTATTTAAGTACTTAGGAACATTATTCGCTCCAGGGGTGTTTACAACATTAACGCAAGCTATGTATTTATTACAATTTTCTATTCCGGTTTTAGTAGGAGTTATTGTTGGACAAAGTTTAAAAATTTAAACCATTAGAGTCAGCGATATTAGGTGCAACAGTTCTAGCAGCTAGTGGATCATTAACTTTTTAATGCTCAAACTAAAAGCATGGACTGGTGTTCCAATGGGAGATTTATTCAATGTAATTTTAATAACAATTGTTGGTGCTTTAGCAATTAACCTTGTTAAAGATAAATTCGGAGCTGTTACAATTATTTTCTTACCAATTACAGGTGGATTAGTAGCAGCATTAGGATTAGTAACATTACCTTACACTAAGAGTTTAACTAAACTTTTTAGCATCTATACTTTTTGAATTTACAAAATTACAACCACTTTTTAATGTGTGTATTAATTACAATGGCGTTTTTCATTCTTAATAGTTACACCTGTATCAACAGTTGCCATGGGATTAATTTTATTTACTAATGAGAACTATGTAGGAGCAGGAGCAGCAACATTAGGATTAGTATCAGCAGCTGCAGTATTAGCGATAGGTACATATAGAGCTAATTACAAAGGTGCAAGTGCTGCAATTATCTTGGGTGCTATTAAGTTAATGATGCCAAACTGTGCACGTAAACCACAGTTGTTGATAACAATCTTGACTACAGCAGCAATAACAGGACTTTCAGGATATTTCTTGAAAATTCTTGGAACTCATGAAAGTGCAGGGTTTGGAATTATTGGTCTAATTGGACCTACAAAATCATATGCGATGAATAATGGAAACTTACTTCCAATATTATTAGCATTCTTTGTAATTCCATTTACTGTAGCATTTGTAGCAGATAGATTTTACTCAGGTGTGTTAAAATTATACACTAAAGATGCATATAAGCGTGAAAAACTTATAAAAACTTAGAAACAGTGATTTTTTTAATATCTAAATTTGCTTTATAAAACTTTTTTTAGATATCTAAAAAAACCTTGGTGGGAGTGACTTAAAAAAATTGATTTCTTTGAAATCATAATTTTTTTGAGTCGCTCTTTTTATATAAACTTAAAAAAACAAGAAAGCGTTGACAAAATTTCAATATAATTATAAAATTAGTGTAGAATATAAAATACTAAAGGAGAACAATTATGAAAATATTATTTGCTGGTGCTGGAGCATTGGGATCGAGATTCGGATACATGTTATTTAAAAATAATGAGGATGTAACTTTTATTGATTCTTGGGAAGAACATGTTGAAAATATTAAAAAAATAATGGATTAAAAAGTTATTATAGATGATGAAGATTTAGGGAATTACTATATCCCTATTTATAGACCTGATCAAGTAAATAGTAAATTTGATGTAGTTTTTTTGTTGCGACAAAATCTATGCAATTAAGATCAATGTTAGAGCAAGTAAAACATCTGCTCCATGAAGATACTAAGATTATTTGCATTTTAAATGGTCTTGGTCATGTTCAGACATTAAAAGATTATATAAAAGAAGAAAATATCCTTATTGGAGTAACAGTATGGACTAGTGGTCTAGGTGGACCAGGGATATTGAATGCTCATGGGGTTGGTAAGATAGAGTTAAAACAAGTTAAAGAAAATAATTTAGAAAAAAACTTTAAATCTAGTTGATAGATTAAATGCTTCGGATTAAATATTAAATATTCAGAAGATACATATCAATCTATTTGGCATAAAAGCTGGATTAAATTGTGTTTTTAAATACATATTGTACTTTGATTGATTGTAATATTAACCAGTATGGAAGTTTTTGAAAAGAATCTTGAATTGACTAGAGCTGTTCTAAGTGAAGTTATAGCTGTAGGAAAAGCGGAGGGAATAGAGGTAAAACAAGAGGTTATAGAAAAAAACATAGAAAATCTATTCTCTTTAGAAACTGGTGGAGCACATTATCCATCATTATATCAAGATATGAAAAAAATGGAAGATTAACAGAAATTGATTATTTAAATGGAGAAGTTTCTAGGTTAGGAAAGATACACAATATTCCAACTCCTGTCTGTGATGTTATTACTTTAATGATTCATTCTAAAGAATATATTAATAAAAAAATAAATAATAAATTTCTTTTTGAAAAGGGATTATAAAAAGGCTCTAAATAAAGAAATATCAATGTTTTTACTTGTATTTTTTTGCTAAAAAAAGGTATAATAGTTCGTATGTTCAATTTGTCTATTTACAAATAGGAGGAAAAAGATATGTCATTAGAAATTAATAATGAATTTGGTCATGTTTCTATAAGCGATGATGTTATTGCATCAGTAGCTGGTGGAGCAGCAGTAAGTTGCTACGGTATTATAGGAATGGCTAGTAAAAAAATCAAGTTAAAGATGGAATTACAGAAATTTTTACGTAAAGAGAATTACGCAAAAGGTATAGTAGTAAAAAAAGATGAAGAAAAAAACTAGTAATTGATTTATATATTATAGTTATGTATGGAACTAAAAATTTCAGAAATAGCTAACAATGTTCAATCTTCAGTAAAATATCAAATAGAAAAAAACTCTTGGTGTTAAGGTAAATGAAATTAACATTTATATTCAAGGCATTAAGGTAAAATAAATAGGAGGAACGATAGTGGAGAAAATTAACGGACTCGTTTTAGCTGAAATGATCGATTTAGGATCGAAAAACTTGGCTAAGAATGCAGAAAAAATAAACTCATTGAACGTTTTCCCTGTACCAGATGGTGATACAGGAACAAATATGAACCTTTCAATGTCATCAGGTGCCAAAGAAACAGCAACAAATGTTGTTGAGAACATCGGTGAATTAGGTAAATCTTTTTCTAAAGGATTATTAATGGGAGCACGTGGGAACTCAGGTGTTATCCTTTCTCAACTATTTAGAGGAATGTCGCAATATATAGCTGATAAAAAAGAAATTGATGCAAAAGAATTTGCAGCGGCTATTCAAAATGGTGTTAGTATTGCTTATAAAGCTATTATTAAACCGGTAGAAGGTACTATCCTAACTGTTGCTCGTGAAGCTGCAGAAGCGGGGGTTAAAGCAGCAGAAAATACTAATAGTGTAGTTGAAGTGATGGAGGCTATATATGCTGAAGCACAAGCTTCATTAAAAAGAACTCCAGATTTACTACCGATATTAAAAGAAGTTGGTGTAGTAGACTCGGGTGGTCAAGGTCTTGTTTGTGTATATCAAGGTTTTGTAGCAGCACTAAAAGGTGAAAAAATCGACGGGTTGGAAGCTGTAGAAACTAATGTTGTTGATATGCAATTTGAAGATGATCATGATATGGACTTTATGAGCCCAGAAGATATAGTATATGGATTCTGCACAGAGTTCACAGTGCGTCTTGATAAAGAGAAAAAAGATTTTGATGAAGATAAATTCCGTGCAGATATGAGTAAATTCGGGGATTCATTACTAGTTATTTCGGATAGCGAGTATGTAAAAATTCATGTTCATACAGAAACTCCAGGGGATGTGTTCAACTACGGACAACAATACGGAGAACTTATTAAAATTAAATCTGATAATATGAGAGAACAACACCGTGAAGTACTTAGAAAACAAGAAGCTAAGCAAGCAACTGCTCCAAAAGAACTTAAAGAACAAGCGATGATTTCTATTTCAATGGGAGCTGGATTAAGTAAAGTTCTAACTTCAATGGGAGTTGATTATATCGTAGAAGGGGGACAAACAATGAACCCATCTACTGAAGATATTATGAAGGCTATTAAAGAAGTTAATGCTAAAAATATCTTCATCTTCCCTAATAATAAAAAAATATTCAACTTGCAGCAAAAACAAGCAGCGGAGTTAGCTGAAGAAAATGTCTTTGTTGTCGAAAGTAAAACGGCACCTCAAGGATTAGCTGCAGTAATGGTATTTAATCCTCAAGCAGCTCCTGAAGAAAAATTTTGCAAATATGCAAGAAGTATTATCGACAGTAAGTACTTTAGAGGTAACGCATGCTGTTCGTGACACTAATATTGAAGGTGTTGAAATCAAGAAAGATGAATTTATGGGAATCAGAAATGGTAAGATTGTAGTTTCTAACCTTTCACTTAATACAGTATTAGAAGAATTATTAGAAAAAAATCTATTGATGAAGATACTGAAATTGTTACACTATACCTTGGTGAAGAGAGTACAGAAGAATATACTGATTTCTTAGAACAATTGATTGAAGAAAAATATCCTGATGTAGAAGTAGAACTTATTGAATCAGGACAACCGGTATATCCATATATTATCGGAGTTGAATAATAATTAAATATTAATTAAATGTTAAATTAAAAAAAGTAGCATTAGTCTAAATTAGATTAATGCTATTTTTAAAGTTGATAAAGTAAAAATATCAATATACTATTAATTTAAGTAGAATAGAATATGGTTTGAAAGGAGAAAAAAACATGGTTGATATAATTATTGCATTATTATTAGCTGCAGGTGCGTATTTAGGATACAAACGAGGGTTGATTATGCAAATTTTTTTATTTAGGAACTATTGTAATAGGTTATGTAGTATCTATGTTATTTAGTTCGAGATTGGCATATTTATTTACAAGTATGATTCCAATTCCAACTGATGTAACAGAAGGTTTAGAAGGAATTTATAAAGGTCTAAATATACCAAGTGCATATTATCGTATAGTTTCATTTATTGTGTTATTTATTGTAATTCGATTAATAATACAAATTCTAGCACAAACATTAGGAGTGGTTAGAAAAATTACCGTTAATAAAAAAATAACGGATAGATATTTAGGTGCTATTTTTAGGATTTGTGGAAATTTATTTAATAGTTTTTCGTAGTCTTATATTTAGTTACAGTATTGCCTACTCCGAGTTGGAAGATAGCAATATTTAAAGATTCGATGTTACCGGACTATATAATACAAAAACACACCAGTGTTATCAAAACAGTTTATTAGTTTATTTTTTTAATAAGTAATTGAGAAATTCGGAGTAAGTAAAATACTTCGAATTTTTTTGTATACTTAAACCAGATTATGATTTTTAATCGAAAGAAATTGTTTAATGCTTGTATTTAGTGTATAATAGTTTGTGTTATAAAAAGATAAAGCATGTAAATTAGATAAAAGGAGTGAGATTAGATTGAATAAAAATTACTCAAAAAGAAACTTAATTTAGACTTAGTTTTAAAAGATGTAGAAAAAAATATTGTTTTTTTCAGAGCTATCTCATGAAAAAAATAAAAAAATTTAGAATATATTACAAATTATGATAAGTTAGTAGAAGTTCATAAAGAAAATGAAGAAGGATATGATTTACTAAGAAAGTATCCAAATGAATTTAAATTGAAGATATACGATTATAATGCTAGTGTGAAAAAAAGCGAAAATAGACAGTGTACTTTCTGAAAAAAAGAATTATTTTATATATTAAGAAACGTAATCACATATGATAGATTTGTAAAAACGATTTGAAAATATCAAGATGCAAGAACATTCTAGCTATTCAAGTTTAACAAAAATATTCTGTTAAGTTAGATGATTTTTGGTGATTTAGAGAGGTATTTGGATAGAATTATAGATGAAGATGGTTATATAAGACCGGATGCCTCATTAGAACTTAAGAATATTAAAGTAAATATATCTAAGTTGAAAAAAATAAAAAGTGATCAAATTTTTAAAAAAAATATCTTGCGTTCAAATGTTAAAAAAATTAACTGAAGCGATTGTTACAAAGAGAAATGATCGTGATGTTATTTTTAGTGAAGCCTGAATATAAAAATGATTTTTGGTGGAATTATTCATGATGAGAGTGCATCAGGAAATACTTTTTATGTTGAACCAAAAAGAAAATGTTGAGATTAATAATGAAATAGGAATATTAAGACGAAAAAGAAAAAAAGAAGAAATTCTTAGAATTTTTAAAAAGAAGCTTCTGAAGTTATTAAAGAAAATGCGGATGAACTTATAAATTCACTTTGGAATTTTTTTCACAAATTGAATTTATCTTTTTCAAAGATGAATTTCTGTGCAAGAAATGGATTTAATAAACAAAAACATAGTAAATTCACAAGAACTTAATCTAAAGAAAGCATATAATCCTTTAATTGATAAGGATGTTGTTGTGAAAAAAATGATGTTTTTTTCTTGATAATAAAGGTAATTCGCTAATTATTACTGGTCCAAATACGGGTGGTAAAACAGTAATTTTAAAAAAACAGTAGGTTTATGTGTATATTTAACTCATTTAGGATTCTATATTCCTGCTTTAGAGGAATCGACAGTTGGATTTTTTTGAAGATGTGTTTGTAGATATAGGAGATGAACAATCTATAGAGAATAACTTATCTACTTTTTTTCTTCACATATGACTAATATTATTGATATACTAAATAAAACAAATGATAAGAGTATTATCCTACTAGATGAGTTGTGTTCGGGAACTGATCCAAGTGAAGGTGCTGTACTATCAATTGCGTTATTAGAGAAATTCAAGAATCTTAATGCAACGATGTTATGTACAACGCACTATCCAGAAATTAAAAACTACTGCTTTGAATCAGAGTATTATAAAAATTCATCTATGGAATTTGATTTTGAAAAATTAAAACCCACTTATAGATTTATTATAGGGCTACCAGGGAAATCTAATGCAATTAATATTTCAGCAAAATTAGGTTTAGAACAATCAATTATAGATGAAGCAAGTTCTCTTCTGGAAGTTAATACGAAAGAGAATAATCTTTTCATAGATAAACTTTCAGAGAGTATTAGAGAATATGATTATAAATTAGAATATATAAATAAAAGTATAGATGAAATTGATGAAGTTAAAAGAAACTCTTGAATCTAATCTACAAAAAAATATGAAGAGTATAAAGAGAGTCTTTATAATGATTTAAGTATAGAATTAAATAAAGAAATAGAAGAGAAAAAAAGAAGAAATGCTTGAAATTTATAAAGAATTTAAAGATAATACTTCTTTAAAAACAACATGAAGTTAATGAATTACTTCATTCTATGGATAAGAGCAAGAATAATATAAAATTACAAAGGAAATTAGAGAGTCAACCTAAGTTTAATAATAGTGAAATACAAGTTGGTGACGATGTACTTGTATTAAGTTACAATCAAAGAGCAACTGTGTTAGAAATTTCAGGAAATACCCTACAAATTAAAAATGGGTGCTATGAAACTAAATATTAAGAAGAAAGAAGTTAGAAAAAAATCGATAGTGAACCGAAGTTGCTAAAAAGATATGTAAGTACAAGTAGTGTAAGTAGTAAAAAAAGTGGGTATTGATATCAATGTAATAGGATTAAATACAGAAGAAGCCATAGAGAGATTGAAAAATTATATGGATAAAGTAATACTTCAAGGGTATGATACATTTACTATTATTCATGGCTTAGGTTCAGGTATACTTCGTAAAAAAATATTGGAGAATATCTTAAAAAAATAATAGATATGTGGCTAGCTATAGAACCGGAGGTCAAAAACGAAGGTGGAATGGGAGCTACAGTAGTTGAGATGAAATAAAAAGGATTTTTCGAAAAAAATAAATAAAAAAAAGTATATATGAAAACTCATAGACGCAGAGGTTTATTGATATCTAAATTCGCTTTAATAAAAGCTTTTTTTAGATATCTAATAACCTGTGCGGGGGTGACTCGACAAAATCGATTTCTACGAAATCACGATTTTTGAGCCACTCCCTTATTTTTTATATATCCAATATCTTAATGTAGTTCTAGATTCTTCTATTACTTCATTTTCTAAAATGCCACCACATGATTCTATAGTACGTTTTGAAGCGATGTTATTTTTATCACAAGTAATTAAAATTTTGTCTAGACCAAGTGAAAACAAAAATTCGGAAGTGAAGTTTAACATTTTCTTGGCGTAACCTTTTCTACGTTCGGACTTTCTAACACTATAACCAATGTGGCCTCCTAAATTTAATAAATAATCATTAAGCTCATGTCTTGCGTTAATAATACCGACAATTTTATCATCATCTAGTGCAAAGAAAGTATGAGCAGTAACAAATCCTGGAGTGACTGTTTCTTTATACTTAGTATTTTCTACAAAATTTACCCATTCATTAGTAGATAGGTCTGTTAAGTTGGCTGCACCGTGAATTGTTTCATTGTTTAAAATAAACTCATTTTTATAGTCTTCTATTTGTTGAACTGAAACATCGATAGGGTTCTTTAAAAAGTAATCATATTTTAACCTCCTAGTTAATATAGTATTTATATAATATCTGATACTATATTAAAAGTAAATAGGAATTATACAGCATTTGTGAAAAAAACAATGAAAAAAATATATTGACATATTATAAAAAGTGATGATAGAATAGTAAAAAGTCTTCAAGAGAAGAAGACGAACAATGAAACATTTCTAATAATTCAAAGTTAAGAAAATATAAAAAAAGTTCTTGACAAACACTTATTGAAGTGATAGAATAATGAAAGTCTTCTGAATGAAGATAAAAAAATATTTTTTTAAAAAGTTTTTGAAAAAAACACTTGACAAACTATTTAGAAAAATGTTAAACTATGAAAGTTGCTAATCGCAACGATTTGAACATTGAAAACTAAACGAATTAAGTCAACGTTAATTCCAAAAAAAAGGACAGTTTTAAAAAAAGAAACTATAAAACTTTTTAATGAGCTAATCAAGCTAACAAATTTATTTGGAGAGTTTGATCCTGGCTCAGGACGAACGCTGGCGGCGTGCCTAATACATGCAAGTCGAGCGAAGTTTTTCTGGTGCTTGCACTAGAAAAACTTAGCGGCGAACGGGTGAGTAACACGTAAAGAACCTGCCTTATAGACTGGGACAACTATTGGAAACGATAGCTAATACCGGATAACAGCATTAACTGCATGGTTGATGTTTAAAAGTTGGTTATGCTAACACTATGAGATGGCTTTTGCGGTGCATTAGCTAGTTGGTGGGGTAAAAAGTCCTACCAAGGCGACGATGCATAGCCGACCTGAGAGGGTGATCAGCACACTGGGACTGAGACACGTACCGGACTCCTACGGGAGGCAGCAGTAGGGAATCTTCCGCAATGGGCGAAAGCCTGACGGAGCAACGCCGCGTGAGTGAAGAAGGATTTCGGTTCGTAAAGCTCTGTTGTTAGGGAAGAATGACTGTGTAGTAACTATACACAGTAGAGACGGTACCTAACCGTAAAGCCACGGCTAACTACGTGCCAGCAGCCGCGGTAATACGTAGGTGGCAAGCGTTGTCCGGAATTATTGGGCGTAAAGCGCGCGCAGGTGGTTTAATAAGTCTGATGTGAAAGCCCACGGCTCAACCGTGGAGGGTCATTGGAAACTGTTAAACTTGAGTGCAGGAGAGAAAAGTGGAATTCCTAGTGTAGCGGTGAAATGCGTAGAGATTAGGGAGGAACACCAGTGGCGAAGGCGGCTTTTTTTGGCCTGTAACTGACACTGAGGCGCGAAAGCGTGGGGAGCAAACAGGATTAGATACCCTGGTAGTCCACGCCGTAAACGATGAGTGCTAAGTGTTGGTCTCATAAGAGATCAGTGCTGCAGCTAACGCATTAAGCACTCCGCCTGGGGAGTACGACCGCAAGGTTGAAACTCAAAGGAATTGACGGGGACCCGCACAAGCGGTGGAGCATGTGGTTTAATTCGAAGCAACGCGAAGAACCTTACCAAGTCTTGACATACTGTGAGGACACAAGAGATTGTGTTGTTCTGACCTTTGGTTAGACACAGATACAGGTGGTGCATGGTTGTCGTCAGCTCGTGTCGTGAGATGTTGGGTTAAGTCCCGCAACGAGCGCAACCCTTATATCTAGTTGCCAGCAGTAAGATGGGGACTCTAGATAGACTGCCAGTGATAAACTGGAGGAAGGTGGGGATGACGTCAAATCATCATGCCCCTTATGACTTGGGCTACACACGTGCTACAATGGATAGGAACAAAGAGAAGCGAGCTCGCGAGAGTAAGCAAACCTCACAAAAACTATTCTCAGTTCGGATTGTAGTCTGCAACTCGACTACATGAAGCTGGAATCGCTAGTAATCGCGAATCAGAATGTCGCGGTGAATACGTTCCCGGGTCTTGTACACACCGCCCGTCACACCACGAGAGTTTGTAACACCCGAAGACGGTGGCCTAACCTTTAAGGAGGGAGCCGGTCACGGTGGGACAGATGATTGGGGTGAAGTCGTAACAAGGTAGCCGTATCGGAAGGTGCGGCTGGATCACCTCCTTTCTAAGGATAAGGAAAACGTTGATAATTCGTTTAGTTTTTGAGTGTTCAAGTAATACTCAAGCACAATGAAAACTGAATATATATATTAGATCAAAAAAATAATTTTTCTATAAAGTAAAAGAAACAGATTTACAAAACCGAGAAAAAAGTAAGTAAGTTGTAAAACTTATTCACAAAGAGTTCAAGGAAAAGAACGAAGCGTAAAAGCTACACACGATTAAGTAGTAAAAGGGCGCACGGAGGATGCCTTGGCACTAGGAGCCGAAGAAGGACGTGACAAACGACGAAATGCTACGGGGAGCTGTAAGTAAGCAAAAGAGCCGTAGATATCCGAATGGGGAACCCACCGCTTTTTAAAAGGGCGGTACGCGAAAGCGAGGTAACGCAGGGAACTGAAACATCTAAGTACCTGTAGGAAGAGAAAGAAAAAAATCGATTTCCTAAGTAGCGGCGAGCGAAAGGGAAAGAGCCCAAACCAATATGCTTGCATATTGGGGTTGTAGGACTCTCAACAAAGTGTATGACAAAGTATAGTAGAACTAGCTGGAAAGTTAGACCGTAGAAGGTAAAAGTCCTGTATACGAAATGCTAAGTTGGCGCGAGAGAGCACCTGAGTACGGCGGAACACGAGGAATTCCGTCGGAATCTACCAGGACCATCCGGTAAGGCTAAATACTACCCTAGTGACCGATAGTGAACCAGTACCGTGAGGGAAAGGTGAAAAAGAACCCCGGGAGGGAGTGAAAGAGAACCTGAAACCGTGTGCTTACAAGTAGTCAGAGCCCTTTAGGGGGTGATGGCGTGCCTTTTGTAGAATGAACCGGCGAGTTACTTTATCATGCGAGGTTAAGTGGAAGACATGGAGCCGAAGCGAAAGCGAGTCTTAATAGGGCGAAATAGTATGATGGAGTAGACCCGAAACCAAGTGATCTACCCATAGTAGGTTGAAGTTTAGGTAACACTGAATGGAGGACCGAACCAGGACACGTTGAAAAGTGTTTGGATGAGCTGTGGGTAGCGGAGAAATTCCAATCGAACTTGGAAATAGCTGGTTCTCTCCGAAATAGCTTTTAGGGCTAGCCTCGTTGTGAGTTTACTGGAGGTAGAGCACTGTTTGGACTAGAGTACCATCCCGGGTTACCGAATTCAGACAAACTCCGAATGCCGATAAATATCAACGGGAGTCAGACTGCGGGTGATAAGGTTCGTAGTCGAAAGGGAAACAGCCCGCACCGCCAGCTAAGGTCCCAAATTGTATGTTAAGTGGAAAAGGATGTGATGATGCACAGACAACCAGGATGTTGGCTTAGAAGCAGCCACCATTTAAAGAGTGCGTAATAGCTCACTGGTCGAGTGACATCGCGCCGAAAATGTACCGGGGCTAAACATACAACCGAAGCTGCGGATATAACTAATGTTATATGGTAGGAGAGCGTTCTAACATCATAGAAGCCGAGCTGGAAGGCGAGGTGGAGAGGTTAGAAGTGAGAATGCCGGTGTGAGTAGCGAAAGATAGGTGAGAATCCTATCCACCGAAAGACTAAGGTTTCCAGAGGAAGGCTCGTCCGCTCTGGGTAAGTCGGGACCTAAGGTGAAGCCGAATGGTGAAGCCGATGGACAACAGGTAGAAATTCCTGTACCACCAAATATCGATTGAGAGAAGTGGGGACAGAGGAGGCTAATTGATCGTCCTGATGGAATAGGACGTCTAAGCACAAAGGTTGAGTAGTAGGCAAATCCGCTGCTTGAAAAGACTGAAGTGTGATGGGGAGCGAAATAAAGTAGTGAAGTCAATGAAGCCAAACTCTCAAGAAAAAGCCGCTATCGAGATAAGAGGTGCCCGTACCGCAAACCGACACAGGTAGTTGGGAAGAGAATTCTAAGGTGAGCGAGAGAACCATCGTTAAGGAACTCGGCAAAATGACCCCGTAACTTCGGGAGAAGGGGTGCCCTACGAGAGAGTACTGCAGTGAATAAGTCCCAAGCGACTGTTTAACAAAAAAACACAGGTCTCTGCAAAACCGTAAGGTGAAGTATAGGGGCTGACGCCTGCCCGGTGCTGGAAGGTTAAGAGGAGTGCTTAGCGAAAGCGAAGGTATGAATTGAAGCCCCAGTAAACGGCGTACGTAACTATAACGGTCCTAAGGTAGCGAAATTCCTTGTCGGGTAAGTTCCGACCCGCACGAAAGGCGTAACGATTTGGGCACTGTCTCAACGATGGACTCGGTGAAATCATAGTACCTGTGAAGATGCAGGTTACCCGCGACAGGACGGAAAGACCCCATGGAGCTTTACTGTAGCTTGATATTGAATTTTGATGCAGTATGTACAGGATAGGTAGGAGCCTAAGAATCATGCACGCCAGTGTATGAGGAGGCGCTGTTGGGATACTACCCTTGCTGTATTGAAATTCTAACCCTCGGCGTAGAAGACCGGGAGACAGTGTCAGGTGGGCAGTTTGACTGGGGCGGTCGCCTCCCAAAGAGTAACGGAGGCGTTCAAAGGTTCCCTCAGAATGGTTGGAAATCATTTGCAGAGTGTAAAGGTACAAGGGAGCTTGACTGTGAGACAGACAAGTCGAGCAGGTGCGAAAGCAGGACTTAGTGATCCGGTGGTTCCGCATGGAAGGGCCATCGCTCAACGGATAAAAGCTACCCTGGGGATAACAGGCTTATCTCCCCCAAGAGTCCACATCGACGGGGAGGTTTGGCACCTCGATGTCGGCTCATCGCATCCTGGGGCTGTAGTCGGTCCCAAGGGTTGGGCTGTTCGCCCATTAAAGCGGTACGCGAGCTGGGTTCAGAACGTCGTGAGACAGTTCGGTCCCTATCCGTCGTGGGCGTAGGAAATTTGAGAGGAGCTGTCCTTAGTACGAGAGGACCGGGATGGACGTATCAATGGTGTACCAGTTGTCACGCCAGTGGCATAGCTGGGTAGCTAAATACGGAAGGGATAAGAGCTGAAAGCATCTAAGCATGAAGCCCCCCTCGAGATGAGATTTCCCACGGAAATTAAGACCCCTTGAAGACGACAAGGAGAATAGGTTAGGAGTGTAAGCACGGTAACGTGTTCAGCTGACTAATACTAATAGGTCGAGGACTTAATCAAGTGAAAGTTCTTTAGAAGTAGCTGTTGACAAAAGTAGAAATGATGATATAATATGTATATGAAGTTTTCGTCTGGTGGCGATAGCGAAGAGGACACACCTGTACCCATACCGAACACAGAAGTTAAGCTCTTTAGCGTCGAATGTAGTTGGGTTTTACGCCCCTGTGAGACTAGAACGTTGCCAGGCAACAGTGAGAGCCTTCCTTTTTGGAAGGTTCTTTTTTTATAATAATTTCATATATTTTTGATTTTCTACTCAAAATAGAGTATTATTATATAGTAATATCTTTTTGGAGGTTTGGGAATGTTTTTATTTAGAAGATGAAAAAAACATTAGTTCTTACTAATGAAAATAAAAAAAGACATATTAAGTGCATTAAAACTTATTAATTTTTATTTCTGATGATAAAAAAATATTAAAGTCGCGTATATTAAAAATTTTTGGCTAAGGTATTAGATTTTTAATAAGGCGATAGAAAATTATTATCATTCACAAAAAAATCGGGTTATAATGAAGTTTATCAAGAAAGAATCAATAATTTAGATAATAGCCAAGATGAATTTAAACGCACTAAAGCGGATTTAAAAAGTACTATTTGATGATAATAATTATGAAGAAAATAAAGAGATTGAATTTAATTCTATACTTTCAAGAATCGAGAGTAGGACGGCTATTCTTTTTGAAGGAGAAGAAGAGTATAATTTTTAATAATTATTTGATTACTTTAATTAATGATAAGAAGTTAGAGGAATTTATTTGGCTTAATACTCTGTATAATATCTATAAAGAAGGTAAAAAGTCTAAATTCAATAGTTCAAGATTATAAAAAAATTTAAGTGATATTGAATATTCTGATCTTTACAAGATTTATTTATTTGTTACAGATTACAATATTAATAAGTTATTATTAAAAAAATGAATCCAAGATTATAAATAATGAATATCTAGAAGATTTTTGAATCATTTTTTTAATTATATGTATGATTTGATTGATGATCTTAGAACGTTTGTTGCAAAAAAATGATAAAAAAAATATCTTAAGTTTTTACTACAAAATTAGAAAGTTATACAAATATAAGTACACCCTCTAAAAGCAGAGTTTCTAGAGTGCGTTTATAAGGTATTTAATTTCTTGAGGGCTTTATATGAGAATGATAATGCTAAGTTATTATTAGATAATATTTATCCAATTTTAGTGAAATCGTTTTTTTGCACCGTTGAGAAATGATGATAAAATTAAATATGACTATAATCAAGAATTTATTTATGCATTGGAATATACTCAAATTATTATAGAAGTAATGGATGATAAACATGAATAAGCTTTTTTTCTGTAAAAAGATTTTTTTATTGTGTATATAATGATTATGACGTTTCTAAACGAACAAAAAGAAATTAACCTCTTATATTTGCCACTTTTTAGGAAAAGATGCTATCAGTTTGTATTTTTTTCTTGGGAACAAGATGTTAAGTGATAAGAATCTTTCTAGGAATTATTTACATTATGACATACTTGATAATTTAGCACTTACTGAAAAAAATTTATTGTTGCTAGAAAAAAATTAGAAGCACTTGGATTATTACAAAGTTTTTTTATATTAACAGCGATAATGTTGGACAGTTTGTTTATAAAAATTAAAGAAGCTTTTGAGTTTCAACGATTTCTTTAATACACCTGTTTTTAGCTCAGTTATTAGAAAATACTCTAGGTAGTACTGAGTATAAAGAATTATTGAATTATTATTCTTTTGATAAAGTTAGTTTCAGAAGTTTTTGAAGAGATAACAGCGAAATTTTTCAGAAGTATTTAGGGTTGAGAATTTAAGTGATTATAGCTTTGACTATATTTCTGAAAAAAAAGTGATTCGGACCAAATTTTTGATGAATTTTACTTTGATTTTTGATAAACTTAATTTTTTTATTTAGCAAATAGTTACTTGTCAGATGCTATATCAGATGAAAGTGTAAAAAAAGTAAAATAATCGGATTAGCTCATATTTATAAGATGAATCCACAGGATATGGCTAAAAGCTATAGAAAAAAATCTGTTGAAGTTGCTAATGGAGGAAACAAAATTAATCTTAATACTCTAAGTGATTTTTGTTGTTCAACTAAGTGTTAATGTTAGAAAACAAGAAATTCCAACATTAGATCGTATGATTAATAAAAAAATTTTTATAATGAAGATAATAGCGAATTATCTGAGGAAGATAAATTTATTAAAGAAGTAGATAACACTGATTTTTATAACATATCTTAACAAGCAAAAAAAGGAATAGTAGTTTTCTAGTATAGATGCAAAAAAATATCGCTGAATTGCAAGAAAAGTATAATTTCCCAAGTGGAGTCTTGAATATATTATTAGAATATTCTATAAATCAGTCCGGCAAGGATATAATTCCCCATATAAATTATATAGATAAGATTGCTAGCGCTTGGAGTGGACAAAAAAACTTTTTAGGGGCGAGGGATGCTATAGATTATGTAAGAAATAATCGTAATTATAAGAAAAAAATAATAGCGAAAAAGACATTTAAACAGAAAAGTAATTACTCAACTGTTAAGAAAGCTAGCTATGCACCGTTTCCGGATTATTTGCAAAATAGAAAGAATAATTATAGTGGAGATAAGAAAACAGAAGATAGAATTGTAACAAAAGAAGATGAAGATGCATATAATAAGATGATGCAAGAATTAAATAATAAGAGGGATGTGTAGTGAGAAAAATATCAAATATAGTATCGAGTAATACGATTGATTCGTATAAGAAGTTTATGTCTGAAAAAAAGTTCTTAGTGATGTAGAAATCATAAAATTTATTCGAGAAAATAATTTTTACTAAAACTGAGGTAGAAAACAATCTTGAGAAATTTTATCAATTTTATATATCTAAGGATACTTTGTTAAACATTGAACATAGACCAAAGTTGGTTTGTGAAAATAAAGAAGTTAATATTGTATATATAGAAACTGAAGAGTATAGAAATAAAGTAGAAAGTTTAAAAACTTCTAATAGAGTAAAAACAGAATTTATTCCTAGTAGAGTTTTTAACCTATACTTTTGAAAATCTTTCTAGGAATAGAGAGAAAGGTATATTAGCTACTGAAATAATAAAAAGTTTGCAAAAAAATATTCTTAGTAAACAAACAACAAAAAGGTGTATATGTATACGGACCAACGGGAACTGGAAAGACCTATTTAATGGGATGTATTTACAATTACTTTAAGCAAAATGGAAAAAGAACCTGCAATTTTATATTATCCGAATTTATTAGAAAGATAAAATCTAAAAATTAGTAATAATAGTTATGATTTCTATATTGATTTGATAAGAAATGAGGAAATATTAATCATTGATGATATAGGAGCAGAAAAATATTACTGAATTTATTCGTGATGAAGTTTTAGGACCTATAATTAATCATAGAGAAGCAGAAAAAAATTACCGACTTTCTTCTCATCAAACTTGAGTATAGATGACTTATCAGAATTATTGTCTAATGGGAGAACTACAATCGATAAAACAAAGGCTTTTAAGAATTGTAGAAAGAATACATTCTCTTAGTGTTTCACACTTTTTAGATGGAGAAAATGAAAGAGAATATTATAATTAGAAAATAGATAAGCACTTATAAAATTTTAAGTTTTATAAGTGCTTATTTATTTACTGGTAAAATATTCAAAAAAATTTATTTTTTTAAAAATAGTGGAAAAAAAGTGGGAAATGTGGTAAATTATAAAGGTAAGGTGGTGAGAAGTAGTGTTTATTGGTCAATACAATAATAAAATGGATGCCAAGGGAAGGCTTAGTATTCCGATAAAGTTCAGAGATGAACTAGGAGAAAAATTTATTATTACAAGAGGATTAGACTCTTGTTTATTTGGCTATTCACTACAAGAGTGGCAAAAGGTGGAAAGTAAGATAAAGTCACTGCCTATTACTAAAAAAATGCTCGTACTTTCCAACGTTTCTTCTTTTCTGGAGCCACTGAAGTTGAGATAGATAAACAAGGGAGAATTAATATTCCTAATGCTCTTATAGAACATGCATTTTTGGACAAAGAATGCGTTGTAAATGGTTTATCTAATAGAATTGAGATTTGGGATAAGAATCACTGGGAAGATTTACTTGTTGAAAGTGAAGCTAGCGTAGAGGAAATAGCTGAAGAATTAGAAGATTTTGATTTTTAGGATGGATGAAAATGTTTAAACATTATAGTGTATTATTAAATGAAGCTGTAGAAGGCTTAGATATAAAAAGAAGATGGTATATATGTAGATTGTACTCTTGGTGGAGCAGGACATAGTTTAGAAATTTTTAAAAACGATTAAAAAAATGGAAAATTATATGCATTTGACCAAGACAATATTGCATTAGAAAATGCCAAAAGAAAAAAATTAGCCAAATACAGTGATAAAGTTGTCTTTATTAAATCGAATTTTGTTAATTTAAAAGAAAAAAACTGGCAGAACAAGGTGTTCATGAAGTTGATGGGGTGCTGTATGATTTAGGAGTTTCATCTCCTCAATTAGATACACCTGAAAGAGGGTTTAGTTATAATTATGATACAAGATTAGACATGCGTATGGACACTGATGCTAAAATTAGTGCTTATGAAGTTGTTAATGAATATAGTTATCATGATTTAGTTAAAATATTTTTATCGCTATGGGGAAGAAAACTTTTCTAAACAAATCGCGAGAAATATTGAAAAAAACGCGAAATTAAACCTATAGAAACTACTTTTTGAATTAGTAGAAATTATTAAAGAATCTATCCCGGCTGCCAAAAGAAGAACTGGAGGACATCCTGCAAAAAGAGTATTTCAGGCAATTCGTATTGCAGTAAACAATGAATTATCAGTCTTTGAAGATTCTTTGGAACAAGCTATTGAAATCGTTGGAATTGGAGGGAGAATATCTGTTATTACGTTCCATTCATTAGAAGATAGAATATGTAAACAAATATTTAACTCATATGCAAAAGTCAAAAAGATATTCCCAAAAACCTTCCGATAATGCCGGAAGAAAGTTTATCTAAATTAAAAGTAATTACAAGAAAACCAATATATCCAAGTGATATTGAATTAGAAGAAAATAATAGATCTAGAAGTGCAAAATTACGCATTGCACAGGTTCAAACCAAATAGCGGGAGGGAAAAATAATGGCGACATTAAAAGGTATATAGTCGTGAATATGGAGTAAGAAAAGTACAAGAAAAAAAGTAAAAATTTAATTTTTTTGGAAAAAAACTGCTTATGGAATTTTTTTGTAGGAGTTATTTTTACTTGCCAACGTAGTTATGTTAAACTATAAAGGAGAGATTTATTCACTGCGAAGTGCTCAGCAAAAAAATGATATTGTAATATCAGAAAAAAACAAAAAAATAACAATGAACAAAAAGGTAATGATAAACAATCTATCATCTTACGAAAGAGTTAAAAAAATCGCTGAGACAGTAGGAATGAAAACTCAAAAAGATAGTATAAAGGTAGTGAGATAATTGATAAAACTTTTTAAGAAAATAATAACCTTAAAGTTTTTTTAGAAGATAGAAAAAAAGTTTAGAAAGAAAAGATTATATCTCTAGAGAAAGAACAAAAATTGTATTTTTTTCTAATTTTTGTTTTTTCTTTGTATGGATATTAATCTTAAATATTGGACAAATGATGCTAATTGGGACAGTAAGGGGACATAATCTTTCTGAATTGGCAGATAAAAAAATATAAAATAGATAGTAGTTTACAGCCCTAATCGTGGTAAAAATTTACGATAGAAATGGTAATATTTTAGCAGACAATATTGAATCTTATAAACTAGTAGCTGTAGTTTCAGACAAAGCTACAGAGGACGAAACTAATCCACGTCATGTGGTAGATATTGATAAAACAGCAGATGAATTGTCTAAGTTTATTAAATTAGATAAAGATAAGATAAAAAATATACTTGGTAAACAAGGTGTATATCAAGTTGAATTTGGAACTGCCGGTAAAGATATCAGTGTTGAAGATAAGAAAAAAATAGAAGAATTAAAACTTCCTGGAATCGAATTTATAGCAACAACTAAAAGATATTATCCAAATGGAAGTATGCTTGGAAATTTCTTAGGATTTGCCCAAAATTCACCGGATAGTGATTTAATTACAGGACGTTTAGGTGTAGAAAAGACTTTTGATTATTATCTAAGAGGAAAAGAAGGTCATATAACTTATGCTAAAGATGCATGGGGGAAAGTTGTTTCTAATATTCCTAAAGTTGAAATAAAACCAGTTGATGGTGCCGATATATATTTAACTATCGATAAGAACATTCAAGGATTTATTGACAATACATTAAAAGATATACAAGACAAGTATGAACCAGAAAGTGCTTTTGCAATAGCGGTTAGTCCTAAAACAGGGGAAATATTGGGACTTGGACAAACGCCAGCGTTCAATCCGAATACACAAGAGAATTTAGCAAGTGCCTGGTCTAATATATTTTATAACTCAGCATATGAGCCAGGTTCAACTTTAAAAACTTTCACAATGTCTATAATGACAGAAAATAATATTTATAAACCAGATGGATATTATAGATCTGGTTCGTATCAAGTAGAAGATGCTACTATCTACGACTGGAATAAAACTGGATGGGGAACTATTACTCAACGTCATGGATTCCAACAATCCTCAAATACTTTGATGTTAACACTGTTGCGTGAATTAGGGTCAGAAAAATTAAAAACTGGATTAGAAAGTTTCGGTTTTGGTAAAAGTACAAATTCATTGTATGGCAATGAATCGACAGGGGATTTAGTATTTAATAACAAAGTGTCTGCATCTACAACAGTTTTTGGTCAAGGTAGTACAGTAACAGCAATACAAATGATTCAAGCGGAAACAGCAATATTAAATGATGGCCAGATGTTAGCACCGTATTTTTTACAAAGAGTTCATGATAAAACGATTGATAAGGATGTTAATATAGGTCAAAGAACAGTAGTAGGAAATCCTATATCAAAGGGTACAGCGGATATAATGAAAGAAGAACTATATGGTGTTGTAAATGGAACATGGGCTCAAGGTGGTAAGAGATATGCTGTAGAAAATTACAGTGTATCTGGAAAAACAGGTACTGCAGAGGTAGTAGATCCTAAAACAGGAACATACTATAAGAGTCCATATAAAGTAATGCACTCATTTATAGGATATGCACCTAGTGAAGACCCACAAGTAATATTATATGTGGGTATGAAGTTACCTTCAAAAGACCTTGGAGCAAGCTATGCAAATGGGGCTTCTGAGATATTTAAGCCTATAATGGAGAACACACTTAACTATCTAAATGTTAAAAAATCTAACGAGAGTCAAGTAACACAAAGTTATCAAATGGATAATTTTGTAGGGCAAAGTTATAATTCTACCTTAGTGAAATTACAACAAAAAACTAAAAATATTATTACAATAGGTAGTGGTGAAAATATTACAGGACAATATCCATCAGTAGGAAATTTAATAAAACAAGATGAAAGAGTATTTTTTTATTAGTGTCTAAGGAAAATATTATTATACCCTAATTTTATAGGTTGGTCAAAAATTGATGTGCTGAATTATGCTAAATTATCCGGATTAGATATTGAAACTGAAGGAAATGGAATTGCAAAACAACAGTCAATTCCGGCACAGAGAGTTATGAAAAAAAGGGGACAAGATAAAAAAATAAAATTTAGTTAGGAGAACGAAATGAGTAATTCAGATATAATATTTGCTATATCGTTATTAATAGTAGCATTTTTTTCTGACAGTTTTAATGCTACCAAGATTAATAAAAATATTTACATGAACTAAAAATTTGGACAAGCAATTAGAGAAGAAGGACCACAGAGTCATATGCATAAAAAGGGACGCCCTACAATGGGTGGCATATCTTTTTATTATTTCAATTATAATCTCACTTGTAATAGCAATGTTCTTAGATAGTGAAAATATGAAGTATTATTTTTTTATTCATATATACAACTATTTCATTTTTCAATAATAGGGTATATAGATGATATGCTAATTGTGGTTAAGAAAAAAATGACGGCTTAGCACCAAGGAAAAAAATTAATGTTGCAAATTCTATTTTCTGTAATATTTTTATATATTAGTAACTTTTTATCTATAAAGATATAAATTATATACATATTCCAGTATTAGATTATAAACTTAATATTTCATATCTATATTTGATTTTTCTTAGTATTTTTGGCAAACAGGATTTTTCTAACGCTGTTAATTTAACAGATGGCTTAGATGGATTAGCAACAAGTGTTACAATAATCACAACTAGCACATTTGCTTTTATTAGCATATAAGGAAAATAATTTTTCCTGTATTAGTATTTTTGTTTGACAATAGTTGGAGCACTAATAGGATTTTTAAAATTTAATAGAAATCCAGCAAAAAAATATTTATGGGTGATACTGGCTCATTAGCACTAGGAGGAATTTTTAGCTGCGATATCAGTAATTTTGCATAAGGAAATAGTATTTTTTTATTTATTGGTTTAGTTTACATATTAGAAACTCTATCAGTAATTATTCAAGTGGCATATTTTTTTAAAAAAACAGGAAAAAGAATTTTTTAAAATGTCGCCCTTACATCATCATTTTTGAATTATCAGGATATGGTGAGGTAAAAACTGTGTATATTTTTTTGTTGCTATAGCAGTGATATCATCAGCTATAGGATATTTTATAGGGGTTATTTAAAAATGATTAATTTAAAAAGATAAAAAAATATTAGTATTAGGATTTGCACGAAGTGGTTATTCAACAGCTAAAATCTTAAAAAAATTAGGACATGATGTAGTTCTGAACGCATTTGATGATTTAAGTAATGATGCCAAATCGGCAGAATTAAAAGATTTAGGTGTGGAAATTGTTGATGGAGGACATCCGTTAGAATTACTTGAAGGTATAGACCTTATTGTAAAAAAACCCGGGGATTAAATATGAAATTGAATTTTTACAAAGGGCAATCGAAAAAAATATCGATATTATAACAGAAATTGAGTTAGCAAATACGTTGTTTAATATAGACATGGTAGCAATAACTGGAACAAATGGTAAAACTACAACTACTCAGATGACTTTTGATATATTAAAAGCGGCAAAAAAAGATGTCTTTTTAGCTGGTAATATCGGATATCCATCGATAGAGGTAGCCTATAACCATCCGGACTCTTTTAATAGTTACGAAGTTTCATCATTTCAATTGCAAGGAACGAAATGCTTTTAAACCATCTGTTGCAGCTATAACAAATCTAGGTGTTGGTCATTTAGATTATCATGGCAGTATTGAAAATTATAGAAACGCAAAACGAAATATTTATAAAAAAATCAAACTAAAGAAGACATACTTATATTAAATATAAAAGAAAAAAAGAAAAATATGATTTAAATAAAAATAAATTCAGAAGTAATTTTCTATGATACTACAAATAATGAAGAAGCAGACGTTTTTGTTAAAAAAATAATATGGTTATGTATAAAAACGTGGAATTATTTGATATAACAAAAAAATGTCACTACCAGGAATGCATAATGTAGAAAATGCAATAAACGCAGCGTTAATATCATATTTAAAAGGGGCAAGTCCAGAGGTAATTCGTGAAGTTCTTTATAATTTTAGTGGAGTAAAACACAGATTACAATATGTAGGCGAACATAATGGAGTTAAATTCTATAATGATTCTAAAGCAACTAACCCAGTAGCAACGACTACAGCATTATCAGGATTTGAAAATAATATAATTTTAGTTTGTGGCGGAAAAAGATAGAGGAATTGATTTTAAAGAACTAGTACCTTATTTTTAATAGAATTAAGGCGATGGTTGTTGTAGGAGAAAGCAAGGAGATATTGTATAATCTAGCCAGCTCTTATGAAATAAAAATGTTATAAAGCGATAAAAGTAGATGACGCAACTATTTTTAGCTAGTAAGATTTCTGAAACTGGGGATACAGTCCTATTATCTCCAGCATGTGCGTCATGGGACCAATATAAATGTTTTGAAGATCGTGGAGATGAATTTATAGCAACATTTGAGAAGATTAGTCAAGAGGATTAGAAACTATGAACAAGAAGAATAAAAAGTTACTGTCTAAAAATGAACAATGAAAAAAAGACGAAGTTCATTAGAAAAAAATAAAAAGAAAAAAAGAATAGAATTTGTATTTATAGTAACTTTATTTTTTTAATTGTAATAGCAACAATTTCATTATTATTTAGTAGTTACCTAAAAACTAAAAACATTCAGATTGAAGGTAATAACCGAGATAACAAATGAAGAAATAATGGATGCTGGGAGTATCAACACTAATCTAAGAACATGGTCTATAAAAAGACGAAGAAATTCAAAAATAATATAAAAATCAAGATTTGAGATTTTTTTAAATCAGTAAAAGTAGAATCTAAGTTACCGTCGACTATTAAAATAAAAAGTGGAAGAATATAAGTTCATTGCACAAAATAAAAAAAGAAGACGGTAGTTTTGAAACAATTATGGAAAATGGTAAATCATATTTTGGAGAGATTAGAAATAATTATAACCTACCGATTTTAGAAAAAAATTCAATGATGATAACACTAAATTAGAAGAAATTTATAAAAAAATTTAAATAATTTAAAAGCTGAGGTTCGTCTGCAAATATCAGAAATAATAAATGATCAAGGTGACAATGTAATCATTTATATGAAAGATGGTCAGAAAGTAAAAAGCGCTGCGAGCTAGTTTTTTTCAGAAAAGCTGAATTACTACGAAGAAATATCTAAATATATTGAGGATAAAAAAATAATACGACTTTAAATTTAATAAATGGTGTTTATTTAGAAACGCCGAAATCCGAGAAAAAAAGAACAGATAATATTAAATTATTACTGGCTAGACAGGGATTAAAAAGAAGAAAAAGAGTCGAAAAAAATGATAAAGAAGATACAACAGTAGAAGAAAAAAACAGCGAAAAAAATAACAAAGCTGAAAAATTCTACTACAAATGCACAAATAAACTCTGCTAATAAAAAAATAGAAAGAATACACAACAATCAACTAATAATAATAAAAATGAATAGTAGAATAACATCCGAAAATTTCTTATTTTTGGGTGTTTTTTTACTAAAAATATTATATAAAATTAAAAAAAGTTATAACTTATATTACAAATTGAAAAATATTTTAATAAAATTTAATGGTGTTTTTCATATAATTTTTATGTTATAATTTAGTATGTGTAAATAAAATATGCGTGTATTTACAATTTTATTATAATAACAAAAGTTTTTAAAAAGGAAGGAGTGTTTGACTTGAGTTCACAATTGTATACTTCAATGAGATCTAGGATCATCTAGTATAAAAAGTGATTATAGCAGATGTAGTATATGAAAAATTGAATATACTCGGTGTCGGAGTTGTTAAAACTACATCTATCAAGCGAGGAAATATCATCGACGTAGAATCAGCATCTAGAGATATTCAAAAAGCAATAGATATTGCGAAAAGTGAAGCTAATAAAGACATAAGATCATTATATGTAGCAGTTCCAAGTATACACACTCATATTAAAAAAAGTGTAGCGGAAATTAAATTTGATACAAAAACACGATATTGATGGTAGAGATATCGAAGAAGTAATTGAAGAAGCTAAAAATACTACCATTACCACGAGAAAGAGAAGTGGTTCAAGTAATTCCAGATTACTATCGTCTTGATGATATTGAAAATATTAGAAAACCGAAAGGTATGACTGTTCATAATGCTTTTGAGGTGACAGGAAATAGAGTGTTAACATCTAAAAACCCATCTTCATACAATCTATAAGAGTATAGAAAACTTAAGATTAGATTGTAATGAGACATTTTGTACATCTCATTCATTAGGAGAATTGCTTCTTAATGACGAAGAAAAAGATTACGGCTCAGTAATAATTGATATTGGAGCAGGTCTTACTACGGTGAGTTATTTTGAGGATGGTATACTTCAATTATCTCAATCAATTGAACTAGCAGGAGAAGACATCACAAGAACAATCTCTGATGTATTAAATGTTCCATTGAAACGGGCAGAAGAAATTAAAGTCACACAGGGACATGCGTTTTATGATTTAGCCTCGCCTCAAGTAGTCATTGAATTAGATAACTTAGAATCGGATGAAGAACCGTATACTCAAAAAGAACTAGCGGATTATATTGAAGAAATAGTAGAAGAAATAATTTTGAGATCATTTGATGTACTTAGAAAAGCTGGTATAAATAGAGTAAAAGGTAATGTTGTTCTAACAGGAGGAACTACATTAATGCCAGGAGTTTTAGAGTTAGCAAAAGATATGTTAAGAAAAAAATGAATGTCAGAATTGGTTCTCCAAAAATTATCGGTGCTAATTCGCCGGAATTATCTGTTGTAGTGGGAACACTAACAAGTAGTTACAAAAATTGAATCGTTATTTGGATATCAAGTAACTGATGAAATACCAACAATTAAAAATACAAATACAACATTTGAAAATGTTTACGGAGTTGAAGAAATTTCAGTAAATAGTTCAAAAAGTTGAAATACCAGTAGTAAATGAAATTCATGCAGATGAGCATGAGGAAGAAGTTTATTACGAAGATGAGAAAAAGATAAAGAAGAGAAAAACTTCTTTGATAAAATAACTAAAATGTATAATTCGTTTTTTTCGAATAATAATCAGGAGGAAATAAATAATGTTTGAAGAATTTGATCAATCAGCAGTAATTAAAGTAGTAGGTGTTGGTGGCGGTGGTGGTAACGCCGTTGACCGAATGGTAGAAAAGTGGAATTCAAAACGTCGAATTTATCGCGGTAAATACAGATGCTCAAGCGTTAAAACGCTCTAAAGCAAACGTAAGAATTCAAATCGGTGAAAAATTAACTAAAGGTCTTGGAGCTGGAGCTAACCCAGAAGTAGGACGCAAAGCTGCAGAAGAAACTAAAGATAAAATCGAAGAAGCATTAGCAGGAGCGGATATGGTATTCGTTACTTCAGGTATGGGAGGAGGAACTGGTACAGGTGCAGCTCCAATCGTAGCAAGTATTGCTAAAGAACTAGGAGCACTAACAGTAGGTGTTGTTACTCGTCCATTCAACTTTGAAGGTAAAAAACGTCAAGTTCAATCTACAGCAGGGATTAACTCTCTTAAAGGTGCAGTAGATACGCTTATCGTTATTCCTAACGACAGATTATTAGACATCGTTGATAAATCTACACCAATGATGCAAGCATTCGTTGAAGCTGATAACGTATTACGTCAAGGGGTTCAAGGTATCTCTGATTTAATTAACGTATCTGGTACAGTTAACCTTGACTTTGCTGATGTTAAAGCTATTATGGCTGATCAAGGTTCAGCATTAATGGGTATCGGTGTAGCTTCAGGTGAAAACAGAGCAATCGAAGCAGCTAAAAAAGCTATTTCATCTCCATTACTTGAAACTTCTATCGTAGGAGCTAAAGGTGTATTATTAAACATCACTGGAGGACCATCACTAAGTCTATTTGAAGCTCAAGCAGCTGCAAGTATCGTTCAAGAAGCTAGTGATGATGAAGTAAACATGATTTTCGGTACAGTATTCAATGAAGAATTGGAAAAAACTGACGAAATCGTCGTTACAGTTATCGCTACTGGATTTGAAGAAGATGGAGTTAGTGTAGAAAGAGATATCTTAGCACAACGTCCAGCTCAACCGGAAGCTAGCTCATTCACAAGTGGATATGGAAAAAAATGAAGTAGAACAAGAAATGTACCCCACGTCCAAGAAGAAGAACAAGAAGAGACATTTAATTTAATAAAAAAAGGAAAATTGAGAAATCTCAATTTTCCTTTTTAATCTATTAAAATGAATTTTTATTTCAAAGGTAATAACATTTTTTTAGTGTATTGTATATAAACGATTTATTTAGAGAAGAATTGCAAAAAAATTTAAAAAGATTATCCTCATCTTCGTCCGCATATAAATAATAAGTGATTAAACAATTTTCAATTTTTGGTTCGGAATCATAACCTTTAACATTTAATAGTGTTAGAGGATTTTTTAATTTTAGGTGTATTTTTCCCTTCAAGTTCTTCTATATCTATATTAGCTTGCTTACTCTCTCTTATTAAGGTTTGAGCTATTCCCCTATGATAGAAGCAGCAAAGAAATTGATGCTGCTTCTAAAATCGGCGTTTATATCAAAACTGAGATCACTCGTTACAGATATAATATCGTTGTTAGTATATAATTTGAAGTCGTTATTGGCTAGTACACCTCTAAAAAGATAGGTCATAATTATTTGATTCGTATAAATTAGTCATATAGTTGCCTCAATGTATTTTTTTGCTTCATTAAGTCGTGCTAATTTCTTATCAATAATATCCATGGTACTAACGGGCCTGTTAGCAAATGTAGCAAATCCACAATCAGGATTTAACCAAATTTGTTCTTTAGGAATAAAACGTAGAACTTCTTCAACTCGAGTTAAGATGTTCTCTAGAGATTCAATTTCGTCAGTTCTAGGGTTCATAATACCGAGACCAAGGATACAGTTTTTCTTTAATTAAATCGCTACTAAGTAATGATGAAATTTCTCCGGCGCGAGGAGTTGAGAACTCTAATGTTAGTATATTAGGTAATGTTTCTTCAAACAAAGGTAATAAAGGAGTATAAGGTCCTGTTAAAAGTATACTTTCATCTCTACTCCAATTACCTCTGCAGACATGAAGAGAAACTAATATTCCTTTTTCTTTAGCATAAGATATTACAGATTTTATTAATTTTTGTAGCGAACTTTAATTCTTCTGTTGGATCTTTTTTTCTCAGACAGAGCGGCACACATGAATGATCTTGTTTTTTTCCTTCAGAAAAAAACGACTTCAGTTAACACTGGTTCATCGAATTGAATTACATCTATTCCAAGTGAATATAAAGTATCTATTTCTTGTTTTAGTACTTTAATTACATCTTCTCCTAACTCATCTTTACTATCATAATATTGTTTTTGATAGAGTAGGTAGCCACATGGAACGAGTCATTAAATATGGACCAGGAAGAGTAGCTTTAATTTTTGTAGTTAATTTTTTTAACTTAATCATTTCATCCGCAACTAGAGGTTTATTATACTTAACTTTTCCAGTACAGATTGCATTTTTTTATGCTAATTGCAGGAACATCTAGTATTTCGAGTATTTGTTCAAAAACCTTGTTTATCTTCTATATAATCAAACATGTCAGCCATACTCATCATAGTAACACCTTCTAAGCGTTCGGCGATAAATGAAACATAGTTATCACGATTTAACTCGCCACTTGTAATAATATCTATATCATTATTTTCTTGAAGAGAAACTACATATTTTGTTTCTTCATCTAAGATTTCTTGATAAGTGCTTATATCAAGATTACCTTTATTTAATTTACGTTTTGCAGTCAATAGTTTCTTACTTCTTGGCATACTTCCAAGCAGTGAAACTAAGAATGATGAATTAGTCATAATTATTCTCCGTGGAATTTTTCTAAAGAAGTTTAAATATTCGTTAGCTTCAGTTAATTGTTTGAACCCTGATATACGTCCTGGAACCCACTCTTTAAGACCTTCCATATCCATCATTTCTTTGTGTTCAGGGTTATTGTAATCCATTTTTATGTAATACTTCGATAAATTTTTTTCAAAGCGAGTTGCTTCGAGTTCAGGATGACCCGGAGAAGATACAGTGGTCAAAAATAATCGGTTTTAGAAAGTATTTTAACTTGATTTTTGTCTAAAGTTCCATCTGCTATCCAAGCATTATAGTTTAAGTCTAACATCCACGTAGCATTAACTTCCTCATTTTTTTAGTGCAATTGCAGAATCGAGTTCACCACCAACGTGATCTCCATGTAAACCCTACACCTATATCAAAAACGTTTTTTTCAATATAGTCTTTATCAAAAATCTAAACTATGTTTATGTAGATGATTAATTGGTATTAATCTAGCTTGTGGTGAATCAATTGCCCCAAAACCAATAATTTTACCTTTTAAATCTTCAATAGAATTTAGCCCACTATTAGATTTAACTACTAAGTATGAAGAACGATTACGGTCAGTATCTCGCATAGAACCGTTAAGAGCAGTTCCTTTAGTTCGCAAATGCGTATCTAACCATGCTAAAGGTGAATTCCATGCAACATCAATTTCACGTGCTAGTAATCCATCAACTTGCGCTTTGTAATCTTTATAATAAACGGGTTCAATAGGGAAGTTTTCATCTTCAAAGAACTTAGCGATAATTCCCCAAATTACAGTTACTTTCGGATCATAGATTACAGCCCCAACTTTTAATTTTGTCATAATAATATTCCTCATTTCTTATATATTAATTTCAATTTTAGAAATAAAGGGGTAAGTACATGCCCACCCCTTATACAATTATTTTTAAGATAGTTTTTTTATGGTAATTGTTGCCCAGTAATAGCTTTTACCTAACCAAATTGTTAATACGTCAACGCTAGGAGCCATAATATGACTTGCGAACGCATCTCTTAGATAGCGTTCCATATTTCCAACACGGTTATATGCTTTACCTCCACCAACACGCATTCCAAGACGAGCTAATTCGATAGCAGCTTCACTTGCAAAAATTCTAGCTGATAAAATTTTTGCAAGCATATCAGGTTCTTTTGCTAAGAAACTACGCGCAGCTTCATTTTGTTCCTAGAACAGCAGCATTTGTTTGACTATAAATTTTAGATAGGTGAATTTGTACAGTTTCGATTTCGCTTAGAGATTTACCAGTTGGATATTTTCTATTAGTAGTATGAGAAACAGCTTCATCAAGAATTGCTTCACAAAGTCCACTATAAACAGCAGCAAGACCTGTAATGAAGTAGGTAGCAACGATAGTAAATACTTGATCAACACCTGATCCAGCTTCTCCGATACGAAGTTCCTTATCTAATTCAACATCGTTAATAGCCATTTGACAAGATACATTTCCTCTCATTCCTAGACCATGCCAAGTAGATGACTTGAATTCTAAACCTTTACTTCCAAGAGGGAATACCCAGTTATCAATTCCACCTCCAACATCAGAAGGAGTAAGTACTAAGTAATAAGACGCAAATTCAGCAGATGTTACCATACTTTTTAGTCCATTGAAAATCACTGAGTTATCTTTGAATTCAGTTTTTACATCAGAGATATAGAAGTGAGTACCGGTACCTAATTCACTGTAAGCAAGTGCCATGAATTTTTCATTTTCTACGATATCTTTACAAATTTTTGATTTAAGATTATCATCTGCATAAGATAAAATACAATTTAATGCAACATTGTGCATCATATAACATAAACCAACAGTAGCGCTCGATTTAGCGAAAGCACGACATGCATCAGCATGTTCTTGCATATCTTTACCTAATCCACCAAGTTCTGTAGGAATCATAAGTTTAAAGTATCCAGCTTTTCCTAATTCTTTAAATACTTCTTCAGGAAATCTTTCTTGTTCATCGATTTCTTTTGCAATCGGATCAATATATTTTTTTGCAAATTCCCTAGCTTCGTTATAAAAAGTAGTCATAATAATGCCTCCTAACATTAATTTAAATAAAAATATTTTATACAAAAATTATATCATAAAGAATAATTCTGTAAATGCTTTCTCTAAGGTCTGTTCTAAGAAAAAAATATAAAAATAATTTTTTTATAAAAAAAGATAAGAATTAATTTATATTTGTATGTAAAGGGATTAATATTTTGATAATTATTTTCATATATATATTATATTTCTGAACATAAAAATAAAAAAATTTGTAATTGATAAACCGTATCAATTACAAAATTTTTTTCATATAATTTTGCTTAAAAAAAGGATACAAAAAGTATTTGAAAAAAAGTAAAAAAATAATATTTAAATTTCAGAAAAACAATTTACAAATAACTAAATATATAGTATAATCTATACTTATAAATATAAATCATGAAAGGATGAAAAATGACAGAATCAAAAAAATGGAAAGAAAAATGCAAGCTCGTCATATTAGTATGATAGCTATAGGTGGATGTATAGGTACCGGATTATTTATGGCAAGTGGAGCGGTAGTTAGTAAAGCAGGTTCTTACGGAGCAGTCTTAACTTATGCATTAATTGGAGTTATTATTTACTTTTTAATGGCATCAATAGGAGAATTAGCAACGTTTTTATCCCGTTTACGGTTCGTTTGGAGCTTATGCAACGCGTTTTATTGATCCAGGTGTTGGATTTGGAGTAGGTTGGTTGTACTGGATACTGTGGATTTTAGTAGCAAGTGTTGACATAATAACGTTATCGAAAATACTACATTATTGGGAATTCTTTAGACAATTTTCAACATTTTCGATTTGTATTGTATTTTTAGTATTATTGTATTTATTAAACTTAGTTAGTGTTAAAGTATTTGGTGAAGTAGAATATTGGATAACAATTATAAAAGTAATGACAGTTGTTGCATTTTTTTAATTGTTGGAGTAGCAATTGTTTTTTTGGAGCTACTGGGAATAGTGATGCTGGTATTCATACTTTTTATCCAAAAACGGAGAAAAAAACAAGTAGTGCTGGTGTGTTAGGGGTTATTTGGTGTTCTTTCTACTGCAGCATTTTTCATTTGGTGGAACGGAGGTTGTAGCGGTAACAGCGGGTGAATCACCTAATCCGAAAGAAACAATGCCAAAAGCTGTTAAACAAGTGTTCGGAGAATTTTAATATTCTATATTGCTACAATGGTAATAATTTCTTCAATAGTATCTGCTAATGATCCAAGATTATTAGATACGAAAAATGTAACAGCATCACCATTTACAATTGTCTTCCAAAATATTGGATTAGAAATAGCTGCAGTAATAATGAATGCGGTAATATTAACTTCAGTTTTATCAGCAGCAAACTCAGGTATGTATGTTTCTAGTAGACAATTATTCTCATTAAGTTCACATGATTACGGTCCAAAAGTGTTTAAGAAATTAAATAGTAACTCAGTACCGGTAATATCACTTACATTTTTCAGCGGTATTTATGGTATTATGTTTTTGTTTTTTTGAAAAAAACTTAATCCAAGTGGTTACTATATGCTACTTTCTATGGTGGGTATTATAGTAATGATTATTTGGATGGTGTCACTAATATCACAAATTCGCTTAAGAAAAGCAATCGCAAAACAAGGTAAAATAGCAGAAGAAGTGTTACCATATACAGCTAAAACAGGTGTTGTAGGGTCTTACATTGCATTAATTTCATTTGCAACTATTATTATTTTTACAACTGTTTGCTGATTACGCTACGGGTGGTTTTTGTACAGATGTCATATAATCTAGTGTGTCCAGCTATTGGAGTATTAATGTATTTAGTGTTTAAAATTGTAACAAAAAGAAAATTTGTAAGATTAGAAGAGATGGATATTCATCCTTATAGAGATAAATAGAAAGAAAAAAAGATTAGCAAGGATAGCCTTGTTAATCTTTTTTTCTTTTTACTAATAATTTATTTGAAAATTCTTTTGTATAATAAATTATATTTATTGAATAATATTTAAAACCCCTTTTTAAACTATGGTAAATGACTGTGGTTTGTGATAAAATTGTATTTAAGTAGTTTAATGGAGATGATATTTTTGAATATTGGAATTACAGGAAGTATAGCATGTGGGAAAAGTACAGTATCAAACTATTTATTAGAAAAAAAGGATATACGGTTATTGATGCAGATAAATTAGGTCATATTGCTCTTACTAGTGAAGATGTAAAAGGAAAACTCGCTGAAAAATTTGGGGACGAAATAATAGAAAATAATGAAATAAGTCGCGAAAAAAATTAGGAAAGTTAGTTTTTGGTAACGAGGATAATTTGAAAATACTAAACAGTATTATTCATCCTAAAATTAAGAAATTAATTTTTAAAAATTACAAGATGAACATAAAGATGAACAATTCGTCTTTTTGGACATAGCACTATTATATGAAGCAAACTTTGTGGATCTTGTTGAAAGAGTAATAGTAGTCTATATTAATGAAAAATGTCCAATTGGATAGATTGATGAATAGAAATTCTTTAACAAAAAGAAGTTGCACTAAGGAGAATAAAAAAAGCCGGATGAGTGCGGAAGAAAAAAAGCGGCTCTTGGCGACTATTCAATAGATAATAGTGATACGATAGAGAATACTTATCAACAAATAGATGAAATATTAGAAAAGTTGAAGATAGGAGAAAAAAATAATGACTAATGTTTTTAGAAATTAGTAATCTAGGTGGAGGATATAATCGTAGAAAAAAATTATTGATGATATAAATATACAAATACCTAAAGGAAGTATAACTGCACTTATAGGTCTTAATGGAGCTGGGAAAAGTACGACTATTAAACATATACTAGGACTACTTAGACCTATGGAAGGTGAAATAAAAAGTTAACGGTATAACGATAACAAAAGATAATGAAAAAAATACAGAAAGAGCATAAGTTATATCCCTGAATCTCCAGTGTTATATGAAGAGTTAACATTAGAAGAACATGTTAATTTAACAGCGATGGCTTATGGATTGAATATGGAAGAAACTTGGCAAAAGAGCTGAAAAAGTTGCTTGAATTATTTAAGCTTAGTGATAAGAAAAAAATTTTTTTCCCAGTTCATTTTTTTCTAAAGGTATGAAGCAAAAAGGTAATGATTATCTGTGCCTTTTTTAGTTGAACCGAATTTATACATTATAGATGAACCGTTTTTTTAGGATTAGATCCACTCGCTATTAATGATCTAATTAATCTAATGTGTGAAAGAAGGGATAATGGGGCAAGTTTGCTTATGTCTACTCATATTCGGCTACTGCTGAGAAGTATTGTGATAATTTTTGTTATTATTCACGAAGGAAAAAAATCTTAGCGAGTGGAAATTTAGAACAATTGAGAGCCGAATTTAATATGGCAGGTGCGTCTTTAGATGAAATTTATTTATCATTAACGGTGCGAGATAACAATGAGTAATATAGAATATATATTTTCAGATAGACGCAAAAAAAGGAGCAAGAGCTTAAATTAACATATAGTAAGTACATTTTCAATTCGCACCTTATAATGTTTCTTATTATAGTTTTAGGAGCTGCACTTATAAATTACTCGAAATGGATAGCTGTTGCGAGTAAGTTTGAATTGTATTCAGTATTTATAGCAGCAGCGTTAGCGTTTAGCTATTATGTAGTAAGTACTAAGATTAAGACATATATTAAAGAAGCGGACTCAGTATTTTTTTACTACCATTAGAAAAGTACTATAAGAAAAATAGGGGCAAAAACTGTTATGAGTCTTACTACTACTCATATTATTGCAGTTATTATCTTTTATTTCGCTACAAAACCGATTACTAATATAATTGGCAGTATTAATAAATTAGGCATCTGTTTATTGTTAATGACAATAATACTAAACAATTTGCTAAAATACTTCCAAGTTATTCATTATACAGAGCTAGTATGGATTAAAAATTATACAGTTTGTAGTAACCTTTATACAAATATTAGTAGTGTTCATCGTTAATACGTACATTCTTATATTTGACATGATTGGCGTAGTGGCATTAGCATATTGTACATACTATATTTTTTTAAAAAAATGTAACTAATAAAAGCAAGTTCAGAAGATCAAGAGAAGTTTGTTGTAAAATGGAATGAAGCGGCAGAATATGATAGACACCGTATGGAAAGCTATTTGAAATTTGTTAATATGTTTGTTGATGTACCTTTAAGTGGTGTAAAAGTTGCTAGAAGAAAATATTTTGATGTGCTATTACCAAAGGTAAATAAAGAAAACTTTACAAAAGAAAATAGCTTTTAAATACTATTACTATAGAGTATTTTTTTAAGACAAGAGAATACAGTTTACCTAGCATTAAGACTGATGTTACTTGCAGTTTTAGTAATTTTTTTAGTTTTAAAAAAATACATATGTAAGTGCAATAGCGATTATATCGTATAGTTATTTAACAATAATTCAACTAGTCCCTTTATATAAACAAATGAGCAACAATATTTGGCATAGTATTTTACCAATAGATGAAAGTATTAAGGTAGGAAGTTTTTAAAAATTACTAACTATTGTGATTTTAATAACAACATTAATATTGACAATAATAGCTATTTGTTTAAGTAACTTTGAAATAATGAATATACTAATTACTGTAGGAGCATTGATAGTAGCTAATATCATAGCAAGAATATTTATTGAAAAAGTAAAATAGAAGGATATAAGTATGAAAAAAATATAGCAATAATTGGAGGAGATTTATACGGGATAAGCTGCGCTTATTTTTCTTGATAAGTTTTTCGGGAATAAACTCAAAGAAGTTTAATATTGATCTAATTGAAAGAGATTTAGAGTTTTCAAATGACAAATTCGGAAAAATTTCAATACGGTCAAGAAATCTATGACTATGGATGGCATAATTCGATTAGTGAACAGGGGGTTTTATTCTATTTAATGATAGAGTTAGGATTACATAGATATCTAATAAAAAGTGGCGCAACTAGAAAAGTTTTTTTATACAAAAGAAGGAATAAAATATCTTCCGGAGAAAAATGCTTTATGGTGTTCCATTAGATAAACGAGAACTAATTTTATCAGATTTATTCACTTTTTAAAGAAAAAGTTGTCTATTTTATACAATATGTATAATACAATGGAAGATGAAGATATCAAAAGAATTAACAGTGGAGGAGTTTTTTTCAAGACAATAATAAATGAAAAAAATTTATGATATATTGATAGAACCATTGTTGACAAGTCATTATGGTAGTGACGTATCAGAGCAAAGTATGGTAAGCCTAATGCCGGAGTTGTCATTTCTAACTATTCAAAAAGAAGACATCAATAAAATTTTTAGAAGATATGTATAATAGAAAAGTTATTGATAATATAACTGTCGGAGCTGAATATAGATTGAAATTCACATTGAAATCATTTATAGAAACACTAGAATCTAACTTTTTCAGATAAAAGTATTTTTTTAGAGTTGAATCGTAAAAATTGAGAGAATTGAAAAAGGGGCGATAAATACTTAGTTCATTCTAATGGCAGTAGTTATTACTATGACTATATAATACTCACACTAAATCAGAAGAACTTTTTACCGTGGTTTAAAGATGATGAAAAAGATTAATGATTTTTTTACTCAAATATGAAGTATGTATCTAATATTGTTGCTACATTTATTTATAAAAGAGATGACTTGCATATAAATAGGGAAATAGGAGAAATTATTTTTCCAAAAAGAAGAGAGTGAGTATATTACAAAAACTAGAATATGTTAGTAACAAGTGGATCGATATTAAAATGAGTGGAATACAGATTGTTAGAGCATATATTAGTAGAGAAGAAGCTGTTGAGAAATTAATAGATAAAAGTAATGATGAAATCAAAAAAATAATTGAAAAAGAAATCGAAAAAGTCCATGGTTTAGTTGGAAATGTTAATAAATACTATATTAGCAAGATTAGAGATAATTATAGATTTTTGTAGCAAAGAGTATAATAAAAGATATAAATGAGTTTGAGAATTATCTAAAGGAAGCATATCCTAATGTATATATAATAGGAAAAATCAAAGAAGGGCACTACATTAGAAAAATACGGTATTAGAAGCAAAAGAAACAGCAAAAAGAAATACTAGAGAATATAAGATAAGAAGGGCGTACAGTGTACGAGGTAAAAAGAAATGAAATTTTTTTACAAATAAAAGTACAGGTGTAAAAGTAACACCAGTATTCGAAGATGAAAACTATGATAGTAAATTATTACAATATACTAAAGAAAAAAACTATTCTCCGGAAAATTTAAAGAAGTATATGCAAACCTTCCATTTGAAGGAGAAAAAAAGAAATACTTTTAGGATTAGGAAAAAAAGAAGAATTAGAAGAAGACGCAGTACGAGAAGTATTCTTTAAATTAGTAAAAAGTACTACAAAAATAAAGAATCAGAAGTGTATGTAACTTTACCTAAGGTGAACAATGTTCTAACTGAAAAAAATTGTAAATGCGGCAGTAGAAGGTGCATTACATGCTACTTATAAATTTGATAAGTATAAATCAGATAGAAAAGAATCTCCAGAAATTACGATTAATTTATCTACAGAAGAAAATCTAGAGAATTTAGAAGAGGTAGTAAATGAAGCTCGTGATATTATGAGCGGAGTATTCTTCTCACGTGATCTAGTAAATGAAAGAGCAGAGTACTTATATCCAGAAACTCTTGCTAATATTGCTAGTAAGGAATTATCAGCATTGGGTGTTGAAGTAGAAGTTTACGATGAAAAACAATGTGAAGAGTTAGGATTAAAAAGGGTTATTAGCAGTAGGACGTGGATCAGATAGAAAACCAAGATTTATTGTTATGAAATACTTAAATAATCCAGAGGAAAGCGAAGTAGTTGGATTAGTAGGTAAAGGTGTAACTTATGATTCAGGTGGTTACTCAATTAAACCTACAGCTAATAGTATGGATATAATGCACTGTGATATGGGTGGTGCAGGGACTGTAATTGGAACAATGAAACTAGTTGCGACTAGAAAATTAAAAACTAATGTAATTGCAGTTGTTGGTGCATGTGAAAACATGATAGCTGGTGGTTCTTATAAGCCAGGTGATGTAATTTCAACACTTTCAGGAAAAAAACTGTAGAAGTATTAAATACAGATGCAGAAGGGCGTATTACTTTAGCAGATTCAGTATACTACGCTACTGAAAAAAATTAAAAAGTTAGCAAAAGTAATAGACTTAGCTACATTAACAGGGGCATGCTTAGTAGCATTAGGGTGAATTCTACACAGGTGCAGTAACAAATAATCAAGAGTTTTTATAATGAACTGAGCGAAGCGGCAAAAAGAAGCTGGAGAAAGAGTATGGCAAATGCCAGCTGATGATAGTTTTAGAAAGTTAAATAATTCATCAGTAGTAGACGTGAAAAAAATACAGGGGTCGTTTAGGTGGAACAATTACTGCAGGTTTATTTATAGAAAAATTTTTGTGGCTAATAATACACCATGGATTCACTTAGATATAGCAGGAACAGCATATCTATCTAAACCCGGAAAGGGTACTTACCGAAAGGTGCAACAGGAGTTCATGTAAAAAAACATTGTACAATTTATTAAATAAATAAAATATTAAAAAGTTCAAGGGTATAAAATGTACTTTTAAATATAATTTTTACTAAATTACTTTGATGAACAAAAGTAATTTAAAGGAGATGTTTTAATATTTAGAATTTTTAGAAATGAAGAACTTTATTATCTCTATATACAGTAAAAGAAATTCAAAGAACTAAAAATTTATTCAACAGTTATTTAAATAGGTGTTTAGAAGGAGGTATCTATGAAAGGATTATTGAAATTATATTCTCCGATTAATGAATTGAAACAACTTGACAAAAAAATATTTGGATTGTAGATGGAACAGAAATACAAATGAATTTTTAAAGTTTTTTAAAAATTCCTTTTACAACAAGAATGACAATAGTTAGGCTGTCCAATAATAAGTTGTGGATACACTCTCCAATTGCATTTAACAGAGGATTAGATGATAAAATAAAGGTACTAGGTGAGATAGCTTATATTGTAGCTCCTAACAAATATCACTATAGCTACATTTTTAGACTGGTACAAACACTATCCCAAAGCAGAAATCGGTTAGCAAAAAGGAGTGAGTGATAAACTAAACGTGGAAGAAAAAGGAAAACTTCATATCATTTACTTCTAACTATCAGCCTATTTGGTCAGAAGAAATACTGTATACTCCATTTTAAAGGGAGTATAGTAATGGAAGAAATTGCCTTTTTTTCATAAAGAAAGTTCGACATTAATATTAACGGATTTAGTAGAAAATATTGAAGTAAATAATCCCCCTTTTTTTATAAATTTTTTTATTTAGAGTCGGAGATAATCAATATCCTAAATCACGAACGCCTAGAGATTTACGATTGTCTTTTTCTTTTTAAGAAAAAAAGCTATTAAAAGTTATAGTATAATTGAAAAATTGGAGGGCGGATAAAAATTATCTTCTCTCATGGAAGAATTATATTAGAAGACGGTAGTAATAAATTAAAGGAAGCTTTCTTTTGGTTGATAAAAATGATAAAGGGAGATATTTAATTTATATTAAAAACGAACAAATCTTGAAATTAACAATCAAGATTTGTTCGTTTTAAATTTCTTTCATTGAGATAATATTTTTTTAGTGAACTGTGAAGGTAGGAAACTCCTTATTATGTGTTTGATAGAGTTCTAAATGAATTAATAATTACTCAATCTATTCTTGCTTTATCAGAGTGGTTACCTATTAAAAACATTAGCAGAATCAATTCGACAGTTATTTATTGCTTTAGAGGAGCTTTTTGATTGTAACCTTTGAAGCTTATCGAGACACAAATCTAAACCGGAAGGGTACTTACCAAAAAGGTGCAACAGGAATCCATGTTAAAACTTTATATAATTTAATAAATAAATAAGATAGTAAAAAGTTCAAGGGTATAACATATTATATTCTTGAGCTTTTTTTATATAATATTGTGAATTTGTTGGTAATTATATTAAGATTTTTGTAAATAATTCACAAATGTAAAAAGAAATATTTCAACAGTAATTGACATTGATAATTATTATTGATAAAATAAATATAAGTAGAAAAGTAAGGAGTATACAATGATAAAGTTAAATCCATTAACGCTGGTAATATTAAACATTTTATTTCCAGTAGTTATCTTTTTTTAGGGAAAGGTATAATTTATGAAACTATTTGCCTCATTGATTGCAATTGTAGTTTTATCTATATATAAACGCTATTTACAAATATTAAAATTTATAATTTGGTATATATCTTTTTCAATACTAGCATATTTAATATTAATTAGTAATATAATTTGGATTGCAGATTTATTTGGAACATTAGTTTACATTATCCTCAGAATGACACCGGTTATGATGATTGCTTATATTTTTAGTAAAAAGACATAAAAAAAGTAATGAATTATTATCCGCATTTGAACAAATTCATTTACCCAAAAAAATTATGTTAAGTATTACAGTAGCTTTTAAGATTTTTTTCCCAACATATAAATTGGAAATTAGAATGATTAGAGAGTCATTAAAGATGAGAAATATTAATTTAAAAAAATTACAGAACCGCTAAAAATTTTTTTAGAGTATTGGCTAGTCCCAGTTTTTAATGAGGATGAATCTTATTGCTGAAGAAATGACAGCAACAGCTATGACAAAAGGGGTAGAGTCACCAATGAAAAGGACATCATTTTTATAATGTGAGAATGAGAATAATTGATTATATTTTTCTTAATTATTGTCTTTATAATTTTTTTGTATTTCTATTAATAGGGGCATTAAATAATGTTAGAATTTAGAAATGTGTCTTTTTATTTATAAGAATTCAGAAGAAAAGGTGTTAAATAATGTGAGTTTTTAAAATTAATGAGGGTGAGTGTGTTTTTATTAACAGGAGTATCTCGAAGTGGGAAGTCAACTATTGTTCATTTAATGAATGGGCTTATACCAGCTTTATATGAAGGAGAATTAACTGGGAAAAATATATTATAATAATACTTCTTTAGAAAGTATAAAAACATATGATATAGCAAAAAGATATTGGTTATGTCAGCCAAGATCCAAGAGGACATTTTTTACTACAAACACAACGAGTGAACTTGTATTTGCTATGGAAAATTTTTGGAATTTCTCTAGATGAAATGAAAAAAAAGGTATAATGCAGTTGTTGAATTATTAGAACTGGAAGAAATTGTTGATAAGAATATTTTTGTATATTTCTAGTGGGGAGCGTCAAAAAAATAGCGATTGGGTGTAGTTTAACATTAATACCGAGAGTAATAATATTAGATGAACCATCATCTAACTTAGATTTTCGCATGACAAAGAAATTAACAATATTAATTGAAAAAAACTGAAAAAAATAAAGGTTACACAATAATTATTGCAGAGCATAGAATACATTATATTCAAAAAAATTAATAGATAAGGTTTTAATTGTAAATAAAAGGTATGATTAAGGAAATAACAATTGATGATTTGAAAAAAACACCACTGATTTTTCCTTTAAGAACTCTAGATGTATTTAATTTACAGCTAGAAAATATTAGCTCAAAAAAATAATGACTTACTACTGCAGATTGATAATGTAAGTTATGGAGATATATTATTGCAAATTTCAACATCTATAAATAAAGGTGATGTGATCGGTTTGATTGGAAGAAATGGTGCAGGAAAACAACATTATTAAGGATGCTTACCAATATAATGAATCCAACTAAAGGAAAAAAATTTTTAGGAAATGTTAAACCGTTTTTTTAGTGATGCAAGATATGGATTATCAATTTTTTTACAGAATCAGTTTTTAAGTGAAATACGTTTTTGGAAACGAAGGAGTTGAGAATGATAAAATTAATAATCTATTAGAAGAATTGGGATTAAATAAATTTAAAGATAAAAATTCCTTTTGAATTGTCAGGAGGGCAAAAAAACAAAGGTTACTCATTTCTATAGCTGCAATATCTAATGTGAATTTATTGATGTTTGATGAACCGACTAGTGGTCTAGATTACATAAATATGGAAAAAGGTTAGTAGTGTGTTAAAAAAATCTATCCAAAGAAAATGCTCTAATAATAGCTACACATGATATAGAGTTTTTTATATAAAACATGCAATAGAATAATATACTTAGATAATAAGACGATAAAAAAAGATTTTTTTATTTAGATAATGAAAGTAAATCAGAAGTTCAGAATATTTTTTTATAAATATGGAGGAATAAAAATGAAATTAAAAAAACAAAAGATTATATTTTTTTAGGAATGGCAACAGTATTGTCATTAGTAGTTTATATGATAGCAATGGTTATCTCAAGCTTCTTAGGTGTATTTGGTCATAGCATATCACCTGGGATATGGGGATTATTAGCAGGAATAATCTTTGTATATATATGCTATAATTACAAAAAAAGTTTGGTATATTTACTGTCTTTATAATTATACATATGATTATATTTTTCAATAATGGGAGGAGCGTATTTACCATGGTGGATATCTTCGATTACTGGTGCCTTTTTTTAGCAGATTTTTGTATTAAAAAAACATTTGGTTATAATAATGTTATTTCTCAATGTGCAGCATTAAGTTTGATAAACATAGGAAGTGCATGTGGTGCATGGATACCGATAATATTTTTTTGCTGATTCATACAGAAGTGATTGGATAGCAAGAGGTCAATCAGCTGAAGCAATGGATACCTCAATAAAAATATGGTTCAGGACCATGGTTAATCCTAGGTATAGTATGTATAATAACGTTAAGTTGTATAGGTGTATTGATCGCAAGAAAAAAATTTTTGAAAAAAATATCAAAAATAATAAATTTTCTCTTGACAAGTAAATACTAAGGGTGTAAAATAAATAACAATAAAAATAAAACCTTAGAAAAGAATAGTAATTTGGTAAAAAAATTTTTAGCGAGCTAACGTTGGTGTGAGGTTAGTAATTTTTTTCTAGATGAACGCACTTTTTTTAGGCAATTATTAAATAATTGGTAACTCTGCCTTAAAAGAGATTGAGTGGGTATGCTAAATACCAAGAAAAGTGGCAACGCGGAATTGATTTTCGTCTTTTCATAGTTTCTTAGGAAACTATGAAAAGACTTTTTATTTACCTCGTGCAATTATACAGACCATGGACTGTATGTTTCTAAATTTTAGTATATCAAAAAGAGTGGCACCATGAAATTTCGTCTCTTTGTGGCTATATTATTAGCTACAAAGAGATTTTTTTATTTATAATTCGTTCTTTTTCTATGAATACAATAAAGAAAAAAAGGAGATAAGACAATGAAAAAAATTATTATTATTCATTACATCAATCATCACAGTATTTACATTAACAGCGTGCTCAAGCAGTAGCACAAAAAAACAAAATCACAGGAACTTAAAGACAAAGGTAAAATTGTTTTTAGGAGTATCACCGGACTATCCACCATATGAGTTTTTTTAACTACAGAAAATGGAAATAAAAAAAAGTTGTGGGTGCTGATATTTATTTAGCAGAACAAGTAGCTAAAAAAATTAGGTGTTCAAGTTGAAATTCAAGAAATGGCTTTTGATTCATTAATCGCAGCTTTAAATGCTAACAAAGTTGACATGGTAATTTCAGGAGTTAACCCAACAGAGGAAAGAAAAAAAGCCGTTGATTTCTCAGATATTTATTACACAAGTAAAGGAATTTTTTTGTTGTTAATAAAGACAGCGAAGAAATTAAATCAGTAGCTGACCTTAAAAAAACAAAAAAATTGGTGTTCAAAAAAAGGTTCAACTTATGAAACTTATGCAAAAGAACAACTAAAAATGGATGAGAAAAAAATATCCAAGCTTTAACAGACGTACCAAGTTTACTACAAGACTTAAAAAAATAAAAAAATAGATGTAGTATTAATTCCGGATGACGTTGCAAAAATCGCTATGAATAAATATACTGATATTAAAAATTAGTAAATTCACTGCAGAAAATGATCCGGAAGCAACAGGTATGGCAATTGCCTTCAAAAAAAGGAAAAGATAATAGTAACAAAAGAATTACTAGAAAAAAAGTTAACGCAGTAATCAAAGAAATTCAAGAACAAAAAAAGCTTTTTGAAAAAAAGAACTTGATAAATATGCTAAGATTGCTGCACAAAGCGAATAAAAAGAGAGGTATAAAATAGAATGTTTGATTTTTCTTCCAAATTATTACACGACGTATTTAGAAGCTACAGTAACAACATTAAAAGTTTCACTTATAGCTTTACTAGTAGGATTAATACTTGGAATTGTAATATGTTTAGCAAAAAAATTAGTACTATTAAAAGTATTCAATATAATAGCAGCAATATATGTAGAAGTAATTAGAAATACACCGATATTAGTGCAAATTATGATTATCTACTTTGCATTACCAGAAATTGGTATTTCGTTTACACCATTTATGTCAGCGATAATTGCTCTTTCAATTAACTCAGGAGCATATGTAAGTGAAATATTTCGTTCGGAATATTGGCGATTGATAAAGGTCAAATGGAAGCGGGGCGTTCTTTAGGACTTAGCTATTTCCAAACTATGAAATTAATCATCTTACCACAGGCACTAAAAAATAGTTTACCTGCATTAGGTAATGAGTTTATTTCATTGGTAAAAGAATCTTCAATAGTATACTTTGTAGGGGTAGCAGATATCATGTTTACAGCGAACACTGTAAAGAATGCTACATACCAAACATTTGGTCCATACTTAGTAGCTGCTGCAATATATTTTATAATTACATCAATATTATCACTATTGGTAAAACGTTTAGAGAAAAAAATTAACGAAGTAGGTGAACAAATTGTTATTAGAAATAAAAAGATTTACATAAAAAAATTCGGAAAAATTAGAAGTATTAAAAAGGTGTAAATATCAGCGTCGAAAAAAAGGGGAGAAAATCGCAATTCTAGGTTCAAGTGGTAGTGGAAAAAAAGTACAGCATTACGTTGTGTAAACTTATTAGAAACACCTACAAGTGGACAAATCTTATACAATGGGGAAGATATTACTAAACAAAAATATCAATAAATATAGAAAAAAAGTAGGGATGGTATTCCAAAACTTTAATCTATTCCCTAATATGAGTGTATTAGAAAATATTACACTTGCTCCAAAAACGTTCGGTGATGATACTGCTGAAAACATAGAGAAAAAGGCAGTTGAGTTATTAAGACGTGTTGGATTAGAAGACAAAAAGGATGTTTATCCAAACAGTCTTTCAGGAGGACAAAAACAACGTGTAGCTATTGCACGAGCCTTAGCTAACTCACCAGAAGTATTACTATTTGATGAACCTACTAGTGCATTAGATCCAGAAATGGTAAAAGAAGTACTAGATGTAATCAAAGAACTTTCAGAAGAAGGATTAACTATGCTAATAGTTACTCACGAAATGAATTTCGCAAAAAGAAGTTGCGGATAAAGTAATATTTATGGATGGGGGAGTAGTTTTAGAACAAGGAACTCCATCGGAAATATTTGATAATCCAAAAGAAGAAAGAACAAAAAGAATTCTTCTCAAAAAAATATTATAATATAGAATATATCACTAAGGAATTAAGTACATTTCTTAGTGATATTTTTTTGTATGAATATGGTTTTTATAGATATGTAAAGAGAAGCTCAATAGAAAAAAATGGTAGCGTTCTAACTATCTGTATAAACGTTTTATTTTATGTTAACCATATGGTAAAAATATAGGTATATATAGTTGTGAATTTGTGTTGTTATTTGAGATATGTAATAAGGAGGATAAATTATGAATATACTGGATAGTTTTTGCAAGTTGGAGTTTAATTCCTATAATTATTATATTTTTTTAATATAAAAAGTATCAGGGAAAAAAACATTTTTAAAAATATGTATGGTATCGTTGATATTTGTGATTTTTCTTAAGATTTTTTTCTTTTTTGATTACCATGATTTTTCCAATTACAAAAAAATGATATATCTGTTTTTTTAATGCTATATGCTTTACAATTATTATTAGAGTGGAAATGGATATTAAAAAAATAATGGGAGTAATTCCTGAAGATGAATAATAATATGTAGCGATTTAAAAATTCGTATTTCTAAGAAATCAATCTTTAAATCGCTATTTTATAATTAAATTCAAAAAAATGATTTACACAAAAATTGATTAATTATTTAATGCTTTATGTGAGAAGTTATTTATTATAATAATCCGTAATCGTATTTTTTTACGAAAAAAACAAAAGCTCCATCGTTCGGTTTTTAGTTACGATAAAATATGTAAACTTAATAAAATTTTTACATAATATCATTTTTTTATCCGTTAATTAGATACAAACGATATCTTTAAAGTAGTAAAAAAATGAACTTTACATATGAAAACTCTTGACAATTATATTTTTTTAAAGTATATTATTATTATTGTGCTTAGGCATTAATAAAAAAAACTAAGGAGAATTTTCTATATATGTTAGAACGTCTTTTTAAATTAAGAGAAAAATAATACAGATGCTAAAACTGAAGTTGTTTACGGATTAATTACATTTTTTTCTCAATGAGTTATATTTTAGTAGTAAACCCAGCTGTACTATCAGCATCGGGAGTACCATTAGATAGAGTATTTACAGCGACAATCATTGCGATTTTAGTTGGTACTTTAATAATGGCATTGGCGGCTAATTATCCAATAGTGGTAGCTCCAGGTATGGGGATCAACTCATACTTTGCAACGTTAGCGGCAACATCAGGTTATAATTACAAGACTTTATTAGCTACGTGTTTCTTAGGAGCTGTAATTTTCGTATTCTTATCAGCAACTAAATTCCGAGAAAGTTTAATTGATTCAATTCCAAATAATTTAAGATATGGAATTTCTGCAGCAATTGGTTTATTTATCGCATTTTTAGGATTAAAAAACTCAGCATTAATAGTTGCGAATCCTCATACAATCCTGTCGCTAGGAGATTTGAAAAATCCTGTAGCTTATATGACAATTCTAGGCATCTTTATAATACTTGTTTTATTAGCGCTTGAGGTAAAAGGAGCAATCTTCATTGGTATGGCAGTAGTTGCTATAATTTCTTACTTCACAGGAATGCTAAAAGTTGATAAAGTATTCGGTATACCGCATATGGATTTAAGTTTACTGTATAACCCAGTAACAGAAAGTATAAATGCTTTACAATTAGGTTTATATGGTATAGTCTTTACATTCTTAATGGTAACGTTGTTCGATACAACAGGTACTATGGTTGCAGTAACAACACAAGCAGGCTTAGTTAAAAATGGAAAAATGGAAAGAGCAAAAGAAGCATTATTGGCTGATTCATTTGCTTCATTAGCAGGATCGTTATTCGGAAGTACACCAACTTCTGCATACATTGAATCATCTGCAGGGGTAGCTAATGGAGGGCGTACAGGTCTTACTGCTTTAACAACAAGTTTCTTTGTAGTAATATCAATTTTCTTATTCCCACTTGCAAGTAGTTTAGCATCAGTTCCTGCGATTACATCACCTGCATTAATAATCATTGGATCATTTATGATGGAAAGTATTGCAAAAATAGATTGGTCTGATATTACAGAAGCTTTCCCAGCATTCGTAACAATTGTAGGTATTCCTCTTACAGGATCAATTAATGACGGTATCGCATTTGGATTTATCTTCTATGTAGTATTAAAATTATCTAAAAAAACAATGGAAAGATATTCATCCACTAATGTATGTATTCGCGATATTATTCGTAATACAATTACTGTGGTTACACGTTTAATAAAAAAATATGAAAAATATAAATCGAGTTTGAAAATTATTTTTAAGCTCGATTTTTTTCTACATATACGTTATATTGTCAGTTAATTTAAATTGAAATTAAACAATTCACCTTTTGTTTTTTTTTAAAAAAAGAGTTTGCCTTTTTTTGAGAAGTTGTAGTATTATAGATATATTACAAAAAAATGAAAGGAAATTTTTTTATATGAAAAAAAAGGTTTATTAACTGGATTGTTATTATTTGGTATCTTTTTTTGGTGCTGGAAACTTAATATTTCCACCAGCGCTAGGTGTAAGTGCAGGAGAAAACTTTTTACCAGCAATTCTAGGATTCGTTGTGTCCGGAGTGGGGTTAGCGATAGTTACACTTATTGTAGGTGCACTTAATCCGAATGGTTATGGAGCAGAGATGGATGAGAAAAATTTCACCATTATTCTCAATTACATACTTAGTTTTTACTTTATTTATCAATTGGACCACTTTTTGCGATTCCAAGAACTGCAGCAACTGCATTTGACATTGGAGTAGCACCAGTTGTAGCTGGAAGTAGTTTACCGTGGTTATTAATTTTTTTACAGTTATTTATTTTTGTGTGTGCGTTTTTATTAGCGATAAATCCAACTAAGATTTTAAATAGTGTAGGTAAAAATTTTTAACACCTATTTTTGCTTTATTAATCGTAATTTTAGTAATCTTAGGAGTATCTAAATTCAACTCAACAGGAACAGCAGCTAAAACATATGCTACTAGTGGATTAGCATTCGGTACAGGATTTATCGAAGGATATAACACTCTTGATGCTCTTGCTTCAGTAGCATTCTGTATTATTGCAATGAGCGCTTTAAAACAACTTGGCTTTAAAGATAAAAAAGAATTCTTATCTAGTGTTTGGGTTGCTGGTATTGTAACAGGAATTGGATTCAGTGTTCTATATGTTGGTTTAGGATTACTAGGTAATAAATTTGCAGTACCTGCAGAAGTATTAGCTAATGCTAAAGTTAACAAAGGAGCTTATGTATTATCAGAATCAGCTCGATTAATATTTGGTAACTTTGGTAGTATATTCTTAGGAATAATGGTAATTCTTACATGTTTCACTACAACAGTAGGCTTAATCGTTGCGACTTCAGAATTCTTTAACGAAAAATTCCCACAATTTTCATACAAAGTTTATGCTGTTATCTTCACAATTGTAGGTTTTGCTATTGCAAACGTAGGGTTACAAAGTGTTATCCAATTCTCAGTACCAATGCTATTATTCTTATACCCAATCACAATCGCATTAGTATTAGTTGTTATTGTTAACAAATACGTTGCATTGTCAAAAATTAGGTATGCAATTAACTATGGCGGTAGTAACACTAATTTCTATTCTTTCTGTAGTAGGAAGCACATTTAAAGTAGCTGCACTTAGTGCTTTAATCGCAAAACTTCCACTAGCAGCACAAAGTTTAGAGTGGTTAGTACCTGCAGTAGTATGCTTAGTAGTAGCTGCTGTATTACCAAATAGACAAAAAAAGGTAAAGTTTACGACTTTAGTGAACTATAATTTAAAAATTAGAGAAAGTAAAAAGCATTAGCTCAAAACACAGAGCTAATGCTTTTTTTACTATATTAATTTTTTTAATCTCATCTAGCAAGAACATCTCTACATTTAATGAAGTAGTGAATTTCTCAAGATTAGTTATTTTATCCTTATCGATAGTATTCGTTGTTTTTATATGCTCTAATAAGTTGATTTTTTGGTGTGTTTTCAGCAGAGATAAACTCCACTATATCAGATTTATATCCAAATGCTTCAAGTACTTCGCTGCGAACAGAATCTGTAAGTAATGTCGAGAATTTTTCTTTAATTATACCGTGTTTAAGCATAAAGGGAAGAAAGTCAGCGTTAAGTTGACTATTAACCTCTTTTTGACAACAAGGTACAGCAAAAAATACTTTTGCTTTCCAACTTAGAGCTTTTAGAATAGCTATATCAGTTGCAGTATTACATGCATGAAGACTTATAACCATATCTATCTCATCTTTATTTTCATAGTCGATAACGTCGCCGTAAATAAAGCTAAGATTAGAAAAAAATTAATTTTTTTCAGCTATATTATTACAATGTTCAATAACTTCTTTTTTTAAGATCTATTCCAATAATCTTTACATTCATATTAAGAACTTCAGTTAAATAATAATAGGTAGAAAATGTTAGGTAACTTTTACCACTACCAAAAATCTAGAATCGTAATCTGTTTATTAGAATCTAATTGAGTAGTAGCTTGTTTAATAAATTCAAGGTATTTATTTATCTGCTTGAATTTATTATACTTGCTCTTTATGACCTTACCATCATTATTTTGAATTCCTAGCTCTACTAAGAATGAATATTTTTTTGTTTTTTTCGTCTAAGAAATAGTCTTTTTTTCTTATTATGTTCAAATGAAATAGCCTTAGTAGCTGTTTTTCTTTCTATTCACGCTTATTTTTGAATTTTTTTGATACTTTTTATATTTATATTTTTCATCAACAGTTACGACATTTATATCTTTTTGCTAATTCGAAAAAGTTCTATGATTTCTTTTTCAATATTTTTCTGAATCAGTAGTAACTATGTTTGTGTGCTTTATTATTCTTTTTATAACGATATTCTAATTGTAGGTTGATATTATTTTTTTAATATTAACTAATTTTTCCAATGACTTTGTCCAGTTCTAACTCATTATTACGAATATTAGAAAAAAAGTAATTTTTATTAATATTATTATTTGCAATGTGAGTTAGTATTTCAGAAATAATTGCGTGTTCCATTGTAACTCCTTAAAATTTTCTTTTAAATGATTTCTTATATATATTACACTAGATTTTTATTAATTCGCAACATAAGAGGAGTAATATTAAATATAAAGTCTGTATTTTAATAATATTTTAAAAATTAATTGTGAGAAAAGTGTAGTATAAGGAAATTTATTGCTGTTGTTGGTTGAGTATTAATAGTATGCGTGGTATAATTTAGTAGTTAGAAAACTAAGAAAAAAAGGTAGCTAGTATGAATATTTTTAGATATTATTGATAATATAAAAATAAAAACTATTTATGGAAATCTGCCGAAAGCGTGAATAGTATATCTCAAGATTCTAGAAAAGTAGGAGAAGGAGATGTTTTTTTGTCGCAATTAAGGGTTATACGGTAGACGGACATAATTATATAGAAAAAGTAATTGAACAAGGTGCATCTTTAGTTATAGCTAGTCGTTTTGAAAATTATAATGTAGAAGACTGTGCTGTTATTGTTGTAAAAGAACATGAGATTGAAAAAATCGCTAGTATGATCGCGAAGAAAATTAATGAAGGTACTAATGTACATACAGTAGCGGTAACTGGAACAAATGGAAAAACTAGTATTTCAACATTGGTTCACAATATGTTACGTATACTAGGTGAAAGTAGTGCATACATAGGAACAAATGGTTTTGGGAAAAATGATAGTGAACCACTTTATTTCGGAAATACAACACCTGATGTGGTAACTCTACACAATCAAATTGGAGAGCTACGTAAAGAAAAAATAAGTAACCTTGCATTTGAAGCCTCTTCACACGCTATGGCTCTAGGTCGTATTTATAACGTAGATATCGATGTAGCGATATTCACAAACTTAACACATGAGCACCTAGATTTTTCATGGAGATATGCAAACATATGCCTATGATAAGAGCTTATTATTCTCAACATTAGGAAATAATCTATCGGAAGCAAAAATATGGAGTTTTAAATAAAGATGATAGTTATTATAACATTATTTCAAAATGTTTATATCAACAAGAGATAAATTATTCTATTAAAGACGAGAATGTAGATTTTTTTATGCTTATAACATCAAACAATTTAAAGAAGATAAAATATATAAAACAAGCTTCACTCTAAAAATCTCCGTAAGGTATATTTGAATGTACTACCAATTATATTGGAGACTTTATGGTAAGTAATGTTCTTGCAGCACTTATAGCTGTATGGTTAAAAGGTTATAGCGTGGAACAACTAGTTGGAATTTTACCTGAACTTGGAGCTTTATATGGACGTATGGAAATTTTAGGAGATGATTTGCCGATTGATATAATAAGTGATTTTGCACATACACCAGATGGTTATGAAAAATTACTAGAAGCAACTCGTGAAATAAGAAAAGGAAAAACGCACTCTTCTTGTTACTGGAATGGGAGGCGGACGCGATATTTCAAAAAGGACCATTAATAGGTGAAATTATCTCAGAAGCAGACTATGTTGTCATAACAACTGATAGTCCACGCGATGAGGACGTAGAAGTTCTAATGGGATCTATTGAAAAAGGTATGACACATAAAAACTATGAAAAAGTATGGTTTAGAACTGATGCTGTTAAACGCATAATTGAGTTAGCAGAACCAGGAGATGTTGTAATATTAGCTTCAAAAGGACGTGAAGATTATGAAATTCTCCAAGGTGGTAAAAAAGTTTGGCACTCAGATCCAATCGTTGCAGTAGAAGAAGCGAAAAAGAAATTTAATATTAAATAAAAAATTGAAAGGAAAATAACGTGGTAGAAAAAATTAGAGAACAAGTAGAAAAAAGAAGAACATTTGCGATTATCTCTCACCCCGATGCAGGTAAAACAACATTAACGGAGAAACTATTATTATTCGGTGGAGCAATTCGTGAAGCAGGAACAGTAAAAGGTAAAAAGACAGGAAAATATGCAAAAAGTGACTGGATGGATATAGAAAAACAACGTGGTATCTCTGTAACTTCATCAGTAATGCAACTTGACTATGATAATAAAATTATTAATATCCTAGATACTCCAGGGCACGAAGACTTCTCAGAAGACACGTATCGTACTCTTATGGCTGTAGATAGTGCTGTGATGGTTATTGACGGAGCAAAAGGGATTGAGGCACAGACATTAAAACTTTTCAAAGTTTGCCGTATGCGTGGGATTCCGATCTTCACATTTATTAACAAAGTTGACCGTGAAATTAAAGAACCACTAGAATTATTAGAGGAAATAGAAGAAAAAAATTAGAAATCGAAACATATCCGATGAACTTACCGGTAGGTATGGGACAAAACTTCTTTGGTATTATGGATAGAAAAAATCATTTTATCGAACCATTTAAAGAAGATAGTGATTTTGTGGAATTAGACGAAGAGTATAATATTGTAGATGATAATCCGATAGCTCAAGATACTATGTATAAAAAATGTGTAGATGACATGATTCTTATAACAGAAGCGGGTGTTGATTATGATTATGAAAAGCAACTAAAAGGTGAACAAACACCAGTATTCTTCGGGTCAGCATTATCATCATTTGGAGTTGAAAGCTTCTTAAATTATTATGTGGATAATGCACCTACACCAAAAGGGCGTCGTGGAGTAAATGAAGAAGATATTCAACCAATGGGTGAGGATTTCTCAGGATTTATCTTCAAAATCCAAGCTAATATGGACCCTAAACACCGTGACAGAATAGCCTTCCTTCGTGTGTGCTCAGGGGAGTTCAATCGTGGTATGGATGTAAACTTGGCAAGAACAGGTAAAAAATTAAAAATATCACGTTCAACGAACTTCATGGCAGATGATAAGGCTACGGTAGATGTAGCTTATGCAGGCGATATTATTGGTCTATATGATAGTGGAAACTATCAAATAGGTGATACACTTTACCAAAATAAAAAAGTTGAATTTGAAGCACTTCCTTCATTCACACCAGAGATATTCGTAAAAGTTTCTGCTAAAAACGTACTAAAACAAAAACACTTCCACAAAGGTGTTGAGCAACTTGTTCAAGAAGGAGCTATTCAATATTATAAAACATTACATACGAATCAAATTATCTTAGGAGCAGTAGGTCAACTACAATTTGAAGTTTTTGAACACCGTATGAAAAATGAGTACAATACTGAAGTAGTAATGGAACGTATCGGACAAAAAAACTACGCGTTGGATTGAAAAATGAAGATTCAATTAATGAAAATATGTCGAGTTCTAGAAGTATCTTAGTTAAAGATTTATACGATAACTACGTATTCTTATTTGAAAATGACTTTGCGATGAACTGGTTTAGTGATAAATATCCGTAGTGAAACTATTTAGTAAACTTTTAAGAAAATTCCTCTTATTTATGTATTATATAGATAAGAGGAATTTTTTTATACAGTAAAAATAATTTAGTATTTGGTGATAATTTGGTATGTAAAAAAATTTGAAAAAAAGTCCTTATCGTTATATAATTAAGTGTTGGCAAAAATTTTTATTAAAAAAAGAGGATAGCATGAAAAAAATTAATAAAAAAATGCTGGATCTTTACAAAGAACCTAAATACAAAAGTATAGTTAATTATATTTTTCTTTGGAGTTTGTACAACTTTAGTAAATGTAGTTACATACTTCATTTTGTATTATTATGGGATGGAAGTTAGACCAGCAAACTTAATATCTATAACATTATCAATTTTTGTTTGCGTATTTTGTTAATGCTAAGTATGTATTTAATTCTAAAGCTGTTGGATTTAAGAAAGTTTTTTTATGAACTAAGTAAATTCTTTACAGCTAGATTATCTACACTTGTTATAGAAGTATTCGGAGTTGAATTATTCATTTATTTAGGGATGAATGCATATTTAAGTAAATTCATTATTCAATTCGTAGTACTTGTTGCTAATTATGTTATTAGTAAATTTTTTTAGTTTTTTTACAAAGGAGAGAAATAACTAATGAAATGGTTTATCACAGATATGGATGGAACTTTTCTTAATGATAAGAAAGAAGTTGCACCAAATGCTAAAGATGTAATAGTAAAACTGCAAGATAAAGGAAGTAAATTCATAATTGCCACGGGAAGACCTGATATTGCGGTTAAGCATTATTATTACAACTTAGGGATGAACGATGTAGTTATTTCTAATAATGGAAGTTTAATTAGAAATCTATCAACAGGTGAAATAGTTTATCAAAAGAGTTTTAAAATAGAAGAAATTGAAAAAATTTATAACATGTTTAAAGAATTAAATGATGATGAGATTGAATTCCATGTATATACATTAAATTATATTTACTGTACGCATTTATCATTTAGTATGGCACGCATGAAACGTTTTTGAAGCGGATATGCCGGAAGAATTACAAACCCCGATGTATATCCATGAAGATATAGTAGGAGAGCTTAAGAAAAAAATAATGAGGACTGCCAAAAGATTATGATGATTGCAAATGATCATGATAAGGTAGTTAGTTTCTTTAATAAAGTTAGTGAAGTATTGGAAGTAGATGGAACATTCTCAGCGACTAATTTCTTTGATATAATGCCGAAAGGATGTAATAAAGGTACAGCAATCGAAAAAAACTAGCAGAATACTATAATTCTCCGATAGAAGATTGCGTGGTATTTGGAGATAATTTCAATGATAAAGAAATGTTTGATGTAGCAGGATGGAGTGTTTGCCCGAATAACGCTTCAGAAGAAATTCAAAAACATGTGCGATGAAGTTATCGGAAATAATAATGATTTTTTTCTGTCATAAAAATATGTAGAAGATTATTATGAAAAAAATTAAATAAATACTTGATAACTTAGCGAAAATTTGATAAATTAGAAGATAGCGTATTAATTACCGAAATAGTGATTTACATATGAAAAAAATTTATATTTGATTACTATTAATTGTACAATGAAAAAAATAAAATAAAGGAGAACTTTCATGAGAGGAAGAAGAAATGAGAAGAAAAAGTTCAGTAGAATAATAGCTTTCTTGTCATTAGTAGTTATTATCCTTACATCAATAGGATTAACATCAAAAATCTAATGCTGATAAAGTAAATCTTGGACTGGATCTTCAAGGAGGATTTGAGGTACTATACCAAGTAGAACCTCTTAAAGATGGTCAGACTATAGATGAAGCGGCTGTAAAAAGCAACTGCAGATACTATTAGCAGACGTATTAATATACTTGGGGTAAGTGAACCGGTTATTACTGTTGAATCAGGAAATAGAATCCGTGTTGAACTTGCAGGAGTTAAAGACCAAGAAACAGCTCGTAAAAGTATTATCGACACAAGCGAATCTTACAATTCGTGATATTGAGGATAAAGTTCTTTTAGATGGTTCTGATTTGCAAGAAAATGGAGCTTCACAAGGATTTGATCAAAATAATAAACCAGATGTTAACTTGAAGTTGAAAGATGCTGATAAATTTGGTAATATTACTTCAGAAATCAGTAAACGCCCTCAAGGTCAAAAACTTAATGGTTATTTGGATGGATTTCAATGAAGGAGATTCATTCAAGGCTGAAGCAGCTAAAGAAAAACCTAAATATGTTTCTGCACCACAAGTAGCACAAACTATTAACTCTAAAGATGTTCAAATCACTGGTAACTTTACTGTAAAAGAAGCTAAAGAAATGGCAGCTTTATTAAACTCAGGTGCGTTACCTGTTAAGTTAACAGAAATCTATTCTAACTCAGTAGGTGCTCAATTCGGAGCCGATGCGTTGAATCAAACGGTAATGGCGGGGGCAATAGCGTTAGCTATTATTTGCTTATTTATGCTAGTTATTTATCGCGTTCCTGGATTTGTAGCGAGTGTAATGATGGTGGCTTACGTATACATTACAGTAGTATTCTTCAATATGATTTCAGGGGTACTTACACTTCCTGGTATTGCAGCTTTAATTCTTGGGGTTGGTATGGCGGTTGATGCTAATATCATTATGTATGAAAGAATTAAAGAAGAAGTACGAGCTGGATATCCACTTAAAAAAAAGCATACTTAGATGGTGCTAAACAATCATTATGGACAATCTTTGACTCACAATTTACAACAGTTATTGCAGCGATAGTGCTATTTATTTTTTTGGTACAAGTAGTGTTAAAGGATTTGCGACAATGTTACTATTATCAATTTTAGTCAGCTTTATAACTGCGGTATTCGGGACTAGATTATTATTAAGTTTATTAGTAAATTCTAATATCTTTAATAATCGACCAGGTTACTTTGGTGTTAATAAGAAGAGTATTCACGAAACTAAATTCGGTATAAACTCACTTAATTTAAGTACTAAATTTGAGTGGTTGAGCTTTACAAAACACATGAAGAAATTCTTTGCTTTAAGTATTGCGATTATGGTTGCTGGAACGATTTCTTTAGGTATGTATAAACTAAACCTAGGCATTGACTTCTCAAGTGGTACACGTATTGATGTGGCTGCTAATACAGAGTTATCTGTTGAGAAAGTACAAGATGATCTTAATGCTTTAAAAGTAAAAGATGAAAAAATAGTTTTATCACCAGATAAAAAACAAGCGACAGTGCATTCAAAAGAAAGTTTCGCACAAGAAAAATCAATAGAGATTAAAGAATACTTTGCTAAAAAATATGAAAAAGAGGCGAACTTAAGTGTTGTATCACCGGTAATCGGTAAAGAGTTAGCTAAAAATGCGTTATTCGCGTTATTATATGCTTCTATAGGTATTATTATTTATGTAGCATTTAGATTTGAATGGCGTATGGGGCTTACAAGTGTTATCGCCTTACTGCATGACGTGTGTATAATCATTTTCTTAGCTAGCTTATTACGACTAGAAATAGATATTACATTTATCGCAGCAGTATTAACAATTGTAGGTTATTCAATTAACGATACAATCGTTACATTTGACCGTATTCGTGAGCATATGCGTCATGAGAAGGTCTTAACATCAAAAGAACAAATATATAAAGTGGTAGACGTATCACTAAGACAAACATTAACTCGTTCTATTAATACGGTATTGACAGTTATTATTACTGTAATTGTAATGTTATTAATAGGAAGTAGTTCAATTTATTCGTTCAACGTAGCATTACTTATCGGTTTAATCTTTGGTCTATATTCATCACTGTTTATCGCAGCGCAATTGTGGGCGGTGTTAAAAGTACGTGAATTAAATAAAAAAGGAAAAATTGTAGTAAGTGTAAGACAATCTCCTAAAGAGAGAAAAGAAAACGATAAAGTTTTAGTGTAGAAATATAAAAAGACATCAAGCTGAAGAAATTCAGTTTGATGTCTTTTGTTTTCAATATTAATGATATTTACTTTAGCATAACCTATACTAACAAGTTTCGCCACCTCAAGAAGAACCAGCTCCTGCAGTGCATCCGTAACAATGCATACCAGTTACGATTCTACGTACCCCTGTATGATTATTGATGAGCTGACTCACATGGTTAACTTCGCCAGAGATTTTTAAATTTTCAATATAGTTAAAGTCGCAATCATATAAAGATCCGTCAGGACCAACAGAAATCATATTTCTACACATAAGCCCTGGTAGAGTAGCAGGATTATATGCTTTATAAAGTTTGTTCATATATCCTTCATATAGATCTTCTCTATGTAAAAATTCAGAGAATCTCCCTATAGGATTATTTGTAATTGCGAATAGGTTATTGAAGACAATTTCAAAATTGTCATATAATTTTTTTCTTATAAGTTTTTTTCTAGTGCTTCTTGTTTAGGAGGTAAAAACGCTCCATTTGGATTATAGACTAGGTTTAAGATAAGGTCTTCTTCTTTTCCATAACCTAGTTCATTTAGTCTTCTTAGTACTTTTATTGACTTAGGAAAAACACCTTTACCACGTTGTTTAGCCACTACTTTTTCATTGTAGTAGGGTAGAGATGCGACTACTTGTACTTTTAAGTCACGGTATAATTCAGGTATATCTCTATAAGCTGGGACATCTAGGATAATTAGATTTGTTCTTACAATTATAGTTTTAGCGTACTGAGATATTTCTTTTTACAAACCATCTAAAGTTTGGATTCATCTCAGGAGCACCACCGGTAATATCAATCGTCTTGTACTTTCCAACTTTGAATGCTTCTATAATTTGTTCAAAAGTTTCACGTATCATATTATTTTTTTTATGAGGTCCACCATCAACGTGACAATGGCTACATGTGATATTGCATAAACTACCTACATTAATTTGCATAACCTCAGGAAATTCTTCAGTTAGTAAATATTGTTTTTTTCCTCAACTTGATTAAAAAAATTTTTGGAATATTTAATTCAATCATAAGATATTAATTAGTTAACTTGTCTGATAATTCTTTACTTTGAAGACCATGTACTAGAGTAATTCCCGCTTTCATAGCAGCAGCAACGTGAATAGCTTCTGCGATTTGATCTTGATCGCAACCTTCTTCTAAACAAGTACTAGTATAAGCATCAATACAATAAGGACAAGCTTCGGCATGGGCTACAGCAAGCGCAATAAGTGCTTTTTTTCACGAGTTGTTAGTTCACCTTCAGCCATAACATTACCATAGTAATTCATAAAGTTTTTTTCCAGTAATCAGGTGCATCTTCTCCGAATTTTTCCTTCACCAAATTCTATTAAATGTTTCTTTTTAAAAATAATCTGCCATATTCAATCTCTCCTTTAAAAATTTATATATAGTTTAATTATAAGTTAGTTTGCATAAATAATCAATGGAACTGTTCGATTTATATAATATGAAAACTTAGTAATAATAATTTTTTGTGTAAAAAGAATTTTTATAGATTTACCTAATATCTTTATACATTCTAGCGAGTTCTTCAACAGGAACACCACGACGGTACATTTTTTTGGTATTGTTGCATCTGCCACATTGTTTTTTTACAGTATGATTTTTGTATCTTCTTGTAGATGTAGTGATAGGGGAGTCAATTACTGTGATTTTATAACTAAGTGCACTTAAATCTTCTGAGAGTTTATAATCTTCCATTAAAGGCATATCTTTATATCCTCCAACTTCTTCAAATACTTTCTTTGATAGAAATATCGCTTGATCTCCAAATGCAAGGTTAGTAATGCTTGCACGCATATTAGAAACAAGAGAATTTACCCACATAGGAAAGCTATTTGGATAAAATTTAATCTTTAGACATCCGACTTCAGTAGGGCAGGCAAGTACTTTTGCTATTACATCTTTTTGAAGGACACTATCACAATGGATAAACCATAGAATGTCACCTTTAGCAATTTTAGCACCATAATTCATCTGATTTGCGCGCCCTTTTTTATCAGAAAGGTGATATGAATAACCGAAATATGAAAGTTCATCTAGAATTTCTTTTGTTTTATCTGTAGAGCCTCCATCAACAAAAAGTACCTCATGTTCTTTTATATTATGCAAACAATATAGATTATAAATGAAATCACGTATTGTTTTTTTCTTCGTTATAAATTGGCACAATAATAGTAATCATAAATACACTCCTAAAAATAATAGTTAATATAATTATAACATGTAACAAAGTATTTCAAAATGATATTCACTTTTTAAATTTAGGACTTAAAGTATTTTTTTAATAAAAAAAATTTAAGAAATTACAAAATTTATATTGACAAAGTAACTGTGTCTATCGTATAATCACAGTAGATACAAAAAAAACGTTTTTATTATCTTATAGAATTATATAAAAATTTATAAAAGAGATTAATATGGAGGAGTATGATGGAAATAAAAAAATTTCTAATATGTCATCTGTTCCGATATATCAGCAGGTGGCAACACAAATCAAAAAGTAATATTCTAGATGGTAGCTTAAAAATATAATGATCAATTACCTTCAATTAGGAGCTTAGCAAAAAGAGTTAGAGGTTGGTATTATTACAATAAAAAAATCATATGAGGTATTGTTACAAGAAGAGCTAATATATTCAAAAAGGTGCTGTTGGATATTTCGTAAATGATATAGATTTAGCTACTGTCTTAATAATAAAAAAAGAAGAATACTTTAACGAACTTAAGAGTATAATTGATGAGGCTATTAATGATGGACTTAATATAAATGATATTAAGGATATATTTAATAGTATATTGGAGGAAAAAAAGTTATGATAAAAGTTAATAAATTATTGATTAATAAAAAGAACATTTCAACTTGGACCAATTGATTTGGAGTTAGAAGAAGGGTATGTCTATGCAATTACAGGTAACAGTGGAAGTGGTAAAACATTATTTCTTCAAACACTTTTTAGGAGGTTTACCTTCAGAGAAAAAAATGTAATTACTTATGATAATCTAAATTTTCATGAAAAATGAAGTAGATATTAAAAAAAATCTTTACTCATATGTAGCGGATAAACCTTTGTTTTCAGATTCTTTACGAGTAGATGAGGTTCTATATAAAAATATATAAATTAGATGTTAGATTTAATTTAGAGAAATGTTTTTGAATTTCTTAGTAAACATAAAGTATATCGTCATAAGAAAAATATATGAACTTTCACAAGGAGAGAAGAAATTACTATTATTTTTCTATAGGAATTTATACAAAAATCTAAACTATTAGTTTTAGACAATCCATTTTTCTCGTGTTGGTTTAATAGCTAGAAAAGAAATGATAACACTTCTTAGAGAATATATGGACGAGGATAAAACAATCATTATAGTAACTGAAGAACCCTACATAATACAGAGTTTAGCAGATTACATTATTGTTTTTTTGAAAATGGGAGAATTACGATTAACGAAGATATCGTCGAATTACAAGCACGATTTAATACGACTAATATAGAGAGTATTTTACTTTCTGTATTGAAAGGAGAGGTTGAAAATGATTAAACAACAATATGAAACGAAATTTGGAGCGATTTGGAATATAATATCAAATAGAAATTATTCGATGCCGTTGTTCTATAAAAAGCCTGTATATACTATATTACTTCGTCACTATTATTGAAATACTTGAATTATTATTTGCTAAAACATATATAATATTAGCTCTGATTAGCTCATTAATTATAGTCATAAATGGAAGAAAATATGATGATCCTGAGCAACAGTTTATTGAATACCTTCCTATTTCATTTAATAATAAAAGCAAGATACATTTATTATACTACATATATAAGTCTATTTGTAGGAGGACTGGTTGCATTTGTGCTTGATTTTTCTGTATCGTAGAGTCAATCCGATTGAGTATAGTTATGCTATAGTTGTAGTTATAGCTTTATCTAATTTAGCGATAATACAGATGATATATACTAAAAAAATCATTTATATACTTTATTTTTAGGAGATATTTTAATTTACCAATTAATAGTAAGCATATTTAGATTTTTCATTACTTGGAGTTTATAGTGGATTTACAGGACCAAAATATGATATTGCACAATTTAATATTATAAAAATTATTATTGTTAATAGTAATTACAATAGTTTATCACTTTGTGAGTGTAAATATTATAAGCAATAGTAAAAGGGATACTAAAGTAAGTAAAAAGGATAGAATAAAACTTATATTAATTTTGGTGCTATTGTTAAGTTCAAGTGGATATAAATTTTTATAAAGATGCTAGTAAAGATTTTTGTAGAAGGAGTAAAAAGAAGCGTCTAAAACTGGAATAGTAACAATATACGATAATTCAATGAAAAAAAGTAAAAAGAACGTAAAATAAGAAAAACAGAACACTAAAATAGACAGTTCCTTTTTTAAATAAGTTATAGAGGAACTGTCTTTTATTCTGAAAGAGAAGAGGAGAAAAAAAGAAGACTTGGATAACCAAATCTTCTTTGTATTAAATAATTCTTATTTGAATTCTGCAGTGTTAACGCGAACTCCAGGACCCATAGTTGTAGTTACAGCTACAGATTTGAAGTAAGTTCCTTTAGCAGCAGCTGGTTTAGCTTTAGCTAAAGCGTCTTGAACAGCGTTGAAGTTTTTCAACTAAGTCTTCAGTTGAGAATGAAACTTTACCGATTGGAGTGTGAACAACACCAGCTTTTTTTCAGCACGGTATTCAACTTTACCAGCTTTGATTTCATTAACAGCTTTAGTAACGTCCATAGTTACAGTACCAGTTTTAGGGTTTGGCATTAATCCTTTAGGTCCCTAATACACGACCGATTTTACCAACTTCTCCCATCATGTCCGGAGTAGCTACGATTACGTCAAAATCAAACCAACCTTGTTGGATTTTTAGTGATGTATTCACCTTGTCCTACGTAGTCAGCTCCTGCTGCTTCAGCTTCTGCTGCTTTATCACCTTTAGCAAAAAAACTAAAAACTTTAGCAGTTTTACCAGTTCCTTTAGGAAGAACTACTGCTCCACGTACTTGTTGGTCGTTTTTACGAGTGTCAACTCCTAAACGGAATGCAACTTCTACAGTTGCGTCAAAAATTTACTGTGCTTGTTTTTTTAGCTAATTCGATTGCTTCTACTACAGAGTATAGACTAGAAGAATCTACTAATTTAGCTGCTTCAAGATATTTTTTACCTTTTTTTGCCATTATAATTATCCTCCTATTCTCCTACTAAGATACCCATACTTCTTGCAGTACCTTCGATCATACGCATAGCTGCTTCTACAGAAGCTGCGTTTAAGTCAGCCATTTTAAGTTCAGCGATTTCTTGAACTTGAGCTTTTTGAAACTGTAGCAACTTTGTCACGGTTAGGTACAGAAGATGCTTTTTTTCAATTTTAGCTGCTTTTTTTAAGTAATACTGGTGCAGGTGGTGTTTTAGTAATGAAAGTAAATGAACGGTCTTCATATACTGAGATTACTACTGGAATGATTAATCCTGCTTGGTCTTGTGTACGAGCATTGAATTCTTTACAGAATCCCATGATATTAACACCAGCTTGACCTAACGCTGGACCAACTGGTGGAGCTGGGTTAGCTTTTACCTGCTGGTACTTGTAATTTAACAACTTTTTATAACTTTTTTTAGCCACGATAAAACCTCCTATATTTTTTTCGTGATGTGGTCATTTGAACGTCTTTAGATTTTTTTCGTTCTCCCACTCAATCAAGTTTTTGTATTTTTTTACATACTTGAATATAATATCACACTGGATAAGTAATTGCAAGTATTTTTGTTAATTTTTTTTAAAAAAATAACAACAAAAATATTAATATTAATACTTTTATTGAGCAGTTATTTAAATCATACAGCTTAGCCGTTAAATATTCAAGTAAAAAAATTATATTTTCAATAAAAATACTACTAGCAATTTTGAAGATAAATTAAAACTATAATTTTTATAGAAGAAAAAAATTTTTTTGTAAACTGATATTTCTCCTTAGTGAACTATTGACTTTTTTTATTATAGGTAGTGTAGAATTGTAGTTATGGTATGTAACAATTTGTCAATGTTTTTAAATTTTGACAATTAAGCGATATCATACAAAAAATTTTTTTCAAAATAGAAAGAGGTTGCAAAATGATTTATGGAATAATCAGTGTTGCAGCTTTTACTTGTTGGACTTTTTATTTGGATATATCATTTCAAAAAAATTCTATTCAAAAAAAGATTAGAATTATCTAAACAAGATGCTGATCATATTATTGGAGAAGCGAGAAAAGAGGCTAGATATATAGTAGAAAAAAAGAAACTACTATAGCAAAGAAAGAAGCCGAAGAGATAATTAACATTGCTAATAAAGAAGCAGAATTTAAAAAAACAAGATATTCAAAGACAAGAAGATAGAATCGTTCAAAAAGAATCTTCATTAGAACGTCAAACAGAGCTTTTTAAATAAAAAAAGACGAATTGTTAAGTTCAAGAGAGATGAAATTGGAAGAAAAAAATCTCAATTACTTGAAGAAAAAAAGTACTGAGGTTAATCAACTTAAGATTCAACAAGAAACAGAGTTGCAAAAGAATTGCAAACTTAACAGAAGAACAAGCTCGTGAAGAGATTATACTGCAGTTGAAACTGATATGGCTAAAAGATATGGCAATATATATAAGAAATAAAGAACTTGAGGCGAAAAGTGTTGCTGATAAACGTGCAAAAGAACTTATTGTTCAGTCATTACAACGCTTTGCTACAGATGTAGTTAGTGAAACCACAGTATCTGTTGTTGATCTTCCTAGTGATGATATGAAAGGGCGTATTATCGGTCGTGAAGGTAGAAATATTCGTACTCTAGAAACATTGACTGGTGTTGACTTAATTATAGACGATACGCCAGAAGCAGTTATCCTTTCAGGATATGATCCAATACGTCGTGAGATTGCTAAAACAGCGATTAAATCACTTATTGATGACGGTCGTATTCACCCTTCTAAAATTGAGGAAGCTGTTGATAAAGCACGTAAAAATATTGATCAAGTCATTAGAGATGCTGGAGAACAAGCGACATTTGACCTTGGAATCCATAATATGCATCCTGACTTAGTAAAAATAGTTGGTAAGTTAAAATATAGAACTAGTTATGGACAAAATGGACTACAACACTCTATGGAAGTAGCGTATATCGCAGGACTTATCGCAGCTGAGTTAGACTTAGATGTTGCGACAGCACGTCGCGCAGGATTACTACACGATATAGGTAAAGCGCTAGATCATGAAATTGAAGGTTCACATGTTGAAATTGGTGTTGCACTGGCTCTTAAATATAAAGAGAATGCGATAGTTGTAAATGCAATTGCATCACATCATGGGGATACTGAACCGACACATCCGATTTCTGTAATTGTTGCCACAGCGGATGCACTTTCTGCATCACGCCCAGGAGCTCGTAGAGAGTCATTAGAAAATTACATTAAACGTCTACAAAAACTTGAAGAAATTGCAAATGAACACAAAGGTGTAGAGAAAACATTTGCTATTCAAGCAGGTCGTGAAATTCGAGTAATTGTAAATCCTGAAGAAGTAGATGATACTAAAACTTACAAAATTGCCAAAGAAGTTAAGAATAAAATCGAAGAAACGATGCAATACCCAGGAAACATTAAAGTTAATGTTATCAGAGAGGTTAGAGCGGTTAAGCTTGCAAGATAGTAAATTAAGCGATTGGAAATGTCCAATCGCTTTTTTGTATGGTGTTTTACATTGGTTATTGAATGAACTTATTAAGAAGTTATGTGAAGAGTATAATTAATTTTTCATGGTTGAAACAATATATAGGGGAATAAACAAAAAAATCAGTATTTTTGTATCGAATTTTTCAGTGAATATGAAAAATATTATAATTGAAAAAAATAATAAATGTGAAGACGTTGAAATAAGAAAATTTATATCTAAATGATGATTGAGTCTAATTTTAGTAAGAATTTGAGAAAACTGGTGCATAAAGAAAAAAAGCCTCATTTTTTTAGTTAATTTAAATCTTTTTATATATATTAAAATAAAAAAATATATAAATTTTTTTATGATTGAATGTGAATTTGTTAATGAATTAGCGTTGTTGTATAATATCTGTAGAATATCATAAGGAGACAAAAAGTTATGTCAGAATATATACATACAAAGGCTTATTTAGAGCCTCAAGAATTATATGAATACGCTAGTAAAAAGGGTGTGGCTAAAGCTTCGGGAAGCTTAAAGTATATGTTAAGTTTAGGATTCCTAGGTGGAGCTTTTATTGCAGTAGGATATCTTGCTTATTTGAAAGTTGCAGGTTCTATACCACATGAATTTGGAGGATTAGGTGTTTTATTAGGAGCAGCAGTCTTCCCTGATTGGCTTGATTTGTATATTAGTAGGGCGGTGGAGAACTGATTACTAGTAACATGATGGCAGTAACATTAGCATTTTTCAATAAGAAAGTTAGTTTAGGAATGTTAGTGAAAAATTTAATTATTATCACTCTAGCAAATTTAGTAGGAGCTGTTTTTGTAGCGTATTTTTTAGGACATGTAACGGGACTTACTGAAGGAGCGACATTTGCAAAAACTTTAGCTACAGCGGAGTCAAAAGTTAACGCAACTTTTTGGCAAGGGTTGTTCTCCGTGTAGGGTGTAACTGGCTTGTAGGTATGGGGGCATGGCTATCATTTTTGCGCTAAGGATGTAGGTGGTAAAATAATGGGTACGTGGTTTCCTATTATGACCTTTGTTGCCGTTGGATTTCAACACGTAGTAGCGAATATGTTTGTTATTCCAGCAGCTATATTTGGAGGGGCTAATATTACTTTGATGCAATTTCTAAATAATATGATTGTAATTTTTTTAGGAAATTTTTTTAGGTGGAGCCGTATTAGTGGCTGGACTATATACACTGTACCTATAAAAAAAGAAAAAGTTAAAATATAATATTTTTTTAATAACTGTTAGAAAACGTTTTATTTCTAACGGTTATTATTTTTAAAAAAAGGAATGAAATTTTTAAATATATTTACTTTCCTTAATGTTTTTCCATGTTTTTTTAAAGTTTGTGAAATTATGCATATTTTTAATAAAAAAACTGTATTAAAACAGGGTTGAAAAAAATAACGTTGTTATTGTATAATCTTTTAATATAGATGTAGGAAAAAAATTCATATCTATGTAATTATTATAAATTTTTAAGGAGAGTGTTATAATGACAAACACTGTAGAATCTAAAGTATTTTTTTAGAGCCACAAGAAACTTATGAGTTAACTTGTAAAAAGGGTGTTGCTAAAAGCGACTGCAAGCCTTAAATATATGTTAAGTTTAGGTTTCCTAGGTGGAGCATTTATCGGGGTAGGTTTCTTAGCTTTACTTCGTGTATCAGGATCAATTCCTAAAGAATTCGGAGGAATCGGTGCATTATTAGGAGCATCTGTTTTCCCAATCGGACTTATTTGTATTTTTAGTAGGTGGAGGAGAGTTAGTTACAGGTAATATGATGGCTGTAACTGTTGCGTGGTTTAATAAGAAAATTAGCTTTAAACTGTTAGCTAAAAATATGGTAGTTATCACATTTGCTAACCTTGTTGGTTCTCTAGTTATTGCTTATTTCTTAGGTCATTTAACTGGTTTAACTGGTGGAGCTATTGCAGCTAAAACTATTTCAGCTGGTGAATCAAAAGTGTACTTAACATTTTGGCAAGTATTCTTCTCAGCTGTAGGTTGTAACTGGTTAGTAGGTATGGCAGTATGGTTAAACTTTGCTGCTAAAGATGTAGGTAGTAAAATGTTTGGTGTATGGTTCCCAATTATGACATTCGTTGCTATTGGATTCCAACACTTGGTTGCGAACATGTTCGCAATCCCAGCTGCAATGTTTGAAGGTGCAAATATCTCAGTTTTTACAATTTATCCAAAACATGGGAACAGTATTTTTTTAGGTAACTTTGTAGGAGCTGTAACTTTAGTTTCTGCTTTATACACATTTGCTTATAAAAAAAGAGGCTTAAAATAGTTATATAAATAAAGATTTGCATTAAAAAGTATTAGCAAATATATAAGATGAAGTAGAGTTAATTCACTACTTCATCTTTTTTTATCATATTGTTAGGTTTTATCGTAAAATAGTTTAAAAAAAGATTCCAAATCATTAAACTTGGAATCTTTTTATTTATTTTATTCTTCTACTTTAACAACCCATCCGAATTTATCTTCTACTTTACCTAATTGGATACCTGTAAGTAGGTTGTAGATTTTTTTGAGTCCATTCTCCTGGTTTATTATCTGTGATTAACTCTAGTTTCTTAGTACCATCGAATAATTCTCCAACAGGAGCGATTACTGCTGCAGTACCACATAGGAATACTTCTTCAAGTTTTTCCATTGTCATACGCTTCGTAAACTTCTTCTAAAGAAAGTCTTCTTTCTTCTACTTTTTCACCTAGAGATCTTAGAAGTTCTAATACTGAAGCACGAGTGATACCTGGAAGGATAGAACCGTTTAATTCAGGTGTTACGAATGTACCATCAATTTTGAAGAAGATATTCATTGCTCCTCCTTCTTCGATGTATTTTTTTGTTCTACTCCATCAAGCCATAGAGATTGAGAGTATCCAAGTTCTTGAGCTTTCTTTTGACCTTTAAGAGATCCAGCGTAGTTACCTGCAGTTTTAGCGAATCCGAATCCACCACGTACAGCACGTACATATTCGTGTTCTACGAAGATTTTATTTGGTTGAAGACCAGCTTTGAAGTAGCTTCCTGATGGAGATAAGATGATTATAAACTTAACTTCATGGTTAGGGTGTACTCCAAGTGCTTCTTCAGAACCATATAAGAATGGTCTAACGTATAGTGAAGTACCTTCAGATTTAGGAATCCAATCTTTATCAATAGAGATTAATTTTTTAAGTGCAGCTAATGCAAATTCTTCATCTAATTCTGGTAAAGCGATACGATCTGATGATTTGTTTAGACGTTTAAAGTTTTGTTCAGGACGGAATAAAACTGCTTCACCGTTAGCATTATATGCTTTCATTCCTTCGAAAACACTTTGTCCATAGTGTAATACGTTTAATGCAGGTGATACTGGAATTGGTCCGTAAGGTACGATACGTGGATCATACCAACCTTTGTCAGATGACCAGTCCATAACGAACATGTGGTCTGTAAACACGGAACCAAATCCTAGTTTATCATCTGGCGTTTTTTCTTTTGGATTGGTAGTAAGTTCTACTCGGATATCATTTACTGTTAGTTTTGTCATAATTATATTTCTCCTTATATTTAAACAATTAATTTTTTTGAATTTGTTAAAGATATTATAATACTAATTTTATATTTTTTTCAATACTTTTCTTTAAATTTTTCTGAATTTTTTTATTCAAACTATCCGATTTTTTTGATATTGAAATTATTATGAAAAATACTATAAAATATTATTTATTCATTGTTTATAATTTTTATTTAATATTGTTTAATAGGAATTTAAATTTTTTTCCTGAAATATGGTACAATATTAATGGTATTACATTAACAATGTATCTAAAAATAAAAAGAAGGAAGATAGATATATATGGAAATAAAAAAACATTAGAAAATAAATTTAATACATCATTAGCGAATCTTACTGGTTCGCCGATTAGAGAATTTGATAGATACGCTTCATCTATTGAAGGAATTATAAAATTAACATTAGGGGAACCGGACTTTGACACTGCTGAAGAAGTTAAAGAAGCTGCTAAAGTTGCATTAGATAATAATAGAACTCACTATTCTGTAAATAATGGTATTGAACCACTAAGAGCAGCATGGGCTAAAAAAATTTAGAAAAAAGATATAATCTAAAATATAGTTCTGATGAGGTTATTGTAACAATTGGAGCTTCTGCGGCGATTGAACATACGATTTCTGCCGTTACAAATCAAGGAGATACTATTTTGGTAGTGACACCGTATTTCTCAGCGTATGAAGGTGTAGGTATTTTAAATAAATGTAATATTAAATTTATTGATACTGCCGATAATGGTTTTAAAGTGCGACCAAGTGATTTAGAAAAAGCTTTAGAAGAGAATAAAGACGCAAAAGCAATTTTAATTAATTATCCAAATAATCCTAGTGGTGTTTCTTATACAAGAGATGAGGTTAAGGCTATTGCTGATGTATTAGGTAAATATGATATTTTTGTGCTTAGCGATGAAATTTATGGTGATATTACTTATAATTTCAAACATACATCTCTAGCTGAATTTATTCCAGAGCAAACGGTGCTTATTAGTGGGCTATCAAAATCACATGCTATGACAGGATGGCGTGTAGGATTTATTGCTGCTCCTGAAGCAATGATTAGAAAAAAATTGGTGTATTCCATCTGTTTACAGTATCTGGAGCACCAACATTCATTCAAGATGCAGCAGTAGTAGCATTAAGTGATGATAATGTTGACAAATATAATAATCATATGATTGAAACATATCGAGAAAGAAAAGATTATATGGTTCCAAAACTTCGTGAGTTAGGATTTGAAATTCCAGAAATAGATGGAGCATTTTATATTTTCGCTAAGATTCCTGCAAAATATCGTGACCTAGGAGCCATGGAGTTTTGTAAATTATTAGCGAAAGAAGCACGTGTTGGGGTTATCCCTGGAACAGCATTTGGGAAAGCGTACAATGATTTCTTTAGAATTAGTTATGCAACGAGCATAGAAAATATTAAAGAAGCTGTTGAAAGAATTTCTCAATTTATGAATAAATAAATTATAGTAGAAAGGTCATTACAATGAAGGGTAAATTCATAACAGTAGAGGGTTCAGATGGTTCAGGTAAAACTAGTTTTATTACCTTTGCTACAGAATATTTAAAAGATAAAGGGTATAAAGTAATTACAACACGTGAACCAGGTGGGACAGTATTTAGTGAGAAAGTAAGAGAGCTTCTTTTTGATAGTTCAAATGATATCGATGCAAAGACTGAAAGTCTGCTGTTTTGTGCAAGTCGACGTGATCATATTGTAAAAAAAATATTACCGTATGTAAATGATGGCTATATAGTGATATGTGACCGTTTTGTAGATAGTTCAGTAGCCTATCAATCTTATGGTCGTGGTTTAGATAAACAAGAAATCTTAGATATAAATGCATATACTACTGATAATCTTGAACCTGATTTAACGTTATACTTTTTCTATAGATGTTGAAGTAGGATTAGCTCGCACAAAAAAATAGAGATGATAATAACCGAATGGATCAAGAAAGTTTGAATTTTTACAAAAATGTTAAACGAGGTTATGACGATCTTTCAAAAGAAAATAGTGAGCGCATCAAAGTAATAGATGCCAGTGATACTTTTGAGAATGTCCAAAAAAACAGGCACTTTCAATATTGGAAGGATTTTTAAACAATGAACTTTAGTAAAGATACAATTGTAATAAAATCTTTAACAAATACATTAAAAACCAATAAACTATCCCATGCCTATTTAGTAATAGGTGAGGATAGTTTATATTGTGATGAGTTTATTTTTAAGTTTTGTTAAAGCGATATTTTTGCTTAGAAAATAAAAAAATAAGGAATTTTTTTCAGTTGTGAAGAATGTAAGAATTGTCATAGTATAAACAATAGTAACTATGTTGATTTTTTTACAGATTATCAAGTGAAACTTCTATAAAAAAAGAAGAAATTCAAATGTTAAAATCAGACTTGAGTGTTAAGTCTTTTTTTATGGTAAAAAAATATATTGGATAAAAAGATATCGAAAAGATGACTGAACAAGCAGCTAATAGTCTTCTTAAATTTTTTTAGAAGAGCCTGAAGATGATATTATAGCTATACTTAGTTGCAAAAAAATATCAGTGCAGTATTACCTACAATCATTTCTCGTTGCCAACAGATAAAATTAGTAGGACAAAGTGAAAATATTGAGATTGAAAAAAATGAAGAATTAATTCATGTTGTTAATGAATATGTAAGAAGATACATTAATAAACCTCATCTAGCAAATATTTATCTTTTAGAAAAGTTGAAAACAAAAAGATGAAATAGTAGAATTTTTTTAAACACTTGAGTATTGAAATTAATAATAGTTATACTGAAAATAATCTGCACGATGCCTTGAACATAAGTAGAGTGCAGGAAAAAGTACTCTTAGCTGTCACAGATTTGAATTCGAATGTTAATGCGACTTTAGTTTTTAGAGAAGTTTCTTTTTTTACAGTTTTATTAGATAATAATAATTTAGAATTTTTTTAATACGAGGTTAGTATGGAAGATAATTTGAGGATAGATACAGTTTCTAAGAATTTTTAAAAATACTACAAAAAAAGTTGATTATTATAGCATGTCAACAGATTCGTTTTTTTACTCCCATATTTTTGCAAATGTACCAAAAAAAGTTTTTAAAAAAAGAATATAATAGAACTTTGTAGTGGTAATGGAGGTATCTCGATAATTCTAAGAGAAAAAAATCTGCTGCTAAGATAGAAATGTTAGAAATCCAAGAAGATTTAGTTGAACTAAGCAAAAAAAGTTTGGAGCTAAATGGAATTAATAATGTAGAAGTGAGATATGGTGATATAAAAAAATGTAAAAAGAGTATTATAGACCATCAACGTTTGATTATGTTATATGCAATCCACCTTATTTTCCAGTAGAGAGTATGCCAAATCAAAGAGAAAAGCACAATCATAATATATCAAGACATGAATTATTGTGTAATCTTAGTGATGTAGTTCAAGCGATAAGATATTTAGTTAAACAAAATGGGAAATTTGCATTAGTTCACAGAACGTATAGAATCGGAGATGTTATTTCAGAATGTGAAAAATATGGTTTAGCTATTAAACGAATCAGATTTGTATATAGTAAGTCATCAAGTGAAAATAGTAAAAATAGTACTTGTTGAAGGAAGTATTTCAAAGGTAAGTGATATTAAAGTTGAGCAGCCGTTTTTATATTTATAATGAAGATGGTAGCTATACAGATGAGATGAAGAAAGTGTATGGAATTTATGAGTAGTTTTATGTATGTAGTTGAGTGTTGCGACAAAACTTGGTATACTGGATATACAACAGATATCGTTAGACGAATAAGAACTCATAACGCGAAAAAAAGGTGCAAAAATATACGAGAGTAAGAGTACCTGTTAAACTTATTTATTTTTGAAGAGTTTGAGACGAAAAGTGAAGCTACACGTGCAGAAAGTTTATTTAAGAAATTGACGCGTAGTAAAAAAAGAAGAATATATTTTATTAAATTTAAATGCAAATAAAAAAAGCAAGATTTAAAAAGATTTTTAATATGAAAAATAAAGGAAAAAAATAACTATGTTATATTTAGTGGGAACACCAATTGGTAACTTGGAAGATATTACATTAAGAGCATTAAGAGTGTTAAAAAGAAGCGGATATTATAGCTTGTGAAGATACGAGAAATACTCAGAAGTTGTTGAATCATTACGAAGTGAAGGGTAAGAAATTACTTAGTTATCATGAACATAATGAGGATAAAATGAGCGATAAAATAATTGAATACTTAGAAGGTGGGTTAGATGTAGCGTTAGTAACTGATGCAGGTATGCCATGTATTTCTGATCCAGGTTATGTATTAGTTGACAAGGTAAAGAGTACTGGGCTTGATGTAGTAGCTTTACCGGGTGCTAATGCCGGTCTTACTGCGCTAGTAGCGAGTGGAATTGAATCTTATAACTATACTTTTTACGGATTTTTACCAAGAAAAAGTAAAGAACTTAAACAAAAGTTAGAGGTTATTTTGAACTCAAAAAAACAACTGGGATTTTTGTATGAGAGTCCGCATAGGGTTAAAAAAATTTAATCGAAGAGATTGCTAAGCTAGCACCGTCAAGAAAAAAATTGCTGTAGCAAGAGAACTTACAAAGATGTTTGAACAAATAGAAACATTTGAGGCTAGTGTAATATTAGAGATGCTAGGTGAAAAGATTAAGGAAAAAGGGGAATTTGTAGTGATTGTTTCTCCGTCAAAAGAAGAGGAGCACAAAGAAATTAACCTTGATGATATTGTAGAATTAATATACGAAAAAAAGTTCAAAGTGGTGAGAAAAAAATCAGAAGCTATTAAAAAAACACTGCTAAAGAATATGGCATAAATAAAAAAAGAGGTTTATAGTTTATATCATGAAAAAAATATGATTAGTTTTATATCTGTGAATATATTAATAGTAATCTTTTTTTAATTGCTGCAATACATATTAAAATATTTTTTTCCTACCATTAACATTTTTCTGTATTCTTAAATATTTTTTTAATTTATAAAAAGAAGTTCAGAGTTGGACAAGAATGAACAGAAGAAAAAGATTATGCTGCATAATGTTAAAAAAACTCTCTAGGTATAATACTTGGTTATACAGAAGCACATAATGATGAATTAATTACAAAAAGAGGAACTAGATGAAAGAATTAATGAGGAGATTCAAGGAATAGTTTTCAATGCTAAAAGACGAGATCTATAAGTAGATTTCGTCTTTTTTTACGCTATTAGAACTGTAGGATTAGTAAATTATCAAATTTTTATGGGAATATACTGAAAAAAAGGATTTAATACTATTTATCATGATTTACTAGGGAGTCGTTTTATGATATGTTGCTAGTGCTTTAGTTTGAATTTATGTTTATATCGAGATGGTGCTATTTCTATAGTAATAGTTTCTGTACTGTTAACTTTAATGTATGTGTATATAATTATATATGTTTAGGGTATTTAGTAAGGATACAAATCTGTTTTTATAAGAAAAAAAATATAAACTTTTTGGAATAATTATTAAATGAAAGTATTTTTTTATAACTTAATGTTTCTTAGAGTAAGGATATTGTTAATAAATAGCTATATATATATATATATATATATCGCGTTGTGAAAAAAAATGTTAGTAATATTATTAAAGTAATTAAAATTATAATAATAAAAAAATATAAAAAAATATAGTAAATTCTAGTTTTATACTTTATTTTTATTGTGAAATCGTGATATTATAATAGTTATATTAGGTGAGGTATGCACATTTTAAATAAAGAAAATTTATATAGGAGAAGATTTATGGTAGGGAAAAAAATAATCTTAAAAAAAGATTAGAACAAAAAAAGCTGAAAAAAAGTAGAAACATATTCAATAAAAAAAATTCAAAGTTGGTACGGCGAGTGTTCTTGTTGGAGTAGGTTTGCTTTTTGGTGCTGGAGTAGCAGAAGCAAGTGATAGTATTGCCCAACAAAAACAGTGATAAAAAGTGTGGAAGAGCTTAAAGCTGCACCTGTGACTATTTCAACGCCAGCTGAAGTTAAGCCTTTAGAAACTAATGCTCAAAAATACAAGAGAAAAAAAAGTTGCAGAGGCGGTAGCTGAAAAGTTAAATACACAAACTTCGGAAAAAGCAGAAACTAGCGCTAAAGCTCAAACTGATGAAAAAAACTCAAAAAGAAGTTAATAAATCAGTATTAGCGCAAAAAAATTGAAGAATTAAAAAAATTCAGATAGAAAGAATTAAAAATAATACTAAACAACAAACTATTCTAAATGATGCCTCTAATAAACTGGCATCTGCAGAAGGTTTATTTAGTGTTGCGACTTCTCAAACAGAAGTAGATGCGAAAGCAAAAGAAATTAGTTCATTAACAAACATCCTAAAATCAATTAAAGCAGAAGAAACGCCTAAAATAAATAAAAAAACCAAGACCGCCGTAATGGTAAAATGCTGAGAAATGGAACTGGTTTTAGAACAGGTGCCGAAAATGCAGGGGGTGCTACAACTCCAACAACGACGCGGGTTGGAGCAGATGTAGTAGATGCTACAGAAACTCCCGCAGTTACAAGACCTCCGTATACAGATAGAAGAGTAGCGGAAGGACTTGCAAAACAAATTGCATGGTTAGACTTTTTCAGATATAAAAAAAGTTGGAAAAAAATGTTGATATAGAAAATGGAAATGTATATTTAAAAAGAAGGCTCAGTTTATGAAAAAGAAATTATGGATAACTACCGTATCAAGTTGACGGTTAAATCATTAAAACCATTCCAAGCGACAGAGATTTATAGAAGGCGTATGGAAGCCCATGGTGCAACAGAAGCAGAAAAAGCAACGTTTAACACAAATGCAACTAATGGATTTATAAATTCTACTAGTAACACGCGAGTAAGAATTACCGCAAAAACTCAGGATGAATGGTCTGAGATTAGAGACAATGGGATTAATACGAATGGAAGAAAAAAACATCTATTCAAGCAGAAGGTACTGGAGCTAATATTGGGATTCAATTTGAAATTAGTGGTACTTATAAAGGGAATCCCGTTCGTCCAGCGGTAGTAATGACCGATGCAGAAAGTGCAAACCGTGGAGAAATAATTACCTTTACAACTAATGGTAGTGGATGGCGACAAATTATTGACTTAGAGAAAAATGGAGCGGATGCTCGCAGATATAAACCATTAAATTATTATACAGATGCTTATAAAAATCTTCCGGATTCACAGGGTAATGAGATAGATGCTAATGCTATTTACAATGTAGGAAATGGTAATAAGATAGTGCCTAAATTCTTTACTAACCCAGATCATGAAACAGGTGGTCTAGGTACTGGTGTATTTGGTCCTGGTATTACAGCTAGGAGTTATAGTGTGCCAGTAGTAATGACAAAAAATGCAACAGAAGTTGGAATGTATGTTTTCTCAACTGGTTCACAAGCAGCTATGATGGGGGTAGCGCCTATTGATGAAGGGGATGCTCCGGAAACCTATGGTGAAGCAACCCATACAATGAATACGAGAGACGGATTAACAGGAGATGAAGTAAAACAACCATATTTAGGTAGTGAAAGACCTGATGCGGATAATGGTAACACTAAAGACTGGTATGGCGATGATAAAACCGTTACAGCAGATGAAGGGGTCAATCAATTACTTCCTGATAGTTTAAAAGGTAGGGAAGGAAATATTATCAAAGCAAATATCTCAAATGCTGGGTATTATACCTTAAATATTCAGGCGCACACAGGTGGTGCTGAAAAGGCATATATTCGTTCATGGATTGATTTTAATGGTAATGGACACTTTGATGAAGATGAAGCTTCTGATATTGCAGAAATTAAAAAAGATGGCGATGTAAATTTACATTTTAAAAATAAAACACAAAAAGACGCAGGACAGTTGCTTCAAGCTGGTACTAGGGTACGTATTGCAACAAGTAAAGATGAAATAATGAATCCTACAGGACTAGCATTCTCAGGGGAAGTAGAAGACTTTAATGCGAAGATTACACACCCACCCTAAAGGAGATAGGCAAACTTCGTTTGGAGATGCTGCTATTGGAAATAATGTAGCAAAAACAAGGTGCTACTGTTCATTTCACTCCAAAAGGTAAAAAAATATCTATAAAGAAGGTGATGTAGATGCGGAAATTGACACTACTGTACCACCAGTATATATTGACAACAAAACTCGTAAAATAATCACGTTATCAGATGAGAATACTTATACTGTAAAAGGTCAAGGAACGTATAAATTTACACCAAATGCAACAAATCCAAAAAGATATCGATGTAGAATTCACTCCTGCTAAAGGCTTTGTAGGAAAAGCGCACGGGATTACAATTCGTCGTCAAGACACGAACAGAACAACAACAGACTGGGGAACAAATGATGATGCTGTTGAAGAGAATGTGAATGATGTCTTAAATACAATGGATGGGTTATACATTCCTGAAGTAAGAATTCCTGCTGTACAACCAACTCCTAATAATGCGGAAAGTAGTAATATCCAAGGATTCGCACAAAAAGGTAAACCTACATTTAATGTTGAAACTTCGGATACTCCGGTTACTGCATCAGTAAAACACCCCGCAAGACTGATTAATCCAAGAACGAATGCTCTTGCAGATTCTGCGATTGTAGATGCCTTAGATCCAAATAATAATAAAGTCGGTACTTATAAGATAGCTCCGGAAACAGGAGAAGTAACATTTACACCAAATATTGATTATAGAGGTGAAGTGAAACCTGTCAAAGTGTCTGTTCCAGTTGTGGTGGCGCATGATAAAGATGATAAGGATATTACAGTTACTACAGTAGCTACGTATACTCCAAGAATTATCCCAGTAGCTCCAACTGCAGAAGAAGGAAAAACAAAGGATGTTCAAGGGAAAGCACAAGTATCAAGAATCGTCTTTGATACAGTAGAAGAGAATGCCGATAAAACTCAAACGGTTAACTTTGATAGAAGCCCACAGGTGAGCAATACTGGAGAACATGTTGACTTAGATAAAGAAACATTAACATTACTAGACGCTTCAGGAACTGAAACAAATACAGTCACAACAGACCAAGGTGAGTATGTATTAGATAAAGTAAGCAAAACTATTACATTTACACCGAAGAAAACATTTGTTGGACCAGCAAATCCTGTAAGAGTACAAATCAAAGATGCCAATGGAACAAAAGTTGAAACAACGTATACGCCAACAGTGCTTGAAGTAACACCAACAGGTAAAGATTCAGCAACTTCAGGACCACAAGGACTGACACAAAAATCTCCAATCTTATTTAACCAAAGAGAGGAAACAGACGGAAAAACTCTAAACTTTGATACAGGTCACGAAAGAGTAGCATTAAAACCAGAAACTCTTACATTACTAAATGGTTCAGATAAAGTGAAGTCAATTACTGTAACGAATGTAGGGACTTATGAATTAGTAGACAATGCGATTACATTTACACCTGCGCCAGCCTACCATGGAACTGCAGAAGGAGTAAATGTTCAAGTTGAAGACGAAAATGGAAAAGTTGTTACGAAAAAATATGTTCCAACAGTAAAAGAGTTAACAATAACTCCAGGAGATAAAAACAACGAAAAAAATATCCAAGGGGAAACTCAAGAAGGAACACCAACCTTCACGATTCCCGCTGAATCAACGAATGCAACAGTGACAAGTCGTAAATTAGTGGATCCTACTGATCCAACTAACACACCAAAAGATACAGTAACATTAGATGGTAAAGGAACATTCACCATTGATGGAAATGGAAAAGTAACATTCGTACCAGTTCCGACGTATAAAGAAGATGTTCCTCCAATTACAGTAAAAGCAACTGTAACCATTACAAATGGTAAAAACGAAAGTACAACAATCACATCAACAGCTTCATACAAACCAATTATTGTACCGGCTGAGATTGATAAAGAACCAGCAACATCTACAAACTTACAAGGTTTAGAACAAACAGGAAGACCAACATTTACACCGAAGACAATTGAAGTAGATGGAGTACAAAAAACAATTAGTGTTCAAGCAAATAGCTACAAACTTGTAAAAGATGGCTTGGAAAAAGATACACTTCCAGCTTATAAAGCAGGAACAACTGTAGAAATTGGTACGTATACAATCAATTCAGCGACAGGACAAGTGACATTTACACCAACAGATAAAACTTATACAGGAGCTGTACAACCAGTAGATGTACAAGCAACTGGATCAAATGGGGTAAAAGTACAAACAACGTATACACCAACTATCACTCCAGTAACACCAACAAAAGAACCATCAGCAACAACTGATGTACAAGGTAAAAAACAAGTATCAAGAATTGTGTTGGATACAGTAGAAACAGATGCTGATAAAGATAAAACTGTGAACTTTAACAAAGGAACTGAACAAGGTCCTAATGGAGAACGAGTTAACCTTAACCCTGATACATTAACTTTATTAAATGATGCAGGAGCTGAAGTACCTACTCTTACAACAGATGATGGTGAATATGTTCTAGATAAAACAAATAGAACAATTACATTCACACCTAATAAAAACATTTACAGGTACTGGCAAAACCTGTAAAAAGTTCAAATCAAAGATGCGAATGGAACGAAAGTTGAAACAACTTATACACCAACAGTAACGGACGTTACAATGACAAGTGAGGATAAAGAGTCTTCTGCACCACAAGGAAAAAAACACAAACAGGAACTCCAACATTTACAGTTTCAACTCCGTAGTACGTATTACAGGATATAAATTGTTAAATCCAACTGGAAACACACCAGTAGAAGGAAATGAAATTGAAGTTCCAAATGAAGGAACATATCGTATTAATCCAACGACTGGACAAGTTACTTTCATTCCGAAACCAGGTTTCACAGGACCAGCAACTGGAATCACAGTGCAGGCTACTGACGAAAATGGAGAAACAAAAGATGCGAAATATAAACCAAAAGTAACTGCATTAATAATAACTCCACAACCTGCAACAACAACAAATATCCAAGGGAAACTCAAGAAGGAACACCAACATTCCCAGTTCCAGCTGAATCAAATAACGTTACAGTTACAAGTCGTAAACTAGTGGACCCTGCTGATCAAACAGAAAAAGACAGTGTAAAAGTAGAAGGAAAAGGAACATTCACAATTGATGGAAATGGAAAAGTAACATTCACACCACTTCCAACATACAAAGGTGATGTAGATCCAATTACGGTAAAAGCAACTGTAATCATTAGAAATGATAAAAACGAAAGTATAACAATTCCTTCAACTACAACATACAAACCAATTATCGTATCGGCTGAGATTGATAAAGAACCAGCAACATCAACTAACTTACAAGGTTTAACACAAACAGGAACACCAGCGTTCAAATCGAAAACTGTAGATGTAAATGGAACACCAAAAACAATTACAGTTCAACCGAATAGCTATAAACTTGTAAAAGATGGCTTGGAAAGTGATACACTTCCAGCTTATAAAAGCAGGAACAACAAATCAAATTGGTACGTATACAATTAATCCGCAAAATGGAACAGTAACATTTACACCAACAGATAAGACTTATACAGGAGCAGTAGCACCAGTAGATGTACAAGCAACAGGATCAAATGGCGTAAAAGTACAAACAACGTATACACCTACTATCACACCAGTAACACCAACCAAAGAACCATCTGCAACAACAGACGTTCAAGGTAAAAAACAAGTATCAAGAATTGTGTTGGATACAGTAGAAACAGGAGCAGATAAAGATCAAACTGTTAACTTTAACAAAGGAACTGAACAAGGTCCTAATGGAGAACGAGTTAACCTTAACCCTGATACATTAACTTTATTAAATGATGCAGGAGATGAAGTTTCTACTCTTACAACAAGTGATGGAGAATATGTTTTAGATAAAGCGAGTAAAACTATTACTTTCACACCTAATAAAACATTTACAGGACAAGCAAAAGCTGTAAGAGTTCAAATTAAAGATGAGAATGGAACAAAAGTTGAAACGACTTATACACCAACAGTAACTGAAGTAACACCAACAGGTAAAGATTCAGCAACTACTGGATTACAAGGATTTGCTCAAAAATCTCCAATAGTCTTCAATCAAAAAGATGAAGAAGATGGAAAAACTCTAAACTTTGATACAGGTAATGAAAAAGTTGCCTTAAAACCAGATACATTAACATTATTGAATGGTAATGAAAAAGTTAAGACAATTACTGTACCTGATGTCGGAACGTATGAATTAAAAGACAATGCGATTACATTTACGCCACTTCCAAGTTATCATGGAACTCCTGAAGGGGTAACTGTTCAAATTGAAGACGAAAATGGAAAACCTGTTACGAAAAAATATGTACCGACAGTAACTCAAGTAACACCAACAGCCACAAATGCTACTTCTAGCGGATTACAAGGTAAAGTACAAACTGGTAAACCTGTATTCAATGGTGGAGTACCTGAAGTTCCAATGAATGATGAAGTACCAGCAACTTTAGAAGGCGCTGATCAAGATGGAAAAGTTGTTATAGCTGGAAAAGGTACTTATACAGTAGCAAAAGACGGAACAGTAACATTTACACCGGATAAAAACTTTGTTGGAGTAGCTCCAGCAGTGACTGTAAAACGTGTTGATAAAAACGGAACAGTAGTGACAGCAACTTACACACCAACAGTAAAAGACGTTACAATGGAAAGTGAGAATAAAAACTTCAGAAGCACTACAAGGGAAAAACACAAACTGGCACACCAACGTTCACTATTTCAACTCCGGATGTTCGTATTACAGAATATAAATTAATTGATCCAACGAATAATACTCCTGTAGAGGAAGTTGAAGTAGGAAATCAAGGAACATACAGTATTAATAAAGTAACTGGAGAAGTGACATTTGTTCCAAAAACCTGGATTTACAGGACCAACAACAGGAATTACGGTACGTGCAACAGATGAAAATGGCGAAACAAAAGATGCGACTTATACACCAAGTGTAACGCCACTAAAAAGTAACACCGGAAAAATAAATCAACAATGAATATTCAAGGGTTACCACAAGAAGCAACGCCAACATTTAAACTTCCAAAAGGAGTAACAAATGCTGTAGTTACAGAACGTAAATTGATAGTTCCAGGGACTAAAACTCTAACAGATTCTGTAACAGTAGATGGAAAAGGAACATTTACTATTAATGCAAATGGAAAAAGTAACATTTACGCCAGTACCGTCATATGTAGGTGATGTACCTGCCATTGAAGTACAAGGAACGATAACTGTCCTAAATGATAATAATGATAAAACGACAATAACTTCAAAAGCTTCGTACAAACCAATTATTGTTCCAATTGAGTTGGAAAAAACTCCGGCGGATTCTACAGAGGTTCAAGGATTAGTTCAAAAAAAGGAACTCCAAAATTTACTTCACCGAAAGCGTAGAGATAAATGGAGTTGAAAAAAACAGTTACTGTTAAACCAAATAGTTATAAACTTGTAAAAAGATGGAAAAAGAAACTGATTCAATTTCAGCATACAAAAAAAGGATACTCAAGAAGTCATTGGTAAATATACAATTGATTCGCAAACAGGAGAGGTAACATTTACACCTACGGATAAAACTTATACAGGTGAAGTAGAGCCAGCAACTGTACAAGCAACTGGGTCAAACAATGTAAAAGTACAAACAACGTATACTCCAATTATTAAGCCTGTAAAACCAGTAGGAACAAATGCAGGTTCAGAAGGAATCCAAGGTGCACAACAATCAGGAACACCAACGTTCAAGTCAGGAAATGAAAATATTCCGATGACAGTAAGCGCAACAAATCCAGCTAAGTTAGTAGATCCAACTACTAAGCAACCAATCGAAGCAACAGAAATCGATGCTAAAAAAAATACAGCTGGAGAAAAAAAGTTGGTAAGTATACAATTGACCCTGCAACAGGAAAAAGTTACATTTACACCAAATCCAGGATTCTCAGGAACACCAGTACCAGCAACCGTACAAGCAAAAAGATGGTAATGGCACACCAACAACAGCAACTTATACACCAGTTGTAAAAGCAGCCGTACCATCAGGTGATAACCAAGTAAGAAGTGATATTCAAGGTGCAAAACAAACAGCAACACCAGTATTTACACCAGGTAAGAATACTGTAAATAATCAAGAAGTATTAGTACCATTTGAAGCAACAAGCAAAGCGAAACTAATCGATCCAAGTAAGACTGGAGAAGAAAGAGAAGTAACAACACTTGTAGTGGAAAAATCAAGGAACATATACAATTGATGACAATGGAGTTGTAACATTCACACCACTTCCAACATTCAAAGGGGAAGCAACAGCAGTATCTATCGTTCGTAAAGATAAGAATGGAACACCAGCAACTGCTACGTTCAAACCAAGTGTTGTAGGAGTAACGCCAAGTGCAACAGCTGCAACAACTACGAAAGTACAAGGATCCCCTCAAGAATCAGAAGTAACTTTCACAGCAGGTAAAGCGACAATTGGAACAGTAGAAAAAACAGTACCAATGGATCCAAATGCATACAAACTGTTAGGTGGACAAGAAGGTAAAACACCATTAGATACAGTTCCAGCAATGTCAGAAGACGGAACAAAACAAGTAGGTACTTATACAATTAAAGTAGTAGAAGGAAAACCAGTTGTAACATTTACACCAACTGATAAAAGCTTATGCTGGAAAAACTAAAAACCAGTAACAGTACAAGGTAAAAGATACAAACGGAACAGAAGCAACTACAACGTATACACCAGTAATTACACCAATCGTACCAACATCTGAAAATGGAAAATCAGAAGGACCACAAGGTGTTGAACAAAAAGGAAGTGTAACATTCAAGCCAGGTAAAGAACCAGGAACAGAAAACACACCTGTAGCGATTGATAAAACTAAGATGACACTACTAGGAACAGATGGAAATCCAGTAGAATCATTAACAGTAAGTAAAGATGGTAAAGAGATTGGTACTTATACACTCGTTAAAGATCCAAATGGTGTGCCAACTGGAGAAGTGAAATTCGTACCAAGTGATAAGTTATATGTAGGAGAAGTACCAGCGGCAACTGTGCAAGTAAAAGATGCGAATGGAACAGTAGCTAAAGCGACTTACACGCCAATATTAACAGAAGTAAATCCTACATCTAAACCATCAGAAACCACAGGATTCCAAGGATTACCACAAACATCACGTGTTGTTCTAGATGAAAAAGATGAAGCAGATAATACAACTGTAAACTTTGATAAAGGAAATGACAAAGTAGCCTTAGTTCCAAGTACATTAACATTAGTGAATGCTGATGGAGCAAAAGTTCCAAGTGTAACAGTTCCAAACGAAGGAACATATAAATTAAATAACGGTGTGATTACATTTACACCATTACCAACCTTCCATGGAAAAGCTTCAGGAGTAAGTGTTCAAGCAGAAGACGTTAATGGTAAAGTAGCTAAAACTACTTATACACCAACAGTGACTGAAGTAAGACCGGTAGGAACAGATGCAGGTTCAGAAGGAATCCAAGGTGCAGAACAAGAAGGAACACCAACGTTCAAGTCAGGAAATGAAAATATTCCGATGACAGTAAGCGCAACAAATCCAGCTAAGTTAGTAGATCCAACTACTAAGCAACCAATCGAAGCAACAGAAATCGATGCTAAAAATACAGCTGGAGAAAAAGTTGGTAAGTATACAATTGACCCTGCAACAGGAAAAGTTACATTTACACCAAATCCAGGATTCTCAGGAACACCAGTACCAGCAACCGTACAAGCAAAAGATGGTAATGGCACACCAACAACAGCAACTTATACACCAGTTGTAAAAGCAGCCGTACCATCAGGTGATAACCAAGTAAGAAGTGATATTCAAGGTGCAAAACAAACAGCAACACCAGTATTTACACCAGGTAAGAATACTGTAAATAATCAAGAAGTATCAGTACCATTTGAAGCAACAAGCAAAGCGAAACTAATCGATCCAAGTAAGACTGGAGAAGAAAGAGAAGTAACAACACTTGTAGTGGAAAATCAAGGAACATATACAATTGATGACAATGGAGTTGTAACATTCACACCACTTCCAACATTCAAAGGGAAGCGACAGCAGTATCTATCGTTCGTAAAGATAAGAATGGAACACCAGCAACTGCTACGTTCAAACCAAGTGTTGTAGGAGTAACGCCAAGTGCAACAGCTGCAACAACTACGAAAGTACAAGGATCCCCTCAAGAATCAGAAGTAACTTTCACAGCAGGTAAAGCGACAATTGGAACAGTAGAAAAAAACAGTACCAATGGATCCAAATGCATACAAACTGTTAGGTGGACAAGAAGGTAAAACACCATTAGATACAGTTCCAGCAATGTCAGAAGACGGAACAAAACAAGTAGGTACTTATACAATTAAAGTAGTAGAAGGAAAACCAGTTGTAACATTTACACCAACTGATAAAGCTTATGCTGGAAAACTAAAACCAGTAACAGTACAAGGTAAAGATACAAACGGAACAGAAGCAACTACAACGTATACACCAGTAATTACACCAATCGTACCAACATCTGAAAATGGAAAATCAGAAGGACCACAAGGTGTTGAACAAAAAGGAAGTGTAACATTCAAGCCAGGTAAAGAACCAGGAACAGAAAATACACCAGTAGCGATTGACAAAACTAAGATGACACTACTAGGAACAGATGGAAATCCAGTAGAATCATTAACAGTAAGTAAAGATGGTAAAGAGATTGGTACTTACACACTAGTTAAAGATCCAAATGGCGTACCAACTGGAGAAGTGAAGTTCACTCCAACTGACAAATCATTTGTAGGAGAAGTTCCAGCGGCAACTGTACAAGTAAAAGATGCGAACGGAACACCAGCAACAGCAACTTACACACCAACATTTACAGAAGTAAATCCAACAGGTAAGGATTCGGCAACTACAGGATTACAAGGATTTGCTCAAAAATCTCCAATCGTCTTCAATCAAAAAGATGAAGAAGATAAAACAACTGTTAACTTCGACACTGGTCACGAAAAAGTAACATTTAAACAAGATACTTTAACATTAGTGAATGCAGCTGGAGATAAAGTAACAACAGTTACTGTATCAGATGTTGGAACTTATGAATTAAAAAGATGGCGTGATTACATTTACACCACTTAAGACATTCAAAGGTAAAACTGACGGTGTAACAGTTCAAGTAGAAGATGCAAATGGTAAAATCATTAAGAAAACATATGTACCGAATGTAGTAGAAGTGTTACCAACAGGAAAAGATACGACATCAACAGGACTCCAAGGAAAAGTACAAACAGGAAAACCTGAATTTACACCAGGTTCTCCAGAAGTACCAATGGACGATGAAGTACCAGCAACATTTGAAGATGGAAACATCACGAAGACAGTTGATAAAGTAGGAACATATACAGTAGCAAAAGATGGTACAGTAACATTTACACCAAACAAAGACTTCTCAGGAGAAGCACCAGAAGTAACGGTTAAACGAGTAGATAAGAATGGAACATCAGTAACAGCGAAGTACAAACCTACAGTTACAAAAGTAACACCAACAGGAAAAGATACAACATCAACAGGACTTCAAGGAAAAGTACAGACAGGAACACCAGTGTTCACACCAGGTTCTCCAGAAGTACCAATGGACGATGAAGTACCAGCAACATTTGAAGATGGAAATGTAACTAAGACAGTTGATAAAGTAGGAACATACACAGTAGCAAAAGATGGTACAGTAACATTTACACCAAACAAAGACTTCTCAGGAGAAGCACCGAAGTAACAGTTAAACGAGTAGATAAGAATGGAACATCAGTAACAGCGAAGTACAAAACCTACAGTTACAAAAAGTAACACCAACAGGAAAAAGATACGACATCAACAGGACTCCAAGGAAAAGTACAAACAGGAAAACCTGAATTTACACCAGGATCTCCGGAAGTACCAATGGACGATGAAGTACCAGCAACATTTGAAGATGGGAATGTAACTAAGACAGTTGATAAAGTAGGAACATACACAGTAGCAAAAAGATGGTACAGTAACATTTACACCAAACAAAGACTTCTCAGGAGAAGCACCGAAGTAACGGTTAAACGAGTAGATAAGAATGGAACATCAGTAACAGCGAAGTACAAACCTACAGTTACAAAAAGTAACACCAACAGGAAAAGATACAACATCAACAGGACTTCAAGGAAAAGTACAGACAGGAACACCAGTGTTCACACCAGGTTCTCCAGAAGTACCAATGGACGATGAAGTACCAGCAACATTTGAAGATGGAAATGTAACTAAGACAGTTGATAAAGTAGGAACATATACAGTAGCAAAAGATGGTACAGTAACATTTACACCGGATAAAGACTTCGTTGGAGAAGCACCAGAAGTAACGGTTAAACGTGTCGATAAGAACGGAACATCTGTAACAGCGAAGTACAAACCTATAGTAGCTAAAGTATTACCAACAGGTGAAGGATCAGAAACAGAAGGTGCAAAAGGAAAACCACAAACTTCAGCAGTTGTCTTCGATAAGAAAGATGAAGATAAATCAACAGTAAACTTCAATAAAGGTGATGAAACAGTAGCATTAAATCCATCGACATTAACATTAGTGGATAAAAATGGAAATCCTTCTACGGAAGTAAAAGTTCCAGGTGAAGGAACATATACATTAACGAATAATGTTATTACATTCACACCAGAAAAAGACTTTGTTGGTAAAGCTACTGGAGTAACGGTGCAAGTTAAAGATATTAATGGTACACCTATTGAGAAAACTTATACACCAACTGTTCGTGCTGTTACAACATTTGTAGACCCTTCAGGTAACCCAATTACAGTTGATAAGAACAATAAACCGGTTGAATCTGAAGTAGATGGCTCTAAACAACCAACGAAAGATATCTATGGATATAAATTTGTTCGTACAGAAACAGATAATAAAGGCAATACAAAAACATATTTATGAACAAGCCGAAGGAAAAATCAGTTAAAGTAACTTATGTATCAACTACAGGAGAATCTCTAAATGATACTCAAGTTGTAACAACAAAAGATAAGTTCGTTGGAACAGATTACGATGCATCAATTGAAGCATTGAAACTTGAACGTATTGAAAAAGACGGTAAAGTATATCTATTGAAAGAAAGAAAAGCTGATTCAGCTGCTGAAAATGGTAAACTAAGTGACCAAGAACAAACTGTTACTTATGTATATGAAGAAGTAAAAAGAACCAGCTTCAAATCAAAAATACGGTAATGTAGTGGTTGTTTATAAAGACAAATTTGGTCGTCCAATTTCAGGTACTACTGAATCTGGTAAAGAAGTTGCAAGTACAGTAATTGATACACCAAACTCACCATTAACGACTAAATATGATACGACTGATCATAAACCTCAAACAATTACGACAAAAAGATGGTAAGAAATACAAACTAATTAAAGTATTGAAATCATCAGATGCAGAAAAAAATCAGGGGTTAAAAGCTAGAACTTCGGTAATTACGTATGTTTATGAATCATTAGATAATATAACGGAATATCCTGAAGCACATATCGGGTTAGTATTAGTAAACTATCTAGATGAAGAAGGAAATCCAATTTCTGGGAAAACACCAGAAGGTAAAGTTGTACCAAATATGGTAGTAGATACTGAAGCAGATTTAGTAGGTAAAGATTACGATACAACGGATCATAAAGTGTCAACGATTATTGTTGAAAACGGTGATGTATATGAACTTCTAAAAGTATCAGAAAAATCTGTTGAAAAAGGTAAACTTACAGAAGGTACAACAAATGTTGATTACATTTACCATAAAGTAGTGACAAAATTTGTTGACGAAAATGGTAAAGAAATTAAATCATCTGAAAAAGGTAGAACAGACAAGAAAGATATTCCGAGTATACTTTCAAAGAAAGTAAGAAAGATGAAAATGGAAATACAGTTCATGTATATACTAAGAAAACACCTTCAACACCAGAACAAAGCAAAATAACAATCTGGACAGATGAAAAAGGAAATCCAATAAAACCATCTGAAAAAGGAAGAAAAGGACATGGAACAGTTCCAGGATATGAGTTTGAAAGAACAACAACAGATGAAAATGGAAACACAGTACATATCTTTAGAAAATCTACATCAACGATTTCAGTACCAACAAAATCACCGGATGAAAAAAAGTTACATCTAAAGTTCAAACAAAACGTTTAGCAAATACAGGAACAACAGAAACAAATACTGGAGTAGCCGGATTAGGTTTAGCAGTACTTGGAGGTTTATTAGTTGCAGCAAAACGTCGTAAAGATAAATAGTTGCATTAGATAAGCAAAAAAAATTAGGCGATAGAAATATCGTCTAATTTTTTGGTCAATAGAAAGTAAGAGTCCAATATCGAGGTATATTAAATAAGAGCCCTTCGTCTAGTACGGAGAGCTCTTTTTTTAATCTACAAGTTTTTTTCTTTAATATTTCGTAAGCGTCCAATAACGAGGTATCTATCCTCCAAGGGTAAAATCCTTTATATACACTATCAATTTTTTTCCGATTTTTTTAATTTTTCATTATTCATTACACTTATTTATAATTTTTTTGATTTTTCTCTAACTTTTTTTCTACGTTTTTTTCCATGTGTTTGCAGAGAAGAACACTATTAATGGCATAAGTTCTAAACGACCTAATAACATTGATATTGATAATACTATTTTTTTGTAAAATAAGGTATTTGAGAAAAAAATTACTCATAGGTCCGTAGTGGTTAAATGCGGGACCTGCATTACTGATAGATGTAACAGTTAAAGAAATTGCATCTTCGAAATCGTTTATTTGGAATGTTACTAAAAAAATAAAATTATAACATATACGAAACCAAAAAAAGTAGTAGATAGTTAGAAAGTGGAGTAGTATCTTTAATAACTTTTCCATCTATTTTTAAACATCGTTATTTTTTTCTAGGGTTTAGAGCCTTTCCGATACTTTGTTTAGCATTTTTGACGAAGAAAAATTAATCTTGGTATTTTTTTATTCCCCCAGCAGTTCCCCTGTACAACCACCGACAATCATTAATATTAAAATTATCATTTTAGAAAATACAGGTACAAATATTAAAATCATTATAGAGTAAAAACCTGTAGTAGAAACAACTGATGAAACAGTAAAAAAATACATCAAGTAAACTATGATTTGGTGTGTCATAAGATCGATAAATATCAAGGAACATTATAATGGAAAGTATAGAAATCATTCCAAAAAAACCAACGTAATTCTTCACTCTTTAGTACTTTAAAGTATCTTTTGAATACGATAAAAATATATTAAACTTAAATTCATGGAGAAAATAAGCATAAAAAAATAGCGATAACGACTGTTATATAAGTACTATTATAATATGCAATACCTGAATTTTTTTCACTCCAAAAGCCACCTGTACCAGCAGTAGAAAATGCTAGATTAATACTATCAAATATACCTATTCCTCCTAAAAGTAGAAGACAAAATAGAATAATGGTAAGTGCAATGTAGATTCCATAAAGATATATGGCTGTTTGTTTCATAGATGACACAACTTTACCAAAATAAGGACCAGGTACTTCTGCCTTAGCTATGTGAATAGTGTGCGGGGATCTAGGTAAGATAGCAAGTGCAAAAAAACGATAACCCCCATACCACCGATGAAGTGAGTGAAACTACGCCAAAATAATAAGCTGTTATTTAATTTTTTTCTATATCTTCTAGTATAGTTGAACCTGTTGTTGTAAATCCACTTACTGTTTCAAAGAAACTATCTATATAATGAGGTATTTCTCCTGATAAATAAAAGGGTAATGCACCTATTAAAGAAAATATCACCCAAGTTAGTGTAACTATGACATAACCTTCTCTTTTGTAAAAATCTCGTTCAACAGTATCTTTTGTTAAAAGATGAAGAATAGCTGATAGAACAAAAACATAGTAAAATTGTACTGAAAAAAATGAATTGGTAACCAATGTAGGTTCTTTATAAATTATTGATACGATTGTAGGTAAGATTAGTAATCCAGCAAGGAGCATTAACATTTTACCTACAACGTGAAAAAAATCATTTTAAAATTCATAAGCTACCCCCTAACAAGAATATCATCGATATGTTCTAGTTTTTGTTGGTAACTTACAACGACAACATTATCATTGACTTTAAGTTCGTCATCTCCATTAGGGAAGATTTGTTTATTGTTCCTAATGATAAATGCAATTAGCATGTTATCGTTAATATCTAAATCTTTTAATTTTTGTACCTATTACTTTACAGTTTTCACTAGTTATTTTTGAACTCAATAACTTCTGCTTTACTGTTAGCGATACGATAGAAATTTTCTATATCAGAAGCACGACTTCCTTGTAGAGATTTTGTATATTTTTTAATTATATTTCCAACAATTTCTTTAGGTGTAATATATGAATATTGCCCGATGTCTTCTGCTATTTGTTTAAGGGAAGCTCGATTAACTTTTGCTACAGTTTTTTTGATACCAAGTTTATCAGCATATAGATTTATAATAATATTTTTCTTCATCAAGTCCGGTAAGTGAGATGCAACTATCAAATGTTTGAATTCCTTCTTCTATCAACGTGTCACGATCACTACCATCAGCCCGGATAACATCGATTTCAGGATATGTTTCACTTAAAGTTATTGCTTTTTTTCTTTGTCAATTTCTATAACTTTCGTATAGAATGACGCTTTTTGTAAAAAAATCAACAAGGTAATAAGCTATTTTACTAGCACCTATAATTAAAGATGAGGTCACTTTTTTTCTAGGTTGGCTTTGTTTCCTAGAAGTTTATAGAATTTTTTTAGGTTCTTATTAGAAGCGGTAATATGTACTTTATCTCCTACTTCAAAGACATAGTTACCTCGAGGTACGAAAAACATTTCCTTGTCTTTCTACTAAACAAACAAGAGAAGGAAAATCAATATAATTTTTTTACTTTCAATAAGAGAAACTCCTTTTTAAAAATACTGTTCTCGTTTATGATAACCTCTAATATGTTAAATTGATTGCTGGAAAAAAACTTTCTACTTTTTATAGCGGTAGGGTATTTTTAACATATAGAAAATTTGTTTCGCAGCTTCATATTCGGATTAACCATAAGATCAATACCCAATGATTGTTTTTATAAATTCTTTTTGTCTTTGAATATTCGGGATTACGTATTCTAGCTATTGTGTATTTTTGCGCCCTATTTGTTTGGCTGCTATACAGGCGATCATATTAATTTCATCACTCGTAGTAACAGAGATGAACATATCAGCATTTGCAGCGTCAGCTTCTAGAAGAATATCTGAATTTGCGCCGTTGCCGATTAAGCCGTTAATATCATATGTTTCAACAAGTTTTTTTCAACACGTCTTTCATTTGTGTCAATAATTGTTACTTCATCAAATGTGTTGGAAAAAAATCAGTGCAAAGAAGTTCACCAACTTTACCACCACCGACAATAATTACTTTCACTTTTTATACTCCTTTTTTTATGATATTCATATTATAACCTATATTTAGATAAATTACCATAAAGCTTGTAGTTTAAGATGATTATGTATATAGATTAATATAAATCTATTATATGTATATAGCATTATAGTGAGGAGAGATTGCTGTAAGAAAGTGATAAAAGTTGTAAATGGTAATTTAATTATGTCAAAAAAATTAAAAATAAAATGTGGAGTATATATTGTGGAGTATATATAACAAATGTCTTTAGTATGATAATAGGTGGGAGTGACTCAAAAAAATCGCGATTTTTTTAAGAAACAAGATTTTTGTTGAGTTTCTCCGCACAGTTTATTAGATATCTAAAAAGTTTTTTTATAAAGCGAATTTAGATATCAATAAACTACTGTGTCTATGAGTTCTCATAATTTTAGGACTTTTGAGTCCGCACTATTTATTAGATAATATAATAGCTTGTTGAGATAATATAAATATTTTTTTACAAAGTTCTATTAAAAAGTGGTAGTTTATGTTATAATTAATGTTGGGTAATAATCTATTCATTTGTTCTCGATGATGAATTGAGAAAGAGGAGGAGTAAGGTGGCAAAAATATCTAAACAGGATATAGACTATATTTTTGATAATATAGATATAGTTGGTCTAGTTAGCGAATATGTAAAACTAGAAAAAAGAGGACAGAATTACTTGGGATTATGTCCATTTCATAATGAGAAAACACCATCATTTACTGTTTCTCCAGATAAAAAAATAGCCCATTGTTTTGGATGTGGTAAAGGTGGAAATATTTTCCAATTTGTATCATTAATTGAAAACATAACATACAATCAAGCAATCGTAAAGCTAGGAGCGAGGTTAGGACTTAACATAGAGTCAAAAGATAATATAGAAGCTAGCTATGATTTGAATAATGAGTTGGATGTAATGTATTATGGGCATATGCTTTTGGCAGATTATTACAACTATATTCTATTAAATACGAAAAGAAGCTGAGGAATCTTTAAAGTATTTGTTAGATAGGGGATTAAGCATTGATGTTATTAAGCATTTTAATATAGGATATGCACCTCGAGAAAATAATATTGCTTTTAAATTTTTTTCAATTCTAATAAAATTGCTTTAAATACAATGGTTGAAGCAGGTTTATTAGGGGAAAATGACAATGGTGATTATTATGATGTTTTTTTAAAGACAGAATAATGTTCCCTATAAAAAAATAATCAGAATCAGGTTGTAGCATTTTCAGGAAGAACTATGTCTTCAGACAAAAGCATACCTAAATACTATAATACGCATGAAACTAAAAATTTTTTGAAAAAAAGAACAGTATTGTATAACTTCTCAGATGCGCGTGCTTTTATAGCTAAAAGAAAATGAAGTAATACTTTGTGAAGGTTATATGGATGTTATTAAAAGCTCATCAAAATGGTATCAAAAAAAATGTTGTTGCTTTGATGGGAACTAATATAGACAGTAATAAATTAAATGAAGTTCTGTCTCTTGTTAATAAAGTTACGTTGAGTCTTGATAATGATGAAGCAGGATCCAAAGCACAAATAGAAATAGGAAATAGAATTATTAAAAAAAACTGATAATGTCTATAAGTTGAAATTTTTCAGGGTGCGAAAGATTTAGATGAATTTTTTTAACAGATAAAAAAATTCTAAAAAAATCCGATTTTGATATTGTTAATTATATAAAAAAATAATAAAGCACACTTTATAAATTATAAAATTGATTATTGTAAAAATGATTCTAAGACAAATATAGACCAACGTATTAGTTATAAAAAAATGAAATTTTTAACTAATATCGCGTATATTGAAGATGAATCATTAAAATACATATTGCTTACTAATTTGGCAGAGGAGTTTGGAATTGAACGTCAAGTTCTTCTTAAAGAATTAGGACAGGTTAATGTAAAAAAAGAAAAAAACAGCTGAGCAATGGACGGCTCCGTCTAATCTAGAACAGTTATATAGAACAACCAATTATGACAAAAAAATGTGAGGCTATTCAAGTACTTTTTTTGTCAATAGGTCACTGTTTGTAGAAAAAAATACAATGAATTAGAACAATGTTATTTTCCTCAAGGAATTTTTTTGAGGATTTATTGGATTATCTAGTTATTTATTATAATAATAATTTAGAATTTCATATTCATAAATTTATTCATAGTATAGATGATGATGAGGTTGTTAGGCTTGCAACATACATTGATGAAACGGATTTTTTTAATTGAAGAAAATCCGACAGGTGAAGTTGTAAGTGATTATATAAAGTATTTTTTTCTAAGAAAGAAATTACATTAGATGAAATTAAAAAAATAGACTTAGAGTTGCTATTCAAGAAATGGATGTCGAAACTCAAAAAGAACTATTATTGAAATTGAAAAAAATTTAGGAGATAGAAGGAGAAGAACATGGCTAAGAAAGTAAAAGATTTTTGAGACAATTAAAAAAAGAATTGTTAGAAAAAGGTAAAAAAACAAGGTGAGCTGACACAAGAGGAAATTGTAGATGCATTATCAAAATTAGACATTTCTTCTGAAACGATGGATGATTTTTTTATGAGGAATTAAATAATGAGGATATTATATTAATTAATGAAAATCACGTAGAGGAAGAGGAAGAGGAACTTGACTTAGAAGATTTATCAGTTCCAGCAGGAATCAGAACTAATGACCCTGTGAGAATGTATTTAAAAAGAAATTGGGAAAGTGCCTCTATTATCAAAAAGAAAAAGAATTAGAACTTTCTAAAATTATTGAAACTGGGACTGAAGCTGAAAAAAAGAACAGGCTAAAAAAAGATTTAGCAGAAGCAAACTTACGTCTTGTAGTAAGTATTGCTAAACGTTATGTAGGTCGTGGTATGTTATTCTTAGACTTAATCCAAGAAGGAAATATGGGATTAATTAAAGCGGTTGAAAAAAATTTGACTACTCTAAAGGATTCAAATTTTTCTACATATGCAACATGGTGGATTCGTCAAGCTATTACTCGTGCTATAGCGGATCAAGCGAGAACTATCCGTATTCCAGTGCATATGGTTGAAACTATTAACCGTCTAATTCGTATTCAAAGACAGCTACTTCAAGATTTAGGGTCGCGAACCAAAACCGGAAGAGATTGCTAAGAAAAATGAATATGACTCCGGAAAAAAAGTACGTGAAATCTTAAAAAAATAGCTCAGGAGCCAGTTTCATTAGAAACACCAATTGGAGAAGAAGATGATTCACATTTAGGAGATTTCATTGAAGATAAAGAAGCACAATCTCCAGTAGAACATGCAGCAAATGAATTATTAAAAGAACAACTAGAAGAAATTTTAGAGACTCTTACAGATAGAGAAGAAAATGTACTGAAATTACGTTTTGGTCTTAAAGATGGTAAGACGCATACTTTAGAAGAAGTAGGTAGTGCGTTTGGTGTAACTCGTGAACGTATACGTCAAATTGAAGCTAAAGCTATAAGAAAACTAAAAACATCCTTCTAAGTTAAATAAACTGAAAAGGGTTTATGGAGTAAGTTTTATAAACGTTGGTATAATAAGATTTTTAATGATTAGAGTTTTTTTGCTAATGTGCAAATAGTGGACAAGTCGAAAATAACTTTTTAAAAGACGTAAAAAAATAATAAAAAAATCAAGGCAGTATAAAAACTGCCTTTTTGTATTTTCACTTATTTGAAAGAGCATTTGATAGAGGATAAATTTAATGTTTTTTTATATAATAAATGGTATAGTTTCTTATTTACATATTATATTATAACTGAAACATAAATATTAAAAAAATAAAGGTGTTAATCTCTTTTTTTGAAGTAGAAGTAGTAGAAGCAATGGTAAAAATATATTAATGAGAAGAATAATTGAAATTAACATAAAATAAAAAAATAAATTGATTTAATTGAAATATTGTTATATAATAGTTATAAAAAAATAAAAACAAAGTTCCAAGGAGGAAATATATATGGAAAAAAACGGAAAAAGATGAAACATCCTAAAGGTCTTCATTTAGTAAATATAACAACTGTTATACAAAACTTTTATGCATATGGTATAATTGGATTCATGATTCTGTTCTTTACAACAGGAACAGCAGAAGGTGGACTAGGTCTTGAAAAAGGTTTTGCTGTAACATTATATGGATATTATGCTGCTGGCGGGTATATGATGGCACTTATTGGTGGTTGGTTAGCAGATAAATATTTAGGTCTTCAAAAATCTATTATATTAGGAACATTATTTAGTTGTATCGGGTATGTTGCTCTGTATTTTTCAACTAGTGAATTATGGACGGTAATTACAAGTTTAATTTTGTTACTTGTTGCAGCTGGTATTGGTAAAGGTAACATCAGTGCGATAGTAGGTGCATTGTATGAACGTGACCAAGTAACGATGAAAGATGCAGCTTACAGCATCTTCTATATGGCTATTAATATCGGAAGTTTATTCGGACCTATTGTGTTTGGTTTAATTACAGATAGTTGGTTCGCTAATGTAGCTAATGATGGGAAAATTGTTTCTTATGGATATCGTGTAGGATTTTTAGCTGCTGCAGCACTTGCATTTTTACAATTTGTAGTATTTGCATTCTTTGCACCTGTTTGGTTGAAAGATAAAGGAAAATATCCAACAGCGAGCAAAACTGCTAAAAAATCTATTAACCATCCATTAACTAAAATTGATATGGACAGAATGAAAGCTATGGCAGTAATGTTTATATTTTCAACATTATTCTGGGCAGCTTGGTTCCAAACACAAACATCATTTACAATCTTAACTCAAAAAGCTGTAGATAGAAACATCTTTGGTTGGACTGTTCCAACACCATGGTTAGTATCATTTAACGGTCTATTATGTGCAATCTTAGCTCCAGTTTTCGGTGCATTATGGGTTAAATTAAGTAAAAACAAAAACGAGGAGACTTGGATACTGGTACGAAAATGGGACTTGGAATGATTATTTCAGGGCTTGCTTTCATAGTAATGGTATTAGGGTTGAACACAATTAATGGTGATGTAGAAAGTGGAATGAAAATTAACATAGTATATATCTTAGTTACATATGTATTATTAACAGTTGGAGAATTGTTCCTTTCTCCGATAGGTATGGCGATGTTTAACAAACTTGCACCAGCTAAATATGCTTCATTAGCAATGGGTATCTGGTACTTAACGTTCTCATTAGCAAATATCATCTCAGGATATTTAGCAAGTTTAACTGTAAAATTAAACTACACACAAGTATTCACATTCATCGGTGGAGTAGTAATTGTTCTAGGAGTAGTATTAGTGTTACTTAAAGGATATCTAAACAAATATATGCATATCGATAAATTAGAAGAAGAAGCAAAAGAAATGGCTGAAACTGAAAAAACAGAAGAAGCTGCAGAGTAAGAAATTCAAATAAAAATCAAGGTAGAAATGATATACATACATTTCAGTGGTTTATCCAATGAAAGAATACATATCATTATGAATACCTTGATTTTTATTTTTTATATAAATTTTTGTATTATGTGTATTATTAATTAATAGTGTATAAATATGTCGCCGTGTTCATTAGCTGGTCTAAATAGTGTAATTATAAATGAGAAAACAGCTATAATCGATGGAATGAATGTCCAACAAAATAATAGGCACAGTATTCCTTTAAAAATTTTTTTACCAATATAAAAAAATATTAAATTCCAAAATGTCCTAAGAAGAATGTAATTAGAAGATATACAACTTTATTAACATATCTTCCAGGAATATAACCGCGGTTCATGTTTGAATCGTAATAATATTTAGTCATGAAATGTTCTCCGTTTAGGAATTATTTAAGGATAATACTAACACAAAAATATAATAGTATTCAATAGATAGCTAGGAAATAAATTTTTAAGTTGTGTTGATTATATAATATATAAAGAAAAAGGTACTTAACCGAATGAAGAAGTTAAGTACTTTTTTTAGTATTTATCTTTTTGTTTTAAGATTTTTCTTTCCAATCTTGAAGACCATTTTTTTAACATATACACATTTGTATAACCGTGCTTTTTAAGAGTTAATGCAGCGCGTGGTGCTAAAGTTCCATTTTTTTATCGCAAAGATAAATTGGCTGGTCTTTTTCTTAAAGATGTATATAGGAAATTAAATTGAGATGAAGGCATGTTACGAGCTCCGTTGATATGAGCGTATTTGAAATCTTCTTTTTCTCTAACATCAATTAATTGAACTTTTCTAAGGTCTTTTCTAAATTCTTCATAAGGAAGTTTTTGTAACTGCACCTTTTTAATCTAAAGTAATTAAAAAGTCCAACTGCTCCTAAAACAACCACTAAAACTATTGTTGATAGTAAAAAAATGATGACATAATGAACTCCTTTTTTTATTGTAATATCTGTAAATGAATTATATCATAATTTGAAAAATTAGTTCAATATTGTTTATAATTATAATGAATGTATTAAGTATTTAAATGAATTAATTTGGAGGGAAAATGATAACATCAGTTAGTAATAAGAAGATTAAAGACATACAAAAAAATTAAAAAGAAAATAAAAAAATATTAAAAAAATATGGTCTGTATTTAATCGAGGGAAACACTTAGTAGAGGAAGCGTTAGAAGTTAAAGTTGTAGAAGAAATTATAGTTTCGGAGAATTTTTGAAGAATTTTTCTTTGATAGAGACTTTTAAAGGAGAAATAACAAGAGTTTCACAAAATGTGATGAAAACTATATCTGATACTATTACATCACAAGGAATAATAGCTGTTTGTAAAATAGTAAATAAAGAATTAGAGATCAATAAATATAGTAAAGTTTTTGATTTTTGGATAGAGTTCAAGATCCGGGGAATCTAGGTACAATAATCAGAACAGCAGATGCTTTTGCATTTGATTGCATTATACTTGGTAAGGGAACGACAAGTTTATATGGACAAAAAGTTATAAGAAGTACGCAGGGAAGCAACTTTCATATTGATTGTTTTGATAATATTGATTTAGTAAACTTATTAGATAAAATGAGCAATTTTAATATTTTTTTGCAACTAGCTTGAAGGCTGATAAATGCATAGAACAATTAAATAATATTAGTGGAAAAGTTGCAGTAGTATTTGGAAATGAAGGTGCAGGTGTTAGTGAGGAAATTTTAGAAAAGGTTAATAATTTACTTAAAATATCTATGCCAGGTCGTGCTGAAAGTTTAAATGTTTCAATTGCAGCAGGAATTGTTATGCATTATATTTCTACTAATTTGAAATAATAAATTTACTATTTGTAGTAAGTGTGGTATTATTGTAAATGTGAAAAATAATAAGAGAGGTGAAATCTAATGTTAAAAACGCTAGCAGTAGATAAAAAAGGAAACATTCTAACAGATATTGATTTAGAAAGACTTAAAGAGCAAGATATAGCATGGTACTGGGTTGATTTTTGACAGTCCAACTAAAAAGTGAAATTAATTTGCTATCAACATTCTTCAAGTTCCACGAACTTTTAATTGAAGACTGTGTAACTCTTTTTGCAAAGGCCTAAAATTGAAATTACAAGACAACAAATATTCTTAGTAGCACATGTTTTAAAAAATATCGATGATGACTATGAAACATTGAATATGTTTGTTGGAAAAAACTATATCGTAACGTTCCACCTCTCACATATACGTTATGTTAATAAAATTGTACCTAAAATTTTACAACGTGGTGCAGAATATTCACCTTTACATGTAATGCATATGCTAGTATCAGAAATAGTAGAAGGATATATACCGATTATCTCAAAAATTGAAAATCGACTTGATGAAATTGAAGAAACAGATTCGTATACTTCAGGAAGTAAAATTATGGATGAGGTATTTGATCTTCGAAGTGATTTGTTAAAACTTCGCCGTGGTTTGTTACCGATGCGAGAGCTTATTCATAGATTTTTAGTATCGCGCCGTGTAGAGATGACGGATAACGATCGAAAATATTTCCACGATATATATGATGACCTTGTTCAACAAACAGAGATTATAGAAGCTAATCGTGAATTAGCTAGTGATATTCGCGAAAACTTTATGACTTATAATTCGCTGAAATCGAATAATATAATGATGACACTTACTGTTATATCTACGATTTTCTTACCATTGACCTTCATAGTAGGATGGTATGGTATGAATTTTAAATATATGCCGGAGTTAGAATGGCAGTACGGCTACTATTTGGTGGTGGCTATAATGCTAGGGATTGCATTTGGTATGCTATGGTTCTTCAAGAAAAAAGGTTGGCTTGATATGTTTAAATAACATAATCAAGAAAAAGGGTATGACTATGAGTATTTTTCAAATTAACGGTATTGTTTTTTTATGATATTACTTGCCAATTTTTTTCAATGTTGCGTATTGATTTTTGGGAAGTTTTTTTCAAGAAAAAAATAGTACTAGAGAAATCAAAGTTTTTGTAACATTAATTTCTTTTTGCGCTAGGATATCTTGGATATATGACAATTATTACAATCTATGAGTTGTCTTTAAATTTAGTAAAATAATTTTTAAGAAAGGGAATTGTATGGAAAAAAAATTTAAATAAAAAAAGAAAGATGAAACAAGGTTAGAAGCTTCTCGAGAAGATAAACTCTTGGAATTTATTGGTGGGAAGTTCATAATCTATATATTATTAATAATTATCTTGTTAGGTATAGCAATTTATCTATATACTGAAATATCGTATATATTTACACCGATAAATGCAATAGTTTCGAGTATAATAACACCTATTGTAGTAGCGTATATTTTTATTATATGTTGAATCCACTTGTTAACTTTTTTTCGAAAAAAAGTATCTAGATTTTCAGCTAGTTTATTAGCAATTTTTAGTGGGTGTAGTTACAGTTTTTAATCGTTATTATTGGAGTTGTTCCTATAATTGTAGAACAAACGCAAAACTTGATAACATCATTACCAAGGTATATAGAAATAGTTAAAGGATATTTGGAGACCTATTCAGATAATGCTTATGTTCAGGTGGTTGTAGAATATGTGAATACAAATTTAAATGTAACAAAAATAAGTGAAAGATTAGTGAGGATTGCGACGTCTATTGCACAAGGAGTGGTATCTTCTATTTCATCAACTGCGTCAGTGCTGGTAACTATGCCATTCGTGCTTTTCTTCTTATTAAAAGATGCATCTAAATTTAATAAGTTTGTAATAGGTTTGTTGCCGTCAAAATTAGAAAGATCAGTATCAGAAACAATTGATGAAATTGATGAGAAAGTTGGATCATATATTCAAGGACAAATGCTAGTTTCATTATGCATAGGGATTATGTTATTTATTGGGTATAATGTTATTGGACTACATTATGCATTTTCATTAGCTACAATAGCTGCTTTTTTAAGTATAGTTCCTTATTTAGGTCCTGTGATTGCTATAACACCTGCTATGTTAGTCGCGGCTTCAACAAGTTGGGTTATGGTAGTAAAAATGCTTGTAGTATGGGGGGTTGTTCAATTCTTAGAAGGAACATTGTTTCGCCTAATATTATGGGTAGAAGTATGAATATGCATCCTCTTACTGTAATTTTTGTAATATTGATAGGTGTCAATATTTCAGGTGTTGTCGGGGCGATTTTAGGAATTCCTGTATATTCTATTTTGAAGGTTTTAATTGTTAGGTTATTACTTTCACTGAAGGAAAGATACAATAAATTTTATGGGTAGCAATAAAAGATAAAATAGAATTTTTGAGCAACTAATCGAAAGGTGTTTTGAATGAAACTACAATTTCTGTGTTGCTCTTTTTATATAGGTATAGCAATATGGTCTTAGTAATCAAATGCTAATAATGAGATGTTTAAGAAATATTAAATTTTTAAAGTAGTAAATCAGTTTCAAAACATAAGGAAATATGATATAATGATGTAGTTAAATATAAGTAAGTTGAGGTTTGAGAATATGAGTATGATGAAAAAATTCAATAATCTTTTTGTGAATGAAGATGATTTTGAAGATGAAGTAGTAGAAAAAGAAGAAGTTAGAACAGAACAACCAAAGCCAAGAGTAGTTAAAAAGGAGAATCCAGTGGTAAGCAAACAAAATGTTCAAAGTCAACCAACAGGTAGAACTAATAATGTAATTTTAACAGAGCCACTAGTCTTTGCTGATAGTAAGGATATAGTCGATGATATTAAACGCAATAAGGTAGTTATTATTAATCTTAGTAAACTAGATGTTGAAACTTCTGATAGACTATTAGATTTCATCTCAGGTGGAATTTACGCACTAGGCGCAAGATTAAAAACAATTGGAGAAGATATTTATCTTTGTGTTCCTAATGGAGTTGAAGTATCAGGTGACTTTTACGAAGGAGAGTACTAATATTGCTAAATATAACAGAGTATTATTGGGTATTTAAATTTATAAAAATATTTATTCAATTTTTTTATGAATATAGCATGTTTGCGTATATCTTAAGTTCATGGCTACCACAATTAAGAAATAATATTATAGTGGAGTTTCTTGAAGCAATTTGTGAACCTTATTTAAAAATTGTTTAGAAAGGTTATACCACCTATTGGGATGCTAGATATTTCACCTATAGCTGCACTTGTAGTATTAAGTTTGCTTCAAAAATTTAATCATAACACTATTATTTAAAGCGGTGTAGCATTATGAAGAAATTAAACTTTTTACAGCAGGCTTCTTTAGAGGAAAGAGAATTAGCAGAAAAAAATTATTGCAGAGTGTAAGTTTTGCGGATAATAGGAATACTGTAACTAAATTTTTTTAAATAATTTTGAACAAGTTATTTTTAGAAAAAAATAGTTGCATATAATTACCCTGATTTTTAAAATTGAGTTCTTTGGCGGTTTTGAAGATTCGGAAAGAAAAAAAGCGAAAATAATTTCTAATGAGTACTATGATATTGATTATGATATAGTATGCTTGAAGGCTAAATTTAATAATAAATTTAATAAAGTAGAGCACAGAAATATTTTTAGGAGCTGTTCATAATCTAGGGATTAATTTTAATAGATTTGGAGATATAATTGTTCTAGAGGATGAGGTATATTTTTTTGTAGATGAAGAAATTGCAGAATTTATAGCGATGGAATTTACAAAAAGCGGGAAGGGTGAATCTGGATTTTTGAAAGAATTGATTTGATGGATATTAAGATTGAAAAAGAAATACGATGATTTTTGAGATTGTAAGTTCATCTTTTCGTCCGGATTCTATTGTCGCTAAAATTACGAACAAATCTCGAAGCAAGGTTAAAGAATTTACGGAACAAGAGTTTATAAAAACTTAATCATGTTGTAATAAAAAAACGGGTGAAAAAAACTTGTGCTGTAGAGGATATAATTTCTATAAGAAAATATGGTAGATTTATAATAAAGGACTATAAACAAAATAAAAAAAAGTTTAAAGTATAGAATAACTATATCTAAACTTATTTAATATAAAGAAAAATCACTATGAAATAAGTATTGATGACTTGTTTTATGGTGATTTTTTTACTTTTCAAAGTTCGTATTTTTTTAAAAAAATAAGTTATTAAAGGGGTTAGGATTTTTCTATAAGAAAGAATAGAGATTTTTGATTAATTTTTTTGTAAAAATGAATGTTTTCGCTTTACTATGAAAAATAAATGTGGTATACTCATAGTTATAAATTAAAAATTTATACAAAAATTATGAGGTAAGTAAAAAGTGAAAAAAATATTTTTTTAACTATTTTTTTCTGTTGTGTTAATGTTTTTCTTTAATAGGTTGTTCACAAAAAAAGTTCGACTAAAGAAGAAAAAGGTTTTTAAAACTTGGGGTAGTTCCTAGTAGCAATAGTGAAAAAAATTGGTTGACGATTTAGAACCATTTGCTAAAGCTTTAGGAGAAAAACTGGGAATGAAGGTAGAAGTGTTTACTGCTAGTAGTTATATTGGAGTTATAGAAGGAATAGGTAGTGGTAGTGTTGATTTTGGGCTAGTTCCACCATTTTCAGCTGTCCTGTCTAATAAACAAAGTAATACAAAAAAACATATTAGTAGGAACAAGTAGAACAGGGAAGCCTGGCTACTATGCTGAAATCTTTGTGAGAAAAAGATTCTAATATAAAAAGTTTAGCAGATTTAAAAAGGGAAAAAAAGTAGCTTTTTGTTGATCCATCTTCAGCTTCTGGTTATATTTATGCAGGAGCGATGTTAAAAGATGCTGGAATTGATTTAGACAAAGATATCCAATACCAATTTAGCGGTGGTCATGATAAAAAGTATGCAATTATTGTTAAATAAAGATGTTGACGCTATTGCAAGTTATGAAAATCTTATTAAAAAAATATATAAAAGAGTTTCCTACTTTAAACGATGATATACATCCTATTTCAAAAAAAGTGAATTGATACCGGGTGTAACAGTTGTTGCTTCTAATAATCTTGATGAAGAAATGAGAAATAAAAATTAAAAAAAGCTCTATTAGAAGTTCAAAAAGATAGTGAAGCACTAAAAAAATAATAACAGATCTTTACAATATAATTGGTTTTGAAGAACCTAATGAAAAATTCTTATAAAGCGATTGAAAAAAATATCTGAAAAGATGAATATAGATTTAAATAAGGTTAAATAAAAGAAACTAAATTAAAAAAAGTTTAATTATTTTTTTAGTAGGAATTAAATAACGAAATCGTAATGAAATGTTGATATTTCAAAGTTATTTAACTTTATATAAAAATTAAATTTTAAAACAAGAAAAAGTTATACAAAAGTATTGACATTATGTTAATACTTTTTGTATAATAAATATTGTTCGTTAGGAACACAAATATTTATCCACAGTAGCTCAGTTGGTAGTAGCATCTGACTGTTAATCAGAGGGTCGCAGGTTCGAGTCCCTGCCTGTGGAGTTGGAGTAGTACTCAAGAGGCTGAAGAGGCGCCCCTGCTAAGGGTGTAGGGTCGGGAAACCGGCGCGAGGGTTCAAATCCCTCCTGCTCCGTTTTTTTATTGTACCGTTGGTCAAGTGGTTAAGACACCGCCCTTTCACGGCGGTAACACGGGTTCGAATCCCGTACGGGTCACCATTTGGATTAAATACATTGAGAATAAGAGTTAGGTCCCGTGGTGTAGCGGTTATCACGCCTGCCTGTCACGCAGGAGATCGCGGGTTCGATTCCCGTCGGGACCGCCATTTTTGCCTTGATAGCTCAGTTGGTAGAGCAATGGATTGAAGCTCCATGTGTCGGCAGTTCGACTCTGTCTCAAGGCATTTTTTTATTTGAACTTAATATTTTTGGCGGCTGTGGCGAAGTGGTTAACGCATCGGATTGTGGTTCCGACATTCGGGGGTTCGATTCCCCTCAGCCGCCCCATTTTTTGAATTAGATTATAGAAGTAGTGCGATTAAGCATTGCTTCTTTTTTTTATTAAAGGCTTTAGCTAGTTGAGGCGGTGAAGTCTTTGAAACAGGGTCTCCAAAATATATAGTTAATAGCAAAAAGTCGGGAGTTTTTCAAAAATTTAGTTCTTGAAAAATTTGGGATTGATAAGGGGCATGAGGTTTTTAGACTCATGATTCCTTTTTTTATCAAAACTCGGTGTGAAAGAAGAGGTTAAAAATAAAATGCCTAAAAATTTTAACTAAGTAAATATAAATGTTGCTACATTTACTAATTAATAACAAAAATATTTACAGTTTTAATAACGCGCTTACATTCGCTGACCTTATAGGTTTCTTCTTTTTATTTTTTTCTTGAAATATGATATAATAATAAGAAAAAAATATTATTAAGTTATTGTTTGAAATTAAGAAAGAAAAAGAGGTTTATCGATGAAAAGAGATAGAAAAGAGAAATTTTTCAATAAGAAAATTTAGTTTTGGAGCGGCATCTTGTTTAATAGGTGCTCAAATCGCAATTTCGGGATTAGCAAGTCCGGCGGAAGCAGCATTTAAACAATTAAACGGCGAAGACGGTATTGTATCGTTATATTCTAATTCGGAGAAACTCCTGAAAGTGCAGACGGTATTCAAATTGGATCAAAAAGTAAACGTAGATAAAGAAATTGGAATCGATGTAGACTGGTCAGAATACACTCGAGAAAAATCCGATTGTTAAAGTAACTTATACTTATAACGGTGGAGCTGATGGAAGTAGTGTAACTGGATTTGGGGGACACCGTCCACGTTTCCAGTTCACAACACCGATAGGATTAAAAAGAACCTAAAAAAATTACATTAAAGAAAAAAATGACGGACGACCAGTTTACGTAATGGAAAGCTGGAATAGAAATAAAAAAATTTGGTTCGTTATCAAATTCGATTAATTCTCGTTTCCAAACAGAAGATGACATCAATAAAAGCTTATACAACACCTGATTTTCACGGTAATGATACTAAGTGGGAATCATACAATGAAACAACAGGTGAACCTTACAGAGAATATAGCGGAAGTTTTGCGAATAAGTTTTGGTATCATATCGGAGATAGAGTATCCGATAATGCATCTGAACAAGCTCTTTTTGAAAAATTCCGTACGGATACAAAAACAATTTATGTCGATTGGGAACGTAGTGGAATTGAAAGAGCTACTATAACAGCTGTATATGAAGTTGCCGATCCAACTTTCGGTAATGATCGTCGTACTTTAGAATTTGGAGCAGGATTTAGGGTTGGTATCGCTCGATTGATGCAACATTACAAAACGGTATTAGCACCTGTTCCAAGTTTATATAAATTAAATGAAATTTTTGAACCAGATGTACCAAGTCGTATTGCAGTGACTAATCCGAAAAGTTTAACAACTGAAGAAAAGAATACGATAAAAGCAAAAATTTTAGAAGCAAATAAAGACAATGTGACAACAATTCATAGAACAGCTAAAAACAAATTAGTTGAGAACTTATTTAGTGATGGAGAAACAAGTGTTGAAATTGGTGCAGATGGAAAAGCAACAATAAGATATGCGGATAACACAATTGATGAAATTCCGGGAACATCACTAGTTTATGAAAGACCACAGATTAATAACGATGAAACAACTGAAGGACAGATTGGTGATTATAAATATTTAAAAAATCCGTTTGAAGTAGATGATATTAATAATCTTAAAGATACAGATGTTGAAAGTGCAAAATCAAAAATTCTACACAGTTAATAAAAATGACAATAGGCAAAAAAACTTTAATGAGGAGGATGTTATTACAGCAGTAGGAGATCCTTCAAAGACGTCTGAAGATTTTAAAAAAATAAGAGATTAGAAATAGATAAGAGCACGGGGATAGGATCTATCTATAGCGGATCAACGCCTATAGGTGTTAATATTCCTAAAGATCATTTATTTAAACAAAAACCTAAAAAAACATTTAATATCGATGAAGCTAGACAAGATGCTGAAAAAAAGCAATAGATAACCTAACTTACTTATCACCAAAAGAAAAAGAAAATTTCAAAACTGAATTAGCATCAAAAACTACACAAGACGACTTAAACACTGTGGTAAGTAATGCTATTACAAAAAAATTCAAGTAATGAAAAAAAGTTTTTAGAAGCCAAAAAAACGTGATGCTAAAGAAGCGATCAATAACAATCCTTATTTAACAAATGCACAGAAGAAAGAGTTAACTGACAAAGTATCGGCAGTAGTAATGACTGATCCAACAGAAGGGAATGCTACGCCAATTGAACATACTAAAGGACTTATTGATAAGATTTTTAGATGAAGCATTAGAAAAAAACGAAAGAAAAAGCAAAAAGCAATTATCGATGAAATAGATAAAAAAAGATGGTAAAGCGGGATATTTAACTGACCCAACAGCTGATGCATATAAAGAAAGAATTAAGAATGCATCTTCACAAGCTGAAATTACTAAAATTATAGGAGAAGCTCAAGCTCAAGTCTCTAAAAAAAGCCCATGATGCTGAAAAAAAGCTAAAAACAGATGCTCTAAAAAGACGAGTATAAGAAGAAAAATTGATCAAGTTCCTGGTTTAACAGATGCTCAAAGAGATGAATACAAAAAAACAAATTGATGCAGCAACAACAAGAGACCAATTAGAAGCTATCGTGAAAGATGCAGAAGTAAAAGCATATCGTGATACAGCAAAAGCAAAAAAATTGATGCGCTTGAACACCTAAATGCTGCACAAAAAGCAGAATTGAAAACACAAGTTGATGCTGCAGGAAATAAAACTGAAGTAGATAATATTGTATCAATTGCACAAGGTTTAGATTCTAAGATGGATTCTTTACAAAAAAATTAGTAAAAGAAGCTGAAAAAAAGTAAAAAGCCTCTGATAAATATACTAATGCTAATGTTCCTCAAGACAAGAAAAACTGCTTTTGACACAGCAAAAAGACGCCGCTTCAAAAAGTAGCAGATAAAAAAATACAGCTGACCCGTAAAAATGCAGCTGGTACATCAGAAGTAGCTACTTTAATTGACAATCTAGCGAAAAGCAATTAAAGAGTTAACAGGACAAGATGTAGCTGTCCCTGTATCGAAAGATGCTTTGAAAGCAGAAATTGATTTAAATAAAGATGATGCTGTTAAAAAATCACCAGCTTATGCTAAAGAAACAGATGAAGCTAAGAAAAAAAGCTTACGATGATGCTTTTAGCAAATGCTCAAAAAGTGTATGACAAGCAAGATGCTACTCAACCGGATGTGGATGATGCTCTTAATGCATTAAAACAAGCGCGTTTAGCTTTATCAGGTAAAGCAGAAGACTTCACTTTAGCAGTAAAAGATGGTGCAGCAAAAATCTCTGTTGTACCTAAAGCAGGAGAAAACTTAACAGATAAAGACGATAAAGCTGCAGTAAAAGCTAAAGTAACAGCAAACAATAAAGCTTTAGATGATACTTATGCTGTAGAATATGGAGCTATTGCAGATAAAAAAATGGTAAGACAGTTGTACCAGTAACAGTAACTCATGATGGTATTACAAGAACTGTTGAAGTACCGGTAGAAGGAGACACAGCAGCGAAAAATAACACCGAAGTAAGCACAGCGAAACTAAGTGAAGTACCAAAAGAAAATGGAACAATCACAAAAGAAGCAGACGTACAAAAAGTTAAAGACGCTGTGAAATTACCAGAAGTACCAAAAGACCAACCACAAGCAACAAAAGAGTTAGTTGATGGAGGAAAAAGTAGTACAAGGTACAGACCAAAGAGGAAACGGTGGGGCAAATAACACAGGTAAACTAGTAGTTAAAGTTGAAGTTAAGTATCCGGATGGATCAAAAGAAACCGTTGAAGTACCGGTAGAAGGAACTGATGCTGCAAAAAGCGACTCCAAAAAGTGAAAGAAGAAATCACAACAGGAGAAGTACCAGTAAGTGTTGATCCAGCGAAAGATAAAAAAAAGTAGCGGAAGCAGATAAAAAAAGCAATTACAGACGCAGTAGTAGTGCGGAAGGACAACCACAACCGACAGACAAACAAGTCAAAAAAATGACGGAGCAATTGTGGAAGGAACAGGAGCGAATGTAGGGTAAGAAAGTAGTTGTAGTAGAAGTTACATATCCGGATGGATCAAAAGATGAAGTCGAAGTACCTGTAAGAAAAAAATAACTGATAAGGAAAAAAAGCCAAATCAGACTTAACAGACGCAGCTAACACTGAAAAAAAGGTGAAATCAGCGGAGATACAACTCTAACTGATAAAGAAAAAGAAGACTTGAAAGCTAAAGTAGATGAAGTTAAGAAAGCTGCAGAAGCCAATATCGATAAAGCGAAAACACCTGAAGAAATAGCGAAAGCAACAGAAGAAGGTAAGAAAGCAATCGCAGATGTTTACAAACCACAAACTTCTAAAGGTAAATCAACAAGTATCTTCAAAGCAGAGTTAGACTTACAAACTGCTTTAGTATCAGGAAAAAGCAACTGTTGAAAAAAAGGTAAAGAGTTAACAGACGAAGAAATTCTAAAACAATTAGCACTAGCTGATGGACTAACAGCGAAAAATCACTTCTAAACCAACTACAACAGAAACAGGAACTAAAGAAGCAGAAGTGGAAGTAACACTAGCTGATGGGACAAAAAGTAACTGTAAAAGTACCAGTAGAAGTAGTAGAGTCATTAGAAAAAAAGCCGATAAAGATAACGATCTTGCTAAAAGCAAAAGAAGATGCTAAAAAAACAAGTAGAAGATGCAGCTAAAGACAAGATTGAAGAAATCAAGAAAGATAAAGATTTAACAGAAAATCAAAAACAAAAAAAGCTGAAGAAGCAATCAATAAAGCTAAAGATGAAGCTAAGAAAGCTATTGACGAAGCGTCATCAGCAGGAACAGCTAAACAAATCGCAGATGAAGCTAAAGAAAATATTGAAAAATATAATCCAAAAGCTGATGCAGAAGTTAAGAAACCGGATGTAACAAAACTTGATGAAGAAAAAAAGCGAAAGCAAAAGCTGAAATACTAGAAGAAGCTCAAAAAAACGCATAAACGAAATCAAGAACAATAAAGATGTATCAGATAAAGAAAAACAAAAAGCTATTGACGCTATTAATAAAGCAAAAAGACAAAGCTATAGAAGACATCAACAAAGGTCAATCTAAAGATGAAATCGATGCAGCTAAAGACAATGGTATTAAGAAAATAAATGAAGTTCAACCGGAAGAATCTATCGCATCTAAATTTGAACCTAAAGTTCCGGAAAAACAAAGTAGAAGTGAAAAAAATCCAACGAAACTTTCTAACGAAGAAAAAAAGAAAGAGTTCGTCAAAATATTGAAGGTGTAAACACATTCCCGGATGGAACTACAGTAGATGTTAAACCGGATGGAACAGCGGTAATCACATATAAAGACGGTTCAACTGACACTATTTCTAAAGATAAATTAGTATCACCAGCTAAAAAAGATGAGGGTACAATCGCTTCAAGAACAGAGCCAGTTATCCCAGGGAAAACACAAGTAGGAAATACTACGAAGTTAACACTAGAAGAACAATCTGCGGTTAAAAAAGCGGTTGAGGGTGTGAACAACTTCCCATCAGGAACTACAGTAGAAGTAAGACCCGGATGGAACAACGGTAATCACATACCCGGATAAATCTGTAGACACAATAACAGGAGACAAACTTGTAGAAAAATCTACAAAACAAACTACTCCGAAAGCTAAAACAGAAGCAGAGAAAAACCCAGCGAAAACTCCGCGTTTAACACCTGTTGAAAATACTCACAGCTTAACACCGGCAGAACAATCTGCAGTAGCAACTAAAGTGAAACAAGCTAACCCAACTGCTACAGATGTTAAGGTATCTAAAGACGGAACAGCGACATTAACATATAGAGATGGATCAGTAAACACAATTCCAGGAACAAGTCTAGTAGTTGCCAAAGATACTGATAAAGAAGCTGCAACACAAGCAGCGCAAAACCCAGCGCAAGTACCAGCAACTACAGAAGTAGGAAATGCTCACAGCTTGACACCAGAAGAGCAAGCAGCAGTAGCAACTAAAGTGAAACAAGCCAACCCGGCAGCAACAGTTACAGTATCTAAAGACGGAACAGCGACATTAACATATGGCGATGGTTCAGTAAATACAATTCCAGGAACAAGCCTAGTAGTTCAAAAAGAAGAAGTCCCAACACCTGCTCAACCAACAATAGCTGAGAAAACAAAAGTAATCATCCCAGCTAACCCTACAAAAGTAGTAGAAGCAACAAGATTAACAGATAAAGAAAAAGAAGCTGTTAGAAAAGCTGTAGTAGAAGCTAACGGATTCGGAAGTGATGTTAAAGTTGAAGTAGCAGGAGATGGAACAGCAACAATCATCTTTAAAGATGGTTCGGCTATTACAATCCCAGGAACAAGTTTAGTAGCACAAGATTCAAAAGCACAAGATAGTAATAAAACAGATGCTGAAAAAACAACTGTTAAAGCACCAACTCAAAGAGTAGAGGTTAAAGACATAACTCATTTAACAGTTGAAGAAAAAGAAAAAGTTAAAGTTGCTATTTTACAAGCGAATGGTTCAGCTTTAGATGGAGTTAAAATCGAAGTAGCAGGAGATGGAACAGCAACAGTCACATTCCCAGACGGTTCAGTAGCGACAATTCTAGGAAAAGATACTGTTCGACAGTCAGCAAAAACTGAACCAGCAATCGAAGAAAAACCAGAATATACACCAGAATCAACACCAGGTGAAGATAACGGAGACAATACTAAAGGTGGAATCCAAGAAGCATTAGCGCATACTGGATTAGATAATGCTAGTGGTGTAGGATTATCAGGACTAGGATTAGCAATGTTAGGTGGATTACTTGCAGCAAGGCGCCGTAAAGAGAAATAATCGTTAACTAACTATTAGAAATCGATAGCCTATAGCATAATAAAAAAATGAATTTGGAGTAGGATACAATCCTGCTCCAAATTTTTATCTTATAATCTTCGATTGTAGAATAATTTTGAGGCGTGAAAAAAACTTTATCCTGAATTAAAATTTTCATAAGCAAAAAAATTAGCATAATTTATAAAACAGGAGTAAAAATTAAATCTATAAAATATTAGGAGATAAAAAAACATGGAAAAAAACATTTGAAGAATATTTAGAAAATTTTTAAAGTAATTGATTCAAAAACTGCTTTTTGATAAAATTGAATCAAAAAGAGAAATTTATTTTTATTTATTGGAAGATCATCATGCCCATTTTGTAGAAAAATTCATGCCAAAAATTAAGTGATGTTGTAGTGTCTAGTAAAGTAGAGGCTTTCTTTATTAATTCTCAAGATTTTTTTCTGATGCATCAGGTATTGAATCATTACGTGATAAATATTCAGTAAGAACTGTACCAGGTTTATTAGTTGCGGAATCGGAGAAGTTAAAGTAGTTTGTGATTCTAGCTTATCAGTTGAAGAAATCGCAACATTTATTAAATAATGATTACGTACTCGTCTATTTTTATGTGAGGCGAGTTTGTTGTTTTTATAAAACTAGCTACTGAGTAAGAATTCGTTAAATATTAAACAAATTGTAACATTAAAAATACTGAAAAAAATTCTATTTTTAAGTGATATAATAGTAGTTATAAAATTTTTACTAAGTAAATAATTTTTAGTCTATATTATAAGTAGTCATAAATTGATGAGGTGATATTGTGAAAAAAATGAAAAAGTTAGAAATTAAAAAAATTTAGTTTTTTTAACTACGGAACGTCTAATGTGCTTAATGATATTTCTTTTGACGTTCCAAAGGGGGAATTTGTTGCTATAGTAGGTAAGAGTGGTGCTGGTAAATCTACTTTACTGCGCTGTTTAGATTTGTTAAACAAGCCTGACTCGGTGAGATAAATATATCTGGAGAAAATATCATTAATTTTTAATAAGAAAAAAATTGAAGTTGATTCGTAGGGAAATAGCCTTTTATTTTTCCAAGATTATAATGTTTTTAGATAATTTATACACTGTAGAAAAATGTTTTGACACCATACTTAGTTAAAAAAAGTCTTTAGCTGGTCTTTTTGTTAGGTTATACTAAAGAGGAATACAATGCGGGTGTTGCTTATTTAAAGCAGGTAGGATTAGAAGATGAGGCTTTTTAAAAAGTCGAAATATTTATCAGGTGGACAAAAAGCAAAGAGTGGCTATTGCTAAAGCGTTAGCTCAAAATCCAAAGATTTTTGCTAGCGGATGAGCCTGTAAGTAGTTTGGATGAGAAAAAAATACTACACTTATAATGGATACCTTTTAAAAGATTAAATAAACAAAAATGGAATAACAGTTTTAATAAATTTACATGATGTAAATCTTGCGAAGAAATATAGTACAAAAAAATTTTTAGGTTTGAAAGACGGAAAAAGTTTTATTTTTATAAAGACTCTGATAAGGTGACGAAAGATGAATTTGAAGAACTTTATAGTTAGAAAATATATTACCAAATTATTATCAGTTGGATTTGTAGTATTCGTACTTAATATTGCCCTATAAGGAATATGATACAAAAAAACATTTTTCACTAGGTTTCAAAAAGAATACATAATTTGCTTTGGGAGAATGTATCCTATTGATTTTTTTCAATTTTACCGGAACTAAAACAGCTGATAGTTGAAACAATAAATATTGCTTTATTTTTCATCTATTTTTAGCATTATGCACAGCGTTATTGTTGTTGCCTATATTGACTAATGTATTATTTAGATTAAAAATTATACCTAAAGTTTTTAGTGCAGTGTTTTCATTTTTTAGAACGATGCCATTTTTGATTATTGCTGCTATTTTAGTGAGCCTTTTTAGTACTGGGGTATTTAGTGGATTTGTAAGTATTTATTTAATTAACTTGTTAACTGCTGCAAAATTACTTAAGGAATATGCAGAAGAAGTGGAACTTAAACAACTCGAAGCTATGGAATCATTAGGTAGCTCGAAGTTTGTTATTTATAAAAATGCAATTTTATCTAATTTAAAACCGCAGGTAATCTCTGTCTACTTTTTAACATTAGAGTCGAGTATTCGTGGAGCTAGTGTTTTAGGATTAGTTGGTGCAGGTGGAATTGGTCAAAGATTATGGCAAGAATTAAATCACTTAAGATATGATAGAGTTTCTATTATTGTCATTGCATTGGTTATTCTGATATTTATTATTGACCTTATAAGTTATTATTTTAGAAATTTACAAAATGCGTCGCAATTAACTTTCGATAAGTTTATTCTTAGAAAAAAAATTGTGAGAGTCGCTATTCCTGTAGTTGTAACAGGGAGTATAGTTTATGTTACTAAGTTCATAACTATAACGCAAGAAAGATTTTTTATAGGTCTAAAACAACTAAAGGTGCTAGGAAATGGTATAATAAACCCTGATTTAGCGTATGCACCTAAGATGTTGAGTGAGTTATTAGTAAGTATAGAAATAGCATTTAGTGCTACGATTTTTGCTGCAGTAACAGCGATATTTACATCGTATTTATCATCAGTAAACCTTTTTGGAAAATATAAAGCTCTTAGTATGAAAGTTTTTATAAATATACTAAGAACATTTCCACCTATTATTGTGGCGTTGATTTTCTTTAGAGGATTTGGACCGGGAGCGATAAGTAGCTTTTTCGCATTATATATATATACCGTTGGTGTAATGACGAAGATGTATAATGAGGTATTAGAGGGGATAAATAATAATATATTATTAATGACTAAGAGCTTAGGGCTAGGTAGTTTTGTTAGTTATGTCAAAATAATATTTAACGGTTATTTTCCTGAGTTTGTAACTATTGTACTGTACAGATTTGAAGCAAACATCAAAAATTCAACTATTTTAGGTATGGTAGGTGCAGGTGGAATTGGACATTTGCTCGTAAATAATATAGAATATAGAAACTGGAATAGAATATCTACATTATTAATTGGACTATCGTTATCGATAATTATTATTGAAAAATATATCTTATTTCATACGAATGAGAGTAAAAAAATAAAAAAATATAAGATCAAGGAGATATAAATGCGCTTAAAAGTAGGAAAAAAATAGTTAATACTCATTCTTTAAAAAGGAGAGGTGAAGGTTATTTCATCAACTGATTTTTGAAGAACAACGTTTCAAAAAAAGGTAGTGAACTATTGATAACTAGAGGAAATCAAGTTGTAAAGGAAGTAGTTGTAGAAAGTTACAGAACTCATAAAAAAATAATCTTTTAGTAAAATTTGAAGGAATTGATACAGTAGAGGAAGCGGAAAAAAATTTAAAAATTTACAAATAAAAAAATTGATTCTGAGAATATTGGAGAATTAGAAGAAAAACGAATTTTTATTTCCATGAAATCATCGGATGTGAAGTCTTTGACGAAAACGAAAAAAACATTAGGAGAAATCGTTGAAATTCTTACACCTGGTGCAAAATGATGTTTGGGTAATAAAATCTCAAAATGGGAAAGAAATTTTGATTCCTTACATAGAAGATGTTGTGAAGAAAAATTGATATAGAAAACAAGAGAATTGATATTGAAGTTATGGAAGGATTAATCGACTAATGAAAATTGATATACTTACATTGTTTCCAGATATGTTTGATTCACTAAATCACTCAATATTAGGAAAAGCAAAAGACAATAATTTATTAGATATAAATATAGTCGATTATCGTAAATTTTTCCGAAATAAACATAATCAGGTAGATGATTATCCATTTGGTGGTGGTCAAGGAATGGTATTGAAACCAGAGCCGATATTTAACGCTGTAGAAAGTTTAGATAAAACGGATAAAACACGTATTATATTATTATGTCCACAAGGGGAAAGATTTAGTCAAAAAAAAGCGGAAGAACTTTCTCAAGAAGAACATTTAATTTTTATTTGTGGTCACTATGAAGGTTATGATGAAAGAATTAGAGAATTTCTAGTAACTGATGAATTGTCTATAGGTGATTTTATTTTAACTGGTGGAGAATTTGCGGCCATGACAATGGTTGATAGTATAGCAAGACTTGTCCCAGATGTACTAGGAAAAGAAGAATCTCATAAAGATGATTCATTTTCAACAGGTCTTTTGGAATATCCACAATACACAAGACCGAAAGATTATATGGGAATGTTAGTTCCGGATGTATTAACTAGCGGTCACCATAAAAAAATATAGAAATTTATAGAAAAAAAGAAAGTTTACGAAGAACACTGACTAGGGCGTCCGGATTTACTGGAAAATTATGAATTAAGTAAAGAAGAAGCCAAATTACTTGATGAAATAAAAAGAATTAAAAAAATTAACATAAAATAAAATGACATAACTATATTTTTTTGATGTATAATATTAATATAGTATGTATTGTAAGCACAGGAGGATTAGAAGTAATGACAACTTCATTTGAGGAATTATTAAATAGCTCAGAAATGCTGAAAAAAGGAGACAAAGTAACTGGTACAGTATCTAAAATAGATAATGATAAAGTATACGTAGATGTTGCAGGAGCACAATATGACTGCGTAATCTTACGTAATCAAATTACAAGAAAACCATTTGAAAATATTGAAGAAGTGTTATCAGTTGGTGACGAAATAGAAGCTCAAGTAACAGGAATTAGAGCTGATCGTGAAAAAAGATCAGAAGATGTTCCAGGTGTAATCTATTTATCACACAAAATCTTAGAAAATGCTGAATATAAAAAATTAGTAGAATTATCATGGACTGGATTAATCGAAAAATTTGAAAATGGTGAATTAATTCAAGCAACAGTTTCAGGACAAACTAAAGGTGGATTATTAGCTGATGTAGAAGGATTACGTGCGTTTATTCCTGGTTCATATATCGACACTAAATTTAGAAAAAGACTTATCTAAATTTGTAGGAAATGAATACACATTCAAAATTGAAGAAGTAGATAAAGCTAAAAAAATAAAATTATCTTAAACAGACGCGTTATTTTAGAAGAAGAAAAAGCTAAAAAGTTAGCAGAAGTTTATGGAAACATTAATGAAGGTGATGTAATCGAAGGTAAAGTTAGTCGTATTACTGACTTTGGAGCATTCGTTAATATTGGTGAAGTTGATGGATTATTACACATCTCAGAAATTTCTCACGCTCGTGTAGAAAAAGTTTCTGATGTTCTATCAGTTGGAGATACTGTTAAAGTTGCAGTTATCGCTGTCGATAAAGAAAATGAAAAAGTTTCACTTTCTGCAAAAAAACATTATTACCAACACAATGGGAAGTTGCTCGTGCTACAATCAAAACTGGTGATGTATTAGAAGGTGTTGTTCGTAATACAACAGCATTCGGAGCTTTTGTGGAAGTATTACCTGATGTAGAAGGATTAGTACATATTTCTCAAATTTCTCACGACAGAGTGACAAAAGTAGAAGACGTTCTTAAAAAAGGAGATAAAGTTACAGTTAAAGTTTTAGAATTTGATTTTTGAAACAGAAAGACTATCTTTATCAATTAAAGAATTATTAGAAAAACCAGTTAAAGAAGAAGTTAAGGAAGAAGCTGAGTACGATACTTCTTACTTAAAAGATGAAGATACTTCATTTAGCTTAGGGGACAAATTTAAAGATATCGAACTTTAATTTGAAAAATAAAGAAATAAAGGCAGTAGATAGGCTTGTCTATTGCTTTTATTTTTTAGGTATTAGTGGAAGTTGAAAGCACTAAGGGGCTGACTCAAAAGTCCTAAAATTCAACAAAGTTTATATGAAAACTCATAGACGCAGTGATTTGTTGATATCTAAATTCGTTTTATAAAAAGCTTTTTTTAAGTATCTAATAAACTGTGCGGGGGTGACTCGACAAAATCTTGTTTCTTAAGAAATCACGATTTTCAAGTCGCTCCCTTTTAATAGAACTTTAGGTAATTCAAATGAAAATATATAGATATGGAGGTAAAAAAACATGGCAAAACCAACAGTTGCGATTATTGGTAGACCGAATGTCGGTAAATCTACAATCTTTAACAAGATTATTGGTGATAGACTTTCTATTGTTGAAGATGTAGCAGGTGTAACTCGTGATAGAATTTATTCAAAAAGCAGAATGGTTAAATTATTCATTCTTTATGATAGATACAGGAGGAATCGAGTTGGAAGATACTCCGTTCCAAAAAAACAAATTAGAGCACAAGCAGAGCTAGCAATCGATGAAGCAGATGTTATAATTTTCTTAACAAATGGTCGTGATGGAGTAACTAGTGATGATGAGGAAGTTGCTAAATTATTATATAAAACAGACAAGCCAGTCGTGCTTGCAGTAAATAAAATTGATAATTTCGATATGAATCATATGATTTATGATTTCTATTCACTAGGATTTGGAGACCCATTCCCAATTTCAGGTTCTCATGGATTAGGTATTGGAGATTTATTAGATGAAGTTTGTAAAAAAACTTTAAGGTACTTGATGAAGAGGAAGAAGATGAAAAAAATCAGATTCTCTCTTATTGGGCGTCCAAATGTCGGTAAGTCTAGTCTAATTAATACTATTTTAGGTGAAGAGCGTGTTATTGCATCTGATATTGCAGGAACTACGCGTGATGCAATCGATACTGATTTCAGACATAATGGAGATGAGTACGTTGTAATTGATACAGCGGGTATTAGAAAACGTGGTAAAGTATATGAAAGCTGTGAAAAATATTCTGTATTACGTTCACTAAAAGCAATCGAACGTTCAGATGTCGTCTTAGTTGTTCTTAATGCTGAAGAAGGAATTATTGAACAAGATAAGAAAGTAGCTGGATATGCACATGAATCTGGTAAAGGTGTAATTATAGTTGTAAATAAATGGGATGCAATCGCAAAAGATGATAAGACTATGAAAGAATTTGATGAAAAAATTCGTGATAGTTTTGCGTACTTAGATTATGCAAAAATTATATATGTTTCTGCAAAAACTAAACAGCGTGTATTTAATATTTTCCCACTAATTAAAGAATCATATGAAAATAGACAACGACGTATTCAAAGTTCAACTCTAAATGAGATTGTTGTTGATGCTGTTGCTATGAACCCAACACCGCAAGATAAAGGTAAGAGGCTTAATATTTTCTATGCTTCTCAAGTTGCTATTAATCCACCAACATTCGTGTTCTTTTGTAAATTATCCGGAGCTTATGCATTTCTCTTATGAGAGATTTTTTTAGAAAATAGAATTCGTGATTCATTCAATTTTTGAAGGAACACCTATTAAGCTATTAGCACGTCAAAGAAACTAATAATAAGAGTTAAATTTTTTTAGTACGATCTAGAAGTGAATTTACTTTTTGGATCGTATTTTTTTATTTTTTTAAAAGATAATATGAAAAGAAATTGAAAATAAATTGTAAAGTATAGAAAAATTAATTACTTTTTATTATCAATGGTAAAATTTAGTCAAAACACTAGCAAATAATTTTTAGAACATGGTATAATTCTTCTTGTATACTTTACTAATTAGGAGGTAATCTATATGCCATTAGGATATTATGGAATGTCAGGAAGTTATATAATTTACTTTTTACTAATTATGCTGATTCCTTTATGGGCGCAATTTAAAGTAAAAAGAACATACGAAAGATATAAAAAAGTAAGAACAAAATCAGGTTTAACTGGAAAAGAAGTTGCAGAAATTATAATGCAAGCAAATGGAATTACAGGTGTTAAAGTAGTAAGAGGTGAGGTTGAATTATCAGACCACTATGATCCAACTAATAATATAGTTGTACTATCACCTATAGTTCATGATCAACCTACAGTTGCTTCAGTAGCGATAGCAGCTCACGAGATTGGGCACGTTATTCAAGATAAAGTAGCAGATTATAAACCAATGAGATGGAGACATGCTCTAGTACCTTTAGCTAATTTTGGTGGAAACTTATCAACAATTCTTATTATGGTAGGATTCTTATTAACAGGATTAATCAGGGAAATTTGGTTATACAGTTGCTTGGATTGGGGTAGGATTAATGTTATTTGCAGTACTATTCCAAGTAGTAACATTACCAGTTGAGTTCGATGCTTCAAAACGAGCTTTAGAACAAGTGGTTGATTTAAATATCGTAGATGATCAAGAACATAGACACTGTCGAAAAGTTCTAACAGCAGCAGCTTTAACATATGTTGCAGCGGCAGTTGTAGCTTTGATGGAAATGTTAAGATTCGTCTTCATATTACTAAATAGTAGTAATAGAGATTAATAAATGATAAAAAAAAGATTGTCAATGAAAATTGGCAATCTTTTTTGAGGGTTGTATTCTTAAAACTTTATGGAATATATATTTGACTATTAATTTACATAGAAGAATTTAAATATACTTGTTTATGTAAATAATAAAGGTGAATATTAAACTAATATTTCTTTCATAAAAATCTATATTAGTGTTATAATATTGTAAGACTATATAGTGAAGAGGTAAAAAAATGATTTACGGAATCGGTTGTGATATTGTCGATATTCATCGTTTTGAAAAAAATATGTTGATGATAAAAAAACGACTTGAAAAAAATTATATACAGAAAATGAATTAAATGAATTTTTATAAAATAACGAATCATAGAAGAAAGATGGAATTTCTAGCTGGACGTTTTTGCAGTGAAAGAAGCTACTTCAAAAAGCATTAGGGTGTTGGACTTTCTAAAGAGTTTTCTTTTTCATGATGTAGAAGTAAAAAAAGACGATAAGGGAAAACCCTTTATACAATATAAAGACTTTATAACCCATCTTACTATAAGCCATACTGATACAACGGTCGTGGCATTTGTTATTTTTAGAAAAAGGGGACAAGATTGATGATTAATGATAGACCGACTCAATTAAGAGTGAACTTGGATGCTCTACTGAATAATTATAATGAGTTGAATGAACTTAATAATAAGAAAATTGGTTTAGCAATAGTTAAAAGCTGATTCATATGGATTAGGTGCTAAAGTAATTGCCAATCATCTTTATCAAAAATGGAGTTAGGCATTTTTGCTGCAGCGACATTAGAAGAGGCGCTAGAACTAAAAGAAGTAATTCAAGATAGTATGGTACTTGTATTAGGTGTCACAAATCCTAAAAATATTAAATACGCAATTGAAAGTAATATTTCTCTAACTTGTCCATCTATTGCTTGGCTAAGAGAATGTCTTTCTGAATTGGAAACTTTAGATAAGAAATTAAAAAAATACATGTAAAGATTGATACAGGAATGGGAAGAATAGGAACTTCTGATGTAGAAGAATTAAAAAAAGTATTGATAGGCTACTGGATTCAGAAAAAAATTGACTTTGAAGGAATTTTTCTCGCATTATTCAAATGCAGATGGCAGTGATAATAATTATGATGACTATCAAACTAAGAAATTTGATGATAGTATAAAGCTCTTTAAAAATAAACCCAAATACATTCATATTGGGAATTCAGCTAGTACAGTAAAATATAGTGATAGAAGAGATCAGTATAATATGACTAGACTAGGAGTTACATTATATGGATGTTATCCAAGTGAAAATATAGAAAAATTAGATAAGATTAAATTGGAACCAGTAGCTACATTAATAAGTAAGGTATCTCACGTTAAGAAGTTTTTAAAAGGAGAAAAGCTAGGGTATGGAGTTAGTTACGAAGCCAAACAAGACGAATATATAGCAACAGTGCCTATTGGTTATGCAGATGGCATTCTAAGGCGAGCGCAAGGTTTTAAGATAAAAGTAGGAGCAGAAGATTGTGAAATTGTAGGACGTGTTTGTATGGATCAACTCATGGTACGTTGTAGTGAAAATATAAAAGTAGGGGACGATGTTCTATTTTTTGGCGAGTATAATGGTCAGGAGATTTCAGTAGATGATTTTGCAGATTACCAAGATACAATAAGTTATGAGATACTTTGTTGTATAAATAAACGAGTTCCAAGAATTTATTATAAAAACAAAATGGAGTTATAGTATGTACGAGAAAATTACAAAAAAATTTGGCAACTAGGTTGAAATTACAAGATAAGTATATTGTAAATGTTCTTAATTTATTAGAGGAAGGAAATACAATAGCATTTATCGCAAGGTATAGAAAAAGAATTAACAAATTCTTTAGATGAAGTTGCCATTAAAGCAAATTCAAGATGAATTTAATTATTTAAAATCACTTGAAGAAAGAAAAAGAAGAAGTAATTAGATTAATTTCAGAAAAAAAGGTCTACTTACTGAGGAATTAAAAAAAGATATTTTTAGCTCAAGAAAAGCTACAAAGGGTAGAGGATTTATACCGCCCATTTAAAGAAAAAAAACGTACAAAGGCTACGATAGCAAAAGAAAAAGGTTTAGAAAAACTAGCTAATTATATTCTGAAACTTCCTAAATCATTAGAAGATTTGAATAAAGAAGCTGCTAAGTACATAAATGCTGAAAAAGAAGTTAATAACGTTGAAGAAGCTATCAACTATGCATTAGATATTATTGCAGAAAAATATTTCTGATAGTGCAAAAATACCGTGAATATGTATTAGAAAATACTAGAAAGTTTGGTCAAATTACTTCAACGCTGAAAAAAAGACGGCGAAGAAAAAGACGAAAAATTCCACATATAAAAAAACTACTATGAATTTGGTGAACAAATTTCAAAAATCGCTTCTCACAGAATTCTAGCTTTAAATCGAGCAGAAAAAGAAGGGATAATTCGCGTAAGTATAGAAAACGACAAAGATAGATTGAATAATTACATACTACGTGGTTTAACGAAAAATCGTCAAACTGCAATTAGTGATTTATTATTAGAATGTATAGCTGATAGTATGAAGCGACTAATCTATCCATCTATAGAAAGAGAAATACGTAGTGATTTAACGAAAAAAAGCAGAAGAAGATTCAGTAGTTATTTTTCTCAGAAAACTTAAAAGCAACTTTTTAATGCAAAAGTCCATTAAAAAAATAAAAAAAGTACTAGGAATAGATCCAGCTTTTAGAACTGGTTGTAAAATGGCAATTGTAGATGAATATGGTAATTTTATTGATAAAATGGTAATTTATCCACATAAACCAGCTTCTCTAGATAAGCAAGAGAAGTCAAAAAAAGATTTAATCAAATTTATTAATAAGCATAATATTAATTTAATTGCTATTGGTAATGGAACTGCATCTCGTGAAACAGAGAAATTTGTAGTAGAAAACTTAAAAGAAGCGGGATTAAAGATTGATTATGTAATTGTAAATGAAGCGGGGGCAAGTGTGTACTCAGCAAGTGATGTAGCACGTGAAGAATTCCCTGACTTTAACGTAGAAGAAAGAAGTGCGGTATCTATTGCGCGTCGTATTCAAGATCCGCTAAGTGAACTTGTGAAAATAGATCCTAAGTCAATAGGGGTTGGACAATATCAACACGACATTACTCCTAAATTCTTAGAAAAAGAACTTACTTTCGTAGTAGAAACTGCGGTTAATAAGGTTGGAGTTAATATTAATACGGCTTCTGTTTCATTATTATCTTATGTTTCCGGAGTTAATAAACAGATTGCTAAAAATATAGTGGCATATCGTCAAAAAAATGGTAAAATAGAGACTATCAAAGATATTGCAAAAGTACCTAGACTTGGGAAGAAAACATTTGAGCAATGTGTAGGTTTCTTTAGAATACCAGACAGTAAAAATATATTTGATGCTACAGGTATTCACCCAGAAAGTTATAAAGCGGCCGAAAATTTACTAAAAGAACTTAAATTGTCTACTAGAGAAGTTGGTACAGAAGAGTTTGCTAGTAAGGTAGAAAGTGTAGATAAGAAAGTATTAGCAGAAAAAATAGGTATAGGTGCAGAGACTCTTGAGGATATTATCAAAGACTTAAAACAACCATTAAGAGATGAACGTGAATCATTCTCAAAACCGTTGTTAAAATCTGATATACTGACGATTGATGATCTTCAAATAGGAGTTAAACTAGCTGGAACTGTTAGAAATATCACGCAATTTGGAGCATTTATAGACATCGGTCTTAAACAAGATGCGATGGTGCATATTTCAAAAATTAGTAAAAATTATATAAAGAATCCACTTGACGTTCTTAGTGTAGGTCAAATTGTCGATGTTTATGTAATAGACGTTGATAAGCAAAGAGGACGAGTTGCACTAGCAATGTATAAAGATTAAAGGAGGTAAAAATGACTAATAATAAATCGAAATATCTTCCGAGTATAGATAGCTTGAGAGCATTAGCAGTTTTAGCTGTTATTATTTACCATGTAGATGTAAATTATCTGCCAGGTGGATTTTTTTAGGGGTTGATTTATTCTTTGTTTTTATCAGGATATTTAATCAGTTCATTAATCATAAAAAGAGTATAAGAAAACAGGTAGTATAAATCTATATAATTTCTATATAAGAAGAGCAAGACGTCTATTGCCGGCAGTTTACTTCATGATAACTGTAGGAATAGTAGTAATGGTTATGTTTAATGGAGTATTATTGAAAAAAAGCCATCTTGATGCAATTTTTTTGGTTATATTTATTCAAGTAACTGGTGGTATATTTTTCCATAAGTTAGACTACTTTGATAGTTTTTGGATCACAAAGTCCGTTTAAACATTTATGGTCGCTTGCTATTGAAGAACAGTTTTATATGATTTTTTTCCGTTATTATTCTTGTTAATTAATAGGAAAAAGAAAGATAAGGACGGATTTCATAAGTTAAATAGAAATTTTTCTATATGTTATCTTAGGAGTAATTTTTAGTTTCGTTAATAGCACACATAATATTATTTGATATAAATAATATTAGTAGAATTTACTTCGGTACGGATACAAGAGCATTTTTCACTGCTTGTAGGAGTAGTAGGTGCAATATTATATCCAATAGACAAATTAAATACTAAAAATAACACCACAAGAAAATATTTTTATATAGTGTTGTTTCATTATTATCAATTGCCACTTTAATAACAATTATGATTTATACATCTGAATATAATACTTGGTTATATAGAGGAGGATTTTTACTTGTAGCAATCTTAGGTATAATAATCATAATCAGTAGTGGGAAACAACATACGGTAATGGCAAAATTATTATCGTTTAAACCGGTTGTATTTATTGGGAAAATCTCATATAGCTTATACTTATGGCATTTTTCCAATATTGGTATTAACAACACCTGTATCCGAAATAGGTAATCCTAATATTTTTTTACGTAATATTAAGAGTTATTCTAACTTTTGTTTTAGCAATAATCAGTTATGCATTTGTAGAAACACCGATAAGAAAACTAGGATTTAAACACTATATAAGTATTATTTATAAAAAAATTGTAAAAAAATCAAAGAAAACAAAAAAAGAATTGTAGCAAGTATTGCTATGGTAGTATCTATATTGTTTGTTATGGGGATATTTGGCAAGAGTGTTCCTTATCTTTCCACAGCTTTTGTAAAAGAGATGGATTCTAATAAAGAAAGTCAATATGTTAACAAAGGCGACAATAATCAGGATAATGAGCAAAAATCAAGAAAAATAAAGATAATAAAGAAAACAAAAGAGAAAAAAAGATGATAAACAAAAATGAAGAGAAAAAAAATATAGTTCTGTTGTTGTCATGGGAGATTCTCTAACTGTAGACATTGGAGAAAAATTCCAAGAGTTGTATCCAGGAGCGGTGATTGATGGTAAAATAGGAAGACAACTGTATGGCGCCGTTGATGAAGCGAAGGGTTACTCTCAATATAATAATGAAAATTCAGCTATTGTTTTTCCAATTAGGAACAAATGGACCATTTACAGAAAGTCAAATAGAAGATCTTGTAAAAGTTTTTTTGATAAGGCAGATATTTATTTTGTTAATATTAAAGTTCCAAGAGCTTGGGAAAAAAAACGGTAAATACCGCACTAAAAAGAAGCAAAAGAAAAAAACATTCTAATGTTACGATAATAGATTGGTACACTGTAGCAAGTAGTGGTAAAGATTTATTTGAACCGGATAGAGTTCACTTAAATCAAACTGGTATCAAAGAAATGATAACATTAATAGAAAAAAACTTAAAACGTCCAGTGGAAATTAAACAGTAAAAATACTGGAATATATATAGAAAACTAAGTGGTTGAAATTATAAATAAGCTGCTTAGTTTTTCTATTTTTTTGACAAAAAGGGAGCAGGAAAATTGTAATTAAAGTACATTTATCTATTAAAAAAATTAAATTTTTTTCAAGGCGAGTTACGGCAAAAAAACAAGCTTTTCATAGTGAAATGTTGAACTTTAATTGAAATATTAATATAATTTGTGATATAATTGTTTAGTATTATAATTTAATTAATAATGAAAAAAAGGAGATAACTATGACAAAAAGTAAGAGTAAGATATGCACCATCTCCAACAGGAAATTTACATATCGGTAATGCACGTACAGCATTATTTAATTACCTTTTTGCTAAACATTACGGTGGAGATTTTGTACTAAGAATAGAAGACACTGATTTCAAACGTAATAAAGAAGAAGGTGAAAGAAGCCAACTAAAATATATGGATTGGTTAGGTCTAGATTATGATGAAGGTATTGGGAAAGAAAAAGAATTCGGACCATACCGTCAATCAGAAAGAATCGAGATTTACCAAAAATATGCAAATCAACTTTTAGCAGAAGATAAAGCATATAAATGTTACATGACGGCAGAAGAGCTAGAAGCGGAAAGAGAAGAACAAATTGCTAATGGGTTACCACCACGTTATAGTGGAAAACACGCACACCTTACTAAAGAAGAGCAAGAAGCTTTTGAAAAAGAAGGTCGTAAGCCATCTATTCGTATCCGTGTACCTCAAGATAGAACGTATAGTTTTGACGACATGGTTAAAGGTGAATTATCATTTGAAGGACGTGATTTTGGTGATTTCGTAATCGTTAAAAACGATGGGGTTGCTACATATAATTTTGCAGTAGCGATTGATGATCATTTAATGGAAATTTCTCACGTATTACGTGGAGATGATCATGTATCAAATACGCCGAAACAACTTGTTGTATATGAAGCATTAGGATTTGAAGCACCAAGATTCGGACACATGACTCTAATCGTAAATGAAAACAAGAAAAAATTATCTAAACGTGATGAAACAATCATTCAATTTATCGAACAATATGATGATTTAGGATACTTGCCAGAAGCATTATTCAACTTCATTACATTATTAGGTTGGTCTCCGGAAGGTGAACAAGAAATCTTCACCAAAGAAGAATTTGTTAAAATATTTGATGAAAAACGTTTAAGTAAATCACCAGCATTCTTTGATAACAATAAACTAACTTGGATCAACAACCAATACATTAAAGCTCAACCTTTAGAGAGAATTGTAAACTTAGCTTTACCATTCTTTGTAAAAGAAGGTGTTGCGACTGCTGAGGAAGTAGAAAATAATAGAGCTTGGTTTGAAAAACTTATTTCTTTATACCAACCGCAAATGAGTTATGGTGCTGAAATCGTTGAATTAACAAAACAATTCTTCGTGGAAGATGTAAAATTTGATGAAGAAGAATTAGAAATCTTAAAACAAGAAACAACAGCAACTGTATTTGAAGACTTTTTAACAAAAGTAACAGCAGTTGAAGAATTTACAGCAGATAATATTAAAGGATTAATTAAAGAAATCCAAAAAGATACTGGTGTAAAAGGTAAAAACTTATTTATGCCGATCCGTATCGCTTCAACTGGATCAATGCATGGACCGAATTAAACACAAGTTTAGAATTATTAGGTAAAGAACGTGTAGCAGCTAGAGTAAAAGCAGCATTAGAACTAATTAAATAATTTATAAAAATATTATAAAAAAAGTTAAGGGAGAAATATAAAACAATAAATTATAGAGTATCTCTTAATTTTAACTTTAATACGGAAAAAAACTGAAGAAATATAAATAAAAAGTAAAGAAAATATCTTGACATTTGACGTCAAATAATGTATCATTACTTATGATATTGTTTATATATCTTCACGAGTAAGCCCCGGAAAAACTTAGTCGTTATGACAGATTTAAAACAACATCTAGGAGGAAAAAAAGACATGCGTCAAAACATATATGGCAAAAGCCATCAACTGTAGAAAAAAATGGTATGTAATCGATGCTGAAGGTCAAACTTTAGGTCGCTTATCATCAGAGGTAGCTTCAATTTTAAGAGGAAACACAAACCTACTTATACACCACACATCGATACTGGGGATAATGTTATCATTATCAACGCTGAGAAAATTGTGTTAACTGGTAAAAAAATTAACTGATAAAATTTACCGTCGTCACACAATGCACCCAGGTGGGTTAAAAGAAAGAACTGCTGGATTAATGGTAGAAAAAAATATCCGGAAGAACTTTTTAGAGTTATCTATCAAAGGTATGTTACCAAAAAAATACTTTAGGTAGAGCTCAAGGTATGAAACTTCACGTTTACCGTGGAGCTGAACACCCACACGCAGCACAAAAAAACCGGAAAAAAATACGAATTACGTGGATAATATAGGAGGAAATAATTAAATGGCACAAGTAGAATATCGCGGTACAGGACGCCGTAAAAAGCTCAGTAGCACGTGTAAGATTAGTACCTGGAACAGGGAAAGTTGTTATTAACAACAGAGAAATGCGTGAATACTTACCATTAGAATCATTAGTATTAGACTTAATGCAACCTTTAGAAGTTACATCTACTACAGGTAACTATGACGTTTTTAGTTAACGTTAACGGTGGAGGATACACAGGACAAGCTCAAGCAATCCGTCACGGGATTGCACGTGCTTTACTAGAAGTAAACCCGAATACCGTAAAGATTTAAAACCAGCAGGATTACTAACTCGTGACCCTCGTATGAAAGAACGTAAAAAAATACGGTCTTCGTGGTGCGAGACGTGCTCCTCAATTCTCAAAACGTTAATATTGGTCTTATACCAATTTGCACGTCAAGACAACAGAGAACTTTCTCTGTTGTCTTCTTTTAGATTGAGATGAAAAAAATAGATATTTATAGACACTTTTTATATTAGATAAAGAAATATTGACGAAAATAAAAAAACTGAAAAATCTATGTCTAATACGTAGTTGATTTTTCAGTTTTAAAAAAATATTTTATTCGTATATTTCAGAATCCTTAAGGGTAAAAACTACTTCTGTACCTTACGGGTAGTTATCTAATGATAGTAAAAGTATTTTTTTCCTCTATTTTTCTTCGGCTTAATCTCTGCACTTACTTGAGCAATTTTATTTAATTCATCGTATAGGTTTTTTTAAATAGTTTTGCATCTTTTTACATTGATTTTTTTGGATTAATTTGGTAGATAGGGTGTTTCACCAAACCAAGTATCTTCATTTTTTTAAAAATCAATTTCTGATTTTTTTCGTTAATTTTTCAATTTTATTGATATATCATAGTTAAAAGTATATCTATCAAAAAGTTTAGCAAGGCTACTAATGTAATCGTGTGAGCCTTTATTGAGATCGATTAACAAATTTTTAATTTAGCGCTATAGTCGATGGCATTTAGATCGAAAAATTTCAGCCATTTTAAAAAAACATCAAATTCATCATACACTTCTGAAGTTACAAAATTAATTTTTGACATCATATCCTACTCGTTGAAATTCTTGGTATTTTTTTCTAATAGTTCTTCAACTGTAACATCTTCGATATTTTTCTTTAATATTTGTAACAGATTCCTTTCCATCTTCTATAACTTCTTGTTTAGGATATTTAACAGTCAATAAATAATTCATCTAATTCTTCCTCCTTTTTAATTTAGCACAACTATTATTATACATATCTTTATCAATAATTACAATATCATAAAATAACTTATAAAAAGATTTTTCTATATAACTTAAATTGATTATGTAATAGTATTAGATTTTACTAAAATTTCTGAAAATATAGAAAATCAACCTTGACATTTATTTATAAAGTTTATATAATTAAAAAAACATAAATTGAAAAAAAGGAGGGCATTGCACATGAAAAATAATAGCAATTTCAACAAGAAGCACAGACTATAGATCTGATGCAGGTATAGATAAAAAGAAGGCTATACGTAAATGGATACTTTTCGGAAATAGCAACAAAAAGTAGGTTTTGTATTATTCCCAGTTTGTTCACAAAATGGAATAGAGAAAAATTGTAGAGATGTGTGATGGTCTAATAATTGCGGGAAGAGATAGAGATATAAACCCTAAATATTATGGTGAAGAGCCACAAAAGGGGCTTATTTATCCAGAAGATAATTATGAGGATGAATTAGACTTTAGACTTATTGAATTGTTTGAAAGGCAGAAGAAACCTATCTTTGGAATATGTAGTGGATTGCAAAAGTCTTAATATCTACTTTGGAGGTACATTAAAAACAACATATTGATGAGCATACTAGTAAAGAAAAAAATTAGTAAGGCATTCAGTAAAAAAATAAATAGGGATTCATTTTTATATAGCTTATATGGAAAAGAAAATAATGTTAATTCGATTCATCATCAGGCAATTAATAAACTAGCGGAAGGTTTCAAAGTTACAGCAGTTGCAGACGACGGAACTATTGAAGCAATAGAACGAGAGAAGTTTATCGGTGTTCAATGGCATCCGGAGGTAGATGATGAGTATAATACTTTCAAAAAAATTTGTAGAAATGTGTTAATAAATACATCAAAATAGTTGACTTATTATTTAAATAATGATAAACTAATCTTTGTGTAAAATAATAGCAGTGGATTGATTGTTATTGCCTCTATGTTATACATTTTTTAATGTGGCAACCCGTAGCCTATGCTGCTAGGCGAAGTTCCAGTTTTATAACATATACAACAACGATAATCGTGCTTTTTGTTTTCACAAAAATAAAAACAAAAAGATATAAGGAGGAGCATATAATGGCTCGTTTTACAGGTTCAACTTGGAAAAAATCTCGTCGTTTAGGAATTTCACTAAGCGGTACTGGTAAGGAGTTAGCTAAACGCCCTTACGCACCAGGACAACACGGTCCTAACTTAAGAAAAAAACTATCTGAGTATGGTTTACAATTACAAGAAAAACAAAAACTTCGTTACCTACACGGTATGAATGAAAAACAATTCCGTAAATTATTCGATAAAGCTGGTAAATTACAAGGTCTACACGGTGAAAACTTCATGGCATTACTTGCTACACGTTTAGATTCAGTAGTATACAGTTTAGGTTTAGCGAGAACTAACCGTCAAGCTAGACAATTAGTAAACCACGGACACGTTCTTGTAGATGGTAAAAAAGTAGATATCGCTTCTTACGCTGTTAAACCAGGTCAAGTAGTTTCAGTAAGAGAAAAATCTAGAAACCTTGAAATCATCAAAGAAGCTGTTGAAGTAACTAACTTCGTTCCTGAATACTTAACTTTTGATGCTGACAAATTAGAAGGATCATTAGTAAGACTTCCGGAAAGAAGTGAATTACACCCGAAATCAACGAACAACTTATCGTTGAATATTACAGCAGATAATAAAAAAATACCTCTATTAAACTTATGTTTTAATAGAGGTATTTATTTTATAAACTCGAAAAATTATGATGACTTTATGTGAAATAGTTATAATACACTATTATTTTTTTGTATTATTAAAAATATAAAAAGTTTTTCAATAAAATATTTAAAAAAAGTGTCCTTTATAATAAAAAAATTTATTTAGATAAAATTTTAATAAAACTATAAAATTGTGTTTTTTTAAAAACAAATTTATTTGTAAATATTCAAACGGTGATTAATAAAAATTTGAAAGATGAATATACTAATACAGTAAAAATGAAAAATTTTTATAACAGTGTTTTTTTCAGAATTCTTTTCTTTTAGTGATTTACCACTTATTTTCACGAAAAAAAATATTAACTGTAGTTAAAAAGAAGCCCTATTTTTACTAGAGTTTTTTTATTAGAAATATTATATTAAAAAAAGAAAATATTTTTCATTATTATTTTTCATCGAAAAAAACGCTTTCATTTTGTAAATATCTATGCTATAATACAAGTACAGAGAAAAAAATAAGGAGGTAAGGGAAATGATTATCGGAGTACCAACAGAAATTAAAAAAATAATGAAAGTAGAGTGTCTGCTATACCGGGAGTAGTACATGAACTAGTGCTAGATGGACACACTGTGTATGTAGAAAAAAAGGAGCAGGTTTAGCTTCAGGTATTTCAGATGCTGAGTATGAAAAAAAGTGGGTGCTGTTTTATTAGATAAAGCAGAAGATGTATGGAATAAATCTGATTTGATTTATAAAGTTAAAGAACCAATCCCATCAGAATATAAATATTTTTAGAAAAAGGTTTAATTATTTATACATACTTACATTTAGCAGCAGACCCGAACTAACTAAAGCAATGGTGGAATCAGGCACTATAGGTATTGCTTTTGAAACAGTAAAAGTAGGTCGTACATTACCTTTATTAAGACCTATGAGTGAAATTGCAGGTAGAATGGCAATTCAAGAGGGAACTAGATTCTTATCTAAAGTTCAAGGTGGTAAAGGGAAATTATTACAAGGGGTACCAGGTGTACAACCAGGACATGTAGTTGTTATTGGTGCAGGTGTTGCTGGAACGGCGGCAGCTACTGCAGCAGCAGGTCTAGGAGCACGAGTTACAATGCTAGATGTTAATTTAGATAGACTAACAGAATTGTCTCATATCTTTGGTGGTAAAGTAGAAACAGTTTACTCTAATAAATTAAATATTGCTAATGCTATTAAAACAGCAGATCTAGTAGTAAGTACAGTGTTAATTCCAGGAGCTAAAGCACCAAAACTTGTTACAAAAGAAATGATTAAAGATATGCCAGACGGTGGTGTTATCGTTGACGTAGCAATTGACCAAGGTGGTACAACTGAATATACTGAAGGACGTCCAACAAGTCATGACAATCCTATCTTTGTGGAAGAAGGAGTATTACACTATTCAGTAGCCAATATTCCAGGTGCTGTGGCAGAAACAGCAACATATGCATTATGTAATGCTACTGCTAAGTATGTAAAAGTTATCGCAAAATTAGGCGTTAAAGATGCAGTAGCTAAATTCCCGGAGTTATTACCAGGAGTTAACGTGGCTAACGGAAAAAGTAACGTTCAAAAGCAGTTGCAGATGATTTAGGATACGAGTATACTCCAGTGGATCAAGCTTTGTAATATAATATTAAAAAAACTGAAAATATAAAATAGTTATATTGTAGAGGAAGTGGGAAGGATGTTTATATATGTTTTTTTCCGCTTCCTTTTTTTAAAAAAATATAAAAAAATTAATTATATAGTTCAATATATCAATTTATTAAGTTATTTATTAATTTGTTTTTTTCTTTACTTACATAAGTAGATGATATAGTAGTAAATATTAATTGACTATGATATAATTAATAAATAATATTAATAGGGGAGAATATTTAAAATTAGGAGGATATTATGAGCGTTTTTAGAAAAAAATCAATTGACTCAATTTTAGCTGAGTCGAGAAACAAAACGTTAAACCCGACGATGAAAACTATGGACTTAGTTCTATTCGGGATTGGGGCTATTATTGGATCAGGTATTTTAGTATTAACAGGTAAAGCTTCAGCTGAAGCAGGTCCGGCGGTTGTATTTTCATTTTTAATCGCAGGATTAGCATGTTGTTTAGCGGCACTATGCTATGCAGAATTGGCGTCAACAATCCCATCAAGTGGTAGTACTTATACATATCTATATGTATCAGTTGGTGAAATTGTTGCCTATGCTATTGGATGGGTATTAATAGGAGGGTATGTTCTAACAGCAGCAACAGTAGCAAATGGTTGGTCAAGTTACTTTTCTCGTCTTCTAGCAGGGCTTGGGGTAGAACTCCCAAAAGAATTTTACACATTACCTGCAGCACACGGATACGGAAATATCCCTGCGATTATCATCGTATTATTAATTACTTTTATTCTATCTAAAGGAACTTCAAGTAGTAAAATGGTAAATAATCTTATGGTAGCTGCAAAAGTAGGTATCGTAATATTATTCATCGTAGTGGGTACTTTCTATGTAGAACCTACAAACTGGACTAATAATTTTGCACCAACAGGATTTAAAGGAGTTATGTTAGCTGCAACAACAGTATTCTTTGCTTACCTGGGATTTGATGCTATTTCTACTTCGGCAGAGGAAACAATTAATCCAGAAAAAGCATTGCCAAAAGCGATTATTATTACTATGATTGTTTGTACAGCATTTTATATCTTAGTATGCTTAGTATTAACTGGAGTTGTTGACTATAGTAGATTAGGAACTGGAGATGCATTAGCGTTTGTACTAGAAGAAGTAGGTCAAAATAAAGTAGCAGGTATTGTTTCTCTTGGAGCAGTTGTTGGACTTATGGCGGGTATCTTATCATTCATGTATGCGGGTATTCGTATTACATATACAATCGCACGTGATGGATTATTGCCAAAAGGATTAACAAAAAGTTAATTCTAACAAAGTGCCAAGCACAGTAACTTGGGGATTAGGAATTTTAACAGCAGTTTTAGCTGGATTCTTGCCATTAGGTAACTTAGCAGATTTAGCAAATGTTGCCTCTATTATAGCATTCGCATTAGTAAGTTATACAACTATTGTATTCTATAAAAAAATTCCCGGATTTAAAACGTGGATTTAGAGTGCCTGGTATGCCAGTATTACCGATTATCTCTATTGTTTTTATTTGGAGCATTATTATATAGTGTTACTTTAACAACATGGATTATCTTCATCGTTTGGATAATCGTAGGTATGATTATATACTTTGCATTTTCATATAAAAAAATAGTAAATTAAAAATAATAAAATAGAAGCAACTCAGCAAAAAGAGATTTCTTTGAGATCTTAATGGTTGAGTTGCTTTTTTTATAGTTATTTAATTTATACATCAGACCAAAGGTTACGTTTATTACTTTTTGGCTTTATTTTTGTGCTTTTTTTATAGCGTTCAAGGTATCTAACATCCGGTGGTTTAACATATTTAATTTCAGCTAGACCTGCAGTTAATAATTCTTCTTGAACACTTTTTTTCCATCGGTATAAACATAACATAAACCTCTATGATACTTATCTTCTTTTTGATATACATCAAATTCAATTTCTACAGTCTTAGCATTGCTTAATAGTTTTTCCATTAAGTTCACTTGCTTCAGGTCCGAATCTTTGTACTTTAACACCAGGTTTAACAGTTTCAGGAGTATCAACTAGCAAATATCTAATTTTTCAGATCTTTATTATTAAAAATTTACCACAATTGTATCTCCATCTATTTTTTTATAAATTTAACCTTATATCTTGTTGTATCTCCTTTTACTAAGATTCCATTTATAGTTGCCTCTTTATAGCTTTCGCCATGTGTATTGAAAATAGTAATTATTAATAAAGAAATGCTGATAAATAATATAAAAAAATAATATGAAAACTTTTTTTGTTCATAAATATTTCCCCCTAATTTCAATTTTAACACTTTTTAATTTAACTAATAAAGTGATAAATCAAAATTTTTAAAGTTAATATTTTTTTCTTTAAAAAGAAATAGTGTTGAATTCTGTAATAATTATAAAGTTAAAGTTCGTTAATATAATTAAATATATCGAATGTATATTTTTAAGTTTACCTTAATAACAACCTTTTTATTTAAGGTGATTCAGGAAAAAAATATTGTTTGTAAAAAGTATAAATATTATAATATTTATACTTTGTTTAACTATGTGAAACAGATATGTTGTAAACATATTAAATTGATGTTAGTATAAAATTACAATATAAAACTAAAGGAGAAATAAATATGACTAAATTAAAAAAAGAAAATTACCAAATGTACATTAATGGAGAGTGGGTAGATGCTGAAAATAAATTAGTTTTAAAAATCATATAATCCTGCTACTTCAGAATATTTAGCTAGTTTTCCGGATGCTACAGAAGGAGATGTAAACAAAGCTGTTGAAGCAGCGCAAGAGGCATTTAAAACATGGAAATACACTACGGTATCAAAACGTGCAGAGTTATTAAATAAAATTGCTGATATAATTGATGCTAATACTGAATTGTTAGCTACTGTTGAATCTTTAGATAATGGTAAACCAATCAGAGAAACCTTAAATGTAGACGTACCATTTAGTGCAAGACACTTTAGATATTTTTGCCGGCTGTATATTAGCAGATGAAGGGCAAGCAACAGTATTAGATGAGAAATTCTTAAGTATAGTATTAAGGGAGCCTATTGGTGTAGTAGGACAAATTATTCCATGGAACTTTCCGTTTTTAATGGCTGCATGGAAAATTGCACCAGCGTTAGCAGCAGGGGAATACAATTGTTTTAAAAACCATCAAGTATAACATCACTTAGTTTATTAACATTTATTGAATTAATTCAAGATGTTCTTCCAAAAGGAGTATTGAATGTAATTACAGGTAGTGGAAGTAAATCAGGAGAATTTCTAAAAAATCATCAAGATTTAAATAAACTAGCATTCACAGGTTCTACAGAAATAGGTAAAAAAATCGCTGTTGCCGCAGCAGAAAAACTAATTCCAGCAACATTAGAATTAGGTGGTAAATCAGCTAATATTATTTTTAGATGATGCTGATATTGAAAAAGCGCTTGATGGAGTTCAACTAGGTATTTTTATTCAATCAAGGTCAAGTATGTTGCGCAGGTTCAAGAATTTTCGTACAGGAAGGAATCTATGATGATTTTGTAGCAAAAGTTAAAGAAAAATTCGCGAAAATTAAAATCGGTGATCCACTAGATCCAAATACACAAATGGGTAGCCAAATAGATGAAAAACAAGCAGAAAAAATTGTTAATTATATCGAAATAGCTAAAAAAGAAGGTGGAGAAGTGATTGTTGGTGGAGAACGATACACTGAAAATGGTTGTGATAAAGGTGCATTTGTTAAGCCAACATTAATCACAGGTGTAAACAATGGTTGTCGTATATCTCAAGAAGAAGTGTTTGGACCTGTATCGGTAATAATTAAATTTAAGTCTGATGAAGAAGTTATCTCACAAGCAAATGACAGTGAATACGGACTTGCGGGTGCTGTATTTTCTAAAAATATTACTCGTGCATTAAATATTGCACGTAGAGTAGAAACTGGAAGAGTATGGGTAAACACTTATAATCAAATACCTGAACACGCACCATTTGGAGGATATAAAAAAATCAGGTATCGGACGAGAAACTCATAAAGTAATATTGGAACATTATTCACAAATGAAAAAAATATCTTAATTGATTTAAGTGATGATGTATCAGGATTCTATAATTAATAATAACTTATAGAAAGTCTATTATAAAATAGTAATTGATATGTACCCTTTTTACTGAATATAACGGTGAAAGGGGTATTTTTTTCATTATAATTATGACTGTATAATGAAATGTGCTAAATATTGTAAATTGTTTTTTGACATTTTATCTAGATATGGTAAAATAGATATTGTAAGTGCTTTACAGTAAATTTATGTAAATAGCTAAAAAAAGGAGAAATTAATATGAGTAAGAAAAACGTGGTATTTAGGATTAGATATAGGTACAGCTAGTGTAGGATGGGCTGCAACGGATACAGAGTATAAAATTATTAGAAAAAACAGAAAAAGATTATGGGGAGTTAGATTATTTGAAGAAGCTACAACAGCAGAAGAACGTAGAAATTATCGTTCAGGAAGAAGAAGAGTGCAAAGAAGGAAATGGCGCTTAAATTTACTTGAGGAATTATTTGCTAGTGAGATTGAAAAAGTAGATAAGACTTTCTTTTTAAGATTAAAAGAGAGTCAATATCACTACGAAGACAAAAACATATCAAGTTCCTTATGCGATTTTTTTAATGACACTGACTATACGGATAAAGATTATTATAAAGAGTATCCAACAGTTTATCATTTACGAGCGAAACTTATGTCTGAAAAAAATCCGATTTAAGAAAAAGTATTTTTTTAGCAATACATCATATTCAAAAAGAATAGAGGTCATTTTTTACTACAGGGTCAGAGTTTTAAAGATGGTAATTTAAACAATTTAATTAAAGAATTATTAGAACTTGATATACTTCATGTAGGATTTGATGTAACAGAGGAAATTACTGATAAAATTGCGAATATTTCATTAGAGAAAAAAAACTTTAACAGATAAGGTGAATGATCTTAAGAAACTTTATCCAAAAGAAAAAAACAATTATTAGAAGTATTTAGACTTGTTTTTTTGGAGGAAAAAAACATCACTTGATAAACTATTTGCTATTGAAGAATATAAAGATTTAGATGCTTCAATAAAAATCAATATCGTTTAAAGAAAAAAATTTATGAAGAAGTTCGTCATGATTATGAGCAAGTATTATCTAATTATATAGAGTTACTTGATTTGGCTAAGTTAGTTTATGATAGTATTATTCTATCTGATATTAAAAAAAGAAGGAAAAAAACACTATCAGAATCTAAAATGGAACTATATGAAAAAAACATAAAGATGATTTGTTAAAAACTAAAACAACTTGTGAAAAAAATGATTCTATATTATCTGAAGACAAAAAAATCGAATTATATTCAACTATTTTTTTAAAGAAGATAAAGATAAAGGAACTAACTATGTAAATTATATTCGTAAAAAGTGAAGAAGGTAAAGGTTGCAATTACGAAGACTTTAAGAAATTCTTAGTTAAAGAATTAGCTAAACTTGAAGAAAGTTCAACAAAAGAAGAAATATTCAGAGATTTAGAGTTAGAACAGTTTTTTTACCACTGCAAAGAACAAAAAGATAATTCAGTAGTACCGTATCAAATTCATAAAGATGAATTGGTAAAAAAATATTAGAAAAATGCTGCTAAATATCATAATTTCTTAGATAAAAAAAGATGAAAGTGGATATAGTGTAAAAAGAAAAAGGTACTTCAATTATTAGAATTTAGAATACCTTATTATGTTGGTACTCTAAATTCAAGTAAAAAAAGCGAAAAGAAGATGGTTTTGCTTGGTCTGTAAGAAATAAGGGATATGAACATACTCCAGTTACACCATGGAACTATGAGAAAGTTATTGATGAAAGTTCTAGTGCAGAAAAAAAATTTATCACAAACTTAACAAACAAATGTACATATCTTAAAAGGGGAAGATGTGCTTCCAAAAAAATTCTCTATTATATTCTGAATTTGCATTATTAAATGAGTTGAATGCTCTTAAATATGATGGAAATAGAATTAGTTTAGAAGCTAGAAATACAATTATAGAGAAACTGTTTAAACAACAAGGTAAAAAGGTTACAAAAACAAGTATTAAAAATCTGTTAAAAACCGAAGGATATATTGATGGTAAAGGTGAAATTTCGGAATAGATATTACAGTGAAAAAAATGATTTGAAATCATATAGAGATTTTTAAAAAAATATTCTTGGGGATAAATTTAATGCGGAACATGTAGAAAATATAATACTTTGGATTACATTATATGGTGAATCTAGAAAACTGATAAAAGCAAAAAAATAGAAGCGGTATATGGTGATATATATTCAGATGAAGAAATTGCCAAAATGTCTAGATTAGTATATAAAGATTGGGGAAGATTCTCTAGAAAACTATTAACAGAAATAGTGAGTAAAAAAACTATATAATGAAGAAACTGGAGAATACTAAACATTATTGGAGCAATGCGCCAAAAATAATATTTTATTTATGGAATTATTGGCGGATAGATTTGATTATTTAGAACAAATTACAGGTTATAATAAAGAATTACAACGTGATGTAACAGAGATAACACCGAAAATATTGGATGATTTATATGTCTCACCATCGGTTAAACGTTCTATTTGGCAAACTGTTAGAATAGTGGAAGAACTTAAGAAGATTATAGGTTGCTCACCTACGAAAATCTTCGTAGAGACAACAAGATCGAATCAGGATAAGAAAGCACCAACAGATTCTCGTAAAAAAACAATTAGAATTATTCTATAAAGCTGTAAAAAAAGATGTGAAAGAGTTAGAATCAGAAGTAGGAGCATTAAATTTTTGAGGTATTAAATGAAAGACTGAGTTCTGAAGAACCATCGAAACTTAAGGCGAAGAAATTATATCTATACTATACGCAGTTAGGAAGATGTATGTATAGTGGTGAAACAATTGATATTACTCAATTATATACTAACGCATATGATATAGATCATATCTATCCACAAAAGTAAAGTTAAGGATGATAGTTTTACAAATACAGTATTAGTAAAAAGAGAATATAATGCAGCTAAAACAGATAGATATCCATTAGGTTCTGATATCCAAACACCTAGCAATAGAAGATTCTGGAAATTTTTAAAAGAAAAAGGTTTAATTACGGATGAGAAATATAACAGATTAGTGAGAACAGAAGAATTCTCAGATGAAGAATTAACAGGTTTCATAGCACGTCAATTAGTAGAAACATCACAATCAGTAAAAGCAGTAGCTGGAATATTAGGAGAATTGAATCCAGAAACTTCAATTTGTTATTCTAAAGCTGAAAATGTTTCTAGCTTTAGACAAAACTTTGGGAAAATTAAAGAAGGTAATAGAAAATCTGAAAATACTGAACAGTTAATCAAAGTTCGTGAAATCAATGATTTTCACCACGCCAAAGATGCTTACTTAAATGTTGTAGTGGGTAATGTCTATGATACTAAGTTTACACGTAATGTATTTAATTTTATTAAAGATAAGAAAGATGGAAGAAAGTACTCACTAAACAATGTGTTTTTATGAAAATGCTTCTAATTCTAATACGGTTGCATGGGAAATGGATAAAACTGTTCATCAAGTAGAAAAAAAGTTATGAATAATAACAATATTCTAGTAACAAGAAGAATATCTGAGCAAAAAGGGCGGTTTATTCGATGCAACGGTATACAAAGCTAAGATAGCAGCTAAGGCAAAAAGAAGGGGCATATTATCCACTAAAAAAACATCCAATTCAGTAGTGAAAGACGTAACTAAATATGGTGGATTTACAAAAAGTTAAAAATAGCTTATTATTCAATTTTTTTGAATATACCTTAGTTAATAAAAAAAGGCGAAGAGAAAAATAACAAGAATTATTCCAATACCAATATATATTTCTCAAAAATATTAAAGACGATACTACATTAATAGAGTTTGGTAGAAAACAAATAAATATTAAAGAAGGAGAAGAAATTAAGGACTTCAACCTAAAAATACAGGAAGTTGTGTATAGGGAATTTAATAAATATTGACAATTACATCTATTATGTTGGCGGTAAGACTGATGATAATTTCCTTTACGACAGTGCAGTGCAAGTCGTTATAGATAAAGAAAGTGAAGAATATATAAAATTATTATCTAAATACCAAAGTTGGAAAAAAAGAAAATAAAGACGGAGAATTATGGGAAACTATTACTTCGGAAAAATATTAGACTTTATAATATCTTGGTAGAAAAAAATGAATACAAGTGTATTTACAAATAAAAAAACATAGTAAATATGTTGAATTAATTGACCAAACTACAATTAATAAATTTAAAAAGTCAAAAAGAAGAAAAATCAGTCCAAACTTCTATTAGAAATACTAAATCTTATCACAAATAAAAAAACTACCTTTGATTTAAAAAGATATAGGAATTAAAAGTAGGAAGAGGTAGATTTAGCTTTAATTTGACAAAATTAGATAAATTTATCGTAATAGAACAATCAGTTACAGGATTTTTATGAGAAAGAAATAACAATAATAGGGGATAAAAGAAAATGACATGGAGAACAATAATAGTTAGGGATAGGGCAAAAGCTAGATTATAGCTTAAACTTCTTAACGGTTAGAAAAGAAGCGGAGACTAGAAAAGTTAGTCTTAGTGAAATATACATGATTATTATAGAAAGCACAGCGGTATCAATTACCGCCGTGCTTTTTAAATGAACTAATAAAAAAACAAAATAAAAGTAATATTTTTGTGATGAAAAAGAGAAATCAAGCTCAGAATTAATACCATACTATGGTAGTCATGATACAAGTCTCAAATATAAAAAAATCAATTAGACTGGACTGTCGAAAGTAAAGAACGAATATGGACAAGAATAGTCTATGAAAAAAATTCAAAATCAGATGTTATTACTAAAGAAATTAGGTAAAGAAGAGTATAAGTTATTAGCACAGTATCTTACTGAATTAGAATGGAATGATAATACCAATAGAGAAGGACACGCAGCCAAGGTTTATTTTTAATGCTATGTTCGGTTTGGATTTTTAGTAGAAACAAAGAATGCTTTACTAATGTAGCGTTAGATTATGGTTATTCAATCATATTATCTGCATTTAATAGGGAAATTGTATCGTGTGGATATTTTTACTCAGTTAGGATTATGCCACAGAAATCCATATAATAAATTTAATTTAGCCAGTGATTTTTATGGAACCATTCAGAATATTGATAGATGAAACAGTATTTAATTTAGAAGCTGATGAATTTACTAAAGAACATAAAAAAACATACTAGTCAATATTCTAAATAATACAGTTGAAATTGATGATAAAGAACAAACGGTAGCCAATGCGATTAAAAATATATGTTCGTAGTTTGTTCACGGCATTAAAAAGAAAATGATTTAGACTACATAAAGATGTATAAGTATGAGTTATAGATTTATGAGAGTGTTAGTAATGTTCGACCTTCCTACTGAAACATCTCTTCAAAGAAAAAAATTATAGAAAAATTTAGGAAAGCGCTAATTAAAAAAATGGTTTTATTATGATGCAAGAATCTGTTTATGTAAAATTAGCTATGAATCAAGGGAGTGCTGATTTAATTGTAAAGAGTATTAGGAAAATTTGTCCGGAAGAAGGCATAGTTCAAGTTTTACAAGTTACGGAAAAAAACAGTTTTCTAAAATGGAATTTCTAGTAGGAGAGAGTCAAACGGAATATGTAGACAATGATGAAAGGTTAATCGAGCTATGAAGATTATTAATAAAAAAACTGGCAGAGAAGAATTGAAATTGAAGAAAATACAATCTATACATTAGTATTTGAAAATAAAAAGATATTTTTAGAGAAAATATTATTGAATTAATTAACCAACATAAAAGGTAATGAAGGGAGTTTTATTATTTCAAATAACTCTAAAGAAATAGAATTTGCTAAGGATAGTCATATAATTACTGATATATTTAGTATTGATATAAATAGTAAAAAAAGTATTAACTAAAATCTATTCAACTTTATTAAAAATTAGTGGTAGAAGATGTTTCTAGATATAACGAATTATCAACAAATATTAAAGTATATTTTTGAGAAATTAATATTTGATAGTTTTTTTAGAAATTGAACAAGGGGAAGAAATTGATATGATATCTTTATTAAAAGCTTGGAGATTTCAAAATACATGTGAGACAATGATGATATTTTTAGATAAATTTATAAAGTTCTTAAAAAGTTTTAGCAGAATTATGTAATTGTAAAATTATTTTTTTGTAGTAGGACTTCATAACGTTTTTCACAATAGATGAAATAAAAAGAAATTTATAAAGAAGTATGTTTGAATAAGATAAATATCATTAACATAGAATATCAAAAAGTTTGAAAAATATATCTAGTGAAAATTATAGAGAAATAGTTTATATTTTTTTGATAAGGATAATTGTGAAATATAGTATTGCATTTTTTTATTAAAAATACTTGTATAATATAGTTAGATTCAAAATTTACATTCAAGTTCAAATAAAGATTTTTATCTAAATTGCCTCCGGGCTGGATCGGTGTCGATCCATTTTTTTATACCTAAATTCAAAAATTTCTGTTCCAAATCTCAATTTGAGGTTTGAGAGATATGTAAATTTTGAATTCTACAAAACTGAAGATGTGTTAAACAGTAAAAAAACTACTTGTTTGAGAGATATGTAAATTTTTGAATTCTACAAAAACAGCGAGCACTCAAAGATTTAATGCAACACCGTTTGAGAGATATGTAAATTTTGAATTCTACAAAACTAACCATGGATGATAACGTAAATGATTTTCGTTTGAGAGATATGTAAATTTTGAATTCTACAAAACAATAATTCTTCTGTTATTTCCAACATCATAGTTTGAGAGATATGTAAATTTTTGAATTCTACAAAACTATCGCACAAAAATAAAAAGAATATATATATCGTTTGAGAGATATGTAAATTTTGAATTCTACAAAACGAAATTAGAAAACAAATTGCCGTTCAAATGGTTTGAGAGATATGTAAATTTTGAATTCTACAAAAACTAAAAAAATTAAAAAGTAGGTGCTTTGTTTATGTTTGAGAGATATGTAAATTTTTGAATTCTACAAAACTATATTACTGATAGTAAAAAAATTTAAAAAGCTGTTTGAGAGATATGTAAATTTTTGAATTCTACAAAACAGAAAGATTATTTTTTTATCTGATACTATTGCGTTTGAGAGATATGTAAATTTTTGAATTCTACAAAAACAATGAGAAATGTAAAATCACGTGAAAGATAGTTTGAGAGATATGTAAATTTTTGAATTCTACAAAAACTTGTAGTTATCATTAACAGCTATTCTAAGAGTTTGAGAGATATGTAAATTTTTGAATTCTACAAAACTGGTGTATTTAGATGATAAGTACTAACATTGTTTGAGAGATATGTAAATTTTGAATTCTACAAAAACAGAACACTTAGACTTTTTTACACGAAGGCAAGTTTGAGAGATATGTAAATTTTTGAATTCTACAAAACTTTAAGTTACTTTAATTATATATCAACGTGGTTTTGAGAGATATGTAAATTTTGAATTCTACAAAAACATTGATGTTAATATTAAAGAAGTGGTGGGGTTTGAGAGATATGTAAATTTTGAATTCTACAAAACTTTTTCACCCCCTTTCTAGTCGAAAGGTAGCGTTTGAGAGATATGTAAATTTTTGAATTCTACAAAAACTTAGTTTTAATGACGCAAAACGTCTGATTGTTTGAGAGATATGTAAATTTTGAATTCTACAAAACATAAAAGTAAATGCACTTGCTAGAGAGAGTGTTTGAGAGATATGTAAATTTTGAATTCTACAAAACTATATTTATTGCTTCACTAACTAAAGTACGTTTGAGAGATATGTAAATTTTTGAATTCTACAAAACAGTTTACAGACAAGTTAAAATGTACGATAAGTTTGAGAGATATGTAAATTTTTGAATTCTACAAAACTAATTCTCTGTACGTTGGTTCTGTGTTTGAGTTTGAGAGATATGTAAATTTTGAATTCTACAAAACGAAGAAAAAAATTATAAATAGTTTACAGCTTGTTTGAGAGATATGTAAATTTTTGAATTCTACAAAACTAGTCATTGTTTTTTTACCTCTCTTATACTTGTTTGAGAGATATGTGAATTTTGAATTCTACAAAACAAATGATTTGACGCACACAATACAAAGGGGTGTTTGAGAGATATGTAAATTTTGAATTCTACAAAACAATTATTTCATTCCTTCTAGTGCAGTTGTGTTTGAGAGATATGTAAATTTTTGAATTCTACAAAACAGTATTCCTATGATACCACCTATAGTACCTGTTTGAGAGATATGTAAATTTTTGAATTCTACAAAAACTATTTTTCCTATTTCTTTTCCTTGCTTCCTGTTTGAGAGATATGTAAATTTTTGAATTCTACAAAACTGCTAATTGGACAGTTGGTGGCAATTTACGTTTGAGAGATATGTAAATTTTGAATTCTACAAAACTTCAGTATGTGTTTAAAGACACTACTGTTGTTTGAGAGATATGTAAATTTTTGAATTCTACAAAACATAGTAGCTAATGAAGGAGAAACTACTTTGTTTGAGAGATATGTAAATTTTGAATTCTACAAAACAAAACAGGGGGTATCATTTTGGTTAAATTGGTTTGAGAGATATGTAAATTTTTGAATTCTACAAAACATGCGAACGGGTCTAATTTTGATACTAACTGTTTGAGAGATATGTAAATTTTTGAATTCTACAAAACATGCGAACGGGTCTAATTTTTGATACTAACTGTTTGAGAGATATGTAAATTTTGAATTCTACAAAACAAACTCACAAGGTTAGCGTATCCGTTGAAAGTTTGAGAGATATGTAAATTTTTGAATTCTACAAAAACTAAAAAAAGTCACGTAAAAGGTAAAGATAGCAGTTTGAGAGATATGTAAATTTTTGAATTCTACAAAACTAAAAAAAGTCACGTAAAAGGTAAAGATAGCAGTTTGAGAGATATGTAAATTTTGAATTCTACAAAACCATGATATTACAAGATATAATAATTTTTTTCTGTTTGAGAGATATGTAAATTTTTGAATTCTACAAAACATTTGGCACTTATAAATAACATCTTTAATAGTTTGAGAGATATGTAAATTTTTGAATTCTACAAAACTCATCAAAATGATTAGCTAACTCACTTTTTAGTTTGAGAGATATGTAAATTTTTGAATTCTACAAAACTTTCAGCATTATCTAAAAAGTGGAGCAATTGTTTGAGAGATATGTAAATTTTTGAATTCTACAAAACGAGAGCTTCGAGAATGTTCCGAGGGTAATGTTTGAGAGATATGTAAATTTTGAATTCTACAAAACAGTAAGGCTAACAGAAACGCTAGCAGCTTTGTTTGAGAGATATGTAAATTTTGAATTCTACAAAACATTCCTTTTTAAGCGTAAGTCTAACTAACTGTTTGAGAGATATGTAAATTTTTGAATTCTACAAAACGACGTCTGTTGTATCTAGTGCGTCTTGCTGGTTTGAGAGATATGTAAATTTTGAATTCTACAAAACAAAAAGAACTATAAAAAAAACACTTGAGTTTGAGAGATATGTAAATTTTTGAATTCTACAAAACTATTGCTTTTACTAGTCAAGAAAGTGATTTGTTTGAGAGATATGTAAATTTTTGAATTCTACAAAACTCATATATGAAGACCCTGATTTCACAAGTGGTTTGAGAGATATGTAAATTTTGAATTCTACAAAACTTAGAAGATATTGAATTATTTAGTACTGTTGTTTGAGAGATATGTAAATTTTGAATTCTACAAAACACTAAAAAGTAATGAAGCTAATTCAGATGTGTTTGAGAGATATGTAAATTTTTGAATTCTACAAAACTCATTTAATAATCTCCTTTCTTCTCTATAGTTTGAGAGATATGTAAATTTTTGAATTCTACAAAACAGTTTTTTTAAGTATGTAAATAATGGTCTACTGTTTGAGAGATATGTAAATTTTGAATTCTACAAAACAATGTAATAAGGAATTGTTGTTACTACTACGTTTGAGAGATATGTAAATTTTGAATTCTACAAAACAACGTGCATAAATGCTGACGGGTCATTTAGTTTGAGAGATATGTAAATTTTTGAATTCTACAAAACAAGAATTTAGGATATAAAGTCTACGATTAGTTTGAGAGATATGTAAATTTTTGAATTCTACAAAAACTTAGCTATAGCTATTTTTCCCAGCTCCCATAGTTTGAGAGATATGTAAATTTTTGAATTCTACAAAACAAGAACTTTGTTATTACACTAGCAGACGTGTTTGAGAGATATGTAAAATTTTGAATTCTACAAAACTAGTGGATGGTTTTTTTATCTAACTCACGTACGTTTGAGAGATATGTAAATTTTGAATTCTACAAAACCAGTGTTCTTTTTGCTTAACTAACTTATAGCGTTTGAGAGATATGTAAATTTTGAATTCTACAAAACTTACTTCTAGATTTTTTTATGGCACGTTGAGTTTGAGAGATATGTAAATTTTGAATTCTACAAAACAAGCATAGTACCAGTTGCTTATAACGTTGGTTTGAGAGATATGTAAATTTTTGAATTCTACAAAACACCAAATCAATAACGATTAGCACCGCTCCTGTTTGAGAGATATGTAAATTTTGAATTCTACAAAACTAAAAAAAGATAAAAACAAAAGTAAAAAGGAAAGTTTGAGAGATATGTAAATTTTGAATTCTACAAAAACTTACTTCTAGATTTTTTTATGGCACGTTGAGTTTGAGAGATATGTAAATTTTGAATTCTACAAAAACGCAACGATATTTAGTCCTTTGTAAGTTACTGTTTGAGAGATATGTAAATTTTGAATTCTACAAAACTCCTGGGGGTACTCCATTTTTCTTTCGGACCGTTTGAGAGATATGTAAATTTTTGAATTCTACAAAACAAATTCAACAGTAAATAGAAAAGGGTTAATGTTTGAGAGATATGTAAATTTTTGAATTCTACAAAACAGAAAAACATTTGAAAACAAGTTGAAAATAAGTTTGAGAGATATGTAAATTTTTGAATTCTACAAAACATTGCCATAACAACAGTTTTAATACCTTCCGTTTGAGAGATATGTAAATTTTGAATTCTACAAAACGAATAGGTTTACCAACTAAATATCCTTGCTGTTTGAGAGATATGTAAATTTTGAATTCTACAAAACACTAAAATTAATTTATATCCGTTGGGGGCTGTTTGAGAGATATGTAAATTTTGAATTCTACAAAAACAATTCTATATATCCATTTGCGAATACTTCCGTTTGAGAGATATGTAAATTTTGAATTCTACAAAACTATTACATAGATAAATAAAGACCTCCCCATGTTTGAGAGATATGTAAATTTTTGAATTCTACAAAACTATTACATAGATAAATAAAGACCTCCCCATGTTTGAGAGATATGTAAATTTTTGAATTCTACAAAACAAAGTGCAACGTTTAAATTTTTTTAGAAATAGGTTTGAGAGATATGTAAATTTTTGAATTCTACAAAACACGCTCATAGTTACTAAGAGTATCTTTACTGTTTGAGAGATATGTAAATTTTTGAATTCTACAAAACTAGAATTCCAAGTGTTTACTGCGATACTTGTTTGAGAGATATGTAAATTTTGAATTCTACAAAACTGAAGTACTTAAATGACTAAGGTATCCGAGTTTGAGAGATATGTAAATTTTTGAATTCTACAAAACTGATAAATATGTTAAATTTAACGGATATGGTTTGAGAGATATGTAAATTTTTGAATTCTACAAAACTGATATGATTGAAAATTATACAGAAGTAGAGTTTGAGAGATATGTAAATTTTGAATTCTACAAAACAACATTATCAAGAGTATTTTTTTACTAGCTTTGTTTGAGAGATATGTAAATTTTTGAATTCTACAAAACTAAACATTTCTTAACGGAACACCAACCATTGTTTGAGAGATATGTAAATTTTTGAATTCTACAAAACATAATAAAAAAAATATGAAATTAGGATTAGGGTTTGAGAGATATGTAAATTTTTGAATTCTACAAAACCAAAAATTCGAAAAAAAGAAAAAAATTACAAGGTTTGAGAGATATGTAAATTTTTGAATTCTACAAAACTAAAATTATTGACAATAAAGGCTTTTGTTAGTTTGAGAGATATGTAAATTTTTGAATTCTACAAAACAGGAAAGACCAACATCTAATCAATGGGAAAGTTTGAGAGATATGTAAATTTTTGAATTCTACAAAACACAGATACACAAACACACGCAAGTAATGCTGTTTGAGAGATATGTAAATTTTGAATTCTACAAAACGGGAGGTAGCTTAATGATAGATCAAGCAATGTTTGAGAGATATGTAAATTTTTGAATTCTACAAAACCCTTTCTTTTTGAGAATCGTTATATAGATGTAGTTTGAGAGATATGTAAATTTTTGAATTTCATCAAGATATTCACCAATGCAGTCAGGGAATACTGATGTTTGAGAAATATGTAAATTTTGAATATATTATAAGATTTTTAGATGAGGAAATACAATCTAAAAATCTTATTTTTTTACTCAATAGTAGATAAGATTTAAACTCTAAGGAAAAGAAAAAAAGCGTTCACGTTAATTTCAATAAACGTAAACGCTCGTTAGTATTCTCTTATTTCGTTATCTCCTCAATAATCGTTTCTAATTTCATAGATCGACTAGCCTTAAATAAGATAACTTCGTTTTCATGTTTGTTATTTTTTAGATATTCACTAACTTCCGCTGTAGTAGGGAAGTGTAGTGTTTTTTTATTTTTATCGTTTTTTAATTTGTTTAGTAATGTTTTTCGGCTAATTCTCCGACACTAATTACTAGGTTAATATCTTTTGTATTGTTAGAAATGTATTCACCAACATCTCCGTGGAAGTTAATTTCATTTGGTCCAAGTTCAAACATACTTCCTAATACTAGAGTTTTATAATCAAAATCATCAAAGCTATTAACAACATCAACAGCAGCCTTCATAGACGTAGGACTAGCATTATAAGCATCGTTAATAATTAGAGAATTCTTGGTGTAAGGTATGCTTTGTAGTCGCATTCCTGTGATTTCCACCGTATTTTTCAATAGCTTTTTCGGATTTCTTTGTTAGTTAAACCGATTTTACTTGCGATTGCAGTTGCAAACATAATGTTATATAAATTATGTTTACCTTTTAGTTTAGTGAAGTATTGTTCCTCACTTATATTTAGTTTGAAATCAATCTTATCACGGGCAATAGTATAATTTTTCTAAAAATAATATCATTATAGCTACTTTCACCGCAAGCTGTAGCTTTAATATCAGATGATTCTACTAATGTTTTTTTAAAAAGTATCTCATCTCCATTATAAACGAAATATCCGTCTTTTTTTCATGCCATTAGTAATTTCAAACTTAGCTCTAGCAATTCCTTCTCGTGATTTGAAGAATTCTATATGACTTTCACCGATATTAGTAATTACTGTATAATCAGGTTCAACCATTTTTGATAAGAAATCCAATTGACCAAATCCATCAGCTCCCATTTCAAGTACTAGTATTTCACTGTCCTCTGGTGCTGCAAGAATAGTTAACGGGACTCCAAGTTCATTATTAAAGTTTCCTTGTGTTTTGTGAACTTTGAATTTTGTAGAAAGGACACTGGTAATAATGTCTTTTGTCGTAGTTTTTCCATTGCTACCTGTAATAGCGATAGTTTTAGCTTTTAAGCTATTTAGATAGTATTTTGCTAAAGTTTGAATAGCTTCATAGCTATCGTTAACATAGATAATATTATTATCAGATTCAAAAATCCTCTTTTAGAGATAAACTTGCCGCTGCACCTTTTTTTCAAAGGCGCTTTCTATATAGTTGTGTCCATCTACATTTTCACCCAAAAATGGTATAAATAAATCACCTTGTTTAACTTTTTCTACTGTCGATAGCGATGCCAGTAATTTCTACATCGTTAGTAATATTTACTTTTTTTGCATTTAATATTTTTTTCTAAATCTGTAACTAAATATTTCATGGTTAATCCTATTCTTCAGTTAATAAGTTTTTACGATCTTCATAACGTTCAACAGCAAGTGCGAATAGTTCTTCGATAATTTCAGAATAACTTACATTTATGTTTGCCCATAGAGAAGGGAACATTGAGAATGGAGTAAATCCAGGCATTGTGTTTACTTCGTTAATGAAAATTTCTCCTTCTTTGTATAGAAGAAGTCAGCTCGTACCAATCCAGAACCACTGATTGCACGGAAAGCAGTAGCTGCCATCTCTCTAAATTTAGGGTAAAGTGTAGTATCAATTGGTGCAGGAATATCCATACGAGATTGTCCATCAGTATATTTTGTCTCGTAATCATAGAATTCTGTAGTAGAGATATTTACGATTTCTCCAGGATCGGTAGTTTTCACTTCGTTATAACCTAAAACCGCAACTTCGATTTCTTTAGCACCTACGGCACCTTGTTCTACTACGATTTTTTTGTCAAATTTAAGAGCTTCTTCAATACCGTGAACTAAAGCTTCTACATCGTTACAACGGCTAATACCTACAGAAGAACCTAAGTTCGCAGGTTTAACGAATACAGGATATTTTAGATTATCATTGATTTCAGCGATAATAGCGTCTTTTTTATTTTTCCATGTATACTCGATAAAGTGAACGTAAGGAAGTTGAGGTAGATCATATGCTGCGAATAATTGTTTCATAACGACTTTATCCATACCAGCAGCACTAGAAAGTACGTTATTACCAACATAGGCAATATCCATTATTTCTAATAGCCCTTGAATAGTTCCATCCTCACCATTTGGTCCATGAAGAACAGGGAAGATAATATCAAACTTACGTCCATCTTCAAATAGTAATCCACTAATATCATTATCAAAATTAGAGAATATTAGGTTGTGTTGATCTGTTACTTCAGAAGTTATTTTTTTCACCACGAGCCCAAGCTCCTTCTAATGAGATAAAGATTGGGAATACATTGTATTTTTCTTTGTCAATTGCGTTAATTATTGATTTTGCTGTTAATAGTGATACAGAGTGTTCAGCACTCTTACCACCGTATATAATTCCAATATTTTTGTTTAGTCATGTTTTAATCTCCTAAGAAATAAAAATTGTATTTGTCTTTAATTATAATGCATTTTATTAAATTTATTTATGCATCAGCTATAATTTATCTTTGTCGAATAAGATATAAAAAAATTAGCATATCTTATTATACCATAAAAAAATTCAAAAAGTGGAGTAAATTTTTAAGATATAGACTAAAGTTTTTTTAAAAAAATTAAAACAAATAAGAATATTAATAAAGCAGCCACATAGTATTATGATATCAAAATAGTAAAAAAAATAATATAGTAGCATCTGTTATAAAATTTATAGAGTATATTCTAAAGTTTATATTTTTTTCTTTAAGTTCTGCAATAATATCACGTAGTTTCGCAGCTTGTTCAAATTCAAATTTTTTTCTGCTGCAGCAAACATTTGTTGTTCTAGTTCTGCTAAATGTTCTTCAATATTGTCATCAGTAATGTTAGTAGTTTCTTCAAATTCCGAAATTCTTCGTCTTTAATGATCTCTTTTTAGGGCTAATAGAATCTCGAATACCTTTAATAATTGTTTGTGGAATTATTCCGTGTTCTTCATTATACGCCATTTTGGATCTCACGACGACGATTTGTTTCATCGATTGCTTTCTTCATACTTTTTTTGTAATATTATCAGCGTACATAATTACTCGTCCGTTAGCATTACGTGCAGCACGACCAATAGTTTGTAGTAACGCCTTATCCCCACGTAAAAATCCTTCTTTATCAGCATCTAAAATAGCAACAAGAGATACCTCAGGGAATATCTAAACCTTCACGCAGCAGGTTGATACCGATAAGAATATCAAACTTACCTAGGCGTAGATTTCTAATTATTTCTGTACGTTCTAATGTTTTTATGTCAGAATGAAGATATTCAACTTTTAGCCCATTTTCTTTCAGATAAGCAGTAAGAGATTCTGCCATTTTTTTCGTAAGGGTAGTAATAAGAACACGTTCTCCCTTAGCGATAATTTTTTTCAGCTTCTTTTTGTTATATCGAATACTTGATCACTAACAGGACGAATATCTATGATTGGATCTAATAATCCTGTAGGGCGAATGATCTGTTCAGTGATTTTTGAGCTTTTTTCTAATTCATAATCACCAGGTGTTGCTGATACAAAAATTGCCTGATTAAGCTTTTTCTCAAATTCCTCGAAGTTTAACGGTCGATTGTCTAAAGCTGTAGGCAATCTAAATCCATAATCTACTAGTACTTGTTTTCTAGCTCTATCTCCATTAAACATACCACGTACTTGCGGAAGAGTAACGTGCGATTCATCAACGACTAAAAAGCCAATCCTCCGGGAAGTAGTCTAGTAAAGTATAGGGTGTGCTACCAGGCTCACGTAATGTAAGATGAAGTGAGTAGTTTTCTATACCAGAACAAAAGCCCATTTCTTCCATCATCTCTAAGTCGTAGTTGGTACGTTGTTCAAGACGCTGAGCTTCTAAAAGTTTATTTTCCATATTTAGTACTTTTAATCTGTCTTCAAGTTCAGCTCGTATTCTCTTAATAGCCTCTTTAGTTTTTTTCATCTCCAGCTACGAAGTGACTGGCAGGATAAATTGCTATATGCTCAAGTTCACTTAGTACTTCACCAGTTAATGGATTAATCTCACGAATACGGTCGATTTCATCACCAAACATCTCAATGCGAACAGAATTTTCACTACGAGAAGCAGGGAAGATTTCAATTACATCCCCACGCACCCTAAATGTACCACGTGTAAATTCAACATCATTCCTCATATATTGAATGCTTATAAGTTTTTCTAACATTTTATTTCGAGAAATTTCATCGCCAACTCGCAATGATAGCACAAGAGAAGAATATTCCTCAGGAGATCCAAGCCCATATATACAGCTAACACTTGAAACAATAATTACATCATCACGATCAAATAGAGAAGATGTTGCACTATGACGTAGTTTATCAATTTCATCATTTACCGATGAATCTTTTTCTATGTACGTATCTGTTGAAGGAACATAGGCTTCTGGTTGAAAGTAGTCATAGTATGAAACAAAGTACTCAACACGATTGTTTGGGAAAAATTCTTTTAGCTCATTGTATAATTGTCCAGCTAGTGTTTTATTATGAGCTAGAACTAAAGTAGGTTTTCCTACATTTTTCACGATATTAGCTATAGTGAAAGTTTTTCCAGTACCAGTAGCTCCAAGTAATGTTTGATATTTTTCTCCATTATTTAATCCATCTGTAAGTTCAGCTATAGCGTTTATCTGATCACCTTTTGGATCATATTTACTCTGAAGATCAAAGTCAACGTGTAATCTATTAATTTCCAAAAAATTCACTCCTTAAATATAAGTTTTGCATGTTTTGTATGTCAAATTGCCTCAAAGTTTAATTATTCTATACAGTAATATTATAATATAGATAATGTGATAGTAAAAAGAGAAAGAAATTAGGAATTTATATTTATAATTTTTAAATAGCAAATTTCAATAAATATCTCTAAACATTATATAGCAATGGAATAGCTAGATTTATAAAAATACGTAAAATTAGGAGTGATTTCTAAAGAAGATGCCTGCCTAGATTTATGAATGACAGAAAAAGAGTTAGAAATATACTTATAGTGAGTAATCTGTAAAATTGTGGTTGTGATTTATAGTTTGACTAAAAAAATTGTATATAATAATTGAGAGTGATATAGAGTTATAGTTTAAATCGATTAATTCTAAATAGTCACTCTCATTTTTTTGTAGATCATGGGAATCTATTCTTAAATAAAGAAGCGGAATTTATTTATAAGTTAAATTACATTTGAAGTTTTTTTATTAATAAATCTCAAATGGCAAAAATTAATACTATAATTTCAATCACTTCTACTATATTTTTATTTTTGTTTTTTTGATTGTATATGTTAATATAGTATAGAATGAAAAAAAGGAGGAAGTAATGGATACACAAAAAAATTATATATACTTCACCAAAAAGTGAGAGAATTGATAAATTTTTTTACAACAAGAATTAGTAGATGTTTCAAGAACTAATATCCAAAACTTAATTTCTGAAGGTTATATAAAAGTAGATGGAAATAATATTAAAACAAATTTTTAAATTAAAAAGATGGGAATGTTATTACTATTGACTATAAAGAACCTGAAGAACTAGATGTAGTGAAACAAGATATTCCTGTAGATATTGTTTATGAAGATAATGATTTAATTATCGTAAACAAAGCAAAAGGTATGGTTGTTCATCCGTCGGTAGGGCATAAAGATGGAACTTTAGTAAATGCTTTATTATTCCATAGTGAATTGTCAAGTATAAATGGAACGATTAGACCGGGTATTGTTCACAGAATTGATAAAGATACGTCAGGATTATTAATAGTTGCAAAAAATGACAAAGCACATGTTAAGTTATCAGAAATGATTGCTAATAAAGATGTTAAGAGAAAATACTACGCATTAGTTCACGGTAGTATCAAACACGACTACGGAACGATAGACGCACCGATTGCTCGTAATCCGAAAGAACGTAAAGAGATGGCGATTATCGACGAAGGAAAACCATCTATCACACATTTCAAAGTTGTAGATAGATTTGAAAAATATACGCTTATCGAATGTGAATTAGAAACTGGACGCACTCACCAAATTAGGGTACATATGAAATATATCAATCACCCATTAGTAGGAGATCCAGTTTATGGTCCAAGAAAAACATTAAATACTAATGGACAAGCGTTACATTCGAAAAGTATTGAATTTAATCATCCAATCACAGGTGAACATCTATACTTTGAAACTGAAATACCGTAATATATGGTAGAAACAATGGCAAAATTAGATAAATAACTATTTATTAATACAGAAAACACTCCAAAATTTAAGTATTTGCTTGATTTTTGGAGTATTTTTTTAAGTTAGTACGTGTACTAGTATAATGAAGTATGATTTATTATAAATTAAAAAAATAAAAAAATTTTTTTAAAAAAATTTAATATTTAAAAATATGTAACTTGATTATAATAATTATAAAATTAATCATGTATACGTTAACAAAAGAAACTTGTGATATCAAAGATTTTTGGAGATTAATACGATAGAGGAAAATAAATAATTTATTAAAATGAAAAATTATTGTAGAAAATAGTTTATTTTTTTCTAAAAAGTGTAGTATTATAATATATATATTAGTAGTTATTTAAGGAGGACAAATAACATGGTATTAGTACCAGCAAAAGACATGCTTGTAAAAGCTAGAAAAGAAGGATATGCAGTAGGGCATTTCAACATTAATAACTTAGAATGGACAAAAGCTATTTTAGCAGCTTGTGAAGAAGCTAAAAGTCCAGTAATCCTAGGTGTAAGTGAAGGAGCAGCTAAATACATGACTGGTTTCAGAACTGTTGCAGCTATGGTTGAAGCTATGGTTGAAGAAATGAACATCACAGTTCCTGTTGCATTACACTTAGACCACGGTTCATACGAAGGAACTCAAAAAGCTATCGAAGCTGGATTTAGTTCAGTAATGTTCGACGGATCTCACTATCCATTCGAAGAAAACATTGCTAAATCTAAAGAAATGATCGCTTTAGCTCACTCTAAAGGATTATCAATCGAGTGTGAAGTTGGTTCAATCGGTGGAGAAGAAGATGGAGTTATCGGTTCTGGTGAATTAGCTGATCCAAACGAATGTAAAACAATGGCTGACTTAGGAATCGACTTCCTAGCTGCAGGTATTGGTAACATTCACGGAAAATACCCTGAAAACTGGGCTGGATTAAGCTTCGAAACATTAGAAAAAATCGCTGACATCACTGATGGTATTCCATTAGTGTTACACGGTGGTTCAGGTATCCCAACTGACCAAATCCAAAAAGCTATCTCTCTAGGAGTATCTAAAGTTAACGTTAACACTGAATGTCAATTAGCGTTTGCTGAAGCTACACGTAAATATATTGAAGAAGGTGGAGATCAAAAACCTAAAGGTTTCGACCCTCGTAAATTATTAAATCCTGGATTTGAAGCTATTAAAGCTATGGTTCACGAAAAAATCGACATCTTCGGTTCAAGAAACAAAGCATAATAACTACGCAATAGATAAAAAAAGGCTCGTGCTTTGCATGGGTCTTTTTATTTTTTTATAAAATTTATTTTTGAAATTATTTAAGTTATATACAAATTTTTAGGTTATAAGAACAATATTCCGAACTGAATGTATATAGTAAAAAAACCGGATAAGCTCAAGCTCTATCTCGGTTTCTTTTATTCTTGTCGCTACTATTGTTCCTAGTGCAGCGATTATTGCTGAAGCATAGAATACATATGAAGTACTAATATCCCATATTGCTCCCATTATATAAAGACCTATTGCCATACTCAGTTGGAAACAAATTGCTGTATATAAATTTTGCATATCGATAATTTCTTTATTATCGTAATCTTTATTAAGTATTAATATAAATGCAATGTGTGCTACTGCGAATGTTATCGCATGAAATGTTTGCATGATGGTAAAGACATAGATGTTTTTGAAACATTGCTAATGCCGTCCAACGTATAACAGCTCCAACTCCTGCGAAGATTAGTAAAATTTTTTTGGTTTAATTCTTTTTACCAGCCTTTTAGAGAAAATAAAGAATATTATTTCCGCTATGACTGATACATTCAGAATTACTCCGGATAACCATTTTGCTGATATGTTCATACTTTCGAGATATAGTGCATTATAATTGTTATATGCAGTATGAGAAAGTTGATATAAGAATATAGTAATAATAAGCAAAATTGCATTTTTTTATCTTTCAATACCCAAGCATATAAATTTTTCATTGCTATGCGATGAACTATCATCTAAGTTAATATTTTTTTACAAGTTTTTGGTTGCGGTAGGAACATAAATATAAAGAAGATTCCAATTAATATTATTAGAATATAGTACAATGCACCATTTCCTACATAACTAAGGATACCTCCGATAAAAAAATACCGATAATGGTAAATCCAAGAGATCCGTAAGTTCTAGCTTTACCATAGTCGATGTTTTTCTTCTCGTAAAAAAATAATGATGCAAGCCCCTCGACAAGAGGATTGACCATGAAATAAATCATACCAAATAAAAAAATGTAATTAATCCAAGTAATAACTTTTCATTTGTAAATTCGTAACTAATCGCAAGAAGTAATCCAAATCCAACGGATAATTTCAATGCAATATCGAAGTTGTATTTTTTTATTAAATATGGCGCTAGGAATATTCCGCTTAAGACTCTCGCTATAAATAGCATAGAAAAAGATTGAGCTAGCTTCTAACACGCTAAGATTTTTTTAACAGAAGTTAGGTACACCATCCAGAACGGTAGGAATGTACCAGTAACTAAAAATTGTAGAAAGTAGTTAGTTGATAACCAAGTTTTTGATGACATATTTACCTCCTAATGAACAAACAGTTGAACTAAAACTACTAAACTATTCATTAGAATGTGTGAAACTATAGGTGTAAGTATATTTTTAGTATGAACATATAAATAACTAAACACAAATGACATTCCAATATACACTACCATTATAGGAGATATTCCATCGTGTGGTAATGCAAAGATGAAACCTGTTATTAGGGCAGGTACTGTGAATCTAACCCAGCTTTTACTGCCAATCATAGCATCGTAAAAATATCCAAACACTGCTTTTCTAAAGAATAGTTCTTCCATTATAGGTCCAAGAACAGCTACATATAGTATAAAAATAAGGCTTCATTTTAATGATTTCAACAACGTTATTAGTGTTTTTTTACTTTTTAGTATCAAAATGGAAGAAATTAGAAAAAAATAAACCAAAAATTCCATTTATAAATCCTTGAATCAACATCATTGAAAAAGAATCCAATAACGCCGATAGCAACTAAAGTTAATAAATTATAGTTACTTTTTACCTTTATCAATATCATTAGTACCTTTTTCTTGCTAAAAAAACAAGAATAACTGTTGCGGTGAATGATAGTATAAGAACGGTTGTAACTCTTGAATCTATACTAATATTACGAGGGAGTTGTAGTGGAATTATAAAAAAACAGCAAGTATATAGATGATTCCACTAAGAAGTAGGTGGCTAACGTTGCCACGAGTAAATGAAATTCTCATAAACCCTCCTTTATTTATTTAATTAACTTCCATTATAACATCTATAATAGTCTCATACAACTGTTTATATTTAATATATATGTAAAAGTAAATATTGAAAAATAGTACTTAACTACTTGTTGTTTTTATATTTTTTTAATAATTTTTCAGAAAATTTTCGTTTATTTCTCTTGAAAGTTTATTAATTTAATGTTAGAATAAAAACATAAGTAAGCGAGCTGATGATGGTGAGAGTTCAGCAACAATATTGGCATTTTTTACAAATTAATATTGTTAAAGTTGAGTTTTTTTACTAATCAGGGTGGAACCGCGGAAATTATTTCGTCCCTAGATGTGCTACGGCATGTCTAGGGCTTTTTATATTTTTAATAATTTAGGAGGAAAAAAACAATGGAGAAAAATTTTTATCTCTTGCAAAAAAACAGAGGATTCGTCTTTCAAGGATCTGAAATTTACGGTGGGTTAGCTAACACTTGGGATTACGGTCCATTAGGAATTGAATTAAAAAATAACGTAAAAAAAGCATGGTGGAAAAAATTCATTCAAGAATCGCCTTATAACGTAGGGTTAGATGCAGCAATCTTTATGAATCCACGTACTTGGGAAGCATCAGGTCACGTAGGTAACTTTTTCTGATCCTATGATGGACTGTAAAGTTTGTAAATCACGTCTTCGTGCTGACAAACTTATTGAAGAATTTTTATTTCAATGAAAAATGAAGATGTAGTAGTTGATGGTCTTCCATTTGAAGAACTAGAAGCTATTATTGATCGTGAAAAACATTAAATGTCCAGAATGTAATAGTCATGATTATACTAACATTCGTCAATTTAACCTTATGTTCAAAACAAACCAAGGTGTAGTAGAAAATTCTACAAGTCAAATCTACCTACGTCCAGAAACAGCGCAAGGTATCTTTGTAAACTTTAAAAATGTTCAACGTAGTATGCGTAAAAAATTACCATTCGGTATTGGACAAATCGGTAAATCATTCCGCAATGAAATTACACCAGGTAACTTTATCTTCCGTACTCGTGAATTTGAACAAATGGAATTAGAATTCTTCTGTGAACCAGGTACTGAGTTAGATTGGCACAAAACTTGGAAAAACAGTTGTGAGAAATTCTTATTAGACTTAGGTATGACTAAAGAAAACATTCGTCTTCGTGACCACGATAAAGAAGAATTATCTCACTATTCAAATGCAACTACTGACATCGAGTTTAAATTCCCATTCGGTTGGGGAGAACTTTGGGGTATTGCTTCAAGAACAGACTACGACTTAAAACAACATATGGAACACTCAGGACAAGATTTAACATATCAAGATCTAACTACAAATGAAAAATTCATTCCATATTGTATCGAGCCATCAGTAGGGGTTGACCGTGTTCTTTTAGCATTCTTATGTGATGCTTACAACGAGGAAGAAGTTGGGGAAAATGATACTCGTACAGTTTTAAAATTCCATCCAGCATTAGCTCCATACAAAGCGGCTATCTTACCACTTTCTAAAAAAATTAAGTGATAAAGCTGTTGAAGTATATCAACAATTAGCTGCAGACTTTATGGTAGACTTCGATGAAACTGGATCAATCGGTAAGAGATATAGAAGACAAGACGAAGTTGGTACTCCATTCTGTATCACTTATGACTTCGAATCAGAAAATGATGGAATGGTAACTGTTCGTGATAGAGACACAATGGAACAAACTCGTATTCTAATCGCTGAATTAAAACAATACATTGAAGAAAAAAAATTAAATTCTAATTGAATAAGCACTCAGAACGATAGTTACGGGTGTTTTTATGTGTTAAAGTAATATGAAAAGGGGAAATATTTCTTGAAAGTTTGGTATTTGATTATGTAAACGTCGAAGTAAAAATATAAATAATATACAAAGTTCATATTTTTGTGTCTAAATCATTGAGGATTAGTTAAAAATATCCGATTTTTTTCTAAAGATAGCACTTGATAAATTATTTAAGTAGTAGTATAATTTTTAAGTGTAGACGTACAATACGGATCTAATATAAAAAAATATAATTAAAAATACGTACATTTAAACGAAAAAAGGAGCTTAAAGTATGAAAGTTGCGGTGATTATGGGTTCGAAATCGGATTATACAACGATGGAAGAAACTTGTAAGTTGTTAGAAGAATTCGAAATTCCTTTTGATAAAAAAGTAGTAAGTGCACATAGGACACCAGATTTATTAGTTGAATTTTCAAAGAATGCAAGAAGCGATGGCTATTCTTTAATTATAGCTGCAGCTGGAGGCGCGGCACATCTTCCAGGTATGGTTGCCTCTATGACGACATTACCAGTCATTGGTGTTCCGATTAAATCGAGTGTTCTTAGTGGAGTCGATTCATTGTATTCGATAGTTCAGATGCCTGCAGGTGTACCGGTCTTAACTATGGCAATAGGTGTAGCTGGAGCGAAAAATGCGGCTATTAGTGCCTTATCAATACTAGGAATTACTAATGAAAAGTATGCTAATAAATACGAACAATTCAAGAAAGAACAAGAAAGAATAGTATTGGAAGAGATGAAACTATGATAAAGACAATTTTACCAGGAAAAAAACTATTGGAATAATCGGTGGTGGTCAACTAGGAAGAATGCTTGCTATGAGTGCTAAGGAGATGGGCTATAAGATTGCTGTTCTAGACCCTAGTGACAACTGTTGCGCCAAAATTTTTAGCGATGTGTTTATTCAAGCGGAGTTCAATGATTTCGTAAGTGTTGAAAAGTTATGCTCAGTTAGTGATGTCATTACTTTTTGAATTTGAAAATATCGATGCCACTTCTTTAGAAAAAAACTAGAGAAAAAGTATAACATTGTCCAAAGTGCAGAAGTGTTAAGAACTACGCAGCATAGATATTATGAAAAAAAGAATTTGCTAAAAAAACTAGAGATTCCAACAGTAGACTATATATATGTTGAAGAAGATACAGATGTAGAAATAACAAAACCATATTTAATGAAAACTGTACGTTTTGGTTATGATGGAAAAGGTCAGAAAAAGATAAATTCTAGTGAAGAAGTAGAACCACATACGTTATTAGAAGAGTTCGTTAAACTTGATAAAGAAATCTCGGTAGTTGCGGTTAAAGATAAAGATGAGGTAAATATCGTCGCAGTAGTAGAAAATGAACATAGAAATAATATATTATATCGTTCAAAGGTTCCTACTACAGCAACAAGAGAACAAGAAGCACTTGCGATTGAGTACACGAAAAGAATTCTTAGTAGTTTTGACTATTATGGAGTACTTACTGTTGAGTTCTTTATAAGTGAAGGTAAGGTGATTTTTAATGAAATAGCACCACGAGTTCACAATTCGGGACATATAACGATGCAGAGTGCTACTAAGAGTCAATTTAGAGCTCATATTGAAGCTATATGCGGCTTGAAAGTTGGTAAGATAGATAGTAAAGAAACGACACTCTATAACATACTTGGTCAAGATTTAGAGTATTTTATAGATGTGTATAAAAATAAAGGTGGGTACTTACACTTATACGAAAAAGAACCACGTCAAGACAGAAAAATAGGACATATTAATTTTTACGGTGATGTAATTTTAGGAGGAAAACATGACTAATAAACGAATTTTTGTAAAAAAACGCAATGGATATAATAAGGAAGAATTACAATTACGAGATAACTTGAACTTAGAGTTTAATCTAGGTCTTGACTCTGTTGAGTTGTATGTAATTTATGATGTCTTTAATATTGATGAAGAAACTTATGAACTAGCTAAAACTTCTGTGTTTTTCTGAGATTGTTGTTGATGAAGTATTTGAAGATGTTGAGCTTAACGATGGGAAGTACTTCGCTTATGAAGTGTTACCTGCTCAATATGATCAAAGAGCTGACAGCGCAAAAGAAAGCATAAGATTGCTTAACTCAAAAAGTAAAGCAACTGTACGAAGTGGTAAGCTAGTTCTTTTTTAATAAACAATTAACAGATGAACAACTAGAACTTGTAGAAAGCTACTTAGTAAATCCTATTGAAGCTCGTAAAAAGATTTATCAATTCTTGATTTTTACACTAGATTCTACTCCAAAACCACTAAAAAGATTTAGCTGGATTCTTAGAGTTTGATAAAGATGCGTTATTAGGTCTAAAAAAAGAATTTTTCTCTAGCAATCAATATTGAGGACTTAGTATTTATTCAAGATTATTTCAAAAAAAGAAGGTCGCGTACCAACTGAAACTGAAATCTATGTATTAGATTGTTACTGGAGTGATCATTGCCGACACACTACATTTGAAACTGTGTTGGATGAAGTTAAAATTGAGTCAGAACTTTTTCAAAAAGAGATGCAAGATGCATTTGATTATTACTTAAAAAGTGCGTGATGAACTTGATCGTAATGATAAACCTATCACGCTTATGGATATGGCAAGTATTATCGGTAAATATCATGTAAAAAGTATTAAAAAGATGAAAATATTGAAGTAAGTGAAGAAATTAATGCATGTTCATTCTTTACTATTATAGAAAATAATGGTGAAAAAGAACGTTGGTTAATTCAATTCAAAAATGAAACTCATAACCACCCAAGTGAAATCGAACCATTCGGGGAGCTAGTACTTGTATAGGGGGAGCTATTAGAGACCCACTATCAGGACGTAGTTACGTATATCAAGCTATGCGTATTTCAGGAAGTGGTAATGTATTACAAAAACGTGAAAATACTTTAAAACACAAACTTCCTCAAGTAGATATAGCTAAAGGAACTGCACACGGTAACTCATCATATGGTAACCAAATTGGACTTGCGACTACTTTTGTTCGTGAATTATATGATGATAGTTATGTAGCTAAACATATGGAAGTTGGTGCTGTAGTCGGAGCTGTTAAGGACGGAGATTATAAACGTGAAACGCTTGTTGATGGTGATATCGTTGTAATGATAGGTGGTAGAACTGGTCGTGATGGTATTCAAGGTGCGAGTGGTTCAAGTGTAGAACATACTAATGATTCATTAAATACTATGTCTAGCCAAGTTCAAAAAGGTAATGCTCCAGAAGAACGTAAGTTACAACGTTTATTTAGAAAACCAGAAGTTACAAGACTTGTTAAAAAATGTAATGACTTTGGAGCTGGTGGTGTTTGTGTAGCAATTGGTGAACTTTCTGACGGTATTGAAATTCATTTAGAAAAAAAGTTCTTACTAAATATCAAGGCTTAAATGCGACAGAATTAGCTACAAGTGAATCTCAAGAACGTATGGCAGTAGCTATTGATAAAAAAGATTATGATGCGTTTGTTCGTGAATGTGAGAAAGAAAATATTGAATACGCACATGTTGCTACGATAACTGATAGACGTCGTTTAGAAATGTATTACAACGATGAAAAAGTTGTTGATATGAGCGCTGATTTCTTAGAAACAAGTGGTGTTCGTCAAAAAAATCGACAGTAACGATGAAAGATAATACTGCCGCTAATCCATTCTTAAATAAAGAAGTAACTCGTGAAAAATATCTTAAGTGAATTAGGTGAGTTAAATGTAACTTGTCAAAAAGGTCTTGCTCAAAAAAATTCGACTCTTCAATTGGTGTAACTACAGTGCTTATGCCTTTTTTTCGGAAAAACATAAACTTACACCGGTTCAAGCGAGCGTTCAAGCATTGCCAACGTTACATACAACAAGTGATACGGCGACAATCTTAACTTATGGATTTATTCCAAAAAAATTTCATACTACTCACCATTCCTATCATCTATTTATGCGGTGTTAGAATCAGTAGCAAAAGTTTACGCAGTAGGTGGAAATAAAGACAGCTTATACTTCTCATTCCAAGAATACTTTGAAAAATTAGGAACTGATAGTACTAAATGGGGTAAAGTTACTCAAAGTTTATTAGGAAGTATTTACGCTCAAAAAGAAATTGGTAGACCAAGTATCGGTGGTAAGGATAGTATGTCAGGTACTTTCAATGATTTAAATGTAGTTGAGACATTAATTTCATTTGCTTGTACACCTGTAAAAATAGCTGATGTAATAACTCCTGAATTGAAAAAAGTTGGCAATAAATTATACTATGTTCCTGTAGAAAAAGATGAAAAAGGATACCCGGATATTAAAAAAACATTAGAAAATTATGAACTTGTTCATAAATATATTAAAGAAGGTAAGATAGTATCAGCGTATGTACAAGAAGAAGGAAGTATTGCCGCTTCATTAGTGAAAATGTCACTTGGTAATGATCTTGGTTTTGAAGTTGAAAAAGAAAACATTCTTAACTTTGATCCAGCGTCTCTTGTAGTAGAAGCAACGGTAGAACTACCGTTTGAAAAATTAGGAAAAGTTAGTGAAAGAATTATAATTAATAACGAAGTGTTTATGCATAAAGATATTTACGAAGCATACACAAAAACACTAAATAAAGTTTATCCATTATATCAAAATGAAGATAAAGGCAATGTTGAAAATCTTCATACAGAATATAAAGAGAAAAAAATATTATCCGGAATATGTAGAAAATGTAAAAGTAGTTATTCCAGTATTCCCTGGTACAAACTGTGAGTACGATAGTGAAAAAGCCTTCTTAGAAGCTGGAGCTACACCTATTACAGTAGTTATTAGAAATACTCGTGAAGATGATATTGAACAATCGATAGAAGAATTCACTAAAGCTATTGAACAGTCTCATATAATTATGTTCCCTGGAGGATTCTCAAGTGGGGATGAACCAGATGGAAGTGCTAAATACATTGTAAACTTCTTAAAAAATGAAAAAGTTAAAGAAGCGATTCATAAACACCTTGCACAGAAAAAATTAATCTTAGGTGTGTGTAATGGATTCCAAGCATTGCTTAAATCAGGATTACTACCTTATGGAGAGGTTAGAGAGTTGGCAGAAGATGACCTAACACTATACAGAAATGATAGTTATGAACATATTTCAACTACAGCCTTTACTCGTGTAGCTAATACAAACTCGCCTTGGTTACAAGATTTCAATATTGGAGATCAACATGAAGTAGTGTTCAGTCATGGTGAAGGTAAAGTAGTAGGACTTAATATTAATAAATTTAAACATCTTGTTGCTTTCCAATATAGCGATTTTGATGGAAATGCTACATTAAATGGTCGTTTCAATCCTAACGGGTCAGTTCTAGCTACTGAAGGATTAGTTAGTGAAGATGGACTTATCCTAGGGAAAATGGGACACAGCGAAAGATACGGAGCTACATTATATAAAACAAATACAATAAAAGTAAAACAAGATATATTCAAGAATGGAGTTAATTACTTCAAAGGGGGAAAAAAATAATGAAACTTTTATACGAAGGAAAAGCTAAACAACTGTTTGAATGTGAAAACAATGATGAAATATATGTGCATTATAAAAATAGTGCTACTGCCTTCAACGGTGTAAAAAAAGAAGAGTTTGAAGGAAAAGGAGTATTCAATAATACAATTACTTCATTAATCTTTGAATACTTAGAAAAAAACAAGGTGTAAAAAAACACTTTATTAGAAAAGTTAATGAAACAGATCAAATTTGTAAACACGTAACGATAGTGCCTTTAGAAGTAATTGTTCGCAATATAGTAGCAGGATCTATGGCAAAAAAAATATGGACTTGAAGAAGGAAAAAAACTAAAAAAACCAGTCTTTGAGCTGAGTTATAAAAATGATGAACTAAACGACCCACTAATTAACAATGATCATGCGGTGGCATTAGAAATCGTTACAGAAGAAGAGTTAGAAAATATCAGAACTCAAGCTTTAAAAATTAACGAACTATTACAAAAATTGTACTTAGATGCAAACTTAGTACTTGTTGATTTCAAAATTGAATTTGGAAAAAAACTAAAGATGGCGAAATTATCTTAGCTGATGAGATTTCTCCAGACACATGTCGTCTTTGGGATAAAGATACAAATGAAAAATTAGACAAAGATAGATTTAGAAGAGATTTAGGTTCAGTAATGGAAGCTTATGAAGAAGTTTTAAGGAGATTAGAAAATGCGTAGTCTTAATGAAGAATGTGGAGTATTTGGTATTTGGGGACATCCTGAAGCAAGTAATATAACATACTTTGGTTTACATAGTTTACAACATAGGGGTCAAGAAGGAGCTGGAATAGTTTCTAAAGAAGGTACAACACTTAGAGGACATCGTGATCTTGGTTTAGTTTCTGAGGTGTTTCGTGATAAGGAAAAATTAGAAAGACTAGTTGGAGAAAGTGCTATTGGTCATGTTAGATATGCAACTAGTGGAAGCAATAGTATTCAAAATATCCAACCATTTCTGTTTCATTTCTACGATATGAGTGTTGGTATTTGTCACAATGGTAATTTAATAAATGCTAAAACTTTAAGAAAAAGAATTAGAAGAACAAGGTGCAATATTCCATTCTTCTTCTGATACGGAAGTACTCATTCATCTTATAAGAAGAAGTAAAAAAGAAAACTTCAAAGAACAGCTTAAAGAAAGTTTGAATATTATTAAAGGTGGATTTACGTATTTAGTATTAACTGAAAGAACTCTTTACGGTGCGGTAGATCCAAATAGTTTTAGACCTTTAGTGATTGGTAAGATGAAAAAAATGGAGCGTATGTAGCGGCAAGCGAGACTTGTGCATTGGATATCGTAGGTGCTGAGTTCGTGTGTAATGTAGGTGCTGGAGAGTTAGTTACTATTAATGATAAAGGTATAAGAATTGAAAAAAATATACTGAAGATACACAAGTAGCTATAGCTGCGATGGAGTATGTGTATTTCGCTAGACCTGACTCGAATATAGCTGGTATTAATGTCCATAGCGCGAGAAAAAGAACAGGTCGTACACTCGCTAAAGAACAACCAACACCAGATGCTGACATGGTAATAGGTGTGCCTAACTCATCTTTATCAGCAGCTAGTGGTTATGCAGAAGAAAGTGGACTTCCTTATGAAATGGGATTAATAAAAAATCAATATGTAGCACGTACATTCATTCAGCCTACTCAAGAACTTCGTGAACAAGGTGTAAGAATGAAACTATCAGCGGTTAGAGGTGTAGTTCAAGGTAAGAGTATTGTCTTAGTCGATGATTCGATTGTACGAGGAACTACTAGTAAGAGAATAGTTCAATTGTTAAAAGAAGCGGGCGCTAGGGAAGTGCACGTGAGAATAGCTTGTCCACCACTTATGTTCCCAAGTTTTTATGGAATAGATATATCTACTACAGAAGAACTTATTTCAGCAAACAAAACAAATAAAGAAATATGTGAAATTATTGGAGCGGATTCACTAGGTTTCTTAAGTGAACAAGGATTGATAGATTCTATTGGTTTAAATTATGATGCTCCTTATACTGGATTATGTATGGAATGTTATAACGGAGATTATTCAGCAGGTCTATATGACTATGAAGAAAGCTATGTTAATTCTATGACAGATATTCAAAAACAATTTCTAAAAGAGAGAGGTAGAATGTAATGAGTAAAAAGTATGAAGAAAGTGGTGTGAGTTTACAAGCAGGTTATGAAAGTGTAGAACGTATTAAAAAACATGTAGCACGTACAAAAAATCTAGGTATGATGTCGGCTATCGGTGGTTTTGGGGGAGCGTTTGACCTTAGTAGCTATAACTTTAAAAATCCAGTATTAGTTAGTGGTACTGATGGTGTCGGAACTAAATTAAAACTTGCATTTGAATTAGATATTCATAACACTATAGGTATCGATGTTGTAGCGATGTGTGCCAATGATATACTAGCTCAAGGTGCTATTCCATTATTTTTTTCCTAGATTATCTAGCAGTAGGTAAAAAAATTATCCTGAACAAGTAGAAGCGATAGTTGAAGGTGTTGCTGAAGGTTGTGTCCAAGCGGGGTGTGCGATAGTCGGTGGAGAGACTGCTGAGATGGCAGGATTTTATGAGGACGGAGAATATGATATTGCTGGATTCTGCGTAGGTGCTCAAGAAAAAGAACTATTATTAAGTACAGAGAATACAAAAGCAGGTCAAGTTGTGATAGGTCTTCCATCAAGTGGAGTGCATTCTAATGGATTCTCTTTAGTAAGAAAAAAATTTTTAAAAGATAATAATATTAGCTTAAATGAAGAATTTAACGGAAGTACAGTAGGGAAAAACATTATTAACACCTACTAAAAATCTATGTAAAAGAAGTACTAAAAGTTTTTAGATGAGGTAAAAAGTAGCTGGAATAGCTCATATTACTGGAGGAGGATTCCATGAGAATTTACCTCGTGCTCTTAAAGATGGTTTAGGTATGACTATTGATAAAAGTTCATATGTAGTACCAAAAGTATTCAAGTATCTACAAGAAAAAGGTAAGATCGATGAGGAAGAGATGTATCACATCTTTAATATGGGTGTAGGTATGGTATTAATAGTAAACAAGGAAGATGTAGATAAAACTTTATCATTAATTGATAATGCGTTTGTCCTTGGAGAAGTAACAGATGAAAGTGGAATAAAAAAATAGTATGAAGAAAGTAGCGATATTTGCATCAGGAACAGGAAGTAATTTTTGAGAAAAATTGCTGATGATGAAAGATTAAAAGACAAAATTTCAATTGAGCTTTTTAGTATGTGATAAAAAAATGCAGCGGTAATAAAAAAAGCTCATGATAGAAATATCAAAGTATTTATATTCTCTGCGAAAGATTTTTGATTCAAAAGAAGCATATGAAAGTGTAATATTAGAGAAAGTTAAAGATTTAGACTATATTTTTTTAGCAGGATATATGAGAATTATTTCACCGTATTTCTTAGAAAGATATAAAAAGACAATTCTTAATTTACATCCATCATTATTACCGAAATTTAAAGGGAAAGATGCTATCGAACAAGCTTTCAGTGCAGGTGAGAAAGAAATAGGAATTAGTATTCATTATGTAAATGAAGAACTTGATGGTGGAGAAGTAATCGCTCAAAGATCATTTAAAGTTTTAGATGGGGATACTTTAGAAACTGTTACTGAAAAAAAGTACATAAACTAGAACATAAATTATATCCGAAGTAATATTGAAGTTAGTTGAGGAGGCACTATGACAAAAAGAGCATTAATAAGTGTAAGTGATAAAAACAAATATTGTAGAATTTGCAAAAGGTTTAGAAAAAAACATGGTTTTGAAGTTATTAGTACAGGTGGAACTTATACACATTTAAAGAATAATGGAGTAAGTTGTATTAGTATTGAGGATGTTACACATTTTCCAGAAATTTTAGAAGGTCGTGTAAAAACTTTGCACCCTAAGATTCATGGGGGATTACTTTCAAAACGTGGTAATGAACTTCATAATAAACATGTAGCTGAAAATAACATTGAATATATTGACTTAGTTTGTGTAAACTTATATCCATTTGAAGCCACTGTAAAAAAAGAAGGGGTTAGTGAAGAGGAAATCATCGAAAATATTGATATCGGTGGTCCTAGTATGCTAAGAAGTGCAGCTAAAAACTTCAACGACGTAGCAGTAGTTACTGATATTAATGACTATGAAAAAGTTCTAGAAGAGCTTGAAAAAGGTGGCATAACGTATGAAACACGTCGTGCTTTGGCGATTAAAGTATTCAATACGACAGCAAGTTATGATGCGGCTATCGCTAATTACTTTAATAAAAAAAGATAATTTAGTACCTGAAAGATTAACATTATCGTATAAACTTCAAGATAGTCTTCGTTATGGGGAAAACCCTCATCAAAAAGCTTATCACTACGTACAAGATAATAATGAAAGTTATGCTTTACAAAATGCAGTGCAACTTCATGGTAAGGAAATGTCATACAATAATATTCAAGATGCTTCTGCTGCACTGGATATTCTTTCAGAGTTTGATGAAACTACATGTGTTGCTGTTAAACATATGAATCCATGTGGAGTAGCGACAGGGAATTCTGTATTTGAAGCATATAGTCGCGCATATGAAGCGGATCCTGTGTCTATCTTTGGTGGGATCGTTGCAGTAAATGGAAAAGTAGATAAAGAAACTGCTGAAAAAAATGCACAGCATCTTTTTAGAAATTATACTAGCAACAGATTATGATGAAGAAGCGCTAGAGATATTAACCAAGAAGAAAAAAATCTACGTATTTACAAGCTATCAGAAAAAAATAATAATCATGAACAACAAATTAAAAAGTGTTCGTGGTGGAATCTTAGTACAAGATTTTTAACGAGAAACTTGCTGATGAATATGAGGATGTAACTGAGAAAAAAAGTTGATGAAAGTCAACAAAGAGATATTGAGTTCGGTTTAAAAGTAGTAAAAACACGTTAAATCAAATGCAATAGTAGTAGTAAAAAGATGGGCAAACACTAGGAATTGGTGCTGGTCAGATGAATAGAGTGGGTTCATGTAAAAATAGCTCTAGAACAAGCAGGGGAAAAAGCAAGAGGTGCAGTGCTAGCTTCTGATGCATTCTTCCCAATGAGAGATAGTGCTGATATTGCGGCTGATTATGGTATTGCTGCGATAGTGCAACCAGGAGGATCTATACGAGATCAAGAAAGTATAGATGCATGTAATGAGAAAAGGAGTGGCGATGGTCTTCAGTAAAATACGTCACTTTAAACACTAATATGGCTAAAGTATTAGTAGTAGGAAGCGGCGGTAGAGAGCACGCTATCGCTTATAAATTTCATAAAGAAGGTCATGAAGTACATATGGCAGGTATTAATCCTGCAGTTGAAGAATTTGGAGTATGTGTAGCATTAACAGAAGACCAAATACCAAGCTACGCAAAAAAACAAATGGTATCGACCTTGTTTTCGTTGGACCGGAAGTACCATTAGTAAATGGATTAGTAGATGAACTACAAAAAGTAGGTGTTCGTGCCTTTGGACCATCAAAACTCGCAGCACAACTAGAAGGAAGTAAAGTATTCTCAAAAATGATGATGAGAAAATACAATATTCCGACAGCAAAATATGAAAGTTTCAATGACTATGAACAGGCAAAAGAGTATTTAAGTAAGCAAAAAGCACCTATTGTACTTAAAGCAGACGGACTAGCAGCAGGTAAGGGTGTAATAATAGCAAATACTCTAGAAGAAGCACACCACGAACTTAAAGAAATGATGTGTAATGCAAAATTCAATAAAGCAGGATCTAGCGTTGTTATTGAAGAATTTTTACAAGGTGAAGAATTCTCGCTTATGTGCTTTGTCTCTGATAGAAAAGTTTATCCAATGAAAATTGCTCAAGATCATAAACGAGCATTTGATAATGATGAAGGTTTAAATACTGGAGGTATGGGAGCATATCTACCACTTAAGAAAATCACCCAAGAAGATATTGACGAAGGGGTTAGAAATGTAGTTCAACCTATGGTTGATGCAATGAGTGATGAAGGAATGCCTTTTTATGGTATATTATATGCTGGTCTTATGAAATGTCATGACGGAGTAAAAACTATTGAATTTAACGTTCGTTTTGGTGATCCAGAAAGTGAGATATTACTTCTGTCATTAGAGAGCGATTTATACGAAATAGCAAATAATATTATAGATGGTAAAAAAGTAGAGTTAAAATGGAGTGAAGATGCTTTTATCGGTGTTGTAATGGCAGCTAAAGGATATCCTGAACACAGTGAAAAAAAGGTGCTGTTATAAATGGATTAGATAAAGTAACTACACCAGTATTCCATATGGGAACTAAGCGTATTGGCGATGATATAGTAATTAATGGTGGTCGTGTATTATTAGTTTGTGCTAGTGGAAAGACCTTGCAAGAAGCATATAAAAAAGTGTATAATGAAATAGTAAGAATAGAATGTGAAGAACTATTTTACAGAAAAGATATCGGTCATTTATCTTTATAGTATTTTTAGATAAAACGATTGAAAAATAGAACATCAGGAGATTATTGCAATGATTGAAAGATATAGTAGAGAAGAAATGCGTAATATCTTTAGCGATGAGAATCGTTTTTAAAGCATATTTAGAAGTAGAGCTTTATGCAACAGAAGCTTGGAGTACATTAGGTGTTGTACCAAAAGAAGATGTTGAGAAATTGTTCGCTAATGCAAAATTTGACCTACCAGGAATTTTAGAATTAGAAAAAGAAACAAAACATGACATAGTAGCATTTACACGTAACGTTTCGAGTTACTTAGGTGATGAGAAAAAGTGGGTGCACTATGGATTAACATCTACTGATGTTGTTGATACTGCTTATGGATATTTATACAAACAAGCTAACGATATACTCTACAGAGATTTATTAAATTTCCAAGAAGTATTAAAAGAAAAAGCATTACAATATAAATTTACACCTTGTATCGGACGTACTCATGGAGTGCATGCTGATATTAGTAGTTTTGGATTGAAATTTGCTCTATATTATGATGAATTCAATCGTCATATCAAACGTTTCAATGAAGTAAGAAAAAAATTATCGAAGTAGGGAAAATTTACGTGCGGTAGGTACATTCTCAAATACACCACCGAGTACAAGACTATGTTTGTGCAAAATTAGGAATAGAATCAAGTAATATTTCAACACAAACACTTCAACGTGATAGACATGCTGATTACTATGCAACTTTAGCATTAATCGCAAGTTCAATCGAAAAAATTGGGGTGGAAATTCGTCACCTACAACGTACAGAAGTAAGAGAAGCAGAAGAATTCTTCTCGAAAAAAATCAAAAAAAGGTTCAAGTGCTATGCCTCATAAACGTAATCCGATTTCAAGTGAGAATATGGCAGGATGTGCTAGAATCATGCGTGGATATATGTTTGCAGCTTACGAAAATATTCCGCTATGGCATGAACGTGATATTTCTCACTCAAGTGCAGAAAGAATCTTAAGTAGTGATGCAACGACATTATTAGATTATATGTTAAATAGATTTACTAATGTTGTGAAAAAAATCTAACAGTATTTACTGATAACATGATTAAAAAAATATTTACGCTACTAATGGTGTAATCTTCGCTCAAAGAACTATGAGTAACCTTATTGAAAAAAATACTCATTCTCTCGTGAAGAAGCGTATGATTTAGTGCAACCATTAGCGATGAAATCATGGTTTGAAGGTATCCCATTTAGAGAACTTCTAGAAGGAAATGAAACTATTAAAAAAATACAGTGTCTAAAGAAGTATTAGATAGCTGTTTCGATCTAAATGTACACCTTGTAAATATTGACAAAAATATACAAACGTATTCCAGGATTGGAAGATTAAAATAAAAAAATAAACTCTGAGAAGAAAAGAGGTAGATTAAATGAAGTCAGACTTTCAAATTTCAAATGAATGTGAAAAAAACATATTGCTGAAGTAGCAGGTAAATTAGGGATTAAAGAAGAAGATTTAATATTATACGGAAATCACAAAGCAAAAAAATCCAAACAAAAAAAATATAAAAAAAGATATTAGTGAAGATGCAAAATTAGTATTAGTTACATCTATTAACCCAACATCAAGTGGAGAAGGGAAAAAGTACTGTAACTATCGGTTTATCTGATGGATTAAATAGAATTGGGAAAAAAATCTTGTGTAGCACTACGTGAACCATCTTTAGGACCTGTATTAGGAAGAAAAGGTGGAGCAGCTGGTGGAGGGTATGCACAAGTTGTGCCAATGGAAGACATTAATCTTCACTTTACTGGAGATATGCATGCTATTACTACAGCTCACAATGCAATCGCAGTATTAGTAAATAACTACGTATTCCAAGGAAACGAATTAGAAATAGATAAAATCATCTTTAATCGTGTTATGGATATGAACGCTCGTGATTTACGTCATGTTAAGGTAAATGCTGGAACTGACTTAGAACGCCTTGATGGATTTGATATTACTGTAGCTAGTGAGGTAATGGCTATTCTATGTCTATCAGAAGGTATTGCTGATCTTAAAGAAAAATTAAGCAATATCCTTGTAGCTTATAATAAAAAAGGTGAACCAGTTTACCTAAAAGATTTGAAAATTGAAGGTGTTATAACTTCATTACTAAAAGATGCAATTAAACCGAATATTGTTCAAACACTTGAGAACAACCCGGCGATTATTCACGGTGGACCATTCGCAAATATTGCACATGGATGTAACTCAATCTTAGCTACTAAAACAGCTTTAAAAATATGCTGACTATGTAATCACAGAAGCAGGATTCGGAGCAGACTTAGGAGCTGAGAAATTCTTAAATATTAAATGTCGTAAAGCCGGTCTTAAAACCAAAAAGCAGCTGTGGTAGTTGCTACTGTTAAAAGCATTAAAACTACACGGAGACATCGAAGAAAAAGATCTAAAAGAAGAAAACTTAGAAGCATTAGCTAAAGGTGTTCAAAACTTAGAAAAACACATTGAAAACTTACGTAAATTCAATTTACCGATAGTGGTAGCTCTAAATGTTTTTTTGTTACTGATACAGAAAAAGAATTAGCATTCTTAGAAAACTGGGCTAAAGAACAAGGTGTTGAATTCTCTCGTACAGAAGTATGGGAAAAAAAGGTGGTCTTGGTGGAGTAGACCTAGCAGAAAAAGTAGTAAAAGCTGTTGAAGAAAATGACAAAGAACTACAATTATTATACAAAGATGAAGCATCAATTACTGAAAAAATCGAAACAGTATGTCGTGAGATTTATGGAGCTGATGGTGTTAACTTCTCTGATGAAGTTAAAGCTGAAATCGAAAGAATCGAAAGACTTGGATTCAAACATCTGCCAGTATGTATGGCTAAAACTCCAGCTTCATTAACAGATAATGCGAAAATTAAAGGTCGTCCCTACAGGGTTTAACATTACTATCAACGATGTTAAATTACGTAGTGGTGCTGGATTCGTAGTAGCTTATGCAAACAAAGTACTAACAATGCCAGGACTTCCAAAAGTACCAAGTGCATTAAATATTGATATCGATGAAGAAACAGAAACAATAGTTGGGATCTTCTAATATAAAAATATATGACAGATTAAAATTAAGAGTTAGATAATAGTTCGAGGTAAAGGGATACATATCATAATCCCTGCCTTGAACTTTTTTAGTGTACAACCAATATCTAATAAATTTAGCGGTGGTAATTCATTAAAATCGATTTTTTTCCGAAATCGTGATTTTTTTGAATCATTCTCTTTTTTTCTTTTTTTCTTGTTTTTTTAATGTATTTTTTTGTGGAAATTCAAGCTAGATTTAGTTCTTGTATGTATAAGTAACTAATGTAATTATAAAAAAATTAGAAAATTGATAATGAATTTACGGTTATTTAGTGTATAATATACTAGAAGAAATGTATTTATAAATCGTGATATACTAGCTATAACATAGATTTATTATTATAAGTGATTAAAAAAATTATGTATAATTTTGGAGGAAAATAAATGATAAGAAAAAGAAAAGAACTTACGGTTTTTTTCAGAAAGACTAAGAAATATGGATTAATAGGTTGCATAAGTTTTTGCGGAATATTAGCATACGGTGTAATGGATAATAGTCAAATAATAAATAAAGAAGCTCATGCTGCAGTAGTAAATGGTGGGGCTGATATTGTAGATGCAGATGTTCATAATAAAGAAACTAGTGGTGTTGCTATGACGTATACTAGTTTTGACAGTAATGGATCAAAACAGGTAGCTTCAGGTAGTGGAGTATTTGTCGCACCGAATGTTATGGTGACAGTTGCTCACAATTATTTAGATAAAGACAAAGATTCTGGTTCAGGTTATGTTCGCGGAGGTAATAGTGCTCAAAGCTATGTTGTTATGAACTCAGATATGGAAAAACGTAATAACACACCAGCTAATGGAACTAGCGATATCATACCAAAAGGAAATATTTATTACTATAATCAAAAAAAGAATTTGCTAAATCTTACGAAAAATGATTTAGCAGCTGTAGTTACAGAACGTCCTGTAGAGGCGATGACAAACGGTGAAGATAAACCACGTGAAATTGGTGCTGCTAGTCAAGGTGATAATATTACTTTAGTTGGTTATCCAAATGATTTTTCTTCTAAGAGATTATCAGAAGACTCTAAAACTAGATTAAAAAATGGTAAGATGTATAAAATTTCAGGTACATTATCAAGTCTTAATACAACTACAGGTGATGGTACTTATAATACAAGTGCTTTAGGAGGATTTTCAGGAGGCCCAATTTTTAATGATAAAGGCAAAGTTGTAGGTATTCATCAACACGGCACAAATACAGATGCAGGAACTGATGCCGAACAGCATGGTGGAGGTTTATTTTTCACTGATAAACATAGAGCTTGGATAAACAAAATAATAGAAGAACATGGTATCAAAGGTTGGTTTGTTAGTGGTAATGATAAATACTATTATGATGATAATCATAGGGCGTTAGTAAGCACAGAGCGAGAAATAGATGGTGCTAGATATTCATTTGATAGTAACGGTCACGGAAACTTACTATCAGGTACAGAAAAAAAGGTAAAGTAGTACTTAGAATTAAGAATGAAGCTGGAGAAAAACTAGTAGAAAGAGTCGTCGCACAGGGTGACGTAGGTTCTGCGGTTAATTACGACTTTAAGCAAGATAAGGAAAATAAGGAGCTATTCGGCAAAAATCCTAACGCGACAATTGTATCTATTGATGGAGAGGCGATCAATAAGAAGTTTAGTGAAAGTTGGTCTAAAGATTTTGTAAGCAAATTATCATTAGGAAATACATATATTGATGCTATTATTAAAGGGGATAACTTCGTTAGAACACAACCTGGGCAAGTCGATACATCTGGTAATGTTACGCTTCCTAAACCAAGTGATGAGGTAAAAAATGCGCCAAATGGGCTTCGTAATTTTAATGCGACATCTATTATAGTAACTCCTGATGGTACAAGTTCTGGTACACTAGTTGAAAAAGATTTATTACTTACAGTCGCTCATAACTTCTTGAAGTTTGAGAATGGTAAAGTGACAGAAAAAAAGCTACTGGTAATAATGATAAGAAATATTATGCAGTACTTCCGAATGGTAAAAAAAGTATTCTTTACAGATTCTGATATTCATTATTGGAAAAAAGATGATTCAGTTGTTGGATTTACGCATGATCTTGCTTTAGTTAAGTTTAAAGAGGCTGTGGATAATGTTACGCCTGCTGCTGTAAAAAAAGATGTGTCTGTAGTAAATAGTGGTGATAAAGTTTCTGTTTATGGTTTTTCCTGATGGTAAATTAAAAGCCAGTTATTGACACTAAAGTTACCGATGTAGTAGACCGTGGTGCTGGTTTAACTGGAATTGGATATACGGGTACTAAAACCAGGAGCATCAGGTGGTGGACTTTATAATGATAAGGGTGAACTTATTGGAGTACATCAAAATGGAGTTGTTGGGGAAAGAAGTGGTGGATTAGTCTTTTCTAAAGAACAACTCGATTGGGTAAAATCTTATATTGATGGTAATCCGAAAGAACCTGTATATAGAGAGGAAAAAAATGTAGACTACAGTGATGTTGCTGAGTTTGAATTGAAGGATTTAAAAGATGATTCTAAATTAAAACAATGGTTTAGTGATAGAATAAAAAAAGATAGGAACTGAAGATAAAATTAGATTATCTGTTGATGGAAATATATTATTTGAGAAAAAAATGGATACTGCTACTAAAGAAGATTTTGAGATAAAAAAACAGGATTATATAAAATTGAATCAATAGTTGAAAAAAAGAAAAAAATTCCGTTTGATACAAAGTATGTAGCGGATGAGAGTCTAAACAAAGGGGAAAGATCTGTAATTAAAAAAAGGTATTGACGGAGTAATTAAAACGACTTATATCAAGGATGAAGATGGGAATTTAACATTAGATAAAGAAGCTAAAGAATCAGCTGTTGATGAGGTAGTTAAAGTAGGGATAAAAATCTACAGAAAATACAAAGGAAATTTTTGTCAAATACAGTATATGTAGCAGATAAAGAAAAAAAGCAAGAGGACTATCTAACGAGCGTATAGAAGGTTCTAACGGTTATGAAAAAAAGAAGTTATAAAGTATACACTTAATGAAAAAGATGGAACGATAAGTGAAGCTGTAGAGAAAACAGCAAAGAAAGCAACTGATACAATAATAAAAGTTCCGGCAAAGGATAAAGTGGAAGTTGCAGAAACACCAAGTCCGGTAAGATACGAAAAAGATAGTACGAGAAAAAAAGGACAAAAACAATATTACTATTTCGGGAAAAAAAGGAACAAGAAAAAGTAACGACAACGTACGAAGTAAATCCAAAAACTGGAGAAGTAACAGAAAAGGTGGGAACTCCAGAAGTTAAAAAAGCAACTGAAACAGTAATCAAAGTTGCAGCTAAGGATAAGGTGGAAGAAACTAAAAAAGAAAATGGAAAAACAGTAAAAGTTACAACTGTATACACTGTAGATGAAAAAACAGGAAACTTAACGGAAACTGTAAGTGAAGAAGAAATCTCCCAGGATGTATTTACATCGAAGTCTGATGATGAAGTGCCAACTGTAGATGAGCCTAAATTGTTCGAAGGAGGAGTGAATTCAGAAGTAGCAACGGCTACAGAAAAATTACCAGAACTTAAAGTAGCGATTGTGAAAGATGAAGAAGGAAATATCTTAGATGTTTTAGAAATTTCTGAGAAACCAAAAGAACTAAAAAGGCTATAAATACACAGGAAAAGAAGAAGTAGATAGAAAAGGAAATAAAGTGTATATTTATGGAAAGCAAAAATCAGAAAAAAATTCCAAATATAGAGAAAAAAACTCAAACTCTACAAAGATCACAAATGTTAAATAATGATGAAAATAATAACGCGGATACTACCGCTAAAAAAAGGTAGTAATGAGAAATTAAGAAAACTCCCAAATACAGGAGAAAAAAATCACAAGAGCAAGGCTTATTAGCAGGAATACTACTAGCGACAACGTTGCTGCTGTCAAGAAGAAAAAAAGATATGTAATATAAAAAAAGAGGAGTTAGAAAATTGATTTTTAGGAATCATAATAGGAGACTCCTCTTTTATTAATGCTGCAAAAGTCTTAAAAAAATGAAAAAAATATTTATTTTTTTGTAGTGACTTAAAAAAATCGTGATTTCTTAAAAAAACAAGATTTTTGTTTAGTTACCGTCGTAGTTTATTTGATATCTAAATAGATTTCATAAAACGAATTTAGATATTAATAAACCATTGTGTGTCTATGAGTTATAATGCACACTTTTTTTATTTAGTCCTTTTAGATCAACCGCTATATTGATAATAGTTTTTTTAATGAAAACGCATAAAAAGTGAACAAACTGTGAAAATATGCTATATTGTACGATTATTTTTTTAGTTTTTTTATAAAAAAATGGTTGTAAACGTCTGTATTTATGATATAATTATTAATGGAAAAAAATATTTGCTTTCAGGAGGCGTAACTTATGTCAATAATCGTAGTAGTAGGTTCACAATGGGGAGACGAAGGTAAGGGTAAAATTACCGACTTTTTAGCAGAACGTGCTGATGTAATTGCTCGTTATCAAGGGGGTAACAATGCAGGACATACTATTAAGTTTGATGGAAAAAAACTTACAAACTTCAATTAATCCCATCTGGAATTTTTAATGAAGAAAAACTTTCAATTATCGGAAATGGTCTTGTTGTAGATCCTAAATGGATTTGCAGTGAAATCGATAAACTTAAAGAAAGCGGAGTTACTTGTAACGGTCTAAGAATCTCGAATAGAGCACACATAGTTTTACCATATCACTTAAAACTTGATGAGGTTGAAGAAGCTCGTCGTGGTGAAAATAAAATCGGTACTACTAAAAAAGGTATTGGACCATGTTATGTAGATAAATACAAACGCTGTGGTATTCGTGTAGCTGATTTATTAGATGCAGATTTATTCAAGAAAAAAATTAGAACAAAAATCTGAAAGAAAAAAATGAATTATTCAAAAAAATCTATGAAACAGATGGATTTACGGTAGAAGAAATCTTCAATGAATATTTTTGAATATGGAAAAAAATTAGCACAATATGTTACTGATACTTCTAAAGTACTAGAAGATGCACAAAATGAAAATAAAAATATCTTATTCGAAGGTGCACAAGGTGTAATGCTTGATATCGATCATGGTACATATCCATATGTTACATCATCAAATCCATCTGCTGGTGGAATCACTGTAGGTAATGGATTCGTTCCAACAAATGGTCTTAAAGTACTAGGCATTTCAAAGGCGTATACTTCTCGTGTAGGAGATGGACCATTCCCAACAGAATTATTTGATGAAATTGGTTCTCGAATTCGTGAAATTGGACATGAATATGGAACTGTAACAAAACGTCCACGTCGTATTGGATGGTTTGATACTGTAGTAATGCGTCACTCAGCTCGTGTATCTGGAATGACTAATCTGTCAGTAAACTGTCTAGATGTACTTTCAGGTCTTAAAGAAATTAAAATCTGTACAGCTTATGACTATAAAGGTGAAATTCTTACAGAATATCCAGCAAATGAAAAATATCATTAAAGATTGTAAGCCAATATATGAAACATTACCAGGCTTTGATGAAGATATCACAGGGGTAATATCTCTAGAAGAGCTTCCTGAAAATGCAAGAAAATATTTAGAAAAAAAATCGAGGAATTAGTAGGTGTTAAAAATCTCTGTATTTTCTACTGGACCGGACAGAACACAAACTCACTTACTAGAAGATTTATGGAAATAATCTAATAAAAAAATATAGATAAACTTCGAGGTGTAGAGAATTATGCCTCGAGTTTTTTTCTTAAAAATAATGGTTGTATAATAAATCCGGGACAGGATTTAATTCCATGTCTCGAATCTAACAAAGAACCCGAATTTATTGCATATAGTAAATATTAATTAAAGTTTTTATGACACATGTGTCACTTTTTATTTAAAGATAAATACTATAATTTTTCTTAAAAAAACAGTAATATGACAATTTCTTCACAAAAATACATAAACTTAAGAAAACTATGATAAAATATATGTGTAAAGAAATTAAGGAATATGTTTTTATTATCCGGAGTGTAGTATTCTTTGAAGAATTTTTGAACTTTTTAAAACTATCCAATAACTTGTAACAAAAATAATTTTTCAGTGTATTGGCGTACAAACTGTTTAAGTTTTTTTGTGATATTAATCAGTTTATTTTTAAAATTATTGAGTTTGATTTATGAAAGTATGTAAAAAAAGGATAAATCTCAAAAAAATAATATCTATACGTATTATGATAGGATTAATTTTAAAAAGCATATTTTTTTAGTCATTATAATATTAATAAATCACGTTTGTTGTGATAATATATTTTTATTCTGTATTAAAATAATATGCTATTAACAAAAAGTTTGGAAGTTTATAAAGTATTTATTAAAGAGGTTAAAAACAACTGGACGAAATAGAAACGGTTTATGAAAAAAAGGGTTAACCAAAAAAAGTCCTAATTTTTTTAAAAAAATCTATATAAAAAAACTTATATATTAATATCTAAATTCGCTTTATAAAAGTTTTTTTCGGATGTCTAATAAACTTTGTGGGGTGACTCTACAAAAATCTTGTTTCTACGAAATCACGATTTTTTTGAGTCACTTCTTTTTAGTTTTTCTGTCATGTTTGTATTATGAGAAAAAAATAGTTTAATATTAGTCTAAAACTAATAGAATTATTTTATTAATTAAGAAAACATAATTACTTATGAAAAATATATATATATATATTAAAGTTATTAAAGTAAATAGTGACATACCAGTCACTTTTTTTAAGAAAATATATCGAGAATTAACCGTTGAAGTGACAATTTTAACACTAAATGTTAAATTATGTAAATAGATGATATAATAATAGATGTCTATAAGAGTCCGTACTTATAATTATATACTAGCATTAGATGTTCTATTAGCACTTTTGGTTGTTTTTTTCGTTAATATGAATATTCTAGGGAGAGTATAGTCTAGTAGATAATAGCCAATTAGAAACAGAAAGTTAAAGTTTATAAAATATAATATTTTGTTAAGTAATGGTGTGATTATTAGTTGAAAAAAAGTTGTCAAGGGTAATTATACTTTAACAAAATTGGAGAAAAAAACCGTATTATGTACCTAAATATAATCAAGTAAAATATAATGATGATGAGAAAAAAAGTATTAATTTTTGAAGTTTATAAACTAAATTGCTAATCGGAGTATGATATAGGGCGTAAAAAAAGAGTAACTGTGTTGTGTTGTCAGTTGCTTTTTTTATTTTGTCTCCTTGCGATTTTTGGATTTAATATGATGTAGTATAAGTAATTAATGTAATAAATTTTAACATTGATTGCTTATTTTGTGTTATAATGAATATGACACTAATAAAGGAGACGGATAACTTTATGAACAATAAAAACTATTCATGGGAAAAATCTTCAAGAGTATTAGGGAGAAACGTGGAATTAAATTAAAAGATGCTGCTGGGAGTGCTATATCTGCTAGGACACTTATCAGATTTGAGGCAGATGAAACGAGTGTATCTTTAGAAATTTTTGAACAATTATTAAGAAATATAGGTATACGTTATCAGGATTATTTTTCTGAGTATTTACCTCTTGTAGAAGTAGATGAGTCAGGTTTTTTAAAAGAGGCGAATGCATTGGAAGAGGCAGGGAATTATTCTGCTATAAAAACACTTGCTATTAAAACGCTAGAAGGTAAGGACGTTTCTATGATAACACGTCTATACATTGAGCAGTATCTGGGGATTTTTCAAGAAAAAATGGTTCCTAAAATTATAAAGGAGAATAGAGAAATTGTTTTTAGATTATCTTCAAAACTTAGATAAGCATACAAAAGATGAGATGATGACATTGACTCTAATGTTGAGGGTTTTAAGAGATGATCAACTTTCTGTAGAGTTTATCCGAAGAATTATTGATGAAAATCTAAAACCAGTTGGTATTGGTGATATATTTTCTGTTGATAAAGGAGAAAGAGCATTACTTGCTTTGCATAGTGCGGTAGCCTTATTGTCAAGAAGAGGATATGTAGAAGAAGCGGAGGAAAAAAATGTCTTAAAGCGATAGAATTGTTAAAGAGTAACTATTCTAAATTAACACATTTTAATTTTTCATATTAATGCGTTCTCTTTTATTTTAGCTCAAATGCAATTGAAATTGAATAAGGCTGAAGGTGTTGAATTAGCCAATAAGTGTATCCGTATTGTTGATGCACAAATTGATTTATCTAATATGCAAGCCGATAAACATATTAGAGATAGTTTGGTTAGAAGTTTTTTTATGAACGTAATAATACTGGAATTGATTTTTGAGTTTTTAGATAATTTAGTTTCAGTGGTGATTGAACTGAGGATAAAAAAATATAATTTATGGAAATAATGATTCAAAAGCAAGAAGGAGTGATTCTTTGGTTGTTTTTGAATTATTATTTTATAAAAATTTAGTAAAAGCGTTTCAAATCGTATTAGTTACATTTTTAAGTAAAAAGTGTTATTATATGAGTAAGACAATAGAAAAGTTATTAATATAATTTTTATTATTAATGATAAATAAATATAGAAGAGGTGTAATAAATGTCTATAATAAAAAAAAGCATGGTTATATATAACTAGAAAAAAAGTTTCAAATCATTTGTTATTTTTTTAATTTTTGGTTGTTATGTCATCATTAATATTAAGTACTATTTCAATTAAGAAATCAACAGATGCTTTATCGAAGGAGACTTTTCAAAATATAACAAGTAGTTTTTTTCTATGGAAATTAATAGGAAAAACAAATCCGGGGACTGCTAGGGGAGCAGGTAACTTAATAGGGGAAGATATTGAAAAAAATTAAGAATCTTCCAGGTATAAAAAAATATAAAAAAAGAATGAATGTAAGTGCAGATTTAATTGATTTAGAACCTTTGAAACTTGCAAATCATCAGCAGGAAGAAAAAAATAATAAACAAAGACAATTGTTTTTCAAAAAAACTGTCATAGTTAGCGGAACTAATGATTCTACGCTAGATGACAGATTTTTCTGCTGAAACATTAAAACTGCAAGAAGGTAGGCATCTAAAAAGAAGATGATAAGAATTCGGTCTTAATACACGAAGGATTTGCTAAAAAAAGAACAAACTTAAAGTTGGAGATAAGATTAAATTAAAAAGGCAATCCGAATGATGCTGATAATGAGAAATACTCGGAAAAAAAGAAGTTGAGGTTACTGTTGTTGGTATTTTTGATGGGCAAAATAAAGGTGTTACATCAAGTCATATGGAACTTTATGATAATATTTTTATAGCTGATACACAAACTACGAAAACTTTATATAATTATGAAGATGGAAAAGAAATTTATCAAGATGCAACGTTCCTTGTCGATGGAAAAGATAAAGTTGATAATATAATAAATGATGCTAAGAAATTACCTATTAATTGGAAATTATACATGTTGGTGAAAAAGTAATCAAAACTTCCCAGCATTGCAACAGTCATTAGATACAATTTATAGTCTAACAAATGGTGTATTTATAAGTACTATTGTGTTTAGTATTGTGATTCTTGCTTTAATATTATTCCTATGGATAAACAGTAGAAGAAAAGAAATTGGTGTTAGCCTAGCGATTGGTATGACTAAGGTAAATATTATTGGACAGTTTATACTGGAGGTTCTTTTAATTAGTATTCCAAGTTTTATTGTTTCATACTTTGTAGGGAGTGCTGTAAGTCAAAAATATTGGTAATCAAATACTACAACAATCTATCAAAAACGGTAAGTAAAACAGTATCAACCAAAGCAAATGGCGTTAATTTAGGAGCTAATGCAGAAGTAGAGGGAGCAAATAAATTTATTACAGCACTTGATGTAAGTGTTAGTCTTGGAAACATGTTAACTGTGATTCTTGTTGGAGTGGTAATAATAGTTATTGCTGTGGGAATTGCTTCTAGCAAATTAGCTTATAGAAAACCAAAAAGATTTATTATCTGATATAAATTAATGTAAGGAGAAATTAATGAGTATTTTTTTAATAGGGCGTATCTTTATATTATTAGAAAAAAATTTAGAAGTAGTATATTATTTTTTTGATTGTGACATTAATATCATTTTTTTCTTATTAAGCGGAAGTGTATTAAATACAACAGTAGGGAATATTTCTAAAAAAATTTATATAAAGATGTAAATTTCGGATTTAATGTGGAAAGTTTAGATAAATCCAATAAAAGAAATAGAAAAGGATACTTTGAAAAAAATTAATGATATAAAAAGGAGTAACACAGAGGAATTATTTGTATTCGAAATCTGTAAGTGTAGTGGGAGCTAAGGTTGTTCAAGAAAAATCAAAAATATTACTTTTTTTCTGAGGAAATGAAAAAAATAAAAAGCAATTTACTAATGATGAATGGGATAACATCTACTAAAGATAATATAGATTTTTAAAAAGTGAAGTTTTAAAATTAGAAAAGGGAAGACACATTGAGGAAAAATGATAAAAAAATAAAAACGATAATACATGAGAAATTTGCTTCAGTAAATAACTTAAATATAGGTGATAGGGTTAAACTAGAGCAAAATGGAAAAAAATCATAGAATTAGAAATCGTAGGTATATTTTCAGGAGAAAAAAACAAATACTTTTTGAAGGATTAAGTTCTGATTTTATAGAAAATACGATATATACGGATTATGCTACAAGTCAAGAGGTGTTAAATACTACAAAAAAATAATAAAGTAACGATGGTTGAGTATGGTGTAGATAATCCAACAGAATTAGATAATATAATTAAAAAAATATAGAAGATCTTCAAATTAATAATATAACAATTTCTAAATCTAATAAAAAAACTATGACTCGATTACATCATTTGTAGAAAGTATAACGCAATTAACAAACATTATTAGAAAAAGGTAGTGTTGTTGTAGGAGTAGTAATTTTGTCATTAGTTCTAATGTTTTTGGGTGAGAGAAAGACTTTATGAAATTGGGGTTTTACTATCATTAGGGATTAGCAAAATAAATTTAATATTACAATTTATAGTAGAAGCATTGATGGTGTCTATTTTTTTGGAGTTTTATTAGCTTTTAGGTTTGGAATCATTGATAATAAAGTATGTGTCAACGAATTCAACAAGTTTATTTTTCTGATAATCTTCCGGGAATTATTTCTGAGGAATTGATGAAAGTCACTGTTAGAGGTATGGATATTATCAACGTAGTCGTAGTCATGATAAGTATCGTTATAATATCAGTTATAGTTGCATTATTACCGATATTAAAAAAATGGAACCGAAGAAAATTTTTAACGAAAAATTAGTTAGAAAGGAATAAGAAATGGCAATTTTTTTAAATTAAAAAAATGTAAGTTATTTATATGATAATAGTAAGTCTAAAGTTTTTAAGTGAAATTACTTATAATTTTTGAAGAAGGGAAGTTTTTATGCAATAATAGGAAAATCAGGTGCAGGAAAATCAACATTATTATCTCTCTTAGCAGGTTTAGATAGTCCATCGAGCGGGGAAATATTATTTGATAACGTAAATATTGAAAAAATAGGATATAGTGAACATAGACGCAAAGATATATCTTTAGTTTTTCCAAAATTACAATCTAATTGATTACCTAACACCGTTAGAAAATCTCAAACTAGTTTCTAAAAAAATGCTAGTAAAGATCTTCTACTGAAACTTGGATTAGAAGAGGAGCATATTAATCGAAACGTTATGAAACTTTTCGGCGGGCAACAACAACGTGTTGCCATAGCTAGAGCTTTAGCCTCTGAAGCTCCGATTATTTTAGCAGATGAACCGACAGGTAATCTTGATGAGAATACTGCAGAAGAAATTATAGGTATATTAAAACGAGTAGCAGTAGAGAATAATAAATGCGTAATAGTTGTCACTCATAGTAATTTATTGGCGGATGCTGCGGATGTGATACTAGAATTAAAAAAATAAAAAAAATTAAAAAGTTAAGTAAATAGAAAGGTCGACTCAGAGGAATTTTTGAGTTGACCTTCATTGTTTTTTTATAGTTTTGTTTTTTTAAACAGAATAATTTTTTTCTAGTTCACTCATAGCTTCTTCAAAGCTATAAACAAGTGTTCCATGTTTTAAGATACCACCTAGAACATAGTGATTCATCGCATAGCTAGGTATATCGTATTTATTTGCTGATTTTAATCTAATATCAGAATTTATGGCGATAATTTTTTTGTTAAGTGCAATGGCAATTCCTAATTCAACCATTACACCACTATCTTCGTTAGTAACATCTGCTAAAAAAATATCACAGTTTTTCAACAGCTCTAGTATCTCCATTAAAAAAATATCTTGTGGAGTTGGTAATGTCTGTTTATCTTCATTAAAAGGTTGTTCTATCGGATTGAAAATAGATAATCTATCTCCGAATCTTTCACTTAATAGTTTTTCCTTCTTTTTAAACGTTGAGCAACTTCTGCTTCGTTAAATAATGCACCTGCTAAATAAAGTTTCATAGAATAGTCCTCCTTAGTTGTTATTTAAATTATAATATATTCCTGCATGAATTTACAACAAAAGTTTTAATTTAGTGATAGTGATTATATGTTTTTACTAGTTATTTTTAAACTATTTCTATTATAATATTTATAGTAGTAAAGAATATATATGTGAGGAATTTATTGATGAAAAAGTGTTGTACTTTGTGAAAAGCCGTCAGTTGCTCGTGATATTGCGAGGAATCTAGGGGCGAAAAGTAATAAAAATGGTTGTCTAGAAGGTGATAAATATGTCGTTACTTGGGCATTGGGTCACTTAATCACACTTCAAACACCTGATAAATACAAAGAGTTTAACAATGTGAAATTAGAGAATCTACCTATGATTCCAAAAATTTATGAAAAACAGAAATAATAAAGAAAAACTTTTTAAACAGTATAAAGTAGTAGAAAAATGCTTTAAATAGGAAAGATGTTAATGAAGTTATAATTGCGACTGATGCTGGGCGTGAGGGAGAACTTGTTGCTCGTTATATTATCGAGAAGGCTAATTGTAACAAAAAAATATAAAAAAAGACTTTTGGATTTCTTCTGTTACTGATAAGGCGATTAAAGATGGATTTAGAAATTTAAGAGATGGTAAAGAATATCTAGGTTTATATTATTCGGTATTGCTAGAGCTAATGCTGACTGGTTGGTAGGTATTAATGCTTCAAGAGCATTGACTTTAAAGTATAATGCTTCACTTAACTGTGGGCGTGTTCAAACTCCAACGTTACAGATGGTTTTTGAAAGAGAAGAGAAGATTAAACAATTCAAACCGAAAGATTATTATACATTTGAAGCTCAAATAGAGGGTGTTAAGTTTAACTGTGGTAATAGTGAATTTAATTTAGAAAAAGCTGAGCAGTTTGTTAAGAAGAATATTAACAATGAAGTTAAGTTTAATGATGTGCAAAAGAAAACTAAAGTTTTATCACCTAAACCTTTGTATAATTTAACTGATATTCAGCAAACGGCAAGTGCACTTTTTGGTATGTCACCGAAACAAACTCTAAATATTGTACAGAGTTTATACGAAAGGCATAAGGTGTTGACATATCCTAGAACTGATAGCAGATACCTAACTAGTGATATGAAAAACACTCTAAAAGATCGTATTCAGGCTATCGGTGGAGATTTTAGAGAAACTACTGCAAAATTATTAAAAAGTTAAAGAGTTTAATGCTAAGAGAATTATTAATAATGCTAAGGTAAGTGATCACCATGCGATTATTCCAACGGAACAAAGACCAAATTATATGTCAATGTCTGAGATAGAAGCAAAGATTTATAATTTAGTCGTTAAGAGATTTTTTTAGAGAACTTATTACCTGAGTATAAATATGAAGAAACAACGTATTCGTTTGTGATAGAAAATAAGGTGTTTACTGCTAAAGGTATAAAAAGTAATTCAAGAAGGCTATAAAGAATTAAGTCGAGAAGAATTGCAAAATAAGACTATTAATCTTCAAAATAGTAGTTATAAATTAGAAGAGTTAGTTTATAATAAAAAAACAAACAACACCACCAAGTTATTATACTGAGGGTAGTTTAATATATGCGATGGAAAAATCCTTTTGAGTTTGTTGATGATGAGAATGAAAGAAAGATATTAAAAAGAGACGAATGGTATTGGTACTGTAGCAACACGTGCAGATATATTGGAGAAATTATTTACAAATGATTACTTAGTTTTTAGATAATGGACGAATAAAAACTACTAATAAAGCGAAGCAACTTCTAAATTTAGTACCTAAAAAAATCTTAAGAGTCCGTCTTTAACAGCGGTTTGGGAGAAGCAACTAGATAATATTGCAAGAAATAAATTATCTAAAGATAAGTTTTTTTAAGTGATGTGAAAAAAATTATACAAAAATCGTGTATTAATGAAATTAAAGATAGTGAAGATAGATTTAAGCATGATAATATTAGCGGTAAGAAATGCGAAGAATGTGATAGCTTTATGCTTGAGGTTGATAAAAAAAGGAACTAAGATGCTAAAATGCTCTAACCCAAGTTGTCGCAATCGTAAAAGTAATAAGCAGATTAACAAATCTTCGTTGTGATACTTGTCATAAGAAGATGACTCTATTCGGAAACGGAGAGAATGCAACTTATCGTTGTCAATGTGGTAATTCGTTAAAACAAAAAGAAGTGGACAAACGAATTAAATCTAGTAAAAAAAGACAAAAGCAAGCCGCGTAGATATGAAGAAATATATGAAACAGAAAAAAATTAGAAAATAATGCTCTTGCAGGATTAGCTGGATTGAAATTGAAATAATATAATTTTTAAAGGTTTTTTTGTTGGAATTTGATTTTTGTTGATGAAATGATTTTTTTCTAGTTTTTAAACTAGTGTTTAGGTTAAGTCTATGCTATAATAAATAATGAAAAAAATTTGTCTGAGAGGTAAATGATGAAATATGTTTCAGTGGCTGTTGATGGACCAGCAGGATCAGGAAAAAAAGTACAATAACGAAAATGGTTGCCAAATCGCTTGGATTTAATTATGTTGATACTGGAGCTATGTATAGAGCTTTGACTTTTTAATTTTTTTATCAAATAATCTAAGTGAACTGGATGAAGAGAGAATTAAAGAGTTGTTGAGTAAGGTACAGTTTAGAGTTGAATATGTTGATGGAGTTCAATATGTTTATGTTAATAACGAAGAGGTAAGTGATAAGATACGTACGGCAGAGGTGTCAAAATACACTTCTCTTTTCGCAAAATCTCCAGCTGTAAGAGAATTCCTAATTGATACTCAAAGGAATTTGGCAGGTAGCAACAATATCATTATGGATGGTCGTGATATTGCTTCTGTTGTGTTACCAAATGCTGATGTAAAAAAATATTTCTAACGGCATCAGTGGAAGAAAGAGCAAGAAGAAGAGTTTTAGATTTTGAACGTCAAGGTATAGAGAATGTTGATTTTGAGAAAGTCAAAGAAGACATTAAAGCACGTGATTGGCAAGATGAAAATAGAGATATTGCTCCATTGGTACAAGTAGAATCGGCAATATTATTAGATACAACTAGCTTGACAATTGATGAAGTTGTTGCTAAAATGACTGAATTAGTTAAAACTGTTAAAATATAGATAATGATAGGAGTAGTCTATGTATAATTTTTATTAGAATGTTATTAGCACTCTTTTATAAAGTTTTTTTATAAAGTCACTATTGTTAATAAAGAAAAAAATTGAAAATGCAAAAAGGTGTTGTAATTTCAGGAAATCATTTAAGTAATCATGATCCGTTGTTATTCCCAGCTTTTTTTAACAAGAAGATTCGTTTTATTGCTAAAGAAGAGTTGTTTAAAAATGGTATTCGTAAAACAAGCACTAGAAGCTACAGGAGCTATTCCAATTAAAAAGGGGTACTTTTTGATAGAGCAGCTATAAATACTAGTATTAAATTGCTTAGAGAAGGTGAAGTTGTAGGGATTTTCCCTGAAGGAACTCGTTCTCATTCTAAAGAGTTAGATTTAGGTCAGTCTCACAATGGCGCATCATTTATTGCGACTAGAGCAAAGACAAAAAAATTATTCCTTTTTGCAATAATACCTAGTAAAAATTTCAGAATTTTTTTCTAGTATAAAAAAATTGTCATTGGTGATGAGATTGATGCAGCTTCTTTAAAAGAAGAAGGGAAAACTCATGATGAGATAACTGCTATATTAATGGATAGAATCTCTGAGTTAATCGCAAAAGGAGAAGTAACGTGTACGAAAAAAACAATAAAATTTAAATTAGAAAAAAATTCTTTTAATCAATCAGGTTATTTAGATAATAAGTATGTCTATGATTGGATGAATTTGGCTAAAAAAAGTATTATTTAAACGGCTTAGGTATTGATATTGATTCACTAATTAATTATAATCTATATTACGCTGATATTGATGTTAAATATTCTATTAGAACTAATATTAGATTTAATAGTCAAGATATTTTTATTAAAACATGGATTGAAAAACATAGTGGAATCAAAACTATCTTCTCATACGAGTTTTATGTTGATGGTGAGGTAGTAATTATTGGAACAAGTTCACATAATATTCTTGGTACTGATAGTGATCGTGCGATACGTATAGATCGTAATCTGCCGAAATGGGACCAAATCTTAAAAAGATGTTGTAGGAAACGAATATAAAGAATAATATTTAATCGGGAGTATCTCGAAGTATGGTTTATATCATATTGTTGGGGTACTCTTTTTTATTTTTAACATAATGTAATAGGCATTGTAATGACCACTTCTATTGATAAAATCTTCATTTTGTTATATACTTTAAAGTGGTTTTGAATTGTGTTTATTTTAAATACAGAAGTTTGATTAATAATGAATTAGAAAGGTAGATAGTATGATATATTTAGATAATTGTGCTACGACTAAACCGTATAAAGAAGTTTTTAGATGCATTTGTAGAAGTAAATAATTTATATTTTTGGTAATCCCGCAAGTATTAATAAATTTGGGAAAAACTACTAATAAACTCCTTTCTGCAGCGAGAGTACCAGGTGGCTTCTATTTTTAGGTGTGGAAGCTGAGTCTGTGTTTTTTACTTCATGTGCTACAGAGAGTAATAATATCGCCTTACTAGGAAGTGTAGAGCATAAGAAAGATTTTTGGAAATAGAATTATAGTTTCTAAAATAGAACATCCGTCTGTTCGGAATCATTTAGAGAACTTGAAAGACGTGGTTTTATATTAGATTATGTAAATGTTGATGAATATGGGTTAATTGATTTAGAACATTTGAAAACTTTATTAACAAAAAGAGACTATTTTTATTAAGTGTGATGCAAGTTAATAATATTTTTGGAGCAATTCAACCGATTGATAAGATTTCTGAGCTTCTTAAGGACTATCCGAAAGTGCATTTTTCATGTTGATGGTGTACAAGGAGTATTAAAGGATGATATTGATCTTTCAAAAAGTTGATAGTTATTCTATTTCTGCGCATAAGTTTCATGGTTTTAAAAAGGTATAGGTGTTTTTATATCTGAAATCTAGAAGAACTGTTCATAATATTATTTTTGGTGGTGGACAGGAAGATGGTCTTCGTTCGGGACGGTTAATGTTGCAGCAGCTGTAAGTTTAGCAAAAGCTTTAAGATTGTCTCAAGAAAAGATTGTTGAGGCTAAAAAACGTCATTTTGAATATAAAAAAATTAATCGTAGATGAATTTTCTAAGTATAAAGCATATTGTCATAAATTCTCCATTAAGAGAAAATTTTGTTGACTCGATTATTAATATCAGCTTGCCTAAGATAAAAAGGAGAAGCGATAGTTAATGCTTTGAATGAGAGAGAGGTTATGGTGTCAACGACTAGTGCGTGTTCTTCAAAAAAACTTTTCATTTAAATGAAGCGCTATTTGCTAGAGGGTTATCAAAAGAGAATATTGAAGGTAGCATACGTGTTAGTTTTTTTCATATGAAACTACTAAAAAAAGATGTTGAAACATTTGTAGAAGTATTTATAGATGAATACAATAAGAAATTTAAAGAGGTAATTGAAAGTGGAATTTAGTCATATTATAGTAAGGTACGGAGAACTTACGTTAAAAATCTGGTAATAGAAATGAGTTTTTTTAAAAAAACTTACAAAAAAATATTCGTTATAATTTGCAAGGTTTAACAGGGTTTCATGTGCAAACTAAACGAGATAGAATGTATATTCATTTAGATCATAACGAAGATGTGTATAAAATTATGGATAGATTAAAGAAAGTTCCAGGTATTCATAATTTTTTTCTCCAGTATTAAGAGCTGGATTAGATGTAGAGGATGCAAAAAAAGTTATTGATAAATTATTAGAGACTAAGTTAGATAAAGAATATAAATTTAAAAATTCAAACTAAGCGCCCTAATAAGAATTTCCCACATAATACTAATGAATTAAATAATTTATTTGGTAGCCATGTACTAGTTAATTATAAAAAAATTTAAAAGTAAATGTTAAACAACCTGATTTTTATTATTAATGTAGAAGTAAGAAGTGAAGGTATTTTTTTATATTTACTGATTTTTATTAAAGGAGTAGGGGATTCCCAGTTAATACCTCTTCTAAAGCACTATTATTATTATCAGGTGGAATTGATTCTCCTGTTGCTGCTCATACTCTGCAAGTTAAAGGTGTAGAAGTAGAGATGATTCATTTCCAATCACCACCGTTTACTTCAGCAGAAGCTTTTACAAAAGATTTTTTTGATTTAACTATTAAGCTAAGTGAAGTAGTAGGAAAGATTAAATTACATGTTGTTAACTTTACAAAACTACAAACTGAAATAGTAAAACGAGTACCGTCAAATTATACAATGACATCAACAAGAAGATTTATGCTACGTATTGCAGAAGAAGTAGCGGAAAAAGAAGGATGTTTAGCAATAGCTACTGGTGAGTCCCTTGGGCAAGTAGCTTCTCAAACACTTGAGTCGATGAACTGTATTAATGAAGTGACGAATTTACCGGTGTTACGTCCATTATTAACAATGGATAAGGTAGATATTATAAAAAAATTGCTCAAGAAATTGATACATTAGAGATTTCTAATTTACCATTTGAGGATTGTTGTACAATTTTTTTACACCTAAAGCGCCGAAGACGAAACCTAGACTTGATAAAAATTAAAGAATATGAAGCGAGAGATGATTACTCTGAACTAATTGCTGAAACTTTAGATAGTGTGCAGACATATTTATTTGATAAAAAAATGGGCGTGTAATTACTCAAGATATGAGAAAAAAAGAAGTTAAAAAAAGATGAAACTGAAGATTTTTTTCAGGATTATTATAAAATAGAAAGTGAGATATTTAATGGAAAAAGTAATAGTAATTGGAGCAGGGTTAGCAGGTAGTGAGGCTGCATGGCAACTGGCAAAACGTGGGGTTAAAGTAGATTTATACGAAATGAGACCGAAAAAAATGACCCCAGCTCATAAAACACAAAACTTCGGAGAATTAGTGTGTTCTAACTCACTAAGAGCTAATAATATAACTAACGCTGTAGGTCTTTTTGAAAGAAGAAATGAGAATGTTAGATTCTATTATTATTAAATGTGCAGATGCTACACAAGTTCCAGCAGGTGGTGCGTTAGCGGTCGATAGAGATAAATTCTCTGAAATGATTACAGAAACTATAAAAAAATCATCAAAAATATAAACGTAATAGGGGAAGAATTACCAGCTATCCCTAAAAAGTGAAGTACCTGTAATTGTAGCGACAGGACCTCTTACATCTGATGCTTTAAGTCAAGATATTAGAAACTACACTAAACAAGATGGCTTATATTTCTATGATGCAGCAGCGCCCTATTATTGAAAAAGATTCTATCGATATGGAAAAAAAGTTTATCTTAAATCAAGATATGATAAAGGAGAAGCGGCATATTTAAACTGTCCAATGACAAAAGAGGAATTTACTAATTTCTATAATGAATTAATAAATGCTGAGGCAGCGCCATTAAAAAGAATTTGAAAAGGAAATTTATTTTTGAAGGATGTATGCCTTTTTGAGGAAATGGCAAAACGTGGAGAGAAGACATTATTATTTGGTCCTATGAAACCAGTAGGTCTAGAAGATCCAAAGACAGATAAACGTCCATATGCTGTAGTACAATTACGTCAAGATAATAGTGAGGGTACGTTATACAATATTGTTGGATTCCAAACACACCTTAAATGGGGAGAACAAAAAAGAATTATTAATATGATTCCTGGTTTAGAAAATGCAAATATTGTACGATACGGTGTTATGCATAGAAATACTTACTTAAATTCTCCACAATTATTAGAAAAAAACGTATAGATTAAAAGAAGAAAATAATATTTATTTCGCAGGTCAAATGACTGGAGTAGAAGGTTATGTAGAAAGTGCCGCTTCGGTATCGTGGCAGCATTAAATGCACTATACAATACAGAAGACAGAGAAATTATCTTCCCTGACTGAAACTATGATAGGTGCGATGGCTAATTATATTGTAGATAATACGAGCAAAAAAATTTCCAACCTATGAATGCAAATTTTTGGTATTATTAAACCTCTTCCTGAAAGAATCAAAGATAAAAAAAGGAAAAAAATACGAAAGATATGCTAAAAAGATCATTAGAAATGTTAGAAAAATTTCAAAAATTGATTAAATTAATTTTTTTAAAAAGTCTTACAATTTATTAAAATTAATGATATAATAATTTAGTAAGTATTTTTGTAAGGAGAAAAATTAATGGCAAGTTTATTACAAAAAAACAAGAAAAAAATAAGCACAATTTTACAAGAAGGACGTCATGATAATGTCGACTTTGAAGCTATGGCAATGCGTTTAAGTCCAATTTTAGATTCAGTAGTTTATATTCTTGATACTGAAGGTAATATACTTGGATATGATTCTATAGTTGATTATTCTAATGAACGTATGGAACAAATTATTCAAGATAGAAAAGTACCAAAAAGCATATTTAGATGCTACGTTAAAGGTTTATGCGACTAAAGTAAATATTCCTTTCCAAGAGCCATTATCAATTTTTTTCCGGATGAAGAGCATGAGCGTTTCGAAGGAAAGAGTTATACTGTTATTCTACCTATTAGAGGTGGGGGAGAGCGTTTGGGTACACTAGTTATCGGAAGAATGGATAGTGACTTTAAAGATGATGATTTAGTACTAGCTGAGTATGCATCTACAGTAGTAGGGATAGAGATATTACATGAAAAACAAGATAAAGAGAAAAACTTAGCTCGAGATAAAGATATGGTCAATATGGCATTGAACTCATTATCATTTTCTGAAAAAGAGGCAATCGAACACATCTTTAAAGAGCTTGATGGTACAGAAGGATTACTTATAGCGAGTAAAATTGCTGATAGAGTAGGGATTACTAGATCGGTTATCGTTAATGCGTTAAGAAAAATTAGAAAGTGCTGGAATTATTGAATCTAAGTCTCTAGGTATGAAAGGTACTTATATCAAAGTACTTAAAGAATATTTCTTAGAACTTATGTTTTCTAATGAATTTTAATTAAGAAAAAAATTGTGCAAAAAAAATAAAGGCTGTAAATTCTTGATCTGACCCCCAAAAAGTTAGACTTAGGATAGCGTAGTAGTTGTAATGACTGCTACGCTATCTTTTTATATTTATACAGTCATATGTTTTTATTCTATATTGCTTAGGACTTAACCATCCTAGTTTCTCTTTTTATTCTCTCTTCATTATAATATTTTTATATTTTTTTCAATAGCTAATTTCAGTTCCTTATAACTATTATATGTTGTTCCATAGTATATCTCTTGTTTTTAATATTCCGAAGAAATTCTCCATTACCGGATTATCCAAACAATTTGCTTTTTCTAGACATACTTTGGTAAATATGTTCTTCTTTTTAACCTTTTCGAGTATACCTTCATTTGATAAGCCCATCCTTGATCAGAGTGGAAAGTTCTCCTATAAGGGGATTTAGCTGTGACTTTAATAGCTTCTTCTAGTGCATCCATTATATTTTTTTAGCTGATGGGCTCTCACTTATACTATAGCTTATTATCTCACCATTATACATATCCATAAATGGATCTAAATAAAGTTTCTTTACTACCAATTTACCTCTCTCACTAACTTCATAATATTTAAATTCAGTTGTGTCTGTAGTGATTTTTTTGATGTGGAATATTAGTATTGAATCGTCTTCTAATTCTATTTTTTTAGCTGTTTTTTTCCAATTTTTTTCTTTATATGAATTATATTTTTCTACTTTTTTTCTAGTGAATGATGTAACCTGTAAGCCTAATTTTTTTGTATAATTCTTTGAACTTTCTTTTTGTTTATAATATATCCTAAATTACGTAACGCACCATATATACGTCTATAACCATAATCTTTGTTGTTCTTTCTTATTTCTAATATTTTTCTCTTCAATTTCTTTTATTTGGATTAACTCTATCGAATCTCTTCTGCCAGTACATATATGTTGCTTTTTGGCATTTTTCGCATATAAAAGAAGGTCTTTAAGTATGAATTCTCCTCGGAGACTGCTTATAATTCGTGCCTTCTTTTTCATTTCTGCTTCTTCCGCTAAACGCAATCTCCTCGCTTCTTTTTAAAAAAATGCATTTTCTATCCTTAGTTGTAGTAATTGATCCTCTAATTCTTTTACATATTCTTTAGATATATTATCATTTGTGGTTTGACTTGTTGTTTCCTTACTTAACTTTTTTTAGTTGATTTAACCATTAAGATTTTTCCGACCCTTCCTTCGTTCTCTCAATGCATCAGGACCAGCTACTCTAAAGCGATTAACCCAGTTACAAATAAGTGCTGGATTATTTATACCTTCTTGTAAAAGCTAAGTCATTGTATGAGAGTTCACTTGTTAAGTATAATTCTACAACATATATCTTTTTTTCGAAAGGATATTCTTCATTTTTTTCTTGAACGATATAATCCTTCATCTCCATATTTCTTATATTTGGCAAACCCAAATTTCAATATTATTATGAGATTTTTATAGCATACTTTTTTTCGCTAATGATCTTATGCTTATATTTTTCATTTATATACTCTAGTACGACTTTCTTTTTAAATTCAAAAATTATATTTAGACATAAAAATACCGACCTCCAAAAAGTTAGATTTTTTTGGTCTAACTTTTTGGGGTCGGTACATCTACTACTTTTATTTTTTTATGTGGAAATTAAGTTTTCGGTTTTTATGAGTTATGCTATGCATTAGTTAATTTACTAATAAATTTTTTTCATTATTTATTATAACTCTAGTGTGTTCAGCATCACCGATTTTTTTGTCATTCTCAAATGCTTCTAGAGAAAAAAATAATAATTTTTTTCCTTTATGATTTGAATAATTTCACCTTGTATAGTTATTTTTTTCCCAACAAGAGTTGGAGAAATATGATTTATGTTTATATTACTCCCAACACTACCGTAATCAGCGGTTAAAAGTGTATTTAAGTGATTTTTTTAGCTGCATTTTTCCATAAATGCTACAAGACTTGGAGTTGCAAGGACGTCTAAATCTCCGCTTCCCATAAATTTTTGCAGTATTATTTTTCTGTTACTGTGTATTGTTGTGAAAAATTGTTTATTAAGCTCGATGTTCATATGAGTATCCTTCCTTATTATTCGTAAAATGTTACTTCATAATCGATAAATTTATTATTTTTTTATAATTGAATTTGGCAGAGAAGAATGGTTTTTCTTGAACTAACCAGTCCAAGAAAATATAATCTCCTTCCCAAGTTTTTTTATATTTTTGTATCTCAGATTTTTTTCACCCGATTAAATCACCCTCATTGCAGTCGTCTGTAAGAGTACCTGTATAGTTTGGCGCTGTATAGACATATGTATACCAATCTTTTTCTCCATCAAAATTAGGAAATGTAATAATTCCTCGAAGCCTTGGTTTAATTATATCTAAATTTGTCTCTTCTTTGACCTCTCTGATGACACAGTCTTCGGGCTTTCTCCAGCTTCAAATTTTCCGCCGACACTGATTGTTAGACCTTCATGGATGTCATTTTTCTTTTTTTATTTCTTTTTAAGCATTAGAAAGTTATCACCGTTATCGATGTAGCACATAGTTGCGAGTATATTATTCATATATTTTCTCCTGTATTTAAAGAAAAAGCAGGAAAGAGGGAATACCTCGATACCTACCTTCTATAATTTTTTTATCTAAACATTAGTCTTCTTGTCGTTTTTTTATCTAATCCAACTGCATCTAACAAAGCAACAAATGCTGTAAACATAACAGAAAGTATTGCGCAGTCGCGAAGTGTGCTAGTTTCACCGTTAGTTCCTAAGATTGAAGATACGATAAATACTACAATAAAAGCAAATATAAATGACCGTAATAGTGAAATAATATATTTCATTGTTATCACTCCTTAATTTTTTTACTTACAATAACTATTATACATCTAATGGAGAAAAACTGGCAAGATTTTTTTATGGAAATTTATATTAATTATAAATTTCTTTTTAAATTGAGAAGAAAAGGTGTAGAATAAAAAAATATAGTTTAATTATGATTGAATCACTTTAGGAAAAAGATTGAAAATTGCTATAAATTTTCTGAAAATTCTAGAAAAAAATTTTTTTATGTGATATAATATATAAAGACATGGAGGTAGCTGATGTATAAAAAAAGTATATATAGATATAAATATGAAAAAAATAAGGTAACAGATGATATCCTTAAAGTTTTTTTACAGATGAGGGTATGCAGTTTGAATTTATAAGCGATTGTAATATTCTAGAAAGAAATAGTTTATATTTAACAGATGATAAAAACAAGGCTTAGTGATACTCTGATAAATGTTTATATACTAGGTAAAGAATATGATTTTTTTAGATGTAAAGAATGCTATTTTTTTGTGAAACGTATTGAAGATGTTTTTTTAGAATTTATAGAGATGATGTGTGGAAGAAGTGGGCACAAGAATTACAATTTTTAGCTCAATGTAGTTTGGCGTACAGTAAAGATAAATTTGATAGAGAGCGCTCTGAAAAGAATTAGAGATTGCTTGTGAGATGTTAGCATATAAATATGATATACCTATTGATAAGATTAAAAATTGATTTTTGCTGGTGAATTAGGTTATCAGACACCTAAAAGTGGAGACAAGAGCAGCGATAATTAAAGATAATAAGATATTATTAGTTAAGGAACAATTAGATGGTAAATGGGCACTTCCTGGTGGTTATCAAGATGTTAGTGTAAGTATTAGAGAAAATGTAATAAAAAGAAGCTAGTGAGGAAGCTGGTGCAATTGTGGAACCTTTGAAAATAATTGCAGTTTTTAGATTATAATAAACATCATCACGTTAATTTTTCCTTTTGGTATGGTGAAGATATTTGTTTTTATGTGAGTATATTGATCATAGTTTTTGTTGATAATACTGAAACTCTAGGAGCTGATTTTTTTATTCATTAGATAATTTACCGGAATTATCTACTACGAGAACGACAGTTAAGCAATTAAAAATGTGTTTTGATTGTTATGAAAATCCTGAAAAAAATGGGATACAATATTTGATTAATTATGTTAGGAGTTGATTATTAGAGATATGAATTTGAGGCAAACGTTATTTAATAAAAAAATTTACCAGTTCATGAGCAGTTAGTATTTTTGTTTATTACTTACTGCGGTAGGAGGATTTTTTTGATGCTTATACATTTGTGAACTGTGATGGTATATTCGCAAATGCTCAAACAGGTAATTTAATTTTTTTGTAGGTATTAACTTAATAGAAGGAAATATTCATGAGGTTCTTCATTATTTAGTCCCTATATTATCATTTATTATTGGGGTTTTAGTAAGTAAAGCGATAGAGACTAAGTATAAAGAATTATCTATATTTACGCATATTTATATGTTATTAATTGTTCAGATTTGTGCGTTATTATTAATAATATTTAAACATAGTTTTTTTGGTGTAGATGTAAGACCAATAGTGATTTCATTTATTTGTGCGATACAATTTGATGGCTTTAGAAAGGTTAATAATTTAGTTTTTTTGCTAGTGTTTTTTTGTACAGGAATTTGCGTTCAATGAGTGAACATTTATATAAATATGTTATATTGAAAAAAAGAAAGAAAAGTAAAATACCTTTATTCATTTATTCATCGGTTATCGGGGTGTTTTTTTATCCGGGGTTTTTATTAGGGGCTGCGATGTCTAAATTTTTTTCTTAAATGAGGCTATATTAGTTCCGTTGTTTATTATATGTATCAATTTACTGTTTGTTGTGGCAATTCACAATAAGTTTGCTAGCAAAAAAATTATAAAATAATAAAAATTTCAAGGCGATTTTTAGAATTCATAATTATACGAATTGAAATCGTTTTGGAATTTTTTTATATTTAATTAAAAAAATTGTTACAAATGCATTTACATAAAAGTTTTTATAGATGTTATAATCAATATAGAAAGAAAAAAATTAGGGTAGCTTTAATACTAAGGGGGTATTTATATGAGTGAAACAGTATTAAATAATTTCAATGAATATTTATTAAATAAAAAAAGAATTTTCTACAAACACTATTAATTCTTACGATAGAGATTTAAAGAAAATCTTTTTTTATATTTAGCGGAAAAAAAGGATATTCAACGGATGATTATTCTTGGTTGAATGAGGAATTTATTTCTAGATATATTGATTATCTAAGAGAAAAAGATTATTCTGCAGCCACATTATCAAGAACTATATCAACTGTTCATATTTTTTTGTGGAGTATTTATGGATAGAAAAGATTATACCAAATAGAATAAATATTGATGTTCATATAGATAAAGAAGAACACCAAGATCTTGTTATATTTACACGACAAGAAATTTCTAAAAATTCTAGATGTCAAAACTAAGAATTTAATGGGATATCGCGATAAAGCTATATTTGAATTATCGTATTCAATAGGGATAAAACCGACAGAGTGTATCAATTTAGAACTGAAAGATGTTAATACTACTATAGGATATTTAAAAATATAGAAAAAAAGAAGGATACAGAACTATTGCTCTAAATAGAGAATCTGTAGAGGCTATTGAAAAATTATATAGTTGAATTGAAAAGAGAATATCCGGGTATTAAAGATGATAGTAAATTATTCTTAAATCATGATGGTGAAGGACTAAGTCGTCAAGGTTTTTTTGGAAAAATATTTAAAAAAAACGTCAACAAGACTTAAAATTGTCAAAAAGAATTAAATACTATGAATTTTAGAAATTCGTTGGCTATTCATTTACTAGAGGACAAAGTTCCGGCAGAAGAGGTTCAAGAATTATTGGGTTTAAAAAAATATTAATAGTCTAAAATTGTATTTTTGCAAGTTTAGAGGCAAATAAAAGCGAAAAAGAATGATGATGAATCATCCAAGAAAAAAACGATTAATTAAAGGAATGAATAGATGTATAATGTTAACTTAGAAGTTTTTTTCAAGGTCCTCTTGATTTACTGTTGCATTTAATAGAGAAAATGGAGATTGACATATATAATATTCCAATAGCTCGTCTCACTGAAAGCTATTTGGAGTATATTAATAGTAGTGATGAATTTTTCTTTAGAAAATGCGGAAGAGTATATTGTTATGGCAGCAACTTTGCTTCATATAAAAAAAGTAAAAAGTTTACTTCCTAAGTTTGAAAAATGACACGATAGAAGATGAGGAAGATTTGGTTCAACAGCTTCTTGATTATAAAAAAATTATAAAGAGCTTAGCGAAAAGCTTGATAATCTTCAAAAAAATAAGAGCACAATTTCTTGATAAAGAAAGTGTTAATATTGATGTAGAGGGTAGCGTTGAAATGATGAGAATGCCTTCTTCAAAATTATTAAGAGCTATGGAGAATATTCTTAGATCTTTTGATGACACTGAAAATGAAGTATCATTAGTAAGTTATCGAAGAGAGGTATCATTTGAACAAGTAAAAAGAAGACCTGGTTAATAAGTTAAAACATAAGAATAATATATCGTTTATAGACCTTATTAAATCTTATTCACAAAAAAATGAGATTGTATTAGTATTTATGGGGATACTGGCGATGATTAAAGATCAGGAATTGCTATGTGTTGACAAAAGATAGTGAAATCATTTTTAGAATATAAAGCGAAGGAAAAATTAATATGTTGTTAGATGAAATAAAAAAATAATTGATACTTTGCTTTTTTTATGAAAGGTGAAGAGGGGCTTAATGTTGAATATTTTTTTCTACTTTTATGGAAGTGGAAAATCATGAAGCTGAAAAACATGTTAAATGTATTTTTGTGATGAATATAATAAGGTAAATAATTCGTTAGTTATAAAAAAAATTTGGTTCAACATATAAGATGTTATTGAGAGAAGAAATGGCAGAAGTAATAAAAAAAGCTGTTATTTCAAAAAAATCTTGTTAAGTTGTCTAAAGCCTCTCTAGAGACTTTAGCAATTATAGCTTATAATCAACCGATAACAAAAGTTCAAATCGATAAGATAAAGGGGTGTAAGTAGTGATTCTATATTACACTCTCTTGTTAGTAAAAGAGCTTATCGTTTCTAATAGGACTTTAGATACCATTGGGAAACCAAAATTATATGAAACAACAGATATTTTTTTAGATGTTTTTTTGGCTTAGAGAGTTTAGAACAATTACCGAAATCAGAGATTGTTAGTAATGAAGAAGTAAATAAATTTTTACAAAATTAGGAGGACGATATGGCAGAAAGATTGCAAAAAAATTGATAGCTGCATCAGGATATACATCAAGAAGAAAGGCTGAACAGTTGATTCTTGATGGGAAAGTTAGTATAAATGGTGAAGTTGTAAATGAATTAGGAGTGAAAGCCGAACCAAGTGATATTATTATTGTTGAAGGTGTGCGTTTATTAAAGGAAAATAAGAGATATTATCTATTTTACAAACCGGAAAAAGTAATCACATCTATGTCTGATGAAAAAGATAGAACATGTGTAAAAGACTTTTTTGAAAGTGTTAATGAAAGAGTGGTACCAGTTGGTAGATTAGACTATGACACGTCTGGAGCACTTATTATGTCTAATGACGGAGAATTCATTAATTTAATAACGCACCCTAAGCATAAGATAAAGAAAACTTATGTTGCGAAAAATTAACGGTAAACTTGAAGATAATCATTTAAGAATACTTCGTTACGGTGTTAGAATTGACAATTATAAAACTGCCAAAGCAGAAGTTAATATTGTAAAAAAATAAAAAAACAAGAGCGGTAATACTTTTAGTTAGACTGACGATTCATGAAGGAAAAAATCGACAAGTAAGAAGAATGTTTGAAGCATTAGGTTATGAAGTTATGAAACTGAAACGTGAATCTATCGAGGATTTAACTTTAGAAGGATTAAAAAAAGGTGAATATAGAACTCTTACTATTCATGAAGTAAAAAGACTTATTAATAAAGCTAAGAATGGTGAGAAGTAGTAAATAATTAGGAAGTGATGGATAGTGGCAGAAAGAGTATTAATAATAGATGATGAAGAAAGAATAAGAAAAATTATTAATTATGTATCTTGAAAAAGAAGGATATATTGTCGATGAAGCAAGTAATGGGCACGATGGTTTAGAAAGATTGAGATATATGGATTATTCATGCGTTCTATTGGATGTGCAATTACCTATGTTAAATGGTAAATCGATTTTATCAGAACTTAGAAAAACTAAAGCTACGCCCGTAATAATTATGTCTGCTCAAGCGGATGAGCAAAGCAGGGTTGAAGGGTTTGAATTAGGTGCAGATGACTATGTTATAAAACCTTTTAGCCCAAGAGAACTTATGCTTAGAATTAATGCTATTCTTCAACGTACTAAGCGTAGTGTATTTTATACTCCGGAACTTTATGCGAAAGATGTTCTTGTTTTTCCTGGATTAATTATTGACGTGAATTCACATAAAGTAATCGTAGATGATAGCGAGGTGTTATTAACACCGAAAGAATTCGATTTATTATTGTTTTTAGCGAAATCGCCTGATAAGGCCTTTAAACGAAATGAGATTCTAAGAGCGGTATGGGATTATGATTTTTATTCTGATTTAAGAACAGTTGATACACATATTAAACGCGTCAGAAAAAAATTTGATAAAATTTCTCCAAAAGTTGCACAGATGATAGTGACTGTTTGGGGGATTGGTTATAAATTTGACACAACACAGAATAGTCTATAAAAGGAGAAAGTATGCTAGCATTTTATAGAAATATAGCAAGATTAACTAGAACTGCAAGTAGATTGGCAGGGAAAAAGGGGACTGATTTACCAGGTAAGGTATTAAGGAAAGTAAATGATAATGTTCTAACTAAATTAGCTAGTAATTTTGATGAAATTGTTTTTTTGTTACAGGTACTAATGGCAAAACAACAACATCGAATCTTATCGGTCACACATTGAAGTGTGCGGGTGAAAATTTTATTAATAATTTTGAAGGAGCAAATATGTTGGATGGCATCATTTCAACTTTTTGCTATCCAAGGTAAAAATAATACTAAATTGGCTATAATCGAAATTGATGAAGGTTCTATTAAGAGAGTTATGAAATATATTACTCCAACAAAGTTTGTTATTAATAACTTTTTTTAGAGACCAAATAGATCGTTTTGGCGAAATAGATACGTTAATTGCTACAATTGGAGAGCAACTTGAAGGTAAAAACATCCAATTAATCTTAAATAGTGACGATCCCTTTGTGACTAGACTCTCAAAAATATGGAGAGGATAATATTTATTTTGGTATAGCAAAAGAAGTATATAAATTTTTCAGACTTTGGAATATCTGAATCTAAATTCTGTCCGAACTGTGGCATGGAATTGATTTATGATCATATTCATTATAGTCAATTAGGATTTTATCATTGTTCTAAATGTGATTTTTAAACACCAAGATACAAAAATATGAAGTGTCAAGAGCTTCTGTTGAACCGTTTATAAATATGACTATTAACGATAGTCTGAAATTAGAAACTAAGTTGGCTGGTGATTATAATATTTATAATTTACTTGCAGCATATTCTTTATTAAAGGAATTGGGCTTAGAGGAAGAGAAAATAAAAGCTGGGTTAGAAAGTTATAGTCCGACAAATGGACGTATGCAAAGTATTAGTCTACCTAGTGGTGGAACAGTATTATTAAATCTTGCTAAAAAAATCCAGCCGGATTAAATGCATCTTTAGCGATAGCTAATTCAATTAAGGATGAAATTAATTATTTATTAGTTTTTAAATGATAATGGTGCTGATGGATTTGATATCTCTTGGATATGGGATACAGATTTTTAATATATTGGCAGATCAAAATATTAAAAAAATATAGTTTGTTCCGGAAAAAGAGCAAAAAGAATTAGCGCTAAGATTAAAAATATAGTGAAGTTAATGCTAATGTTGTAGTTTTTTTGAAAATATCTCAGAGGCTGTAGTTAAACTTAAAAAGTTATAGTGAAAAAAATATGCAATAGCTATTCCTAACTATACAGCATTAGTAGAAACTCAAAAAGAATTGGAGAAGTAATTCTATGGACTTAAAAATTATATCATTTTATGCCTGATAAATTAAATTTATATGGTGATATAGGAAATGTTATCGCACTTAAAAAAACGATGTGAATGGCGTGGAATTAATCTTGAAATTGAAAAATATTACATCTACAGATGGTGTTAAATTAACTGATTGTGATATGTTTTTTTATCGGAGGAGGTTCTGATAGAGAACAATGTATAGCAACTGAACAATTTAGTAAGATAAAGAATGAATTTAAATCTGCAATTGAGGATGGAATTCCTGCACTTACTATTTGTGGTGGTTATCAGTTTTTAGGTGAATATTACAAAACTGTTGATGGAGATAAACTACCAGGTTTAAATATATTAGATTTTTTTATACTGAATCTAAAAAGATGCACCGCGTCTTATTGGAAATATACTTGTTGAATCTGAGAAATTTGGGAATATTGTCGGTTTTTGAAAATCACGGTGGAAGAACATATCATAATTATGAAACACTAGGAAATGTAGTCGTTGGTTATGGTAATAACGATGATGATAAAAAAAGGAAGGTATTCTTTATAATAATTTAATTGGGACCTATCTTCATGGACCAATTTTACCAAAAAAATCCTAATGTTACAGATTATTTAATTAAGGCTGCTTTTAGATAATAAATACGGTTCATATGATTTTATTGATTTAAATAATGATATAGAATTAAATGCAAATAAACATATGGTTGAACTGTTAAAAAGAACTATAAAATAAACAAGAACGGGTTTGACTCGACAAAATGGATTTCTTAGAAATCAGTTTTTTTGAGTTTCCCCGTTCTTTATTTTAAAAATTTTTGAATACACTCTTTAAATTTACTAATAAGTTCGGAATTAGTTCTTTATCTAAACATGAAAAATGCAATTCTTATATGTTCGTTATCCATTGAATAGACTCCGTATTTATAATCATTTAAAAATTTCAGTCTAAATTCATGAGCATTAATCGTTGTTGGTAATTTTATTGTAAAAAGAAATAACCCGGAGTTAAATGGAAGTACTGTAACTAATGTAGTTAAATCTTCTTTAGAAATAGCTGATTTTAGCTCGTTATATCTATCTTGAATAATACTATCGTTTTTCTTCTTTTTTTCTAAAAAGTGCTTGTTTATTTTCTAACAATCTAAGAGCTATTTGCTGTGATAAATTAGAAGGAGACGATGTCGTACTTCTTAAGAAACCTTGAGTTTTTTCTAATAATGTTTTTCTTAATGTGTCGTCTTTTGTATAGTATGTGACAAAACCGACACGCAAGCCCCAACTATAAAATTCTTTTGTTATACCATCTAGTTTTACAATTAAACAGTTTGAATTTTCAGCAAGTTTATATGTTGCGCTTAAAGTAGGAGTTATGTGATTGTCTTCGAAGAATAGACCGAAGTAAGCATCATCAGAAACAATGATAAGCTGTTTACTAGGGTGTTCTTTTTGCGAAAATATTTATTACTTCAACCAATTTAGTTAACTCATCATCTGACGGTGTATACCCTGTGGGATTGTTTGGGAAGTTTAATATTAATGAAATTTTATCCTCTTTTATAGAATAAAGAGCTGTTTTAAAGTTTTCGATACTAAAATTATTGTTTTTCATCAAATTGATTATATTTATAGATGTTGTTACCTAATTTAATAGTGTATATTTGTGCATAATTTTTGCCAAAATAGATTAGGTAGAAGCAACGCATCTTTCTTTTTCGCTAAATAAGTTAGCAGCTATATCTATGCCTTGAGTAATACCAGTCGTTACCATAGGTAGAGAAAGATATTCTTTATTAATAGTTGGATTATCAGCTAATATCTTTTTCTTTCCACAATTCTCTCATTTTAGGTAAACCTGGTGTAGGAGAATATGGTAAATATTCTGAATTACTAATTTCTGTTATTACTTTGTTTTATTGATGGTAATGCCATTGCCTTTTTTTATTTGTTGTAGCAATACCAATTGTAGCATTAATTGCTCCTGAAACTGCCGCTGTTTCTTTGGATTGTATTAAGACATCTTGAGGTAAAATAATATTTTTCCCCTAATTTTTGAAAAAAATGACATGTTATTCCTCCTATTTCGTGTATAGAATAATTATACCACTAAAAAGACAATTACTTAAAGATAGAATATAGAATTTTTAATGTCGCCTCTAAAACTAAGTGATTTAAATATTATAAATTGAACAAGATATAAAATTTTAAGATTTTTTTAGTTCTATGTAATTTTAATTTAACTATTAGTGCTAGATTGAGAAAATGCGGTATTGTAAATGTATTTATATTAAATAGTATATAATGGTCTTTTGCTAGAAAATCGGGTGAAAATATGGTATAATAATTTGTATCTTTTTGGGCTTTATATAGATTTGATAATAAAAAGATAATAAGATATAAGATAAAGTTCAATATTGCGAGGTGTAATTATGGGTAAAAAAATAAAGATGAAGTAAGATGTTCATTTTGTGGGAAAAAAATACAGATGAAGTTTTTTTAAAATGATTGCAGGAAATGATGTATTCATATGTGATGAATGCGTTGATTTATGCTCTGATATTATAGATGAAGAAATTGAATATAGGGATGCTAAAAAAATAAACCGGTATTTAAGTTATTAGAACCTCAAAAAAATTATGAAACATTTGAATGAGTATGTAATTAGCCAAGACAAAGCGAAAAAAATCAGTAGCCGTAGCTGTTTACAATCATTATAAAAAGAATTATTGCTAAAGAAAATCATGATATAGAATTGCAAAAAAAGTAATATAGCGTTAATAGGGAGTACAGGATCTGGGAAAACATTAATAGCGCAAACTCTAGCAAAAAAATTCTAGATGTTCCATTTGCTATTTCTGATGCTACTACATTAACTGAAGCAGGTTATGTGGGAGAGGATGTTGAAAATATTTTACTTAGACTTATTCAAAGTGCTAATTATGATATAGAAAGAGCAGAACAAGGAATAATTTATATCGATGAAATTGATAAAATCGCTAAAAAAGGTGAGAATGTTTCAATTACTCGTGATGTTTCAGGTGAAGGAGTTCAGCAAGCACTTCTAAAAATTCTAGAGGGGACTGCAGCTAGTGTACCACCACAAGGAGGTAGAAAACATCCTGGTGAAGAAATGATAAAAATTAATACAAAGAATATACTATTTATCATTGGTGGAGCATTTTCTGGAATTGAGGAAATTATTAAACGTCGCCTTGGAGAAAAAGTTATTGGTTTTTCTAAGAGTGAAGAGCTGAATGATAATGAGGATATTATCTCTAAAGTTAAACATGAAGATTTAGTTAAGTTCGGTATGATTCCAGAATTTATCGGTCGTATTCCAGTTGTTTGTTATCTAGAAGAATTAGATGAGAAAGACTTAGTTAGGGTACTAACTGAGCCGAAAAAAATTCTGTAGTTAAACAATATGAGTACTTATTTAAATTAGATGGGGTTAAATTAGTATTTGAACAAGAAGCTTTAGAAGAAATAGCTAAAGAATCAATTAAAAGAAAAAAACAGGTGCACGTGGATTACGTTCTATTATTGAAGAATTATTATTGGATGTAATGTTTGAGATTCCTAGTAATAAAAAAATATTAAGACTTGTACAGTAACACGTGACAATGTAATTAATAAAAACAAAACCAATATTAAAATAATTAGGTTAGAGAGGAGTTCGTTTTGACAAAAATATTATTTATTAGAGAACAGAGATTTATTCTTTCCGTCTAATACTTATACAATAGATGTAACGGACAAAAAAATTTTTTTTAAAAAAACAATAAAAAAACTGTTAAAAAAAGATAAGATTCCAGTTTTTTTGTGACTTATAAAAGAAAACCTATTGATAGTTATGATGATTCTTTTTCTGAAGAAGATGTATTCGATAGTAATGGCTTTAACGTTTTTCTTTTGGAACTTATGGACAGTTAACTATTGATAAAAAAATAAAAAAAATATGAATACCAATGTTATGGTATCGCAGAGGTAAAAAAAGTGGAGTATACAATAATAATCATGTAGAACACTTAGATATTAATATAAGAGAAATAGTTGATAATGGATTTGATAAAACTGGATTATTAAATAGTATTAGAACTAATTTTCTTAGTTATTTAAAAAAAGAGAAAACTTTGATATTGATTATTATAAAACTGATGATTTGGAGAAGTTTATAAATAAAAAAATATTAAATTCTTTCCAATCGATAAAAATGCTAAAACAAAGAGTATTATTTTTTTATTAGATTTAGAGAAAAAAAGCAATTTTCTTAAATAGAAGTTTAGAAGCATTTTTTTAGTTGGTAATAGTTATAAACGTGAAATAGATGAAAAAGTTCGTGCGAATATCGATACTCAACAGAAAGAATATTTCTTAAGAGAACAGATGAAAGTAGTGCAAGATGAATTGAAACAAATTGCACCTGAAGACGATGATATTGAGAAAATTCGTCAGGCTATTAATGCTATTGAGTTATCAGAAGAAGATAAAGCGGTACTATTAAAAAGAAGTTGATCGATTAGAAAAAACACCGGCGATGAGTCCAGAACACTCTATAATTAGAACTTACCTAGATACAGTTGTGGCTTTACCATGGAATACATTAACTGATGATGAGATTGATATAGAGAATGCAGAAAAAATTCTTAATGAAGATCACTATGGTTTAGAAAAAATAAAAGAGAGAATCTTGGAATTCTTAGCTGTTAAAAAAATTAAGAGATGATATGAAATCTCCAATATTATGTTTATCAGGTCCTCCAGGGGTAGGTAAGAGCTCATTAGCGAAGTCAATTGCTTCATCGATGGGAAGAAGCTTTGTTCGTATTTCTTTAGGTGGAGTACATGATGAAGCAGAGATTCGTGGACATAGAAGAACATATCTAGGGGCTTTACCTGGAAAAAAATTATTCAATCTTTGAAAAAAAATTAAGACTAAAAAAATCCTGTGATTCTTCTTGATGAGATTGATAAAATGGCTTCAGATATAAAAGGCGATCCAGCAGCGGCGATGCTTGAAGTTATTGATCCAGCTCAAAATAATGAGTTTGTTGATCATTACTTAGATATTCCATTCGACTTATCTAAAGTTTTATTTATTGCTACTGCGAATAATTTAAGTTTAATCCCTGCACCTCTTAGAGATAGAATGGAGGTTATTGAACTTGAATCTTATACAATTAAAGAAAAAGAAAATATTGCGACTAAATATTTAATTCCGCGTCAAATTAAAGAAAATGGACTTAAGAAAAGTCAAATTACATTTAGTAAGCAAGCTATTAATAAAATAATTAATGGATACACTTATGAGGCTGGTGTTAGGAATTTAGAGCGTGTTTTTGGTTCGGTTTGTAGAAAAGCAGCTTTAAAAGTTCTTAAGGGCGAAGAAAAAATCAAAGTTGGAGTTAATAATCTTGAGGAATTTGCTGGGCGAGAAAAATATAGTGCTAAAGATAAAAAAATGTAAAAACCTGAGATTGGATTAGTTAATGGTTTAGCTTATACTGTAGTAGGTGGAGATACATTAGAAATTGAAACAAGTATCTCAAAAGGTACAGGTAAAACTATCTTAACTGGTAAGCTAGGAGATGTAATGAAAGAATCAGCTCAAATGGCTATCTCATTCTTACGTTCAAATGCTGAAAAACTGAGAATTGAGAATATTAATTTTTCAGAAATTGATATTCATCTACATGTTCCAGAAGGTGCAGTTCCTAAAGATGGTCCTTCTGCGGGTATAACAATTACTACTTCAGTATATTCGGCTCTTACTAAAAAGGCTGTTGATAACAATATTGCTATGACTGGTGAAATGACGTTACATGGTAAAGTTTTACCAATAGGCGGAGTTAAAGAAAAGATCTTAAGTTCAGAGAAAATGAATATTAATACTATTATTATTCCAACTAAGAATAAGAAAGATCTAATTGATATTCCGGAAGAAGTTCTTGAAAAAAATTAACTATTCATGCGGTAGATAATATTCAAGAAGTGTTTAAAAATAGTATTTGGAGAATAATAATGATAAAGTTAAATACACATAATGTTGATCTACTTATTAGTGCAGTATCAAAGAAAACAATATCCGAGCATGACAAACCTGAAGTTGCAATGTGTGGACGATCTAATGTTGGTAAATCATCTTTTATTAATACAATATTAGAAAGAAAAAAAATTATGCACGTGTATCTTCAAAACCTGGTAAAAACTCGTACATTGAATTTCTTTGATATAGATGATAAAGTTGTTTTTAGTAGACGTTCCAGGTTATGGTTATGCTAAGTTATCTAAACCGGAAAAAAAGAAAAAAACTATACGATATGATTGTAGAATATTTCACTAATAGTGAAAACCTAGGTTTTGTCTTACACTTAATAGACAGTAGACATAAACCTTCTCAGGATGATATAGAAATGAATGAATTTCTTAATTATTATGAAATTCCATTTGTTATAGTTATGACAAAAAAATTGATAAAATATCTAAAAATGAACTTGCTAAAAAAATACAGGAATTATAAAACGTGAATTAGATTTAACTAATAACATGGCTATTATTCCATTTTTCTTCTGTTACGAAGATAGGAAAAGAACAGGTTCTAGAACAAATAGCTAAAGTATTAGAAGATTAGTAAAAAAATAGGAGTGTAGATTAAGAAGAGAACAATGTGCACTTCTATTTTTTTAATGTTAAAACAGTGTTTTGCATAATTACAGAGACGATTTTTTTATAAATATTTTTATCTTTACATGCTAAAGAAAACTTGTTATAATAAGGTTTAGGTGAGTCAACAAAAAAAGTTGACATTTTTTTCACCGGAAACTATTGACATACATTTATTTTAATGTTAGAATAGTATCTAGCTTAGAAAACTTAGCGTTATAGATTCAACTTTTTTTCATTAAAACACTTCATAAACACACACATAAAATTAATAAAAAAAGTTGAAACATAAGGAGTACAAACATGGCAGTAAAAATCCGTTTAAAAAAAGATTAGGTGCTAAAAAAATCACCTTTCTACCGTATCGTTGTTGCTGATTCAAGATCTCCACGTGATGGACGTTCTATCGAAACTATCGGTACTTACAATGCTGTTAAAGAACCAGCAGAAGTTAAAATCGATGAAGAGTTAGCATTAAAATGGTTAGGTAATGGAGCTCAACCTTCTGACACAGTTAGAAGTTTATTATCAAAAAGAAGGAATTATGAAAAAAATTCCATGATTCAAAAATTAAATAAATAAGATATTTAGCCCTTAGTAAAATAAGGGGTTTTTTTCTTTGTTTAAAAAGTGTGCTATAATAGTGGTAATTTTTAAATAACAACCAACTACATGGCTGTAGAGAGGGGTTATAATATAAAAAAAGGAGGAATATATATGGAATATTTATTAGAGATATTACCTAGTTTAATGAATGGTGCAGTTACAACATTAGAAGTATTTTTTTCTTGTGTTAATTTTATCTATACCGTTAGGTATTTTTTTATTGCATTCATAATGCGTTTTAATATAAAAATTATTAAATTATTTTTATTAATATTTATATTTGGATTATGCGTGGAACACCATTATTACTACAGTTAATTTTTTTATTTATTATATACTACCATCGGTGGGAATACGTTTCGATAGATTACCTGCTGCTATAATTGCATTCACATTAAACTACGCAGCTTATTTTGCTGAAATTTTTAGAGGTGGTATTGAATCTATACCAAAAGGACAATATGAAGCTGCCACAGTATTAAAATTTACACAGTTTCAGACGATTAGGTATGTTATCTTACCTCAAGTAATAAAAATTGTTTTACCGAGCGTATTTAACGAGATAATGAGCTTGGTTAAGGATACATCTTTAGTATATGCCCTAGGTATTAGTGATTTAATTTTAGCTAGTAGAACAGCTGCTAATAGGGATGCTAGTTTATTACCTATGTTTGTTGCTGGAGCTATTTATCTAATCTTAATAGGTATAGTAACGATTGTGTCTAAACGAGTTGAAAAAAACGTTATAATTATGATAGGAGGTAACTTATGTTAGAATTAAAAAATATCAGTAAAAAATTTAAAGATCGACAAATACTATCAGATTTTTAATTTAACAGTTGAAGAGAATAAGATTTTTAGCAATAGTAGGACCTTACGGTGGTGGTAAGACTACTTTATTAAGAATGTTAGCTGGATTAGAAAAAGATAGATTACGGTGAAATTATTTATAATGGTAATTCTCTTCCTATAGATGAATTAGAAAAAAAGGAATTTGTTAGGATTCGTATTTCAAGATTTTTCAGCTATTTCCACATTTGACAGTGCTAGAAAATTTAGTTTTATCACCGATAAAAAAACTATGAATATGCCCTAAAGAAGTAGCGGATAAAAAAGCTATTGAGTTATTAGAAAAACTTGGTTTAGAAAAACAAGTTGCTAGTTATCCTATTTCATTATCTGGAGGGCAAAAACAACGTGTAGCGTTAGCTCGAGCTATGATGATTGAACCAAAAATCATAGGATATGATGAACCAACCAGTGCTTTAGATCCTGAACTTAGATTGGAAGTTGAAAAAAATTAATTCTGAAAAAAATAGAGAACTAGGTATTACTCAGATTGTCGTAACGCATGATTTACAATTTGCTGAAAATATAGCGGATAGTATTGTGAAAGTAGAACCAAAATAAGAGGTGATTAAATGAGAAAATTAAAATTCCTTATTACACTTATTATTACTGTTCTAATAGCTACTGGTTGCGCATCAGGAGGAAAAGAAAAACCAAGAAAAGATAACTGGAATGATTTTCAAACTTATAAGAAGGTTGTAATTGGTTTTGATAATACCTTTGTACCTATGGGGTTCCAAGACAAAAAGTGGAAAAAAATATTGGTTTTGATATAGACCTTGCGAATGCTGTATTTGAAAAAAATATGGAATTAAGGTAGAGTGGCAGGCTATTAACTGGGACTTAAAAGAAACTGAATTAAAAAATGGTAATATCGACTTAATTTGGAACGGTTATTCAAAAACTGAAGAAAGAGAAAGTGTTGTTCAATTTACTAAACAGTATATGGTTAATGAACAAGTTATTGTGGTAAAAAAATCAAAAAAATATTAAATCAATATCTCAGTTAAAAAGACAAGGTGCTAGGTGCTCAAAATGGTTCATCCGGATATGATACTTTTTAATGAGAAACCCGAAGTGCTAAAAAAATATTGTTAAAAAAACAATGATGCAACTCAATATGAGAGTTTCAATGAAGCGTTAATAGATTTAGAAAATGACCGAATAGATGCTTTATTAATTGACAGAGTTTATGCAAATTATTATTTAAAAACAACAAAATAAACTTGATGATTATAGTATTTTTGAATGCCGGTTATGATAGTGAAGCTTTTGCGGTAGGAGCAAGAAAAAGCAGATATAACCCTTGTAAAACAAAAATCAATGAAGCTTTCTATGAGTTATACAAAACAGGAAAAATTCCAAGAAATTTCAAATAAATGGTTTTGGAGAAGATGTAGCAACAAACGAAGTTAAAAAGTAAATAAGTTTAAAGGAGGTGACTATCGATGAAAATTCGAAAAAAATAGGAGTATCTTTTTTTAAATTTAAATTATAACTGAATTTTAGAAACTTAAGTATAAAAAGTTGTGATAGGTGTCAACAAAAAAAGTTTACAAATATTAGTAAAAAGTACTTGATTTTTTTGTAATTATTATTTATAATAAATAGGTATGTGATTAACTCACTGAAAAAAATAACTCTGTTCGTATTAAAAGCGTTCAGGGCAGAAGGAGACGATAATAATGAGAGAAGGAATTCACCCAGATTACCGTAAAGTTGTATTCATGGATACTACAAGTGGTTTTAAATTTTTAAGTGGTTCAACTAAGCCATCTAAAGAAACTATCGAGTGGGAAGATGGAAATACATACCCATTATTAAAAGTTGAGATCTCTTCAGATACACACCCATTCTACACAGGGCGTCAAAGATTCGCTCAAGCAGATGGTCGTATCGAACGTTTCAACAAAAAAATACGGTATCAAGTAAGAAAAATAAAACAGGCATTTCTTTATTGGATTGTCTGTTTTTATTCTATTAGTAATTGCGAAATATAAGCCCAAGGGGATTAGAAATGATAGAAAACAGAAAATTCGGATGGATAGAATGTATTTGTGGTAGCATGTTTTTACGGAAAGTCAGAAGAGCTATTAAGACGTATAAAAACGAGGAGTAATCGCAAAAACAAAATGTACTTTTTATTCAAGCCGTTTATTGATAATAGATATGAAGAAAATAAAGTTTCTACACACAATGGAAATAGTTATGAATCTGTTAATATAGATAAAGCAGAAGAAGTTTATGACTATATAAAAAGATAAAAAAATATGATATTATAGGTATTGATGAGGTACAATTTTTTTGATAATAAAATAATTGAAGTAATAAATAAACTTGCAGATGATGGTGTACGTGTTATTGTAGCAGGATTAGATATGGACTTTAAAGCAGAACCATTTTATCCAATGCCAGAAATTATGGCTATTAGCGAAATGGTTACAAAACTTCATGCAGTTTGTAATAAGTGTGGTAAAAGAAGCAAGTAGAAGCCAAAGATTGATAAATGGAGAACCAGCTAAGTATGATGATCCAATAGTAGTAATTGGAGCAAGCGAATCGTATGAGGCTAGATGTCGTCATTGTCATGAAATTAAAAGATAAATTAGGAGGAACAAATGGAAATTTTTGGACAACTTGAGATAGTTGAAGAGCGTTATGAAAAAAATTAAATGAATTACTTAGTGATCCGGACGTAGTAAGTGATACTAAGAAATTAATGGAATATTCAAAAGAACAACGTTCTATCGAAAAAAAACAGTATCAGTATTTAGAGAATATAAAGACATAGTTCAACAAATAAAAGATACTAAAGAACTTCTTGAAATTGAAGAAGATAAAGAGATGAAAGAAATGATGCAAGAGGAGATTAAAGAATTAGAACCAACGCTTGCACCTATGGAAGAAGAATTAAAAAAATCTTATTATTACCAAAAGATCCAAATGATGGTAAAAAAATGTTGTTGTCGAGGTTCGTGGAGCTGCTGGTGGAGATGAAGCACAATTATTCGCAGGTGACTTATTACGTATGTACACTAGATTTGCTGAATCTCAAGGATGGAAAGTTGACGTACTAGAACGTTCAGAGACTGGAATCGGTGGTATTAAAGAAGCAATTTTTTTATTGTTTTCGGAGAAGATGTGTATTCTAAGATGAAATTTGAAAGTGGAGCACATCGTGTACAACGTGTTCCAACAACAGAATCAAGTGGACGTATCCACACTTCAACTGCAACAGTAGTAGTATTACCGGAAGCTGAAGAGGTTGAAATTGATATTAATGAAAAATGATATTCGTGTTGATACTTTTGCATCAAGTGGTGCTGGAGGTCAATCGGTAAATACAACAATGTCAGCCGTACGTTTAACTCACATTCCTACAGGAGTTGTAGTATCTATGCAGGATGAACGTTCGCAGATTAAGAATAAAGAAAAAAAGCTATGAAAGTATTACGTGCTCGTGTTTATGATAAATATCAACAAGAAGAGCAAGCTAAGTTTGATGCTGAACGTAAGTCTAAAAGTAGGAACAGGGGACCGTTCTGAGCGTATTAGAACTTATAACTATCCTCAAAATCGTGTTACTGACCACAGAATAGGCTTAACTATTCAAAAATTAGACCAAATTATGGAAGGTAAACTTGATGAAGTTTTAGAAGCACTTCGTATAGCAGAACAAGCTGAAAAAAATGGCAGAACTTAATAAAGGTGAAGAACTATAATGAACAGAAGGCAAGCTATAACAAAAAGCTTGTCTTCTTTTAAGAAAGACAAGGAAAAGAGGAGAGTCTAGCAAGATTTTTTTATTAATGTATATGTTAGATGAAAGTCCACAGTTATTCTCAAATAATATTTCAGAGGAGTTATCCGGAGAAAATGAAGAAAAAAATATATTTTTCTTTAATAGAAAAACATATTAAAGAAGATATGCCATTAAGTCATTTGGTAGGATTTGAGTATTTTTATGATAGAAAATTTAAAGTTACAAAAGATGTCCTATCGCCAAGAATGGAGACTGAAGAGCTTATATATAGAGTAATTGAATATGTAAAAAAACAACTAAGAAAGATAGTATAAAGATCTTGAGATCTTTGTACTGGAAGTGGTATAATAGCTATCACGTTAAAAAAAGAATTAGAACTAAAAGTCAGTGTGTATTATAGCTAGTGATATTAGCGAAGAAGCTTTTAGTAGTTGCAAAAGAAAATGCAGAACTAAATAATGCAGATATTAAATTTATACAATCAGATATCTTTAATAACATAGATGAAACATTTGATATTATTGTTTCTAATCCTCCATATATAGATCGCAAGGATGAAATTACAATGAAAACTAATGTATTGAGTTATGATCCTCATTTAGCGTTATTTGCGGAAGAAGAGGGGATGTATTTTTTTATCGGAAAATTGTAGAAGAAGCTAAAAAAATTATTTAAATGATAGTGGTGTTATATTCTTTGAAATAGGACATGAGCAAAGAGAAAAAAATTACAAAATTGGCAGATATGAATGATTATCATGTTGAAGTATATAAAGATTTAAATGGTCGAGATAGGATGGCATTTTTTTAGCAAAAAAATAAAAAAAGACGAGAGTTATTTAGAAAAATTATCTAAGTTAATAAACTCTCGTCTTTATTTCTATTGTGATAATCTGTTTAAAATCAAAAATTAAAGTTCCCTATAAACTCCAACGCATTCTCCGATTATTTCCACGTTACGCGTAACAATAGGCTCATAATCAGGATTGCAAGGATAAAAGAATTACACTATCATTTTTTTAACGAATATTTTCTTTAAAGAAGCTTCATTCCATTCAGTTAAACGAACAGCAGCAATTTTTCCGTTTCTAACTGAACTTTGCTGACGGATAAATACTAAATCGCCATCAAAAATACCAGCTTCAATCATGCTATCTCCCTTTACTCTGAGTGCAAAAATCTGCTCTCATTCCTTGATCTATGAAAAATATGCTCATCATATTCCTCTTCAATATAAACACCATCACCAGCACAGATAGTACCTAGAATTGGAAGTTTTGATACATCATCAGAGAAATCGAAAGATTCATCTAATCTATTTTCCGAAGACGTAAGTTCCATAAATTCACTTTCTCCGACAAGCCAATCAGGATTGACAGATAAATATTCTGCGATAGCGAGCAACTTATCACGCTTTGGTGTATATTTACCTTTTGACCAGTCACTAATAGATGAAGGAGTTATTTTAGTAGAGCGAGCGAGTTCTGCCTGTTTTATATTCTTTTTCTTTTTAAACACTTTTTTTGAATCTTATACTAAAAAGTTGTAGTCATAACGTTAAATTCCAATCTTTCTTTATTTATATATAAATTATAAAAGTAAACCGTATATAAAAATCAAGTGAATTTGTTAAAAAAATTAAGAAATATGAATTTTTTTCTCTTGATTTTTCGGTTTTTCCGTATGTTATTATATAAGTACAGAAAGAAATTAAGTTTTACGTATAAAAAGAAAGAAGGTAATATTATGTTTATATATTGGATAGTTATATTGGTTTTTATTAGCTAAAAGTATTTACATTTTTTTGAGACAAATAAATTGAAAAATTGTAAAAAGAGGTAAATTAAATCGAAAAAGTCTATTAGGTAGATTTCATAAATTTAAAAATAGCTATTATGAAGAAAGATTATTATTTATTATTATAAGATTAGGTGTATTATATTAATACGGCTAGTCTTATTTGTTTTATTTTAATATTTGTAATTAGATAATTTTGCGAAATGTATTTATATAACGTTTTTCAATGATGTAATTATAATAAAAAAACTATGTACTAATACTAGAAAATATTGTATAATAAAAAAATATAATAATAATATTAGGAGGATTTCTTAATGAAATTAGTATTAACTAGACACGGTGAAAGCCAATGGAATCTAGAAAACAGATTTACTGGATGGGTTGACGTAGATATCACTGATAAAGGTAGACAAGAAGCGATTAAAGGTGGACAAACTCTTAAAGAATTAGGTCTTACTTTTTGATGTAGCTTATACTTCATACCAAAAAAACGTGCTATCAAAACTCTAAACTTATTCTTAGAAGAATTAGATTTATTATGGATTCCAGTACACAAAAGCTGGAGATTAAATGAAAGACACTACGGTGCTTTACAAGGGTTAAACAAAGCGGAAACTGCTGAAAAATATGGTGATGAACAAGTTCACATCTGGAGAAGAAGTTTTGATGTTGCACCTCCAGCATTAGATAAATCTAGTGACATGTACCCAGGAAACATCGATAGATATAAAGAGATTCCTGAAGGAGAAATCCCATCAGGTGAAAGCTTAAAACTTACTATTGATCGTGTATTACCATATTGGGAAAGCGACATTTCAAAACAAATTAAAGCTGGTAAAAAAACGTACTTATTTCTGCTCATGGTAACAGTTTAAGAGCGTTAATCAAATACTTATTAAATATCTCAGACGAACAAATCTTAGATCTTAACTTACCAACAGGTACTCCATTAGTATTTGAAATTGACGAGAACTTAAATATTATCTCTGCACCGAATTATTCTAATAAGTAATGAAAAAAAACTGATAATATTACTAACAACCTTGCTAATTTTGCAAGGTTGTAGTTCTAAAGGAGATTTCTCTACAGAGCAACTACAAAAAAACTTACTAATTCTGTGACTTTAAGCCAGCTAGAAAAAAACAGAATTTGATAAGAAAGAAAATAAATTAGTTATTTATACAGATGATGAAGTTATAAATAAAGAGGATTTGATTCAATTTTTAAAATCACTTAAATTAAATAATTTTAATGGAAAAGAAATAACGGCTGATAAAATAACTTCAACAGAGTTTAGTAATAAAGATTTTTAATATTGTTATTGTTACAAAAAAATAATAATACAGTTACATTTAGTACTAAAGATAGTGCAAACAGAAATTATAATATTACACAAATGAAATATTCAAATGAATATATGAAAAAAATAAGTTAACTTCATTTTTCAAAAAGAGTTGATTACTTTCGATGAACTTGCCGGCACAATAGAGGCAGATCTTGAAAAAAAGGACGTTCTTTTAGGGGATAAGGTGAGAAGTTTAAAGAAATGACAACAAAGGTAAATTCTTCTATAGCCACTCTTAAATCACTATCTTCTGAAAATATAGAGTATGCGAAATTAGATGAAGTTAAGTCTAAATTAACACGATTAGAAGCTTTAACAAATAATATGGTTGTAGCAGTAGAAAAAAATCTGTTAAAGCTAATAATGGCTCTGCAATAGCAACAGCATTTTTTTAAATATTAACGATATTGATAAAATAGCTCGTGATTTTTGCAGTTATGTAATAATAAAACCTGGGAATGTTATTGTGTTCCCAGGTCTTATTTATTATTATAAAAAAAATCAGTAGGTTTAATATCTTCCATTCCAATCATAGGATCAATAGTATTTATATTTTTGAAAATCTAATATATATGTTTTAAGCTCTTCATCAATTTCAATGTCTTCAATATCCGCTTTTTCTGTCTGTTGTAAAGAACCATTCTAAAGCGGTTTGTCTGTTGACTACATTTGTTGGTTCAATAGATTTGTAAAAAAACATTTGAGTTACCGCAAAAGAATTAATTTTTTTCTTAGCCCTGAGTTATTGCAGTATAAGTTAGATTTTTTTATTTAACATGAAATTATAATTATCTATAAAAAGGAATAATAACAATTTCAAACTCTGATCCTTGAGCTTTGTGTATTGAGCAAGCATATGAAAGTGTTATTTGATTAAGTTCTTGTTTTTTTCATATGTAACATAATTATCGTCATAATCAATAACTATTTTAACTTTATTTCCCTCTTTATATATTTCTTGAATATAGCCAATATCGCCGTTGAATATATTATCTTCAGGTCTATTTACAAGTTGCATAACCCTATCATTGATTTTATAAATTAATTCTCCATACTCAATTTGTTCATCATTATCATTGAATCTTGATTGGATAGCTGTATTTATTTCATTTATACCACTAGTGCCTTTATAAATAGGGGCAAGAATTTGAATGTTTTTCTTTGTTTGTTGTTTTACTTAAATCATCATAAACAGCAGAAATAACATTTATCATTTCGTTTTTTTATTTGCTGAAATAAATTCTTTATCATCAAAAATTTTTCTAGTATATCAAATGGAATGTTATTTTTTTATTGAATGTGAAATATTGATAATACTAGAGTGTTCACTTTGTCTAAAAATTTTATTCAGTTTTACTGTAGAGATAGCTTTAGAATTAATTAAATCGTTAAGAACGTTACCGGGCGCTATTGAAGGTAGCTGATCGTTATCTCCAACTAAAATTATCTTAGCATCTATATGAATAATCTTCAATAAATTATACATTAAGAAGACGTCAATCATACTAGATTCATCAATAATTACTAATTCTGATTTTATACTTTTGTCACTTACGAATTCTTCCATATTTTCATCTTCTGTGCTCCATCCAATTGCTTTATGTATAGTTGAAGCATAAAAGCCAGTACTTTCTGACATTCGTTTTGCAGCCTTACCAGTTGGGGCACATAGGGTAAGGATGTTTCTAGTGTCATCAAGTAAATCATGTATACTGTAATTTTTAATTTTTTGGAAGATTTTAATTACAGCAAGTATGATAGTAGTTTTACCTGTTCCAGGACCTCCTGTTAAAATGGAAAAATTATTAAGAATACAGTTTTTAATTGCAGCAATTTGCACTATATCGTATTCTATTTCTAATTCTTCTTCAACTTCTGCAATATATTTATCCAATAACGTATCGCTTATATTAATACTATTGTCTTGTTCTAATCTTCTGCTTATATCACTATAGATAGAGTATTCAGAATAGTAGATTTCCGGTAAGAATACTTTTTTTCTTCAATTTCAATTAGTTTTCCTGTGTCTAATGCGAAAGTATAGGCATCTAATATATCTTGTTTATCTACAGCAACGTTACGAGAAGAGTAAAAGCACGTTGAAGGTATTGTATAAGAGGTTATTTTTTTAGAAATATAGGTATTTCCAGTAGAAAAAAACAAAATGAATTAATTGTGTAAATAAAACCGTATAAAATTCTATTTTTGGTCATTCGCAGCTATTTCATTACTCTCAGCGATTTTTATCAACTGTTTTTAAAGTTAATACCTTTTTATATCTTTAATTAAAGCGTAGGGATTTTTCTGTAATTGTACGTAAGGTATTATGTTTATAAAAAAATTATATTTTTTTAGTATTAGATTATTACTTAAATTATATTCATTTAGTTTTTAATATTATATCCTGGGTTTGTTTATTGGCGACGATAGTCCCTATAAATAGTATCTTTTCGTTGTTTTTGGTATACCTTTAATTTTAAACAGAGCATCTTTGTCTTCGTATATTTTATCCAATGCATCTACACCCAAGGCATCAACAATAAGTTCAGCAGTTTTTTCTACCTACACCTTGAAAAAAATTGAACTAGATAAGTATGAAACGATAGCTTCTTTATCTTTTTCGATAACTGGTTCGACTACGATAGCCGAAAGTTGGATTCCGTATTTTTCTATGTTGAATGATTTCACCTTTGAATGAGTATAAATCATCTTCCACAAAATCAAAATCGTTGAATGTTCCAACGACGCTTAAATAATCTCCTTCAGCAAAATCATATTTATCATTTAAAAAAATCGATAAAATATAATAATTATTTTTCTTTGTTGTGGAAAATAATCTTATTTAAGTAACCTTCTACTGTCTGCATAGTAATCTCCTACGAATTTATTCATAAGACAATAATATAATATTATAATGAAAATGTCTAGTGAGGACCATATAATAAAATGCAGATGACATTATAAATAAAGTTATACAAAAAAACTATATTTAATAGATAAAGAAAAAAATATTATGAATTGTAAATATGTTATTTTAGTTACAAAAATAAGTTTCGTTATGGCAATTTTTTTATAAAGTGTTATAATAAAATGATGATAATAAAAAGGAGGTTTGATCTGTGGTTATAGTTGAAAATGTATATAGCCATCTTAATAAATTAGCCGATGTTAAGCTAGCTGAAAAAAATGGGATAATGTAGGTTTGATGTTAGGAGATTATAATAATGAGGTAAATAAAGTATTAGTTTGCTTAGATGTAACTACTAAGGTTGTTGAAGAAGCAATAGCTAACAATATTGATTTAATAGTTTCGCATCATCCACTAATTTTTTTAAACCTCTAAAATCACTTGATTTTACAGAAGATTTTAAATCTAATATTATTAGAAATTTAATTAAAAAAATGATATCGCGGTAATTTCGTTCCATACTAATTTAGACTCAGCAACTCTTGGACTTAATGATTATTTAGCGAGATTACTCAACTTAAAGGATATTAAAGTATTGTTTGAACATAGTCTAGATAGTACTGCAGGTTTAGGGAGAATTGGGAAATTAGAAGAACCGCTTGATATGGGTGATTTCATTAAATATATAAAAGAAAAGTATTCATTAGATACAGTTTCGGCAGTAATTGGTGATGAAAATGTAATAAGTACAGTTGCTCTATTAGGTGGAAGTGGTGCTGATTTCATTTATACCTTACCAGAAGAAGTAGATGTTTACTTAACAGGTGACGTAGGATATCATGCAGCTTTAGACGCGATTGAAATGAAAAAGAATATAATTGATATTGGACATTTCGCGGAAAGTTTAGTGAAAGATTTATTGTTAGATTATATAGCTAAATTGGACGTGAAGGTAAAAAAATCAGATGTAGAAGCATCGCCGTTTAAAATAATATAAGGATTAAAGGGTTTCCTTTACAACCCAATTTTATAACATAAGGAGGTACATAATTATGGCAAAAGCAACGCCAACGATGGAAGATTATATTGAAGTAATATATTCCTTAGTAAAAAACAAAGGTTACGCTAGAAGTGCAGATATTGCCGAAAAAAACTTGAAGTTTATCCTTCAACAGTAACTAAAATGTTAAAAAAAAGCTTGATATCGAAGGTTATATAGTGTATGAAAAGTATAGAGGTATCGCTCTAACGGAACAAGGTGAAAAAAATGGGAGAATATGCTCTTACTAGACATGAGTTATTAGAAGATTTTCTAAGGTTAATAGGAGTGGACGAAGATAAAGTATATGAAGAAGTCGAAGGTATTGAACATCACTTTGGACGAAGTTCATTAGAAAAAAAATTAAAGACTTAATGAAATATTTAAAAGACAATAATTATAAAGCGTAATGGAGAATTATAGTGGTAGATAAAGAATATTTAAAATTATGTCGACATATTTTGGATAATGGTATTTCTAAGGAAGATAGAACGGGAGTTGGTACTAAAAAGTATTTTTTTGGTTATCAGATGAAGTTTGATCTTTCAGTAGGTTTTTCCATTATTAACGACTAAAAAAAGTAAATTTTTAATTTAGTATGGTCTGAATTACTTTTGGTTTATAAAAGGTGATACAAATATTAAGTTTTTTTACTTCAGAATAAAAAAATAACATTTGGAATGAATGGGCATTTAAAAAAAGTGGGTAGAAAGTAATGAGTATACAGGCCCTGATATGACTGATTTCGGCCATCGTACATTAGTAGATGAGGAATTTTCTAAACTTTATAAAGAACAAATGAATTTATTTAAAGAAAGAGTTCTTTTAGATGAAGAATTTTCTAATAAATATGGTGATTTAGGTAATGTTTATGGAAAACAATGGCGTGATTTTAACGGTATCGATCAGTTGAAAAAAATGTTGTGGAGCAAATAAAAAAACTAATCCCTCATCGCGTCGTTTAATTGTATCGTCTTGGAATCCCGCTGAAGTTGATTCTATGGCATTACCGCCTTGTCACTCATTATTCCAATTCTATGTTAATGATGGTAAATTAAGTTGTCAATTATATCAAAGAAGCGGAGATGTATTCTTAGGTGTACCTTTCAATATTGCCTCTTATGCATTATTAACAATATTAATCGCTAAAGAGTGTAATCTAGAGGTAGGAGAATTTGTACATACCCTTGGGGATGCTCATATTTATAGTAATCATTTTGAACAAGTAAAAGAGCAGATGTCTAGAGAGCCGTTTGCATTACCTACTTTAAAAATTAATGATTTTAATAGTATATTTAATCTTCAAATAGGTGATGTAGAACTTGTAAATTATGAAAGTCATCCATTTATAAAAGCCCCAATCGCAGTATAGGAGGAACGCTATGTTATCGCTAATTGTTGCATATGATAAAAATAAATCTATTGGTCAGGAAAACACTATTCCATGGCGAATAAAAAAGGATATGTTAAGAGTTAAAGAACTTACAACTAATCAAACTATTATCATGGGACGCAAAACACTAGACAGTATGGGGCGTGCCTTACCAAATAGAATTAACAGGGTACTAACCGGAGATAAGAGTTCTTTAAGTCATTATAAAAAAATATCGAAGTTTATTCTGATGATACAATATTAGAAAAATATAGAAACAGACAAAGTATTTATTTTTTTGGTGGTGGAGCTATATATAATATGTATATTGATAAATGCGATGAAATGTTTATTACTGAAGTTGATACTATAGTAGAAGCTGATACGAAGTTTCCTGATTTTTGACTTAAATGAATGGGAATTAGTTAGTAGACAAGAATTTTTCAAAAAGACGAAGAAAAATGAATTTGACTTTGCATTTATACATTATAAGAGAAAGAGGGGAGAGTAAATGGTAGAAAAAAAGTAAAAATTGTAATCGATTCATCTAGTGATTTAACTTTTGATGAAATAAAAAAATATGATGTTGATATTATTCCGCTTACTATTAATGTGGATGGTATAGAATATGATTATCGTACAATAAGTAATGATGAGTATATTGAAAAAATGCGAACGGCTAACTCATATTCAACGAGCCAACCAGCTATTGGTAAATTTATAGAGGCATTTGAAAAGTGGACTAGCGAAGGATATAAAGTTATTGTCTTAACATTATCGTCTGCTTTAAGTGGTACATATAATACAGCAGTAACTGCAAGTTCAGAGTTTGATGGAGTGTATGTAGTGGATACTAAAACTACTACACGAGGTATGGTTTTTATTTTTAAAAGAATGCTTAAAACAACTTGAAGATAATGTAGAATTAGAAACTATTGTTGTTAATTTAAGAGAAAAAGACTAAGAATATTTTTAACTTATGTTACAATCGATAAACTTGACAATTTAGTAAAAGGAGGTAGACTAAGTAAATCACAAGCTTTTAATTGGAGGTTTATTAAATATTAAAGTTTTAACTCAATTAAAAAGAAACTGAGTTAGTGGCTTTAGATAAGGTTCGTGGTAAAAAAAGAAACTTATTAAAACTTTAATTAGTCATATAGAAGAAGATAAAAAAAGATAGAACAATAAAAAAAGTATAAGTTTACCAAATTCAATTGCTGATGAATATATTACAATAATAAAATCAGAGTTAAAAAGAAGCATTTGGTTATGAGGTTAGTGAAGCTGAAATTTTCACTACTACACCAATTATTTCGACACATACAGGAGAGAATGCAGTAGGTATTTTTAGTAGAGTTAGTATAATCGGAGGGTAAGATTATGACAAATTTCGATGAAACAAGATTATTTGATAGCAATTTATATGATAAAAATGATATTCATAATATATTGAAGAATGTAGTAGAGACAATAAAAAAAGCCGAGGGTATGATCCAATTAATCAACTTATGGGTTATATTAAAACGGCAGATCCGGTATATATACCACGTGATAATCATGCTAGGGAGCAAATTAGACTTGTGGAAATGGACGATATATTAGAATATTTACTATACTTTTTTTATACAGGAGTCGTAGATGTTAGAAAAAAAGAATTATGGGGCTAGATTATGGATCAAAAAAACTATAGGTGTAGCCGTTAGTGATCTATTAGGCTTTTACTGCTCAAGGTATTGAAACAATTAATATCAATGAACAGGTAAAAAGATTTTTAAGATTAAAAAGAATAAAAGAGTTAGTTTTTAGAACATAATGTTGGAACTATTGTTGTAGGTCTCCCTAAAAAAATATGGACAATTCTGTAGGATTTAGAGGAGAAGCAACACTATATTTTTGTAGAAGTATTAAAAAAAGAAAATAAAAAAAATGTTGAAATTATTCTACAAGATGAACGATTGACAACGATGGGTGCTGAAAGAGTACTTCTTGAAGCTAATGTTTCAAGGAAAAAAAACGAAAAAAATGTTATTGATAAAATGGCTGCTGTATTAATATTGCAGACATATTTAGATAAATTAAATTAATATAAAAATCTCAGGAGGATAATATAATGCAAGAGAAAGATTTAAAAAAACATTAGTATTGATAATACTGAAGAGGTATATACACTTAGTACTTTAGAAGGAGAAGAGAAAGAGTATCGTAAAATATTAGAATTTACAAACCCTACAAATGGTAATTTATACTATATCTTCGCTGAAGAAGAAACGATTGACGAAGAGGAAATCAGTATCTTCCCTATGGTATGTGTTGAAGATGGTGAAGATAGTGTAAGGTTTGAACCTGTCGAAACAGATGAAGAATATGATATGATTTCTGAAGTACTAGATACTTTCTATTATGATGAGAGTGAATAAAAATATGAGAGAAGATAAAATAAGAAGAAGTAGAGAACTTAGGCAAAAAAATAGAAGAAAAAAAATCTATTATTCCTATGTTATTAACTATCATCGTTGCTTTAGGCATTGTTGTTTTTATCAGGATTTTTATTACATGACAACTCCAGTAGATAAAAGTAACAATAAAGATGTAACTGTTGAAATAAAAAGAAAATTACGGTAGCGCTAAAATTGCTCAAGAATTAAAAAGCAAAAAGGTCTAATACGAAATGAAGAAGTATTTAAGTTATATGCTAGATTGTCGCCGAATATATCATTTTTATGTAGGTAATTTCAATTTAAAAACAAAGTATGAGTTTACCTCAAATTATTCAAGAATTAGGAACAAAAGATAAAGCGACACTAGGAAATAGTTTTTGCTTTGATAGAAGGAGACAGCATATTAAAAAAATTGCTAAAAAAATCTTGAAAAAAACAAATCTAAGTTCAGAAGAATTTTTTTAGCTAAAGTTAATGATGCAGAATTTATAAAAAAACTTCAAAAAAACAATTTCCGAGCTTATAACAGATGAAGTTTACGGGAAAGATATTAAATACGCGTTAGAAGGATATTTATATCCAGCAATTTACGATCTTACTGATGATGAGACTGTCGAAGGATTAATTACTAAAATGGTTAAGTTAACTAATGATAAAGTAGTTCCTTTATACAAAAAGAATAGTCGTTTATGGAAAATTAGTGGACAAGAAAAAAACAAATTTCTATTCATGATTATATGACTATGGCAAGTATCCTTGAAAAAGAATCTACGAAGTCTGATGAAAAACAAACTTATTGCGAGTGTATTTCTAAATAGATTAGCTCAAGGAATAAAGTTACAAACGGACCCTTCAGCTAATTATGCGGCTGATAAACTTACAGGTGCACCGACACAAGCAGAATTAAGTTTAAATTCACCGTATAATACATACGTAGTGATAGGATTGCCACCAGGTACAATTTCATCTATTGGATCAGTTTCCTATGAAGCATTAAATAATGCAGAAAATACTGATTATTTATATTTCCTACATGCTACTAAAGGTGGTAAGGCATACTTCTCTAAAACATATGCTGAACATGAAAAAAATTAGCTAAGGAACATATTGAAGGATATATTCCTTCAGGAAGTTAATAAATCTTATTGATCGAGCATAAATTATATAATTTATGTTCGATCATTTTATATTTAAAATGGTGCTATTGATAAAAAAATAAATAATAAGGTAAAAATTAATTGTAAGATATAAACCTAGGAGAAATTATGCAACAGTATTTTTTTAAATGAAGAGCTAAATGTTGAATCAACATATGAATTATCAAAAGAAGATAGTAATCATATCGTAAGAATTATGAGAAAACAAAATAATGATAAAAGTGTATGTTGTATTTAAAAATGAAATTAAATATATTTGTACAATTATAGATAATAACGTAGATAAGGTATTAGTTGCTCCATATGAGCAAGTAAGTGGTAGTAATGAGCTTCCAACAAAAAAATTACAGTAGCTATACCACCATTAAAAAAATGATAAGATAGAATACTTAATTCAAAAAAATTAACAGAACTTGGAGTAAGTAATATAGTTCTATTTAATTCTGAAAGAAATATAGCTAAAAATTAAGAAAGATAAAGTAGATTCTAAACTTAATAGATGGTCAAAAAAATTATTAAGGAAGCCTCAGAACAATCAAAACGAAATCTAATACCGGATATTACATATGTTGATAGTTTAAAAAGATTTAGTAAATTTTTGCTGAAAAAAATATGATCATAAAGTGGTGGCTTATGAAAAAGAATCAGTGAATGAAGACAATATTAATCTTAGAAATTTATTAAATTCTGAGTTAAATAATAAAGATGTAATAGCAGTTTTTTTGGAAGCGAAGGCGGACTATCAGAAAAATGAGATTAATATTTTTAACTGAGAATAAATTTAGTGTGATAGGATTAGGTAAAAAGAATTTTTAAGAGCTGAAACAGCTCCGCTGTATTTTTGTTAGTTGTGTAGCTTATTTTTAGCGAATTTAAGTAAAGGAGTCTAGACTATGAGTGTAGAATTGAATTTAACTGCAAAAAGAAATATATGAAAAAGAATTTAAAAAAAGTAGAGTTAAAGGATATAGTGAAGAAGATGTTAATGATTATTTGGATTTAATAATTGAAGACTATATGAAATTAGATAAACTTTTTAACTCGCTTAAAAAGAATTGGAAATAGAAAATCAAAATTTGAAAATCAAAATAGATGCTTTAAAAAAATGCTAATCGAGATGAAAGACCTGTACAAGTTACTAATTTAGATATTTTTAAAAAAAGATTATCTAAGCTTGAAACGGCTGTATTTGGTCCAAACGGTGTAGATTATGATTTGTAAAATATTAATCTATTAAAAAGGAGATAATAATGAATGTATTATTAATTGTATCTGGAGGAATTGCTGCATACAAAGCAATAGACTTATCTAGTTCTCTTGTGAAAAAAAGGTTATAATGTAAAAAGTTGTTTTTGACTAAAAAAATGCTGAGAATTTTTGTAACTCATTTACCTTTTTCAGACTTTAACAAAAAAAACAAAGTATATACTAGTACATTTGATGAATTAGATGAAAAAAAGAAATGCAACACATAGATTTAACTAAATGGGCTGATAAAATAATCGTTGCACCTGCTACAGCAAATATAATTTCAAAATTTTTCTAGTGGAATTGCAGATGATTTAGCTACTTCATTAATGCTTGCTGTAAGAGATTTTTAAAAAAAGTATATATAGTACCTGCTATGAATACTGCTATGTATAATAATCCTATTATTAAAGAGAATATAAGAAGACTAGAGCGTATTGGTTTTAATTTTTGTAGAACCGAGATAGTGGTTTATTAGCATGCGGTGATATAGGTGAGGGAAATTTCCAAGTATTGAAAAAAATTGAAAAAAACAGTTTTCTCGTCAGAATTCGTTGATTTAAAAAGGTAAGAAGGTACTAGTTACTGCTGGACCAACTAAGGAATTTATAGACCCATTTAGATGCTTAACAAATCCATCTTCAGGAAAGATGGGTATCGCTATAGCTAATGAATTTGCAAGACGCGGAGCTAGTGTTATTCTAGTAACAAGCGTTGAAAGCAATAATATTAATAAAAAAATATAAATGTTATAAAAAAATAATTAGCACTAGTGATATGTTTGAAACGGTGAGAAATAATTATAAAGATTGTGATTATATAGTGAAAGCTGCAGCGGTTTCAGATTATACTCCTGTTGAAGTATTTGATAAAAAAAGTTAAGAAACAAGATGGTTCTTTATCAATAGAATTTAAAAGAACTCAAGATATACTCAAATATGTTGGAGAAAATAAGTTTCAGCACCAAAAAGTAATAGGTTTTGCTGCTGAAACTAATAATTTAATTGATTATGCAAAAAGAAAAAAATTATTAAAAAAAGAACCTTGATTATATAGTTGCTAATGATATTTCAAAAAAATGATATAGGTTTTTGGTAGTGATAATAACGAAGTCTATATAATAGACAAGTTCGATAAGATAACTAAAGTTGATAAGAATAGTAAAGATAATGTAGCAAGAGTAATAGTAAATGAAGTGACTAAGTAATATTTATTAATTTATATAATTAATTGAAAGTGAGGTGAGATTATGTATGCTGAAGTAATAATTGATGTAAACAATCATAATGTTAATCAGAGTTATTATTATTTAATTCCAAAAAGAGTTTCAAGATAAAGATTTAGAAGGTTATAGAGTAGAAGTACCTTTTTGGTTCGAGAGTAATTCAAGGTTATATAGTAGCTGTTAAGAAAAGGGAAATTAGAGGCTGGAGAAGTTAAGGATTTTTAAGTATATAAAAGAAAAATTAAAGATGATTTTTCCAATTTTAACTAAAGAAATGATACTATTGTCTAAGGTAATGACTGATGAATTGTTTTTGTACTAGAATTCAAAGCGATTGAAACATTAATTCCTACTAGTTTAAAAGAATAAATATGTTGAGTATTATGAACTAATTGATGCAAATACCACTTTACTTTTTAGATTATGCTAAACATTTTAATAGTGAAAATTTAATTGAAAAGAAAAAAATTTGAAAAAAATTATTTACTGTTGCTCAAATTGGCTATTTAATCTCACTCAAAGCTATAAGACTTATAAGTAAAATTAAAGAAGTAAATAATGTTGAAGTAGAGGAATACATTGAAATTAATGAGTATAACGGTGAAAAAAACTTACAAAAAAACAACTAGAACTAGTTAACTATTTACTTAAGAATAATAAAAATTAAGAAATCTAAGATAAAAGATATTCTGAATATAGGAAGTTCTGTTGTAAAAAAATTACTCGAATTAAATATATTAAAGGTTATAGAAGAGGAAGTTGTTAAGAATATTAATACAGATATTATTCAAAATGACACTACTCTTAGTAAGTATCAACAAGTTATTTATGATAAAAGTAAGTGAAAACTTTGATAAATCAAAATTTAATGAATATCTTCTTCATGGTGTTACTGGATCGGGAAAAAAACGGAAATATATATTAAACTTGTTGAATCGGTAATTAAACATGGTAAAGATGCGATAGTTTTAGTACCTGAAATTATTTTAACACCACAGATTGAGAAAAAAATTTAGAAAAAGTTTTCAACGATAATATAGCTGTTATTCATTCTAGATTAAATTCTAGAGAAAAGTATAATGAGTGGAAAAAAATAAGAGATGGAAAAGTTAAAATATGTTTAGGAACCCGGATCGGCTATTTTTTTGCTCCTTTTTCTTAATTTAGGTATTGTTATTATTGATGAAGAGCATGAAAATAGTTATAAACAAACAGACTCACCTAGATATGATGCTAAAGATATAGCTAAAAAAACGTGGATTTTTATAATAAATGTACTGTATTATATGCAAGTGCAACACCTTCTGTAGATTTGTATTATAATTTTGAAAAATAATAATCCTAATAATTTATTAAAATTATCGCATAGATTCAATAATAAATTACCAAAAATTAGAGTTGTTCACAATGACGATAAAGAAGACGTTATTGCAACTGAATTATTAATTAGAATTAAAGAAAAAAAATAGAAAAAAATGAACAAATCTTATTATTAATGAATAAACGAGGTTATACTAATTTTATTCGTTGTTTTTCTTGTGGGCATTTATATAAGTGTGAAAACTGTGATATAAGTCTAAACTATCATAAACATGATAACTCACTACGTTGTCATTTTTGTGGGTATCAAAAAAAGATCACAAATATTTCTAAGTGCTGTGAACACCCTGAGTTAGTATCTGGTAATTATGGTATTCAACGTGTAGAAGAGTTTTTATATCAAAATATTCCAGGTGTTAGAATAACAAGGATGGATTCTGATACAACAAGCAAAAAAGGTGCGTACGAAAAACTTTTAACTGATTTTAAAAATCATAAATCTGATATTTTATTAGGAACTCAAATGATTTCAAAAGGTTTAGATTTTCCAAACATCACGTTAGTAGGGGTATTATCAATTGATAGTATGATTGCATTACCTAGTTTCAAAGCTAATGAAAAACTATTTCAATTACTAGTTCAAACAGCTGGAAGAGCAGGACGTAGTAAGAAAGAAGGAAAAGTTGTTTTTTTCAGACAAATATCGCAAGTAATATAATAGATTATGCAATTGAACATAGTTATGAAAAGTTTTTATAAGTACGAATTAAATCGTCGAAAACTAATTGATTATCCTCCGTTTTGTAAAATATCATTTATAACAATTAAAGGTTATGAAGAGAAAAAAAACAGAACAAGTCGCTAAGATGATATATAGTTTTATTAATGGGAAGCAGAAAGGTTTATCTATACTTGGACCAAAACAAGAGTTTATTTTTATAAGATAAATAAGGAATATAAATTTAATATTGCGATTAGATATAAGGATGAGAATTATAAACAATTATTTCCAATTTTAAAAATATATAAATGATTATTTTTGCTGAAAGTTTTTTTCGAGAAAAAAATATCTATTACGATAGATAATGCAGCCTTGGATTATATGTAAATTATTCAAATTTAATTATATGGATATTTAATAAAAAAAGGATATATATACCAATAAAGTCAACTTACTAGTATTGCTATGTGAGTTGATTTTTATTTTTGAAAAAAAGCGGTAAAAGTTTGAAAAAAAGGCGATTTTTATCGTATAATAAAGAGATGTAGAATTATACTTAAATGACTGGAGGAAGATTGTGGAAATAGAACAAGTTATAAAAAAATTTCACAACTCTATGATTTTTTTACTCTGAATTACTAAGTGATAAACAAAAAGCAATATTTAGATGATTATTATTTCAATGATCTATCACTTACAGAGATTTCTGAAAATTATAATATATCAAAACAAGCTGTATCAAATAATATTAAGCGAACGATAGTAGAATTAGAGCAGTTTGAAGAGAAGTTAAATTTAATAAAAATTAAACAATCAAAGATTGTTTTTTTACTTAATGAAATAAAAAAAATCAACAGCTGATACAGAAGTATTAACGTATGTTGAGGAATTGATAAAACTAGAAAATTAGGAGAGCTTGTATGGCATTTGAGAATTTATCGGAAAGATTACAAAAATACAATAGCTAAACTTACTGGGAAAGGTAAAAGTCTCTGAAGCAGATGTTAAAGAGATGATGCGTGAGGTTAGATTAGCTTTATTAGAAGCGGACGTTAACTTTAAAGTAGTAAAAAGAATTCGTAAAGAAAATTAGCGAAAAGAGCTGTTGGAACTGAAGTTATGAAATCATTAACTCCAGCACAACAAATAGTAAAAAAATTGTCAATGAAGAACTTGTAGAATTATTGGGTGGTTCTAATGTTGAATTAAATCAAGGTGGTAAAATTACAACAGTGATGATGGTTGGTCTTCAAGGGGCTGGTAAAACTACTACTGCAGGGAAACTAGCATTAAAAAGTGAAAAAAACTATGAAGAAAAAAACCGCTTCTTATTGCAGCTGACGTATATAGACCAGCAGCGGTTCAACAATTAAAAAAACATTAGGAAAAACAGCTTGATATTGAAGTTTTTTTATGTTGATAAAGATCCAGTTGATATTGTTAAAGATGGCTTAGCATTTGCTAAAGAAAATTACTTTAACTATGTAATTATTGATACTGCAGGACGTCTTCACATTGATGAATTATTAATGGATGAGTTGAAAAAAATATTAAGGCTGCTACAACACCGGATGAGATACTGTTAGTTGTTGACGCTATGATTGGACAAGAAGCCGTTAATATTGCAACTTCATTTGATGAACAACTTGATATTACTGGTTTAGTACTAACTAAGTTAGATGGTGATACTCGTGGTGGGGCTGCACTATCTATTAAGTCTATTACAGGTAAACCAATTAAGTTAGTCGGTATGGGTGAAAAAAATGAATGACCTTGAGTTGTTCCATCCGGAACGTATGGCATCTCGTATCTTAGGTATGGGTGACGTACTTACATTAATTGAAAAAGCTCAAGCGTCAATAGATGAAGATGAAGCCAAAAAAATGCAAGAAAAAATTCTAAATCAAAGTTTTACTTTTGAGGACTTTCTAATTCAGTTAGAACAAGTTAAAAAATTAGGTAGTCTTAAAGATATACTTGGAATGATTCCAGGAATGGGTAAACTAAAAAAATATGAATTTAGATGCTGTTGATGAAAAAAACAATTTGTCTATATCGAGGCTATTATTAAGTCAATGACAATTGAAGAAAGACAAAATCCTGATATTATTAGCGTTCCACGTAGAAAACGTATTGCCCAAGGTAGTGGACGTCCTATAAATGAAGTTCATAAACTTATTAAACAGTTTGAGGAAATGAGAAAAAAATGATGAAGCAATTTGGTGGGCTTATGAATGACAAATCTAAGAGAAAGGGTCTAGGAAGAATGTTTGGCGGCAAACTTCCGTTCTAAAATATTTTATGAATAATATAGTTTTATTCCAACCAGAAATTCCTGCTAACACAGGGAACATTGCTCGAACTTGTGTTGGTACTAATACAAGGCTACATTTAATTAGACCTTTAGGTTTTTTTCAATTGATGATAAACATGTTAAAAAGAGCTGGTCTAGATTATTGGGATAATTTAGATTTAGTTGTGTGGGATAGTTTTTGATGAATTTTTTTGGAAGCTACAAATGATAAGAATTATTTTTTTAATCACTAAATTTGGTTCGAAAAAAATTACTGTGACTTTGATTTTTTTCAAATGAAAATAATAAAGATATTTACTTTATTTTTTTGGAAGAGAAACAAAAAGGTTTACCAAAAGGATTTTTAGAGAAAAATATAGTGAACAAGCATTGCGTATTCCAATGAGTGAAAATGTTCGTTCGTTAAACTTGTCGAATACTGTTGCCTTAATAATTTATGAAGCATTAAGACAACAAAAATTTTTAATAAATTACAGTAATATGCGGATTATTTTGGGTTATCCCAAAAGGTATATTAAGAACACATAGATGCCGTGATTTATTGATATCTAATATTTAAAAAAAGATTTTTTTAGATATTTCGGAGGTGTGACCCTACGTCGATTTCTTTGAAATCACAAATTTTTAAGTCACCACCTCTTTATAAGAATATAAAAAGGAGAAAAAAACATGACATTTGTTGATATTATAGATGATAATAACTTAGTTGAAGACAGTACTAAAGAGATGTTACTAAAAATTATTGGAATGTGCTGCCGAGTATGAAAAATGTTGATACTGAAATCACTGAGATGTCATTGTCTTTTTGTAAGTAAAGATGAAATACAAGAAATTAATCGTGATTATAGAGGAAAAGATGTTCCTACTGATGTTATTTCTTTTTGCATTAAATGACGAAGTTGAAGATGAAATTGATATTATTGGTCTTGAAGACGAGATTAATTCAATTGGTGATGTAATTATCTGTGTTGATATTGCACATGAACAGGCTAAAGAGTATGAACATAGTTTCGATAGAGAAATAGGTTTTCTTGCTGTCCATGGATTTTTACACCTATTAGGTTATGATCACATGACTGAAGAAGATGAAAGAGAAATGTTTGGAAAACAAGATGAAATTTTAGAGAAATTTGGTTTAAGGAGATAAGCATGTTTGAAGAACAAATTAAAACGGGTTTTGTCACAATTATAGGTAGACCCTAATGCCGGTAAGTCAACATTGTTAAACAACATATTACAACAAAAAATTGCAATTATGTCTGATAAACCGCAAACTACCAGAAATATTATTAATGGTGTTTATACAGACGGTGATTCTCAAATCGTGTTTATTGACACACCTGGTATTCATAAACCAAAACATAGACTAGGTGACTATATGATGAAACTTGCTAGTAGTGCAATACAAGAGTCAGAGATAGTTTATTTAATCATTAATGCTAGTGAAAAGTTTGGACCTGGAGATCAACATTTAATTAATATTGTTAAAGAGTTAAAAAGTTCCAACGTTCCTATTAATTAATAAAATCGACTTAATTTCACCTGAGCAATTAATTCAAATAATTGAATTTTACAAAGATTTGTATGATTTTTGTGGAAATAGTTCCTATTTCAGCTCTTAAGTCTATCAATGTAGATAATTTACTAAATACTACAAAAAAATATTTACAACCAAGTTATAAAATGTATCCTGATGATGTGATAACTGATTCACCTGAATATTTTTGTAATTTCGGAATTTATACGAGAAAAAAAGTTCTACAATTAACAGAACAAGAGATTCCACATTCTATAGCTGTTGTTATAGATAGAATTGAAAAAAAGAAACAGGTAAGAAGAAAAAAATATTATTGCTACAATAGTTGTTGAAAGAAAATCACAAAAAGGTATGATTATCGGTAAACAAGGTAAAATGATTAAAGAAATAGGCTCAAGAGCGAGAAAAGATATTGAAGTTCTTTTTAGGAGAGAAAGTATTTTTAGAACTATGGGTTAAAGTTATTGATAATTGGAGATCAAAAACCAAATCAAATTCGAGATCTAGGCTATAGGGATGATATCTTTGACTAATAGAAATTTCATAACAGGAATAATTATTAAAAAAATAAGATATAGAGATTATCATGAAATACTACATGTATTGACAAAACATGGTAATATAGAAAGTTTCTTTTATGAGAATGTACATAAAAAGTAAAAAAAGAAAATAAAAGTTAGCACACCTTATGAAGTATCAATAAATTTCTTTCCTACAAATGGTATGAATAAAATAACAAATTTGGAAATTGAAAATACATATACTAATATAGTTTATGATATTTTTGAAAAAAATAGTTATGTATCGAATATGTTAGAGTATGCTAACTTAATTAATGATAGTTCTATTAATATGTATAAATTATTAAAATTATGCTTAATTAATATAGAGAACGGTATTTCTGAAAAAAACTTGTTTTGATTTATTATTTATGTCAAATATTAAAAGAACAAGGTTTTTATGTTTAAATATCAAAAAAACAGAGTATAGTTATATTGGTTATAGTTTTTTTAAAAAAAGTAGTTTTGTGGATAAATTTAACATAGACCCGAGTGTTTATGGATTAAATGATTCTTTAGTAAAGCTGACATATTATATGACTGTTAAAAAAATATAAACTTTTTAGAAGGTTTAGAAATTGATAATAAAGATTTACTTCGTCTATTTTTCTTTTTTTAAATGTTTTATTTAAAGAATTCATAGGAATAGAAACTAAATCTTATACTAAAATATTAGAACTTGAAGAAATGCTTAGTTCTAATTAAGAAAGAGGCTTTTTATGAATAATGCAATAGGAGTATTTGATAGTGGAGTAGGTGGTTTAACAGTTGCTCGTGAAATTATGAGACAATTACCTAACGAAACTATTTATTATTTCGGAGATATTAAAAAAACTGTCCATATGGAGATAAAAAAATAAGGAAGAGATAATAGTAAATACGGATAGAGCAGTAAAAATTCTTGATAGATAAAGGGGTAAAGATGGTTGTCTTGGCGTGTAATACGGCAACGGCAGCGGCCCTTGAATATTTGCAAAATAAATATGACGTTCCTATAATAGGGGTTGTTCAACCAGGTGCAAGACGTGCTATTCAAGCAACAGAAAATAATAAAGTACTTGTTTTTAGGAACTAAATTTACAGCAAATTCAAAAGTTTATGATTTAGAAATAGAAAACATAAATTCTGATATTATTGTCTTTGATAAAGCTTGTCCAATGTTTGTCCCTTTTATTGAGAAAGAAGGTAATCTTGATAAAGAGGCAACACGACAAATGATTAAAGAAACATTAGAAAATACGAATACTTTAGGTGTTGATACTGTAGTTTTAGGCTGTACACACTATCCTATATTAAAAAAAGATATTGAAGAATACTATGGAAATAACATTAAGGTTATATCTTCCGGTAGAGAAGCAGCGCGAGAAGTAAGTACAGTATTAGGATATGCAAAACTTCATCAGAAGAAGTTTAATAAAAAGATCATAAATTTTTTTCATCTCACAACATAGTGATAATTTTTAATAATATTGCTTCTAAGTGGTTAAATAAAGAAATCAATGCAGAAGTTGTTGGAATATAGGAGAAAAATAAATGAAAAGAATTAATATTAGCATCTAATAATTCTCATAAAGTTGAAGAAATTAAAAAGTATTTTTAGATGATTATAAAATTTTAACGCTTAAAAGATATCGACTATTATGAAGATATAATTGAAGATGGTACTACATTTGAGGAAAAATGCTTTAATAAAAGCAAGAAGTATTGCAAAAATACTCGGAAAAGCTGTAATTGCTGATGACAGTGGACTGAGTGTAGCTCTTTTAGATGGAAGACCGGGTGTTTATTCTGCAAGATATTCAGCAGAACAAACTGATGAAAAAAATATTGAGAAAGTTTTAGCAGAACTAAATGGTGAGAAGTCTGAAGCTAAATTTGTTTCTGTAATAGCTCTTGTTAGACCAGATGGTAGTGAAGTAACATTTAGAGGAGAATGTCACGGTGAAATAATATTTGAGAAAAGAGGAAATAATGGATTTGGTTATGATCCAATCTTTTTATGTACCAAGTTTAGAAAAAAACTTTCGCTGAATTAACTCCGAACAAAAAAATAGCATTAGCCATAGGAAAGAGTCTTTAGAAAAAAATTTTTCAAAGTATTTGAAAGAAGAAGATCATGAAAACTAAAAATAATTCGAGAGGATTGTATTGCGTGTGGTAATTGTAATGCGATATGTCCAGATGTCTATGATTATGATGAGGATGGAATTGCTTATTGTATTGTAGATAATAATGAAATGAAAGATGAAATCTTAGAAAAGTATCATAGTTTAGTTCTTGAAGCACAAGTAAACTGTCCTACAGAGGCTGTTTATGTTGAAGAAGACTAGAAAGGAGAGAAGATTGAGCAATAAAAAAATCAAAAAAAGCACTAAAAAAACTACAAAAAAATAAAAAAACTAATAAAGTCATTAGTAAGAAGTCTCCATCCAAAAAAATCCTCAAAAAAATAATGTAATTCCTATATTGACTAAGGAAACATATAGAGGCTTATACTTTGTAATTTCTGTTCTCATAGTAATTCTATCTATTTTTTTCAAATGGGCTTTATTGGGAAAATTTTTTTGACTCACTATTTAAATATTTATTTGGTAGTTTTAGCTATATTCTTTATATAATTATAATAGCAACTCCAATATATTATATTATTAATAAAAAAAGTTAAGACCCCCGTTATAGTTACAACATTATTTGTGTTAATTGATTTCTTATTTCAATTAATTTATGTAGGTAATAATGATAGTAATTATATAAGTTTTAATGAAAATATATAACAACATAGTAACTAAGTTTGGTGGTGGATTATTTTTCATATTATCCAATAAAATTGTTAATTTATTTATTATCATATTATGGATCATTACTAGTTATTATTTCAGCAATTATTACTGTAGTTTTTCTTATACTTCAATATAAATCATAGAACATTCGTTTTTAAAACTGAAGTATTATATTGTTAATGCTTTTGATAAAAAAATGAATATGTAGAAGATACAGCAGAATATTATGAAGAAGATATTATCTATGATGAATATTCTACTGTAGATATTGAACAAGAAAAATTCAAATGAGAAAAGATACAATAATATTAAAGACAAAAGATTTAGTAGTTGATATTAGAGAATTTAAAGAAGACGAAGTAAACAATGATGAAGAATTCATTCAAAAAAACCTACAAGGAAACAAAAAAATCTAGAGTAAATAATAGTGAAATTGAAGAAGTTACAAACGATTTAAAATCAGAAGAGTCTTATGATAATTATCAACTTCCTCCTGTTACATTATTAAATAGCCCAGTGAAAAAACAAACTATTACAAAAGGGGATGTTGTTGAGAAATCAAAAATCCTTCAAAGTACTTTTAATAACTTCGGTATAGAAGTCAAGATTGTAAAGGCGATTGTTGGACCATCAATTACTCAATTCCAAATATTACCAACACCTGGAACAAAGGTAAGTAAAATTGTAAATTTAAGTAATGATATTGCATTGAATTTAGCGGCTAAAGATGTACGTATAGAAGCTCCGATACCAGGTAAGTCATTAATTGGTATTGAAATTCCTAATACTGTTAATGAATTAGTTACAATGAAAGAAGTATTTGTAAATGATGAAGATAATTCGCCGTTATCAGTCACATTAGGTAAGGATGTATCAGGAGAATCAATATTTACAAGAATCGATAAAACACCACACTTATTAATAGCTGGATCTACAGGAAGTGGTAAATCTGTATGTGTTAATACTATTATTACTAGTATTTTTATTAAAAAAATAAAACCGGATAAAGTTAAATTAATTATGATTGATCCAAAAATGGTAGAATTATCAATTTATGATGGAATACCACATCTTCTTACTTCTGTAGTTACAGATCCAATAAAAGCGGCAGATGTACTTCATAAAGTAGTGTTAGAGATGGAAAAACAGGTATAGAGAGTTTGCTAGAGCTCGTGTTAGAAATATGGAAGGTTATAATAAAATTGCAGCAAAAGATTCGGATTATAAAGAATTACCTTACATAGTTGTTATAATTGACGAGTTAGCTGATTTAATGATGGTATCATCTAAAGAAGTTGAAGAGTCAATTGCCCGTATAGCACAAAAAGCGCGTGCTGCAGGAATACATATGATTATAGCCACACAAAGACCATCAGTAGATGTAATAACAGGGGTAATTAAAACAAATATTCCATCAAGAATAGCATTTGCTGTAAGTTCAAGTATTGACTCAAGAACTATATTAGATAAATCAGGTGCGGAAACATTATTAGGAAAAGGTGATATGCTTTATTTATCTGCTGATTCAAGTAAACCAGTACGTATTCAAGGTGCGTTCCTTTCAGATGAGGAAGTAGAAAAAGTAGTTGATTATGTTAAAAGCCAATCAGAGGCTCAATATGATCCGAATATGACTCCAAGTGAAGTAAGTTCACAAGGTGGTGTTTCTTCAGATGATGAAGTGGATCCACTATATAAAGAAGTATTATTATTTATTGCAAAAACTCAAAAAGCATCTGCATCATTATTACAAAGAAGATTTAAAATTGGTTATAACAGGGCTGCTCGAATGATAGATATGCTTGAGGAAGATGGATATATTGGACCAGTTGATGGAAGTAAACCTAGAAAAGTATTCTTAGAAAAAGAGTTTGCAGAAGATTATGAGTAATGGAGTTTACGTAATTGAAATTATGTAAACATAAAAAAAGAAGAGAGGTATGTTAAATTGAAAAAGAATAAAAAAATTATTAGTTGGATTACTTAGTATAGTAATCATGTTAATAATTGGTTTATCTGCTTATGCTTATCAAAAAGTATCAGATTGCACCAAATAAATTTATTATAAATAAAAAGTAAATCAAAAATTTGAAAAAAATTATTAGTGAGAGTAAAAGTAAGTTTGATAAAGAAAATGATTTTTAATAAAAAAACTAAATGTACTTAAAGAGCTACAAGGTTATAAAGATGAAATTGCAGCTGAGAATAAAGACAAAGTAAGAACTGATTATGAAAAAAACAGTTAAAGAAATGCGTGAAAAAAACTTAGTAATGATTTAAAAGAAAAAAATTAATAAGTTAACATTAAATGATGAAGATAAAAAAAGATAATGAAAAAAAGTTGAAAAAAAGCTAAAAAAAGAGTTATCTGATTTACAATCTTTAATCAATGAGAATAAAAAAATGTATTATTTGAAAAAAACAAAGAGATTTAAATGATGTTCTAGAACTGTTAGTAAAAAGCTCTAACTAATGTTGAAGTCAAGTTTCTCAAGAAACTAAGCAAAATATTGACCATAGTATAACTGATAATACTGCACCAGTTGCAAATGAAAATAACAATACAAATAACAACAATAGTAATTCAAATGCTACAAATAATAATAGACGAGATAATACTAATAGTAATACTAATAATAGTAATTCTAACGCTACTAACAGTAATACTAATACGAATAATAACTCGAATCCAGCACCAGCGCCTGCGCCCGCAGAAACACCAGCTGCACCGGTAAATCCAGCGCCTGCGCCAACAACGGATACACCAGCTGCACCGGTAAATCCAACGCCAACTCCTGCGCCCGCAGAAACACCAGCTACACCTGTAAATCCAGCTCCTAGTACATCCGGGGCTTTAACAAAAAAATAAAAAAATACGGGATAATAAATTTTTTTATCCTGTATTTTTTTATTGTAGCAAAATTATAGAATATGATATAATTATTAGTGAATTAATTTTTATATTTATGTAAGAAGGGTAAGTAATAATAATGAATCTACCAAATAAAAATAACTTTATTTAGAACAATATTAATACCTGTATTTATAATTTTTTTACTTGTAGACATGGGAGGAAGTATTTCTATTCTTGGAGGAAGAGAAATAACTACAAATATCTTCATAGCTGCTTTAATATTTATCTTTGCTTCGTTAACTGATTTTATAGATGGATATTTGGCAAGAAAGTATAATTTAGTAACTAATATGGGGAAATTCTTAGATCCTTTGGCTGATAAGCTTTTAGTAGGAAGTGCCTTCATAGTTATGGTTGAACTAGGTTTAATGCATAGCTGGATGGTAGTTGTTGTAATTGCAAGAGAATTTGCTGTTACTGGTCTTAGGTTACTTGCGGTTGAAAGAGGAGAAGTGATACCTGCCGGTATTTTAGGAAAACTTAAAACTATTAGCCAACTTATTGCTATTATTTTGATATTATTAGGAAATCCTATATTTAATACAATTGGTTTCCAATTAGATTATATACTATTATGGATTTCAGTAATACTAACAATTTTATCAGGTATAGAGTACTTTAAGAATTCATTACATGTATTTAAATAATGTTAGTGATAGGTTCTTCCTATCCTAACATTATTATTTTTTTGAGAGGTGTTTTGTAAATGGATAATATATTAAAAAGATGAGGATTTTAAAAGAAAATTCCCCATAAAAACTTGTTAAACATAATAGTGAATGGACAAGTTGGTATGAAGATGAAAAAAACGAATTTACTTGCTAAACTAAAAAAATATAAAGTAACTTTACATCACATAGGGAGTACAGCAATATCAAATATTTATTCAAAGGATATAATAGATATAATTTTAGAAATCTATAAAAAGTGATGATTTTGATAGTATAATGGATATTCTGAATGCAGAATGGGAACTACGATGGAAAGAAGACGAAAAAAAGCTTTTTCTAGTTAAAGGTTATGGTGATAATGGTTTTGAAGCTAAAGTCTACCATCTTCACGTAAGAAGAAAAGGTGATGTTGAGGAAGTTAAGTTTAGAGATATTTTTAATAGAAAATCCAAAAAAATAGCAAAAACAATATGAAAGATTAAAATTAGATTTAGAACTAACATACAAGTACGATAGAGAGGGATATACTGCTGGTAAAACGAAATTCATAAAAGATACTATAAAAGAATATAGTTTACATAATTAAATATATGTAAACTATATTTTTTTATTTTTACTTCTTTTTTTATGGAAGTACTTAAATAATCCTTGAATTGCAACTATTGACCAAACACCTTCAAGTAAAAACAAATCCCCATTGTTTTACTATAAATGCATCTATCCCTAAAAATTAGAGCGCCAATAGCATTTAGTAATAAATAATGAAGTGAATTAGTTTTAAAAGCTTTCCTAATTGACTAAATACAAATCCTATAAGAATTAGTAGTGATCCTAAAACTTGTACAATAACACCCTTGTTAAGCTTCAAAAAAATTTAAATAACTCATATATTTCACCTCAATTGAAGGTATATTTCAATACTAATCATCAAGTTTATCAATATTTTTGCTTAATAATTTTTTGATTCGTTTATGTATAACATCGATGTGTCACTGTTAGAATGTCCCATTTGTGTCATAATAATTGGGATATTACCATTTGTTTTTAAGAGCTAATTTTGTCCCGTAACTGTGTCTTAATTTGTGTGGTGACATTGGGACATTAAATGCATCTGTATATTTCATTACCAATTTCTGAATGGCTCTTATTGACAGTCCTGTTTTTGTTTTTTTACTAATAAATACGTAATCTTCTCTATTAAGTGTAAAAAGGTAGGGAAGTTAGGTATTCATTAAGTCTATCTAAGGCAGATTTGGTAATTATTACTGTATCAACTTTATTTCCTTTTCTAATTACGTTAATTTCACTATTCAGAAAAATCTATATCTTTTACTTTTTAAATTGGCGAGTTCATTGACACGAACACCACTCTTTAAAAAAAATAGTGTTAGTATAGCTAGATCTCTTGCTTTGTCTCTCAAGAAAAAAATGATTTACCGTGATTAGATAATGTTTGTTCATATTCAAATTCAACATACTGTAAAAAAATTCCTCGTCTTGAGAATCTAAGAATATCTTTTCAGATATTTTTTTAGATCTCAGAAGATAAGGTTTCTTTCACACGGTTAATGGGTATTTTTAAGCATTACATTACGTTCAAAAATAAGCACGACCTTGTTCATTTTTCGCTTGTTACGGTAAGAAACTTGTAGAGTGATCTCATAGCAGCTTTATAGTTATTTATAGTAGTTTGACTACGGTATTTACCATTAACTTGTTCACGAGATAGACTTTTGAAATAACTTTCCATTTCTTTTTTTGAAATATTCTCTAAGGTAGAAAGGCTGACATCTTTAATAAGTACAGCATCAGATATAGTTTCTCTACTACTCAATTTAAAAAAAGTTTTTTTATACGTTTCAAGATATCTGTGCAAAGTTAATGGAGATAAATTGTCATAATATGTGTCTATAAAATCTTCTATGTAATCAGGAAACTCGGAAGTATTTTTATTAATTTTTTTGTTTATAATAATCACGTTGATTCATTGGTATTACTACATTCTCCTATACTCTATTAATTATGCATATAATATGTATTATACGAACAATTATATTATATCATACTTAATCAAATCATTCAATCCCTTATATTAAAAATTATACCTTTGATAATTCCTAAACTAAATTCCAGTTCAAAAAGTAATTCTATACTTTATTAAAGTATAACATATTTAATATTTAAGTTATATAATTATAAAGATTTAATTTTTATTTCTAGCATATATGTCTTTAGTTAAATTTCATTTTATATTTTTACAAAATTACCGCCTATTTAAACGGCGTATAAGCCTCGTAAAATTATTTTTTTGTATAATTGTTCATAAAACTACTAAAAAGCGCTCAGAATTGATTTAAACGCCCTATTTTTATATTTATTTGTAATTTTTGTTGAATCTTTTTATTAAAATAATGTAAAAAGCTACCTAAGTTTCCTTAGATAGCTTAAAAGTTTATCGCTTAATTATACACGCTCAACTTTTCCGATTTTTAAAGCTCTAGCAGAAACCCAAACTTTTTTTAGGTTGTCCGTCTACTAAAATTGTTACTTTTTTTGTAGATTAGCTTTGAATTTTTCTTTTTAGTTGCGTTCATCGCGTGTGAACGAGTATTTCCTGAACGAGCTTTACGTCCAGTAACGTAACAAACTTTTGCCATGAATTAATCCTCCTTTTGGAAATAGTTTATTCATAACATTTACTACATACACAAATATTAATATAACATAACTAAATATAAATATCAAGTAAAAAAACATTTAATTATTTTTAAAAAAATATTTATGTAAGCGATGTTATTACTAAAATTATAACAAAAAGCAACAAGAGCTGAAACTGTTGTTCCTAAAGTCCAAGTCTTAAATGTAGTTTTTAAAATCCAGATTTAAGTACTGTTTAAACAACCAAAAACCAGGATCATTTACATGCGAGCAAAACATACTTCCAGCAGTTATACTAAGCATAATAAATACTGGTGAATAACTAACTGTTGGAACGAGTGGCTCTACTATTGCAAGTGTTGTTATAGCGGCAATAGTTGCACTACCAAGTGATATTCTAAGTATTGCTGCTACTATAAAACTTATTACTATTGGTGACAGATTTAATCCATTTGTTAAACTAACAATTTCATCTGTGACCTTTGAGTCTACAAGGACTTGTTTAAGACCTCCAGCAGCACCATTAATTAAAAGAACAACGGCGATTGTTTTAATTGATTGACTTAACAAGGGAACAATGCTACTAACTCTTAGTCCTTTAACTTTCATCAATTTAACTATAGCAATTAGTAAACTTATTATTAATGCGGTAACTGGATTACTTATAATAGATAAAAATTCCTTTAATGTTTGTTGGCAAATTTGGAATTCCTAAGAAAATTGTAGGGATTGTAATTAGTAAAACTGGTAGCAGCATTAATAGTATTGCAAAAGGATGAACTCATTATCTGATTTTTCAATTTTAAGAACATCTATAGTTTTTACTTGTTGTTTCTGAGATAGGCATCGCTTTAATTAATTTTTGAATTAGTTAATAATAGACCACCAATTAATGCTGTAGGAATTGCAACTATTAATCCATAGAAAAAAATACTTCTGCCATATTAAGATGAAATGTCTTAGTTATGATACTAGGACTTGGATGTGGTGGGAATATGGCATGAATAGTTAAGACACCGATACTTGCTGGTAATGCCAAGTAAATTTTATCAATTTTAAGCTCTTTTTGTGACAGCTAATATAATAGGTATAACTAATATAAATGCAACATCAAAAAAATAAAGAAAAAAACTAATACACATTCCAGCAATAAGTAATCCTAATTGTATTCTTTTTAATTCCAAATGTACTTATCATCTTTTTAGCGGTTATCTCAACTGCACCCAATTCTTCTAATATTCGACCGAACATCGCTCCCAATCCTAAAATTAAAGATAGATGTCCCTAATAGTGATCCAGTCCCCTTCTCTATAGAATCAATTAATGTATTAGGGGAAAGACCTAAAAAAATAAACCTAGAATAATTGCAACTATTAATATCGATAAAAATGGTTCAAAATGTAACTTTGTAATAAGAAATATTAGAGCACCAATACCAATAAAAAAACTAATAACAATTTATAAGAGTAAAAACCCTAAAAAAACTGCTAAAGAACAATAGAGAATTAATCCTAAGCCGATTAATAATTTATCTAATTTCATTATATTCTCCTTAATTTTTTTCATTAGGTAATTATATCATTATTGTCCAACTTAAGTAAAGATATACGTCTTTCAATACATTTAGAAATTAATGTTTAAGTAATTCTGCTATTTTTTTCAAAAGTTCTACCATTCCTAATCGTTATAGATTTATAAAAACTTTCTTTTAATTAGATATTTATGATATGAAGTTTTTTTAAATATTCTTTTTTCACTTAATTTTTCCCCAAAAAGATAGCTTTTATTCCCAAAATGTACCAATTCATCATTTAAAAAGCATTGTACTTATTCGTTCTATAATAGATGGATACTCTACTTCATTACTATAGAACAATACATCTCTTCTATATATGTCACCACTCCACCAACTTGGTAAATTAGCAATTTCATCTAAATATTCCTTCTGTGTAAGTATTACTTTATTAATTTTTAAAGATGTAAGTATTTAGTATTTCTGATATCTTATCGTTAACAATTTCAATACTGTCTGTAGTATCGAATATTATATTTCCACTGTTAATATATGAAATTACATTCTCATATCCAACATTCGAAATTTTTATCTTTCAACCCAGCCATAGATACTTTATTCTTCCCACCAACATTTATTCCACGAAGTAAAAAGTAAGTATCTCATATTTATTCTCCTTTAAAAAGAAGCCTCCCTATCATAGAAATAACAGAGAGACTTTGATTTATTTTTAAATTATGCTCTTGATACGTAAGAACCTTCAGCAGTATTAATAACTAATACGTCTCCTTCTTTAACGAATAGAGGTACTTGTAAAGTGTATCCAGTTTCTACTGTAGCAGCTTTAGTAGCTCCTTGTGCAGTATCACCTTTAACACCAGGTTCTGTTTCAGTTACAGTAAGTTCTACTGTTGTTGGTAAGTCGATACCTAAGATTTCGTCACCAAACATTAAGATTGAAACTTCCATGTTTTTCTTTTTAAGAAGTTTAATTCATATTTTTAATTGTGCTTCAGGCACTTCGATTTGCTCGTAAGTAGCGTTATCCATAAATACATATGCTTCACCAGTTGAGTAAAGATATGACATTTTTTTGGTTATTGATTTGTGCTTTTGCTACTTTTTTTCACCAGCTCTGAAAGTTTTATCGTTTACTGCACCAGTACGCATATTTCTTAATTTAGAACGTACGAAAGCAGCTCCTTTACCAGGTTTAACGTGTTGGAATTCCATTACTTTCCAAATGTTTCCATCAACTTCGATAGTAACTCCAGTTTTAAAAATCATTAACTGATATCATTATTATATTTCTCCTTTAAATTGTATTAATAATATTATAAATAAATTTTTTTAAAAATCAAGGTATAAACTAATAATTTTTAGTGTAAATTATAGTAATAAAAAAATATTAGTATCTATTATAGTTTACATAATATTGTTTATGTAAACTATAGTTTTTCTACTTTTTCTTTTATAGCCTCTACCATATAGATTCTATTACCTTTTTTTAATAAACTTATCTTCATACTCAGTATGAACATTTTCTTCTTCATATACACTGTTAGTTAAGTCTAGTGAAAGTCTATTAAAAGTAAATCCATATTTTGCATAGCTCATTAAACTATATTCAAATAAACCTTGGTTATCAGTTTTTTTGAACGATTGTCTTACTTCCATTTAAAATAGCTTCATAACGTGCTAAGAATGTCTTAAATGTCAATCGTCTCTTCTCATGTCTTGTTTTAGGCCAAGGGTCTGAAAAGTTTAGGTATAATTGATCTACTTCTCCATCAGCAAAATAATCTAATAGGTCTTCTGCATTTCCTGAGATTAACTTTAAATTCTCTCTATGTGTCTCTTCAACTTTTATCTAATAAGAATGTTAGTACAGTTGGTTGTGCTTCCATAGCTATAAAGTTAATGTCCGGGTGTCTTTCGGCAAGTGTATGAATAAACTTACCTTTTCCACTACCTATTTCTAGATGGATTGGATTTTTATTTCCAAAAATTTCTTTCCATTTTCCCTTATTATCCTTAGGTCGTAAAAAAATACAACTGGACTATTTTCTAGACGCTCTCTAGCATCTGCTCTATTTCGAACTCTCATTCATGTACCTTTCTATTTTTAATTCTATTGTTTTTATTGAATAATTGTTTATTTTTCTAATACTTTATCTTTTTGAACCAAGAATACAAGTATATGCTTTAGATTTCATGTCTTTGAACTCTTTAGACAACTTTCTAATATCGTCAATTGAAGTAGTTTTTAATTTCATCAACAAGTTTATCGTATATTTCAAATGGTGAATTTGTAATATATTTATTTAGTGAATATGCAGCTTGGGCATTAGGTGACATCAGCATATCTAATGCATTCAAAGTACCAATTCTGTATTTATTAAGATCATTATCATCAGCTTCTACATTTTCAACATATTTATCGATTGCATAGTATATATCTAATGTTTCAGTTAGGTTAGGATCACGGTAAGACCATAAATTAAAATCTCCAAAAGTATTAAAAATCACACCAGAACCATAGGCACCATTTTTCACGCGTACATTATTCCATAAATAGTCTAAACTCAATATATGCCTTAAGACTAAGTGTGTACCACTGTAACTGCTAATATTATAACCTACTCCAACATATTGAACTAGGGAATCAAAGTAAAAAGCCTTCAGAATAACCTTGATCTTCTAATTTAATTTCAAATCCTTTTTTTGTTTATCTAATTCACTAGGATATTTGATTAAATATGAAGATATATTTTCTTTGAAATTAGTGTATTCTTCTGTATTACCAACAAAGTTAACTAATAATCTAGCTCGGTTAAAAAAATTAAATTTGTAACAGTATATAGTTGTTCTTTAATTTTTATCGCTATTTTTGTTCATAATTATTTACTAATTCACTTATAAACACATAAAAAAATCATATTCTCCGTGATACGAAGCTAACTTACTTTGAGGATTGTAATATCCACTAATACGACGTGAGACAAACGCATGTCCCGAATTTTTTTAAATTTATTTTTCTAGCATAAGTTTAATTTCTAGAAGTACATTGTACAGCGCTTCTTTATCTTCAAAATCAGCGTTAATTGTAGCTTCTTCAAGAATACAAGCCAATTCTTTTTACTTTCTCAACTAAGTTCTTAGCACTGATTATAAACTTCACTTCGCATTCTTCACTTTTTATGTTTTCTAAAGACATCAACATAAGAACTTAATCCACCAAGATTAGCTCCAATCTCTTTAATAATTTCTGCTTCTGATTTATTCTTAGTATTAAAGTTAAATAATAGATAAGATAAAACTGAAGCATATTGCATCTGTTCAATTTCAAAAATCACTTATATCGAATAGTAATTTAGAATATGAAATACCATTAGTTACAGTGTTAAAATGAGAAAAAAATTAATTTCTTTATAATTTTTCAAAGAAAGTTTCTTCAAATGGATTTTTTTAATTTAACCTCATTAGCATTAACACATTTTTATTTTTTTCTAAATCTTCTTTCTTATCAGCACTACTTTTGCCATTTTTTTGTAAAGACTTAGTACTTTTTAACTATGCTTTCTAATTCACTAACAGATAATGTAGATTTATAATCAACTAAATCCTTCTCTTTGTTTTCTTTTTTTCTAATGTCGGAACTAAGTGTAATACAGCCTGTTTACTATTTTTCAACAAGAAACTGTCTAGCAAGTGCTTCATATTGTTTATTAACACAGTTTTTCTTGTAAGTGTGAGATTACATTATCTAAATCAAAGGCATCCAATATATTATCTTCACTATATAACCATGTTCTTAATAGTCTAATAGCATATGATACACCTTTTGGTGAAGAAGTTTTATTGATTTCCTCTTTAATAGAGAAATTCTTTTTTTATTAATTGAGGCTTGGACTTGCTCATAATCAAATCCTTTGTTAATAATACCTTGTAATATTGCTTTTATATTCAGTATCAAGACTTTCTAACTTATCATCACTTACATACTTGAAAAATAATAGAATAAACTGCTTCTTTTTCTGTCTTTTTTTGAACATAGCTATATACATCTTCACAAATATTATTATCAATGAAGAATTTTCTAAATTCAGTATTACTACTTCCAAGAAGAATATCGTCTATAATATCTATATTTTTCAATTTTTACTAAATTCATTGCTATCACCTAGAATATAGTTATATGCAACATACGCTTTATTCTTAGTATCTTCATTGAAATATGTATGTTTGACGATTTCTGATGAGAATTTTTTTCTTGTCGAACTAATTGGTAGTTGCTATAATCTTTATATTCATAGTTATTTAGATAACTGTCAATATGACTTAAATATTCTTCGATATTTAAATCACCATATAAAAAAAGATATAACTGTTGCTTGGGTGATAATTATAATTATAAGTTTCTAAAAAAACTCTTCTTGAGTAATTGAAGGAATAGCTTCAGGCTTACCTCCCGAAGAATATTTATAAGGAGTAGTACTAAATAGATGTTCACTAACATACTGATCTAGGACCTCATCAACCGATGAATAAGCACCTTTCATTTCATTGTAAACTACACCTTTATAGATAAGCTCATCGTCCATGTTTTTCAAGGTGATAGTGCCATCCTTCTTGAGCTAATATATTCGAGTTAATTTTTTTAAGTTTGGATTAAATACTGCATCTAAGTATATATCCATCAAAAATTTCTAGATCTTTCACATTTTTTTAGACGATACTGGATACATAGTTTTTATCAGGAAATGTCATAGCATTTGAAAAAAAATGTATTAAAAAGAACCTTTAAGTAGTTCTACAAAAAGGTTCTTTTTACTGGATATTTCGCTGAACCACATAAAACAGAATGTTCTAAAAATATGAAAAAAATACCATTATCATTATAAGGAATTGTTTTTAAAACTTATGCTAAAACTTTTTGTTTATATCATCGTTTTGAAAGAATACTAATCTAGCGCGAGTTTTAGTATGCTTATAAAGATAAGCAGTCGTATTTATATTTTTTTAGATATTTCTTTTTCTATAAGTTCAAATGTCATATTATTTAATTACTCATAGTAGATTACATTTTAAGTAATGTTAGAACATCATAACCTTGTAGTTTGTCCATTCCGTTTAGACCATCTAACTCGATTAAGAACGCAATACCTACTACGATTCCTCCTAATTCTTCCACTAATTTAATAGTTGCTTCAATTGTTCCACCAGTAGCTAATAAATCATCAGTAATTAAAACTCTTTGACCTGGTTTAATCGCATCTTTATGCATTGTTAGAGTGTTACTACCGTATTCTAAATCATATTGGTAAGAAATAACTTCACGAGGTAATTTATTAGGTTTTCTAACTGGTACAAAAACCAATTCCTAGTGAATAAGATACAGGGCATCCGATAATGAAACCACGAGCCTCTGGTCCTACTACTACATCAACTTTTTTCTCTTTTGCATAGTTGACGATTTGATCAGTAGCATATTTATATGCTTCGCCATCCGCCATTAATGTTGTGATATCCTTAAAGCTGATTCCTTCTTTTTGCCAAATTTTTCTACGATTGAAATGTATTTTTTTAAATTCATTTATTTTTTTCTTTTCTCCTAAATGTTTTTCTTAACTCAATTATTATACTATAAAATGCCAAAATTAGCAATTTTTTTATCACTAATATTCTTTTTATTTTTTTACAGTGTAATATTGTTAACTTTAAAGAATATATGATAGAATATCTTATATAAACAAAAAAAGGAGTAATAGAAATGAAATTTACTTTTTACAAATGAAGCAACTAATTATATCTTAAATAAATTAAATGGGGTAAATCAAGACGTATATAATATTATAATTGATTATGTTGATGGAAACAGTCCGTATAGTGATGGAAGTTCTGCTTGTCATTGTGAAGTCTATAATAAGTATCGAATTTTTAATAGTTAGAAAAAAATGACGCGAATATTAAATATGAAAAAAATATAATAAATCTTTAGATACAAATTTAGGAAAAAGCATTCTATCCTGAATTTTATGAAATGATGTTTAATGAAAATAACGTCTTTGATTTTTAATAATTTTTAATCTATTTTTTTAAAAAAAGTGAAGCGGGAATTATTTCTGAACAAGTTAAGTTAATTATTAAACTATAATTAAAAGCTGTTTTGTTATCATAATATTTATCAACATATAAAAAAAGGAGAATGTTTTTGAAAAACAGTATTAAACAGCAGGAAATTGACAATGATACTATTTATGATATATTTATCTATTTTATCATGGATAATTATAGCTAAAATGGATATTTCATTATTATATAAAAAGTAATTTCAGCTGGATGGCTAATCCACGTGTTTTATTACATCCCGGAATTACTTGGAGAACTATAAATATAATTCCATATAAAAATGGGAATTTTGATATAATAGAAGTCATATTAAACATTTTATTCTTTATTCCTTTTTAGTTTTTTTATGTGAAAATGATATTTCCAAATTCTTCAGGCTTAAGAGCTATTATTTTTAGCATTTATGCTGAGTTTATTTTTACGAAACTACTCAGTATATTTTTAACTATAGGGTTTCCTGATATAACTGATGTAATTGATAATACAGTTGGAGCAATTATTGGTGTAATTATTATAAATAGCGTTTCTTTAATTTTTTTAGAGAAAAAAACTACGAATATATATGAATTTTTCTTTTGATAATTATAACAGGCTATATTATTTATGATATTATTTATTTATTGTAAATTTAATAGTTATTGCTAAAAAAAGATAGCGGATCATATAATTTATTGATCACCGCTATCTTTTTTTATATTATATACTATTTATTTTTTTCTAAATCTAAATCGGCTATTACTCCACCAAGCAGTAATAATGCAATTGTCGATATACTATTTGTTGTTAATCCTGTTTTAGGTAGTAATCCAGTTAATTCTTTAGAATTATTTCCTGTTTGGTTATTTGATTTTTTTACGATAGTATATGTACTAAAGTGACTTGTATAGAATGTAAGTTTGCCATCTTTATAAATACTTGGAACTTTTTTTCTAATTTATCTCCATTCACATGGTATACTTCTAATTCTTCATTTTTGTTTGCAACAACAGTTAGAGTAACTGCTCTTGTACCACCTTGTTTATCAATTATGTTATCTTCAGCATCAGTAAAGTGTAAATCTATAGTTTTTAACAATGCTACGATTTCCGTCTAGTTGTTTTACTAATTGTTCAGCTTTTAATGAAGTGGCTTCATCAGATAGTTTAGCTACAAATTTTTTTGGCGTTAACAGTAGAATTATCAAATTGAACTTTAACTTCGATTCCGTCTGATAATGTGTCAACAAGAGTATCAGTTGAAATAGCATTCTTAACGATAGCTGATAGTTTTTTTCTTTATCTGAAGCACTTAGTTTATTATCATTATCGATATTTGTTAGAGTCTCTTTTCTCAATAACTCAAACTCTGTATCACCAGCTTTACCTTTCTCATCATTTTTGAGGTAGTTTAATTTACGGATGTTCATCTACTTTGCTCTCATCTTTTTTTGTTTGTTTCCTGACGTTTTTAGGCTCAGTAGTATCTTCCGGCTTAGGAGTTTCTTTTTTTATCTTCAACTTTAGGTTCTTCTGTTTTCATTTGTGCGTCTACTACAGTCTGAATTTCAATGATTTTTTTCATCTATATTAGTTGCATTTTTTTCGTAAAGAACTTTAGTGATACGATATTTATCCCCAGTTTTTCATGTCATTATCTGAGATTTCTAATTTCTTGTCGTCTTCATTTGAAACGCTTGTAGAACTTAGCTCTTTAACTTCGTTTCCACGTAGACGTTCAACTTTTGTTACGATATACCAGTTTCGTCCGTAATCGTCACTCTTAAGAAGTTCAGCCATTGTTTTATTTTTGTTTTTGCTAAGAATTCTTTATATTTTTTTCCAATCCTTGTAAGATACCTTCTCCACCGTAGTACTCTGAGCGACCTCTGTACCAGTGCAATAGGTTAAGAATAGTTAATTTTTTTCATCTTTAGGTTCAATTGTAATCTTATTATCTTTTTGCTATAACATTTAATTCAACAGCTTGCTTTTTGTGGATAGTATCCTTGAGTAACATTAGGAGAGATACCTAATAATTTTTGTATCTTCTTCACTAAATGGTAAAAGTAGCAGGTAGATTATTATTGGCTATATCTAGAATTTGAAGACTACCATTAGCTTTTTATTAATTCTAATGGAATATTACTAATTTGGTTATTTACCAATCTGACAGTTGCTTTTATTTTTTTAGCTAGAGTTTTCCATAATTCATCAGATAAAGTTGAGATATTGTTATTATTTAAAAACTAATGTGCTTAATTTAGTCAGATTAATACCATTTTCAGGTAATGAAGTTAGTCTATTGTCAGCAGCATAAAGTTGAGTAAGATTTGCTAAACTTGCAACACTTGAAGGTAATTTTGTAAGTTCGTTATCTGTCATAGCTAAGAAACTTAACTCGGATTATTTTTTTAAATAAATCATCCGGTAATGATACGATTTTTATTGTTAGATAAACTTACTGTTTTTCAATTTACTATTATTAGCGAAAAACATTAGCTGGTAAAAGTAGATAGCCAAGATTGACTAAATTCTACAGATTCTAAATTAGGATTGTTCTCGAAAATTTTTCTCAGGTACGCTTCCTAAATTATTAGCTGATAAGTTTAAAGTTTTTTTAATTTAGTGTTGTTAGCAAATAATTTTTTTCAGGAAGTTTAGTAATTCCATTTCCACCCTAAGTTTATACGCTCAATATTAACCGCATTTTTTTAAATAAGTCTTCGGAATTTCTCCAAAGTTATTACTGTCAGATGAGAATGATTTAACACCAGGACCCATATGTTTTTAATAAATCTAAATTATAAATTGCACCTTTATCTACTTTTTCCATCAATTTCGAACGATCCAAGGTTAATATCTCCAGTGAAGTTTTTTTCAATTCTTCTTCAGAAACAACACCATCTTTATTAGTATCTACCCCATTAGCTATTAATTTTTTCTGAAGTAAGTCATCACTTTTTTTACGTTCTTCGTTATTTTTTTCTACAAGTTCAAATCCATTCCATCCTTTTTTAATTTCGGGTTTGAATTTTAGTTTAACAGTAGTGTATTTATCGAAGTTTCCTTTATCACTCTCTAAAGAACCCATATAAGAAACTATAACACCACCTAAATGAATTTGATCTCAGATCTTCTACTGGAAGTGTAAATAATGCTTTATCGTATTGACCAGCAGAGTTCTTTTTCACCAAAGTTCTCTTTAACACCTGATGCCCAGTTCCCTTTATTTTTGAATAGCAAAAATCATATAATCCATGAGCAAATAAAGTGTTTAACATTGTTATACTCATTTTTTTCCATCTTTAACAACTAATTTTACATTTTTTTATCAAAGAATCCTTCTAACATAGAAGTTCCTTGTCTTCCATCAGCATATAAAGCGTTAAATCCTAAAAGTATATTCACCATCTTCTAACTTATCAGTAAGTGAATAAGTTTTTTTCCCCTTGTTTTTTTCTGTAGTTTTATTATCTGCTGGTTTATCTTCAACTACTTTATTACCAGTAGTAAATGCTTTACTTTCACTATTATCATTTGCTTTAAATACAATCGAATTTTCTCCATCAAAATTCCAAGCTTTAAATACTTTAAGGCTTTCTCCACCGTCATCGAAAGTAACAATTTGACCTTTCCAGTTTTTACTAAACAATGATTTGTTGAAAGTTTTTTTCCATTGATAACAACTTCTTTAGTGTTTTTTTAAGAACATCTTCTGCTTTAAATCCATCAGCTAGAGTAATGTTTAATTCATCCGCATAGCTATTCTTTTTCTACTTTAGTAACTAAATCTTTTTTTGAGCGTATGAAACACTAGTTGCAGGTGTATCTTGTTTTGGTTCTGTAGGTTTTGAATCTTCTTTTTTATCAGTTGAAGTCGGATAAGAAATTATAGTTCCATCAGTAAGTGTAATCTCTAATTTATTATCTGTATCTTTTAAAGCATTCACTAAATCTTCGTTAAAAAAATTCTGATTCCAAGATATTTAGATGTCTCTACTTTGTCTTTGAAAACATCCTTGTTTACAGTTGTTCCATTTAACTTTATACTAGATATTTCATCTACAAAATTATCATAAACTGAAGTATCAGATAATTCTAATGTTAAGTGTTTTTTTCATTTTTTTCCAATTTGCTCCTTTATCTAATTTAGAAATTGTATATTTAGCGTTTGTAACTGGTTTACTAGAATCAGTTTCATTTTCTTTTGACGGTGTAGTTGTATTAACACTTGGCTCAACATACCCTGTATCTTCAAATGTTGTCTTAGATCCATCTTCAAATGTAAATTCAATTTTTGTGTTTATCTTGTTTTTTTGTAATGATCTGTTATAGCCTTATCTATTGCAGTTACTTGACCATCATATAGTTTATAAAATTTACTATTTGTGTTTTTGTTTATCAAATCCAAAGTCTTTACCATCTACTGTAAGTTTAGAAACTTTTTGACCAATAATTTTTTTATAAATATCAGATCCTTCTAAGAAGAATATTAGCGAATCATTATCTAATTGTGGTTCTGTTATTTTTTTAAACCTTCATTAATCAATTTTGGTTTAGCAGTTGGATCTACATACCCTTCGTCTTCATATGCAGCTTTTTGATCCATCTTTTAAATATAAATTCAATTTTGTGTTTCTTTTTGTTTATTATAATGAGCTTCTATATCTTTATTATTAATATATACAGTAGTACCATATAATGTATAATTTTTTTAGAAGCAGATGCCTCACTATTAAAAACCGAAATCTTTTTCCATCTATTAATAGTTTATCAACATTTTTTTCCAGTATTTATTAAATAAATCATTTGATGAATCTTTACCTTCGACAGTAAATTCTAATGAGCCGCTTGCTCCTATTTCAGCTTCGTAGATTTTTAAAGCCTTCACTTTGTTCACCTTGAGCATAAGCGATATTTAACTTTGTATTTAATATAGGATTAGATATCCCCGTAGTAGTTATTGTTAAACAGATAGGAACTGCTAATCCAGCTATGAATTTACTATTATATTTTTTTGTCATAGAATGCCTCCAATAAATTTAGTACTGATAATCAGTATCGTTTAATTATAAAGATATTATACTACAACAGAAAAGGATATACAAGTAAAATCATCAAAATAAAAAAAAATTAGAGAGAAAATCCATGGATAAAACTAAAAAAAGCTGTAATCATTGGGTTTCTCTCTAAAATTTTTTTGTTCATAAAATTGTCACAATGAAAAATAATTAATAAAAAGTATTTATAGTCTTTTTAGCAATTAAATTATAATGAATTTCTATATCTTCTGCTTCTGTTGCATATCCTACTAAATCAAAGTATTCACCATTTTTTTCAATGACTGCAGTAGGATAAGATTCTATACCAAGATTTAGAGTTTTTTTAAAAAAATCTTGTTGTATTGGATTTGTATCTTTAAATGCTATTGTAAGTTTAAGAGCAAGTTCAGAATAATCTATGTCGTATTTTTTTCACATAACTCTAGATAAGTACTAACTTCACTTAGACTTTTTTCCTTCAATAAAGAATTTCTTTTTGCATATCATAAGCAAAAATCAAGTATTTTTTTGAATTTGGAATTAATTCCTTAACTGTATTTAGTGCTATAGCAGGTTGTACAGAGTTTAGAACAAGTTCACCTTCCTCTACTACCTTGTTATAAGCTTCACCAAATTCAACTTTTATACATATCTACTATTTCTTTATTATTAAATGTATATTCAGAAATTTTTATTACTGTTTTCTAGTATATATAATCCGCCGGATATAATTTCAATCTCCGTATCAGTGTGATTTTTTTATAAAATTCTGTAAACAATTTATTAAATCCATAACACCATCCGCAATATGCGTCCCAAAAAAATATAATATCTTCATGTGTTTCTCCTTAAAAATTTTTATTTGTTGTCAAATAATTTATTAATGTTAGCTATGTTCTCTTTTTAAAAAGTATATTTTTCAACTTCAAATATACTCTCCATTCTAACAAAGCTTTCCGATTGTTTTTAAATCAACAGTTTTTATAATTTTTTTATTTAAAATTATAGTATTATTTTTCAAAGTTAACTAAATTTAATTCTTGAAAAAAATTTGAATCATTATTTTTTTAGACTATCAACATTTGTATTTAATGCTACTAATAACTTATCTAGTTGTTGGGCAATGTTAATTTGTTTATTCTTAGTCGATAAAACAATATTAAACAATTTAATTAGTCTATCTTTATCAATTTGATATTTTTTTCCGAAAGTATATGTTTTTTTCCTCACAGACTAAATAAATCTTTTTAGGTTTGCATTCAACTATTTTTTTCTATATAGTCCATACTATTTGGTATATCTAATAAATAAATATAATCAAAAATTTTCACCTATATTATCAATATTTTTTTGTATAAATAGAAATTATTAGCATTATCATCGATTGTTTTTTTGAAAGTTTTTAAACAATTACTATCTATTTTGCTAATATCATAGTTTATAAATCTTAAATCTTCAAATAAGAACTCTTTTATTTCAATATCAACTATATGTGCTTGTAGTTTAGTTCTTCCATTGAAATTATTTTTTTATCTAGAGTACATAATAAATCGATTATGTCATTTTTTTCTACTTTATCAAATGCTTTGTTATCTTTAAAACTAATGCATTCTAAGTTACCTACTTCATCTGCAATAGTTAATCTTAAGTATTGTTTCTCAGAACCGAAATAAGTTTTTATTTAGAACTATTGCATTTTTCTAGTAAAATAGTAGGCTTTTTCAAAAATCCATACCGTAAGGTTTTAATACTTCTAAAGAACTAAGAAACTGATAGCTGATTTCCTCTAAAGATGTTACGATATCTATATTTTTTTGTTGATTTCAATTCATTATTTTTGTTTGTATTCTTCATATTCGTTATGGAGAAACCCTTCAATTTTATCAAAGTTTTTTTCTTCAAAAAGAAAACCCTGCAGCTAAGGTATGACCACCAAATGCAACAAATAAATCTGATATCTTATTCATCGCTGTATAGATGTTAAAGTCAAAAATACTACGTGCTGAACCTTTTAATATACCATCTTTATAATTCATTATTAATACAGGTTTTTTTGATATCTTTCGACAATATTAGAAGCGACAATGCCTAAAAAACCCCTTCGTGATAGTTTCCTGATATCATAATAACATTCTTATTTTTTATCAGAACTTTCAATAGTAGTTATTACATCCTTAACTATATCTTCTGTTACTTGCTTGCGTTCTACATTAAATTTTTTTCTATTTGTTCTGCAAGATTGCGAGCATTAGTAGCATCCTCTGCCATTAAGAAAGCTAACCCTAATTTTTGCACTATCCATCCTACCTATTGAATTTAGTTTAGGTGCTATATAAAAACCAATTGTTTGCTCATCGATTTTAGTGTCTATACTAGATAATTCAAGAAGCATTTTAAGACCGATACGAGGATCCTCATTTAATAATTCTAACCCTTGTTTTTACAAATATTCTATTCTCATCAGTAATTGACACCATATCAGCTATTGTTCCAATAGCAACTAAATCTAGCAGGAAATCTGGAAAAAAATCTCTAACAATGCATGAGCTAGTTTAAAAGCAACCCCCACACCAGCTAATTTTTTGAAAGGATAATTCCCTTTAGGATGCTCAGGATGAATAATAGCGTATGCATTTGGTATTGTATCTTGAATCTTATGGTGATCTGTTATAATAACATCACAGCTAAGGTTATTCGCTAAATTGACTTCTTCAACTCCTGCAATACCATTATCTACAGTTATAATTAAACTTATCCCGAATTAATAATTTTAGTAAATGCATCTTTATTAGGACCATATCCTTCATCAAATCGATTCGGAATATACGAAGAAACATTTGCTCCTAGGGAAAGTAATGTTTCAACCAGTAAAACTGTTGATGTGATACCGTCGGCATCATAATCTCCATAAACAAGAATTTTCTCTTCATTTTCAATAGCTTCGTTAATTCTATTCACAGCTTTCTGCATATCGTACATTAAAAATGGATCGTAGCCTTCTTCATATTCATCAAAAAAATATTTTTTTACTGAAGACATATCTGTAATATTTCTAGCATTAAGAATTTTTTTGATATATTCTTAGAAATATTATAAGACTCAAGTTCTTTTATAAAATTCTCATCATAATTTGGATAAATCCAATTATACTTTATTCCCATTTTGTCACCTCATTTCTATACTAATTTCTATCTTATTATTCATTTGTGTCTTCTATTTTTTTCTTTTTGTAAATAATAATTTTTCAGTTCTTTTCGTATTTCCTCGCCAAAAGTTTTTATATTTTTTTGATACCAATAAAAAAACTTGCGGCTATTATTCCCATAAAAGAAACAAACAAAAAAATAATATAGTTAATGGTAATTTAACTGTGAAAAAAATATAAATGATACAGGTACTGAATTGTAATTCATAATGAAAAATGTAATTATTGAAACGAATACAATAACTATACCAAAAAAACTTTATATGGTAACTTATTATCCATTATCGCACCTCTCTAACCATGTTTTGCAAATTGTTCTTCATTAATTACTTCAATTCCTAACTGTTCTGCTTTTTTGTAAGTTTAGAACCTGCTTTCTCACCTGCAATTACTAAATCAGTTTTTTTGAAGTAACACTACCGGTAACTTTCGCACCATTTTTTTCTCTAAGTACTCTTTTAGCTTCATTTCTAGTTAATTCAACTAATTTTTCCCGTTAAAACGACGGTTTTACCTGCAAATATATTATTTGTATTAACTTCCTTAATTTCATATTGAGGATTCATTCCAATACTGATTAAATCATTAATAAATCTAATATTATTTTTCATCAGACAGATAATCTAAAAATAGAATCAGCAGTTATTTGTCCAACATCATCTAGGTTTATAAGTTCATCTAACGTTGCATTCATGAAATTTGTAAGATTTAAATATTTTTTTCTGCTAAAATTTTTACTAGCTTTTTTTCCCACATTAAGAATTCCAAGAGCAAATATTACTTTATCTAATGAACTCTGTTTGGCATTTTTCAATTGCATTTAATAGATTATCAACTGATTTTTTTCTCCCATACGCTCTAATGATATTAATCGGTTCTATCTAATGAGAATAAATCTATAGTGTGAGAAATTATACCTTGATCATATAGCGTTGCAACTACTTTATCACCTAATCCTTCAATGTTTAGAGCTTCTCTAGAAGCAAAATGAATTATTTTTTTCTAATATTCTGCTCAGGACAGTCCGGATTTTTTTACATCTTGTAAAAAGGATCATTTTTCTTTAATATAAGTTTGCTCTTTACAAGATGGACAAATAGTCGGCATTGTATATTTAATAGTTCCATCAGTTCTCAATTCTTTAACTACTCTAACCACTTTAGGAATTATTTCACCAGCTTTTTTTACTACTACCATATCACCAATATGAATATCAAGTTCGTCAATAATATCTTTATTATGTAAAGATGCCTTAGAGACTGTAGAACCGGATATAACTATAGGATCTAGAATAGCCACAGGAGTAATAATCCCAGTTCTACCAACACTAAGCTCCACATCTAGTAATTTTGTTGCAAGCTCTTCTTCAGGGAACTTATATGCAGTAGCCCATCTTGGACTTTTTTTGCGTATAACCAACTTCTTCTTGTGTAGAATATGAATTTACTTTAATAACTATACCATCGATATCATAAGGCAAATCTGTTTTATTTTCAGTCCAATAATTTATATAGCTGATTACTTCGTTAATATCTTTTACATAATTTATAATTTGAATTAACTGGAAGAGAATAATCTTTAGCAATACTTAAGGCGTGTTCTTGAGATATAATACTATCATCACCTACTATTGAATAAATAAATGCAGATAATCTTCTTTTTGCGGTAATTTTTAGAATCTAACTGTCTCAATGAACCTGCTGCAGCATTTCGCGGATTTGCGAATAATACTTCGTTATTATTTTTTTCTCTATATTTAGTAATTCAAAAAGATTTTTCTAGGTAAATATACTTCACCTCTAACTTCAAAATGATCTCTCATCTTTTTAGTATCTTCGGAATAGAAAAATATAGTTTTTTTATATTTTCAGTAACATCTTCTCCAACTGTACCGTCACCACGAGTAGCCGCGCTAACAAGTTTACCATTTTTCATACTTAATAGAAATTGCAAGACCATCTATTTTCAATTCACAAATATACTCAACTTTATCATTTGGTACTAATTTTTTTACTCTAGAATCAAACTCTCTTAATTCTTCAGTAGAAAATGTATTTGATAAACTTAACATTGGTACTTTATGAGTGATTTTTTTCAAACTCGTCTAGAACCTTATCCCCTACTCTTTGCGTAGGAGAATTTTTTTAAAATAAATTCAGGATGTTTTTTTCTTCAAGTTTTTTTCTAATTGTTTATATAACGTATCATACTCGGTATCAGAAATTTGAGGATTATCTTCAACGTAGTAATCATACGAGTACTTGTTTAATAAAGAAACCAGTTTAGAAATTTCTTCTTTAATTTGTATCATAAATAATTATTCCTTTCTAGTAAGGTTAGCATATTCTATTAATAGAGTTTTAGTACCAACTTCACTAAATTCCACTTTAACATTGTCATCAGTAATATCAAGGACAGTACCTTCTCCGAATTTTTTTATGAACAACAATGTCATTAACACCGTAATTTGTACTTACAGAAGCCTTTGGTTTATCTGCTATTTTAATTTTTCGGACTTAAGTTACTTATAAATTTATTAGCTTGTTCTAAGCCGTAATCAGATGATTCAAAGTTTCCACCAAAAAGCAGATTCAAAGTGCATAAGTTTATTCGGAACTTCATCTAAGAATCTAGAGCGCTTGTTCATCTTAATAGAACCGAACTGCATTCGTCGATTAGCGTAAGACATGAATAATTTTTCTTTTGCACGTGTTATAGCTACATACGCAAGACGACGTTCTTCTTCCATTTTGTTTTTCTCATCAGCGCTACTCTCAGCATCTCTTATAGAAGGAAAAAGATTTTTCTTCTAATCCCATAATAAATACTACCTTATATTCTAAACCTTTAGAAGCATGAATAGTAGATAATACAACTGAATCATCTTCATTTTCATCATCAGCATCAGAAGTAAGTGACATCTCAGAAATAAAGTCAATAAGGCTATCATTCATACTAGAAAACTGTTTAGCTGAAGATACTAACTCAGAAATATTTTCTATTCTACTCTCAGCATAAGCATCATTTGATTCTTTTTAACATATTTTCATAACCGTAATCTTTATAAATTCCAATTATAAGCTCATCAATCGAGTATTTGTCAATCTCTGAGTATTTTTTTCAATAAGATTTGTTAATAAATTTACATTAGTAACAATTTTTTTGAAACACCTATATCTTCAATATTTTTTTAAGGGCTTCAAATAGAGTAATTCCATATTGTGAAGCATAGTTATCAATTTTATCCATTGAACTAGCGCCAATACCACGTTTTGGAACATTAATAATTCTTCTTAGACTGAATTCATCAGCTCTATTAACTATTACATTTAAATAAGCAAGTAAATCTCTAACTTCTTGACGTTGTAAGAACTTAAGAGAACCTATAAGTTTGTATGGAATACCAAATGCTAAACATGAATTTTTCCATTTGACGAGAAAGATAGTTAGCACGGTATAATATTGCTATATCCTTATATGAAATACCTTCTTTTTTCAGTTCTGAAATTTTTCTAGCGATATCGTCTGCCTCATCTTTATCATTTGATGCGGCATATACAGAAATTTTTCCTCCACCTTTGTTTTCCGACCATAAAGCTTTTTCTTTTCTATCTGTATTATTTTTTTATAACAGCATTAGCAGCATCTAATATCGTTGAGTTAGAACGATAGTTTTTGATCTAAAAAAATATTAATTCAACATTATCGTAGTCTTTTTCAAAGTTTATTATATTGTCACTACACGCTCCACGCCAACTATAAATACTTTGATCATCATCTCCAACTACACAAACATTTTTATGTATTTCTGATAGCATTTTTATAAGTTTGTATTGAATAACGTTAGTATCCTGATACTCATCAACATGGATGTATTCAAATTTATTTTTGATAAATCGCAAGAACTTCGGATGTTTTGTAAATAACGTTATTGTCTTAAGCATAAGATCATCAAAGTCAAGAACACTATTTTTTTCTTTAAATAGCTTTTGGTAATGAGCATATATTTCTGCAACATTTTTTTCATAAATCCAAAGCGAGATTGTTCTCTAAGTTGTTTTTACCGTAATCATATTATTTTTTTGAATTAGATATGATTTTTCAAAAACATTTGCAGGTTGATAAGAATCCTCAGATAAATTTAGATTTTTTTACTATATTTTTTTATTATTGTTTTTTTGTTCACTTGTATCAAGTATTGTAAAAATTCTTATTATATCCTAATAATTCAATGTGTTGTCGTAGAATTCTTACACACATAGAGTGAAAAGTATTTATCCAAATGTATTTTGAAGTTTCTCCTACCAAAGCGTAGATTCTTTCTTTCATCTCTTTAGCAGCTTTGTTTGTAAATGTAATCGCAAGGATGTTACTTTCTAAAAATATTCTTTTCTGCAATTAAATAAGCTATTCTGTTAGTTAACACACGTGTTTTTCCGCTACCAGCACCAGCTATAACCATTACTGCACCTTCAGTTTTTAGTATAGCTTTTAACTGATTATCATTCATGTTTTGTACAAAATTCACTACTATTTCTCCTATTCTTTGTCTATTAATATTTTATCATATTTTTCAAAATAAAAGGGAGTGACTCAAAAATCACGATTCTTAAGAAACAAGATTTTTGTCGAGTCACCCCCGCAAAAGTTTATTAGATATCTAAAAAAACTTTTATAAATCGAATTTAGATATCAATAAACCACTGCGTCTATGAGTTCTCATATAAACTTTTTTTAAATTTAGGACTTTTTGGGGCAGCCCTCTATTTTTTTATTTACTTTGTATATTTATTTCAAGAACATAGCAATTGCAGAAATAAATCCACTTGCTAATATACAAAAAAATCATTAACCATAAAACAATTTTTAAATACTTTTTTTATTCATATATTATTATTCAACCTCACCTAAAAGTCTCTATACCTAAATCAAGTTCATCAATATCATCATTTGACTCATCTTCATCTACTGAGCTATTCTTTTTTCCAGTTTTGTTCATAATTTCTTTCCTTACAAGTCCATAAATTTCGTTGTAAAGTTCTTCATTTTCTTCAAAGATTTTCTTAACATTTTCGCGACCTTGGCCTAGGCGTTCGCCATTATATGAAAACCATGAACCTGATTTATTAATAATGTCTAAATCAACCGCAAAGTCAAGAGTTTCTCCAATTTTAGAAATCCCTTCACCGAACATAATATCAACTTCAGCAATTTTGAAAGGAGGTGCAACTTTATTTTTTACTATTTTAATCTTAGTTCTATTACCAAGGATTTCACTATCTGTTCCTTTTATAGCTTCACCTTTACGTACGTCAATACGAATAGTAGAATAGAATTTTAATGCACGTCCACCAGTTGTAACCTCAGGGCTTCCGAACATTACTCCAACCTTTTCACGAAGTTGGTTAATAAATAATGCGATAGTATTTGCTTTATTTATTTGACCAGTTAATTTACGTAGAGCTTGAGACATTAGTCTAGCTTGCAACCCAATATGGTTTGCTCCCATTACTCCATCAATTTCTGCTTTTGGAACTAATGCAGCAACTGAGTCAATAACAATAATATCGATTGCTCCAGATAAAATTAATTTTTCAGCAATGTCAAGCGCTTGCTCTCCGCTATCAGGTTGTGAAAGGAAGAATTTACCAGGTGTAAAATCAACACCTAAGGCTTTAGCGTACTCAATATCAAGGGCATTTTCAGCGTCTATAAACGCAGCTATTCCACCTGTTTTTTGAACTTCTGCAATAGCGTGAAGTGCTATTGTAGTTTTACCAGAAGATTCAGGTCCATAAACTTCAACAATACGGCCCTTAGGATATCCACCGATACCTAATGCTGAATCAATTGCAAGTGAACCAGATGATACTGCTTCTACTTTTATTGGATTTTCAGAAGAAATATCCATAATAGCCCCTTTACCATATTCTTTTTCGATTATTTTTATGGCTTCGTTAATAGCGGCTTGTCGTGCTTTTTAAGTCGTCTTTTTTTCAATATGTGTAACTTGTTTGTCTTTAGATTTTTTTGCCATTGTTTTTCCTTTCTACTTAGTCTCCGATTACAGTAGTTAATGTACCGATTCCTTCAACAGTGATTTTGATTTCATCACCTGTTTGTAAAAATTTTGGTGGGGTTTGTGCTGATCCTACTCCTGCAGGTGTTCCTGTTGCAATGATATCTCCAGCTTCTAGTGGTACTATTTTACTAATTTCAGCTAATACATCATCAACTCTAAATAACATTTCAGAAGTCATAGCATTTTGTTTAATCACACCATTTACTTTTGTAACAATATTCATTGATTCTGGTGAACTAACCTCATCTTTAGTAACAAGATATGGTCCAACTACAGCTGATTTTTCTAATGATTTTCCTAAGAAAAACTGTCCATGTTTATACTGAAGATCAGTAGCTGTAATATCGTTCATAATTGTATATCCAAAAAAATATAATCTAATACTAAAGGTTTTAGAATATTTTTCCCTGGTTTTGCTATTACTACTGCAAGTTCTCCTCCAAAGTCTAAGCTATCTGTAATATTTTTATGAGACGGAACTACTTCGTTATTACCAGCTAAAGCTGTTGTTGCTTTTAGTAAAGATAAGAACATCTTTAGGAGTCTTTGCTAACTCATCACCAAGTTCTCTAACGTGTGCTTCATAGTTATGTCCAACACAAAGAATATTTTTAGGTGTTCTTGTGATTGGAGAACGCCAAATTATTTTATCGAATGGTACTTTATAACTTTCAGCGTTGTTGCTTTCCTCAACTAATTTTTAATACTTTTTCTTACTTTTTTTCAATAAAAGAAACACCATATACTTCGATTGCTTCTCTTAAAGTTTGTGGAATATTTTTCACTATTATCGAAATCTTCTAGTACTTTAATTAAATCCCATGCACTTTCTTCACGTTTTACTTTTTACTCCATATAATTCTTTATCGTTATAACTGAATGATAAAAAAATTTCATAGTTGCCTCCTTGACTTTTTATAATTTCTTTTAAGTTATTATACCATACTTTTTAGTAATATTTCTATAGAATAATTCAAAAAAATTAAGTTATCCGTATATTTTTTTATTTTGCAAAATAAGGATAACTTAAGTTTTTATAGTTTATTTTTTTAAATTTTTGTATTGCATCTTTAGGAATTCCAAGTTGTAAAAAGCTTATCTTCGGATGCATTTTTTTATCTCGTCTAAAGAATTGAATGATTTTTAATAATAGTTGTTTTTCTAACTTTCCCTATACCAGGTATATTATCTAAACTAGAAGTAAACATGTTTTTTTAGTTTTTGTCGCTCTATGGTAAGTAATAGCGAATCTATGAACTTCATCTTGAATCTGTTTTTAAAAACAAATATTCTGAAGATGTTTTTAGGAAATTCTATAATTTCATAATCATCAGTAATAATATACTCAGTAATATGTTTATCATTTTTTTAGCTAAGCCCTATTATTTTTGATTTGAGTTAATTCAAGAGTATTGTGCACTACATCTATGGCTACATTAAGATGATTTTTACCACCATCCACAATAAGCAACTCTGTATTCGTCTTTTTTTATCTTTATAGTTTCTATACAAGACTTCTTTCATAGTTTGAACATCATTAATACCTATAGATTCGTCAATTTTAAACTTTCTATAATTATATGTATTCTTCTTACCATTTGTAAAATTAACTTTAACAGAAACAGCATCAATTCCCATAATATTTGAATTATCAAAAGCATCGATACTATTAATTGAGCTAACGCCCTAATTTCTCTGCAATATTATTAAGTGTTACCTGTAATTTTCTTTCTTTAAGCTCTTCAATAGCCAAATTATTATTTAAATAATGCGAAGCATTTTCTTTTACTGTATCTAAAATTTTCCTATGATTACCTCTTTTTAGGGATTATAACTTTACAATCAACGACATCAGAAAGTAAATCCTCATCAACTTGATCAATATATATTTCTTTTTGGAAGTTTATTAATTGAATAATACTGCATTAAATAAGAATACAAAAATCTGCTCGGGACTATCGTATAAATTAAAATATTCTACTTTGCGTTCTATTATATTACCTAATCTCGATAAAAAAATATTTGAATGCAAATATAATCGTTATTAAATGTGAAACCTATATAATCTCTATCGACATTGTTACTATCTGAAACTACTTGATTTTGAACAGAAACCTCTATAGATTTTTATAAAACTATGAATCTGAGCAGCCGCTTCAAACTCTAAGTTTCTAATATGATTTTTGCATCTTATTTTTTTAAATCAGTCAATATCTCCTTAGTATTACCAGTTAAAAAAACGATTTTTATTTTTTTGAAATTTGTACTTTGTAATCTTCTGAAGTAATTTTTTTCGCACAAGGACCTATACATTCACCAATTTGATAATACATACAAGGTCTTTTTTTCTACTGGATTACATTTTTCTTAGAGGGTATATTTTATCTAATATTTTCTTAACTTCTGCAGCAGATTTAATATCAACATATGGTCCAAAAATATATTTTTTTATTGTTCTTTTTTTATACTTTCTAGTCATGATTAATCTAGGATGTTCTTCCTTAGTAATCATTAAATAAGGATAGCTTTTTATCATCTTTTTAAGCGTATGTTAAAATATGGACGATATTTTTTTATTAAGTTATTCTCTAGTAATAATGCTTCTTTTTCGGAATTAACAATTATGTACTCTAAATCTTCTATTTTTTTGAAACAAGAGTTTGTGTTTTTTTATTATGTGTTCCTGTAAAATAACTTTTTACTCTATTTTTTTAAGATTTTTTTAGCCTTTCCAACATATATTATTTCACCGATATTATCTTTATATAAATAACACCCAGGATTTTCCGGTATTAATTCTAATTTTTTTGTAATGTTAAATTCATATAAGTCTCCATAATTCACTTATTAATCTGATAAAAAAAGCACAGTTGAAATATATAATCTCTACTGCGCTTTTTATACTTAAGAATTAGTTATTGCTTCTGCTTCTATTATTACTAGAATTAGATTGAGAAGAGGTGCTTCTACTACTATTACTACTATAAGAAGAACTGTTATCACTAGATCTTGAATCACTATCTGAACTATCTCTTGATGCACTTCTTTCTCTACCTTTAGAAATAGTAATCTCTAAGCTTTCTTCACTTGGAATTATACTAGAGCCTTTTTCTAATATTTTTGTGAAATTATAGTACCACTATCTTTATCAGAGTATTCTTCTTTATAAGAAACGTTCTTAAATCCATATGACGAAAGAATACTTTTGATATTAGAACTATCTTCACCGACTAGATTAGGCATTGTAATTTTTCTTTTTACCATTAGAAACTTGAATAATTAATTCCTTATCTTTTTGGAACTATCTCAGTTCCAGCAGTGATATTTTGAGCAACAACCCTACCTGTATCGTATTTATCGCTCTCTACTTTTTCAACAGTGACACTCTTGAATCCTAATTTAGATGCGTTTTTCTTAACAGTATCTTCGTCCATACCGACAAAGTTTGGCATATCGACTGTTTTCTTACCAGACGAAACACGTAAATCTACAGTAGATCCTTTTTTTGACTTTTTTTACCAGCTTTAGGATCACTATCAATTACAGTTTTTTCTTTAACATCATCACTAGCAACCTCAGTAATATCTCCAACTTCTAAACCAGCTTTAACAATTATAACCTTAGCTTCATCGAGAGTCTTATTGCGAACATCAGGTGCTGAAACGCTATTAACTCCTACTACATAATTATAAGTGAAGAATGTACCAACAGCTATTGCAACAATGGCTAAAATTGCTAAAAAAATATGCTTAGCTTTTTGAAGTTTCTTCCTTTTCATGTTTTTTTATTTACATTGTTATAACTATTATTAGGTAAGTTTTTTTAGACTGATAACGTCTATTATTTTTTTCTATTGTTATGAGTATTATCTTCCTGATAATCATAATAATCATCTTCTTGATTATAATTATTATAATCATAATGACTATCGTTAACAGGTGTATCAATATATTGTGTTTGATTATAATTATTAACAGGCTCAGTATTTAATTTAAATCCAGTATATCTATTTTTCATATAAACGCTCCGGATTTAAAACAGTGCTTAAATCATCAAATAATTCTTTTGAACTAATATATCTTTCATTTGGATTTTTCATAGTTGCTTGAAGAACAATGTTCTTCACACTTTGAGGAACTTTTTCTCTATATTTATCAATTTCAGGTAACTCCTCTTGTAAGTGTTTCAATGCAATTGCTACAGCTGATTCACCTTTTAAAAGGAATTTGACCAGTTATCATCTCAAAAAAATTAAAAATACCTAGTGAATAAATATCACTTTGGGCTGTAGCGACATTTCCACGAGCTTGCTCTGGAGATAAATAATATACAGTACCAAGCATTTGGTTAGTTTGAGTAAGGGTTGTATCTCCATATGCTCTTGCAATACCAAAATCCGTTATTTTACAAGTTAAATTTTCATCCATTAATATATTCTGAGGTTTTATATCTCTATGGATTATTCCATTTTTGATGTGCATGACTTAACCCTGCTGCTATTTGTTTAGCAATATGAACAATAGTCTCAATCGGAATACGAGGGTTTTTTTAATCATATAATCTTTCAATGTCATGCCTTCTACATATTCAAGTATTAAATAATAAAAAAATCTCCTTCATTCTCAACATCATATATAGAAACAATATTAGGATGAGAAAGACTAGTTACAGCCTTAGCTTCTCTATTAAATCTTTTTACTGCACCTTCATCATTTGCATCAATTTTGAATGTTTTAATTGCCACCTGTCTATCTAAAATTGTATCATACCCTAGCCAAACCGTAGCCATACCACCAGTTCCTAGATGATCCAAGATTTTTATATCTATTACAAATAATATTATTTATCATGGTTTACACCCCCTAGATTATTTATTATAGCTACTGAAATATTATCTACTCCACCGCGTTCTACGCAAATATCAATTAATGTTTCAACAGCAATAGATAATTCATTATTGCGTACAATATCTTGAATTTCTTCATTTTCTATCATATTAGTTAAGCCATCAGAACACACAAGAAAATAGTCATACTTATTTAAATCATCAATAAACGTGTGTGGTTCTATATTTGGTTTTTGTTGCCAACGCCTGAGTTAATACATGTCTTTCAGGGTGAGTTTTTGCTTCCTCAACAGTAATAGCACCTGCACTAATCAAAGCACCAACAAAAGAATCCTCAACTGTTACAACATCAATTTCATTATCTTTAGTTAAGCCATAAGCACTACTATCACCAATATTGTATACAACTACTTGATTATTAAAAGTCGCTACAGCCACAATAGTAGTTCCCATTTTTTTATTCTTATTTTGAGATTTTTCAAATAATTCAAGATTTAATTTTTCAATCTTATCACATAGCCAATTTTTTTCATATTATTAAAATTAGCAAACGTTAAATCTTGCCATTCCTTCTCTAATGTAGAAACAATATAATTGCTAGAATAAGCTGATTTACTATGGCTTCCTACACCATCACAAACAACGGCAAGTACTTCTCCTTGTTTGTTTTTACTAACACTAACTGCATCTTCATTACTTTCTTTTCTACCCTTGTTACTATTATACGAATATACTAGTGGCATCTGGAATTCCTCCTTTTACCTCATCCTTACGTTCTTTGGCGCGAAGTTGACCACAAGCTGCATCTATATCATCACCTTGTGTTCTTCTTATAGTTACATTTACCTTATTTTTCTTAAGAACTTTTTCAAATGCGAAAAATATCACTCTTACTTGTTCTAACATAATTTCGTTCAGGTACATAGTTAATCGGAATTAAGTTAACATGACAGTTAATATCTTTAATTATCTCAGATAACTTCTCCGCGTGTTCTTTTTGATCATTTACCTGCCCCATTAAACCATATTCAAAAAGTAATACGGCGATTCGTAGTTTTTTTGATAATATTTAAGAGCTTCCATTAGTTTATCAATGTTATATGCTCTATTAACAGGCATTATCTTACTACGTAACTCATTAGTTGGAGCATGTAAAGATACAGCAAAATTTATTTGAACTTTCTCATTAGCAAAATCATAAATTTTCGGTACAATACCCGAAGTAGAAACTGTAATATGACGTGCACCAATATTGAAACTTTCATCACTATTTATAATTCTAATAAAGTCCATCATTTCATCATAGTTTTCAAACGGTTCACCAATTCCCATAATTACTATACTAGAAATACGTTCACCTTTTTTATCTAGTTCTTGTTGAACTTTTAAAACTTGAGAAACAATTTCACCTGCTTCTAAATTACGTTTTAAACCACCAAGTGTAGACGCACAGAAAGTACAACCAATACGACAACCTACTTGTGTAGTTACACAAAGCGAATTACCATATTTATTTTTTTCATAAGTACACTTTCGATTGTATATTTGTCTTGAAGTTCAAACAGAAACTTCATAGTACCATCCGCTGACTCTTGTTTAATAATTGTATTTAAAGTAGTGATTTCAAATTCCTCAGCTAATTTTTTTCTTGTAAAGACTTAGGAACATTTTTTTCATATCTGAAAAAGTGGTAACTCTTTTTCTTATATAACCAATCAAAAATTTGCTTTAGCTCTGAATTTCTTTTTCACCTATACTAACAATATATTCTTCTAGTTGATCTAACCTTAAAGAATATATAGACATTTTATCAAAAATCTTTTTAACCATCTAGACTTTTTTTATAACCTTTAAAAATCTGAAATTAACATTTTTCCCTCCATTTTTAGTTTAACGATGAAAAAAATCCATCGCAACTATATTCATCAGGTAGTATTTCTAATACACCATTTTCACTTGCTTTTAACTATACTATTATTTAGAGAAATATTCTCTAATCTAAAGTTTTTTTATTTTTCTTTTTTTAAAAAAACTTATTAATGTTTTCTATATTTTTCTCTTATCGATAGTACAAGTAGAATACATCAGTATCCCATCATTTTTTTCACATATTTTTTTACTATTATTTAATATTTGATATTGTAATTTTGAAATTTCTTCTACATATGAATTTGTAATTTTTATATTTAATTTACGGGTTTTATTTTTTTATAACCCCTATACCTGAACAAGGAACATCACAAATTACTATATCAAATTTATCATTAAATGAAGAATTATTTATAGTTGCATCTTGTTCTTTTTATTTCAATATTCGAAATACCAAGTTTTTGCAGTATTATCTTCAATCAATTTTTAACTTATGTATATATTTATCACATGAAACTAAACTAGAATTAAAAATACTTGCTTGCAATATGTAAACTTTTTCCCACCAGGTGCTGCACATGTATCTAATATTTTTATACTTTTTTTATCAATTGGCAACCCTATTGACGATGCAACTAAAGCGCTAGCCTCATCTTGAATAATGTAGTAACCATTAGCAAATAAAGAATTATCAATATTTAATTTATTTAAAAATAAGGCTATCCTCACAAATTTCACTTTCACTAACAGCGCTACCCAATTTTTTTCTACTAAGTCTGATTTTGTTGTTTTAAGTGGATTGTATCTAATACTATTCTTACTTTTTTTGGTTAAATGAAACAACTATACTTTTGCGCTTTTTTTCTTTACCATATTGTTTGTCTAGAATATCAAATAATTCTTTAGGACAACTATTTTTCCACACAAAATTGTTCAGTTTCATTTTTTTATATTTTAATTCTAAGTTTTTAGCATTTCTTTCAATATTTCTCAATATACCATTAACAAATTTACCTGTAATATTTCCAGCAATTTTTTTACTTAATTTTTACAGCTTCATCAATAATAGCGAAATTTGGAGTCTTATCCATATAAAGAAGTTGATAAATACTCATTAATAAAATAATTTTTAATCTTTGGTTTAACTCTTCCTTTAGAATAAGATTTAAGTATATGTTCTAAATACAATTTATTCTTAATAGTACCATATACTACCTCACTTATAAATCTTTTTATCTTGTTCCTCAACTTTGTATTGATTGAAATATTTATTTAAAGTGATATTACTATATCCATCTTCTTGAATGATCGTAAATAATACTTCGTATGCAAGACTTCTAGCATTAATGCTACTCATTTTCTTCACCTAAAAATTGTCCCCACATAGTCTTTCTTATTTGATAGGAAATTGACTACAAGCATACGTTTTTTTCCGGACACTTGAAGTTCATTAACCTTTAATACAGTTTTTATTACCGCATAAAAACATAAATGTTTTTTTCTTATCTTGGCTAATAATAGTTCCTACTTTATCAAAATTTGATTCAACATCTAATTTAACAACTTCACTAGACCAAATCTTAAGTACATTTCCATCTAAAAATGTAAATGCCCCTGGCGTAGGATCTAATGCACGAACTTTATTAAATACATCTCTAGCTGGAGTATTCCAATCAATCTTCTCATCTTCTCTTAAAAATATTACTAGCAAATGTAGCTTCTTCCTCATTTTTGTTTTTTTCAGGCGCAATATCACCACTAAAAAATTTTTTTGGTAAAGTTTCATTTAATAAATCACGACCGGCAATTGAAAGTTTATCGTGTAAAGATTCATAATTATCACTGTCAAGAATATCAACCTCTACTTTAGAAATCATATCACCAGCATCAAGTTTTTTAACCATATACATGATAGTAATACCTGTTTTTTCATGATCTTCAAGAATAGAATATTGAATAGGAGCTCCTCCACGTAATTTAGGAAGTAAAGAACCGTGAACGTTTATACATTTATGTTGTGGAATCTCTAAGATTCTTTCAGGAACTAATTGTCCATAAGCAGCCGTAATAATAATATCCGGATTTAAATCTATTAACGTAGTATACGTCTCCTCATCAGTTGATATTTTTTTCAGGTTGTAGCACTTTTATATTATTTTCTAAAGCTACCACTTTGACAGGTGGAGGTGTTAAGACTTTTTTTCTTCCTACTTTTTTATCTGGTTGAGTTATTACTAAATCAACTCCATAGTTTTTCTATTAACATTTCTAATACTGGAACAGCAAATTTTGGCGTTCCCATAAATACTATTTTTTTATTGTTCATTTATTTCTCCTAATAAAGAATTTAATCATAATAATTATAACATATTTTTCTGATATTGTTCTATTATTCGTTGGTGTATAACGATCTAATTAATAACTATTATTATTATTTTTCTAAATTTAATAGGAATTTTTTTCACTTCAATACCTGCAGAATATCCGGTTAAACTTCCGTTTGTTCCTATTACTCTATGGCAAGGGATAAATATTAATATAGGATTATGTCCGACTGCCCCACCAACCGCTTGAGAGGACATGGACTTATACCCCATATTTTTTTAGCAATTTTATCAGAAATGTATTTATATGTGACTAATTCACCATGTGGTATTTTTCATAATCAAACTCCAAACATTTTTTTACGAAATTGGGTTCCTTGAAACTTTATTGAAATATCTTCTAATTTAGGTACTTCACCATTAAAGTACTTATCTAACCAAACCTTACACTTATTTAAAATTTCAAGTGAATCATTAAAGATATAATTAGATAAATCTTTAGGAAAATATTTTTTTGCCCTTCTAAATAACATCCACATAGATTGATACCATCAGAAATAATATATAACAAACCGATTTTTACTCTTATATGTGCAATAATACATTTAAAAACTCCTTTAATAATAATAATAATCTAAACATTCATATTATAACAAAAAAAATAAGGATGACTCAAAAAAATACTGATTTTGTTGAGCCATCCCCGTAAAGTTTATTAGATATCAATAAACCATTACGACTATTAGTTCTTTAATAGATGGAATTGTTGGTTTGTCCCTAAACAAGTCCTAATCTTCTTCTCTATAAATTTTTGAATAATAAAAAAACACTACCCCTACACAAATAAAGCAATCAGCTAAATTAAATATAGGAAAATCATAGCCGAATATTCTAAAAATCTAAGAAATCTACAACTTCATGTCGTGTCAATCTATCAATAAAATTGCCAATGAGATCCACCGTATATTAATGCAAATGTTAATTTATCAAAACTATTTAAAGTTTCTTTTTTTGTTTAAATAAATAATAAGATAACACTGCAATAAAAAGAACTGTAATAATTAAGAAAAAAAGATTCTACTATCTTGTAAAATTCCCCAAGCAGCACCTCTATTTCTATGTGAAGAGATACTAAAGAAGTTTGTGATAATTTCCTTACTCTCTCCTAAAGTGAAGTGCCTAACTATGAAATTTTTTTACTTAACTGATCTAATAATATCAAAAAAACCTGTAGCTATAAATATTAATAACATGCTGCTCTCCTTTAATTTTTTTAATAATAATTTTTTTCTAACTCAGGATCAATCGTTCTCTCACCTCTCGCAGGAAGTTTGTAACGCCCAAGATGTATTAATTGATGGTGAATTTTTTTTCCCCAACTTTCCATGGGAAAGATTGACATCAGTGATTTTTTTCAACTTGAAGCGGGCTATCTGTTAAATCAGCTAAACCAAACATCTTAGCCACACGTTCAACATGTGTATCAACCGCGATAGCTGGAATATTAAAACCTACAGCAAGTACAACATTAGCAGTTTTTTTCTACCAACGCCAGGTAATTTTTTTCTAATTCTTCCCTAGTTTTTTTGGAATTTCATAATCATAAACATCACGTAACATGTTAGCCATTCCAACAATGTTTTTTTCGATTTAGCTTTATATAATCCTAGTGTCTTAATATATTTTTTTCAATATCTTCAACCTTCGCATCTGCGTAGTCATCAATTGTTTTATAATTTTTCGAATAGCCCTACTGTAGCCCTATTTACATACTCATCTTTACATTGGGCAGATAATAAAACTGCGATAACCAACTCTAAATTATTTGAAAAATCTAATTCACATTCAACATCAGGAAATACTTTATCAAGATAATCCATTATTTTCTTTGCTTTTTATTTTTGTCTATTTGTTAAACCAGTCATATCCTAAACTACTACCACTTTCTGTCTCAACTTCCTTACTAACCTTATTATTTAAAAATTCCATTTACGTAACTAATATTTTTTTAGACAAGGTTAATGCTTCATCAATTTCTTTTTTTGTATACTGTTTTTCAAACCATGATGACACGATATCTAACTCTTTTGACGTTAGTATTTTTCCAGTAACACGTTCTACTAGTTTTAATAATTCTCTTAAAGTATAATAGTTCTCTTTATCATTGAAAATATAAAATCTAAGCTTACTATCTGATGAGAGAGCTATATATTTTTTTATTAATTAGATTATCTAATATTGAGAAAATTTCTTTTTCAGTCATTTTAAGATGCTCTTTTACCAATTCTGTAGAAAATGGTATTTCCCCTTGATTTGTCAAATAACTTATCTGAAGAAGAAACATGGCTTCTTCTCCAGATAAGTTATGATTACTATAATTCAATAAGAAATCAGCATCAACTAAAAATACCCTTTACATTGATATTGATCATTTTGAAACTCCTAAGGTGTAAGTCTATTTAAAAGACGAGGGAATGGTACAGTCTCTCGAACATGACCGTTACCAGTAATCCACGCCACAGTTCTTTCTAATCCAAGACCGAATCCAGCATGTTCAACAGAACCATATTTACGTAAATCCAAATACCAACCATAAGCATCAAGATTTAGCTCATGTTTTTTAAGATTTTCTAACAATTTATCGTAATCGTCAATACGTTGAGAACCACCGATAATTTCTCCATATCCTTCAGGCGCTATTAAGTCAGCACATAATACAACACCAGGTTCATTTTGAATCTTCAATCATGTAGAACGGTTTAATATCTAACGGCCAGTGTGTAATAAATACAGGTTTATTATAGCTGTTAGCGATGAAAGTTTCATGCGGTGAACCGAAATCATCCCCATATTCAATATCGTCAAAACCATTTTCTTTTAATAATTTAATAGCATCTTTATATTTAATACGAGGGAACTCTCCTCTTGCATTGTTTAAAGCTTCTACATCACGCCCTAGAACTTTAAGTTGTTCTTGACATTTTTTTCTAGTACATCAGTTAATAAATGATTCACGAATGCTTCTTGTAAAGCTAAACTTTCATCATGATTACAAAAAAAGCCATCTCAGCTTCAATCATCCAAAATTCGATTAAGTGACGACGAGTCTTAGATTTTTCAGCTCTGAACGTAGGACCAAATGAAAATACTTTTCCAAAAGCCATCGCCGTAGCTTCTAAGTACAATTGCCCAGATTGTGAAAGATATGCCTCCTCATCGAAATATTTAGTATTAAATAATTCTGTAGTCCCTTCTGGAGCTGATGACGTTAAAATTGGCGGATCTGTTTTTAAGAAACCTTCTTTTTCAAAGAAATCATAAGTTGATTTAATAATCTGATTTCTAATTGTTAAAATAGCATGTTGCTTTTTAGAACGAATCCAAATATGGCGATTATCAGCTAAAAAAATTCTACTCCGTGTTCTTTTTGGTGTAATTGGATAATCAATCGCTTCAGAAATTACTTCAAAATCTTCAATCTCTAACTCAATACCTGAAAGTTCTCTATCATTTTCTTTAACTAATCCAGTTACTTTTAATGAAGTTTCTTGTGGTAAATGACGTAATTGTTGATATCGTTCTTCACCTAACGCTTCTTTTTAGAGCTATTGCTTGGATAAATCCAGCCCCATATCTTAATTGGAAAAAAATGCAATTTTACCACTACTTCTCTTGTTAGCAATCCATGCACCAAGAGTTACTTTTTGACCTAGTTGTTCTTTTTAAATTGTTAATGTTCAACTTGAAGTCCCTCCTAATTTTTCATAATTATTATATTCGGTATGTTCATAGTTATATATAAAAACTACTTATATTATACCATAATTTTTGTTAATTTTTTTAATTAACTATACTTATTTTTTTAAAGTTAATGTTCTAAATCGCGAAATACAATGATACTATCAAAAAAATATCTCTCAAATAGTATCTATATTCAAGTATATCTTTTGTTGCATAACATCTACAAGATAGCTTATTATTTTTTTATAACCTCGTTATATAATTCTTTAAAATTATCTTTTATAGAAAAAAATTAAAGAATTTAATATAACTTTTTCTTCTCTCGTTTATTAAAGTATAAATCTTTATATTTATTACTTTCAAATATATATAAAAACAGTCCCAAAAGTTTTTTTGTATTAAGCAATTCTTCATCGCCATTACAGTAAATATATTTTTATTTTTTTGATTTCAAATTTAAATAACGGTATTCCTTAGAATGAATTACATTAATCAATGCTTTCACCTTTTTTTATCATCAACAACAGTTAATTTCAAACTATTTTTCCTGATCTAATATTGCAAACTTGTATGCATTTTTTTAGGATTAGTCAGTACACTACGTAGTTTTTTTAACAAATTTGTAAGAAATCGGCAATTCACTACGATAATTTCTAATATCATTTAAGATAGCATCAACATCTTGTAAGATAAAAAGCTAAACTATCATTATAAAAAAACAGACTTTCAGAAATATACATCTCATGTAAAAAAATTTCACAAGACCATCTATATTATTCCTCAACATCTTAATATTCTTATCTTTTGAATTTTTTTCGAAATCGCAACATTTAACTCCACAATAACATTTTTTTGTAAAAAAATAATCTTTAGTATTTTTTTAGAATCTAATTCACGTCCTAAAATTTTTCTTATTTTTCAAAAAAATATAAATATGTTTTTTTGAAAATTATCATTTTCCATCAAATACTCTATAGAATCATAATTGGTAACTATATTTTCTGAACTTAATGCAACTTTATTCTTTTTCATCAAAGTAATAAGATTTTTGAACTTATCAGCAGAGCATTTGTTATACTTTCTATATATTGTTTCTCTAAATACAACAAGTTTAGTTCAGAAAAAAATCTCCGGTTTTTTTGTTTCTAATACCCAAACATATAATTTAATTAATAATTTATCTAGGTTTATATCTTCTTTTTTTAGGAAACAGAGAAAAAGATATTCAAAGGAACATAGTCACTTTTTTTCTTAAGAATTTCATAATTAGAAATCTTAAAATTACGTATATACTCTGTCTCATCGATAGAAGAAAACATTATATATTTTTTTACTATAATTTTTCCATTCTAGTAGAATAATCTACCTTTTTTTAAAGGAAGTGCCTTGAAAAAAATCAAGAAATCATCATTTTTCTACAAAATTACATTTGAAATTATCCTGACAAAATTTTTACAAAGCTATATGTATCAAAATCAATTTTTTTCAAGAAGTACTTCTATCTTTTTTTATAATTTAAATCATTTAAACTTGCTATTTTTATATGCGATTGCTTCTAATAATTTAACTGTTACTTTTTACATCGATAGCCGCATTATGAAATCCTTCTCCTGAATAGAGGTTAAGAGAATTTGATAAATCAGATAATTTGTAACTTATTTGTGACGGCATAAACAATCGGCAAGTTCAACAGTATCTAAAGACATCTTTGCTTTATACATAATTCCAACATCATGAAATCTCTTCTTTAAAAATAACATAATCTGATGGCAATCCATGACAAACAAGTATATCATCTTTAATGAAATTATAGAGTTCTACAGCTACATCCTCAAAATGCATCTTATCAGCAAGCATTTCATTACTTATTCCAGTAAGCTCCGTAACAAAAAGAAGATACTTGCTTTTTTTGGTTTTATATAATAATTAATTGACTCTAGTTCTTTCAATGTATCATCAAGTTTCACTGCTGAAAATTGAATAATCTCCTTATCCTCAGTTAACTCAATATCAACTATACAAAAATAATCTATTCATAAATTCTCTCACCTCACTTTCAACTTATTTATATATTATCTCTCATTTCTGTTAAAAAAATCTAGTATGTTTTTTTCTTATTATTAACTAAGCCATTTAGTAAAAATCTCATATTCTAATAAAACAATAATCTCTTTAATCCATACTCAGGTTTTTCTATTAATAAATGCTATGATTTCTTCAGACTCAATATCAATATCATTAAATGATGTAATAGGTAATTTAATTTTTCTCAATTTCAGATTCATCTTCATATTTAAAAATAACTGCAAATAAACCTAACATCTTCAATATTATATTTATATAAAATAAGTTCTAATTGTATATCATTCTTAAAATCAGTATTAATTTTTCTCATATTCTTTTTATTTGTTTAAGTTCCTTATTAGATAACTTTAATGATTTTTAAATCATCAAAAAGAAATATTATTCATTTTTAATAAAATATACAGACTTTGACAAAAAAAGTATATTCAGAAAAAAATCTTCAATCACTTCGATATCTTTTTAAGAACGGAATATAACTATTAAGCATACTATTTAACATTAGTTGCATACTATTTATATTTCCCTTCCCTCTAATAACTTTCTAAATTCATTAACAATACGTTCGATAGAGACGTATTCAATTAGTTTAGCATTTCTTTTAATTGCTACTAAAGTATTACTATCGATGTCAAATCCTAATCTTGAAGAAAAAAACGAAAAAGCCCTTAACATTCTTAAAAGCATCCTCAAAGAATCTTTCGTTTGGATCATTAACTGTTTTTAATAATTTTTATTTTTTTCAAATCTGCTTCACCATTATGAAAGTCAAATAACTTACCCTTATAATCTAGTGCCATAGCATTTATAGTGAAATCTCGCCCTATCTGAGATCCTCTTTTAAATCACTAACAAATTCAACCTTATCCGGTGCTCTATGATTGACATACTCGTCTTCTTTTCTAAATGTTGTGACTTCGTAGCTTTCACCATTAACTAATATTGTAACTGTTCCATGCTGAATTCCAGTATCAATACTTTTTTTGGAAATATTTTTTTACTTGTTCAGGTAAGGCGTTCGTTGTTATATCGATGTCAGAAAAAAATCTTTATCTAAAAGGAAATCTCTTACACAACCACCAACAAAAATAAGCCTCAAATCCATTCTTATTAAAAGTCTTAAGAATATTTATAGCATCTTTAAATTTATTATTAAAGTTTTTCTAAATTCATATTGTCCTTTCAAATAGAAAAGGACTGGTACAATACCCAGCCCTTTAAAAATTTTTTTGATATTATTTAGATAAGTTATAAGTATCTCTAGCAATCATAACCTCTTCGTCAGTTGGGATTACAAATGCTTTAACTTTAGAATCCGCTGTTGAGATTTCTGCAACTTTTCCACGAACATTGTTTTTTTCTTTATCAACCTGTACACCTAAGAAAGTTAATCCTTCTAATACTTCTTCACGTACCCATGTAGCATTTTTCACCTACACCAGCAGTAAATACGATAGCATCTACTCCGTTCATAGCTGCAGCATACGCACCAACGTATTGTTTAATTCTGTTGATATAAACATCAATAGCTTCAGCGCAATGTGGATTTTCATTTCTAGCAGCTTCAACATCACGTAGATCTGAAGAAAGTGCAGAAACACCTTTAAGTCCAGATTCAAAGTTGAAAATACGTACGATTTCTTCAAGAGATAGTCCAGTTTTTTGAGCAATATAAGGAATAGTAGCTGGATCGATATCACCAGTTCTAGTACCCATTACTAATCCAGATAATGGAGTGAATCCCATTGAAGTATCGAATGATTTTCCATTTTTAATTGCACAGATTGAAGCACCGTTACCGATGTGACAAGAAATAGTTTTTAATTCTTTTGGATCTTTACCTAGAATTTCAGCAACTTTCTCACCAATATATCTGTGGCTTGTTCCGTGAGCACCATATTTACGAACTCCGTGTTTTTCATAGAATTCTCTTGGTACAGCGTACATGTATGTTGATTTAGGCATACTTTGGTGGAATGCAGTATCAAATGTTAATACGTTAGGAACTCCTGGTAATTCTTTTTGGAATGAACGAACACCTTTAATATTTGCTGGGTTGTGTAAAGGTGCTAAGTCTTCTATTGAATCAACTTTTGCTAATTCTTCGTCATTTACTAAAACAGATGCATCATAGAATTCTCCACCGTGAACCACACGGTGTCCAACACCTTCGATTTCTTTAACATCTTTTACAATTCCTAATTTAGTTAATTTTTTTCAAGTAACATTTCAATTGCGATATCATGGTTAGGAATATCCAATGTTTCTTTATTTTTTTCACCGTTGAACTCGATAGTGAATACACTGTTTTCAATACCGATTCTTTCAACTAATCCTTTTGTAATAACTGTTTCTTCAGGCATTTCAAATAATTGAAATTTTAAAGATGAACTTCCTGAGTTAATAGCTAAAATCTTTGTCATAAGTATAAATCTCCTCTTACTCTATTTGCATTATATATACTATTATCTCATTAATTATAATTAATTACAAGAGGTATTTAAAATTTTTTTATAAAATAATTTATAAAAAAACTGATAACTAGAATACGCTATCTATATTTTTAGTTATCAGTTTTATTAGTTTTTAATATTTTTTTAAACGAATATAAAAAAATATTTTTAGTGAGTATATCTTTTTATGATGTGAAAGTATTACTTACGACATACCAACTTCCGCGTTCATTATGTTCAAGTTGACCACGAGCGTTAACTCTATATTTAGCAACAACATCACCATCACGTTTTATATTAACATACGCTAAATGATCGCTACCTAACCAAACATCATAAGAAAAGTCAGAATTCGAAGAATTTCTCGAATAATTTTTTTAATATACATTGCTCTTGCCCAATCAGCAACCTGCGCATCTGATAATCCCTTAGTGTCAATCGAGCTATCTTCTCTTAAAACTTTTGTTTCTGATGACGAGTTTCCATCTCTAAAACTATCTTTAGATTTTTCATTTAGTCCTCTAACAGTATATGAACGTTTAAACTCACCTTTTAATTCAAGTTTCTTAGCCTCAGCAGAAGCCTTACTCAAACTTATAGTAACCTCAACTTTTTCACCATTTCGTAAATTATTGGTTTTGCTATATGTGATACTCGGCTCTTGTAAAAATTTCGCAACAGTTGGGTCGTCAGATTTTACTGTTGGGATTTTTTTAATATCAGCCGAAGCAGTTCCATCACCATCTGTACCATAAGGTTTAAATTCAATTTCATATTGACTTAAATCTACTACCGCTTTGCTATTCAAATAATACTTTGTATAGCCAAAGTAACCGGATATCACTAATAATCCTATTATCAAGAAACTAATAAGAAACATTAATCCTGTTTTTTTCTTGAGGCTCTTTTATACTCTTCATATTCGTATTCTTGATTATTTTTGTTGGTATTGATCATTCTCATAATAATTATTATTTTGATATGTATTATTCATATTTTTGATAATTATTATATATGTCTTGATAACTGTTATTTATATTGTTATTTGGATATTCATTATAATTCCAATTGTTATTTTCATAGTTATCATTAGAATGATTATTATAGTTTTGATGATTATTACCGTAATTCATTTCATTGTGATTTAGATAATCATCATAATTATATCCATTATTTTTGATTATTATATTGATTATTATTTTTTTCCCATATTATTTCCTACTACTTCCTTAATAAATTGTAACTATTATTAATCTATTAAACTTAATTATAATATTACCACAGATAACAGGTATTTTCTATAAAAAAATATATCTAATCTAGGCTAATAATATATATTAGATTGCTAACTAAATTCCTCTCTTACTACATTAAGAGCTCTTTCGATTACTACGTGCATATCATAATATTTATAGTCTGCAAGACGACCACAGAAGATAACATTTTTCCCTTTTGCTTCTTCTAAATATTTTTGATAAATTTCATTATTTTTAGTGTCGTTGATTGGATAATATGGTTCATCACCACGTTTCCAATCTACTGAGTATTCACGAGTGATAACAGTTTTTTCTTGTGTACCCTTTTCGAAGTGTTTGTGCTCGATAATACGAGTATAAGGAACTTCTCGCTCTGTGTAGTTCACAACAGCATTACCTTGGTAGTTCTCTTCATCTAGTATTTCGTGTTCAAAACGAAGACTTCTGTATTCTAACTCTCCGTGTTTATAATCAAAGTATTGATCGATCATTCCTGTAAATACAACTTTTTTTCGCACTTGCTTCTAATTCTTCGCGGTTTTCGAAAAAAAATCTACATTTAGTTCTACTTCGATACCTTTTAACATGTTTTTCGATAATAACATTGTATCCACCAATTGGAATACCTTGGTATCTATCATTGAAGTAATTGTTATCGAATGTGAAACGTACTGGAAGACGTTTAATAATAAATGGTGGTAATTCTGTAGCTCTACGTCCCCATTGCTTTTCTGTGTAACCTTTTATCAAAGTTTCGTATACATCAGTTCCAATAAGCTTGATTGCTTGTTCTTCTAAGTTCTTAGGTTCACTATCTTGCAGGTGAGCCGTTTGTTCAGCGATTTTTTGCTTTCGCTTCTAAAGGAGTTTTTAGTTTCCCATAACCCATAGAATGTGTTCATATTAAAAGGTAGATTGTATAATTTACCTTTGTAGTTTGCTACTGGCGAGTTAATATAGTTGTTAAACTCAGCAAACTGATTCACATAATCCCAAACTTCTTTATTAGAAGTATGGAAGATATGTGCACCATATTTGTGAACGTTGATTCCTTCAACGTTCTCGCAATAAATGTTCCCACCAATGTGGTCACGTTTATCTATTACTTTTACTTTTTTCCCTTGTTTTGTTGCTTCATGTGCAAAAATCACTCCTGACAATCCAGCCCCTACTATCAAATAATCGTACATTGCTTCCTCCTTGTATATTTAATATTTAACAAGCATATTACACCAATTTAATCTCATAAATAATGCCATATTTAAAGAAAAAAATTTGGTAGATAAAATAAAAAAATTCACTTTTTACTAGATAACTTTATTCATTAACAATTTTTTTCTTGATTTTTCTTTAAATAATTCAAAAAGCCTTTGATAGACCGTATTTATTCTTAATAATTTCAAATGCTTCTTTCATATGAGTTTTTTTCTCGTCTCCATATTATGCATATCACTAGCAATAAAATGGACTAAATTTTTTTATCCGGATATCTCTTAGCTCTTTTTTTCAGATGCTTATGCTTATCTCCTATAAGCTTTGTTTTTAATACACTCTCGGCATTTACTTGAATATACACTCCCATATTAATTAACTGCTGAATACCATTTTTCATCAACATCCATGTACCTTTCAACATGTGCAACTACCGGTGTTATGCCAAGGAATAGAATCTTACTCAGAGCCCTATTAATCACTTTATATCTCATCTCATAAGGAAACTCAACAAGAACATAATCTGTACCTGCCAATGTAGGATGTATTTTATCCTTAATATTCTCTAACTCATCTTCCCTATAGAAAATTTCACTACCCAAATAAATCCTCAAATCATCAGAAACCTCTTTAGCAATCTCTTCTACTCTTTTAAAATTTTCAATAATTATCTCTAAATCTGTTTCAAACATTCCACGTCTTCTGTGAGGGGTAGCAATAATTTTTCTAACTCCTTGTTTATAGCTTTCCACCAATAAATCTTTTGTATCAACTTCAGTTTTAGCACCGTCATCAACTCCAAAAATTATATGAGAATGAATATCTATCATCTTAATCTTCTCCTTGAACTACTTTCCTTCCATTACATCTTTAATGTTTTCCTTAACATTATTTAAACTTTTTTCATTAATTTCTGTCATATAAAGATTTGCACCTGGCATAGCATATGAAGGTAATCCCATACTTCCCTTTCCTGTAAGAGCTTGAGAAGCAACACTAAATTCTTTGCCAGAATTAAGCTGTTCATTCGCTAATTTATTTACTGTCTCTATAGGCATATTTGTTTGAACAGATTCACTAATCTTATTTATAACCGTCTTATAGTTAACTAAGCCTTCTTTAGTTGTAAGCTTTTTTTAATAATTGCAGCTATAACTTTTTTTCTTGGTTCTTACCACGATCATTATCACCACGGCTAAACTATATCTTTCACGAACAAAAGCTAACGCCTTATCAGCATCCAAATGAACAAGTCCTGAATTAAAATTATACTTACCTGCAGAAAAGGCTTGATCATTATATACATCAACTCCACCCACTGTATCTATTAATTCTAAAAAAGAAGTAAAGTTAAGCCTTGCATAATAATCTAACTTTATACCATATAGATTTTCTAATGTATGAATTGATGCGTCTACGCCATAAAGCCCTGCGTGTGTTAGTTTATCAAATTCATTATTACCGCCATCGGCAATTTTCACATAAGAATCTCGTGGTGTTGTAGTCAATAAAACTTTACCAGTCTCTTTATTTACTGTTAATATAATATTAACATCAGAACGACTTACACTAGATATCGGTCCATATGTATCAATTCCACTCACATATATATTAAATACTTTATCAGCATTTATATTTCCTTTTTGAATTTATTAATTTCCTAATTTTTAAATTCATATATTTTTTTGTTTTATCTTTGAAATCAGCATGCTGCTTAACTATAAAAATCTTCATAAGAACTATTAAGAATCATAGCTCTCGTAGAACCAGTGGTTAACTCATCATAAGCTGAGATATAGTTCTTAGTTTCTTTTTAAGTCTAATGTTTGCTTTTTCTTTATCACGAATTTCTTTCATCAGTTTATTTATATTTACTCCATCGCTAGAAACCGGTGCTCCCACAGAGTCACCTTTTTAAATCAGCTAATTTACTTGCTTTTATCATCTTTTAATACAACAACACTCATAGTATACTCACTAAAAAGCCGCATTATTATTTAAATTTTTCAAATAAACCTATCGCCGTTCTAAACTGAACATATGAAAAAAATCAAAACAATATTCATTAATATTAACATTATAGTATTAAATACTTTTTGCTTTTTTTCTTAATTATTAGAAACACCGAAACTATAATCGAAATCATAATAACAATTATAACTCCAAAATTAATTCCTCTAAAATTTAAAAAGTCATATTTAAAACATTGTCCATCCAACTAATACTCCTAAAACTACTAAAAGAGTTGTTAATATAGAGTTTACAACATCCAAATTACTTATGGTTCTCTTTCTTTTTTTATACCTTTTTTCATCATTTTTCCTCATTATTAATAATTGGTATCTTAATATAATTATACAACAAATCCTTTTTATATTTAAATATAATTAAGTTCTTATATTTCAAATTTAGGTCAGTCTTTACACTATAACATTAACAGCTTTTTTTAATTTTAAAAAAACGGAGTGACCCGACAAAATCGACTTCTTTGAAGTCAAGATTTTTGAGTCACTCCCATAGCTTAAATAATACAGTTTTCGCTGAAACGTTATTCTTGCTCAAATAATCGCTCTAACTGTCTAGTAGCAGACTTAATCTCATAACCATGTTCACTAATTTTTATTATAAATATACTCATTATCTAATATACGCTCATTTTTAACAGAAAGAATTTTATCTGCCCAAAGCTTCCATTCATCTTTTTAAAGAGAGGCTATTATCATAATTTTTCTAGAATTTTAGCATTAGGTAAGTGACTTGCTGTTACTACTGGTAAGCCATTAGCCTGCGCTTCTACTAATGCAATTGGTAATCCTTCAAAAATTAGATGGAAAGAAAAAAATACGTCTAATAAATTTAACATTTCTCCAACATTGCTTTTTTTAATCCAGTGAAAATAACCTTATCTTCAACCCCATATTCTTTAGCAAGATTTGTTAAAAATGTAGTATCGCCACGTCCGATAAACACTAATCTTGAATTCGGTTCTTTCTTCACTAATTCGGAGAATACTTTAACACAAAAACTTTGATTTTTTTGTTTTTCATACAAACGTGATACTTGTCCAACCACAAGGCAATCTTCCGGAATATTATATTCTTTTCTAAGTTTCTCACGTACTTTTTCGTTATAAAAAAATTGTTCTACCTCTATCGCATTATTAACAACTAGTGCTTTTTCCTCTTTCCTTACCATGATAAAAAAATGATTAGCAGCCTCCAGTCCACACGCCCAAAAATCTGTTGCATATTTTTCCAACAAACAGACGATTTATCGGATGAACAAAACGATAAAATTTATCAGCAGTTGCACAGTGACCATGGACAATTCTTTTTTTGATACCATATTTCTTAGCAAGCTTTTAAAAAAATTCAAGATGCGTTAATGCGTTTTGATTTGACCATAGTATATCATATCTATGAGCATTATTTTTTTAAAGAATTTTTTCCCATTCTTTTTAATGCATGTTTTATATTCGGTCTTAATTTAGGAATTCTATGGAAGACTATTGGATTACGACACAATTTCTTAAAAATGATCGCTAAATTCAACATCTTCAGGACCTTGAAGTAAAAAAATTCAAATTCAAAGTCATCAGTATTTATATTATTGTAGAAATCTACTACAATCTTTTTCTAAACCACCAATATCGGGAACTAACCCACAAACTAATACTCGTTTCATTTATTTTTCTCCTTAATCTATTAAAAAAATATTATTCTTCTAATCATATATAAAATTAATTTACTTACCTCGTGATTCCTATATATGTACATATAAATACTAACCATACCTAGATATAAAATTATTTTCATTATTATACTAGTAATAAAGATTTGTTTTGAAAAACAAAAAAATATCTAATAGGACAGCACACGCAACACTAGAGGCAAATATTGTGAAATGTTTAAGCATCGTCATGAAATAATCCTTTGAAGATAATTTTATTCCGTATTTAAAAAGCGCTGTATGGTTCATACCATGTACAAGTCAGCAATGTTGAACCTATAGTTCCTAATAATATTCCGGCTACACCTAAATCTAATACAATTAAACAATATAAAGAAAGGATAATATTTAATAAAAATTTCTGCAATAACTTTTTTTATTTTTGCTCGTAACTTAATCCATATATCGAAATTAATGTTAAATTCGGTTGTCTATAATAAGTAAGGAAAAAAATTAATAACAATTACTATCTCAATCCATCTACTAAAAAGAAAAAAATCCTCTCCTAACCAAATTATTATGAATGGGTGTATGAAAAAAATAAATATCCCATACTCGCAAAAATAAATCAAACTAAAAAGCAATAAACTGGTATTTTTTTAAAAAAATTAGATTTAGCTTCTGTTGTTGTGCCATCAGAGTGGACTAAATTTCCAACTGAAGACGTTATCGAACCCATAACAGTATTAATTAACATTGATACAAATCCTAAAAACATAAGTATAATTCCCATAGATACCTATTGCAGATAAACTGATAAACTTTTGCCATTAAAATACTATCAGTTTGAAATACAACTTTTGTACCAATACTTCCTAAAGTATTTCCCTTAATATTTCTAATAAATTTATCTTTTTCTTCTTTATTAATAGGACTAACTTCTTCGTTATTCAAAATAACTATATAAACGATCTCACCATATATGATATTAACACATTACCTATAATATTTAAAACCGTCTCTATTAATAAATAGAAAATAAAGTTTTTTTAGTAAAAACTATTACTCCTATTTGTAAAAAAATACTCGAAGTGTATTTAAGACGAAGTTAACTAAATTTATAACATAGTTTCGCTGATCAACATATAGTAATGTTCGTTTGTAAGAGAAAAAAATAACCGGACGCTGAATTAAATACAAATATAAAAATAAATCCAGTACAATTCACTATTAATCGCATACTCCTTAATCATATACGGAAGAAATAATGATAATATTGCTCCAAATATAAAAATAGCAATTCCAATCATTACATATAACTTTTTGAATAATACCATAAAGGCTTTAATTTTCCCACGTTCTTCTCGTGCTAACGGACCATATAAAGCATAACTCATAGCTTCGGCTATTCCTAATTCCGCTAAAGATAAAATAGAAATTAAACTCATTAAATAACTACTCAGACCCAAATAGGTAACACCAAGAATATTCACGAAGACTGTACGATTAATAAATCCAATAATTACTGAAAAACGGTTGAATAGCAAGAGCTATACTAGTATTTAAAGTGGCAAATTCTGTTCTACTTCTTTTTCATGCATTCCCTCTATTCATTTAATTCTCCATAAAAAAAGCTTATATAGATAAGATTGTGGAATTAATTCCTCCGGATTAATTTTTATATGTAGTTTTCATAATCGGAGTTGTTCTTAACACTTCTTCCCATTCGTGTTTATCATATATCTCATTTGCATGGTCTCTTAAGAACCATACTCTCTCAGCCGGTGCTAAGACTGGTAATCCACCTACTAAGGCTTTGAATTCATCATTTAATTTATATTCGGATAAAATAAAATAATCTAACATTAGATATTGAATAAAAAAACAGGATATTTACGAACAAAGTAAATAAACAAATCTCGAATATGTTTAAAATAAGACTTTCCTCTTTTACCTGCTAGAAAGAAACTTGACCACTTAAAGTCACCAATAGCTCGTTCTATTTTATCTGCGTGTATAGGTGGATGATTTAAACTAAAGAAATCCCCTTTAAACATATCGACTGTTGCATATGGAGATACAAATAAGGTTGCATCCATCCAAATTCCACCATACTGATATAACAAACTAAAACGAACAATATCAGAATAATGGGCGGCTGACAATTCTTTTTTTCTTATATTTTTTTCTGTGATATCTTTTTGGAATATTGACAAAAATTATGAAGATTTTTCGTCAGTTAACAAATGAAGTTCACAACCATTTCTTCTGGCGAAGTCTTTTATTGTTTTCATTGAGGCTTTTACGGTTTCAGGCATTTGAGCTTCTCCCTGTTGCCACATTATCCAAATAATATTAGGAAATTCTGTTGTAGTTTCTTTTTCTTTCATCAGCCGGTTCATCTATTTGAGCTTTTTTTCGTAATTTTTAGAACAAAGTCTAAAAATAATATTTTTTTACTAAAGTCGTAATATTTATCATCTGATTGTTGTGTATGATAATACACAAGTGTTAATTTAGGACCATAGTATTTAAAAAAATCTGACCGTATCTAGTTATTTTTTTCTCGAATGGATTGTAGTTTCATCGTTTTTTTACAATTTCTTTCACATTTTTTTCTAAAGTTATTTTTTTAGATAATATCCATTACGAATATTATCTCCTATTTTTTTACTGTTTTTTTATCAACTCTTCATACTCTTCATTACTAATAGAGTCTAAACGCTCTGCAATCTCAAATAAAGAGTCCACCAATATTCCACAATTGTTTTTTTCACAAAATTAGCAAGAGCCGATTGTCTCCAGACAATAATTGGAAAGCCTGAAGCTAAATAAAGAGATGCTTTATGTGGATTATTCATTTTCAAATACTCTCCAAACATACCACTACAAGTATAAGGACTATCACCATCCCATACTAAACCAAAACCACCTTGTAAATAATATGGAAGTTCTTCAGGTGTGAAAGCTCCATTATAGTGAACGTTTTGAGGAAGATTCTTTTCTTCAAAGTTTATACCATAAATTGAAAATTTTTGGATTATCAGGTAATTGTCTTGCATATTTTGTTTTTTTATATCAAAATTACCTGCTAACAAAATTGTATCCTTGTCATAAGTTTTCTTCTCTTCATACTGAGGAATTAAATAGTCAAATATTTCTAATGAAATAATCTTTTTCTCCGGTATTCCTAATCGAACAAGAACTTCTTTCATCATATCATTGTGGGCAATAATACCATCAACTCTTTCTAGTACTGTTTTATTTTTGTAAGAAATGAAGAATAGAGTATTTAAAATCTTTTAACTGATTTTTAAAGATTTATTTCTTAGTGATTCTATATCATGAATTAGTAAATATGCTTTGAATTTACGTTTTTTTAATAATTCCGTTAAAATTAGCGCTTTTTAACGAATGCCATAATAATGGAAATGGCAGAACTAATACATCATTTTCAGTCAATGTGATAGAATTTGAGTTAGTATTTTTGAAAAAAAAGGTTGATATCCTTCTTCTAACATTATTTTTTTCAGCATCAAGCTTTAGCTTTAGATCCTGCATGTTTTTTTCATACGCATAATCTTCTTTTAAGTAATATTTCATACTACTTCATTCCTTTCCATGAACCTTTTATAAAATATTTTTTTCCACCCTCCACTGAATCGCTCCAACAACTCTTGAAATGAAGACAATATTTTGAGGAGATAAGTGATAAGCTCGCATTACAAAAGAGGGACTTGAACTTTTTAACGTATCGATTCAAATATTCAACATATTTTTTTCCTTATAAGGATTCCCCTTGAATATGTGATAATCGACAACATGCATCAAGACTAATTGGAACAATCGACGATGGATATACGGAAGTAATTCTATATCATTTTCATATAATTGTTCAACCTTATCACAAATCGTAAATAAATCTAAATTTTTTTCAAATTAAATTCTCGATTCATAATACTACCTGGTCGGACTCTATAATAATATCCTGTATAATTGATTTTCACCATTTTACGTATATGTTTTTAAAATTCCAATTCCGCCATAAACATCCTCATAAAATAAATCTTCTAAAAATGGAAAATTAAGAATTACTTGTCTCCGATACAATTTTGCCCATGCATTCAAACGGACAATATTATCTTTACAAAGAGACATTAATGCTTCTTTACCATTTCCTTGAAAAAAATAATTTCTGCATCTTTTGGAGAAGGTAAATCTAATTCATGTTTTTTTCATTCGTATACCAACACTCTACAATATCAATATCTTCAGAAGTCATTTGTTTTATCAATTGCTCAAGCATATCTTCTTTAATGACATCATCACTATCGACAAATGAAATAAATTCACCCTTAGATTCACTCATACCCCGATTACGTGCTCCACTTAGTCCTTTATTTTCTTGATTAACCAACTTAAAGCGACTATCCTTCTTACAATACCTCTCACAAATTTCTTTAGATCTCATCTGTTGAGCCATCATTGACTAATATCACTTCAATATCTGTATAAGTTTGGCATTGAATACTATCTAAGCATTGTTCTAAATATTCTTCAACATTATAAACTGGGACTATTACACTAATCATACATTACCTCTAATTTTTACTTTTTTTACATATTGGACTATAGAAATATATCTCAAATATAAAGGGAAATATAACTCTTATAAAATACTTAGGAGATCATAAATACCATCTTAATAATCTACTACTTTTTAGAACTTCAGATGATTTTTTTAGCAATATTCGCATATTTATCGATATAATCTTGATATGTCTTATAATATAAATGATTCGGTTTTTATTCTATAATAAAGAACATGTTGAGAAATTATAAGAAACATATACTCACTAAGTTTCGAAAGCATTATATCATTTTTTTAAATACTTCTAATAATGAATCACATATTTTTGAAAATATCAAGATTTTTTTCTCACTGTGTTTCTTTTCTCATAATACTATCCGAACGAATTCTATAATAATAACCTATCGTATCAATCACAATTATTTTGGAAATATATTTTTAGAGTAACCATTCCTGTATACAAATCTTCATAAATTAAACCTTTCAAAAAAAGGAACTGTCTCAACAAGATTTCTTCTGTATAATTTATCCCATGCAAAATATGTAACACCTCGAAAATTTAGACAACTCGATATAGCTTCAGATGAATTTCCTTGAAATATTATATTAGGGGATGTGTGCTGTATTAAATCCTCTTTTTTTGTTGAATGATTACACCCCACAATATCTACATCATCTTTCATAAACGAGAATAAAGTTTCTAAAATATTAACTTTAATAACATCATCACTATCCACAAAGAATATATATTCTCCCATAGATGCTCTGACTCCCACATTACGTGCTTCACTTAATCCTTGGTTTTCTTGATTAATCAACTTAAAACGATTGTCTTTAGCACAATATCGTTCACAAATTTCTTTTGAATCATCAGTAGATCCATCGTTGACTAATATTACCTCAATATCAGTATATGTTTGCTGTTGAATACTTTCTAGACACTCTTCTAAATAATCTTCCACATTATAAACAGGTACAATTACACTGATCAATTTATTAACATCCAATTTTTATTCTCCTTTAATCATTAATTCTTTTTAAACGTTTTACTCTACCCCATATTTTTATATACAAGCGGAAAAAGTGTATCAAAGATATAAACTGGGCGCTAATTTATATTCCTATCATTTTACTACTCCTTGCTACCTTTGGAGAATCTTCCACAATTTTTCACATACTGTCTCAATTTATCTTCATACATCTCTTGGTATGGATTGCTTTCTTCAGTAAAATAATTATAATGGGTCGTTACAATTTGAACTAAAAAAATTTCCCTAATTATAAACTGGTACTATTACATTAATCATATAATAGTTTCCTTCTCATTTATTTTTTTATTCATCTATCTTTTTCTTCTTTAATTCCATTTTTTTGAATTTATCGTTTAGATTATTAATTACTATTTTTAGTAGAAATCCATATCTTATAAATTAATTTAAAAGTCGGATAAGTAATCGTTGTATAATATTTTTGGAGCAAGTAAGTACAGTCTCAATAAACGATATTTCCGAACAACTTCCTTAGATTGCTTTTGCTATAATAGCAGCGTTTCGAATAAAATCTTCATATAAATCAACATAAATACTCTTCTTATTTATTCCATCTTTTAAATAGTGTGCATGACCAATATAAAAACATAAAATATCCAATATATGGAAGTAGATTCTCATCATCTTTAAAAAGATTCTATTAACTGATTTCCCACTTTAAAAAAATATCTAAATCTTTTTTTCATTAAAGGGTTTCGTCATAATACTATTTGGACGAACACGATAATAATAACCATTTAAATCAACAACAACTATTTTTTTCGAATATGATTTAAATAATTTATTCCTGTAAAAACATCTTCGTAAATATATCCCTTTAAAAAGGGTATTTTTTTCGACAATTTCTCTTCTATATAATTTTTGTAAAAGCACAAAATTTCACTTCTTCAAACGCTATACAGTTAAGAATAGCTTCATTAGAGTTCCCTTCGAATACAATTTTAGTAGTTCCAGTAAGAATTAACATTTCTTTATTGCTTGTTAATCTACATTCTACTATATCCACATCCGTCTTCATGTAAGGAAGTAGTACTTCTAACACGTTTATATTAATAACATCATCACTATCCACAAAGAATATATATTCTCCCATAGATGCTCTGACTCCCACATTACGTGCTTCACTTAATCCTTGGTTTTCTTGATTAATCAACTTAAAACGATTGTCTTTAGCACAATATCGTTCACAAATTTTTTTTGAACCATCAGTAGATCCATCGTTGACTAATATTACCTCAATATCAGTATATGTTTGCTGTTGAATACTTTCTAGACACTCTTCTAAATATTCTTCCACATTATAAACTGGTACAATAACGCTAATCATAATATAATTTCCTTCTTATTTACTGTTATTCTTCTACCTCTACTTCTTTAATACCATTTTTTTAACTTCCAAAGAAAATGATAGATTGGAAAAAAATTACCGAATTATAATATTTAGGGCATATATTATAAAAGCTTAATAAACCGTGTATTTCTAGCTAATTCAGGATTTTTTTCTTTGTTAAGTTTACATACTCTGCTAATTTCTGATTATAGTAATTTGCGTATGGATTACCTCTTTTGATATCATTCTGATAATGCTCTGTTGCTTTATGTACTAAGAAACTCCCAATATAAGGAAGAAGTTCCTCCCTATCAGTATACAACTCAACTAATTTATCACAAACTGTAAATACATCTAATTTTTTTGGACTAAAATCTTGGTGCATCGTACTAGCTTGATGTTGTCTATAATAATAACCCACATAATCAATTTTAATGATTTTTTTCGAATATATTTTTAACATTCCAATACCACAATAAATATCTTCATAAATCAAACCTTCCGGATAAGGAACCGCTTCAACAATTTCTCTTCTATAGAGTTTTGTAACTGGATTAACACTTAGAACATGGTTCGGAAAGATTTTTACTGCTTCTTGGGAATTTCCTTCAAATAGGATTGTTGTTTCTTTAGATTTTTCAAAAAGGAATTCTTTTTAGATACGGTAAAGTTACTTTCAACAATATCTACATCCTCAGTCATGTATTGCATTAACTTTTTCTAAATAGTTTCTCTGAAGAATATCATCGCTATCTACAAATGCAATATACTCTCCTTTTGAAGCTACCACACCAACATTTCTTGCCACACTTTGCCCTTGATTTTTCTTGATTCAATAAGTGAAAACGACTATCTTCTTCACAGTAGCGTTCACAAATCATTTTTAGAATGATCAGTGGAGCCGTCATTTACTAATATCACTTCAATATCAGTATATGTTTGATGTTGAATACTATTAAGGCATTCTTCTAAATATCTTTCTACATTATAAACAGGTACAATTACACTAATCATCAGTCATTTCCTTTCAAATAATTATTTAGCATCATTCAAACCATTTTTTTATATAATTCTTTTAACTGTTTAAAAATTTTCATCAACACTAAATCGTTGTAACTCTTCTCCTAAAGGTCTTTCATTTGCTGAAACAGGTATATGTTCAATGTATTTCTTCCATTGTTCTTTTTTTCTAATGGCATAGCGGTACAAAGTTGCTCCACTATTTGAGTAGTTCTATCAATGGTTTCATTCATAATAACATTTAACCCTGAACACTGTGCTTCAACTAATACCATTGGGAAACCTTCATATAGAGATGGAAAAGCAAATATATCAAATGCTGAATAAAACTTATAAATATCCGTTCTATGACCTGCAAAGATAATATTCTTAAATTCTTCACTTTTTTTCTCTAGGGTCATACGGTCAGGACCTTCTCCGACAAACAAAAAAAGTAACTTCAGGTAACTCTTTAGCAATTTCAATTAAAAATTTTTTTGATTTTTTTGAATGAGTTTAATATTCCTATCATACCTACTACTTTTTTTGATTTTTCCGGAATTTGAAACTCTTTTTCGAATTTCTTTTTCGATAAATAGGAGAGAATTTGAACTTTTTCTATTTGAATAGCATTCGGAATAATTTGAAAAGATTGCTTTCCAAAAAAATTTTTCTCTCCTGCTAATTGCCCACAAGAAATTTGATGCGTTGCATTTTTTTAATGCTAATAAAACTAATAATCGATTACGTAAGCTTTTTTTATCCAATTATCAGAAAAACTGACTACTATGATTGTGATAAATTCTAACTGGGACACCATTCTTTTTTTGCGTAATAATTATGGATAAAAAGCCGTAATTGGATTATCCACATGTAAAAATATCAATCGTTTGATTTTTTTATAAAACTCACTACATTTTCGAAAGTAATCTAATACTTTAGATATCTTTAATTCAGGAAATACAATCCGTTCAATTCCAATTTCGTCTAAGTATTGATTAAAAAGGAAAATGAGCATCTCCATTTGATTCAGCAACCATATATTCAAATTCTTCATCATCTACTTGAATATGATTTTTTTGATAAAACTTTGAACTCCAGTTACACTTCCATCAACTGCTCCTAAAACATGCATCACTCGATATTTCATCCACTCACCTCTACACTTCTTCTCGTAACCTTCTCTTATAAATCCATTTTTCTAAACTGATTTGGTAAGATCCGAATCACATTTCTAAGAAAAAAACATTTCTAACAAATTCAAGCAAATGAATATCTCCTCTACGATAAAAAAATCTAATTGAAGAATAAAATCTGTCTTTACATACAATAATCCGCCTCTTCGCAAATAACTAGAATCATTAGTTTGCATCACGACTAAGGGTTCTTGAATATTATAAAAATCTTTAGTTGGATGATCATGTAATAATCTCATCGTTAAATCATAATCTTCTAAATAACGAAATTCACGATAATTACCAGACTTTTAGAATATACTCCTTTTTCATCATAATAGAAGGATTATTAAAGGGATTTCTCATTTTTTGAATATTGACGAATTTCTGCAGTCGTTTCAGGTACTTTCTTTAATGCGGTAAACTCTGTATTCTTCTCTAAAATGTTGGAACCTACCATAATTAGATTAGGATTTTCTTCGAATAATTTTAGTTGTTTTTCAAATCTTGTAGCTATACAGTAATCGTCACTATCCATTCTAGCAATCAATTCTGTTTGACATTTTTTTATACCAAATCGTGATGTAGGACCTGACCCTAAATTTTTTTAGGTAATTGATAAACTAGTAAAATAGGAATTTCTTTCTTAAGCAAGTCAATTTCTTCATTTAAAGCTGCTGTTAATTCTCCATCACAAATCAAAATAATTTCCTTAGGTTTAATAGTCTGTTGATAAGAAGTTAATAAACTCTTTCTTAAATTAGAAGGTTTTTTTCTTTTTTTATATACTGTCATTAAAACTGAAAAAGTCCATAATTTATACTATACCTCCTTTCCTATTAACCAATCTATAATTACCGAGCGATACGGTACGACATTATACCAATCAGGTTTTTAAATAAACTATTACAGAGAATAACAACCCATATATTATTATTATAGTATAAAATAATATCCATTGAATTCTTTTTCTCCCTTATTTTTACTAATAAACATAGGTACATATAAAGCCATAAATGGTGCAAAAATAATAACCGAATCTTTCTAACAGACTAGTCTGTAATGTGAAAAATTGTAAATATTAAATAAAAGAAAAAAATAAGTTTTTTTATATACTCTTCTGTAGCTGTTAATTTAGATTTTTCTTAATATCAGCTCCCCTATAACAAATAAAAAAAGTACAAACTATCGTAAGACCTAACGGTCCAAACTTATAACTCTCTAAAAACCAAGTCGTTTCTAAATATGAAGAATACTGAGGAAAGACCTTAAGATATACTTCAGATAAATTTTTTTAGAAAAGGAAAAGGATATAATAGATATAATTAATATATATTTATATGAAGCTGAAGTTAGTCGTATTTTTTTAATATTAAAAATAAAACGCAAAATAACACCCGCGGTATGAAACAATGGTACCAGTGCTAAACACACGATTCCTCTTATATATTTACGTTTATCAAGAAATCTAAAAGCTTAATAGAGCAATAGCTATAGATAAACCTTGTCTAATATTAGAAAATGAGTAAAACATCATACCCAACGAACTAAAATATATTACTAAGCTCAGAAAAAAATATTCTCAGAATAATTCCAAAAAAATATAAAAACCAAATGAATAAAGTTATTGCTGCAAATGAAAAACAGCAATATAGTGTAATGTTCAGAAATAGAACTTAAAAAAATTATCAAAAAGAATATACCCAATTTCAAAACGAGATTTAAATATATTTGAAAAATTCCGGTATCTCTAATGCTCTAGTTCGAAATATATGTACATAAATAATTAAATCAGATCCAACAGAAAAATTTTTCTAAATCCATCAACCACTAAGAACAAAAATAAAAGTAGGAATTGCTAATATTTTTTTATTTGTTCTCTTCTATCTACTAAGTAATAATACATCGAAGATAAAACCACAAGGTATAAAAAAATAAAAAAAGATACGTTAACATTCCTACTCCTTTCTAATTGACTATATAAATTTTTCTATTATTTATAATCGTAGTGATAATAACTATTTTCATGTAAATCAAGTTTATTGGCTACAACTCCTAAAAAAAGTTAGCCCCTACATTATCGAGCCTTTTTCTCGCTTCAATAATCTGATTGCGTTTACAAACTTTCATATCTACTACTAATAATGTAGCATCTGCTACTCGTGATAAAATTTGCGCATCTGTTGCCGCAAGCAAAGGAGGTGTGTCTATAATGATATAATCGTAGTTATCTACACAAGTCCCTAATATTTCTTCCATCACACTACTTGTTAACATTTCTGCCGGATTTGGCGGAACTGGTCCCGATGTTAACACATCTAATTCAACATCATCAAAAGTTAGATGATTAATGGCATCCTCACTTATTTCACCTAATAATAATTTACTCAATCCAGTTTTTATTTCTTTTTTTCTATTAATTTATGCTGCGTTGGCTTTCTCATATCAGCATCTATTAAGATGACTTTTTTACCTTGTTGTGCCAGTACTGCCGAAAGATTAAGACTTATCTCACTTTTTCCTTCATTAGGATTCGCACTAGTCACAACAATTATTTTTTTATATTTTTTTCCAAAGTTTGAAAAATTGAATGTTACTTCGCAATGTTCTAAAAAGATTCTGAAGCAACAGATTTACTATTATGAATAACTTCTATATACATACTTTTTACCTTCTTCCCCTATCTTTTATAATTGGAATCATTCCTAAGACTGAACTACCTGCTAATTCCTCTATATCATCAAGAGAATCTATTGAATCATTCATAATATAACGAAGAAACAATATATTAACTCCTATAAACGTAAACGCAATAAATGCAATTAACATATTTTTCCACAAGATAGGATAAACTGGATTAGGGTTCCCTTGAAGCTCTGTTACTACTGATAAATCATCTCTACCTATTTTGTCAGCAGCAAAAAATTTATATTCGTCAGAATATTTCTTTATATAACGTTCCGCTAGATCTCTATCTGTTGCTCGTACTGTTAATGTTATTAATTGGGATCCAGAATCATTAGTAAGTTCAACATCTTTAATTTGACTAATTTCTTTTGTAGTTAGATCTAATGATTCATTAGTCATATTCCTAACATTAGGCAATTTTGCAATTTCAAGGTAAGTTTTTGCTTGTCTTTGAAGTAAATCAATTGAAGTTAACGCACGAGAATCATCATTTATAACATTTGAACTTTTCATAATCAATGTAGACGATACACTGTAAACAGGTGAAATACAAAATACTGTATATGCAGTCACTACTGCCACTCCACTAAATATGAATATTAATAAAATCAATAGTTTCTTTTTGATAAAACTTAATATTCTCGAGATATTATTATTTAATAAAAACATTTTTTTCCTCCTTATTTTTATTATATGTTCTTAATTATCTAGCTCCATCTCCTGTAAAAACAACAATGATTGTTTTTTTAGTAGAATTAATAAATCTAATTTAAACCCTTCATTTTTCTATATAATACTTATCTAATACTAACTTCTCTTTTTGGAGTTAACGAATAGCCACCATTAACCTGTGCCCACCCCGTAATTCCTGGTTTTACCACTAAACGATCGTTAAAATCTGGTATATCTTTTAGAAATTCCTTGACAAATTCTGGTCTCTCAGGTCTTGGACCAATAAATGACATATCTCTTTTTAAAATATTAATAAGTTGAGGTAATTCGTCTATTCGAGTATTTCGAATGATGCCCCCACTTTGGTAATACGATCATCATTTTCGCTCGCCCACTTATGACCATCCTTTTCTGCATCAATATACATTGAACGAAGCTTATATATTTTAAATATTCGTCCATTTAGTCCTACTCTTTCTTGAGTATAGAATGGATTAGCACGTATCTCCATGACAATAGCAATACATGCAAGCATAATGATAGGAATAACAAGTATTAACAATAAAAAAACTTAAAATAAATTCAATGAAACTTTTTAATATTGTTATAAAATTTCACTTTTTCTTTTCATTAACAAAAAGTAAGTTTACTGATATACTATAGATTTTTATAATTAAGTTAGTTATTTTTTTCTATTTGTTATGCTAAATCTATTATACATCTATAGAAAAACTTAATACAAGTTAAATTAAAACCTTACAAACATGTTAATTTATCAACTTAACCAGTATAAATTATATTTACTTTCATTATTCTCCTTTCTATAAACAATAATGTTCTATAATTATCTAGAATTTATAATATATAATCAATTCTTATATATATATCTTTATTTGTATATTCATATCTTAATAAAGCAACTTTTAGATATACTTAATATACTACTTTATTTAATTTACTATATACAATTTCATTTTTAACGATATAATAAATATTCTTATAAATAACAGTAAAAATTTTTTTATAAAAAAATTTTTATTGTTAACAAACGCATATATATATATATATATATATTATAAAAACATTTTTTTCAATTGAACTCAATAGTTTTTATTTTTTTATATTTGTAATTTCAACATAAAAAAATTTTTACTACATTTAACTAACCTATACTTTTTATTACTTTACAAAAATATAATTAAAGGAAGTGTCAATATTTATTATTTTTAATACAACAGAATTTAAGTCTGCTTTTTATTGAGATTTTAACTGAATACACCCAAAGAGGACATCTATAATTTATCCTTTTTTGGGTGTATTATATAAGGTAATCTCCAATTAGGCACATTTTTTTGAGGAAGATATCTTACTAACAAATTAAATTTTTTTATACTATTAATTATCCTATTGACCCTTCCATTTCAAAATGAAATTAATCTATTTAATTCAACAGCGTATTCCATTGGAAGTTCTTTTGTAAATGGTTCGATGAATCCCATAACTATCATTTCTGTGGCTTGTCCTTCATCTAAACCTCTACTCATTAAGTAGAATAGTTGTTCTTCTGATACTTTAGATACTTTTGCTTCGTGTTCTAAAGATACATTAGAGTTTTTAACTATGTTGTACGGAATAGTGTCTGAAGTTGAGTACTCATCTAAGATTAATGTATCACATTCAATGTTCGAACGAGAACCTTCTGAGTTTTTACCGAAGTGAATCCATCCACGATAGTTAACTTTCCCACCACGACGAGACATTGACTTAGAAACAACAGTAGATGATGTTCTAGGCGCTAGATGAATCATCTTAGAACCTGCATCAAGAACTTGTCCTTCACTAGCCATCGCAATAGATAGCGTACTTCCGCTTGCTCCTTCTCCAACTAAAATACACGCTGGGTATTTCATAGTTAATTTAGAACCTAAGTTTCCATCAACCCATTCCATAGTACCATTCTTCTCCACAATTGCGCGTTTTGTAACTAGGTTATAAACGTTTGTTGACCAGTTTTGAATAGTAGTATATCTGAAACGAGCATTTTCTTTAATAAATATTTCTACAACAGCAGCGTGTAATGAACTTGCTGAGTATGTCGGAGCAGTACACCCTTCTACATAGTGTAAAGAAGAGTTTTTTTCAATAATGATTAATGTACGCTCAAACTGCCCCATTTTTTTCACTGTTAATTCTGAAATATGCTTGAAGCGGAGCTTCTACTGATACATTTTTCCGGACAGTAGATGAATGATCCACCTGACCAAACTGCAGAGTTTAAAGCAGCAAACTTATTGTCATTGAAATCAACGGCTTTTTGAAAAAAATATTCTTTGAAGATTTCTTCATGATTTTTTTCAATGCTGTATCAGTGTCTTCGAAGATGATTCCTTTCTCTTCGAATTGTTTATGCATATTGTGATAAACTACTTCTGATTCATATTGTGCAGAAACCCCTGCAAGATATTTTTTTGTTCAGCTTCGGAATACCAAGTTTTTTTCAAAAAGTATTTTTTTAATTTCTTCCGCACTTCATCCCATGAGCGTTCTGTTTTTTTCTGATGGTTTTACATAGTATGTTAAATCCTCGAAATCTATTTCTGATAAGTCTCCACCCCATGTAGGGCATCGGCATTCTGTAGAACTCTTTTAATGCATTTAGACGGTATTCTAACATCCACTTAGGTTCTTCTTTTCTTTCAGAAATAGTTTTAACGATTTCTTTTTGTTAATCCTTTATCAGTCTTGAATATAGATACATCTTTATCTGAAAATCCATACTGATAATCGGTAAACATTTCTTCATTTTTTTATTCAATGCAATCACTCCTTCTTCCTATTTTTCTTCTAATATTTTTTTCTGTAATCTTCCATGCTAAAGTAGCACACTTAACCCTTGCAGGAAGTTGGGAAATATTTTGTAATGAAATACTATCTTCAAGATTGTCTTCGTCAAAGTCATTTCCCATAATCATATTTAGAAAATTCTTAATTTTAACATTTGCACTTTCTACTGATAAACCTTTTTAATTCCTCAGTTAGCATAGAAGCTGAAGCTAGCGAAATCGAACAACCAGTCCCTACGAATTTTTATATCCTCGATAATATCATTAACTAATTTCACACTTACTATTATCTTATCGCCACATGAAGGATTTAACATTTCCAGTTTATAGCTATTTTTCAATTGCTCCATTATTTCTTGGATGTTTACTATGGTCTAAGATAACTTGTTTATATAAACTTTTTAAATCACTAAAACTCATTTTCAAAAAAACTCCTTCGTTTCTTTTTAAAGTTTGAATAAAGAAATCTATCTCTTCTTTCCTATTATATAAATATAGACTCGCTCTAGCTACTGAATATGTATCTAGCTTTCCTAATAATAGTTGAGTACACTGATGCCCCGCTCTTATACAGATACCTTTAGCATCTAAGAAACTTGTTAAATCGTGAGGATGAACACCTATCAAGTTAAAAAGTTACTAGCGAAACTCTCTCTTCTATATTCTTTGTTCCATAAATCTCTATATTATCTATCTTTGAAAGCTCAGAATACATGTATTCAGTAAGTTCTTTAGTGTACTTTTCGATATTTTCTAAACCTATACTATTCAGATACTTAATAGCTGCACCTAATCCCGCTGCTTGTGCAAGCAGTGGTGTTCCCGCTTCAAATTTATCAGGAAGAATCGCCCATGTTGCTGAATTATCTTCAACAATACCGATCATTCCTCCACCAAATTCAACCGGATCAAATTTTTCTAGTAAATGTTTTTTACCATATAAGACACCTATACCAGTAGGTCCACACATCTTATGCCCACTAAAGGCTAAAAAGTCACAGTTCATTTTTTGAACATCAATTTTTAAATGAGGAACTGATTGCGCTGCATCTACTACAAAATAAATTTCCTTATCTTTTTAATAATTCCCCAATTTCATAAACTGGATTTATATTACCTAATACATTAGACGCATGACACATTGATACAATTTTAGTTTTTATCTGTAATAAAAATCTTCTAATTGTTTTTATACTTATTCTTCCTTCTTCATCTAATTCTAAATATTTTTAAAAACTAGATTTTTTTCGTTTAGCTAGTTGTTGCCAAGGAATGATATTAGCATGATGTTCCATATAAGTAAGGATAATTTCATCCCCTTCACTTACATCTTGCTCTAAAATTCTAGCTGCGAAATTTAAACTTTCCGTAGTTCCACTAGTATAGATTATTTCTTCATAACTACTTGCGTTTATAAACTCACTAACTATCTCTTTAGACTCTTCATATATTTTTCTCTGATTCATTACCTAAGGTATAAAACAGATCTCATGAATATTCGAATTATAATTTTTTTATAGTAATCCGAAATAGCATCGATTACTTGATTAGGGTTTTTTTGAGTAGTAGCTCCATTATCAAAAAAATATCAAATCATTATCCGATATCTTTCTTTTTAATATAGGAAAGTCTTCTCTATATTTACTAAAAATCTATCATTATTACTCACTCTCGTTATTGTTAATTTTTTCATCAATAAGCACTGTTACAAGTTCTTTAATTTTATCTACTGTCAATTCAGAGATTACTGGAGATAAGAATCCATGAACTAGTAATCTACTTGATTCTTTTCTTGTTAATCCTCTACTTTGTAAGTAGTATAGTTGCTCTTCATCAATACGACCTAGAGACGCTCCGTGACCAGCCATAACATCATTTTCATCTATTAATAACATTGGGTTGGCATCAGCTTTAGCTTCCGAAGAAAGTGTCAGCATTCTTGAACTTTGGTAAGCATTAGAACCTGTCGCACCTTTTACGATAAATCCAACACCATTAAATACGATGTGTGATCTATCTAATAATACACCGTGTTGAAGGATATCACCTTTACTACTTAACCCTTGGTTAACTACTTCACTATTGAAGTAAGTTTTTTGTTCTTTAACCCCTAGTGTTACAATCTTAAGGTTAGCTTCAGAACCATCCCCTAGTATATTCGTTGTATTATCGTGATATACATCTGCTTCATCCATTGCAGCTACATTCCAGTTGATTAATGAATCTTTATAGGTTAAACCACGACGTAAAATACTCCCACGTTTTTGTCCTGGTTGGTTCGTAATAGAGCTATAGTTTACTTTGGCTCCATCATGAGCAACTACTTCAGATACTAAACTGAATGGTGCTTTATCATCTTTTTGATTATTTACAAAGTTTTCAATAAAGTTAAATTTAGCGTTATTACCAACTTGAATAGTTACATGGTTAAATAAACTTTGTTCTTTGTCTGTTATTACTATATACTGAAGCGGTTCTTCAATTACAGCATTATCCTTAACGTCGATAAATAATCCCGCATTTAATAGTGTATAGTGAACAGCAGTCACTTTACTTTCTGCATAGTCAACAACACTCATAAAGCTATCTTTTATGTGATCATCATTCATAGCAGAAAAAATATCTTTAATTACTACTTTATCTGCATATTTTTTTCGGAATGTTAATATGAACAATAGTGTTGTTCTTTTTGAATTACAGCAAAATCATCACTATTAATACCGTATTCAGCTATTTCTACATTTCCTTCATTTTCTAATCTTAGAGTTGAAAAAAATTAACATTGAATAAGTTCCATCTTTCTAATTCCATAGACTCTAATTTTTGGAAAAAGGTAGCGTATAACTCTTATATAAAGCTAATTTTTCTCGTATTTAAAAACCAAGTAGGTTCATTAGTATTAGAAAAGATGCTTTGTAAAGTTTTTAATACTTAGTTTTTAATTTATTATTCTCCATATTAAACCTCTTCTTTTTAACCAGTCATAACCTTCTTTTTTTCTAAACGAAGTGCTAGTTCAGGTCCACCTGATTTTTACGATTTTTCCCATCCATAAGTACGTGTACAAAAATCGGCTCAATATAATCCAATAGTCTTTGGTAGTGAGTGATAATTAAGCAACCGAAGTTTTTCACCACGCATTTTATTAACACCTTTTGATACAATTTTTTTAATGCATCGATATCTAACCCTGAGTCAATCTCATCTAAAATTGCAAAATTTTGGTTCTAACATCATCATTTGTAATATTTCGTTACGTTTCTTTTTCTCCTCCGGAGAAACCATCATTTACGTAACGTTGAGACATTTTTTAGATCCATTTCTAAAAAAATTCCATAGTCTTATCTAATTTTTTTAATATATTGCATTAAAGGAATACTATCTTCACGTTGCGCATTAATTGCTGATTTAATAAATTCTGAAGTTGGTACTCCTGGTACTTCAGATGGATATTGCATAGCTAGAAACAGACCAGCACGTGCTCTTTCATCAACTTCCATTTCTAGTACTTCTTCACCATCTAATAAAAATACTTCCGCCATCAACTTCATATTTAGGGTGCCCCATAATAGCTGATGCTAATGTAGATTTACCTGCTCCATTTGGTCCCATTACTGCGTGTATTTCACCGATTTAATTTCTAAATTTAGTCCTTTTTAATATTTGTTTTTTTCATTAATTGATACTTCTAAATTTTTTTAATATCAAGAACTGACATTTTATTTCCTCCATCTTTTTGTATTTTAACGATTTAATATATAATGTTACTTTTTAATCGCTCTATTTATAACTATAATTATATAGTTTTTTTAAATTTATTTATCAAATTATTGGTTTGGCTAAAAATTTTTTTAGTTCAAGTTAAATTTAATATTAAAAATAAAAAAATAAATCTCCAAAATTAAATTTAATTTTTGAAAATTTATTTTTTTGTCTATTTTGAATATTCCCACATAGCTACTATTTCAGTTTTTTTAATTCATCAAATGACCATTTTTTTCAGCGTTCTTGTGTAACTATTTGGATCATTAATAATAAAATTACCATCATTATCTACTGCTGTGATAAGTATAATATGTCCCACTGTTGTAAATTTTCCAGGGTGTACTGATGCAATTATTGGATGTCCTTTACTTAAACTATTTTTCATCGCTTCTTTATTTAAAGGTACTCCAGTAGATTTAACACCATACTCTTTGGCAATATAATCGAAGAAACTCCATTTAGTTCCCGCATCTGTAAAGTAACCAGTTGCCTCTTCTTTCTCAGCAATATTCTTAGGCGTTATCGATTTGTCATCTAATATGCCACTTAATGCCATTGCTACACATGTTGGACCACATCCCCCAATAGCGATATTAGTTCCGCCTAGTTTATCATAAGCCCAGCGTTTATCCCATTGAATATAGTATGGATATTTTCTATTAATTTCTACTGTTTCTCCTTCTTCAAACGGTGTAGCTTTTTGTCCAGCTAAATAGCCTAATATATATTGTGTTGCATCTTTATTATTTACTAATAATTTTTTTGTTCAGCCTCGGTAGATTTTTCTCTTTGCAAATAGATTAACTGCCCTATAAGACTGCCATTTGCATTTTGAAGCAAATTATTTTCGATTCCTCTCGGACTTGTGATAAACGGCGCCGGTTGAGTCACACCAACAATTCCATCTCTTGCAACCGTAATGTTCTCTTTTTACAGTTTCTTTCTTTTCAACACTTTCAAAAATTTGAAACTTTATTAAAAAGTAATCCCTTGTTACTTCGAAAAACATACAGTGCTATTAAGATGGCTATAAAAAAACAATCGTTGTTAGTTCTATATATTTTCTTTTCATCTTACACCTCTTTATTTTTGTCTTTTTGACTAAAATTATTCCTATTGAAATAACTATAATATATCCTATTAAACTTTGTAAGTCCGGTAACTCGCTAAAAAAAATATAAATCCTAAAATTCCCGAAAAATAAAACTTGTGAGTAATCAAAAACTGAGATATTTTTTTCGCAGCAGCATATCGATAAGCAAACGTTACCCCGTACTGACCTATCGTTGCCGATGCTCCCGCTAATATTAGCATTGATAATTGATATATGCTCATTTCTCTATAATCAAATATTAAATAAGGTAATAACAATAACGTTGATAATGATGAGAAAAAGAATATAATAAATTCACCTGAAACATTATGCGTACCCAAGTACCTTACACAAGTATAAGCAACACCAGAACAAAACGCTCCTAAAAGTGCAGCAAAAGCACCCAGGCTAATAAGTCCATTACCTGTTGGCTTAATAATAAATCCCACACCTATAAAAAGCAATTATTATAGCTATTAGTTGAAATCTTGTCATTTTCTCTTTGAAAAAAATATATGACAAGATTATTATTACAAAGGGAGATAGTTTTTGTATTATTGTTGAATCAGCTAAACTTATATGACTTATAGCATAAAAATTAAAAACTAATCCTATAGTACCAAACACACTCCTCGATATTAATACTCCCCAAGCAATATGACTCTTTGGAAGACTGATTGATTTTTCTATGTTTTATTAATGGAACAGCTGAAATTGCAACGGCAATTATATTTCTAAAGAAGCCTTTTTGCATAGCAGGTAGATTTCGGAGAGTTTTTATAAATAGCGCCATTAGTGAAAAACCAAATCCTGCAATAATTATGCAAAATATTCCCTTTAATATATTATTTTTTTATCCATTATTAAACTCCAATAGATTAAATATCTGAATAACAGTATTTTTCTATATTTTTTTATAGTAACATCTTTTTTTCATTGCATTTTCTAAAGGTAAAAACTCTCTTTGAACTGTAAATGAAGAATCAACTAATTTCTTATTTTTCATCGCTAAGTTGATTCACTTGTTCGTCTAGAATGCTACCAGCTAAGAAAAATTACTTTTTTTATTATACTTTTTCGCTATTCTAGCAAGTTCAATCGGCGCTTTACCCATATAACTCTGACTATCTAATTTTTCCTTCACCTGTAATAAGAATATCAGTTTCACTAATTTTTCTTTTCTAAATCTAAATATTCAATCATAAACTTAGAGCCACCTTGAATTTTTAGTGTTGCAAAAAGATAAGAATGCAAATCCAAGACCACCTGCAGCGCCACTTCCTTCAAAAATTTGAAAAAAATCATTTTTTTCATTTTTTTAGAAACAAGATTTGAAAAAGTTTATTATATATTTATCGACTTCTGCAAAACTTCTTTCATCTAGCCCTTTTTGCCCTGAATAAACATACGTAGCCCCATTTCCCCCATATAGAGGATTATTAACATCACAAATTATTGTAAAATTTGCTTCTTCTAGCTGTTGATTAATACCGCTCAAATCAATTTCACAAATCTTACTTAAATCTTTTATCCCATGTTGACAAAGCTTTCCGATTCACTTAAAAAAATCTAACTCCTAGCTCACTAAGCATACCAATACCACAATCATTAGTTGCACTTCCACCCAAGCCAATTATGAAATGTTTAACACCCTTATCAAGTAAATTATTAATTAATCTTCCTAACCCAACAGTGGATGTTTTATATGGATCTTTATCTGCATCTGAAAGCTGTTTTAATCCAATAACTTCCGCAATTTCTATAACAGCTTCTTTCCTATCTAAATTTTCTAGATAACTAACGATAGTATCTTGTGAGGCGGCATTTACAGTTTTTAAATTGCTTTTTCTCAAAAATTTTTTTAAATATATCCAAAAATCCATCCCCACCATCAGCAACAGATTCTGTTAAAACTTCTAAATTAGAATATCTTTTTACTTATTGTACTCTTTTATAGTATTTCCTATCTCAATTGAAGATAAAGAACCTTTAAATTCATTAACAGCTACTAAAAACTTTCATATAATTTTTCACCCTCCTTACAATAAATTTATAATCTTTAGTTAATTTTATCATCATTTTATCATTATTTAAAGGTTAAACGATTAAAATAAAAAAATAAAAAAATATTTTCAACGATAAAATTTACACAAATACTTTAAATTTATTATTTTTTTAGTATAATAATTATGTAAAGTATTTTTACTTTATGTTTAGGGTTAAAAATTAGAACTCACTTTTTGATTTATCAAAAAAATACAGTGTTAATTTGTCTGCTGCAGAAGCAAACTACTTTTTAGTTTTACAATTATAAGTAATCCTCATGTTTGTGCCAGTAATCTCCAGCTAACATTTTTAAATATATTAGTTCTAAGAGTTTCTAATTCCCTAAAGTCAGGCTAATATATTAACTGTAAAAACCACGAAGTTTACCCCTAAACTTTCGTGGTTTTTTTAATATACTAAAATAACTCAAGGTGGTATATGAATCCACAATGAGTTATTTAAAATCTGTCGTATATTATTTTTTTCTCTTTTTTTAATAGATAATTCGCAAAAATCTATTAATAAGTTATTATTTAATTTCTTAGCAATATTTATAGCGTTTGTAGTATGTTTTTTTGAAGTAAGTCTTCACATTCTTCAATTCCATAAAAACTAAGATAAGTAATCATATCTTCATCACTCGGTAGTTTTTCCTATTTTTTTCAAAATCTCCATAATAATCAAGAATATCATCTTTAATCTGATATGCTATTCCTAATTGTTGACCAAATTCTCTTATTTCAGCATAGTCATCTTCTTTATTAGCTACTAAGCAAGCAAAGTCCGGAGGGAGTTCAATTAAACGACCTGTTTTTTTAAACTATGCATTCTTCTTAAGTAATCTGCATCAACATTATAATTTTTTTGTTTAACATCATACACTTGACCAGCAATCATCCCCATTGCACCTGAATAGTTAGCAAATTGTTTTTATAAGTCTAACTTTTTAAGTTAGGATTCACATCACAATCACTAAGAACCTCAAATGCTAATGTAAGCATTGCATCTCCTGTTAGAACCGCTACATCTTGCCCATAAACTTTGTGGTTTGTCAGTTTCCCCCAACGATAATCATCATTATCCATTTCCGGAAGATCATCATGTACTAATGAATAAGTATGAACTAATTCTATTGCTAAGGCAATATCAAAAATGCTTACTGTAATCTATTTCATAATATTTAAGTAAATACAAAAATGATAGTGGTCTAATTTTTTTCCATCGTTAACTAAAGAATACTTTATAGATTCCTTTAGAAGCTCCGGCATTTCTAGTTTTTTTCAATATATTCTTTAGCAAAAAGTATTTAATTTTTTTCTTTGTTTTCTTCTATGAATTCTTTGAAATTATTCATTTTCTTTGAAATCCTTAGTTAATTTAGCTACTTCTTTTTTTCAGCGTTATCTATTAATTCATTGCAATTTTTTTATTAAATCTATTCCTTGCTTTATAGCGTTCTAGCGAATCTTCTAGGGATAATTTCCCTGATTCTAATTCAGCAACAATTTTTTTCTAAGTTCATTAAACTTGTTTCAAAAATTTTTCTTTACTCATTACTTAACTCCTTTATCGGATATATTATTTACATCACATTCTAAACTTCCGTCTATAAGCTGTACAGTGACTTTATCTCCTATTGTGGCTTCTTTTTACAGTTGTTAATTTTTTTATTATTCATAAAAAGCAACTGAATAACCTTTTTTTCATAATATTTAATGGAGAGTTTGCTTCTAGACGATTTATCTCATTAGTGAAATTTTTCTTTGAAACGCCCTAACATATCATATGATACAAATTTATCAGTTGAGTTAGCTAGTGTATTCTTCTTATCTTTAATCAATTGATGTAAAGTTTTTATTTAAGTCTTTTTCTAATATTTCCAATGACTTCCTATATTCAATATAAATTTTAGAATAGTTCTTAAAATATGGATTATTTTTCACTATTAACTATTCTGCTCTTATACGTTTGAATTGTATTAGTTAAAATACTATTTAATTTTTTTGATAATTAAATTTCATTCTATTCTTTATATCTTCTATATTCGGTGTAACCAGTTCAGCCGCTGCTGTTGGTGTAGAAGCCCTTCTATCAGAAACAAAATCAGCAAGCGTAGTATCTGTTTCATGTCCAATACCAGTAACGATTGGTGTTCTACAGTTAAATATAGCTCTAATTACTTCTTCGGTATTGAAACTCCATAAATCCTCTATTGAACCGCCACCACGACCTAGTATTATTACATCATTTGCTCCATCATCGGCTAGTTTTATATTTTTAACAATATCTTGAACTGAATTTTTCACCTTGCACCAATGTAGAGTATATATTAATCTTCGCAATAGGAAATCTTCTTTGGATAGTTCTTGTTATATCTTGTATGGCTGCACCTGTTTTTCGCAGTGACTACAGCTATATTTTTGAGAAAAAAACTAGGTATCTGTTTCTTATACTGAGGTAAGAATAAGCCTTCTTTTTTTCTAATTTTTTTCTTTTAACTCCAAAAAAATTTCTTATACAGTTCCCCAATTTTTATCTTTTTTTCATATCAACTACTAATAAGTTATGTTCTCCCCTAGGGAAATAGTAATTAATCTTCGATTTAATTAAAACTGTATCTCCATCTTCAAATTCTTTAGTTTTTTTGCTCCAAACCATACTGCATTTATCCTTGTATTTTTCATCTTTTATAGAAAAAAATAAATATTATTGTTATTGTGAAGTTTAAAATTCGAAATTTCACCTTTAATATATATTTCATTTAAGTATGGATCTAATAAGAACTTTCTTTCAATATATTTGTTTAGGGCTGTAACGGTTAGATATGTTTTTTTCCTCCATCTAACTTTACCTCTTATTTTTATTGAGTTTTCTACAATACCTTTTAATACTCCATTAATGAATTTATAACTTTCATCTTTTTCACTATATTTTTTTGAAAGTTCAACCGCTTCATTGATAGAAACTTTATAAGGAATATCACTGTATAATATTTCATATGCCGAAATACGTAGAATTTGTCTATCCATTTTAGATAAACGATCTAGTTTCCAATCTTTTTAAATTATTAGAAATCACAGCATCAATTTCTTCTTTCTTCTCAAGTATTTCAGTTAAAGTTTTTATTAACATAAATACTAGTTGAAATTTCCTCTTGTTCCAAATCTAATAATTCAATAAAAATCTAGTTCAGTATTTTCTACTTGAAATAAAAATTTTTAAAAACTGCTTCTCTAAGTTCGTGTCTGCTCTTCATCTATATCTCCTAAATTAAAAAAATCAATTCCCAGTATGTTTACATTTACTGTCTTTGTATTTATCTCAGTCATGTTGAAAATAGAATTTCTTACATTTTTCCTGAATTTTTTTCTTGCAGTTTTAGCAACAGAGAAACCTGATTTTTAGATTACAATATACATCTATAACTAATTCTGTTCCTGCAAATTCTAATTCTACACCACGTGAATAAACTTTTTTTACCTAATAATTTAGATACTCCTTCTACTTCAGTTGCTGCAATATTAGCAATAACTTCAAGGGCACTTGGGTTAATTTCTACTTTTCCTAATTTTTTTAGTTTCCATTTACATTTCCTCCAAAATTATATTTAATGCTATAATATCAGTTAGCATTAAGTTATTATTCATCCATAATAATCCTTTTTAATTATACCATATTTTTAAAAGAAAAAGGGAGAGATTACCTTAAAATAGTTAATCGTTAAAACTATTTTTTTATAGGTAATCCCTTCCCTATTATCACTCTTTTTAAATATTAAATATTAGTTAATAACTCTTCGAATGCTTTTATCTATATTATCTTTGTTCTTAGCACCTGCTTGAGCTCATATCTCGGACGTCCACCACCACGTCCATCACATACTGTTGCTAGTACATTTACTAGTTTTTCCGGCATTATATTTATCAGTAATAGCTTTATCTACAGCAACTACAAAGTTTACTTTTATCTTCATTTACTGAAGCAAAGGCAATAACATAGTTCTCTAGTTTAGACTTAGCGTTGTCAACAAGTTGTTTCAAGTGATTCATGTTTTTCTGATTCAACAACACTTGTCAATACGTTAACACCATTAACTTCTTTAATGTTATTTACTAAGTTATTTAATTCAGCATTAGCAATTTTTTTGTTGTAAACTTTCTTTTTCTTTAGATAGTTTCTTAATATCAGATTGTAACGCAGATACTTTTTTTCTACTATATTTGACGCATTAGCTTTTTGTTAATTTTTTTCAACAGAACGTAAAGTTTCTTCTTGTTCTCTTAGATACTCGTATGCAGCTTTTCCAGTTAAAGCTTCAATTCTACGAACCCCTGCAGCTACACCTGATTCAGATACAATCTTGAAGATACCTACTTCTGCACTGTTAGCATTGTGAGTTCCTCCACATAGTTCGATAGAGTAATCACCAATAGAAACAACACGTACTACATCTCCGTATTTTTCACCGAATAATGCTTGCGCTCCAAGTTTTCTTGCTTCAGCAATAGGCATTTCTTCTGTTTTAATTTCTAAAGCATTCCAAATCTGTTCGTTTACTTCTTTTTCTACTTTTTTTCAATTTCTTCTTTTTGTAAGTGGAGCGAAGTGAGTAATATCGAATCGTAATTTTTCATCAGTTACTAAAGATCCAGCTTGTTTAATGTGTGTTCCAACTTCATGACGAAGTGCTTCATTTAATAAGTGAGTTGCAGTATGGTTTTTCTCTACATTTAATCTATAAGTTCTATCAACTTCTAGTTTGTATTCTTTACCAACTACTAATTCACCCTCTACTACTTTAACGAAGTGAATGTGACGTTTGTCAGGAAGTTTCTTAACGTCAACAACTTCAGCTTTGAAACCTTCAGCTAAAACTAATCCCTTTATCTGCTACTTGCCCTCCACTTTCAGCGTAGAATGGAGTTCTTTCAAATACAACTTTTGCGATTTCTTCACCTTTATAGTTTTCTAATAGATTATCTTCTTTATCAACTATTGCTAGTACTTTACCTTCATCTGTAAGGTTAGTGTATCCTGTAAATTCGCTATCTCCAACTATTCTGTTATATAGATCAGATTGTACTTGCATTGAAGAATCGTCTTGACGTGAAGAACGAGCACGCTCTTTTTGTTTTTCCATTTCTTCATTGAATCCATCGATATCAACAGTTAATCCTAATTCTTCTGCATATTCTTCTGTTAATTCGATTGGGAATCCGAATGTATCATAAAGTTTGAATGCGTCTTTTTCCGAGAGATTACTTTTTGTAGTATCTTTTACTTCATTAGCAATGTTATTTAAGATAGTTTCACCTTCGTGAAGCGTTTCGTGGAATCTGTCTTCTTCTTTAAGAATAACGTCCTTAACAAAGTTTGCACTTTCTTTTACATTTGGATAGTAATCTTCCATGATTTCAGCTACAACATCTGTAAGTTTATACATGAATGAGCCATTTAATCCTAAAACTTTAGCGAATCTTACTGCACGACGTAATAATCTTCTTAAAATATATCCGCGTCCTTCATTTGATGGTAAAGCTCCATCAGCAATAGCGAATGCTACTGTTCTAATGTGATCAGCTATAACTTTGAATGCTACGTCTTGTTCAGCATTTACACCGTATTTAGCACCTGATAGTTTTTTTCAATTTCTCTAATAATCGGGATAAATAAATCTGTATCAAAGTTTGTTGGAACATCTTGCAATACAGACACAATTCTTTCTAACCCCATTCCTGTATCTATGTTTTTCGCAGGAAGTTCTGTATATGTACCATCTGCATTGTGGTTATATTGACTGAATACTACATTCCACACTTCAAGATATCTATCATTTTCTCCACCTGGATACATTTCTTCTTTTGGCGACCATGTATCTGCGTCTTCTCCGCGATCATAGAAAATTTCTGTATTTGGTCCTGATGGTCCTTCACCAATATCCCAGAAGTTTCCTTCAATACGAATGATTCTATCTTCTGGTAATCCAATTACATTATGCCATAATTCGTAAGCCTCATTATCTTCTGGGTGAATCGTTACTGATAATTTTTCTTTTTCCAATCCTAGCCATTTTTCAGAAGTTAAGAATTCCCATGCCCAAGGTACTGCTTCATTTTTGAAGTAATCCCCAATTGAAAAGTTACCTAACATCTCGAAGAATGTATGGTGGCGAGCTGTTTTCCCTACATTTTCAATATCATTTGTTCTAATTGATTTTTGTGAGTTAGTAATTCTTGGATTTTCTGGAATTTCTCTACCATCAAAGTATTTTTTCAGCGTTGCCACACCTGAGTTAATCCAAAGTAAAGTAGGATCGTCAACCGGTACTAAAGAAGCACTTGGTTCTATTTTTGTGTCCTTTTTCTACGAAGAAATCTAAATACATTCTTCTAATTTGTGTTGATGTTAGTTGTTTCATTAATTTATTCTCCTTTCAAGCTAACAAAAAAATAAAAAAATCCCTCGTGTAAATCAAATTACACAAGGGACGACTATAATCGATGTTACCACCCTAATTCGAGTATTCTATACTCCTCATTAGTTTTTATAACGGCTTAATTGCCGATGAAGCACTACATAGGTAGCATAAAAGTTATATTATGAATCCTTTTTCACCGCTAGATTCTCTCTTTTAAATAATATTTCTAACTTTTTAATTCCTAAACTTCATATGTTATGTATGTACATTATAAACAGTTATAAATTATTTGTCAATAGATTTTTACTTAGAATTTCTGATTTCAAACATTGCTTTTTTTCTGCCAAAGTTTCATGTTTTTGCTTCAACGTATCAAAAGCCATATGTGAAATTTAGTGTATCTAAACTATTAATTTCCTTTTTCACTGTATCTTTCTTTTTGTTTTAAAGTTTAAAGTTGCATTAATTTTTATTATCTTTTATTGATAATACTTTCACTTCTAAAAATCTCATCTTGTTTAATATAGCTACTAATATCAAATATAAAACAATTTGTTATTTCAGAAATATGAATTAGTCCTACCATTTTTATCTCGTGTTTCTATAAAGGCACCATACGGCTTAACCGCCGTAACTTTAACCTTTATAATATCTCCGGGATATATTTCTCTATAACTCATTTTTTTAATTTTCTCTACAACTGCTTCAACTGTAAATCCATATTCTTCTATTACTTTGTTAGCAGGCGCAGATGCTCCAAACTTATCAATTCCAATAGCTAGTCCATCTAAACCAACATATTTATACCAAAGAGCGCTGTTCCCCATTTCTAATGATACACGACGACGCACACTTAATGGTAATAGTTCTTCTTTGTACTCTTTTGGTTGTTCTTCAAATAACTCAACTGATGGCATACTTACTACACGTACTTTAGAACCATCTTTTTCAAGTTCGTGAGCAACATCAATTGCAAGAGCAACTTCTGATCCTGTTGCGATTAAAATAGTATCAAAATCGGCTGAAGTTTCGTGAACTACATATGCTCCTTTTGCAACTTTTTCAAAAGATGAATTTTCTAAAATTGGTAAGTTTTGACGAGTTAATACGATAGAAGTTGGTTTATCGTTTGTTTTTTGTGATAAATACCAAGCAGCTTGTGCTTCTGTTGCATCGGCTGGTCTAAATACATAAGTATTTGGAATTGTTCTTAATGATGCTAAGTGCTCGATTGGTTCATGTGTTGGACCATCTTCACCTACTGCAATACTGTCATGCGTGAATACATATGTTACTGGTAAGTTTTGTAAAGCTGATAATCTTAAAGCAGCTTTTAGGTAATCAGAGAATACGAAGAATGTCCCTCCGAATACACGAACACCACCATGTAATGTTAGCCCGTTTAAGACAGTTGCCATGGCAAATTCACGAACACCAAATTGTACATTACGTTCTGTTCTATTGGCATCATCTTGTAATCCATCACCTTTGATGAATGTCATATTAGAGTGTGAAAGATCAGCTGACCCTCCAAAGAATGTTGGTAAAACTGCAGCAACACTGTTAATTGCATCTTGTGATGAGTTACGAGTTGCTTGTGCATCTCCTACATTTTTAAATGAAAAACTTTCTTTAGTTAGACGATTGATGTCTTCGCGTGAAAGAACTTCTTCTAACTCACTAGCTAATTCAGGATATTTAGCTTTATAATCCGCGTATAATTTTTTTCCCATTTAGCATATTCAGCTTCTCCACGATCTGCAACATTAGTTTTAAAGTCAGCATAAACATCTGCTGGAATATCGAATGGCTCATTTTCCCAACCGATTTCTTTTCTGAATAATGCCGTTTCTTCTTCACCAAGTGGTGCTCCGTGTACTCCATTAGTCCCTTGTTTATTAGGAGAACCAGCTCCAATAATTGTTTTCACTTCAATTAAAGTAGGTTTGTCAGATTTTTTTAGCTTCTTCAATAGCTGCACTAACCGCTTCTATATTCGCTCCATCTTCTACAAGAATAGTGTTCCATCCATATGCATCATATCTAGCACGAACATTTTCAGAGAATGCATCTTTAGTTTCTCCATCTAAACAGATATCATTTGAATCGTATAATACTACAAGTTTATTTAATTTTTGCACTGCGGCAAAACTTGATGCTTCTGAAGCAACACCCTCCATGATATCCCCATCACCACAGATAACATAAGTGTAGTGATCAAATAAATCATAACTTTCTTTGTTATATTTAGCTGCTAAATATCTTTCTGCTAAAGCCATACCCACAGCAGTTGAGATACCTTGTCCAAGTGGTCCTGTTGTAGCGTCCACGCCTTTAGTGTGACCAAATTCTGGGTGTCCTGGAGTTTTAGAACCCCATTGACGAAAGTTTTTAACTTCTTCTAATGAAACATCTTCAAACCCTGATAGGTGTAATAAAGAGTATAATAGCATTGATCCGTGTCCTGCCGATAATACAAATCTATCTCTATTAATCCAGTCTGTTTTTTTAGGATTAACTCTTAAGTGTTTTGAAAATAATGAATAAGCCATAGGTGCTGCACCCATTACTACTCCTGGGTGCCCTGATTTTGCTTTATTAATAGCATCTACACCTAAAACTTTTATCGCATTTACTGATTTTTGTGACATAAACTGCCCTCCTAAATTATAATTCTATTCTACCCGAAATAGCTCTTGATAAAGTAACTTCATCAACATATTCAATATCACTTCCAAAGGAAATCCCCTGAGCTATTCTAGTAACTTTTATATCTGTATTTTTTAAATATCTCGAAATAAAAGCTCGCTGTTCCCTCGCCTTCTGGAGAAGAGTTTGTAGCAAGAATTATTTCTTTTACGGTTTCATCTTGTGCTCTTTCAAAAAGTGACTTAATATTAATGTCAAGTGGTCCTATTCCATCCATCGGAGAAATTAACCCATCTAGCACATGATATACCCCTCTATATTGTTGCATATTTTCCATAGCAACTAAATCATTATCATTAGCTACTACACATATAGTAGATTTATCTCTTCCATTGTCAGAACAAATATCACAAATATGCTCTTCACTAAGTCGTCCACATACCTCACAATTAGTTAGTTTTTTTCTTTTAAATTAACAAGACTATCTGCAAAGTTTTTTATATCATCATCATGCATTTTTAATGTATGAAATGCTAATCTGACTGCTGTTTTCTTCCCTATTCCTGGTAATAAAGAATAGCTTTCTATTAAATCTAAAATTGGTTTAGGATATTGCATCTTATAATCCTGGGATGTTTAATCCATTTGTAAACTTACCTAAAGTTTCTTCTTTTAGTTGAGTAGATTTTTCTAGTGCATCATTTACTGCTGTTAAAATCATATCTTGAAGCATTTCGATATCTTCTGGATCAACAACCTCTTCTTTAATTTTTAATATCTAAAAATTTTTCCCGTCTCCATTAGCGATTGCTGTAACCATACCACCTGATACAGTTCCTTCAACAGTTTGATCTTTTAATCCTTCTTGGGCTGCTAACATGTCTTTTTGCATTTTTTGCATCTTTCTCATCATTTGCTGCATATTTCCCATTCCGCGCATAATATTTCCTCCTAATATCTATTTTTACTATTTATAATATAATTCTATTTAAAATTTTACAACTTGTCAATAATTTACAATGTTTTTTTCAAGTTATTTCAATTGATTTTTTTCATTATGATAATACTAGTTCTCAATTATAATATCTCCAAACAATTCATCAATTTTTTTGTAATGTTAGTTTTCTCTTCTTGCTTTTTCATCTTCAAGAGGTTCTTCAACGGGATTATCTAACTCTTTTTTTAGTATTTCATATTGATGGTCTTGAATTGTATATATTGTATAATCAACCCCAATAAATCTCTTGAACAAACTTTCCAAATATTTTTTTATATTTAGAGTTTGGTGTCATTTTAACCATATTATCTACTTCGTTAAATAAAAGTAATCCACCCTCTTTAGATGAAGCAATTAGCTTACAAGATTTAAATAGCTCACCCATAGCTACTACTTCAGGATTGTTTGTATTTAAGCTGTCATTTATAATTTTTATTAAACACATTGGCTGCATAATTTGTAAAACTCTGATTTGAATCACTAATTAAATCTATTATCTTAGCCTTATCTTTAATTATTACTTCCTTGATTTCTTCTTTCGGTGTACTATCCCAATTCGTTGAAATACCTGCTGTTTCATTTGTTTCCTGAGTAATATTAAAGTCGTTGTCATTTATATTTGATTTCGCTAGATTATCTAAGCTATTTCTTAATTGGAATAATTTATCCTCAAGTAATTTAATTCTATTCTCCAGTTCAACAGTTCTTGCATTAGATACTGTATTTTTCTACATTGTTAACAACAGGAACTTTATTAATCCCTTCTTCTTTTGAGCAAATTTTAACAATACAAATCTGCATATAACTCATATATTCTGTAGAAAATCTAATAAACTGTTCCGTCTGTGATAAGTATTCGATTATTTTATAAAAAAATAATCAAAATTAACACTTTCTATTTCTGATGATATTTTGTCAACATTATAAGCAGTATGTTTGGTATCTTTTAAATTTTTTTATATACTACTATGTCTCTAGTTACGTTAATTAAATCATTAAGCAGTAATTTCGTATCTTTAGCTTGTGATACAAATTCATTGTATTTTAATAAAGATTTTTGTAACATCACCTTGGAGTAGACTTCTGTAAAACTCTAAAATATCATCTTCGCTTATTGATGAAGTAACTTCTAGTATATGATTTAAGCTAATTTCTTCGGCATAGTTAGAAACTTGATCTAATATACTAATAGCATCTCTTAATCCACCTTTAGCAAGCGTCGCAATCTTTTCTATAGCCGCTTCTTCTATTACCAAGTTTTCTTCTTTTGCTATATATTTGAGTCTATCTATCAATTGATCTTGCGATAGATTTTTTTAAATTCAAATCTCTGACACCTTGATAATATTGTCGCTGGTATTTTTATGGATTTCTGTAGTAGCGAGTATAAAAAAATCACATGTGCTGGTGGCTCTTCTAGCGTTTTTTTAATAAAGCATTAAATGCGTACTGTAGTCAACATATGTACTTCATCGATAATATATACTTTATATTTACCTTCTGTTGGTAAAAAAATTTAATAGCTTCTTTAATATCACGAACTTCATCAACACCATTGTTACTAGCCGCGTCAATTTCTATTATATCAACATTTTTCTTTTTGATATACTTCATTTTTTTATTAACTTCATTAGCGAATATTTTTAGCAATAGAAGTCTTACCTGTACCTCGAGATCCATAAAAATAAATAGGCGTGACTTATTTGATCTCTATCAATTGCATTTTTTTAAAACAGAAACTATGTGATTTTTGACCTACTATATCATTAAATGTCTGCGGTCGATATTTCCTATATAATGCTTGAAACATACAAACCTCCTAAATTATTTTTAACTAATATATTATACCATATTTTTTTAATATTACTTATAGTGAAAAACAGTGGAATTACCTACATTAATCTCATAGTATATAACGCACTCTTTCTACAAAAAAAGACTAAGAATTAATTTCCTAGCCCTTTAGTAACTACTTAGTTATAATTAAAAAAATACTCCTACAACAAAACAAATTATACTTGTTATCTGTAATATTCTTCCAGCTATTTTTACTATCCTTAGCATACTTTTTCAATATTTTTCCGGCAACTTCGCTTGTTCATAACTTATACTAATACCATTAATTAAATGAGCGTTATCTCCTCTTAAAATATATTTTTGCTATAACAAATAATATACCTGCAGTATAAAAACATTATAAATGCCACGGCATAATTTATATAATTCACAGGTAAAAAGAACAGACAATAAAATTAAGATTCCACATGGTAACATCATTAAAAATCGCCGTACTTGTTTTTCATAATAAACCCACCTTTTTGCTACTTTTACTCAACATCTTTCGATTTTTATTATACAATATGATATTCGTATAAGTCAAAACATTCATAAAAAAACTCTCCTTACTGATTTTTTTATTCAGCAAAGAGAGTTCATAATTAATTAGATAATCTCGTTTTATTTTTCTATTGTTAATCTTGAATTTCAGGAATAAATCGTTGTAGAATTGAAGCATTTTAGGCTCTAAATCCTCATATACCTCTGCTCTATTTCCAAAACTTTCTAAATCTGGATAAAATTGTTCATCGCTTGTCGTTTCTTCCGGAAGTAACTCTTTAGCCTTAGTATTTGGTGTTGCATATCCTATAAATTCAGAGTTTTTTTCGCAGCATTTTTCCGGTCTTAACATAAAGTTAATAAATTTGTACGCCGCTTCTTCATTTTTTTAGAAGTTTTAGGAATTACGATATTATCAAACCAAAGGTTCGTTCCTTCTTTAGGTAAGGCGTAAGTCATATTTTTCATTTTCTTCCATAATGGCTTTTTGCATCTCCTGAAAATACTACTGATACCCATGCTTCGTTATTAATCATAAGCATTTTTTTCTCATCAGCATTAATTGCTTTTTACATTCGGATGAAGTAATTCTAATTTTTCTTTCAGCTAAGTTAAGATTTACTTCATTAGTGTCATTAACTGAATTCCTTCAGATTGAAGTGCAATTCCCATCATTTCACGAGCCCCATCAATTAATAATATATTATTCGCCAGTCTAGTATCCCAAAGATCATTCCATTTTTCAAATTTTAAATCTTACGGAACTTTTGTTTTTATTATATAAAATTCCTAACGTTCCCCAAAAAAATATGGAATTGAAAATTCATTTTTTTATGATCAAAACTTTTTATCCTTAAATTGTGGGTCTATATTTTTCAAATCCTTCAATTTTTACTATGATCAAGTTTTTTTCAAAAGATTTAGTTTTTTTCATCTTTTTTTAATCATATAATCTGACGGAATAACAATATCATATGGTGTTGAACCCGCTTGAATCTTTGTTAGCATTGCTTCATTCGAGTCAAAAGTTTCATATACTACTGAAATACCAGTCTCTTCTTCAAACTTTTTTTAATTAAGTCAGGATCGATGTATTCTCCCCAGTTGAAGATTGTTAACGTTTGTTTGTCACCACTATTAGAACTATCTATAAAGTCACGACTATATAACATTCCTAAGCATATAACTAAGATTGAAATAGCTGAAATAAGTAATTTTTTTCATATTATCTTACCTCCCTTTTTTTAATTTACTAGTATTAATTACATAATAAATAAGTACTGCTACAACAACAAAGATAGTTAATACTGTAGATAACGCATTAATTTGTAAGTTAATTCCTTGTCTAGCCATTGAGTAGATTTCAACCGATAATGTTTGGAATCCATTTCCTGTTACAAAGAACGTTACAGCGAAATCATCTAGTGAATATGTTAATCCCATAAAGAATCCAGCCCAAATACCTGGTGTAATGTATGGAATAACGATTTTACTTAGTACTTGAGGGTAAGTCGCCCCAAGGTCAATTGCTGCATCAACCATACTCTTAGGCATTTCATATAGCTTTGGAAGTACCATTAATACAACAATTGGAATACTAAACGCGATGTGTGATAATAATACCGACCAGAAACCTTGAATTGTGTCTAATCCAGTGTATTTAGTTATAAAAGTAAACATTAATAAGAATGAACATCCAATAATAACGTCTGGACTAACAATTAGTATATTATTCCCAACTAAGAAAGAATTTTTTTGTTTGTTAGATCTTAAAGAATATATACCTAACGCTCCCAAAGTTCCAAATATAGCTGAAAACAATCCGCAAAGTAGAGCTACTACGATTGTATTAATTACTATTACCATCATACGAGTATTTTCAAATAAATCAACATAATGTTTCCAAGAAAAAAACCTTCAAAAATCGATCATAGTTTTTTTCCTGAGTTAAAAGAAAAAAATACGCTAAGTAGATTAGAGGTATATATAAAATTGCAAAGATAACCCCTAAATATTTTTTTGAAGTTAATTTCATTATTTTTCTACCTCCAAAATTAGTTTTGTCTTTTTGTATTAGTAAGTACCATAATAATACCCATCACTACTATTAAGAATACTGCGATAGTTGAACCTACTCCCCAGTTTTTGAGTAACAAGGAAATGCTCCTCTATAGCTGTACCTAAGTTTATAATTTTTATTACCCGCAACAAGTCTAGTAATCATGAATAATGACAGTGCTGGAATAAATGTAACTTGGATTCCAGTTTTAACACCATTAACACTTAATGGGAAAAATGATTTTTTTAAAAAAATGTAGTTTTTAAAATCTGCCCCAAGATCATATGATGCTTCAATCAAGTTTTTTTATTCATACCTGAAACTGAATTATATATTGGGAGTAACATAAATGGTAAGAATATATAACTAGAAACGAAGATAAAACTAAATGAATTAAATAGTAAACTTTGTGTACCTATACCGATATACTCTAAGAAACTATTGATTGTTCCGTATTCACCAAACAATCCTAAAAAAACGCATAGGTTTTTTTAATAATATATTAATCCATGTAGGTAAAATTATCAGCAATAATAATAATTCTTTATGTTTACTTTTTATTAATTGCAAATGCTAATGGATAACTTATAACTAAACAAATCAAGGTAATTAAAAAAACGCATACCAAAAAAACTATATAGTGTCATTAAAACATAAGTACTACTAAAGAATATTTTTATAATTTTTCTAATGTGAAATTGCCGTCAATATCTCTAAACGAATAGTAAAAGATAAGTAATATCGGAAATACTACAAATAGTAACATCCACATTACATAAGGAATCATAAAAAATGAACGTGTTTTTTTATTAAACATTTTTATTCCTCCTCTTCATATGATTCAAGACGAGCATCAAATTCTTCTTCTGTTTCTCCAGGTACCATGATGTGTATTGCTTCTGGATCAAAGTTCAGACCAACTGCTGCACCCGGCTTCGCTTCTTTTGTTGAATGAACAATCCACTCGTTGTACTGATCATCTAAACAACAAATTTCATAGTGAACTCCTCTAAATAGTTGAGTATCTACTACAACACTTATTTTTACCTTTTTTTCTGCACTTGTAATTTCTAAGTCCTCTGGACGAATAACTACCTCTACTCTCTTATTCTTATCTAAACCAGCATCCACACATTCATACTGTTTACCGTAGATTTCCACCAAATAATCATCTAGCATGACCGCATTAACAATATTAGATTCTCCAATAAAGTCAGCTACAAATCGGTTTACAGGTTCATCATAAATATCAAGCGGAGTTCCACTTTGTTCTATCTTTCCATGATTCATAACGAAGATATAATCACTCATCGCTAAGGCCTCTTCTTGGTCGTGAGTTACATAAATAAATGTTATACCCGTTTGTTGTTGAAGTTCACGAAGTTCATATTGCATCTCTTGACGTAATTTTAAGTCTAAAGCTGATAAAGATTCATCAAGTAGGATAATTTCAGGTTCATTAACAATTGCACGAGCTATTGCAACACGTTGTTTTTTTGTCCACCACTCATTTCACTTATATCGCGTTTCTCAAAACCAGCTAAGTTAACTTGCTTAAGAGCTTTTTTTACTTTCTTATTAATTACTTCTTTCTTTTTCATTTTTTTAATTTTTTTAATCCAAAAAGCAACATTTTTCAAATACATTCATGTGCGGGAATAATGCATAGTCTTGGAATACTGTATTTACATGTCTCTTATTAGCTGGTAAATCATTCACCACTTTACCATCTAATAATACATCTCCTGAAGTAGGACTTAAGAATCCACCAATTAACTTTAAAATTGTACTTTTTACCGCAACCACTAGGTCCAAGTAATGTATAGAATTTTTCCTTTTTCTATTTCTAAATCAATGTTTTTTTAGCACTTTATTGTTACCAAAAGACATGTTAACATTTTTTTAAATTCAACAATATTTGCCATGATTTTTCTCCTTATAAATATGAATTAGTCGCTACTATTAAGACTTCACATTCTTCATCAAATGGATTTGATAACCTATGTTCAGATGTAGCTAAAAAAAATAAAAAAACTTTCATGCGTAGAAGCAATATACTCCTCATCACCTAATTTTTAATTTACATTTCCCTTTTAATACGTAACATAATGTTTCAGACTCTGAGGGATCAAATGTTTTTATAATTACTATTTTTGTCTAACTTCAGTATTAGTGACTCCATCTCTTTCTCATTTGATTCAGGAACTAGCCAAGTAAGTTCATACCCTTCATCAGTTTCTTCATAACTAGTCTGATCCTCTAATGAGTAGTATACTTTCTGACTTGTACTCTCTTTATCAAAAAAATCTTTTGGAGCACACCCTAAAACTTGCAGTATATTAAAAAAAGTCTCCATCGATGGGGATGCTAAATCTCTTTCTACTTGAGATATATATCCTTTACTAAGGTCTGTACGTTCACCTAACTCCTCCTGGGTGAGGTTTTTTTGAATTCGTAGTCTTTTTAATCTTTCTCCAATAGAATACATAAATTCTCCTTTCTATAATTAAAAGATATTAATTGTTTATCAATATCTAACTTTTCGTTATATATGTTTATTATTATCTAACTTACTGTCATAATTGTTTACCATTATTAAACTTATCGTCATTTAAGTTTAACAGTAGTAAACTCTCTGTTTAGTATAATTAAATCACAAGTATTATATTACTATATTTCCTACTTAAAAATCAAGCTAAAAATTGAGCTATTTTTTTAACTTTTTTTAATAATTTTTTTAAACTCCTAAAATTCTTCATTTTTTTCTTTCTTAAATCAGCATTTTTAGTATATAATAATACTATCAACAAAAGACATAAACAAGGAGTCTCAATGAAATTTAGAATCACTCAAGATTTCGTTAGTGTAGAAAGCTATTTAAGCCAATTCCTAAAGATTTCTAAAAAAAATATACATACTATTAGAATGAATAGTCATCACTATAAAGAAACAATAAAAAAATTAATAATAAAGAAGCGGCTTTAAATACAAAAATTATATGCTAACGATATTTTTAGAAATAAGCATCGATTTAGATTTTTTTCTAATTATATTTCTAATAATACAATAACAATAAAAAGAGTATGAAGATGAATATCTATTAATCGTGTCTAAACCTTTCGGGATTAAAAACACATCCAAATGATATAGCGACAGAAAATAATACTTTAGTCAATTATCTAGTATCTGACTATAACTATCTAGAGCCCTATACATAGACTTGATATCGATACATGTGGGTTAGTTATTCTAGCTAAAAACTCCATTGGTCAAAAGCTAAACTAGATCAAATGCTTGAACAAAGAGATATTAAACGTTACTATACAGCTTTAATAAAAAAATAATATTAAACCTCAAACCATAAATACTAATATCGGGCGCGATAGTAAAGAAAAACAAAATGGCTGTAACTAGAAATGGAAAAAAAATGCTATAACTAATATTCTTAGTTGCACAAAATTAGATCAAAATATATTTTCCGTAACTGTATCTTTAGAGACTGGTCGTACGCATCAAATCCGTGTGCATCTCGCTTCTATCGGCGTCCCTATCATAGGAGATAAACTATACTCAAAAGACGGATATAAATATGACAAAATGTTTTTTTAGGTGCACTGAAAGTAGTTTTTTTCCTCATCCTGTCACAGAAAATCAAATAGAAATTAAATCTTCATTAGAAAGAGAATTTATATAATTCTAGTTATATTAAAGTTTTATAATTAATTAAGAAATAGCGAATCATTTCATACTTTTGAATTTAATATATAAAAAAAGCAGATGCGTTTTTTTACGCATCTGCTTTTTTTATATATTATTTTTTCATTTGTTTGTGAGCTTGTTTTTTTGAGCTTTTTGCATGTTGCTCATAACTTGATTAATTTTTTTACGAGATGGTTTTTTTGTCCCATTTGACTCATCATACTCATAACCATATCTTCATTGATTTGAGGATTTTTTTCCATGTAGCTCATAAAATTACGTCTTGCTAGGAAGAAACCTCCTACAACACCAGCAAGTAAACAAATTGCTCCAACTAAAATTGTAACTGCAGTTGCACTCATTGTTAATTTCCTTTCTTCTTAGGAGTTATATCTTCTCCATTTTCATTAATTACTCTAGTATTTTTCTAATATATTTCTCATATTAGCTTTTAAAAATTTTGTAAATATAATTGTCTATATTTGGCTAATTCTTCTGATTCCTCAGTAGTTAATTCACGCTCTTTTTTTGTAGCGTTAAGTGAATTAATTTTAGCAATAACTTCTGTCATTTCCATATTATTATACACTCATTAACTCATCTTGTTTTTTTCTTTTTGTTACTTTATCGATTTCAGCTATGAATTTATCAGTAACTTTTTTTGAATATCGTCAGAATATCCTTTTTAAATCGTCCTCAGTGATTTGAGAAGCTTTTTTTCTAATTTTTTTAATAGCATCCATTGCATCACGACGAACATTACGTACAGCAACTTTAGCTCCTTCAGATTCTTTTTCCTACTAATTTAGCAAGTTCTTTACGACGTTCTTCTGTTAAAGCTGGGAATACAATACGAATAACTGATCCATCGTTTGAAGGATTCAATCCTAAATCAGACGCTTGAATAGCTTTTTTTCGATATCTCCTAATAAAGTTTTTTTCATAAGGAGAAATTACAAGCATTTTTTTGGCTCAGGTACAGATACCCCTGCTACTTGATTAATTGGAGTTGCAACTCCGTAGTAATCAACTGTTAATCTGTCTAAAACAGCTGCACTTGCTTTACCAGCTCTAATTGACGCTAATTCTCGACGTAAGCTAGCAATAGCTTTTTTTCCATTCTTTCGTTTAAATTATTCATAATTTGTTCAGGCATAATTGTAAACTCCTAATATTAATTTTTATTCAATAATTGTTCCTAAATTAGAATCAGAAACAACTTTAACAATATTATCTGCATCATCTATTGAAAAGACAATAATTGGCAGGTGATTATCCATACAGAATGTAATTGCTGTAGAATCCATTATTGTTAACCCTTTGTTCATAATATCCATGTATGACAACTTATCATATTTAGTTGCTGTACTGTCAAGTTTTTGGATCAGCAGAGTAAACACCGTCTACTCCATTTTTTACCCATTAAAATCGCCTCAGCACCAATTTCTTTAGCACGTAATGCCGCTGTAGTATCTGTAGAGAAATAAGGATTCCCTATTCCAGCTGCAAATATAGCAACACGACCTTTTTCTAAGTGTCTTATTGCACGTCTTCTAATATACGGCTCAGCCATTGCTTTCATCTCAACTGAAGTTAATACTCGAGTGTCAACACCTTTTTGTTCTAATGAATCTTGTAAAAGCTAATGAGTTCATAACTGTTGCAAGCATCCCCATTGAATCTGCTGTGGCACGTTCCATTCCTAGTTCTTCACCAGTTTTTCCCACGCCGATGTTTCCACCACCAACAACAATAGCAACCTCTACTCCTTGTTTAACCACTTCTACGATTTGTGAAGTTATTTTGTTAACAACTTCTGAATCAATTCCAAATCCTTTTTCCACCTGCTAGTGCTTCACCACTAAGTTTATATAAAACTCTTTTATATTTAGTAGCCATTTCTATCCTCCTAATAAATTACAGACATTATTGTTCCTACTATAATTATTTTTTTAAAAAAAGCACACACAAGAAGTGTGTGCTTTACCTCTTTTAATAGTTTATATTAAATAGAGAATTATTATTTGCTAGCGTTAACTTGGCTCATTACTTCTTCGGCAAAGTTATCTTCTCTTTTCTCGATACCTTCACCAACTTCGTAACGTACGAATTTAGTAAGTTTTCCACCTTTTGATGCTACGAATTTTTCTACAGTGAAACTATCATCTTTAACGAATTTTTTTGTTTAACAACTGTGATTTCTTCTAGGAATTTGTTAATTCTACCAACGATCATTTTTTTCAACGATGTTAGCTGGTTTTCCTTCGTTTAATGCTTGCTCAGTTAATACTTTTTTTCTCATGCTCAAGCACATCCGCTGGTACTTCGCTTTCGTCTAGGTATCTAGGAGCTAATGCTGCGATATGCATTGCAACATCTTTAGCTGCTTCTTCATCAGTGCTTCCTTCTACAAGAGTTAGAACACCAATTCTTCCTCCCATGTGAGAGTATGCACCAAATACATCAGCATCTGATTTAGTTACAACTTCAAATCTTCTTAATGAAAGTTTTTCACCAATTGTAGCGATTCCTTCATTAATTACAGCTTCTACAGTCCCACCTTGAGTTTCTACTTGAAGAGCTTCTTCTAAAGTTTTTTTGGTTCAGCTGCTAAGATAGCTTCTGCAACATTTTTTACTAAAGCAACGAATTTTTCGTTTTTAGCAACGAAGTCAGTTTCTGAGTTGATTTCTAAGATAACAGCTTTGTTACCTTTAACCTCGATGTAAGAAAGACCTTCAGCAGCGATTCTATCAGCTTTTTTAGCTGCTTTAGCAATACCATTTTCTCTTAGGTAGTCGATTGCTGCATCGATATTTCCATCTGTTTGTGTTAGTGCTTTTTTTACAGTCCATCATACCAGCACCAGTACGTTCTCTTAATTCTTTTTACCAAACTAGCTGTAATTTGTGCCATTTTGATTTGCCTCCGTTATTTTTTATTAATTATTTTTTTCTTATTTATTTTTTTAATCTAAAAATTATTCTTCTGTTGCTTCTACTTCTTCTACGAAAGCTTCTTCAGTTCCTTCGATGTTTCCTTCGTTGTAAGCTACAAAAGCGTCTGCCATTTTAGCTGTTAATAATTTAACCGCACGAATAGCGTCATCGTTTGCAGGGATTACATAATCAACATCGTCTCGGATCACAGTTTGTATCTACGATACCAACTACTGGAATTCCTAATTTTTTTAGCTTCAGCAATTGCATTGTGCTCTTTCTTAGGGTCTACTACGAAGATTGCATCCGGCATACCTTTCATTTCACGAATTCCGCCTAAGAATTTAACTAATTTATCGTATTCTTTTCTTAATTCGATAACTTCTTTTTTTAGGTAATACTTCAAATACTCCGTCAGCTTCCATTTTTTCGATTTCAGCGATTCTGTCAATACGTCCTTTAATAGTTTTGTAGTTTGTTAAAGTTCCACCTAACCAACGGTGATTGATGTAGTATTGACCACTTCTTTCAGCTTCTTCTTTAATAGCATCTTGTGCTTGTTTTTTAGTACCTACGAATAACATTTTTTTCCGCCTTGATCAGCAACTGATTTTTACGAATTCGTATGCTTCATCAACTTTTTTTAACTGTTTTTTTGTAAGTCGATAATGTAGATACCGTTTCTTTCTGTGAAGATGTATTTATCCATTTTAGGGTTCCATCTTCTTGTTTGGTGACCGAAGTGTACACCAGCTTCTAATAATTGTTTCATTGAAATAACTGCCATAGTTATTTTCCTCCTTGGTTTTTTCCTCCGACATTCTCTAAGCTTACTGCAAACATAAATGCACCGAGCAGCTACTCAAATATCGTGTGTTATATTTTTTTGTTGATTTTTTTACTCAACTTTATTAATTATATAGCATTACCAATTAAAAAAATCAAGTATTTTTAATAAATTTTTAAATGAATATTTCTACCAATTTTATTCCCCTATTTATTCATTTAAAACTTTAAAGAGTTAAGTTTTTTTATAATGTAGGGGAAATCAATAGCTCACTCGTTAATCAAAAATAATTTCGTTTAAGCTCTTGATTTTTTTATTTAGTAGTATTATAATTTATTAGAACGTAATAATTACGAATAACGGAGGAATATTACTAATGAAAAAAAATTTTTAAAATTAATTTCAATTATTGCTGCATTCTCTATTATACTAGTCGGATGTTCTAGCAAAACAAATCCTGGAGCTACTAACTCTGGAAATAAAACTAAAATTGTTACTTCAGTAAACTTTTATGCCGAAGTTGCAAAAAGTATCGCAGGAGATAAAGCAGAAGTTTCTTCTATTATAAGTTCTACTTCTGTCGATCCTCATGATTTTTGAACCTACTGCACAAGATGCTAAGAATGTCGCAGATGCTAACATTGCTATTCTTAATGGCGGTGGATATGATTCTTGGTTTGAAAAACTAACTGCTAACAATAAAGATATAAAAAAAATAGATGGCGCTAAATTACTAGGACTTAAAGATGGAGAAAATGAACACATCCGGTATAATCCTGAAGTAATGAGTAAAGTTGCTGACGAACTTACTAAAGTTTTTATCAGATAAAGATTCTTCTAATAAATCTTTCTATGAAAAAAATAGAGATAACTATAAAAAAGAACTTTCTAAAATTACTGATAAAATTAAATCACTAAAAGAAAAAGCAAATGGTAAATACGTTCTAACAACAGAACCAGTATTTGAATATGCTGTAGATTCTTTAGGATTCAAAACAACTGACCAAGTTAAAAAAATTAGCACAAGCTACTGAAGAAGGTAATGACCCTGCTCCACAAGATTTAAAAAAACAATCCAAGAGCAAATCAAATCTAAACAAATATCATTAATCGTCAATAATGTTCAAACTACTAACAAAACTATAGAAGGATTAATTCATCTTGCTGAACAAAAATAAAGTTCCAGTTCTAAACGTTACTGAAACTCAACCTGATGGAAAAACTTATATAGAATGGATGTTAGATCAATATAATAAGCTAGAAGAAATTCTTAACGGTGGAGCTGGAGAAAAAGCATATCATGTAGAAGGTGCTGAAGAAGGACATTCTCACGATCACGATCATGAAGGTCACTCACATGAAGGACATTCTCACAACCACTCGCACAGTGAAAAAGATCACGATGATGAGAAAGAACATAAACATTAATACGAAGATTAAAAAATTAGTCTTCACATATTATAAATATGTAGTATAATATAAAGAAGAGATTCTAAATCGTATCTCTTCTTTTTTTATATTAGAATCAAAAAAATAATTTAACATAGGAGATTTTTATGACTGAATTAATTATAAAAAAATCTCACTTATTCTATAGGAGATAAAACAATACTAAACAATATTTCTTTTTCATGTATACCTGGAGAAGTCGTTGCAATAGTTGGTAAAAAAATGGTGTTGGTAAAACAACACTACTTAACAATATACTTGAAAAAAATTAAATAAATCCGAAGAAATTAGACTAATAGGAGAAAATCCTACTCTTGGATATGTTCCACAATTTAGACAGATAGATGAAGAACTACCTTTATCTGCTAGAGATTTTTGTATCTCTTCCTATTCTAAAAGGTTTCTTTCCTTGGCTAAATAAACATGAAAAAGAAAGTATTAACAATGCATTATCATTAACTAATTCTCTTAAACTACAAGATAAATCTATCGGAACCCTTTTCGGTGGTGAAAAAAACAACGTGTTTTTCTTAGCTCAAGCTTTAGTTAATAAACCTAATTTGTTACTATTAGATGAATTTACATCTAATTTAGATAAAAAGCAGTGAAATTGAATGCATGACTCTTTTTAAATGATATTACAAAAAAAAGAAAACATCATAACTTTGTGTATAACTCATGAATTATCACTAATCGATGAAAAAAATATGTCGATAAAATTTTTGTACTTAGAAGAAAACAACTATAAATTTATTAGTATTGATGATTATAATAGAGAACAGAATAACTTGAAACTTTGCAAACATTATGTAGGAGATAACAATTATGCTTAATTATGATTTTTATGCAAAAACGCTTTTTATAGCTGGAACTATTGTAGCTATAATGGCAGGATATATAGGTGTGTTTGTTATGGCTAGAAATATGTCATTTATCTCACACACACTTTCACATGTTGGGTTTGCTGGTGCGGCATTTGCTGTTTTTTTAGGTATTAATCCAATATACGGTTTACTTATATTTACAATTACTATGTCTTATCTTGTAGGTCACCTTAGTGTTAAAGCATTTAGAAGAGAAGCTACTGTAAGTGTAATGTTAGGTATTTTTTTAGGATTAGGTTTACTCTTCTTATCATTAACGCCAAAAAGTACAAGTTATGTGAATAACATTCTATTCGGTAGTGTAGTATCGATAACTAGAGATGATGTGAAACTAATCTTTTCGCTAGCTATTGCAGTTATACTATTCCTGTCTATGTTCTACAGAAAAATTAAATTTGACTCTTTTGATGCCATCGGTGCTCGCGCTCTTGGACTGAACGGGAAGTTTATATCTATATTTTTCCTAGTATTACTTTCTGTAGCTACAAGTATCACTGTACCGGTAGTTGGAGCATTACTTATGTTCGTATTGCTTACTGTTCCAGCTAGTGCAGCAAGATATCTCACTAATAAAGTAGGTCTAATGATTGCTATATCAATATTGTTCGCTCTAATTGGTACATGGGTAGGGATCACTCTTTCATACTACACTTCCCTACCTACTACTTTCTTTATAGCAACTATAGAAGCATTATTTTACTTTTCTAGTTTAGGTTACTATAACATCAAAAGAAAATAAAGATATAAATAAACGAGGCTGACCCAAAAGTCCTAAATTTTAACAAGGTTTATATGAGAACTCATATACGCAGTGGTTTATTGATATCTAAATTCACTTTATAAAAGCTTTTTAGATATCTAATAAACTGTGTGGGGGACACATCAAAATCACGATTTTTTGAGTCACTCTCGTTTCGTTTAATGATTTTTTTCCCAATATCTCAGACTTGATAAAGATCCCTTTTTATACGGGTCTATAATAAATACGGTTGATAATAAATATCAGCCGTATTTAAATTTATAAAAATAGAAAAGAATGTAAAATTCCTCTATAATTTAAGTATGAGCAAAAAAAATCAAGAAAGGAAATTTACATTCATATGTGTAATTATAACAAATCTCTTAAAAATAACGCTACAAATAACTGACGAAAAATACAAAAATTCTAGATAAAACAGAGGAAATTGAAATAAATGGTTGTAATCATCTCGTTTATTACGGAGTATTGGAAGCTTCATCTAACTCTTGTCCTTATTGTAAAAAAATGTAAGATAACTAATAACGGTTATAGAAGAGTAAAGGTTAAAATTCCTGCTATTTCTGATAAACCAGCCATCTTGTACTTAAATAAACAACGCTTTATATGTAAAGATTGTCATAAATCCTTTACAGCTGAAACTACTGAAGTTAGGAAGAATTCTAATACCTCTAAAAAAATCTACGAGCTGGAATTATTAAAAGGTTATCTAAAGAGAATACTTCAAAGGAAATAGCTGAATCTTGTGCTGTTTCTACTAACACTGTATTAAGAATACAGTCTGATCTATCTAAAACTTTAGAAAGACCTAAAAGTTTACCTTATTATATGTGTTTTTGATGAGGTTTCTTCCACTTCTGATAGCATAAGTAAAATGAGCTTCATGTATGCAGACGCATTAACTCATAAAATACAAAAATATACTTCAAGGTAGAACTAATAAAATTATTAAAGACTACTTCTTATACTATTCTTATCAAGAACGTTGTAAGGTCAAAGCAGTAGTTATTGATATGAACTCGGTTATAAAAGTATTATTAGAGAACTTTTCCCTAATGCGAAGATAGTTATTGATAGATTCCATATTGTTCAGTTAGTTAATAGAGCTTTTTAATAAATATAGAGTATCATTTATGAACAGTATTAAAGACAAGAATAAAGAGTTATACAGACAATTGAAATGTTATTGGAAAAATCTTCTTACTAGCTATGATGAATTAGATAATGGTACCCACAAGAAGTTTAAATACTTTAAGTACATCACTACTGAACAAGATATTGTCAACTACCTAATTAAGCAAGATTCTCAGCTTTATAAGTGTTATTGGCTTATCCAAGACCTTAGAGAAGCTCTTGAAAAAGATGATTTTGATAGGTTTAAAGCTTTAATTAACGATAAATCTACTTTTACCTAGATATATGTTTACAGCTATTAAAAACACTTAGAAAAATATAAAAAAACAGATTAAGAATACTATGTACTACAATGGGCTTTCTAACGGTCCTTTAGAAGGAATTAACAACAAAATTAAAGTTATTAAGCGTATTTCCTATGGTTATAGGTCTTTCAGTAACTTTAAAGCTAAAATACTCCTTGTATTCAGTCTATTTACACCGTCAGAGACTAATATGAAACCTAGATATTCAAAAAGAAGAGCGTCAAGCTATTCTCGATAAAAAGAAAGAAATAAGATTAAAACGAAAAAAATAGGAAAAAAAGCCATACTACTTAATATAGCATAGCTTCCTCCTATTTTTTTCAAAAATCAACCAAATTTGACAAAGAACCAAAAATTTTTTTATTTAAAAATTATTTAGCTACAGATGTTTTTTTGGCAGAGCTTTTTTTAAATTCTAGATTATGTTTTTTTCGTTTGCTTTTTTTCATTAGGTTTAATAGGGGCAGTAGGTGTAACTTTCATTTTTTTCTTTTTAGTCCAAGATAAATTGGATCACCAGTAGCACCTCTAAAATAATTTATGTTAGATATCCATGTACTATGAAGTTCATAAGATAAAACCCCATTAGTATTTTTAACTAAATACTTATCTACCATTACTTTTTGTGTTATCTTTTCCGTCCCAGAAAAGGACCCAAACCTGAACTGGTTGTACATAAGTAGAAGTTTCATGAGTGTAAGCATTAGTGTGAGTAAAAGTCCAAGCATTCTCAGATAGTAAATTTTTTTATAGGTTTAATTGTACTCCAGTTCGTTATGTTAGGATTAGCTACACGCATTGCTTCTCCGTTTACAAATTTATAATCAGGAATATCTATTTTTTTCCCATTTCTATCTACAAAACTAAGTATTGTCGGTCCACTTATAAAACGAAGTTGATGATTTTCAAGTGTAACATATCCTAAAAAAATTTATCATACTTGGCTTCTTCTTTTGCTATCTACTGCATAAGCATTGTCAATATGTTTTTGTAACTAAACCAAAACTCATACCACTTAGTAAAAATACCACTCGCAACAAGACTTAATAAAAATTTTTTTCTTCATTGCATATCTCCTTTTAAATTTATATATACTATTATATATATATATATATATATATATGTCAAGCGATTTTTTTAAAAATTTTTTTAAAAAAATATTTAGTGTAGGCTAAAAAAATTATTTTAATATAATACTAAAGTAAACAGACGCTTTCAAATCTTTTTTTAAATTTAAAAAAAAGGATTTTTCACTCAAAAATATTTTTTTAAATGTTTACTTTTTAGTTTTTATATAAATAAATTTTTATATATTTAATACCAACACTAAGTGATAAACAATTTATTTTTTTCACAAATAATTATTAAAAAAATTTAATAAAAAAAATTTCATTTAGTTTATCAAAACTTTATAATTTATTTTGCTAAAAAAAACATAAGCGAACATAAAACGAAAAATAAAATGCATAATAAATGTTTCTTTTTATTGAAAAAAATGAAAATAATGTAATATAAAAAGGGGATACATTAAAAAAAGAAAAAGGATGATAAGAGATGGGTCGTAAATGGAACAATATTAAAGAAAAAAAGCAGCAAAAGATGCAAACACAAGTAAAATTTATGCGAAGTTTGGACGTGAGATTTATCAAGCAGCTAAAAGTGGTGAGGCTGATCCAGAGAGTAACAGAAATTTAAAAGTTGTACTTGAGAGAGCAAAAACTTATAGAGTACCGAAAAATATTATTGACCGTGCTATTGAAAAAGCAAAAGGTGGAAGTGAAGAAAATTATGACGAGCTTCGTTATGAGGGGTTTGGTGTTAGTGGCACTATGGTTATTATTGACACACTAACAAACAACGTTAACCTAAAAATTGAAATCCGGGACTGGAATTTTTTTCCATGCCCCGGATTTAGTATACAACCCTAAAACTAGGGTTTCTTTATTATCTTGGTTTTACTGAGTTTCTAATTCTTTCGTATGCACCTGGCTCAACTTTGTCTAGAGAATTTCTAATAATTTCTAGAGTTTTATTATAACGATATTCTCTATAATATTGCTCAGCAACAGTTAATTGTTGATGGAATTCAATATTATCTTTTCTGTATCTGTTCGCATAACGAATAAGTTTTTTTCTATTAATTCTATATCAGTAAGAATGTTATTAACTTCTGAAGCATAGATATCTAATGATTCTTCTGCCTCAGCAACAGCACGTTTTAACAAATCAATGTTAATCGGTTCTTTTTTTAAGTTCCTCTATAGCGTATTTATAGCTATCCGTAACATCTTTGTATAATACGATAAATCTATCGCTAAATCCTGGCACTCTTGAATTATCTAATTTACGTTTAATAACTTCTTTTTTCTTGATTGATGAAGATAAGTTTTTTTCACGAGAGTGACCTTCTTCTTCACGTAGACTCGTTAAGTATCTTGAATAATTAGTTTGATCTTCTTCGATTTTTTTCTAAACCTTGACCTAATAATTCCACTTTTTTTCTTTCAAATCTTTATAATTAAGTTTAGGTTGATTATTTATATAAACATCGATATCATGTTTAACATCAAGTAACTCACTTAATTCATCATAATAGTTAGCTACCATTTCTTCATCTTTTTGATAGATTTGGTATCTATTTTTTTGATTTCTTGAATATTATTGTATAGAGCTTCATTTAATTTATCTTGTAATTCAAGTTTATTAGTTATTTCTCTATAATTTTTCTTCAATGTATTTTTTTATAATCAAGTTCTTTTTTAGATCATTAGAAACTTCATCGATAACATCATATATACCATCAAGAATATTTTCTATTAAATCTATATCACCGATTTAACTTTCTCACGAGCATCACTAAGCTGCCATACACTACTTTCTATTTTTACTTGAAATTTCTAAGTGAGTAAGTTTAAATCCTTTTTTTCTCCATTTCCTCAACTTTAAGTCGTAATGACTGAATTTGAGCTGGACAAGTTTTTTTCAATCTCTTTTAACAAACTCGTAATACTTCCATTCTTTCTTTTTAGATTAGTAATTAATCCCTTTACAGAATTAATCTTATCTTGAGCTTCAATGTATTTTTCCTGTAGATGTTAGAAGTTTGAAATCATCAAGTTGCGGAGCTATTTCTTTGATATTTTGTTCAAATTGTTCTGCTGCCGCACCATATTGATGACGTTTTGCTAATAGTTCTCTATTCAGCTCTTTGTACTCAACAACGATTTCTTCATATAGTTCTCTATTCCTAGGTTCAACTTCTGTTAATTCTTTAATTTCTCTTCTAATTCCAGCGATTCTATCCTTGATATTCGCTATTAATTCACCACTGTTCATTATAATTTCGTCAGCACGTTTGAAATTAAATTTATCAATATAAGTTTCCGCACTATAAAGATCTCTGTCAAGTTCTTCTATATCGATACTTTGAATTTCGTACCATTCACTTTCCCATTGAGCATAAAGCTTCTCTGCTTTACCAGCAATTTCAAGTGCTTTTACTTTTTTCAAATCATCAGATAGTGTTTCTCTTTCTAGCTCATCTTTCATAACTAAAAAGAGGGTATAAATCTTGTTTTTTTCCTATTTCTAAAGATGAATAGTGCTACTACTCCTCCAAGAACAAGGATACACACAAATAAAAAAATATATGTCATATATCTTCCCCTGAAATTTTTATATTTAATTTTTTTACGTTTATTAATACAATAACCCTAACAAAAATTATACCATTTTTTTATCGCAAAAAAACAAAGTGTTTCAATCATTTTTTTAAATTTTTTTCAATTTTTTTATAAAACAAATAGCTAAATATTTTTCAGTAATTTGTAAAAATTCAAAATAAACAAGGGAGTGACTCAAAAATCGCGATTTCGAAGAAACAAGATTTTTGTCGAGTCATCCTTGCACAGTTGATTAGATATCTAAAAAGCTTTTTATAAAGTGAATTTAGATATCAATAAACCACTGCGTCTACGAGTTCTCATATGAACTTTGTTGAATTTTTAGGACTTTTTGGGTACTGCCCCTACAAACTTTCTAAACAATATTATTTAATTACTACCGCACTTATCGCTTTATTTTTTTCACCTATTATGAGAGAATATAAAAAAAGTATATTTTTATGAGGTATTTTTAATGAATATAATAGAAAATAAACAATTATTTATAGCACAAGCCACAGCTTTAATATCAGAAGAGGACAATTTAGTTACTAATTTATCTAATTTATCAGCTCTATACAAAGAATACTTACCAAATACAAACTGGGTTGGATTCTATTTATTAGATGAAGTTAATAATAATTTAGTTTTAGGACCATTCCAAGGAAAAGTTGCCTGTACTCGTATTCCATTTAATAAAGGTGTCTGTGGTACTGCTATACAACTCATGAAACTATTTACGTTGAGGATGTACATAAGTTTCCTGGACATATTGCTTGTGATAGTGCTACAAATAGTGAATTAGTAGTACCTATTGTTCAAAATGATAAAGTTGTTGCACTACTTGATATAGATTCAATATCATTTAATAGATTCACTAAAGAAGAAGTAGCTACATTTAGTGAAGTTACCAAAATAATCTTTGAGAAAATAAATTTTTAACATCAACTAAAGGGAACGACTCGAAAATCATGATTTCGTAGAATCAATTTTGTCGAGTCGCTCCCTTCTTTTTATTAATCTATAATACCTTTGAATCTTAGATAGTTTTTCATAATCCATCTCTTTGTTGATTGCACCTTCAGGTGTTAATTCAACTACTCTATTTGCTATTGTTTGAATAAATTCATAGTCGTGAGATGTGAAGAATACAGAACCTTTGAAGGCAATAATACCTTCATTGACTGCTGTAATTGACTCTAAGTCAAGGTGGTTTGTAGGTTCATCTAAAAGAATAACGTTAGCTTTTGATAACATCATTTTAGATAACATACAACGCATTTTTTTCTCCCCTGATAATACATGAGCACGTTTAAGTGCTTCTTCACCAGAGAATAACATTCTACCTAGGAATGAACGTAAGTATGCTTCACTTTCTTCTTCAGGAGAAGCATATTGACGAAGCCACTCTACTAATGACAGTTTTAATCCTTCAAAGTATTCAGAGTTATCTTTTGGCATATAACTTCTAGAAGTTGTGATACCCCATTTAACCGTTCCACTATCTGGTTCCATTTCACCAGCAAGAATTTTTAATAAAGTAGTTTTTGAAACTTCATCTCCTAATAAGATAACTTTATCATTAGGATTTATAGTGAAACTAACATTGCTTAATACTTCTTTACCTTCAATAGTTTTACTTACTCCTTCAACGATAAGTAAGTCATTTCCTATTTCACGATCTGGTGTGAAACGAACATATGGATAACGACGGCTACTTGGTTTAATATCGTCAAGAGTAATTTTATCAAGCATTTTCTTTCTACTTGTTGCTTGTTTTGATTTAGAAGCATTCGCTGAGAAGCGTGCGATGAATTCTTGTAATTCTTTAATTTTCTCTTCTTTTTTCTTATTATTATCTTCTGCCATTCTTCTAGCAAGTTGACTAGATTGATACCAGAAATCGTAGTTACCAACATATAGTTGGATCTTACCAAAGTCTAAATCACAAATATGCGTACAGATGTTATTTAAGAAGTGACGGTCGTGGCTGACTACGATTACAGTGTTCTCAAAGTTAATTAAGAACTCTTCTAACCACTTAATTGCACCAATATCTAAACCGTTAGTAGGCTCATCCAGAAGAAGTACATCTGGATTACCGAATAACGCTTGAGCTAAAAGAACTTTAACCTTAATAGCATTATCAAGTTCACCCATAAGCATATCGTGAAATTCTACAGCAATCCCTAATCCCTCAAGAAGTTGTGCTGCATCACTTTCTGCAGTCCAACCATCCATTTCAGCAAACTCACCTTCAAGTTCAGCAGCGATGATTCCATCTTCCTCAGTGAATGGATCTTTCATATAAATTTCATTTTTTTCGGTTCATAACATCCCATAGACGTTCATGTCCCATCATTACAACATCGATAACTCTGTTTTCTTCATAAGCGAAGTGGTTTTGACGAAGAACTGCAAGTCGCTCACCTTTTCCTAAAGAAACGTGACCTTGTTGTGAATCTATTTCACCGGATAATAGTTTTAAGAATGTTGTTTTTCCCTGCTCCATTAGCTCCGATTAAACCGTAGCAGTTACCATTTGTAAATTTTTATATTTACATCTTCAAATAATTTTCTATCTGCAAAACGTAAACCTAAATTAGTTACTTGTAACATTATATTCTCCTTTAAAAATTTTTATATTACTAGAAATTTGAAACATTGAATTTTACTGTTTAATTAAATTCAAAAAAATCTCAAACATAAATTTTAGAAATCATAGCTAATCTACTTTTTTTATAATTGAAAATAAGCTATGTTGGGGCGATTTAATTAAAGATTTTTTTAAGTAAATAACTAAATCGCTCCTATATTCTAATTATTCTTCATCTTTTTTTCCTTTTTTACTGACACTAGCGATTAAACTTTCAATATGTAAAGCATATTCAGCTGTCGTGTCGTATTGGAAAAATAAGTTCGGAAATTTTTCTAATTTTTAATTTTTCTTAGCAACTTCACTTTTTTACGAAACCTTTAATTTTCTTAAATGCTTCTTTTTTGTTTTTTTCTTTTTTTCACGTTCTCCACCTAAAACAGTGTAGAACACTTTTGCTTGAGAATAATCTCCTGTCAAAGCAACTTCTGTTACAGTAACAAATCCTAAATCATGATTTTTTTACTTTTTGTAGCTAGTACATAAGTAATTTCTTTCTTAATTTGTTCTGCAAGTCTGTTAACTCTTAGTTCTGACATAAAGTTTGCCTCCTATTTTTTTAACTTCTTCCATGATGTATACTTCGAAGACATCTCCCTCTTTAATATCATTGAAGTTTTTCTACAGTCATACCACATTCATAACCGCTTTGTACTTCTTTAACATCATCTTTAAATCTTCTTAATGTATCAATTTCACCTTCGTAAATTACTACACTATCACGAACTACACGTACTTTACCATCACGTGATACTTTACCTTCAGTTACATAAGCACCTGCAATTGTACCAATTTTTGATACTTTATAAACTTGACGTACTTCTGCAAGACCAATAACTTTTTCTACGAATTCTGGATCTAATAATCCTGTCATCGCAGCTTCGATTTCTTCAATAACTTTGTAGATAATACTGTGTAGACGGATATCTACTTGCTCAGTTTGAGCCATTTGTTTAGCATTATTATCAGGACGCACGTTAAATCCAATTACTACTGCATTTGATGCTACTGCAAGTGTAATATCAGATTCATTAATCGCACCAACACCAGTGTGGATAATACGTACGTTAACTCCTTCAACATCAATTTTAGCTAATGACATAGCTAATGCTTCAACAGAACCTTGAACGTCTGCTTTAATAATAATGTTAAGGTCTTTCATCTCACCTTGTTTCATTTGTTCAAATAATGTATCTAATGAAACAGCTGAACTTGCTTGACGAGTAGTTTCAATATATTGTTGTTGACGTTTTTCACCAATTTGACGAGCAGTTTTCTCATCACCAAACACTACGAAACGATCTCCTGCATTTGGTACATCTTGTAAACCTGTAATCTCTACAGGAGTAGATGGTTTGGCTGTTTGAATGTTTTTACTACGATCATTAATCATAGCACGAACACGACCAAATGTGTTACCTACTACAAGTGGATCTCCTACATTCAGGCTACCATTTTGTACTAATAATGTAGCTACTGCTCCACGTCCCTTATCAAGCTTAGCCTCGATAACAGTACCTAATGCTAATCGATTTGGATTAGCTTTTAACTCTTGCAATTCAGTTACTAATAAAATATTTTCTAATAATTCATCAATACCTTCACCTTTAAGAGCTGAGATTGGCACGAAGATTGTATCTCCTCCCCATTCTTCAGAAATCAATCCATATTCTACTAATTCATTCATTACTCTATCAGGGTTAGCTTGTGGTTTATCCATTTTGTTAACCGCAACAATAATGGGCACGTCAGCAGCTTTAGCATGGTTAATAGCTTCAATAGTTTGAGGCATTACACCATCATCTGCAGCAACAACTAAGATAGTTACGTCAGTAATTTTAGCTCCACGTGCACGCATTGTTGTGAATGCTGCGTGTCCTGGTGTATCTAAGAATGTAATTTTTTTATCTTTAGCACGTACTTGGTATGCACCGATATGTTGCGTAATACCACCAGCTTCACCAGCTGTAACACGTGAGTTTCTGATTGTGTCTAGTAAAGTTGTTTTACCGTGGTCAACGTGTCCCATAATTGTTACGATTGGAGCACGTTCTTTAAGATCTTTTTCAGCATCTTCTACTTCAAAATAAAGATCTAAGTCTTCTTTATTAATTTCTACTTCCTCTTGGATTTCTTTACCGTAATCCATGGCGATTAACTCTATTTGCTCTAAAGTAAGAGACTGGTTAATATTCGCCATTATTTTAAGTTCCATGAATAATTTTTTTATAAGTTCAGTTGAACCTACACTTAAAGCTTCTGAAAGCTCACCAACTGTCATTCCATCTTTTACTAAAATAGTATCTTCTGAAATTGACTCTTCTGTTGGAGCTTCAATAATAGCTGGCTGTTGTTTTTGAGCTTTTTTATTTTTCTCTTTTTTATTTTTTTTCTTCTTATTTTTCTTACCTTCGTTATTTGAAGATTGCTCATTTTGGATAGTTTCCTCTTGTTTCTTGAAGACACTATTAAAGCTTTAGCTAACCCCTCTTCTGTTAGCATTGACATATGATTCGATACTTCAATATTCGCATCTTTTTAAAACTGTAATAAGGTCTTTCGATTGTTTTCCGACTTCTTTGGCGTACTCATAAATTCTGACTTTTTTTCATTACTGTCTTCCTCCTTCTTCTAATAATTGTTTAAATTTCTTTATAAATCCATCATCAGTTATTCCCACAGCAACACGATTATCTCTTCCAATCGCAATACTAATATTCTCTATTGTAGAAAATTCGATACATTTAACATTATAAAAATTAGCCTTATCCGTTAATTTCTTTTTTTGTATTAACACCACAATCCTCAGCAATAACTAACAATTTGATTTTTATTATTTTTTTAAATTCTTTGTAATTAAATCTTCACCTGTAATAAGTTTACCTGCTCTTTGCATTAAACCTAATAAATTATATACTTTTATCATTATTTCTGTGGAATTGACTTTCTATAAATTAATCTAATTACTTCGTTATAGATAGGTTCCATAACTTCAGGTGACGTTGAGAAAAAAATTTCTCTAATTGTTTCTTTTTCTTGTGCAACTTTTTATAACTTCTAGGTCAGCTACAACATAAGCTCCACGTCCAGCTTTTTTTCCCAGTTGGATCTACAGAGATTTCGCCTTCTTTATTTTTAACAATTCTTAATAAATCTTTTTTAGCAAACATCTCATTTGTTAGAATACATTTTCTTGTTGGTATTTTTCTTTTTTTCATAATCAATACCTCACTATTCAGCAGCTTTTTATGTCGATTTTTCCAACCTGTTAATTTAGCAGCTAGACGAACATTCTGACCTTTTTACCAATTGCTAGTGAAAGCTGATCATCTTTAACTTTTTACATTTGCAATTTTTTTCTTCTTCATCAATGATGATTTCTTCTACTTTAGCAGGTGCTAACGCATTAGTAATAAATTTAACAGGATCAGCATCCCAAGTAATAATATCAATTTTTTTCACCGTTTAATTCTTCAACTATACGATTAACACGTTCTCCTTTATTACCAACACAAGCTCCTACAGGATCAATATTTTTTTATCTTCAGCATAAACAGCTAATTTAGTTCTTTCTCCAGCTTCACGTGATACACTCTTAATTTCAACAGTACCACTATAAATTTCAGGAACTTCGATCTCGAATAATCTTCTGATAAATTCGGATGTGATCTTGAAGCTAATACGTGTGGTTTACTTCCACGAGTTGGGTTATCAACTTTAGCTATATATACTTTAATTGGAGTTTGAGGAACATAAGTTTCTCCTTTAACTCTTTCGTTTTCGCCTCAAAATAGCTTCAATTTTTCCCAAGTTTTACATATACGTATCTTGTATCAATTCTATCTATAGTACCGGAAAAGAATTTCCCCTTCATGTTCGATATATTCTTTATAAAGAATTTCTTTTTCCGCCTCACGAAGTCTTTGTAATAAAGCTTGTTTTTGCAGCTTGAGCCCCAACACGACCAAAGTCACTCGGTAAATCAACAACTTCATAAATATCTCCAACTTCATATGCAGGGTTGATTTTTCAAAGCATCTTCTAGTGCAAACTCAATTCTATCATCATAAACTTCTTCTACAACATCTTTTCTAATGATGAATTTGTAATCACCTGTAGCTCTATTGAAATCTACTCGTACATTTTTTTAGCAGCATTAAAAATTCTTTTTTATATGCTGATAATAAAAGCTAACTCAATAGCTTCTACTAATATATCTTCTGCAATTCCTTTTTTTCTTGTTCAATTAATTTAATAGCTTTAAGCAAATCCTTGCTCATCTTTCTTTCTCCTTTAATAATTAAAATTTAACAGCTAATCTAATTTTTAGCGATTTTTAGTGTAATTAATCGTAGATTTTTTTACTCTTGCTTTATCTTTATATTCTATCGTAATTTCTTCACCTTCAACAACTAATATATCACCATAAAAATTCTTTTTTTGACCATCAATTTTTTTCATATGTTTTTTTATAAACATGCTTTCCAATAGAATTAGTAACTTCTTCTAAGTTTCTTAAATCTCTCTCAATACCTGGTGAAGAAACTTCTAAATAGTATTTATCACTAATAAAAATCTTCTTTATCTAGTTCTTCAGCAAGTTTTTTTCACTTAATAACACACAATCATCAAGCGTAAGACCACCATCTTTATCGAAGTAAATACGTAAAAAGTACTCAGTACCCTCCTTAACATATTCCACATCATAAAGAGAAAAATTCCGTATTTTCAGTCTGTTTCGTTGCTATAACTTTAACTTTTTTTCTACAATACTCATACAGCATACCTCTTTCTTAAATTTTTTTATTGCAATATAAAAGAGCGGAGAACCTTTCAAAATTCACCACCCTTTTCGGTAATTTATTTCAATGTAGTTACATTATATCATATGATTACAAAAAAATCAAATGATTACCACATTTTAGTACGAATTACTTCAATTTTATATCCATCCGGATCTTTAATGAAGTAATAGCTTGGCGGGAACCCTGGTAAACCTTTAAGGTCTGTTACATCATATCCAGCCGCCTTCTGTTTGTCATGTAATGCTTCTAAATCTTCTACAGAAATAGCAATATGACCGTATCCATCTCCTAAATCATACGCACCATGATCATAATTGTAAGTCAATTCTAATTCATAATTAGATCCAGGTAAAGTTAAGTATACCAAAGTAAACTTGTACTCTGGAAAATCTTTTTCTCGACTCACTACAAAGTCAAATGCCTCAGTATAAAATTCTACTGATTCTTTTAAATTTGCTACACGGTAGCAAGTATGTGCCATAGTTTGAACCATTTTTCCACCTCTTAAATTTATAATATCGTCCATCCAAATCCAACTGCACCTATTCCTAGGTGCGTCGAAATAACAGGGCTTATTCCATCTATTTCAACAGTTACATTAGAATAATTTTCATCAACATATTTTTTGATTTCTTCTGCTTTTTCTAATGCATCAACATGTAGAACACATACAGTAATATGTTCACCTTCATGTTGTTTATAATATTCATCGAATAATTCATATATTCTCGCTACAACCTTCTTGTATGTGCGAATTTTTTGAAATGGTACAATTACCTTATTATCAAAATGTAATAAAGGTTTAACTTGAAGTAAACTTCCTACCATTGCTTGTGCTCCGCTTAAACGCCCACTACGTTGTAAATGAGTCAAATCATCTGCCATAAAATAAGCTTTTAGACACCTTTTTTTCATTTCATTTAAAGCCGAAATAATTTCTTTACAAGATTTTTCCTTCTTTAATTAATCTTGCCGCTTTAATAGCATAATACCCCTCTGGTCTACAAGACACTTCAGAATCAAACGGATGAACATTTAAACCGTCAACCATTAGTCCAGCTACAGAATACGATGAGTACGTACCACTTATTCCGCTTGATAAAGCAATAGCGATTACATCAGTATACCCTTCTTCTTTTAATTTTTTTCTAAGCAAGCTACAACTTCTCCAATAGCTGGTTGAGAAGTTGTCGGGAAGGCATTATTAGGATTTTTTTAAATAATCATAATATTTATCTAGAGGCATATCAATTACTTCTTTATAAGAATTACTATCTACAATTAAATTTAGATAAACAGTACGAATATCTAATTCTTTCTTTAAATCCTCTGATAAAAAAATGCAGTTGAATCCATAATTATAGCAATTTTTTCCACACTCTATCCGACTATCTTAAAAGATAGCTTTTCCTTTCTTAGAATTTTTCTATATTATAAAGTTCAAGCTCCACTTTAGTCTCTCTTCCCATAAGCTCAATCATAACATCAGCTTTATAGTTGTGCAAGTCTAAATTAACTACTTTCCCTTCCATACCAACGAATGGACCAGAGATAACACGAACATAATCTCCAACTTCAATATCAATATCTACAACACTAGATAATCCCATTTGTTGTAAAATAAAGTTGATTTCTTCCGGTAATAATGGGCTTGGTTTTGAACCTCCACCATGAGATCCAACAAATCCTGTAACACCCGGCGTGTTTCTAACAACAAACCAAGAATCGTCAGTCATAACTAACTCAACAAGAACGTATCCCGGGAATGTCTTTCTGTTAACTTCTTTTTTTCTTTCCAGTAGGAGTTAAAATTGTCTCTTTTTTTCTTCAGGTACAACGATTCTAAAAAATTTTTATCTTCCATACCAAGAGACTCAACTCTTTTTTTCAATATTATCTTTAACTTTGTTTTTCATAACTGGAGTAAGTATGTATCACATACCACTCTTTACTTACTGTATCACTCATAATAACCTCTCTTATCTACTGAAATGTCTAATTCCAGCAGTTATTCCTAAATCTACCGCGTAGCTAAATAGCATCAATATTCCAACTACAACAATAACAATCAATGTTTTTTTCTAACAAGTTCACTAAAAGTTGGTACAACTTACTTTTTCTCATTTTCAGCAGCAACTTTTCCTAGAAATCTAATCATTAAGTCCAAACCTCCCACATAAATTTCTTACTATACATTTTTTTAAAAATTATATCACAGTATAATTTATAAGTCTATATCTGTAAAATAATACATTCTTATACAATATAATATTGTATCATTAAATCATAAACATTTCAATTAAATATAGCCTCAAATAATTTATATAGTTTTTTTAAAGTTATTTATTTAGTAAATCATACGTTGCAGTTAAAGTATTTCTCATTAACATAGTAATTGTTAACGTACACTCCTCCTGGAACTGGTGAGATGTATGCTACTCTATCTAAAAACTCATCTAGATTTACATCGCCTACTAGCTTACCGTCTTTGTAATTATTACCTACATCGATAATTGTACATGTTGGTTTAACTTTCTCTTTTCCACTTAAGAAATGAGCAACACCTACACAACTCACTATAATATCCGCTTGTTCAATTAATGACTCTAAGTTTTTCGTTCTAGAATGCGCAGTGATTACAGTTGCATTATTTTGAAGTAATAAAGTTGAAATAGGTTTGCCTACTATATTACTTCTTCCAATTACTAATGCTAGTTTTCCAGAAATTTCTTCTTCAGTTGATTTTATCATTTCTAAAATCCCTAATGGTGTACACGGGATAAGTTTAGCTTCACCAATAACCAGTTTACCAACATTTACAGGATGAAAACCATCAACATCTTTAAGAACACTAACAGCATTCAAAACTTTTTCCTCATCTATATGTTTAGGTAAAGGTAATTGTACTAGAATTCCATGAACTTTATCATCTGTATTTAATTTTTTTCAATTTCATTTAGTAAATCATCAGTAGTAATTTCTTCCGGTAATTCTATTTTTGATAGAATTTATATTATTTTCTAAACAAGCTTTTATGTTTTTGAATTTACATAACTTCTTGAAGCTTTATTATCTCCAACTAATACTACAGCAAGCGTTGGTTCAACACCTTTTTTTCTCTTAGTACAGTAGCTTCATTTTTTTAATTTCTTCTCGCAACTTCTTTTGCAAGCTCAGTTCCACTAATGATTTTTTTGTCATTCTTTGATCCCCTTTTTAATTTCAATTTTGATTGATTTTTCTGTCCCATTTATTAATCTTGATATATTCTTTTTGTGTACATAAATAACAAATACACACATTACTATCATTATCCACTTATCAATACCTGATTCAAAAAAATACTTAAGTATCCGATAGCAGTTATACTCATTAAAATACTTCCCAAAGAAACATATCCTGTTAAGAATAACGTTGCAAAGAATATTACCAATAATAATAAACTCAACATAGGATATAAGAATATAAAAACTCCTGAACCTGTTGCTACAGCTTTTCCTCCTTTGAAGTTTGCAAAGATAGGGAATACATGCCCTATCATCGCAAAAGCTCCGAATACAGATAGAAAATCTACTCTACCTAACATTAATGTTGGTAAAAAAATGTAGCTACAATCCCTTTTTGATACATCACATACAAAAAAACAGTTATCCCTGCTTTTTTTCCCAAGGCATCTGAATGTATTTGTTGTACCTAAGTTTCCACTTCCTAATGTCCTAATATCAGTATTATAAAATACTTTTCCTACTATTAATGCAAAAGGAATAGATCCAATTACATATGCCAAAATGCAAAACAATATAATTTGTGTAATCATAGACTACCTACCTAATAATAGCTCCGTATGTTGAAAGTGCAGCAAGTACTTTATCGTGTACTGCTGTAACTTCTTCATCAGTTAGAGTTTTTTTGTTTGTCACTATAAGTAATTGTTAACGCTAAAGATTTCTTACCTGCTAATAACTCAGCACCAGCATATAAGTCGAATAATTCCACTTTAGTAATTAATTTACTATTTACTGATTCAACAACATTATAAATATTTTTGATACTCATCTTTCACGTCAACTAGCATAGCAATATCACGTGTAATTTCCGGATATTTTGTTACTTCTTCGTATTTAGGTCTAACTTTACTTTCTGAAATTACTTCATCTAAGTTAATTTCAAATACATAAGTTTTTATTTAATCCAAGTTTGTCTGCAACTTGTGGATGAACTTCACCGATAAATCCAATACGTTTTTTTCTCCTAAGTAAACCTCAGCAAAACGTCCTGGGTGCATACCTTCAAGCGTAGATTTTTTATAAGTAACTTTTTCATCTAATCCTAAACGTTCAAATACAACTTCTAAATACCCTTTAGCCGCAAAGAAATCTAAAGCACTGCTTTCTTTAAGCCATTTAGTTGCTCTTTCTTCACCTGTTAGAGCTGCACTCAAATACAATGTTTCTTTGGGTTGAATATTGTCATCACCACTACCGAAGAATACGCGTCCAATTTCAAGAAGTTTTAAATCTTTTTGTTTTCTAGCCACATTATATTGTACCGTATTTAATAATCCTGGAACTAAACTTTGACGTAGAGTTGAATGAGTCTCAGTCATAGGCATTAATAATCTAACTTTGTGGTGGTTTTCTAAAGTATACTCCGTAGCTTCTTCTTCAGATACTAATGAATAGTTAATAGTATCATTAAATCCTAAGCTAGCATATACTGCACGAAGGTCACGTACCATTCTTTGTGAATAAGTTAAACCACCTTTAGTAGTTTTAGAGAATTTTGGTAGTGTTGAAGCTAAATTATCATAACCATAAATTCTAATAACTTCTTCTACTAAGTCTTGTTTAATTGAAATATCAGGTCTTCTAGTAGGTATTTTAACTACTAAGTTTTCTCCTGTTACTTCTACTGTAAAGCTTAATCCTTCTAGAATAGCTACTATTTCTTCAGTTGATAATGTAATTCCAAGATAGTTGTTAATATATGAAGTAGTAATTTCTACAACTTTTTCTTCTTCTTTTTTAACTATTCCAACAGAACTTTCAACTATGGCATTCGGGCATAATTCTAAAATTAATTCCACAGCACGAGCAAGAGCAGCTTTTTGCATATTAGGATCAATTCCTTTTTCGAATCTTGCAGAAGAATCACTTCTTAATCCATGAGCAGCTGAAGTACGACGTACTGATGTCGGATTAAAATAAGCAGATTCTAAAATAATATTTTTAGTTTCTTCACTTACCTCTGTGTTTTTACCACCCATTACTCCACCAAGAGCAATAGCGCGGGTTCCATCAGTAATTACTAAGTCAGTTGTTTGTAATTTTCTCTCTTCTCCATCAAGAGTTTCAAGAACTTCACCTTCTTTAGCATCACGAACTACGATTTTATCTCCTACTAGGTCTTTGTCAAAAGCATGCATTGGTTGACCAAATTCTAATAGAACATAGTTAGTAATATCTACGATATTGTTAATCGGACGTATTCCTGAATTCATAAGTCTTGTTTGTAACCATAACGGTGAAGATTTAACTTCAACATTTTTCACAACTTGACCTACGTAGTTTCTACAAGAATCACTTTCGATAGCAACTTGTAATGAAGTCGCTTCATAATTTTCTTCTTTCTCAACATCTTTAAAATCAACTTTATTATTGTATAAAGCACCTAATTCATAAGTAAGACCACGCATACTTAGTGCATCCGCTCTGTTAGGTGTAATTGAAAGATCTAAGATATAGTCATTTAAACCAAGAACTTCAACAACATCAGAACCTAACTCTTGTTCAGTTTCAAATACGTAGATACCTTCTTGATAATTTTTAGGTACAACACTTTTTACTTAATCCAAGTTCTGCTAAAGAACAAATCATACCTTGTGATTCTACACCGCGAAGTTTTGCTTTTTTTAATTTTAATTCCTGGTAATTTTGCTCCTACTTTAGCAACAATTACAAATTGTCCAGCATCAACATTTGGTGCACCACAAACAATTTGTAAATTTTCCTCTTCACCAACATTAACTTGACATACATTTAATTTTTTTCGGCATCAGGATGTTTTTCTTTAGACACTACATATCCAACTACTACACCAGAAATTTCTTCTGCTAAATACTCAACACCTTCAACTTCAATACCACCACGGGTGATTTTTTCAGCTAATGCATTCGCATTATCTTCAACATTTGTATATTGTTTTAACCAATTATAACTTACTAACATTACTACCTCCTATTAATCGTTTCTATCACTATTGAATTGTTGTAAGAATCTTACGTCATTTGTATAGAAACTTCTAATATCGCTAATACCATATTTTAACATCGCAACACGTTCCGGTCCCATACCAAAGGCAAACCCGGAATATACTTCAGGATCAAAACCAGCCATCTTAAGAACATTAGGGTGAACCATTCCAGCTCCTAAAATTTCTAGCCATTTAATGTTTTCTTCATCGTCTTCATTACCCCAAGACACGTCAACTTCTACTGATGGTTCAGTAAATGGGAAGAAACTTGGACGTAAACGAATCTTTTTATTCTCTCCGAATACAGCTTTAATAAAATGCTCTAAAGTACCTTTTAAATCACTGAATGTAATATTTTTATCAACTACTAATCCTTCAATTTGTGTAAATTGATGAGAGTGAGTAGCATCATCATTATCTCGGCGGAATACTTTACCAGGACAAATAATTTTGATTGGACCCTCACCATTAGCTTTTAACATTTCACGAGCTTGAACTGGTGAAGTTTGTGTTCTCATTAATAATTCGTTTGTAATATAGAATGAATCTTGCATATCACGAGCTGGGTGATCTTTCGGTAAGTTTAACATTTCAAAGTTAAATTTATCAGTTTCTACCTCAGGGCCTTCTGCAACTGAATACCCCATAGAAATAAATATTTCTTCTATTTCTTCAATAATTTTGTTTAGAGGATTAAGTCCTCCTAATTGTACTTTTTTTACTTGGTAGAGTTACATCGATTTCCTCACTAGCTAATTTCAATTCTAATGCTGCTTTGGCTAACTCAGCTTTTTTTCTCTTCTAAACTATCATTAATGAAAGTTTTAACCTCATTAACAAGTTTACCAAAAGTTGGTACTTTCTTCAGGAGATAAATCACGTGCACCTTTCATAACTTCCGTTAATGCACCTTTTTTTCCCTAAAAAAATTTAACTCTTAGGTCATAAAGTTTTTTTCATCTTTAATCGTTTTAACTAATTCTAAATATTCTTTTCTTATATTCTCTAAAGTCATAAGTTCCTCCTTAAAAAAATTTAATATAAAGACATTGTTATAAGTTCTATTATTTATCCAAAATAAAAAGTCCCTCAAGACATAGTCTTAAGGGACGAATATATCGTGGTACCACCCGTATTTTTAAAGCTGTTACGCTTCCTTATAATAGTTGATAACGGACACCACCCGATTGTACTCATAGTCTACTTATACAATTACTCATAAGCTGAAAAATATATTCTCAGTTAGTACAACTCTTTCAGTCGTGTAGTTGCTCCCTGTTAAAAAAACATCCAATATACCGTCTTAATCATCGTTTTTTTGAATTATATAATTAAAATAATAATATAAAAAAATACCACGATGTCAACTAATACGCCAAAAAAATAAGGCATAATAACTGATGAACTTAATGTATGTTATTTTTAGTTCAAATAACATACATTAAGTAGTTCCATCAAAAAAATGTTAGATTATAACGCTAATTAATTTCAGCCATTATCTTATCTATCAATTCTGTAATTCCTTCAGCCACATAAACTATTTCATCAGGATTATTAATATAACAAATAATCTGACCTTCTTTCCCAGCATTATCCGGATCAAAATCAAACATTAGAAAGCAACTATCACAATACTCAACAAAAGGAATCCACTTTTTTTATTAAAAAGATATGGTTTTTACTCTGCTATCCCTCATTTTGTCTATCTCATCTCTTGAGAAATATTCAGTAAATTCTGTTAATAAGGCATCTTTATTTTTGAAAATATTCCTTTGTATTTTTCTATATCTTGCAGACTCATTAAACAAAATGGCATTTCTCTTTCATTTATAATACAAGAAAAAAATATTCAAATATTTACTCCCATTTTTTTATATTTGTAAATTTCTTTTTACATCATTAGGCAAGGTTATACCAATTTTTTTCTCAAAAATACAATCTCTTTTTTCCGAAGCTCCTGAAATTTCGTTATAATCCTCAAGATATTCTTCTACAGGGATTTTTCCAAATACCATCTTCAAAAATTTTTCACATATATATTTTTCAATTTATTTGATTTTTATCTATTATTTTTCATATTTTTCTCCAAACATTAAATTTAAAAAAATGCGGACCTATTCATATAGTATTAGTAACTATACATTCCTATGTAGTTTTATTCACTAATTTTTTCTATTTTCGAGCGTCTCTACCATTTGCGTTTTACGTTCTTCCAACTCTTTAATTTTCTTAAGCAAAAAATCAGAAAAGTTCACTTCATCTTCCTCAAAAGCAACTTTAGAATACCAATCAAGTACGACAATTCTATTACTTTTTATCAAAGCAAAATACTGTATTTCCATTACCGATTATTGAAAAAAAATGGAATATAGTCTTCTAAGCCTTCATCATGTAATTCTTTTGTTTTTACACGAATATCTAGATAATCTGGTATTCCTTTTGCAATACCATACACTATAATTCCTCGACAAAATGTCCAAAATGGTGCTACATTATATACCTTAGCTCTTGGCCATAATTCTTCTCTGACTTCCATGTAAAGTCCTCCCAAAGGAGACATAGTAAACTCTTTAAAATCATCTGGAAGTCTTACATCATATTGCTTCTCAAAAATTTAAAATATCCTTTTTTTGATGGTTCGTTTCCCATACAAATAAAAATCTGATATACCTTAGAATCATAGTTATGAAAATAATCATAGACTTTTTCTATCGCCATAAATAATCTCCTTATCCTAGATAAATATACTCTATAACGATGTCACAAAGATTTTTTTATTCTTATCATATCCAAAATACACAGGATATACTCCATCTCCAAAACCTGTTTGAATCATCGGAATATTTAAATCAGTATTAGGAATTCTGAAATTAATCCAATCTCCTCCTTCACGTTGATAAAGTGGATTTTTCTACTGCATTTTTTTCAAAAAAATCTCAGCAAAAAAATCATCATAAATATTTTTTTACCAGGATTTTTCTTCATACCAACTATCTTTAAAAATCACAATATGTATTTTTTTAGTTTCAACATCTACTATTGTCGCAAGTCCTGCATCTACAAAAAAATCCGAAAACACTCCCTTCTTCAAGAGAATCTAGATTTTCATCTCCCTTTAATGCTTCGTAGTAAACAACAGGTTCTTCTTCTGTAAATTTAACTCTACTCATCACATATCTGTAATGGTCTTCCTCTATTTTTTTGCTACTAGCGTTTTTTTATTCTAAATTTTTCCTATAGGTACTGACTGTAAATAAGGTTTTTTTCATCTCTGTGAAGCCATACTAACGGGTCTCTAACCAAAACTTCTCCAGTTGGGAAATTTACTTCCCCATATCTAAAAACAAAAAAACTTCCTTACCTTGTATTTCTTTCATTTCAAAACATTGTGCATAATTTACAGATGCTGTAAGTAAATTCTTAACTTCTTCATATTTTTTTAGCCATTTTTTTCTGATGTATGTATTTTTTTCCATAAAAGTCTCCTTAACTGTGCTTTATTTAAATTATTTATTTTAAGAACTATTTACCGATTATATTAATACTATATATCAAATTAACTTTTTACAGAATAACCTAATATATTTTTTTCAATTATCACTATAAAAATCACCCTTCCATTTTTGAGAAAAGAAAGGATGATTTTATTTATAATATTTATTATTTCGTATATTCTTCTACTAACGCTAATACTTCTTCAGTTGTTGAGCACATAATAGCTTTATCAACTAACTCTTTCATTTTTTTCTAAAGATAAGTTTTTTTGATTTGGCTACGAGCTTGAAGAATTGATGTAGCTGACATTGAGAATTCATCTAATCCCATACCTAATAATAATGGAATAGCTAAGCTGTCTCCTGCCATTTCTCCACACATTCCAGTCCATTTACCTTCTTTGTGAGATGCTTCAATAACATTTTTTTCACAAGACGTAGAATAGCTGGATTATATGGTTGGTATAAGTATGATACTTTTTCACTCATACGGTCTGCAGCCATAGTATATTGAACTAAGTCATTAGTACCAATAGAGAAGAAGTCTACTTCTTTAGCAAAGATATCAGCGATAACTGCAGTTGATGGAATTTCAACCATGATACCTAGTTCGATATCGTTGCTTACTGCAATACCTTCTGCTACTAATTTTTCTTTTTCTTCTAAGAATAAAGCTTTTGCAGCTCTAAATTCTTGAACTGTAGCGATCATTGGGAACATTACACAAAGTTTACCATAAACTGAAGCACGTAATAACGCTCTAAGTTGTGTTCTAAATAAATCTTTTTCTTCTAAGCAAAGACGAATAGCTCTGAAACCTAAGAATGGATTCATTTCTTTCGGTAAATCTAAGTATGGTAATTCTTTATCACCACCAATATCTAAAGTACGAACTACAACAGGTTTATCTTCCATTCCTTCTAAAACAGCTTTATAAGCTTCGAATTGTTCTTCTTCAGTTGGTAATTGATCACGTCCCATATATAGGAATTCTGTACGATATAATCCAACAGCTTCTCCACCATTATTGTTAACACCTTCTAAATCAGCAGGTGTTCCGATGTTAGCTGCTAAAATCACTTCGTGTCCATCTTGAGTTACAGATTTTTCTGTAACTAATTTAGCCCATTCAGCTTTCTGAGCTTCAAATTTAGCATTTTTTTCTCTTAATTCAGCTGTAGTAGCTTCATCAGGATTTACGTATACAACACCTTCTAATCCGTCAAGAATTAAGACATCTCCATTCTTAACTTCTTCAGTAATTGTACTAGTTCCTACTACTGCAGGTATTTCTAATGATCTAGCCATGATAGCTGAGTGAGAAGTACGTCCTCCAATGTTAGTTGCAAATCCTTTAACAAATTGTTTGTTAAGTTGTGCAGTATCAGATGGAGTTAAGTCCTCAGCGATAACGATTACTTCTTCATCAATTAAACTTGGGTTTGGTAAATCTACACCAAGTAAGTGTGCTAAAATACGTTTAGAAACATCGCGAATATCAGCAGCACGTTCTTTCATGTAGTCATTATCCATCGCTTCAAACATAGAAACAAACATATCTGAAGTTTCTTTTAATGCATACTCTGCATTAATTTCTTTTGATTGAATATCAGTTTTAACAGTTCCCATAAATTCTGGGTCTTCTAATATTAATAAGTGAGCTTCGAAAATAGCTGCTTTATCAGCACCTAAGTTTTCTAAAGCTTTGTCTTTGATGATTGTTAATTCTTTTTTAGAAATTTCAATCGCATCTTCAAAACGTTTAACCTCAGCATCTATATCTTGAACCTTAACTTCTTTAACTGTTAAATCAGGCTCAACAAAAATGTATGCTTTAGCAAAAGATATGCCTTGAGAGGCTGCAATACCTTTTAGTTGTAACATTTTATGCTAATCCTTCTTTCTTCATTGTTTCTTCTAAAGCTGCTAGTGCTTCTGCTTCGTCAGCTCCATCAGCATAGATTACGATATCAGCATCTTTACCAACTCCAAGGCTCATTACACCCATGATTGATTTTTAAGTTTACTTTTACGTCCGTTGAATTCTAATTCAATATTTGATTGGAATTTAGAAGCTGCTTGTACTAATAAAGTAGCTGGTCTAGCGTGGATTCCTGTTTCATCGATAACTTTAAATTCTTTTTTTGTAACATAGTAATGTCTCCTTTTATTTAAAAAAAATATTTACATTCAAATAATAACACATGAAAGCAATATTTACAAGTATTTTTATACTAATTTCACTTTTAAAACTATTCTTATTCTATAACAAAGAAAACCATTTCTTAATGAATAACAACACCTTACCGCTATTCTTTTTGAAAAAAACTTATGAAAAACACATTTTTCAATGTTTAATGACACAAAAAGATTAAACTAAAGAAGAAAGTATCTATTACAACACTAGTAACGATACTTTTTTTATATCATATTGTTATTCTTATATTTAAAAATTATTATATTTTTTTATTATTATATTGTAAACCACTACTAAAGAAAAATTACACTAATTCTCCACCAAGTTTAATAATAGATTTGAATTTTTTTCATAATCTTCATGATTTCTATTAAATTCACGAGCATTTTTTTATTAATTTCCTTAAAATCTATTCCTTGATCTTTTAGCAGCAAATACACAACCACAATAACATTGTCTATAAATATTATAATCATTACACATTTCTACAGATCTTTTATAACCATTATTCTTCTTAAAATCTGAAGGTAAATAGTATATTGAAACTTGTTCTTGCAGAACATATCCTGCCTCATTAATAACAGTCGCATTCTTTTTAGGACTAAGTGTTAATGCAGAAGCAAAGTAGTCATATCCTAATTCTTCAGCCTTTTGAGCAGAAGAATCTAAACGCATTTCATAGCAGATATGACATCTATCTCCGCCTTCTCTGTCTTCTTCATGCCCTTTTACAGCACTAATAAATTTACTTGGAGAATATTCATCAGCCAAAAATTTGATTTTCTTATCGTTTCTTTTATTAAATTCTTCTACAAAATCTTTTTGCACCAACATACGTTTTTATATACTCTTCTTTAGGGTGTATATTTGAGTTTGAAAAGAAAATTGTTATATCACTAATTTCAGACAAATATTCTAATACATAGGTACTACATGGTGCACAACATGAATGGATAAGAATCTTTGGTCGAAAATTATTTTTTTCTCCCACTCTTTTTATAAGTTCTTTCAAGACATTATCATAATTAATCTTTTTGATTTTTTTATGTCTAGTATTTATAAATTGTTTACTATCAATCATACAAATTTAATCCTTCTAAAATTTCTTATATTTTTACTTACCAAGTTTAATATACTTTTCCATATTTTACAATTAATATAGTCACTAACTAAAAAGATTATCAATAAATTAAAACATGAGTTTCAAGTTATTACCTTAATAAAGTATATATTATAAAACCCATGTTATTTTTTTATTCTCCTTTATAACTAATTCCTAAATGCTGATATGCCTTGAGGCGTTGCACGACGACCTCTTGGAGTACGCTCTATAAAACCTTCTTTAACTAAATATGGTTCATAAACATCTTCTATCGTTATACTCTCTTCTCCAATCGTAACAGCTATTGTTTCCAATCCAACAGCACGACCATCATAACGTTTTTATTAAACATTCTAATATTTTTATAATCAATATTATCCGGACCTTTAGCATCCACTTGTAACAAATCTAAAGATTCTACTGCCAAACTTTTTTTGCTATCACACCATCATTTTTTTCACTTGCGCAAAGTCCCTAACACGTTTTAACAATCTATTAGCAATACGCGGTGTTCCACGAGATCTCATAGCAATCTCATACGAACTATCTTCGTCAATATCACATTCAAAAATATCAGAGGTTCTTTCTATTATATTTTTGAAGTTCATTAATAGTATAAAACTCTAAACGACAATGAACACCAAATCTATCTCGAAGTGGAGCTGTTAATGCTCCAGCTCTAGTTGTAGCACCCACTAAAGTAAATGGCGGCAACTCAATTCTAATACTACGTGATTCCTCACCCTTACCAATTACAATATCAAGATAAAAAAATCTTCCATAGCAGAATAAAGAATCTCTTCAATTGATCTGCTAATTCTATGTATTTCATCAATAAAAAGAACGTCTCCAGGTTCAAGACTAGTCAAAATCGCTGCTAAATCTCCTGATTTTTCTATAGCAGGTCCTGATGTATATTTAATACCAACTTCCATCTCATTGGCAATAATAGTAGCAAGTGTCGTTTTCCCTAAACCCGGTGGCCCATATAACAAGCAATGGTCCAATACTTCACCTCGAAGTTTTGCAGCTTCTATAAAAATTTTCAAATTACTTTTTATTTGCTCTTGACCTATATATTGACTTAATAACTTCGGTCTTAAAGACTGCTCCTCGCGCTCTTCTCCAAAATTTTGACTTACAGATACCATTCTATCTTCCATAATTTCCTCCTTTCACAGTTTATGCATTCATTAATAATTTTAATCCTTGTTTTACATATTCATCAACACCTGAAAAATCAAACGCTGATAATTTTTTCTCAATTTTCGTAAGTTCCTTTTTACTATACCCAAGTGCTTCTAATGCAAGCATTGCGTCGCTAAGATAATTATTTATTGCAGTTGGAGCACTGCTAATATTTGCCATACTAAAATCAACCTTCCCTTGTAAATCTAGAATAATCTGCTGAGCTGATTTTTTACCAATTCCAGGAAACTTAGTTAAATAAACAGCATCTTGATTTTCAATTGCACTTATTATTTCCTCACTAGTTCCTCCTGCTAATATTGCTAATGCACTTTTCGGTCCTACGCCTTTTACTTTTAATAATAATAGAAACACTTTCTTCTGTTCCTTATTCGAAAATCCATAAAGAACATTAGAATCTTCTCTCACTTGTTGACTTATATAAACTGTTCTATCGTCATTTAAATGGTATTCATAAGGATTTGCTACTACCACTTCATAGCCTATACCATTATTATCAACAACAATATTAGTCGGATTTATTTCCGAGATTTTTCCTTTAATATATGCGTACATTACATTCACACTCCTGATTGATTATTTTATTATAAAATTAAACGTAAAAAAAATCTCAAGTATTTTTATATAATAATATAGTTTCAACTAACAAAAAAACTTGGCACAATTTGCACCAAGTTTTTTTATTATTATTTTACTTTATCTAAGTCAACATTCATAACTTTAGCTGTTGCTTCTACTTTTTTTATATGCATCTTGATCCACATCACTAAATCCAGTAATACTAAACATCTTAGTGAATAGTTCCTTCATTTTTAGGATCTTTCTCTATATCACGAAGAGCTTTTTTTCTAATTTTTTTCTTGTAATTCTTTATCCATTTTACTAGAAGCTGTAACCATAACACCTGGTATCATCTCGCTAGTTGCTAATTTTTTTGAATTTCATTTTTTTAGCTTGTGGAAAATCTTTTAGCATATCTATCTTCTACACCATCAAATGTCGCAATAACATCAACATCTTTATTTAGAAGTAATTGTAAACTCTTATCATGACCGCCACTAAATTGGTAACTAATATCTTTATCTAAATTTAGTCCTGCTTCCACCAACATAGCACCTGGATAAATATATCCTGATGAAGATGAAGGATCTACGAATGCTACTTTTTTGCCTTTAACATCTTGAAGAGATTTAATACCTGAATCTTTTCTGACATATAATTCAGCAGTATACCCAGGTTTTCCTGTTTTTCCTTTAGATGTTAATATTGGCTTTGCATTACTTTGTTTTTGGGCAAGTAAAGATGAAAACGGAGGGATAATACCAAAATCAACACTTCCACTACCTAAGCCTTCAACTACCCCTATATAATTACTTGCAGTAAAGGCTTCTACTTTTACTCCTAATCTTTCAGATAGATAATCTGAAATAGGTTTAAGATCTTCAACTAACTTTTCACTATTTTTTAGAGGAACAAATCCCATTTTAATAACTTTTTCCTCTGACTTTTTAGTTTCCGTCTTAGCAGAACATCCTACTATTGAGAAGACAAAAACAAAACTAAATAACGCCAATAATAATTTTTTTCATAATTATTACCTCCTCGGTATTTATATAATATTATTTTGGTATAATTTTTAACACAAAAATAATATATCTACCTTTTTAAATCAAAAATAATAACAATTTTTCAATGGGAATTCGATATTTACTAAAAAAACGTTCGTCAATTACTAATAAATTTACAAATATTTAAATAATATAATTAATAACACATAATAAAAAAACGTAATTTAGGGCATAAAAAAACACCTTATAAAAAGATGATTAAAATTGAGGCGGCTACCGGATTTGAACCGGTGATCAAGGTTTTGCAGACCCGTGCCTTACCACTTGGCTAAGCCGCCTGAATATATTAAATTTTAATGGGGCGGCTGAGGGGAATCGAACCCCCGAATGTCGGAACCACAATCCGATGCGTTAACCACTTCGCCACAGCCGCCATATTTAACAACAATATTTATTATACATTTTTCAATCAATTTATGTCAAGGGCTTTTTTTAGAATTTTTGATATTTTTTTCAGCTAATAAATATGCTATTATATTCAATATTTTTAGTTAAAAATCCATTATAAGTATTCTATTAATTTTTTTATATTAATTATCACTTACAACTTTTAGATTTAAATGATATAATTATTGTATAATTACAACACGGGAGAAACACAATGAAAAATATTAACTAAAGAAGATATAAAAAAATGTATAACAATGAATGAAGCTATTGAGGTATGTAAAAGAGCAATGGTGAATTATACTCTAAGTAAAGCAGAAATCCCACTACGTACGCCTCTACAATCTAGTAAGAATAATGGACAAGTTCTATTTATGCCTGGAAAAATCTCAGAGGAAACAGATAACATAGGAATTAAAATTGTATCAGTTTATCCTGATAATACTAAAAATAACTTACCTTCAGTACCATCTACTATGATTACCCTAGATGAAAAAGACAGGTATAGTTAATGGTGTTCTTGATGGCACTTACTTAACAGCATTGCGTACAGCAGCACTTCAGGGGGCGGCAACAGAGTTACTTTCAAGAAAAGATAGTAAAATTGCCACATTAATAGGAACTGGAGGTCAAGCACTTGAACAGGCTCGTGCTATGATAACAGTTAGAAATCTAAGCGAACTTAGAATTGTTGCTCAAAATTTTGAAAAAACTAAATTGTTCGTAAATAAACTAAAAAAAGAATTTATTAATACCTCAGTAAATATTTTTGCATATGAAAATATAAATGATGCAACAACTGATTCTGACATAATAACTACAGTCACTACATCAAAAACACCAACTTTTTCATCAGAACATCTAAAACCAGGTGTTCACATTAACGGTATCGGTTCCTTTACATACGACATGGTTGAACTACCTTCCGAAATAATAAATAAGAACAATAAAATTTATTTTGATACCAAAAAAATGGTGTCCTAAGTGAAGCAGGAGATATCTTGCAACCTCTAGAAAATAAAAAAATAGAATTAAACGATTTTTCAGGGAGAGCTTGAGATCTTATTCTAAATAAAATTAAAGGTAGAACAAACTATAATGAAACTACTATTTTTTTAAATCAGTAGGAACTGCTGTATTAGATATTGCTTGTGCAAACTTCATAATAAATAAAAGCAAAAATCACTTGGTATAGGTACAAATATTGAAATATAAATAGCTAAGAAGGGAGTGACTCAAAAAAATCATCAATTTTACCGAGTCATTCCCATAATTTATTCTCTATTCATGTATTTCTAAAGGTAAACCATCAGGATCGAAGAAAAATGCCATCTTTCTTTTTATCAAAATCATCATACCGAAGTTCTTCATGCACAATACCAAGCATATCAAATTTCTTTAACATTTCTTCTACATTATCTACTCTAAAAAGCTAGGTGTCGTAATCCTGTGTATTCGGATCCGTATTTTTTGGGTCTCATAGGGGCATCTTCTTTAATAAATATTTCCAAAAACTAAATCACCATTCTGAACGTTAATAATAATATCATTCTTTTTCTAGTCTATTGTATTCACTTATAACCTTGAACCCTAATTTATCAACATAAAATTCCTTAGTTTTTACTATAGTTTGTTCCAATTATTGCTATGTGATGTACGCTACTAAACATTCTATTCCTCATTTAATCTTTTTACTATTTGCACAGCTTGAGTTAACTCTATAGGATTTACTTCTTCATAGTCACCTTTATCTGTATATCTATATGTTACATCGATACCAGTCGTTGTTTGATCAACACCATACTTTTTAAAGGTTCCATGAACTTGTGTAACTCCAGTATTTTTAATAATACTTTCTAGATTTTCTGTAGAAATACCCGCACCAGCTAAAATTTCAATTTTTATCTCCAAATTTTTTTCTTGTAGCTGTCTTAGTAATCCAATACCCTTATCGACATTTGCTCCTAGACCACTTGTCAAAACCCTAGTACATCCTAACTCTATTAAGCGTTGAATGTTGTATTCAGGTTCATCAGAACAATCAAATGCTCTATGAAAAATACTTTCCGCTTCATAACTTTTACAAAGTTCTATCATTTTCCTTGTCTCTTCCCAGTTTATTTTTCTATCCTCAGTAAGAAATCCAAATACTATACCCTTAGCTCCATGTTTTAGCAGTTCTCTTGCTTCTCTATACATTTGTTCTTTCTCTATTTCAGAATAACAAAAACCACCTCCCCTAGAGTCTCAACCATCGCCATTATAGGTATTTTTACTCCATTTTCTATAGCCATATCTAGAACAGTTGTTGTCGTTGTTAATCCGCCTAGATAACTTGCACTAATTAACTCTATTCTATCCGCACCTTCACTTTGCGCCACAATACAATCCTGCACACTATTAGCAACCACTTCAACTTTTTATCATATTCAAATTCTCCTTAAATTTTTTTATAGTTTTATTATATCACAAATTATTATCGTACTATCCTACTATATTAGGTATTAAATATTTATATTCATTATAATAAATATAAATAAAGGAGTGACCCAAAAATCATGATTTCAGAGAAACAAGATTTTTTTCGAGTCAACCCTCATTTATTTTTATATCTAATCAAAAAAACTAGATTACTGTTCACCAAATATTGATGTTCTAAAAATCATTAGTTTTTATCTAAATATGCTTTTAAAGATCGCTTGTTTAAGTTTATGAACTCTGCTTTGTTCAAGATACATTTTCGCTAGTTCATCCTCTGCATCAGCTTTAACAGCCTCAGTAATCATATTACGAAGCATATCTATATTAGTTATTGTCACCTTACTATTTCTTGAGAAACTTACATTTGGATTATAAAAGCTAATACTTATTAGATTATTAAACTTAGCTATTCGCTCATTATACATTGCTTTTTTAAAGTCTACCCAAGATGAGTAACGATTATCAAATACTTTCTCAAGCACTAACTTATCGGTTACATTACCGATTACTTTACCATATGATGTAATAACATGACCATTTGCTTTCGCTTCTTCTGCATATTGATTAGAAATATATGGTACCATTCCATCTTTAAATCCTTTTGCAGCTAACAATTCAAACGCCATACGACGTCCCATTAAATCACCCGGTGTTCCTTCATTATTATTTAAAGCTGCGTATATTGGTGAAAATAGTTTAATTGTATAATAGCCATTTCGTTTAAAGGTATCATCATTTCCGTTTTCATACCCTCTTCTTGTAATAACATCATTTTCTATTAAACTATTAAATGTAGTTAATTTACTAAGTTCACTAGTATTTAAATAACGAATAACATTGGTTGCATAAACTCTACTTCCATCCGGATCTGTTTCAAATTTATTTTTCTATTCTTCTCAACAACTCATTTTTTTCTTAGAAATATCTAAGTTAACAACAGCATTTCCTTCTAGATATTCCAGCATATAAATTACATCAAACATATTATGCATATTTTTTTGCAAATCTTCTGCATTTTTTTAAATCGTTCCGTAGGATCTTTTACCTGAAGTCTAGTTGGATTTTCTGCTTCTTCATATTTCAATATAGAGTTAATCGTAATAGTAGGATCGTATGGATGATCAGGAGCTTGTAACAATCCTTTAGCATAAAACTCTGGTCCAAGTCCATTTCTTCTTCCATATCCTCCAAGATAAATTTCTCTATCTGAGTTATGCGTCATTTCGTGTGTATAAGTTACCGCACCATCTTTATCAAGCATACGATATGCCATATAGTAAAATGCATCCCCTGTAGCGTATGCTCCATTAGAATTATGAACAACATTATTTCCTGCTGGACCGAAGAAATGTTTTATTGCTGGATGATTAGTTTCAAAAGTTGCTTGGTATGTATCTTTATCTTCTTTTTTTCATCTGTACCAAATCTAAATGCATCATAGACTAGAACACTTCTATATAATTTTTTTCTTTATTTTTTTATCATCTAATATTTTTATACCAATAATCATAGTGATCTCTAAATCTAACAGCCGCTTCTTTAGCTTTTTGTTTCAACATACTCACTTAAATTTGTTCCTGCTGGATGTTCTTTGCTTCTATATCTATCATAAGCACCAAATCCTATTGTAGAAATGTTCGCTATAATAAACACCGATTTTTTTCAGGTAATGTTAATAGCGGCAATACCATACTAGGATATTTCCATGATGAGCTAGTTAATCTATCATATACCCCTATAGATTGCGGAGTACCTGCTTTTTGATTGTTTTTCGCTAACTTCGGAATAGTAGATTTTTTTCTTCTACAATATAGGCTTTAGTTTGCTCTTTAAACCATTCGTTATTTGTTTTTATTTGGCACGAATGCTTTTCTATATTTTTTTCTAATGCATCAAATAAATTATTAGTTTTATAATTTTTCGCTAATAATACGTTATAAGTTATAACATTATTTTTTTGGCTAGTAAATTATTATATCCAGATTTACCTAATTCGATAACATTATCTAACGCCGAACTATTTGATTTACCGAAGAAATCCAAGTGATACATAACTAAATCTTTTGCTTTTTGTTTCACCATATTTGAAATTGTACCAACGCTCTAGGTATGTTAATCCTAAAAGTAGAGCTTCTTTATTATTTTTTTATTTTTTTCAATTACATAATTATCTATTACCTTATTGTTATTTTTCCACTATTACAGCATCTGCAGTAAGTAGTTTCGTTAAACTATCTCTCAAATTATCTTTTTGTAGTATTGAATTGTTCTTCTAAATATAGTTCTGTTAAACTAACATCATTTGAAACATCTAATACTTTTTCTAATTGCGTCTGATTTATATTCTACACTATTTAATGTTGGTAATACTTCATCTAAAAATATTATTATAATTGCGAAGTAATGTATTCGGTGTATAAATTAAATTTGTACCATCTATTCTATACTCTGCTACATTTGAAAAAAATCACTTTGATAATTTACATTAAGTTTCTCTGATGTATTGTCCGCGTAATATAGTAATAGTTTATTTATAGTTGATTTGTATTTGTTAATGTCACTAATTACTTCATTATCTTTCATTGGAACTACTGACAATAATTCTTTATTATAAAGATTACTACTTGTCTCTACTAAATTCCCGTACTTAACTATTGTCTCTCTATTATAGAACGGTAATAGTTTTTTTCTATATTTTTTTATATACTTTTTTCCTTAGATAAAACAGCATTCTCAAGACTTCTATAGTCAGTTACATATCTAGAAGAGAAATTAAAATCTTCTGTTTTAATAGTATTTCTAGATACAAAAGCAGCCTTTTTCTCTCTAATCTGTGCGTCTTCTAATACTTCTCCTCTTTGAACATTAGAATCCTTAGTTAAGATTTCATCATCCTCCCGGTACTACATTCACAACCTTATTATTTTTTTATTACTATAAACATTAGTTGCTTTCATATGATCAAAATGTTTACCCGCTATAGCATTACCGTTTGTAACATTAACATCACTTAGTACATTAAATAATTTTCCAGATTTTTCTAATCCGCCTTCTGGATCCCAAAGGTCACCAACTACACCACCAACGTTTGCAAAAGGTTGAACGTTATTTAATTTCCCTTCAGCATAACTACTACTTATCACCGCATTATCAATTACCGCACCAGCTATTCCGCCAATAGACTGGTCTCCTCGTGTCGCGTTTGAAGCCAAATCTATTGATGCTATTGATTTATCAATTAAGCCGTTCGCCCCAGAAAGTTTACCTACTAAACCTCCGATTTGATAACTAGCAACTGTTTTATATGTATTAGTTATTCTACCTGAATAGCTACTGTTAGAAATAGTAGAATTATTAACTTGTGATACTAATCCTCCTATACCATGTTCACCAGCAATTGCTCCATTAGCATGAACATTACTAATTTCCGTCCTATTTTTCGCTTCTTTCGCTAATGTTGCAGCATCTTCTTTTGCTGAAATATTGACATCTTTTAATGAAAGATTTTGAACTGTAGCATTACTTAAAACATTAAATAATGGCTTTTTCAGGTTGTATATAGCATAATACTTATTACTATTTTTGACCTATTAATTTTTCCATGAAATTCATTTTTTTCACATAACTTTCTTGACCATCTGGAAGTTCGACTTCACGAGCATCCATAGTTGCACCTAAACGGAACTCTCCATAAGGATCTCTATTCATTGCGTCTACTAAATTTTTAAATGATGCATAGACACCCGCTTCACTTTGTACTGTTTTTTTGGTAAATAGTATGTATAATTTTTCTAGTACATTATTATTTTTCATGCTGTATCAGATTATTTACACTCGCTACTATTTTTATAAACATCTCTATTATCTTTATTAGCATTAGTAATGCTTGTAACTGGCAACATCACATCTTTAAAGTTCTCTGATTTTTACTTTCATGAAGTAATTTTTTTGAATCATTTGGAACAGAAGCTAATGAAGGTACATGACGATACTTATCACCTTCTTTAGAATATAGCTCTACTGAAGATATATTTCTAAGTTCTAATTTCTTAATAACTTCTTTTTTTCTTCTTTAACATCATCTTTTTTTCTCATCTTTATGACGATAAAGTTCATCATATACTGGGGTAATTTCTTTACCATTTATAATACTTCTAATCCAGTCTAATTGTGTAGGTGATAATATTAATCCACCTGAGCGATTTTTGTGCGCCATTTTGGTGTACACCAATGACTTCACCATTAGTATTAAATATTCCTCCACCACTCATACCAGGATTCCCACCTTGATATTGAACACCGTAGGTATTATTCGCATATTTTTTTGTTCCATTTCAACTGTAGCATCTTTTAAGTGAGCATACTCTCCTTTAGGATAACCATAAACATTTAACTTATCATTAATATTTACTTTCGAGTAATTTTTCTACTAAGTTCGCATGTTCTCTACCAGTTGATTCAGGTAATTTAATCACTGCTAAATCATAGATAAATCCTTTTTGGATAATCTTTTTTTATTATAAAAAAATGAATATCATTAGCGGTAAATGTTCCTTTTTTTGTCCATCAGGAGTCACCCACTCATATACGTTTTTAGATTTATCACCTATAAATTCACCCGTAGTGTTATCAGCAGAATTATTAATGAAATTATGAGCTACTGTTAAAAAGTACATTTGATGCAATAAAAAGTAGCTGATCCCACTCCAGTTCCCTTCGACGAATCTGTAATAAAGTTCATATTAATTAATGCACTAGATTTTTTTCTGAATACTCATTTCTTCCGGTGTATTAGTATTTTTTTATTATTTGGTTTAGTCTCTTCGGCACTTGGCTGTTCAATACTTCCAGAATACTCTCTAGGAGGCTCTACTTTCTCCGGTTCTACTATCGCTCCAGCTTGCACCCCTGTATACTCTCTTGGTGACTTCACTTTCTCCGGTTCTACTACTGCTCCGGCTTGTACTCCTGTATATTCTCTTGGTGATTCTACTTTCTCCGGTTCTACTACTGCTCCAGCCTGTACTCCTGTATATGCCTTCGGTGATTCTACTTTCTCCGGTTCTACTATTGCTCCAGCTTGTGCCCCTGTGTATTCAGACTTTTTCTTCTACCGCCGGCTTTTACTAGCTTAGCTCCAGTTGATTTAGGAACATTATTTACTTTTTTTAGTACCTCTTTCAACTATTTCAGAAATAGGTTCTACTGTTTTTAGATGATAGAATTTCTTTTTGAAACTTCTTTCCCTTCAATAGTAAATACTCTAATAACGTCAATTTTTTTCCCTAATCTTCCTTGTTGTTTTATTCTTGTAGTTCCTTCAGCCAACTCTGAATTATTTTCAATTACTCGATTATATGCCAAGCTCGTTTCTACAGTTTTATCTTCATATACCAATTCAGGCTTAGTCAATTTTCCGGACATCACCTCATCTTCAGGATTAACAGTATTAACACCGTTAGGTTTAACCTGAACATCTTTATCTTTTTTTAACATTATCTAACTGCTTATTATTTTTTTAATATATTCTTCATTTTTTTCTTTTCTAAATTATTAAAACTTTTTTAAAGAATCTAATTTTTTTATCATTATTAACAATTTGCTGTTTATTTGGTTGCTTTTTCTACTTTACTTATACTATCTACTTTTTTTCATATACATTACTCTCTAATTCATTTTTTTATAAATCCAACAAAAACTATACCCTGGGATTGAAGAAATATCAGGAAGTCTATCTCCAACTTTTTAAATTATAATTCATATTATATACAGATAACTCAAGATTTTCCATAGCACGAGCAGGTAATTCTATAGAAGTTACACCCATACTTGTCACTAATAATATTGAAAGTATCTTACTTTTTTTATTTCAGTACTTTGCAACTACCACTACAACAAGCCCCCAAAAAGTCCACCTAATAACATACTACCAACACCATAATTTAAGCCGGTATTATGTAATTTATTTAATTGTGTTGTTTTTGCCGGTTTGAATACTAAATAATATGTTTCTTCTGTACTACTAACCACATTAGGTACTTCTTTTTTTATTAATTCTTTTTCTTTATCTGTTAAATTATCCTCACCTACATACTTGTAGTGAACTACTGCATTATCAGTGACTTTTTATTATATTACTATCGCCATTCATAACAGGAATCATGAAAAATGAACCTATTGTCATCGAACAAACTCCAATAGTTAACTTTCTTAATGAAAAATTTGTTGTGTTTTTTTCCCCTAAAAATTTCCTCACCTTTTTTCGCCTTCTTTCATATAAATACTTTCATAATCTTTTTTTCTTTTCAATTTTTAATATTCAATACATTAATTGTAACCTTTTTTTCAACTTCAAATTCAAGAAATATATACATTAACACTAATTAACAATGCAATTATACATTCACACTATCACTGACTGCAAGCTAATAAAACAAAAAAAAGTTAACACTTTAAATTTACGTTAACCTTTATCATATATAATTATATTTTTTTATTTCATAAAACTAAAAAGAAAGTGACTCAAACATCATTATTTCAGAGAAATCGATTTTTTTGAATCACCTCCGCTGTTAATTACTATTTATTTATCATACCCGCTTGAAGCTGATACATTTTGTAATAATTACCTTTTTCTTGCCAATAATTCTTCATGTGTACCCGATTCTATTATTTCACCTTTATCCAATACATAGATACAATTTGAATCTTGAATAGTAGAAAGTCTGTGTGCTATTGCTATAGTAGTTCTACCTTCTCTCATTTTTTTCAAGTGAATTTTTGAATTATATCTTCAGTTTCAGAGTCTATATTAGCCGTTGCTTCATCAAGGATAAGAATTTTTCGGTTTACTAGCTATTGTTCTAGCAAATGTAAGAAGTTGTCTCTCACCACAAGAAAATGTCGAACCTCTTTCTGTTACTATGCTATCATATTTATCTTCAAGTTTATCGATAAAATTATGTGCATCAACAAACTTCGCCGCTTCAATAACATCTTCTCTTGTTAAATTTTTCATTATACATTTTAATATTAGATTCTATCGTACCGTGATATAAAAAAACGGATCTTGTAGAACTAGACCTGTACTACTTCTTAATTGTCTAGCACTATACTCTTTTATATCAACTCCATCTATAAGAATTTGGCCTCTATCAAAATCATAAAATCTTAAGAAAAGATTCATTATCGATGATTTCCCAGAACCAGTAGCACCGACAAATGCTATACTTTCACCATTTTTTACACTAAATGAAATATTCTTAAGAACATCACGTTTGCCATCGTATGAAAAAAACTAACATTTTTTGAACTCAATATCACCATTTGAAATAACAAAATCTCCATCTTTTTGTTGTGGCTCATATTCATCATTATCTATTAACGTGAACACTCGCCCCGCAGAAATTATAGATGTTTGAAGAATTGAAAAGTTTTGCATTAACTCTATTAAAGGATTGAAGAGTTGATTCGTATATTGAATAAATGCATAAATTATCCCAGCTGTAAATCCAGCACTTTCAAAACTTAGACCGAAGTACATAACTATAACTCCATACGCTAATACTTTAAATAGAGCCATTGCAGGTCTCAGTAATAAACTATCAACTTTTAATGATTTAGTATAATAACGAAGATGCTCATTATTAACCTCACCGAATTCATTTATTAATCGCTGTTCCTGGTTGAATGCTTGAATAATTTTCATACCTTCGATTGATTCGGATAACTTCGTATTCATCTCACTAATTTTCGCTCGTGAAATCTCTACAAGTTTACTAGATAACTTCTGATACACATAAACCGAACTAACCATAACAGGTATGAATAATATCATATAAATTGTCAGTTGCCAACTCAGAGCAATCATCGCAGAAAGTGTCACGATAAACATAAGAATAGTATTTAAGAAACTAGAGAAGATCGTCCCAAACATATCCGCAACTGCTTGAGTATCATTAGTTAATCTTGATACAATAGAACCTACAGGAGTTTTTATCGAAATATGACACCCCTAATTTTTGAAGATTAATAAAACTATCATTTCTCAAATCTCTAACTATACTATGCGCTACTCTTGCAAAATAAAACTCTCCTAAAAAAATGTAAATACAACTCTCAGTATAAATAATCCAAAAATAAATTATTAATATATATAACCCTGCTTTTAGCTATATTTTTTTCGTTATAAAATTATCAATATAATATTGAGCCAAAAGAGGAATCGCTGTCGCTACAATAGAAGTCAATAATATAAATAATAACGCTAATACCGATAAACTTTTATATCTAAACATATAGCGCATTAATCTAAAAAACGTCTTACTTTTCGACATCATCACTACCTCCTTTCAAGCTTTCTTCCATTTGTTGACTTTCATAAGTTTCCTTATACCAACCATTATTAGCAATAAGTTCATCATGCGTACCTTTTTTTCAATAATCGTATCATCACCTAAAACAATTATTAAATCAGCTTCCACAACAGCGGAAAGTCTATGAGCAGTGATTATGTTAGTTTGACCACTACGTTGCTCTTTTAAATTCTCTAAAATGATATGTTCTGTCTTAGCATCAACTGCAGATAATGAATCATCAAGAATTAAAATCTCTGGATTAATTATCAAAGCACGACTCATTGCTAGACGTTGTTTTTGACCTCCAGAAAGACTAACTCCTTTTTCTCCTACAATCGTATCGAATTTATCTGGCATAGCCATAATATCATCGTACAGACCGCAAATTTTCGTAATTTCTTCTACCTTCTTATCATCAATAAGAGGATTAGCAAAACGGATATTTTCTTTAATTGACATAGCGAATAATACTTGATCTTGTGGAACATATCCAATAAGTTTTCTTAAATCACTCAAACTATATTCAGCAGTATCTCTGTTATTAAGTATTATATTACCGAATTAATATTAAATTCTCTAAGCAGCAATCTTAATAATGTAGTTTTACCTGCACCAGTAACACCTACAATACCAAGTGTTTCTCCTTTTTCAATAGCGAACTTAATATCCCTTAACACCGTCTTACCTTCTTCAAACTCGAAGTTTTCTATATTATATTCTAGTTTTCCATTTTCAGCTTTTAACTTTACTGTCTAGGTTAGTATCTACTTCATTAACTTCAGCTAATAAACTCTCAATACGTTTATAAGATACTTCTCCACGTTGCGATATATTATATAACCAACCAATCGCCTGAAGTAGTATACTAACATATCTAAATACGTTACAAAAAGTAACCAATTCACCAACTGATAAATCACCATTTGAAATGAAAAATTCCACCAAAAAAACAAGAGTCAGTGTATAAGATATTCCAACAAATATCAACACCATCGGGTCAAATAATGAATTATACTTGGCTGCAATAACATTCTTTTCAAATACTCTATTATTAACTTCTCTAAAATTTTTTTAATTTCATCATTACCATAACCAAATGATTTAGTAACCTTTATCCCGGAGGCACTTTCTTGAACCTTATTGTTTAAATCTGAAAAAGATTCTTGAGCCTCTTCAAAACTCTCATAGTTTTTTTATCACCAATATAATTAGTTGCATAAGCTAAAAAAATGGCAATGGAATAATGGCTATTAAAGTCAACTTAAAATCAATTAAAAAAATATCATTGTAAACAATGTTACTAATGCTGTAATACTTGCATCAACCGCAGACATTACCCCCACACCAGCAACCATAGCAACCGAATTTATATCATTTTGTCGCATGCGCCATTAAATCACCAGTACGATATTTTTTTGGAAAAAAATGATGGAGACATCTTAGTAAAGTGTTCGAATAGTCTTGACCTTAAGATTCTTCCTAGGTTATATGCTGCACCGAAAATATAAACACGCCAAACATAACGAAGTGCGTACATTGCAAGTGCCGCTAATACAAGATAGCTAACATTTAAGAACAACTGAGCATTTGTTAAATTTCCAGCTTCGATTTTATCGATAACAGTTCCGATAACTTTCGGTGGAATCAAGTTAAAAATACTTACTAAGATAAGAGCAATTATCCCGATAGAATAACGTCTTTTTTCTAACTTCATAAACCAACCCAGTTTTCTAAATAAATACATCTACACATCACCTTCTCTTTCTTCTAATTTTGAGAAAACTTCTCCAATCTTATCATTAATAACCAGATTAGCCATATTGTCCTGAGGTGTTGAAGTTTTATTAATTACTACTAGATGTTTACCTCTAAAATAATGTAAGAGATTTGCTGCAGGATACACACTTAAAGACGTACCGCCAATAATTAATACATCAGCTTTTTCGATAAAATTAATCGCAGCATTAAATACCGTCATATCCAATTCTTCTTCATACAGAGTAACATACGGTTTAATTACTCCACCACATTTATCACAGCTTGGTATATCTTCATTTTTTGCCAAAAAATCTTCTAAATTATAGAACGACTTACATTTTGTACAATAATTAGCATCAACACTTCCGTGTAGTTTCAAGACATTTTTACTTCCTGCTTGTTCGTGAAGTGTATCTATATTTTTGTGTTATTACTGCTCTTAATTTTTCCTTGTTCTTCTAATTTTGCTAAATAAAAAGTGTGCTTTATTAGGTTTAGCTTCCGGGTACACTAAGTGTTTTTTTATAAAAATCAAAGAAATCTACAGGATACTTTACAAACATCGTTCTAGAAACAAGTTGCTCGGGTGTAAAATGACGATTTAATTGAACATTAAATACACCATTAGCACTTCTAAAATCAGGGATATCCGATTCAGTAGAAACACCAGCACCGCCAAAGAAGACAATATTGTCATTAGACTTTATTATTTCTCTTAGTTTTTTTCTATATTTTTCATAATACTACCTCCTAAAATATATTATTAGCCATTAAAAAGAAGGAAACCTATTTTCAAGTCTCCTTCTTTTCCTAACTATTAATTAGTCTCTTTATCTTTTTGAGCTTTTTAACTCTTTAATACGTTGTTTACGTTCTTCTATACGAGCTTTTTTCTCTTCACGAGTTGCACTCTTAATTGGACCACGAGCAATATGTTCTTTATGATCGTTAGTAACAAGGTTCGTTGGTTCTTGTTTCATCTCGATTTCTTCATGACGTTCTACTCTAATACGCATTAGATTAGTAACAACCTCTACTTGAATATCATCAATCATGTATTCAAACATTTCATGTCCTTCAGTTTTATACTCACGAAGCGGATCAATTTGTCCATATGAACGTAGGAAAATCCCTTTTCTAAGTTGATCCATTTGGTCAATATGATCAGTCCATCTGTCATCGATAGCATTAAGTAAGATATATTTTTCAAATGAATTCATAGTTTCATCACCAAGCAACTCACGTTTCTCAGCAAGTTCTAGGTTAATTCTATGAATTACAAGCTCACGAATTTCATCATCACTCATTACATCAGCATATTCACTATCAGTAATAGGTTTTAGACCTAAGAATTTTTCATTAAGTGATTTAATAATTTCTTCTGTTTCTTCTTTTTCGCTATGAACTTCAAGATTTTCAGTAATATAGGCAATAGTTTTATCTACCGCATCTCCAATCATTTCTTGAATAATTTCAGTAACTACTTCATTTTCTAGTACTTCATTTCTTTCCGCATACATAATTTCACGTTGTTTACGTAATACGTCATCATATTGAAGTACTTGTTTACGTGAATCATAGTTGTTACCTTCAACACGTTTTTGAGCACTTTCAACAGATCTACTTACCATTCTACTTTCAAGAGGTGTATCATCATCTTTCCCCATGATTTTTTGTAATCTATCAGCACCGAAACGAACCATAAGCTCATCTTCAAGAGAAAGATAGAATCTACTATAACCTGGGTCTCCTTGACGTCCAGAACGACCACGTAGCTGATTATCAATACGACGTGATTCGTGACGCTCTGTACCAATAACAGCAAGTCCACCTAATTCACGAACACCTTCTCCAAGTTTAATATCCGTACCACGACCAGCCATGTTAGTCGCAATAGTTACTGAACCACGTTGTCCAGCTTGTTTGATAATTTCCGCTTCACTTTCATTTTGTTTAGCATTAAGAACTTTATGAGGTACTCCATATCTATATAATAGTTTAGATACTAATTCACTCGTTTCAATAGAAACAGTACCTAAAAGAACTGGTTGTCCTCTATCATAACATTCTTTAACTTCTTGAGCTACGGCATTAAATTTAGCTTCCATGTTTGAATAAATAAAGTCTGGAGCATCAATCCTTTGGATAGGTCTGTTTGTAGGAATTGTTGTAACAAACATGTTATAAATGTTTCTAAATTCCTCTTCCTCTGTTTTACCAGTCCCTGTCATACCACTAAGTTTTTTGTACATTCTAAAGAAGTTTTTGGAATGTAATAGTTGCCATTGTTTTACTTTCTTTTTGAATTGGCACACCCTCTTTAGCCTCTATAGCTTGGTGTAATCCTTCAGAAAAACGACGTCCAGGCATAGTACGTCCTGTAAATTGGTCAACGATTAAAACCTCTCCATCTTCAGCAACAACATAGTCTACATCTAATGACATAGTATAGTTTGCTTTTAATGCTTGGTTAATATGGTGAGTTAAATCAACATTTTTTAAATCATAAAGATTTTTTAATCCGAAGTAACTTTCGGCTTTATCGATACCATTTTCAGAAAGTTGGATAGCTTTAGTTTTAATATCTAAAGTATAATCTCCATCACTTCCATCTTCTTCCTCTGCTTTTTTTCAAAGTTTTTAACAAATGCATTTGCTACTTGGTATAGTGAAGTTGATTCTTGTCCTTCACCTGAGATAATAAGAGGCGTACGTGCTTCATCAATAAGAACTGAGTCAACTTCATCGATTACAGCGTAACTTAATGGACGTTGAACACGAGCTTCAACAGTTTTTACCATGTTATCTCTTAAGTAGTCAAATCCCAACTCATTGTTTGTTGAGTATGTAATATCGGCGTTATAAGCCGCTCTTTTTTCTTCTGAGTTTAGAGAGTTTAAGTTAAGCCCTACAGAAAGCCCCATGTAGTTGTAGAAAACTCCCATTTCTTGAGCATCACGTTGAGATAAGTATTCGTTAACTGTAACAACGTGCACACCTTCTCCTGCTAATGCATTTTAAATAAACAGGCATTGTCGCAGTAAGTGTTTTACCTTCCCCAGTTCTCATCTCTGCGATGTCCCCACGGTGTAGTGCGATACCACCCATAATTTGAACTTTATAAGGTTTCATACCTAATGAACGGAATGCTCCTTCACGAGCAGCAGCAAAAGCATCTACTAAGATTTTATCTAGTATATCAGCTGTCGATTTTCCTTTTTCTCTTTGTTCTTCAATATAAGCTTTAAATTCTTCAGTTTTATCTTGTAATTGTTCATCGCTAAGATTTGAATACTCTTCATCTTTAGCTAATACTTTATCCGCTAATTTCGCTAAGTTTTTTTACTTCTCTTTTGTTAGCATCAAATATTTTTCCTAAAATAGCCATTAATATTTTCCTTCCGACATATTTTTCTTATTAATGATTTTTATAATCCTATTATAATTATATTATAATTCATCTCCTTATTATATCATCCATTCATCTTTAAAGCAACCACTATAACGCGATTTTTAGGTTGATATTAAGTACACTCCTCATATTCAAAAAAATGCAAAATGAATTTACAAATTTCTAAAATTTATAATAGGAATAATAAGAGCGACATAAAACATTTTTTTCTTAAAAAATTTTTGTTTTTATATCGCAGCTTATTTTATTTCATACTATTTAGCTCATCACTGGCTTAATATTATTAATCATCGATAGCAAATCACTTGATATTTTTATGGAAAAAAATACACTATTACTAACCAACAATTTAGATAACTGTGCAACTGTTGTTGGCATTTTTCTCTAATACCTCATCCTTCATCATTTCTGTCATTAAAGAAGTAGTGGTTACACCTAGTTTTTTTCTGATTTTTCTTATTAAGTATTTCTCCAATATTTCTCCAAATTCATCACGTGAAATTTTTAGAACCATCATTATTTTTCTTTTATACTTTTTTTGTTGAATTTCTTTCAGCTATTTTTCTCCAATGCTTTTTTTCTCATTTATATTCTTTTTCCAATTGCATTCTAAGTTCAAACTCGTCCCACTTCTTAGAATTTTTCTTCAACATAGTCACTATTTTTTTCAAAAATAGGATTCAAAAAGTTTATTTTTTTAATTTTTTTCTATTTCTTCTTCACAATAGATTTCTTCTAGGTCTTTTTTTCTTTTTCTCTAATCAAACTATTTAAACGATCTAAATTAATTACATCAATTCCTCTTAAAAATAGTTTCATCTTCGATTTCTATTCCAGTTTCCTCGTTCGCATAAACAATTATAGGATGAATATTCTTTATATCTACATCAAAATCTAATTGCTCCAAAATCATTTTTTTGTCTTTCTATTTGATTTAATACACTAAAAATACGATTCTTTTTTTCCCTTCTTTAACCGGATAAAAAAACTTCCAGTAGAATCAATTTTCAAATTTGCTCCATTGTTTTTTTACACTCAATCAAATACATAGACTTTTTTTAGTTATAATTAGAAAATCAATCGGCAATGAAATTCTCCAATATTAATCGAAATATCTTTAATAATATTCATAGGATAAAAAAACTATATTTTTAATTCATCCAGTACTTTACTCTCACCAAGTTCGCCGATTTTTAAATAGTAATATTTGATAATTAATAGCATTATTCTTCAAAGCAGAACTTTCAGTTTTTTTGCTTATTCATAAGATTTTTTTAATATTATTATTTAATGTATCATTAGCTTTAAAAAAATAACTATTTTTTTCACCATTAGGTAAGCATACATACTCTGTTTTTCTTGCTATTAATAATTTCATCAATTTCCTTTAACGTATCGTCTATAACATCATCTTTTTCAGTATCTATACTTGAAACAGTTTGCTCAGAATCTTCATTTATAATGACATCTTCTTTAATAACATTCCCTTCATCACAAACTCCTCCAATATCTTTACTAATTTTTAATATTTTTTTAGAAAAAAATACCTTCACTTTTCAGTTGTTCATTTGACATATCCTTGTAAAAAGGGTCCTTTAATCTCAAAACTACAACAATGTTTACAAAAACGATAATCCCCCCAAACAAACTCCATCCAATCTAAAGAAGGCTTATCATTCGATTTTTTTAATGTTCTGCAAGACGAGTCGTGAATCAAGCCACTATCCATCTTACAAAAAGCACTAATTTCGCTTTTTATGTTCAAAAATAAACTAAAAAGTCTCTCAAAAAAATTTGATAAAAAAATATCTACTGCATATCTAGGAACACCAAGTTTAAATTTATCATATTTGATTTCTAATAATTTCAATACATTTTTTTAACGTATAATTAACTGGATTATTACTATTTGTTAATCCTACCTTAATTATCTTAGCTTGAATATATTCAAATTTATAATAACTTAGAAAAGAAAAATATTTCTCTATTAATTCCCTTTTTTTCTTTATACCAAACAAAAAAATTTTTCACATCAATATCCAATGGTAAATTGTTAAAATAATTTTCTAATGTATTCTCTAAATCAAATAAATATTCACCTGAATCTATTTTTTTGATGAAAATCTACATCATCAATAACTTCAAGTCTATCAGTCACATTTATCCTTTTTTTAATGAAACTGACAAAACATTAGCAACCTTAGTTTCAATAATATCCAATAAAACTATATTTTTTTATCCATTTTTTTCAACCTTCTCATTTATTTATATTTATTCAACAACACCTCTACTTCCCTCACATATAAGTCTCTAACATTTTGAGGTGCTAATATTTCAATATCACTACCTAAAGAGAAAATCCAACCTAAGAAATGACTACTACACATTACTTCAACAGAAGTTTGATATACATTACCTATTTTGTGAATAATAATATCTTTACCGAATCTATCAACGACTGCTCCTATTAAGGACTCCTTAAATTCTAAAGTCACATTTTTCTAAGTTTCCTCCATACATACCGAATATTTTTTTAGAATAACTCGATATATCTTCTTTTTGAAACTGAGCGTGCCCTACTCTATCAGCATCAGCGATAACAACACTGCGCATTTTATCAACACGATAATTCTTTATTAAATCCGTTTTGTTATCATAACCAACCATATAATAATTTTCATCATTCCATACTAAGGCGAATGGACTAACGTTATAAACTTCACCATTTTTTTCCTGTCAACCATTTGTTTTTTTATGATTCCACTGCCAATAATTGAAATTGATTTGCTTATTTTTCCGCAATCGCATTGTGAATCGCATCAACATTATAATAAATATTTTTCGTTTATATATTTATTCTCTTCAAAAGAATATACCTGCCTTTTGAATTTTTTTGTGCCTGTTGTTTACTCGCTAATTTCTTCAACTTTAGAATTAAATCTCTTGATTTTTTTCGCAGTTAAGAACCTACTCGCCTGAATAACATCAATCAGCATTTTTAACCTCAGCAAGTTCAAACTCTCTTTCTACTAAAGCATAAGTATTTTTCACGACCATTTTTTTCAACTACAATATTGAATCCATAATCTTGTAATAATTCTATATCTTTGTATAAAGTTTTTCTCTCTACAACTATTTCATTTTTTTAAAAAGTAAGTTTGTTAACTCTTTAACACTTAAATAAGTATTTTCATCACTATAATCTCTTAATATTTCTAATAAGTATAATAACTTTAATTTTTTTGATATCTTCCTTTTTCCATAAAAAAATTGCTCCTTATATACACTTATGTATATAATAACAACTATTTACGATTTTTTTCTATCATTTTTTTATAATTATTTTTCTTCTCTTTTTAATACTTCTGCAATTACAGATCCACCAGTAACAAAACATACTCTTACAAAGAACTTATCTCCCACTTTGTCATAGATTCTTCCTGCACTTTTTTGTACCTTTTGCCACAGTATGACTTGAATTAGCTACGTATCCAACCTTACCAAAAAGTTTTTCATCATAACTTTTTATTGCTTCTTCATCATAATCGTTATCAAACTCTTTTTCACAGCTTATAACATCTCCTACTTTAAACACTTTATTTCCAAAATAATATTCCATTCCCGTAATTGTAATATAATCTTTTTTCCATTTTAAATCACCTCTTTATTTGATGATTTAATTATATCAATCTATCTGTCCATTTTTTTGGACTCTTATAAAAAAAGAACTTAGATTAAAAAAATTAACCTAAGTTCTTTGTAAAAATTATTCTATTATTTATTTAAGATGCTAGCACAACGTGGACATAGTCCTTCTTCGTTCACTTCATCAACGATGTTCCAACAACGTTCACAACGGTGTCCTTCTGCTTTAGTTACTTTTTACAGTAGCAAGATCATAAGTTACACCATCATTTTCTTTAACAGCTACTTTACTAACGATAAAGAATTGGTTTAAGTTAGCTACAGAGTTTAATAACTCAACAACTTCCGCATCGTTACTGTATACTTCAACAGCTGCTTCTAAAGATTTACCGATAACTTTTTTTCATTACGACTTTCTTCTAATGCTTTGTTCACATCATCACGAACTTCTAGAAGTTTATCCCATTTTGCTTCTAAAGCTGCATCATCAACTAAGTTTTTAACTGGGAAGTCAGTTAAGTGAACTGATTCAGCATCTTCATATGGCATATTATCAAAAACTTCTTCTGCTGTGAATGAAAGAATCGGTGCGAATAATCTAACAGATTTACTTAATACTGTGTAAAGAACTGTTAACATACTTTGGCGTTTGTGAGAATCTTCACCTTCGATGTAAAGAATATCTTTACCATAGTCAAGGTAGAATGAAGATAATTCAACATTAAAGAAGTTAATTAATTCAGTAGTAATACTGTTGAATTGATAGTTTTTCATAGTAATCTAATACTTTCGCAACAACTTTTTCAAACTTAAGAACCATGTATTTATCTAATTCTTCTAGATCTTCATATGCAAGAAGGTCTGTTTGGTTGTTGAAGTTTCCATTATATAAGTTTCCTAGTAAGAAACGGAAAGTATTTCTAATTTTTTTCTGTATGTTTCAGATACTTGTTTTAAGATATCTTTAGAGATACGTACGTCTTGAGTATAATCAACACTTGCAGACCATAGACGGATAATCTCAGCACCTAGTTCTTTACCTACTTCGTTAGGAGAAATAACGTTTCCTAATGACTTACTCATCTTGTTACCATTTCCGTCCATAACGAATCCAGCAGATACTAACTCTTTATATGGAGCTACACCCGATACTGCTACAGAAGTGATAAGTGAAGAGTTGAACCATCCACGGTATTGGTCGCTTCCTTCTAGGTATAAGTCAGCTGGGTAAGTTAAATCTTTGCGAATTGCACAACATCCCTGGTGAGATGTTCCAGAGTCGAACCATACGTCCATGATGTCCATTTCTTTAGTGAATTCACCATTTGGGCTTCCTGGGTGAGTGTATCCTTCTGGTAATAATTCTTTAGCTTCTTTGTAGAACCAAACTGTTGATCCTTCTTCTTCGAAAATTTTCGCTACGTGTTCGATTAAGTCGATATCAAGGATAGCTTCTCCATTTTCAGCATAGAATACAGGAATTGGCACACCCCAAACACGTTGACGACTGATTACCCAGTCACCACGGTCACGGATCATGTTATATAATCTTGGTTTACCCCATTCACTGTAGAATTTAGTGTTATCTACAGCTTCTAATAATTCAGAACGGAAAGCATCTACAGAACAGAACCATTGTGGTGTAGCTCTGAAGATAATTGGTTTTTTACTTCTCCAGTCATGTGGATATGAGTGAGTGATATCTTCTTGTTGCAATAATGCTCCAGTTTCAGCTAAGTGAGCAATAATATCTTTGTTCGCATCAAATACGAATTTACCAGCGAATTGCCCCGCTTCTTCAGTAAGAACACCTTGGTTATCAACTGGTGATAATACTCCAAGTTTGTATTGTAATTGACCAACAAGATAGTCATCAACCCCGTGTCCAGGAGCTGTGTGTACTAAACCAGTCCCTGAATCAAGTGTTACATAATCAGCTAAGATTAATGTAGAAGTTCTGTCTAAGAATGGGTGTTGACATAGTAAGTACTCTAAATCTTTACCTACTAATACTTCACCAGTTTCGTAGTTTTCCCAACCGAATTTTTCAGCTAAGAACGCCACTCTTTCTTTAGCTAATAAGTAGCTTTCACCATTGTATTTAACTACTTGATATTCAAAATCTGGATGAACAGCGATACCTAAGTTCGCAGGTAATGTCCAAGGAGTAGTTGTCCAGATAACAAACTTAGTTCCTTTTTCAACTGCACCATTTTCACTAACTAGGTCAAATGCAACATAGATAGATGGTGAAGTGTGATCGTGGTACTCAATTTCAGCTTCAGCTAAAGCAGACTCTGAAGATGGTGACCAGTAGATAGGTTTTAATCCTTTGTAGATATAACCTTTGTCTACCATTTTACCGAATACACGGATTTGTTCAGCTTCAAATTTTGGATCTAAAGTTAAGTATGGGTTATCCCAATCACCTAATACTCCAAGTTTTTTGAAGTCAGCGCGTTGTTTATCAACTTGTTTTTAAAGCATAATCTTTACATTTATTTCTAAATTTATTAGCTGGCATAGATTTTCTATCAACACCATTGTTTACTAATACTTGTTCGATTGGAAGACCGTGAGTATCCCAACCAGGAACGTATGGTGAAACAAAACCGTTCATGTTTTTATATTTAACGATAAAATCTTTTAAAATTTTGTTTAATGCGTGTCCAATGTGGATGTTACCATTCGCATATGGAGGTCCATCGTGAAGTACGTATGATGGTTTCCCAGCATTTTTTTCTAAAATTTTATTGTATAAATCCATTTCTTCCCAACGTTTTAGGAATTCAGGTTCTTTATTTGGAAGATTTCCACGCATTGGAAACTTCGTATTTGGCATTAATAATGTATCTTTTTAATTCTACCATTTTTTTCTCCTTTCAAAATAAAAAAATCCTAGCAAAAAGTTATAGAGGGCGAAATGTATCCACGGTACCACCTCTTTTAACTCCTACTAAGAGCACTTGTTTGTTCTATTAAAATAATTACTCAATAAAGTGATAACTTCCATGCTTCTATAAAACTTTCCACCAACCAGTTTCTCTCTAAAAAAACTTCACATAGTCGCCTTGTCTTTATTTACGATAGATTTATTATATTACATAAATCATAAACTTTCAAGTGTTTTATGTGAATTTAATTTAAAATTATCTGAAAACATTTATCTAATGATTTACTTTATGATTTTTTTCAAGCTTATATAATCTATAGTATCTATTTTCAACAACTATTTTTATTAGTGGTCTTTATGAAGTAGCTGCATTTATTTTTTTCAAATAATTTTTTTAGTGAAAATAAAAAAAGAATAGCCCTCGCTCTCCAGTGGGAATGCGATTGCTATTCCTATTTGATATTATTATATCATGTTTTTTTAAATAAATAACAAATTTAAAGACATTATTACTAAAAAAAATAAAAAGATGTCGATCAATCCTCCAAAAATTTTGAGGGGAGAATATTCAATATCTCTTTATTATCTATATTATAATCCTGGATTTTAAAAAAAGTCAATGTTACTTCTAGTTAAAAATTTAATAACTGCATAGACTTATATTAATATTTAACTAGTTTATACGCTTATTATCCATGCTATATCACCTATCTAAAGTCTTAATTTATTTTTTTATCCTCTTCTAAAGTTTTTTTAGCGCATCAGCAGTGTATTGAAGTACTTGTTGTTGAGTTAATGAAGCAGTAACATTAATATTCCCACCGAAACATCAACTCCGTCAACATTAACCGGTAAAGACAATGCCTTAATAGAAATTATATTACCTTTAACTCCTACTCCAGTCCCTGTTAGTGCTTCTTTAAGATATTTTTCCAAAGCAAAATCAGGAATTGGTACTTTACCTATTTTTGCATCTTCCAATACTAAATCCACACTATTATTTGCACCTGCAACTTTGACATTAGCAGTAATCATCGTATCCCACAGCCCTAATTTTTACTGGTAACTTCGCCTCAATATGATTACCAACAAGCTCATAACTACCTTGAAGTAGTTCTGAATCCTTGGCAACTGAACTCTTTAAAATCGATAAAAAAATGTATCATTATCAAGTTTTTAACGATGTCGATAGTTTCGAATTTGAAAAAGAAACATTCGAAATTAGATTCTTATTTATATCTACTAAACTAGTTGTCGCTTGAACATTCGCTAATTTTTCTTTATTTTTTATACTCTCACTTGGTGTTAATGCATAAGTTATGCCACCACCAAAAAGTGCTAATACTATTAATAAAGATAGTAAGCTTCTTAGTACTCTCATTTTTTTAGTCTCCTTTTTTTATAGCTTCCCTTATATTATTATACACTATACTTGCTAAAGTTAAAACAAAGTTAAACTTTTTAAAAAAATTTAGGACTTTTAAGTCCCTCCCTTCTATTTTTTTCTTTAGCTTCTTCTACTCGTGAATTTAAAATAGCTTCATTTTTTTCGCTTGTTGATTTTTTTAAAGCTGTTTGTACTGCCTTGTTCACATAGCTATCTAATTCAGATTGAGTAGCAGGAGCTTTAAACTCAGTGCTTTCTGTTTCCGTTGTTCCTTCATCTGCAAAGTGTTGTAAGTTTAGTTTTTAATAAAAAAATTGTTTGTTCATTGTTTTTCTCCTTATCCACGCTAGTCTTAAATCTTATTGATCAGTTGTGCACCACTTATCTTTTTAGAAATAAGCCACGCTAGTTTAATTTGACATAATAAAAAAAGACCTTTTAACGTCATGTCTAGGACGAAAACGGAAAAAAAGGGTGTATTTTTTTCCATTTTGAAATTAATTATTTAATTGAAAATGGAAAGTAAACGTTTTATTTCCATTTTGACATAATAAAAAAACACCTAACAAAAAAATGTTAAGTGTTTAATCTTCTAGTATATAATCATTAACTTTATATCTTAGCTTATCTTTTATTTTTATTGAATAGTTCTAATTTTTTTCTTTAGGAGTATCTTTTTGAAAAAAATATAAGTTACTTCATTTTCTCGCTTTCTATTCACTATCCATGGCATTATTTCATCAAAGAATATCAAGGTTTCTTTACTAGGTAACGTCATTATTTCCATTTTAATACTCCTTTCACTTTATTTAATAATTCTTTATCTTCTAGTTTCTGATTCAATACCGCTACTTCTGCCACTATTTCATTTATATTATTTATTTCCCACGCATCAAAAAGCGTTTCGACTTATATTTTTTTACGTAATAGAAATCTGTGCTTTCTGCATTTTCACATACTTTATTAAATCTTCGTCTAAATGTTTTTTTGCTTCTTCTATGTTATTATATATCTTTTTTTCTTTTTTTATTGTAAAAGCCTTTTTAGCACTATCCCAATGCATTTTTATGTGCTAATTCATGAGTGATTATATCGTTTAAATTTTTTTAGAAGCGAAATAACCATCAGCTAAGATTTCTTTTTATACTCTCTTCTGAATTCAAACTATCACTTATATATAAAGTATCATCTACTCTATTATATCCCGCTATACCTTTTTAATTTTTTTGATTCTTTAAAATAACTACTCTAGGAACATTACTAAATTTTTGGCAATTTTTTTCTTGAACTTGCTCCTCTACTACCCATCTTTATCACTCCTTTCAGGGCATAAAAAAAGACACCTATAAAAATAGATGTCACAACAAGTAGTCGGACGGATTCGTCACCGCCATTTCTCTTTTCAGAGCGTATTCCTTCTTCAAACCACTGCCCTACTTGTTACGTCTATTATACCATATTTTCTTTATTCTAGCTACTATTCTTCTTTCTTTTCTAGTTAAATCTCTATCACCTTTTTCGTTATGCAAAAAACCTAGATGAACATGAGGTAAGGTATTTTTACCATTAATTTTATGCGGATAACCTGTTACGTCAATTTGTTTTCTACGCTTATTTTTACGATCATAAAATGTTATAGATTTAATCTCGTTCTTATTATTTATCGTTACATATATTCGACCCTTACTCATAGTTTCCATCGGTGTCCTTGCACTACCTGAAGTTGGTGTGATAAATTTAACTTTACCTTTTTCATACAACGTCTTATACTCCGTTCCATACTTCTTACCTTGCTTACTAATTCCAACGCTTGCACCTCTACCGCCCATTATGAAACACCTTCTTTCATACGTTCAGTAACTGCATTTTCTATATAAATTACTTCGGTATCACCATAATCAACGTCTATCTTGCCACCATATACAATTAATCGCATAGGTTGAAGTCTTTTTAACATTTCCTTAACTCCTGCTTGCCATATCTTCTTTATTTTTTTCCACTTTTGTACATTTTATATTGACATTTTACACCCAAAAGCACTAAATTTTTAAAAAAAGTATATACGATATCTCATAGATACAGTGATTTATTGATTTCTAAATTCACTTTATAAAAAGCTTTTTTTGATATCTAATAAACTGCTTGAGGGTGACTCGACAAAAATCTTCTTTCTCCAAAATCGTGATTTTTTTAAGTCGCTCCTATTTTTGAAAAATAATCTCTATAAATTTTTGTTATTTCTTTTTATCCTCCTATTTTTTTATACAATAAAAAGACTAAGAATTACTTAGTCTAACCACTTAATATTTTTTTAATTTTTAGTTTTTCCGAACCTTTAAACATTTTTCTATCACAGAATTTTTCTTTGATAATCTTCTAATGTATTTTTGTAACGTTGTATCACTATCCATACAACCGCCTCTTTATACAAAAAATAAGCACGGATCGGAAGACGTCTCTGAACAGGACCATCGATTAGTTGTTGATAGTGACAACTAACTCCCTACTGTTGTGTTTCTTAGGCTTATCGCAAGGGAACAGTTCTTAAGCTCTGCCAAGCAGTGTAACGTGCTTCTATTACACTTCCGTATCACTACGAATTTATTAACGTTAATTTAGTTTTAAGATAAGTGCTTGAATTCCTTCATCTCTACTATCATTTTATGCTATCATTTACTTTTTTTGTCAATTTTTTTCTGATTTATCTTCATTTCTCGACTGCTTACCACTTAATATGTCACAACACTCACACATCCTAATAAGACTGCGTTAGTCTCTTTAAAGATTGCCAACCTATAACTCCTCCTAGCACTCCTAATACTTGAGGTATTAGTTCCGTTGAGAATGGTTTCCATTTTTTTGAAAATTTAAATATAATTAGTTACAAAACAAATCTTTTTAATATACACTTCTTTCATTTTTACGTTATAATAATTGATAATCTAAAAAGATTAAATTTTTAGTATAGGAGATAGAACATATGAAAGAAAAAAAATTACTATAAAAAAATTTCACCATGAATGTTCTTAACGGAATAGCCTTAGGGACAGTACTGTGTCTTATCCCAGGTGCATTACTAGGTGAACTATTAAAATACATAGGAAAACTTTACCCAGCACTTGCATTCTTGTCATTATCTATAACTATTTCTAATGCAATGATTGGACTAGCTTCAGGAATCATTATTGGGTTATTGTTTAAATTCACACCAGTGCAAAGCGTATCAATAGGCTTAGCCACATTATTCGCCGGTGGTTCAATAATACCTACTCCTGATAAAACAGGTCTTATGTTAAAAGGTTCTGGAGATATCGTAACTATGATATTTACAGCAGCATTAGCAACAGCCTTCATATTACTTATCGGAGATAAAGCTAAAAACTATGCTGTAATCATATTACCTCCACTTACACTTGTTATTATTGGTGGTATTGGTAGATTTACACTTCCATTTTTCTCTAGCGCAACTAAAATTCTAGGAGATGGAATTAAACACCTACTGACATTACAACCGATTATTCTAACTATTCTTATAGCCATGATCTTCGCTTGTCTTGTAGTTTCTCCAATTACATCAGTTGGTGTCGCTCTTGCGATAAATATCGATGGAATTGCTTCAGGAGCTGCTAACCTTGGTGTCTGTGCTTGTGGATTTACACTTGCTATTGCCGGTTGGGCTGTTAACTCAAAAGGAATTTGTTTCGCTCACTTTATCGGATCACCAAAAAAATATCAATGGCAAACATTTTTGCTAAACCAAAAATTATGCTACCAGTCCTTTGCAGCGCTGCTGTTTCGGGAGTATTCGCCGCTATACTAAACATTAAAGGTACAGCGATGAGTGCTGGATTTGGATTCAGTGGTTTAGTTGGTCCATTAGCACATCTTGCGACTACTGACGGAAGTGCTTTAGAAATATTAAAAGCTCTTATTGTATTCGCACTAATTCCAATAGTTTTCGGTTTCTTCTTCGTAAAACTATTTACGAAAATTGTACCTATTATTAAACCGGAAGATTACAAACTTAACCTATAATATAATTTGAGATGATTCGAAAATATTTTTTTGAGTCATCTCCTTTTTTTATTTTTCTAATTTACTTAAAGCCTTGCATAAATTAATCTCATAAATTATAATGATAAAGTATTAATTTTTTTAAGTTATATATATTATCGACAAATTTAGAAGGAGTAGCTATGCTAGATCTTATTAGAAATAAAAAATTCAATATTTATAAAACACTAAATATTGTTAATCCCCTAATACCTATCGCTACTGACGAAATGTTTTTACGCTCAGTTTCTGACAATAATGAATGCATATTACACATGTACACATTACCAAACTCTGCGATAATCGGAGCACCAGATACTCGTGTACCTTTCTTTGATGAGGCATTGTTCGCATTTTATAGAAATAATATTATCCCTGCTGTTAGAAATATCGGTGGTCTTGGAATAATATCAAACAAAGGAATATTAAACCTATCAATCATAATGAATAAACCGAAGGAAAACTTCTCAATCAATGAAGGTTATAAAGCTTATGACCGACTTTATAAAAGCTATTTTTCCCTGAAGGTGCTAATAAAGTAGATGCCATAGAAATTAGCAATTCATACTGTCCTGGAGATTATGACCTAAGTATAAATGGAAAAAAATTCGCTGGAATCGCTCAAAGAAAAATAAAAGACGCAGTGGTAGTCTCTATTTATATTAGTGTCTTCGGTGATCAACAAAAAAACGCGCTAATATCATGAGAGAATTCTATAATATTGGAATAAAAGATCAACCTATAAACTACAAATATCCGAAAATCGATCCAAACTGTATGGAAACACTAGAAAAGCTTCTTCATAAGAACTTTACACTAGAAGATGTTTATGACAGAGTTGAAAAAGTACTGTATTCACTAGATTGCGAACAAGTCGAAGGTGAGTACACAGAAGAAATGATAGATGAATACAATAGTATCTTTGAACAAGCAAAAGAAAGAAATGAGTACTTCTTAGAGGGAAAATAGAATCGGCGTATTAGATATATTTCCTAAACCGAATAAAAAGTCAAGCACAAAAGCTAGTCAGAAACAAATTCTAACTAGCTTTTTTTAGATAAATGCCCAGATTACCGCAATAACTATCGCTGGTAGCATATTCGCAACCCTTATGTTTTTTTATTCCAAACAAGATTTACACCGACACAAAAAATCAGAATTGAACCGACTAATGATAGATTCGCAAGTGCCTGAGGTGTCATAATAGGTTCAACGAACCTAGCAAGAACCGTAATACTACCTTGGAATAGCACTAACGGTACAACAGAAAAAATACTTCCTTTACCATTAGTAACAGTTAAAATCATAATAACGAATAAATCAAGTGTAGCCTTTGCAGCTAAGGACGTATAATCACCAGTCAATCCATCTTGAATAGCACCTAAAATTGCCATTGCTCCTATACAAATAGTAAGAGAAGCTGTGATAAATGCATCCACAAAACCACTATCACTTTCACTCTTCGTTACTCTCTTTAGATAAATACCTAGACTTTCGAACAGTTTCTCAATATTTAAAATTTTACCTATCAGCGTACCAAATGTCAAACTAATAACAAGCATCATAGTCCCCTTCGTTTCTAGCTTATTATCAGAAATCTGCAAAGCATGTTGACAAGTTCCTATTATCCCAAAAAACAGTACCGCAAAACCTGCTGATTTCAATACAGAATCTTGAATTCTCCTCGACATTCTGCTTCCTATTAATATCCCTAATATCCCCCCTACAATTACTCCCACCGCATTAATCAATGTTCCTAATCCCATTACTTTCTCCTTACAAAATTTATAATAAATGTAAAATCACATTTACCCAAAGCCAACTAAATGGCATAACTAATATCATTGCAGGCACCATATCCACTACTGGAAACATCTTAAGTTTTAAAATTCTAAATCCTGCTGCAACCATTAAGAAACCACCACATGCTTTAAAGTCATTAATCATCTCAGGTGTCGTAAGCGGAACTATCAATCCTGCTGATAAAAATAAAAACGTAAAAATAATAAACTGTGGTACTGCTATTAGTGAAACAATATACCCAAGACTACATGCAAAAATAGCAGCGGTAAAAAAATCCAAAATAGACTTCGTAATTAATAAACTAGGATCCCCTGTTATACCTTCACTAAGACTTCCGTAAATTCCCATTCCACTAGAACAAAATAGTACAATAACAGTAATCAATGTAGCTAAAAATTCAGTCTCTGACATAGAAGTATTGGGTTTCGGAACTACTTTCACCATAAGTTTTTGCATTTTTGCACAAGCTCTATACACTAAATCTCCAAGATTAAAGAATAATCCTACTAATGTCCCTATAATAATCGCGAATATTACCGCAGGCATATATTTCATAAGACCAATCGACGCTATTCCCATTCCCATCGAACAAAGACCAAATATCATATTTAATTGTTCTTTATACTTTTCAGGTAATTTATCTCCCAACACTGCCCCCGCTATACCTCCTAAAAATATAGCAATCGTATTAATAATTATTCCTGTTGGCATTCTATATATCCTTTCTCTTTAAACTTTCTATCATAAACACCCCTACATCAATAATATGAAGGTTAGTAATTTTTTCAAGTTCTTTTTTAATATAAGGAAAATGAGTACACCCAAGGACAACTGCTTCTACATTAGTTAATTCGAAATAATTAAACAATGTCTTAAAGTTGAAATCTTGCACTATTTGTTCAGGTTCATTCCCCTCTTCTATCGCTTTAACAAGCTCCAACATCGATAATCCTAATACGCGTAGACGCGGATTCGATACATAAAGATTGTTCTCAACACCCGTAAGACCATGAGAGTTCGCCGCCATTACAGCAAGATACTTATACTCAAGACCAAGATTTCTATACATCTGCATAGGAGTAATAATAGGAATATTCATTTCATCCGTCAATCTATCAAAATCTACGACAGAACTAAGTGAGTTACAATATACAAAAATCGCATCACAATCTTTCTCTTTTAGTTCATCAACAATTTTCACGATAATATTCTCACGTTCTTCGTCTTCTAAAGCTTGAAACGTAGTTTGCTCTACTGGATTATTAGAAATCGGCACTAATATTACATCATCATAACCATATGAATTCAGTAACTCCGCACCTAGCTTCGAATCAATTGGTGTTCCAGCCATAACCGCTATTTTCATTAAAATTCCTCCTATACACATATCTTGTCTGTCTATTTATTTTTATCATTATACTACAAATTTCATTTATACAAAAGATAATAAATTTCCACACTTTAATCTTTTAAAATTCATATAACCTTATACAAAAAAGACCCCAGAATTTTTCCTGAGGTCTATAGTTATTTGAGAGTGACTCAAAATCACGATTTCAGATAAATCGAAATTTTTAAGGCATTCACCTTATGAGGCTAAATCTATATATTACTTAATATCAATTTTTTTAATTCATCATTTACATAATCTAAGTGGATTTCCATTCCATCTTCGATACCATGGCGGATTAATTCAACTGAAAGTTTGTTTTTCGATTTGACTTTGAATGAATCGTTTAAGAGGACGAGCACCGAATTTCATATCGAATCCAGCAGTCGCAACCCAACTAGAAATATTATCAGTATAAGTTAAAGTAATATTTCTATTAGCGATACGCTCAACAAGTTCATTAAGAAGTTTATTAGCGATACCTTTAATATTATCTTGTGTTAATGGTTTGAAGATAATTATATCATCCATACGGTTAAGAATTTACGGTTTGAAGTATCCGTAAAGTTGGTTAGTAACATTTTTACGAGTTTCTTCAGAAATCATACCGTCTTTAACTTCTTCTAATAGTTCTAATGAACCGATGTTAGAAGTCATGATAATAATTGTGTTTTTAAAATCTACTACAACACCTTTAGAGTCAGTAAGTGTTCCTTCATCTAATAATTGTAATAAGATGTTGAATACATCAGGGTGTGCTTTTTCGATTTCATCCATTAAGATAATGCTGTAAGGATTATGTCTTACACTCTCAGTAAGTTGTCCACCTTCTTCATAACCAATATATCCTGGAGGGGCACCGATTAAACGACTAACTGAGTGTTTTTCCATATATTCACTCATATCAATACGTACGATGTTACGTTCATCATCGAATAAGTTAAGTGCTAATGCTTTAGCAAGCTCAGTTTTACCTACCCCTGTTGGCCCTAAGAATAGGAAACTACCAATCGGTCTGTTAGGATCTGCGATACCAGCACGAGAACGTAAGATTGCATTAGTTACACTCTCTACAGCTTCATCTTGACCTATTACTTTTTCATGAATAGTATCAGCTAGATGTAATAATTTTTCTTTTTCAGTTTCTACTAGACGAGTTACAGGAATACCGGTCATTTGACTTACGATAAATCCAATCTCATCTTCAGTAACCTCTTGTTTTAGAAGTTTGTACTCTTCATGTTTAGATTTTTCCTCTAATTCTTCTAACTCTTGAGTTAATTTTTGGTAAAGTAGAATATTGTAACTCTGAAGCTTTTTCTAAGTCATAGCTGTTTTGAGCTTGTTCCAATTCAACTTTAACTCTATCGATTTTTTCACGAAGATTTTTAACAGCTGATAATTTTTCTTTTTCGCTATCAACTTGTAATTGAAGTTTATTTTTGTTCTTCTTTTAGATTAGCCAACTCCTCTTTTTAAGTTTTCTAAACGTCTTTTTGATACATCATCGTCTTCACCACTTAAGGCTTTTTCTTCTATCTCAAGTTGCATAACTTTACGATTAATTGTATCTAATTCAGCTGGATTAGAAGAGTTTTCAGTTTTAATAGTAGCACAAGCTTGGTCGATTAAATCGATAGCTTTATCGGGTAAGAATCTATCAGTAATATATCTGTTAGATAATTCTGCAGCTTCTACAATTGCACGGTCAGAGATTTTTACACCGTGGTAAACTTCAAATCTTTCTTTAAGACCACGTAGAATTGAGATTGTATCTTCTACAGTAGGTTCTTTAACAAGAACTTTTTGGAAACGACGTTCTAATGCAGAGTCTTTTTCGATATATTGGCGATATTCATTAAGAGTTGTAGCACCGATACAGTGCAGTTCACCACGAGCAAGCATTGGTTTTAAGATATTACCAGCATCCATTGCTCCATCAGTTTTACCAGCACCAACAAGCATGTGAATTTCATCGATAAATAGAATGATTTTCCCGTCTTGTTCTTTAACTTCTTTTAATACAGCTTTTAGTCGTTCTTCGAACTCACCACGATATTTAGCTCCTGCGACTAAACTAGTAAGGTCAAGTTCAAATACAGTTTTGTCTTTAAGACTTTCAGGTACATCACCGCGTACAATTCGTTGAGCCAGTGCCTCAACAATCGCAGTTTTACCTACACCAGGTTCCCCTATCAACACTGGATTATTTTTTGTTTTTCTTGATAAAATTCTAATTACATTTCTTATTTCTTCATCACGTCCTATCACAGGATCAATTTTACCACTACGTGCAGCTTCTACAAGATCACGACCGTATTTCTCTAGAACTTCGTAGTTATTTTTACGGATTTTTCGTTCATAACTTTTTTTACCTCCTCTAATATTATCGATAACAGCTACTAAATCTTTTTAACGTTGTCACCTTATCGATATATTTTTTTACTATACTGTTTTTTTCAAATAACTCGCAAGAACAATATGTTCACACGAAATAAATTTATCTTCATATTTATCTTTGTATTTATTAGCTTCTATTAATAAAAGCATTCAAATCATTACTTAAATAACTAGCGTAATTGATATTATCACCTTCTACACTATTAACTTTTGCAATTTCGTTATCTAATTCATGAGTTAAATTCACCTTGTCAACATTTACTCTTCCTAATATATCACTATATAAATTACTACCAGTAAGAGCCGCTTTTTAAAAAAACATCTCACTCGTAATACTTTGACTTTTTTTCTCAGTTGCAAATTCGGAAGATTTCGCTAAGATTTCTTTCACACTATTAGTAAAACTATTAATATCCATTGTAAATCTCCTTTGATTAAATTATTAGATCAAAAGGTATTTTTTTATTTATTGATCAGTATCTCTAATAAAATGAAGATACTCTCCTCAAAAGATACACCTAAATACACAATAAACTAAAAGGGTTTATGGAGTATATTTAAGTTTTATCTTTTTGACCTTCTTTGACCTTAAATAAATTATAACATGTTTGACCTTTTTTTGACAATAGTTTTTTTGAAAAAAATTTAAAAAGAGAAAAAAAGCTCACAACCCCAATGTTGACAAGCTTTTAAACTATATATTATACTTAATATTATCTTAGAGATATAAAAATTATATGCTCTACTGGTAACTTTCTCAGAGAGATTAATATCTGCTCTGCAAGACACTTATGTAATTACATAGGTGTCTTTTTTTAATGTAAAAACACCACATATATATTATTAAAATACATATGTGGTAATAATTTATGTGTCTATATATCTAAACACAATTTTCTAACTGAATTATTTTTTTATCCCATACCATCAGCAAACGGCACTATTTTTCGAACTGAATTACTTCTACCCCGCTCCATCAGCAAGCGGCACTATTTTTCAAATAAATGATCTAATATTTTTACATACAATCAAACATTTTTGCATATGTTTCTATATCATTAGGATTTATCATATTGTATTTTTTTCTTTAACATCTTTGAAATATTTTTCCAATATACTCTTTTTTTATTATCTCAGTAGATGATTTCAATTCCGGAATATTCCCTCCGGTTTTGTAACCATGGGTATTCAGAATGTGTAAATTTTTTTCTAATACTTTACCACTATAGCAACAAAAAAATGTTTTTATTACATTTTCTATAATTATTAATTCTGATGATGTAAATATAGTGTCTGAAACTTCTATTTTTTTGATTCAATAGGATCAAATTTAAAATGTTTATATTTAAAATAAACCTCAGGATATACCGGACCATGTGCCCACGCCTGACAATCTTCTTCAAATAAGAATTTATTATTAAATGCATAATAAAATCCTTGGACATAATACAATGATTTTTTTGTAACGCTAAAGGCGTAATATCTCCGCAACGATTTAAGATATAATTAATAACCCTATTTATTTTTTTGACTCTTTATTTAAATTCCCTTCAAGAATTTTTATCAACTGCTTCTTTACTTTTTTTATACGCAATTTCAGAAGGTAATTTTTTTCCTTACTATTTTTCTAAAAGTTCACTATAAAATACTGGACTTTCATAAATTTTTATTCAGTATATCTGAATATTGTTTACTAGGAATATCTCCATTACAGTAACGTGAATAAGTTTGTTCACCCCATCCTAATAACAATGACAACGGACGCTTAGATATATTATACTTTTCACATATTTCCAATATTTTTTTCTAAAGAGATGATACCATTCTTTTTCTCTATATACATCATATAAAGCCTTTTAGATTATAATCACTTATACTATTCACAAAGATATCAGATTTACATTCTTTACATTTAGCAACTTTACCAGTGTAAGTATAAGTCTCACCCTTTATAGTTCCTATCATTTGTTCTTCAATTACGCTATACTCAACATCATTTCTACAATTCTCACAAAAAAACTTTTTTTCAAAAACCATATCCAAACTACCTCACATATTCCCTACATTATACATCTTTTATATATTTAAATTACCTAAATGCATAATCTATCTTTTTTATTGCATTTATGAAAGGAAATCACTATCGCCCGACTAGTATCTCCATAATCAATTATATTAAACTTTGTATAAATATCTACAACTTCTTCTATATCTTCTATATTAAATAAACTTACTTGAGGAACAAAAACATACAACACTTCATGTTCATATCCAACATTCATATTCTGCAACGAGTGACAAAAAAATCATCAACTTTAATATTTAATAAAATTCTTTTTTTGCTTATCACTTCTAATATTATAATCGTTAACAAATGCTATATTTTTCTCTCCTATTTTTGATTGAATGAAATCGTGTATTTATTGCATTCTATACATTTTTTTATTATACACAGAATATTTTTCTATATCTTCTTTTTGTATAATTTTGATTATAATTAGGGTTCATGTAATCACCTCTTTATACTATCATCATAACTAAAAACTATGATTTTTTTGTCAATTAAAAACGTATCAATTAGTACATTTTTTTGGGAAAAAAATCATCTTTTTTTATTATCTTATTATAAAAAAACCGCTTATCCAGTATAAAACTACATAAGCGATTTTCTAATTTAATCTTATTCTTTATTCCTTCTCACTCACAAAACCATTTTTTTCTAATAGTTCTTTTGTTACTTTTTCTATTCCTGAAGGTTGTGCATAGAAGTCAGCGAATTTCTTAGTCCATGTTTTTGTCTCACGTGCGTCAGCGAAGTCTACCATAGTTTGACGGTATTCTTTTTAATACTTCTACGCTTGATTTAGGAAATTCATTGTATCCTACATTAGCCGCTTCTGGTAATCTAGGTTTAACTTTTTCCGTAGATAACTCTTCATCTTTAACACCGATACTTAGTCCACATAAGAACAAAGCAGTCTTAGGTATATTAAGTAGTTCTGAAATCTTATCTCCAAAACCTCTTACTCCTCCGCAATAAACAATTCCATATCCTAAAGACTCAGCAGCTAAAGAAGCATTTTGCATCGCAATACCAACATCTAAAGTACCGATAATTAATGGTTCGTATTGATTAGAAATATCAAACTCTCCACCTTCAATATCAAATGATAATTTAATGTTAGTATAATCTAAACAATATAATAAGAACGCAACAGAATTCTCAATATGAGCAGCATTACCAGGTGCTTTATCACGAATTAAATCAGCGATATGTTGTTTAGTCTCACCTGTTGTTACGATAATACTATAGTGTTGACCATTCATCCAGCTAGATCCTTGTTTAGAACTAGCTATAATTTGCTCAAGATGTTCCTTAGGTAGTTCATTCCCTTTTACAAAACTACGAGTCGTACGATGATTTAACATCGTTTTAATTACTTCATTCATATGTTACCTCCGAAAAATTTCTAGTAATAGTAACTTAATTATAACGTGAAAAAAAGAATAGAATGAAAGGAAATAGGCTGATAACATTCAACATTTTTTTAATCTTTATGAAAATACACTATATCCATCCCATCCTTTATATTTTTCTATCTCACCTGTCCTCTTATAACCTAACTTCTCATATAGATATATATTACCTTGTTCTTGTAAAATTGTATCTAGTTGCCAATGATGTGAACCATATATTTTTTTCCACTTCTCTCATAGCAAGTTGAGCTAGTCCTTGATTCCTGTATGTAGGCATGATCCAAATAGGAGCTATACGTTTTCTACTTCCATCTTTTTTTATCTATGACTCTAATCGCTCCAACTTTTTCATTATTTCTAGTTACAAAATAGTAGCTAGTCCAAGGTTGTTTATATTTATTCAAAACATTCTCGTAACTCTCTGTTGCTGGGCTCATATCATAATCCTGATACTTCTCTAACAGACTCTTAAACGCTTCTACCTGCATTTCCCATATTTCTTTCATATCAGATTTCGTTGCTTTTTACTAATATAATACTCATTTATTATTCCCTCAATTCTTTGATTATCAACTAAAGTAATTTTTACACAAATTTTTAATACACCAAACAAATGATTTGGCTACACGTAAATCTGAATCGTTGAAATGCCCACCTTTATTCCATTCTAAAATATTAGTTGTCCAATAAAGGGTGCTTCCAACTTCAGCTTCTCCTTCAGAAACCTCACTTAAAGCCTCCCATTTAAGTTCTGATTCAGATAGATAAGTAATTTTTGTAATATGCACCAATCTCATACTTCACTTCGATTTTTTTCCGTTCATTTTTTTCAAAAAAATTACTATTTTTATGTTTTTCTCTTTATATTTTATTATTCCGTTGTAGTAACTCTTACTACAATGATATCATTTTTACGTTGTAGTTCCAATAGCTATAACTTATTTTTTTCAAAAATAAGGCAAAAAGTCTTTAGAATCAATATTCCAAAGACTTTCGATTATTATTTCATATATAAATTGCTAATAATACATACTATTTCATTCTTATGTATACACGTCATGTCATAATTTTTTTCTATTGAGATACTTGTATGTATTATTAAACTAATTTTTTTCGTAACCTTCTTTAATTTTTATTTAATAAAGCTGTATCTGTTAATTCTGTTACTTCACTTAAAGCTTCGATAACACCTTTTTTTCTTTAATTAGTTGTTCAAGTTTTACTGATTGTTCATCTTCTTCAGATTTAAATGTAAGAATATATGAACAAGCTTTTTAGTAAAAGCACTATTTGATAATCCTAATTCTTCTGTTTCTCTAATAGGTTTGATAAATCTTTCATTATACCCTAATTTTTCTTATAGGAGTACGACAAATTCTAGAAACATTATCTACAATACGAGGATTTTCAAATCGTTTAATTGTTTTATTTCTATAAGCTTCCATCTCTGCTTTATCGAATCCCCATTTTTTTCTCAAGTAAGGCACTAGTTTCTTCTAATACAGCGATGAAATCCTTTCTTACATCAGCATGTTTAGCACCATCTGAAACTAATTTAATACCTAAGTAATTCGCAATATAGCTTAGTGCTGCATGCCCTGTATTTACAGTAAATAATTTTTCTTTCAATAAATGGATTAAGATTTTTCTACATAGTGTACTTGTTCAATATTTCTATTACTTTCCACTTTTATTTTTATTCGCTTCTATTACCCATTCACAGAATTTCTCCACTTCAACTAAAAAGAACATCCTCATGTTTTTTTGAGCTGGTACAATTCTATCTACTGCAGAATTTGGAAATCCTACATATTTATTAACAAACTCTTGTTCTTGTTCTGAAAAAAATATTTAAATACTTCTGTTTTTTTAAAAAAATCAGATCCAAAATCATATTTTTCACAAGCGATAATATCTAATAATTTAGTATTATTATTCTCTACTTTTTAATTTTTAATCCTTCTGCGATGTCTTTAGCTATGATAGGCAGAACATTTGGACCTATAGAAGTAGTAATTAATTCTACTTCACCAATCGCTGTATAAAGTTGTTCTTTTTTTCTTCAGCAATGTTTAAAAGCATCAAAATTATTAATTTCAACTTCTTCGATATTTTTCATCTAATATTCTAATAGTGTATGTATCACGACGTTTTTAAATCATTAACCACATCTTTATTAATATCTACAAAAAGTAATGTGATATCCAGATTTATTTAATAATTCTCCTATGAAGCCACGTCCGATATTTCCTGCACCAAAATGTAAATTTTTTTCATTGTAATACCTTCTTACTAATTTTTATTTTTTTAGTTATTCAACTTCTGATAATAAAGTAATAACTTCCTCTTCAGTAGCTGCATTTACTAATTTTTATAACATTTTTCTTGTTCTGAACAGAAAATTGCTATTTTTTTGATAATAATTCTAAATGTTCCCCATCTTTACCAGCTATACCAAAAACTACGAATACCATCTTGTCTTCTGTATCTTCAGGCTTAGCAAATGAAACTCCTCCTGGAATTTGAATAATTGAAATTCCTGTGCTTTTAATTGATTTTTTAGCTTCATCTGTTCCGTGAGGAATCGCAATAAAGTTCCCCATGTAAGTTGATACGATTTCTTCTCTTTCTAACATCGCAGGGATATAATCACTATCTACATATCCATTTTCTACTAAGATTTCTCCCGCTTTTCTAATCGCTTCCTCTTTGCTATTAATTTCTTGTCCTAATCTAATATCTTTTTTTGTTAAATTCATCTTCATTTCTCCTTCGAGTTTTTCGTGTTCTATTTCTTATAAGTTAATTATACCTTTAGTTATACTTCTGAACAATATCAAAGTCGGCGAAACACTTTTTGCCAAAATAGAGTTATAAATACTGACAAATAATTAATTAATCATTAACCTACTTTAGATTATAGCTATATGTCATCTTTCTTTATACCAAAAATAGCGACCTGAAATTAATTCCAAGTCGCTATAATAACTATAACTGTAAAATATAATTTTTTTCAAAATTAGTTCTATCTTAGTATGAATAAAGTCTTTATTCTTACTAGCCAAAAGCTTTAGTAAATATCTCATCATCTAATATCGCAATGCTAATCTGACTAAGTAAGTCAGTGAATTCTTGTTTATTTTTGACTAACCATCACTATAAAATTATCAACATTTTTGATCATTTCCAATTGAGTCTTTCATAACAATACCATCATTTAATGAACTAATAATAACAAACGGTTCTTGGATATCATTATTTAACGTATGGAAAAGAGCTATGTTCGTATTAGGAATAACCACAGAACTCTTATTATGTCTTTCTAATAAACTATTAAAGACTTCATCTTTGTTAGTAATATTCAATGCTGAAGCTGTTAAAATACCTTTTTAATATTACTTCATAATTAGCTATGCTATCTGTTTCAACATATTCAGTATTTTTTTCAAAATAATTCGACACGCACTGCTAAACTTATCAATATTGACAACACTTTCTTTTTTTAACAGTATTATTTCTTTTTAAAACTTCTGCTAGATAATATTTTTTTCGCGAATTAAGTTTATATCTTTTTCCTTTAGGATAGTCGGGATTAACAAATAATCAACATCTTGCTCTAGTTCGATTGAAGATATAACTACGTCATAATTGTTTACTAAAGATTTTTGTTACCTTACTGGGGATTGTATATTCTAAATTTTTTTATCTCCGGAATATTCTTTCTAATCTGACTACCTAATATTTTTAGAACTTCCAATACCACTAGCACATATTACAAGAGCACGAATAAAGTTCTTTCTATAAATTTGTTCATAACTAGAAGCAAAATGTATAACGATATAACTTAACTCTGTAGAGTTAAACATTATTTCATCAAAAAAACAACTAACAGTTCGGACTTAATTACAAGATATAGCTCGTTGTAATTTTTTTCAGTACAAAATCTTGTAATTCATCATTTTCCTCTGTTAAATTCATCTGATGTCTTTTTTTATAGCAGATTCAACATGTGCGATGAGACCGCTAGAAAGATTCGTATCTTGTGTGAAATCTACATTCATTTTTTTCAGAAACATATTTTTATCAATAGGCTTATTTTTATATACTAATGTATATGAATACTTATCATTTAAATATGATAGTTGTTCTATTAGACGACATGTTTTTTTAATATTTTTAACAAGGAACTGAATTATATCATCTGTAATATCAAATTCAATAATATCTTTAGAAGCTATTAGTAATGATTTTTATACTATCATATTCTTGGTTTATAATATTTTTCTTTAATATCAGTTGGATATGATATTCGAAGAAAAAAACTACATTTAAACTTATAAGAATTTTTCTTAATACTAGAATCAGTATATATTTTTAAACACATCAAGATGTTTATTTTTGATAAAAATACCTTTTTTTATAAAGTCAAAAATTCAAGAATTTTTGTAAATGGATTACTTGATAAAAATACTACGGTCATTTAGTCTAGTGAAAAAAATTCCTCATCACTAATCTCATTACACAGCAATGAAATAAGAAGCACTCTTCGATCTATCTCACTACCTTCTATTTCAATACCATGTCCTTTTTTTCTAATCAATGTCAGTTTATAATCAGATAAAAATTTTTTTCGATAGTACCTATTGCAGTCGCAACAGTATTATAACTTAACATCAGTTTCTCAGAAATATCTTTAATCGAAGTATCTTCACTTAAAATTAAAAAGCATAATATTAAATTCAGTCTAGTTTCTGTTGAATATGCATAATCTTCAAAACTAGCTTCAAATAATGAAGAATCCAACTCAGATAAATCACCTTTTAGTACATACTTTGACTTTTTCTTTTTGTTAAATTTATTCCAAGTTGATTTAATGAACTCTCTAAGTTTTTTTAATTTCTCTATAGAGTGTTCGTTCTTTTTATTTTTTTGTAGCCTTAGCTATCTCTTTTTATACTAAGTGCTTCATCAGTATTTTTTTCAACAAAACTTGTAATATTAATTTTTTTCACGTTCGTTAAACATATAACCTCCATTCAAAAAAATATCCAAAACTTCCTTTTATAATAAAAATATAACTTCCTCTTAGTAATGCATATCGCCTTATCTAAGAAGAAGTCATAAACACTACCGTATCTATTTACAAAATATTATATAGTTATTCTTCTATTTTTTTGCAAATTCTCAACGATTTCATCGTATTTTGGACTGTTTAGGAAATTATCTACAGATACGTGTAGAGCTTTTCCATTCATTTGTTTCGCTCTTGGCGTTAATTCGTTTTGAGTTACGATTAATAATCCACTTTCTTCATTTAGATTTCTAATCGCTACATTTGTAACTTCATAATCTAGTTCAGCTTTTTTCACTTTGTTACGTAGGATAGAAGCACCCATTGCTGAGCTTCCCATTCCCGCATCACAAGCGAAGATAATTCTTTTAACATCAGCATAAGAAGTTTCACTTGCAGTATCAGTTGCTGCGTCTTGACCTTTTGATTCAGCTTTCATGTTGCTTACTTTGCTTTGAGCTGATTCTAAATCTCCTTCACCTTTATCACGTTTTAAGATGATACTTGCGATTACAAATGTTACTAAAGTAGATACTACTACCCCTGCTACTACAGCAAAGTAACTTCCAGTTGCTGTTTGAGCAAAGTACCGCTAAAATACTACCTGGTGATGCTGGAGCACGAAGACCTGCACCTAATAGTTGGAATGTTGCTGTACCACTTACTCCTCCTGCCATAGCTGCGAAGATTAATGCAGGTTTCATTAAGATATATGGGAAGTAGATCTCATGGATACCACCGATGAAGTGGATAATTGCTGCACCTGGAGCAGAAGCTTTAGCAGAACCTTTTCCAAAGAACATGTAAGCTAGTAAGATACCGAATCCAACACCTGGGTTAGCTTCTAGTAAGTATAGAACTGATTTACCAGTATTTAATGCTTGTTCAGTTGCGATTGGTGTTAAAATACCGTGGTTAATCGCATTGTTTAAGAATAAGATTTTTGCTGGTTCGATAAACACGTTAGCAAGTGGTAATAAATGCGCATTAATAATCACATCTACTCCAGCACTAAGTGCATTAGTAATAACTTTAACAATAGGTCCAATTCCAAAAAAATCCTAAAATAGCTAAGATAAATCCAAGAATACCAGCTGAGAAGTTATTTACTAACATCTCTAATCCAGTTTTAATTTTTTTGGTTGAACTGCTTTGTCAAATTTTTTTCATTAGGTGAGCTGCGATAGGTCCCATAACCATAGCTCCTAGGAACATTGGTGTTCCACCTAAACCTTTTTTTCAGTAATTGTTACTGTTCCAACAATAACACCCATAGTAGCAATCGCCGCTACAACTCCCCCACGTTCATCATGAACGTTTTTTTACCAGCTGAATAAGAGATTAATAGTGGTAATAGGAAGAATATCATTGGCGCAACTAATGCTGCAAGTTTTGCGTTTGGCATCCATCCTGTTGGTATAAATAATGCAGTAATTAATCCCCAAGCTATGAATGCTCCAATGTTAGGCATTACCATACTTGAAAGAGCAGTACCGACTTTTTTTGAACTAAGACTTTTAAACTACTTTTTATTTTTCGCTCATAAGTATAAATCTCCTTTTGTTTTTTTACTTTTTATCTTATGAACTCATTATACATTCTGCCTAGTCAACAAACAATATCAAAGTAGGCAAAATGAATTTTTGCCAAATTGAAAACGTAACACAAATACTTTAATACCAGTATTTTAGGAAATAATTTCAGATTGGAGAAATAATTAAAAATAGTTAATGTTTGGTGTTGACAACGATACAAAAGATTAGAAATTCGAAAAAAATTCGGACTGATATAATATCAATCCGAATAAAACTTGTTCTATTTCACAGCAAATTCTTGACTACCTAATTCGATACCGTCTACCCCTTTATATGCTGTAAGTTTAACTGGTGTAGACAAGTCTGCAAGTTTATATGCTACAGCGCCTGGGACAGTTCCATCTTTTTTTAATAGTCGCTGATTGATCACGTACTAATGTTTTATCTGGGTGCATAGCAACTTGAAGTTTATTAACTTTGTTCTTATCATTATTCTGAATCGCTCCTTCAGGGAATGAAGCAAACCAAGCACTCATTGGATTAATTATATCTTTTCCACTTTTGTTAGTAGTATCATACCAAAAAAAGCTATAACTGGTTTTTTCCATATTCATTACCTTCAGCTCCTACTGGAATTACTTTATATTTAGTAATTTTTTAAATCAATATCTTCCATTGATACTTTTTCCATCTTTTAAATGTGTACTGCCCTTCTTTACTAGAAGAATTCACTTTATCTTTATCAGTTTCATTCTTAACTGGATTTTTCTTTCTTCTCTTCCTTCATTGTTGAACATCCACTTATTAATAAACTAGATGCCATTAACGCTGTTAATAATTTTTTTGATTTCATGATATTACACTCCTTTACTTTTTTTAAAAAAATATCACTAATTTTTTTATACTCTCTTTTACCTTCTAATTCTTCTATACAAAAAAATATAAATCTTCACAATTCTTCAATTTACTTTTTATTTTTCACGATAAAATTTTTAATACAAATTTCAAGTCAACTTTATAAATATCAATAAATTCCATTGGCATTATTTTTTTATTTTTCTTATTTTTTTATCTATATCTAAATCCGTAGACCATATAGGATATTCTTCAACAATTTTAGAACATTTATTAAATAAGTATCTGTTTCTTCTTACAACCTTATTTACTTCAAGAAATATCGGTAATTTACTATTATTATAACATCTAATAACTATTATTTCATCATCAGTTATTATTTCTACACCTTTTTCGAGAAAAATTCTCTTAAACTCAATATTTTTTTGTACAACTTCCATGTTTTTTTCTATTATCTTTACGATAATATCGTACAGTAAAAAAATGAAGCAATAAGTATTCCTAGAAATGATATTACATTTCCTACCCAATCTGCTAAAGATCCTGGTTCTAAATTTAACATATTAATCTCCTTAATTCTGTAAAATATTTAAAATCACAATAACTATTATTTTTAAATTACTCTCATATATCTTATTACTGTTTCTCTATCCCACTCTGCAGTATCAATACTTACATCCACATCTCTACACAATTCTAAGAGAAAAAAATATAAATTTTTCATCTGTACGTTCATTTATGAGCTTCCTATATGTACTTAAAAACACTTTTTATTATCACTAAACATTATTGGAACTTGTCCCAACAAAAAAATTTATTTCCCATTCAGTAGATTGTTCTTTTCTATCACTCCCTAATTGATATCTATATCCAAATACTTTCCTCACAAATTCTCGTTTAGTTTCTTTTTTTAAACTCTTTCTTTGTACTCTATTAGTAATTAATATAGTTATAATACTCGTTATTATACAAGTAGCTAAAACTTTCAAAATATCATAAATCATAATTAATTCTCCTCTCCTTTATTATTTCTATGAAATTTATATGATTCTTCAAATTCTCTCATTATCTCTTTAACTTTATCTTCTGTATTACCTAATCTCATTTTTTTGGAAAAATTCATTATCAAAAATAAATATTTTTTTATGTACTATCCCGCATGCCATTAATAATTTTTCTTCTTTTTAAGTTTATTTATGTATCTTCTATCAATATCATTTTTCTAAAAACAAAATGGTCTTGAATCTTATGACTTACTTTTTTTCATAATCATTTAAAATTACAAAAAGCATAATATAATGGACCACATAGAACTGAATATAACAATGGGATTGTAAATTTAAACCAAGTTTCCTGTGACAAAAAGAAAATTAAAACTTCTGTATAATTCTCTTAAGATATAGACAAAAAAAGATCAAGTTTAACAATGAAAGAATTTTCTTTAGTACATTTTTCTACAGGTTTATATTCTAAGCTTGTTTGTGAGAATAAATAAAGAAAAATTTATAAATATAAATATCCCAATTAAAAATTAACTCTAAACAATAACTTAATGTTAATTCACTTATTATAAATTCAATTAATGCAGAAACTGTAACATTGTTTAATATTATTTTTCTTAAAAAGAAATTTTTTTCTTTTTTTGCTATCGAATATATTTATTGTGGAAACTACACATGAAAAATACAACCCAAAATACTATGTCTTTTTATATAAATATTATTCCAATACCTACTGTATGAAAGTATTATTGTTATAAAAAGGTTATATAAAAAGTATTGATATCCACAGTATATTCAGCTTCTTATTAAAGAAACTTTTAAGTACATCCGAAAAAAATCAACTTTCAATACAAAAAAATAGTAAAACATAGATAAATAATAATCCAAGTTATAATTGCCCATTCTCTAGATGAAAGTATATCCATTCAATCACCTCTACTATATTTTTTTAATTATCATCTATTCTACAATTATACCATTGTATATTACAAATACTCAATGTTATGGCAGAAAAATGACCTATTAAAAAAATTCACTACAAACTATGTTTTTAATGAATTAACACATTAAACTATTACACATTGTATTTTTTTAATACGTTAAAACCGCCGGTAATTAATTACTGGAGGTTTTTACGACATATAATATTCTTCTTAAAATAATAATATAAATTACTAATATTTTTTTACAAGTTTAACAAGTTTATATCAAACTTCGTTTTCTTTAAATATTTACTATATACTTCCTCGGCGGGTAGTAGCCTAACTTGAATTTTTTTCTAATCCTAGAGTTGTTAACATGTTCATACTAACATTTCCCAATTCTTCAACTCCGAATTTTTCAGTTGGTAGTAAGAAGCAATTTCTTATATTCTTTTCTTTGAATCCATGATCTTCTATAAATTTCTTATATGCTAACTGATATAAATATTGTTTTAGTTACTGATTCTATACCTGGTTGTCCTATTATAGATTTTTCCATTTATTTTTAATTGTATAATATTTTTGCATCAAAAAAATAATAAATTTATATTCTTGATTATTATCATGAAATATACTTATTAAATCCGGTATAAGAGTTTCAGCCTCAAATTCTCCTTTTTTTATTACTCCAACAAGGTTTCTCAATAATAGAGATCAACTTACTATTTTCATTGTATTCTTTTTCTCAATTTTTATAGGTAAACTCAATTGACTCAGTTTCTGATTTAACATATTATCAAATACTTCTGCACAGACATTTTTCCCAAATCACATGAAAAACTATTTGTACCATATAAACTAAAATCACTGTTATTCCCTAAATCAGACTCACTAGAGATATATGCATACATAGTTTTTTTAATAATAATTGTTTTTCTCGTATTAAATTGAACATTTAATTCTTTTTAAAATTTTTATTTAAAAATATATTCCTTATCCCCAAAAATCTTCAATTTTCTTTTTCTATAAGGTTTAATTCTTCAAACTCAAATAATTCCAACAAAACCACTTTTTTTCAACTGTTTAGAACATCGTGTTAAAATCACTTCATGCAGCACTTTAAAAATAATCATTATCATCATCAATTTTTCTTTCTTGTTATTAATTCAGGATAAAATGGTTTATTGTTACTTATTAATGTAAAAGTTTCATTAATAGTTTTATCCCAATTAATTTCTCCACTTCCATTCATTTCAAAAAAATTTCTTGAGTTGTCGTATATATCCCATATTCATGATAATCATTATACAAATAGAGAATTGTAGCAAGTAAATTATATGATGAATTTTTCTAGACTCTCATTATGAAATTTTTATAAATTGTTCCTTTTTTTATTTTTGTTTTTTTCTATGACTTTTTAAAAATTTGTTTTTAGTTGTAATAAAGGAGTATCATTTTTTTAAATATATATTTCGGATAACATTTTTAGTACTATTCCTGATACTATCATAATACCAACAAATGTAAAAAAATATAGTAATATACATTTTCTGTATCTGAATCAATATCTGTTACTTCATCTTCCACATTTACTATATCACTCAAATCTTTCTTTTCTTTAGTTTTTGGATACAATTTTCAATACTCCATAACTTTTTTTAGAACTTTTTAAAATATCTTTTGTTTTTTTCTTTCATTAAGTTTAAACAATTTACTAAGTTCTGTTAACAGATATCTTTTTTTGTTCTTTTTATGTATACAGACTTCATTGATTTATCAGACATGATTAATCCTCATCTTTAGAGCTAGTTTCTGCTACTTTTTTTCATATCCAAAATCCCCATTATTTTTCTTGATATTTTTAGATTTTTCAACCTCATCTAATACAATAAGTTTATTTTGGAAATTTTTTTCTTGAACTCTCTCTGAAAAAAAATAAATATACCTTTTTTTCATCAAACTCTTTACAGATTTCAGAATATATATTATTTGTATCACAACCACTAAAAAAATCATAGAACGTTTATGTTTTTGCTGCATCATCAAATAGATACATTATTATTTTTATTTTTTTAAAAACTTCTACAAACTTCTCATTATTTTTCTAAACAATTTTTCAGCTACAAAATATGGTCCTAAAAGTTTATCTTCATTTACTTTTACATTGTTCGAGTAATTCAGTATTAATAGCTTTCCTTAATTCATTCCACTCAACTTTTTCTCTCATATATTCCTTCACCTAAACATACTTCTTTTTCCAAGTATACCTTCTTCATTATCATTTATTCCAAGATAAGTAAAGTTCCATCTTCGTTTAAATGCCGTATCCATCGGATATACACCTTGATCAGCACTATTCATAGTTGCCCAAATAAACATATTATTAGGTATTTTTTTATTTCAGTATACATGGCTGAATCTTCACCTAATTCTTTACAAAGATACTTTCTCATATCCTCTGAAGTCTGTATAGGATAATCACTGACATTTTGAGCATTTCGATCTAATAATTGAAAGACATCACCGAATACTCCTGCAACATTTGCTCTATTAATCTCCTCAATTATCAATAAGTAAGGTTTAGGATTTTTCAGTTTTTAGCACTCTTCATTGCAGCTACATAAGTCCTCATCAACGGACCTGGGACATATTCATAAGAAATTTCGCCACTTTCGTTAGAAACAGGTTTATATGTTCCTACAAAATGAGCATATGAGTAATCTGGATGGAACGTAACACGTTCAAATCCTCCTCCGTCTTTTTAAAAGATCATCTTTTTCATTATTTAAAGTATAACTTTTTCCTGTACCAGGAGCACCGAATAAAAATACGATTGTGATCATATTTTGTATTTAATTTTTGTTATGTAATTTGCCTCAAATACTTCTTCCTGTAGATTTTTCTTCATTCATTTCAGATAAAAAAATTCAGCATATCTATCAAGTGCGCTCTTTAATCCTCTATTAGATTTTTAAATTTAATTCTTCAAATTTCTCATGATTTAGAATATATTTTCTTATAATCTCATATTCACTTAGATTTATAACCATAAAAATGTTATTATCATATTTTTTTCATTAAACTCAATTGACTTTCCAATATTCGCTAATTGATAAATATAATTTCTAACTGTTTTTTTCCCTTATATTCTTTTTATCTCTAGCCAATTCTTAAACTTATCTCTAATCTCTTTGAAATCAATATTTTTCTAAATCACTATTATTCCCATCCGTTATAAATGAAATTATTCTCCAAAAAAATAATCTCCAGGAATTTTTTTGAATTTTTTTCTAATTGTAACAATTTCCATGCTCTATCAATCTCACTATTTTTCTATATCTAATGAAAAATAATCTTAATACTTCTTTTTTTGTTTTCATCAGAATGCTGTGAAGGAAACATTGCTGGATATAATATATGAAGATACTTCTTAAACCATATTCTTTTTAAATAATTTTCATTTAAACTATTTATATATTTATAAAAATTCTTCATAGTCTTCTTTAGAAGATACAACATTATTATTTGAGAGATAATTATCTATATCAACTAAATGAGAAATAAAAATCTTCACTATTCCAATCAACAGGGGTAGTATTACTTTGTTTTTACACTACCAAAGATTGAATAATTCTCTGCCAAATTATATAATAGCGAATTATCTCCCTTTTTTTCCAAATAGAATTTTTTTCAATACATGTTTCTCTATTTTTTTATCAGCTAATATTTCTAATGAGAACTGACTTAAAAAAATTGATTTCTACTTTTCTCCAAATCTAATATGAATTCTTCTAAATCTTTTTCTTTTTGGTATCTTATTTGATAATTTAGGTAATTAGAGATTATTTCTAGTTCAGTTAATGTTTCAAAATTACTAACATCCCTATTTAATACTTCATTAACATTAATATCTAATTTTTAAATGAAATACATTTTTGAGAAGTCTTATTAATTATAAGATTTGTAATTTTTTTGGTAATGCTATATTTCTAATTATATTATCAAAAATCCATTTATCTGATTTAATAGGTCTAATATATATTCTTTTTTTGCATCAGAAAATTTTTTTCCATTTTTAAATTCTATTTTATTATTTAATTGATTCAATTCGTTTAGTTTTTTTCTATATAATTACTTAACCCTACATTTTTTTATAATTATTGCATTTTTTTCAGATATAAATTCTATAAATATTTTGTAATAATAATTCAATATCTCTTCTTTATAAATAACAAATTGATTATTTTCATTAAAATTATTAAAAAAATTCATTAATTGACATATCATTAGCAGAACCTAAAAACAATTTAGCTTCTCCACTTCCCTTATCTGATCGTAATTTAATATCATTTCTTACAAAACTACTAGAGATTGGTATTAATCTTTCCATTCAATCATTTCTCCATTTCTAATTATTTTTTTCTCCCTAATAGCGGATATGCTTTATAAATCTCTTTTAATATTTCCATCAATACATCTACTACAATAGAATTTCCAGTTGTTGATACATTGCAGTATCAGAGACTACTATTTTAAAACTATCACAAAAATCCCATTAATCTTAGACATTCTCTAGGGGTTAATTTCCTTAATCTTCCTTCAGTAGTAACATAATTATCCACTCCTGCTCTATGCATTTTATGCATTGTAGTAAGAAGTGGTCTAGCTATCTCTAAATCAGTTTTGAGGCCTCGAGTAAAAAAACCTTTTGTTCCTGTTGACAACACATATTTCTTAACTTTTTCTGATAAAAAGTATTTTTTTCTAAATCTTCAATTAATGTGTCTTTGTCTTTTCTTTCTTCTTCGAAGATAAAAATCACCATGCCAATTAAATTGTTGGTTTTTTTCTTTTTGACACAATTGTATTTCTCCATCAATTTGTGTGTATCTCTTATCAATATTTTTTTAGATGTAACAAATTCTACACCCTTTTTTTAGCAAGATAATATTTTTCCTGAGACACTATCTAATAGAAAATCCTGCATCGTTTTTATTTAATTCTAGTTTATTTGGAAAAATTAAAATCATTAATATTTAAATCATTTCTAAAACCAACAACAAAGACTCTTTCTCTATTTTTGAGGAATACCGTACTCTTTTTGAATTTAAAACTTTAAATTTCCAGTTATAGCCTAAATCATCGAATATTTTTTTGCCATAGTTTCCCAAGTATTTCCATTATCATTACTTAAAACTGCCCTAACATTTTTCATATAAAAAAACTTTAGGTCTAATTTCTTCTACTAGTCTCGCGTATTCATAAAATAATGTCCCTCTAGTATCTCCTAAACCTCTCTGTTTCCCTACTAAACTAAAAAGACTGACAAGGACTACCTCCCACAAACAAATCAATATTTTTTTGAATTTTTCTACCATCCAAAAATGAAACATTCCAATGAAATCTCGAATCATCAATGTCGTAATTAGCAAAAATAAGACTGTCTAACTTTATTTTTGTTTTTTTCTTTTTCCCTTATACAAAGAATCTACATACTCTTTTTTTGTTCTTCCAAATTATTCATTGAGAATACTCTTTTTTTCTGATTCTTTCAGTATTAATTCTTTCATGTAACATTGATAATTCTTCTCTTATTAATTTAACTTCTTTAATAATTTCTTTAGCTTTATCAAGAGACACTGTCACTAAAGATACGATATTTATTTTTATTATCTAATTTTACAATATCTTTATTCAACTTAACAAACATTTTTAATGTCCGAATATATTCTGTCAATATCTAAAGTATCTTCTTTTTTTCTAAGTATTGTAAAAAAATTCTTCATAAAAAAACCTTTTTGAGTTTTTTTGTAAACTTTTTCTTCTTGAAGCATTTTTTTCTACTAGTTTATGTATTGCACTAAAATTATCATCAATATCTAATACTTCTTTCTCAATATTTGATACCCTAATCTGAATCAAAGAAAGTTTATTAACTAACCAATCATCATTTTCATCAGTAGATTCTATTAATTTAGTTAAATATTCTATTTCTTTATTTATCTCCTTAAAATCATCATCAATATCTTTTGATAAAATATCTACTTCTCCATTATCACAAGCAAATTCTATCTTATAATCAATTCCTAATCTCTCTAAAAGCATGTTCAATTGCTCCTATTCCACTAAAAAAACGGTTGCTAACTTTAACATTTTTAATCCTCCACACATTCTACTATTTCTGATAATTTACATTCTAATACTTCACAAATTTTTTTACTAACGTATCCGTTCTTACACATTCGTTATTTTTTTAATTTTGTAAATGTACTAGATCCTAACCCTGTTTTTTTCTTGAAGTTCTTTTTTTGTCATTTCTCTATCAATTAATAATTTCCATAAAGGTTTATAACTTATTCTCATTTTTAAATCCTCCATAATTTCTTAAATCTATTATATCATAAAACAACCGAAAAAAACACATCTAAACAACCTCAAACGGTTATCTATTGTATATCTATTATTTTTTTATACACTCTCTTTCAAGGTCTTCTTTAATATTAATCATAACTCTTTAAATAATTCTCCAAAAGCTTCATCTACACTAACTGATTCATTATTTTTCAGCTTGTTCTAGACTTAACTTCATAAAATCATTAAACTCTTCATCTGTCATATCTTCTCTAGATTCTATTCTTTCCATAAAGTTCCTACTATTCTTGTTATCTTGTATTTTTAAATTCACTATCTTCCATAAATTTTAGTCACCAACCACTATATATTTTTTTCGAGTTATAATGCATCAACATTATGCCTTTCACCACTTTTAAATATTATAATATAACCTGTACAAATTTATGTACTAATAAATATTGAGACATATCAATCTTTGTTTGTTAATATCCCCTAAAAATTTGTATAAAAATTTTTGGGGGATATTTTTGCTATTTTTTTGAGAAATTTTTTTACCATTTTCGAATTTGACAAAAAAACAAAATATATGTTTAGATAACATATCAGGCTGTTGACTCATGCATATTTTTGCATTTGTCAATAGCCTGAAAGCTATACTACTTAATGTAGCATAGCTTCCTCCTAATTTTCAATATCAACCGAATTTGACAAAGCGCCATTTTTTTCTCCGTGCCCCGAATTTAACAAAGATCCTAAATTTTGTAGAACCTCAAAGTTTCACTATTAAAATTTTTATGTCTTTTTGAAATATCATCTATATTTCTATAGTGATTTTTCTCTTTCTTCTTGCTTCTTTCTTTTTTTATTTGTTCTTCTCTTTTTCTAATTTGTTTTTTTCTTCTTCATTTGTTTTTTTCTACACACAAAATCAAGGTATCTCTATGATATTGTTTTTACCTCTTCGATTGTTGTTCCATTTAAAAATAATTTTTATCAGATTCAACTCTAGCTATTCCTGGTCTATGCATTGATGTAAAGCTTGGTGGATAATCCCAGTTTCTTAAAAAAATAATTCAGACCATGTCCTAGTTGGTTTGCTAGATAATCTAAAAGGGATACTGTATAAAGCAGAACCTCTTGTTCCATCATTCCTAGGCAAGGTTACTTCATTTGATATTATGCCTATAATTTTTATATCCTCTCCCTCAATAGATATAGTTTCATACTCATCTAAATAATCTGGTCTTATACCTACTTTTGAGGCTTCTTTTTAACTTTAAATATCGATGCAATAAGATCCTTATATGAAGTTTCATTAAATTGATTACCTCTTAAATCTATTGCAAGTTTTTCCGTCTAGATAAGTAGGTAAAGCTGTATTAAAATCTCCTTGTCTAATAATTGGAATAAACTTCCTATCATTGTGGTTATTGTAGAGTTCCGCTGATATTATATGACTTTCATATCCGACACCTTTTTCTCTATTATTAGCTTTCCTTTTATACTCTTCAGTGCATATTATTATTACATAATCACTTTCTTTTTATCGAGCTTTCCATAAATTTTGTAAGTCTATCCCCTGGACTTACATCATAGCTATCTATTATAGCTTCGATACCATCTGCCAATAATTTATCTGCTAGAGAATTAACCCAATCTGAGTGCTCTTTACTTTCCCATGAATATGATATAAATACTTTTGGAATGTTATTTTCTATCATTTGACACCTCATTAAAATAAATCTTCTTGTCTTTTCCAATTTTCATTATCATTCTCCTATTTTTTTAATTATTTTTTCTCTAAAACTTTACTTATATTGAACATCAAAATCTATTAATAATATTAATTAAAAAAACTTTTTTTATCATTCTATTTACTTAATAAACTTTGTTATTTTTTTCCTTCTTTTTTTGTATGTTTCTACTGCTTTTGCTACTCTCTCGAAGTCACGTTTTTAAGCTATATGAATAGATGTCTCTGAATAATCTATATCCTAGTTTTTCATTTACTTCGAATGCTAATGTGTATAGTTCGTATGTTTCCATTGAATCGAAGTTTTTCGTGTGCTTTTACTACATCTAGTAGTATATCGTCGCAGTGTTCCACTAATGCTTTTTTTCTAGTCTGTCATTTAGGAATTTCGATTTTTTTCTAGAGTATGTTTATATAGTTTTTTTGATGTAGTTGAAAAAGTCTGCTACTAAACTTTCTCTATCTAGTTTATCGTATAGTTCATACCCTAACTGTTCATTTATATCTTTTGCGATTTCTACCAATCTTTCATCTGACACAGGTTCTAAACTATATGCTGCATTATTAACTTCTGAAAAATACGTTTTTTTCTCTTCTTCTATCGCTTTTTTTGTAATAATTCTAATTTCATAACAATCCTCTCAATACAATTTTTTTATTTATTCTTACATAATATTATAGCATATTTATTGTTAATTATTTTTATCACTTATTACTATATTTCTTCTTTTTACCCCTACTGTTAATTCTTTTTCTACACCTTATGTTTTTTTCATTCAAACACCTCTTGAAAAAAATCTGTAATTCTACATTAAAATTAATGTATTAACTAAGGAGAGTTTATTAAGAGTGAATCGAAAATTGTTTTTAACTATTGATAATGAATTAAAAAAATGAAGCCGAGGATTTGTTCTACAGCCTCGGATTAAATTTAGAAACTGCCATTAGCATGTTCCTTACAAAAAGCTGTTAATGAAGGTGGTATACCTTTTTGAAGTAAAAACAAGCAAAAATACGTTGAAAGTCCAGATTTTATCTCTAGTCACTTCACTATTAAATCAGCTGTATATGAGATTAATGAATACATAAAAGATAGGTTCAACGAAGAACCTTCATTTTTATCTAGCATGTGAAAATAGAGGTCTTACAGATGATGAAGCTAGTAAATTATTCATTCTATTTTTCTAATAATACTGAAGAGATTAATCAAGAAGAGTTCATAGAAAAAAATATTGATAACCTAGTAGAATTATCTACAATCGCCTTCCCAGCATTAAGATGACTATCAGATGAACAACTACGCGATATCGTGAATGCATATATCACAAACTACTATCTAATTAGATAATATTAACTTTTTTAGGAGTACCTTAACAGATTTGATTTTAAGATACCCTGATCCATTTATGAATGCTTTAATAAACCTAAAATGAAGTTAGCTTTCATTAGAATAGACTTCCTATAAAAGCTAACTTCTTCAACTTACGTATAAGATTTTTTTATTTTTTTAAATTTCTATAAAATTTATTGCTTATTTCTTATTTAAAAATAATCATCATTTATAGGAGGTAAAATTTCCTCTAGATGTATCTCAACAAAATCATCACAATCTATGTTTGCAAATCTATGCCATGCTCTTTTTGGTCTTTAGATATGCTTTTTATCCTCAAATTTAAAGAAACAAATTTGTCATCTATTTTTGAATTCTAGAATATTACTATTAATTTCATATTTATCTATTTTTACAGCAATACTCTACTTCCCAATTAATGCAATAAAAAGTCTAACGGGAAACTGTTGTCAACCTCTAAAGTTATCCTATACGTTTCTCCTGCTCTAAGATTTACTGTTTCTCTTTTTATTATTCAGTGAATCATAGTTAGTTAAAGGATCAATACTCCATGAATAACTTAAGTCTTCTCTAAAAAAATACTGTGTCCTAATGAATCTTTAAATGATAAAAAAATGTTGGAACATTATAAACTTTATCTTTTCCTATTTTTTTATAATAATCTTTAAATACCTCAATTAAATCATTCGAATAACAAACTCCTTGCTCCAGTTCACGTTGTGATAAGGTATTGCTATGAGAGATTTTTATTTCTTATACTAATTAGTTTTTTTCAAAAGATAATCTTAATGATTCAATACCCGAATAAAATGGTTCAAAAAAACATTTTTTTAAAATATAACGTATACAAATCATTTCGACAAAAAAATATTTTTAAATTCTCCATAACTAAGGCATCAACTTTCCTTGGATATCTTTTTTTGGATCACTATCAATTCTATCTTGAACTTGTTTAATTATTTCATTTTTTTACAAGTGGAGTACCATTATCAAATTTAAAAATTAAAATAATCTTTACCGTATTCCTCACTAAATGTTTCCTCAATTAATCTTCTAGACCACAGTTCCATCGTATCTAATCGATGTTTACACAAATCTCTTGCTTCTAATTCCGTCATATTCCACAGTAAGAAATCTCCACTTTTTTTATTATTAAATAAATCATTAGTTTCTATTTGTTTAGTCTTTTTACTTCCAAAATAACTTCTTAAAAAAATTCCAATTTTACGTACTCCTTTATAATTTATATATTTTTCAACTTCATAAAATGAGTTATTATCCACATATAATAATTATAATTATTTTTTTCGAAGCTTTCAACAAGTTTTTAAAATGAGTTTCTGCATTATTATTTATAAAACACTCTTTCATCAATTTAATAATATCTTCATTATTTTTTTCCATTTAATTCTGCTTCTAAATCATCAATCGAATGTGAATTAACATTAAATAATTTTTGGGCTTCTCTGTTATTCCCCAAAAAAATTGTTAGTTCTGTTGAATTTTGTAAATGTTTCAATAATCCTTCTAATGGAATTTAACATTAAATTTGGTTTGTTATTTTTCATATAAAAAAATCTTAATTCTTTCCATAATAATTCATAATTAGTAGAAAAAAATCTTCTCCTTCTGAATTTAAAGTTTTTTTGACTACTTTTTTTGTTCTCTTTTTTTCTAATCTTATAAATCTGTCACCTTTTTTTCTTTTTCCATGTCTATCGATACCATCTTGATATAACCTATTATATTTTTATATTAAGATAGAAATGTACATTGTGTGTCATAATTATTAATTTAGAATTCTGTTTACATTTATCAATTAGCTTCATTAATTCTTGAATTTCAGTTATAATAATATACTGCATAGTATCATCATTCGAATCCATAGGATCATCAAAAAAATAATAATTTTATCTAAATCTATTTCTCTATACTCATTTAATTTTTTTCTATAAAATATAAAAAAATCCAATTATATTTTTTTCTCCTTTAGAAAGAGTATCAATTTCTCTATACTTCTCAGAAAAAAAGGTGATTTATTTCTTATTCTATAATATCCTTGATTTAGATTTTTTTATTCTTTCCAATATGTTCTAATTCAAATGATACATAATTCCTTAATTTTTTTATTTATATTATTAGCTAACTTTTCTTCAGACCTCGTTTTGCTAAGTTCGTTATTAATTTTTTTCTTATACTTTTTAATCTCTATTTCATAATAATTTATCTCATCATTTATCAGAGCTATTTTTATTTTTTTGTATCAGTAATTTCTTGTTCTATACTACCTAGTTCGTTATATTTATTTTTCTAAATCATATTGAGTTTTTGAAATAATATATATAATCAAATCTCAAGATGTCTTTTTGAAAAAAATTCTTTATTCTTGATACATCTTCATTATTATTTAATGTTGCAATTTTTATTATATTCTTCAACTATATACTCTATACTATCCGGTATTTTTTTATTGAGATTTTTCTCGGAATTAGAAAAATAATTGAGTTAACTTTTTTTCCAACCTTTCTTTTTAACACTCTCAGAAACTTATTGTGTTCTTTTTAATTTCTGATTCCATTCTGTTGACATTATTTCTATTTTACTTTGATAAATACTATAAAAAAATATTTTTGGAAGTATATTAAAATTATTTATTTTTTTCTATTATTTCTTCAATTTTATAGATTATATCGAAAAATTTCTTTCTCTAATGATTTGATTTTTTTGAAGCTGAAAAGTAACCTTCTAATTGTTGAAATGTTTCATTTGATATTTCATTCCCACAAAAAGAACAAACTTCTCCTTCTTTATGTAGCTCCAATCCTTTTTTTGCAAAGTTTATTTTTTTCTTCTGTTGAAAGTCGAATAATATCTTTTTCTTCTTCCACTTTTTTTATTAATACTCTATTTGTTTCTAATAAAATATCCTTTAGATTTATATCAAAAATGTTCCTTGAGATCTACTATTTTTTTCTTGAATTGTTAAATTCTTTTTTTACATTCTTCTTTTTTTCAGTTTCTGATAATTTAAATGCATATTTTTAATTCTTTCTTGAATATTAAGCTGTTATAACTAGTACTTGCTATATGTAATTGACTATTCTTAATTTCTTTAGCCGCTTCTTTAATATCTTTTTTTCTATTTTATTATTTAGTTTATTTTTTTGTTCTTCAATCTTTTTTATATTCTTCTTGAATACTTTCTATATTTTTTTATTTTTTTCTTTTCAATCTCACCCTCAATATCACGTATCTTCAACTCGTACGATTCAATCTTTCTTTGAGCAACAGTATTTTTCTTCCCCCAATATTACTGAATTTAATTTACCATCAACAGCTACACTATTAACCCCTTGATAAACTCTCACATCTTTATCTGTGTTTTGTTCTTTTATTAATTTTTGTAATAGTACTTTTTTCCTGTTCCATTTTTTTCCAAATATAAAGTTTACAGGTTTATCAAATTCCATATTTTTCATCTTCAAATATTTCTATACATTCTAAATTTATCTTCATAATTCCTCCAAATAAATATCTTTATTAATATACTAGTTTATTTTTTTATCATAAATAAAAAAACAATTCTTTTTATTTTTTTAAATCTTGTAATAAAAAAATTCATAACTTTATTATAGAACATATATTAACATGTATCAACTCCATCTTACTCTATATCATATATTTTTTTATTACAAATAGACTTCCAACTTTTTTTCTTTATTCCATTTCTTTAGATTTTTTTATTTTTTTACAATCACTTTATTTTTCTGATAAACTATAATTGTAAATAAATAAAACACTTACATTTATGTAAATAAGAGGAGATTAAAATGGGAAAATTTAATAAAAAAAGTTGTTTCAGTAGCTTCAATTGCCGCAACATTACCTGCCCTAATCGGTAGCTATGCAGGGATATCAAAAATTACGTTATAAACGTAGTGCTAAAGCTGGTCTAATCGAGTTATACCTTGGTAATAAATATAAGAAGCTAAGAGATATAGATGAAACTAAAAGATTAGAACAACAAAAAGCAGATAAGATCGAAGAATCTGTAAATGTATATGAATTCGATACTAAGTCAAAATTCTATACTAGGATTGTTTCTGATAGACAAGTTTGGTATTTAAATAGTGTAAATGCTTCTAACTCTACTATTTTCTATATTCATGGTGGTTCTTACGTTCACGAATTCGTAGATATTCAATGGGAGATGGCTGACAAAATAGCCCAAGAAGCTGACGCAGAAGTTATTATTCCTGATTACGGACTAGCTCCATTCTATACATATAAAGATAGTTATGAACTTCTAACAAAATTATATACAGACTATATTGCTAAAAATCCAGATAAAAATGTCTATATTATGGGAGATAGTGCTGGTGGTGGCTTGGCTCTAGGCTTAGTTCAAGAGTTTGTCCAAAATAATATTACTCTTCCTAAAGGTCTTATCCTATTAAGTCCGTGGGTTGATTTAACTATGTCGAATCCTGATATTAAAAAATATGTCAAAAAGGATCCTCTACTACATGTCGATACTTTACTAGCTGATGCTAAATCTTGGGCTGGAGATACCGATTTAGCTGATTGGAAAGTTTCACCATTATATGGTGATATGAGAGGTTTACCTGAGGTACTTTTATTCTCTGGTACACGTGAACTTCTATATCCTGATGCAGGACTTCTAGCAAATAAACTAAAAGAAGCAAGTGTAGAAACCACTTTTGTTGTCGGGGAAAATTTAAACCACGTATACCCTGCCTTCCCTATACCAGAAGCAACAAAGGCTATTTCTAAAATTGTTAAATTTGTAAAGAAGGGGCTGACCCAAAAGTCCTAAATTTTAAAAAAGTGTATATGATAACTCATAGACGCAGTGGTTTATTGATATCTAAATTCGCTTTATGAAAGCTTTTTAGATATCTAATAAACTTTGCAGGGGTGACTCGACAAAATCGATTTCTACGAAATCACGATTTTTTTGAGTCACTCCCATATAAAAAAAAGATGTACTCAAAATTTGATTAAATAATCTATTTTTTTGGGTACATCTTTATTTAATATTATTCTCTACATTTCAAACTATTGTTTAGATTTATATTATAAAACATTTCATGAATTACAATCGCATATTTTTCTACTTATACTTAATAGTTTCTTCTGCTATAGCATTCGTTAATAATTGTGAAAAAAATTAATATTGTATTTTACTGCAACATCATTTGCCCATTTAGGAATAGACAATGTTTTTTTATTAACGTACTACTATCTAAATATTCTCTCAAATCCACAACAACCATTGACACAAAGGATTTATTAAGTACATAATAATCCTTCATCTCAGGATCATCTTTAAAAAGGAAAAATCATCTTCTATTGACAACTCATTTATATTACTCGACTTAGGTAATCTTTCTCCATCTTCCAAATAATCATTAAGAGCTAATCCTAAATAATCTGATGCCATACTCATTGATTCTGCTATACCTATCCCCTGTGTTCCACTTCCTTTTAAATCTGGAAAATATACATTATAAATCTCTTTTTCTTCACTTTCTTTGTTAAAATAAAAAAAATTGCTGGATAACTTACTAACATCATATCACCTCATTAATTGGGAGCTGGATTATAATAATCCAGCATCCTTTAATATTCACTTCTCTGTGAATTTATTCAATTCACCTTTTGGGATAATGATTGGTCTTTTCTGTCCAGGTTTTTTCATTTTTATATGAGATCCCTTTCCGCCTTTACATAACGTAAAACCGTACTTTTTCAACAGCTTAACCATCTCTTCTTGTGTCATCGGCATAATATTTAACCTCCTGACACTTTAACTATACTACGTATTTATACGTATGTCAATAATATTACTCCCATTTCTCAAAAATATATTCTACATTAATTGAATATTTTCAATTTTCCACTTTTCCATCTGCGAATATCCACTTTCAATATCCATTTTTTTACTACCAAAGTCCAGTTTTCATCTACGAATGTCCAGTTCGATTCCTCAATATCCACTTTTTTATCCGTGAAAGTCCAGTTATACTCTCCATTGTCCACTTTTTTTCATCTACAAATGTCCACTTTTTTTAATGACGAATATCCAGTTTTACATATTAATAAAAAAACTCGAAACAAAGATTTCTCCTTGCTTCGAGTTCGTTTTTTTATTTTTCGTTATTATCGTTTTTGCGATTTCTTCTAATAACATCTTATTGATCATTTGTGGATTGGCTTGTCCTTTTGAGGCTTTCATGATTTGACCTACTAGGAAACCAATTGCACGGTCACGACCGTTTTTTTGTAGTCTTCGATAGATTTTGGATTGTTATCTAATGCTTCATTTACCCATGTTAATAATTGTCCACTATCTGATACTTGTACAAGACCTTTTTCTTTAACGATTTGTGCAGCATCTCCACCATGTTCGATAAGTTCTGCGAATACTTTTTTTAGCAATTTTTACTTGAGATTGTTCCGTCAGTGATTAATTTAATCATTCCTGCTAAACCTTCTGCAGTTAATGCTGTATCTTTAAGTTCTTGTTGAACTTTGTTTAAGTATGCATTCACATCTACCATTAAGTAGTTAGAAGCTAATTTTGGATCTGCTCCTAAAGCTACTATTTGTTCAAACATGTCTGACATTTCTTTAGTTAATGTAAGAACGTGAGCATCGTATGCTGGTAATCCAAGTTCTTCTTGGTATCTTCTTTGACGAGCATCCGGAAGTTCGGAATAGTTTTTTTCTTACTTCTTCCATCCATTCATCAGAGATAATCATAGGTACGATATCCGGCTCGGGAAGTAACGGTAATCATCTGAACCTTCTTTAACACGCATAAGTTTTGTTGTTCCTGTCGTTTCATCAAAACGACGAGTTTCTTGGTTGATTACTCCACCTGAAAGGATAACTTGTTCTTGACGTTTTTCTTCGTACTCTAATCCTTTTTTAACGAAAGTGAATGAGTTTAAGTTTTTTTAAGCTCAGTTTTTTTGTACCGAATTCATCTTGACCGTAAGGACGGATAGAAATGTTCGCGTCACAACGCATTGATCCTTCTTCCATCTTAACATCTGATACTTCGATGTATTGAATGATAGAACGTAATTTTTTTCTAAGTAAGCATATGCTTCTTCCGGTGTTCTAATATCCGGCTCAGATACGATTTCGATAAGTGGTGTCCCTTGACGGTTAAGGTCAACTAGTGAGTAACCATTTTTTTGTGAGTTAATTTACCAGCATCTTCTTCAAGGTGAGCACGTGTAATACCGATACGTTTAGTTTCTCCGTTTACTTCGATATCAATCCAACCGTTTTTCCCCGATTGGTTGGTCAAATTGTGAGATTTGGTATGCTTTCGGGTTATCTCGGATAAAAGTAGTTTTTTTCTATCGAATTTTGACTCGCGAGCTACTGTCATGTTAAGCGCCATTGCTGCTTTCATTCCCCATTCTACCGCTCTTTTGTTTACTACTGGAAGTACCCCTGGGTATCCTAAGTCGATAACGTTTGTGTTAGTGTTTGGTTCTGCACCAAAGTGAGCTGGAGATGGTGAGAATATTTTTTTGAATCTGTTTTTTTAATTCTACATGGACTTCTAGTCCAATTACTGTTTCAAAATGCATCTTGTTTCTCCTATTATAATTCTATTTTTTTATCGTGTAAGTTGTAGTGTTGTTCGAAGTTGTACGCTACGTCGTATAGTGTAGATTCTGCGAATGGTTTTGCAATAATTTGCATACCGATTGGACGGTTACCTTTGAATCCACAAGGAATACTGATACCTGGTAATCCAGCCATGTTTACTGGGATTGTTAAGATATCGTTAGCGTAGATTTTAATTGGATCTCCTACTTCTTCTCCAATGTTGAATGCTACTGTTGGAGCAGTTGGTCCAATGATTACATCGTATTCTTCGAATACTCTATCAAAGTCTTGTTTAATTAATGTACGAACTTGTTGTGCTTTTTTGTAGTATGCATCGTAGTATCCTGAAGATAGTACGTATGTTCCTAACATGATACGGCGTTTAACCTCAGCTCCAAATCCTTCTCCACGTGTTTTTTTGTAGATTTCTTCTAGGTTTGTTGCGTTTGGACTTCTAAATCCGTAACGAATACCATCAAAACGAGAAAGGTTTGAACTTGCTTCTGCAGAAGCGATAATGTAGTAAGTTGAGATAGCGTAGTCTGTGTTTGGAAGACTTACTTCTTCTACTATAGCCCCTTGACTTTCTAAGTATTTAACACCTTCAAGTACTGCTTGTTTAACTTCTTCATCAATTCCAGCACCGAAGTATTCTTTAGGAAGAGCGATTTTCTTACCTTTGATGTCTCCAGTGATGATTTTGCTGAATTCTGGTACTTCTACAGGTGCACTAGTCATGTCGTTGGCATCTAATCCTGAGATGATTTCTAATACACGAGCGTTATCTTTTACTGTACGTGTCATTGGTCCAATTTGGTCTAATGATGAAGCGAATGCTACTAATCCAAAACGTGATACACGTCCGTAAGTTGGTTTTAATCCAACCACACCACAGTAAGAAGCTGGTTGACGTACAGAACCACCTGTGTCACTTCCTAGAGTGAAGCTAACTTGTCCTGCTGCTACTGCTGTAGCTGAACCACCACTTGATCCTCCTGGCACCGCATCTAAGTCATGAGGGTTACGAGTTAATTTGTAGTAAGATGTTTCTGTAGAACCTCCCATTGCGAACTCGTCCATATTTAATTTCCCTAAAAGAATTGGGTTTTCTTTGTTAAGTTTGTTCATTACTGTTGCATCGTAAATTGGATTGAATCCTTCTAAGATTTTTTTGATGCACAAGTTGTTTGAATGTCTTTTTGTAACGATGTTATCTTTGATTCCCATTGGGATACCGAATAATTTACCTTCAGCGCGTCCTTCTTCTTGAGCGCGGTCTAAGGCTTCAGCTTGTTTTTAATGCTACTTCTTCAGTTACTGTAATGAATGAACCTACTTTTTTTCATCAGTAGCTTTAATTCTGTCTAGTGATTCTTTTTACTAAATCACTTGGTTTAATTTCTTTATTTTTTTAAGTTTAAGTTCTAAACTTTCAATTGATTCATGTAATAAACTCATTAAATTATCTCCTTATTTTTATTCAATAATAGTAGGTACTTTGAATTGTCCTGCTTCAGTTTCTTTAGAGTTTTTTTAAGAACTTCTTCTCTATCCATTCCATCATGAGCTACGTCTTCTCTAAATACATTAACTAAGTCTAGAACGTGATAAGTTGGTTTTACATTTTTCTGTTGGTGCGCTGTTGATTGTATTGAATAAATCTACAACTTTTTTTCTAATTTTTTTCGATGTATCCATCCACTTCATTTTCTTGAATTTCTAATCTAGAAAGATGAGCGATGTGAGCTACTTGTTCTTTTTGTAATTGTTGTCATAAGTTCCTCCATATTTTTTTGTTTAATTTACTAATATTAATAAACCTCTTATAATTTGAAAATAAAAAAACGCCCCACATAGTTATATAACTACATGGGACGATTACTAGTTTCGTGGTGCCACCCGAATTCATATCAGTTTCCTGATACCTTTCAATTTATATTCGGTTTTTATAAAGAGTGTTGCTTATTTCAATCATTTTTTTATTTAATCTTTCAGCCAACGGATTAAACTCTCTTCTAAAAAAACATGAAATAAAAAGTCTCTTTACTAATATCTTATATTACGGTTTACTTAGTCTATATTATACTAAACGACCGTTATTGTCAAGGATTTTATGAAAAAAATATTAGAGCTAGTGAAGAATTATTGCTTTTTTTATAATTGAATTTTTCTAATCGCTCTAGGTTGAATATATTTTTTTATATGACATGATTGTCTCCTAACTTTATTGTGTTTATTGATATTTTGAGATAAAAAGAACGACTATGAAAAAAATTGATTACTAAGAAACAATAATTTTCTAGTCGCATCCTTCTCTTGTTATTTATACATTTTTTTATATTATTTAAAGTTTAAAAACTGTTTTTACCTCTTGAACGTCCATTGGCTACTTTATCTAATGCCTTATTTACTTCTTTAAAGTCAAATACTGTATCCACTGATGGTTTAATTTCTAATTTTGTAAAAATATCAGCTACTTCTTGAAGTTGTTTGCCATTTGATTCTACGAAAATGAAGTCATATGATACTCCATATTTATTTGCCATTTTATCAAATTTTTCTTCCAGCTAAGCCTCAAAAATAAATTGTTTCCACCAATCTAAGTTCATACGTTTAGCGAAACTTCCATTTGGCATCGCTCTTAATGAAACTAATTTCCCGCCTGACTTCATAATTGTCATTTGTTTTTCTGTTTCTGCTCCACCTAAAGTATCAAGCACATAATCAACATCTTTTAATACTGTAGTGTAATCTGTTGTTTTATAGTCGATGAATTGATCAACGCCTAATTTTTCAACACGTTCTTTATTTTCTACACTACCATTAGTGATTACTGTCAGACCTTTTGCTTTAACAATTGGAATAGCCATACCTCCTACTCCACCTGTTCCACCCGAGATGAAGATTGTTTTACCTGATTCTGCTCCCATAAGTTCTAAAGCTTGCATAATTGTTAATGCTGTTAATGGAACGGCTGCTGCTTCTTCATCAGTTAGATAATCTGGTACCTTAGCGATTGCATCTTGGTTAATAGCTACATACTCTGCAAAAGCTCCGATTTTATCTAATGGTAATCTAGAAAATATTCTATCTCCAATTTCAAAATTTGCTACATTACTTCCTTTTTTTGTTCGATAATACCTACTACTTCATTACCTGCAACTTGTGGAAGTTTGTAAGGTACGATAATCTTCACTTCACCTCGTGAAATTATATTATCTAGTGGATTTACTCCTGCTGCTGTAACTTTTACCAGCACTTCATTTTTCATTTATTGTAGGTACTGCTATTTCTCTAATTTCAAGTTCTATATTATTTTTTTATTATATTTCATGTGTACTGCTGCTTTCATTATTTATTTTTTTCTCCTATTATGTATAATTCTTTAATTAATTTTTTTCTAATGTTTTACTTTCAAGTTTTTTTATAAAAAAAGCTTCTTGTGCTTCATTAAATACTGGCTGTAATAAGTTTTTCGATATTTAAACCAACTGGGCATTCTTTATTAGCACCTTCATGGATATTTACTAAGTATTTCTCAGGATAAATGATTTTATAAATATCTGCCAATGTAATATCTTTAGGCTCTTTTTGCCAATGTTATTCCAGTTTTTTTCCTTGTTGACTTTCTATTAAACCGCCTTTTTTTAACACTGCCAAAATCTTTCTTATGTGACTACTATTTGTGTTAACACTTTTTAGCTAATAGCTCCGAAGAAACTACTTTATTTGTTTCTGAAATATATATTAGTATGTGTAATGCTACTGAAAAATTTTTGTATCCATGTTTTTGCTCCTTTGACTGTCTTTTTTTCTAAATCATCCAAATATAATTTTTTTAACTTGTTCTCGTATCTGATACAAGTATAAGTTTAACATCAAATTTATCTTATGTCAACTGCTTTTTTTAAAAGTGACTTTGCTCTCCTAATATAGAGATACACCACTATGTCCTTATCGTATATATTTTTTTAATTTCATGTCTCGCTACAATTTTTTTAGAATATTTTACTGGATAATTATTTCCTCGTGTATTCTACACTCGAAATATTAATGACTACCTACCTTTTTCAGTTGCTTAAATATTGAAAATAGTATAATATGTGTAGGTATGTAGATTACTAGAATACTCTAGTTAATATGTAAAATAAAAATATTTGTGAGGTATATAATGGAAAATTGGGTTGAAATTACAATTCATACTACTAATGAAGCTAGTGAGATAGTTGAGTCTATTCTTCTTGACTATGATTCTACTGGAGTTGCTATCGAGGATCCTACTACTCTTGAGGAGAACTTACACGATGATTTTTGGTACTATCGTTGAACTTAGTCCTTCTGATTATCCGAGTTGGAGTGATCGTTAAAGGTTATATCAACGAACTTAATTTTTGATGAAGAAACTTTCAAACGTTTTTGAAGCTGAACTTCTTGCTTTAGGTGAAAATATCAACATTGGAGATTTCTTCAAAATTGAAACTACTATTATTCAAGATAGCGATTGGGAAAAATTCTTGGAAAGATTATTTCGATATTCTTAATATCGGTGAAAAAAATTCGTTATTGTACCTACATGGCGCGAATATGAAAATACTGAGGATAAATATATTATAAATATTGATCCTGGTATGGCTTTTTGGTACTGGAGGACATGAAACTACTTCTCTATGTATTAAAAAAATCTTGAAAAAAATATGTACAAAGAAATGATAATGTTATTGATGTTGGTTGTGGAAGTGGTATTTTAAGTATCGCGGCTAGTTATTTAACTGACGGTAATATTAAAAGCTGTTGACTTAGATAAGCTGGCTGTTGATGTTTCTTATGAAAAACTTCACGTTAAATAATCTTGAGAAAAGAATCGAGGTTGAGCAAGCTAGCCTTCTTACAAAAAGAAACTAAAAAAAATACAACATTATCGTAGCGAACATTCTTGCTCATATCATCGAACTTATGCTTGATGATGCGTATAACTTATTAGAAGATGGTGGTTACTACATCACTACGGTATTATCGAAGAGAAAAAAAGATGAGCTTCTTGAAAAAAATGTTAGAACGTGGCTTTTAAACTTGTTGAAGAAACTTCTGATAACGGATGGTATTCTTTCGTAGTAACTAAATAATATTTAAAAAAACTCTTGGTTTTTATATAAAGTAAATATATAATCAAGAGTTTTTCTTATTACACTTTAAAATGCATTAAATTTGTTTTACAATAGTAATGAAAAACGCTTTATAACAAGAGATTTTTATGAGCAATAATAATTCAAAAGCAAAATAATATTGATAGTAATTCTAATCCAAACACTAACCAAAAATTATAGCAACTATAATCAAAATGATTACAACGGACAAAATAGCTATAATAACCAACAGCAGAATTATAATAATCAAGGTTATCAAGAAGGTTTTTAATCAATATTACCAAAAATTATAATAACTCTAATCAGCAATATCAAAACTATGCTGGTTACCGAATGTTAATACTCAATACAATGAACAAGTTTCAAATAATAATTCCTTAAACCTTAATAAGAAAAAAAGAAAAAAATAAATTTATTCCTATAGTCGCTAGTGCACTTGGAGTTATTCTACTTAGTGGCGGTGGATTGTATTACTATTCTAAATCTACTAACAAGCCTCTTTCTAGTATTTTTTTCATAAAGAAGATATGGATAGAATTAATAAAATTATAGAAGATTTCAAAAATACTAAATACTATAAAGAAAAATCCTCATAGAATCACTGATTAAAACTTCATTTTTAAACAAAGAAAAAGCTATCAAAACCTCTTGGGCTTTGATATCTTTTTCTTATGATAATGATGATATATTTTGAATTTTTTTAAAGCATTTTTTTCTAATTTGTTTCGTTCAATAAGTGTGAATACTGATACTGGTCTTCCGGATGTATAGTACTCAGCATCTTCACTTAGAATATTTATACTAACTAAATGGTTTAAATATTTTTCTAATTGTAATTCTAGAAATATCTAATTCGTCTGCTATTTGTTGTGTTGTAAATCCTTCGTTGTGCTGTTGGATAGCTTCTAGTACTTTTTTCAATGTTATCCTAGAAAGTCCTTTAGGCAAGCTATCTTCATCTTCTTCTACTCTCCCAGAATTTAAATACTCGTCTATTAAATCTTGATTAATTTTTCTCTTTTGATAATAAAGTTACATAATCGTGAACTTTGTCGATTGCTTGAGAAAATCTTTCATATGTAAATGGTTTAACCAAATAATCAACTACTCCATTAGATAATGCAGCTTCTACTGTTTGAATATCATTAGCTGCAGTAATCATAATAATTGGGAATCCTTTTAGTTCAGGTAAAAAGTCTATTCCTTGACCATCTGTTAAATAATTATCCAATACAATTAAATCTATTTCATTATTCTCTAAAAAAATTTCTTTGCATCTTCTAATGATGTAACATGGGAAATCCCAAAGTTATGTTCTTTTCTTTTTAAAATATTCTTTATGAATCATCGCTACCATTGGATCGTCTTCTATTATTAGTACTTTCAATTAATGTACCTCCTCAATTGGTATTTCAATTATAAATTTCGTTTTTTTCCTACTTCACTTTCAACGTCTATAAGTCCATTATACTTTTTTTAACAATTGTATCAACAGCATTTAGACCGTATCCCCTATTCTCTCCTTTTTGTTGAATATCCTCTTTCAAAGACATTCTCAATTATATCTTTACTTATACCATTACCATTGTCATAAACACTGCAAAAGTAAAATATTTTCTTCAGTATTTAAGTATAAATAAACAACAACTTTACCATCTTCCTTATTAGCGATAGACTCCATGGAATTATCTATTAAAACTCCTAGGATAATTAAAATTTCATTATAAAGTTCATCTAGGTCATCTTTATTCAAAATCATCGAATCTGGATCTATTAATAATGCTATATTTTTTTGTTTCGCTTCTCTAACTTTAGCTAATAGAAATCCTGCTATTGCTGGTACTTTAATATTCTCTGAAATATGCCCAATTTTTTTCATGATAGTCATCTTTTTAGATATGTAATAAATTTCTCTACTTCATCATATGACTTCATTTCGATTAATCCATGCAGTACATGAAGTTTATTCATAAAATGATGGCTTTGTTCTCTTAAACTGTCATTATATTTTTTTCAGTTCCACTAAGTTCTGTAATTAGTTTTTTTCATTTCACTTTGATCTCGAAGTGTAATTACTGCACCATATAATTTACCATCTTGATATATTGGATTTCTATTTATTAAAGCTTCTATATGATTTAATAAAATTAATTCATCACGACTACTCTTATTTTTTTCTAAGATACTCTTGAAGAATAGTTCGTACATATCATCGGGAATTTGCTCACCTTTTTTTAATTTTTTTGAAAGACCTGCTTTATCTAAAATCGGTTCGCGCTATTGTTCTTAACAATAATTTTTTTGTTAATATCAATTCCAATAATTCCTTCAGAAACATGATCTGAAATTAAATTCTTCTCGATATAATTATAAGCAATCTCTTCGGTTCATAATTCAATAATATTTTTTAGTTTTCTATTATACATTATAGCAAGACCTACTGCAAAGACGATTCCTATTAATAAGGCTAATAATATTTTTTTCTTGCGAGTGTAGAATCTGTTTTTTTACAGTTTCTTTCGTATAGCCCACGCAAACTACCCCTATATTATTTCCTTCTTCATCTTTTTATTGCTGTGAAAAATCGTAAGCCCTCCCCTAGATGCCCACTTTTGCCCTACTATAGTGATCTCCTATGGTGAATGTTGAGCTTACATCTTCTAAATTAGAAAATTTTTTTCACCTATTAATTCATTTTTTTGGATGAGTATATCTTGTAAATGTCGCATCCATAATAACGACAAAAATCAGTTCCTGTATCTTCCATTACCCTATTTGCAAATTCTTGAATTTCAGGTGTAATCTGTTTTTCTTTTTAAATCTGCGATTATTCCTTTATCGGTTGAGATTAATTTTTGCTGTAGAATATATTTTTTTGACGAATTATTTCATCTTCTCTTTTTTTATGTATTCTCTTACAAAAAGAAGTAACTAATAGAGAAACAACTACTAAACTAGTCATTATTATCATTAATCTAGTTAATGTACGCTGTCTTTTTTTCAACATTTTATCACTCCTCAACTTTTTAAAAACTTCCTCTCAATATTGTTCATTATAAAGGAAAATCAGTTGTATTTCAAGCATGAACCATAATAAATCACTTTTTGTATTCATAATTAAATTTAATTTTTAATTTGAAAAAAATAATATACATATTTTTTTGGAAAATGTAAATTTACATTTTTGTATAACTCAATATTATCATTTTTTTGTTTTAAAAATATACTTAATATTAATAATAATACATATAAAAAAAGTTCTAATAATATTATTTTTTTATCATCATAAAAAAATATTTTTAATTAATTTATCCTATTTCACTTGAATAATTATGTATACTATGCTAGTATTTTTAGTAATGCACTTTTTGCAGTTATTAGTATTATTTATATTTTTAGGAGGTTCTCTATGGAGAAGGATGCAAAAAAATATTTTTGGTATACTCTAGCATTCATGGCGTTTTCTACGGTTTTGGTACTGGGAACGTTGTTAATGGATACTCTGAATTTGGTGGGTTAAAATCTATAGTTTCTTGGATTTTTAATTTTTTTGTAATTTACTTTTATTCCGTATTCATTAATCGTTGGTGAACTAGGTTCTACTTTTTAAAGATGCCGGTGGTGGTGTTAGTTCTTGGATAAGTTCAACGCATGGAAAGTTACTTGCTTATTATACTGGGTGGACAATGTGGGTTGTACATATGCCTTACATTTCTCAAAAACCATCTCGTATTATCGCTGCATTTAGCTGGGCGGTATTTCGTGATAATCGTATTAGTAAAATGAATATCACATATTTACAAATTGCTTCACTTGTTATTTTTCTTAGTAGCTTTATTCTTAGCTGCTCGTGGGGTTGATTTAATTAAAAAGATGGCTATGTTAGCCGGTTCTTCAATGTTCATTATGTCATTATTATTTGTGGTTATGGCTATCTCTGCGCCTTCTATTACTGGAGCAAAAACATTTAAAATTGATTGGTCATTAGATACTTTCATGCCAACATTTGATGTGAAATACATTACCTCAATTGCTATATTAGTCTTTGCAGTTGGTGGATGTGAGAAAATTTCTCCTTATGTTAATAAAATGAAAAAAATCCATCAAGAGATTTCCCTCGTGGAATGATTGCTTTAGTTATTATGGTTTGTACAACTGCAATTCTTGGAACTTTTTGCACTTGCTTTTAATGTTTGATACAAATAATATTCCTAAAGACTTACTTACTAACGGAACTTACTACGCATTCCAAACTTTAGGTAATTACTACGGGGTTGGTAACTTATTCTTAGTAATCTACGCCATTGTTGATTTAATTGGACAAATTTCTGTTGTAATTATTTCTATCGATGCTCCACTTCGTATGTTACTAAGTAATGCGGATGAAAAAAATATTCCTAATAAATTATTAGCTAAGAATGAAAATGACGTATACGTTAATGGTTTTAAAAACTTGTTGGTGTTATCGTTTCTATCTTAATAATCATTCCAATGTTTGGAATTAAAGAAGTTAATGATTTATTCAGATGGTTAGTTAAACTTAACGCTGTATGTATGCCTCTACGATACCTATGGGTATTTGCTGCATATATTTTTCTTGAAAAAAAATCTGCAGAAAAATTCCAATCAGAATATAAATTTGTTAAAAAAATAAATATATTGGTATGGGACTAGGAGCTTGGTGTTTCTTCTTAACAGCATTTGCTTGTATTGGTGGTATGTATACACCTGAAAGTGCCTTCCAAACTGTTATGAATATCGTAACTCCGATTATCCTACTTTCTTTAGGATTAATCATGCCTTACTTAGCTAAAAAAAATAATAAATAATTATTTATATGAGTCTGAGATTTATTTCTCAGACTCATTTTTTTAATATTGTTATGGAAGTAACTCAAAGATCGTAATTTCAGATAAATCAATTTTTATCGACCCATCTCTGCAAAATTTATTATATATCAAATCAAATTTTTATAAAAACGAATTTAAGGGAGCGACTCAAAAAAATCGTGATTTCGTAGAAATCGATTTTAACGAGTCGCTCCCCGCACAGTTTATTATTCTAATCCTTCTACATAGCTATATGAGCTTTGTGCTGCTATTGCACCATCAGAAGCTGCTGTTATAACTTGACGAATTTCTTTTTCTCGTACATCTCCTGCAGCAAAAATTCCTGGTACTGCTGTTTCTAATCTTTCGTTAGTAGGAATGTATCCTGCTTCATTAGTAATTCCTAAATCTCTGAAATCTTGTGTTTGTGGTAACATACCTACATAGATAAACACACCATCTGCTGAAATAGAACTTTCTTCTCCAGTTTTTTTACATTTCTAATTTCGATAGATGAAACTTTTTCTCTCACCTTTGATTTCATAAGCTACACTATCCCATACGAATTCTATATTTTCTTTAGCAAATGCTCTATCTTGTAATATTTTTTGTGCACGAAGTTCATCACGTCTGTGTACTATTGTTACTTTTGCAGCTAGATTTGAAAGATAAAGTGCTTCTTCTACAGCTGAGTCTCCTCCACCTATAACTACTACTTCTTTATTTCTAAAGAAAGCTCCATCACATACTGCACAATAACTTACACCTTTTCCTGAGAATTGCTCTTCTCCTGGGATATCTAAGTTTCTATGTTCTGAACCTGTTGCGATAATTATTGATTTAGCAACATATTCTTTTTCTCCTGCTACTACATACTTAAGATTGTCTCTTACACCTACTTTTTGTAATATTTCCAAAAGCAAATTCTGTTCCGAATTTCTTAGAGTGTTCAAACATTTTCTCTGATAGTTCAGGACCTGTTACCATTTCATATCCTGTGTAGTTTTTCAATCTCTTCTGTTGATAACATTTGTCCACCTGGATATTTTTCTTTCTAACATCAACACTGACATGTTAGCACGTGATGCATAGATTGAAGCTGTCATACCTGCTGGACCTGCTCCAACGATAATTAAGTCATAGATTTTTTTCTGACATATTTTTCCACCTTCTTTTTTTATGATTCTCTATACAAAAATCTTTTTTTGTTTTTTTATATTTTGTATTAAGCACTATTAAGTATATCAAACTTCCTATTACAAATACTAGTGAAAGAACTTGAGAAACTCTCAAACTTCCAATATATAGCGAATCTGTTCTCATTCCTTCAACTATAAATCTTTCTACTCCATATAGGATTAGATATGTTGCAAATACCTCACTTTGAACCAGTTTGTTTCTAATTAAAAAGTAGTATTACTAGTGCAATAAAACACCATAAACTTTCGTATAAAAAAATGTTGGTTGACGATACGCTCCATCAATATACATATTTTCTATAATAAAATTTGGTATGAATCTATTTTCTAAATATTGTTTAGTAACCATTTCACCATAAGCTTCGTGGTTAAAGAAATTGCCCCAACGTCCAAACATTTGACCTACCAATAAGCTAGGTGCTATTATATCTAAAAAGTTTTATGATTTTTAATTTCTTTTTTTCTTGCAAAAGAAATACAAGACTATAAATCCACCTATTAATCCACCATATATAGCTATTCCACCATCCCAGATGGCTATCATTTTTTTCCAAAAATCTCCTGCATAGTGCTCCCATCTAAATATTACATAATATGCACGCGCAAAGATGAAGGCTATCGGTAATGCAAGTAAAAGTAAATCTAGCATTGTATCTTGTTTTAATCCACGTTTTGTCGCTTCATTATCAGCTAGTAAATAAGCAAATAGTACTGTTGTAGCAATAATAATTCCATACCAATAAACTGGTTTAGTGAATAAGTAAAAAGCTACTGGGTCTAAAAAACCTAATGTCATTTATTATTCCACCTCATTATTCATATTATTTCGTTTAATTTCTTCAGCCAATCTTGTTGTAAACTCTCTGGCTGTATTAACTCCCATTTGATTTAATCTATAGTTCATTGCGGCAGATTCTATAATAATAGCTACGTTACGACCTGGTCTTACAGGAATTGTTTTTTTCTCGATTTTAGAATTTAAAACTTCTCTATATTCATCTCCTAACCCGATTCGATCATATTGTTTTTTTGATCATTCCATGTTTCCAAATGAACATTTAATTGAAGTCGTTTATCGTTACGTACGGCACCAGTACCAAATAAAGTCATTACATTAATAATACCTAAACCACGAATTTCCAATAAATGCTTAATTAAGGTAGATTCACAACTTCCTATTAAAAAAATCCTTTTTTTCTATTTCTATAATATCTACCCTGTCATCAGCAACTAAACGGTGACCTCGCTTAATAAGTTCAAGGGCAATCTCACTTTTTCCCTATACCACTTTCTCCAGTAATTAACACACCTATACCATACACCTCAATAAATACACCGTGAACCGATGTCGTAGGAGCAAAAGCTTTTCTAAGATAATTTGAAATATTCCCCATAAGTTTGGTTGTATCTTTACTACATCTTAAAACTGGTGTATCATATCTATCTGCTGCTTCTTGTAATTCTTCAGGAATCTCAAGATCACGTGAAATAATAATACAAGGGGTAATTCTTGTACATAACATGCGCATTCTTGATTTTTTTTCGATATCTGGAATCAGCTTGAAAAATGACAATTCACTAGTTCCTAAAATTTGAATTCTTTGTGGTGAATAATGAGAAAAATAACCTGCAAGTTGCAGAGCCGGACGTGAAAGTTCATCTGTTGTAATTTCTCTATCCAAACCCTTTTCTCCGCTGATTACTTCTAAATTTAATTTTTCTACAAGGTCTCTCGTTGTAATTTTTGCCATAATTATTTTTCCTTTTATTTCATTTTAAATGTTTTTTTATTATTATTGTTCTTTCATCTGTTTTAAATATAAAAATTGAAAAGCTTAATAGTTATCACTAATCCAATCGCTGTCCAAAATGACACTATCTCAAAAATGTGGTGACAATATATAAGAAACTGAATACACTAACAGTGTTCTTACTAATAATGAAAATAATCCCAAACTAAATATTGTTATTATTACTGTTAATAGTAATAATGGTCGAATTAATGTAAACAAAATTGTAATAAGCAAAGCACCTAAAAAACCGTATAAGGGATGATCAATTTTTTTAATTTACCATGTGTTAACCCTGCAAATGCTATTACTACTAAAGTGTTTATTATAACCTTTTTTCAAAAAAAGTACAATATATTGTTTTTTTAATGTAGACATATTTTTTTCCTTTCCTTCTTAAATTTGTTATATAAATTAGAAGGGAGTGACTCAAAAATCGTGATTTCGTAGAAATCGATTTTGTCGAGTCACCCCCGCACAGTTTATTAGATATCTAAAAAGCTTTTTATAAAACGAATTTAGATATCAATAAACCGCTGCGTCTATGAGTTTTCTTGTAAACTTTTTTTAAAATCTAGGACTTTTTGGTTAATCACTTTCTTAAACTATATTTTTTTAGTAATTATTTTTGAAAACTCTTCTGTAATTTGAGGAACTACTTGTTTTTTACGAGATACAACACCTTCAAGTGTCATAAAGTCATTTTCAAGAGTTTTTCCAAAAGCTGCAGCAACTTTATCTTGTTTTTCACCTAATACTAACACTTCTGAATCTGAAGTTAAGATGTTAGTAATTACAAATACATAAGCTGCTAATCCTTTTGATGATAATTCTGCATTAATTGCCGCTTCTAATTCTTCTTTTCTAACTGCCACTTCGTTAGCATCAACTGTGTTAATTTGAGCTACAACTAATTTATCTTCTCCTAAGACAAATTCTTTAGCGTCTAATGAAATTAGTGTTTCTGCTGTTTTATCTGTTGTTGAAGCTCCCGCTTTTAACATAGCAAGTCCGTATTCCTCTAGGTTGATACCTGCGATAGCTGCTAATTCTTCAGCTGCAATTTTATCACGTAAAGTACATGTTGGTGATTTGAATAATAGTGAATCTGAGATAATTGCAGACACCATTAATCCAGCCATTTGCTTATCGATATGAACACTTTGTTCTTCATAGATTTTTTTCAAGATTGTAGCTGTACATCCAAGTGGCTCTGCACGATAATATAAAGGTCCTGCAGTTTCAAAGTTAGCAATACGGTGGTGGTCAATTACTTCGCGAATAACTGCTTTTTTTCTATTCCGTTAGCTGATTGTTGGAATTCATTGTGATCCACAAGAATTACGTTTTGACCTTCTTCTACACCATCGATTAAACGTGGTAAACGTACATTGAAATATTCAAGTGCGTATTTAGTTTCATCGTTAATTTCACCAAGTCTTACTGCTTGTGTATCCATTCCTTGTAATCTTTTTTTAAATTGTTATAAACGATACTTGAACAAATTGAATCTGTATCCGGATTTTTTTGTGTCCAAAAAAATTAAAAATATTTGTCATTTTCTAGCTCCTTATTTTTATATTTATACTTACTTATTATTTTACCTTTTTTTAGTAATTATTTCAAACTAATTTTTAACATTTATAAGCTTTTTTTCGCTAAACTTAAATCTACATGGCAATATCCTGTAGGATTTTTTTCTAAATATTTTTTTGGTGATATTCTTCTGCATCAATGTAGTTATTTACCGCTTCAACTTCTACAGCAATTTTTTTAGTATAATTTTTTTGTAGTTCTTCGATAAATTTTTTTCTACCTCTTCTTTTTGTTTCTTCATCAACATAATAGATTCCTGTTCTATATTGACGACCTCTATCTCCACCTTGTTTATTAACACTTACTGGGTCTATAATTCTGAAATAATGACGAAGTACATCATTTAATGATAGTACTGCGTTATTATATTTTAAAGTAAATTACTTCAGCGTGATCTGTTGATTTTTATATTTTTGATATGTTGTTTCTGCAGTTTTACCATTACTATACCCAACTTTTGTAATTAAAAACACCATCAAGTTGTGCAAAGTAACCTTCTACACCCCGAAGCATCCTCCTGCTAAATAAATTTCTTTTTTTCCATTTTATGAACCTCTCTATCTATCCATCTTTTTTTGAATTTCTTATCTATAATTATACTATAAAACACCTTATTTTTTTATATAATTATGCATTTTTCAAATTTCTTGCTTTATACTAATTTATATAAGCTAAGATAAAAACGAGTACACTTTTAAAATGCACTCGTTTAATGTATTATTGTTATATTCTACTCCGTCGTATGAGTTTCCTCGAATACTCTATGTTCAACCTTGTAATTGTGAAATATCGCATTAATTTCTGCGCCCTATAATAAGAATATATCCTGTTATATATAGCCAAATTATGAATGCCATAAATGCACCAATTGTTCCATAAGTCTTTATATAACTTGAAAAATGGTCGATATAGTATCCAAACATTCTACTGATCAGTGTCCAAGAGATTGTTGAAAAAATAGCTCCTGGGAAAAACACTAATAGCTTTCAATTTTTAGATTTGGTCCCATTATATACAGAAATAGAAATACTATGAATGTAAATAATATAGGAAAACTATAATTTAAAAATGACCATAAGTTATAAAAATCCTTCGTCTAAATTAAATTTATGAAATAATAGATATGTAAGTTGTTTACCGAATACAACTAGCGCTAATACAACAAACATTCCCACTAAGAATAAGACTGTAAATACGATACTAATTAATTTTTGTTATTATCCATATTCTACCATCACGAACTCTAAAGGCATTGTTAAAGGCGATAATTATTCCATAAATACCATTTGATGCTGACCACAATGTAAAAAAACAATCCCCACTGTAATAATCGTATTATTATTTTTTTATTATTTAACACTTCAGTAATCATGTTAAATAAGTAATCTCCTAAGTCTCCTGGTGCAAAAGCTTTGTATTTTTTTCTAGTAAAAAAATTGTTGGTCAATTTTTAAAATACGGTGTTAAAAGCTAGTGCAACAATTAACATCGGAAATAATGATAAAATAAAATAATAACTTAGATTCGCAGATAACAGTGATATTTCATCATACATAATTCGATAAAAACATCTCTTTAGCGAATTTCCTGATAGTTAACTTTCCTCTAGGATTTTTCTTCATAGAATGAATAATTTTTTTCCGGAATAAACATAATTTTTATAAAAATAAACTTAGCTACAGTTTTAGCAGCTTTGTAATACATAGGTAGTGAAGATAAAGATAAAATATTTAATTTACCTACAGAATATTTTTGATTTTTTTCTACTACAACGTACCCTTTTTTTCTTCTAGATATTTTTTTGATTGTTCTACTTTTTCTACGTTCTTCTGAACTTAATTGATCTTTTTTTGGGTAGTACAGTTACTGCAACAATTGCACCTGCTCCAATAAGTCCTAATAATAATCTTTTTACTCATTAATATCTCCTTTAAAAATTTATTTTTAAATTTTTTTGATAATATAATAATATTTTTAAACCATTTAGTTAAACAAAGCAACAATTTATATACATTTCTATATTTCAAGTTGTATTACCTAGAATTTTTCCTATATTTATTCATTTTTCTAAATCAGATTTTTATTAGTTACAATGAATCAATTATCATAAATACATCCTAATTTCGTTATTGAAATTAGGATGTATAACTAATTATTTAGATTTATTGTTTTTCTTGGAGTTGCTGTGTAATTTTTCTTATCATAATAATCATTTAAACTTCTCATTGTATACATTTTATTTATATATATACCAACAATACTAAACATAACTGCAATTACTAATATAGTAACAAGTATTGATGCTATTATAGCATTTGCCCTCTTGTTATTAAACTTATTACTCATACTCTATACGCCTTCCTTATTAGATACTAGTTCTCCAGTTTTGTTTCCATTATTATTTTTGTTTTTTTCCAGTTTTTTTCTTTTTCCTTCTCTTCTTTTTTTCTTTCTTCTCTTTTTCTTCTTTTTTTCCTTTTTCTTTATCAGTTTTCTCGTCTTTTTACTTTTTAATATCATCTCTCTATTATTATCATTTTTTTATCAATAATATTAATATAAATAGTATCGTATTCCTGTGATAAAGAATAAGATTTAACATTTTTTTAATAAGAGAATATATCCTGAAAATGAATTAGAATCTTTAAATTTATCAATATAAACTCTGTCTCCTCTGAAGTTTATCTTTACGTCTTCCGAATCATCTTTACTCTTCATTAAAACGTAGTTATATTCCTGTTTCACCTTAGCACTATTATTATATGTTTCTAAAAATTTTTTTATGAGCTAATGCATATTCATAATTAGTATAGTCCAAAAAAATCTCTTAGAGGTATTAATAGTTGTTTGTAACACTAACATAAGTAGTAGTGTTAAAATTATTAATAAAAAAACAAGGAAACTGTTAATTCTAATAATGTAAAACCTTGTTTATTTTTTTAATTGTAACTAACTTTTTTTCACCAGTTTGTTCATCTTCAATCTTAGCTGATTTTTTTGATCTACACTTATGCGATATTTTTCCTCTAGTTGATGAGAAACTATGATCTTTATAGTGACTACAAACTTCTTCATACAATATTTCTTTCATCTCTAACTCTTTTTTTCTATTTTTGGATAAATTAGAATATTGTCTAACCATATTAGGTATTAGAAATACAAATAGTAACGAACAAATAAATAATGCTCCTATTAATTCAACAAATGTAAAACCTTTTTTTATTAAAGTTCATCAAGTGTTATATATCCAGTATCTAAATGTATAATTATTCTGTAAGAACTATTATCGAACTTTACATCAACAGTATAAGCTTTTAGATACTAGATTTCCTTTCCTGTATTCAAATTTTACTGAGTTTACTCCTAATATTGGTTTACCATTCTTTTTTTAAGTTTTTTTCCAATGTTGTTGCCCATCATAATATGCTAAGTATTCACTATCTTTTTTTCAAAAAAAATGAATATAATTTCTACTATCATTCAAACTTTTTGGTTTTGAACATTATAAATATCTGATACTACTTCATTTACCGCGAGTCTTTCTTGATATTTATCATAACTATTTATAGAAATTCGGATAATATTATTACGATTATACTAACAATTAATAATACAGCTATAGACTCCACTAAACTAAAGCCCTGCCTATTTTTTTGTAATGTTGCTTTTACCATTGGCTATTACTATTTTTCTTACCATTTGGTGCTGTACTAGCTTTGTCTGCTGTAGTATCTAAATAATGTTTTTTTCTACTAGTTTCTCAAATGTAACATCTTTATCTTTTTTCATTGATTTCATATGCTGTTACTTGAGATTGTACTGTTTTTTTCATATGCTTCTGAACTTTTTATCTTTTGCAGTGTCTATATTCTTAGTAATATTAGGGATTATAAGAATTAATAGTATTGCAATTATAAATAGCACGATTAACATTTCAATCAACGTGAATGCTTTCTTATCTTTTTAATTTTTTTGTTTTAAAGTTTTCATAACTCCTCCTTATTTAAGTGAGCTAGCCATGTTAAATATTGGTAATAATATAACCATGTACAATCCAACTATAACGACGGCTAGAATACCGAATAAAAATAGGTTGTAATTTTTCTTAACGTTCTATCTAAACTTGTTAGAAATGTGTCTAACATTAGTTCACTAAATAATTTTTAATTCTTTGTCTAATAAACCATTATTCTTTCCATGTCTTACAAATTTTTCCCATAGACTTATCAAAGAATTTAATTTTAGCTACGGCTTCTTCAAAACCTATACCATTATCTAATTCAGATAAAATGTCTTTAGAGAATTCTGTTAAATAATAATCATAGTTTTTCTTCAACCATAACTTCTAAGGCGGTTTTTTAGTGAGAATCCACTCATTAAAAAAATAGACTTAATTCCATAGAAAATCTATAAGAAAAAAATATAATTTCGAATAGTTCCTTACTTTTTGGAATATATAAAAGGGTTTTTTTAAAAATAAATGTGGTTTATATTTAATTGTATAAATAATATAAGCTATACCAAAAATGGTAAATAAAAAAATATAATAGAAATGAATTTTTGGAATATAGTATAATGATTTAATTAAAATAATTGTTTGGAGATCCATCTTAATATTAGATGAAGTATAGATGTTCTCAAATTGTGGAATTACTAAGGCATTAAACACCATTATTAGGCATATTAAAGTGAGTGTTAAAAAAATAGTGGATATCTTAAAGTTTTTTTAGTACCTTTTCTTGTTGTATTTTTTTATTGTTAAATATGTTTCTACTTCTAGCAACATATCTTCTATTCTACCATAATCTTCTGCAAATTTAATTTTGCTAATAATTAACTGTGAATAACCAAGATATCCCAGTATATCGGAAAGTTTATTTCCGTTAGAGAGTTTTTTCTTTTTATTTTTTTCAATTTCGTCATTAGAAACCTCGTATTGTATAAGTAAAAAAATTCTAAGGAATCTTCTAACATATATCCATGATCTATTAATTCATATAGACGCTTTATAAAAATATATTTTTATTCTCATTATCTAGTATTTTTTTAATATCCCCATTTTTTTCTTTTTTTCATCAGTTGTGATTAACCCCTTCTCACATGCTAATTCAAATTTTTTTGATCTAATGAGACCCCTACTATTTTATTATTATCTATATATTCATGAATATCTTCTTTTTTTCAATATTTCAGTTACTAATCCTCTTTTTTTCCGTTTGTTAAATTTACTAATCTTTGAGATATTATACAAATTATCGTTTGTTTTATGTCTTCTAGCGACAAATTCAAATCTCTCAATCGATTTATAACACCTATAGAATTTTCTGCATGTATAGTACTTAATACTAAATGACCTGAAAATGAAGAAGTAACTACTTGACTAGCTGTTTTATAATCTCTTATTTCACCTATAACCATAGCATCAGGATCACAACGTAAAATAGATTTTAGTGCATTGTCATAGTTTATTCCCGCTTTCTCGTTTACTTGCATTTGTATTAAACTAGATATATGCTTCTCTACAGGATCTTCTACAGTTATAACTTGCTTATCTTTACTAGCAAGCTCATTTGCTAGTTTATACATAGATGTTGACTTACCGCTTCCCGTAGGTCCTGAAAATAGTACTAGACCATAGGCTTTTTTAGAAAGATCGTTTATATACTTATTATCTTCTTCAAATATACTGTAATCAACATCTTCTAATTCGTTTATAAATATCCTTACTACACAGCCTTCATTTAATTCGCTAAGAGGCAAGGTAGATACTCGTAAAAAAAGTAATCTTTTTCATTATAATTATAAACAAATCTCCCACTCTGTGGTTCTTTATTTCTTGATATGTCAATGTTTGAATTGAATTTTTAGAAGCGAAATAACTGCTTCTAACTCCCTATTTGAAAATTTTTTTCATATTTACTCAGATGACCATTCACTCTGAGTTTAATAAAAGGAATTTCCCGATTTATCCGGATATATATGGATATCACTGGCTCTTTTGTCTATTGAATCATTAATTATCTTATTCATTAAATTTTTTTACATCAATAGTCATCACCCCATTTCCTATAGAAAAGGAAAAATGTAGGTTAAGTATTTCTACTTAGCCCTACATTTTTAAAAAAACTATTAATTTAATTTACTACGTTATAACTCTATAGCCTAAGTATTTGAGTATGTTATAGATTTATATTTCTAGAAAAAGAATATCCCTAAATCTTCTCAAAACTTCTTCTACTAATTTACAATCCTCACTATCTAATGATTTAATCATATCAATTACTTCAAAGTGAGTGTCTGCCAACTCTTCCGGTTCCCCTTTTTTTCTGTTTTTATACCCCTACAAGCTCATCTATTGAAACATTGTACAGTTTTGCAATAGATACTAGTGTCGCTACATTAGGTTCGTTTCTACCGTATTCCCAGTTAGCATATACACCATGAGATGATAACTCTAGTTTATCTGCTACAGTTGACATAGAGTAATTGTTCATTTTTTTCGAAGTTTTTTTAAGTTTTTGTGCCAGTAATGTTCCTTTATTCTTCAAAGTAATCCTCCTTTCTCATCTATATCCATTATACCTTGTTTTTTTATAAAAAAATCAAATTAAATTATAAATTTTTCAAACCTTTTTTTATGCTAATATAAAATATAATTTTTCAAATTCTGTGTAATGTTTACAGAAAAAAACTACCATAAACTCTGATATGTCAACCATAGCAAAAAAACAAAAACAACGCTAAATTTAGCGTTGTTTTCATTCGTTAAATAGGTTTTTTTCAACAGTTAATATTTTTTTATATTTTTTTCAATAAATTTATATAAACATAATTTGCTGCTATAAGACCAGCAGTTGATGGACAAAAATGCGTTCGATGCTGGTGGAATTTTTCGCTTTTCGTATATCTGAATCTTGTTTACCAATTTTTTTCTAGGTATTCTTTATTTGCAATTGTTGGACTTTCTGTAGAAAATACTACCGGAACTTTTTCCTCTTATTTTTCTCTTTTTTTCAATTTAGTTCTTATTACTTTTTGCTAACGGACATACTGTAGTTTTACTAATATCTGCAATTTGGAATTTTTGTTGGATCTAGTTTATTTGCAGAACCCATTACGCTAATCACTGGTATATTATTTGCTAAACAATATTTTTATTAAATGTATTTTTAAAAAGTTACCGTATCGCATGCATCTATTACAAAATCTAATGGTTTCTCATAAAATACAGGATATGTTTCTTCTGTATAAAAGTCTTGAATAGTTATAACTTCACATTCAGGATTAATATCTAAAAATTCTTTTTTTCATTTCTTCTACTTTACTACATCCTACTGTTTTTCGTTGTAGCATGAATCTGTCTATTTACATTCGTTATATCAATATTGTCTTTATCCATAAGCACTAACGAACCCACTCCAGAACGTGCTAATGACTCTGCAGCAAAAGAGCCTACTCCCCCTACTCCAAGAATCCCTACTCTTTTATTTTTTAAAATTTCTAAACCTTCAGTTCCTATTACTAATTCGTTTCTTGAAAATTGATGTAACATTTCTTTCTCCATTTTATTCTATCTTAATTAATTAAAAAAAGACTGGCTATATTTAAAATCCAGTCTAAAAAAAACCAAAACGCCGTAGATTCTTACCTTGATTGGTCCTGATATAATCAGGTGGGTACGATAGCCTTATCTTCTAAAGCCTTCTCTAGGAAGCATTTTTATACTAGTAAGTGATTTTTCATTCCCGTTCAAAAAAAGTGTTAGAGTCTGAATGTATGGTAAGTCTTACAAGCGCTTTTAGTTGTATATTTATATTTTTACCACACTTAGATTATTAAAACAACCTCAAAAATTTGTATAATCATATTTTTTTATTTTTTTGAGTTTTTTTCAATAAATACCATGTTATAAATGGTTTTCATAAATTAAATTATTTTTTTCAAATATTTTTTTAATAATCAATTATTTTTAAACTTAATTCTTTTTTTATTATGATTTAATTAATTTAATAGCTTTTTTTCAAAAAAATTTTTCCAGTATAACTTTCATTATTTTCTAGCAGCTCTTCGGCGTACATTCTGCTAGAATTGTTCCTCCACCAATACCACCTTCAGGACCTAAATCAATCAGATGGTCACAACACTTAATTACATCTAAATTATGTTCAATAACTACAACAGTATTCCCTCCGTCAACTAATTTATCTATTATTTTTAATTAATCGACTTATATCATCAATATGTAATCCAGTTGTAGGCTCATCTAGAATATATAGCGTTTTTTTCCTGTTGATTTTTTTATATAATTCACTTGCTAGTTTAACTCTTTGTGCTTCTCCCCTGATAGGGTAGTTGCACTTTGACCTAATCTAATGTAATCAAGTCCAACATGAACAAGTGTTTCTAGTTTATTTTTTTAATTTTTTTGGAATGTTTTCAAAGAATTCATATGCTTCTTTAATAGTCATATCAAGTACATCACTGATACTTTTTTTCCTTTATATTTTACTTCCAAAGTTTCTCTATTATATCGTTTTTCCTTTACATACTTCGCAAGGAACGTAAACATCAGGTAAAAAGTGCATTTCTATTTTTTTAATATTCCATCTCCACTACATGCTTCACATCGACCACCTTTAACATTAAAGCTAAAGCGACCTTTCTTATAACCACGTAATTTTTGATTCATTGGTGCTAGCGTATAAATCCCTTTATATCATCAAAAAAACACCCGTGTATGTAGCTGGATTACTTCGTGGTGTTCTTCCGATTGGACTTTGATCAATATCTATTATTTTTATCTATATTACCGTCGATTCCCTCTACAGATTTAACTACGGTAGTATCGATTTCTTCTTTATTAAGAACATTCTTCACAGAATTAAACAATATTTCATTAACTAGGGTTGATTTACCACTTCCTGAAACGCCCGTTACTCCAATAAATTTTCCAAGTGGGAATTTTACACTAACGTCTTTTAGATTATTTTTTCGTGCTTTTTTAATAATAATATTTTCACCGTTACCTTCTCTTCTTTCGTTAGGCACTGCTATTTTTTTACGTCCAGATAGATAAGCTCCAGTTATAGAATTTTCATTCGCCATAATTTCATCAGGTGTTCCAACAGCAACAACTTGTCCACCGTGTTCACCCGCTTTAGGCCCGATATCCACAATATAGTCACAAGCCAACATTGTATCTTCATCATGTTCTACAACTAACACAGTATTCCCTAGATCTCTCATAGAAAGCATAGTATTAATAAGTTTTTTTCATTATCTCTTTGGTGTAAGCCTCATTGAAGGTTCATCAAGAATGTATGTAACACCCATAAGCTTCGAACCAATTTGCGTTGCTAATCGTATACGCTGTGCTTCACCACCCGATAATGTTCCGGATGATCTATCTAGTGTTAGATAATCTAAACCAACATCATTTAAAAAAACTGTAATCTTGATTTAATTTCTTTAAGCACTAATTTAGCTATTGCATAGTCTTTTTCACTTAGTTTTATATTTTGGAAAAATTCATAGCTATCTTTAATAGACATTCCACAAACTTCCGCAATATTTTTTTCTGCAACATACACCGATAAGATTTCGGGTTTTTAATCTTTTGACCTTTACAGCTACGGCATGAATCTTCTTTAATATACTTAGCCATAGCTTCTCTAGTTGCTCTAGTCATTCCTGATTTATAACGTCTAAGAATATTATTCGCTACACCTTCAAAAATATACAATACGTGAACGCATAACTCCTTCATCATTAATATATTTATGAGTTATTTCTTCTTGATCATTTCCATATAAAATAATTTGTTGTTGTTCATTTTTTTAAATCTTTTAAATGGAATATCCATATCAATTCCGAAATGTTCACAGGCACATTTAATTAAACTTGGATAATATGTCGAAGTCGCATTATTATAAACTAATATAGCTCCTTCATTTATCGTTAAGTCTTTTTGAATAATTTTGTTAACATCTACTGTTTCGTGCATCCCTAAACCGTCACATTCAGGACAAGCTCCTTGTGGATTATTAAAAGAAAAGATACGAGGCTCTAAATCTCCTAATGTAAAAATCACAATGTTTACAACTATACTTAGTTGAGAATAATTGCGTAGTTTTTTTCTTTAACATCATCTATTTCTACTAAATCATTATTAGAAAGGTTTAGTGATGTTTCTAATGAATCAGCTAAACGTGTTTCAATCCCTTCTTTAATAACTATCCTATCAATAATTACACTAATAGAATGTTTTTTTATTTTTTTATCTAATTCGGAATATCTCCAACTTCGTATAATTCACCATCAATTTTGAATCGAATATATCCATCTTTTTATTAGTTTATCTATTAATTTTTTTGTGTACCTTTTTTTATCTTTAACTATAGGTGCCACTATTTGGATTCTACTACGTTCTGGCATTAACATAATAGCATCTACGATTTGACTTATTGAACTACTCTCAATCTTTTCATGATGATTAGGACAGTAGATTTCTCCAATTCTTGCATAAAGTAAACGTAGATAATCGTAAATTTCTGTTACTGTTGCTACAGTTGACCTGGGGTTTTTTTGATGTTGTTTTTTGATTAATTGATATTGCTGGTGATAATCCTTCAATAAAATCAACGTCTGGCTTTTCAAGATTACCTAAGAACTGTCTAGCATATGCACTTAAACTTTCCACATAACGACGTTGTCCTTCAGCATAGATAGTATCAAATGCCAGTGAACTTTTTACCACTCCCACTTAATCCAGTAATAACAACAAACTGATCACGAGGGATTTCCAAATCTATATTTTTTTAAGATTATTTTTCCCTCGCTCCTTGTATTACAATTTTTATTTTTTTCTTTTGCATATATACCTCAATGTTTCCATACAATCAAATTTTTATTATTCATTGTAAAAATCAATTTTGTGTCCTATTTTTTTAGACTCATTTAATTTTACATTAACTTCCTTATTATAACATAAATGTAATTGAATATTAAAAAAAGAAAGTTTCAATGAAAATACAAAAATTTTTGGAATGGTCTTTTTAATCTTATAAATAGATATCAAAACATATTAAATTTATAATGCAAAAGATATGAAGCTCTTTACTGATTTGTTCAATAAAAGAGCTTCATATCAAAAAAACGTTATTTTTAATCCTTTAAAACTATCCATTTTTTATTTTTTTCCTTACTTATTCCAGCGGATTCTAGAAAATTTTTTTCATAGTCTCAACATCATCAGGTTTGCCTGATAAAAGATATATTGCTCTATTTCCATACTTATCTACTACCTTTTTAAGTTTATCTTGACTTTGTTCTATACTTCCACTAGTTTCATAAGTAAAATCTTGTCCTTTATTAGATAACTCTGTCAACTCTTTATTAAAGACCTTTACCCCATTATCTAAATGATTTAGTATAATCGAACGTTTAGAACTCCATTCTTTAATAATTGGTCTAATCGCTGCAATACCAACATCAGATGCAAAACACACAATAGGTTCTTGACCATCTACAACCTCTAAGTTTTTATCTAACCAACTAACGTCAACTTTTTCACCAATTTTTAAATTAGTTAGTTCTTGTTTAAACTTACTTCCACTATTTCGAGTCAAAAGAACAATCTCATTTTCATCTGGATTAGATGCAATAGTAAGCCAACGGTTATTTTCCTTTTTATCTTCAATATTAGGAACTGTAACTTTTTATATATGAACCTGCATTCCAACTCATATTATGTGGCTTTTTTTAAATCGAAACACATAAAGATTATCACTTACATTATCTATTGATTTCACAGATATAGTTTGACTACGTCCAAGAAATACGAATATTCCGGACATTATTACTACCGGAATCGCCGCTATAATAAAAAAATAATAGTTAACATTTTTTTCTACCTCTTTTCATTTTCTTCCTCTTTCTTAAAAACTATAGTTAATATGATGTAGCATAAGATACAATAATATTAACCAAATTTGTAACTCTATTTAAAATACAATTCTTTATAATGAATATTTTCTAAAAATTCATTCATTTTTTTGTTTTTAAAAGATAGTGACTCATATATCGAAATTTCTTAAGAAACACGATTTTTGTCGAGTCACTTGCCGCATTAGTTTATTAGATATCTAAAAAGCATTTATAAAGCGAAAATAAATATCAATAAGCCACTATCTATGTGTTCTCATGTGAATTTAGAACTTTTGTTGCTCCCCATTAAATAATCCTTTTACAAAATAAATTGCTAATCTTTCTGTTGTTTCACTAACATTAGGAATATCTTTTTCCGTAACGTTCATATCTATATAGTTAAAAAGAGTATAAATTTTCAAAATCTCTTGAATCTTTTCTTGAGAATACCCTTCTGTTTGCAATCGATTAGTAAAATTTTCAACTAAAAATTTATAGAATTGATTAGATGCCTTACCTTCTTCTGATGAATAATAGTTGTGTAATTCACTAGAAATAGCAGGATTGTACCACTCTGATAAAATCTTATTAGTTGATATTAAACTTCTTGATTGACCAAAAAGTTGTTCTGTTAGCTTAACTACATCACCTTCCCAATCGATATTGTTTATCATCAGTTGTCGAATACGATTATTTTTCTTCTATATAGGTATCTAAAAAAATTGTTTCTTTACTATCATAAAAAGTTATAGAAAGAACCTACTGCCATTTTTTTGCGTGTTTTGTTATTTCTGAAATTGACGTTGCTTTGTACCCTTTTTTTAGAAAAATACCTCATATGCCGCTTCTTTTTAAAAATCTTTTTTTATCCATTATAACCACCTCCTGCTTAATGAATGAATATTTATTTTTTTATTCATTCATATTTTTATCAAATATCCACTTTTAAAGTCAATATTATAATACAATGTAAAATAAAAGAATAACTGATAGTGTATAATATTTTTGTGTAAACAGAAAAAGTCAAGAGAAGTTGAAAAAAAGACATAGAAAAAAAGAGACTCCTAGGTGTAAAATAAAGTTAACCACAACTCATTACGAAAGGAATCTCTCATAACACAAAATTAGTAAATGCACTACTAAAAAGGAGAAGATATTTCAGAAATATTTAGAGCTGAAGTAGAAAAAAAGCTATAAACACAGTATTAGAAGCCAAACTTACGGGATTTCTAAATTATGAAAAAAACATTCTGTAGAAGGATATAATACAGGAAATTCAAGGAACGGAAGTTATTCAAAAAAACAATATATAGTGAATATGGGAAACTATCAATAAAAAGTTCCAAGAGATCAAAAATAGTGAATTTACACCTCAAACTTTAGTACCATATAAAAAGAAACACGCAAAAATTTAGAAGAAACAATAATATTACTGTATAAAAGAGGTATGACTACAAGAGAAATAGGTAAAATTGTAGAACAATTGTATGGACACTATTATTCACCACAAACAATAAGTGTTATAACTAAACAATTAGATGAAAAAAAGTTAAAGAATATCATTCAAGAAAAAAATAACAAAAGATTATGCGGTAGTATATGCAGACTCAACATATATTAGTGTGAAAAAGAGGAACAGTAGGAAAAGAAGCGCTACATATATTAATAGGAATAACAATAAGTGGAGAAAAAGAAATCCTATCATATGAATTATTTCCAACAGAATCACCGAAAAACTACAAAGATATGTTAGAAGATCTCAAGAAAAGAGGTTTAAACAAAAGTACTATTGTTTGTCACAGATGGATTAAAAGGAATAAAAGAAAAAAACTCGAAGAAGTATTTCCTAAAGCGAAGTATCAAACATGTTGGACGCATGTAATAAGAAATATTTTACTAAAAGTAAGATCAAAAGATAAAGCGGAAATATCAGAAGATTTAAAAAGTGGTGTATCAAGCATCGACAAAAGATGAGGCAGGAAAGAATCTAGCATTATTTATAGATAAATACAAAGGAAAAATACCCAAAAAGTAACAAATAGTCTATTAGATGTTAGAGATTGTCTATTTACATATTATTTATTCCCAAAATCAATAAGAAGAAGTATTTATACAACAAATATAATAGAGAATTATAATAAACATTTAAAAAAAGGAATAAAGAAAAAAGAACAATTCCCTAATGAACAATCTCTAAACAGATATGTTTGTGTATCAGCATGTGAATATAACGTAAAATATGTAGGTATATCGCACTATGGCTTTAGTATGGCGAAAGAAGAATTAGAGAATATGATAGAAGAAATATATATAAACTAGCTTTTATTCCCTTCTAGAGTTTAGATTTTTCTATGAATTTTGTCAAGAACAAGGGCAAGCCTTCTTTGAATTCTTGACAAAATCTCTCGAAAAATCTTATTAAACTCTAAGGAATAAAAGCCATAAGAACTAATAAAATTATAAATAGTTAACTTTATTTAAAACATCAGATTGTGTTTACACAAAAATCTTGACACTGCCATAATAATACGGCTGATATTTATTATCAACCGTATTTATTATAGACCCTTTAATTCAAGGTAAATCCCAACCAATTTTTCATTTATAGTTTTTTTAAATTAAAAAAATACCCCTTGATTGTATCGTCAATTATCGGTATCATTCAAGGGGTGAATATGAAAAAAATAGTTTATAGATTCTTTACATTCAAAGCTCTAAAAGCATTTAATACTGCGATGATAGTTACACCTACATCTGCAAATATAGCTGCCCACATAGTAGTTATTCCAAAAGCACTCAAAATAAGAACAATTATTTTTATTCCAATTGCAAATACTATGTTTTGATGTGCAATTTTTAGTGTCTTTTTAGAAATCTTCATTGTAGTAGCAATTTTCGATGGCTCATCAGTCATAATTACAACATCAGCAGCTTCAATAGTAGCATCAGAACCTAAACCACCCATTGCTATTCCAATGTCTGCACGAGCTAATACAGGTGCATCATTGATTCCGTCACCAACAAAGGCAAGTTTACCTTTTTTAGATTTTTGCGAAAATAATTCTTCTAGTTTTTCAACTTTGTCTGCTGGCAACAGTTCTGCATAAACCTTATCAAGACCAAGCTCTTTAGCAACTTTTTGAACCAATACTTTTTATTATCACCTGTCAACATAACTGTTTGTTTAATATTAGCTGCCTTAAGTTCCTTGATTGCTTGTGCTGAATCTTCCTTTACCTCATCGGCAATTACAATGTAACCTATATATTTGTTATTAACAGCAACATGTACAATAGTACCGATCAGCTCTCCCTTGAAATAAGGGATATCCATCATTTTCATAAGTTTGATATTTCCTACCATAACCTTTTTTTGCCATCTACTGTTGCAATAACACCATGACCTGATATCTCTTCTACATCTGAAATACGTCCATTGTCTATTTCTTTGCTATATGCACGTTTCAGTGAAAGTGAAATCGGATGATTGGAATAGCTTTCCGCATGTGCAGTTAATTCTAGTAGCTCTTCTTTGGAAACTCCTTCTGGATGAATTTCCTGTACATTAAATACACCTTTCGTTAGTGTTCCAGTTTTATCAAAAACAACAATTTCAGTTTCTGCTAATGCCTCTAAATAATTACTACCCTTGACTAAAACACCTTTTTTTGAGGCTCCACCTATTCCACCGAAGAAACTCAAAGGAATTGAAATAACTAAAGCACACGGACAGGATACCACAAGGAATGCTAGTGCTCTATATATCCAATCACTAAAAGTCGCCCCGTCTATAACAAGAGGTGGTATAATAGCTAGAAAAACTGCAATTATAACCACAACCGGTGTATAATATCTCGCAAACTTCGTAATAAATTGTTCTGAATTGGATTTTTTACTACTTGCATTTTCAACTAAATCAAGAATTTTACTTACAGTAGATTCTCCAAATTCCTTGGTAACCTCTGCTGTAATAACCCCATTAATGTTGATGCACCCACTTAGGATATCACTTCCAACTTCTACTTCACGAGGAACAGATTCGCCTGTTAGCGCCGATGTATCAATCATTGAACTTCCCTCAATTACCTTGCCATCAAGAGGAATTTTTTCTCCTGCTTTAATTACAATAATATCTCCAATTTGTACTTCATCCGGGTCAACTTTGACAAGTTCATCACCTTTTTTTAACATTTGCATAATCGGTCGAATATCCATAAGGCTTGCAATTGACTTTCTCGACTTGCCAACTGCATAGCTTTGAAACAGTTCTCCAACTTGATAAAACAGCATAACTGCAACACCTTCAGGATACTCACCAATAAAAAATGCACCAATTGTTGCAATACTAATTAAAAAAATTTTTCATCGAAAACTTGACCTTTAAAAATATTTTTTATAGCTCTTTTTACAACATCTCCACCTACAATAATGTAACTTATTATAAAGAGAGCAATCTGTAACCATTCGTTATTTAAACTAAGCAATACTGCTGTAGCTAACACGACTGCACCAATAATTATTCGCCATAGTCGTTTTTGTCATACTAAATAGTCTCCTTTAAGCCTTTTTTTCATAGTTGTATCGGGTTCGATTTTTTTAACTATTTTTTTCAGTCTCTGCTATTATTGTTGGCATTTTTTTCATCCTCACCATTAATAACGAGTTTTTGTGGTCATAAAGTTAACAGTAGCTTCTTTCACTCCATCAAGCTCATTAATAGCCTTTTTCCATTTTTTTGCCGCGCAATTTGCACAATCTAAACCTTCAAGTATAAATTTCTTTTTCATTATTAAATCCTCCTAAATATTATTTGTAATTTTTATTTTTGAATACTACAAGTCTTTTTTTCAAATTTTCTTGAAGCATTGCTCATTTGAAATGAAGACTTAAATATATGCCCAAATATCTTCAAAAAAATATTCTATTCTACCGCATTACTACTTCTCGTTGATATGAATTAGACCTTGGTCAAATATTTCTCTTACATGATCATCAACTAATGAATAATATACTACTTTTGCCTTCTTTTTCTGTTTTTTTACTAAATTAGCTTGTTTTAAGACTCTCAGCTGATGGGAAATTGCTGATTGTGTCATGTTAAGTAATACAGCGATATCACAAACACACATTTCAGCTTCATGTAAAGCCCATAATATCCTGATTCGTGTTGAATCTCCAAATACTTTAAATAATTCTGCTAGATCATAAAGGCTTTTCTTCTTGAGGCATTTTATCTCTAACTTGATTTACAATATCCTCATGAATTACATTGCAGTCACATCTTTCAATTGAATTAAATTTTTTTAGTCATATTATCACCTATTTTTTTAAATCATTTCATCTGATTACTTGAACAAACATTCATACGTTGTATATTTATTATATTATTATTTTTTTCTCTTGTGTCAATAGTTATATGAGCATTTATTCAAGTGTTTTTTTATATTATTTAAAATATCTCAAAAAAACATCTACTAAGACATTAGTACAGTCCTTTCTCGGTATCCTGTTCCGTACATATCCTTTAAACAATTCCTTAAAAATAAAGACTTCTCCTTCGTACAAGTTTTTCGGTTTCTTTAATAGCTTCATCTAACAGCTTATTACATCACTCATGTGGTCAACTCCTTATCAATAACCTTATAAACAACATTTTTTTGATAATATCACATGTATAAATCATGTAAAAGTCAATGCAAAAAAACCGCCAATCAAGAGATCCTAACTCTTAATTGACGGTTTATATTAGTATTAAATCATACTTCCATTTCAATTCCAGTTTAAAGTATATTACAAAGTGGTCATCATAAACACTAACATTACGGATAATCTTCCTTACTAGGGTATTATCATAACGTGTAACCATTACTGGAACATAAGCTATAAATTTCGTCTTTAAAATGTCCGTTATTTGCAGTTAATATGTTGGGTACATTTTCTAGCACAAAATACTTCGGTCTAACAACACTAACTACCTCAAAAAAATATTTAAATAAATAATTACGTGGATCATCCATTATTTTTTTCTTTTTCCCTTTTTGAGAAAATCCTTGACAAGGTGGTCCCCCAACAATTACGTCTATATTTTTATACTCATTAAAAACATCATCAATATCTAATTTTGAAATATCTTCATTAATCATTTTCACTTTAGGATGATTTTTTTTATAAGAATTAGCTATAGAATAGTCAACTTCATTTGCTAAAACAATTTCAAATCCTGAGTCGAAAAAAATCCTTTAGATAGTCCACCAACTCCGGAAAAACAAATCAATAACTTGTCTTTTTCATCTTCTACCTTCATATTCGCTAATTTAGCATATTTTTTTCTTCTAATTCAACACCGATAAAAATTTCTATTTAATCTATAGCTTGCAATTGCAGAAGAACCGCTTCCTAGAAATGGATCTACTACTAAATCGCCCTCATTTGAAAGCAATCTTATAAAATGTTCGAATAATATAATTGGCTTTTGTGTTGGATGTTTACCTAATTTCTTTTCCCTAGCAGTCGTGACAGATGTTTCAATATAGTCTAGAATCAATTTACCTTTATTATTGAATGTTCCTATTTTTGTTTTATAAGTAAAATATATTCAGCACTCATTTAAATTAACAAAATGTAAATTCATATTTCTAGGCATTGGATTTGTTTTGTGCCAAATTCATTTGCTATTTCAACAAGAGTTTCAACCCTTAATATTGACATAAAAACTATCATGGAAGCACCATTCTTAAGTATCCTACTTGATTCTTTAAAAACAATCTCATATGGTCTTTCCAATCATTAAAATCTAAATCATCCCAACCAGCAGCACCAAAAAAATTAGAACGCATTTTTTGTAGATTTGTATCTCTCCCGTTCATGAAATTCGCAATATTATATGGAGGATCTGTAATAATTAAATCAACCGTAGATGAGTCTAACTTCCTCAATTCTTCTATGCATTCTCCATTTATTATTTCAATCATTTTTAATACACTCCATAATTTCTGATATATCGCAATCCAATGCATCACAAATTCTGAGCAAAATATCGGTAGTTACATTCTCACCATTCTTTAATTTATAAAATGTACTCCTACTTACATTTGCTTTTTCCATAAGCTCATTATGTTGCATATCTAAATCAATAAGTTTTTTTAAATAACCTTTTATAACTTAATTCCATATAACCTCCAAGATTATTTTTTTGATAGCTAATCTAGTATATATATACATTAAAAAAAATACTTATGTTTGTTTTTTTACATACAAATTTATTATAACATTAACTATAGGTTATTTTTTTAATCAATTGATACATCACTTTACAAAAAGCAAAAAAATAGAGGCAGTCCGGAGACTACCGATATTTATCTCTCTGCACCTTTGCTATGGTCTTTCTTATTAGACTTAGTTTTTGTCATCTATCTTAAAGCTTTTTTTATTTTACCTAATATAGAATTTTTTTCCTCATCATCATACCCTCCAACTTTTGAGTATAAAAAAATAGACAATAGAGTTTTTTTAATTTATATCGTCTAAGATTATCTAATATTTATTTTTTTCTTTAAATTGATTTTATTGTATAGTTTAATAATTCTATTAATCCAATTATAAAAATTAAACTGGGATTCATAACAAATCCCAGTTTTATAATTAGCGTGTTCTTTTAATATAATTTTTATTTTTAATTTCTCCCCTCTGTCCGTTCGTTTCTCTTATCTTTAAATAACTAATATATTTCATCTTAATAATATATTATAACACTTAGAGATATATACCTGCTATTTTACCAATCATTCAACTTACACTTCTAAAAAAATATGTTAACTTACTCTTAAACTTGCAATAAAAAGAAACTAACGCCCAAAAATAAGCAAAAACACCATAATGATATACAACAACGCCGTTCCAATACCAAGTAGGAATGTAATAAATACAGAAAGTCATATGCTGTCATTCTTTTCTATTAAATCATTTTGAAGTGTCTCAAAGCATCCATGATGGCTTCTTCTTTTTCAGGTGTACACTGTGGAATAATTTGTTTCTCCTTTTTTGACTTGTTGTAATGTTCTCGTAATTCTATTCCACATTTCCTTTTTATCTGTGCAATATATAATGTTGAAACTTTTTAATTGAAATTTATTCCAAACATATTCTTTGATTTGAGCATATGTTGCTTTACTCTCCGCACTTGTCAAATCCAGCTCATCCAGCTTAATTTCAACGTCTATATGCTTATCGACATCGAGTTTGGACAAAAGTGCTACCATCTCAATAGTGCAATTACTTCCATATACTAAACCTCCAAATACTTTATACTTTTTATACAAGTTGTATTATAGCATTTTTCAATCAAAATTTATAGGTCTAACTCGTTTCTCTTTACCTGTGTTAGTCATTTTTTTCTTGTTCCTGTAACTGCTCTATATTTGTAAAGTTTTTGCAAATACTATTACGCTATATTATCCATATCATACAATTTCTTATACTTATCATTTGTTGCGTAAAGTTCACTATGAGTTCCATCCATCTCTATTTCTCCATCTTTAATGAATATTATTCTATCCATATATTCGATAGAGTTTAAATGATGGGTAATCCATACAATTGTTTTATCTTTACTAGACTCAAAAAAATTGTAGTTAATAGTTCATGCTCTGTCTTTGGATCTAATCCTACAGTCGGCTCATCTAGTAATAACAATTCATTATTTTGAATTATACTTCTAGCAAAAGCAATACGTTGACGTTCTCCACCTGAAAACCTACTACCAGTTTCGAAGACATTCGTATCTATACCATCCGGTAAACTTTGAAGCAATTTAGTTAGTTGTGCTTTTTTTCTAAACTATCATTAATTTTATCTTCAATTTCAGCTTCCTCTAATTTTTGTATCTAGCAGAGAAAGTTTAAGATTTTCTCTAATCGTCATATCAAATAGGTAAGGTTTTTTTGGTTTTAAAAGCGAAATTTCTGTACCTAACATTGTTTCTGTTGGTTTTTTTATCAAGAACAATAATCTCACCATGATAATCTGTATAAGTACCTGTTAATAATTTCACCAATGTAGATTTTTCCTACACCACTTCTTCCTAATATTGCTACTTTCTCACCTTTTTTTAATAGAAAGTGATAAATTATTTAAAAATAGTTTTTGCCTTTTTTTCATATTCAAAAGATAAGTTTTTTTAATATCAATAATATTTCCTTCTGAATTTATTGAATCAACAACTTCAACTTTTTTTCGTCATCTCCTTGAGCATAAAAATTCTTTTTACTCTATTTATAGAAACCTCGTATCCTGGAATGTGAGCCACAGCTTCACTTATCATTACAGCTACACTAAGAACTGATAATACCATCATACAGAATGATGCGATATAAACATTTTCTACTACATTGTTAACAGTCATATTCCAACAACTATAAATCATTAAGAATGCTACGGCACCCGCAAGTATGTTTACAAAGTTTTCTCTTAAGTGAACGAATGTTTTAATCTTTCTTTCACGACGTAAAAGTTTTTCTTCTTTAGCTTGGTAATCATCCATAAATTCATTTACTTTATTAGAAGAAATCCAGTCACTTAGTCCAAAAAAATCGCACTTGTAAAATCACGGTATAGGTTGTACTTAGCTTCCTTCATAATTTGAAAGTTCTTTCTAGTAATAGTAAGTGAAGCAAATGGAACTACAAAGATTATAAAAATTCCAAATAGAGCTGCTAAGATTGCATAATTCGCATCATAGCCAAACATTACCGTAATGAAAAGTACATATAATACTAATGAAATAATACTTGGGAATATTGTTTTTAGATAGATATTTTTGCATATTTTCAATATCTTCAGAAATAATACCTAGTAAATCACCGATTTATATTCTTTCTTCAATTTTTAATGCTTTAGGTTCTAATATTTTTATATACCCTACTACGCATTTTTTTCGATTATACCTAAAAACTAAGTTATGACTCACTAATCTTTGAATATAAGCAAATGTAGATTGTGATAGTGAAAATGTTCTTGTCAGTACTGTAGGTACTTGTAGCATTAAAAATATTTCCAATTTGTAATGATGCTTTACTGATTAAGTAACCTGATACATACATTAACGCTGCTCCACTAATAACAGACATTAATCCTAAAAAGACTACTCCACTCATTACGCTTTTTATTCTTTTTTTAATTTCTTTTCTTATAATTGAATTATTTTTTTCACTATAGCTACCTCCTACTAGATTAGCTTTCAATTCTTCAAAAACGCGGTGAATTTTTTTAAATTCAACTACTTTTTTTCAAAATCACTAACCTTTCCTTGTTCTAAATTTAACACATAATCTACATTATTCAACCAGTGTAGTCTGTGTGTAGCTATTATTACGGTTCTACCTTTAAATAATTCTAATAGTTTTTCTTTTATTTCAAACTCTGTTTCTATATCCAGGTGACTTGTAGGTTCATCTAAAATAATTACTTCTCTGTTACTAATTAAAGCTCTGGCAATGGCAATACGTTGTGCTTGACCTCCACTTAACTCTTGACCACCTTCTCCAATATTAGTATCGTATCCTTGTGGTAATGTAGAAATAAATTTATCTAGACCAACTAATTCACTAATTTCTTTTTAACTGATCTTCGCTTATATTTTCATTAGAATAGAATAATATATTATTACGAATTGTATCCGGAAATACATAAGGAAATTGCGAAATATAAGAAATATTGTTTGACCAATGTACATTTTTTTAAGTTTGTAACTTCATTATTTATTAATATCTCACCTTCACTCTGTTCATTAAATCCGGATAATACTGAGATTAATGAAGTTTTTCCCACTTCCACTTTGTACTCTACAAGACAAATCTTTTTCACCTTTGTTTATTGATAAAGTTATATTATCAAGAATTTTCTTCTCATCTTTTATTAAGCTTTACATTTTTGTAGTTTAATATTTTCCACACTTTCAATAGAAGATTTCTCTGATTTATTATTTTTCATTGTCGATTATCATTCTGTTGATATCTTCATATGCCATTTGTCCGTCAAGCGTTGCATGATAATCTGTTGCAGCTTGTTTCATAGGAAGGAAAAAAACTCAGGTGCTATTAATAATACTGTTAGTGATGGCAATAAGACTGTACTTCCATCTAATAAAAGTATCCCTAATCTTACTGCTAATAGTGCTATTGCTATTGTTGTTAAAAAAATCTAAAGAAAAGCTATTTAAAAAAAGCAACACTAAGTGTTTTTCATCGTACTCTGACGATATTCTCTATTCTTCTTTTTCCATTATAGGTAAGTAATTTTTACTTACTCCTAAAAAAATTTAAGCGTCTCTACTCCTCGAATTGTATCAATAAAGTTATTAGATAATGCTCTATATTTTTTTATACTGTCTATTCGCCATATCTCGGCATTAATTCCTAGTAGAATCATGAAAATTACGATAACTGGTATCACAGATATTATCATTAGCGCAGAAACATAATCTGTATAAAATATAAATATAACTACTAAGGTTGGTATTATAGCTCCACGTATTTGTTTTTGAAACATTTAGTTCAAAATACTGTTTAACTTTACCTATTCCATCAATTGCTAATGTTACTAGTTTTTCCTGATCCTTCTCTTGAGGTAAAATCAGGACCCTAAATCAAAGTAACTTTGAAGTAATTTTCTTCTAAGCTCTCTTTCGAACTTAATTGCATGATTTTTCTGTAAAAATATTGTTGTAAGTGTAAAAAAACACTATCCTAAAAAAATAAAACCTATTAAAAAAAGAACACTATCTCTTACAACATTATCAAAAATTTTTTTATCAAATAGCCCTACTATAGCTTTTTTTGCTAAAAAAAGCAGCCTGTATAATTATACAAGCTGCTTCGAATATTGATAATATTAATAGTGTCAATGTTAGACTCTTTTTAACAGGAAGTTTTAATTTTTGCTTCCTTTTTTTCATTGACTAATACTCCAATTCATCTTCTTTAGTTAGTCGTTTTCTAAAAAAATAGAATATGACCAAACTTGGTATCCTAAAACGAATGGCAATAGGAATAATGCAACTATTGTCATAAGTCTTAGAGTGTATACTCCACTCGCAGCATCATAAATAAATAGTGATTGACTAACATCATTACTGTTTATTATAGCACGTGGGAACATACCTGCGAAGACACTTAGAGTTAGGAACGCTAAAGTTCCTGATGTACTTAAGAATGCACCTAAGTCACGACCTTTAAAGTTTAAAACAAATGATAATACGAAGAATACTACCGCAATTACTGCTAGTACTAAACCAACATAATAGTTTGTTGTAAAGATATCTGTTTTTAAATAATGCCCATATTGCAAATACTAATGTTACTACCGCAGCAAATGGGAATAATAATGCAGATGTTGCACGAGCTGCATTTCTTAGTTCTCCTGTAGTTTTTTTAGAGCTAAGAATTGTGCTCCGTGAACTAACATAAGAAGTAACATCATTACTCCACCAAGGATAGTGAATGGAGATAATAAACCTAAGAAACCATCAACTAAGTTTTTCTTAGCGTCAAGGTTTGCTCCTGTCATGAAGTTAGCTACTGCAACTCCCCATAATACTGGAGGAAGTAAGCTACCAACAAACATTGCTATATCGAATGATTTAATCCAAGTTCTATTATCACCTAATTTACCTCTAAATTCAAATGATACGCCTCGCAAGATTAACGCTACTAACATTAATACGAATGCAATATAGTAACCACTGAATAATTTACCGTACCAGATCGGGAAAGCTGCGAACATCGCTCCACCACCTGTTAATAGCCAAACTTCGTTTGCATCCCAGAAAGGACCGATTGTATTAAAGTAAACACGTTTATCTTCATCAGTCTTACCTAGTACTTGAGCTAGTACACCAACTCCGAAGTCATATCCTTCTAACACGAAGAATCCTGTAAATAGTATTGTAATAAGTAAGAACCAAATATTTGGTAATGCTACTGACCAATCCATACTATGCTACCTCCTTCACAGTTGTTTCTTTTTTATTCATTGTGTATCTAAATGCGATAAATTGTGCAATCCCTAAGATTGTATATAATACACAGAATACTAATAATGAGAATAATACTGATGCTCCAGAGTTTGGTGAAACTCCTGATTCAGTAGCCATTACTCCAAAGATTAAGAACGGTTGACGTCCCATCTCTGCCATTATCCAACCACAAGCAGTAGCAACTTCAGCCACTAATAACATCCAAGGCATAATGCGTAAGAACCATTTTTTCTCAGTTTCTTGTTTTCTAAATGCAAATACTGTACCGATTAAAGATACTAAGAATAGTAATCCAGCTGAACCAGCCATAGTTCTAAATGTATAATAAATTGTTGGAACATCCGGAGTGTAGTCTAAATGTTTTCCAACTACTGGATAAAATCTTTCATCCATTTCTTTTTGAAGAGTCTTCATACCTTTAAGACTACCTTCAAATTTGTCATATGAAAGGAAACTTAACATTCCTGGAATTTCTAAGTAGTGATCAGCTTTTTGTTGTTTTTTTGATCAATTTTAGCTAGTACTGAGAATGCTGCTGAATTTCCTGTATCTTCATATAAAGCTTCAGCTGCTGCAATTTTTCATTGGATATTCTCTTACTAAGTATTGTGCTTGAGAGTGTCCAGTTGCTAGTAATCCAAGTGAACCGATTAATGCTGCTAAAATAGAAACTTTAAATGCTTTTTCTGAACATTGCAACTTCATGTTTACGTAACATTTTCCAAGCAGCGATACCTGCAATTGTGAATGCTCCTACTGTTAAAGCTGTTGCTAACACGTGAGGGAATTGGTTCCATAAGTATGGGTTTTTAATGATTGCAAAGAAGTCAATCATCTCTGCTTTTTTACCAATTACGTTATTCTCAACATATTTAACACCAACTGGGTGTTGCATGAATGAGTTAGCTGATAAAATCCAGAACGCTGACATGATTGTTCCTATACTTACTAACCAAATACACATTGCGTGTAATTTTTTATTAATTTTCTCCCAAGAGAAAATCCAAATACCGATAAATGTAGACTCAAGATAGAATGCAAGCAAGGCTTCTACCGCAAGTGATGGTCCAAAAACATCCCCTACGAATGAAGAATATTCAGACCAGTTCATACCAAATTGGAACTCTTGAAGAATACCTGTAACAACCCCAACAGCAAAGTTAATTAGGAATAAGTGCCCAAAGAACTTCGTAATTCTTTTATAATGCTCATCGCCAGTTTTAACATAAATACTTTCAAAAATTGCGATTAAGAACACCATACCTATAGTAATAGGTACAAAGAAGAAGTGGAACACTGTTGTCGCTGCGAATTGTATCCTTGCAAGTAATAGTGGATCCAACATAGATATACCTCCTTATATGTGTTAAATTATATTTAATTGTAAATATTATATTATTATTGTATAACATAGTTTTTTTATTATAGCAAAAAGAAAAAAATGCTAAAAAAATAGGGAATTGCCCTACATTTTTACCATTTTTTTCGTTCACATTTTGTACACATTCATAAAAATAAAATCTATACTATACGTTTATTATACCTTTATAAAATTTATTTTTTTATATTTTTAGCCGTGTGTTACTCCCCAAAAAAATAGACTAATAGTAAGAATAATTAGCACTAATATACAAATTCTAATAAATCTATAATCTTTTTTTCTAATGTATAAACATATAGCAATCCAAATATTCTCAAAACTGGAGTTAAAAATTAATAGAAATATACCGCTCATTAAGTACGAATAGTAGTTCAAACTTAATAACCCGTTAATCATTTCTGAAAAAGTATATCTTTCAATTGCTATGCTTCCATTAACTCCTGTAACAAATCCAAGTACAATTCCTGTTACAATAAAAAAATGAGCTGACGAATACTCCGGCTTTTTAATATGTTAGAAATAACTACATTAATATCTCTCTTTACCTTCATATTACAACACCCCCAGTCCTTTTAGGAACATATTTACTATTGTGAATAATAGGATTGGAAGGAAAATTAAGCGTATGTATTTAGCATCTAATCTTTGCATTACTTTCGCACCTGTTCTTGAACCTATTAATGTTCCTAATGCAATTGGTGCTGCTACTGCTGGATTAATAGTTCCATTAAAGAAATATATTAATGCACTAGCTGTAGCTGTAACTCCCATCATGAAATTACTTGTTGCTGTGCTTACTTTAATCGGTAATTTCATATAACTGTCTAATGCTATTACTTTAAAAGCTCCACTTCCAATTCCCAATAGCCCACTGGCAAATCCCGCCCCAAACATTACTAACGAACCTTGTGGAACATTTGCAACATTATATTCGATAGTTTTTTTCCTGTTGCTTTGTCATAATATGATGAATTAAGTTTATATTTTTTTCAGCATATTTATCATTTTTCTACTTTTTCTTCTACTCTTTTTTTAGTAATTATACCTGCTTTTTTTAAGCATTCCATAAAAAGAATTCAAGAGTATCAATGAGAAGAATATATATAATAATTTAGATGAAAATATACCTGCCATTAATGCACCAACTACTCCTCCTGCAGTAGTAAATACTTCCAAAAACATTCCGACTCTCATATTACTTACATGATCTTTTACGAATGCTATCGCAGAACCACTACTTGTCGCTATAACAGCAACAATGCTTGCTCCAATAGCATATTTTTATATCAAATCCAAATAAAATTGTTAATGCGGGAGTGATGATGATTCCACCACCCTAGACCTACTAATGAACCTAAAAAAATCCCGCAAAAAAACAGCTATAAGCATAAATTGTAATATTTCTACCATACATTCACCTTCTAATCTTTAGAATATATAACTAATACATTAGCACTCACTTGCAACTCAATTGCTTTCTCACTTGAAAATTCATTACTTGTTGCATTCGGACGATTTAAAGTCAGAACTAAATTATCTACTTCATATTTTTGAATTTTTTTATCGTCATCACCGTATTCTCATAAATAGGAACTATTGAGAAATACTTATACCCTTCAATTTTTCTCAAAAAAATATTTTTGTCCATTATGGGCTACCGTTATTATATTATTATCATCAATAATACTTATTTTTGACATTATTATATTTTTTTCATTATTTAGAAGCAAGATATTCCCAAAAAAAGTGATCTCAATCTTCGTCCCGTTGCTCCATATATATCTATGACTTCAACTTCATTAAATAATTCTAATAAATTTTTCTAGTGCAAATTCTGCATCTGTTAAATCTTCACTTTTTTTCACTTTAAAGTACTTAGATTTTTTTCTTTAACTTCATTTCTTTCTTCCGAAGTTATCGAATCAGAAATCTCCACAACTTAATATTGGATTAACTCCATTATTAAGTAAGTACAGTGCTCCTTTATCTACTCCACACCATAAGTTAGTCGATGGTATTCCTTTTGGAAACACTCCTCCTAACATTATGTTTATCTTTTTTTATACTCATTATTTTTAACAACTCACCTAAAGTTTTTTTCTTTGTCACTTGCCCCAAATAAAAAAATGAACCGCATACTAATAAGTCCGCTCCTTTATCTCGACAAGTTTTTTTGAAGTTTCTATATTAATTCCTCCATCTACTTCTATTAAGAAGTTATAACCTTTATCTTCACGAATTTTTTTGCTAATTCTTCGATTTTTTTCTAGCATTTCTGAAATGAATTTTTTTGACCACCAAACCCAGGGTTAACTGTCATAATCAGAACATAATCTAATTTTTGGCAATAAATATTTTTATACTTTCAATTGGTGTTTGAGGATTTAATACAATTCCAGCTTTTTTTCCATTATCTCTAATTACTTGAACTAATCTGTCTGCATGATTTGTAGCTTCAATATGGAACGAAACCATATCGCAGCCTCACTTTACAAAAATTGCTCAACATAATTTTTCTGGATTATCTATCATTAAATGACAATCGAATATCTTATCTGTTTTTTTGAACGTATTGATTGGATTATAGGAAATCCAAATGAAATGTTTGGAACAAAATTTCCATCCATTACGTCGATATGAAAACATATCTATTCCTATGCTCTCTAATTCTTTAATATCTCTTTCTAAGTTAGCAAAATCTGCCGATAAAATCGAAGGTAATATTTTTCTTCATCTTATCTCTCCTTTATATATTTTTCTTTTTTTGATTCTGTTTTTTTCTGTAAATAACACCTTATAGTCTTCATAACGACTTGCAAGTATTTCTTTACTTTCAACCGCTTCTTTAACACCACATTGAATCTCTTCCATGTGATTACATGGTTTGAATTTGCAATCATAATCATGAAACTCCCTAAATAGGTATTGCAAATCTTCTTTTTCTATAAATGTAATATCTAGAGATGAAAAATCCTGGTGTATCAGCGATATAAAAAAATCATCTATTTGATAAAATTCGGTATGTCTTGTTGTATGGCGTCCACGCCCTAAATGTTTCGAAATTTCTCCTGTTTCAATGTCTAAATGTTCTGCTAATTTATTAATGAACGTAGATTTTCCTGCTCCAGATTGTCCTGATATTGCTACATATTTATTAGAAATAACCTCTTTAAGTTTATAGATATCTTGCTCTGAATTAGTGAATACCTGATAACCAATTTCATAATAGTAGTTCATTATTTTTTTCATTTTTTTCTAACTCATCATTTTTTTAATAAATCTAACTTAGTAAAAAAATGATAATGATATCTACATTACTATTTTTCATTTAAACAAATTGTTTTATTTAGTAGCTTACTAGAAAAATTCGGATCTTTTACTGATACTACAATAATACTGTAATCTATATTGGCAACTTTTGGTCGTAATAACTCATTCTTTCTTTCTAGTATCTCTATCACATATCCCGTGTTATTATCACTTAGTTGTATCTTTACATCATCACCTACTAAAGGTGTAATATTCTCATTTCTAAAGTTACCTCGTGCCCGACAGGTAATCTCTTCTCCGTCACAGTTTACATAATAAAATCCACTAAGTGCTTTTTAATATTTTTTTCCTTCTTTAGTCATGTTCCTCCTATACCCTTTTGGTATTTACTATAGCTATTTATTTATTTTTTCTCTTATATCTGCTTTAGTTTTTTCTGCTAGTTTTAACATTTCTATAGAGTGTTCTTCAGAGAGTTTTGTCATAGTATCACCTGATACCATTCTTGCCACTTCTGCAATTTTCTCTTCTTCAGTTAACTCTCTAATCACAGTCAACGTTCTCTTATCACTGATTTCTTTACTTATCAACAAGTTTGTATCTGCCAATGCAGTAGTTTGTGGTAAGTGCGAAATACAAAGTACTTGTGAACCAACACCAAGTTGGTACATTTTTTTCTGCCATTCTTTGCGATACTCTTCCACTTACTCCAGTATCAATTTCATCGAAAATTATTGAAGTAGCTTCTATACTTCTTGAGAAAATAATTTTTTTAGAGCTAGCATTACCCTTGAAAGTTCCCTCCTGAAGCAACTTTAGATAAGGATTTTTAAAGGTTCTCCTAGGTTTGCACTAATTAATATCTTAACATCATCTTTTCCTGTAGTTGAAAATTCTTTTTTTCTTTGAAATCAACTTTAATAGTACTTTTTTTCCATATACAAGAATTTCAACTCATCTTGTATTAGTTGTTCTAATTTAAGTGCTGTTTCTTTTTCTTTTCAAACTCAAATTTTCGGCTAAAACCACTAATTCTTTCTCTATTTTCTTACTTTCTTCTAGATAATTTCCAAAATTTTTCTTCATAGTTCTCTAACTCATCTAATTCTTCTTTAATAGTCTCTGTAAATGCTATAAGATCATTAAGTGGTTTTTGAATATTTTTTTCTCTAATGTTTTTTTATTTTTATCCAAACGATAAATATAGCGATCAAGTTTTTTTCTTCATCATATTCAATTACATCAGTATAACTAGATACTTCATATTTCAAATCGTCCGAATATAGTATAAATTAGTAATTTCTTCATACTTTTTCTTCAAAATTAGAATTATACCTACTTAATTCTCCTAAATTAGATCTAATCTCAGCTAATTTTTGAAAGTACTCCGTATTCTCCATCAATTCCTTCTGTTATGCTATGAGCGAGGTTATTTACCTTTTTCAAAAATTCTCTAAGTAATCAATATCTTTTTCAAGATCTAAATCTTCATCTTTTTTTAACTTCATCTGACTTAGTTCTTTATATTGAAATTTTTAAAAAAAGTCTACCTTTTGAAGAACGTCACTTTCTTGTTGTTTTTAAGTTATCAATTTTTTTCTCTAATTACTTGATATTCTTTATACTTTTTCTTTTGTATTTTTAAATATACCGACTGAATCTGTTCTTTGTTGAATGAATCTATAAGATTAAGATGATTTTTTTCTACTAATAGAACCTGATTATCATGTTGTTCATGAATATCTAATAAATGAGTTGCTACCTTTTTTTAATGTTGATAGATTTACTATAGTTCCGTTTATTCTACAAACACTCTTTCCACTACTATAAATGTCACGACGAACTACAATAACATCATCTTCACAATCTAAATCAAGTTCATTAAAAATCTTCTTAACATCCTTACTCTTTGGAAAATCAAATACTCCTTCTACACTTGCCTTTTCTTCTCCATATCGAATATACGATGTTGACGTTCTTTGACCTGACAATTGTGAAATTGCCGCTAGAATCATAGATTTTTCCTGCTCCAGTTTCTCCACTTAAGACAGTTAAACCATTTTTTTAGTTCTATAGTAGCTTTTTTTCTATTATTCCAAATTGCTTAATATTTAACTGAATTAACATTGATTCCTCCTCTATTTAAAGTGATTGTGAGCATTATTGACGATATGCTCAATGTTTATATTTTTATTTTCTATTTCTTTAGTTTCATTGTATTTTAAAGTCATTAGGAATTCAATATTTCCTTCTCCACCTGTTATTGGTGAATACGAAAGATTTGTCATACTAAAACCAACACTATTTGCTAGTAATAACACTTTTTCTACAACTTCCAATTGAACTTTTTTATCTCGAACAATTCCACCTTTTCCTACCTTATCTTTTCCCGCTTCAAACTGTGGTTTTACAAGCGCGCAAACCTCTCCGCCGTCTTTTATAATTTTAGCAAGATTTGGCAATATTAATGATAATGAAATAAATGAAACATCGATAGAGGCTATATCTATATCATATACATCAAAATCCTCTTTTACAGAATGTCTAAAATTCGTCTGTTCCATAACCTTAACTCGTTCATCATTACGCAGTTTCCAAACAAGTTGATTCGTACCAACGTCTAAAAGCATAGACAAACTTTGCGCCGTTTTTGTAAAGCACAATCAGTGAATCCTCCAGTTGAAGAACCTATGTCAATCATAACTTTATCCTTCACATCAAAAATTCAGTTCATTTATTGCTTTTTTTCTAGTTTTTAGTCCCCCACGACTTACATAAGGCATCTGTTTACCTTTAATTCTAAGCTCAGCCGTTGCCTCAACTTTTTTTCTCCTGCTTTATCTATTCTTATATTATCATTATAAACAATACCAGCCATTATTGCTCGTTTTTGCTTTCTCTCGTGATTCAAATAGCCCTTGACTCACACAAAGGACATCCGCTCTTTCTTTCGCCATAATTACCTCTTTATAATTTACTACATGTGAAAAATTTCGATATACCTTCTACTTTAGAAATCATCACAGTCTTTCTTATTAATTTTACCATATTAATAACTTTTTTTAGCTATGAGAATGGCACGTTTATATATACTTTATGTCTAAAAATCATCTATTAATCTGATCAAAACTAAAAAGAGCAATTGCAGAGAATAATCTCTACATTGCTCTTATATTTTATATACTATTTAACTTTCTTAATATTCCGGATATCTTTAGCATATTCCGCTACTGATCTATCTGCTGAGAAAAATACCCGCATTAGCAGTATTTAATAAACTCATGCGACCCCATTTTTTTCTTTATCTTTATAAGTTTCAGCTACTCTTTCTTGTGCCGCAACATAACTTTCGAAATCTGCTAAGCACATGTAGTTATCTTGAGTTAATAGATAGTCTACGATAAAACTAAAGTTCATACCACCAACAGTCATACTTCTAATGAAATCTAAAGTTTCTTTAATCTTAGTTGAATTATTATAGTATTCCCAAGGTTTATATCCTCTAGCGTATAATTCATCTACCTCTGGTGTTTCTAATCCAAAGATAAAGATATTATCATCTCCTACAGCTTCATGAATTTCAACATTGGCACCATCTAAAGTCCCTAAAGTTAGTGCTCCATTAAGCATTAGTTTCATATTACCTGTTCCACTTGCTTCTTTACCTGCTTGCGAAATTTGTTCACTGATATCCGCTGCAGGAAGAATTTTTTCTGCTAGAGTTACTTTATAATCGGTAAGAATACAACTTTAATGTAATCACGAACTAATTCATCACATTCTATCATTTGTGAGATTGAGTGGATAAATTTGATAATATTTTTTGCCATTTGGTAACCAGATGATGCTTTTGCCGCGAAAATGAACGTTCTTGGTACTGGACGTAATCCATTGTATTTTATCTCTCTGTATAAGTATACAATATGTAATGCATTTAGTAATTGACGTTTATATTCGTGAAGTCTTTTAACTTGAACATCAAAAATTGAATCTGGATTTACTGTTATACCTGTAGTATTTTGAATATATTTAGCAAGTTGTTCTTTTTTTACCTTCTTAATTTCTTGAAGTTTCGCCACAACTTTCTTATCGTTTTTTTAAATTCATTTAGCTTACTAATCTTAGATAAATCTTTTACAAAGTCATCTCCGATCAATTCTGTAAGATATTCTGCTAACTCAGGGTTTGCTTGGCCTAACCATCTACGGTGAGCAATACCATTAGTTACATTACCGAATTTAGTTGGATAAAGTTCATTAAATGCTCTAAATGTAGAATCTACAAGAATATCACTATGTAGTTTTGATACACCATTAACATTGTGGCTTCCTACGATAGATAAGTTTGCCATTCTAATCTGATTGTCATAAATTACTGCCGTTTCAGCTAAAGTATAATCTTTGCCTTGATCAATTACCCATTGACAGAATCGTTTGTTAATTTCTTCAATAATTGAGTATATACGTGGTAATAATGGTTTAAATAAATCTACAGACCATTTTTCTAATGCTTCTGCCATGATTGTATGGTTTGTATAGGCAAATGTTTTAGTTGTAATATCCCAAGCCTTATCCCAAGAATAACCATATTCATCAAGTAATAATCTCATTAATTCTGGTACTCCCATAGCAGGGTGAGTATCATTAATGTGTAAAGCAACATGTTCACTTAAGTTTTCTAATGTACCAAACTCATTATAGTGATTTTTCACTAATTGTTGTAATGACGCACTGATAAAGAAATATTGTTGTTTTATACGCAATTCTTTACCTTCATTTGTGCTATCTGCTGGATATAATAATTTAGAAATTGAAGAGGCAATTGCTTCTGCCTCAGAAGATTTAGAGTACTCTCCACGTTCAAACAATTTCATATTAAAGCCAGTTTTCGCTTTTGCTTCCCATAAACGCAATGTATTTACAGTTTTTGTTTTATATCCGTAAATTAGTAAATCATAAGGTTCTGCTTGAATTGAAGTATAATCCACATGTTCCACTTTAAAACCATTTTCTGTCATTTTTTTCTTCTACACGTCCATAGAATTTAACTTCCACCTCTTCGTCATTTCTATAAACTAATCCATATTTACCTAAATCTAACCAGTAATCCGGAAATTCTTGTTGCCATCCATTATTAATTACCTGTTTGAAAATTCCATATTCATACAAGATTGAAAAATCCTGTAACTGGGTAATCGCAACTTGTTAAAGCATCTAGATAACATGAAGCAAGACGTCCTAACCCACCATTACCTAATCCTGGATCTCGCTCGATATCATATATTTCATCCAAGTCAAAATTATTGTCTGCTAAAAATTTATTTACATCTTTTTCTACACCTAGATTAAACAAGTTATTTCTTAATGTTCTGCCCTACAAGGAACTCCATTGACATATAGTAAGCACGTTTTTGTTTTGTTTTTTTCAATTCTTGTTCGTAAGCAAATTTTTTCTCAGACAGTTTTTTTCTCTTACCGTACTCATAAGAGCTTCATAAACTTGACGTTTACTTGCTGAAGCTATAGTTATACCAAATTGTCTTTTCAAATACTTCTCAACTTTTTTTGTTCAAATTCTTTGTTTTTTTCATTAGTGTCTCCTAACTCCTGTTGTTTACATAATTTCATTATACATATCAATATATTGTAATGCTGATTTTTTCCAACTTACATCCTGTTTTATTGCGTTAGTCATAATTTTATTCCAAGTATGACGTTCTTGGTAGTAACAATAAGTTGCTCTATAAATAGCATCTAACATATCATATGCATCAAAACTCTCAAATGTAAATCCAGTACCGAATTTCCCATCAAATGGCGCTACAGTATCTCTTAATCCTCCAACCCTATGAACAATAGGTACCGTTGCATATCTCATTGAAATTAGCTGTGACAATCCACACGGTTCAGTTTTTGATGGCATTAAGAACATATCACAAGAGCTGTAAACTTTTGATGAAACTTCCGGTGAAAAACATTATCAAACTTCGCACCTTGTCATGACGGCGATATTCAAGAGAACGTAAGGCATCTTCATAATGTCTATCTCCTGTTCCAAGAATTATTAATTGTGCTCCTGTTTTTTTAATATTTCATCAGCTACATGAAGTACTAAGTCTATACCTTTTTGATGAGTTAATCTTGTAACCATACCTATCATAGGAATATTTTTCGTTTACTTCCAATGCCATTTCTTCTTGGAATTTTTAATTTATTCTGAACTTTATTTTTTTAATGTTTTTTTCATCAAAATTCTTGAAAATTTGCTTATCAGTTTTTTTGAATTGAATTTATCAATATCTAAACCATTAATAATACCATGCAGTTTTTCCTTGTTCTACTCTCAAAATGTCGTCTAAGCCATATGAGAAGTATGGATCTAATATTTCATGTGCGTATGTTTCACTTACAGTATTAATTCTATCAGCTAATTGAATAGCACCTTTTTAATAGATTTAAATCACCTTTATAAATTAATGCATCAAAGTATTTGTTATCTAAGCCAAACAGGTACCCCATATCATACGGATTAAATTTACCTTGGAATTCAATATTATGAATCGAAATCACACTTTTTAATAGTTTGATAGAATTCTAAGCCTCGTGATTTTTAAATCATCAAGATAAATTACAGATAATGCTGCATGCCAATCATTAGCATTAACTATATCAGGCTTATAATCTATATGAGGTAAAATCTCCAAAGCTGCTTTAGAAAAGAATGCAAATCTTTCCCCATCATCATCTTGTCCATATACACTGTTTCTATTAAAGTATTGTTCATTATCTATAAAATAATACGTTACACCATTCACTTGAGTTTCAAATATTCCACAGTAAACAGTTCTCCATCCTAAATTTATAAAAAAATATGTTGTTTATATTTCAGATCATATTTTTCCTCTATCAATTGTAGAATACAGTGGTAATACTACCCTTGCTTCTACATTTTCATCTTGAAGTGCTTTGAGGCAACGATCCTATTACATCCCCTAAACCTCCAACTTTAACAAATGGTGCCGCTTCTGCAGCCACGAATAAAATTTTCATTATGTATCTCCTTATTCGTTATTTACTTTCATACTAAAAGGGTTAGTTTTTAGATGTAGTCTATCTGTATATTATACTCCTTTTTCCACATGAAAAATCGAAAGTTTTTACACATCTATCTCACATTTTATTCTAACCCATTATTTTTTTATTCTACTACTTTATTTTTTTCTACAATAACTTGACAGTTTTCAGTTCCTTTTTAACTCTACTTTTTCTAAAACTGTTGCTTCTTTATCTACGATTACATAGTCAAGATATGCTGATTTTTTTAATTACACTATTAGACATAATGATTGAATTTTTTTAATAACAGCTCCCTCTTCGACTACAACATCCCTAAATAGAATACTGTTTTCTACAATTCCGTTAATTTCACAGCCATCTCCTAAAATAGAATTCTTCACAATTGCTCCATCACCATAAGTAGTCGGTACACTATCTGCTACTCTTGTAAGGATATCAGTTCCAGATAAGAATACCTCATTTAGTTTGTCAGGATTTAATAAATCTCTATTAAAGTTATAGTACTCTTGAACGCTATTAATTGTTCTAATATAATTTTTCACTTCGTACCCATAAACATTTAATCTATGGAAGTTCTTAGCGATAAAGTCTAACAATAAATCTTGCCATCCTAATGTCATACCTTTTTTCACTACTTCTTTAAACATATCTTTAGACATTATATAAATCTTAACCTGTGTAGGACATACCTCATGATATCCATCATAATGGAATAAACTGTCATATACTCTATTCTTATCGTCAAAAATAATTTGAGACTCACGTTGTTGAGGTTGTCTATAAGTATACGCTAAAGTAATATCTGCATTTGTTGATTTATGATAGTTTACCATATCTTTAAAATCAATATTCCCTACGATATTTCCATCAGCTAAAATACAATAATCTTCTAATAAAGTATCCGCGTATTTTTGCAGCATCTCCAAGTGCTTCTATTTTATTTTGAGCTAGGCGATTTGACTGATGATTAGACATAGGAGTGATGAATTTTAATCCACTATTTTTTCTATTAAGATCCCAGTCTTTCCCCCAACTTAAATGATCCATTAACGATTTATAATGATGATTTGTAACTACTGCAATATTAGATACTTCCGCTTTTACTAAAGAAGATAACATGAAATCCACCATTCTATATCTTGAAGCAATAGCTAAAGAACCTAACGTTCTATTTCTTACTAATCCTTGCAGATCATCGTTACGATAATTGTCTGCAAATAATATACAAAATGCATTTACCATATTATTTTTCCCTCTACTTTCCTATTCTCTTTTACAACTTCGTCCCTACCGATTACAGTTATTTGTTCTTTTCCTAAAACTATCTCTCTATTACCTACTTCAACATTTTCTTTGATGACTGACCCTTCCGCTATAATTGAATTAAAGATTTTCGCTCCTTTTTTTCAATTAGTACGTTCTTCATAATAATACTTCCCACTACTTCGGCTCCCTCTTCTATTCTTACCCCTGAAGAAATAATAGATTCAGAAACCATACCATAAACTGATGTACCATCTGAAATCATAGAATTTTTTACATTTGCACTATAACCTAAATACTGTGGCATAGCTCCTTCGTGACGATAATAAATTCTCCATAGTTTGTCATCAATATTAAAGTTCGCTTTATTTTTAATTAGGTCCATATTAGCTTCCCATAAGCTTTCAATTGTACCTACATCTTTCCAATATCCATAAAATGGATAAGCATAAATATTTTTTTACCTTCATTCAACATCATTGGAATGATATTTTTTTACCAAAAATCTTTTTCGCTATCTGAATTTTCTTCATCACGAATCAAATATTCTCTAAGTTGTTGCCAACTAAAGATATAAATCCCCATAGATGCTTTTGTTGAAATTGGATGTTCTGGTTTTTCTAAAAATTCTGTTACTCTTAGGTCTAAGTTTGTATTAAGTATACCAAAACGGCTTGCTTCTTCTATAGGTACATTGATATGCGCAATCGTTAAATCAGCACCTTTTTTTCTTTATGGAAATCCAACATTTGTTTATAATTCATTTTTGTAAATGTGATCTCCAGATAAAATAAGTACGTATTCCGGATTATATTGCTCTATGTATTTTTATATTTTTGATATATAGCATTTGCTGTACCTTTATACCATTCACCTGTTTTTTTCCTGCGGTATATGGTGGCAGGATAGATAACCCACCATCCATTCTATCTAAGTCCCATGGTTGACCATTCCCCATATAAGAGTTAAGTTCAAGTGGCATAAACTGCGTTAATACCCCGACTGTTGAAATACCTGAATTTGCGCAATTTGATAGCGGAAAATCGATAATTCTATATTTCCCCCAAAAGGTACTGCCGGTTTAGCCATATCTTTTGTTAAAACTTGAAGCCTTGTCCCTTGTCCTCCTGCTAGTAGCATCGCTACTACTTCTTTTTTTCGTGCCATTAATTTGACCCCCTTCTCCTAAACTTATTATTTCTTTTCTATATACATTGTTGTATAAGGTGGAACATTTACACTCAAAGTATATTTAAATTCATTTCTTTCTTTGTTAATTGTTTTTTTAAATTTCTATTTGCGATAGCTATTCCATCATATTTTTTTAGCATCTGAGTTTAATACTATTTTTGTAACTTCCCCAAGTATCTACACCGATTTCATAGTTTTTCAAAACTTGATTTGAAAAATTACTAATTACTAGCACTTCTTTTCCTGCCCTATCCTTACGTGAAAAAGCGAATACATTATTAATATAATCATCAACTACATGCCACTTAAAGCCGTCCCAATCACAATCATTTCCCCATAATGCTGGTGTAACTTTGTAGAATTTATTTAATTCTTTAACATATCTATTTACGAAGGCATGTTTTGGATACTCCATCAATAACCAGTCCAATTCTCTTTCTTCATCCCATTCGATAAACTGTGCAATATCAATTCCCATAAAAGTTAATTTTTTCCCAGGGTGTGCGTACATATATCCTAAAAAAATGCTTTGAAGTTAGCAAATTTATCTTCATAAGGTACAGGACTTTTTATCTAAAAGTGATTTTTTTCCCATGAACTACTTCATCATGTGAAATCGGTAGAATGAAATTTTTCTGAAAATGCATAACACATTGAAAAAAAGTAAATTTATTATGTACTCCTTTTCTAAAGAAAGGATCAGTTTCTAAATAATCAAGACTGTCATTCATCCATCCCATATTCCACTTAAAAATCAAAACCTAAACCACCGTGTTCGACCGCTGCTGTAACTTTTTGGATAACTCGTAGATTCTTCAGCAATCATACTAACACCAGGATAATTTTTCTTTTTATATACAAGTTAAGTTTCTTTATAAAATCAATTGCTTCTAAATTTTTCAAACCCTCCATAGATATTTCTAGCTGATTTGTCTTCATCTCTACAATAATTCAGGAATATCATTGAACTAACAGCATCTACTCTGATTCCATCAATATGATAGTCCTCTATCCAAGAAACTGCGCTTGAAGTTAGGAACGACTTAATTTCGTTTCTACCGTAATCAAAAACTCTAGTCCCCCAACCTTCGTGTTCCATTTTTCTAGTATCCGAATATTCATAACAAGGTGTTCCATCAAATTCATATAACCCGTGAGCATCTTTTTGTAAAATGCCCAGGAACCCAATCTAAGATTACTCCTATATTATTTTTGATGACAACGATCAACAAAATACATGAAATCTTCAGGTGTCCCATATCTAGATGTAGGCGAGAAGTACCCCGTTGCTTGATACCCCCATGATTTATCATAAGGATATTCCGTTACTGGTAGCAATTCTATATGAGTATAGTTCATCTCTTTTACATAATCTACCAATGTGTGAGCTAAATCTCTATAACTCATTACTTTACCATCTTCGTGATGTTTCCACGATCCTAAATGTACTTCATAGATGCTCATAGGTCGATGATACGGAACCTCTCTATTTTTCATCCACTTGCCGTCACTCCATTTATAATCTGGTAATGTATAAACTTTTGAAGCCGTCAAAGGTCTAGTTTCTGCATGTTTCGCATATGGGTCAGCCTTCCATAACTCAGTCCCGCTTCTAGTAACTATAACATACTTATAAGCATCAAATTGACTTACTCCTGAAACTTCAATCTCATAAATTCCTTTATCATTTACTAATTCCATTTCATGAGTATGTGGATACCACGAACAAAATTCACCTGTAACAAAAACTTTTTTCGCATTTGGAGCCCACACTCTAAAAAGTACATGTGTCTCCTTCTAAAAATGATCCTAAAAATTTATGACTATGATAATTTGTCCCTTCGTGGAATAAATATTCCGCCATATTATTATTCACTTGAAAAACCCCCTTCACACAATCAGCAAACGTTTCCATTTACTCTTAAAAAAATTTATTATGAAAAAAATATCGCGTATAAAATAGTTGAAATTATATTCGCTTATTAATTTAATATTTATACCTATATTATAACACGAAAAGGTATTAAATGTAAATGTTTTTCTGTAAGTTTTTTTCAGGTGTAAATTATACCCTTTACATTGCTTTTTTATATTAATTATTTTTTTGTTTTTTTATAATAATAATATTTACTTTTGAAAACTTTTTATATTAAAATTAAAATGATGGATTTTTACAAAGCAGTTTAATAACAAAAAAATTAACATTTCGGAGAAGAAAAAAATATGATTAAATTTAATCCAATAAAAAAATAAATTTCCTAAAGGAGCAATCAATAATACAGAAAACCTACAATTTGAAGTTTTTAATTAAAGAAGATTTTTTTACTTTAATGATTTCAAAATTGTAATTAAAAATGAATTTACCGGTGAAATTATAACTAAAAGTTTATCTTTCAAAGAAAAAAACTAACGAAAAATTATTCTATGTACGCAGTAAATTTTTGAACCCTTCAACATAGGTTTGTACTTTTATCATTTTGAAGTTCATTTTGATAATTTCTATGTTTTTTTCTAAAAAAATGATAGTCTTAATGCTAAATTAGTGAACAATATTAATGAACTTCCAGATTGGCAACTTACAGTTTATGATTCAAACTTTACTACCCCATCATGGTACAAAGGCTCTATTATGTATCAAATTTTTTTCCGGATAGATTTAAACGTAGCGAAAAAAATATGCTGCAAAAAGTGGCTAAAAAAATGAAAATGTAAGAATTAGACATGAAAAACTGGAACAGTGTTCCACATTCTTCAATCACTCATGAAAATTACGGAGCTAAAGATTTCCTAATGGGAAATCTATTAGGAATAGAAGAAGAAAAGGACTATTTCAAAAAAATTAAATATCGAAAGTATCTACCTAAATCCTATTGTAGAAAGCCCGAAAAATCATCGTTATTCTACTTCAGATTATTTTTAACGTAGATCCTTACTTTGGAACTAATGAACAATTTGAAAGTTTCTGTAAAGACTTTAAAAAAATAATAATATCAGAATAATTTTTAGATGGTGTCTTTAGTCATACTGGATCAGATAGTATCTATTTCAATAGATATAACAATTATGATAGTATCGGTGCTTTTAATTCACAAAGTTCACCTTATTATCCTTGGTTTGACTTTATAAATTTCCCTAACGAATATCATTCTTGGTGGGGGTTCGATAACTTACCTACTGTAATAAAAAGAAAATAAAGAATACAGTGATTTTATCAATAATAAAGATACTGGAGTAGTTAATTTTTTTGGCAAAAATTAGGTATCGCTGGCTGGCGCCCTAGATGTTGCCGATGAATTTCCGGATGAATTTTTTTAGATAGAATTCGAGAAAGTGCTAAATATTATGATAAAGATGCACTAATTATCGGTGAAGTTTGGGAAGATGCTACAAATAAGATATCATACAATACACGTAGACGTTATTTCCTAGGAGATCAACTTGATAGTGTAATGAATTATCCTTGGAAAAATGCAATTATAGATTTTGTAAAGAATAAAAATGCAGAAGGTTTCACTTTAGAAATATTAAAACTTGTAGAAAACTATCCTCGTCCTGCACTTGATGCTGTGATGAATTTACTAGGAAGTCATGATACAGAACGTGTTCTAACTATGTTAGCATTCGATAATCCTGAAAATGTACCTGTTCATGAAAGACCGACTTATAAAATGTCACCTGAACAATATAATAAAGCGAAAGAACTACTTAAGTATGCTAGTTTCATTCAATTCACTTTACCTGGTGTTCCTTGTATCTACTATGGTGATGAAATAGGAATGTATGGTTTTAGAGACCCGTATAATAGATTAGGTTTTACACATGATAATAAAGATGAAGATCTATTAGAGCACTACATTAATCTGTCAAAATTTAGAAATGACAATAAAAAAAGATTTTTATCACAAACTTTGATTTTATCTATACAAATGATAAATGCGTTGCATATAAGAGAAACAATATTCTTTGTATTATAAATCTTGATTCTAAAGCTCATTTCATTGAGAAATATTGTGGTGATAAATTATTCGGAAACAATGAAATCTACTCTACACCTTTTGGAACAGTTGTACCACCACACAGCTATATAGCTATTAAAAATTAAATAATATTTAAAGGAGTGACTCAAAAATCGTGATTTCAGAGAAATCGATTTTTTAAGTCACTCCCTTTTATTTTTTTTATCCTGAGTTTCTTAGACCAGTAGCTACTCCATTAATCGTAATATGAATTGTATTAATTTGTGAGTCCGGTAATTTACCTTCTCTAGCTCGTTTGATTAATTCAACTTGCAATAAATTTAAAGTATTAAAAATACTGCAATCTATTTTTCTAAACTTCGAGTTAAATACGTATTATCTTCTAAGAATTCTTTGTGCTCCGAAATCTCTAATACTACTTGTTTTTGTTAACTTCCACTCTCTTAATATTTCTTCATATACTTTTTTTAGTTTCTTCATCGCGACATAGATTTGCATACTCTTTAGCTATATCCATATCAGATTTTTGACATAACCATATCTACATTTGATAATAATGATGTGAAAAAAATGGTACCAGTTTTTATACATGTTACGAAGTATTTCTATATTATCTTTATTTTTTTACTAATAAAATTAGAGAATGCTGTACCCTACTCCATACCATCCTGGTAACATTATTCTACTTTGTGACCATGAGAATACCCATGGAATAGCTCTTAGCCCTCCAATATCAGTAATTTTCTTACGAGAAGCTGGACGTGATCCTATATTTAAACTAGAAATTTCTTTAATTGGTGTTGCTTCAAAGAAATAATTATAGAAGTTTTTATTTTCAAAAACTAACTCACGATATTTATTGTAACTATCATTCACTATCTCATCCATAATTCTTTGAATTTCAGGAATATCTCTAATATCTACATTAACTTTATCAGCATTCATCCTTTGAATAACAGCAGAAAATAGTGCTTCTAAGTTATAATATGCTGCGTCGCTATTCCCATATTTAGCCGCTATAATTTCACCTTGTTCTGTTAATCGAATTCTATCTTGTACACTTCCTAATGGTTGAGAAATAATTGCATCATAACTTGGTCCTCCGCCTCGACCTACTGTTCCTCCACGCCCATGGAAGAAAGTAACTTTAATATTATGTTTTTCTCCTAATGAAGAAAGTTCCTGTTGTGCTTTATACAATGACCAACCAGATGATAAATATCCACCATCTTTATTACTATCAGAATATCCTAACATAATTTCTTGATAATTATTGTTATCACTTACCCATTTTTTTACTATATCCGATTTAAATACTCATCCATTATTTCATATGAATTTTCCAAGTCTTCTATAGTTTCGAATAGTGGAACTAGTTGAAGTCTAGCAAAATCACTTCCTACTAAACCTACCTCTTTTTAACATAATTGCAAGTTCTAATAAATCAGAGATGCTTGTTGTGTGTGAGATAATATTTTTGTTTAATAATATTTTCTCCAAGTTTATCTTTTAATCTCCTTGCTGTTCTAAAAAAATAGATAGTTCCTTTTTCAGTTCCTCTGATTGTTTATTTTTCATCATTAATGCTCAACGGACGTGGATCTTCTTTTAATTGTTTTAATAACAATTTACATTTTTCTTCTTCAGTAAGCTCACTATAATTTTTCTCTATATTTGCACTACTTAATAACTCCGCAACTGATGATTCATAAACACTTGAGTCTTGTCTCATATCAATACTAGCTAAGTAGAATCCAAAGATTTTTAACAACATTTAATAGTTCTTCAAATTCTCCAGTAATTAGAATTTCACCTTTATTTTTCCAACAATGATTTTTTTCAATAATTTTTCAAATCATTAATAAATTCTGCAGATGTTAAATACTTTTTCTCCAATTTCTTTATCATTAAGTAAGTATTCTTTTTGTATTCTCTAATTTTTTTCCTTTATAAAAAAATAGCTCTTCTATAGGGTTCTTTTTCTCTGTAAACCGACGAATCATTTGAACGGTTAGCCAACTCTTCTAACTCTTTACTTTCTTCTACATATTGTGTAGACATTGAAAAAGTTCTGTATAAACTTTCTAACTTTTTCTAAGTAGTATGTTGTTATAAGTTCACACTGTTTCATCGCAGATAAATTTAATGTTTCTGCAGTTACAAATGGATTACCATCACGGTCTCCACCAATCCACATCCCCATAGTTATAGGAGTCTCATTTTTTTAATTCAATGTTATTTTTCTTCTAATAGCAATTTGTACTCAGTCATTAATTTACCTATTGCTTTAATAAAAGATAGATTATAATACTCTAGTACATTAGTAATTTCATTTGCTACTTTTTAATTTTTTTCTCACGAATTATATCACTTTGAATTAGGATTTCTATATGCTTTTTGAATATCATTTTTTCCATTTTCTTCCATTGATAAGTCCATTTTTTTCACATCACGATGTTTTTCTTAATAATGTATGTAATTTTTTTCTGTTAAATCAAGAATCGTCTTACGTTGCACTTGCGTCGGATGTGCTGTTAATACCGGGACTACATTAATATTATCTAAAAATATTTTTTTATCTTTAATATTTTTTTATAGATTCAGATAATTTACCAATATAAGCCTCGTTTGAATTATTTTTTTGAAGTTTACTTCATATGCTAAAGTCAACATCCTCAGCAATATTAATTAATAATGGTAAAAACCGAGAAGAAATTAGCTACTATTTCCATCTCTTCTTGTGTCAAATCTTTAATAATAAGATTTAATTTATCATAATTTTTTTCATCAGCTAATGCTTTTTAATTCTACAATTTTTTTCAAATGTTTCTTCAGAAATTAATTTTTTTGAGTTGCTTTTTAACAACATTTCTGTAAGTATTTGAATCTCCTCTTGTATTATATTTTTCATTTACATTGCTTTCTAATCTAGTTTTTTTGCATCTAGTTACTCCTTGATAAGATTTTTTACTAATAAAGTTTATTTTTATCAGTTTTAACTACATATTCCATTATAAAAACTTTTTTTCAAAAATAACACAATGAATTTTTACTATTTTTTTCATATTATTAACTTTTTTTACTAACTTTTTTTAAAAAAATTAAATGTAATTGTTCTTGTTTTACATCTTTTTTTATCATTCGTTAACTTCTTTTTTTCGCTACTTTATAGCATCACTATAATTATTATTCATACAATTGTTATATTGATATAAACATAAAACTAAGAAGATCTGATCGTATAATCAAATCTTCTTAATTTCATTCTTGTTATTCTTCTTCGTAGACTTCTTCTTTCGCTGCTAATGTAACAGTTGCTACTTTTTGATCATCAACAAGGTTAATTACTTTGACACCTGTTGCTGTTCTTCCTAATGTACTAATTGTTGAAACATCAATTCTTATAATAATTCCTTGATCAGTCATAATCATTAAATCTTCATTTCCAGCAATTGACTTAACGGCTACAATTTTACCTGTTTTCTTAGTAACTTTTGCTACTTTAACACCTTTTCCACCACGGTTAATTACATTAAATTCCGTAGATTTAGAGATTTTACCAATACCATTTTCTGTTACTGTTAAAATTTTCTTAGATTCATCGACTACTTCCATACCTACTACATAATCATCCGGAGAAAGTGTGATACCTTTAACACCACGACTTACACGTCCCATTGTACGAACTTTTTTTCAGCATTTATTCTAATTGCTTGTCCATTTGCTGTAACAATCATAATATCTTGATCATCTGTAATTCTTTGAACATCGATTAGTGAGTCATCATCATCAAGTTTAAGGGCAATCTTACCTTTTTTTAAGGATACTTGCATAATCCCCTAATTTAGATTTTTTTAATTACACCATATTTAGTTGAGAAGATTAAGTTTGTATCCTCTTCTTGAAGATCGGAAATTGCAATAATAGAGTTTACTTTTTTTCTTCTTTTTCAATTTCTAATAAATTAATAATAGGTATTCCTTTAGATTGTCTACTCATTTGATTAATTTCATAACCTTTAAGAGTATAAACTTTACCTTTATCTGTAAAGAATAAGATATGATCATGAGTAGAACAACTTAGCATATATGCTACATTGTCTTCATCGTTTGTAGTCATTCCGTTTACTCCTCGACCACCTCTTCCTTGAGATTTATAGGTACTTGCCGCAAGGCGTTTAATATATTGATTATAAGATAGAGTAATTATGATTTGTTCCTGTTCAATTAAATCCTCATTTTCAATTTGATCTACTTGCCCTTCAATAATTACACTACGACGTTTGTCTCCGAATTTTTCCTTAACTTCTAATAACTCATCTTTAACAATTTGAATTACTCTCTCAGGTTTCGCTAGTATATCTTCTAAGTCAGCAATAAGTTCCATAAGCTTACTATATTCTTCTTCAATCTTATCACGTTCTAAACCTGTAAGTCTTTGAAGTCTCATATCTAAAATAGCTTGTGCTTGTATTTCAGTTAATCCAAATTGATCAATTAATCCAGCTTTCGCTTCTTCAGCAGTTTGAGATCCACGAATTAAGCTGATAATTCTATCGATATTATCTAAAGCAATTCTTAACCCTTCAAGTATGTGTGCACGAGCTTGAGCTTTTTTTAAGATCAAATCTAGTTCTTCTAACTACTACTTCTTTTTGGTGTTCTAAGTAGTAGTAAAGTACTTCTTTAAGATTTAATAACTTAGGTACTCCATTTACAAGAGCAATCATGTTAACACCAAATGAACTTTGTAATGGTGTTAATTTATATAAATTGTTTAAAAATTACATTGCTATTTACATCACGACGTAATTCAATTACAATTCTAATACCTTTTAAGTTACTTTCATCACGAAGGTCAGTAACACCTTCGATTTTTTTATCACGAGCTAGTTCAGCAATTTTCTCAACTAATTTAGCTTTATTTACTTGATAAGGAATTTCTGTAATAACGATTCTTTCCTTACCGTTTTTTTCATTTGTTCAATTTCAGTTTTTACCACGCATTACTACAGAACCACGCCCTGTTGTGTATGCCTTAACTATTCCACTACGCCCTAATAAAAATGATCCCGTTGGAAAATCCGGTCCTTTAATTTTAGACATAAGCTCAGCAATTGTTATTTCAGAATTATCAGCTAGTGCAATTACTCCATCAATAACCTCACCTAAATTATGCGGTGGAATATTTGTAGCCATACCAACCGCTATACCACTACTTCCGTTAACTAATAAGTTAGGTATTCTTGCTGGTAATACTTTAGGTTCTTGTTTTGTACCATCGTAGTTATCTTGCATATCAACTGTATCTTTGTTAATATCACGTAATAACTCAGAAGCAATTTTACTCATTCTTGCTTCTGTATAACGCATTGCTGCAGCACCATCTCCATCAATAGAACCAAAGTTCCCTTGACCATCTACTAAAGGATATCTACTGTTGAAATCTTGTGCTAAACGTACGATTGTACCATATGTTGCAGAGTCACCATGAGGGTGATACTTCGCCATTACTTCCCCTACAACGAAGGCACTTTTCTTGTAAGGTTTATCATATGTTAACCCTAAATCATTAAAAGCATAAAGTATTCTTCTATGAACTGGTTTTAACCCGTCACGTACGTCTGGTAAAGCACGTGATACAATAACACTCATTGAATAATCTAAAAATGAATTTTTCAATTTCAGTCGTTATGTTTCTTAAGGTAATATTATTTTTATTATCTTCCATGTTCTATCCTTTCTTTCTAAATGTCTAAGTTTATAACATTTAGCGCATTATCTTCGATAAATTTACGTCTTGGTTCTACTTTTTCACCCATTAATGTGTCAAATGCAGCATCTGCTCTTTGAGCATCATCAATGCTTACTTTATACATTAAACGATGTTCGGATCCATTGTTGTATCCCATAGTTCTTCTGCATTCATCTCTCCAAGACCTTTGTATCGTTGAACAGTATACTTTTTATCTCCAGCATGTTCTTCAATATTTTGTTTCAATTCTTCTTCTGTATGGCAGTAAAATTCTTTCTTACCTACTTTCAATCCATATAGAGGTGGTCTTGCGATATAAACATATCCTGCATCGATTAATTCTCTCATGTATCTGAAGAAGAATGTTAATAATAATGTTCTAATGTGACTTCCATCAACATCGGCATCGGTCATAATAACAATTTTATGATAACGAAGTTTATCGATATTTAATGTTTCACCAATTCCCATACCTATTGCAGTTATTAACGAACGAACCTCATCGTTTGCTAATACTTTATCAATTCTTACTTTCTCTACGTTTAGAATTTTACCTTTTAACGGTAAAATAGCTTGGAATTTACTATTACGTCCAAGTTTTGCACTTCCTCCCGCAGAGTCCCCTTCGACTAGGAACAATTCACATTCAGCTGCATCCTTACTAGAACAGTCAGCAAGTTTCCCTGGTAGGTTTGTAAACTCTAATGCATTTTTACGACGTGTAGATTCACGAGCTTTTTTAGCTGCAATTCTAGCACGTGATGCCTGAAGTCCTTTTTCTACAATTATTTTCGCTGTCTTTGGATTTTCTAATAAGAATCTATCTAACTCTTCTGAGAACAGTTTATTAGTGATAGTACTCATTTCTGAGTTCCCTAATTTTGTTTTCGTTTGTCCTTCAAACTGTGGATTTGGATGTTTGATTGAGATAATTGCAACAAGTCCTTCACGAACATCGTCTCCTGTTAATGACTCTTTATCTTTAATAAGTTTATTCTTTTTTTACCGTAAGAGTTAATTATTCTTGTTAGAGCAGTTTTAAATCCACTCTCGTGAGTACCACCTTCGTGTGTGTTAATATTATTTGCATAACTTAAGACATTATTTGAATAACCAGTATTATATTGCATTGAGATTTCTACTTCTTTACCTTCCATCTCACCATGCACATAAATAGCTTCATGTAGAGCATCTTTATTTTTCATTTAACATTTCTACATATTCTAATAATCCACCTTCATAACAGAAAGTTTCTTCTTTTTCTTGACCTTCTCTTTCATCTTTAAGAATTATTGTTATTCCTTTATTTAAGAAAGCAAGTTCTCTAATACGTGTTCTTAAAATATCATATTCATATACTGTTGTTTCTTGGAAGATTTCTGGATCTGCTTTAAAACGAATAGTTGTTCCTGTTCTATCAGTATCTCCTACAACTGTAATCCCTTGAACTACATCACCACGTTCAAATTTCATACTATGAATTTTACCATCACGATGAACTGATGCTTCTAAGTTTGTTGATAAGGCATTTACAACACTGGCTCCAACTCCGTGAAGACCACCAGATACTTTATATCCACCGCCTCCAAATTTACCACCAGCGTGCAGTACTGTAAGAATAACTTCCAAAGCAGGTTTTCCCGTTTGTTCCTGAATATCTACAGGAATACCACGCCCATTATCCTCTACTCTTATCCAATCTCCTTTTTCAATTGCAACTGTTATTGTGTTACAATATCCGGCTAAGGCTTCATCTATTGAGTTATCCACAATCTCCCATACTAGGTGGTGTAGACCTTTGCTAGATGTAGAACCGATATACATACCTGGTCTAACCCTAACAGCTTCTAATCCTTCAAGGACCTGAATCTGATCGGCATTATATTCTTGTATTTGTTTATTTTTCTACCATGATTTTTTTCCTTTCATTTTTAGTAAATATAAAAAAATTTTTCTAGATTATCTCATTAATTTTTTTCCATTTTCAATTTTTGAAAACTTTAGCTTTTTCAATAAATCTTCTTTAATATCTGATATTGAAGGTGTCGTAATGAATGTTTGTACATTTTTCATTAATTGCATCTAATAATTTCAGTTGTCTATTTTTTTATCTAACTCACTAAGCACATCATCTAAAAAGTAAAACCGGATATGTTCCTGTTTTTTTGATTTTTAAATAGTTTATTTCAGCTAATTTTAACGATAATACTATGCTTCTTTGTTGTCCTTGAGACGCATACATTTTTTTGCATCAAGATCATTAATATAGAATTCTAAATCATCTTGATGTGGTACAATTTTTTTGTACTTCCACGCATAATATCATCAAATGATTTCTTCATCATGACTTTTACTAAATTCTCTTCTGTAAAATTAGTATCATTTACATCTGTTATATTTAATGATTCCAACACTGAACTTTTTGTACTTAATTTTTAAAGTCTCTTGCCCATTTGATATATTAAGCATATTGTGATATGTTAACTCCGAAATTTCATGAACAAATGACACTCGCTCTTTAGTAATATACATTGCTACTTTGGCGAGTTGAGAAGTAATAGTTTCTAAATATGCTAGGGACATCTCATCTTTTTGGATTCTTTCTCATATCTTTCAAATAAGAGTTTCTTTGTTTTTAAAAGATGTTGATACATCAAATAATACTTGTGGTATACACGAGAAAAATTGATAGAATTCCCTATTAATAAACTCACGTCTTAGTGCAGGCGAACCTTTAACTATTTGCAAATCTTACGGAGAATAATACTACATTTAACTCTCCGACAAAAATCTGTTAGCTTAGTTTTTTTCAAACCTGCTATTTTTAGCACTTTTTGCCTTTATTATTTATTCCTAACATAATATCTAGATTTTTTTATTATTTTTTTGTAAACTACACATGACATTGCTGTTGCAGTTTCTCCAAACATTATACACTCACTATCACTTTTCGTTCTATAACTTTTTCCTAGTGCCAAGCAAAAAAATAGACTCAATAATATTAGTTTTTTTCCATTCGCATTGTTTCCTACTAAAACATTAAGCGAGGGATGTGATTTTATATTCGCAGATAAATAATTCCGAAAGTAGAGTAATTTTTAAACTCTTAATTTTTCATTAATAATTATAAATTCATTTCCTTCTAATTTGATTACATCATTTGAATACAATTTTTTTCCCTCGTCTATTTTTCTAATACTCCATTAAGTTCAACTTCTACTTCTTGTAAAAAAAATATTTGGCTTCTCCTCCTGAACCTATGAAACCTTCTAATTTTTAAAAAAATTGCGCTAATGTAATATATTCAGTATTAATAAAAAAACTTCTTTCATTTTACACCTCCTATGATATTTAAAAAAATGAAACTATGTGTATATAAATATATTTTTATACATTATAATTATACCAAAATTATCAATTTTTTTCAACAAAACGTCATTTATTTATCAATTAAAAAAATACAAAATAACTATATATACCATGTATTTTTTTGGATTATACAAAGTATAAGTTCACATAAATAACATATTAAATTCACATGAAATTTATTTCTTTATTTTTTTGAATAATATTATAAAAAAATAGTATTTTTAATAATAAATTTTTAATATTAATTATCCGGATATGTAATCGTTTTTACTTTTTCAGTTTTATGTTTTATAATGTATAATTAAATTGAAAAGATTATATATTTTTCTGAAATAAAGGAGGATGTAATTTATGTATAATAACAAAAAAATTAGAAAAAGATTTTTAAATGAAAAAAATTATTTCTATAGAAGAGACAAGCTATGGAGTAACTAATAAAAAAACTATATTATCACCACAGATAACAATAAGTATTTTTTTATAGAACAGCTAAAGACGAAACAAAAAAATTATTAATAAATCTAATGAAAAAGAAGCTCTATCTTTATTATCGGCTGAACCATTTTTTTCTTAAACCAGTATATTTTAATAATGATAGTCTAATAACTGTATTTCAGCAGAATCCTAAAACGTTTATTTCACAAAAAAACATTATCAAACATCGTTAGAATCGCAAAAATTATTAAAAAGATTTTCATGCAAAAAGTTTGAAGCAAAAAAATATATTTAATCCTATCATAAAAATTCAACGAGTATTACGAGCAACTAGATTCATCTGAGCATGACTTAAAAGAGTTTATGCACATTTTAAATGAATTCAAAGACGTATACAAACCTGATCGTCTTTGTCACAATGATTTAGTAGAGGGTAACTTCCTATTTTTCTAACGAAAAAAATTATATTTAATAGATTTTTGAATATGCAGGTTATAATGACTATTACTTTGATATTGCAAGTTTTATATCTGAAAATAATTTAAACTACGAAGAAACTATAACATTCTTAAAATCATATTTTTGTTGATGAAGTATGCAATTTTTAAAAAAATTAGACATATTCTTACAGTTCTGCGATTTACTTTGGCATACCTGGGCAACCTTATTATATGATAAACGAGATGAAGAAGTATACAACCAAATAGCTCAAGATAAAGCTTTTACAATCTTAAAAATCCTAGAAAAAAATAGTATACTAATAACAAAAAAACTTATTATTTATCATTTCTTTTAACTTACTAGTTTAATCAGTTTATATTTTTCATATAAAAAAAGTTACCTGCAAAATTATGCAAGTAACTTTTTTTACTATTTCTAATTATTTAGCTAAAAGCTGCTTTTAGCTTGTTCACAAATGCTTGTGAATCCAGCTGCATCGTGGATAGCGATTTCTGATAACATTTTTTTCTGTTAATATCGATTCCAGCAACTTTAAGTCCGTTCATTAGACGGTTGTAAGATAATCCGTTTAATCGTGCAGCAGCATTGATACGAACGATCCATAATCTTCTGAAATTACGTTTTTGTTTGACGACGGTCTCTGAAAGCATACATTCCTGATTTCATTACTTGTTGCTTAGCAACTTTGAATAATGTATGTTTTGAACCAAAATATCCTTTAGCTAGTTTTAAAAACTTTTTTTACGGCGACGACGAGTCACAGTTCCACCTTTAACACGTGGCATATCTAATTCCTCCTTATGTATAACTTAAATAAGTATTTACGCTATAATTAATCTTCTTTAATATTATTTAACTAATAAAGTTCTAATACGTTTGTAATCACCACGAGATACTAATGAAGCTTTACGTAAGTGACGTTTTTTTGTTTAGTAGTTTTTTTCTTGAAAACCAGTGAGAAGTATAAGCACGGCTACGTTTTTAATTTACCGCTAGCTGTTTTTTCACACGTTTTTGCTAAACCACGGTGAGATTTCATTTTTGGCATTATCAAATTCCTCCTATATTAAACCTTTATTTCTCTTTTTTTGGTGCTAGAACCAAGAACATACTGCGACCTTCCATTTTTAGGTTTTTTTGTTCGACAGTAGCTATATCGCTAGCTTCGTTAGAAAAGTTTTCTAAAACTTTCTGTCCAATTTCTTTGTGGGTGATTGCTCTCCCTTTAAAACGAATAGAAACTTTAACTTTGTCTTCTTTTTGCTAAGAATTTACGTGCATTTTTTTAACTTAGTTTCAAAATCGTGTTTTTTTCAATCGTTGGAGATAGTCTTATCTCTTTTTGTTGTTACGATTTTTTTGTTTCTTACGTGCTTCTTTTTTTCTTTTTTTCTGCTGTTCAAATTTGAACTTACCGTAGTTCATAATTTTAGCAACAGGAGTTTTAGCATTTGGAGCTACTAGAACAACATCTAAGTTCATTCTCTCTGCTATTTGCATAGCTTCTGCCTTAGTTTTTTTACACCTAATTGTTCTCCATTTTGACTAATTAAAAAGAAACTCTTTCGCTTTAATACCTTCATTTACTTGTGCAGTATCTTTACTAATGATCAGCACCTCCTATTTATAAATTCATTAAATACTAAAAGCATTAAAAAAACTGAGTGCAAAACACCCAGCATAAAATTCTACATTTCATCTACATTAACCTGAACAATCATAATTGGCAGGTGAGAAACAGGTGCTTCTACTTTTTGTATTCAACATTATCTATTTTACATACTTTTTTTATAGATTTGTCAATAGGAATATAAGATTTTTTTATATTCCTATTAACTTTTATCTATATTTGAATTAAATTGAGCCTAATTCTTCATGAAGTTCTTCTTCAATTGGTCTACTTAATTCATTATCTACTTCGTTTGCTAATTGATTTTTCAACTTTAATATCAACATCGTTATATCTTGGCATCCCTGTTCCTGCTGGAATCAGTTTACCAATAATAACGTTTTTCTTTAAGTCCCATAAGTTTATCAACTTTTTCCTTTAACTGCCGCATCTGTAAGAACACGAGTTGTTTCTTGGAATGATGCTGCTGATAAGAAGCTTTCAGTTTCTAATGAAGCTTTAGTGATACCAAGGATTACAGGCTTAGCTGTAGCCATGTTCCCACGTGCTTCAAGAATTTTTTTGTTTTTCATCTGTGAATTTATGAATATCAACTAATGAACCAGGAAGTAAATCAGTATCACCAGCATTGATTACACGTACTTTTCTTAACATTTGACGCACCATAACCTCTACGTGTTTATCACTGATTTCTACCCCTTGCATACGATAAACTTTTTGTACCTCTGTTAACAGATAGCTTTGAACAGCCTCTAAACCTGCAATTGATAGTAATTCTTTTGGTTCAATAGAACCTTCTGTTAAAGCTTGACCACGTTTAACTTTGTCGTCCTCTTTAACTAACATACGGCTTGCACCATAGTCTTGATATTCTCTTTCTTCTCCGATTTCACTTAATACGTAAATTCTACGTACATGATTATTATCGATTTCAACTTTCGTAACAGTTCCATCAACTTCTGAGATTAATGCCTTACCTTTTTGGATTACGTGCTTCAAATAACTCTTGGATACGAGGTAACCCTTGAGTAATATCGGCACCGGCAACCCCACCTGTGTGGAACGTACGCATTGTAAGCTGTGTCCCAGGTTCTCCGATAGATTGAGCAGCAATTGTACCAACTGCTTCACCAACTTCTACCTTCTCACCTGTAGCTAAGTTTTTACCATAACATTTCTCACAAACTCCATGACGAGAGTTACATGTAAATGCTGATCTGATTACAACACTTTCGATTCCAGCTGCTTCAATTTCTTTGGCTGTATCTAGAGTGATTAATTGACCATCTTCAACGATAACTTTTCCTGTCTCTGGGTGAACAACAGTTTCTTTACTGTATCTACCTTCAAGACGTTCTTGTAAGCTTTCAATTTCATCTGTTCCATTTTTAAGTGCTGCAACTCTTAATCCACGAGATGTACCACAGTCGTTTTCACGAACAATAACATCTTGCGCAACGTCTACAAGACGACGAGTTAAGTAACCTGAGTCGGCTGTCTTAAGCGCAGTATCAGCAAGACCTTTACGCGCACCGTGAGAAGAGATGAAGAACTCTAATACTGTTAATCCTTCTTTAAATGATGAACGTACAGGCATTTCCATGATACGCCCTGATGGAGATGCCATCAGACCACGCATTCCGGCTAACTGTGTAAAGTTTGACGCGTTACCACGAGCTCCAGAGTCACTCATCATGTAAATTGGGTTAGTCGCTGGAAGAGAGTCCATAAGTTGATCTTGGATGATATCTTTTGCTTTTGCCCATTGAGCAATAACGTTTTGATATCTTTCTTCTTCAGTTAATAGACCACGTCTGTATAATGTTGTAATTTTATCAACATTAGCTTGTGAGTCTGCTAAGATTTCATATTTATTAGGTAGAACGAATACGTCACTTACCCCTACTGTAATACCAGCTCTTGAAGAGTATTTGAATCCTAAATCTTTCATTCTGTCTAACATCATAGATGTTTCAGTAATGTGGAATCTATTAAAGATTTCAGAGATGATTTTTGATAAGAATCCTTTTTTGAATGGTGTTACAGCTTCTTTATCTGTTATATAAGCTTTTAACCCACCTTCTGTTAAATCAGATGGTGATACGAAATATTTGTCAGGAGTCGCAACTTCTAAATTATCTTTAGTAGGTTCATTTAGGTATGGGAATCCTTACGGTAATATATCGTTGAATATTACTTTACCAATTGTAGTAACAAGTAATTTTTTTATTTTGTTCTTCTGTGAACGTTGGATTATCAAATGATTTAGCTGCGATACCAACACGAGTGTGCAGGTGAATATATCCGTTTTTGATAAGCAATTCTTGCTTCATCAGCATCTTTGAAAATCATTCCTTCCCCCTACTGCTCCAGGTCGTTCAAGTGTTAGGTAGTAGTTACCTAATACCATATCCTGAGATGGTGTAACTACTGGTTTACCATCTTTAGGGTTAAGGATGTTTTGAGCAGCTAACATTAGCATACGTGCTTCTGCTTGTGCTTCTTTTGATAATGGTACGTGAACGGCCATTTGGTCACCGTCGAAGTCGGCGTTGAACGCTGTTGTAACAAGAGGGTGAAGACGAATAGCACGTCCTTCTACTAAGATTGGTTCAAATGCTTGGATACCAAGTCTGTGAAGAGTCGGGGCACGGTTAAGTAATACCGGGTGTTCACGAATAATATCTTCTAAGATATCCCATACATGATCTTCCATTCTTTCAATTTGGTTTTTAGCATTTTTAATATTATTAGCTAATTCACGTTTAACTAATTCACGCATTACGAATGGTTTGAATAATTCAAGTGCCATTTCTTTAGGTAATCCACATTGATACATTTTTAGGTTTGGACCAACTACGATTACTGAACGTCCAGAATAGTCAACACGTTTACCTAATAAGTTTTGACGGAAACGACCGTGTTTACCTTTTAACATATTAGATAATGATTTTAATGTTCTATTACCAGGACCTGTTACTGGACGACCACGACGACCGTTATCGATTAATGCATCAACAGCTTCTTGTAACATACGTTTTTCGTTTTGTACGATTAACCCTGGTGCTTTAAGTTCGATAAGTTTTTTCAGACGGTTATTACGGTTAATTACACGTCTATATAAATCGTTTAAGTCACTTGTTGCAAATCGTCCACCATCTAATTGAACCATAGGTCTTAATTCAGGTGGTATAACTGGTAATACTGTCATAATCATCCATTCTGGTTTATTTCCAGAGTGTTTAAACGCTTCAAATACTTCAACACGTTTGATGATTTTAACAACTTTTTGACCTGATTTATAGTTACTTTCACTTAATTCTTTAAGTTCATTCTTAAGTTCTTTAAGTTCTTTTTCAATATCTAACTCAGCTAATAAGTCGCGAATTGCTTCAGCACCCATTTTAGCTACGAAAGAGTTTGCTCCAAATGTACTACGTGCTTCACGTACTTCACGTTCAGAAACGATTTGTTTTTTCATGAAGTCAGTTTCACCTGGATCAATAACAATGTAAGAAGCAAAATAGATTACTTCTTCTAATTGTCTTGGGCTAAGGTCAAGTAGAAGACCCATTCTACTTGGAATACCTTTAAAATACCAAATGTGGCTGACTGGGGCAGCTAATTCTAAGTGCCCCATTCTTTCACGACGTACTTTTGCCAAAGTAACGTCAACTCCACATTTATCACATTTAATGTTTTTTATATCTAACTCGTTTGTACTTTCCACAAGCACATTCCCAGTCTTTAGTCGGACCAAAAATTCTTTCACAGAATAATCCATCATTTTCTGGTTTTAAAGTTCTATAGTTAATAGTTTCAGGTTTTTTAACCTCTCCGTAAGACCAACTTCTGATTTTTTCAGGAGAAGCTAAACTAATTTTCATATATGCAAAATTATTTACGTCTATCAAGGAGCATACCTCCTTTATTTTTTTGTATAAAAGCCTTGAATAGTTCTTTTGTGATTAATTGTAAAATTTATATTATTCTTCATCTGTATCGTCTTCTTCTACATCGTCATACTCATCTGTATCTGACATTAAAAGACTTGCCAATGCCTGATATCCTGAAGTTTCTTCATCGCTATCATCTTCTTCTACATCTTCATATTCATCTGTATCTGAAAAGAATTAAATTAGCTAAACTTTGATATCCTTCTTCAGCATCTTCATTTGAAGCTTCAACTTTTTCAGAAGCTTCTTCTGAATTTTCTTCATTATGGTTGTGATTGTGTGATTCATGGAAATCAATAGTATCTCCTAAATCAATGTCACCCATGTCGACTTCGTTGTCATCATTATCCATTACTCTAAAGTCCATACCTAAGGCTTGAAGTTCTTTCATAAGCACTCGGAATGATTCAGGAACACCAGGACGTGGAATATTTTCACCTTTAACGATTGCTTCGTAAGTTTTCACACGACCGTTAGTATCATCTGATTTGTATGTCAAGATTTCTTGAAGAGTATATGCAGCACCATAAGCTTCAAGTGCCCATACCTCCATCTCACCAAACCTTTGTCCACCAAATTGAGCTTTACCTCCAAGTGGTTGTTGAGTAACTAATGAGTACGGTCCAATTGAACGAGCGTGAAGTTTATCGTCAACCATGTGGGCAAGTTTAATCATATACATTACCCCTACAGACACACGGCTATCGAATGGTTCACCTGTACGTCCATCATAAAGAACTGTTTTGGCATCTTTAGCCATTCCAGCCTCAGCAACTGTAGACCATACATCTTCATCACTAGCACCATCGAATACTGGTGTAGCAATGTGGATACTAATTGTTTAGCAGCCATACCTAAGTGTAGCTCTAATACTTGTCCAATGTTCATACGAGATGGAACCCCAAGTGGGTTTAACATTACATCTACAGGTGTACCATCTGGTAAATATGGCATATCTTCTTCTGGTAAGATATTTGAAATAACCCCTTTGTTACCGTGACGTCCAGCCATTTTATCCCCTACGCGGATTTTACGTTTTTGAACGATAAATACTCGAACAAGTTCGTTTACACCATTAGGTAATTCTGCACCATCTTCACGTTTGAAGATTTTAACATCAGCAACTACTCCATCAGCACCGTGAGGTACACGTAATGAAGTATCACGCACTTCTTTAGATTTAGCTCCAAAGATAGCATATAATAATTTTTCTTCTGGAGTTTGTTCAGTTAGTCCTTTCGGTGTAACCTTACCTACTAGAATATCTCCATCTTTAACTTCAGCACCAATCCTAATAATTCCTCGTGCATCTAAGTTTCTAAGCGCATTTTCACCCACGTTAGGAATTTCACGAGTAATTTCTTCTGGTCCTAGTTTAGTATCACGAGCATCTGTTTCATATTCTTCTACGTGAATAGAAGTATAGACATCATCTTTAACAAGACGTTCACTCATAATAACAGCATCCTCATAGTTATATCCATCCCAGTTTACGAATGCTACTACAAGGTTTTTACCTAAAGCTAATTCTCCTTTGTCCATTGATGGTCCATCTGCAAGGATATCTTTAGGTTCTACTCTATCACCAACTTTAACGATTGGTTTTTGGTTGTAAGCTGTAGAGTGGTTAGAACGTACAAATTTATGTATTACGTATGTATCTAAGTCACCTTTAATTTCTTTACCTTCTAGAGTTTCAATACGACGTACTTTGATTTTCGCTCCATCTACGTATTCTACGATACCAGGATATTTAGCGATAACTGCAGCTCCTGAGTCACGTGCCGCTAGGTGCTCCATACCTGTACCAACGAATGGTGCTTCAGTAATCATTAATGGTACTGCTTGACGTTGCATGTTCGCTCCCATTAGGGCACGGTTTGAGTCGTCATTTTCTAAGAACGGAATACAAGCTGTCGCAGCAGATACTACCTGTTTAGGTGATACATCCATGAAATTCATCATTTCACGTGGTTTAACTGTGTTATCTCCTCTGAAACGACATACTACTTCAGCATCTACGAAGTAACCTTTTTCATCAACATTAGCAGTTGATTGTGCCACTACGTATTTATCTTCTTGATCAGCTGTCAAGTATTGTACATTTTCCGTTACATATGGACGTCCTTCTCCATCAAATTCAACTTTTCTATATGGAGTCATAATAAATCCAAATTCATTTATACGAGCAAATGATGAAAGTGAGTTGATAAGACCGATGTTTGGTCCCTCTGGAGTTTCAATCGGACACATACGACCATAGTGTGAATAGTGAACGTCACGTACTTCCATCCCTGCACGTTCTCTTGTTAAACCACCAGGTCCAAGTGCAGATAAACGACGTTTGTGAGTAAGCTCACTTAATGGATTTACTTGGTCCATGAATTGTGAAAGTTGAGAACTTCCAAAGAATTCTTTGATAATTGCTGTAACTGGTCTTACGTTAATTAGTTGTTGTGGCGTAATTTCATTTTGTATCTTGAATACTCATACGTTCACGCACAACACGTTCCATACGAGAAATACCTACACGAATTTGGTTTTGTAATAATTCACCGATACAACGTAGACGACGGTTACCAAGGTGGTCGATATCATCTACACGTCCGATTAATTCAAATTCAAATCCGTCGTTATTTCTACGAGTTCTAATTAATAATAGGTAGTAGTTAATACTTGCTACGATATCAGCAATTGTTAATGTTAAAACATCTTTATTAGGTGCTCCATTACCAATTACGTGTAATACTTGATCATCAGTTAATTCATCGATATCGAAGTCGTTACCTACTTTAACTTGGTTTTACAATTTTTGAATAATTGTAATTTTTAGGCTATCGCTTCCATCAAGACTTTCATTCATATCGAATTCAACTACGTTAGCAGTTGTTCCTAATTCAGCATAAATTCCATCAATGATTTCACGAGTTAATTTAGTACCTTTTTTTCTACTAAAATTTCTCCTGTTTCTGTATCAACGATTGGTTCTACTAGAATTTGGTTTTCTAGACGTTCACCAACGTGAAGTTTATTATTTAATTTGTAGCGTCCTACCTTAGCAAGATCATATCTTCTTGGATCGAAGAATCTTCCATGTAGTGTCGCTTTTGCAGTTTCTACGTTTGCTGGTTCTCCGGGACGTAATTTATCATAAATTACTTTTTAACGCAGTTCCTGTATCAAGGTTTTTCATCTTTTTTTCTAAAGTATTTAGAAGTTCAGCATCCTCACCGAATAATTTTTAGAATTGATTCATCAGATTCAAAACCCCGAGCTCTAATAAGCGTTGTTAAAGGAATTTTTTTCTAGTTCTGTCAATACGAGCGTAAACTAATCCTTTAATATCTTTTTTTCAAATTCCAACCAAGCTCCTCTGTTAGGAATAACAGTTGTTTTTATAGGCATTTGGAATATTTTTTTACTTTAAGTTTGTCATCTTCTGTAAAAATATACAGAAGGCGAACGTACTAATTGAGATACAATTACACGTTCTGCACCATTGATGATAAACGTTCCAGTTTCAGTCATCAACGGTAATTCACCCATAAATACTTCTTGTTCTTTAATTTCGTCACGTTCTTTATTAATTAAACGTACGCGCACTCTTAAAGGTGCTGAATATGTAGCGTCACGCTCTTTAGACTCATCAACATCATATTTAGGAGTTCCTAATTTATAGTCGATAAATTCTAAACTTAATTTATCATTATTACCTTCTATTGGTGATACATCTTTAAAAACATCTTTTAGACCAGTTTCTAAAAATTTATCATAAGATAATGTTTGAATTTCAATTAAGTCCGGTAAATCAATTACCTCTGATATTCTAGCATAGCTACGTCTTTGTCTGTGCTTACCAAATTTAACTTTTTTTGCAACTGTGTCACCTCTCAGCTTTTCTCTTAAAAAAACTAAAAAGAAAAATATATACATTTTTCTCTTACTTACTTATATAATTTTTGGCAATTCTATCTAAAAAGAAAATAGAATTACTTGCAATATATCATTTTATCATAGTCATAGCAAGTTGTCAATTATTTTACGGCTTTCAGGATATAGTAACCCTTGTTTTTCGTAACTACTTCTACCATTGAAAAAAAGTATCTTCTAATAATTTTTTTACAACTAGCCATTCCTTGTTTTTTTGTATAACTACCCAAAAGCTCACCTTGAGCATTTAGATGTTCATAACTATCTGTCATTATTTTATGTACAATTTTTTTCCCTGCTCTTATAGGAGGGTTTGTTAAAACTATATCAAAGTTCCCTTCAACATTGTCAAAGGAACTACTTTCTAGTACTTCTACTTCATTTTTCTATTTTTGTTAAGTTCAATATTTTTTTAGATAACTCTAAAACTCTATTGTTCACATCTACCATAGTGAACCTAAAAGTCGAATATTTTTTTGCTAGGTAAATAGATATAACACCATACCCACATCCTATGTCAGCAACCTTAGCATTTTCTTTTTCTGTGCTGAAAGATTCTAGCATTGTTTTAGTACCAAAATCAACACTCTCTTTTGAAAATACTCCGTTATCTGTATAAAACTTTAAATTCTCATTCGCTATTGTTGAGTTAATAATTTTTTCACGACTCTCGGTCGTCGGATTATTTGTATAATAATGTTCCATAATAAAGACACCTCTTAAAATGAAAGAAAATAGTATATCCCATAGCTAGACACTTGAGATATACTATTTTTTTGTTATTATCATCGTATCAAATATTCTCAAATAGAATATTATTGTTTATTTACATCTATCTTTTTTTATCTACTTAGAATAGAAATTATTTAACTTCTACAGTTGCTCCAACTTCTTCTAATTTAGCTTTGATTTCTTCAGCTTCTTCTTTAGAAACTCCTTCTTTAAGTGTTGCTGGCGCACCATCAACTTTTTCTTTAGCTTCTTTTTAGTCCGTCTCCAGTGATTTCACGAACAACTTTAATTACTTTAATTTTTTTGAGTCTCCAGCGTTAGCTAAAAACTACGTCAAATTCAGTTTTTTTCTTCAGCAGCTCCAGCAGCAGCAGCTCCACCAACTACAGCTACAGGTGCAGCAGCAGTTACTCCGAATTCTTCTTCAATTGCTTTTACTAAGTCGTTTAATTCTAAAACTGACATTTCTTTGATAGCGTCTAAAATTTGTTCTTTAGTCATTATAAATTTCCTCCGATTTTTTTAAATTATGTATATTAATATATTTTTTTATTTATTAAGCTTCTTGTTCAGCTTTTTTTGGTCTGCAACAGCTTTAACAGCTAAAAGCAGTATTGCGCATTGGCGCTGTTAATACAGATAGTAACATTGAAAGTAATCCTTCGCGACTTGGTAATGTAGCGATAGCTTTAATTTCACCTTGATCTGCAACTTTTTCCTTCTATAACACCAGCTTTTTAGTTCTAAGTTTTTCGTGTTCTTTAGCGAAATCGTTTAAAACTCTAGCAGGAGCTACAGCATCGTCTGTTGAAAAAAAGCAAAAAGCATTTGGTCCAGTTAGAACTTCGTCTAATCCTTCAATTCCTGCTTGCTCCATCGCACGACGAACTAATGAGTTTTTTTATAAACTTTAAAAAGTTAAACCTTCATTACGCATGTTGTTACGTAATTCTGTTACTTCCGCAACGTTTAATCCACGGTAGTCAGCGATAACAACTGAAGAACTTGCTTTAATTTCTTCTGCGATTTGATTTACTAACTCTTGTTTTTCTCTCAATAGCTTTTTGACATTGAACTTCCTCCTAAGTAGATTTATCAATTTCAGTACCATTAAAAAAACCTTCTTGCATGCGAGAACATACAAAAAAAGGCACATAAGTTTCTTTTTCGAATTTTGTCCTCAGTAGGCTAATTAAGGATTTCTCCCCCTACTGTCTACGGTACATTTTTCAACTGACTTAGTCATTTTTAATATATATAATTTCATTTGTCAATAGTTTTTTTAAAAAAATTATTCAAAAATCTTTTTTTAAAAATATCTTTTTATAATATTATTTATTTAGTCTATCATTACAATATTTTTTTCTATTGCTTTTGATGTATACTCAGCTACACCTTCACCAAATTTATCTATATTATTTTTTTAAATTTCGGATTTTTGTGAATATCCTTTTCCTATATAGGAAAATACTTCTACACTACAATCAAAAGCATATTCGTTCATATGATTATATAAATCATCTACTTTAGATTGAACTTCTTTTTTTCTTCTATAGCAATATCTTCATTTTTTTGAATTTCGCCATTGAACGAAATACATTATTAAATTTCTCTGCTACATGTTCTTCCCTTCCAGTTTGACGTCTTTTTAGATTCATCAATTGTTTCTTTTTCCATATTTTTTTCTACAGCTTGATTTTTCATACTTATTTAAGTCTTCTTTTTTTAAATCCACTAAATTTTTTTCTTCTATAGTCATTGTTTGCTCTCCTTTATATGTTTTTTTATTGTTTTTTTCTATATTATGAAGAATTATTTCAAACTTCTCTTTTTCTTTTTAAAATTAATTCACGTTGTTGTTCAAGTATTTTTTTAAATTATCGTCATCTGCATCTAGCAATTCTTTTATATCATTTAACTTGAACTTTAGAAATCTATAAAATAGTATCTTCTGCAGTCTATCTAGATTCTCATCTGAATAATCTCTATACCCGTTATTTAATTTTTTTCGGAATCAATAGTCCTATTTCATCATAATATTGTAATGTTCTTGCACTCACTCCTGTAAGTTTTTGCAACTTCATTTATCCTCATATTAATTCCTCTATACTTTATAATATTTCACCAGTGATAAATTTATTATATACCATAACGCAACGTGAAGGTCAATACTAAAATAAAAATCGCTAAGAAAATTTCTTAACGATTTTTTTATGAATATTATTCAAATACTTTTTTTAAATCTACAGCTTTATTTAAAAGCTTCTGTAATAACTATACCAATTACCATCACGATAACTTGTGATAATAAAAGTGATCCGTAAATAGCTGTAAATGCCTCAAATTCAAATGGTACTCTTGCAGAGTTTTTCACCACTAAAGATAGCAATTTCATATGCAATAATAGGCATACAAACAACTAAATAGATAACAATATTAACGATGTGTCTAGCAATTCTGTTTTTTTACAAATTTAAAAAAACAAAAAAATACTGATTGCTAATGCTAACCCTGTTCCTAAAGTTCCAAAGAACACATCTACAATTCCAAGTGGACTAAAAATATTAGCAATTGCTACACCTAAAGTAATAGGGAACCAATATTTTTTACTAAACACCACTAATTGAGATAGTGATTCACTTATACGGAATTGAATTGCACCGTATGAAAATGGTGCTATAGCTACTGTTAACACCACATATATAGCTGCTATTAACGCTTGAATAGTTAATACTTTAACTGCATTATTTTTTTCATTATATCTCCTTATCTTGTTCAAGAGAAAAGAAAGAAGTACCGATTTGAGAAACCAGCACTTCAGGTTTTTTATAGATGGATCTCTCAAACATCTTTTTATTATAATAAAGTCAGAAGACAAATAACCTTACCTATGTAAAATTAAATATCAACGTCATATATACTAACATATTTTTATACTAGTAAGTCAACAAAAAAATCCAAAAAAAAATATAAAAAAAATAAAACCACTTTAAAAAAATTTATAAAAAAACACCTTGCATTTACATTTTTTTAATATGTTAAAATGAGATAGTTGTATCTAACAACACTTAATTCATTGTAATTAAGAATATTAATTAATATTTCTTAGTAATAAAAAAATACGAACCAGGAGGTGAATCGAATGCCAAACATTAAATCATCAGTATTAAGCGTAAGAAAAGATGCTAAAACTAATGCTGCTAACACAGCTAAAAAATCTGAAATGCGTACAGCTATTAAAAAAGCTAAAGTAGCTAAATCTGAAGGTGCTGCTAACGCTGCAGAGTTAGTAAACCTTGCTTACAAAAAAATCGATAAAGCTGCTAAAACTAACTTAATCCACAAAAAAACGCAGCTGCTAGATATAAATCAAACCTAGCTAAATAATGAAAAAACTACTTGGGCTTCCGAGTAGTTTTTTCATTATTTAATTATTTCACCATTAAGTACAAAACGCACAAACATTCACAACTCTTTATAGACTTGAACATTTATCAATTTTAGCAATGTCACTCAGTTTAAATCTAAGCATAGCTCCAATAATAGTTGAAATCTACGATAATCCAAAAATCTATCAACTTCAACTCCTACTAATATATCACTATAACCTGTTAAATATTCAGTTACCGACTAATCATCTACAACAATTCCTAAAACAAGAATTTTTTTCATTTCAAAAAGTGTTAGTAAAGTATTATTCACAATCAATAAAACTTCCTTTTTCTTTAATTATCTCCACTACTTTTTTTAACATTACATTCTTACTTTAAAGAATTTATTAGTGTTTTTTTATTCCTTAATTGTGCTATTTTAATTCCTCAATTAGTTTATTAATAAACAGATCTAGTATGATGTACTTATCCATGTACGATGATTTCAATAATTTATCATAATCCGCTGCTAAAATAAGAGTTTTTCATTATTTTTTTCAATACTATAATTTCTAATTCCCTGTGTTGCCAATTGAACTCTATATGGATGAACACCTAATTCTTTTTGCTATATCTTTTTTTGTGAATAATGTTCATTTAGTAGAACTTTTTACTTTGTAGTACATTCTTAATTGTCCACTAATTAATGAAAGCAAAAAAATATCGGTTCTTCTTTTTTTAGAACTAACGAGTTATAAACTTCTCTTAATTTAGAATAATTTTTTTCCAAATAGTTCATTAGTAATACTGAAAACATCATATTCTAAACTACGTGTAGCTAATAATTCTATGTCTGTTCTTGTTATAATTCTCTTATCTTCACAATAAAGGAGCAGTTTTTTTCTAATTCTTTTTTTATATTTGCAAAAATCTAAACGAGTGTAATTTACTAGAAATTCTGCATCATCTTTAGAGATTTTTTTATATTAGAACTAGCAACAGTTTTTCGCTATATAACTTGCGATTTCTTTTTTTCATTAAAATTAGAAAATTCTTTAACTTCTCCTACTTCCTTTATTTTTCTTTACTAATTTCTTCCTACTATCAATCTTATCTGTTATTTTTTTAAGATTAGTACAACTTCTTCACTAATATTTTTCTATATAATTACTCAAAGTATCAATATTATGTTCTACTTTTTATTTTTCTTAGGTTTTTGATAGTAAAAAAATTACAATTTTTCTGCAACAACTACCTTTTTCATTACCAAATAAACCGCTACTACGACATTCATATACTAGTGTTTCAAGAGTATTTTTCTTGCATGTTTATTTTTTTATAATTAAATTCATCAACCTCTTTCAAATAATTCTTAGCTATATTTTTTTCATAATCATTAATAGCCTCAAAATTTTTCTCCATATATCACATAGATATTTTTTTCATCAATTATCTACCTCAATCTCAAATTCTAAACTTTGATTTTTTTATTTTTTTACTTTATTAGCAAAATAATATACAGTAGTCATTCCTAGTTTTATCTCTGTTCCTTCTTTTTAGAATTATGTAGTCTACCTTCTTAAACCCAGCAATATTTCTTAAATCTGTTAATTTCCTATCAATACTATCTACTACTAAAACCTTCTTAACCAGTCCATTTGCCAATAAATCTTTTTGAATATTCACTCTTTCCTTTTTTTGCTGAAGTAAGGAGAAGATAATCAAACTTATTCTTCCCTTCATAATTCAAAAAGCAAATCATACTCGTTTATTATATCATACTCTTTATCTTTTTTTCTGTAATCTATGTAAAAAAATTTTTTTAATATTACTAGACGAATTTATCAACATATTACTTTGATTTGCTCTAATATAATAGACATTCTCTTTTTCCAATTTTAAGTTTTTTTCAACATAATTTCGCGGAAGATAAGTTACTCCAATACACAATATTATTATAAAAAAATCCACTTGCAGAAGCTCTAATATATTTAAAATTATTTAACTGTACCATTATCAACATGACAAGGACAAAGATTACAACAATAATTAATAAACTTTGTTGACCTATACGAATAGGAGAAGCTAATAAAAAGGGATCCTGTATTCTATCAAATAAATTAAAGATAAAATTTAAAAGTGGTTTTACAAAAATATATTAAAACATTGACTACTTATTAAAAAAATATTACATAACTAGCTAAAACCAAAGGGAAAATTAAAAATACTAAAAAAACAGGTACTAGGACAATATTACTAAACACTGAAATATAAGCTATTGTACCGAAATTATACAGTAAAATAGGAAAGCTTGCCGAGTAGAAATAAGACTAATCCTAAAAAGCCCCTTGAAATTTATTCTTAGAATCTTTGATAAAACGTGCTGACATTAATAAGCTAAATGTTATCAAGAAAGAAAGCTGAAATCAATATTAAAAAAATAAACATAGGATTGACTATTAATAATATTAATAACGTAAGAAGAAGACTATCCAACTTATCAATATTCTTTCTCCTAAACAGAATATATAATATAATCATAAAACCAGCTCTTAGAACAGATGCACTTGCTCCACTAAGTAATATGTATATCGGAATGATAATAAGAATGATTTTTTTCAATAATATTAACACTAATATTTAATTTTAATAAAATAAAATATATTAGAGAGACTAGCACCCTCAATATGTAATCCGAAATTGCTAGTAAATGACTTGTTCCCAAATTTTTTTAAAAGGCAGATACATCATCCCTTTGTAGATAACTCTTATCTCCGAATATTAAAGCTTGAAAATATCCACTTTTTATCAAAAGTAAGTTCTCTATCTATCTTAAGACTCAATAGATTCCTATATGTTAGCAATTTAAATCCAAATGAGTCTACATTTTTTTAACTTCATATAAGTCATTAATACTGACTTTTTTTGAAAAACACCCCTATTCTCATTATACTTCTTATAATCAAATGAGTAAAAAAATTAGTTTTACTTGGAATATCTTCTATTGTGGCATTTACCACTAGCATTCCTCCCCAAAATTTTTTTCTCTAAAAAAATTTCTTTTTCTTCCTCATTTTTTTCACTATATAATTAATCAAAACTTTTTCATTATTTATACATCCAATACCGGACATATAATTACCATTAACATTAATCTTATCAGAAACTAATACCTCAAAAATTTTTTTATTTTTCGATATTAATTAAATGTGAAGTATTAGTTTTTTTGTTCATATGCTCCCCGAATAAAAAAATGCTAAGAAGACCATTATACACATAATAGTTTTTCCTAGCATCAAGATTTTTTTATTTTTTTCCAAGTTATCAACAGAAAAAAATAACAACACATAGCATAGATATTATTACATTAAAGTTTAATAATATCGCCCCTAATGCTAGTAAAAGAAAGTTGTAAGTAAAACATTACTTAATATTTAATAACCTTTCAACCACATTGTTTACATCGTAATCTATTTTTTTCTTACGATTACACCTGATTTTTTTCTAATAACTCTCGAGCATATTCATTATTTCTATAATCATTTGCATAGCAAATTTCTTTTTATCCCTGCTTGAATTATAGATTTTGTACAATTTAAACAAGGAAAATGTGTAACATAAATTGTCGCACCTTCAGTTCCTACTCCAAATTTAGAACACTGCAAAATAGCATTTATTTCAGCATGAATAGTTCTAACACAATGCCCTTCCACTACTTTACAACCAACATCTATACAATGTTCATCACCCTTAATAGATCCATTGTACCCACCAGAAACTATTCGTTTATCTTTAACTATTGTTGCTCCAACAGACAGCCTACTACAAGTCGATCTAAGAGACAGTAGGTGGCTTTGAGCCATAAAGTACTCATCCCAACTAATTCTTTGCATAATTATACCTCTATTTTATCTTTAATTTTTTCAAAAGTAGCTTTGCCTATGCCTCGTACTTTTGTTATATCTTCTTTCTTTTTAAAATCTCCATTTTTTTCTCTATGTTCGATAATTGCCTCTGCCTTAGTTTTACCAACCCCTGAAATTTTCATGAGTTGTTCCTTATTAGCCGTATTAATATTTATTACTTCACCACTAGATGAACTAGTTGCACCACTCTCGGACATTTGTTTAGGTTTTTCTCCATGTTTAAGAACATAAATAACCATCTGATCTTTCACCTTTTGGCTTAAATTTAAAGTCGAAGTGTCAGCATCATCTAAAAGTCCACCGGCTTCTTCTATTAAATCTTTTTACCCTTTTTGTCTTTTTGTCGTTTCAAATACTCCAGGACGTCTTACAGCACCTTTTTACATCAACAAAAAAATCTTTTTCATCGTGTTTATCATCATTTTTTTCTTCAGTATCTATTCTATCACTTTTTATGATTTGAAAAAAACTAATGTCATTATAGTCTTCTATTTTACTATGATTAAAATAATAGAGCCCTATACCTATAACAACTATACTACAAAAAAATGCTAAAAAAATGGATTTAATATTTTTGTTTTAAAAAAACATAACAATTTCTTCTTTGTTAATTTTTCATATTTATCCCCCGATACTTATATTATATCACTAAATTTATAATATTAGTACTGAAAATCTTATTATTTGTACATTATTTATATTTCACATAATTTGTGTTATACTAATAAAAAAATTATAAAATTCAATTAAAAATTACCTTAAAAAAAGATTGGAGAAATATTATGGCTAATGATATGAATTTATTAAACTGGACATTCTTTAGAGAAGTTGCTATCCCTCAAGATATAGTAAACTTATTAATAAACGGTGAACAACCAGTCGCAGCTTTCGCAACGATAAGAGATGTTGCTGTCTTTACAGATAAAAAGACTTATTGTAAAGGATGCCCAAGGAATTACAGGAAAAAAAGTAGAAATATACTCACTTCCGTACTCTTCAATACTAATGTGGTCGACTGAAAATGCAGGTAAAATCTTTGACTTAAATACTGAAGTAGAACTTTGGACTAAAGTCGGAAAAATCAAAATCAACCTAAAAAAAGATATCGATATTCGTAGATTTGATACACTTCTAGCTCAGTATATATTGTAGTTTCCCCTCAAAAAAATCAGATAACTAAAAATCCTAAAAAAACTCTAGATTTTTCTCTAATTTTTTTAGGATTTTTATTAAATATTATAGTTGAAGTTTTTTTCCGTTTTTTTATAGACCTCATCAATAATTGCTCCACCTAGACAAACATCACCATCATAGAAAACAACAGCTTGCCCTGGTGTAACAGCTCTTACCGGCTTTTTGTAGACAACTTTTACTTTATTATCTTCTAGTACTTCTACTTCTACTTCAGTATCTGGTTGACGATATCTGAATTTTTGCAGTACATGTGAATTTACTAGGTTGTGGATTTTTTTAGTTGTAAACGACAGTGAACTTGCTAATAAACTATCTGAGTAAAGTTTTTTTCATTATGGAAACCTTGGCAAACATATAGGACATTATTTTTCAAGGTCTTTTTCCACATGCAAACCAAGCTTCACCTTCAGTATCTTTAGTTCCACCGATACCTAAACCATGACGTTGACCAATTGTATAATGCATAAGTCCAACATGCTCCCCACGAACATTACCATCTAAATCAATCATCTTTCCACCTTGAGCTGGTAAATATTGTGATAAGAATTCTCTAAAGTTTTTCTCACCGATGAAACAAATACCCGTTGAATCTTTTTTCTTCGCTGTCGCAAGTCCCGCTTCTTCTGCTATCTTACGCACATCTTTTTTTCTCAAGTTCTCCTACCGGGAATAAGATATTTTTTTATTTGATGTTGTTTTAATTGAGATAAAAAGTAAGTTTGGTCTTTATTATTATCTACACCACGTAACATTAAACGCTCTCCATCAACATCCTTAACTCGAGCATAGTGACCAGTAGCCACATAATCAGCACCTAAGTCCTCTGCATAGTCTAAGAAAACTTTAAATTTAATTTCTTTATTACACATAATATCAGGGTTAGGTGTACGTCCTTTTTTTGTATTCATCTAAAAAGTACGTAAATACTTTATCCCAATATTCTTTTTCAAAGTTAATAGAATAATAAGGAATATCTAATTGTTCACATACTTTTTATAACATCCTCATAATCCTTCTCAGCAACACAAACCCCTCTATCATCTTTTTCTTCCCAGTTTTTCATAAACACTCCAATAACGTCATACCCTTGTTGTTTTAAAAGATACGCTGTTACAGATGAATCTACTCCACCGCTCATTCCAACTACTACTTTTTTTGTTGCTATTCATTATAAGTTCCTTTCTTTTTATTCTTTTTTTCTAAAGTTACAATTTTTAGTTATAACCTCGTCTATTAATTCTTTATTAATATCGAAGCCAACACTTATTCTTACAGAATGTGCTGCGCGTTCAATATCATACATTTCCTTAATTATACGACTACCTTTTATATTTCCAGAACTACAAGCAGAGCCTCCAGATATATAAATAGATTGTGCATCTAAATACGTTATAAGCCTTTGTGCTTCTATGTTTTTTTAAAGTAAATATTTAAAATATTTGGTAACGAATTGTCTATAGATCCATTCACCTCAAAATCAATATCACTCTTTTCAAGTTTTGCAATAAAATAATTTTTCAACTCACAAAGACTTGGTATAGATGCCAATGTTTCAGTTAAACAGTCACAAAGTACCAACATCCCTAACAAGTCAGTTGTACGGAACGAAGACCATGTTCTTGTCCTCCACCTAAGAGAAGTGGTTCAACGTCCCCATCTTTTGCATATAAAAAGCCAAAATTATTAAGTGAGCCGATCTTATGGGCGGAGGCAGAGGCAAAATCAAGACCTAATTCTCTAACATTTATTTCTACTTTTCCTAGAGCTTGAACAATATCACTATGTAATAATATTTTTTTACCGGCTATAAGATTTGAAATTTCTTTTTAGAGGATTTAATACTCCAGTTTCATTATTAGCCAGCATTATTGAAATCAACACCGTATTAGAATTAATCTTTTCTTTTTAATTCTTCTAGATCTATAGTCCCACTTTCTCCTACTGATAACTCATGTACGATAAATCCAAACTTTTCAAGTCTTTTAGCACTAGCTCTGACCGAAGGGTGTTCTACAGATGAAATTATTATCTCTCCTGTTTCAAATCTATTTTAATACATGATTAAATACTGTATTATTGCTCTCAGTTCCACGAATTAAAAAAATAATTTCATTACTACTTGCATTTAGAGATTTAGCTATTTTTTTCGCGACCTTCACGAACTAGCCTCTCATTTTTTTCTTACCTAGAGTATGGCTACTACTTGGATTAGCATAGATTTCTTTTTATTACATTCATATTTTTTTCTATAATATCAAAATGTTTTTTTGATGTAGCTGCATAATCTAAATAAATATTCGCCATATCATCGCCTCCTAATTATAATTATACTATATTTTTAACACAAATAATGGTCAAATAAAATCAATTGCACTTTATTCAAATTATTCAAATATAACATCTAAACATCTAACAAATTAAAAAAATTTCCAACATACTCTTCAACATCCGTTAACATCTTTAATCCTAACTTCTCAAATTCTTTATCTTCAATGCGTTTAGTATAGTTTAAAATGCCCTAATGCCGAAATGAAAATCATGCAGTACTCTAGTTGCTCAGAAAGAACTTTCTCATTTGAATGTTCATAATAATAATTTAAAAAAATAGCTCTTTTTTTCAATTTATCATTATCTAAATCCTGATAAAAAAATTTAATAAAGTCTAAATAATAACTAGCATACTTCACTCTCTCAAAATCTATTAATACTAAGCTATCATCTTTTTCTCATTATATTTCTTAGACCAAAATCACCATGGATTAAAACTAGTGTTTTTTTCATACTCTTCATCTAACTTACTAATATTTTTTTAAAAAAACTTAGAATGAATCTCACTTATTTTTAGTGTACTCTTTTCTATCAGCCAATCTATAGACATTTTTTTCTAGAACTTTTTTTCCAATGAAATTTCTTTGTCATTTTTCAATTGAGAGCCAATTCCCTCTATGAAAATCAGATATTAGCTCTGCTATTTTTTTATTATATCTTCATCATTTACACTTTCTTTATTTAGCGGAATAAAATCTTCATATTTCAATACTAATGTAGAATACTCAGGAAAATCTAATAAAAAAATTACCTTTATTTCTTAAAACTTTATACTCTAGTCTATATTTTTAATGGATCTTTAAAAAAATCTTAATAAAAAAACTTCTTTATTTAACTTTTTTTAGAAAACCCTGAATAATGCTTATTTTTCAGAAATATGATTAATTTTTTTGTAAGTTTGCATCTAATAATTCATCAAGTTGTCTTTTCATAATTCACCAAAATTGTCATAAAAAGGGAGCGACTCTAAAATCATGATTTTGAAAAAAATCAATTTTGTCGAGTCAGTCCCCTTCTAATGCTTATCCTCTAACTTCTTCTAAGTCTAATGTTGACTTCGCATTTAGAGTTAATGGATTAGCAAATATATTATTTTTATAATAATAATATCCTGCTGCGCCCATCATAGCTGCATTATCGCTACAATAGCTCATTTTTGGAATCAGCACTTCAACTCTTAATTGTTGTTCTAGTTCTAATACTTGTTTTCGAAGTTCACTGTTACCTGCCACTCCACCCGCTAATATCAATTGTTTTACTCCTAAATTAACAATAGCTTTCTTAGTTTTAGCAATTAAAACTTCCACTACCGCAGTTTGGAAGCTACAAGCTAGATCTTCAGGAACGATTTCTTCACCACGTTGTTTTGCATTATGAACAAAGTTGATTACCGCTGACTTCATACCTGAAAAACTAAAATTATAATCATCACTATCAATCATAGCACGAGGAAATTTATACTTATCTTCACCTAACTTAGCTAATTTGTCTACTTTAGGACCTCCAGGGTACTCAAGATTTAACTGTCTTGCGACCTTATCATAGGCTTCACCTACAGCATCATCTTGAGTAGAACCGATTATTTCAAAATCAAGTTCATCTTTCAAATAAACAAGTTCTGTGTGTCCCCCGCTAACTACAAGAGCTAACGATGGATAAACTATATCATTATCTATATTACTAGCATAAATATGTCCTGCAATATGATGTGCACCTATTAAAGGTTTATCTAAAGCATAACTTAATGTTTTCGCCACATTTACACCAACTAGTAATGAACCTATTAATCCCGGTCCTTGTGTCACACAAATTGCATCTATATCATTTAAAGTAATTGTAGCTTCTTCCAAAGCTTCTTCAACAATCTGCATTACCACTTCTATATGTTGTCTACTCGCTATTTCAGGTACTACCCCACCAAATTGCTTATGAGTTTCAATTTGACTACTTACAATATTCGATAGTACATCTTTACCATTTTTCACGACAGCAACACTCGTTTCGTCACAACTTGTTTCTATAGCTAAGATAGTTACATTTTTCTAAATTTTTTTACATTCTTTCATTACTAAAATCCCTTACCATTACAAAAGCATTTTCTCCATTATTTTTTTGTAATAATTTTTTTCTCATATCAACTGTTGTGAATCCAGATTTTTCATAAACAGTTATCGCAGGCATATTACTAACACGCACTTCTACAATAGCCTTTTTTTAACACCTTTTTAATTTTAATAATTGCATAACATAAGTGAAGAAAATTTGTCCTAATTTTTTTATTTTTGATGAGGTTTATCAATAACTATTTTTATTAACTTGATATTCATCAGCCACAAGCCAACCACCACAGAATCCAATAATTTCACCATCATTAAATAATCCATAATATTCTGCGTTTTTCATGTTCCAACTCAGATTTAAACATTTCTTTCGTCCACGCATCTTCAAAATTATCTATATCAATTCTTGATAATACATCTAAATCATTAACATCTACTTTATTTATTTTTTTATCATTTTCTAGTTCCCTTTCTGCTTCAGTTTTTTTCTTAAATATTGAGGTTTCATATTATAACAATCAATTTCCTCTAAAGAATCATATTTTTTTATAATATTGGCAGCTCTAACCATTTCATCATTTTTTTGATCCATCAAGAAGATAATCATTTAATTTCGCTATATCCTTACTAATGTACACATATTCTTCGTTCTGCAAAGATAAAAAAAGTTGTTAATTTCCTCAAGTGAATAATATCCTTCTTCAAATACTTCTACTAATTTACCATCTTCATTTTTTTATACACCGCTCCAAAAAAACATTAGTACGACGTGCATCAATAAAAAGGTACTAATAACTTATTACTATCAAATTCTAATAACGCTTGTAATTTTTAATGATGACACTTTTTTTCAATTTAATCTTTAACGTATAAGCTAAAGTTTTGCATACTGCTGCAACTACACGAATCGCTGTGTATGAACCTGGTCCTTCACTTGATATAATTTCAGTTAAATCCGTTTTTTTCTTATTAGCTTCTTTTTAAACAATTATCAATTTCCTCTAAAATAACAGCTGATAAATTATTGCTACATACAAAGTTTTTTTCTCAGCTAATACAGTCTTATTTTTCAAAAGCATGCGATTGAACATACTCCATTAGAAGCTTCTACTATTAAACTTACCAATTTTCACGAATCCTTTCTTCAATTTTTTTATATTCTCCACTAGAAATAATTTCAACTTCTCTGTAATCATCTACTAAGCGAATATTAAAAATTAATCTTTCATTGGGTAAAAACTCTTCAATAAATTCACCCCATTCGATAACACTCACATTATTTTTCAAAGAAAATATCTTCAAACCCTAAATCTTCATCACTATCTTCCAAACGATAAGCATCTATATGATACAATTTTTCCATTAGGATATTTATATTCTTTCATTATATTAAAAGTTGGTGAATTGACCACACTCTTTACACCTAAATATTCAGCTAAATATTTCGTAAAAAGTAGTTTTTCCTGCTGCTAAATCTCCGTTTAACAAAAAGAACTAATCTATCTTCTATACCTTCACTAACAATTTTTCGCTAAACGTTTAGTATCTTCTAAATTTCTAATAACTATTTTTTTAACATTGTTAAACCTTCTAAATTTTATTTATTTACCATCTACTATAATACCATATTTACTAGTATATTCCAACAGCTAACAGCGTAATTAATAACGTAAAAAAACGGGAGTGACTCAAAATCGTGATTTCATGGAAATCGATTTTTGTCGAGTCAACCCGTCAATATAACTCACTTAATTCGTCGTTAACTAAAAAAATATTATTTTACTACTCTTACTCTTGAAGTTCTTTCAATTAGTGCAGCTTCTTGAACTATTTCTCCAAATGGCATTTGTGCGCGTAATACTAAGTTAGTTGGAATATTCCATTCTGCTGCAACTTTTTCATCTATTACTGGATTATAGTGTTGGATATTTGCTCCAACTTTCGCTTCTGCTAAAGCATTCCAAACTGCGAATGATGCAATACCTGTTGATTGTTCTGACCAAATTGGGAAATTATCAGCATATGATGGAAATTGTTCTTGAAGTCCTTTTACTACATCATGATCTTCAAAGAATAAAATTGTCCCATAAGCCGCAGCGAAACTATCAATTTTACCTTTTGTCGCTGCTTTAGCTTCTTCATTTGGTAAAAATTTTTCTAATTCTCCAAAAGTAATGTTCCAAAGTTTTTGATGGTTTTCACCTAATAATACTACTGCATGTGCAGTTTGTGAATTAAATGCACTTGGTGAATGTTTAACAGCATTATCAATAATTTCTAATACTTCTTGCTCAGATACTGGTAAGTTTTTACCTAATGAATATACACTTCTTCTATTTTTGATATAAATTTTTTTGCTTCTGTCATTTTTTTATGTCCTCCGTTTTTTTAGCTATTGCTAAACTTTATTATTTGTTTTATAATTATTATATATATAATTATAATATTAACCCAAAAAAATAACAAGTACGTTTTTTACAATAGTTAGTATCTTTTTACGATAGAATTGTATAATAACAATGAAATTTTTAAGGAGATTTTTTTATGGAACAACAAGAAACTTTTTGGTAAATGCCCTTTTTTTACAACTCAAAAAAATATTGTCCGGTAAATGGACTATACTAATTCTTCACCTACTTGAAGATAAAAAGTGTTAGATTTAACGAGTTACAAAGATCACTAGGAACAATTACCCAAGCTACACTAACAAAACAATTAAAACAACTAGAACAAGATGGTTTATAAATCGCAAAGTCTATGCTCAAATTCCACCTAAAGTTGAATATAGTTTGACAGATATAGGAAAAAAATTCCAATCAGTACTTAATGAATTAGAGATTTGGGGAAATGACTACATAGAATACTTAAAAAGAAAAATAGAGAAGCAGTATAAAACTATGGATAAACTAAATGAAATCAAATCAAAACTTCACTTTCTTTCTAGTGAACAACTAGACATAATTTATAGACTTATTTCTTCTTGGAATATTAAAGACAATAAAATCCAAACAGATGAAAAATTTAGTTAAAAAAATCTACGAAAGTACTATATCACCTATAGAAGATCCTCTAAAAAAATTATACAGAAGAAGAACTTTTTAGAAGAATATGGTGTATTATTTTACAATCAACAAGATACGGCACACTCTAATTTTTGGAGAAGTTTCCATCGAATATAATTACGATGATAATCACACAATTCCAAGTTTTTAGTGAACAGATAGAACTTAACAAAAATTTTTTTAATGTTGAGAATAATAATACTTGTTTTTGAAACAAATAATTCTTACAAATCTACTTTTTGACAATCTCTCAAACACTAACACCTCTAATATCGAACTCGACGATTTTTGATCCACTATTTCCGGATACAGATTTCGATTCATTAACGGGACTAAACAAAAGTAAGTACCATGATTTAGACTTTTCAGCATTAATATCGAAAAAAACCAAAATAAACATAAAACAGGCTCTAAACTTTCACATTGGGTAATAGCCCCCAAAAATTTGTCCAAATTTTTTTGGGGCTATTACCATTGTTTTTTTGAATCTGTTTCTTATTTTTCTCAACTTATTAATTTCTTTCTAAAAATCTCATTTCTCTTGATATTTTTCTTACCAATCTCAATATAAGTCAAAAGAGAAGCAAATCGCTTCTCTTTTTAATTATTATTATTATTATTGTTTACGTCTTCTTCCTAGTCCAACTAATCCTAAAATTGCTAGTCCTAAACCTGCTAAAGTAGAGTTATCATCAGCAATACCTGTATTTGATAATACTTTTTCCCCCTCTTTAACTACTGTAGCTTTAGCTTTTTCTGGATTTACTGTTACTTCTGTTGCAGACGGTTTTTCGGGACGTGGAGCCGGAGTATCTTTTGGTGTTACTATTACTGGTATATTCATAGTTACTCGAATTCCATTTGGTAATTCAATCACAACTGGAATACTTGGTCTTTCACCTGGTACATCAGTTGTTGGTTTCTCTCCAATTGAGATAACTTTTACTCCTTTTGGAATATGTTTTTCAACATCCTCAGCAGTAATTGGATCCCCTTGTTTTTTAACAATATCTTCAATAGGTGTTACATTCACCGGTACTTCTACCGTAACAACTTTACCATTTGGTAATGTAATCATTACTTTTACTGGATCTTTTTTACCTGGTGTTGTTAAATCTGGTAAATCTCCTACCTCAACCGTTGCTCCTTCTGGTACTTTAATTTGTTTTAAGATATCCTCTGGAGTCAGTTTGTCTTTTGTTACTGGTGTTTCGATTGGCGTAATTGGTGTTACAGTCACTGGTACTTCTACCGTAACAACTTTGCCATTTGGTAATGTAATCATTACTTTTACTGGATCTTTCTTACCTGGTGTTGTTAAATCGGAATGTTTTTCTACTTTCGTTACTTTTTCCACCTTCCGGAATTGTAATTCCTTTAGTGTAGTCCTCGGCGTTAATGGTGTTGTCGTTACTGGTGTTTCGATTTCCTTAACTGGTGTTACTGTTACAGGGATATCTACAGTATAAGATTTACCATTTGGTAATGTAATCGTTACTTTAACCGGATCTTTCTTACCTGGTGTTGTTAAGTCTGGAAGACCCCCTACTACCTCAACTGTTGCTCCGTCCGGTACATTTAGACCTTTAGTATAGTCACCTTCTTTTTAACGGCGTATTTGTTACTGGTGTTTCGATTGGTGTAGGTTTTGATTCTACAACTTTAATTGTTGCTGATACTTCTACTAACACTTTTTCCATCTTTATTTTTTTACAACTACTGTAACTGGTTTTATCTCCTGGTGTTGTTCCATCATATGGAGTTGTTTGCCCTTCTGGAACTTTGTATTCGAATGTTGAACCTTCTGGATAGTCACTTGGTGTGATACTATCTTCAGCTTTAGGTTTATCTTTATCTTCAGCGTTCACTGGAATTAATTGTTCTTTACCTTGAACGACTTTAATTTTCGTAGGTACTTCTACAATTGTATCTCCATCTGAATCTTTCACAACTACAGTAACATTTTTTTCTCCTGGTGTTGTTCCATCATATGGAGTTGTTTGTCCTTCTCGAGTCTTGTATTCAAATGTTGAACCTTCTGGATAATCATCTTGTGTAATGCTATCTTGTGGTTTTGGTTTCTTATCACTTTTCAGCATTTACTGGAACATATTGTATCTTAGATTCTACTACTACAATTGTCGCTGGAATTTCTGCGATTGGCTGTCCATTCAGCTTAGCTACAACTGTTACACCTTTTTCGCCCGGAGTTGTTGTATCTACTGGAGTGTTATCTTTATATTCAAATGTTGTTCCAGTTGGGAAATCATTTGGATTAATGTTTTCTTTTGGATCTGGCTGTTTCTTAGCTGGATCTACTGGTACATATTTAGGATAACTTTCAACTACACGAACTGTTGCTGGTACTTCAACTAATACTTTATCACCTTGTTTCACAACAACAGTAACTTTCTTATCACCTGGTGTAGATGTATCTACTTCTTCTTTATACTCAAATGTTGCATCTTCTGGGTAATCGTTCGAATCAATACTATCTTCAGGTGATGGTTGTTTCTTACCTTCATCTACTGGTACAATTTGTGGGTATCCTTTAACAACTTTAATCGGTACATTCACAGTTTCTTCACGTTTTTTATCTCCTGAACCGTATGTTACTGTTACTGGTGCTGTCAGTGTATTATCGCCAACTTTTTCTGTTGTTTCAGGAATCTTAGTTTCATCTACTGTTTTTTCATTTCCTTTAGTAGTAACAGCATCTTTTAATTTTTCCTAAAGATGGTTTAGCTCCTTCTACTACATAAACAGGTTTTGCAGTTGAAACTTGTGGTTTAACTTTAATTATAAACTCTTGAGTGATATTGTCATCAGTATCTTTATTCGTATCAAATACTGGGTCTTTATCAAATGGATTATCTACAACATCATATCCCATAGATTTCAAAACATCAACACGCGCTTGAACTTTTTCTTCCGGAATTTTTATCTCCTGATTTACCAGTAAGATCATCAATATTATATTTCGTATCTAATGGTGTTTCAACACCTTTATCATCGATTGAAACGAATTTAACTTTTGCTTTTTTTGATCATCTTTGTCATAGGTAATCTTAATATTCACTTTCGGCTCTGTAATTTTTTTGGTGGTTTATAACCTTCTTCGGGTTTAGCAGGATTTACTGGTTCTAATGGTGTTCCACTTCCATCTTTTGGAGTATATCCATCTTTATGAGGAATAATTTGTGTAATTTCACCAGTTTTCGTTGGATCATTTGGATCATTAGGGAATGGAATTGGATTTCCATCTTGACCTGTAGTTGGATCTACTGGAATCCAGCTTCCAATCTTCGTATATGTTACTTTATCAGTTTCATCAGGAATTACTTTTTGTATCTTTTTGTAGGGGTAGGAACTTCTTTTACAGCAACTTCTTTCTTATCTGCAATATAGCCTGTTAATGTTTTAACTTCTACCTTATCCCATGTTTTATTTGTACTTTCCCAATCTGTATAAGTTACTTCTTTAGTAACAAGATTAACGGTCGCTTTTCTTGAGAACGACACTTTTTGAATTGTTTCATCTTTCGCTTTTTCTTCAGTTGCTGTATCAGAATCTTTCTTCACATATGAAATCACACGTTTTGCAGTTGTGTTCAAATCAGACTCAGCTATTCCCTCTGGCCATTTCAAATCTGGATTTTCACCATTTGAATCTACTGGACTATCTTTTTCATGAGGTGTTGATGAAGGCACTTCAACGATTCTAGGTTTAACAACAATCTTAAATATTTGAGAAGGTGCTGGTGTACCATCTTGTGCATTGATATCTTCCTTGTCATCAAATGTTGGGTGATGATTATCTTGAATATGGTATTCATCACTTTCTACTTCATAACCTTGATTTTTAAGTTCTTTGATTTTGTTTTCAATATCTGTACTTGCTGGTAATTCTGAACCAGATTTTCCTGTTAAATCAAAGCTAGAAACTACCTCATTTGCGGATCCATCGACTTTCTTCTCAATCACTACTTTAGCTTTCTGAGTTGACGGAGTATACGCAATTGGTGTTGTTCCAAAATTATCAGCTGGTGCAAATCCTTCCGGAACTTTATAGCCTTGAGTTGGGTCATTAGGATTTCTCGGTGTTAATTCTACACTATTATATACTGGTGTATAGCCTTGTACATAAGGAATAGTAATCGAACCAAAATCTCCTAGTTTTGTTGGGTCAGTTGGATGGTTTGGATAATCTATTTTATCTGGTGCTCCTTGTGGCTTCTTACCTGCTGGGTACTCAGGCACAAACGAACCAATCTCTTTATAAAGAACTTTAGTAACTTCGGAGTAACTGTTCCATCTTCTCCAGGAACTGGTGCTTCTTTTTCAGCTACTGTTTTTATCTGTCGCATTTACTAATAAGTAATTTTCTACTACTGATGATTCAACAGCATTGAATTTACCTTTTGTTCCGTCAGCTGTAGCATCTGTTAATTTATCCGCTTCATTGTAAACTTCCCAATCAGAGTATGTTACTTCTTTTGTTTCAGGGTTAACTGTTGCTGTACGTTTATAAGTTACTTTTTTTGTACTTTTTTTCAGGTTTTTAGTCCCATTGCATCAGCCTTATTAGCATCTTCTTCTTTTTAGATACTTAATTGTACGTATAACTTCTTTAACTAAATCTTCACGTGTCAATCCTGCTGGATATTTACCAAGATTTTCATCTCCTTCTTTTACAGGTGTATCTGCTGTTTTTGGAGATACTGGAGATGTTGTACTTGGATTTGTTGGATCAGTTTTTACTGTTGGGTCTACAGTAATTAAGTCTAATACGTGTAACGTTACATCAGTTTCTATTGATTTCTTACCTTCACTATCAGTTGATTGAACTTTTACAGTATAATCTCCAACTTTAGTGGTATCCAGGTTCCCTGGATCACTTACTGCGATAGTTGGTTTAGTAGAATCAACACCATCACGATCATCTTCAAGGTCTGTTGCTGATGCTTTCGCTTTATCTAAAACTGTCTCATTGTTCCATTTATCAACTTCTTTAGTTTTATAAACATATAAATCTTTTTTCTCAACTGCTACTGTTGGAGCATCATTTACAATATTACTATTCGCCACATCCGAACCATTCCCAACTGGAGATGTTGCTGTTACAGCAATTTTATCAACTCCTGCAAGTCCGTGTAAATTGATGTCATCTGCTAAAAGTAACTTTAAGCTTCCCATCAATAAGTTCTAATTTATTATCACCTCGATACCAACCATCAGCTTTCTTAACAAGTTCAATTTTTTTATTATCTGGCAAAGTAATATTTATTTTTTTCCCGACTTCATTTTCTAATTCGAAATTCTTTTTAATCTCTGCAACTTTTTCACTCAATTCGTTATCGCTCAAAGTTACACCATTATTTTTAGCTACTCGTAAAATATTTTCTTTAATTTGTTCTTCTGTTGGTGTAAGAGATCCAACAGTATCACCAGTAGAAACCAATAAATATTTTTCCTGATTATTATCTTTTTTATCTCCAACAATTCTATCCGTATGAACTTCTTCTACAGTGGGTGCCTTCGGTTTTCGTGCATCAATATAAATGGTTCTATTGTAGTAGTAATCTGGATTGTCTGACCATCTTAAGCCGTTAGAATTATAATTTTCCTCGGTACTGTACATACCGCCATTTCCATTTATCTGCCAGCTATACAGAGAATTTCCTTCAGCATCAACTCCACCGAATCCACCAGTACCTGATACTTCAAACGTGGCATCTCCCACATAGTCATCTTTTGTAATAAATGGAATTGAAAATTTACGTGATGTTTTACCAGTCGCTTGTAAATTATTTTTTCTATATTGAACAGCATTTAGATTCATACTTAATGTACGAGTTGCCGCATCATAACGGACATTCGTTAAATATCCTTGATCAGTCCAAATACTCTCACCATTAGCTTTTGATAAATCTAATTTTTCATAATTCGTTTTACTAACTGTTCCTAATTCAACACCTTTTGGAACTTTTTACTTTAATATTAAATGTTCCTCCATAAGGGAATGTATTCTCCATTCCTCCAACATTTTTTTAAGTTCAAGATTTAGTTTCCCTTCTTGTGAACGTTTATATAATTTATCTTTGGTATAACCATACTCCCCAGTTTTACCATTACTTGTAACATTACTTGTTAACTGCATACCTGGTCCAGTAGCAACACCAACTCCTCCAATTAAGAAACCGTCCTCTACACCTTTAAATTGTCCATCATCATTTGCTGTAATCGTAATTTTTACTCTACTAGTTCCCTCTGGAATCGCAAAAAGTCTTGATAGATTATTCCAACCATCTGCAGGAGTTCCATATCCTGATCCTGCGGGTCTATTTGTTGCTGTTTCTGGTGCTTGACCATTTTTCATCGGAACTGATGCAATTTTCTTACCAGTATAAGCATCTGTTACTTCAACTTTAACTTCTTCTCCTCCGCTAGACAAAGCTGCCTTTCCATATGCCCCGTTATGAATCAAATTAAAGAATAATTGAGAATTTGGATTGACATCATATTCTTTGGATAAAGTTACTCCTTTGCTACCTAATTCTAAATAGTAATCTCTATTAGCTACACTACCCTTATCAGGATTTTTCATTCCATCTAGGGTTGGTAATCCTCCTAAAAACTTACCACTAGCATTTGGTTGTTCTTGTGTAGCCGTTGTAGTAGTTATTTTTCCATTATTATCATATGCTTTAGCACTCTTAGGCTTTTCAGTTCTTTCGGTTCCTAATGTATAATCTGTTGGTTCTTCTGGTTTAACTGCATGGATATAATCTTTAGTTCCTCCAATTTTCCAACCATTCAACATTCCATTTTCTGCATCTGTTGCTGTTATTTTCTTTGTTTTCCAATGATAAGTCACTTTCCCGTAATGCTTACCGCTTTGTAAATTATTTACTTGATCTTCAATTGTTTTACTTTTAGATTCCACAGAAGTCCCGGTAAAATCCACTTCACCAAAACCGTTTTTTAAATTTTCAAAAACTCCATTTGCTGGGTTATTTCCATATCCTGCTTTATTATTATTAATTGGAGCTCCCCAGTTTTTCTGAATGATTTAAATAATAGCCCAATTTGTCTTTCTCTTGTTTAATTTTTTTGTCCATTCAGCTTGTAAATTTTGTTCAGTTGCACTATTATTCGTTGATGTATTAGTCGCATTTCGTTTAACTTCTTCAGCTTTGTTAACTATTGCCTTTAAAATATCTAATTTTTTTCTTTATTTTTTTCTTTCCTTCACCAAGGGATTCTTCTTTAGTAATTTCAACTTTTATTTTTTTCAATCTCAGTAGTAAGTTCAGCGTTTAGTGCAGTTATTTTTTCACGATAATTTGTTCCACTCGTTGTCCCCGCTGCCTCTCTAAACCCACTTTCCCCATTACCAGGAATCGCTTGTCCATTACGTGAATCTTGATTTTTGTTTACTTTCTCTTCTGTAGGTTTATCTACTTCTTTAGCAGTTGCTTTTTTCATACTTTCTAGTACGAATGCTTTATTTTTCAGTTCTACTGTTTGTCTATTAACTTCACCTTGAGTTGCTACGTTACTAGCTTCTAATGCTTGTGCTTTTGCTAATTCCGCTTTAGCATTTTCTATTACTGATGCTGTTTTTTCTGTTACCCCAGCATTAGCAATTGCCGTCTGAAGACGCACTATCGCCTCACTCAAATTAGCTTTATTAACCTTTACTGATAGTGTCGTTGAGCCTTCTTCTTTACTACCTGTTGTTATATTATTGTTTACTGTCTCTGAAGTTGTATTTACAGCAGCATCATTACTTGCTAATGCACTACCTCCTCCTAAAAATGCGAATCCAGCAGCGATTAATACCGATGCTGTTCCAACATTAAACTTCTTAATACCATAGTAATTTATTTTTTCTTTTTCTCTCTGAATAGTCATTTTCTTGTTATTCTTACTAAACATTTTATCCCCTCCCAGTTTACAATATAATTACAATAAATCTTTGAAATAAATAAAAATTTATTTACTTTATTCAAAAATTATTTTATAAAAAAATAATCTAATATTAATTTTAACTATTAAAACAACTTTTGTCAAGTCTACAAGCTGAATTTTTAAGTCTATTTTTAAGTAACAACATGCCACCTATTTATAAAAAAATAATATTATGTAAATTAATAATCATAAAAGTAAAGGGGGATGACTCAACAAAATCGATTTTTGTCGAATCACCCCCGCGCAGTTTATTAGGTATCTAAAAAAAGTTTTATTTAGATATCAATGAGATCACTGCGTCTATGAGTTATCATATATGCTTTTTTTAAAATTTAGGATTTTTTTGTATCAGTCCCATCACTTTCTTTTTATATAACAAAAAAATACCAGCAGCTTAATAAACTACTGATATTCCAATGCTACTATCTTAAAAATTTTTTTCTTCTAAATAATCACAATATTTCATTTCTAGATTTTTGAACATATAAATTCGGTGCTTTTATTTTTTTATTTGTCTAGCCTCGGCTATTAAATCTAAGGCTTTCTCATCATCTAACTTCACACCATATTCATATGTCGCTAAAATATTTTTTTCGTTTGTGGATTTTTTTGTTTAAGCCTTGCTAATAAAGTTTTATCCTTCATAAGTTCTTCTAATAGTTCATCTTCCGGATTCACCAAACTTATTAATTTAACTAACAATGCCATAAGTTCAACTTTATAAACTGGTAACAGATCATCTCTTTCTACATATAATTTTTCTTGCTTCATTATACAAAAGTATTAAATTCAAAGAAATATTCTAAACCATCCAATTTAATAAATTCTAGAGAATCAGTTAGATAATTAGTATTAGTTATTTTTTTAATGAATTTATTTTTCTCTACTATTTCAGGTTTTTTCTATTAATAAATTTTTACCAATACTTTGATAATATACGTATTCTAATTGTAAATATAAAATAAATCTAGTAGTTTCATCTTTACTAGCGTGATAAAAAGTCATTCCATCGTTGAATCCCATTGGAATCAAGTTTAGGAAAGCTAATGTAAATCCTATTAAAAGCAAATAATAATGTATAATAGCTTGGTAAAAACTAACCAAAATACAATGGAAAACAACACATTAAATATTACACCACCTAGAAGATATAATTTATACTTAAACTTCCCTTCAATATATTCAGGGGCTCTCATCAGACATTGACCACCCGTTCCCGCTATTTTTTTCATATCTGAAACTTAATTTTTCCATTTTCATCTCTTATTATTTTAAAATCAAATACTCTAAAACTAACAAATTTGTATCCTGATAATAACCCAAAAAAACTAAGTGCCCAGCCTCATGAACAATTATCTGCAGTACAAATGCAATTACACCCGCTAATAATAAAAATATAATATTTGGTGCGTCACCACGCGAAAGTGTACCTCCAGCTATTTTTCCTACAGAATATCCAACTACTGCACCTACAGCCATAATACCTACTAATTGTAACAATGCATTAATAATTTTTCTTCTTCACAAATTATCCTCCTTATTTATAATTTTTTTCAAATATACTTCATCACATTAAATATATTCTCAATCTTTTTCTATTTTTTTGTCATCTCAAAAAAATATAATAATTCTCCCTATTTACATAACATTATTTAATTAGTTTAACATATATTCAACCATTTTTTTCTACTTAATTCCAAATTAAAAAAACAAAAAAATACGAATCCAATCCGAAATGTTCGGAAAGAGATTCGTATTCTTTTTATTTTATTCTTTTTACATTGACTGTTAAATTTTTGTAGATATGTTTTTAAATGATGAGTTAACTTCCTCACTTAAACCTTTAGTAGCATTTAAATCAACTACTATTTCCACTTTTTTTCATTATATGTTTGAGTCATAATTATATTACTTAGGACACAAATATTTGATACTAGACCACAAAAATTCCACTTCTTTATAGTCACTTCGTGAAATGAACTTAGCTAAATCTATACTTCCAAATGAAGTTTTTATTAAATACCTTTTTAGCATATTTTTCATAACTTGCAACTTTTCCATATAACTGGTGCCCTTCACTATCAATTATACAATGTTCAACTGGTAAATGTTTACCTTCTCTTGTCGTTAAATAATTTGTATAATGAGTATCTTTTTGTGAATATCACGTCTTGTCCAGCTTTTTATATATTCATCGATTTTTATTAGCAATAACCTGATCAAGTTGATCGGCTGTTTCAAAACCCTAATGCTCCATCTACGAAATCTTTTTGATAGTCAACAACTACTAGTAATTTTTCAGTTGTATCATGTTTTAATGTTACTCTTAAGTATGCTAAAAATGCAACAAAAGCCACGACTTCTAAACAATAAAAGATTATATCATACTTGAATTTCGGATTTGCCGTTGGATTCAATGCTACAAATTTAACTAATACTGCTACTTCTATTAAAAGCAAAACAATAATAACCATTATTCTTTTTTTAAAAAAAATATAGCGAAATCTTTACTACCCAATTTTTTTATAAATCAGATAAACAAAAAAATGCTGCTACTCCAAGAATAAAAAAATTATAGTCCCATATTTATGCATTAATTTAAACACATGATGAGCACTAGGTCCTAGTACATAACCTAAAGTGATAAACACCACTACCCAAAATATCCCACCAATCGTCGAATATATATGGAATCGTTTTGCATCTATACGCGAAATACCTGAAAAGTATCCTAAAATATGTCTAACACCTGGTAAAAAATAAGCTATAACTATAACTATATTTCCAAACTTGTTGAAAAAAATTCTGCCGCTTTTGTCATTCTATAAGGCGTTAACCCTATATATATACCATACTTATCTATAGCCTTAGTTCCTAATCTTCGACCAATTTCATAAGAAAATTGCATCCCAATTACCGTTCCTAGAGCACTTGCTATTATCATCCCAACGTAGTTACCATGACCATTATATGCCATAATCCCAGCCACAACCATCATAGTTTCACCCGGTAATGGTAGAGCCGCAAATTCCAAGATTAGCGAAACAAATAATATAATATAAACATGTTCAGCTAATAGTTTAAATAACATTTCCATATATAAACTATTCTCCTTTTTTTATTTATTTACTAGTAAATTATACCATATTTCTCAACTAGTTAAAAAGCTAAATAGTTAAAATTTATTTGATATAGATAATATTGTAGATTATCTTATCATACAAAAGCTAATAATTAGTTAAAAAAATTCATTTTTAAATAGCTATATTTAGTAATTAAAAAAACTAGAGTCTAATGTTCATTAAAACTCTAGTTCTTTAGTACTATTTTTCTTTCTTCAATAACTCTTACTAAGTCTTTGATTTCAACGATGCTTTCTGCATCTTCATCTGAAAAATTCAAATCCGTATTTCTCTTCGATATCCATTACCACATCAGCAACATCAATAGAGTCTGCATCTGAGATCTTCATTTAATTTAGAATCTAATGTAATTTTTATCTGCATCTATTTTTAATATACTTTGTAATAATTTCTTTTACTTCTTCAAAAATCGCCATTATTTTTTTATTCTCCTTTTTCCATTGTTTCTATCATTATATCATAAAGTTTTTGTTTTTGTGTATTTGTTTTTGCTTGTTGCACAGCATAATATAATGCATTTTTCATCAGCTGAGCCGTGTACTTTTTATACTTGGTTTTTTTAATACCTAACAAGAATGCTCCACCATATTCACTATAATCAAATTTTTTTCTTAAATGCTTTAATTCCTTTTTCTCACTAATAGTGCTGAAATTTTTAGTTCTAAAGTTTTTTTCAAGAAAATTCCCTTAATCATATCGCCTAAAGAACTCGCCACACCTTCTATTGATTTCAATAGGATATTTCCCGCAAATCCATCAGCTATAACTACATCAAATCTATGTTCTAATATATTTCTAGCTTCGATATTACCTTTAAAAATTAGCTACTTCTTCTTTAATCATCTTATGAGCTTCTTTGTAAACTTTATTACCTTTTAGTTTCCTCAATACCAACATTTAGCAAAGCAACAGAAGGTTCATCGATTTTTATATATATACTTCATATATAACTGTCCAAGTTTAGCATAGTTTACTAAATCATCAGGTTTAGCTTCTACATTAGCACCTAGATCCGTTAATAAAAATTTATGCTCAGAACTTGTCGGTAGTAATGAGGCTAACCCTGGTTTTGATATACCTTCAATACGACCCTAACATAAACAGTGAACTAGCCATAAAGGCACCTGTACTACCACCCGAAATTGCAACATCGATGATATCATTATTTAAATCAGATAGCATTCTAATCATAGAAGCATCTTTTTTCTTTCTATGAACACGTGCAGCATCATCAGACATCAGCACCTCTTCTGTACAAACATTTTTAATAATATTTTTAGTCTTAGTTATTTTGTCTAAGTTCTCTTCTAAACCATAAACATAGAATTCTACTTCATTGTCATCATAACTATTTACAAAATTTATAATTCTCCCAGGTTCATCTACACCTAGTATATCTATACCTATTTTTCATAATATTATGCACTTTCTTCTCCTATTAATTTTGCCTCTACTACAAAACGGCTTTCCCATTCACCTGTTTGTGGATTAAAGTTATCACAAGTGAATAATTTTAAAATTTTCGGTTCGTTTTCATGTTGTTCCAAAAATCTCAACTTGAGTTGGTGTTACATCATACAATTTACTTACTTCATATGTACGTAGTTTATCTTTTGATATAATTTGAATTTTAGCACCATTTTTAATCTTTGTTAAGTTGTTAAATCTTATTCCGACACCTTGCACACTGTGACCAGCAATAACTACGTTTTGAGCATCTAGATGTGATGGCTCTTGCGATGTTGCTACTCCATTAATTAAGTTAATTTCAGTAACATTTTTCAAAGATTGGTTCTTCTATATTCACACTATCAATTTTTAAAATTCCTAGCATAGAATCTGTTAATTTAATCTTTGATTCATTATCAGTGAACATTTTTTTGCCACCATGGTATATCTACTTCACCTTTACCATTTTTTTATATGCCGTAATAATCTTATCATTTGCATTTCCTGTTAAAAAAATTCTCTAATTTGATTTTTTTGAATATTAACACAACAGATGTACATAATAATACTACTATCAACACATTAAGAAATGCATTTTTTAGTTTCTTACTCATTATATCCTCCTAAATTATCGTTTCTTCTAATCCGACATATTGTAATAAACGTTCTTTATTATCAGTAACTTCAATAATTTTTCACTGCTAATCTCTTAGCCAAGTACATTAAATCTACATCGTTTATTAAATCCGCTACTTTAAAAACTAGGTACTCCACTTTGTTTTGTACCAAAGAAATCTCCTGGCTCGCGTTGTTTCAAATCAAACTCTGCAATTTTAAAACCATCGTTTTCCAAACACATAATGTCTATTCGCTCACTTTTTGAATCTGTTACTAATATACAATATGATTGAAATTCACTTCTCCCTACTCTTCCTCGAAGTTGATGTAATGTAGCAAGCCCAAATCGATGCGCATCTACTATAATTATAAATGTTGCATTCGGAACATTCACCCCAACTTCGATTACTGTTGTTGAAATAAGAATATGTATTTCTTTATTTAGAAATTTTTTTCTACAATAGCATCTTTTTTTCTTTATTACTCATTTTACCATGTAATATTGCAATTTTGTAGTCTTTTTGATAAATAATTTTTTTAATATTCTCGTAAGTTTCTTCTACATTTTGAAGATCCATTTTTCTCTGATTCTTCAATTAATGGGCAGACTACGTAACCTTGTCTACCATTATCTAACTCCATACGAATATTATCTAAAAACTTTATAAAAAAACTTTTATTATTAGCCTTATAAGTTTGAACTTTTTTTCTACCTGCAGGTAATTCATCAATTGTCGACACCTTAATGTCAGTTATTAAAGTAATTGCCAAACTTCGTGGTATTGGGGTTGCTGTCATCATTAATGAATTAACCGCCTCCCCTTTATTACTTAATAATTGTCGTTGTTTTTACTCCGAAACGATGTTGTTCATCAGTAATTACATATTTTTAAATTTTTTTGAATTTCACATCTTCTTGAATTAAAGAATGTGTTCCAATTAATAATTCTATCTCACCAACTTCAAGTAAACTTAAAATTGTGTTTCTTTCTTTCTTCGGTGTACTACTCGTTAAAAGTGCAACTGAAATATTTAAATCCTTAAAAAATTCAAAAAATGTTTCAAAATGCTGATTCGCAAGTATTTCTGTCGGTGCCATTATCGCTGTTTGATACCCAGTTTTTATAACTGAGTATAACGTAGCAGCAGCTACAGCAGTTTTACCACTACCTACATCCCCTTGTAACAATCTATCCATCTTATAAGGTTCATTCAAATCTTTTACTATCTCTTCGATAACTCTACTTTGAGCTCCCGTTAATTTAAATGGTAGACTATTTTTAAATTCTTCTACATAAAAATTATCTATGCCTATGCTATATCTTGTATCCTCTATTCTACTATTAATATTTTTGAAGTTGCAGTTTTAATTGGTAGTTAAATAATTCATGAAATGCAAACATCTTTCTAGCTTTGTCAAATTCATCAGAATTTTTTTGGATAATGTAGAGTAAATAAAAATTTTTTTCCAACTTCCAAATTCCCTTGAAATTTTCAGGCACTAAATCAAGTATTACATTTTCCCCATCTATCATCTTAAATGATTCTTCCACAAGTTTTATAAATTTTTTTCTGAGTAATCCCTTGTTTAAGATGATAAAAAAACTTCTATAGTATCTCCCTTGGGCTTTTCTTCAGCACTATTAAAGCTTATACTAGAGGCGGTAATAGTGTTATTAGCTGCATTATATGTACCTTTCACTACTACATCTCTACCCTCTATTAAATTTTTTTCTTTAAGTAATGTTGATTAAAAAAACACAATTTTAATGCTTCCGGATGAAGTAGAAAGTGTAAAGAAAGACCTGCTCCTCCTATTACCATAAAATTGTGTACTTACCCTTGTCTCGATTCTTCCAGTAGTAATTACTTTTTCATTATCCTTTACAGAAGAAGAAAAAAATCAGTAGAACTAGATACTCTATAAGGAATATTATACAAGACATCACGAATAGTATATATCTCTAGTTCGTTTAAAGTTTGCAAATATTTCTTCCCTACGCCTTTTATAGTTCCTACTGATTTTTCTAAAATATTAATCATTACCGAATAATAAACTCCTATATTTTTCTCCAGTTTTTTTGTGATTGCAAGACCACCCTTAGCTGTCTCTTTTTAATGTTGTAGACATCTCTAATCCTATTTTATACATTGCTTCTAACACCTCATCAGCAGGAATTCTACTTTTTATACCTGCTAAGGCTAAATCTGCCGCCATAAGAGCTGTTGAAGCCCCAGCCGCATTTCTCTTAACACAAGGGACTTCTACTAATCCTGCTACTGGATCACATACCAAGCCTAACATATTTTTTAGGGCTATAGCAAATGCATGAGCACTCATCTCTGCATCGCCTCCCATTGCCTCCACGATAGCTGCTGCAGCCATTGCACTAGCAGATCCTATTTCAGCCTGACATCCACCTTCCGCTCCTGAACATGAAGCATTATTAGCTACTACAAAACCAAAAGCTCCAGCTGTAAATAACATTTTCAACTGCGTTTCTTCGTCTATATTGAATTTTTCTTTTAATGCGTGAATACATCCAGGTAGGACCCCCGCTGATCCTGCTGTAGGTGTTGCGCAAATTAACCCTAATGAAGCATTTACCTCATTAGTTGCTATCGCTGCTGCTACACCGTTTAAAAAATCACTACCTGTAATAGATTTTCCACTGTTAATATACTCTTGCAATTTCTTAGCATCTCCTCCTGTAAGTCCAGTTTTTTTGAACTTACTCCTGCTAGACCTTCATCAACAGCTTGCATCATTACATTTAGATTTCTTTTTCATTAATTTTTTTCAACCGCAGAACGTTTTTACACCATTTAACTCTATCTCTTGTTCAATCATTAACTCAGAAACTGGTTTATTTTTCTAATTTTTGATTTTTTTCAACTATTTCTGCTAAACTAGTAAACATTTTTTTGTACCCTCTACAATCTATCTGCAAATTTTTACTTCATTAATATACTCTAGTTCAGTTAATTTCTGCATATTTTTCTTCATTTAATTCTTCTAGTGATTCGACAACTAATAAGTTAATTCCTTCTAAGATAGAACTAGAATATTTTTTTCATTAACTTTTTCATCTCCGAAAAATTTCTTCGATTTTTTTACTGAAAGATCTTTTTTTATTATTGTCATTGAATTTATAAAATATGAAATAACAAGGAAAAATCTCCCGAAAGATTCACATCGAACCCAAGTAGTTCAAAAAAATAACCATCTTTCCTCCACCTATTGATTTCCCAATAAGATCTAAACTATATCTTTCCGCTTCAACTTCTATTTTTGCTGTATTAGGATGGATATGTTCAATTTCACTTTCTACAAATTCAAATTCCATACCTGCTAATTTAGCATCTTCCATACTAGTTCTAATGCGTTTATCAGAGGTATTGTATCCCAATAATCCTCCTATTAATGCGATGTCAGTTCCATGACCTTTATATGTTTCTTTAAAAGAACCATATAATGTTATTTTTACATTTTCAGGTTGTCTTCCAAAAATATATCTTGTAAAAAGACCAATACGAACTGCACCTGCCGTATGTGAACTAGATGGTCCTACCATTACCGGACCTATAATATCAAATACACTTCTGTATTTCATATTTACACCTCCAATATTGTTGGTAAAATAACAGGTTTTTCTTCCTATTTCACTTTCTAAAAAAATTGTCCAAGTGATTCTAAAATTTGTTGTCTTACTTGATAAACACTGCACTCTTCACTCGATAATACTGATAATACTGCATCTTTAATAACTACTTTAGATTGTCCAAATAATTCCATCGACTCATTAACATTTACAAATCCGCGGCTTATCACATCTGGATTATTCATCAGTTTTTTATTTTTAAAGTCAATTGCGATTGAAACTACGATAACACCTTCTTCAGAAAGCTCTTTTTCTATCTTTAATCACAATGCTACCAATATCACCAATTCCAAGACCATCTACGTAAACATCAGAAGCTTCAAATTTTCCAGCAATTCTAGCACTATCACTTGTTAAAGCTAATACTTCACCGTTCTCCATGATGAATGAATTTTCTAAAGGAATATCACATTCAGCTGCAGTTTGAGCATGAATAACCTGCATTCTATACTCACCGTGAATCGGCATAAAGTATTTAGGCTTAATAAGTCTGAACATTAGTTTTTGTTCTTCTTTAGAACCATGTCCTGATGTATGAACATTATTAACACTAGATGTAATAACATTAGCACCTAATTTTTGATAATAAATCTATGTTTTTTTATTTATTGAAAGTGTATTTCCTGGAATTGCAGAACTCGCAAAAATTACCGTATCAGTTGGCATAATTGTAATTTTTTTGTGTGTACCATTAGCTATTCTGCTTAAGGCAGCAAGTTCCTCACCTTGAGTCCCTGTACACAGTATTAATAATTTATTTGGATCTACCTGATTAAGATATTTACTATTAACAAACGTTTCTTTTAGGGCGCTTTTTATATATCCTAACTCCGTACCTATTTTTTTATAGCTTTTTTTCCATAGAACGTCCGAATACTACAATTTTTCTACCGTGCTCTATACAAGCTTCAACAACTTGTTTTACACGATACACGTTAGATGCGAACGTCGCAAATATTACTCTATGCTTTTCTTTACGAAGGATATTAGAAATAGTTTTTCCTACTTCTTTTTCACTCTGTGTAAATTCCGTTCTCTCTGAGTTTGTCGAGTCAGAAAGTAAGCATAACACACCTTCTTCACCTATTGCCGCCATTTTATGTAAATTTGATCCTTGTCCTACCGGTGTAAAGTCAAATTTAAAATCCCCAGTATGAACAATATTTCCTTGAGGAGTATTAACAATAACACCAAATGAATCAGGGATAGAGTGAGAAGTATTATGGAATGAAACCTTTAAGTATTTAAAAACTCAATACTGTATCTTCATCAATAACATTCAACTCAGCTTTTGCTAATAAATTATGCTCCTCTAATTTTGATCTTATAAGACCAATCGCTAGTGGTCCTCCATAAATTGGAAGATTTACCTTTCTAAGTAAAAATGGTAAACCACCAATGTGATCTTCGTGACCATGAGTAATTATCAATGCTTTGATTTTTATCAACATTTTTTTCAATATATGAATAATGCGGAATTACATAGTCTATCCCAAGGATATTATCTCCAGGGAATTTAACTCCAGCATCGATAATAATAATCTCGTCACGATACTGAACCGCGTAGGTGTTTTTCCAATTTCGCCTAGACCACCAATAGCCGCAACACCTACTTCATTTTTTTCTTTATAATTTTATCCATTAACTTTCTCCACTTTAAAGTCTTCAGATTGTTTTTCAAATTCTAAATATGCTTCACTTAATTCTTGAACTAATTCTACATTGTAATTTCTATCATCTAAATACTTTCTTACTGCTGGTACTCCATCAGCCTCTACATATAACACTTGAGTGTTCTCCCTTACTGGAATCTCTTTTGAATTTTCTTGGTAAAATACTTTAAATACTGCCATTAATAATCTCCTATCATTTGTTTTTAATATATTTAATGTGTAATCTATTTCATTTTTTCGTTGTATTAATATTTATAAATGAAAAATTGTATAATGTTTCTTTCTTGTAAATATGAGCTCTTATAGTGGATAAAAAAATATTATTAATTGCTAATGAAGCTCCTACATTAAGAGAACTTATATTTTTTGGGAAGTTCTACTGTAATTATTACAGGCGATACTTCTTTATCTTTAAATTTCATAATTGGAAGGTTTAATTCTTTTTAATCCTTCTTTCATATATGAGTATTTTTTTCTTGGACCTTTTCATATCTTTCATCAGTTTTAAATGCATCTAAAGCTGTATTTAGTGCCTCCATTAAAATTGATGGTTGAGTAAATGGTATTGACGTCATTTTTATTAGCGTAATGTAAATCTAAGTATAGTGGCGTATTTTTCTAAAGGCACTAATTCACAATTAGATCCAACTATCGCTAATCCAGTACTGAACAAAATGCTTTTTCCTGATGAACAAGCTACATAGTCAACATCTTTATAACTATATTTTATTGCCCCTACTGCTGATACAGCATCAACAGCAAGAACTAGATCATTTTCTTTAACAATTCTAGTAATTTCATCCAAATCGTTTAAAATTCCTACACTTGTTTCATTATGTACTAAATAAACAAAATCGTAATTTCAGTTTAAGTTTTTTTCTGATAAAATGTCTAAATCAAAACTCTCTCCAAATTCTACAGAATAACTTTCAATATTAAGTCCATGTCGTTTTTGTTTCCTTAACTAATCTACTACCAAATTCACCATTTGTAAGAATTAAACCATTTATAAGATTTCTACCTTTCAATTGTGCCATAATAGCTTCATTAGCTAATGTCGCTGATCCATGAAGAATCGTTGCTTGTTTAACATCAAGTATTCTTTCTAATTTTGATAATGTATCTTTAGTTAGGCTAACAAATTCACTACTTCTATGTGAATAAAGTTGTTTAGATAACTTCGCAAGAACATCTTCAGATAAATCTACCAGTACTGGTAAAAAGTTTACCCTTTGAGCTTGTGACATTCTTTCTAAAACTTTATTACCTGAATCTAATTTTAGATACATTGGCATATATTCTGCATCTTTTTGTTCCTACATTTTTCATGAAACTTTACAAATCCTAAGTGATTGTATAGTTTTTTTCTTGTCTTGTAGTTCCCGATATAAACACTATATCATACGCATTTTGAATTATATAATTAAAAGTTCTTTGCAATAATTCAGTAAAAAAACTTTTTGTCTTTCTATACTGTTCTTTTAATAGAAAGCAATCTTATTTCAACCGGTTTTTTTATAACTACCTTTATAATACTTATCAATATCATTCAATTTTTAAATCTAACGAAAAAGGTCTTTGATCAGATAATGCAATCATTCCTACTACATCATGTTTCTTTTTTTCGCTATAATATATATTTTTTTATCATGAAATTTATCTTTTTAGTTTTTTTAGTTTCATTCTTTTTCATGTTGAGGAATTTCTTCAACAAACGTTTCATAATTCAACTTGAATATTTGATCGTATTCTTCCTCTGTATTTGCTATTTTTATATATCATAATTTTTTTCCCCATAACTTTATTTGGTTAAATTTTTCTCTACATTATATCTTACCATAATTACAACTTTTTTTCAAATTAACATGGTTGAAAACTCTATAAATAACAAATTTATTAATCAAGATTTAACATTTAGTTTATAATTCGCTTCCAAAAAAATAAAGAAGACTCAATTTCTCTTGAGTCTTCCTTCCTAGTATTTTTCTTTATGATATATTATTAAAGGATACGTTGATTTTTCAAAGCAGTAACGAAGTCTGTTAACTCATAAATTGCTTTTGCTTCGATAACTTTTTTAAGTTTAGCAGCTTTGAATCCTTTAGCTTTTTTACCACCCATAACATCAGCGATACCATCTTTGTGTCCTAATGAACAAACACATCCACGGTTAATGTACTTAAAGTCTCCTACTTGTTTACCGCTAATTCTAGCTCCTACATAAGCACCCATTTGGTTTTGCGATTTGAGCAGTTGTTGGATATGGTCTTTCTTGACCTGTTTCGATAAATGCTGCACAGTCTCCGATAACATAAACATCATCAAGACCTGGAACAGTTAATTGTTGAGTAGTTATTAAGCGTCCACGTTTAGCTAACTCAGGAAATGCTTCATCCATAAGTTTATTTCCACGTACACCAGCAGTCCATACTAATGTAGATGCGTGTAATTCTTTTCTTTCACCATCAACTTCAATAGTAAAACTATCTTTAGTAGCGCCTTTAATACCAGCACCTAAGATAATTTCAATCCCATTATCTTCTAAATATTTTCTTGCATAGTCACTGTACTCTTTAGTGAACATTGGTAGTAATGTTGGAGCAGCATCTAATCCATAAATTTTAACTAATTTTTTTCATCAATTCCATATTTAGAACATAATTCTTTTTTACGGTGAACTAGCTCACCTAAGAATTCCATACCTGCTAATCCAGTACCACCAACGATTACTGAGATATCTTTAACATCTTTTTCTTCACTAGTAGCATATTTTCTGAAGTTATTTTCTAATGTAGCAGCAATTTTTTCTGCAGCATTAACATCAGCGATTGGCATAGCATTTTCAGCCATTCCTTCAATTCCAAATGTTTACGGTTGGAATCCTAACCCTACTACTAAAAACATCGTAATCAAGTTCATGTTTTTTTAGTTAATACTAATTTTTTTCTCTGTATCAATTTTAATTACTTCATCTTGAATGAAGTCAACACCTGGAGACACTAGATTTTTAATGTCGATACAGATATCTTTTGATGAAATGTTCCCAGCTGAAACTTCGTGTAAGTTTACAGTATCATAGTGGTAAGAGTTTTTATTTACTAAAGTAACTTTTACCTCTCCAGCTTTAGCAGCTTTTTTTAATCCTTTTAAAGTCGTTAGTCCTGCGTATCCAGCACCTAAAAATAACTACGTTTTTTTCATAGCTTAAAATTCTCCTTTTTTTGTTATTGTATAATTTTATCCGCAGCAGCAACCATTTCCACAGCAACCGCCATCTTCATCATCATAAATTTCAATCATATTTGGATTGTGTAGTGTAAACTCACTTCCAAATTCATCTTGAACATAGTCTATTTCAAGACCTTTTTAATAAAAGTTCATCCTCTTCATTAACAAGAACTTTTAATTCTCCGAAGCTGTGTACTTTATCTCCAGCTTCTAATTCATCTACAATATCAATAGCATAGTGCATTTGAGTACCTTCTAAAAGCAATAGAAATTTTTTTAAGTAACTATCACGTTTATCGGCATCAAACAACATTTCTTGAAATTTACCAACCGCTACATCTGTCATTAAGATTAGTTGATTATCTGTATTAGTCATAAAATGTTTCCCTCTTTATTTTAATTTTTATTTTATAGTTATTATTATAACTGTTTTTTTAATCAAAATAATAGTATCTTGCTTACATTTTATAAAATTATTTGTGAATAATTTATGAAGTTACTAAAATTTATAAATTATTCAACTTTATTTATTAAATACGTTTCCCTATCTAACTTTTTTTATCATCATTTTCTAATTAAACTGTCCGTCAATTGCAACTCGAAACATTACATTTGTAGACGATTTTTATGAATTATTATATTTTTTGTAATTTTTTTCAATTATTTACTGAGACTCTTATTGACCATATTTATTAATAATGTTTCAATTTTTTAATTAATTCACTCTTGAAATACACTAAGCCTCAAATTTTTATTTTTAATATCAATACATAAACTGAAATGTGTAATACAACTTTTTAATTATTGACACATTTTTCCATTATGATAGATATAAAATTTATGTTACTAGCTTTATTGACTTTTTCATTTCAGAACAGTATAATACTTTATAGAGAGGTGTTTGTATGTTTAATAAAAGAGCATTATGCAACTGTAGATAAAAATAAAAATTTGAATTAGAAAAAAATACGCCCTAAACTTATTGAAGATGGAGGCAATATAGAGTTTATAAACTATAAAGATGGCATACTTAAGGTTAGATTTTTTTAGGGTGAATGCGCCCACTGCGAACTTTCACACATTACCTTAAAATATGCTATTGAGAAAAAGATTAAAGAAAAAAATTCCGAGTAGAAAAAAAGTATTAGAAGTTAAGATGAGCATTGTTTAAATGCTCATCTTTCTATATTTTCAAAAAAACTAAAAAGAGTAGAAATTAATCTACTCTTTTTAGATGACGTCCCGAAGGATTCGAACCCCTGACCGACGGCTTAGAAAGTGTTGCTCTATCCTGCTGAGCTACTGAGACATATTAAATACTACCTCTCTCTGAAGTACTTTAATAGTATATCAATTTTTTTCATATTATGTCAATACTTTTCTAAAAGATAAATATAATATTTTTTTCTGTCGTTAATTCCCCAAAGTAAATTCCAGTTTATATCTTCTTTATAAAAAAATTCTAAGGTGTTTCAAGATAGATAAATTAAACATTCGTTACCATTTCGTTACTTGTAATAAAAAGGAAAACCGAACACTATTGGACGGCTTTCCTTTAAGTATTTTAAAAAAATTATCTTCTTAATCCTAGAGATTTAATTAATTCACGGTATCTTTGGATATCTTTTTTTAATTAAGTAATCTAGTAAGTGACGACGACGGAAAACTTTTTTTAAGTAATCCACGACGACCTGCGTGATCTTTTTTTGTGAGTGTTTAAGTGCTCAGTTAAAGCATCGATTTCTGCAGTTAATACTGCAATTTGTACTACGGAGAACCAGTATCTGATTCGTGAGTACGGTATTGAGCGATAATTTCTTGTTTTCTTTCTTGACTAATTGCTGCCATTGCAATTTCCTCCATATAATTATATTTTTTTGCGACCTTAATCCTAGTGTAGAACCTGGAGAGTTTCTATACCACGAATAAGGAACATAAGTAATTGTACACTATTTTTTTAACAATAATTCAAGTTATAACTCTAAAAAAATAGAGATATTTTTAAATTTCTTTGTTTTTCACACGCTTTTTTTATCTTTTTTTAGTTGTTCTTTTAAATGTTCAAAACTCTCAAATTTCTGTTCTTTTCTTAAAAAAATTCATAGAAATAAATTTCAATTTTTTTCACCATAAATGTCATCATCAAAATCCAATATATGCGTTTCAATAAATTTTTTTATTTTTGTTCATTTGAAACTGTTGGATTATAACCAATATTAGTTATTGATTTATAAATTTTTTTCCTCTCACCTTTATCTTAGTAATAAATACCCCATTTGTTTCAGGTAATAAATATTTTTTTCACTAAGTTGAAGATTTGCCGTTGGAAAATTAATAGTTCTACCTAATTGTCTACCCTTTACAACTAAACCATCGATAGAATAGTATCTTCCTGCATATTGTTTATATTTTTATAAAATCTCCGCTTTTTTTACAAATTCTTTTTAACGATGTTGTCGATATTTTCTCTCCATCCATTAGCTGTTCTTCTTGAATATTTACATCTATACCTTTTTTTCTTTTTATTAATTACGGTGTACCTAGTCCTCTATTTCCGAACCTATAATCAAACCCACAAAATACTTTTTCTACATTAAGTTTTTTTAAAATCAACTCAATAAATTCTTCGGCTGATAGATTTTTGTAAATGTTCATTAAATTCTAAATAGTAAACTTCTTCAACACCTAATTCTCTTAAAAAGCTCATTTTTATTTATCGGTGTAAGAGATTCCTCGCTAGTTTTTACCAAAAATATTCTTTTGGACTTTTTATCTAAAGTTATAACTATTGACTTAAATTTCTCTCTAGCTTCCTCTACAGCTTCACCTATTATATTTTTGGTGAGCTTTATGTATTCCATCAAAGAAACCTAAAGCTGCTACTCTTTTATTTTTCATCACTTTTTTTATTTCATCAAATTTTGAAATATTAAATATTTCCATCTATTTCTACCTACTCTATTATTTTTTTGGAAATGTTGTTTTTTTACAGATAATAACTCATCATCTTTATCTTTAAGGTGATAAATCGCTATAGCCTCATTCTCATATGTAAAAACTATTCCATTCGTAAAATCATAATCCGGGAATTGATTTTTTTCTAAATCTTAATCCGTTCATTACTTGTTGTGCTCTATACTTTGGTATTTCTACAAATTGATACTCTTCTAGAGCATATTCTTTTCTTAAAAGACTTTGTTCTAAATTTCCTTCTTGAACTTTTTTTGTTCAACTTCTGATAGTTTTAAACAATTTTTCTAAAGTTATTTCACCGCTTCTAGTTCTTGTTAACTTACTCATCGTACTAGGTAAATTTAATTTTTTTCACCAATACTTGTAGCTATTGTTCTAACATAAGTACCTTTACCACAATCTATATCTATAGAAAAAAATAAAACTTACCATCTTTATAGTATTCACTATTTTTCTATAAAAAGTAATATCATATATATTTACTTTTCTCGTCGGAATTTCTACATCAAATTGTCCTTTTCTAGCATATTCATAAAGTTTTCTACCATTTACTTTTAATAGCCGAATAAATCGGCGGTTTTTTTGTTCTATTTCACCAATCATAGACTGTAAAAATATTTTTTTAATTTCTTCTACATTAATATTACTTACTCTACATTCCTCTACAATCTCTCCAGTAAAATCTTCAGTTGTTGTTTTTAAGCCTAGGCATACTTCAGCTCTATAACTTTTTCCTAAATCCATAGCATAATCACTAACTTTAGTAGCACCACCAAGTAATAACAACAATACTCCATCGACCTCCGGATCTAATGTCCCTGAATGCCCTATTTTTTTCATTTGAAGAATTTTCCTAGATTTGAACACAACATCATGGCTTGTTATTCCACGTTCTTTATAAATTGGTAAAATACCCTCAAACATTATTTATTATCCTCTTTTTTTAAACAATTTGGACATAAACCATAGACTTCAAATTTATGACCATCAATTTGATAACCTTTCAATTCTTCTATTTCTAAATCATCACACACGTGAACATGGATAATCTTAGCTTTTTCCACAACTTAAAACATATATGGTGATGATGGTGATGATCAGGTTCTAAACAACCTATTTTTAAAAATATTTTTTTCACCTTTAATTTCTGTTGTTTCTAATATTCCTAATTCTTCATATGTACTTAGATTTCTATATATTGTATCAAAACTAAGTCCAGGATACATCTTACCAACTGTCTCAGATACATACTTTGCATTGATATATCTATCTTCTTTCACTAATAGTTCTACCATAGCTTTTCGTTTATCTGTATATTTATATCCTTTTTTTCTTTTAAAAAGTTTCATTATTTTTATCAACTTTTTTTCTTCTGATGTAATCATAAGTAACCTCCTGTACTTTCTATTTTTTTAAAGTCCACAAATGCCTTATTTCTTAACATTGCTATTTCATCTTTATAAGGTGCAATATCCTTTTTTTCTCCCCATACCAAGGAGTCTCTAAAATTTTTAGGAATATTAGCAAATTCCTCTAGGTGTATAATTCTATTTATTGCATCAAATCCAATTCCACCATATCCAATATTTTCATGGCGATCTTTATGCGCACCTAATGTATTTTTTACTATCATTAATATGTAAAACTTGAATTCTGTCAAGACCTACTATTTTATCAAATTCTGTAAGTACTCCATCTAAATCATTAACAATATCATATCCACCTTCAAATACATGACAGGTATCAAAAGTTACTGTTAGTTTTTCATTTAGTGTAACTCCATCAATAATTTGAGCAATTTCATCAAACGTTCTACCACATTCACTACCTTTTCCAGCCATTACTTCTAGAGCGATATTAGGTTTCATATCTTTTGTTAAAACTTCATTTAATCCTTTAACAATACTTGATATACCCACATCAGCCCCCGCCTTAACGTGTGATCCTGGGTGTAGAACAATATTTTTAGCACCAATTTTTTCAGTTCTTTCTATCTCTAATCTCAAAAAGTCAACAGCAAGTTGATAGATTTCTGGTTTTATAGTATTTGCTAAATTAATAATATAAGGTGCATGCACTACAATATCACTTATATTTTTTTCTTTCATTAGCTTATGAGCTTCTTCTATACGCAATTCCTCAATTGGTTTTCTTTTTGTATTTTTGAGGCGCTCCTGTATGAGATCATAAAAGTATCGCTATCATAACTAGCCGCTTCTTTTACAGAACCAAGCATCATCTCTTTTCCTGACATTGATACATGTGATCCAATTTTTAAGTTCTTCATTACTTACCTCTGTTTGCTCTATTAGTACGTTTAGCAAATTTTCTTCTTTCTTTTTGTTTAAGTTTATCCATTTTATATTTATATTTTTTTCTTATATCCTGGTTTAACTTTCTTAGATACTTTAACTTTTGATTTTAATTTCTCAGTTAAGTTATGATCAGCTACGACTTTCTTTCTACTTTGACGTTTATTTCTGTCTTTAGCTTCAACAAACTCACCATTTCTAATATCTTGATGATTAAATTCAATACCACGTTTCTCTAAATCTTGTAGTTTTTCTTCATCTTTGTTGTTATAAATTGTAATACAGTCTCCACTTAATCCAGCGCGACCAGTACGGCCCGCTCTGTGAATAAAGAAATCTAAATCATTCGGAATATTGAAGTTAATTACATGACTTACACCTTCAATATCTATACCACGACTCATTAAATCACTAGCTACAACATAAGTGAAATCTAAATTATTAATTCTTCTTTGCATTTGCTTACGTTCACGTGGTGTTAAATCGCCGTGAAGTACACCTACATTTAATCCTTTAGAAATAAGGTAACTACTTACCTCTTCTACCTCAGTTTTTCTTATTAGCGAAGATAAGTGCTAAATACGGATTAATTACCGTTGTTATTTCATGTAATTTTTCTAAACGTGAAGAACTCTTCTCAGGAATTAAGATATATTCAATTTTACCGAATTTTGCATTATCTACTTCAATATACTGAGCATTTTTCAAATATTTTTTCAAGAAGTGATTCATTTGTGTTGGTATAGTTGCTGAGAATACTAAAAATTGACAGTTCTCTGCTGCTCTTTTAGAAATTTTTATCAACATCTTCCATGAATCCTAAATCTATCATCATGTCACATTCATCAATAACAAGACTCTCAACTTCTTTAATAGCTAAAAGCACTCGCTCTATCTAATTCTAATACACGTGTTGGCGTACCTATGATGATATGTGGGGCATTTGATACTCTTTCAATATCTCTATTTAAATCTTGCCCACCAATACATAATGTGATTTTAATATCTTCTTCAGAAAAACTAGCGATATGCACCGCCATATCATATAATTGTCTGAAAGCTCCCTTGTTGGTGCTAAAATTATACTCTGTGTTTTTTTCTTAGTTACATCTAATTTACTAAAAATTGGTAGTAAGAAAGAATGACTTTTCCCACTTCCTGTTTGTGATTTTTGCTACTATGTTTTTTTCCTTTTTAATACTGGTGAGAATACTCTCTCTTGAATTTTTTTGCTGGATTATCAAATCCTAAATCTATTACTGCCTTATTTACAAATTCATTAAATTTATATTGTTCAAAATGACTTTGGTAACATTAAAAATCTCCTCTATAATTTTTTTATATTATTATTCTATAGACTCTTTCTATATAGTCCACAATCTCCTGCGTGAGCATATCTAAAACAATAATTCTTGCTACACGCCATAATAAACCACTCTTTATTATACTATAAATACGTAGAATTAGCTATAAAAAAACACCGTAGTGTTACTTATTATACGTTTCTATATACCTTTTATTCTTAAATAATAAAAATAATCCGGAAGATATATTACAATCTTCTGAATCACTTAATAATATTATTTTACAATGTCGATTCCTGAACTTGTTCCTAATCTATCTGCTCCTAAGTCGACATATTTTTTTGAGCTGTTTCTTTATCTCTAACTCCACCACTTGCCTTAACTTTGGCATTGTCGCCTCAACAGACTTCATTAATTTTACATCCTCATATGTTGCTCCACCAGTTCCAAAAACCAGTTGAAGTTTTTTTACGAAATCTGCTTTAGCTGCTAATGATAATTCACATGCTTTTAACTTTCTCTTCGTCAGTCAAATAGCAAGTTTCGATAATTACTTTTTAATACATTATCTCCTATAGCTTCTTTTTATTTGACGTATTTCATTTTCAACAAATTCAAATTCACCATCTTTTAATTTAGCAATATTTATAACCATATCGATTTCGCCAGCACCATTTTTCTACAGCTTCTTTTGCTTCAAAAACTTTTGCTGCAGTAGTCATTGCACCTAATGGAAATCCTACAACAGCGGCAACCTTCACATCTGTTCCTTGCAAAAGATGTTTAGCATCTGCGACATAACACCCATTAACACAAACACTATAAAAATTCATGCTCTATTGCTTCCTCGCAAAGTTTTTTTGTACATCAGTACTACTTGCCGTTGCTTTTTAAAATTGTATGATCGATATATTTATTTAATCCCATTTTTTTACCTCTATTCTATAACTTCTAGTATATTTTTTTATATTTTTCTATTTTTTTCATTTCCAATAATGTAGGCATCTAATACCATAGCTTTACTTGATTGAACATTTTTTTCATTGTTAAAAGTAGATTTCAGCAATAACATCACCTTTTTTTAACCTTATCTCCGACTTTTTTTCTTAAGTTCAATTCCTACAGCGTGATCAACTTCATCTTCTTTTGTTGCACGCCCAGCACCGATTACCATAGCTGCTTTGCCGATTTCTTCAGCTTTAATTTTCGTTACATACCCTTCTTCTTCTGAGAATACTTCTAGCACTGATTTAGGCGTTGGTAGTAATTCATAATTATTAACTACTTCACCATCACCACCACTTAATTCAATGAATTCTCTTAATAATTCTAAAGCACGTCCATTGGCAATCACTTCGTCTATTTTTTTAGCTGCTTCTTCAAATGTCTTAACTTCTCCTTTATGTTTTAAAGCTAGATAGACAATTTCATAAACAACTTCTTTTTAGGTCACTTGACCAATTCCCTTTTAAAAGCCTCTATTCCTTCGATAATTTCATTAGCATTACCAATATTATATCCTAATGGTTCTTCCATATTAGTTAATACCGCTATTGTTTTTCTACCTACACTATTTCCAATTTCAACCATTCTACGAGACAATTCTCTTGCATCCTCTATAGTTTTCATGAAAGCACCGTCACCAACTTTAACGTCAAGAATAATTAAATCTGATTGAATCGCTAATTTCTTACTCATAATACTACTAGCAATTAGTGGGATACTGTCTACTGTTGCAGTGACATCACGTAATGCATAGATTTTTTTATCTAATGGTACAATGTTATCGCTGTAACCCATTAACCCTACTCCAGTTTTACTAGCAACTTCTACTAGTTCTTCTTTAGTAGTACTAAATTTAAAATTCTTAATAGCCTCGAATTTATCAATTGTTCCCCCAGTATGTCCTAGCCCTTTACCTGACAGCTTAGTTGTAGCCATGCCCTACTGCGGATAAAATTGGACCTAAAACTACCGTAACCTTATCTCCTACTCCACCAGTAGAATGTTTATCAACAAGATAGTGATCTAAATCATCAAAATAGATAGTATCCCCAGAATCTCGCATAGTTAATGTGAAATTAGTAAGTTCGTCTTTTGTCATATTATTAAAATAAACAGCCATTAAAAATGAACTCATTTGATAATCCGGCACTATACCTGCAAGATAACCATCTAATAAAAAAATTCAATTTCAGATTTTTGTAAGTTCTTTATTTTTTTCTTTTTTTATCTATGATATCGACTACTCTCATAGTTTTATTCTCCTTAATTTTTTTGAAGGTAAATATATTTTTCTTCTAAAAGTCTTTACAATAAAAAAATTTGTCATTCTATATTTTTTTCATTCTCTATATAAATATTATTAGATACTTCTAATATCTGCAAACTCTTCTTATCTTTTTAGTATTTTATATATCTCTTCATGACTTTTTTTACTATATACTATTTTTATCACGAATTATGTACATTTTTGTAGCCTAATAATATTAATGTATAATTTTTTTATATTTAAATAACAGTAAAAAAACAACATATAAAAATATCAGTAACAGTATGCCTATTTTTTTAATAAAAAAATTGGATTTTGTCATTGATGATTAAAAAAACGTGACAATAATCATAAGTATTAAATAGTATTGATCAATACCATTTTGTTTGGATATTTCTTTTTTTGCCACACACAAATATATTCGAATACCTACTACTATGAATTAACAATGAAAGTATAGATATTATTATCAATAACAGCGATAAACTTAAATTCTCTATATCCCCTTTTTACAAATGTGTATATAAATAACACAAAATAAAGAGGCATAAATGAATAAATACAATAACTAATATAGTTAAATGGCTTTTTTTCATATTACACCTCCTATTTATTATCTTTTACTTTTTTTGGTTTTGACAATACTTCTGAAAAAAATTATATCGTTAAGAATTCTTTCTTTATCAAAAGTTAAAGAATTTGAAACTATTTCTTTTTCTCTATCTACTATAACTCTAGGTTTCCTTTCAAAAGATTCTTCTTTAAACCTAGAACTATTTCCACCTATATTCACGGGCGAACTTTTTCAGCTTTATCTTCTTCTTTTTTTGAGGGAGTGTCTTCTGTTTTTTTCCTTCTTTAATTTTTTTCAAAAACTAAGGACAGTATAAACATTACCAAAATGAATATAATTGAATTCATTATCTTCCCTCCTAGTATTTCTATTAAGATACTCGTTAGCTATTATTCCACGAACAAGATTTTCTTTAGAAAATTCTAGTTTTTTTGCACTTTCTTGAGCAACAAAATCTTGATTGAAATTACTTCGCTTAGCAACCTCGTTTCTTCCCCTATTATATTTTTTTCATTATAATATTGTTGATATTTATTTACAACCGGTCGATTTTTCAGCCTGTTGTTCATATATATCTTCCTTGTAAACTTGTTGATTGTCTAATGTTTTTTTCTTTGATTTCAGAATCATTTAAGCCATTTTTTTGCTGCCTCTTTGATTCTCTTTATTTCTTCCACTGCTTTTTAACGCCTGTTCTCGTGCATTGTCTAATTCCATCTGTTTTGAATTATCTAAATTTTTTTCTGTATCGTTTACTATCAGAAGCAAAAAAACAACTACGAAAAATAGCAAAAATTATGATAAATATTATCGGTGCTGCGAAAATTAAAAAAACGACATTTCACACCCTCCTTTTTATCTAATTATTTACCTGCTCCTGTTTCAGGTTGTGACATACGTTTAATCGAATCTCTCATACCTGTATCAGCTTCGATATTTTTTTATAATTCATATAATCCATAATACCTAAATTACCTTCTTGGAAAGCTTTCGCCATAGCAAGTGGTAACTCAGCTTCAGCTTCTACAACTTTAGCACGCATTTCTTGAATTCTAGCTTTCATCTCTTGCTCAGCTGCAACCGCCATTGCACGACGTTGTTCAGCTTTTAGCTTGTGCTATATTCTTATCAGCAATAGCTTGTTCAGTTTGTAAATTAGCACCGATATTTTGACCGATGTCCACATCTAGAATATCGATTGATAAGATTTCAAATGCAGTCCCAGCATCTAATCCTTTATCCAATATTGTTTTAGAAATTCTATCAGGATTTTCTAAAACTACTGTATGTGATTCAGAAGAACCGATTGTAGAAACGATACCTTCACCTACACGGGCAATAACAGTTTCTTCTCCAGCTCCCCCTACAAGTCGTTCAATATTTGCACGAACTGTGATTCTCGCTTTCGCTTTAACCTCAATACCGTTAATCGCAACCCCTGCTATATATGGAGTTTCGATAACTTTCGGGTTAACACTCATTTGAACTGCTTGAAGAACATCACGTCCTGCTAAATCGATAGCCGCACAACGTTCAAATGTTAAACTTACTATATTAGCTCTATGAGCTGCGATAAGAGCATTAATTACTCTATCTACATTCCCTCCTGCTAAATAGTGACTTTCTAGTTGATTAATAGTAACTGCTAATCCTGCTTTATGAGCTTTAATCATTGGATTAATTACTCTACTCGGAATAACACGTCTCAATCTCATACCAACAAGCGTGAAGATACTTACCTTTACACCCGCTGCAATCGCACTGATCCAAAGACCAAGTGGAAAGAAAGTGAAGAAGATTGATAGCACAATCAGCACTACTACCACAATTATACCTGTAAATACTAATTCGGCATAATACTACCTCCTTATTTTTATTTATATTTTTCTTAACTACAATACGCATTCCTTCAACACGTATAACTTCGATTTTATTACCTTTTTCTACAAAATCCCCATCAGTAACTACATCTAACTTCTCATTTTCTAGTACAGCTACTCCTGCAGGACGTAAATCCGTATATGCTATTAATTTTTGACCTAATAGTTCCAATCTACTTTCACTAGCCACATAGCCATCCTTTGTAGAAATAGAATCATTCAAGACAAGTCTATCTAAAAACATAAGTTTTTTTATGGAAAACATTTCGATTTACATAATATAAAAATTACTGCAAGGATTAAAGAAATTACCAATATAAAAAGCAATATAATATGTTGATTTATTCACATAAATTATTGCATATACTAAGGTAACAACTCCGACAGTTCCTACTATTCCACCAGGTATAAACATTTCAAGCCCTATTAAAGCTATTCCTCCAATAAAGATCAGAAGGATAAAAATGCTTAGCCCTGTCGAGTAAGAATGTAAAGCAATATATGTCGCTAAACTCAGCAATGACAGTACTCCAAAAAAATTGAATTTTTTTCGAAAACAACTGCTGACAAAAAGCTAGTGACATCATAATTAAAAAGAATCCAATCAAGAGACATCATTAAATTCATATAAAATCACCTCATTTTTTTGCATATTCTTTTTCTAGATATTCTAACAATTCTTCTCTTGAAAAGATATTTCCATGTCCAGGCACAGCATGTTCAAAAATCAAGTTCTGTTATCTTATCTATATAATCACGAAGTTTCTCTTTATTGTATGCCATAGGTTTCGTATAGTAATTTTTTTAGCATGGCTATCACCTAAAAAAATAACACTTTTTTTCTTCCGGAATATAAATTAAAAATGCATCATTAGAATGAGAATTATCATTATATAAACAATTTAATTTAATCTTCCCTAGATTTAAATTGAAATCCGCCATCTTTGGCATATCCGGAATTCTAATTTTTTATTTCATGATCTTCATAAACTCTTCTTATAACATCCGCACTATATTTTTATTTCCGTTCCATCTTTTTACTCTTTGATACAAACTCTCCTTATCCCATTCTAACTGAGATAATTCAATTAAAGAATCTCTAGCTCTATCAGTCGCTATTACTGGAATATCCAAATAAGCAGCCCCAAAACTATGATCCCAGTGATGATGGGTTAATATCACATAACTTGGCATAGGGAAGATCATTTTTTTCCTTAATTCATTTAGAAAATTTTTCCACTTGAGCAGGTCCATTTCCTGAATCTAACATTACAGAAAAAAATATTCTCCTTTTTACATAACCAAGAGTTGGTTCTAAATACATATATCGTTGTTTTGTATAATAAAATTTATCCGAAAATTTAATTAGCATTCTTTTTTTCTTCCTTTTGATTATAGATATATTATAACATACAAAAAAATATAAAGTATAATTTTTAACTTATTAAAAAAATTCTAGGTAATATATAAATACTACCTAGAATTTTTTTATTTTTTTAAAAGTATACTTACTTCAGTTTTCTACTTGTTTTTACGACGTTTAGCCGCTGCTAGTAAGCCACCTAAGATTCCAAATCCTAATCCAGCTAGTCCAGTATTAGTTTCTGTTGTTCCTGTGTTAGCTAAACGTTTAACTTGTCCTTTCGATTCTACTAAAGATACTTTTTCTGAAGATATGACGAACATTTCCATTGTTATCTGTTACTGTTCTTACATACTCATATCCTGGGATTACTCCGTGTTCACGAGTTCCGTTCTCAGTTACTTTAATTGGATTTCCTTCTTCATCTGTCCAGCTTGTTGTTACACTTACAACTGGGCTTGGGTTTGTTGATACTTTCTTGAAGACATGACGAACATTTCCATCTTTATCTACATCTGTTCTTACAAATTCGTATCCTGAAACCTTACTTGGATCTAATATACCTTCTTCTTTTTGGAATTAGTACATTTCCATACTCATCTACCCATGTTGTTGTACCTTTTACTTTTTCGTATACGTGTTCTACATCTCCATTTGGAAGTTTCTTAGTTCCTACTAAACGATATCCTGGGATTGCTTGGCTTCCCTTAGTTCCTTTTTCTTTCGGAGTTACATTTGGAATTGGATTTCCATCTTTATCTTTATGTAATGTTTCCACTCGTCTGTAAATGTGTCTTACTGTTCCATCAGGATCAGTTACTGTTTCTACATATTCATACTCTGGAATATCCAACACTGGTGATAACACAGCATATTCAAATCCTGGAATTACATTTCCTTCTTTATCTCTGAAAATACCTTTTTCTGTCGTTACTTTTTCATAAACGTGTTCGATATCTCCATTTGGAAGTTTCTTAGTTTCTACAAATTTGTATCCTGGGATTGCTTTGTTTGGTTGCGTTCCATCTAATTCTGATACTACTGGAACATTATTTTTTTATCAACTGTTATTGGATTTCCTTTAGCATCTACAAATGTTGTAACTGGACGAACTGTTGGTGTATATGTCTTAGTTAATACTGTTCCATTCGTATCTTTTACTTGTACTGTTACTCCTGAAGCTTTTCCTACGAAGTTTGGTTCTGGTGTGAATGTTATTACATTATTTGCTAATGTATAAGTACCTTCCCCTGGAACTTTCACTTCTGTAGTAGGTTTTCCATCTTTTCCAACTAATGTTGTCGTTGTTGGATCTAATGCTACATTTTCATGTCCTTTATCGAAGTTTACTGTAGTATTGTCTTGATCCTTCTTATCAAACACGATTGTTGATGTTTGTGGCTTAGCTTTTGGTCCTTCAGTTTCTGAATTTTCACCTGTCGGTGTTACTGGTGTTACTGTTGGTGTGTATTTTGCCGTTACTGGTGTTCCGTTCTTATCTACACGTTTTACTGTTACTCCTTTTGCTACTCCTGTAAATTGTGGTTCTGGAGTGAACGTTACTTTACCATCTTTATCAACTGTGTATGTTCCTTCTCCTGGTACAACCACTTTTTCCTTCAGGATTTGCACCTTCTAATGTTGGGGCTACTTCTTCATCGATTGGCACATTAGGGTTTCCTGGTTTAAATGTTGGTGTTCCCTCTTGTGTTGCTCCTTGATTTCCTGTTGTTTCTGCAAGTGTTCCTTCTGGTGTTACCGGTGTAACTGTTGGTGTGTACATTGCTGTTGCTGGTGTCCCATTGTCATCTTTTGCTTGTACTGTCACTGGTGTTGGCGTTCCATGGTAGTCTTTATTCGGTGTAAATGTTACTTTACCTGTCGCAGGGTCTATTGTGTATGTTCCTACTTCTTTATCTCCTTCTTTTGCAGGGATTGTTGTTGTTTCTACATGTTGTCCATCTACTACGAATTTCGCTGGGGTTGTTGCACTAATTGTTATTGGTACTGTTTTTTTCTACTGGATTTTCCTCAGTACCTACATTTGCTTTTCCTGCTGTGAATGTTGGTGTTCCTTCTTGTGTTGCACCTTGGATTCCTTCTGTATTTACATTTTTCACCTTTTTGGTGTTACTCCAACTACTTTCGGTGTGTAAGTTGCTGTCGCAGGTGTTCCATTCTTATCCTTACGTACGATTGACACTGGTGTTGCTTCTCCTGTAAATGTTGGAAGTGGTGTGAATGTTACGACACCATTGTCATCAATTGTGTATGTTCCTTGGTTTGGAACTTCTAATGATGTTACTTCTGCTTCTTCTCCAGTTTTACTTGGATCAATTAGTTTTTGCTTTGCTTGTTGGTTCGAATGGTACTTCTACTTCTTCGTTATTTACAGTGTTCTTACCTGGTGTGAATACTGGTGTTGCTGTTTGTTTTGCGCCTTGTACATCAGTTGTTTTTTGTTTATCAGCTGTTGGTACTGCTGGTTTTACAACTGGTGAGTAAGTTGCTGTTGCTGGTGTACCATTGTCATCTTTCGCTTGCACTGTCACCGGTGTTGGTGTTCCATGGTAGTCTTTATTCGGTGTAAAGGTTACTTTACCTGTCGCAGGTTCAATGGTGTATGTTCCTACTTCTTTATCTCCTTCTTTTGCAGGGATTGTTGTTGTTTCTACAGGATTTCCATTTACTACGAATTTCGCTGGATTTGTTGCGCTAATAGTTAGCGGAACTGTTTTTTCTACTGGATTTTCTTCAGTACCTACATTTGCTTTTCCTGCTGTGAATGTTGGTGTTCCTTCTTGTGTTGCACCTTGGATTCCTTCTGTATTTACATTTTTCACCTTTTGGTGTTACTCCAACTACTTTCGGTGTGTAAGTTGCTGTCGCAGGTGTTCCATTCTTATCCTTACGTACGATTGACACTGGTGTTGCTTCTCCTGTAAATGTTGGAAGTGGTGTGAATGTTACGACACCATTGTCATCAATTGTGTATGTTCCTTGGTTTGGAACTTCTAATGATGTTACTTCTGCTTCTTCTCCAGTTTTACTTGGATCGATTAGTTTTTGCTTTGCTTGTTGGTTCGAATGGTACTTCTACTTCTTCGTTATTTACAGTGTTCTTACCTGGTGTGAATACTGGTGTTGCTGTTTGTTTTTGCGCCTTGTACATCAGTTGTTTTTTTGTTTATCAGCTGTTGGTACTGCTGGTTTTTACAACTGGTGAGTAAGTTGCTGTTGCTGGTGTACCATTGTCATCTTTCGCTTGCACTGTCACCGGTGTTGGTGTTCCAGAGTAATCTTTATTCGGTGTAAATGTTACTTTTCCTGTCGCAGGGTCAATTGTGTATGTTCCTACTTCTTTATCTCCTTCTTTTGCTGGGATAGTTGTTGTTTCTACAGGTTGTCCATCTACTACGAATTTCGCTGGGTTTGTTGCGCTAATTGTTATCGGAACTGTTTTTTTCTACTGGATTTTTCCTCAGTACCTACATTTGCTTTTCCTGCTGTGAATGTTGGTGTTCCTTCTTGTATTGCACCTTGGATTCCTTCTGTATTTACATTTTCACCTTTTGGTGTTACTCCAACTACTTTCGGTGTGTAAGTTGCTGTCGCAGGTGTTCCATTCTTATCCTTACGTACGATTGACACTGGTGTTGCTTCTCCTGTAAATGTTGGAAGTGGTGTGAATGTTACGACACCATTGTCATCAATTGTGTATGTTCCTTGGTTTGGAACTTCTAATGATGTTACTTCTGCTTCTTCTCCAGTTTTACTTGGATCGATTAGTTTTGCTTTGCTTGTTGGTTCGAATGGTACTTCTACTTCTTCGTTATTTACAGTGTTCTTACCTGGTGTGAATACTGGTGTTGCTGTTTGTTTTGCGCCTTGTACATCAGTTGTTTTTTGTTTATCAGCTGTTGGTACTGCTGGTTTTACAACTGGTGAGTAAGTTGCTGTTGCTGGTGTACCATTGTCATCTTTCGCTTGCACTGTCACCGGTGTTGGTGTTCCAGAGTAATCTTTATTCGGTGTAAATGTTACTTTTCCTGTCGCAGGGTCAATTGTGTATGTTCCTACTTCTTTATCTCCTTCTTTTGCTGGGATAGTTGTTGTTTCTACAGGTTGTCCATCTACTACGAATTTCGCTGGGTTTGTTGCGCTAATTGTTATCGGAACTGTTTTTTCTACTGGATTTTCCTCAGTACCTACATTTGCTTTTCCTGCTGTGAATGTTGGTGTTCCTTCTTGTGTTGCACCTTGGATTCCTTCTGTATTTACATTTTCACCTTTTGGTGTTACTCCAACTACTTTCGGTGTGTAAGTTGCTGTCGCAGGTGTTCCATTCTTATCCTTACGTACGATTGACACTGGTGTTGCTTCACCTGTAAATGTTGGAAGTGGTGTGAATGTTACTACTCCATTGTCATCAATTGTGTATGTTCCTTGGTTTGGAACTTCTAATGATGTTACTTCTGCTTCTTCTCCAGTTTTACTTGGATCAATTAGTTTTGCTTTGCTTGTTGATTCAAATGGTACTTCTGTTTCTACATCATTTACAGTGTTCTTACCTGATGTGAATACTGGTGTTGCTGTTTGTTTTTGCACCTTGTACATCAGTTGTTTTTTGTTTATCAGCTGTTGGTACTGCTGGTTTTACAACTGGTGAGTAAGTCGCTGTTGCTGGTGTACCATTGTCATCTTTCGCTTGTACAGTTACCGGTGTTGGTGTGCCATGGTAATCTTTGTTCGGTGTAAATGTTACTTTACCTGTCGCAGGGTCAATTGTGTATGTTCCTACTTCTTTATCTCCCTCTTTTGCAGGGATTGTTGTTTCTTCTACTGGATTTCCATTTACTACGAATTTCGCTGGGTTTGTTGCACTAATAGTTAGCGGAACAGTTTTTTCTACTGGATTTTCTTCAGTACCTACATTTGCTTTTCCTGCTGTGAATGTTGGTGTTCCTTCTTGTGTTGCACCTTGGATTCCTTCAGACTTAGCATTTTTCTGATGTTGGCGTAACCGGAATAATCGTTGGTGTATAAGTACCAGTTAATGTTTTCTTCGTAATATTACCATCTTTATCATGAGATAGTTCAACTTCAGCTGAAACGGTTACTGGTGCTGGAACTCCTGTGAAGTCTTTATTCGGAGTGAATGTTACTTCTCCAGTTTCTGGTACAATTGTATATGTACCAATTACTTTATTCGTTCCTTGTTCTAATGCATTAACTGTTGTAGCTGTTGTTTCTGTACCAGTTGCTGGATCAACTAATTTCGCTGGATATTTCGCTGATGGAGTAACCGGATTTTTTACTGTTTCTACATTAAATGTCGGTTGACCTTTTTGTGGTAATCCTTGTAGATTTTTACTTTCAGCATTATTTGCACTTGTAGTAACCTCTCCCGGAACTCTAACTTCTGGAATATACATTCCGTCCATTGAGTCTAAAACACTATTGATATTTGTAATACTTGGATCATTTGTTGGGTTAAAGACACCCCAATCAGTCGTTGTTTTATTCGTATCTTGACGGCGAATAGAGACACCGTGTGCTTTACCAATGAATCCATCAGCTGGTGTAAACTCTACTTTTTACATCAATACCATTTTCTGCTACGATAAATTTATATGTTCCTTCTCCTTCTACTGTATAAGTATTATCAGAGGATAATGTAACTTGTTGACCAGTTTTATTATCAAAATAGACTGGAGCTACATTTTTATCAATCTCAACAGAAGGATTTCCATCAACATATACATTTTTCTTTCCATCAGCTACAGTAAAATGGATTTCTTCTTTTTGTGTTTCCTTAATATTACCAACAGTTTCTTTCTTTTCCCCTTTTGGCGGGTGAGTAATTTTTTTGTCTTGAAATCTTCTACTTCACCACTAAAAAGCATTTCCTGTCGGTTTTTTTCAATTTCAGATTTATTCGTTTGCGATACGAACTCTTGTACCAGCTTCAAGTAAATCTCCTGCATCTCTTGAAGATTTATTTTTAAACTCTAAAGATACTTCACCGTCTTTTGTAATTTCTGCGATTTCAGAACCTTCATCTTCATCGAATTTACCATTGTTGTTAAAATCAATCCACGAACGAATGTAAGCTTTCTCTGCTCCACCTGTATGTGCTTGAACATTTAATTTATAATAACCTTTTTTTGGAAATATTTGCCTTGATAATATTTCCTTCACTATCTTTTAGATTATCAGGAAGTAATTGATTGATGCCTTCATCAGCATCGCTATCCTTATCATCACCATACCAATCTTTAGTAGTGCCTGTATCCATATCTGGTCGTGTACTTCCTAAATATGGTTGTTTTACTTCACCACCCGTTACACCATTTACAGTATTAATCGTATGAGATGCTTTTCCATAACTTTCAGGAGCATCTCCTTCATCAATTGGAATCACACCCATCATAGCAGTTTGTACTCCTCCTGATAAAATATACAATCCAACTTCAGTTGCATCTTTCGTCATCAATATTGGAAGACTATAACCACCAGAAGAAGTTACAGGACCAAATACTCCTGTTCCTAGACCTCCCATTTCTTGATCCAGGGTTAGTCATATATTTTTGGAGCAAATTTTGTTCCATCAGTTAACGTTAGAAGACCATCTCTCATTGCACCTAATAACTGATTTGCATTATTTTGACCTCCTGATTGCGGATAATCTTCATGTCTTAAATTATAATTATTGATTGGTTTATAAGGTGTAGGTGTAAATGTTCCTCCTACAAACCTTTTCTTTTTTTCAATTCAAGTACTCGCTCCCACGGGCTACCATTTGTTGTTAAAATAATATTTTTCTCCATGGTTCGCACTCTCGGAATCATTCATAATAACTGCTGGACGTACGTTTTTTTCCCCTTATAAGTTGCGCTAATTTCAAATTGTACCCCAATATTTGACCAAGTACCTGCTCCAATTGCTGTCTTCTTATTTCCTGTATTAATTCCATTATTTCGAACTTCAGACCATTCACCATCTTGTTGGTCAGCTGTTACTCTAGAAGGTCCACTGCCTTCGCCAAAAATGTTGGTTTGTAGCATTTGGATTGAAAGTTGCTTTTTCTTCTTCTGAAGCATTAGCTGCTTCCATACGTTTTCTATAGATTTCTGTTGCTTGGAATGGTTTTTAACGATTTCACTTTGATATTAATGATGTAACCTGGTATAACTTCTTTACTATATTTTTGAACCTTCTTTTAAGTAAATCTTTCCACCTTCGTTATCTATGTTTTTCCCAGTGAGCAACATCACCAAAAATCTAACCATGTAACTTGTTTAGTGAATGCTTCTGCATCTTCTCTCTTTGTGTATTCACCTCTTGCTACAGCTGGTGTACTTGTCGCATCTACTACATCTGCGCCAACACCTGTACCAGCTGCTCCGCCTTCTCTGAAACCAGTTCCTTCTTGCATCTTTTTTTACCATTACGGCTATCTTGATTTTTTTATTTTTCTTTTTACTGTTTCTTCAGCCTTTATTGATTTCAAGATAGTAGTTAAGGAGCTAATTTCTTTAGCTTTTGCATTTACTTCTTGTTGAGAGGCTGAAGTTTGTAATAAAGTTTCAGCTGCAGCTAATTTACTAGTTGCATCATTTATCATTGATTGTTGACTAGAATTATTTTTTTAATTCTTTCTAGCTGAGCTTTTTAGCTCTCCAATTTTTGTAATAATAAAGATTTATCAACTTCTTGTTGTGTTTTTTTCAGCTGTTTGTGGGTTTGGCTTTTCTGCTACCGCTTCTACAACTTTTTCCACGTGTGTTTTTCTGTTTTTTTCTCAACAGGTTTTTACTTCGACTGTAGTTGTCGCAGGCACGTCTAATTCTTTAGAATCAGCTAACTTCTTATTATCACTTTGTTGCACAGTAGCATTATCGCTAGCCTCTACAACACCTGCACCAAAAAAATAGACCTACACCTATTAGAACACTCGCTGCTCCAACTTTGAATTTTTTTAATAGAATAGGTTTCTATCTTTTTCACCACGACGTTCATTTTGCTTTTTTTATATTATTTTTTTCCTATCATTAAAATGCCTCTTTCTTTCAAAAATTTATTTATATTATGTGTTTAATAATACCATAAAAATACATTAATATAGCTACAATTATGCTCATTATTTTTAAAAAAAATATGTTCACTATTTTTTTAAAAATAATTTATAATTTTTTTAAAAATATATTAATATAAACTTTCTTTAAAAATACTTAAAAAAATAGGTTTTTTTCTATTAAAAATTAAATAAAAAGATAATTTTTATTTTTCACAACCAAATCTACTTAAAAATACACTTAAAATAGTGAACAGAAATATTACTTTATTATTGTGATAATAATTATCAGTTGGTCGATATTTTATAAAAAAATATACGTGTAATTATATATTTTTTTATAAAAGTTTAAAAAAATAAAAAAAGCATACCGAAATGGTACACTTCTATAAAAAAATGGAGATGGCGGGATTTGAACCCGCGTCCAAAAAAATACCTCCCCTTAGCCTCTACATGTTTAGTTTACCTATTGAATTTAATTCTCCACTTAAGCCGATAAACAGGCAATGAAAAAAACGAGTTTGATTAATCTCTTATTTTTTTCTACAAACGGAAGAAAAAAAATCGTAGACTACTAAGAATGAACCGATTAACTTTGTCACAGTCAAACAAAGTAATCAGCCTTTAGCTTATTAAGCTGCTAAAGCGTAATTTGTTTTTTCGCCAGTTATATTTAACTGATGTGTTGTTAAAGAAGACAACCCTCCTACATGCCACCAAGAAGACTAGCATCCCTGTCGAATCCTAAACATCCCCTAATTGTGATTATTATATTTTTATCATAAATTTCAATTTATGTAAAATTTTATTGTTTTCATCTACACTCACTCCTAGTTAAACTTTCTAACAACAACCTTCTCAATTGTGATATAATTAACATTAGATAATAAAATTTTTAAAGGAGGTACCATGGAAACCCTTATCAATAGATTACGCCCTACTAAAATTAACGACATAATCGGACAACATCATTTAATTGGAGATGGAAAAGTTCTTACTAAAAATAGTAGAAAGCAAAAAAAATGTTTTCTTTTTATATTATATGGACCCCCTGGCACAGGAAAAAAACTTCAATAGCTAATGCTTTGGCTAATGAACTAGACTATAAATTTAAAAATATTAAACGCTGTAAATTGTACGAAAAAAAGGATCTAACTGCTGTAATAGAGGAATCGAAAAGATTTAAAAAAAGTTATTTTACTTCTTGATGAATTTCATAGATTAACAAAACCTATGCAAGATATACTTCTTCCGGAAATCGAATTTGATAATATATACGTTATTGGATGTACAACCAATAACCCTTATCATACGGTAAATCCTGCGATCAGATCACGTTTAATTATTTTTTTGAATTACAACAAATTTCAAACGATGACATTTATGAATATCTAAAAAAAATAGCAAATAATAAAGAAATATTCCCTAAAGAGTTAAAAAAATAGAAGATGATGTATTTAAAAACAATTGCACTTAACTCTTACGGAGATTTGAGATTCTCACTAAATACTTTTTGAAATTTTTATATAATTTATCAAATGAAGGTGAAATTATTACAAAAGAGAAGCTATTAAACCTATCTCTAGGAAAATTCAAATCCTATGATAAAGATGGTGATGCTTTTTATGATATTATTAGTGCCTTTCAAAAGTCTATTCGTGGAAGTGATGTCGATGCATCGCTATATTACTTAGCACTATTAATTGATAGTGGTGATTTAGACACTATATATAGAAGAATGAGTGTTATAGCTTACGAAGATATCGGTCTAGCCAATCCAAATATTGGACCTTTTGTTCATGCTGCTATTGAAAGTGCAAAAATGCTTGGACTACCTGAAGCAAGAATACCTTTAGCTAACGCGGTTATCCAACTAGCACTTTCGTTAAAATCTAATAGTGCTTATATGGCAATCGACAATGCACTGCACGAAACTAAAACAAATCCAAAATTCATAATTCCTGATCACTTGAAAGATGCACATTATTACGGAGCCGATAAATTAAATCGCGGTGTTGGTTATCAATATCCACACAGTCATCCAGCTGGTTATATTAAACAACAATATCTTCCAGATAATTTAATAGGACGAACATTCTATACTCCAAAAAAACAAATAATAAAAAAATGAGCAAAATTTAGCTCAATATAAAAAAATTTATAGATAATTTGAAATAAAAAAAGGGCTAATCCAGCCCTGAAATTTAAAAAAAGTTCACATGTGAACTCATAGACGCAATGAGTTTATTGATATCTAAATTCGCTTTATAAAAAGCTTTTTAGATATCTAATAAACTGTGCGAGGGTGACTCAACATAATCTTGTTTCTTAAGAAATCACGATTTTTGAGTCACTCCTTTTTTACTCACCTAATATTTTTACTTCACATTCAAGCTCAACACCTGAATCTTCTAAAACTTTTTTTCTGAACTTCTTTAATTAAGTTTTTTTATAATCTTCACAAGTAGCGGAATCTATATTAACCATAAATCCTGCGTGTTTTTTCGAAACTTGTGCTCCACCTACAGTTAATCCTTGCAATCCTGCATCTTGGATTAATTTTCCTGCGAAATATCCTTCTGGTCGTTTAAATACAGAACCACATGAAGGGTATTCTAAAGGTTGCTTATCTGAGCGCATTTTATTTAATTCTTCTATTTTTAGAGATAATTTCTTCTTTATTTCCTTTTTTTCATTTGGAAATACACTCTAGAAATGATTTCCTTAGTTTCTTGTATTACAGAATGTCTATATGAGAATTCCATCTGTTGATTAGTATAGATTTTTCTTTTCACCATTTTTTTAGTGAAGACCTCTACTTTTTTTGAACAACTTCTTTCATCTCACCACCGTATGCACCAGCATTCATGAAGATTGCCCCACCTACACTTCCTGGAATACCACATGAAAATTCAAGATTTGTTAGGCTATTTTCTATACAAAAAAATCAGCAAGTTCTTTTAGTGTTAATCCAGCATAACAAGAAATAATATCACCATCTAATAATTCAATATTATTCATGTCACTAGTCAGAGCGACAATTCCGTTAATTCCATTATCAGAAATTAATACATTTGAACCATTACCTAGTATAGTTAATTCAATATTATTTTTCATAGCTATAAGATATAACATTTTTGTAAATCTTCTTCATTTGTTATTTTTCACTAATACTTCGGCATTTCCACCAGTTCTTGTGAAGCTATAATTTCTTAGAGGTTCATTATACAGTACTTCACTACTTCGAAGAATCTCCTCAATTTTTTTATCTTAATCATTGTTTTTCAATCCTTTTTTTAACATTTCATTTATAAATATTACTTTTTTTGCACTGAATAATCTTTAAATGAAAGTTCTCTATTATTCTTTTTTTAAATGAATTATAGTCATTTTTTTAAAGTCTTCATTATTAAAAAAACTTCTCTAACTTTTTATAAAATCTTTATGTATTTCTGTATCGCGTTGGGCTACATTTAACACTACATCATAGCTCATTGTTAAATAATCGATTATTCTAGCGTACTTAATTACACCTTTTATTCCATTATGAGCTATTCTATGATAACCTATATTATTTAACCTTTTTCTCATCAAATGTTGTTATTTCGTGTAAGTTCTCAACAACAACAAGCATATCTACAATTTTTCTCTCCTAATACCTGTGTAGTACTCGTCGCACCAATGTGTAAAAAAATTCACACTTTGGCATTTTAGGAATCTGTTGTATTTTTTTATTTCTTCTAAAAAAATATTAATAAAGACCTCATTGTCTTTTTATTTCTTCAATTTTTAACAGTTCTCTTATCCATTTATAAAATCCTATCTTAAAATTAAACATTCTTATATATTATAGACGTTATTTCTTACAAAGTAAAGTTATATCTAAATTTGAACATATCCGCTATTAGTAATACTGTCCTTTGAATCTATTTAATCTCATTTATTAGCAGCAATCTTCATAACAAAAAAACAACTTTTTTTCATGGTCGTTTATCATACCTATTGCTTGCATATAACTATAAATTATAGTACTTCCTACAAAGTTAAATCCTCTTTTTCTTCATATCTTTACTCATCTTGATAGATAAATCAGACTCACTAAGCGCATCTTTGTAGCTTTCTAACTTATTATTGATTTTTTTATAATCTGTAAAACCCCGGATATACTTGTCAAAACTTCCAAATTCTTCTTGTACTTTTTATAAATGCAAGAGCATTTTTTTCTAACTGAATAGATCTTCAACTTATTCCTTATTATACTCTCATCTTCCCTTAATGATTCTAGATATTCATCAGTATAATTTGCACAAATATTATAGTCAAAATTATCAAAAGCACGTTTAAAGTTTTTCGCGTTTTTTTAATATTAACGACCAGCTTAATCCTGCTTGCATGCCTTCTAATACTAAATATTCGAATAACATCTGTTCATCATGTGTTTCTCTGCCCCATTCATTATCATGATATTCAATATCTAAGGGAGTTTTTGCCCATGGACATCTATTTTTTTATTCATGATTCCCTCCAAATTATTATTCACAATAGCTAACATTTCTCTAATTCGTCTGATGCTATATTTTTTTCTTTTTTTATCAATTTCTAAGAAAAAAATCCATCCTTTGCAATGATACGAGTGTCTTTATGAGGTGTTAATGCCGTAAATAATTCTTTTTCCTTTTAGACTATTCATAATTTCTTTATCGAATGTTATAACTACCTTATTCGCTAATTCCTTTATACTAGTAACCATAGTATTTTTTTGCCGTAACTTTTTAAATAACAAATATCTATTAGATTATTTACTTCTTCTCCAAAATCAGAGAATCTATCTATTAAATCTTCTACAATACTTTCTATTTCTTCATCACTTACAACGTTATTTAGTCTCTTATAGAAATCTATTTTTATCTGCATCACTAGAGATATACTCTTTTTGGAATAAAGGCATCTACATTAAGTTTAATCTCTGAGATCATCTGTTTCAACTTCAAAAATATCTTTTTTAATTTTCGGAGCAGCTTCTTTGATTATATTTTCATAATAACTCACATCTTGAGTTTTATCTTTTTCTAATAAAGGTTCTAAAATTCCTTTTTTTAGCTTGAATTTCTTGTTCTAACATTTGAGAATATAATGTATAACCTACCGAATCGATGAATCCATGTTGTCTACCACCTAGAACATCACCTGCTCCACGAATAGACAAGTCCTGCATGGCAATCTTAAATCCACTTCCTAGAGAAGTAAAGTTCTTAATCGCTGATAATCTTTTCTCAGAGTTTTCTGTTAATGACTTAAACGGTTCATACATTAAGTAAGCATATGCTTCTCTGCTACTACGTCCAACTCGTCCACGAAGTTGATACAATTGACTTAATCCAAAGCGATCCGCATCTTCTACTATTAAAGTATTTACATTTGAAATATCAATACCCGTCTCAATAATAGTCGTTGATATTAACATGTCATATTTTCTATCGATAACATCTGACATAATATTTTTCGAGTTCTCTTTGGCTCATTCTACCATGGGCATAAGCGATATTGATATCAGGCAATAATCGTTTTAGTTCTAAGTATTTTTCATCAATTGTCTCTACCCTATTATAAACATAGAATACCTGTCCTCCACGGTTTACCTCATTCATAACCGCTTCTTTTATAACCATTTTATTCTGAGCTGTTACGAATGTCTGAATAGGCTGACGTTCTCTCGGAGGAGTCTCTATCACAGATAAGTCTCTGATTCCTATTAGACTCATATGCAATGTTCTTGGTATAGGAGTTGCACTAAGTGTAAGTACGTCTACTGTATTTTTTTAAGATGTTTAATTTTTTTCTTTATGTTTTTACTCCAAAACGTTGTTCTTCATCTATTATCAGTAGCCCTAAATCTTTATATTTAAATTTATCATTTAATAACTTATGAGTACCAACAATTATATCAATCTTACCTTCTTCAAGTTTCTTACAAATTTCGGTAATATCCTTTTGCAGATTTAAATCTACTAACAACTTCTATATTAACAGGAAAATTCGCAAATCTACTTACAAAATTATCATAGTGTTGTTCAGCTAATAGAGTTGTCGGTACTAAAACAGCGACTTGCTTATTGTCAGTAACAGCTTTGAATGCAACCCTCATAGCAACTTCCGTTTTACCAAAGCCAACATCTCCGCAAAGAAGTCTGTCCATCGGACGTTCTTTTTCCATATCTCTTTTAATTTCTTCAGTAGCTTTCACCTGATCATCAGTTGGAACATACGTAAAATCAGCTTCAAACTCAGACTGCATACTACCGTCAAAACTATATGCATATCCCGAACTCAACTCACGTTTAATATACAGTTTAATCAAGTCTTCAGAAATATCTTCTATTTCTTTACGAACCTTATTCTTAGTCTTTTGCCAATTTTTCGTACCAAGCTTATTTAGTGCAGGTTTTCTGTTATCTGTAGAAGCGGTATATTTTTGAATATAGTTCATATTATTTATATCTACATAAATAATATCTCCACCATCATAAACAATTTTTTTAAAAAAAGTCTTTAAATACGCCTCCTACTTCTACATTCTCAATACCTTCATAAAGTCCAATCCCATGGCTAACATGGACGATATAATCGCCAATATTTAATTCTTGATAATTTCGTATTTTTTTCTGAGTTAGTATATTTAAATTTTACGCGTCTTTTTCTTTTCTCTTCTTCAGTAAACAGTTCACGTGGTGTTAATAGAAATATTTTTATTCTTTTCTATCCTCTAATCCTTTAAGGTGATATTTATTTACATCAATAAAAAAATTTTTCCCTTCTTTGACGCCGTAGTAAATATCATCATAAAAAAATAATTATCAAACAGAACTTTTTTTCGACATAATCTCTTTGCTTTTTTGAGTATTTAATGAAATTATAACTTTGTAATTATCCGTTAACTTTTTCTTTTGATTTCTTTAGCTAAATATTCTTCACTTGAATAATATGCCAAGTCGATAATATCTAAGTTATAGCTTTTTCTCAATAATTTTATCATTTAATTTTTAAATTAGATAAATAGTATTTTTCTAGTATCTAAATTTTTGAATTTTTTTCAAATGCTATATTATCTATTACATCTTGATAAATATAACTTCTATTCATCTCCTGTAGACTTGTTAAAAAGTATTCTCTCAAGCCTTCTATCTTTTTCTAAAAATTTTTGTGATAATTGTCATAGAAGATAATAGTATCATCTGTTAAATAATCTGCAATACTAAACGAATTTTTCATAAATTAAATTTGAAAAAAACTCTCTAAATCACTAAAATCACCAATAGCTTTATAGATTTCTATTTTTTTCTTGTAGGTATGTACTAATTTCTTGATAATTTACATCTTCTTTTAACTTCTTATCATTTAGTTTAGACAGTATTTTTTTCAACAACTATATCTTTCTCCTCAGAAGTTAAGAAAAAAATCACTTGTAGGATAAATAACAGTACTATTAATTTTTATCAAGCGATCTTTGTGTGATTTCATCGAAGGTTCTCATACTATCAAGCTCATCATCAAAGAAATCCAATCTAATAGGCTTATCATTTAGTGGGCTAAAAAAATATCGACTATACTCCCTCTTTTTGAAAAATTCCCCTACTACATCAACACTTTCAACTCTACGATATCCCATATTTACTAATTTACTTTTGTAATTCATCAAAGCTAATGATGGTATCATCACTTATTTCAAAGCTATTATTCTTAAAATCGCTAGGATTCTTCACAGTTCTATAAATAGCTTCTATAGGAATAATAATTATACTGTGTATATTATTCACCAAGTTTTTCAAGAACTTTTATCGAATTTTTGAACTAAATCATTACTCTTAGAAGTATGTCGTTTTTAGTATATCAATTTCGGGTAAATATATGTTTCTTCTTCAAAATCGTTTAATATTGTAAATAACTCTTCAGCTTCTGCTTTACTCTGAGATATAACTATAACAGTTTTATTACTCTGTTTATATTCGTTATATATTTCTAAGGCACGTGTTGTTAAATTTTTGTCCGTAAATTCCTATATTTTTTTATACTTTTTTTCTCGAATTGTAAATCTACAATTTTTCAAAAGATTATCTTTTATCATTTACGCTCCTTTCTACAACAAATAGCAGCAGAGAGGCTTTCTTATCCCCTAATGCTGCGGTTGGTTTAATTATATTTATTCATTAAATCTACGAAACTCATTTTCGAGAAATCCTCAATACAATTTATACTTTTTAGAGTAGATTTTTTTCAATTTCATTCATCTCATCTTTTGAAAATCTACCTAGTACATAGTCAACTACTTTCATAGGAGGAGTAGGTCTATCGATTCCAATTTTAAGTCTATTGAACTTTTCAGTTCCTAAATGACTTATAATACTCTTAATTCCATTATGCCCCCGCTACTTCCTTTTTGCTTTTTAGTTTAAAAATTTGCAGTTTTTGTATCTAAATCATCATAAATTACTAAGATGTCTTCTATATTAATCTCAAAATAATCATAAAACTTCCCTACTGCTTCACCTGAAAGATTCATATATGTCGTAGGTTTAATCAACAAATATTTAATTCCGTTATGATAAGTCATAGCATACTCTGCATTAAATTTTTGTTTTTATCAAAAGTTACATTCCATGATTTTGCAAGTTCATCAAGAATCGTAAATCCTATATTATGTCTTGTATTTTTCATATTGTTTCCTGGATTTCCTAATCCAACTATCAATTTCATAAGTTATCCTCACTTTATTTATTTACTATCGAATACATGACTTAAAGAAGACAACGGACACCGCTGCCTTCTTTAAATTTTTTTATTTAATAAAATTATTATTCAAAAAGAACACTTACTGGTTCGTTATTGTGAATTTTATAAATAGCCTTAGCAATTAAATCACCTACACATAACGGCACCATTTTATCTAGTTTTTTCTCTTCTGGTATATCAATTGTGTTAGCATACACTAATTCTTTAATTGGAGAATTTTCGATTCTATCTAATGCTTGTCCACTTAGTACAGCATGCGAGCAACTTGCATATACTTCTTTTGCTCCCCTATCTTTAAGTGCTTGAGCTCCTAAAGTAATAGTTCCCGCTGTATCAATAATATCATCTATAAGGATACAAGTTTTTCCTTCAATATTACCTACAATATTCATAACTTCGGCAACATTTGGTTTTGGTCTTCTCTTATCGATAATTGCGATTGGTGTATTTAAAGCGTCGGCTAATTTTCTAGCGCGAGTTACACCACCGTGATCTGGTGAAACAACAACAACTTCTTCCATATCTAGAAGTTTTTCTTTAAAGTATTTTGCAATAATTGGCACTGCCATTAAGTGATCTACAGGAATATCAAAGAATCCTTGAATTTGAAGTGCATGAAGATCTAATGCAATTACACGATCTGCTCCTGCTACTTCTAATAAGTTAGCTACTAATTTAGCTGTAATAGGTTCGCGACTTCTTGCTTTTCTATCTTGACGTGCATATCCGTAATAAGGAATCACAACGTTAATAGTGTCCACTGAAGCACGTTTAAGTGCATCTATCATAATCAATAAAGTCATTAAATTGTCATTTACAGGACCACTAGTAGATTGTAGTACGAATACTTCAGATCCACGTACACTTTCCTCTATATTAATTGAAACCTCTCCATCACTAAATTTTTTCACACTACATTTACTTAGTTCTACTCCTAGTGACTTCGCTACTTGTTGTGCTAATGGAATATTAGCATTCAATGAAAACAGCTTTAATGGTTTATCTACAAGCATATAAAATTTTCTCCTTAAAAATTGGTTCGATAGTAATACAGATGTATTCCGTAGATTATTATAGCATAAATATTAGATAATTTCTACTAATTCAAGTATAGACTAATTAAAATCCATAATTTTTTTACTATTTTCCGTTTTCTTCACTACAGCACTTTAGCACCTATCCCAATATTAATCTATTTTTAAATTTTAGAAATACCAATTTCCCTATGTTAATAATTTTCAAGAATTTCTACTATCACAAATTCTAATATTCGTTTTTTTCGTTACTACTTTGTGATATTTTTTTAATTATTTCGACTATTTTTTTCATTTTTTTAGTTTATTTTTTTAAAATACTATGCTATTATTATATGAAATAGAATAAAGAAGTTTCATAAACTATTAATTTTTTTAGTGATTACATCTTTTTTTATAGTTAACATAGTCTTTAATGTAGGTATATTTTTTTCTTATGTTACACTTTTTAAAACTATAACTTTTCTTTATTTCTAACTTTCATACAATAAAAAGGAGTACGCTCATGGATAAAATTTTTTTGAATTAATTGAAAAAGAACAACATAGACAAGATACTAATATCGAACTTATAGCAAGCGAAAACTTCGTTTCTAAAGATATACTAAAAGCAACAGGAAGTATTTTAACTAATAAATATGCAGAAGGATACCCTGGAAAAAGATATTACGATGGTTGTGAGGTGATCGATGAGATTGAAACACTTGCAATCGAAAGATTAAAAGAGCTTTATGATGCAAAATTTGCTAATGTTCAGGCTCACTCTGGATCAAGTGCAAATATTGCCGTATACCTGTCTTTACTTACACCTGGTGAAACAGTCCTAGGTATGAGTATGGATGCCGGTGGTCACCTAACTCACGGTAGCAAAGTTAGCTTTTTCAGGAAAACTGTATAATGCAGTTTCATATGGTGTAGACAAAGATACTCATCTTATAGATTACAATGAAGTGCGCCGTATTGCTAAAGAACACAAACCAAAAAAATGATTATTGCTGGATCAAGTGCATACTCTCGTGTGATTGATTTTGCTAAATTTAGAGAAATTGCAGATGAAGTTGGTGCTTACCTTATGGTAGATATGGCTCATATAGCCGGGCTTGTTGCAGCAGGATTACATCCAAACCCATTACCATACGCTGATGTTGTTACATCAACTACACACAAAACTTTAAGAGGACCTCGTGGTGGAATTATTCTTACTAATAATGAAGAAATAGCGGTTAAAATTAATAAAATGATTTTCCCTGGCGCTCAAGGAGGACCTTTAGAGCATGTGGTAGCAGCCAAAGCAATTTGCTTTGCAGAAGCTCTTAAACCAGAATTCAAAGTATATCAACAACAAGTAGTTAAAAATATGAAAACTATGGTAGAAGCATTTAAAGTTAACAACATTCCAGTTGTTTCTAATGGTAGTGATAACCACCTATGTTTAATTGACACATATTCTACTTATAACGTTACTGGACATGATGCTAGTAATCTATTAAGTAAAGCTAAAATCACATGTAATAAGAATGGTATCCCATTTGATACATTACCTCCAATGAAAAACTAGTGGTCTACGTTTAGGAGCTGCTGCTATGACAACTAAAGGTTATGTTGAAGAAGATTTTTGTAGAAATTACAAACATTATCTGTGATTTACTAAAAAAATGGTGAAAAGCTATTTAGAAACAGCTCAAGAAAGAGTAGCAACTCTAGTATCAAAAAGAAAGAAAAGAATTTAGATAAAAAAATAATATTTCAAACGTGCTGACTCAAAAGTTCTAAATTAAAAAAAGTTTATATGAGAACTCATAGACGCAGTAGCCTATTTATATCTAATAAACTTTTGCGGGAGTGACTCGACAAAATCGATTTCTCTGAAATCACGATTTTCGAGTCACTCCCATTTTTTTACGAATTATAATATTTAAAATCTAAAACTATTGTTCGTGTTTCGACAAAGAAAAAAATTTAAATTAGTTTTTTTATTGTTGACAACGTTCGTTTTTTTGTGTTATATTTATGGAAAATTCTTTAGGAGAAATAAAAAAATATGAATAACAAAAAAAGTAATAAAAAGCATCTTTTTTTCCATAGCCCTGAATATGGAGATATTGAATTTTTTTAAAACAGGCTCTAGTCTTTGTTTCTAGTGATGGTATCATATCTAAAGTTATTAGACAGGATGATGAGAATTACCTAAAACTATTAGATAAGCATTCCAAAGATGATTACTTCTTTGATTTCAAAGATAGAATTCTTTTACCTGGATTTATTGATCTACATATTCATGCTCCACAATGGCCACAAGCAGGTCTTGCATTGGATGACGAATTAAGTTATTGGTTAAATAATTTCACATTCCCTTTAGAATCTAAATATCAAGATCTAGACTACGCTCGAGAAGTATATTCTGATTTAGTAAAAACATTACTTGCTAATGGAACTACTTCAGCAATGTACTTTGGTACTATACATAATGAGGCAACGCTCGAATTAGCAAAAATTTGTGCTAGTTATGGTCAAAGAGGGTTCGTCGGAAAAAGTAGTTATGGATGATAAAACTATGAATCCTGATTTTTTTATCGCGATAATAGTACAAAAAGAAGCTATAGAAAATACTGAAAAAAATTTATTATAGATGTGCAAGCACTTGCAAAAGATGTATTTCAAGGTGTATATCCAGTTATTACTCCTCGTTTTTGTTCCAAGTTGTACTGACAATGCACTTCTTGAATTAGGAAAATTAGCAAAAAAAATATAATTGTTATATTCAAAGTCACTGCAGCGAAAGTGACTGGGAGCATAATTTTGTTATAGAACGTTTCGGAAAAAAAGAGATTCAGAAGTCTTAGACCAATTTGGTTTTACTTACTGATAAATCAATTATGGCTCACGGGAATTTTTATTAACTCGGAAGATGCAAATATTTTTCAAAAAAAGAAAAAAATCTTCTGTCTGTCATTGTCCTATTTCCAATTCGTATTTTGCAAACGCAGTGTTCCCCGTTAATCAGCTAAAAAAACAAGGTTTAAATATTTGCCTAGGTACTGATATATCTGGTGGATTCTCACCTAGTCTTTATGACAATATTAAGCATACAGTTATGGCTAGTAGAATGCTAAATGATGGAGTAGATAATAAACTTAGTGCTGATAATCGTGGAACAAATAATGCAAGGGTTAGTGTATTTGAAGCTTTTTATCTTGCCACTACGGGCGGTGGTGTGGCTTTGAAATTACCTTTAGGTATTTTTTTAAAGAAGGTTACATTTGTGACTTCCAAGTAATTGATATTAATACACCCTAGCAACAAACTTCCTAATTTTTTAGATAATGAAGAAGATAAGCACCTTCTTCAAAAAATATTATATCTTTCTACATCAGAAAACATTAGAGAAGTTTGGGTTCAAGGTAAACAAATTCTAAAAAAAGATTAATAACATATAATTTAAATTAAGGAGACTACGTTTTTTTATGACGAAACAAAATAAACATTTAACTATAGGAGTTGAAGAGAATATTTCATTTTCTCAATCCCTAATTTTAGGTTTACAGCACGTCCTTGCAATGGATGTCTACGTACCACCTTTTATCTTAGCAACTGCTCTTGCTTTATCGCCTGGTGATGCTACTGGACTTATCCAATCTACTTTCCTTGGTGCAGGTATTGCATCATTAATTCAGGTATTATTTTTATTTAAGACTACCGGTTTGTCAAGGTCCATCATTTATCCCACTAGGAGCTATTATTGGTATATATATGGGAACAAAAAAATCTTGGAACTGTTCTTGGTGCAAGTATAGTTGGTGCAATATTAGTAATTTTACTTGGATATTCGGTATTTATAAATATATAGTAAAAAAATTATATTCCATCTATTGTTAGTGGAACAATAATTATGATAGTCGGATTAACTCTACTTCCTTCTGCATTTGTTAGTAATATCTACATCGAAGGTAACGGGTTAACTATGAAGCAAAAATGTACTATTAGCTTTCATAACAGCCGCTTCTTTTAATACTATTTTTCTACTTTAGGAAATTACGTTAATAAATTTAAAAAGAGTATTACAAATTTCATCAGTAATTATCGCATTAGGTATTGGAACATTTTTCAGCATATTTAATGGGCGGATTTAGTACTCAAGGGATTAAAGATGCTAGCTTTTTTCTCAATGCCAAAACTGCTATTTTTTTAGATTATAATATACATTTTGAAATTTCTGCTATTATAACAATGATTATAATCTATATGGTTCTTTTAGCTGAAACTACGGGTACGTGGTATGCAGTAAGTTCAGTTATAGATGAACCTCTAAGCGATACTCAAGTAAATAAAGGAGTTATCGGTGAAGGAATTGGATGTCTAGCAGCAGCACTTGTAGGTGCAACACCTGTTACAGGATATTCTACAAATGCTGGTATCATTTCTATTACTGGTGTAGCTAGTAGAAAAGTATTTGTAATGGCTTCATTCTGGTTTATCGGATTATCATTCTTAGGTAAACTTTCTGCAATTATTAATTCAATTCCTTCTGCTGTTATCGGCGGAGTATTCTCAGTAGTATGTATTATCATCCTACTAAACGGATTTAGAGTTGTTAAAAAAATCTAGATTTCTCTGAAAGAGAATTATACATTATTGAAGTACCTTTAATGTTCACAATTGGATTATTATTTATTCCAGCAGAACTAAAAAAACTAGCGCGCCTCAGTTGCTTCAATACTTAATAGGTTCTCCTATTGCTGTAGGAGCAATTGTAGCAATAATAATGAATAAACTTATTCCTTTTAGAAAAAAATAATTTTTAGAACTTTAAAACTGATGTTCGCACGAGCATCAGTTTTTTTATTCTTATTAATTTTTATATTTTTTTCAAAAAAATATAGTATAATTATATCTGCTAATTAAATTACAGAAATGGAGATATATAGATGACAGAAAAGAAAAATGAACGTTGAAAGTTTTAACCTAGATCACACTAAAGTTGTTGCACCATATATTAGATTAGTTGGTGTATATTCGGTGATAATGGTGATAAAATTTATAAATATGATATTAGATTTTTGTCAGCCGAATAAAGAACACTTAGAAATGCCTAATCTTCACTCATTAGAACACTTAATAGCTGAACTAATCAGAAATCATCTTGATAATGTATTAGATTTTGGTCCTATGGGTTGCCAAACTGGTTTCTACCTATCAGTTATCAATAACGATAGTTACGAAGAAGTAGAAGAAGCACTTGCTAAAACACTTGAAGATGTACTAGTAGCAACTGAAGTACCAGCTTGTAATGAAGTTCAATGTGGTTGGGCTGCATCTCACTCTTTAGAAGGCGCTCAAATGGAAGCTAAAAAAATTCTTAGAAAAAAACGTTCTGAATGGAAAAAAATGTTTTTTTAGTAAATAACATAAAAAAGTCAAGAGACTGATTTTTTTAGCATCTCTTGACTTTTTTTAATGGGAATTTAAGATAAGAACAAATTCAATACTCAAATCCACTCTACACTTTTATTATTTTGCAACTAAGCTACGAATAGCATTACGATCTCATTTCGATTTCTACTTTCGGTGCAATTCTTACTTTTACTGTTACTGTCCCTACTTCTACGATATCTCCGTAAATTCCTGCGAAAGTTACAATTCTATCTCCTTCTTTTTAATGAATCTTGAAGAAGTTTTTAATTCTTTATTTCTTTTTAGATTGTGGTCTAATTATCATGAAATACATAAATCCAAAAAAAGAAATACAATCATAATAATATTTACATATGAACCTTGCATGTTTTTACCTCCGTTTATTTATATATATGTTTATTCTACTATATAGTAAGTAAAAAAATAAACCTTTTATACTATTTTTTTACAAATTCTTAGAAATTTTTTTAGGATTTTCTTGGTTCAATCCATATTTTTTTCAAAGAATTCTTCTTTAAAGTCTAATAACCTATCTTCTTTTTATAGCTTGACGAAGACCTTTCATCATATTAATTAAGAAATGAATATTATGAGTAGTCGCTAGTCTAGCTCCAAAAAAATCTCATCAGCTTTGAATAGATGACGAAGATAAGCTTTTGTATAATTTTTTTACAACAATAACATGAGCATTCCGGATCAAGTGGTGTAAAATCTTCTGCATACTTAGCATTTTTTTACTACTACACGACCTGCAGAAGTCATACAAGTACCATTACGTGCTATACGAGTTGGCAATACGCAATCAAACATATCAACCCCTCTTAACACTCCTTCAAATAGAGCATCAGGTGATCCAACCCCCATTAAATATCTAGCTTTATTAGCTGGCAATAACGGTGTTACATATTCTAAAACTCTATACATTTCATGTTTAGGTTCTCCTACTGATAATCCCCCAATAGCATACCCTGGAAAATCCATACTTACCAAATCTTTAGCACTTTGTTCACGAAGATCATTAAATCCAGCTCCTTGAACTATACCAAAGATACTTTGCGTTTTAGGATTTTTATGCGCTTGTAGACATCTTTCTGCCCAACGACTTGTTCTTTCTACTGACTGACGAATATATTTATAATCATGATTATAATCTGGACATTCATCAAAAGCCATCATAATATCAGAACCTAGAGCATTTTGAATATGCATTGCTTTTTCTGGTGATAAAAAAATAGTTTTTTTCTCCGGATAAATGATTTTTTTAAAATGAACTCCCTCTTCCTCAATTTTTCTCATTTCACTTAGAGAAAAATACTTGGAATCCTCCTGAGTCCGTTAGGATACTCCCATCCCAATTCATAAATTTATGAAGTCCGCCTGCTTTTTCAACAATTTCCTCACCAGGACGTAACCAAAGATGGTATGTATTAGATAAAATAATATCTGCACCCATTCCCTTCACTTCTTCAGGTGACATCGCTTTAACAGTAGCTTGAGTTCCAACCGGCATGAATACAGGAGTTTCAAAACTTCCATGTGGTGTATGAACAATACCTAATCTTGCTCCAGATTGTTTACAAGTTTTTATATGTTCATACCAAACTGCATTTTCTTTTACATCTCTCATATAACATTTTTCCTTTCAATAACTATATTATTATCATTGCATCTCCAAAACTGAAGAAACGATATTTGTTTTCAACTGCTATGTTGTATAATTCTATAACTTTTTCTCTATCATAAAACGCACTTACTAGCATTATTAATGATGATTTCGGCAAGTGAAAGTTTGTAATTAAACCATCAACACATTTAAACTCAAATCCTGGATAAATAAAAATATTAGTCCATCCGGATGCCGCAACAATCTTACCATTATTATCACGAGCAATTGTCTCCAGTGTTCTTGTTGACGTTGTACCTACAGAGAAAATTCTTCCACCATTTTTCTTTTTGTTTGATTTATTATTTCAGCTGTTTTTTTCATCCAAAGTGTAATATTCCGAATGCATATCATGATCTTCTATATTTTTCTACAGCAACTGGTCTAAAAAGTACCTAATCCCACATGAAGAGTTAAATAAGCTATATTTACACCTTTTTTTCTTTTATTTTTTTCTAATAATTCATTCGTAAAATGTAACCCAGCAGTTGGTGCTGCTGAACTTCCCTACCTCTTTTGAATAAACTGTTTGATATCTTTCTTTATCAGTTAATCGCTCTTTAATATATGGAGGAAGTGGCATAGTTCCAAGTTCATCTAATCTTTCTTGAAAAATTCCTTCATATTTGAATTCAAAATGTCTAAATCCATCATCTAAGATTTTTTTGTACATACTGCTTCCATTACACCATCACCAAAAGAAACGATACTTCCTTCTTTTTATTCTTTTTAGCAGGTTTCACAAGACATTCCCAATCATTACGTTCTAAATTTTTTTCAATAATAATACTTCTATTGCAGCTCCCGTATCTTTTTTTCGCTCCGTATAAACGAGCCGGCATAACGCGGGTATTATTAAGCACTAAAGTATCTCCAGGATTAAAATAATCTATAACATCTGAAAAAACTTTGTGATCATGTGTATTGCTTTTTTTCTATCTACACAAAGCAACTTACTAGTATCTCTTTTTAAAAGAGGTGTTTGTGCTATAAGCTCCTCCGGTAAATAAAAAAATCAAATTGTTCTAATTTCATTTAAAAATCTCCTTTGAAAGTTACCTTTACTATTATAGCTTGATTGTCTTAAGTTAGCAAGTCTCACCATAATAATTTATAATTTTTTTCCATTCTTTACAATTCGTAAATCTAAAATATTTATTTTTAAAAGTAAAAATTCGGACTAATATGTTAAATATTAATCCGAATATTCAATATTATTTATTACTTCGTAAGTATTTTTTACATGAGCTAATATATTAGTAGCTATACCTAATCCTATACTTAAAATTAAAATAGAACTACCACCATTACTAATAAATGGCAATGGTACACCAGTCATTGGAATGGAAGCTGTTACTCCACCTATGTTTACTACTCCCTGTACCACTAATAAGCTTGCAAAGCCTAGAGAGTACATTGCTGAAAATGTATTTCTTGATTTCGTACCTGAAAGAATTACTTTACCTATTAGTACAAGCAATAACATAACAACAAATACAACACCAACAAATCCTAATTCTTCAGCAATTATAGCAAGAATGAAGTCAGTATGTGCTTCGGGTAAGTATCCTAATTTTTGGATAGAGTTACCTAAACCTCTACCGAATAATCCACCATTACCAAAGGCAACATACGAATTTATTACTTGATCAGCAGCGGCTGCTAAATCTTCTGAAAAAGGATTTAAAAATACTTTTTAAACGATTTGTTCTGTAAGATGATCCACTACTAAACAGCGCGCTTTTTCATCATAAATAACATAAGCACTGCCGCTCCAGCAATCAATGCAAGAGATATAATTTTCTTTACATTTTGGGAATGCATATTTGAACATAGCGTCATTATTCCGATTACTGATAAAGTAATAAGCATCATTCCCGTATCATTTTGCGCAGCTATTAACGTAACAAGTGCAAGAGGAATACTAAATATTTTTCAAAAGTTCTGAACTAGTGCAAATTTGTCTCAACTTCACTTTTCTTGTCTCTAAAATAAAAGCCATATACATAATAATAAAAAGTTGTGCTAAAGTTGAAGGTTGAAAACTGAAAGAACCTATCCTAATCCATGATTTTGCACCATTAATTGCAGGCATTAATTGCGGTATTAAAAGTAAAATAAACATTACAATAAAACCATATTTTAATAATTCTTTCTCTTTAAAAACCTCAAACGGTATAGCAACCGAAAATAGTAAGAACGCTAAATAGGCAAGGATTGCCCACATGGCTTGTCGTTGTAGGAAATAAGTCTCACTTACAGGATTACCGGATGTAAATGTTCCATATTTATTTCCTATCATACTAGCACTATACACCATCATACAGCTTAAAACTAACAAAACTAGTAACGTTAAAGCTACCATCCAATCTAACCTGACATGACGGCGTTCATGCTTTATAGATCTATGTATTTTTTTCCAAAAAGTTTCATACTAATTCGCTTTGCTTTCTTGAATAACAGTATTATACATTTCACTAGCCTTATCTTCTAAATCGGCTAGTATTATGCGTCCTGCCTCTTGAGAGATACAACCTATTTCTACTGCCAAGTTTATTTCTTTTGAAAGTCCATAAATTTGAGTATCAATAACGTCTTGATATAAAGGGCATTTTTCTCACCTTTTACTGCAACACAAGCGCTGATCATATCTTCTATTCTCATAACATCTTCTTCTATTCTCTTACGTATTTTTTTATAAATAAGTTTATTACTCATTATTATCACCTATCCTTTTGATAATTCATAATTAACTTCATGTCTTATTATAGCGATTGCTCTAATAAAATCCTCATTTGAAATTAACTCTAAACGTTTTTAATTCCCTTTACTTCATATTCTACCATACTTAATGTATGTTTTCTATCCTTCATATATATTATTATACCAAAAGATTTCAAAAAAATTGCTGTAAATCATAAAAAAATTTATCATTTATCTCACCTTAAAACTTGTTCATTTCCTCAAGCAGATTTTTTTATTTTTTTCTCTACCATCTAAATCATAAGCTTTTTTTGAGCATACTCTTTTGCTTTAGAGTAATTCCCTTCTTGTCGCTCAATGACAGCTAAATTATAGTAAATCGGAGCAAATGTATTATCAAAATTAAGACCATCAAGAAATACTTTCTTAGCATCTTGCTTAGTTGCAGTAGTCATTTTCACCATACCAAGTTCATAATATGTTAAAATAGATTTATTTTTTTGAAGTTAACTCTTTTTCTAAGTTAAAAAAATATCTTCATCAGAATATGCTTTAACTAACCTATTATCAACTCTTCCGGATCTCATACCTATTCACTACATTTTTTTGTGTTAATTCCAGTAAACAACAATACTTCTCCTATAACACTAAGAATAAGCATCATAACAAATGTAATGTACATATTCTTTTTTTCTTCATAAGGAACAATTCTAAGAAAAACTCCTAAGATAAAAGAAAAAAATATATAATACTATTGAAGTTTCAAATAATAATGTAACTGTCGCTAAATAAACAATTGAAATAGCACCTGAATACATAAATTTTTAAATTATCATTTTTTTCTTACTCAATTGTTCCATAAATAGCGATCCTAATATCGCAATATTAGACACTAAAGCAATATCAACAATCCCCGAATAACCAAATACTAATAACAAATTAAAAAAACAAAAAGAAGCAATAAATAAAATACCTATACTCTTTAATATATTTAATGTGTTATTAAATAAAACAGACGTAATAAAAAAATTATTAAAAAGTAATATAAATAATTTCATTGAGTTATCAATTATAAATACACTTGTGAACATTCTATAAAATTGACCACTTATTATTTTTTTGATAACTATAGTCTACATACTGGTATAACGATGCATTTTTTTATTAGATAAATAAACCACCATGTAGTTTACTAAAAAAATAGAACTAAATAAATTACTGACAACGCATTATACTTAATATTAAATAAATTTTTTTATCTAAGGTTTGGCGTTTATAGAGTTCTACCACTCTATTTTTTTGTAACGTAGTGTATCCGGAGTATCTTCTATAAACTTCTCGTCTTTCTCTTGTAAAAAAATAGTTTACTATTTTTTTGATTATAAAAGTATTCTTTCTATTATTAAACTATTTGATATTCTATATTTTTTTATAATCTTCCAAAAATTTCATCAAATTCGGAGAAACATATAAGATTTTCATCTTTAAACTACTTAGTTTAAACATTTTTTTAAGTCTAACTTCGTTTCTAATAACATTAGAAACAATGCTATCAATTTCTGTTGATTTAAAAACTATCTCCATATATAAATCTTATTAATTCGTTATCTTTATTAATAAGCCACACATCTTTTTTTCAGGTCTATAATACAAAAATATTGTAATTATATTTCGTTATATATAGATAAATTATCTTCCAAAAATTTTTTTATCATTCATAATTTCGCCACTAATAGTAAAACTTAAATAGACCTAGGTCTATTTAAGTTTTACTTTTGCTACTTCTTGTGAGAAATCAACAGTTTCATTTAATTTTTAATACTTCGATACTTGCTACTGCATCCATGTTAGTAATTACACAAGGAGTAATAATATCCTTAGCTTTTTCTTTAACTAATTCTAAATCATAAGTTAATAAAGTTTGACCTACTTCTACTCTATCTCCAGCAGATACTGCTACCTCAAAGCCTTCACCCTTCATAGCGACTGTTTCTAATCCAACGTGGATAAGAATTTCTACATCTCCTGATTTGATACCAAAAAGCGTGTTTTGTTGGGAAAAACTTGGATAATTTCTCCCGCAACTGGTGAAATTAATTTCCCTTCTTCAGGAATAATAGCAAATCCATCTCCCATCATTTTTTTGAGCAAATACTGGGTCTGGTACTTCTGTTATATCTACTACTTTTCCTTTCATATATGAGTTTAATACTACCTCATTGGGTTGTTCTTCTGTTTTTCCGAATAATTTAGATAAAAATCCCATTTCAATCCTCCATATATTATTTACCTTCTTAATATATCTATTATATACTTTTTATTTCATATTTTTTTCAATTATTTTTTTGAAAAAAATTATTTGAAATTTCATATCAAAAAAATTCACTTTAGAAATTTACTATTTTTACTTCAAAATATTACTTTAAAATTAGCAGTGAAAAAAATTGTTTTCTCTCACTATATAAACTTATAAAAAAATGGATGCCTCCTGTACAATACAGGATAACATCCACTTGTCTAAACTAAATATATATGTGTCCGAATATTAGGTACACATCAAAAATCGATTTTTGTCAAGTCACCCATGATAAATTTATTAGATATCTAAAAACTTTTATAAATCGAATTTAGATATCAGTAAAAGCACTGCGCTTATTAGTTCTCATATAAACTTTTTTTAATATTTAGAACTTTTTGGAGTGTCCCCACTCATTTTTTTCTATTTAATTTTTAGTTATTATGCTCTTCTTTTTTTCTTCTTTTTTTCTTCTGAATTTTTCTTGATAGAATAATCCATAAATATATTGTTCAGGATCAAATACTTCCAAATCATCAATATTTTCACCTAATCCAACAAGTTTAACTGGGATTCCTAATTCTTTCTTAATAGCTATAACAATACCACCTTTAGCAGTTCCATCAAGTTTAGTAAGAATAACACCTGTTACATCACTAACTTCTTTAAATGTTTTAGCCTGTAAGATACCATTTTGTCCAGTTGTCGCGTCAATTGTTAATAGTACTTCATGAGGACCTTCGGAACTTCTTTTTTTAATTACACGAACAATCTTTTTCAAGTTCTTTCATTAGGTAATCTTTGTTTTGCAGACGACCAGCTGTATCACATAGTAATACATCATAACCTTTTGCTTTTGCAGATTGAATCGCATCAAAGATTATTGCTGCTGAATCAGCTCCTTCATGTGATTTTACAATATCAGCACCACTACGTTTAGCCCATACATCAAGCTGATCAATTGCACCTGCTCTAAATGTATCTCCAGCAGCTATAAGAACTTTTTTTCCTTCTTTTTTAAGATTGTGAGCTAGTTTACCAATAGAAGTTGTCTTACCAACACCATTAACCCCTACAAATAAGAATACTGAAAGTTCCTTTTTCTAAAGCGTAGTTAAGCTCAGATTTTACAGTTCCCTCCATGTATACATCTACTAATTTTTCGATAATCATGCTTTGTAGTTCACTTGGTTCTTTTAAATTCTGACGTTGTGATTCTTCTTTCAAGTAATCCACTAATTCTAGTACAGTATTATAACTTACATCTGATTGAATCAGTAATTCTTCTAAATCTTCAAAAAAACTCTTCATTTATTTCTCTATATGAACTAATTAAGTTATTAAGTGCATTAGTGAAATTATCTCGTGATTTTTTTAAGTCCTTTTTTTAAATTTTTTTCCGTTACAAACTGACTTTCGACGAATTCTTCATATTCATCAAGTGAAATCAGTTCTTCATTTAATTCTTCCTTAGCAGAGAATTTTTTTCTTTTAATCTTTCAAAAAAAGCTTGCCATTGGATACTCCTTATATATCTTTTTTTATATGATAAAAAGGGAGACTAAGCTCCCTTTAATTTTCTATTAAAGCTTCCTAATTTTTTTAGGGAGTTTTTAATTTATAATTTTGTTGTATTATAAGTTTGCCCTTTATATCAGGCATTCTCTACAAACTTTGATACATCAACATTTTCTTATTTATGTTTCATGTATGGGAATAACAGAACGTCACGAATTGAAGCTGAGTTAGTTAATAACATAACTAATCTATCAATTCCGATTCCTAAACCACCTGTTGGAGGCATACCGTATTCTAATGCTTCTACGAAGTCTTCGTCCATTTCATAAACTTCTTCGTTACCAGCATCTTTTTCATCCATTTGAGCTAAGAATCTTTCTTTTTGATCGATTGGATCGTTTAACTCACTAAATGCGTTTGCATGTTCACGTCTAACTATAAACAACTCAAAACGATCAGTGAATCTTGTATCTTCAGCATTAGTTTTAGCTAATGGAGATACTTCAACAGGGTGACCGTACACGAATGTTGGTTGAACTAATGTTTCTTCTACAAATGTTTCGAAGAATTCATTAATAATGTGACCAACTTTCATATCTTTTCTTACTGGAACATTATGTTCTTTAGCTAATGCGTGAGCTTCTTCATCAGTCATTTCTGACCAGAAGTCAACACCAGTTACTTCTTTAATAGCATCTACCATATGAACACGACGCCATCTTGGAGTTAGATCAATTTCATCTTCACCATATATAACCTTTGTAGTACCGTGAATTTCATTACAGATGTATGCAATCATAGACTCAGTTAAATCCATAATATCATTGTAATCAGCATATGCTTCATATAACTCGATCATCGTGAATTCAGGATTATGTCTTGTCGATACACCTTCGTTACGGAATGCACGCCCGATCTCATATACTTTTTCTAAACCACCAACGATTAATCGTTTTAATGGTAATTCAAGTGCTATACGCATGAATAATTGCATATCAAGTGCATTGTGATGAGTTACGAATGGACGAGCTGCAGCTCCACCAGCAATAGAATGCATCATCGGTGTTTCCACTTCTAAATATCCACGCTCATTTAAATAACTACGCATAATTTGAATAATTTTTGAACGTAAGATGAATGTTTCCTTACTTTCTTCATTCATAATTAAGTCTACATATCTTCTTCTATAACGCTCTTCAACATCTTTAAGTCCGTGGAATTTATCTGGTAGTGGACGTAGCGCTTTTGTTAAAATTTCAAATTTATCAGCTTTAACAGATAATTCACCTACGTTAGTTTTAAATAGTACTCCAGTTACTCCTACGATATCTCCAAGGTCAAGTGTTTTTGAAGTATTCATAAGAATCTCCAACTCTATCTTGACGAACGTAAATTTGAACTTGACCACCTAAGTCTTGAACGTGAGCAAATCCTGCTTTACCTTTACCGCGTTTTGTCATAATACGTCCTGCAATAGTCACAGAGATATTTTTTTCTTCTAATTCTTCTTTGCTGTATTTATCATATTCTGCTACGATTTTTATTTGAAAGGTGAGTTCTTTCAAATTTAGTTCCAAATGGATCTAAACCACTTTCTCTCATAGCCTCCATTTTTTCACGACGAACAAGCATTTGATCACTTAAATCTTGTACATCTACTTTAATTTCTTCTGTCATGTTAAATTCCTTTCTAGTATAATCTAGTATTTTTTTAATCATTACTCCTTATTATAACATATTTTCAATGATTTTTGTTAAATCTTTAAGTATAATTTTTATTAAATTTTTTTCAACTCTAATAAAAAGAGACTGACCAAAAAAATTCTAGATTTTTTTAAAAATTTATATGAAAAACTCATAGACATACTGGTCTATTAACATTTAAATTCATTTTTATGAAAAATTTTTTTAGATATCCAGTAAACTTTTTCAAGGATGACTCAACAAAATCTATTTCTCTAAAATCACAATTTTTTTAGTCACTCCCATTCAAGTTATGCAGTCTACCTTTATTTAATTGATATTAAAAATATTTTTTTGATAAAATATCATTGTAACTTCTATCATTTTTGTTTAGAAGGTTGAAGTTGTCCCCCTAGTTTCTTGCTACGTATAACTTCAATATTTTTTTATCTAAGTAAATTAAGTTCAACGGAGGAATTTTTTATGATGAATTTCATTTTTCAAAAGAGAAGCATTTATTACATCTCTTTATACTATTTCATTGTCTTTATTAATCAGTAAATTCTCATTAGACTACGTTTTTTTGGGGATAGTTCGATTCACAGCTTCGTTCATTTCTTAATACTTTTTTTATTATATTCTTCAATAGTTGGTTATTAGAAGTGGTTCATTTAAACAGATATGGTAAAGGTAATTTTTTTAAATTATTTCTTTTTTTAACCATGCAAATTTTTTTACTATCTTAAATTTAATATTAAGAAACACTATAAACATGAGAGAGAATCTTGCTACATTAGTACTTCTATCCGTTATTTTAAGTATTCAACATATAACTGAATATATACTTACAGATAATAACAACTTAATGATAAAAAAACTAACAGAGCCATTTTTGTTACATTCACACGGTACGTACACTTACTCTACTATTAGGCTTAATATTCATTGATTATTGTTTTCGGTTTATCCTACTTACTTTTTATAATAAGTCAACTATTCCCTAGTTTTTATATCTAGAAGTATTCACGTTAGAGACATCAATTTTTAATCATTTAACTAGTCATTTATTTATTATGACTAACTTCATTGCTTTTTTTCTTTGGCATTAAGTGATTTAAAACTTAACATTCCTACCAGTAGATATTGGTTAATTTGTATTATTTTTTATCATTTTACTAATTATCTATTATAAAAATTTTTTTAAAACAATCGATAGAACTTTAACCAAACAATCAGGTAATACCTATATAATTGGTATATATTTTACAATACTAGAGTTAGTATTTATAAACTTATTTTTTTCGTTTTTAGAATACGATTGGAAATACTTTTCTACCGTGTTACGCTTGCAGCATCATAAGTAATAAATGTTTTTAACAAATACAAAAAAATAAAAAAATCGGTAGTAACCATCTAATTTAGACAATTACTGCCGATTTCTATTTATCTTGCTTCTTCGTAATCTAATACTTCTGCAACTTTACTAGCGATATACTTTTGCTAATTTTTTTCATGATTTTTTTATCATCTAAGTGAATACAGTCAATTAATGAAGTCTCTGCCACACGCCCAGCATTTAAAAAGTCAACTTCATATTTGTCGCTAACTTCTTTAAATGTTTGGGCTAAGAATTTCGATTGTTTTAAACTATTCTCATCAAATTCTCCAAATAGACTTTGTCTTTCTACTATTTCATCTCGTAAAGAAACTGGAGAAACAACAAGAATCTTCGGAATTTTATATCCTGCAATCAAGTGCGGATTTCTTATATATTTAATATATTCTTCAATTCCTCCGGCAATATGTTTTGCACTTGGATTAAATTGTTTTTTTCAAATCATTTGTCCCTAACATTATTATTACTAAATCAACAGGCACATGGCTTAACATTAAAATTGGTAAGGTATCTATACCACATCTTACAGGCACTATTGTATCTCTTGCTGTTACAGTTCTCCCGCAAAGTGCTTCTTCTATAATAGTGTCATTAGGGCGCAACTGCGCTAATAAATTAGTCCAACGTTTTTTTCTGATCTTACTCCATCTTCTCCTGGTACATATCCCCAAGTATTACTATCCCCAATACATAAAAATACGCATAATTTTTCTCCACCTTTATCCTTTTTAAATTCTTCTTAATTTTATCAAACTAATATAAAAAAAGCAATAGAACCTAATGATAAAAAGTACTAATAATTGTTATCAGTGCAGTATTTTTTTGTAATATTAACTAACATGATTTATAATATCATTATTCTAAAAAAAGGAGGACAAAATGATAAAAACAAATTTTTCATCATAAAAAAACATTATAAAATTCAAGCATATTCAAAGAAAGTACTTTATACAACATTAATTTTAACAATAAGTTTTTGCATTACTAGAATATATTGGAGGATTACTTTCTAATTCATTAGCACTTTTTAGGAGATTCTTTCCATATGTTTTTCTGATGTTATTGCATTAGGATTTAGTTTAATAGCATTACTATTCAGCTCTAAAAAAACCAAATAAAAAAATACACTTTTTGGTTTTTGTTAGATTAGAAGTACTCGCTGCTTTTTATTAACGGTTTAATGCTAGTTGGAATTTCTATTTACTTAATTTTTTTGAAGGATTTATGAGATTCTTCAATCCTAAAGATATTGATTTTAAATCAATGCTTATAATTTCTACAATCGGTTTAATCTTCAATATTGTAGTAACTATAATTTTTAACAAAAAGTTTAAAAGAAGAAGATAACCTTAATATCCAAAGCGCATTATGGCATTTCCTTGGTGATTTGATCAGCTCAATAGGAATTATTATTTCATCAACTATTATTTACTTTACTAACTATCAAATTGTTGATGTTATTATGAGTATTATCATCAGTATAATTCTTTTTCAAAGGTGGTTATAAAAATTACTAAATCATCATTTGTAATTTTTAATGGAAGCCACTACGCTAAATACAGAAGAAATTTACAATAAAAATTAAAGAAGTGGAAGGAATTGCTGATATTCACGAATTTCATATTTGGCACACTGATACAAATGAAATCAACGCAGCTATGCACATATTATTAAATGAATATCATACTACTAAAGATTATACAATTGTAGAGAATATTAAAAATTCTTCTGCAAGAAAAAAATATGATATCGAACACTGTTTTTATTGCATTAGAGCACATCGAATACAACGATCATATTATATAAAAAGGGGAGCGACTCAATTTTGAGTCAGCCCCCTTTTTTTATATTTAATAAGTCTATTGTCTTAGCTATTTTTATAAGTAGGATTTATCTCAGAGTTTTTCAATACCATGAATATCTACTAAGCAACTATCAATCCCAGCATTATTAGCTCCTTTTTATATCAGATGTTAAAGTATCACCTATCATTAAAAGTTCAGACTTATTTTTCAACACCGATTTCTTTAAAAAAATAATATCAAAAAAATTCTCTATCAGGTTTCTTACTACCAATTTCCTCGGAAATAAAAAAATCTTCTCAAAATACTTATTAAGATTATTATTTTTTTAAGTCTCGTATGTTGAGTAATTCCAATACCATTAGATGCTATGTATAATTTATGAGTTAAACTTAATTTTTTTCTAACATCTCTATAATCCCATCAAAAAGTTGGTTCCCCTCAGCAAGATATCCTCTATATCTATTATCAACTTCTCTGCCATCAATCACTCTATCAAATAATGAAAAAAATCTTATAAATCTCTCACTCGTAACTTCTTTATTGGATATTTCTCCTCGCTCAAAAACTTCTCCATAGAGATTTATTTATCGTTTCGTATTGTTCAAACAACTCATCACCATACTCAATATTTTTCATCTTCTAATAACTTTTTAAAAAGCTAACACTTGAGCCTTACCAAAATCTAATAAGGTATCATCTAAATCGAATAATAAATATTTATACTTATCTAATATCATCATTTCACTCCATATGTTTATTATCTACTCATTATAACATAGATTCCCAGCACACAAAAATTAAATTCATAAAAAAATAACGAATAAAATTTACCCTAATCAAACTACTCATTCGCACATCATGTAAAAATACAATTAAATATTGCTTTTAGGAATTAGCGATTAAATTACCTCCTTTATAGATAGCATTTTTAAATGATATAAAAACAAAACAGTATATCAAAAAGACATCTAGAGATAAAAAAATCTCTAAATGCCTTTTTAGTTTTTATTCTGCAAATTGACTTTGATATAGTTCTGAATAGAAACCTTTTTGTTTCAATAATTCATCATGGTTACCTTGCTCAATAATATCTCCATCTTTTTAATACTAATATCTTATCTGCATTTCTGATTGTTGATAAACGGTGAGCGATAACGAATGTAGTACGTCCTTCCATAAGTTTATTCATAGCTTTTTGAATTAATACTTCTGTACGTGTATCTATACTCGAAGTTGCTTCATCAAGAATTAATATAGGTTTATCAGCAAGTATTGCACGAGCAATAGTTAAAAGTTGCTTTTGACCTTGTGAAATATTCGATGCATCTTCATTTAATTCCATGTCATAACCACCTGGTAATGTTTTAATAAAGTGGTGAATGTGAGCTGCTTTAGCCGCTTCTATCACTTCTTCGTCTGTAGCATCTAAACGACCATAACGAAGATTCTCCATTATCGTTCCTTTAAATAACCATGTATCTTGTAGTACCATTGTGAAGTAAGAACGCAATTCAGCTCTGTCAAGTTTAGAAATATCTTTTCCATCAATATAGATATTTCCTCCATTAATATCATAGAATCTCATAAGGAGTTTAATCATTGTTGTTTTCCCTGCTCCTGTAGGACCAACGATAGCAACCATCTCTCCTTTTTTTAACATCACTAGTAAAGTTTTTTAATAATTATTTGATCTTCTACATATCCAAATTTTTACTTTATCGAATACTACATTACCTTCTTTATTAGTAACTGTTTCAAGAACCCCTGAATTTTCTTCATCTTTAGCATCTAAGAACTCAAATACTCTTTCACCTGCAGCTGCCATTTTTTGAATTTCTGACATAGACTGAGCTATTTGACCTATTGGTTGAGTAAAGTTTCTTATATATTGAATAAATGCTTGAATATCCCCTACTCCAATCGTTCCTTTAGAAACTAATAATCCACCTGAGAATACAATACCAACATATCCAAGGTTACCAACGAAGTTAATCACAGGGAACATTAGCCCTGAGAAGAAGTTCGCTTTCCAAGATGATGTATATAATTGGTTATTTTTATCATTGAATTCTTTAACACTTTTTTCTTTGTAGTTAAATGCTGCAATAATATTTTGACCTGAGAAACTCTCTTCTACTTGACCATTTACATCAGAAAGCATATCTTGTTGACTTTTTGAAATATTTTTTTGACTCCATTTCGTTATAGCACCAAGCAATATCCCTGAAACAGGAATTAAAGCTAACGCAATCAATGTCATTAGAGGACTTATCGTAAAACATCATTACCAATACCCCTATTACCATTGCAGTATTAGAAATTATCTGAGTAAAACTTTGGTTTAGTGATTGCCCTAATGTATCTACGTCATTAGTTACTCGAGATAAAGTCTCACCTACTGTACGTTGTTCAAAATAACCGACAGGTAAAGTATTTATCTTCTTACTTATTTCTTTTACGAATGTCATATGTCATTTTTTTGAGAAATATTACTCATCAACCATCCTTGAATAAACATAAACAGTGATGACAGTATGTATAAACCTAATACTGTTAGTAAAATTCCAGCTATTTTTTCAAAGTTAATACTACCTTCATTGCTAATCTTAGCAACTAAACCTTCAAACAACTCTGTAGTTGCACGTCCCATGATTTTAGGACCCACAATACCGAATACTGTACTTGCTAATGCAAAGAGTACTATCAATATGCTTGAGAGTTTATACTGTGTAAACATCAATTTGATAATTCTTTTTAACGTTCCGAAAAAAATTATTAGCTTTTTTTCTATTTTTTTGATTTCTAGCCATGATGTTTACCTCCTTTTTGTAACTCTTCTTCACTAAGTTGACTTTTCTGCAATTTCTAAATATGTTGGACAAGTTTCTAGAAGTTCTTGGTGTCTTCCAATTCCTACTATCTTACCTTCATTCATTACGATAATCTTGTCCGCATTTAGAATTGTTGCGATACGTTGGGCTACTATTATAGTAGTTACACCTGACATTTCTTCTCTTAAAGTTTTTTTCTTAATTTAACATCTGTTTTTGTAATCTAGAGCTGAAAAAAACTATCATCAAAAAAAGAAGTATCTTAGGATTTTTTTGCCAAGGCACGAGCGATTGAAAGACGTTGTTTTTTTGTCCTCCTGAAACGTTAGATCCCCTTGTGAAATCTCACTATTAAATTTATCTTCTTTTTCATTAATAAACTCCATCGCTTGAGCAATTTCAGCAGCTTTTTTTCATCTGTTCATCAGTAATATTTTCATCAGAGAATTTGATATTTGATTCAATATTACCACTGAATAAAAACTCCTTTTTGAGGAACAAATCCTAAAATATCTCTAAGTTTACTTAAACTTATATCTCTAATATTAACTCCATCAATTGAAATTTCACCCTCACTAGCATCGAAATATCTTGGAATTAAGTGAAGTAATGTAGATTTACCACTACCTGTACTACCTATTATAGCTGTAGTTTTTCCTGCTTCTGCTTCAAAACTGATGTTACTAAGCACTGGACTATCTGCCCCATCAAATGTAAAGCTAACATTCTCAAATTTAAGATTACCTACTACATCTTGAAGTTTGCTATCATCAATTTTCTCACTACCCACAATAGTAACCTCTGTTCCCAGTACTTCATTAATACGACCAGCTGCAACTTCAGCACGAGGCAGTTGCATCATTAAAAATGTGAAGAATAAGAATGACATTACTATCTGCATTGTATAAGTTATAAACGCCATCATATCCCCAACTTGAATACTACCAGCATCAATATTTTTTCCACCAACCCAGATTATTAATAACGCAATACCATTCATAATTAACATAATCATTGGCATAAGCGCAGATAATGTTCTATTGATGAAAAGTTGTTCATTTTTTTAAAACTGTATTTTTCTTTATCGAATCTTTCTTCTTCATATTTTTTTCACGACCAAAAACTCGAATTACAAAAAAATACCAGTTAATGCTTCACGCGTTACCAAGTTTACTCTATCTATTAGCTTTTTGCATAATTTTTAAATTTCGGCATTACTAAGAATGAAATTATTCCTAATGTTAAACCTAAGATACCTATACCTAATGCAATTATCCAAGTCATTCCAGTATCAGTTTGAGTAACTTTATAAACCCCGTAAACTGCCATCATCGGTGCGTAAATTGCGATGAATAACATCATATTTAAAGCATTCTGAATTTGTTGAATATCATTTGTACTTCTAGTAATTAATGAAGCTGTAGAAAATTTATCAATATCTTGTTTTGAAAAATGATAGTACTTTATTATAAAGTTGTTCACGTAAGTTATAAGCTATTTTTTTGAAGAAATTCTACTAGCAATAAAGTTTGAAATAATACTACCAATACCTGAAATAAATGTTACGATTACCATCATGATTCCTACTTCTTTTAGATAATTCTTTCTTATTTCATTAGTATCAATTCCTACATTATTTCTATATTCTTCTTTCACGTAGCGAATACCAGCTTGTTTTTGTAATCATATCAGCTGAGTTTCCTAAATCATTAATTGATTTGTATTTTTTTGTTCTATTAAACTTTCTTTTTTTACCAAACCTAATTTGACACCTTCTGCAACCTTATCTAAATCTAAGTTCTCAGATTTTTGCTCCGGATACTACTGTCATAGTATTTTTTTAATATATCATTTAATTCGCTTCGTTCTTGTTCATTAATGCTATCAAGTTTATAAACATCACCATCTTTTGTATATTTAGATGTAACTTTCTTTATTTCATCATCAGTCATAAATAATTGTAATTCGTTAAACGATTTTTTTGACTAATTTTTCTCAGGAACAGCGTCTTGAATACCACTTTGTTGAATACCTTTATCTACAATATTACTAGTATATGTTGGAAGTGCTAACTCTGCTACAACACGAACTCCTAATATGGCAACTAAAAAAATATCATTGGTATTAAGAAACCTTTTTAAATATTTAATCAGTCTCATTTTTTTCCTCCATTTTTTTCTAATTCTTCTGTAAATATTGCATTCACCTTAGATAATAAGATATCAAATGCATGTTTTTTTCTTTTGAATCGAATTTATCCCATATAGATTTGAACCATGCTTCATAAGCTTTTTCTATGTAATTCAATACATTCACTTCCCTTTTCAGATAGTTTAAGATATTTTTTTCTTTTTATCTTTTTTTATCTATGCTTTGTATAACTAATCCTTTTTCCAAAAGTTCACTAACAAGTGCTGTAACTCTCGGTTTCGTCACATGTAGCTCTTCACCCTAATTCCTGCATCGTTATTTCTCCTTTACAAGATAACAAGAGCATTGCCTGGAAGTCCGGTTTTCTATATGGCACATCATTCTTTTTTTATGAATTCTTTTTCATTATTAATCTAAATTCTTCCATCAAATCAATTGCCTCATGATATGATATTTCACTTTTTATTCATTTGAAGTCTCCTTTATTACTTTTTAATTAGTTAACAACATTAACTAATTAGTTAATCATGTTAACTATTATATTGCATTTTAATCTTTAAGTCAATAGATAATTTGAATTTTTTTCCATCCCCCAAATTTATTATACAACTAAATAAAGAAACCCTAACAAAACCGTTACTTAAATAATTGATTTTTGTTAAGTTTCTCATTTTATCTTTTATTCTATTTACTAAATACCCATGCTTGAGCTAGATTATTTTTTTAATATCATTTTCTGTGAAACCATTGTAACTTGTAAGTTTAACATCGTCATCATTTGGATCGTTTATATAAAATTTATCATCTTCAAAACCTCGAATTACTTTATAAGTTACTCTATTACCAAATACCCCCGATTTCAATCTTACCAATATAGGTTTATTGTCTTTCAAGGCATTCTCCAAGTTTTCTACTAGCTTATCAGTTTCAATTCTCTCAACTTTAAGATTGTATTTTTCTGCGAATGCAGTAATAATTGTAGGTTGTGTTCCTTGATTTCTTATGTAGTACTTATTCCCCGCCCATGAAGCAATATTTTCTACAGTAGCCTCTTCTTTACCTACATATTTAGCAATCATTGCTAACGATATAATAGCATCTCCATTATCTTCTATTGTTTGTTTGCTATCTAATCCATATGCGATATTTTTATAGGCATCTTGCTTCATATAATACATAGGAACAGCAAGACCTTTTTGAGGTAAGTTAAGTAATTGTTCTTTTCTTTTCGCATTATAATTGTCGATATTGATTAAATAATATAAATAACCCTCAACACCATCTCTTAATGATTCAATAAGCTGTTTATTTGCTATTTCATTATTTAATAAATCTACATCTATTTTTATTTCCAATATTACCCGAATCAGTTTAACTTGAGGAAGCTTGTCACTTAATTGTGCGAAACTAGCCTGTTTTTTTCTGATGAAGAAATCTTAGAAATATAGTGTTCTGTAAGATTTCTTTCAATACTTTTTGCTACAATAGATGAGCCTTGAGTACCATAATATACTTTTACTCCAAATATATCTTTATTACTATCATTAAAAAGTATCTATGTCCATCAACATTTCTACTGAATTTTCTGCAGCAATTTTTTTGTTATCTCTTCTTTTGAAGGATAAGTATCATCATTATCTCTTGTTAAAAAGAACTTTTATTCCATCTCGTTCTAATATTTCTTTTTAATTGTTTAGCAACTTTTTAAATTATAAGTTTTTTTGACGGAGTTCCTTTGTAATCACGATTATCTTCATATGAGTTAATCGGATTTAGTAGTATTGAATAAGATTTTTAATTTTTTTCTTTATTTTTGATCTTCAGGACTTTTTCTGTCCAGTTCCTAAAATACTCCACCCTGGTATCCAACCAACGTAGCTATCATTAGTTTTTTTACTTCATACCAAGTTTCTGATTTACTTAGCATTTCTACATTATCACCAGCTGTTACTTTTTTTCAATGTTGGATAGGTATCATCTGGACCTGTTCTTAACTCTATCTCTTTAGAGATAGTAATAATATTCTGAGCATTAGCTGACGGATTTAATTTTTTTCACCTATAAAATTAATTAATCCACCTATTACCGTAATTAGCAACAATGCAGAGATGGCTAAGAATACTCCGTTTTTTTGTTTTTTTCTTTTTTTATTCTCATATTAATTTCCTGCTGTTAATTTTTTTCATAAACAATAGTTACTGGTCCATCATTGACAATATTTACTTCCATCATAGTTTGGAATATACCAGTTTCTACTGTAACACCCTCTTCTTTCAGATATTTATTAAATTTTTTTCATATAATTCGTTTGCTTTTTTTCTGCACCTGCTGCACTAGTAAAACTAGGTCTATTCCCTTTTTTTAGTATCAGCATACAATGTAAATTGTGAGACCGATAAAAATGCTTCCGCCAACATCTTTAAGACTAAGATTTATTTTTGTCATTTTCATCCTCGAATAAGCGAGCTTGAGCAATTTTTTTGCTAAATATCTAGCATCTTCTTCTGTTGATTCTTTATGAACACCAACTAAAAAGACAGAATCCTTTTATCAATGCTTCCCACTATTTTTATTATCTACACTTACACTAGCTTTCTTTACCTTTTGTAATATAATTTTTCATATATTCACCTATTTAACTATTCTTTCTACACTATATACATCCGGAATTTGACGCAATTTTTTTAATCATGAAGTCACATTCACTAACATTTTTCACATAAATTCCTATAGTAATCACGCAAGTTTTATCAGCTTTAGACTCAGAATTTAATTTCTTGATTTCTACTCTACTTTCACTAAGAGTTAAAAAGGACATTTTGAAGAAGCAAATCTCTATCAAAAAGCGTGCAACTGCAATGTAACGCTATATCTACGCGCATTTAGACTTTTCTACCCACTCGACTTCTAATAGTCTCGCATGATCTTCTTCACTTAGATTAGGACAATTATTTCTGTGGACTGTAACTCCACGACCTTTTGTGATAAATCCTACAATTTCATCCCCTGGAATAGGTTGACAACATTTTGATAATCTTACAAGAATGTTATCTACTCCTTTTACATAGACTCCTGTCTCTGTTACTATTTTTTTGTTTTCTTCTGCATTGAAAAGTTTCTCAATTTTTTTGCTTGAGTCATCTTTTTCTTTTCTTATTTTTCTCTGTTAATCTTGCAAATACTTTATTTGCCGTGATACCACCATACCCAATAGCAACATACATTTCTTCAAGATTAGCAAATTTATATTTATTTAAAGCAATTTCAATATTTTTCTTCAGTTAATACTTCATCAAGATCGAAATTATTTGCTTTAATTTCATCTTTTAATAATATTTCACCTTTTACTAAGTTTTTCTTCACGAGCAGCTTTTTTTAAAGAATGCTTTTTATTTTTCGACTTAGTTTGTGATGATGTAGCTATTTCTAGCCAAGATCGTTTTTGGTCCTGTTGAGTTTTTTTACTAGTACGAATATCACAGATTTCACCAGTCGAAAGTACATAATCAAAAGCCTCTATTTTTATCATTTACAGTTGCTCCAACCATTTTATTTCCGACTTCTGAGTGAATAGCATAAGCAAAATCTACAATACATGAACCTTTTGGTAATTCAATAATATCACTATTTGGTGTGAATACATAAATCTTGTCACTTAATAAATCTACTTTCAATGATTCCATAAAGCTTTCTGCTGTTGCTTCTGTTTCATCATTTTCTGCGATTTTTTTGGAACCAATTTAATTTTTTTCATAAAAAAATTATTATTCTTATTTACTTTCTTACCTTCTTTATAAGCCCAGTGAGCAGCAATCCCTTTTTCTGCAATTTCATGCATTTCATAAGTTCTAATTTGAACTTCTAGAGTTTGACCATCAGGTGCAATTACTGTTGTATGTAACGATTGATACATATTAGGCTTCGGCATTGCAATATAGTCTTTAATTCTACCTGGAATCGGTACCCAAAGGTTATTTACAAGACCTAAAGTAGCATAACAATCTGCTACACTATCTACTAAAAACACGCACCGCAAGCAAATCATATATTTGATCAAACGTTTTATTTTGTTTAACCATTTTTTTATAAATACTATAAATATGTTTTGGTCTACCTGTTACCTGAGCTTCTATATTATTGTCAGCTAAAATTGACGTAATACTAGAACAAGCATCTTTTATACTCTCTTCTCTAGCGCTTCTCTTTTGTTTCATCATTCCTACAATTGAGAAATATTGTGATGGATGTAAGTATCTAAGTGAAGTATCTTCTAATTCCCATTTAACAGAACTTATCCCTAATCTGTGCGCTAAAGGAGCATAAATTTCCAGAGTCTCACTAGAAATCTCACGTTGTTTTTCCTCTCTCATATACTTCATAGTTCTCATATTATGAAGTCTATCAGCAAGTTTAACAAAAATAACTCGTAAATCCTTAGCTATTGATACAAAAAGTTTTCTATGATTTTCCGCTTGTGATTGCTTTTTAGAACGGAATTTCACCTTATCTAATTTTGTAACTCCATCAACTATTACCGCTATATCTTCACCAAATGTCTCTTTTATATCATCAAATGTGTACTTAGTATCTTCTACAACATCGTGCAGAAAAACCAGCACAAATTGTTGCATAATCTAATTTAAGTTCCACTAAAAATTCCTGCAACTTGAACTGGGTGTAATATATATGGTTCCCCTGATTTTTCTAAATTGTCCTTCATGAGCAACTTTAGCAAATTCATATGCTTTTTCTCATGACTACTATTTGCTCCTCCGGTAAATATTTACTCGCCATATCTTCTACATTTTGATAACTATATGGATATTCAAGATTCACAGAAATTCCTCCTCTTTATAAATTTAATCTACCCTTTATAATACCACAAAAAAACAAGAAAATTTCTCGTAATTTAACCATAATATTTCAAATTTTTAAGTAATTTAATAACATATACTATGTACTTCTCAATATGTAAATTTAAAATTAGGACATCTATTTTACTTTTTAGTAAAATAATATAAAAAAATCCTAGTTCAAAAATGAACTAGGATAATATTAATTATTTAACATCTACATCTTGAGATAAATCAACTTTATCTAAAAGGTATCATTTTTTTGTTTTATATCTAATTTTTGTGGTATAGGTAGAAGAATAAGAAGATTGGAACTCCCATATATGTTGTTAACATTCCACTCCAGTTAACAACACCTTTAGTAATAAGTTCAGTATCTTGACCGATTATAACGATGATACATAATACTAAAGCGATGATTGGTCCTACTGGGAACCATTTAGCTTTATATTTAAGATCATTTAAATCTCTACCTTGTGCAACATAAGCTCTTCTAAATCTGTAGTGACTTATTGCAATACCTAACCAAGCGATGAATCCAGTTAATCCACTTGCTGCTACGATGTAAGTATAAGCGTTAGCACTTGTAAGTTGGATTAAGAAAATTAAAAATACTACCACTGAAGTTGCGATTAATGAGATAACCGGTGTTCCGTATTTTGTAACACGTCCAAATATTGGATATGCTAATTTTTCTTTACTCATTGCATAAAGCATTCTTGTTGATGCATACATACCTGAGTTACCTGCTGATAGGATTGATGTTAAGATTACTGCGTTCATAACACTTGCTGCTAATGCAAACCCTGCATTTTTAAATACAATTGTAAATGGTGATTTAGCAATTTCTTCAGCACTTTCAGCTCCCAATAAATCTGGTGAAGTATAAGGAATTAATAATCCGATTACTAAAATTGCTAGTACATAGAAAATTAAAATTCTCCAGAACACTTGTTTAACAGCTTTTGGAATACTTTTCTCTGGATTTTCACTTTCACCAGCAGTAATACCGATTAACTCAGTACCTTGGAATGAATATCCTGCGATTAAGAATACTCCAAGAGTAGCAAGAATTTGCCCTGATAATGATGAATCTTCTCCGATAAATGGCGCATCACCCACTGTAAGATTTTTGAATCCGATGTATTCTCCACCTAAAATACCGAAAATTGTTAAACATCCAACTACTAGGAAAATGATAACTACTACTACTTTAATAAGTGCAAACCAATATTCACTCTCACCATAAACTTTAACACTAAGAGAGTTTAAAGCAACGATAATTACTAGGAATAATAAACTCCAAGCCCAGTGAGGAAGAACTCGCATAGGTTCCCAATAACTAATAGCTAATGCAGATAATTCTACATCGGCCGCTACTGTAATTACCCAGTTAAACCAATAGTTCCATCCTAAAGCAAATCCTAATGAAGGATCCACATAACGTGTAGCATATGTACTAAATGACCCTGAAGTAGGAAGATATGTTGCCATTTCCCCTAATGATGTCATTAAGAAATATACCATAAGTCCGATACATAGGTAAGCTACAATAGCTCCCCCAGGTCCGGCACTGTGAATTGCTTGACCACTTGTCATGAATAATCCACTACCGATACATCCACCGATAGCAATCATACTAATATGACGTGATCGTAAATTTCTTTTTACTTCTGTTGCATTGTTGTTATTGCTGTTGTTTGTCATAATAAAAACCTCCTTGATAAAAATAAAAAAGCATAACCTTCTACCATATTTGCACGGAGTTATACTTCACATTATCTCTCCAAAACAAGATATTAGTAGCGCAACATAGCCTCACGACTATGACAGTCCTATACTTAGTTCAGTATAGTCCCAACAATATTAACATAGGATTAATATCATTTCGGCGATGTTTCCTTTCAAGTAATATCATCAAGCCCTACACTTTCAATCACCTTACTAATAAAAATCGCAACCTCTACCTCACTTATTTTGTGAGGTATATATTCAATTAATAAAAATAGTATAATATACTTTTAGAATATTGTCAATATAAAATTTAAAATTTTCTAAAAAAATTCAATATACTAATTTTTTTAAATTACAAATATAATTCTTTTTAAAAATAAGTATTTACTAAACAGAATAATCTTAATATATATCGCAATTTATAAACTTTTTAATATAACATTTTTTTAACTAACTAATCTTCACATTTAATGTTATTTCATCAACAATAAAAAAATCAAAGCAATGTAAACTGAGATTTTTTTAAAATTAATTTCACATTGCTTTTGACATAATTCTATTTTTAATTTCCCTACGAATTTTTTTCCATCTCTTTCATTTCTTCAAGAGTATCAGCTACAAGAACATACATTCTATTTCCTTGAAGTTCAGCAAAAGCTTCAGGCATTCTTAGAACTGCTTTTTAATTTATCTTGATATTTATTTCTAATATCTTCATCTGAGTAGACATACTCTTTATAATCACGTCTTGTTGAAGCTAAACCATATTTTTTTCATCAACATTTAAACCATTAAATGTTCCATTAGCCACTTCAGCATAAACTCTGAAATAATCTGTTGAATGAGCAAAATTATACACATCTACCGCAAATGCACCCGCAGGACGGTTATTATATTCAATTGCTATATAATCGTCTTTTTGTTTTGAAAAAAATTCAATATGGAAGAATCTCTCTTTCATACCAAATGCTTTAACAGATTTTTTTACCATACTCTACTAATTTTTGGATCTAAATCTTTATCGATATAATATACCCAATCTAAAGTATTATTATTCAATAAGTCTAATGGAGTGTGGTAATAAACGATACTAGTATAGAAAACAATATTCCCCTTAGCATCTACTAATCCATCAAAAGTCACTATATCTGAGTTATCAACGAATGGCTCTAAGAAATAATGAGTAGTTCCATCCCATTCTTTTTTGAAGTTTTCAACATCTTTCTTATCTTTAAGTTTATAAGTTGCTGATGCTCCAACTCCGTTATCAGGCTTCGCAATTAATGGTAATTTCAGTGCTTTCACACCTTTTTCGATATCACCTTCTTTTTTCACTAAGAAACCTGGTACTACAGGTACTCCTGCTTTTTCAAAGTATTTTTTCATCTCTGATTTATGCTTTGTCTTTTTAAGGTCATGCTCTTTTAATCCAAACACATTAAACTGTGTACGTAAAGCTGCATCTAATTCCATCCAGTGCTCATTTTGCGATTCAATTCTATCAATGTGCCCATGTTTGTGATATAAGAATGCAACAGCACGTTTCACTTCATCAACATCATCAAGGCTATTAACTCTAAAATATTCAGTTAATGCTTCTTTAAGTCTTTGATCTAACTGTTCATATGGCTCTTCCCCAATTCCAAGTACATTAATCCCTTGATTTTTTTAACTCAATAGAAAATTTTTTTGAAAATTATGTGGGTAATATGGTGATATAACTATGTAATTCATAAATCTTTGTCTCCTCTTAACTTTATTATAAATTTAATTCATCTAAAAAGTATGGCATTTGGATTCTCCACCAGCTACAATCATGAGCAACATCTTCGCCCCATATATCAAACCACGCTGGAATATTTTTTTCTTCAAATGCTTTTTTAAGATTATAAAATGATGGTAACCCGTCATGTTCCCATGGACCTAAACCGGTACAAACGATAATATCAGCATTTCTATAATGATTGATAAACCATCCATCATTTTGATTCCAAATATTATCACTTGGTGAATTTCTATATATTAATTCATCATTTCCGTATTCACCAACAAAAAATCTAGCATCGTATACTCCACTAAGTGAGATTACTTTTCCAAATACATCAGGATGTTGTAAGAAGATATTAAATGAGTGATATCCTCCCATACTACATCCAGTAGCCATCATTTGCCCGAACCAACCTGTTTTATGTTTAATAAATGGTATAGCTTCTTCTATAACATATTTTTCATATTGCGTATGGGCTAAGGCTCTATCATGTCCATTTTTCCAATCACATAACCATGATTCACTATCAATACTTGATAAAGTGAAAAATTGAACCTTACCTTCATTTATAAATCTCTCACATGCATGAATCATACCGAAATCATAATACTCATTATGCGTACCACCTGATGATGGGAACACAACAATAGGTAGTCCCTGAGTGACCATACCTATTTACTGCCATCTCTCTTCCTAAATTTCCACTGTAGTGATTTAAATACTCTATATTCAAATTAAAAACCTCCAATTCTATACGTTTCTTTTACCAGTTTTCACTAATAAATCTTAAACACTCTGGCAAATATTTTTGACCAACATTCTTCATTATGTTCTCCGTTAGCTACAACATTTAACTTAATTTCACTTGTAGAAAGACCCGCCTCAATTAACTGTCTATAGTAATCTAAACTTGCATCTATATATAATTGTTTTTAAATTACCATTTGCTAATTGTTGATCTGTATCATCACCTTCATTTGTTCCAACTTCTATATATACTCTCTGATCTGAAATCTTATGTTTTGAAATAAATCTATCAAACTCAGGTTTGTTTAACCAATTCGCAGATGAAAATACGCCTAAGCAGCCTACAACATCTTTATACTCTAAACCAATATATTGCGAAATATTAGCTCCTAAAGAACTACCTATCATTGCCGTATATTCACGTTGTGGCTTTGTTCGATAAGTATTATCCACAAATGGTTTAACAACATTCACAAAAAAGTCAGCATACTCAGAACCTAGTCCACCTAAAGTTAGTCCAAAATTTAATATTGGTAAACTTGAAAACTTCCAAGGTGCATATTCATTCATTCTTCCCTCGTTGTCATTATCAATTCCAACTATTATCATTTTTGGCATATCTGGATTTCTTTTTATTGCGGGTATAACTTTCCATGAATGTCCGCTAAAAGATTCTCCACTATAAAAAACATTCTGACCGTCATTCATATATACTACAGGATAGTGTTTGTGTTCATCTTGAGCATAACCTTTCGGTAAAAGAACTCTAATACGACGATTTTTCCCCGTATAAGGAACTTTCAACTCATGCTCCTTCATCTCTAAATAAAAAAATACGCATCTCTTTTCATTTATATTTTTCCTTTTTAATTTTTGTTATAAGTATAATTCTACCTTATTTCTCACATAAAATCAATTAATTGAGTGTTTTTTCATGATTTTTTTCTGAAAATTGATATTTTTCATATTATTTTTTTCATACTAGCAAGATATTTATACTTAAATAATAGACAAAACGAAAAACATAGGAAAAAAAGCTATACTACTTAATATAGCATAGCTTCTTCCTAATTTTCAAAACCAACCGTATTTGACAAAGAACCGGATATTCTAGCTTTTAGTAATTTTTAGATTACGCATTTTTAATTATGTCTAGATTATTTGTTTCTGAATATAAAAAAATAATATAAAACTTAAAGCAAGTAAGAAGAAATCTAAGCAACCAAATGCTGCCTAGATTTCTAGAGTGAATTTTTCCCCATGTCCCGAACTTGACAAAGAGTCTTAAAAGTTTGTAGAATATGCGGTATTAATTTTTATAAGTATTGATTTTTTTAAACTATTTATAGTTTTGATAGCATATGTGGATACTATATATAATCTTTTATATTCATTAGTTTGGGATTTTTTTATTTAATATCCTGTGTTTTTCTCTTATTCCTATCTTCTGTTTTTTTCTTCTAGAGAAGATTGCTGCTCCGCTTAAGATTAATCCTAAAGTAACTAATGAAGCTAAGTTAGAATTTGCTAATCCAGTATTAGGTAATAATTTGTTAAGTGATGCACTAGTATTAGGCTGTGTAACTTTACTAGGAGAATTACTTGGTTTGTTTGCGTTAGATACTATTGCGAATTTACTGAAGTGATCTATTTCAAATGTTACAACACCATTTTTTGTAGTAGAGTCTATTAATTTTAACTCTCCGTTATCTTTTATGTGATAGATAGCGACATCTTTTTCTCCTTCTTTTAAGACAATGGCAACTGTACGTTTTACATTTGAATTAACTACCTGATTGTCTTTGTCTAGAAGTTTTAAATCTAATATTCTGATTTGATTGTCTGCAGGTAAGTTTAATTTTTTTCTAGAACTGAACTTGCTAAGGCTTTATCTTCTACAGGAGTTGCAGAAAGTTTTGCTGCAGTTGTTTTATCAGTTAAAGTAACTTTAACCCCTGAAGCATCATTTGAGAATATATTATTTATAATATTGTCAGATGGACTTATTTTGCTTTCAGGTATAGCTACATTAGAATTGTTATTACCAGAGTTAGTGTTACCATTGTTTGGTTTCACTTCTGTACTAGCGTTGTTGTTAGTGCCAGCGTTGCTAGGGTTAGTTCTAGATATTTTGCTTTTAGGGAAGTAGCGGGCATAGAAAGTAGTCTCGTTACCAAAAAGATCGTTACGTGAGCTTAGGGTTACACCTTCTCTGCCTTCAACAAATGCACTTGCGCCAGTAAATACATATCCACCAGGCAATGTTTCTGGGATATGATCTGACAATGGTTGGTTAGGAGTAACATAAAATACTTCGCTACTAGGCGATTCTACTGGATGATAACCGTTGGAAAGACTGTAGTGGATCGTTACTTTGTGAGGTTTTTCATTATTGTTAGTACCAGCGTTGCTAGGGTTAGTTCTAGATCCATTGCTTCTTCTAGGGTATGTGACATGGAAATTAGTCCAGTTACCAAAAGGATCGTTACGTTTTAGGAGTTCCTTACTGCTGCCTCCCTCACCATGTGCACCTATATATCCACCTGCACCATAAAATACATATCCACCAGGGAATGTTTCTGGGATATGATCTGATAATGGTTGGTTAGGAGTAACGTCAACTACTTTGCTACTACTACTGCTACTGAATGGACTCATTGGATCGTCGTAAAAAAATCGTATGTGATCGTTACTTTGTGAGGGTTTTTTTCAGCAGCGTAAACCACCCCACCATTTAAATTAAGCACCGACGGAGCTACTGCTGGAGCTACCCCACCAAGTACTCCTGCTAAACTTGCAGTCGTTATTGCCGATAAAACTCTTTTTGTATTTTTGTTCATTATATATACCTCCATAAATTATCTCTTTTATAATTAAATTATAATTTTTTTATTTAATTTTTAAAAAAATAATTATCTTTTTATACTTTTCTAGCTATTATTATATCAAAATCAATCGTTTTTTTATAAGAAAATAGTTCATTCATAAAGAATCAAAAATAATTGTAAATGTCAATAAAAAAATTGCACGGACTAACTGCCGAGCAGGTACATGAAAAAAACTGCTCGAGGGCTGCATAATAACTTTAATACTAAGCCAAGTAGTAGTAACTGGGAAATATTGGTTGTATACTAAATCCGGGGCATGGAAAAAAATTCCAGCTCGGATTTAGTATACAACTCAACAATATCATGATTCCTTTTGAAACAAGATTTTTGTTGAATCACCCCCACACAGTTTATTAGATATCTAAAAGCTTTTATAAAGCGAATTTAGATATAAATAAATCACTACATCTATGAGTTATCATAAACACTTTTTTTAAAAATTTAGGACTTTTGAGTCAGCCCCTTCTCACTATTAAAAATTCACTATATACATATTCTTGGACATTTGAAAAAAATCAGTCACAAAACAATATATTATTATTCCCATTATAACTATATAAAAGAATAGCACCCAAAGTGCAAGACTTTGATTATAGCTTAGCTTACTTTTTTTAAGTTTGTAAAGATCTCTTTCAAAAATCAATCCATCCTCTCCAACCTAAATGCATCGCATCATACATATAGTAATCTTCATATTCTTTACCTGAATAATCCATAACTTCAATATTATTTTTTTCGATGCAATTTCTTTTTAATTTTTTTATAAACAACTTCTCTTTTTGAACTATCAATTCCTGTGTAATCACTCCATCTACCATGGGCTGGAAGAATCGTGAATTTGATATTTAATCCCAAATCTTTAACAATTGATAAGAATATATCTAAATCTTCATATTCTTTAGCATCATCATATTTGGAATTTTTTTAGAACTGTTTTTTTAATTGATCATATTTCGATCTTATGTATTTATCATAATAAGTATTATCAATTTGATAATCATTGTTATTAGTTCTTTCTTTTTGCTTCTTCCGTTACTTTTTTTATCTAATTCATCCCAATTGTAATTTGGCGTCTCATCTCCGCTTAAGGGATAATTTTTCTCTTCCTTTATTTTTTTATAAAAAAATTATATTTATTTTTTTAGGCTAAAGACATAATTATCTAACTTCAAAAAAATGCCCCAGTGAAGAAATTACCCCTTTCTTTTAGAAAGTATCGTTTATAACTTCTATACTTTTTTACTTAACTCTTTATTTGTAGCTGATAGTTCAATAACTCTATTGATAAACTTTTCTTTAGTTTCTTTACTAATTCTATCATTAGCCATAGTATTATAAACATGCTCACTAGATATTCTTGATAAAAATGCATCTTTCAAAATACCATTCTTATTATCAAACCACTGAATAGATTGAATCATTACGATTTGATTATTCGCCACATCATTTCCGATAGAACCTATTGTTGCTGCATGTATAATATTTTTGAGAGTTTCCTACTCCTACCTGCATAATATTAAAATCATTATAATTAAATATTTTTCTTAGGATGATAATTTTCATTTATTGTTGTAGTTAATTCAGACGACCCTAAAAAGTAAAAAGTGTTTTTAGGTGTCATGTTTTCTAATATTATATCCTTACTCTTGTACTTTTCGTAAGACGTACTATATCTAACACTATTATCATTTACTTTATAATAGTCTTCTATCTTTTTTTATATACGTCTTGTCTAAAATTACAAGTGTAATTAATACCAGTATAATTGATATTAAAAAGGCTTTTTAATCTTATCATCTTTACTTCCTATTTTTCTATGTACGAAATTACTTTATTTGGTGTGTCTATTTCTTCATATGTCACTTCTGTAGGAGCTATGCTTAGTCCGAAGATTTCTTCGATTTTCACTAACATTTCTACAAATGCTAATGAATCCATAAGTCCTTCTTCTTTCAAGTTTATATCTAAGTCCTCTCTACTACTTCATCTTCACAAATTTCTTCTAACATTTCTAATACTTGTTCTTTTATCATGCTTTTTCTCCTAATTTTTATACTATTTTTTTAATAATACATGGCTTATTAATTTATATGGCTCTCCTGAGAAAAATATATAACCCTATTATTACTAAGTTGATAGTTGCGAGCCAACTAAGTACTTTATACCATGTTTTATTTTTATTCTTTTTGTAAAATTTACTTTTCTTTTGATAGTATTCAAATCCTGCCATTAATAAACCGTGGTAAAATCCATATACTATATAACTTATCGTTAATCCATGCCAAAAACCCCATAAGCAACATATTTACCATGAGGCATACATCGCTGTTGTTAGTCTTTTGTTAAATCTTTTTTTCTTCGTAGCTTCCATGAAAACTCTCGAGAAGACAAAGTCTCTAAGCCATGTTGATAATGTTATATGCCATCTATTCCAGAAGTCTTTTATATCTATACTTAGGAATGGTTTGTCAAAGTTCATCGGTGTTCTTATTCCTAAAAATATTACTACTTCCTACAGCCATTAAACTGTATCCTGCAAAAATCAAAAAAATAAATACAGTGTGTATAAGTACATATATTTTTACAGAATGCATAAATGATGTATGTGTTCCTAGTCCTACTAAATAGTGATAACTTAATGTTGAGAATACTACTTTATATAATAATCCTAAAATTAGTCTATATATACCTTCCCCAGCTAATTCTAAGTACTCTGTCCTCGGCATTCTTTCTTTAATTTCACTCATAAAACGTCTACTTCTATCTATCGGACCTGCGCTTACGGTTGGGAAAAATAGTAAGAATTGTACATAATCTACTAAATTGATCTTATCTTTTATTAGTCCATCTGATATTTCTATCATAATTTGTATCGTTTTTAAATGACATATATGATATTCCAATAAAGGCTAATAGATGTAAGTTCGTGATTGCGAATACTTTATTTATTACTAGCGGTAATATTGATAATACTACTAATATTTTTTTAGATATTTTTTTATTTTCTGTTTTTTGTGCTATTTCTACTAATACATACTCATAGATAATAAAACCTAATAGATAAGATAACATCGTTGTATTTTTTTACCATATATAAACCCAGCGAATATTAACGACAGAGCTAATATATAATATTCAATTCTTTTTACCTAGATAGTTTATTATAAAACCTATCACTGGAGCTATAGCTAAGAAAAAAAGAAAAAAATTCATTTCCATCAAAAATAGCTCATTTTATACTAACTCCTTTAACTTTTTTTCTTGTCTATTTTACCATTATTGTTTAGCGGCATTTCTTCTATAAATACTATTTTTTTAGGTACCATATATTCGGCACTAATTTTTTTAAGCTCTTGTTTTTATTTGTTTTTGTTACTTCAAAGCGTTTTTTTCTATTTCTTCGTTGTATACTACATATGATGTCAGTGCTTTTTACTTTTCCATCTTCATAACTTGGAACTGTCGCTGCTTGTCGTATTTTTTTGTTTTTTTAGTAGATTATTATCTATATCTTCTAGCTCAATTCTGTGTCCGTGTAGTTTTACTTGGAAGTCTATACTCCCTTCGCAAAACAGCATTCCGTCTTTAAAGTACCCTAAGTCTCCTGTTAGATAACTTCGTTCTTTTTTTGTCCATCTACTTCTCCTACGCCAAATTTTTTTCACTTGTTATAGCATCATTTTTTTAAAGTATCCTTTAGCAACTGTGTTTCCTGTGATTACTATTTCACCTTTGTTCTCTTCGTCTCGGATTTTCTAGGTGTACTTTCGTACCCCATTTTTATTTCTCCAACCGGTAGATTCTCATAATATTTTTTTCATTTACTTCTTTTTGTTATTTCTACCCATGTTACCATTACCGTTGATTCTGTTGGTCCGTATGTGTTTATTACTTGTACATTCTCAAAGTTTTTATGGATTTTTTCTACAGTTGTGCTGAATAGTTTTTCTCCACAAAAGACAAATTGTTTTACTTTCGGCATTAAACTTTGATTGAAGTTTTTTTATCTATAAAACACATTTCTATAAATGACGGTGTTGAAATCCATATTGTTGCATTTGATTTATTCAACTCTTCAAACATTATTTTGAAGTTCTCTTGGTGTTTTTTATCTATTTGTACTAGAGATGCGCCTAAATATATACTTGACCATAACGACATTACCGATAGATCAAACGAGAATGGTGGATGCCCTAAAAAGACTAATTCTTCTTTCTCATCATAGTACCCTGTATACCAGTATAAAAAGTTATTTAGGTTATTGTATGTTATACATACTCCTTTTGGTTTCCCTGTACTTCCTGATGTGAAAATTATGTAGAATATGTCTTCATCTCTCACATATTTTTCTTTTGAAATAGCGTTTTGAGTACTCGCGATTATTTCTTTAACTGACTCAACACCTAGCATTTCTCTAGATAGTTCTATTTCTTCTGTGACTAGTACTACTTTTGAGTCCACTGTTTCTACTATTTCTTCTACTCTTTCTTTCGGCGTGTTTATGTCTACCGGACAAAATGCTCTTCCTGATTTTACACACGCTAAGAAGTACACTAACATAAATGGATGTTTATGCCCATAGACTACTATTGGATTCTTATCACTTCCTAATTTTCCTTCAAGATAAAACGCAAGTTTATCTGAATACTCTATTAAATTTTTTTGTATGTTAAATTCTCATTTTGATATATATTGTTAATATATACTTCTTTAGAACTATTTTTTTATACTGTTCTAGTTTTTTTCAAAAAAATGTTAATTTCATATCTATTATGTCCTTGCCTTTATCACTATTATTTAACATTTAAAAAAATGCCTATATTCTAATGTTACCAATTAAAAAGTAAAAAAATGATACTTTCTTCCATATACTATTATAATATAAAAATTAACCAAATGTACTTAAAAAAATTAATAAAAAAATAAAAAAATTAGGGAAAAACTCAATAAAATTATTATTTTTATAAAAAAATTTCATCAAGTTAACCCTAAAATATTAGTTCCCTTTTTTAAAAAAACTACTTCAAATCACAGAAAAAAATATTTAGAGTAATTTATTTCTCAACGATTTTTTTCGTTGATTCATAGGTTATTATTATTTTTTTCAACAACTTTTCTTTTTAATTCTTTCGGCTTAAGATTCACTTTATTTTTTTAAATTTAATCGTGTGTCATTATTAGCGGCATAATTAAATAATATTTGTTTTTTTCTGCTGAATATTGATTTTCAATCTCATAGCTATTTAATGAAAAGTCAAATGAAAAATATCTTTTCTAATAAACTCATTACATTATGGAGATTTATATCGACTAGTTTTTTTCTAGTTCGGACTAGTGTATGCTTTATGTACATCCGATCCATGAATAGCTCCTTTTTGAGTAGTCCTGATATACATAACTTCCGAAGCTGATCCACAAAAAAATCATCTTTCAATATTAAATCACTATTAGCTAGCCCTCGTAATCTATAGTTTTTTTAAACCTTTTCCTAGCTTAGCTATTTCTCTATAGAATATTCCTAGTATATCCTCAGATTTTTTGTCAAACATTAATTCACATGCTAATGCATAAGTTAAAATTTGAGAAATAAATCCTAATTCAATACTATCTAGTGTAAAATCAGTTTGACTACTCTTATAATCAATTATAGAAATATTCTTCCCATTAACGTCTACTCTGTCAATTATTCCAGTGAATTTAATTTGTGGGATATTGTATTTTTGTTTCAATACTTTCTTATTAATTTCCCTAGTTTCGACATTTTCACACGTAATAACATTGTCTACTATTTCCGGACTAAATGGTTTTTCTAAGAACGTTGGCATAAACTTCGTTAAAGAGTAATACTTTATCTCAATAGCTATGGCTACCTCTAATCTATAAAAGCATATTATTTAAAAATATATCTATGTGTATTTAATAAATCTATTAATTTCAAAGTTTCTAATATATCTTTATTCTTACTCGAATAAACAACGTCCCTTATAGTTTCTTTAATTTTTATATTTTTTTAGCAATATCATCATCTTCTACCACTTCCAAATCTATTTTTTTCACCGCATTCAGTAATAAATTTTATAATTCTTTTCTTCCGCCATTACAGCATGAAAGAATCTTCCGGAAACCAAATTGTCAAGATTAATATCTCTTTCTTCTGCTACACCTAGTACTCTTTTTTTATAAAAAAATTGATATGGATTCTTCTCAAAATCAGAAACTTTAGATATACTAAACTTAGAAAAGCTATCTTTCTTAACTTCTAAAAAAATTTATCGATTGTTCTTTGATTAAGTTCAAACCTATAATCTTTTTATTATTTTTAGCCGGATAATTTTTTTAATACCCGCTTCTTTTTGTAAAGTATATTCTATCATTTAATTCATCTAATACTTCATAATTTCCATAACTTTCAGAAGATGTTATAAACTGATACTTTTCTAAAAAAACTTAATCATCAGCTCTGCTAAAACTTCAACTTCTTTCGTCTTACTATCTTTCACTTCCATGAATCTACGATAAATTTTTTTGAAAATAAATAACTAAATTCTCTATCTGAAAGAATTTCTGAGAAATTATCTAAATAGTAACTATAATTAGAAATAGAAAAATTCCAATATTTTTTTGAAGTTTGAATTTCTTCTAATTTAGGAAACAGTTTTTTTCACTGTATTTAAATACGGAGAAGCAAAAATTCTCTTTAAAACTTTTTATCTAATAAACTATAACTTATATACGTTTTTTTCTTTAGCTCGCGTTAATGCTATATACGCTACAAATTCCTCGTCTATAAGTGCAGCTTCTTTTTGTTGGAGATAAGAAGATGTCCCTTAATATAAGTTTTTCTTTATCCTTATCATCTATTAATCCCGTACGCTTAGAAACCGGTAAAAATATCTTTATTAAATCCTATAACAAAAAAACAACCTTTTTTTATTTTCTACCTTAGCTAAGTCCATTGTAGACATTATTATTGAGTTGTTTATTTCAGGTATTGAACGATACTTGACAGTTGTTAATCCTGCATTGAATAACGTTATGAATTTCTGATATTCAAACTTTTCATTTCCAAAGTTCTCATTTAATTCATATATATATTCAAGAACTTTTTTTATAAACTTGTCTGTCAATGCTGTCAATTTTCAACTCCTCTATGTCGTCATACTCCCCATCTTCTTTATCAAGATACATTCGTATTTTTACAATAATCAAACACATCTATTAATTTCTTTACATATCTTTTTAACTTGAAGATTACTTTTTCACAGAAATTTCCGATACTTTACCAATAAGTTCTAATAAGACTTCTTTGCAAATTTCAAGTTGTTTTTGTTGTGTATTTATTTGTTTCTTCAATGAAATAATCTTTTTAGAATATCTTCAGCTGAATTTACCAATTTCTCGTTCAATATATTTTCAACATCATCAACAGAAATTACTTTAACTTTTTTTCTAATAAATTTTTTTATAAGAATAGTTACTACTAACATTACTAACTAAATTACTTTTTTTGAAATTCTTTCTTTAACTTCATTTTCAGCTAAATTATCTATAAGTTTTTTTCTAGCTGCTTTTTCATTAATAGTTGAATCTTCTAATAAAATATAAGCAATGATTTTTTTGACGATATATATTCTCGAAATTTGTTAACCTAGTTTTTTTAATAAATTTAATAGTTTAGATTTAAAACTACCCTCACCAAAGCTTAATGTTTCTTGGATAAATTTAACTAAACGGTGGTTATTGGTTTCAATATTTTTTTATCTAAGTGAACTTCTAAATTGTAATCTTTAAAAAAATATTCACATAGTTCTCATATATACTATCTCGATACAATACAGCTATTTCATTATAATCAATATTATTTTTTTAGTCTTCAACTTAACTATTTCACGAGCAACCTGCTTTAACCTCCAATTCCTTATTTTTTTAGCACATATTATTTTTAACACTATCATCAATCTCATATTGTGAAGTAAAGTTATTATAATATTTTTTTCAGCCAAAAATACTGTTAGAAATTCCATTATATCGCCCGAATGATTTTTTTAACACACTGTAATTTTTCAACTTTATTATCTTTGATATCAAAAATTTATCACATTAACATTTTTCATTATTAACAAAGGCAACAATCGAAAAAAATTAACATCTTTATTATTTTTTTCACTATCTCATTCATACTAGCAACAATTTCATGAGATTTTCTAAAAAAATATCTAATTTATACTTCTCATTACTGTAAAGATCAGATAGATAAAAAGCTATTATATTTCATCTTATCTAACTCGTACCCCTGGAATAGCTGTAAAAGATTGAAGTTGAAATATCTGTTTGCATCACTAACTACACTAATTACTACTTTTTTTGATTTCTCAGCTAATTTCTCAATATAATTATACTCTTGTGCTGTAAAGTTATAATATGCATCTACATAAAAAAAATATAATCACTTAAATCTACGTACTCTAAATATAATAATAGTTCTTTTATATAATCAACCTTATCAAAAATTGTATGCTCTTTTTAGTAATTTTTGTATACTCAACATAAATTTCTAGTATAGCTTCTAATTTTTTTCTCTATGATTTTTCATCTAAATTAGTGTTTTTTTCTAAATAATTTTCTAATGTATTTATAGTTACTGTGTATTCTTTTAATTCATTGATAATCTCTTCAACAACTTCTATAAAACTTATATCTTGTAGAATTCTCTTCACTAAAAAAATTCCCATTATTTTCTAAGTTTTTTTAGCAGCTTTATAGAAATAAAATGGTTTAATATTATCTCCAAGTTTTTCTCAGACTATCCATTCCAAGTTGTTTTTGCTAATCTTCTAGTTAGACTTGAAAAAAATTTACAACATCAATATTAAATGTGCCTCCAAACTTATCACATAATGCTTTTTTTCAAAATTAAAACTGTTTTTGTTCAGGTGTTAGTACTATTATTTTACTATTATCTCTGTTCAATTCAATGTCATTTAACATATAGCTTGTTTTACCAACACCACTTGGTCCAATTAATAATTCTAAATTCATTTTTTTCTCCTTTCTTTTTATTATTTCTTATATTCCTGTCATTTTAACTTTAGCATAATTTTTCCTGAGCATATACTTCTATTTTTTTGGTCTGATACGCTCTTTTTAATTCACTAACATGAGAAATTATCCCTATATTTCTTCCATAAGATTGTAAGTCTATTAGAGTTGTTAATGCTGAATCTAAAGTTTCTGCATCTAATGAACCAAATCCTTCATCTATGAAGATTGTCTCTAACGAAATTCCTCCACTTTCATTTTGAATTACTTCAGCTAAACCTAACGCTAATGCTAATGAAGCTAAGAATAATTCTCCTCCTGAAAGCGAACTTATAATACGTGTACTATTTAGATAAATATCATGGATTTCTATCTCCAGCCCCTGAAGTCCTCCACCTTTAGATTTTTCTTCTCGTCTAATAAATCTATAGCGATCATTTGTCATCTGTAGTAACCTTTTCGTTCCCGCCACAAGTATCAGATCTAAGTAATAACCTTGAACATAAGTTTCTAATGATTTTCTACTTTCTGTTTTTCCACTAACTACATCACTAAATTCTATTATTTCTCTAATATCTTTAGATGAATCCAATAATTCAAGATAGTCATCATGAATTTTTTTATATAACTTCTTATTATTATCTAATCTAGTAGAAATAATTGCTATTTTTTTCTATAAAAAGTAGAAACCTCAATCTCTATATCCTGTAATTTTTTTCTCCTCTTCTAAATCAGGACACTCTATACCATTTAATTCCTCTTCCAGTTTCTTTTATAGAACTCATGATTATTTTTCTTAGTATCTTCAAATTCATCAATTTGAGATTGATATTCTCCTAATATGTCTAATTCTTTAATATCTTCTTCAGCATTTTTCTAAAGATAAATAATATCCGCTAAGATCAGAATTCGCAAATATCTCTTTTATAGACTCTATTCCCTTACTTACTTCTAATAAATTCTCAGTATTATTTTTTTCTGTTCAGTCTCTATTTTTAGTCTTTCTTATGAGTAAATTATTACTATTTTTTTGTGGAATTTTTTTATAATCATTATCGAATTTCTCAATCTTAGTAACTATTCTCTCATAGTATTCTTTAAACTCATTAGGTTCTACTTTTTACATTATCTTGAAACTGCTCTATTTTTATTTTTTTGCTTCTAATTGTAATTGTTTTTAACTGCTCTTCATCTTTTAATAAATTAGATAGTTCTTCTATTTCATTTTTCTAATTTCTTAATAGTTTGTTCTGAACTCCTTACTTCTTTGAATACCTTTGTTAGATTATCCGCTTCATTTTGCAACTCATCTTCTAACTGGGACAATTCTTCTATAGCTTTGAAGTTTATAGATTGATGTTGTTCTTTTTAACATTGTACTTAAATCTTGAATATTTTTCTTCATCTTTTTTATCAATGTTTCCAATTGAATTATCTTTGTATTGACCTCTTGAAGTGATTCTTCTATATTTCCATCTACTTCTTCAATTGCCGTAATTTCGGTAAATGCTCAATTCTTTGTTTACAAAGTGGGCATTCATCTCCTTCGTGTAGATTCACTAAGAAACTATTCAACAACTCTTTCTTTTTTTATTACTTTTTTTAGTAATAATACATCTTTTTTTCCAAACTCTCCTTAGCTTGTTGCAACTGGTCTAATTCTTTTTTTGAAATTTCTAGTTTTTTTGTTGTCTGACATCTAACTCTAATCGATTTTTTTCAAATACCTTAAATTTCTCTACTTCTTGTTCTTTCTTTAAAAATTTCTAATTTTTAGCTTCCCTATACTTCCCTCTAAAATATTCTTTTTCTTCTGTATATTCAGAAAAAAATTTTTCATTTTCAGTTTTTTTAAATTATTTTTCTAAAAACGCTTATCGATTCTTTTTTTCAAGCATAGCTCTTTAAGTTTTTTTATTATATATTTCTATATTTTTTTAGAGATAATGAATTCATCAATATTATTGTAAAAGAATTTTAAATCACTAGACTCTTTTTCGAAGTAGATCTATGTTGTCGTTTAGTGACATTAGTTCTATTTCTAACTTATTATTTTTCAGCTAAATCTATTTTTATATTTTTTTCTTCTTCATTAAGTAAAGTATCGGCAATTTTCTTTAGTTGGAGCTGTTTATTTAATAAACCTGTGTACTCTAAAAATTTTGTCTTTACTTTTTTTCTAACTCAGCTAACTTCTCCACTTCTGCTTTCAAATTAGCATAATAGTCTTCTTTTTTTATTTAATTCCTCTATTTTTATTTTTTTATTATCTGCAAGATTTAAAAATTTATCATTAAAGCTTTACTTAATTCTATAAAATTTTCTTTAGCTTCTGAAAAAAACTTTTTTTCTAATCTTACCAATTCTTCTTTTTTTCTTTTTTTATGCTTTCTTCTTGCAAGAGAATAATACTTTTTTTATTTCTTCAAAGTTTTTCGTCTTTTAAAAAAATTCAAACTTTGTTAGCTCACCCTCTATATCGAACTGCTCAAATCTAGTTATTAATTCTTTTTTCTTTTTTTGTTTGTGCTTGCTGTCTAAATTTTTTTCGCCTGTTCTTGTAATAAATCTACAAACTTTTTGATAAAAAAATAAGTATTAAAGAGCGATCTCAAGGTTTCTTTCTTTTTCAATAGATTTTTGATAATAGGAATTCTTTGAATTTACCTTGAGGCAAGATAATAATCCGCAAAACTGCTTATCATCTAGACCAATTAACTCTTCTATCTTTTCTTTAACCTCTTGTTCTTTTGTTGCAATTATATCCTGTTTTTTTCAGAATTATATTCCATTAAAAACAACTTTCCCTGAAGTTAAATTTTTTTATTACCAGTCTTTAAATAAGCCAATGTTCTTTTCAATTCTATATCTTTTTACCACTTAATTCAAAAATCAAAATTTACTTGTGTCTTATCTTTATCAGTTGCTGTTTTTGTTCTTAATGAAGCTATATCTTTCCCACCTGTTGTTTTTATTATATAGTGCATAAGTAATAGCATCAAATAACGTTGATTTCCCCGAACCAGTTTTTCCCAGTAATCAGAAATATAGGCTCATTGATTATTTTTGTCCCATTCTATTATTTCATCTTTATACGGGCCAAACTCTTTTAACTCTAATCTAATTGGTTTCATTTTGATTCACCTTATCTATAGTATTTACTAATAGCTTTTTTTGTCCTATCGTTAATTCACTGCCAGTCTGTTCATTATAAAAACCTTCTATTAGTTCAAAAGGACTCTTAGTCAGCATTTCTCTATCTATTTTCATTTCACTTTCAGCTATTGCTTTTTCGTTTTTTTGTTTTAATATCAATGTATTAGGATAATATTCCTTAATCCTAGGAAGAGGATCTGTTATACCTTCCATTCCACTTAACTCCATGCTAAAGTAGTCATTTTTACAATCGAAATGTTGTTGAAATTCTTTTGAGAAAACATCTTCATATGCTGTACTAATATTATGCAACTTTCGTTTTTGTTTTAAAGGAATAAACTTTTCACTATAACTATCTTTTGTTACCTCTACAAGCCTCATCCCTTTAGTTTGCGAAGCTTCTGAAAATGAATATGCCATTGGACTACCACTATATTTCAAACGTTCCTCGCTAATAGCATTTGGATTATGAAGGTGACCTAAAGCAACATAATCAAATTTATCAAAAAAATTTCTACAGCAACATTTTCTACTGTTCCTACTGAAATTTCTCTTTCAGAATCAGTCTCTAATCCTCCGGATACAAAAGTATGAGCTACTAAAATATTAGTTTTATTAGTATCTAAATTTTTTTATAAATTTCATCAATTACCCTTTTTGGTTGCAGCATTATGTGTAGTTAATGTAATATCTTCAAAAATATTCTCTTGCCTCAAAAGGTTCAAAAATATGGTAATAAATATATATCAGCATTTTTCATAAGAAATTTTTTTCAAAAAGCTTGCTCTAATCTAGTGTGAAGATAGAATTTATGTTTGCTAAACCATGCTTCACCAATTGCTAATCTTTCTCTACTGTCATGATTTCCACTTATGGCAAAAAAATTGGCACATTACATTCTATATTAATTTTTTTACTAAAAAGCTCTTGCAGTAGTGATGTTGCTTCTTTACTAGGAACACTTCTATCATATAAATCCCCGGCAATGATTAAAAAAATCAGGTTGTATTTCATCTATTTTATTTATTAAATCTTCCATTACGTATTGTTGATCTTCTAATAAATCTTTTTCCTTGTAATTTTTCTTCCAATATGCCAATCTGCAGTGTGTAAAAATTTAACCATATAATCACCTTTTTTTCTCTATGTTATATACTATATTATATCTTAAAACACCTTAAATTAATAGAGAACTAATCAATAATCATATTTTTCATAGAGATATCATTCTCATACAGATTACTTACTTTTTGAAACAATTTTTAAATAAACATATAAATTCTACCTTAATTATCTTAACTAAATAAAAAAAGGGCGTGCAATACTGCATGACCCTTTAATATTATAAAATTGTACAAATAGTTTAATAGGTATTAAATACCTACTGATTATTATATATTAAAAATCGTTTAAATTAAAAAGTAATTTCTAGTTCATCTGCCGATATTTACTAAAAAAATAACGAGGAGTTATTTCAACCCCTCGTCATCTCTATTTTCCAAATAATCTTTGAATATCATTCCATGTTACAGCTAACATTAATGCGACCATTAGTAAACCAAATGCTACAGTTAAGTAGTATTGAGCTTTTTTATTAATTGGTTTCTTGAAGATTGCTTCATAAATTACGAATATTATACGACCACCATCAAGAACTGGAATAGGAATTAAGTTCATAAGACCTAAGTTTACACTTAGAATTCCTGTCCATTTTAATGTTGTGATTAAACCACTTTGTGCTGCTGCTGAAGACATTTCATAAATTGCAACTGGTCCTCCAAGTTGATTTAAACTAAATCCTCCACTAAATAATGACACAAATAGATTAATAATTCCCATGAAAATCATTGTTCCATAGAATAATGTTTGTTCAAAACCACTCTTAATAGAACCTGCTAAATCTTTTTCATATGATGGGTCTATACCAAGTTTATAAGTTTTAACTTCTTTACCCTTTTTCACGGTAACTTCTTCTTTTGGTGTAACTTTTATTTCTTGTTGTGAACCATCACGAGAAACTTTTAATGTAAGTTCAGCTCCATTAGAATTAACTATCTCTTTAGTCATTTCATTCCATGTATTAACACTCTTACCATTTACCTGTTCAACCACATCACCTTGTTTTAATCCTGATGAATAAGCTGGATAATTAGATGCAAGCTCACCTAAACGTGTGCTATTAGAAGGAACACCACTATATATTGAGATACCTAAGAAAATTGCTAGCGCTAATATAAAATTCATTAATGGGCCAGCAAATAATGTCCAAAACTTTTTCCCCCATGTATGCGATGAAAACATCCTGTCAACTGGAGCTATCTGCTCTTCCATTCCACCAAATGCTACACAAGCGTCTTTTCTAACTTTATAACGCTCTATTTTATCTCCTACAAAACCTTCTATAAAAAAAGTTCCTCAGTAAGATCAAACTTATTAAGCTCTAGGGGAAGTAAATCCATATCATTACTTTTTATCTAAAATAATTTTTTTCAACTTTGTTATTTTTCATCTAATTTTTAAACTAACCTTCATACCTTTTTTTCAGATCATAAACAGACACGTCATTGTTAAAATCAAAAAAACATTATCCGGCATCTTAACATATCCCCCAACTGGAAGAAGTCTGATTGTAAAGTTAGTTTCTCCTATTTTTTTATGGAATATTTTAGACTTTCATTCCAATTGCAAATTCTTGGCATAAAAATTCCTGCTCTTTTTCGCAGCAATAAAGTGTCCAAATTCATGTATAGTTACAACTACAAAAAAATATTAGTATAAATGCTATAATACCTTGCATCTATTACTCCTTTCTATCCTCTAAAAATATATTTAGTAAAAATTATTAAACATGGTGCTGATAAAATAACTGAGTCAAATCTATCAAAAAAATACCACCATGCCCAGGTAATAAGTTACTACTGTCTTTTACTTGATATTCTCTCTTATAAGCTGATTCAATTAAATCACCAAATTGACCAATAACACTAACAATTAAAGTTACAATGATTGCAATAAGTAAATTTGAAAATATGCTAGTTGTATTGAAAAAAATAAAACTGCTATTACTATTGATGATAGACTACCAATTACAGAGCCTTCAATAGACTTATTAGGACTTATCTTCGGCGAGAGTTTATTTTTCCCAAACTTCATTCCACCAAAATATGCAAAACTATCTGTAAACCAAATTGTAAGTAACAAGTAAGCAACGTGAGATAAGCTAAAATTCCTTAACATAAATAAGCAATAAAATCCTACAAATATATATGCTGTTACAAACATTATTGCACTGATTTCAACTATCTTAATCTTATGACCTGTAAAAACAATAGTCGCCAGCATCCCTATTAATATTAAATACACTAATACGTATTGCAACAGGCTTGAAATATCTTTATGTAAAAATAATAATGCTCCTACTGCTGATGATAATGTTAGAATAACAATATTAGTTTCCTTAAATGTCATCCTTACAATTTCGTACATTGCCATTACACCTAATGCGTATGTTGTAAATTTAAAGTAATCCCCACCCAAAAAAATAATAATGGTAAGAAAACAATTAACGCTACTATAGCTGTTATTACCCTAGTCTTCATTTAAACCTCCAAACCTTCTATCTCTACTTTGATATTCAAGTAAAGCTTGATAAAATTCCTCTTCTGTAAAATCTGGCCACGCTACCTTGGTAAATAGGAATTCACTGTAAGCAATTTGCCAAAGTAAAAAGTTTGAAATTCTTTGTTCTCCAGAAGTTCTAATTAATAAATCGGGATCAGGAGTATCAGATGTAAATAAATTACTACTAACATGGTCCTCTGAAATTTCCTCTATACTATATTTATTATCTCGAACATCTCTAGCAATTTGCTTAACAGCCTTTAGAATTTCATCTTTAGAACCATAATTAAGTGCGAAAATTAATTTTAATCCAGTATTATTCTTAGTTTGCTCTATTGCATCATTTACAGCTTTTCTTGTGTTTTCCGGAAGTTTTTCTACAAAACCAATTACTTCAACTTTTACGTTGTTTTCCATAAGTTCGGCATGAAACTATTAAACATTTTTTTCTGGTAAATCCATCAGGTAGCTGACTTCTTCTTTAGGTCTAGCCCAGTTTTCTGTTGAAAATGCATATAATGTTAAATACTTAACTCCTAATTGCGAAGCATATTTAGTAATTTTCTTTACTGTTTGCATTCCCTCATAATGTCCCTTTATTCTAGGCATATTTCTTTTTTTAGCCCAACGCCCATTGCCATCCATTATAATAGCAACGTGTGCTGGAATTTTTCTTCAACTCTTGTTTTTTTCATTTTTTTCACTAATTTATTCTTTTTTTAAAAAAATTTAAACATAATTCCTCCTAATAACACATTACATTATATCATAAAAGGTTTAATGCAACAAATTTTTTTAATGATTCGTATTACCTATTATGATGTAATTATTTTATTATAATTTAAATAGCTTACTTTTTCACTCTGCAAATTTATATTATTTTTTTAATACTCTTATATGAAGTTTTTTTAGATTGCTTTTAAATAGTGATCCATGATAGAGTATACATATTAACACTGACATTTTTAGTTTTTAAATAGAACTATCGATTATTTAATATCTAAGTAGTGTATCTATAATATTAAAAAAAAGGGAGTGACTCAAAAAAATCGTGATTTCGTAGAAATCGATTTTGTCGAGTCACTCCCGCACTAGTTTATTAGATATCTAAAAAGCTTTTATAAAGCGAATTTAGATATCAATAAACTCACTGCGTCTGCGAGTTCCCATATGAACTTTGTTAAATTTCGGGACTTTTTGGGTCAGTACCTTCTTTTTTTATATTTTTCGGTATTTGAATTTTTTTGTCCAGCTGCTATATTATTATTACTAATATTATTAGCCTCTTTAATTTTTTTCTACACCATTTTGGGAATTCCCTTCTCCATAAGCGATAGATGCAATTGTAAATAATGAATCACCAGATTTAACTATATAATCTTGACCCGCTACGGGTGTAGAACTTACAACTCCTTCAGATTCAGTTTTTTTCCGAGTTGTTGTTTGCCTTCTCTTTCTTAGTAGTATTTTTCATCAGTTACTTTTGATTCATTAGCTTTAGGGATATTATTATTGTTCTCGGCTTTTTGTCTCTTCCGGAACTTTAGCTGTCTGTTCTGTAGTTTGTTGTACTACTTTATCTTTTGACTTACCGCCAAGTGAATTCCCCAAAGTTGTTACTCCTACGAGAATTAATGGGGCTAGTATTATAAATAATACAACTAGGACTGTATTCTTTATAGTATTTTTTTCATTTTTTTCGCCTCTTGAATTATTTTTACTTCTTCAAAATATTCGTGGTAATAACCACCAACTTTTTCCACTGTTATCAACTACAAAGATATATTCTTCAGTTTCATTTACTACTTCATATTCCTTACCCACAGTAAGCATATTACTAACAGTAAATTTTTTTCTGCATCTGTGTGTTTTACTATAACTTTTTTTGACATTTTCTGTTCCTCCTTACTCTTCACATATTTATTTTTATTACAATATAATTATTTTTTTCAAATGTTTTTTTATTCATTATATATGAAACTATTATGAATGCCACTAACGAGATTGATAATGAAATTACAACAGGTTCTATAAACTTAATTACATAAACTGTTTTTAATAAGTATATAACTTATTAAACCTACTAATATTGAACTGATCGCTCCATATTTCTCGGCTTTTTTCCAATATAACCCTAATAATATTGGCTATAGGAATGTTGCCTCTAATCCCCCAAAAGCAAATAAGTTAACATTAACTATTAAACTAGGTGGTCTCATACTCAAAAGCATGATTAACACTATTACCAAGATATTTACACCATATACGAATATTGGAACTTTTCTTCCTGTAATTTTTTTCTTTAACTACTTTATTATTAAATAGTAAATCTTTTATTAACGCCGATGAAATTAGTAAAAAAATTGAGCGTTAACTGTTGTTATTATAGCAGCCATTGGAGCCGCTAGAACTAAAGCTGCTAAATACCATGGCAATACTTTTAATGTGATTATAGGTATTACAGAATCATAGTCTGTAATATCAGGAAATACTCCTCTAGCCATAACCCCTATCAAATGAACTCCAAACATAACTATAAATATTACTATAGTTCCAACAATTATGGATTGTTTTAGACTTTTTCTTATTCTTATACAACATCGAGTTAATAGCAATCTGAGGAATGCCTATTACCCCAACTCCGACTAAAACCCAAAATGAACTAACATAACTCGGTGTCAAACTTCCATTTGCTCCAAAAGGCGTTAATATTTTCTCATTGATATTGATTAAATTGAATGTTATTTGATCAATACCCCCACCATAATTTATTATAGCAAAAAAAGCAAAAATAATAGTAGAAAATATCATTATTAAACCTTGAATCATATCTGTTATTAGAATATTTTTTTCAATCCTCCAAATACGACACAGAAGATTATTATTATTGAGATAAGAAATATTCCTGTCTTATATTCAATTCCCATAAATGCTTTTTAATAATTTTTGCTCCTCCTACCCACTGAGCACTCATAGCAGCAATTAAAAATACAATCATAGCAAGTGTTGATATGAAGGCTACTACTTTAGATTCATATCTATTTTTTTAAATAATCACTTATTGTTATTGCGTTTATTTTTTTGTGCCGCACTTTTTAAATTTTTTTGCTAAAACAAGTAATACAAAAATACCCAGTAATTACTTGAATTACGGCTAGAAGTACCCAGCCGTAGCCCAATTTATACGCGACTCCCGGTCCTCCTAAAAATGTAGAGTACCGAACCGTATGTAGACATTAACGTAATCGCAAAGTACTATTCCACTAACATTTCTATCTGCTAAATAGTATTTTTTTCAAAAAAATCCTCCATGATTTTTCTGTTCTACTTAAACGATTTGTAATCAATGGCAATAAAATAATCGCTAAGAAAAATCACTAAAAAAATAACAATAATATTTTTATAATCTAACATATTTGCCATTATTTTTTTCCTCCTCTTTTATCTCATCATTAAGTAAAAGATTTGTACATACTATTACTAATATAATTATAAAAAAATACTTACTGCTACCGAGCTATAGAAAAACCACTCAGGTAATCCTAATATATACTTATATGATTTAACATTGTTCACATCAAATTTTACGTAAGCAAAATAATACCATATAGGCAAAAGTGAATAATTGCTAGAAAAAAATAGCAATTATCCCTTCTTTGTTTTTTTAATTTATTCATATTTTTTTCCTAATAACCTCATTATAATATTATAAATACTTGAATAGTATACTTTCATAAAAGTCCACTACGATACTTCCAAGTAATAATCCTGCTGTTACATCACTTAGAAAATGTGCACCTAAAACCATTCTTGAAATTGGTACTGCAATAATTGCAAAAGGTAGCAAGAACAGTTAATAATTCCTTTTTTATTAATTACAAAAAAATTAATGCTAAGAAAAAAATAATGCAACAAAAGTGGAGTGACCACTCGGAAAACTAAAACCATCATGAATTTACGGTAATGGTCTAACTCTTTGTATGCTATATTTTTAATACTGTTAAAAAAAGAAACCTCCAAGACCTGCACTAAAGAAAAATAAATACAGCTTTCTTAACTTCTTTAATCCATACTAAAAATGCTGATAATAATATCATTAATAATAATAATAATTTATCATTAAAAAAACAAGGGAAATTATTTTTAGCTATTTGAGCTAACATCTTTATTTCCATTAAATCAGCTAATACCCTATCAAAGTCATTATTTGGAAACTTTATTGCAACTATTGCTAGTGCAACAAAAAAACTAATATTTTTAAAATAAGTAAATACACTTAATCGTCTCATACTAGTTTTTCACCTCCTATTTTTCTCAAGTATCTTATTATAAAAAGTCATTTACATCATTGATAACACGTTTTTTTCTTCTTTATAATTTTTTTCATTGATTTTTTTGTAATTATCTATATTATCATAAAACTCATTAATTTGTACAACTGATAGTGTTGGTAACTCTTCTTCTGTAACAACTTTTGCAAAACCATTTTTTTCAAAAAAATCTAGCATTTTCAATTTGATCTCCCCTACTTTGATTAGTTCCTAATGGTACTAAAATAGGCGGTAAATCTAATGCTAAAAAAATTCATATAAAGAATTTGCTCCGGCTCTTGAAAATGCAAAGTCTGTAATTTTTTTAGAATATCAAATAACTCTTTAGATAAAAAAATTCGAATTGCTTATATCCTTCTTTTTCTATATTATTATTTAATAGCCCTTTACCAACAAGATGAACAATTTGATATTTAGAAGTAAGTTCATCAATATTATTCCATATAAAGTCATTTAATATTTTTTTGAACCTAATGACCCCCATAACAAGTATAACGGGTTTTTCATTATTAAAACTAGTCAATTCAAATGCCTTTTTGACTCTCTCCAGTATAAATATCATCACGAACTATCGCTCCTATTAAACTTGCTTTCCCTTTTTGGTAAAAAAACTTCTGAGTATCTTCAAAAGTCGTGAAAATGTGATTACAAAAATTTTATATTAATCTTATTCGCTAAGCCTGGTGTCAAATCAGACTCATGTAATAAAACTGGTATTTTTAAGTAGTTTAGCTGCCACGCATACTGGCACACTAACAAATCCACCTTTTTGAAAAATACAAAATTTGGCTTTTTCTTTTTTTAATATAAATAGTGAATCAATGATTCCTTTTTATAACTTTAAATGGATCGATGAAATTTTTCCAAAGAAAAAAATATCTTCTTAATTTTTCCCGAACTGATTTTTGTAGTATTTTACATCTGAAATTTTTTTCCTATCATTTCATTTTTCTATACCAGTTTTACTACCAATATATGAAATTTCATATCCATTTTTTTAAACTCCGGAATTAGAGCAACATTCACAGAAACGTGACCTGCTGAGCCTCCTCCAGTAAATAGGATTTTTTTCACTTTTTATCCTCTCTCTTTCATCTTTTTTTCTAAACGTTGTTCTACATTTTTCAGGAACAAATTTAGATAAATCAGCACCAAAACCTGATACACCTTTTTACTATACTCGAACTAATAAATGAATATTGCTTATTAGCCATCATATAAAAAAAGTTTCAATATTCTCATCTAGCGCTTTATTCATAAATGTTAATTGCATCTCATACTCAAAGTCAGATACAGCTCTTAGTCCTCTTACTATAACATTCGATCCAACTTTTTTTGCATAATTTACTAATAAACCTGAAAAATGAATCAACTTTAACATTTGGAATTTCCTTGATTGTTTCGTTAATCATTTCCACTCTTTCTTCAAGTGAAAATAAATATTTTTTTATCAGGATTAACTAGAATAGCTACTATTACTTCATCAAATAACTCAGCACTTCTTTTTAATAATATCAATATGCCCATAAGTAATAGGATCAAAGCTACCTGGTACAATCGCTATTTTTTTCTTTTTCATTTTATTTCTCCATATATTCAAAAAAATTACTATGTCTGTTATTCCATACTGCTTTTCTTTTATAACTTCAATATCCTTATTTTGATAAGTAATTTCTTCAGTATTACTTTTTCTCACAAATAATCAAAGTTCCTTCATTACACAACTGGTTATCAATAATATTCTTTATTGCATCATCTATTAATCCTTTATCATACGGAGGATCTAAAAAGATAATATCAAATTTTTTTCTTCCTTTTTACCAAAAGATTTTTCAATGCACGCTTAAAATCATTTCTATATAGTGCATAATCTGATGTATCTATTCTGCATTTTTTTCTATATTACTTTTTAATAACTTTTTATTGCATTATTACTACCATCTATAAAAGTAGCATGGGTTGCCCCGCGGCTTAAGGCTTCTATACCTAAGCCGCCAGTTCCTCCAAAAAGGTCCAGTACTTTACAATCATAGCAATCTATCATATTAAATAAGTTTTCTTTAATCTTATCCGTTGTGGGTCTTGTATTCATACCTTCAACTGCATTTAATTTTATAGATCTATATTTTTCCTGCTATAACTCTCATTTATCCTCGCCACCAAGTATCATTATTTTTGAATACTTCTTAAAATAAGGGGGAACATATATCCTCCCCTCATTTCTATTATCGCTTAGTTTGTAGACTTGAATCTAAATGCTCAAAACTTAAATGTAAGTCTGACATTCCGGATAACTCTATTTTTTACAAATTTCTTTTTTTCTTAAGATCTTCAACAATACTATCTATTCTATTTTTCATCAACATAGATACAGGCATATCGTCCTCTTTTAGAATAAGAAATAAAGTTCCCATATTTTTTTCTAATTTATTTAAGTCTTTAAAACTTTTTAAAAATAGACATATATTCCACGTCTTTCTTTTTTTCAAATAACTCCATAAATTTCTCCTAGAAATGAGCTGCTGCGTCTACTCGACCTTTCTCATCAATTTTAATTACTTTAACTTTCAGAGTATCTCCCACTTTAACAACATCTTCAACTCTATTTACTCTTTCTTCTGCTAATTTAGAAATATGAACTAAAGCATCGACCCCTGGGAATAACTCAACGAATGCACCAAACTTTTCAATACGCTTAACTTCAGCAAGATAAATTTCACCAACTTCAGCTTCACGTGTAATATTCTCGATAATTTCAATTGCTTTTATTAATTCCTTCAATTTCAGGTGAAGAGATAAAGACGTCTCCGTTTTGTTCAATATCAATTTTAACACCTGTTTTCTCGATGATTTCGTTGATAACTTTACCACCTGAACCAATAACATCTTTAATTTTTTCAGGTTTAATTTTAATAATTTTAATTTTTGGTGCAAATGTAGAAACTTCTTTACGCGGTTCAGCAATTACACTATTCATATGCTCTAAAATTTGTAATCTACCAACACGTGCTTGTTCTAGAGATTCTTTTAAGATTTGTTCACTTAGTCCATCAATTTTAATATCCATTTGAAGTGCAGTAATACCTTCAGAAGTTCCTGCTACTTTGAAGTCCATATCTCCAAGGTGGTCTTCCATACCTTGAATGTCTGTTAAAATAGTGTAGTGTTCATCTTTTTTAACAAGTCCCATAGCAATACCAGCTACTTGAGCTTTTATTGGTACCCCTGCAGCCATAAGAGCCATAGATCCAGAACAGATCGTAGCTTGAGAACTTGAACCATTTGATTCTAAGATTTCAGATACAATACGAATAGTATATGGGAAATCTTCTTTAGAAGGGATTACCTGAGCTAATGCACGTTCCCCTAATGCACCATGTCCAATTTCACGACGTCCTGGTGCACGACTGAATCCTACTTCACCAACTGAGAATGCTGGGAAGTTATAGTGTAACATAAATCTCTTGTTTTCTTCTTGAGTTAAATCATCAATAATTTGCTCATCAGATAAGTTACCTAATGTTACAACACCTAGTGATTGTGTTTGTCCACGAGTAAATAATGCAGAACCATGTGTTCTTGGAAGCACATCTACTCTAGAAGCTAATGGTCTAATTTCTGTTAACGCACGCCCATCAGGTCTAACTTTATCTTCAGTAATTTCACGACGAACTTCATCTTTTACAATTTTATCTAATGATAATTTCGCTTCTTTAACTATATCAAGCTCATCTTCGGCTGTAACACGTTCTTCAAATACTTCAAGAACTTTTTCTTTTACTGCCGAAATAGCTTCATCACGCTCTTGTTTATCTTTAATAGCAATTGCTTCTTTCATTTGAGATAATGCCATTGAAAGAACTTCATTATAGATAGTTTCATCAATCACTTTTAACTCAACCGCCATTTTTTCTTGACCAACTTCGTCAACGATTTGTTGTTGGAATGCAATTAGTCGTTTGATTTCCTCATGACCAAACATAATAGCATTTAACATAATTTCCTCAGAAACTTCTTTTGCACCTGCTTCTACCATGTTAATCGCATCAATTGTTCCTGCTACTTTCAGATCAACTGTAGAACGTTCCATTTGTTCAACTGTTGGATTAATTACATATTCTCCATCAACATATCCAACTGTAACTCCGGCAATCGGTCCTTTAAATGGGATATTTGATACAGATAATGATAATGAGCTTCCTAGCATTGCTGCCATTACAGGATCACAATCATACTCAACTGATAGTACAGTTGAAATAACTTGTACTTCATTTCTAAAACCATCTTCAAATAATGGTCTAATTGGTCTATCAATAAGACGTGCTGCTAATGTTGCTTCAGTTCCTGGTCGTCCTTCTCTACGTAAGAATCCTCCTGGTATTTTTCCTACAGCATACATTTTTTCTTCATAGTTAACTGTTAATGGGAAGAAATCAACATCTTTTGCTTCTTTAGAAGCAACTGCTGTTGTTAATACAACAGTATCTCCATATTTTACTACTACCGCTGCATTAGCTTGGCGAGCCATTTCACCTAACTCTACTGTTAATGTTTTTTTCCAGCCCACTGCGTTGTATAAACTTTTTTTATCTTGAAACATGTTTATTTCCTTTTCAATATTTTTTTCTTAAACTTTATATAAATCGACTACTTTATTATATCACGAATACTAGTATTTACAAAGAAAAAAACGAAAACATAGTAGAAATAACTCTGATTCCTCTACATTTTCGTTTATGATTTTTTTATCCTAATTGTATTTGATATAGTTTATATAAAACTAATATTATTAACAGCATAATAATAAACAATATAATATAAATTTTTTTGTTTATTAGACATAGCTACATGCTTCCTTGAATTTCTTTTTTTCTAGTATGTTTCTAGTATGTTCACATACACGTGTAAAGTGTTGGATTAAGTCCATATAAACTACACCTGCTGGAATCTCACAATCTCCGTCTTTCATACGTTGAGTATGTTTTTTTACGCGCAGCTTTTTCTAAAAGCATAAATATTTTTCACATGCTGCTAACGCCGCACCAGCAACAGCTATATTGTTTTCTTCTAATGATTTAATAGTTTTTTTAAAATTATATCATTACAAAGATCATACATTTCTTGTACTTCTGCTTTTTGCATCATCAGAGAATTTCAATTTTTTTCTAATTTGATAATCTACTGATAGTACGATATCTCTAGCATGATCTCCGATTCTTTCTATATCACGAGTTCCATCTAATAATGTTGAAGCTATTAACCCTTCTTTAGGACTAAGTTTTTCCCTAAATAATAGAGTCAAGTAGTCTGTCATTTGTTCATCAAAGGTGTTTATTGCATCTTCGTAAGTCTCACCTTTTTTTCACGAAGTTGTTCATCACGATTCATAAAGTATTCTACTGAGTTACGTAAACTTTTCTTAGATAAGATTAACATTTCCACGAATTCTTTTTGCACCTGACCTAACGCAACCGCAGGTGCACTTGTAATAAGTGATTTGTCAAGATATTGTGTACTGTACTTGATTTGTTCATCTTCTCCTGGAATAATCTTAGTTACAATAATAACCAAGACACTAATGAATGGAAATTGTAATATAGTATTTAAAACATTAAATGTACCATGTGCTGATGCAATAGTCATTTTCGGTTCTAAACCTAATGTTATTTCTAAATATTGAATAAATGCTTCATAAGGAACTATTGCTATTAAACATATTATAGTACCAATAACGTTAAATAACACGTGAGAAGCCGCAACACGTTTTGCCGCAATATTACTACCTATCATAGCTAGCACAGCAGTTGTAATAGCTGTTCCGATGTTATCTCCAAATATAACTGGTAATGCTCCGTGTAGGTTTAGAGCAGCATCAGCATATAAGTTTTGTAATATGGCGATAGTCGCAGCTGAAGATTGGATTAAAACAGTTAAAAATGTACCTACTCCTACCCCTACTACCGCACTATCATTTATGTGCATTAAAATATTTTGAAACCACGGCATATCTCTCATCGGTCCCATAGCTGTCGACATCATTTTAAGAGCATAGAAAAATACCCCCAAAACCAAATATAACACGACCTATATTATTTACTAATTTAGCACGAGTAAAGAATAAAAACGCTGCTCCTAAGAATATTAAAGGAAGTGAATATTTAGAAATGTTAAAACCAATAATAAACGATGTTAATGTTGTTCCGATATTGGATCCCATAACAATAGCGATTGCTTGTTTCGTTTTTAATAAACCAGCCCCTACTAAACTAACTGTTATTACAATTGTTCCTGTGCTTGACTGAATAAGTATCGTAACTATAATCCCAGCCAAAACAGCCATAAGTGGTTTCGCTGTATATTTGTCTAAAAACATATCGCATTTTTTTCTCCAGCTATTAATTGAAGTCCGTCACCCATGTATTTGATACTGAATAGGAATAATCCCAGTACTCCCTAAAAAAATGAAAATAAAATTTCTTGCAAAAAGTGCTGACACTTTTTTTGTCCTCCTAGTATATGTTACGTGTATCATTAAATACACAAGTAAATTTTACCATATAAATTTTTAAAAGTACAACAAAAAAATCTAAAATGGTAATATTAAAAATATTATTACAATTGTTTACATTAATTACTTAATATCAAAGCCTTATTACTATAATATTTTTCTCAAAAATAAAAAAAGGTATTTACATATAATGTAAATACCTCTTTTTATTATGCTTATTAAGCTTGTGGATAAACAGAAACTTTTTTTACGGCTACGTCCGTATCTTTCAAAAACGTACAACTCCGTCAACTAGTGAAAAATAGTGTATCATCTCCACCTTTTTCCTACGTTAGTTCCTGGTACCAAATTTTTTTGTTCCACGTTGTCTGTATAAGATAGAACCTGCAGTTACGTACTGACCATCAGCTCTTTTAGCACCTAAACGTTTTGATTCAGAGTCACGTCCGTTTTTAGTAGAACCTACCCCTTTTTTTAGATGCGAAGAATTGTAAATTTAATTGTAACATCATGTCTATTTCACCTCTCTTACTTCAATAGTTATATAATCTGAATAATTTTTCTTCAATTGTTTTTTTAATGCAACTAACATTGCATTTAGTAGAAGTTGCTCTTTATCTGTAGATTTTAACGATCTATATGTTATATGTCCAGTCACATCTTCGTTAGCCGAAATGTCAAACTCTACATCTTCATCTAGTTCATCTACTGCATTTATTAAACCGAATACGACAGCAGAAACACCTGCACAAACTATATCAGAACCATGCTCTGCATAATCAGCATGCCCATCAACTGTTACTTGTTTAATAAATTCAACTTCTTTTACGATTTCCACCTTAATCATGATTAAGCGTTAATTTTTTCAACTACTAATTTAGTGAAAGGTTGACGATGACCTAATTTACGGTGATTGTTCTTTTTAGGTTTGTATTTAAATACTGTGATTTTTTTACCTTTACCTTGAGCAACTACTTTAGCTGTTACTGTCGCACCAGCTACTAAAGGAGCACCAACTTTTTGTAGTTTCTCCACCTACTAATACTACTTCGTCAAAAGTAACTGTAGAATCTACTTCAGCTGCTAACTTCTCAACTAAGATTGTTTGTCCTTCTTCAACACGTAGTTGTTTCCCACCTGTTTTAATTACTGCGTACATATCTGCACCTCCTTAAATATTTTTTACTAAGACTCGCCATACAAGGTGGATTTCTCTCTTATTTACCTTATACGTGCGGTTGTAGTAGCTATTTAGGAGCTACACAACAATACAATTCTAACACATATATATCCTAACGTCAACTATATTGATAACTTTTCTTACTTTTTTTTGAAAAAAATTAGATCAGTGAACTTATGATATTCACTGATCTAATCTACTATTTACGTTTTTTCTTATTAGAAACTAATGTAACTTTTTCAGGATCAAACGCTTGTTTCTTCTGTTTTTTTCCGGGTTTATACGGTGGATATAAAGCATGTCCTAAAGTAAGTTTGGAATATCATGAATAATCCCCCTACGATATAGTACACAGCTACCGCTCCAGCTACCCAGAATGAAAATGCTGTAATCATTATCGGTGATATCCATTGCATCATCTTCATTTGGCTTTGCATTTGTTCTTGTCCTGGTTGAGTTGGTGTTGGCATTAAACTCATTTGTAATTTTGTTTGAATAGCATATACAACAAACGCGATTATCGGCAATGTATACGAACGTGTACCAAGATTAAACACACCTAAGAACGTAGAATCAATGATTCCTGCAGAGTATAATGGATTTATTAGCGTGTAGTATATCGCCATTAAGAACGGCGCTGGTATAAGAACCGGTAAACATCCACCTAAACTTATAGGCATCGCATCATATTTTTTCATAATAGCCATTTGTTCTCTTTGTAATTCCATAAGTTCGCTACGCGCTTGCATTTTTTCTTCATTAGAGATAGCTCTTGCTTCTTTTTCTTTAGCAGCTTGTTGTTTCTTTTTGAACTACGTCTAACTCTGGACGAGCTAATTCTTGTCCTTTTCTTGATTTATTTTGTATTTTTATAATTATTTAACATAAACGGAAGTACTAATAATCTAATAATCAACGTAATAATTACAATTGACCAACCCCAACTTCCTGTATACTCATAAATTTTTGCTAAGAATATATCCATCGGTTTTACGAATGTTTCATAAAACGTGCCAGATCTGTCATACGCTGAACAACCTGACAATGTTACCATTCCAAGCAAACCTAATAAAATTGCTGATAGTTTTTTTCAATTTCATTCTCCTTATATTTTTATTTCTACTTTGTAGTTTTTAGTAAGTTCTTACTAACTAATATACCTAGTAAATTATATCAAATAAAAAAAGAGCTAGTCAAACTATTGTTGACTAACCCTTTAAATTTTTATTTATTTTTATCTTCTTTTGGTAAGAATGCATTCAATAACACTCCACTGATAGCTGCAAGCGCCATAGCTGGAAGTTCAAAGTTAATGCTTTCAAATTTTAGCATTGCTCCACCTACACCTAAAACGATGATTACTGATGAAATTACTAAGTTTCTGTTGATACTTAAGTCCACTTTTTTTCATCTACTAACATTCTAAGTCCACTTGAAGCGATTATACCGAATAGTAAGATCGATACACCACCCATAACTGGTGATGGAATCGTAGAGATTAGAGCTGAGAACTTACCTACAAAACTTAAGATAAGTGCGAATACCGCCGCTCCTCCTAATACGAATACAGAGAAGATACGTGTAATAGCAAGAACACCGATATTTTCACCATATGTTGTACTTGGTGGTCCACCTAAAAGTGATGCAAACATCATTGCTGTTCCATCAGCTAAAATTGAACGGTGTAACCCTGGATCTTTTAAGAAGTTCCTTCCTACTACTTCAGATAATACCATTTGATGACCGATATGTTCGTTAATAGTTACTATAGCAATAGGTACCATTGCTAATGCTGCTACATTCCACTCAGGTACGTATGTTACAAATGGAATAGTGAACTTCGGTAAGCTAAACCAAGGAGCATCGACAACTGGTTGAAAATCAACTAATCCTGCAATTACAGCAACGATATATCCAAACACAATTCCTAATAGTACTGGTATTTGTTTAGCAAATCCTCTTAAAGCTACACAACAGAAGATTGTTGCTGCTAATGTGATAAGAGCTACTAAGAAATATTTCAAGTCATAAACTTTAGCTCCATCTACTGTTTTGTACATAGCCATATTTATTGCTGTAGGAGCAATTCCAAGTCCAATAACAATGATAATAGGTCCAACTACTACTGGCGGTAAAAGTTTCAATAGCCAATTTACACCAAATTTATAAATTAACATTGCAACAACACCATAAACTAAGCTGGCTAAAAATGCACCAAGCATTGCAGTTTCAACACTGTGAGTAGTTGAAAGCACAATAATCGGATTAATAAAGGCAAATGAAGACCCTAAATACGCAGGAATTTTACCTCTAGTTATTAATAAATACGTAAGTGTTCCAATACCTGATGTAGTTAAAGCAGTACTTGCTGGTAATCCTGTTAAAATCGGTACTAACACCGTCGCCCCAAACATTGCGAATAAGTGCTGTAAGCTTAACGTTATCCATAGAGCTAAGTTAGGCTTTTTCATGAACATCTAGAATTGGTTTTTACTCTTGTTTTTTTCTGCCATTCTTCTTCTCCTTTTTTTATATTCAAACTTTCATAATTATATCACATGAATAGTCAATTTGAAAGTGTTTTTTTCTATTTTTTTAAAATTTATTTTAAAGTGAATTTTAAATTAACTAATAATATTTCATTCTAAATTATGCTTTTCTTTTTGTTTCTTAAATTATCCTAAACTCTAAATTCTAAAAATTATATAATGATTTTTTTCTACAACCCTCAAATAAAAAAACGCAAGATTAAATATACTAACCTTGCGTTCTATAATTATTTAACTTCTATATCTAAAATCACAACTTCTTCAACTGGTTTATCTTGAGCTCCAGTTTTCACAGCTGCAATTTTTTCTAGAGTTTTCGCTCCAGCAATTAAGTGACCAAATACTGTGTGGCGGTGATCTAAGTGAGGAGTTCCTCCAAGTTTAGCATAACCTTCAACAGCTTCTTTCAGTACCAGCCACCTTGTTCAAGTGCTTGTAATGTTCTTGCATCTACGTGAGAATTTTTGAACAATAAAGAACTGACTTCCATTTGTGTTTGGTCCAGCATTCGCCATACTTAATGCACCATAAAAAGTGGAAGTAATCCATTGAGAATTCATCTTCAAAACTACGTCCCCAGATTGATTCTCCTCCCATACCTGTACCTGTTGGGTCTCCACCTTGAATCATAAAGTCTTTAATAACACGGTGGAAAATAATACCTTTATAATACCCATTCTTCGCATGAGTTAAGAAGTTTTCTACTGCTTTTGGAATATCTTTTTCAAATAATTTGAAAGTCATATCACCATGAGTAGTTTTAATTTTTTTACTCTAACTTGACCTTTTTTTACATTTTTTTGTTAATTGAGTTAACATTATATCTCTCCTTATTATGATTATGAGCTTACTCAAAAAAATTCTAAAAATTTTACAAAGTTCATACGAAAAACCATAGACGCAGTGGTTTATTGATATCTAAATTCGCTTTATAGAAGCTTTTTAGATATCTAATAAACTGTGCGGGGGTAACTCGACAAAATCGATTTCTCCGAAATCACGATTTTTGAGTCACTCCCTATTTTTACTATGCGTTTTTTTCTCGATTAGTCTTTCGCTAATTTCTTTTTAAGATATTTTTCTTTAAATTCAACAAAGCTTTCTTCTTTTTGATCGTGTGAACCAAATGTTCTTACGTTAACATTTCTGTTTTTCAACTTCTTTATCTCCAATTACTAAAGTATATGGAATTTTTTTGCTTGCTGCTTCACGGATTTTATATCCTAGTTTTTCATCTCTATCATCGATAGCTACTTTAACACCAGCTTTTTTAAGTTCTTGCATGATTTCTTTAGAATAATCATAGTGATAGTCATTGTTTACTGGGATAATACGTACTTGGTTTGGTGATAACCATGTTGGTAAATCTCCTTTGTACTCTTCTAATAAGAAGGCAACCATTCTTTCCATTGTTGACACGATACCACGGTGGATAACTACTGGACGGTGAGCTTTTTCCATCTTCACCAATGTATTCTAATTCGAATCTTTCCGGTAATAAGAAGTCTAATTGAATTGTAGATAATGTTTCTTGTTTTTCCGATTGCTGTTTCTACTTGAACGTCAAGCTTTGGTCCATAGAATGCAGCTTCCCTTCAGCTTCAACATAGTCTAAACCAAGTTCATCAGCAGTTTCTTTTTAACATTTGTTGAGCGTTATTCCACATTGCATCATCATCGAAGTACTTCTCAGTATTTTTCCGGATCTCTATATGATAGACGGTAGCTGAAGTTTTTAATACCTAAGTCTTTATATGCTTCTTCGATAAGACCTACAGTAAGTTTAAATTCATCTTTAAGCTGATCTGGACGTACGAAAATGTGAGCATCGTTTAGAGTCATCCCACGAACACGTTGTAATCCACTTACAGCTCCACTTGCTTCATAACGGTGCATCATTCCAAGCTCAGCGATACGGATTGGAAGTTCACGGTATGAGTGACGTTCATTTTTATAAACCATCATGTGGTGAGGACAGTTCATAGGACGAAGTACCATTGTTTCGTGGTCCATCTCCATTGGTGGAAACATGTCTTCTTGATAGTGGTCCCAGTGTCCACTTGTAATGTATAACTCTTTAGAACCCATAATTGGAGTATAAACATGGTCATATCCTAATTCTACTTCTTTATCAACGATATATCTTTCAATAGTACGACGGATTGTAGCACCATTTGGTAACCATAATGGTAATCCAGCACCTACTTTTTGACTTGTTGTGAAGATTCCTAATTCTTTACCTAGTTTTCTGTGGTCACGTTCACGTGCTTCTTGTAGACGTACTAAGTGTTGTTCTAAATGTTCTTTAGTGAAGTAAGCTGTTCCATAGATACGTTGTAACATTTTATTATCACTATTACCTCTCCAATATGCACCAGCTACAGATAATAATTTGAATTCCTTAATTTTTGAAGTTGCACTTACGTGTCCACCACGACAAAGATCAGTGAAGTCTCCTTGTGTGTAAACTGTGATAACTTCTTCAGCTGGAAGATCGTTAATTAATTCTACTTTATAAGGATCTTCTTTGAAAATTTCTAATGCCTCTTCTTTACTTACTTCGCGACCTTCAATTACGTGATTTTCACTAATAATTTTCTTAACTTCTTTTTCAATTGCTTTAAAGTCTTCTTCTGAAACTTTGTATTCAGCATCAAAGTCATAGTAGAATCCACCATCAATAGCTGGACCAACACCGAAGTGTACATCTTTACCATATAGTCTTCTTAAGGCTTGCGCTAATACGTGTGCGCAAGTGTGACGTAATACATATAAGCTGTCTTTATCTTCATCATCTGCAACAATAAGTTTTAAATGACCATCTTTTGTTATTGGTTTGTTAACTTCGATATAATCCTCATCTAATTTTGCAGAAATCACTTTTTTTCTTAAGACTTACGCTAATACTTTCAGCGATTTCTAATGGTGTTTTATTATCATATTCTCTTACATTTCCATCCGGAAAAAAACTAATTTAGCCATATTAAGGTCTCCTTCTTTTTTTATACTTAGTCTAACTTACTTAAAAATTAAAAAAATCCCTTCTCTAGCCGAAACTAAAGAAGGGACGAATATTTTCGTGGTACCACCCAAATTCAAAAGTAAATTTACTTCCTCTTTGTGAATAAAGCTCACTAACTATGTTAATACTATTAGCTAGGTAGTAACATATATTGCTTATAGGTATTTTTCAGCACCATACCCTCTCTTAAATAAGTTAAATATATATCGTGTCCTAAGTATATATTGATTTATTTCATTAATGTAATTCTAGCACAAAGATAGATGAATTTCAAGGGAAACTCATCTATCTTTTGCATTTTATTTATTTTTTTCTCCAATAGCTTCTAATACCAGTTAGTGTGAACATTAAAATCAGTACCATAAAAAAATATAATTTTTGATACTAAAATATTTTTGCAGCTTCTGTTTTTTTACTATTTCTAATTTCTTATCGATATTATTAGATTTCTTTACTTCTAAATTACTTTTTCTCAAATGAAGCTATATCATTTTTCATTGATTTTTAGTATTCTTTAAAAGCGATATAATACAGGTACTTAGCATCTTTTAATGATGAAATATCCGTCACCAATGTATTAGATATATCTATACTAGCAATATTGGGAACATATTTTTAATGCATCTATATTTTTTTAAACCTAGATTATCATTTAACATTAATCTATATAGATATTTTTTTATCTTTTAACGCATCTACATTCTCGATATTGTTTTTTTATAAAAGTAATTCCTCCAAGCTAACCAAATCTTTTTAACGCTGAAATATCACTTATACTATTCCTATCCAAATAAAAGTACTCTAAGAGATTTCAACTCAGCTAGAGGAGTTATATCTTTAATAGCATTCTCTTCAGCCACTAGACTCTCCAGTTTTTCCAGCATTTTTTTAAAAAAATGATATATTATCTAAACCTATACCGTAAATATTTAAAGTTCTTAGATTTTTCAAGTTTCAAATTATTCGGAATATAATCTTTTTAAAACACTATTCATTGAAATATCTAATGATTCTACTTTCAAGTCATTCAGAAAATCTAAGTTATTCATTAGATTTTTTTCTAAGAACTAATTGTCTTAACTTTGTTAATTTAGCCAAACTCTTTGGATTTTTTTATTTTATTATTAGTAAGATTCAAATCTTCTAATTCTACTAACTTTTCTAATGGTTTAATATCCTCAATAAAGTTATTAGATAAGTTTAAGTTTCTTAGATTAACAGCATGCTCTAAACCTTTTTAGAGAAAAAAAATGTTTTTTTCCAAGGTAGTGATAGACTTGTAAATTGCTCCATCATACCTACCGTTACTTCCTCACCCTTAAAAATCTTTATTAATATGAAACTTATAGTATTCTATTAAGGCTGCTTTAAGATTAAGGTCATCAAAATCTATTTTTTTCGCTATTTTTCAATTTCTGTAAATTTCTTTTTCTCCAAAGGGTACATAAACATCATTAGCCTTTATCACAGGAGCAGATACTGTTAATCCTAATAATGTTATGATAAAAGCTTTATATATTACCTTTTTCATTTTCTTCCTCTTTATTTTTTTCTATACTCAGTTATTTTTATTTCTTACAATTATTAATCCATACGCTGCAAGTGGAATTAAAAAAATACAAAAATACGGGAATACATATCTACTCTTCGCTTCCCAAATCATATGAAATACTGTTCCACCAATAAAGGCTACAGGAATTATCGTTAATATTTCTTTTTTTCTTTTTTTATAAATATTTACCGCAAATACTACAGAAAATACATAAACAAATACTTGAAATACTTTCATGATAAAAAGTAAGTACGTGATGAGTCCCATCAAAGTATATTTGTTTTTATAAAAAAAGTCCTTTACTTTTTTTCTAACTTAGTTTCATTATCGAAATTCCTTTGAGGTGCAGTCACCAATAAACTTTGGAAGGTTGGCTCTATAAACTGATTTTCATATTTTCTTTGATAAAAATCTACAGCATATCTAGGATTTTTCTTAAATACATCTAATCTTTGCTTTATAGAATCTTTTGAAATCTCAGTTATACGTTTCACATCATAGTCTTCTTCCGGTATAATGTCATAGTTGAATCTATTCCACCAACCAGCTTCACGATCTCCTTCCTGCATTCCCATCGCTATCCATGTGATTTTCGGAACACCATCAGCTATTGATTTTTGACTTTTTACTTCATAATAATTATAAATCAAACTCTTAGAGGCACTCATTAAAAAAATAGACAGCTAACTATAAATGCAATTACCTTTTTATCTCTAACTCTAATAAGATAAATAACTGCAGCTGAAAAACATTGCTAACATATGTATTAAATTATTACCTATAAATAGCATTGCAATATTAATGCTAATAGCACTTATTACCAGCATATACCACTTCTTATATTTAGTATATTTTATAAAGTAATAGTAAGCAAGTAATGTTAAAAACATACCCGGTAATAATCCGTAAACAAATGCAACATAAAAATATCAATGGAAAGCATAGTCCACTAAGAATTACAACGATATAATTTGTGTCTTCATCATCAAACATTATATTAGATATTTTTATATAGCATAAAAAAATAATATAACTTATTGAGAAACTTTGCATTATATATAAAATAAATGTTGCTCTACCGAATAATGACAGTATTAACTGGAAAAGAAATACTGTTGTAATTTGATGAGAATATATGTATAAATAATTATTTCCTTTATCAAGTCCACTGTAATTTTTCTCTTATGAAATTATTAGCCTGATCTATTACGTTGAACGGATCAAACTGAACATAGTCACGTCTCAATACGGCAAATAGTATACTAATAATAAATGCATAAATCATCACTATTAATACTAATCTTTGAACACTTATTATTTTTCTTTAAATACCTTGCTAATATTAAGATAACTATACTAAATATTATAAGGAACATAATATTTAGTATAGCACTGACATTTTCATAATATAAAGTTTCTTGATAATCTTTCGGAAATACCGCTGTTTTTCATTAATACTAATAAAGAATTTATCCCCATAAGTACCATAAAAATTACAGCTACAACTTTTACTAAAAAAAGTTAGAAAATTTATTTAATATTTCCTTATTCATTGTCAATTATTCCTCTTCATTTTTCTCTTCGTTTAAGAATTTCTCAACAATAAATCTTGGGCGTCCTTTTTGTTTCTAAGTAAATTTTACCAACGTATTCACCCACTATACCTAGCGAAATCATAATCATTCCACCGATAAACCACATTGATATCATTAAACTTGACCAACCTGGTCTTGCAAATCCCGCAAAGTAACTATACAATGTGTAGAAGAATACTATCGCAGCAATAAATATCATTAATGCTCCACCTATAGTAATAAATCTAATTAATTTTACAGATAAAGAAGTAATTCCTTCAAAAGCAAACGCCAGCATCTTAGACAGGGGATACTTACTTTCACCAGCAAATCTTTCTGCACGTTCGTATGTAACAATATCACTTGGATAACCTATCATAGGAACAATACCACGTAAGAATAAGTTTACCTCTTTAAACTGAGCTAACCCTTCTAATGCACGTTTACTCATTAAACGATAGTCGGCATGATTAAATACCGTATTAGCCCCCAATTTTTCCATTACTTTATAGAAACCTTCAGCTGTAAAACGTTTAAAGAATGTATCCGTAGTTCTTGCTGAACGAACACCATAAACTACATCAGCACCTTCAAGATATTTTTTCATCATTTCATCCATAGCATTGATGTCATCTTGTAAATCGGCATCCATTGAGATACTTACATCGCAGTAATCTTTTACAGTCATAAGACCAGCTAAAAGAGCATTTTGGTGCCCTCTATTTCTGCTTAAGTTAATACCACTGAATAATGGATTTTTCTCATGAAGGTCTTCTATCATTTTCCATGTTCTATCTTTTGAACCATCGTTTACTAAAACAACACGGCTATCTTTTGAAATTAAATCTTCTTCTATCATAGAATTCATTTTAACTTCTAATCTTTTTGCAGTCTCGTTTAATACCTCTTCTTCATTGTAACAAGGTATAACTACATATAACTTTTTTTCATTACAAATCTCCTATTTTTACTTTTTTTACTTATAGCTTTATTAAGTCTATTCAACAAAGCCTTATTCTCTTTTTGTTTCTTCGATTGGTAGTATAAAAAAATCTCATCTACCTTTTTCTTCATCAAACTCCCTTAGAATATTATATAAATTTTTTTATTAGATTGTTCAACACTTTTTCTCATTATCTGCTAAATATTTTTATAGAAACATTTAAATCATTAACTCTAGATTCCATTTCTTTATATGTAATAAAACCTGTTTTTTTGATTTTTTTATCTTTTTAAAAATATTTATTAAATTTTCAAATGAATCATTAAACAATACTAATTCCGCTTCAGGAGAATAATGCCCTATACTTCATACCTGGCGAGATAGGTGTAGCGTTTTTGTGTAACTATTTCATCATTGTACTTCACGCTGCCTTCACCTAATATTTTCTCTATATCTTCCTTAGTAATTTCTCCTGGACGAGCAATAACAAACGGATATCTTGTACAATCAACGACTGTACTTTCTAAACCTATATCTGATTGTTTATCTTCGATTATTACATCTATCTTTCCATTCAGGTCATGATAAACATGTTCAAATTTTTGTTGGAGATGGTTTCCCACTTGTATTAGCACTCGGTGCTGCTAATAAAATTTCAGTTTCCTTTAATATTTCTCTTGCTGTAGCATTAGATGGCATTCTAACAGCTAACGTATTTAATCCAGCCGTAACTTTTTTTGAAATACCATTATTTTCCTTAGCATTTAAAATTAATGTCATCGGACCCGGCCAAAATTTCCCTATCAATTTTTTTCAACATTTTTCATCACTATAATCAACAATATTATCCAATTGATTTATTTCATAAAAAAATGAACAATTAAAGGATTATCACTTGGTCGACCTTTAGCCTCGTATATCTTACCTATAGCTTCATCATCCATTGCATTAGCACTAAGTCCATAAACAGTCTCAGTCGGGATAGCTACAAGCTTTCCATTCTTATAATACCTAGTTAATTTACTGTATATTTCTTCTTTATTTTCACTTTTTGAAATATTAATTATCTCTGTTTCCATCCTATCTCCTTTCTACAATTTTTACACTATGCTATCATTATAAATATTGTAATACCTATTATTAATATATAACTTAAATAATCTAATTTATTATATTTTTAGTACTTTATACTTACTTCTTACCCCTGTAGTTGAATAACCTCTTACTTCCATTGCAGTAGCAAGTTCATCAGCTCTTTTCAAGGTAGCTATAAATAATGGTATCAGTATAGGAATAAACTTCCTTACTTTCTGCACTAGGTTTCCCTCATTGAAATCTGAACCACGTGAAACCTGAGCATTTATTATTCTATTAGTTTCTTCCAATATAGTCGGAATAAATCTAAGTGAAATTGATAATACCAAAGCAAAAAGTTGAAATTGGCACCCCTATCTTTTCTAGAAAACCAAGACTCTTTTCTACAGCACTCGTTATCTCTGTGGGCGAAGTAGTAGCCATAAAGACAACCATTATCGCAACAACTAAAATAAATCTTACTGTAATCAATATAATTCCTAAAAGTGCACCACTATAAATCTTCCAACCTAACACTTCTAATAATACTTCACCTTTTTTTATTAAAAAAACAAGATGAATAAACGAAGTAAATGCGATTAGTATACTTATAGCTTTTTACACTACTTACTAAAAAAATTTAGGACTAACTTTCGATAGCATAACTATACCGGCTAATATTAAAGACAAAATAGCAAATTCTAGAACATTATATGCGATAAAAACATCTACTAAATACCGGATCACAAAAAAATATTTTTTTGTTCGTGGGTCTAGATTATGAATAATAGTATTTAATGGAATATACTTACTTATTAACGAATTATTCATTTTTTTGCTACTTCCCTATCTTATTTTTTTAAAGCATTAACTAAATCTTCATATTTCCTTGGAAATACATCTAGTACTATATTACGCGCTTCCAATTTTTTTGATAAAACTTCAATACTTCGGTAGTTCTAATGAATTATCCATAAGAATTTTTTTCATTCAGAAAAAAAGCTCTTCTACCTTTCCTTCAAAACTAATTTCACCATTTTTTTCAGGACAAAAAAACTTTATCTGCATATTCCAATACATAATCCATATTATGAGTTACAAGCACTATCGTCATATTGAATTCTTCTTTAAGTCTTTTTTTACCATAACCATAATTTCTTCACGACTCTTATAGTCCAAAGCTACTGTAGGTTCATCTAATATTAGTACTTTTTGGTTCTAAAGGCAAGTACACCGCATAAAAGCCACTTTCCTCATCTCTCCTCCTGATAATTCAAAAGGTGATTTATCTAAGTAGCTTCCGTCAAGTCCTACTAAGTTTATCAATTCTTTTTGCCTTCAAGATAGCCTTATCCTCTGCCATCCCATAGTTTAAAGGTGCAAAAAAATAATATCTTTTTAACACACTTGTTTCAAATAATTGTTGTTCAGAAAATTGGAATAATACTGCAACATCTTGTCTTAATTCTTTTTAATGTTCTAGCTAACTCTTTTTTTCTTTTTTTACTTTTTCGGATTTGTAATTAATACATTGTTTATCATTACCTCTCCGTGTGTAGGTAGTAATAAACCATTAATATGCTCTATAAGGGTGGATTTACCACTACCTGTCTTACCTACTATAACAGTATAACTACCTTCTTCTATCTCCAAGTTAATATCTTTCAATACTTCTCTTGCATATGGGGTTTTTGTAATTATAAGTATAGCTTACATTTTTTTAAACTAATTTGCATATTTTTCTTCACTACACTCCCCTCATCTTCTTCTATTTCAAATATTTCTTGATTTAGGTAATTATTTAGATCTCTTTTTATTCTTTCTATAAAAAGGTACTTCCAAACTATATTTTTTTCTAAAAATTGTTGTATCAGAATATAAGGATGTATAATCTCCTTTATAGACTATTTCTCCATCTTCTAATATAACAATATCATCCGAATAAACGCTCTCTTGTGCGTCATGAGTAATCGAAATTATAGTTATTCCTTTTTCTTTGTTAATTTTTTTATATATTCTAAAAATAGACTTTTTTTAGCTTTAGGATCAAGCATACTTGTGGCTTCATCCAATATTAAAAATCTCAGGATTTAAAGCAAGCGAAGATGCTATTGCCACCCTCTGTTTTTTTGTCCGCCTGATAGTGATGTGGGTTCGTATTTTTCTATAGTCGGTCATATCGACAATTTCTAATACTCTGTCTATTATTTCATCCATTTCCTCCTGAGGAATATTTCTATTTTTCAAGACCAAACGCAATATCTTCTTCTACAGTAGAACCTACGAATTGGTTATCAGGATTTTTGAAAAAAACAATAGCTATTTTTATTTTTTTATATCATCATAAATTTCTTTACTATACTCTTTATCATTAAACAGGATCTTACCGAGTAGCCAAATTTTTGCCCATAAATCAACTTCATAAGTGTTGATTTTTCCACTTCCATTTTTTTCCTAAGACACTAAGCCAGCGCCCTTCTTTTTATTTCCAAATTTATATTTGATAATGCAGTCTTTTTAGAACTAGAATACTGAAAAAAACATCTTCAAATTTTTATCATTTTATTACCTAATTTTTCTACAGAATATCCTTTTTATTATATCAAATATCCCGAATTTTTCTCAATCTAAACGGGGCTGATCCTAAAAAAACCTAAATTTTAACAAAGTGTATATGAGAATTCATAGATGCAGTGGTTTATTGATATCTAAATTCGCTTTTTTAAAAAGCTTTTTTAGATATCTAATGAACTATGTGGGCTCGACTCCGAAAAAAATCAATTTCTCCGAAATTCACGATTTTTTTGAGTCACTCCCCATCTGTTATTTATTACAATAATTTTTGCAAACCTTCTTTTTATAAACTCATTTATCTTATCATCATCATAAACCACTTCTTTAAGATACAACCCACTTGCATCTGCTTTAGGACCTGCATACTGACGGTCTTTTTTATCTAATATTTCTTTTACGTACTCCGCTTCATATTTACCAGCAGCTACATTTTGTATAGTTCCTATAATTATTCTAACCATATTGTATAAAAATCCATTTCCTGTTATTTCAAAATTTATGATGTTAAAATTAATCGGATCTCGCTCCATAGTAAGACTATATATCGTTCTAACCTTATCTTCAACACTTGAGTTTTTTGAACAGAACGACGAAAAGTCATGTTCTCCTATAAAGTATTGCAATGCTTCTTGTGCTTTTTTTCAAAATTGAAATCAAAAGCTATGTTTTTCCTACATAATTTAATAAAAACGGATCTACTTCTCTCCCTATATATAATTTATAATAATATGTTTTTTTACGCTATTATACCCTAACATGGAAATCTTCCGAAGCTGTCGTCGCTCCAACTATTCTTATATCTTTAGGGATTGTAGCATTTAACGCCTTAACCCACGCTTGATTAGGGATATTTAACTCTGTATCAAAGTGTAACACTTGACCGTAAGCATGTACCCCACTATCAGTTCTTCCGCTCATATAAAGACGAACATCTTTTTTTATTAATTTTCTTTAAACTTTTTTTCAATTTCTTCTTGAATCGTATTATTATTTGGTTGAATTTGAAACCCGTGGTAATTACTACCATCATATCTACACAGTAAAACTACTCTCACTTATATCACCCTACGTTCTTATTTTTTTAGTATTTTCTAGCCTCTTCTAACATCAAAAAAATGAACAATGCTAAATTAAATGTACCAATGTTGTCCATTAAAATTTTTCTTAAGAAACTACTGCATCTATGATTTCTAATATAATCATTTTTTTAAAAATTTAGTTTTTTTAGCTAGTTACATATAATAAAAAGGATGTATCCTGTACCACACAAAATAACATCCTTATATCAAAAATCTCTTCTTTAATTTTTATATTTTTAAATCAACAAAATCAAATCTTTTATTGCATTTGTCTTCTTCTAATTGCTATTGCAGTTCCTAAAGCTAACAATGCAATGCCAAGCGTTCCAGTTGTTTCTAATCCTGTTTTTTTGGCAAATCTTCATTCTCTTTTTTTATTGTTAACATTACTATTTTTTTGTAGTTGCTATTTTTTTCTTCATTATACTCCGCTTTTTACTGGAGTCACTATCTGAACACGACTTTCTAGATCTTTTTGCTCCTACTCTTATTCTCTCTAAAATAGCAAATTTACTAAAGTGGTTTACTGTAAATTCTACTACTCCATTGGAGAATTTGCTATTATCAATTTTTTTCTAAAAACATTGTTATCTGCTATATGATACACTTCTAGTTTTGCGTCATTATTTTTTTAACTACAGATACTTTTTACTATACGTTTTTCCTTCACTATCTAACTTTTTTTCCCATCTTTTTGTGAAGTGAATTTCAAAAAAACTTTGACAACTTTATATTCATTACCTAACTTGTTAATGATTTTTCTCGTTTAGTTTTTTTCATCATTGATAGCGCCTACAAACACAGCATCTGCATTAATTTTTATTTTTTTATCAAATGATACAGTTACATCTCGACCTGATAGTTTCGCTGTTAAAACATTATTATCGGCTTCAATAGTAGTAGTTTCGACTTCTTTTTTTATCATCTGATTTTTGGAGTTTTTTTCGTTTCTTTTTTATCTCCGAAGAGTTCTCGTCTTTTTTTGTTTCTTTCTTATCTTCTACTTTTTGGCGCTTCCTGGTTTTCTTTTTTTACCCTCAGAAGAGTTCTCGTCTTTTTTTAATATCTTCTTCTAAAAATAGTTTTTTTATTTTACGCAGATTTTTCATTATCAGGATATATTGCTAACAATCCATTAATCGTAGTTAGCCACATTCTTTTTTTATTTCTTGTTCTTTATCAGCATTTTTCAACATTAGATTTTTATCTGATTTAAAAATTCTCTCCCATTTATAGACTCCCAATCAATTTTTTTCGTTAATAATATTCTTTTCATTTTTTTCATATTTTAGTAATTCTGCTGCTTTATCTATGCTTTTTGAAGCTATTTCATTTAAATTATTAAGCTTATTTAAATGGTCTTCTGTTTCATTATTCCTCATTTCTGCAACAGGGTTAATATTATTACCTTGTGCATACACTGTCCCTACTGAACCAGCAACAATACCCATTAAAGCACCAGTAATAGCTACTATGACTTTTTCTTGATGAATGGTTTTTTTATTTCTAGACATAGCTTCCTCCTTATAAAATCACATACAATTTATAAAATACTATTTTTACGTCTCTATATTATAATACATATATCTAAAATCATCAAGTATTAACCCCTCTTTCTCACAGCAAAAAAAGGAGTGCTCTAAAAATCATGATCTCGAAGAGTGATATGTACCCATTTCACTGGGTTATCCAGTAAAAGGGTACATATCACTATCTGTTCATCTTCTTTTCGCATCTCAAATTTTACTATCAGTGTTTACCTTTATTATTATAAAAAAATATACATTAATGCTAAAATAAATACTTAACTATCTTATACTGTGTTTATTCATTTTCTCTTGGAAAATCTCCGTAATAACTTTACGTAGTTCTTCTTTTTCTTTTTCTGGCCACTCTTCTCTTTGAGCTGCTGCATAAAGTTCTGGATATTCGATAGAAATTCTCTTAACTGTACGAGTGTTCGCATGTTTTTCTTACAAAAAAATGGTATTTTCTTCATTAATTCTTCCGGTACTAATGAAAGTATTCTTTCCGCAGTTTCTTTATCACTAATTACTGAAAAAAAGTAAGACCTTTCTTTATCTGTTCTTGTTCCTGTTCTGTAAAATCTTCTAATCTCATTCTTATTCTCCTAAATATGTATATTTCTTAATTAACGATTATATACTAAGAGTTAGGAAACAACAAATATATTTTACTGATAAAGATTATCAGTATTATAAGTAAATATACAATATTAAACAGATTTATTAAATATATGAACTATATTCTTAAATCATTGAGCAATTCACAATCGGTTCGTCAATTTTTGATTTACATTTTTATAATATTATATTATCACTATCAAAGTCATACACTTAACTTAAACAACTTATAAAACTCACCTTTCCTATACATCAAGTCGTCAAAAATACCATCTTCAACAATGACACCGTCTTTCATAAAAATAATTCTATCATATTTTTTTAAAATAGTTTCATTTAACTTATGTGTAACAACAAGAGCTGTCAAACTTTGTATTTTCAAGATTGAATTTTCAATTTCAGTAGTAACTTGATTATCCAAAGATGAAGTAGCCTCATCTAATAATAAGATTGGTGTTTTACGAATTAAGGCACGAGCAATGCTAAGTCTCTGTTTTTGTCCACCGGATAGATTTGCTCCATTTTCACCACATAAAGTTTGTAGACCTAATTCATTTTCTAAAATATAATTTTCTAACCCAGACTGCTGTACAGCTCGTTTTATATCATCTTCTGCGAAAGATTGATTAAGGGTAATATTCGCACTTAAGGTATCATCAAAAATATAAACATCTTGCTGAACAACAGTCATTAAATTATATAGACTCTCTGACGAAATGTCTTGCAAATCTTGATTATCAATTGAAATATACCCACTTGTTACATCATAAAAACGCAATAATAGATTAAGTAAAGTTGATTTTCCACTCCCTGACATACCTACGATTGCAATTTTTTCACCCTTTTTTTAATATTCAAAGATAAATTATTAAAAAATTTTTTTCTTCAGAGTTAGGATAAGAAAAAAATCTACATTCAAAAAAAGAGATTACATCATCAAAATATTCTTTCCTTTTTACCAGTTTGTAGTTCGGATACATCCTTCATCTCAAATGAACCTAATGTTGCCTTCCCTTCACGGAATTTACTTATTCCCATACCAATTTCATTTAGTGGCATTACTACAAAATTGACTAGTTGAACAATAGCTGTTACACTTCCAATTGTGGTATGACCATCGAAGACGAGATACATTCCTCCAGCAAAGGCTACTAAAAATACAATCATCCCTGAAAGCTGAGAAATAACATTAGTCAAAGTATCAAACTTTCCTTTCATAAAATATATCTCATCCAATTTTTCGCTTTCGTGACTGTAATCTTGACGAATAACCTCCTTAACATTAAAACTTTTTAATAACCAGAAAACCTGATAGAATATCTTTAACCTTAGCTAAATACTTCTGATCGGCTATAATAGCACTATTTTGTAACGAAACTGACATTTTCCCAATAAATCCTGAAATTATCATTGGAATAACGCTGGTAATGATAACCAATAAAGTTAAAAACCAGTTACCTATAAACATGGCTATTAACGAGAAACTCATCAAGGAAAAGTTTTTTGAGATATTAAAAATACTGGTACAAATAGTCTTGCTCAATTTTTCTTCATATTTTTCAGTCAATATAGAAATATATTTTTCCTGATTTCTCCTTAGAAAATTCTCTATAATCCTTATCTAAAAATTGATTGAAACACCTTATTTTTTTATATCTTGACATAATTTTTTTCTAACAAGTTTATTTCTCAATCGAAGGGATATAAAATTAAGCCCTGCATAGAGAAAAATAACAGCAGCGCCAACTAGTACCGCCTGGGTCAGTTCTTCTCTATTTTTGGGACATTCCACTATCAATAATGTCTTTAATAGAATAAGCAAAAGCAATATTAGTTAAAGGGACTAGCATATTAAAGATCATGAAAGCATAATAAAACATTTTTATGATTCTTTATCAATTGTTTCATTCTTAATCCACCTCATAATTATTAAATTTTATTTAGAAAATGCGACATAAAGTATTCTTCTAAGTCAATATTCTCTCTCATAATTTCTTTCATAGAGATTTGTTCAATCATTTCTCCATTTTTTTATAACACCAATCTTATCTGCTATTTGTGAAATTTCGGATAAGATATGACTTGAGATTAATATTGTAATTCCATATTCCTTAGAAAGTGTCAGCAAAAAGATTTCGAATTTCTTGAATTCCTATTGGATCCAAACCATTGATTGGTTCATCTAAGATTAATAATCTAGGTTTTGTTAAAAAAGCTCTAGCTAGACCAAGTCTCTGCCTCATCCCCAACGAAAACTCTTTTACTTTTTTAGTAGTATTTTTTAATCCTACCATACTTAAGACACTTATTATATCTGATTCATTTATATTTTTTTCCCCATATACTGAGCATGAATTTTTCAAGACTTCTTTTGCAGTACAATTTTCATAAAAAATTGGTGTTTCAATAATACTACCAACCTGACTTAAAATTTCTTCTCTGTGTTCTGATAAATTTTCCCCAAAAATTTCAATACTACCAGATGTAATAGTTGATAAGGACAACATACATTTCATTAAAGTTGTTTTTTTCCTGCTCCATTGGGACCTAAAAAAACCATATATTTCTCCTTCAGCAATTTGAAGATTAATACCACTTAAAATTTCTTCCTTATCAATAGTTTTTAAAAAGTTCTTTTATTTCAACAACATTTCTCATTTCTATACCTCTCTTTCTATATCAGCTCTCAATACGAGATTTTTCTTCTTCAGGAGTATGAATACTAACTTATATAATCTCTTCTTTTTAAAGTAATTATCAAAAGACTGTTACTTATTTTTAGTCATTTAATTTTTTTATTCCTGAAACAATTCATTCCAGTAAATTAAGTTATACTACTTGATACTAATATCTTTTCTTGAAATATTATAAATTGAAACTGAAGCAATAATTATACTTATGAAGCTAGCAAATATTAAAAAAATAATGAGTTGTTAACAAAATTATTAGTCAAACTTCCCGGAGTTGCATTAGATAATAATGCTGCTAAACCAAGTCCTGAAAGCATTGTTATAGGTGTTGAATACTTAATCATACCTATAACAAAAGGTAATACTCCCAATCAATACTGTCCCAAAATGAAATTCCGATTAGATTAATTAATTGATTAACTACTGGGATATAATTTGATTCAGTTAAAACCGCGACTAATTTAATTAATAATTGAATAACTAAATGTGCAGTAAAATGAGCAATAAATGATATTAAAAATCACCGATATAACTTTTTCCCCATAGTAACTTTATTTTTTTGAAATAGGGTAAGAAAACAACTGAAAAAAATTGTTCTTTGTTTAAATTCATCAATAAAAAAATTATAGACAATAAATAAGCTTCAAAAAAATTAAAAAAATGCTGCTTTTTGTAAATAAAGATGAAAACAATGAGGTAGCAATTGCCCAATTTTTTTCCATTTATCAGCAATTATAAAATTATTAGAACCTTGCCCTACAAATTCTCCCAACTTATTATCCGTACCTAGCCCCATAATTATAATTCCCTGTGACACCTAATACTATCAATATAGTAGCAAACCAAGCCAAAAAAATAATTTAGATTTTTGAAACCTTATTTATTTCAATTTTAATAAGTGACAACATAGATTTTTTTCCTCCTAAAAAGTAAATATAGTTTATATTATTTAAACTATTCTGAATACATATTTAAAATAACCGTTTTAATCAAACAAGAGTATATAACATACTGATGGTATGCTAAAAACTAAAAAAATAATACATACTCTTGGTATGTTAATAAGTTTTTTTATAACATACCTGAGTATGTTATTTTTTTAAAATATCAAATACTTAAAGTATATATAGAATAATAACTGATTAAATCAATAAATAATTATTACTAATAAGAACGTAATAAGATTATTTATTTAACACCTTTTAAGTGATCAAATAATTCGAAAAATTATCTCCATCATTTCATCAGAAATCAATTGTACCCCTAGTCCATCAAACGAAAGTTTAATGAATTTCATTTTTTTCTCTTTAGTTCCTCTACTGAATAAACAGAAATTTGGAATCCAATCCAAATATTTAAAGTTAAAACAATCAAATCAGCTAGCTCTTCCGGATATTCTGTTTTAATCGATTTATCTTTAACACCTTCGTAAACTCTTTCTCTAATTTACGGTAAAAAAATCAGAAAAATAAACTTAGATACTGCTCTCCTAACAAACGTGGACTCCTTAGCTTAATCGAAGCTGAATATACAAGCCTCTGTTGTTCAAAAATTAGAGAAAGCATCCATCAAAGAATTTTTGTATTTTTTTCTAACCCAGTGTCTCCTCTCCAATTATAATTTAAAAATTTCTTGATTGTTTTTCTCTAATAATCGATTGTAATATTTCTTGTTTCGATTCAAAATGATGATAAATAACACCTTTTTGTCAATCCACCTAATCCATTTATTATATCTTGTATAGAGGTATTATCAAATCCCTTTTTTTAAAAAAATAAATCTTTAGAAACTTCTAATATTTTTTTTCTAGTTTCATATGGATTTCTATTCCTTGCCATAATATCTCCTTTCCATCATACCGATGGTATGTAACTTTTTATTATAATATACTAAACTAATAATGTCAAGTTTCTTGTTGTTCCTCCCACTTTTATTTTTTTAGAGTTTACTCTTAATATTAGTTCAAGTTCTTATACAAAGTAACCTTATACTCTCTCCTCTTTCATACATCACAATGTATTTACTGTTTAATGAATTCCTATGTTATAGCGTTTTTATTTGATTATTTGAGTTAGACAAACTAAGATTTAGATTTTTAACCCTTACGAAAAAAATAAAATGAGCTATTCTTGTGAAGTAACTTTTATAATATTATAACTTAATACAGAGCGTAGCTATATAGTCGTTTCCATAACGTGATAGTCTATGTCTTTTTATCACATGATTCATAAAAAAATCTATCATAGCAAGCCCATTTTTTTAAGTTGTCCTCTAATCTGAGTTTCTAAGGTATGGCTAAATTCATATCCATATTCTGGATTTATAGTTATCTTGCCTTCCTCTTCAAGCTCTTTTGAATTAAAAGGTATAGAGAATTTTTAAAAGTAATTCTTCATCGGGTTTGTCCCATACAATATCAGCATCATACATGTATATCCAAGGATTCATAAATCCAACCATTAACAATCCATCCTTTTTCAATACTCGAGAGGCTTCTTTATATATGTTTTCTAAATCTTCTACATATACATTTGATACTGGATTAAAAATAATATCAAAAGTTTCATTTTCAAATGGAAATGGTTTTTGTCATATCTCCTTGAACTGTATTGATTTTTAGGCCTTCTCTTTTAGCAACCATTTCATCTCTTTGTAATTGTGATTTAGAAAAAAATCCATTATAGTTACATCATAACCTTTTATAGCAAAAAAACTGGACCTTGCTGACCACCACCACAAGCTAAACCTAATATCTTTTTTTCCGTTTGCTTTTTCAAACCATTCTTTTGGAACTTTTTTCCCAACAGTTAATGCAACAGAAATTGGATTATTTCTAGCTTCTTCTAATTGCTCATGTGTCAACGGCTCAGTATAGTCATTTTTTTCACATTATTCCATCTATCTTCATTTAATTTTATATAACTGTTCATCTTATAATCCCCTCATAATTTTTTTAGATGTGAGCTGTCGTTAAAAAGTATCCGATATTTTTTTATTTACGGTACTCCTCTAATTTGTACCCATATTCATTCAGAAGTTCTTTTTGAATAAATTTTTTTCATTTTTTTGAGTTTCTAACTTCTTTCCAAAGGATAGCTGCAACTTTTAACTTATTAGAATAATTATTACTGGATTCATCTGCACAAAAATCTTTTTAGAAATTGATTCCACTGACAAGTCGAATTATCATACTTTTGCATAATCTGACTCTCCATAATATATTTTTATCATATCTTGAATTGTAAAATTCTTTATCGTTATCACTTTTTTTACTTTTTCTCCAAGCCGTTGCCATATCAGCATTAAATTTAAACGGGCTAACTCCTGTTACAGCTGAAAAAAATAATCTCTAAATTTTTTTGGTTGAAGGAAAAAAACCGCATTCTAGCAATGCTGTATTTAAAGATATTACTTCGACATATTTTTTTGTTTACTTTTCTTGTAGACTTTTCTATTCTATTTCCCTTGAAATATTGTTCAATAATATAGTTCAATTCTTTCTTTGTACATCTATACTCTAGTCCAAGAGACTTACATATTTGCGAAAGTTCTTCTCGATACCAATAGTACTTGTTAAATTCCTCAAATGATTCTATATCTTTAAAACTAGGTCTAATTTCTATCACACACTAACCTCCAAAACTTCATATATATCTAACTTTCCAGCCTTAATCAACTTTCTTTATTCTATTATACTATATTACTTGAGGTTCACCAATAATAAAAAAAATGTAGAACAAGAACACTACCTTACACTACTTTATTTTTATCAAAACTACATATTCTTATTTTTATCATTTTTCACTATTCTATCAGTATATTTTTTTGAGATTAAATTTGATTATATAATCTAACACAATATTTAATTGTATAATATTGTAAGGCATTATAAATATACTAAGTTAAAAATGATGACTCAAAAAGTTAGATATCTCCTATCTAATTTTTTTGAGTCAATGCAATATAGATAAAAATATTTATTAATCTATCGAAATAATGCTCGCGTTGATAAATCAAAAAGAAAGATTATCATCAAAGTAGAGAACAAAAATTTACTTTTTTTGTCGTTAGATTATCAATCAAAAAGGAAGTTTACATTAATTTATCTTTACTTCCTTGTATTTTTCCATTTGTGGCTTACTTGCAATTTTTTTGATGGGCCTTTATTTTTTTTATAGCCCAATCATAATGGCTAGAAGTAGCACTGACAAAATAAGATCCCAATGTACTCCCGCCAACCCATTTATAAACTTTTTTTGAAAATAATTCTTCATTTGTAAAGTTTTTCGGCTAGTGTCAAAACATCTTTATGAGATTTTTTTGTAAAGCTTTTTGTCGCATCTTCCGAGACGTATTCTGATGCTTTTTCCCAAAAATTCTACATTCATATCGCCATAAGTTCTCCAGTTATATGGTTCAGGAATAAATACTTTTTCTTCTCCCTTTTGATTGAAACGTACCCAATTCAAAACAAGTTTATGCCATTCATAGAGATGAATTAAGATATCTCTTAAGTTTTTTATCTCTTCTCCAATGAGCTTCTTTTTTTCTTTTTTTATCTTTCGAAAAAAATCAAAAGGTGTATTTAACTCTTCACTTGTCATCTTTGAAATAAGTAAGTTTAACTTTTCATAACTTTCCTTAGCAACTATCATTAAATCATTTTTTTGTCGTTGGTCTTGACACAATTAATCCCTCTCTTTACAAAATACTATATTATTATCTTTTATAATTTTTCTTCTATTAATTACCTTTCACAAGCAACGTCTCATATTCAGCGGTTCACTGTTACCTCATCACTACCGCTCTGCGATAACTATCTCATAAAGCATTCATAATTAATGGCTTCGGTCTACACACTTGTCATTAAAACAACTTCTTCAACATGGAACGAGTGAACACTAAGTGTGTCAAGTAGTCACGTTCGTATGTGTAAACACATCCACATACTTTTTAACGATAGCATAAGGTTATCGTTAAAAGGTGTTACCTAGACAAACCGGGAGTTGTTATTTTTTAAAATTCATACCAACAATCATACCTAAAAGCATACCTATGGACATACCAATTGCTATATTCCCTATATCTAATGCTATACCCGCTGCTGTTCCTAAACACATACCAACAGCCATACCTTCAGACATATAACTTTCTTCTTTTTCTTTCATCACTTTTTATGATTTTTTTAGTTTTTTTCTTTACAATAGTAATTGTAAAAATAGCTAGTACGCTTATCAGGATTACTAGTAATAGAACTCTAATTATACCCATTATATTTATCTCTCCTCCAGAAATTCCAATTTTTCTTTGCTTAAAAATAAAACCCATTATATAATTCCATAAACTCTTTAGCAAACTTTTCTACAAGTTCATGATCAAGTGCAGTTGCTAAGGTTTCTACATTTTTATTAGCAGTTGGTGTCCAATTATATGATCCGTGCATTACATAGTCCATATCTATGATACAAAATTTATCATGCATACGGTTATACCCTCTATTTCCCCATCTCGGAATGATCACAACATCGAACTTATTTTCTTTCAATTTTGAAATCATATTTTTATTCGAGTCTTCCTGCGAAACTATTATTCTTACATTTTAATCCTTGCTTCTTTTTCGCTAATAACTCTTGATAAATAGCTTCATTAGAAAACCATGCAACAGCTGCCCAAATTATAAATTTAGCATCTCTAATTCCCTGAATTACTTCATCTTGAATTGCATCAAAAACTACATTATGCTCTGTTACTTCATCTGGTGTATCAATTACCTGTGGACGTATTTCAACGTGATGTAAAGCATAATCATCAGACTCCTCATATACATACTCTACTAACTCTTCTAGAATCTTCTCATTTTCTTCTGCGATTTCTAACAAAGGAACCGGAACTCGTAATTCCACAATCTCCCAATGTTGATAGGAACGCCCATGATTTGCAAATTCATATTGTGGAACAAAGTTTACTCTTGCTCTACCTATTAACCTCAACAGTTGGTCTCTTGATTCAATTGTTCTGTATTTTCTATCATATTTCAATACTTCTATCAGAGTCTTAATGAAAGCACTTCTATCCATTAATATCACCTCTCTTTATATATTTACCACTCTTAGTTCTTTTATCGTTTGGTTTTTCAGCGTCTGCAGGAATATCCCAATATAATCCAATCTTTATGGCACCAGGTACACGTCCCTATATGCAGAGGATTAGTATACTTGTTTCTTAGTTATATTATAATGTTAATTAGGCTATTTTTACAATTGTCAAATTTATAGCTGGGTGCCAGTGGGTGCATTTTTTTCTTATTATCCATTCTCTAGTGTCAACTCGAGGCTATGGATATGTTCCCGCTCAACCTTATTTTTCTCTCAAATAATAAGGCTTTACTCTAAGCTATCGATACCTTTTAACGATAGCCTAGAATAAGCCTTTATTTTCTATATTTTATTTACTTAGCGGGTGCAACTCTTAACATCAATACTACACATTCAACATGTGCTGAGAGCTTTCTTCTATACTAATAGACGAAAGGGTGTGAAAATGATTTTTAAATGATACTGTGGAACGGAACAGTAGCCCTAGTATTGACTACTGTCGTTTCTATTCATATTGGCTATTCTAGGACTGAGATGAAAAAATCTATAAATGCTCAGAATAAAATTGAACCCGCAAATCTCCCCAAAACAATGGTGAGTCATGTACTTGTATTATTCCGAAAAAATACACCTCTGGTGCAGTGAGACAAATTGGTGTATCTTATAGTGGCTTCGTAGATGAAAGCTATACTCTACTATCACTCTTTGATGATGTAGAACAAATTGAAAAAGATAATAGACTTCAGACAGCTATTGATGTTGTCAGAGAACAGTTTGGTTTTTTAGCCATACAAAAAGGAACCGTCCTAACTGAAGGTTCCAGAAATATTGAACGCAGTAAACTTATCGGTGGTCATTCCGCGGGTGGATTGGAGGGATTAAAATGAAACAAGAAAAAAATACAGTACAATTTTCAGAAATCCGTAGCAAAGGATGTAATGATATTGAAATGCTTGAAAGATTTTTACATGGAATCGTTGAAACAGCAACTTCAAAACTTCGTCAGAGAAAACTCAAAACAACTGAAATATCGATACGACTAGTACATGCTAAATCTGAAAACCGATTACCATTGGAATTTACATTTAGCATTAAGCCAACAAGCTCATCTGTGATAATCTATACTGAGGTAATCAATCGCTTTAAAGAATGTTACACAGGTGGGGGAATTCAAGGTTTTACGATTCAATTTGATAAAAATACCCTTGCCTCTGCATAGAAAGGATTTGATATGATTGACCGTTCATATTTACCATTTCAATCAGCAAGAGAGTACCAGGATACAAAGATGCAAAAATGGATGGGCTTTTTCCTATCTGAACATGCATCAGCACTCTCTGATGATACAAACAAAGTAACGTACATGTCTGACTTATCACTAGAGAAGAAATTATTACTCCTCAGTCAAGTATACGCCGGGCAGCTACGCACACGCATTCAAGTGATTGAAAAAAACAAGCGTGTTTCCTACACTGGAACAATACCAAGTCTGACCAAAGATTTCATTTTGATAAAAACTACAACAGGTCACATCAATTTGAAATTAAAAGACATTATTAGTATTGAACTTGTCGAGGAGGTGCTCTATGAATCAGCTTGAGTTTCAGCGTAATCACCTACAAATGGACTATTATAGCGAGAGCTACCAAGATTTTGAACGTGACTTCTACCGCTACTCTAACATGAATATTCCATTGACCTTCCTAACTGATGATATCCTAAAAAAACAATGGCGACTTCACGTAAGAATTACTTTGTCCTCAATAAGGAAAAGTCCAGAGATAACCGCGATCACTTCTTCATATTTGAAGTAAGTACCGTAGATGAGAATCCGCTAATCTATCATTATACATATAAGAAAACTACAATATATTTAGCAGAAAAATAGGAGCAGTTCAATTGACTGTTCCTATTTTTTTAATATTCATAAAATCTAAAGTCTTTATACTCTTTAACAATGGAGTCGCCAACCGAACAGACTATACTGACCAGCGACTACCTTAAATTTAATGTTTCAGATTTATTTTTCTTATCTCTAATTTCATAAACTACATCTGCTACATTTTCGAGTAATCGTTTATCGTGGGTGATAAACACGATAGTTCCGGTGTACTCCTTCATTAGTATTTCCAAAGCCTCTAAACTTGGTATGTCAAGGAAGTTACTGGGTTCATCCATTATTAGGATGTTATATCTACCCATGAGCATTTTTAGCAAGCAACAATTTTTATAATTTCTCCACCGCTTAAAAACAGATAAACTTTTTTTCCAATATCGTTCTGTTTGAACCCCATAGATGCTAGCACTGAACGAATTTCTGATATATTGTAGTCACAATCCTTCTGCATAAACTCCATAACATTCTGATTACTGTTGTACTTGTAACCATTCTGTGCAAAAGTAACCTATTTTTTTGCCTTAGGCGAAATAGAAATTCCTTCTTCATGGTTTAAGATCATTTTGGATTAAAGTTGTTTTTTTCCGATTCCATTACCACCAGTTAACGCCACTTTTGCTCCTAACGGAATTTGAAAAGATGCATTTTCAAACAGAGCCTTATCCCCAAATACTTTATTAATTTCTGCACCGACTATAGGGTATGGATTATGGAGCTCCAATGCTTTTACTTTTGCCTGAAACGAATTCTGCAGAATGCCTTCCGGAGCTTCTACTTTTCCTAAAGTACGCAATCCTGTGCTCTAGGGTTTTAGCAGCATTATACATCTTTTTTTCCTTACTTCCTATTGATTTTTTTGATGAGCTAAACGCCCTCCGTCTTCAGTACTTTTTTTCTTTGAAGAACCTTTTTGCCTTCTGTTCTATTTTTACGAGCCTGTTTTTCGCTTTTTCCTCCGCAGCCCTTTCCAATCGGGCACGTTCCGCAATAAATTGTTCGTATTCTGCAGCTTGGCTCTTACGTTCTTCCTCTTTCTGACGAAGATAATCAGAATAGTTTCCCCAATACTCAGTGATTTTTGCCATCTTTCAGTTCCCATATTTTTATCTACTATTTCATCAAGAAAATAGCGGTCATGGCTAATAACTAACAGTGCACCTGTAAAAATATTTTTAGCTGTCCTATTAGAAAAATCAATTCCTTCACGGTCTAAATGGCTCGTAGGTTCATCCGCTAAAATACCATGAACCTGTGCCGATAAAGCATGTGCTATTTTTAAGCCTTGTTTCTTCACCACCGCTCATAGTCTGTATATTTAATTGCTCAACACCTAGCTTGCCTACAAGTGCAAAAATCTTTTTCCTCCTGCAGAGTTACTTCGTCCAACTGGGGAATATAGGCAAGTTCACCCAGACGATTCATTTTTACATCCTGGGGAGTTAATTCTCCTAAAAAGTACCCTGAGTAAAGTGCTTTTTTTCCAGCACCATTTGCTCCTACTAAACCAATACGGTCATAATCATATACTTCTAATTCATTTATATCTAAAACATCGCGTCCTTTGAATTCCACACGAATGTCTTTTTGCTTTTTAATATTAATTCCATAACATTTCCTCCTGTCTATAATCGCATTCTTTCATTTGCTTGTATGCAGGGAAAAACCCTGCGATTTTTAGCAGGAAGAGTTATGAAAATAAGATACATAAATATTCCTCCAATATTGTTTATTTTAAATCTAATTTTTCTAACCTCAGTTATCATTTGGCAAACTATAGCAATGCCAATAATTAAAAATACCTGATAGTAAAAACCAATGATTTACACCGATTTTTATCAGCAAAAGAATCCAGAAAGAATTAACCCAATTGGCATAGCAAGTGACATGATACTTCCGATCAAAGAAAATACACGTCCTAAATATTCAGGCTTAATTTTTCTCCTGAAAAAAAGAGCTGTTTGCACACCGCTATAAAATGGCACCGAAAGCCCCATTATTGCACAGCAAACTACGAATATTACAAATCCATTTGGAGGAAGTATTCCCGAAACAGCTAAACTGGTCCCCATTATAAAAAAATGAACTTGTTATTAGTAATACATGCTTTTTCGAAGCCCCCTAATCTTCCTAATAATAAGCCTCCTGCTAGCATCCCAAATGCAAAGGAAATTTCCGTAATAGAAATATGCACAGGCGTTCCATTAAAGTGTTCCATGCTTATTAAAGGAAATAGTGCATTGATTGGCATATAAACAAAAAGTATATAGTGTTCCTAAGAGTAATAAGGCAAACAATCCTTTGTTTTGTCTCAGAACCACAACTCCTTCTTTCATCTCCCTTATGAAATTTGGTTCTAAACTTTGCACTTGATTACCCAGCTTAGGTATACGTACAATTGCTACCGTAATAGATGCAATCACAGCACCCAATACGTCGATGGCAATAATAGCATTTAAATCCCAAACGGAGTATAAGAGTGCTGCAACTGCCGGACTAACAATATAGCTTATAGACTGCAAAGACTGACTATAGCCTGCGCATTTCGTTAGCTGTTCTTCTGGTACTAAAAAGTGGTGTAACCGCATTGAGTGCTGGGGTATGAAAAAGCTGTTCCAATGCTACGGATAAACAATACTATCATAATCATCCGGACAGGTAGCTCCATACAGAATGCAACAATAGCAAGCACTGCACCAGCTGCTGCGATAATTAAATCGGCACCAATCATTATCTTCTTCCCTATCATGACGATCCACTAGCACACCAATGGCAGGTCCCAAAAATCGCATAGGGTAAAAAAACCTACTAATGAAGCCATAGACAAGACCATCGCAGATCCTGTTTTTTCTGTAAGGTAAAAAATAATCGCCATTTGCAGGATGGCACTAGTGATTAATGATACTGCTTGCCCTGCCCATATTGCATAAAATTTTCGTTTCCAATTGTTGTATTTTTCCATTTATATTATCTCCTGCATATTATTTTTGCTTGAATTTCTATTTTTGAATAGCATTCTAGGCAATAAAAAAATGCAAGCCAAAACCCCACAATGTGGCTTTTTGGTCTGCATACATACAATTTGGAAACATTCATATTAAAGACATAGTTAAATAAAGGTATAGTTAAATAACCAATATCCTCACCGTAACTAATGAATGCTCAATATCGTATAAATAAGCACAACAAAAAAGCCTATCATCGGGTATAGATTCTGCTTTTTTTATTGCCAGCTTATCTTAAACGCATTGAGGCTGTCATAGTTTCGGTTCCTCCCTACATCTTTGTTTATATCTATTTATAGTATAACACAACAAGATGATATGTTCAATATAAAAGTTATGGAATGAGACTCATACTTCCAATTCGATGCCGATTTAAAGGATATGACGAAGTTTTTCTTCATAGACTGTAACGCTCTGGATTATCTTCCTTAGTAGCAAGCGATTAGCTTTCACAAAAATCTTCTGTTTGTAGTTTTAAAAAAATTCATCAGGATTTTTCTAACTCAACCTCAAAAATATTTCATTTTACATTCCCTCATTTCATTTATTGATAAATTGAGTTTGCAAAAAAAGAGTGGACAATTTTTTTGTCTACTCTTAACCTTTAAAAATAGTTTTTTTAATCGATTTGAAGTTGCCTAAATTATTACTTATTCGGTAAAATGAAGTATTGCTTTTCAACAGATTTCCTTCAACTACACTTCACTTGATTCAAACAAGGTGGGTACATTTCTATTCCCACAAACTCCTTGTCAATGGAAACAAACACGTACCCACAGGGTAAATGGAAATAGAAACTGATAATTTCTAGCTATCACTTCTACTCATTCCAAAAATTTTCTCACTCTGATACTTACCCACCATAAAGCAAAAAGCCTTGCAATCAAGGCTTTCATTATCCCTTTCGTTCAAAGGTTTCTAAGCTTTTACGAGCAGAGCGACACACTCAGCGGTTCGCTATCTCCGTTCTGTCTGCGTGCTAGCACTTGTCAATCACGGACAGCTATCGCATGGGCGGAAGTAAATGCTAATCTTCGTCGTTTTACTCCTTGACTAGCAAACTTACCGCCTCAACATGATACGTTCCTGGGAACATATCTACAGGTTGCACTGCACCTAGTTTATAACCTAGACCTCTCATAATTTCCATATCTCTAGCTAATGTTGCTGAATTACAACTAACATAGACTATTTTTTCTATATTCATAGCTGCAAGATCACGTAAGAAACTTTCCTCACAACCTTTACGTGGTGGATCAACGATAACTGCATCTAATTTCACATTTTGTGAGATTAATTTTTTAATTACATCTTCACTCTTACCTAGTAAAAACTCTACATTAGTTATATTATTATTTTTAGCATTTTCACGAGCATCTAAAACAGCCGCTTCTACTATTTCAATACCATATACTTTCTTAACTTTCTTAGCTGCGAATAGACTTATGGTTCCAATACCACAGTAAGCATCAATTATCGTATCAGTTTCTTTTAATTCTGCAAGTTCCAACGCTTTACTATATAATACCTCTGTTTGAACTGGATTCACTTGATAAAATGAACGAAGTGAAATCTTGAACTCTATTCCGTCTAACGTGTCAGTTATGTAGTCTTTACCAAAAAGTTTTTCAGTTTTATCACCAAAGATTACATTTGTTTTCTTGTCATTAATATTTAACATAATGCTAACAATTCTATCATCTAATTTAGATATTTCCTCAACAAATTCATCTAATTTATTAAACTTCTCTTTTGCAACAATACCAACCATAATTTCACTTTTTAGGGTGTTTGTTCTAAACATAATATGTCTAATAGCTCCTGAGTGATTGTTTTCATCATAAACAGATATGTTAAGCTCTGTGATTATACTACGTAACTTGTTCATTAATACATTGTGCTCATCATATTGAATAAAACACTTCTCTATATTAACAACATCATGGCTTCGTGGTTTATAATAACCCATCTTAACTTCACCATTAACTTTTTGCACTGGAATAACAGATTTATTACGATAATGGTATCCGTCTTCCATTCCTAGCGTATCTAATACTTCGATAGAATCTTTTCTAAGAGCTTTATCCATAACATTTTGAACTTTTTTTCTTTTTTTAAACTTCAACTGTTCTTCATAGTTCATATGAACTAAATTTGCTCCAAGTCTTCGGAATTCCATCTACTCTATCTTTTGAACTTTCAATAATATTAAGAACCTTTCCGTAACCAAGATTTTTCTTTAATTTAATTATCTTAAATTCAATTACTTCACCTTCTATAACATCTTCAATAAAAAAATCGGAAAAATTGTCAATTTTTACTACACCAAGACCATCGTGGGTATAATCTATAACTTTCCCTTCGAATATATCATTTTTTTGCATAATTCACCTTTCTAAAAAAAAGAAGAACAGCTATAGGAAACTGACTTCCCTACTCTGTTCTCCCTACATTTAATATTTATTAAACTATCTTTACATGCTTAAACCAATTACTTTAATTGAATTAACAAACTCAAGATCTTTAATTCGTTTATTTAATTTTTCAATATTTATATCACCTGAACTTAGCTCTAAAGAAATAATTATCGTAGCTTTTGCATTAATCGGTACTGTTTGGTGAATAGTAAGAACACTACACTTCTCTTCATTAACAACCGCTAAAATTTTTACCTAATATTCCTGGAATATCATCAACATCAATAGACAACGATAGAATTGATTGTCTTTTTCACATCTTGAATAGGAAAAAAATTGTATCTTTATATTTATAAAATGCACTTCTACTTAAATCAAATCTTTTAGAAGCTTCCAAAATTGATAATTTCGAATCTTCTTCTAAAGCTTTTTTTCATCGCCAACGTCTTCTTTACAGCTTCTGGCAATACATCTTCTCTAATTATATAATAAACTTTTTCTTTATCCACAGTGGTTATCTCCTACTCTACGAATTCAAACTCACCTTTAAGGATTTTTAACAGTATCACCGTTTTTACATCCTCTTTCACGTAAAGCATCATCTACACCCATAGAACGCATTTGCTGAGCAAAACGTCTAACAGAAGCATCACGGTTGAAATCAGTCATTAAGAATGCACGTTCAATACCAGGCCCACTTACAACATAAGCACCAGTATCATCACGAGTAATCTTGAATGTCTCATCCTTAGGTTTATGTTTATAAAGAACTCTATTTTCCATACTTTCTTCTTCAGTATCAAGCTCATACAACATATTAGGATCTGTATTATCTAGAATATCACTTACTTTATAAAGTAAATTATCTATATTACTACGTGTGAATGCAGAAATTTCAACGATATCTACTTCTTCACCGTCATTTTCTAAGCGTTTTTTAAACTCTTTAAGATTGTCACTAGCTACTGGAATATCCATCTTATTAGCTACTACTACTTGAGGTCTTTCTAAAAGTCTCATATTGTACTCTGCTAACTCTTGATTTATAATCTTATAATCTTCATATGGATCTCGTCCATCAGTTGCTGACATATCTACTACGTGTACAATAACCTTTGTTCTTTCAATGTGACGTAAGAACTGATGTCCAAGACCTACCCCATGACTAGCACCTTCAATTAATCCTGGAAGATCAGCCATAACAAAACTTCTGTGATCTTTTGTTTCTACAACTCCAAGATTTGGCGCTAATGTTGTAAAGTGATAATCAGCAATTTTTGGTTTTGCTTTTGATGTTATTGATAATAATGTTGATTTACCAACAGAAGGGAATCCAACAAGACCTACATCAGCCATAAGTTTTAATTCTAAAGTCAGATTTCTTTCTTCTCCTGGTTCACCATTTTCAGCGATTTCTGGCGCTGGGTTTGAAGGTGTTGCGAAACGACAGTTTCCACGTCCTCCACGTCCTCCACGAGCTACTACTACTTCTTGCTCATGCTCTACTAAGTCTGCCAATACTTCTCCAGTATCAGTATCACGAATTACTGTTCCTGGTGGCACTTTTAAGTATAAATCTTTTGACTTTCTACCGTGCATACCTTTACTCATTCCGTTCTCACCATTAGGTGCTACGAATTTCTTCTGATAACGGTAATCCATGAAAGTTCTTAATCCTTCATCAACGATGAATACAACGTTTGCTCCACGTCCACCGTCTCCTCCAGCTGGTCCACCTTTTGGAACATACTTCTCTCTTCTAAATGCTACTAATCCATTCCCACCATCACCCTGATCGGACGAATATTTTTTTACCTCATCTAAAAAAACATAAAAAAATCTCCTATAAAATTCTCTTTATTTTTTTAAACTTCAACTTTTTAAACTATATAAAATACAACTCGATAAAAGTTTATATACCATGAACTATTATAACATAATTTTTTTCCTACGATAATAATATTTAGCGAGATTTTAAACAAAAATATACGGCTGCATACACAGCCGTACTTTTACTCCACAGGCAGGACTCGAACCTGCGACCCTCTGATTAACAGTCAGATGCTACTACCAACTGAGCTACTGTGGAAAAAAATCTCTAAATAAAAAAATGGAGCGGGTGATGAGAATCGAACTCACAACATCAGTTTGGAAGACTGAGGTTTTACCACTAAACTACACCCGCATAAATATTTGTTATTAACTTATGTGTTAATTATATAATACATATTGTAGTTTGTCAACAACTTTTTTTAATTTTTTTAAAATTTCTTTTGTTTTTTTCTAATTTTTGTTAGCTTTACTAAAGAATATTCTCTAGAAGATTAGACAATAGCAAACGATCTTTTATTAGATAATATATAGTATAATATTATTTCTATAAAAAAAGTAAAGACATTTTTTTCAATAATTATTTTTCTACTTTCAATCTTTCTCATACTTAGGAAATGAGATTCCATATTCTTTGCATAGATAAATTTGCTAAGTTTATGGTTTTTGTAAAAAAAGAAAGTCAAAAGACAAAACAAAAAAAGCCTTAAACGTTGATACTTTAAGGCTTCTCTAACTTTTATTATTTAGTTTCTCTGTGTAAAGTCACTTTTTTTAATCTTGGACAGTATTTTTTTAAGTTCAATACAGTCCGGATTATTTCTTTTTGTTCTTTTTTTAGTAATGTAGTTTCTATCACCACATTCTGTACAAGCTAATGTTACATTTACGCGCATTAATATAACCTCCTATAAAATTTAATCTTAACAACTTTTTTTCATACAACAAAAATATATTATAACATTACTTTATAAATATTTCTAGTATAAAATACAATTTTTTTAAAAAAATTTTTTTAAAGAGATATATTTTTTTACTACAAAAATTAGTTTATTTTTCTATTCACCAAATACTTTATAATAATCTTGCTTAAATTTTTTTCAATTCCTATGTCTGTTAAAGGATGTTTAATCATTTGCTTAATTACACTATAAGGAACAGTAGCAATATCACATCCTAATTTAGCACATTCCACAACATGAATTGGATTTCTTACACTTGCTGCTATAATTTGCGTATCAATATCATTATTGGCAAAAATCTCAACTATTTCTTCTATTAACAGCAATCCATTACTTGCAATATCATCTAATCTTCCTAAAAATGGTGATACATATGTTGCTCCTGCTCTTGCAGCTAGTAATGCTTGAGTAGGACTAAAAATAAGGGTTACATTAGTTTTTATTCCCTCTTTTTTCAACACATTAACAGCTTTTTAAACCATCTTCTGTCATAGGTATTTTTTTACTACCATATTAGGATGAATCTTCGCTATTTCCCTTGCTTCAGCTATCATATCTTGCCAATCAGTAGTAGTTGCTTTTTACTTCCCCACTAATAGGACCATTAACTATTGCTGTAATTTCCTTGATTACCTCAGTAAAATCTCTCCCCTCTTTTGAAATTAAAGATGGATTTGTAGTAACCCCGCAAATTACACCCAAATCATTAGCACTTCTAATATCTTCTACATTTGCTGTATCGATAAAAAATTTCATTATTTTGTTCCCCTCTCATTTGTTGCTACATTTATAATATCACACTTTGAAAGTGATTTCAATTCTGCGGTGTATCACTTATATATTTGTTTATTGTTTTTTTAGCTCAATATATGATAGAATAACACTATAATTAGGAGGCAGATGATGAAGAAATTTTTTTAGAAAAAAAGTACCATATTTAATTTTTTTCTTTCTTTTTATTTATAATACTCCCTCTGTGTTCTTATTTTTATATCAAATAGATCAGGTATGATAATATTACTTTTTAATTATTTTTATACCCAGTTATTAGTTTTCTAATCTCATTTTTTTATATGCATATAACAAAGAAGACTTTAGCTATATTTTTTCTCATTTATTATAGGGATTTTTTTATACAATATCTTGCTTAATCATATTAAACTTTGATATTCTTATATATGGTTTTAGGATATATATTCTTCAGCCTTTGTGGTCAAGGGACTGGTTTTTTTAATTGGGAAATTTCGAAAACATAAAAAAAGAGCTAAACAGAGTTAGTTAAATTTTTAAAAAGAGAAGGAGTTTTTTTACATAATGTAAATAACTTCTTCTCTTTTATTATCTCTAAATACTATATTTTTCATATGATACTATTAAGATTTATTTCCTATATTTCGTATCCTAAAAGCATTCCGCCTTCTTCTCCATAAAAAAACTACAGATACCGAAGTAGGAACAATCATAAACTCTATATTTGAGAACTTTTCTCTTAATTTATCTTGGATTTTTTTGCAAATATCTTCATTGTTTCTATGAGTGACAACGACTCTACCACCTTTATAGCCCGCTTTAATCATTTCATCTACTACTGTAGAAACAGCTTTTTTCTCACCACGAACTTTGTGAAGTAAATGCAACGTTCCTTCATCACTTGCTTCACCAACCATGCGCATATTTAATAACCCTACAACAGCCGCAGCAAGTTTATTTAATCTACTATTTTTTTACCAAATTATCAACTTTTTTTCTAGTACGAAAATAAGTTTAGAATTTTCTTGATATTTCCTCATTTCAGAGACTACTTCATCAAAAGACAAACCCTCTTTTATTAGCTCATTTATCTTAAGAAGGTATAAATCATTTTCTCCACCTGCAGAAAGAGTATCAATAATATGAATATTAACATCTTCATTTTCTTCTTTTAGCATCTTTTCACCAATAATAGCACTATTATAACTTCCAGACATTGCTCCAGTTAATGTAAGTACTATGACATTTTTAGCCCCTCTATAAGCAGCTAAATATGCCTCTGGACTAGGACAAGCTGATCTTGCTAGTTCTGAACTAGCATACATTTCTTCCATCATTTTATCGATATCTAAGTCTAATGTATCAACAAAAACTTTGTCTTCAATTTGTAGTGAAAATGGAACTCTTTCATAAATAACATTTTCTGCTTTGTTAGGTATTTCCCTAAAATCACAAGCAGTATCAACTACAATTTTCCACTCCATAATATACCTCCAAGTATTATTTTAAATTATTTTTTCTACTAAATCGTGTGTCTTTTTATATAATCTAACCGTGTCACAAGCTGAAACTATTACTTCTGGCAATCCATCTCTTTTTTCTTCGTTCATACACATTACAAAAATTGTTGTACATTGTTTCAGAACTTTCTTCGATAGTCAAACTATTAATTGTTTTTACTAATTTCTTGAATTGAAAAGACATTTTTTTAAACATGTAATAACTATCAATCTTGCTAACTGTCTTCGATTATATTTTTTTCTTAATCGGTTTCTCTAAATGACCATTTTTTTAACATAATTATTAATCATTGCCGAGGTTAGTCCTTTATCATCATCTACAATTGAACAGTTATCTAATTGATTAACATATAATAAAAACCTGATCTAGATAAAGATCAATGTTAGGTAATTCTGACCATTTCGGATATACTTTGTTCAAATATATACCTCCCTGTAATCTAGTTTTTAATAACCATATTATATAGTCTTTTTGAAAAAAACAGTCAAGTTATTATGCAACTAAAAAGGAACAGTTCGATAAAAATCAATTTTATCAAACCGCTCCTACAAAGATTATATGACACCTAAAAAGCCCATATAAAAGCAAATTCAGATATAAATAAATCACCGTATCAATGAATTTTTTTATAAATTTTTTTAAATTTAAACCTTTATTATCAGCATAATATTTATTAATTAGATAATTTTATTTTTTTCTTAATTTCTCTTCTCATAAAAAGATAATAGAATAGTACACCTAAGGCATAAACAGCAAGTCCAATTATCCAACCAATCCATAATCCTTCTATGCCAATTCCCATTTTGAAAACAAAATAATATGCACAAGGAATTCCAACTAGATAATAACCAACAAACATAACTATACATATTGGTACTACTTTTTTTGTATCCGCGTAATACACCTGCTAATGCTGAAGCAAATGAATCACACATCGCAAAACCGATTGCAAATAATAACAACTCAGATGTTAAAGTAATTACACCAGTATCATTACTATATAAATAAGGGATTTTAGTATTAAATAACCAGACGATTAATCCAGCTATTGCAGACAAAATCATTCCCATAATTACTGTTAATTTTGTATACTCAGTTGCCAATTTATAATTCTTAGCTCCTACATGATAAGCTACTATAATAGTCGCAGTATTTGCTACACTAACTGGCAGAGTATAAAAAAACCGGAGAAATTCAACGAAGCTTGATGAGAAGCAATAATTGTCATATTAAAACGCGACACCATTAATGACAATGTTGAAAAAAACAACTGTTTCTAGTGCAGTAGCTATTGCTATTGGAATTCCTAGTTTAAAAATCTCCCACCATTTTTCAAATCTAACTTTTTCTTTCTCAAATATTTTTATACTTATTAATTTTTAGGGTTTGTTAGTACAATAAATAATGCAATAAAAAAATAGTACTGTATATGTTACTGAAACAGCAATTGCATTTCCAGCTCCACCAAGTTCAGGCATACCAAATTTACCAAAAAAATGAAACTATACGCAAAAAAATACATTTACAGGTACTGATATAATCATCATTATCATAGATAATCTAGTTAATCCTAAACTATCTATAAATGAACGTAAAACTACATATAAGAAGATTGACAGTACCCCAAAGCTTTCATAAAACAAATATTTCTTTGTTATTTCTGCGATATCACTATCCAAACCTAATTGATCAACTATTGGTGTAGCTAATGTATTTAGTCCAATAACAAGAATAATACTTATTATTAACGCTATATAAAGAAACTGTCTAACAACTGTAGGAATATCTTCTTCTTTATTTTTTCCTATTAATTGTGAAACTATTGGAATTAATGCTAAAACAATCGCATTTAAAGTGTACATAATTGGATTCCAAATATTAACACCCATACTAACACCCGCTAAGTCTGTAGGACTATAATGTCCCGCCATAAACGTTCCAATCATTCCTGATGAATACGAAATTACTTGATAAGCTAAAACAGGCAACAATAGGTTAATAAAAATACCTGCACGTTCAGAAAAGTTTTTTCCTTGATACATATGTTCTCTCCTTTATATATTTTTTTCTTTTTTTCACACAAAAAAATCCAAAAAGTTTATTACTTTTTAGATATCATCGATTTATACTATATGCAACCGAGACTTGAATAGATTAAAAAAACCGTTAGTTTAATCGCCAACTCAACCTCAACAAAAACTCACACCCACAATAAACTTACTTAATGCTGCTTCCTTCCGGACCTGACATGGTTCATAAGTATTGCGTCGTAAGGTGCCTTAGTCTCAACATTACGTGTTAAACTCGACATTCCCTATTCTACCCGCATCTCGGTATTCGGTCTTGCTAAAGCGGATTGCAAGTACAGGGCACCGCTAACTCCCCCACCTAGCATTTTTTTAATTATATCAAATTTATATGTAAAAAAATCAAGAAATAAATAATGTTTCGAGATTAAACACAAAATTACTTACCTTTATATACTATCTAGAGAATAACTCAAAAAAATCATGATTTCTAAGAAACAAGATTTTTGTCGAGTCACCCCGTGCAGTTTATTTGATATCTAAAAAGCTTTTTATAAAGCCGATTTAGATATCAATAAATCACTGCATCTATAAGTTCTCATCTACACTTTGTTAAATTTAAGGACTTTTTGGGTCAGCCCCTGAAATTTATTATTGTTTATCTTTTAATATTAGTTAGCCCGTCAATTTCTAATACACATTCACTTTCACTAATAACTAAACAAGGTATACCTATTTTCATATTACCCCTTATTCCTTCAAACTGTGAATATGTATCTCTAACATATAAGAATTCTTTAAAGTTTTTTTAACGAAGACATAACTTCTATTTCTTTATATGTTATTTCTAATTCTGATAACTTTTTCTTTAAATGGTGCTGTATCCGGACAACTTTCTGCATAATATAAAATATATTCCATAATACTACTTGCTTCCTTTCATAAAATTTCTAATACCTCTATTATATCACTTTTATCTTTTTCTTTGAATTTTCACCCTTTGAATCGATGCTGAAAATACAGACGCCAATAATATCCCCATTGCAATTGCACCAGCTTGAAGAATTGTCTCTATTCCCACTTGTGAAGCTACTCCATAATTTTTAGTTACAATATTTTGCATAGTATTATACATTCCATAACCGGGAACTAAAGGAACCATTCCAGTATAAATGAATATCGTAGCCGGTAATTTTAACAATCTAGATGCATTAGTAGATAGAACCCCTACACAGACTGCTCCAAGAAAACTACTTACTACTACATCTGCTAATACTATGTTAGTTACCACTTGAATTAGCCAACCGATAGCCCCTATCAATCCACATGTTGGGAGAGATTTTTTTGGAGCATTGAAAAATATTGCAAAAGATAAACTGACAACAAAACCTGCTATAAATTGAATAAAAACACTGTTCTCCATAGTTTTCTCCTTACACCAATTTTAATCCCATAACAACTCCAAGAGCAATAGCTGTTGACACAAAAATTGCTGCTTGAATACCTATCATACCTGAAAGATAATCTCCAGCCATAAAGTCACGAACTGCATTTGTAACCTGAACTCCAGGAACTAGCGGCATTAAACTTACGATTATTATACTGAATGGGTTATAAATGAGTAAAATCTTACTCACAACCATTACTAGTAATGTTGTAATAAATGCACCTAGAAAATTACTAACAAAAGCTGTTACTTTATACTTTGCCGTATAGTTTATAAAAATAGCTTGTACTGCCATTATTAAAATTGCATATAAAGAATCCTTAAAAGTCCCACCGAACATTATAGCAAAAAATGGTGCTGACATCATTAAAGCAGATATCACAATATAGGCTGGATACCTTCTTTTAGCTTTAATTTCTCTCATTTTTTTAAATGCATAATCTAATGTGCAACCACCCATTACCATTTTTCTAGATATATCATTCAAAAGTGCAATTTTTTCTAAATCACGATCTCCTAAGACAACCCTACGCATCGCTGTATATGTGTTATCATTATATATGAATGATACAATAACAAAATTATACGTAACTAAACTATTTGCTGCCTTAATGTTATCAAATGATTTATAAATTCTATTCACTGTATCTTCGACTCTATAAACCTCTGCACCATAAGATAACATACTCTTCGCTATCTTCACACTAAAAATTTAATAACTTTTTAGCTTCTCTTTCATCCTGTAGAGATTGTAACATTCCTTCCCCTCCTTTTTTTAATCGCAATATTAAGAAATAATTTCTAATATTTTTTTGCATATCTACTTTTTAAATTCAGTAACCTTGTTCTCTTGAACTTCATTTGCTTTTTTTCTAATTGATTTAAGATATATTCAATCTTCGATAGTTCTTGTTTTTTTGTTTTTTTACAAACAATTCATTCTTTTTCTGCCATCAAATACTTTCCAAAATTAACCTCATCCTCAGATAAACTCATCTCACCTGATTTTGCAACGATGATTTCATAAATATGCCCATCTTCTTCAATTATATTCTCTGCTGTTATCTTATATCCTAATTGTTGCAATTTTTCTCTAACAAAGTTCTCTCCAACATTAGGCTGCAGTACTAAATTTGGTTTATTAGCTAGTTTCTCTTTTCCTTTTTTTCTAAAAATCTCTGCAATTAACTTTCCACCCATACCACAAATTGTAATCACTTCTATATTATCTGCTAATTCTATGGCATCTAACCCTGCTGCCTTGCGACAATCTATAGTACCGACTAAATTCTCTTCTATAACATTTTTTATCGATACTTTATGCGGACCTTCAACTATCTCTCCAGCTACTGCATAATCAATTTTTATCCTTTTTTTAGCTAAATAGATAGGTAAATATGCATGATCACTACCAATATCTGCTAATCTTCTATTTTCTACATACTCAGCCACTAATTGTAATCTTTTATTAATTACTAACATCTTATCTCCTTCTTTATTTTTAGTCTAAAAAAAATCTTTACTAAAACTTGTCGTAATTACTGTCTTCCCTCTGTTATCAAAAATTCTCAAAATCAGTTATTATATTATCACCAAATTCAGCTTTTTAATTTTTTTAGAGAGTTTTCTATATTTCTCTTCTTCTTTATAATCTTTTTTTGTCAAAAAAATATCGAGTTGAACTTTTTAATTCTTTAGATCTTTTAATGTCATTCAATGATACTCCTAAAAGTCTAACTCCTTGACTGAAATCATAATGTTCAAGCAAAAGATCCCATGCATAATTAAAAAAATATCATTCGCACTAGAAATAAATTTCGGAATCTTCTTAGATCTAGTAATTGTCTTAAAATCACTAAATCTAACCATTATCGAGATATTATTCCCTACATAATTTCTAGATTGAACTCTTAAACTGACCTTCTCGCTCAATTTTTTTAATTTCTTTTTAAAAATATCATCTTCTTCTATTAAATCACTAGAAAATGTTTTTTTGAATTCCCAATAGACTTTCTATCAACTGTATATTTAAGCTCATTATTTCCTTCTCCATTAGCTTTATTCTTAAGCCTTAACCCTTGAACACCTAATACACTATGAAGAATTACCTCATTAGCTTCTGCAATATCACCAATTGTATTTATCCCTATTTTTTTCAATTTTTTTAGTTGAAGCTTTCCCACAACCATGCATCTCACCTATATCTAAATTCCAAAGAATATCTTTATAGTTTTTTTATTAATAATGGAAAAACCAAGTGGCTTTTTTTAAATTAGATCCCATTTTTCGCGAAAAAAATTTATTAAATGAGACACCTACTGAAGAAGGCATTCCTAGTTGCTTATAAATCCTTCTTTGAATAGTAGCTATAACTTTTATAGGTTCTGAAAAATCAGTCAAATCAATATATGCCTCATCTACAGAAACTATCTCAATTTTATCCGTATATTCTCGTACCAAATCAAAAATCAACTTCGACTCTTGTTGGTATTTAGGCATATCAGGACGAAGAATTTTTATATTTGGACAAATTTTCCTAGCATCTCCTACACGCATGGTTGTTTTTATTCCTAATTTTCTAGCCTCATAATTAGAAGTTACTATTATTCCATGCCTTGTTTTCACTTCTCCTGCTATTGCTAAAGGTTTTCCTTTTAGTTCAGAGTTATATTTTTCTTCTACGCTAGCATAAAAGCAATTCATATCAATATGAGCAATAACTTTTGACATTCTTTCACCCCTTTAAAATAGACTAAAAACGGGAACAATATAGAACAATTCAAAACGGGAGTGACTCTAAAATAGCGATTTCGAAGAAATCGATTTTGTCGAGTCACCCCCGCAAAGTTTATTAGATATCTAAAAAGCTTTTATAAAGCGAATTTAGATATAAATAAACTACTGCATCTATGAGATTTCATATACACTTTGTTAAAATTTAGGACTTTTGGGGCAGCCCCTTTGAGATGTTCCCTATTCTGATTTCCCGTTATATTTCATTACTAAATTAATGAAAAGTTAATTATTATTATTGGTTTTCTCTTAGTATTATCATACAGTAAGCTTGAAAGCATACTTCTAATCTCAGCTTTTACGGCCGCACACTCTCTAATACTCTTAATTGGGTTGTTTTTCTAAGTACTCGATTACTTTTTTTCTTCCGCTTCTTTAATTAGTTCCATACTCTTCTTAACATAGACAAAACCTTTAGTTTGAATAACTGGTACCTTCCAACTAGAGTTTTCTCTTTCTTACTAATTGCATATGAAGCAACGAAGATTCCATCATTTGATAATAGTTTTCTATCTTTTAATACACTATCTTCTACATCTCCAATACCACGTCCATCAACCAGTATATTTCCAATTGGTATATTATTTTGTAATGTTTTAGATTTATTACCACTTAACTCTAGAGTAGTTCCTTTTGCTAAAATATGAATGTTCTCAGCAACTACCCCTGTCTCTGCAGCTATCTCAGCATGTTTACGAAGATTTCTAAATTCTCCTTGAACTGGAATAAAATGTTTTGGCATAAGCATATTTAACATCATTTTTCAACTCTTCTTTTGTTGCATGACTAGCTGCGTGAAGACGTTTAGAAGCTGTCACTACATTCGCGCCAAGTTTAACTAATAAGTTTAACGTTTGGAATAACATCACTTCCATATTTGGTGAAGGTGTAGCTGCAATCATAATAGTATCACCAGATTCGATTTGAATACCTTCTATTTTCTTCTCAGCAATATTTTTCATAGCTTCTATCGGTTCACCTTGATCACCTGAAGAAAGAATACATACTTCATTTTTGTGGATAATTTTTTTAATTCTTCAACAGAAATTAAATTACTATCTTCGATTTGTAAATAATTCATATTTCTAGCAGTATTAATAGATGCTTCAATAGCTTGACCTAAAAAGCAAAAATCTTTCTATTTTTGTGCTAATGCAGCTCTTACTATATGAGAAATTGTTAAAAAGTTAGACGCATAACACGTAACTATAATACGTTTATTAGCTTGATAAAATGCATTATCGATTTGTTCTGCTGCTTCATTCTCAGGAACATTATAACCTTTAACATTGGCATTACTCGAATCACTTAGTAAAGCAAGAACACCTTTTTTTGACCTAATGTACTAATTTTTTTACAATATCAGACTTATATTCTTTACTTACTGATTGATCAAATTTAAACTCACCAGTATATACAATATTTCCTTGACTTGTTTCAATACAAATACCTAAAAGAGTCGGCATTGAGTATGTAGTTTTTGAAGAATGTTACACTTGAATTGTTGAAATCATACTTATTATTATCTTTTTACATAATAAAACTTAATTCTTCTTTTTAATACCTAGTTGTTTAAGATGATTTTTTTAATAAATCAATAGTTAATTTAGAACCATAAACTGGACATTTTAATTTATCTATAATATATGGCACAGCTCCCATTGAACTCACATGCCCATTAGATAAAAAAATATACCTTTAATTTTTTTGTCTATTTCGTACTAAGTAACTAATATCAGGTATAACTGCATCAATACCAATCATCTCTGTTTCAGGGAACATTAACCCTGCATCAAGAACATAAATCTCGTCCCCAATTTCAACCATGTACATGTTTTTTTGCTACTTCTTCTACTCCTCCTAATGGAGTTATACGAATCTTAGCTAACTTTTTTTAGATTTATTTGGTTGAATTTTTAGCTTTATTTGTATTATTTATATTTTTTTAACTACTTGCTTTTTTTATTTCTTTGTTCTTTTGCTACAACTTTATTTGTATTTATAGATTTATTATTACTTTTTCTTACTTAGCTGAGCATTATTTTTTTATTATTTTTTTGTATATTTCTAGCAATACTTATTCCATTATTATTACTCATTTTTTTCCTCCTTGTATCATTGATTTTTATTGGCTCAAAATCTCTTCTATGAATTGGCGTAACACCATGTTCTTTTTAAACCGTTTAAATGTTTTTTTGTTCCATATCCAGCATTATTTTCAAAAATCATAATGCGGGTATTTTTTTGCATATTCTTTCATTAAATTATCTCGATAAACCTTAGCAATCACCGAAGCTGCTGCAATAGAAACACTTTTTTTCATCACCTTTTTACCATACTAAAATTTGGTATCGGATAATTCTCAAATGGCATAGCATCTATAAGTAAGAAATCGGGTTTAACCTCTAACTTTTTCTACTGCTCTTTGCATCGCAATACGAGCCGCATTATAAATATTGTATTTTTTTCTATTTCAATATTATCAACCTCGCAAACCGCATATGCTACTGCTTCTTTTTTTATCTGCTCATATAATTCTTCACGTTTTTTCTGATAATTTTTTTGAATCATTTAATCCTTCAAAAATAGCTATCTTGTTGTAAAATTACAGCTACAGCAACTACTGTACCCTGCTAGAGGTCCTCTTCCTACCTCATCTATTCCGCAAATATACTTACAACCATTATTATAACATTTATTTTTCGTAAAATGATTTTTTTCATACTCTTTTTTTATAAAAAAAGTTTTTTTCTTGTTTTTTTAGTATAACTTACTAGTAATTTCTGAACTCCACTTCTTTCATCTTTTTTTAACTCAGTTAATATTTCTTCGGAAATATTTTTCCTGGCTCAAGAGTTCTTTTTACCTCACTAATTTTTCATCTTGTTCCTCTTTTTTTCAATAAATCACTGTAATTATCTAGTGTAATAAGTCCGAATTTTTTTGTGTTCTAAAATCTTGAATCAGCAACTTAATTGTCGAATCGTAATCGTAATCTCCACCGATTTTTTTGAATCTCTTTTTCGGCTACTTTTTTTCCATGATAGTTACATTTTCGTCATCACTAGTAACATTTATTTTTATAAAGATTGTTTAAATTCTCTAAATAACTTTGTTTTAACAACTCTATTAAATATAAACTTACATCATCAAGCGGTGTAATATCATCCTTTATGGAACCTATTAAACTTAACTTCTTGCCCTATCTCTTGATTATCAAACTTAGGCATAAGAATTCCCGGTGTATCTAATAATTCTATATCCTTATTCAACTTCAACCACTGTTGTTTTTTTCGTAACACCAGGTTTTATTGGCTGTATTCGCTACATTTTTTTCTTAATAAGTTTATTGATAAATGTTGATTTTCCAACGTTCGGAACACCTATTACCATCGACCTAATCGCTCTTGGTTTTATTCCTTTAGCTACTTGGCGCGCAATTTTCTCTGCAAGTTCTTCCTTAGCTTTATCAATTACTTTATTTAAGTTATTACTATTTTTTTCGCATCAGTATAAACTACAGTATAACCTTTACTTTCAAAAATAACTTTTCCATCTTGCAGTCTCAACTCTATCACACAAATCAATCTTATTAAATATAATTATCTTTTTCTTATCTTTTACTACTTCATCTAAATACATATTATGTGAAGAAAGTGGGCAACGTGCATCTACTAATTCAAAAACTATATCTACTAATTTTAGCTTTTCTTTCACTTCTCTTGTTGCCTTAGCCATATGTACTGGAAACCATTGAATAACCATAAATTTAACTCCTTATCTTCTTATTTTTTTAAATTTCCTTATTTTAAACAGTCTTTATTATTTTACCACATTTTTTTGCGTTTTTTTAACCTATTTTTGATGTCAATTATTCGTAAAATATTAATATTTTCAAATCTTTAGCTAGTGTTGCACAAAAAGTATTAAATTTTTAAAAAAATTATATACAAACTATTTGGAGGTGGCTCTACAATATCAATTTCTCCAAAGTACATCTTTAAGTCACTTCCTTTCATTCAAATACTTTTTTAAATATCTATGTTCTTAACAAAAAAAGAACAAGATAGCTTTTTCCTATCTTGTCCTTTTTATTTTTACCTTTTATCTACTTTCTTAACAATCGTATCTCCAAGTATTTGAACAGCAAATACGATAATTAATATTAACACTGTTGCTACAAATGTTAAAGTACTGTTATTACGTTGGAATCCATCTAAATATGCTAAGTTACCTAATCCTCCGGCTCCAATAACCCCTGCCATAGCTGTTGAACCAACTAAAGCAATCGCTGTAACAGTTAATCCTGAAATTATCGCTGGTAAACTTTCCGGAATTAAAACTTTCGTAATAATTGTAGTGTTTTTTTCGCACCCATTGCTCGAGCAGCTTCAATTACACCTTTATCCACCTCTCGCAAACCAATTTCAACTAGACGAGCGTAGAATGGTGCCGCTGAAATAATAAGTGCAGGAATCGCAGCTTGAACACCAATAATTGTACCAATTAAAAACTTAGTAAACGGAATTAATAATACAATTAAGATAATAAATGGAATTGCACGGAAAATATTAACTATCGCAGTAACAACCGCATAAAATCCACGTCCAAATGCACTCTTACTATTAGATGTTAAATATAATAGTAATCCTAAAAAAATAATCCCACGATAAACACCGCAATAAGCGACTCAAAAGTCATAATAAGTGTTTCTATTGTTTTGTCTTGTACTTTATCCCAATTAACTCTTGAAAAAAATCAAACATTATAGCACCTCCGTTAAAAATACCAAGTTCATTTAATCTAGCTATTACTTTATCAGTATTTTTCTTTAGATCCAATTAATTGAACAAATAACGTACCGATATTAGCGTTCGCTGTTTTTATCTATATGTCCGTTGATAATATTAAAATCAAAATCAATTTCTTTTTAATAACATACTAAGAATAGGTTTTTTTCGATGTATTGTTATCGAAAGTGAATTTAATAATAATCCCATCAGTAAACACCTTTTTTTCCACTCTTCAATATTTTTCTCTTTCTTCAAATTCCGAAGCAAATGATGTTTGTGATAAGAACTTCTTAGTAACCTCTTGTGTTGGATGATAGAAAACTTCTGAAACCAATCCATCCTCTGCAATTGTTCCACCATCTATAACAGCTACTTTTTGTACAGATAGTTTTAATAACATTCATTTCGTGAGTAATTAAAACAACTGTTATATTAGTTTTACGATGAATTTCTTTAATTAAGTTTAACACTTCTGCAGTCGTTTTACGGATCAAGAGCACTCGTAGCTTCATCACAAAGTAAAATCGAAGGATTTCCTGCTAATGCACGTGCAATACCTACCCTTTGTTTTTGCCCTCCAGAAAGTTGTGATGGATAAGCATTTAATCTATCTTCTAAACCTACTAATTTAGCAAGTTCCTCTACTCTTGCTTTAATTTCAGCTTTTGATTTACCAAGAATTTCTAACGGAAATGCAATATTTTCAGCAACTGTTCTACTCCATAATAAATTAAAGTGTTGGAAAATCATTCCAATTCTTTGACGTTTTAAACGACGTTGCTCTTCTGTTATTTTGTTAAAGTCATCTCCATCGATAATTACCTCTCCATCTGTCGCAACCTCAAGTCCGTTTAACAGCCTTACTAACGTACTTTTCCCAGCTCCAGAATAACCGATAATCCCGTAAATATCACCTTTTTCAACTTTTAAATTAATATCTTTCAGAGCATGAACTTTATTATTATATATCTTATTAACTTTTTTTAATTCAATCATGTCTGTCTCCTTTCTCTTTTTGAAAATAAAAAACACCCTTACTCTGATATTCAGAATAAGGGCGTTATACGCGGTACCACCTTATGTTTTACTTATTACTACTAACATAGTCTATCCTATAACGTGGATCACCGAACAAAGTTTACAATTTATGTTTACCTTATTAACCACTCGAACCATCTTCATAAATTTCATAATATACCTTCTCAGCTCACGGTACTCTCTTAAAAAAACTCCATCTATTACTTATACGAGTATTGGTTTCTATTGATTTCTAATTAGTATAACACTATATTTTTTCTGCTGTCAAGCGGAATTTTTTTGAAAAACAATTTGAAAGGAATTCTAAAAAAATAATACCCTAATTTTTCAATTTTTAATCTCATTCTCTCTTAGATATTCAGTACTTCATTAGCCATATCATCTAATAAATCATCTAATTCTTCCCAATTTTTTTACCGTTGCACCACTAGCTAGAGGATGTCCACCACCTGCATACTTTTCTGCTAAAGTATTAATAACAGTACCTTTAGATCGAATACGTACACGTACCTTATTACCTTCATCAATAGCAAAGCACCATGCATAAAGATCTTTCAAACTCCTAAGTAGGTTTACCCCTGTTGAAACTTCACCAGGATCAACCCCATACTTATCCATATCTTCTCCGGTAATTTTCAAATATGCCACTCCATCTTGATAAACATTATAATTTTCAAAAAAATAAATGCTCTAAATCTCATAATATTTTTCACTTATGATTTCCATCTTATCTAAAAAGAGCACTCATATTAAAATCATATTGAATAAGTTCTGACGCTACTTTTTAATGTATCATTAGAAGTATTTGGGAATAAAAAAATCTTCCTGTATCCCCTACAATACCTAGATATAACAATTTTTGCAGCCTCATCATTTAACTTAATACCATAGTTTTTTTATTTAAATATTTATAAAAAAATTATATATTAGTTCACTACAAGAGGAAACTTCCGTATTTACCAAATTTATACTTCCATAATTATCTAATGGTGGATGATGATCTATTTTTTTATAAGAAAGTTGTTTTTTTGTAAATAATTTCCCATCGATTCTTGGAAAATTAGCTGTATCAGTAACTATAACTAAAGTATCCTTATAATCATCTTCTGTTACTTCCGTATTTTTTTAAATAAAAAAATCTAACGATGGAGAATCCTTACCTACAGTAATCACTTTTTTTCTCAGGAAAAATTTTCTTTAATAAGTTGGTACATAGCGCCCCTGTGATCCGTATGCATCCGGATCCGGTCTTTCGTGCCCTATGTATAATAATTTTATTATTTTTCTTTTTATCTTTTGAAAAAAATTTCCTCGTATAAATTTTTCGTAGTTTCTATTCATTTAGTTTCTTCTTTCTTTAATTTCTTTTGGAATACTTGACAAGTTACCATAGCTTTTGCAACTAACTCTGTTTTTATCATATACTTCTACATCAAACTTAGCTGTTTTACGTCCAATATCTAAAATATTAACTTTAGTTGTTATTGTTCTATCTAATGGAACAGATTTCAAGAAGTAAAGTGTAGTATTTTGCATCAGCACTTCGCTTCTATTATAATTGTAGCTAGTTATATGAATAGATTCGTCTATTATACTTAATAATGCCGAGCTTGAAAATGTCCCAAACTGATCTCAACATTTGAGGAATAACTTTAACCTGCAGCCCATCAGCTCTTGGCACTATTCCTTTTTCTCATTATTTCATCAAATGTATCATTATTATGTCCCTCTTGGAATCTATTATTTGTTAATAATGAATTTATAACAATTTTTTTCTAGTTACTACTCCTAATAGAGTATTTTTTTAGAATCAATTACAGGCATTAACTCATATCCTTCAGATAGCATCGTATTAGCTACTGATGATATTGGAGTGTCTAAAGTAGTAGTAGCAACTTTTCTTTCCATTACCTCTTTAATTAATGCATCTTTATCTTGTAAAAATACATCACGCGCAGTTACTATACCAACTAATTTTCCATATTCATTAACTACTGGATACCTAGTATGACCCGCTTTTTAATTGAAGCTCATACCAATCTTTCACAGTGTTGTTTAAATTAATTGTATATAAACTTTCAACTTTTATATAAATACTTTCAACAGTTATGATATCTCTTTTTATAATTTGGTCATTAGTTACACGATTAATTAAGTGAGTAACTGAGAATGTATCATGTGGTGTGATAATCAATGGTAAATTTTTACTATCCGCTAAAGCTTTGATAGAATCATTAGGAACATATCCACCCGTTACCAAGATTGCACATTCTTTTTCTAATGACATCTCAATAATTTTTGGACGGTTACCAATTATTAATAGCGTTCCCTTTCTAATATGTTGTCCTACTTGCTCTGAATCCATTGCCCCAATTGCAAAGTCCTGAACAATCTCATGAACTCCTCCGCGACCAGCAATCAGTTGACCACTTACTATATTTACTATTTCAGAATATGATAATTTTTCAACATTATCTCTTTCTTTTTTTCTGTATTCTAACTGTCCCAACACGCTCTATAGATGAAACAAAACCACGGTTTTCCGATTCTTTAATCGCTCGGTATGCAGTTCCTTCACTGACTTTTTAATTCTTTTTGCAACTTGACGAACTGAAATCTTACTTCCTATAGGTAAGCTCTTAATATATTCTAATATTTTTCTGATGTTTTTGATTTCATGATTCTTCCTCCTTATATTTTTTTATTATAATACAAACATTTTTATTTATAACACATCCTATACATATGTAATTATATACTTTTTTTATTTAACTATTTCAAGATAGAAAAAGATGAAAAAAATAAGTTATTTTTACTTATCTTTCATCAATTTCTTATATTATTTTTAAAAGTTATACTCTTCTCCACTGGAAACTAAAGTTCAATTTATCAATCCATTGATACAGTTCCTTTTTTTCATTTTTTTACTATAACAATTATCAATATATTTCACTTTAATATTTTTACGATTTCCTACCTGCTGGCATTTTTTTAGCATATCCCATCTTGTTTTTCTTGTTTAACTCGAGCTATTACCGAGTATCATCAGGTGCATTTTCTGTTACAGTAGTTCCGGCAGCAACAACAGCTCCATCACCTATTTCAAGTGGAGCTATCAAGTTTGAGTTACATCCTATAAATGCATCACTACCGATTTTTGTTTTATATTTATTTTTCCCATCATAATTAACAGTGATTGTTCCACAACCTATATTCGTATTACTTCCAACTTCAGTGTCACCAAGATAGCTTAAGTGAGCAGTTTTAGATCCATCTCCATAAGTTGTATTTTTCAATTCAACAAAATTTCCGACTCTGACATTTTTCCCTAATTCACAATTGTTTCTAATATGTGAATATGGTCCTACACTTGTATAATCACCAATTTTTGAATCGCTAATTGTCGAAGAAAGTACTTTTACACCATTTCCTATTTGTACATTTTCTAAATATGAATTAGGTTTAATTTGACAATCTTCTCCAATTACTGTATTTGATTTAATTGTAACATTTGGATAAATAGTTGTATCACGACCAATAACTGCATTTGGTGCAATATAGGTATTCGTAGGATCAACTAAAGTTACTCCTGCTAACATATGTTTTGTATTAATTCTATTTCTCATTACATTTTTCAGCATAAGCTAATGCTACCCTGTCATTAACACCAAAAGTTTCATCGAAATCATCACAAAGATACGTTTCAATTATTTCTTTTTGCTCACGAATTAAACCAAGAACATCTGGAAGATAATATTCACCCTGATTATTATCATTTTTTACCTTTTCTAACATTTCAAATAAAAGTTTGTTGTCAAAACAATAAATACCTGAGTTGATTTCTTTGATTTTTCTCTCTTGTTCTGTAGCATCTTTTTCTTCAACAATCTTAACTAGATTACCATTTACATCACGAATTATACGGCCATACGCAAATGGATCATCAGCTATTGCTGTTAAAACTGTTGCTTTAGCATTCATTTTTTCATGATGATCTAACATATTATTAATAGTCTCAGAGCGAATTAATGGAGTATCACCATACATTACTATAGTAGTACCTTCTTTATCTTTTAATTCATCCTTTGCAACTTTTACTGCATGAGCAGTACCTAATTGTTCTGCTTGAAGAACAAACTTAGTTCTATCCCCTAGTACTTCTTTTACTCTTTCAGCACCATGCCCAACTACAGTAATTACCTCTTGCATTTCTGAGATCACTAAGACTATCTAATACAAGCTCAACCATAGTTCTATCGCACACCTTATGTAACACTTTATATAATTTAGACTGCATTCTAGTTCCTTTTCCAGCTGCCAGTATTACTGCATATCTATTATTACTCATTCTCTACATCCTCTTTTTCTACTTGTCTTAATTTTTCAATAACATTTCCTAATTTAACATCAAAAGTTCCATTGAATTCATCAATATTTTCTATTTTCGATAAATACAGATAGTCATCTTCGTGTTCTCTTGGTGAATCAAAACACTGTGTAATGATTACTTTACCCACTACATCAACATCAAATTCATTCATCAGACTTTCCATACCTGTTAGAACCCCTCCTCCACGCATAAAATCATCAACTAATAGTACTTTTGATCCTGTATTTAAACTACGTTTTGATAAAATCATTGTTTCTATTTTTCTTTGTAGAGCCGTAAACATAATTAATCGCTACTGTAGTTCCTTCTGTAACCTTATTGTCTCTTCTAATAATTATCACAGGTTTATTTAAAATTGAAGCTATTGCATACGCAACTGGAATTCCTTTTGTCGCGACTGTTACCACAGCGTCTACTTCTTTGTTTTTATAGACTGTCGCTACTACTCGCGCTAATTTATTCATCAGACTAGGATCTCCTATAATATCTGACATGAAAAATATATCCACCTGCCAATAAACGATTACCGCCGCTAATTTTTTTCTAGAAAACCATCAAGAATCTCTTTTGCATCTTCTTCTACTAAAGTTGGCGTAAAAAAATCACTCCACCACTAACCCCAGCTAAAGTTCTAACTTCTCCAATATTTTTCTTCTTTAAAACCATTTTTTTATTATGTGTATATCCTCACTTATCGAAGATTTGGTACTGATTAAATTTTTGAAACAAAATATGTTAATGGGATTAATTTATTAGGATTATTTAATAAATACTCCGTCATTACTACTATTCTTTCACTTCTCTTTAACTTCATCTTATACTCCTTACATAGCATATTTGGTAAATTACCATACTATATACACTCAATATATTTTTATTCGTATATTATATGTATATAATACCACTATTGTTCGGAATAGTAAAGATAAACTAAGCATTTTTTTAAGTACATTTAAAGTAACTTATACTTATTTTTTTCACATAGAAAGTTAAAGAAGAGATAGCTTTTTCCTCCCTACCTCTTCCATTTTTTTATCTATTTCTCTTTCCAAACTTCTAAAGTTCGTATTTGATTTTTCTTCTACTTTTCTTACAACAAAAAGTTAATTTATCTATTGAATATACTGCTCCAACTTTCGCCTCATATTTTTTTCTAAATAAACATAAGCTCCAATTGTATCAACTTCCTCGTGAGGCAGTTGAACATGAAATAAAAGCATTCACATCTTGAATAGGAACCCATCCATCAATCAAATAATGTCCATTTTTAAGTTTTTTTACTAAACTTTGTTCATCTTCATCAAACTCATCGCGAATTTCTCCAGTAATCTCTTCAACTATATCTTCTAAAAGTAACTACTCCACTAGTTCCACCATATTCATCAGTAATAACTATCATGTGTTCCCTATTTTGTTTTTATAGTTGCTAAAACTTGAGAAATCGGTGTATGTTCAAATATTTTTTTATAGCTGGTGTTATATATTCTTCTAAGTCTTTTTGTAGTTTCAAGAGGTTTATCAGCAAATAATAATTTCTTAACATTTAGTATCCCTAGAATTTGGTCTTTATCACCATCTTCTATTACAGGATATCTAGTATATTCTTCTTGCTTCAATTGTCTCATAATAATCGCCAGCGAATCACTCATATCAATGGCTTCCACCTCTGTTCTAGGTGTCATGATTTCTTTGGCAATTTTATTGTCAAATTCAAATACTCTTTCCACATAACGATACTCTACATCGTTAATTTGACCGTGCGCTCTTGAAGATTTCATAATTGTTCTTAATTCTTGTTCACTATGAATATCATCATGTTCAGAAGCTGGTTCAAATCCAAACATTTTCGCTATAACATTCGCTAGTGAATTAAGCAGCCAAACTAATGGACGCATTACTTTATCAAACATATACATTGGCCAAGCTACTCGTAAACAAGTTTTTTCTGCAGATTGAATAGCGATTGTCTTAGGAACCAATTCTCCTAGAACAACATGCAGTAGTGTCATAAATCCAAATGATACTACTAAAGATATTGTATGAGTTATGGCTTCATTAAGATTTAATAAAGAAAATATTGGATTAAACAAAGAATGGAATGTCGATTCCCCAATCCATCCTAATCCTAAAGAAACAATCGTTATACCTAACTGTGTCGCAGATAAATAATGATCTAATTGTTCTACCATTACAACCAAAATTTTTGCTGTTTTATTTCCTGATTCTACTAATTCATTTACCCTTGTAGGTCTAAGCTTAACAAGAGCAAATTCAAACATTACGAATATTGCCGAAGCAATAAGTAATAATACTATTATTAATATTTTTAATTAAGATACTGAGATCCATATAGTTTCAATTTATCCTCTTTCCTTATTTTTTTAGTCATTAATAAATAATTTTTACTACATATAAACTTTTTTTCAATTATTATATCACCTATAAATTTTTATCCTTTCTCCCAATTCCTTAATAATTCTTATTAATGGAAATTTCTCATGCTAGATGATAGTATAAATATATGAAAACGTTAAACCGGAGATACTTATGGATAAAATACTTGAATTTAAAAAAATTTTTTTGGGATGAAAAGGTAAAATATATTGATACTATTCAACTCTGTTACGAATTAGAAAAAAACTTCATTTTTCCACATTTGAAAATATAGAATTTTTATAATTTAACTTTTTACTAGCTTTGATAACTCAACGATATACGCTAAATATAAAAAAATATAAAGTATAGAACTCTATATCCAAATAAAGCTATTCCTATACTTTTCTATTTCCACGGTTATCCTGCTTCTAGTAGAAACTGGTTAGAAAAGTCTACCTTCGCTTCTCTTGGATACGATGTAATTGCTATAGATTTTTAGGAATCAAGGCGGATTAAGTAAGGATAAAAAGCAATTCTTCTCCTTCAGTTTTTTTGGACATCTTACAATAGGTCTAGACGAAAATATAGAAGATATGATATTTTACAAAAAAATATTTTTAGATACGCTTATTCTTTCTAGAATAGTTAGCTCATTTGATAGAGTAGATTCACAAAATTTCATTAGCTATGGTGCTTCTCAAGGTGGAGCTTTTTTTCTATAATGTTTGCTGCATTAAACAAAAAAATGTTACAAAATGCATAAGTTTATATCCTTTTTCTTTCCAATTTCCAAACCCTCTATGAAAAATGATAATAGAAAAAAATGCTTATGCTGAATTCACTCATCACGGAAGATGGTTTAACACTAAAGGTGAAAACACCAAAGCTTTCTTAAATAATCTTTATTATCTCGATACTTTAAATTTCGCTAAATTATTAAAGTGTGAAGTGCTATTTGGGATTTCTAATCTTGATGAAGACTGTCCAAAAAGAAACTCAAGAAAAAAAGTATTTAACAATATTGAAAATAAAAAAAGAAAAAAAATGTATTTATAAAAAAATATTACCATGAAAATATCCCACATTTTAATGATGAAGTATTCAACTTTTTACTTAAAGAAAAAAATAGGAGCAAATAATGAAATTAGAAAAAAATATAGAAAATTCAATTTTGAAGAAAAAAACACTAAATATTTCGCATTCATTTGTTCAGTATAAGAAAATAACCTTCCCTGGAAAAGATAATTCAAAAAAATTGAATTAGATGTAATTATACCAAACTCTAATATCAGAGGAGTTATCGTTGATTTTCCTGAATATAAAGTTAAAAAAATAAAGACTTTCTAAACCTATCGAAATACAGTATGTTAAGCTACGCACTAGTATCTTTACATATTAGAGGTCAAGCTGGTAATAGTGAAAATAACACCCCTTGTTCTCATTTCCCATTTCTAGATTGTAACAATGAGATACCCTACTATAATCTAGTATTTCAAGATGCACTAGATACTATCCACATTACTGAGATGATGTTTCCAAACAAGAATATAATTGCAACAGGTCTTGGACAAGGTGCTGCAGTTAGTCTAGTTTGTGCAAATTATCACACATCTATAAAGGAACTTTTCATTTCAGACTGTTCACTTTGTGATATAAAAAAAACACTTATATTCAAAACAAAAAGATCCAATATTCAAAAAAATATATAATTTTTGAAATCGACCTACCGGAAAAAAAACTGATTATTTGTATAATGTCCTAGATTTAATCGATATACTTAATATTAGTAGCTCCATTACACAAAAAGTTCATTATGCACTATCATATCTAAGTCCTAAAACACCTCTCTCAGCTCAATTAAAACTAGTCGAATCACTTAAAAATGTCACAGTACAACACTACAAATTTTTGGATTACAAAAAAATATTCCAACACCAATTTGATGATTATATACTTGAAAACCTATCAACTAAATAGTAAAAAAAGAATCAACACGAGATATCTCATGTCGATTCTTTATTTGTTATTAGCTTAATTTACCTTTTAGCTTCATATTTTTTTAACAATTTTTTTCAATAGAGTTTACATACGCAGCTTTTCTCATTGGGATATCAAATCTTTCTTTTACTCCCCAAATATCATTAAATGCTTTTGTCATTACTCTTGCTTGTTTTTCAACTACTTCTTCTTCAGTCCAGTAGTATCCTTGTAAGTTTTGTACCCATTCAAAGTAAGATACAGTAACACCACCACTATTCGCAAGAATATCAGGAATTACTACAACACCTTTTTCACGTAATACTTTATCTCCAGCTAAAGTTGCTGGCCCATTAGCCCCTTCAGAAACAACAGCAGCTTTTATTAAACCAGCTTCTTTTTCATCGATGGCATTCTCTAATGCACAAGGGCATACTACATCTACATCTAAAGCCCGAATTCATCTAAAGTTAGACGTTTTGTATTTGGCAATGTATGGAATCTAACTTTTTTATCTTTGCATTCTTGAAGTTCAGCGTATGATAATCCTTCTTCACGGTAAACCGCATATTGAACACCATCATCATCACGTTCAGTAACTGCAACAACTGTTGCACCAAATTTAACAGCAGTATCTACAGTATAACTACCTACGTTACCAAATCCTTGAACAGCAAATTTAGCACCTTGTGTTGATTTTCCTAATTTTTCTAATGCTAATTTAGCAGCAAGCGCAACTCCATATCCAGTTGCTTGTGTTCTTCCTAATGAACCACCTAATTCTAATGGCTTACCTGTTAATGTACCAACGCCTTGTTCTCCTGTAAGAACATTATATTCATCAATCATCCAAGACATAATTTGACCGTTTGTATTTACATCTGGTGCAGGAACATCTTGTTTTTCACCTAAATATTTGTATAATCCTCTGATATATCCTCTAGAAAGTCTTTCTAACTCACCTTTTGATAAATCTTTCGGATCGACGATAATACCACCTTTACCTCCTCCATATGGAAGATTAGCAACAGCACACTTGAATGTCATCCAAATTGATAATGCTTTTACTTCATCCGCTGATACAAGTGGGTGAAATCTTAAACCACCTTTTGTAGGTCCAATTGCATCATTGTGTTGTGAACGGAATCCTTTAAAGTATTTTACCTCACCATTGTCCATTCTAACTGGAATAGATATTTCAAAGAATCTTTGTGGATCTTTTAGTGATTCATATACTTCTTCTTTGTACCCTAAAACTTCACAAGCACCTTTTATTTGCTCTCTTGCGTTAACCAATGGATTGTTATTCATAATTACTACATCTCCTTAAATTGTTATTTTACACTTTTTAATGTAATATCTTCTTAGTTAATTATATCAAATACCACACTATTTTTGTAAACTTTTTATTTTTTTAAGAAGTTTTTTTGATTTTTTTATTTTTTTATTTATGTAAACTATTTTTCAAAAAAACTATAACTAAGATTAAAAAGCTGATTTTACAACCATTAATATAGTTTAAAACTAGCTTTTTTTGAAAACAAAATGAATAACGCCGGACGTTTTCATAATATTTTTTTATAAGTTATTTAAGTTGTAATATATTTTTGAATTACAAGAAAAACTGGTTAATTTTAACTTTTTATTTACATTTAATTTTTCTGTCTTTTTTTATTAATTGTCAGAAAACTTATTTTTGCATTATACCAAGATGCTCCACTACTAGCTTCTGCTTTAAGTTGAACATCTAAGTTAGCCGCTTCTTCCATAATTTTTAATCATTTCTTTTGTAAACTCTTCTTCTATATCTTTATTTACATCGAAGATTAACTCATCGTGTACTTGTAATAGTAATTTTTGCATCAACATTTGTTTTTTTCTAAGTACTCAAATACATTAACCATGGCTATCTTAATAATATCTGCAGCAGTTCCTTGAATAGGCGAATTCATAGCAATACGCGCGTTTAGGTTTGCAACAATTTTATTCTTAGCATTAATATCCGGTAAAGCTCTTCTTCTATTGAATAAAGTTTCAACATAACCATGTTCTTTCGCAAAATCAACAATATCACTCATATATTTATCAACACCTTTAAATGTTTCTAAATATTTAGCAATAAATTCTTTCGCACGTTTTCTAGTAATACCTAGGTTATTAGATAAACCAAAATCAGAAATTCCATAAACAATACCGAAGTTAACAGCTTTAGCTTCTCGACGCATTGAAGAAGTTACTTCGTCAAGACTAACTCCATTAACATCACTAGCTGTTTTAGTATGGATATCTACATCATGTTTAAATGCATCTATCATTCCTGCATCTTGAGCAATGTGAGCTAATACTCGAAGCTCAATTTGAGAATAGTCAATCGATAAGATTACCCTATCATCAGAAGCCGGAACAAATGCTTTTCTAATTTTTTTACCCTCTTCAATTCTTGTAGGAATATTTTGAAGATTTGGATTTACTGAAGATAGACGCCCAGTTTGAGCTAGTGTTTGCTCATAACGTGTATGGATTTTCCCTTCACGAGTAATATCTTTCACTAATCCTTTTGCATAAGTTGAATTTAATTTTGTTATTGTTCTATATTCCATAATCAACGGAATAATCTCATGACTATGTTGAAGTTGTTCTAATACCTCTACAGCTGTAGAATATCCAGTTTTTGTTTTCTTAACAGGCGGTAGTCCTAAATCTTCAAATAACACAACTCCTAACTGTTTAGGTGAAGCTATATTAAACTCTGATCCAGCTAGTGCATATATACTAGATTCTAAAGTTTTTTTATTCTTTCATCAAACTCAACACTCATTTCCTCAAGAGCTTTTTTTACTAACATGTATTCCTTCAAATTCCATATTAGCTAACACTTTAGCAACTTTAATCTCTATATTTTTTTATAAAGGTCTATCATATTTTTCTTCTGAAAGTCTTTCTTCCATCAATGGCTTCATCAATGCAATACTCTCTGCAATTTCGGCTATGTATGGATTAATAACCTCTTGAGCTGGTAAAGTTCGTTTTGCACCCTTACCATATATTTCTTCGTCACTACTTATTATTTTTTTCCAAGATAGTTAAATACAATTTTATCAATTTCAGTTTTTTTGCATTAACATCGATTAGATAAGATGCGATTTTTAACATCAAATACTTCTCCATTAATTTCAACGTTATTTCTCTTCGCTATAAATAATATTTTTTTGAAATCATAAACAGTTTTTTTCTAGTCCACTTTGTAGATAATCCACTACAAATTCATTAGTGAAAAAAATTGTTCTTCACTAAAAAAATATAGGCATTTGAATCTTTATAGACCACTATTCCTACTATATCTGAATTATGATAATCTTCTGTATAGCACTCAACATGAAGCGAGCTTCCTGTAAAATTAATTTTTTTGTGTTTTTCATCCGCTAAAACAATATTAATCTCTTTTTTTAGATGTAACAACCTCTTCAACAGCTACGCCTTGCTCTACTATAGAATTTTTCTTCAGATAATCTTCTTAAAAAAATGAAACAAACTCAAGTTTTTTTCAAATAACTCTCTTTTTAGTTCTACATTCTCACTATATGTTAAATCTTCTAACTTATTGTCAACTGGAACTTCAGTATAAATAGTTGCTAGTTTTTTTACTTAGTAGAGCATCTTCTCGACCTTCTGTTAGGCGTTCTTTAAGTTTTTTTACCACTAATATTATCTATATTTTCTAGTACATTCTCCACAGTTTTTATATTCAGTTAATAGTTTTATAGCAGTTTTTTTCCCCTACTCCTGCTATACCAGGAATATTATCGCTCTTATCTCCCATAAGACCTTTCATGTCAACGATTTGTTCAGGAGTCAAACCATATTTTTTTCAGCAATAAACTCAGGCGTATAATAATCTATATCCGTTACACCGCGCTTTGTATAATAAATAGTGATATTCTTACTTGCTAGCTGTGTTAAGTCTTTATCTCCAGTTACTATTATTACTTCTAGCCCTTCTTTTTCAGCAATCTTAGCATAGCTTCCAATAATATCATCCGCTTCATAATCAAAATGTTCTTCGTATTTAATCCCATATGAATCTAAAAGCTCTCTAACATAACCGAATTGCTCAACTAACTCACTCGGTGTTTTATCTCTAGTACCTTTATACGCCTCATAACTTTGGTGCCTAAACGTCTGTTTTCCCTTATCAAAGGCAACTAGCGCATATTTCGGTTTAGTATCTGCTAATATTTTTTCTAACATCAATGTAAAGCCATATACACTGTTTGTATATAAACCTTTTTTTATTTTTTTAAAGCTGGCATAGCATAAAAAAAGCACGATAACTCAAACTATTTCCATCTATTAGTATTATCTTATCCATTGTATTCTCCTAATTTTTTTATTATAAAAACTAAAACATAAAAAAAGACACGACTCGAAAATCACGATTTCAAAAATGATTTTTTTGAGTCGTTCAGTACATTTTAACATTGTAAAAATTCTAATAAACTATGTTTAGTATATAGCAAGTAAACATATAATATATTTTTATAGTTATTTATTTTACAACAATTCATAAATAATTTCTATTTTTCTTCTTCCAGGAATGGCGTTCTATCTCTTCTAGTGAGATCAACAGGAATTTCACGATTTTTCTCTTGTTCTTTCTATCATTAATTCTAAAGCCTCTACAATCCTATTTACGAACGCTGGCTTCTCTTCTTCTACCGCTTTATCTGTATCATAAATTGTAGGCATTTCTATATATTCTATTATTTCTGAGTTGTTAATCTTATCTCCTAAAAAAACTCTATAAGCCCTTCTATTTCAGTAGCAACCACTCTTAGACCACTACCTAATGCTTCTACTGCGATTAACCCTAGTCCCTCGAAGTAAGATGGCAATATAAATACATCTTTATGCCTCATAATCTCACCTAAATGAACTTGATCTACAGCATTATAAATTCTAATCTTTGTAGAGTCGCCGACTAATTCCTCAACTCTCGGTCTATCCTCGTCTTTCAAATTCCCTATTAATTCTAATTCTACATTACCGTCTTTTTTTCTTCTAATAATCTAAACGCCTTAATTAATTCATAGAAACCTTTCGATTCATCAAACTTTCCTGCATATAAAATTTTAACATTATCATGTTTTTTTCATATTTTTTTCACAGGGTAAAAAAATCTTCCCATTATACCCAGCACCAATATTTACAATTCTTTCCTTAGAATAATTGTAAATACTTGAAATCCCTTCTATAACACCACTGCTCAAAGCTAATATCTTATCCAACTTTCCTAGATTTTTAACATATTTATCTTTCATTTCTGGATTTTTCTCAGCTTGCCTTATATCCGTATTATGACAAATACCTATTACTTTTTTATCTTCAAAAACATCACACACTATCGAACTTAAAATCCATAAATGATGCGTAATAATCACATCAGGTTTAAACTCAGCTTTGGCTACTTCCAACTTCTTACGAAATGCTTTTTTTGCCACTCTTCCATCATGTCATCTGTCATATTTTTATATAGAGTATTTTCATACGGCATGATATCGCTCATTCCAACAATAGGGAAACTTATATCCTCGCCTTGAAATTCAACTTCATATTTTTCATCAACGAAATTAAAATTATACTCCGAGGTTGTTGCATAAATCGCAGCTTGCTCCACATCAAAATTTTTTAAACCTTCGATAACATTAGTAAAATACACACCACTCCCAGTTTTAATCGGTAATTGAGCTAATACATGTAAAATTCTCATAATTCTTATCCTCTATTTCATATTTTTCCATCACTTATATTATAACCTAAATTCTACTTTTTTTATAGTAAACGCATTAAATGATTTATATAAAAAAATCACTTAAAAGCTAATTACCTTAAGTGATTTAATATTATTTATCTGTCGATTTTTTTGACAAAAGAATCTTGATTCGGCAGAATTAAATTATAAACGATAAAGAAATATACCAAAAAAAATACTCAATTTTTTTAAATTTGACAGAAAAACTATTAACTATCTTCAAACGCTATTTTAATAGCATTTGTGAACCTTTAATACTCATTATATAAGTTTACGGTATGAACATTTTTTTATAAGTATTTTTAATGCTTTTTTTGCGCAATTTTTTGCGCAAGAAAAAGCCCCTTTATTTTTGAGGCTTAATTTTTTTATCTTGTATTTCTCAAACAATCTAGAGTGAATTTATCACCGTCTAACACAGCCTTGTATTCATTCATATAGAATTGATATGATCTATCTTCATCATCTTCAAAATCTACTTGAAATACTAGTTTTTCGTATTCATCTTCTTCCATATTTCCTAAGTGTGCTTTTAACTCTTTAACTGAATAACAACAAGTACAGTCATTAGGTTTATCTTCTGTCCAATACGTTACTGTTGCGCCTTCTTCTAATACTAACTCATTAACTACTACCATCATTTTTATCGTAATTTCTCATGTTTAATTCCTCCGAATATTTTTTATTAATTTATTTGCGACTTTTTAAAGTCATATTTTTCTATTTTACTTGAATCATTCCTGTACTTTTTGAATAACACTCAATGTTATTCCTGTGTCTTTTGAAATTCTATAATCAGTTAACTCACTATTGAATAATTCTTCTATTTGTTGAATTGCTTGGTTAATCATTAAGCTACCTCCCCATAAGCAAATGTAACGTTTGTGTGTTCTTTTTTGAAACAGCTTTTTGGAATCCATTTCTCAAAAAGTCCATATTCTGTAAAGAATGCTATTTTATAAGCTTTCTCAGTTTCCTTAACAATAACTTCATCTTCAATTTTAATTAGTGCTTGACGTTGTTTTGTTGTGAATTCTTTGTGATAGAACCATTTAGCAATTCCGTGAATGTAATTTTCGCTTTCTCTGTCAAAAGCTTTATCTTCTTTGCTAGTACCTAAATTGTAGATAGCACTAGAAATAGCTTGATTTCCAAAACGTTTTTTATCATAAGTTTTAACTTGTCTGTAAACTTCTTTTAAAGCTAATTGTAATGCTAGTTGGTAGTTTCCTACTTCTTTAACGATACCTTTTGCGATTTTGTGTGCTGTTGTGAAGATGTGTTTTTTAGTCATTGTCTTGTCCTCCTGTTCTTTACATTATTAATTATACCTAATATTAGGTATAAAGTCAATAGTTTTTTAAAACTTTTTTTAAAAATGCATAAAAAATAAGCCCCTACTTAATAAGTAAGGGCTAAATCATTAAAATACTTCAACTTCTGTTAAGTACTTATCTTCAATCCATTGATCGCTATCTTTATAGTTTACTCTACTCCAACCACCTTTTTTCTCGTACACACGTACTCTAGTGCCAGCTGGGACAAATTCTTTATCCTCGCTATCTTCTGTTGGTTGGCTTTCTAAAATATAATCAATGCTTACAGTAGCTTCATAATATGGTTCATCTCTTTTAGCAAGTTCAACATCTTCATCAAGAATACTTTTCTCTACTACTGGTGGTTCGGTTACGTCTCCAGCTAATAGTTGTTTAATTCTATTGATGAAATATTGTCTACAGGCTTCAGTCCCTGCACCGTTGTAAGCTCCACCATTCCCGTGTAATTCCATACTTCTATGTGGACATGAAGTCGCACTAAATTCATGGTGTAATTTAACTGTATCTTCGTTAATAGGTAAACCATAGCTTTGGAGTACTTGACCAGCTAGTAATAGTGTAGCGTCCTCATTAGCTATAAATTCACTATCACTTGCTGACATAGATTGACAAACTTCAAATCCTATAAAATTAGCGTTTCCATACCAGTTGGCTGTGTGCCACTCTTGATGGTTAGTAGGTTGGAATACGTAAATGTCGTTACGGTCAACATAGTAGGCTGCGAACCCTCTGTCAAGCGTTCCGTTGTTCACTCTGTCGACTAAAAAAATCCGTCATATTGTCTAGCTGATAACGACCCCCCATCATTATGAATTACTACTCCTAGTATATCGTTTTTTTAGGTGGAGTAAAGAATACTCCATTTTGAAAATAATCGCTATAAATTTCTGTCATGTTATTTATCCTCCTAATTTTTACATAATAAAAAGACTAAGAATTTACTTAGTCTAACCATTTTATATTTTTTTAATTGTTGTTCTACGAGTTTTATTATATTTTTCTAGAATCACTTTCGTGCAAAGTAACCAGTTTATAAGAATCATTAATTTTTTTCTTAAACCTAATACTATAGCGGTTCTTCCAGTTATTTCATATATCACTAAATTTAATTTCATACCATTTCTAGGTATATCTTTTTCTACAACACATATATTTATTTCTTTACCGTAAAATACTTTCTCAATAAAATTATAATTCTTGAATCTAGAAAACATCTTGAAAAAAAATCTTGATGTTCAGATAAATCAGAAATTAATAATTCATTATTTTTTTATCATTTCTATACTTTTTATTAGCGTAAATATTCTTAGGTAAAAACATAGTGAAGTCCTAATAGATGATGTAAATCAGTTTCACTAAATACAACAATTACATCATTCATCTTTTTATAATTCAACTCTAATAAACATTTTTTTATTGCAAAAATTTTTTTCTCGATAATCTTCTAATGTGCTTTGTAATGTTGCATCACTATCCATACAACCTCCTATATAAAGATAAAAAATAAGCACGGAACGGAAGTAGTCTCCGTACGGGACAATCGATTAGTTGTTGATAGTGGAACAACTAACTCCCTACTGTTGTGCTTCTTAGGCTTATCGCAAGGGAACAGTTCTTAAGCTCTGCCAAGCGGTGCAACGTGCTTCTATTACACCTCTATATCACTATAGATTATTTGCGTTTAAACGGGTCGAGACTGGAAAGACGATTAAAAGGCTTCTTTCTAGCTCATAATTTATTTTAATATAAACTTTACTTTTTGTCAATTTTTTCTGTTGACATCTACAAAAAGAACCCCTGTGTCAGTCGTAACTGCCTTATAGGAACAGGGGGATTGATATATTTAATTATATCATTGTTTGTCTGAATTATCAACGTTATCATTATTTCTAGACTGCTTAACTACTTGGTGTGTTCCAACACTTGCAAGTCCTAAAAAGTACTGCGTTAGTATCTTTAAATACCGCCCAACCTATAAGTCCTCCTATTACTCCTAATAGTTGCGGAATTAATTCAGTTGGGAATGATTTCCATTCTTTTAAGAACTTACCTAATAAGTTAAGTCCGAACACGATAAGTGTTAATAAAATCGGTTGTAATTGTTCCATAATCTTACCTCCTTTCTTATGGTAATTGTTGCGGCTATGGTTCATCAGTAAAATAAGATATTGTGCTTACTCGAATATCTCCAATATCTCTGTCCGTTGGCACTGGATTTAAGAATTGAAATCTTAAGTGATTGACGTCTGCTGCGTTTCCGACATACCATGTTCCGTAAGCCACTCCGTTATCGTTGTAGATAGACCCGATAAGTGAGTTAGGTGTTCTAAAGCCTTCAGGCACTTGATTATGATTCAGAATAAAGCAATTTCTCTCTAAATCAGTAGGTTGTGCAACGTAACCTTCTCCACCTCGTCTAACAATTCCGAACCAGCCCCAAGAAAGCCCTCCAAATTGATAAGTCACCATGTTGTTTACTCTTCGGATATGTAAACTAGCTGGTGTTAATTTTGATGAGATATTTAATTGTCTCCATCCAGTGTCTCCAGTTAACACTTCCCAACCTTGATTTCCACCATTAGTAGTCTTAATCCATTTGAAAGCTCCATTAGTTTTATTCTTATCAACATAAGTAGTACCGATTTCAGCTTCTACTACTCCGTTCGGCATTCCTGTTCCGTGTATTTCTGTAACTGGTTTATTTTCAAGCGCTAAGACGCGGTCACTTAATGCTTTATCATTGTATGACGTTGGTATAGTCGTTTTAAACGCCTCGAAGTCCACACTTGATACTTTGTTGTTAAGTTCACCATTGAACGCCACAAGGTCGTTTTTAGTAGCGAAATTAGTAGCGTCTACTTTGGGGGCGTCCTCTAACGCTTTAACCCTATTACTTAAGGCTGTATCGTCATAGACTGTGTTATTGTCCGGACGTTGTTCCAACTCACTAACTCTACGTTTTAAGTCTGAATCGTCATAAGCTGTAACACTTGTTGTTGGTCTATTCTCAAGAGCCTCTACACGAGTTCTTAGGTCAGTATCGTTGTATACTGTATCGTTATCAGTTTTAGTCTCTAACGCCTCTAATCGTTCGTTAACTCGTCGGTCGTCGTATGCTTGCGGTATTTCCGTTTTTTTAGCGTAAATTTCCTCAGCCTTAACCTCTGTTAGTAGTCCTTCTGTTGCTACTCCACCAACATTTTTTTAACGCTTCTTTTTAATTCATCTTTAGTAACAACGTCTACTTTATCAACAATGATACTTTTTATTAAAAATAACGCTCTTTAACGGCGTAAGTATCTAGTTTGTCAATTTCTGATACTTTTTACTTTAAACTTAAATCTGTAAGTATCGGATGTTCTTTGTTCTTCATCAAAATATAAATAACAAATTACCGTTTCGTTTTGAGTAATTAAGCTAGTATCAAAGATTACATTTACTTTATTTCCCTCAACAGTCCCAGTAGTCTTCCAGATTTTGTTACTTTCTGTAAATTTGAATAAAGCTATTACTTGTTCAGTTGTTAGTGTATCGTTTAAAATCTCAAACTCAAATGATCCGTTATTTTTATCATGAGAATAAAGTTCTGAATAACTATCTTCAGTCTTACGTTCTCTTGTCGTGTTGTCAAATTCTAATTTAATTAATTTTTTCATCCGTTATTCCTTTCCGTCCAGTTCATCTCTTAACTTCTCTAATCGTTTCTTAATACCTGTTGGAAATGGTACTCCTAAAGCACTTAAATTTTCTATAAGTGAAAGACAGTAACTTAATGTAAAAAATAACAAGAATGCTGTTGCAATCTCGTTAAAACCTAAATATAGTAGATATGGATAAACCGTTATGCACATCACACAAACTATGATATGTTCAATCAGTCCACGTCTATTTATTGTTGAGTTGAGTGTTTTTGTAACAAAAGCCTTCGCTACTCCAGTTAGAATGTCTAACAAAACAACAAGTGTAAAAGCATGGATGTACACATCTTGCACTAAATGATAGTAGCGTTCGGCTAGTTCTGGTAATGTAATTTCCATTAATCAATCTCCTTTCTTTCGAAATAAAAGAGGGCTTTAAGCCCCCTCTTTAGCTAAATGTTCTAAATCCATATCGATTAAGCATTCTCTGACTTTATCTTTAAGGAATTTAGGTACTTGAGAAAATGTTCTTTTCCCTTTTGCTATGTTAATTGCGAATAGCATTGCCATCATTACTGTCACCTCCTTCACTTGAATTTTTAGGTTGTGAATTATCCTCATGTTTTTCAGCCTCCAAACTTCCACTTAGTTGCGTTATTAAATCCATTAAAGAACCTTGAGTAATATCCAGTTCTTTTTTTAGCTTATCCATTTCAGCTAGTTTAGTGTCTAGTACTTTAAGTTTTTCATCAACTTTAGTAAATCGTTCATTTTCAGCCTTGTTAGGATAAGTGTCTTGATAAAACTGCTCTAGTGCGAGTTGTACTAACTCATCTTCTGACTTGCTTAAATGGTCTCCTTTTTAGCGTAGTTTCAATCACAGCTCCACCGTTCGTATTAAAAATACTCACAATGGTTGTGAGTACTGCTCCGTTGCTATCGTAAGTGGCTCTAGCGTAGTTTTTTTCTTATATGTTGCCATTGATTTTTATCCTCCAGTTTTTTTGTAATCTTTCATTCATTTTTTAGTTGTGATTTTAGGTTGGTATTTTTCTTTAGATAGTTCTTGAATTGCTTTGAGAGATATATTGATTAATCTTAAACCGTCTAGTCCTAAATACTCGCCATAATCAACAACTAAACTTTCGTCAAGTTCTTGTACTTCTTGAGCTATCAATCCGCATTTAGTATGCGGTTTCTCATAACCTATTTCATCTTTATTCCAACCATGGTCTTTGAATTTTTAATTTTTTTCAACAAATTCTATAGCATTAAATTCTGAATCTTTAATGTCAGTTTTTAATTTTCTATCTGACCCCCATGTATCGACCTTAATATTCCATATATTCGTGTTGTCGTTATCCGTGCCAAAGAATCGCATAAATCCGCCCTCTTGGTATCCTATAAATTTAACTGGATACGTTGATGAGAAAGGGAAATTACTATCTAAATTTGTTAAAATTGGCTGACCTTTCACTATTGAGCCTGAAACCCTCGATGAAAAACAAGCCATTCCTGCGACTGTTAGTAGTACTCTATTAACTGCACTTGGGACGCTATGCCCTTTTGTAAAATCAGGGTCTTCATATATAAATAACCCCGGTGGTACTCCTGCATCTTTTGGTCCTACACCCTCACCGGCAATTTGAAGTCCAATCCCTCTCTTACTTCCAAAATTCTCAGGCGCGTTAATTTGCAATCCTTTTTCAATTGGCTGTAAAAAGCCGTACTGTCCTATTTTGAATTTACTCCCAGTAAAAGTCTTACCGTGGATATTATCAGCCAAAACTTCACCTTTGATTTTAACAACACCTTGATTTTGACCTTGTTGATTTGTCTCCACACTAGCATTAATAGAAGCTATTACATTGTCTTTGCTAACTTTTTAAATCAATCTCATTTTTTTAGTTTGCGTTATTGAACTCTCTAATTTACTAATTTCTTTATTTTTTTAACATATTCAGTGCTAACATCGTATATTTCAACATTAGAAATGGTAGTGTTTCCAACCTGTTTCATTCTTATATACATTCTGTTAGCCATTGTGTTGTCGTTAATAGTGAAAGTGAATTCGTTCCCCTTAGCTCTCAATAGTTGAGTTAGATTATTCTCATCATATCCGATGCGGTTGTAAATATCCCACTTATCACCGTTAGAATAACCGGATGCATCAAATTTAACTATATAAACATTGCCGTTGATTTTTATTCTTATTTAAATTCAGATGAATAAATTTACCACCGCTATCAGTGGCAGAGCTACTATATAAGTTTTCTCGTTCAACATCTTTTTTTACTCTAAAATCACCTTTGAATATTCTTACATTTTTTTACTTTCGTGTTAGCTCCTAACGGATATAGATTAATTTTAGTTTGATTAGTTGAATATTTAACAACCCAATAATTTAACCCGTTCTGAATTGTCTTCTTATCTCCACCATCACTAGCTCCATATATATAAGATTGTTGGTTATCTGGCACGTTATCTAAATCAGCTAAAATTGTGTAATATTGATTAGCTGCTAAGTTTTCTTTAGCATTGAAATATAAATCGTTTCCCGTTTTCTCAACATCTTCATTATTAAGATTATTTTTAAAATAACCCTTTGAGAAAACTTTAGTGTCAATCTCACCTACAACAGATGTAAAGCCATCTATCGTACTTTCAAAAGTTTTATATTTCTTAATAGTTTCACTTAACAACATTACATCAGGCATATTTTCAATACGCTCAGTTGCAACGATATTTAGTCCTTTGTAAGTTACTAACACAATAACTTCAAGAGGTGTTCCGTCCTTTTCTCCATTACTGAAAATAAAGTTAGTAAGCCTTCCTGTGTTGTCGTATGGTCTAGAAATAAAATCAGTCCAGTTACTTGCTCCCATTCCTTTATGTTTTACTTTCAACTCAAAACCATCTGTGATTTTTTGTCCGTCGTAAAAAACATCAACAAATGTGCTTAAATTTGTTACAATATTATTTACATATCTACCTTCAAAGCGTAAATTAGCTGTCAAATTATGACCATCTTCACCTTTAATCTTAGTCCATGAATACTCACTAGCGTTAGTAGGGGCTTGCTCTTTATCACCTGTGTAAATCCCGATATATTTTAGTGTTGAGTTGTCACTCATGTTACGTCCATCTGAATAATCACTATATTTTTTATGTAAATAAGCATTAGCCCCTTTTAACTCTTGTTTTTTATTTTCAAAAACCTTGACGCTTTCTTGCTGTGTAATTTGTCTTATCCCGTCAGCGTCAATAGTCAAATCATTAACTAACTTTTTTACACCGTCTTTAGTGACGAACTCTTTAGAAATATTTGACTTAATACTATCTTTTAATTTAGTGAAAATATTCTGTGTTGTTACTTCACCATCTTCAAACTGTTGAGTGAATTTTTTTCATCAGATATAATTTGATTAATAAAAGCCTTGTCGATAAGTGCGTTTTTAATTTCAGCAAAATTTAATTTTGCTTGAATTGCCTTAATTAATTCAGCCTCGGTTATTATCGTTTTAAGACGCCCTATATCACCTTCAACGGCGTCTAAAATTTTCGTCTTTACAACATCTGGAATAGTACCGTCAGCCTCGAATAAGGCTTTTTTTACCTCAATAGCCCCTTTTGATTTTTCTTCAAGTTCTACTAATTTATCTTCAATACCTTTACGGTCAAGTTTCAGCAGTTGTGCTAAATTCTTCTGAATTTTAAAAGCATCTAGCATAGTTTCTGCTTTTTTTCTTCTATAGCGTTATCAACCATACTAGCTAGTGTTGTTCCTAAATTAGATTGAATTTTTCCAAAACCAATAGTTTTTAACTTACGCCCCATAGGAGAGTAGGTATATTTTTGTAATTTTTTTCTTAACATCAAGATTGAATTTCTCATGAAATATTGTTACAGTATCAAATATTCCCACAGGTTCATCCGGAACACCTACAACATCAATTTCTATGCTTTCCTCAATCACATCACACAAGGTAGTTTTAAAGTATTGTTCACCATATTTTCTTAATGTAGCTTCATCAACTACATCTTGATCACTTACATCTAGATTTCCTTCATATATTTTTTTATATTTACCTATCAACGGACTATCAACAGTCACAGCAATTACTTTATCTTTTTCACCCTCTTTTTGAGAGTTGATAGTTTTTGTAAAGTGAATTCTTGTTCTCAAATCTTTTATGGATTTCTTTTGTTGATATGATTTTAGGTTCTTTTTATACATGAATAAAGCTTCTTTAGTAGCTCCACCACTACTTAGCAACCTAATATCATACTTATCTCTTATTAAATCTCCACCCCATTGACCTAATATTGAGTGCTTATCTTTAAATAATGCTGTAGCTACTGTCACATTCTTTAAATTAAGACTGTGAGTATTTGCTATATCAGAAGAGAATGTAAACTTGTGTTCACGAATAATGCTACTCACAAGGCTTCTCATTACCCTATCTCCACTAGCGTTATTTACACTTAATTCCGTGATAGAATAATTATTTAACAATGTAGCTACTTGATTTGCATAAACTGTAATATATCCGTGATGTTTTTCTACCTCAAAAATAATGAATTCTTGTTCACCGTGTAAGTCGTCAGCAAGTAATAGAGTTTCTTCTACTAACTCTTCATATAATGGATTATTAGTAGGAAATTTGAAACTTAATTGATATTTGCTATTCCCTTCTTGTATTATTTCATCATTATAAGCGAAATTAAGAGGGGTTTCCCCCTCTTTTAAATAGATCATACATGCCACCTCCAATTACCTTTTTATTTTTTTATTCTTGACACATTTCCATTAGTTGCTATCCCTTGCAGACCAGGTGGTATTTCAAAAAAACCACCTCTTATACGAATTGAATTTTTTAAAACTCTGTTTTTATCGTAAATATTTTTGTTTTTTTATGTCTACAGTCAATTATGGCTTTTTGCATCTAAATTTAAAATCATGGTTTGCAACCCAATTGTTAAACTAACTTCACCGTTACCTTCTATTTCAATAATCGGTTCAGAATAAACATCTCCTGGATTATTAATAGTGCCACTTGTTCCTATCGTGTTTAGTCCATTGTCTGACACGTATCGAAAAGAATCAAATCTCAATTTAACATTAACTGCCCACTTCTGATTTCCTTTTCTACTGTAAGTAATATCAATTAAATCAGCATAGTATTTTGATAATTCCATATAATCAAACTCTATTTCGTTATCAAAATCAGTGAATATTTTGGTTAATTCTCCTACTTTCTCAAAACTACTCACTGTAAATTTTAAAACTCGTTCTTGGCTCTCATAAGCGCCATCATGCACTATGTAACTACCATTAGCGCCATATATTGTTGCATCTTCTGTGATGCGTTTTTTTAGCTACTAGCATTTCTCCAACGTCTGTTAACACATAATCGTTAGGGAGATAATGTAGTGTTGTTAATTTTGATCACGAATTAGATTCCCTCCCTTCTAACGAAAGTCATTTGTCTATCATATGAGTTTTTAGCCATTATTTCACCATCTAAATAAGTATTGAAATCCTTATTTGAAATATCTTTTAACAAGTCTTGAACGATATTTAAAGCCTTAACTACTTCATCATTACTGTTGGATATTGTAAAATCAGAGGCAGACATATTACTCATATTTAAATCTTTAGAAACATTTGCACCTACTTCAAAATCTGAAATATCACTTGTGAAAGCTTTGTTAATATCTCCAGCCATTCCACTAACTGTTTTTTTAACTGACTCAAACTTATCTGTAAGTCCTTCATCTAAACTTTCCATGATAGCAGTACCAGCAGGGATAAGTAGTTTTCTATCGTATTCAATCGGTCCTTTGTGGTCTCTAATCCAATCGGCTATATCTCCAACAAAGCTTGTAATACTCCCCCAAACAGATTTCAATCCTCTAAAAAATCCATCCATGATAGCTTTTCCTGCACCCCATAAATCAATATTTCTTATTGAATCAAATATATTTCTTACTTTGTCTACTAAACTTTGAACTCCATTTTTAAATGTATTCCAAGCGTTTTGAGCTGCATTAACTAACCCTTGTATAATACTAACAACACTTGACCTAATTGAATTCCAAGTACTCACAGCTATATTCATTACTGAATTTATTAAACTATTGAAGAAACTTCTGAACCCTTCCCACAATGACTTAATACCATTCACTAATCCAGTAACTATTGACACTACAGCAGATTTTATCGTATTCCATATAGTAGAAGCGGTTGTTGATAGAAAGTTCCAGATTTGTATTAACCCTGTTTTAAAGTCTTCCCAAGCTTGTTTTAATAACGCTATAAAAGTAGTTACTACCGCCATTACAACAGTTTTAATACCTTCCCAAATCAGTTGAATAGCATTTTTTATCGCATCCCAAATAAGCTGTAAGTCTTCTTTCAGTTTTGTAAAGTTACCAGTTACCAAATCAATAACAATTAATACCGCTCCCATCACAATAGCTTTAATGAATTCCCAAGCACCTTGAATCACCATTTTTACACCTTCCCAAACAGCTGTTAATCCAGTTTTCAAGATTTCCCAACCATTTAAGAAAGCATCGATAAACGGTTGAACAATGGCTGTAATAGATGTTGTGATGAAAGTCCACGCTGTTGATGCCCCTTCTTTAATTCCGTTCCACAAATTAGAAAAGAACTCCGTTACACCTTGCCATAAGGCTTTTATTTCTTCTACCGCAACAGCCCAAACCGCTTGAATTCCAGTCCATAAAGTAGTCGCTCCTGCTGTAATTCCATTCCATATACCACTAAAGAATTCTACAATTCCGTTCCATGCTTGTTTTATGAAGTCAACGAAACCTTGCCATATAGCTTTTCCCGTCTCAGTTTTTGTAAAAAACCATACCAAAGCAGCAACTACAGCTGTTATCCCAACAATGATAGCTGTAATAGGATTTGTTGCAATTGCAAGATTGAATGCAAGCATTGCTCCTCTTGCTGCGCTTAATGCAATTTGAAATCCAGTTATTATGCTTTGTATAGTACTTATAATTTTTTTAAAGCGATAAATCCAGCAGCAAGTCCTGCTAACGTAGCCTTAGTTAACGACAATGCAACTTCATTTTCTCGTAAGAAAGATGTGAAATCTTTAATCCATTGTGAAACTTCTTTAACCACACTACTTACACTCTCAAATGCTGTTCCTAAAGAACTTACACTACTCTGAGTATCATTAATCCCTAATAGATCTCCGATAAACTCTCCGACAATCGCTCCTACGTTTTTTATAGCTTCCCAAATATTTTGAAAAGCAGTTCGAATATTATCAGCAATGGTTACAATAGTGTTTGCTGTCCCTTCATCAATCCCAAGAGATTTCATCAAATCAATTCCTTGACCCTTAGAAAGTTTCCCTGTTAAAACTTCTATAAATGAATCTACAGCACCAGAAACTTGTGTTAAATATCCTTGAATTTTATTTACTACTTCATCTCCAAACACTCCCCGTAACTGTTCAGCCAGTCCAGAGAATGCACCTATCACGAGAGTTGGCAAACCTTTTAAAATATTACCAACCATAGGTAAGAAATTACCTACTAAAAATGTAGTAGTAGTTGTTGCTAATGCTTGTAAAGAAGGTTTAATATCTTGTCCGAGCGACAACTTACCTAATAAATTAGTAAATGCTGCTTTCATGGAAGCAAAAGAGCCTTGTAGCGTTGTTGATGCTTCTTTAGCTGTAGTACCTGTGATGTCTAATTCTTTTTGAATAACGTGAATAGCCTCATAAACATCTGATAAGTTATTAATATCATACTTAACACCTGTCAATTTTTGCGCATCTGCTAACAAACGTTGCATTTCTTGCTTAGTCCCGCCATAACCTAATTTTAAGTTATCCAGCATTGTATAGTTTTGCTTTGCGAAACCCTGATAAGCATTTTGAATAAGCTCCATTGATGTACCCATCTTATTTGAGTTATCCGCCATATCAACCATTGCCATATTAGCCACTTTAGCTGCTTTTGCAGTATCTCCGCCTAATGATTGAAGTAAACTAGCACTAAATCCCGTTACATTTTCCATATAAGCGTTAGCAGACAAACCTGTAGTTTTATAAGCTTCATTAGCGTACTGTTTAACCATGTTAGCATTGTTTTTAAACAGTGTTTCTACTCCCCCCAGAGATTGTTGGAGTTTCCCACCTTCTAATAAGGAAGTAGCGAACAACTTACCTATTCCAGCAGCAATTACAGCGTTCTTAATTGTTGAGACTAAACTATTCCCAGCACTCTGACCGGCACTTTTTACTTCACCATCTAATTCCTTTGATATCATTCCCGATATCCCTTTGGCAGACGGCATAATTTGAACATATGCTTTACCTAAATTAGTTGCCATATTATCCTCCTTCCTTTAATATTTTATTTCTAGCTTTTTTTCAAAATCCTCACCAGTAGCGAACACAAGTTCTTCTTTCACCTTAATAGGCTTATTGATACTATCAACAATAGACTTAGGTTGATTTCTTCCTTTTTGTCCGTCTTTCGTCTTAGTCCAAACTAAAATTCTTAATCTATCAACGATAGAAGCTAATAACATAGTATCTAGTTTAACTTTTTGACCTGTCATTTTTAGCTTAATTCTTGAATCATCTCTCAGTCCACTACAAAAAATAGCCACCTTATCTGGTGGCATATCTTTGTAATCGTATATTTGATAAGTTTCAGCTAAATCACAAATCACAGCATCTTCATCTGTGTTCAGCATACTAGCAAGGACTACTAGTTTTTTTTAATCTTGCTTGAGCTTCAAAGATATCTCTTAATTCATCTGATATTTTTTTCCACGTCGACAATTCCGTCTTTATCTCTCACATGATCTTTTTAATTTATCTATTTGTTCTTTACCTAGAAGAAGCGTTAACACTTTAGGAAGTGCTAACGGATTACTTCCTAATTCTCCTAATACTTCTACAAGCTCATAGTTTTTTTAGATTTTTTTCTAAAACAGAATAAGTAAATCCTGATTTAGTGACACCTGTTAATTTCTTCATCTAATTATCTCCTATCTTTACTTTTTTTTAATATATTCGTAGTGTGTGTTTCCTTCTGAATCCGGGAATGCATTTAAAGTGGTTTCAAATCCAACCATTTCAGAGTCAGTATATTTAATTTCCCCAACTTCTCCGATTTTTCCGTTAGGAATTACAATACGTTTAAGGATTCCACCTTTTAGCACCATTTCAATAACTACTGAATGTTGTTCTAACTCTTTAGTGTTAGCTTTTAATTGTAAGTCCTGTTGTTACATCTCCACTTACATTATCTTTTTCCGTAAATTTCTTTTAACACATCAATGTTTAATGATTCAATTAAAGTGTAAGTGAATTTATCTGTTTTTTCTGTTTGAACAGTATCAACGATATCTCCTCCCCACGCTTTTATATTCTCAGTACTTGCTGTGTTTTCGTTAGTTAGTCCATCTTCTGAAATATATCCTAACGCTTTGAACGCTTCATTTAATTCTGTAGTTGCATCAGTAGGAAGTACTGTTCCTAGTGGTGCAGAATAAATAGCTCCACCAATTTTAGGTTTTGCCGATGTTACTTTTGTTACGTCTGCCATGTTTTATCTCCTTTAATTAATAATGATGAATATCAAATACAGCTTGATAACGATATTGTTTAGTCTCAAAATCAGTATGATTATAATCACTATTTAAACTGACTTTTGACACTTCATCTACCATCACCAAGTCGTACATTAGATCTTTAATTTTTTCGTTTAATTTTGCTGTTTCAAATAATGATTCAGCATAACTTTGTATCGCTATTGTTGAGTCTTTTAGAAAGTTTTCTCTTTTCCCACTGGTTTTTTTGAATTAAAATGTATCGTTTAGGTAAGTTCTTTTTGATGTTCGAAAATGATAGGTATTTCAAGATGTTTAGATAAATAATCCTTAACTATTAATTCAATCATTATCTCATTGCCTTAAGTAAAGTGTTATTTTTTTGTTGTTGTCTCTGATAGCTTTGCTAGTTTTTAGTCTTAACACTTACGTTCGCTCTGTTTTTACCAACATAAGAACTAGTTTCATATCCGCTTCCGGCTCTTTCTTGAATTTCTTTAGCTTTTTCTTTCAAGATAGCAACCATTTCTGGACTTTTCATAAGTTCAGCAACACCTCTGTAATTCAATTCAAATTTTTTTACTCATAACGTTCTACCATTATTTTTCTTATTCCAATTTAACGGGATCATAGATTCAATACCCTCTTGAGGAATACCTATAGTCTTCCATTTCCTACCGAAAAACATAACTTCTCTGTTTTCCCATGTATTCTGGTTTCCCTTAGGTATTCCTAGCAAGTATTCAGCCTTTTTCCCTGTTAGATTTACAATGTTTACAACGTCCTCAGTTTTCACAGGTGCGACTAAAAATATTCTTGACAACTATCTCTTTATCAACAAAAAAATAGGATTGTTAAATTCATCAACTTCACCTTGAATTTTTATCGATTAAAACTATATCTATTCCCTTAAGTATAGTCATAGAAATCTATTACTCCATATCGTTGTTTTTTTAAACCTAAACGCTTTAATTCACTATCTTTTATGAATAATCCTCCTCCAGGTACTAAAAATGAACCGGAAACAGAATATCCAAGAGCCGACTCTGAATATTGAGTCATAGGCTCTCGATTTGTCGAAGTCATTAGAGTTCTTGCTACAATGTCAACAACGACTGATTTTACTAAATAAGAATAACTTTCATCTTCTTTAACCAGAGAATCTAAATTCTTATTGACTTTTTTAGCTTCAACCCTTAGAACGTGAGAAACTGTTTTTAACAGCTCCTCAGAACGTCCTATTTCATGACCTTCAACACTTCTCCACAAAGTGTCTAAATCTTCAACAGTAGCAAAAGGTTCAAGTGTAGTCATAGTACACCTCTATTCTTCGTCAGATTCCTCTGACTTAGTTTTTTTAGTAGATTCTTTAACTTCTTCTACAAGCTCCCAATCTCCTGATAGTTCACTTTCTGTTAAAATTTCTACTCCAGTTTCTTTGTGTCTATATTTATTCATAGACTACCTCCTATGCTTCTTCTACACGTGCAAATGCTTTTTCATCAAGGATTCCCCATCCGATGTAAGCCTCTGTACGTAATAAGATTTCATTGTATGCTTTTAAGTCACGTCCTGTTCCGTCTGGATCTCCGTATTCGATAATTTCCATAGGAATGTTTTCAGCATAACCCCATTTAAATCTATTTTGGAAATCTCCTACAATAGCGTGATTTTTCTTACCTTTTTCACCTTGTGCAGTTAAAGTTTTATTTATATCTAGATCCATACCAAAGAAATTATTTGGACGTTGCCCAAATCTAAATTCTGGGAATTGAACCACATTGTTTACTTTTACTTTAGACATTGCTTGACCTGCTACTGGAGACATTGCAATACCTGTAACTTCGTTGTTAGCTCCAACGACCATTTGAACAGCACTATCTAGATTATCGTCAATTTTAGCTTCAGCATAAGTCACTACATTTCCTGTGATTAATCCATCAAATGAGTTTTTATCTTTAAAACTTGCATCAGTTAAGCTTTTTGGTTCTAGTCCGTGAATTGCTGCAATATCAAATGCTTCTGCAATTTTCTTAGCAAAACCATCTCCATAATGTTTTAAGAAATCTAGTTTTTTCTCATCTGAAGCGTATAAGAATTCATCTGTAATACGTGCTTGATATACAAATTTTAATGGTGTAATAACTTTAGAAGTAATTACAGCCTTTCCTGCTTCTTTTAATTCTCCCTCACCTACAATTTGTGCATTACCTTCTAAATTGAAGATGAATTGTTCTGTTCCATTAAATGGAATAGGTTGTTGATTTGATAATTTTGCAAGAGTTGAACGCCCTTGTACTTTATTCATAATGTCCGTTACTAATTCGGGTTTAAATAATGTTCCTTTTTTTAGTGCATTTGATTCTTTTTGTTTCTGTCATGTTTTATTCTCCTTTTTATTTTTAAATTTTTTTAACAACATCGCGCCATGCAGCATCTACACCTTTTACTTCAATATTAGGTTCTTTGTCTGCTAAAGGCTGTGTATAACTTTTTAACACTAACTAGTGATGCTAGACGTTCAGCATCTTCATTCAAACTTTCTTCACTATCTCCTTGAAGTCTGTCTGCCAAGTCAAAAGGTAGTCCATTTTTCATCGCTATTTGTTGCTTAAGTGACTTATTTTTCCAAGTGTTTACATCTTTTTCAAGTTCAGCAATTTTTACTAGCTGTTGCGCTTGCACTTGTTTCTTTTTTTCTGTGATAGTTTGTTTTAAGTTTGAATTTTTCCGTCTCTAATTTTTTTAATTTTTTTCTGCTAAAGTATCGTAGTCTGAATACTTTTTCTTTCTCACGATCTAATCTTGCTTTGATAATCGCATTTAATTGTTCTTGAGTTTCAATTACTTTTAAATTCTGTCATTTTTTTAATCTCCTTATATCCGGATTACCCGTCCGTTCGGTAATTTAAGCTAATTAATAGCTTATCCTTTGTTTTTTCTTAGGCTTAATCGAATGACAAGCCCAGTGTGCCAATAGCGCACTATCCAATAACGAAATATCCATATCATCAAACTGTGACTTATATCCAAATCCCCCATTAGTCCCAATGCTACGTTTTTCACAGTTAGTAGCTACTTTTCTAAGTGACGGTTGTCCATTGTGACAAATAGTCTTTTGGAAAATTCCTTGTTCAAAAACTGAGTTAGCTGTGATTATCTCCTTAACAGTCGGCAAGATAATATTTCTTATCCTGTAGTCTTTTAACTCCTCTTCTAACATCTTCTGACCGCTTGCACCGTCCACAACAATACTTGCTACATCAGCGTTTTTCAAGAAATTAATCAACCACATGTTACCGTTTCTCAAACTTTGACAATCAATAGTTTCAATGAAAATACGTTCATCATTAGCCCTAACAGCAATACTCATGCTTACGTTATTACCATCATTCCCGTATTTAACACCGACGAATAACTTACCTTTAAAGTCTACTTTTTCAGATAATAAAAGACCGTCCCATTCCCTCTCACTAATCACAGATTTTTGAGAGAACGACGGCCAAAATCCGAGACGTTGAACATTGTGATCAAGTTTATCTTCTCCAAGCTCGGCTTCAATTTTTCTTTCAGTTAAGTGGTATCCTAACGATGGATTCGAATTGTACCAAGCTTCTACATCGTCTATTTCTTTTTCATCTTCTACCGACCACTCCGCCCATCCGGAATATTTACTTTTTCCAAATAAGCAAGCTTCACGGTATTTAGTGAAAACAGTCCCTATTGACACAGGTGTAGGAGGTGTCCCACACATAACTGTCATAGGATTTTTACTGTCTGTTACTGTGTACTTTAAAGCCGATTCTTGTTCAATTGTATATTCCTGTGCTTCATCGATTATCATCAAATCAAAACCTTCACCAAGTCCACCATTTTTAGTCCTAGTCCTAAATTGAACCACTCCACCAGTGGAATATAGTTCAATTCTTTCTTGACCTTTTGCACGAATAGAATTAAAATCTTCTCCGTCTACATATCCCATTCTTTCAAGGTATTTTTTTACCTTTTCAAAAGATGAATGAGAGGTACTAATTCTGTGTGCTGTGTGTAAAATGTTGATTCCTTGATGTAAAGCCCAAATCTCAAGAATATAAACAATCTCAGTCTTACCATTACGACGTGGCAACGAGTATCCAAACTTCTGATGTACCCACAGTTCTTCTTCATCAACTGCCATGATGTCTTTTAACAAATACAACTGCCAATCGTAAATTAATAATCCTGTTCTTTGATATAAATCTACAGCTTCTTGATATCTACTTTCGTTATAGTCTAAAATCACCGATTGAGTAGGAGTTTGTTTACCAAATTTCTTTGTCATTCAGTCGCTCCTTTCCAATCTGCCTAGTTTACCGCCATACGACAGGGCGAATTGTTGACTTTTTTAAAATTTAGTTGTAAAATAATAGTATATATGAAGTCGTCGCACTCCGTAGGAGCTCGGTGACTTCTTATTTTTTTACGTTTTAGAATATCAATCAATACGTCTCTTTTTTTATTATTGAGACATTCAACCCTCTGTTACCATATTCATAAATTTTTTTGTTAATTGTCTAAAAAAACTCATCCTCCGTTAACAAAGTTTCTGTTAAATCAAATACAATATTTTTCAGCTTGTGTTTTAGTTTTCCTAGTATTGTTTTCAACTGTATTTTTTTCCATTACCTTTTAATCCTTTGTAATCAAATTTCATATCATTTATAAGAAAGTCCGGTGTAGAGATTTTTTTCGGATAATTTATCCGAGGAACACTCTTTACATGTACTCCTAATTTTTTTCTGACAACCAAACAGCAGTTAATTTTTTTCTTTTTCTGTGTAATCTAAAACAACATATTTACCATCTACTAAATATTTAACGCCTTCATGTTCCCAATACTTCATATCCGATACCATAGGATGTCTATAATTTTTCAACCACTCAGCTTTGACGCTTGTATAAGGTAATTCCTTCACTTCTTCTTTTGTATCATATTTAATTTTCTTACTATGAACATCTTGCCTTATACCTTTTTTAGGGATATATTCAACCGTACATCTACAATTTCTATGTCGTCTATATACGTCTTTCGGTACATCCGGGTATTTATATGTACCAACTAAATTTTTGCACCATTTACAACAGTTCCCTACCTCTTTTCTAACGATTTTCGGACTCATTCCAGAACGAAAATGAAACTCAGCATTCTTACGAACCATATCATCAACAACAGACTGACTAAAGTTAACAACAGGAGAACCTAACAACCATTTTGACTGTTCAAAGTCTCCCTCTGTTATTTTGCCAACTAAACCATCTATTCTACTTTGATTTACTTCAGGTATTTGAGCTTCCAAGCCAATTTTAGCTTGTTTATTCAAAATATCTTGAACCATTCTACCAAAGTCAGTAATCAACCTATGATTCTCTTTTAATCTGTCATTAAGAATTTGTTCAATAATCTCTCCAGGATTTTCAGTAATATGAATATTAAAAGCAGTGGTTAGGATTTCTCCTAAAGCCACTGCATAATCATTTACATCCTCATAGGAGGTAGCTTTAATATTCACATTTTTTAAGCGTTTCTCGAACGTTTGAGTAATACGTCCTAATAGATCATTACTCATTTACCTGCTCCAAAACTTCCGTTTTATTAATCATAGCTTCCGCTTCTTGCTTACTCATTCCAGTTGAGGTCGAAGTAGTATTCCATTTTTCTTTTTGAAAGTACTCCCTTTTGATAATTGCTTATTAAAGAAGTAATCTCATAAGTAGAAATAATTCTGTTTTGTTGCTTATCTTCCGACTTAGTGGACTTTTTCTCTACTTCCTCTATTTTTGGCTTAGCGTTCATATCACCTTTAATACCTGTTAAATCTCTAATCACATTAGCGTCTATATATCCAGGTAATGCTTGATTAAGCTTAATCACCCCATCACCAATTAAAGTAAGCATATTAGCGTCAGCCTCGAATAACGGTTCCCACTTAGGCTTAGTATCAATAAAACGACCTCTGTTGTATTTGAAATCATCTCTTAAGCAACAAGCAACGTAAGCAACGTTTAAAAGACCGCTTCCGATTGATCGTTGTGCTTTTCTTCCAGCAAGTCTTAAATTCTCATGACTTGCTTTAATCGCTTCAACTGAAGATGGATTATCCGAAATGAATCCTAAATCATCAAGGGTCAATCCAGTTTCTCCAGCGAATAAAGCAGCAGCTGTTCTTAGTTGTTCCGTGAACGGAGACATTGACGGAGTAGTAAATTGTCCTACTGTTGGTTTGTCCCCATCAGAACTAGCAGAAATTTGTAGCATACTAGATACAGTCGCTTTCCATGATTCTAGTGGTTCAGCGTCCGAATCCATTCCCAATATGTATTTCTGAGGGAATGAGTAGAATTCTGCTGTAATATCCGCCCTTTCTAGTGTTCTTTTAGCTAGTTTTTGATAATACATTCCAGACCTTGTTATTCTTGACCTACCAAAAGGCCTTACGCTATCTGGCGCATGAATAACAGGTACTAACAACGGAATACCAGCAGTATTTGCAATTACTGTTGATTGACCTGTTCTTTTGTCATTAATCACAGTTTCTTTATCTGTGAAGTAAGCTTCTAATAATGCTCTTCCGTTTTCATCTTTTTTTAGAATCGCATATCCCTCAGTTAATAGTCCTGTAATAGGATCAAGTATTCCAGTAGCGTTGCTAGCTTCAATCACTTGAAGTCGCGGGATATCCTCTCCCACTTTTGAAATATACACAAAGCTGCATGATGCTATAAGTGAAGATAGAATAACACTATCAAAGAATATATCCGGATTATTTTGTTTAAAGATATCATTCACCTTAAAATCATCTTTTTCAAATTCTCTGAAAACCAATCTATCTGCTAGACTATCTACAGCCTTAGTACACCAACCTAACACTGACCTATATTGATATCTTAATTCTTTGGGAATAGTAATTCCATATTGTTCATCATTGAATTTCATAGCATATTGACTATACCTTAAATCCACTCTAGAATTAGTCAACGCAAGCTTTCTACGTAGGTATTGTATGCCTTTATATTCCAATAGAATCACTCCTTTCCATCAATCGTTATTTTCGCGCGAGAAAAAATGTACAGTGACGGCGTGAAGGTCAGCCGAAGCCGTGGGGAGGGCCACTCCCCCCATAAACCTTGATAAATCAACATTTTCACTTTTTAATTTATTTTTCAAAACCTTGATAAATTAGGCTTTTTGTTGATTTTTTTATTATTTTTTGCCATTTTTTTAGCATTTTTTTACGATTTTTCGCTGTTTTTTACTTATTTTTTGTTATTTTTCTCTATAATTCATCCAATCTAACAGTTTTGGCAAGTTTCTGTTGCCTATTACATCCTCCTTGACCTCATTTCCCTTACTAAATAATTTATCTGACTTCTGTCTGTTGCAATGGAAGTGTGCCAACTGTAGATTAGCTAGATCAGATGGATGTCCACCTTTAGCAACAGGTATTATATGGTCAATCACAGGACTTAATGGGTCGGGGTATTTAATGGACTTATCAACTTGTTGACCACATATTCCACAATAGTTCTGTGTCTTAAGTAGTCGCTGCTTGTTCTTATCGAATGCGGTACGATGTGTCCCGGTCTTATCTAACCTCACGGTATTCTCCTTACCTACCCCCTTTATATAGGGTATATATAGTGTATAGGCTATATATTTTAAGGGAGGGGTATATTTTATATTCATCACTCCAAAATAAAAAGACAGTCGTTAAACTGTCTAGGAAGCTTTTATGATAGGTGATTTTAGGTAGAAGTAAATACAATACGAAAAAAATAAAAAAAGTTTGGTATCCACACCAGCTTATAAAAAAATTTAAAATTAATCATTTCTAGGAGTCCTCTACCTAAAAATCTTATAATACTATTATAGCACTTACCTACTTACTTTTGTTTATCTCTTTTTACTTTGTTTTATCTTTTTTTACTTTTTGAAAAAACTTGTCAATTTTAACTGCTTTTAGTGCTTCGGAATGTTTTCTGTTTCTCGTATTAGCTTCAATTTTTAATAAATGATCAATCTCCAACCATTCCTTGCAATCAAAGTATCGATATTGTAATAATAATCTATATTGCAAATCTTCAACGTTTTTTTAATACAGTCAAATATTTCTCTTTCTGTTTTGACTAGCTCTACAGTATTATCAATAATTTCACGTTCTAAATTATCGATTTCATAAATTAAATTATCCCAACTATATTTGTTGCCACCTTTGATTTGCTCTTTTGCATAATCAATAGGCTTAATGTTATGTTTTTAACATGGATCTTCTATCTTTAATCTTCTCTTCGTTAGAAGCTATTAAACGCTTAATATACCATAATTTTTGATAAAAAAATTTCTTTTTCAAATTAGTATCACGTTCTTGTTTTTTTATTCATTTTTTTACCTCTCCTTAATCGTCTTTTGAATTTTTTTGCTATATACACACCACAAAAATATTGCAATAATTAAAACTAAAAGTTATGTTATCTCCTAACTCAATCACCATTATAAAAGTACCTCCTTGATTTCCTCGCCAAATTCCTTGATAAATTCTCGCGCTAGTTCCTCGCTCTTGAAATAAGGTAATTTGTTAAATGAGTTACAATTCCAATCACTGTAAATAGAAAAACTTTCTAAATTATAAAAAAATAATATATAGAAAACTTATCGTCACTCTCTTCCCAGTCAGGATACCAACCTTCGTTATGTTCCTCTGCCCAGTCTTCCATTCGTTTTTAATAATATTCTTTCTTTATAATAAAGTGTAGCTCTAAGCTAAATTCAAAGGCTTCACCATATTTATAAATATATTCATGCATATCACTTGTGTAGTGACCAAGTTTTTTTGTAACCTACCTTTAATATCCGTTGTATAGTACGTTCCTATATCCTCCGGCACTTCCACTTCATAAGGCTTTTTTTATCCGCCTTACTTTCTAATAGCTTAATTCTCAAGTTAGTAATTTGTTCTTCTAGTCGTTTTTACTTCTTTTTCTAGTTCTTCGTTAGTCATTTTTTAGTCCTCCATTAAATATCAAATTCAAAAATCATAATAATTAGCTGTATCACATCCTTCATGATTAAAGAAATAATCACACGCTAATTCTTCTAATTCTTCTTCAGATAGTTCATCTATATCAAAAATCTTCATCTACTGGCATGTTAAACATAACTCTAAATTCAACGTTCAAATATTTTTTTGTTCACTCATTGTTATTCCTCCACTCTAAACATAGTACAATTCATATCTTCACCATGTTTATCAGCTATATACCAATCATAATCCATTCTATTCTTAATTATCTTTAATAAGTTGATCTTTAATTTTTTTATTGTTTCATCATTTTTCCTTGTTTAATCCACTTAAAATATCTAGTTTCCTAGATAAGTTACGTTGCATTAGGGTGTTGCCATAATGTGCTCGATAACCTCTCATAGCGTCAATAAGAATTATTAGTTCGCATTCTTTTAAAACTAAACCTAATTTTACATTTTTTTCATTGCTAGTCCTCCTAATCATTATATAAAAACAATATCGCTTGAATGTCCTAAATATTGTTTTTCCGTTTTTTTAACTTAACCATTACAGTATCTTTATTATCATATGTAGTCCACTCTGCTAATTCTCCAGTTACTATTTCATTGTTAGGTAGTTTAATTACTACTTTTTGTAAAGTGTCCTCGGCTTTATCTTCTTTAAATACTGTTAATCCTAAACCTAACATAATTAAAAATAAACCAAAAATATATATCGAGTCTATTCCTTCCTTAAACCATCTCATTATCTAACCTCCAATAAATCCTTATTTTTCATAAATATTGCCAATTACCGCATAATCAAACATATCAATTAGTCTAAAAACAAAATTCCCGTTGTTTGTTAAGTAATGAAATTCCTTTTCTCCGTCTTGCTCAACTAAAACTTTTCTAACATAATATTTATTTGCTTCTCCTTGACACTCTAATATATCTCCTGTATAGATGTAATTACCGTTCATATCTTTATATCCAGTATTGTAAATAAATTCAACTTCATCAAAAATCGAGTGACATATATTCATCACTTATTCCATCATCAAAAACACACTACATCTATATCAAAATGAATTTCTTGAACATCAAACACTTTATTGTATTTCTCAACGTATATTTTTTTGGTCGTTTCATCTTCTACTCCTCCGTTACACCTAATTCTTTTTAATTCTTCTGTTTCTCTAAAATTCATTATTTATTTCCTCCTATATCTCAAACGGTTGTCCGCCTTTAATCTCTTGTTGTTGCTTAAATAGTTGTAATTCTCTTATACGATCTTTTTTTGTTGTTCTATTAACCTTTGTTTTTCTAATATTTTTCATTTGCCAATTTTTTTCGATATTATCGCTAGCAATGTAAGTTCCAACTACTAATCCAGCTGTAAACATCGCTAACAACATATATAATGTGATTAGTATTATTTCTATGTTATCCCATATCTTTTTTTAATCATTCCTTATCCTCCTATCCCGTTCATTTCCGCTATTTTTTTAGTTCGTTCAGCTTGTTCATTATCTAACGCTTTCAATTGTTCTTCTAATCTAGCATTTTTTTATCCTTAACTCTATGGCTTCCTGTTTTTCTTTTTCTTTGCGTTCTTGATAGTCTTTTACGTCAATAAATAGAACTACAAAATAAGCACTAACTAAAATTATCATTCCTGCTATAACTAATTTCTCTAACATTTCTACTTACCTTCTTTAACTTTTCTAATTCTAGCTTTCAAGCTTTGTAATATTTCTTCTTGCACATCCGCTTTACTGTCTAAAGCTCGCATTACATCTTCATCCCTCGTGTCTTGTGTTACTAAGTGATGAATTATTACTTTTTCTTTTTTTACTTTGTCTGTGAAGTCGCTTGTTAGCTTGTTGATAATGTTCTAAATTCCAAGTCAACCCGAACCAACACACATGATTTCCACCTTCTTGCAAATTAAGACCATAAGCAGCACTTGCTGGATGTGTCAATAGAATATCTATTTTTCTTGCGTTCCAATCATCTTCATCTTGTGTAGTTTTCAATTCTCTAACTACTAAATTACTTTTTTCTAATGCTTTCTTAATTCGTTCTTTATCGTGTTGAAAGTTGTAAAACACCAAAAGACTTCGCCCCTGTAAACTTTCTACCAACTCAAGAAATGAATCTATTTTTTTGCGTTATGCACTTCTGTGTAAATTCTAGAATTATCATATACTGCACCATTACTTATTTGTAATAGTTTGTTTGATAATGCAGCCGCATTTACTGCTGTTATTTCCTCTTCTGCTTCTTCCAGTTCCAGGACAAAATCACGTTCCATTTTGTCGTAGTCTTTTCTAGCTTTATCATTTAACACAACTGGTATCTCATTGTATGATAAATCTGGAAGTTCTAAATAGTCCTCAGATTTCATACTTATGCAAATATCAGATATTTTATTTATGATATGATCATAAACCCCTTCTTTAACTTTATAATCAAAAATTTGACTCCTATTTCTCTTACTCGGCTCCATATATCTATTTCTAAAATGAGTTATATATTTCTCTAATCTTTCACCTTGATCTAATAAATATATTTGTGCCCACAAGTCCTCCACACCATTTGGACTAGGAGTTCCTGTTAACTCAATCAACCTATTAATCTTAGGAAGTACCATTTTCAGAGCTTTAAACCTCTTACTTTGACTGTTTTTAAAACTACTACTTTCATCAATTACGACTGTATCAAAATACCAATCATTTCTCAGATAATCAACTAACCAAGGAATGTTTTCACGATTGATAATATATAAATCTGCATTTACACTTAAAGCTTTAATTCTCTTTTGCTGACTTCCCAACACTAGACTTACTCTAAAATCTTTTGTGTGATTCCATTTATCTTTTTCTTTCGACCATGTTCCCTCGACCACTTTTTTGGGTGCAATAATCAATACTTTATTAATTTGAAATCTATTGTATTTTAATTCCTTAATTGCTGTTAATGTTGACACTGTTTTACCTAATCCCATATCAAGAAATAGCCCACATTTTGGAACATTAATTACATGATTAATTGCTGTTAATTGATATTTATGCGGAATAAAAATCTCTCACGATAACAACTCCTCTACTAACTTATCTACCTCTTCTTTATTTTTTTACCTTGTAAACTTTTTTGACCTAATTTATTAAAAATCTCTCTCCACTAATTTTTTTGCCTTGCTGAATATCCACTACCAACAGGTACTTTTTTTAATTCTACAAAAGCAACTGGTTTATTTTTTTAAAAATAATAATTCTATCGGCACTCCTGAATATCCAGGAGATTCAAATTTTTAAACATAGCCCCTTTTTCTGCTTTAATTTTTTTACTAAATATTTTTTTCAATTTGCTTTTTCTGTTATTTCCACTTTTTAAAAAAATCATCTCTCAATTTTTAAAAATTTTTTTAATTTGTAACTTGTAACTTTATTTTTCCCTATATAGTATATAAAACATAGATATTATAGATATTATAGATTTATATAATCCTATATTTTCTATAATTCCTTTATTTTTTTATATTATATATAGGTTTTTAAAGTTACAAATTAATATATAAAATACTTATTAGAGTTATTATATCAACGTTTATGGGGTGTAACTTTAGGTGTAACTTTCTACTTTTAAAGTTACACTAGGTCGGTTAAACCATTGATATAATAAGGTTTTATATTTTTTTCAAAGTTACACCAAAGTTACAATGTGATTTTTTTGATTTGTAACTTTCTTTCTCCAAAGTTACACTCAAAGTTACACCCTTTTTAAATCCTTTTTTTGTGGTAGTAATTTCCAAAACGTGTTGTTTTTTTCATCCTTAACCCACCCAACAATATTACTAATTATTTGATTTATTTCTTTTTGCATCAGTTCGCTTCATAAATCGTAAATCACCTTTTAAGCACTCCTCATATACTTCTACAGCACACACTTTTTGCCTAAATACCATTTTAGCTCCTTTATCAAAATCGCCTGCTAAAATGTTTTTCCTTGTACCAGCATCAAGTGAATACCAGTTTTCAGTAATAGGCTTATCAAGGTAATCACGTATTAAACCTTCTTTTGCATTTGACTCTTTATGATGTTCACGTGCCACGTTGGTCAACTCTTCAGTACTCCTTGCTAAGTTGCAAGCTTTCACCCATTAGAAATAACGCATAAGCCTCACCCTACACCTGGTCAACATCTTTTGGTAAATCATCCCAAACGCTTTTTTTAATCTCACCTACACAAATATCAATAGGCCAAAAACGTCTATTTCCAGTTGGATCTTTTAAAAATTCATCATCGTTTGATGTTCCATAGAAAACACATCTTCTAGGATATTTGCTTGTTCGTCTTCCGTAAGCTTCCCTGTATATATCTTCTCTTTTACTCAAGAATTGCTTGATTGCATTCGTATCATGCCTATTCATTGCGGTAAGTTCTCCTACTTCTACAATCCAGCTTCCCTGGATAAGTTCAGAAGCCTCTTTACCTTCAAAAGTTTGCAAGCTGTCGTTAAACCATTCTTTACCTAAGATAGAAAAGAAAGTACTTTTACCAACTCCTTGATACCAGCTAAAATTGTCATTACGTCAAATTTAACCCCTCCGATAATAGCCCTGGCAACTGCAGCTACTAAACTTTTTCGAATTGCTTCTCTAGAAAATACATTATCTGCTGCACCAAAATAATCAATAAGTAGATTATCTATCCTAGGTACTCCGTCCCATTGTAATGATGTTAGATATCTTTCAACATAATTTATCCTATTTCCATCACTTACAATTAATAATGCTTTGTCTTGCTTATCCTGGCCAGTTATTTTATAAACTGTTTCTAAGTACCTAGAAAAGGAAGCATCATCTACTTCAGACCAATCTCTATGATCTTTATTTGAATCATAATGTTTATCCCAGGGAAGCTGGCCAAAAACTAATCCTCGATTACTAAAAATATCAATCGCAATTTTATCTTTTTAAGTTCGGATCATTCTCCAGTATCAAAAACTATATTATTAATAGTCTTTTGGATTTTACCTTCTTCACTTCTTTCAAGTTGAGAAAGCCAGTTTAATTCATCTTCAGCTTGATTATTTTCATCACTACCTACGATATTAAAAACATCTTTAGCGTTGGCCACCATTTCACTATTCATCAAAGCTGCTACATTAGCATCTTCAAGAGCTAGTTTTTTCATGGCCGTGTAAGATGGATATTTACTTACGGGAGTTCCATCTTTTACGTTCTCATCAAGATTACTAAATTTATGTATTCTTATTAAGTCAAAAGCATTAACAAGTTGGCCACAACATGGATCAGTTGCATGATGTGAGTATAAGAATTTATTATCATATAGCACCGCTCCTCCAGAAGTACTACCTCCTGTGAAAGTATATCTATCAGGAGTGACCGTTGCTTCATACAAAGCAGGGATAAAAGTTTGGATGGCTGTTGTAATATCATAAACTTTACAAAACGAACCAACTAATCCATTTTTAGTTAATGGATCTTGTTGTCTGGCCAAAAGTTGTTTTTGTTTAGTGTCTTGACCAGGGACGTGTGGCCACGTTGAAATGTCAGTCCAGTCAGCATACATATTAAGCACACCAACACGGCTACAAAATTGTCCAGGATAAAACTGGAATATGTATTCACTATCCACAGAACAAGATGGGTAATACATAAAACGGTTAACTTCAAAAGTAGTTGGATCACAATTTTCAATTCCTAATAAACTACCTAATTTTCTAGCTATTGGTTCATATTCATCAGGAGTACAGCTTTCATCAAGAGGAATAAGCACCCTAAGTCTAGGTGTATAATTGCTGTGTTTTCTCGTAGAATAAACAACAGCAGTACACCCAAGCGAACCAACTCTTTTTAAAATATCGTCCGTCATATTAGGTTGAATGTTATCCAAGTCTAAACATACAACATCACGACTGATTATGTTCGTTGCTTTTCTTCGGCCATCTAAAAGCTTAGCTCCTGTGAAGCCCCCAACATCTTTTTAAATTATCTTGATCAGATTTTTTCATCTTGAGAAATTCATCATATTTCTCTTGAGTTCTAACAGGAGATTTTAAAGTTTCTACAAAGTCAAGCCAACTAATATCTGTATTTTGCCAAATAGTAGCTTTTCTATGATTTGCTTTAGCAATTCCTAATAATCTATTTGCTTGCACTTTTTAACCTCCTTTCTAATCTTTCATATAATATTTAGTCTCAAATCCAGCACCTTTTAGCACTAATCCAGGAGCCCAAGGAATAGGCTCTGCCAAAATATTATTTACATCTTCTAGTTTTTCATCATCGTATGCATCTATTACCACTTCATCGTGAATATGCATTACAACATCATAATTTTTCTCGTATAGTCTTAATAATGTTTCCGCCAGACAATCTCTTGCTATTGCTTGCACAATATTCTCGACTAGCTTTCCTCCATAAGTTGAGTTAACTTCCCATTTTTTAGTAGTTTGGTTAACTCCGTAATAATGAAGTGCATCTTTTTCAAACTGGTTCAATTTTAAAAATGGCTTAGGATAATATAGTGAACGGCCACTAGGTAATTTAATTGATATAAAGTCAAGTCCGTACATCATATCCCATTCACGTTGAATCTCAAGTCCTCTTACATATTGAGTACCGTTGCCATTCATAGCTTGAATTACTGCATCCCCAACGGCATACCACAAGCGAACAATATTCTTATTAGCTTCTCTCCAACGAACCTTAATATCCGTAAGTTCTTCACTAGTAAGCCCCATTCTATCAGCCCCCATTGCTATTAAAGCTGACTCTCCACCTTGATATCCTAATGCTAATGTTGCTACTTTACCACGTTGCCTTAAGCTATACTCAGGATTTCCTTTTGAAATTTTATCAATTGGAACATTGAACATTTGACTTGCTGTTGCTTCGTAAATTTTACCGTGTGTAGCAAATACTTCATTAACCCACTCCTCACCAGCTAACCAAGCAATTACACGAGCTTCAATAGCACTAAAATCACTTATTATAAATTTATCTTTACTAGCAATAAATGCAGTTCTTACTAGTTGGCTTAGAGTGTCAGGCACATTACCATATAGAAGTTTTAAAGCTTCATAATTACCAGCTTTTGCAAAACTTCTGGCAGTGTCCAGTGTATCGATGTAGTTTCTAGGTAAGTTTTGAACCTGTACTAATCTACCTGCCCAACGACCAGTCCTATTAGCCCCGTAGAATTGCAACAGCCCACGAACTCTATCATCCTTACACATCGCATTTTCCATAGCTGAATATTTACTTACACTAGTTTTTCCTAACTGCTGCCTTATCTCTAATACTCTTTTAACTTTTAACGGTAAATTATCTCTCGATAATAAATCAGAAATAACATCTTTTGTTAATCCGTCAAGTTCTTCTCCTAATTGACTTTCAACCCAAGTTTTAAGTTGACTAACACTATTTGGATTTTCAAGTTCAGTAATTTTAAAAGCTTCCTCTGTTAAATTATTAGTACTTTCAGAATCGATAGAAAGCACACCGTTTACTAATGCTCTATCCACCATTACTCCGTTAGCATTCATTAAAATATCCATTTCCCAAAGTTTTTGTTCCTTTGATGGAACTTCAAAAGCTTTTATATATTGATATATTTCATATTCTGCTTCTACGTCCTGCATATTATATTCACAGTATAGTTCCCACTTCTCTAAATCATGATGCGGATCATTCCAAGTCCTACCACCGTTAGTCTTTGTTGGCTTACATGGAACTGAGAAATATTGAATTAATCTACTTCCAGTTGTCAGCTTTTTCTTATCTTCTGCAATACCTATTGCCTTACCAGTCATTCCTAACCCAGCAGGTAATCCTAAATAAGTAGCGTGCATCATAGTACATCTCCACTGAGATATATTAGTCTCATACCCAGCCCTGTTTAAACAGTACCACTCAAAAGCAGCATTATATGCGTGCTTAATGCAATCTGGATTATTTAATAAAGCAACGATATCATCTGGAATTTTCTCACCTTGTTTTAAATCTATCAATTTAACTTCCGAATCATTAAGTTTGTAAGAGAATAGCAAAATTTCAAAGTCTTCAGATTGAGCGTATTTGTAAGCCCCACATTTAGAAATATTCACACTGCTTCGTGTTTCAATATCAATACTTAAATGTTGCATATAGCCCTCCTAAAAATTCAGGGGGGGCTAACCCCCCTTAGTAATTTATTAATATTAAAGTGGAAGTCCAGTTAATGGATCTACACCAAATGAATTTTGTTGAGTAGGCTGTTGATACTGCTGAATAGGTTGTTGATACTGCTGAACAGGTTGTGCTTGTTGCGGATTAGGAAATGGATTAGGATTTGATGCACCACCTAACGCTGTAAATAATTTATCGGCAGATACTGGAGCCCCTCCTAAGACTTCACCATCTCTTACCTTTTGAATATGAGTAAGCCCGAATCCCACACCTTTTTTCCCTGTGTGCATATAAGGGAAAACATTAATAGCTACGTTCGCATAAACTCCTGAATAGATTTCAGATTGATTCAAGATAGGTTGAACATTTTGATCTACAATTTGCGGTTGTCTGTCAGCGTTTGCACTGGCTGTGAAAACCCAACAACCTTTACATTCATCTCCGAATGGTGTTCCATCTTGCTTCACTCCATCACCATCATGGATAGGATTAGAAACTACAGGAGGCATAACTCCGTTCCATTTCTCATTTAATCCTTTTTGAGCCGCAGCTTGAATTGCTGCATCTAATCTTTGCTTACTATTTAAATCACTTTTTGGAAGTAATATAGTCGTGCTATATTTAGGTGGTAAATCTGGATTATTTGAGTATGGTTTAAATACATTTACATAACTTAATCTCACGTTTTGTACTACTGCTGTTGTTGTTTCATTTGTCATAATTTTAAAATCTCCTTAATTTCTGTTTTAATTTATTGGTTTAAAAATACTAGTCGCTTTTACTGTGTCAGTAATCGCAGGTCTTTTGTCGTTTTCGAATACTAAAGTAGGCTTACCTGAGCTTGTAACAACCATATCACCTACTAAATTGTTAAATTGTTCTTTTCCAAGGGCCTTTTCTAATTTGGCCAAAGTCAACGGTACTTTATCAAAAATTATAGCTTCATCGATACCGCCATCAATTAGCTTCTTAAGTGCCTCATCTTGATTAGTCCAAGAGCGTGAGGTTCTTCCAGCTACTGCTTTTAGCCCCTTAACATCTTCACCAGATAAGCATAGATTCAAGGCATAAGCTTTTAAATCGTTAACCCACTTCGCTATGTCTTCACCTCGTGAAATATATTCAAATAGCTTATCTCTAGGAATTTCATTAGGATTTAAGTGTATTTCCGATTCAAGAGATAAATTATTCTCCGCCCTGGCCGAACAAATATCACGGGCCTTACAGAACTTGCAAGCCTTAGCTGATGGAACTAATTCACCATCACCGCTTAAAGCCTTACTTGATTGAACGTTGAAATAGTCACCCCATAATAACAATTCTGTTAGGTCAACTTCCCAACTTGAATAGTTATTTAATCGTGGTTGCACTATGTTCATTTCAATTTTTTTGATGTCGTAGATTAAACTAAAAGCGTTGTAAGCACCAAGTGCGTATAAGATTAATTGTTCATTTTTCTCAGCAGAGACTGGAACCCCCTTACCATATTTCAAGTCGATTATAGAAAGTGTAGATCCGTGAATTAAAATACAGTCACAAGTCCCAAATCCTCCTGGCACCCAACTAGAAAAAAATCTACTCTTTTTTTCAATCTCTATATAAGGCTTTAGATGGAAAGCTTAAAGCTTTCTCTTTTATAAAATCAACATAATTGTCTGTGAACCCATCCATTTCAGCTTGATATAATTCATCTTCTTTTATCTTTTTAACTGCAGCATTAAGTTTTCTTTTACCAAAACCTTTTGAATCTAAATAATGCTTTAGCTTAAGTTCACTTAATTCATGAGCTAACGTTCCTTCCTTTGCATATACAGACTCAGTGTCTGGAATACCTTCCTCCATTTGCACGCTACCAGGACAGGTGGCCCACCTACTGGCACCACTAGCACTAAGCTTTGCATGAGCCCTTTCTTTGTGATTAATTTCAGTCATTAGATAGCCGCTCCTAATTCTCTTAATCTCAGTGCAAAAGCTCCGTATTGTTCAACAGGTAATGTTGTAAGGGCTAATGAGTTAAACTCTTGTAATAAGCTTTTGTAAAAGTTGAATTTTTACCAGCTTGTACTAAAAGTACTTGAAGCACGTTGTAAGTCTTCTAAAGTATAAGTTTTTTCAGCAACTGGCACAGCAGTTTGTACTGGTTGCGTTTGCACAGTTTGTTGAGTTTGTACCGGTACCGATTGAACTGGTTGAGTTTGTACTGTTTGTACAGACACTGCTTGAACAGGCTGTTGAATAGGTGCTTGAGTCTGTTGCATAGGAGAATCTTTAAAAGCCTCCACATTAACCGCAACATTCTCAACAGCATTTCCATATCTTGCTATAATTTCATCTAATAAAAGGATATCCTCCTTATTTGTGATTAACACATTTGCATTTACTATTAATTTCATTTTTTTAATCTCCTATTTTTAAGTCTTTTTAATAATCTTCTACCTTCTTGAATATACTGAATTTTTTTATATTGTGATCTGTACATTCTTGAATATTTTTCTATAACAACATCAACTAATTTCTTTAAATATCCTCTTCTTGAGAACTCCTCTGAAGTATGGTTATAATCTTTCAAAAATGCCATACTTTCTAAAGCGGTATATTTACCATCCTCGATTATAATTTCACCATTATTTTTTTAATCTGTTTAAAGGCATTCTCATTTTTGTCATAAGGAAAAACCTAAATTATTAATTAGTTCATATTTTTGAACATCCAGGATTAGTATATATGTAATTTCTAATCGCTTGAGTTAAATTAACTCCAGTATTCTTCCTCATTCTTAAAATCCTCCATTTCTAATACTTTGTTGTCAAATATATCTTGTGCTTCTCTAATTTTTCGTCTTTCTAAACTATCAAAGTCATTGTTGTCTAGTTGGTCTGAAATTTTTATTGCTTGTAAATCTTAAGTCTTCTATTAATTCACTAAATCTTTTGTTTTTCATCTGCAATTCTCCACAATTCTTTAATTATGTCTTTTTGTAGTGTGTTCAGAAATTTCCTCACCATCAAGAACAACACACTTAATCTTCTTCTCCTGGATAAACTCTTTCTCTTGCTCATTTAATAAATCATTTAACTTATCAAATACTGCTATCTCTTCAGAACGTTTTTCACTTGCTTTAAGTCCTTCTAAATCATTCAACCAAAATTCACAGTATCTAATCATTTTCTTGATATCGTCCTGCGGTTCATCGTGCTTCTTATTCGCTCTAATTCCATATTTCAAAATGTTAGCTTGACATACGCTTCCGAAGTCTTTTACCACATCTTGAATTAAGTCTATTGTTTCAAAATTTCCTATCTTGTAATGATTAGGATTAATATTATTTGTTGCCACTGCTTCCATATCCTCCAGTTCTTTCTTGTGACAGCACTTCGATATTCTCAATAGGTAAAAACTGGAAGAATATTCCTTGCCCTATTCTTGTGTGTTTTTCTATAATAACTTCTTTATCGGAGATGTTATCGTATAGAAAAGTGATATGTCCTTCGTTACTTTTATTGTTGTAAAATCCTTTATCAATTACAGCAACACTATTACTCATTCGCAGTCCGTATTTTTTTGCCATACTAGATCTAGCGAATAACAGTAGCACCTCACCATCATTCATATAAGCCTTAACTCCAGTAGGAATTAAATTATTAATAGTTCCTGGTCTCAAAACTACTCTTTCAGCCGTGTAGAAATCAGCACCACCATCACCAACATTTGCAATTACAGGTAATTTGCCATCATATCCTTTTACAAGTTCAAATCCTCTCATTTTATTCATCCTCTACCTCCATATCAGGAAATGTGTCTTTTCCTCTTTCATCAAAATACACAAATGGTATCGTCGTTCCAGTTGTTAGCATTGCGATAATTATTTGCCAATCAAATTTACTAAATATTAACATGCACACAGCAACAACAATACAAGTCCAATAGTAAGTATTAAATTTTCTTTTTCTTAAACTATTCATTTCTTAAGCTCCTTTCTTCTGAGAATCATTATAAAGATGCAAAAAAACATCTCAATTCTTCCGTAATGATATTTTTTTAAACGATCATTCACAATACGAATTAAATCATAAGAATTATCCAATTTCATAATCTCAGGTTCGATTTTTTTCTAAGCATATATTTAGATATATTAATCGTGCTTAGTAAATTTTTTTCATAAACCCAAAACTTTCGTTCAGCTAAAAAAATCTTTTATAAGCTTCATCTTGTTCAGATGTGTTAAATTGCATTTTAATCACCTTCCTTTAATTTATTTAAGTCAATGTCTAATACCTTTGCTATCTTAACAGCGTTATCTAACTTAGGACTAGATGTGTTACCACTAACCATTGAGTGTAATGTTTGTTCAAAAATTCCTGTTTCTTTAGATAATCTGTAAATTGTCATTCCTTTATTTTCTAGTCGTTCTTTTACCACTTTATAAAATGCTTTCATAATTCTTTGACCTTTCTTTACTTTTATGCTATAATATATTTGAGTATTTCCCGGAAATCTAAACCTTCTACTTCATACTTTTCTTGGAAATACTACTAAAAAGAATGGAGGTAAACTGTATATGGCAAATAAAAAGCAAACATCTAAAAAGCGTTGCTACTAAAGCTAGTAAAATATTGCGTGACGGTGAGATCAAGTAAAATTTCTAAATCAGTAGCTGCTAGTGCTTTATCACAAACTAAGACTTCTAAGAAGAAATAACTTTTAAATTCTTAGGTATAATAAGTTGTATGTAATCTAAATTTACATATTTAATAGTCGATTTATCAAAGGTTAACTTCACAAAACTACTTGATACTTCGGCTATTTCTTTTGGAATGTCATTAGATAAAATACAATCTTCAAAAATAAGTATCGTCTAGAAATATAATTTTCTTTATCTCCATCTCCACTCCTCCTTTCACCTCTCTTGAATAAGGGAGGGTTTAGTTTGACTTTAATTGAGTTCACAATTCGTGAACCTAACCTCTAAAAAAAATATCACTAACTTTCTTATTAAAAAAAGTTGCAATTTTTAATTTTTTTGTTTCATCTCCGGGAATACGTTCCTCTAGTTCATACTGACTAACAGCACTTGTTGAAACACCCAATTCTTCTGCTAACTGACTTTGATTAAGTTCTTTAGCTTGCCTTAATTGTTTGATTCTTTTTCCGAACCCCTCCATTTTTTCACCTCCTTAACTTCACGTTTCGTGTTGTTGATTATATATTATCATCTATTTTTTTATTTGTCAACACGTTTTTGTGATTTTTTTAAACTAAAAGTTGATTTTTTTCACAAAACGTGATATTATAATTTTAAGAAAAGAGGTGTTCTTATGAATTTCAGAACTAGATTAAAACAATTAAGAAATGAAAAAAAGATAAATCAACGTGAATTAGCTAATTTTTTAAAAGTTGCACCTTCTACTATATCAATGTACGAAAGTGGACAAAGAGAACCTAATTTTGAAGTTCTTGAATCTCTAGCCGACTTCTTTAACGTAGATTTAAACTACTTATTAGGAAAAATCAGATAAAAACTACTAAATTAATGTTAGAAGACTCACAACCACCCCAAGGCTTACAAATCCCAGTATTAGGAACAGTCGCAGCAGGAATACCTATATCTGCTGTTGAGGATATCCTAGATTATGAAGAAATAGATGCTTCATGGCAAAGTCAAGGAGAGTTTTTCGCCCTTAGAATCAAAGGAGACAGCATGCAACCTAAAATGGACGATGGAGACGTTGTAATAGTACGTCAACAATCTGACGCTAACAACGGAGATACTGTAATAGCATTAGTTAACGGAGATGATGCGACATGTAAAAAACTTCAAAAAACAGAAAATGGAATAATGTTAGTAAGCACTAATCCAAACTACCTACCTATGTTTTTTACAAACGAAGAAATAGTAGCTAAACCTGTTGTGATTTTTAGGAAAAAGTAGTTGAATTAAGACAAAAAAATATTAAGGAGAATTACATTATGTTTTTTTAAAAAGAATCCGGAAAAAAAGAACGTTTAAAAACAAGAACGTAAACAAAAAAAGAATTAGAACTAAAAAGAACAAAAATAATATCATTAAAGAAGAAAATAAACGTAGAAGAACTGCTTTTTAAGAAGACAAAAATCATTTATAGGTATTTCATTCGACGAAATAACAGAAACGTTTAAAAATCAATACTAATTACTTCAATGTATTTAAATTTGATGAATTAGTTGATTACAACCTTATAGAAAACGGCCAAACAGTTGTTCAAGGTGGTGTTTCTCTTAAACGAGCAGCGGCAGGTGGAATCTTATTAGGTGGTGCTGGAATGATAATCGGTGGTTTAACTGGTAAAAAGAAAATAGAAGATCACGCTACTGAAATAAAAATAGAATTTAAAGTCAAAGGACTTAATGAAGGTACTTACGAAATAAACTTACTGTCTAAACCTATAAAAAAAGATACTTTGACATACAAAGGAACGATAATGACAGCTAAGGATATTATTTCATTTTTTGATAAAATATCTAACGTAGAATAGCTGTAGTGCACTTTGCAACACAAAATAAAAAAACTCCCCTTCCGCCAAGATAGTGAGAGTTTTTGTCAACCGTAAGTCCATTTTGAGCATTAATATATCGTCATATAGTAATGATGTTCTCAAAATTACTTAAGATGTGGAGCGAACCTCGCTCAATAATAATATTATAACATACACATCTTAAGTTTAGCAAGAAAGGATGTGTATTTGTTATGCAAAAAGACAACTTCCAAATGGAAAATGGCAGTTCACAGAAGGATATAAAGATAAAGAAGGAAAATACAGACGGATTACTGTAATTAAACCAAATAAGACTCGCGCTTCTGAAAAAAAGAAGCATACGAGGAATTACATGAGAAGATTAGAAAAAAACTAGAAGATAAAGTAGAATTAAAAAAACAATTGGATTTTTATAAAAAAAGAATTTTTAGAGATTAAAAAAAGAATACTGTTAGTATTAACACTCTAACTTCTTATAAAAAAAATGTTTAAAAATTGTTAGATGATAACACAAATATCAGTGATATCACAAAATTGGAATACGAAAAGAAACTGATTGAGTATAGAGAAATGTATTCTCCTAGTCATGTTAAATTAATTAAAACTATATTTAACATCTTCTTTAAATTTATTAAAACTTACTATGTTCCAACATTTAATATCAATCTAGAATATGCCTTATCTAAAGAAGATAAATTCAAAGAAAAAAACAAAAGATTAAATATATAGAGACTAATAAAATTCAAGAAGTGTTAGAATCAATCACCCACCCTATCACTAAAGATTTTGTAACAGTTCAATTACTAACAGGATTACGTGCTGGAGAGTTGCTAGCAATTACCCCAAAAGATATTGATGTAAAAAATAAAACACTTAATGTAAATAAAACTAAACACATTTCAGGAATCTTCACATCACCTAAAACTTTATCTAGTGTACGAACAATTGAAATCAACGATAGAACATTAGAAATTTTAATGCGATACATGAGTGCTTCAGAGACTTTATTCGATATTACTATTGCCACACTTAATCGTAATTTAAAAAAAATAAACCTAACGACTCACATGTTCAGACACACTCACGTAGCTCTGTTGGTTGAAGCTGGGGTACCTATTAAGGTTATATCAGAAAGATTAGGTCACTCTAAGATTGATACCACTCTTAATATTTACACTCATGTTACTGAAAATATGAAATTAGATCTCAGAACAAAACTAAATAACCTTTGCGCAGATTTTACGCATATATAAAAAAAGAACCCCTAAACCACTGGTTTTATGGGGTTTCCTTTATTATAAACGATAACCTATCGTTTTTAGTTTCTATCCTCAAGCGCTACAAGTCGCAGCTTCTTTCTCGTCTTGACTCTCAATATAATCATTTTTATTATAAAATGCATTTCTGTAATCTTTTGTATTAAAAGGCTCTATTAAGTTAATAATAGTATAACCTTCTAAACCTAATTTTTTGCATACAGCTTTACTTTGTTCAGGTTTTTCGCTATAAACAAAGATTTCCGATGACTTATCTAATTTATCTAATACACTATCTATTTCTTCAGGTGAAACTCTAATCTCTTCATCATTTAAAACTTCGGTTCCTAAATTTAAAAAAATTGTTTATTTTTTTACTAGCAGAAATGCGATATTTAAATTCTGATAGTAAAACATTGCTATAAATAGCATTTCCATAGTTATACTGTTTTATACCATCACCTATGTGAAGTTTAGTAAATCCACGTTCTCTTAATAGTTTTTCTGTATTACGTGAAGTAACATCAACAACACAATATAAGATTATATCTTTATCTTTATAATCATCCAGTACATCACTACCATTTTTGAAAAGTTTTATAGGTAAATTCACAGCATTTATCGCATGCCCTCTTGCATACTCTTTTCTCCAACGAACATCTACTACTAAAGCCTCTTCAAATGTTTTTTTCTCGACATCTGCTCCAGCTACTCGCCCTGGTTTTCCTTTTAGTAATTTAAGCCAAAAAGCATATAATGCAAACATAATAATTAATAACGCTATTACAATAATTAAGAATATATTCATTCAGTTTACTCCTTTCATCATATAGCTATATTTTTAGCATACATTTTGTATTTTTTTAATAATAAATTGCATTACAAAAAAATTATTTTTGATTTTTTTATAAATAGGAGTAAAAATGTTCTTATGGAATAAACTTATTAGAAAGGAGAACTACATGAAAATTTCTAAAATTAGTAAGATTGAGAATAAAAAAACTTCAAACTTGAAACTTCATTACTTTTTCGATGGAATTTTTAGTAGGATTAGCTGCTGGTATTGTCGGAGCAAGCTATAGACTTCTTATCGGCTACAGCGAAAAAAACTCGTTCACTATACCGCAGACTTTATCAAAACTGGTTTTTATTTATAAAATAGCTCTCTTACTTATATTAATAATACTTGCATTATTTTTCAGGTTTCTTATTAAAACGTGAACCTATGGCTAGTGGTAGTGGAATACCCCAAGTATCAGCAGAAATTACCGGTAGACTTAATTCCAATCCATTACGGGTACTTATTTATAAAAATAACTGGTGGTTTAACAGCAAGTCCGGGTGGCTTATCACTTGGTCGTGAAGGTCCATCGATTCAACTTGGGGCAATGAGTGGAAAACTCGTATCTAGAATATTAAAAAAAGAATAATATTAAAGAAAAAAATACTTAATTACATGTGGCGCGAGTGCCGGTCTATCTATTGCATTTGGCGCTCCTCTTGCAGGAGTTTTATTTTTCTATAGAAGAAGTCCATAAACAAATTACAAAAATAGTAATCTGTTGTTTTTAGTGCTGCTGTGGTAGCAAAACATCGTTGGTCAATATATCTTCGGACTTACAGCTATCTTTAAATTTCCGGATATACCTTATGCCGAAGTAAGTATTTATCCTTGGGTTGCTTTTACTAGGAATCTTATTAGGATTCTTCGGCACATTTTACAATGTTACTATAAAAAAATACTTTTTTTAAAAATTTACGAAGCGCTAAAACTTAATATAGTATTCAGACCACAGGTAGCTTTTTCTTATTTCATTTGTACTATTCATTTTTTTATCCAATAGTACTAGGAAGCGGGCATAGTTTAGTAGAATTTTTTTAATTGAGAATAAATTCAGCTTTATGTTTTTTTATTAACTTTATATTTTTATAAAAAAACTTTATTTTTCTCTTGTATCATTTACATCAGGTGTTGCTGGAGGTATATTCTTACCTATATTAATCCAAGGAGCAATACTAGGGACATTATTTAGCAACTTCTTTGATGCCAAATATACTGCTTTATTTGTAATATTATCAATGTCCGGATACTTAACTGCAATTGTAAGAAGTCCTATTACATCTATCATACTACTATTTGAAATGACACAAAAACTAAATTACTTTCTACCTATAGCACTTTGTTGTCTATTCTCATACATGACTGCAAATATTCTTGGCACAAAACCAGTTTACGAATATTTGCTAGATCGAATATTAACAAGTAATAAACTAGAAGATAACGAATTAGAAATGGAAGTAGAAATATTAACAACAGTTTCTAATGATAGTTTCTTAGTCGGAAAAATCTATAAGAGATATAGATTGGACAAACGGAGTTCTTATATCACAAATAGAACGTTCAGGTCGTGAAATAGTACCAAAAGGTACAACAATTTTTAGAAGCTAATGACAAACTTACCGTTATTATGCCAAAAGAAAATGTCGACCTATTCTTAAAAAAATTTAGTAAATAACATAAAAATGGGAGTGACTCAAAAAAATCATGATTTCGATTTTTGACAAGTCACTCCCTAAAAAGTTTATTAGATATTAATAGACCACTACATCTATCAGTTCTTTTTTTAAAATTTAGGACTATTTAGTTAATCCCTTTTTTTATTTTTTTATATTACATTAAAAGTGTTTTTAAGGCATTTGTTATTCCATCATCATCTACGCTTGTAGTAATAAAATCAGCAATTTTTTTTACATTTTTCTCCAGCATTCCCCATCGCTACACCGATTCCCGCATGTTTCAGCATATCTATATCATTACCACCATCACCAAATGCCATAGTCTCTTCTAATTTTATACCAAAATGAGCAATAACCGCATCAATCCCAGTATTTTTCCCACCATCTTTCGGAATAACATCTGTGAAATGGTTAGTCCAACGAGCTGCTTTTGAATTAGGCATATATGCTAAAAAGTCTTCCTCTTCCTCTTCTGATACAAAGACATTAAGCTGATATATTTTTTCGCTAATAGCCTTATCATACGCTAATGGATCTTCCTTAAAACGATTAGGATCACCTAATTCATCTTCAAGCCATTTAACTCGCGAATTTTTAAGATTCATAAATGCTCCATCCAATAAAGCAAAATCACACGCAATATTATTCTCTTTAAAATAAGGAAGAACATTTTTTTATATCTTCTTGAGATAATATCTTGTCATTTAAAAACTTCGCCCGATTCTAAATAACAATACTGCCCATTTATCGTTACATATCCATCAAATTTAAAATCTAATAAATCATTTAAAAAAATGTAGTATGAAATGGAGCTCTTCCTGTCGCTATAAATATTTTTAATTCCTTTTTCTTTTTAACTTCTTTAAAGTATTTGCTGTGTTCTCCGGAATTGTCTTAGTTTTTAAAACTTCGTATCGTTCCATCAATATCAAAAAATATTGCTTTTATATTTGTCATTATTATTCTCCATTTCCATCTAATTTAATAACGCTATTTCTCATTTTTAAATCATAACCAATTAATAGCTTTATATCTGTCTCTTCTTTTCTAATTACACTAAGAAGCATACTAACCGTCTGCTTTGCTGCATCTTCTAAATCAAATTTTATCGTAGTTAATGGGGATTTCAATAGTGCTGAAGATGTATAATCTCCAAATGCAGCAACCGAATAATTCTCACCAACACTTAATCCAGCCTCTTCTAATGCTTTTATCGCTCCATAAGCCAAATTATCCGTAGCACAGATTAAACAGCTGTCTTCTTTTAGTTTTTCAATATTTTCTTTTACTACTGAGTATCCCTCTTCCATTCCAAAATTCGTAATTAGTACATTTTCAGGCGATAGATTATACTTTTCTAATGTCCTAACAACACCTAACTTTCTATAATATCCTACTGCAATGTCTTCTTCACTTACACCTAAATAAGCTATTCTCTTATGACCTTGAGCCAATACATAGTTAGTTATATCTCTAGCAGCATTAAAATCATTGTACTCAACACTATATGTGTATTCTCCTTCTTGACCAAGCATTACAACAGGAACATCTATAGATTTTATCGTACTTTCGTATGTTTTACTCATCGTTGTCGGTAGTAATATTATTCCATCAACATTCATCCTTGCTAATTTTTTTATATACTCTAGTTGTTTATTCTCATCAAAATTAGCATTCATAATTAATGTTTCATAATTATTATTTTTCAATTCTTTATCGAGATATTTTAAAGTATTTCCACTAACGTACGAATGTAAACATGGAACTATTACTCCAATTATTTTACTATCTGTACTTTTTAATGCTTTTGCAAAAGTGTTCGGCGTATAGTTATACTTATCTACTATTTCCTTAATTCTATCATGTGTTTGTTGTTTTTAGATTTCCACCATTAAAATACCTAGAGACAGTAGTAGTTCCTACTCCAGCCATTTTTTTGCTATATCTACTATTGTCAATTTCTTCATAGATTACCTCCTTAATCACATCCTTAATTATAAACGATAAAAAAATAAATAAATAAAGACTTAAACAAAAAAATAATCTTAATACTTTAGTCACATTTCGACTATATTCAGGTAAATAAATGCAATGACAAAAAAATATTAATTAAAAAAATCAAAGATTCTCTTCTCATTCCATCATTTTTTTACCCTCCCTAGTCAATTTAATTCACATAGAAAGGGTTATTTTTCCATTTTTTTACAGACTTATTGAATTTTTCATTTAGTTACTTTTTAACATACTTACTTCAACTTATTATAAATATTTATCCAATTCATCGATGCTAATATTTAGCTTTTCAGCAACAACTTTTGAAGAAATATAACCATCTTTGATTAGAGAAACCAACGTATTTCCTTCTTGTTCTTTTCCACGTTCAATACCTTGTTCAAACCTTCTTTACAAATACAGAAACACTGATAGGACTACTATTTCTATATTCTTCATACTTTAATTGTAACCGCAAATACTTTTTTTATTTTTCCTGAATTTTTGCCAATTCACTTTTACAATCTTTTTTTAAAATTATACTTTTTTTATTACATTTTTTTGAATTATCTTTTTTTAATTCAGGTACTACATGCTGTCCCCCCTTTTTTTATTATTTCATTTTTTTCTTTTTCATCCCCTGATAATTTCGCAGGAGCTTTTATACTCTTTCCCACCATACTCAGTTAAAAAAAATCTAAAATACGTCTATAATTTATCATTTTCTTGTTTTTTTCCTCCTTAGTTCTACGCTATTATTAACTAACTTCATCTTCCAACAAAAAAATATTTTTTTACATAAGATAAATATCTCATTCCTATATAATATTCATTGCCAATTAAAATATTGCTTGTACCCAAGAATATTCTCATACCTATATTATTAACAGCAATATTTATTTTTTTATTACAATATAATCGTTTCATTTTTTTCAATATGAAAATAAAATATAGTAAATCTTATTACAGAAAGTAGAAAAGAAGAGAAAATCATAAATAGATAATTTTTATTTGAAAATAGGAGCCCTATGTTTACCAAAAAAACTTGATGCTACTTATTAAAATATACAACATCTATATTTATTCTATCAACATTATTGCTATTTCCAAAACTGCGGTATAATTAAAATTAGTAAATTGGTAAATATAAGAGGATTAAAACTATGAATTTAAATAAATTAATATTAAAAATACTTACTATTGTGTGAAATTCAGAATAATTTAGACAAAAAAACATTAAAGGCGTATCGTATAGATTTAGAACAGTTTAAAAAAATTTATGGTTGATAAAAACGACTTTAACTCAAAGGAAAAATATAAGCGAATATATTTGTGAACTAAAATATAAGAATTATGCTATAAAAAAACAATTAAAAAGGAAGATAGCATCATTAAAAGCTTTTTTTCTCTTACTTAAATAACGAGGACATCATCGAATACAATCCTTTTTCAAAAAAATTAAGATTAAAATAAAAAGAACCGTTCATTTTTACCAAAAAAATAATTCCTATAAGAGAACTTTCAATCTTATTTAAATATATATATCAAGAAATACAATTATGTGATAATGTTTCATATCGTTATAAAGAGCTTGTAAGGGATAAGGCATTACTGGAATTACTAATAGGAACAGGAATGAGAATAAGTGAAGCTTGTATGTTAAAAAAAGGAAAATATAGTTTATTCTAGAAATGTAATAAAAAAATAAATGGAAAAAGGAGCAAAGGAAAGAATTATACCCATTTGTTATCCTAGTTTAATAGATTCTCTTAAGTTATATTCTGAAACTTTTTCTGAAGAGCTAATAGAATCAGATTATTTTTTTATAAATAAACGAAAGAATAGATTATCTAGCCAGTCAGTTAGGCATATGATTAAAAAAATATTGTTTATTAACAAATATAGATTTACATATAACTCCACATATGTTTAGACATACATTTGCAACCATGCTATTGGATCAGGATGTAGATACTCGACATATACAGGTCTTGTTAGGTCATTCCAACATTGTCACAACACAAATATATACGCATGTAACTTCAAGTAAAAAAAGATGAAATAATGAAATATAAAAATCCACTTTCTAAGATAAATATTAATAAAGGATAATTTATTATTATCGGAGGAGGTCTGTAATATATGGATAGAGATACATTTGTAAGTGAACTTGCTAATGCTTTCAGAAGAGGCGAACTTTCATTATTTTTTTAGGGGCTGGCAGCAGCATTGATGCTCAATACCCTACATGGAAAGAGTTATTAACTCCATGTGCAAAAAGAACTAAAATTAGATATTAATAAGATAAGTGATTACTTCCAGCTTGCTCAGTACTATATAAATGAATTTTTCTCAAGATAAATTATATCGTACTGTAAATGAAGAACTTAATAAACATGTTTTTTTGAAAGTAAACTTTTTAGATATCATTGTGGATATAGGATTTCAATCTATTTGGACTACTAATTTTGATAAAGTAATTGAAAAAAACTTCGAGAATAAGAATATTAATATCAATGCTATCCATGATGAAATTGACTTAAGTTCCGTCAGCCTAAAAAAATAGAATAAATATATTCAAAATGAATGGTGATATAGGAAATATACATAAAATTGTTTTTAACTAAGTCCGACATAGAGAACTATGATAAAAACGCACAGCCTATTTTTTTGACTTTTTTTCCAACAAGAATTAATGACAAACACTTTTTTTATTTATCGGATATAGTTTTGAAGATAAAATAATTTTAAATGAAATTCATAAGCTACAGACATACTTAGGGAGTAACAAGAAAACATTTTTATACAATTATGAAAGATAAACCTGAGGATAAAAATTTTTTTCACTTTTTTTATTTCTGATTTAGAAAAAAAGATACAATATTAAGGTCTTAACAGTAAAAAGAACATGAATGCATTCAGGGAAGTTTTTAGAAGAAATAAAAAAAATAAAAATAATTTCAAAAAAATGTATTTATCTCAGGTAGTTTAGATGCAGCTGATGACGAAAATAAAGCTTACGAACTCTGTAAAGCAATAAGCACCACATTATTGGATAAGGGTTATAATATCGTTACAGGATTCGGGAAAAACATAGGATACTATGTATCAGGTTCTGCTATCCGGAGGTTATATAGTATTAATGAACCTAATATAGAAAAAAAGACTCATAATGAGACCTTTTTGCTTATGATATGAGTCTTGAAGATGACTCTTTATTTAGACAGAATCTAATTAAAAATACACATTTTTCTATTTTCCTATATGGACAAGCAAAAGATAAAAATAAAAATGTAGTTGATTCAAGGGGAACTTTAGAAGAATTTGAAATTTCTCACAAAAACGGAAACATAATAATACCAATCGCAAGTACAGGTTTTGCTGCAAGAGAAATCTTCAAAAAGATTAAAGAAAATTTAATAGAGTACCCCTATTTAGAGAACTATTTACAAAAATATAGACTCTGAAGTATGTCCTGAAAAGATTGCTAAAATAATATATACTATAATCTCAGAAAATAATTAATATTACTGTTATACAAATAGTAATGTGGCTAAATATTCAATACATTTCACCTCTTTTATTGAATATTCTATATTTAAATTTGCTTTTGTTGTATAATCTATTCATCCCTTTTTAATAACGGTAGGTATTTATTACAATGATTATTTATAATATTATTATAAATAATCATTGTATATAGTAAAGTTATTTTTAGCTGAGGTGTTGTGATTATCTATATTTAAATATAAAAAAATTTAAATTTTCTAAAAAAATTCATCTTTCGTATTTATGGTTTCTAAAACTGAAACATTTTTCTTTTTTCACATAATATTTTTAAGTAATTTATTATAAATATCTATTGCCAAATCGTATGTTCCTGTTGAATTATCTAATTTGCACTCACCATATATATAATTATTTATCCAATTTAAACACTTAGGTATTTGTGTTATATTTATATCACAAAGAATAGGTATTATATGTATTATTTTTTTCCTATATCAATTAATTTTTTTATATGTTGAAGTTCTAGTAATGCACCTGAACTTTTTTTAATAAATTATTTGAAATAAATAATATAAAAAAATGTTAGATTTATATACTCCATTTTTCAATGTTTATATAATCACCATTATCCCCTAAAAAGAATTTTTTTCATAATCATACCATACTTTTTAATCCAAAAATTTTTCTAAGTGATAGTGAATTGACTCTACATATTTTTAATCTCTCTTTACCGTAAAAAAACATAAAAAAATATATTCATCCATTTTAATTTCCTCCGATAATAATAAATTATCCTTTATTAGTATTCTATGCTCTTATTATACATTATTTTTATATGTTCTTTCAATGTAATCTCCTAATAGGGATATAGTAAAAATTATTATGTGTTAATGACAACGAAAAAAATACACAAAAAAATAAAAATTATACAATAATTCTAAACTTATAAATCTCAATCTAAATATGTCAAAAAAATTCAAAAATAAAAAAATTTACATTTTATTCATCTACCTTTTTGAAAAAAACTTTAAGTCTATAAAAAAATTTCCAGTTATTTTTAGCTACATGGGAATGGTGTAGTAATCTGTCAACTATTGCACTAGCGATTAATAGACCACCAAATACATCATCACACTGTGAGAAATTTATATTTGTAGTTATTATAGTACTATGTTTTTTTCATAACGTCTCTATTAATTGGAAAAAAACAACTTAGATTCCTCTTTTTGTTATTGATAGATATCCTAATTCATTTATTTTTTTAATAATTTATAACCACAAAACTTCTTTAATCTTTCTTCTAATCTACCTTCTAACTGTGCTTTTTTTAATATTTCTATCGAACGTACGCATTTAATAAAATATGTGAATTTTTCTATTCTGAGCTGCAGTTACTCCTATAGAAATAGCTAAGTGTGTTTTTCCAAACACCGCTATTTCCATAGAATACTATGTTCTCTTTCTTATCTATGAATCTTTAATATCTTTAAATTTGTAAATAGGAGTTCTCCGCACTAGGCAAAGGGCTCTTTTTCAATATACATCGTTATTGGACGCTTACGCTTACTACGATTCTTTCGTGAAATAAAACACAAAAAATCCAAGAAATGAATCTTTTGATTCACTCTTGGATTTCTCGACTTCTCGATTATCTAAACAGATAATATCAAAGAATTATTTTTTTGATGATTTAGCAATTTCTACTCTTCATCTTTTTTTACGTCTTTTTAGCAACTGCTAGTAAACCTCCTAAAATTCCTAATCCTAGACCTGCTAGTCCTGTATTAGTTTCAGCTTCACCTGTGTTTGCTAAGCGCTTAGTAGATTTTTCTACTTTAGCAGTAGATGTTGATTGGTTATTTGCATTACCTTCTGGTTTAATTAGAGTAACTTTTCTAAAGATATGTGTTACAACATCATCTTTAGTTTCTGTTCTAACGAATTCGTATCCTGTGATTTCTCCTGCTTCAATTGCTTTTGTTAGCTTCACCTAAAACTTTCGGTGTTTTAGCATCAGCCGCTTTAAGCTCGTTACCTTTTTCATCAACCCATTTAGTGATGATTAATTTCACTTTTGGTAATTCCACTGGATCTCGAATTTCTCCATTTACTACACCATTGAATTCTTGTTCTTCATGGATTTCTGGTTCACCTTTTTTAGATGAACGTTGTACTTTCACTTCTACACGTAACTCTACTGCTGTATCGTCTGGGTGCGTTACAGTTACTGGAATTGTCACTGTTTGTTCTTCATCATTACCATTCCATGTTAAGCCACTTGGTGTTCCTTCAACTTTACCTTGCGCATTCACTTTCAATCCGTTTGTTTCTGTTGAACTGATCACTGCTTTTGGTTTGTTTGTAGTCACAACTGGTGTGTCACCACTTGTGTACGGTTGACCTTCTGTCGCTTTATTCGTTGGATTTGTTGCTGTTCCTGTTAATGCTGTTTTCTCTTTTGAGTGACCTGGCTCATCTGTATCTTTGATTCCGTCGTTATCGTCATCATCATCTTCTACGTCTGGTTTGCCATCTCTATCTGTGTCTCTTAACACTTTCACTTCTACACGTAACTCTACTGCTGTATCGTCTGGGTGCGTTACAGTTACTGGAATTGTCACTGTTTGTTCTTCATCATTACCATTCCATGTTAAGCCACTTGGTGTTCCTTCAACTTTACCTTGCGCATTCACTTTCAATCCGTTTGTTTCTGTTGAACTGATCACTGCTTTTGGTTTGTTTGTAGTCACAACTGGTGTGTCACCACTTGTGTACGGTTGACCTTCTGTCGCTTTATTCGTTGGATTTGTTGCTGTTCCTGTTAATGCTGTTTTCTCTTTTGAGTGACCTGGCTCATCTGTATCTTTGATTCCGTCGTTATCGTCATCATCATCTTCTACGTCCGGGTTTGCCATCTCTATCTGTGTCTCTTAACACTTTCACTTCTACACGTAACTCTACTGCTGTATCGTCTCGGGTGCGTTACAGTTACTGGAATTGTCACTGTTTGTTCTTCATCATTACCATTCCATGTTAAGCCACTTGGTGTTCCTTCAACTTTACCTTGCGCATTCACTTTCAATCCGTTTGTTTCTGTTGAACTGATCACTGCTTTTTGGTTTGTTTGTAGTCACAACTGGTGTGTCACCACTTGTGTACGGTTGACCTTCTGTCGCTTTTATTCGTTGGATTTGTTGCTGTTCCTGTTAATGCTGTTTTTCTCTTTTGAGTGACCTGGCTCATCTGTATCTTTGATTCCGTCGTTATCGTCATCATCATCTTCTACGTCCGGTTTGCCATCTCTATCTGTGTCTCTTAACACTTTCACTTCTACACGTAACTCTACTGCTGTATCGTCCGGGTGCGTTACAGTTACTGGAATTGTCACTGTTTGTTCTTCATCATTACCATTCCATGTTAAGCCACTTGGTGTTCCTTCAACTTTACCTTGCGCATTCACTTTCAATCCGTTTGTTTCTGTTGAACTGATCACTGCTTTTTGGTTTGTTTGTAGTCACAACTGGTGTGTCACCACTTGTGTACGGTTGACCTTCTGTCGCTTTATTCGTTGGATTTGTTGCTGTTCCTGTTAATGCTGTTTTTCTCTTTTGAGTGACCTGGCTCATCTGTATCTTTGATTCCGTCGTTATCGTCATCATCATCTTCTACGTCCGGTTTGCCATCTCTATCTGTGTCTCTTAACACTTTCACTTCTACACGTAACTCTACTGCTGTATCGTCCGGGTGCGTTACAGTTACTGGAATTGTCACTGTTTGTTCTTCATCATTACCATTCCATGTTAAGCCACTTGGTGTTCCTTCAACTTTACCTTGCGCATTCACTTTCAATCCGTTTGTTTCTGTTGAACTGATCACTGCTTTTTGGTTTGTTTGTAGTCACAACTGGTGTGTCACCACTTGTGTACGGTTGACCTTCTGTCGCTTTATTCGTTGGATTTGTTGCTGTTCCTGTTAATGCTTGTTTTCTCTTTTGAGTGACCTGGCTCATCTGTATCTTTGATTCCGTCGTTATCGTCATCATCATCTTCTACGTCCGGGTTTGCCATCTCTATCTGTGTCTCTTAACACTTTCACTTCTACACGTAACTCTACTGCTGTATCGTCTGGGTGCGTTACAGTTACTGGAATTGTCACTGTTTGTTCTTCATCATTACCATTCCATGTTAAGCCACTTGGTGTTCCTTCAACTTTACCTTGCGCATTCACTTTCAATCCGTTTGTTTCTGTTGAACTGATCACTGCTTTTGGTTTGTTTGTAGTCACAACTGGTGTGTCACCACTTGTGTACGGTTGACCTTCTGTCGCTTTATTCGTTGGATTTGTTGCTGTTCCTGTTAATGCTGTTTTCTCTTTTGAGTGACCTGGCTCATCTGTATCTTTGATTCCGTCGTTATCGTCATCATCATCTTCTACGTCTGGTTTGCCATCTCTATCTGTGTCTCTTAACACTTTCACTTCTACACGTAACTCTACTGCTGTATCGTCTGGGTGCGTTACAGTTACTGGAATTGTCACTGTTTGTTCTTCATCATTACCATTCCATGTTAAGCCACTTGGTGTTCCTTCAACTTTACCTTGCGCATTCACTTTCAATCCGTTTGTTTCTGTTGAACTGATCACTGCTTTTTGGTTTGTTTGTAGTCACAACTGGTGTGTCACCACTTGTGTACGGTTGACCTTCTGTCGCTTTATTCGTTGGATTTGTTGCTGTTCCTGTTAATGCTGTTTTTCTCTTTTTGAGTGACCTGGCTCATCTGTATCTTTGATTCCGTCGTTATCGTCATCATCATCTTCTACGTCTGGTTTGCCATCTCTATCTGTGTCTCTTAACACTTTCACTTCTACACGTAACTCTACTGCTGTATCGTCTGGGTGCGTTACAGTTACTGGAATTGTCACTGTTTGTTCTTCATCATTACCATTCCATGTTAAGCCACTTGGTGTTCCTTCAACTTTACCTTGCGCATTCACTTTCAATCCGTTTGTTTCTGTTGAACTGATCACTGCTTTTGGTTTGTTTGTAGTCACAACTGGTGTGTCACCACTTGTGTACGGTTGACCTTCTGTCGCTTTTATTCGTTGGATTTGTTGCTGTTCCTGTTAATGCTGTTTTTCTCTTTTGAGTGACCTGGCTCATCTGTATCTTTGATTCCGTCGTTATCGTCATCATCATCTTCTACGTCTGGTTTGCCATCTCTATCTGTGTCTCTTAACACTTTCACTTCTACACGTAACTCTACTGCTGTATCGTCTGGGTGCGTTACAGTTACTGGAATTGTCACTGTTTGTTCTTCATCATTACCATTCCATGTTAAGCCACTTGGTGTTCCTTCAACTTTACCTTGCGCATTCACTTTCAATCCGTTTGTTTCTGTTGAACTGATCACTGCTTTTGGTTTGTTTGTAGTCACAACTGGTGTGTCACCACTTGTGTACGGTTGACCTTCTGTCGCTTTATTCGTTGGATTTGTTGCTGTTCCTGTTAATGCTGTTTTCTCTTTTGAGTGACCTGGCTCATCTGTATCTTTGATTCCGTCGTTATCGTCATCATCATCTTCTACGTCTGGTTTGCCATCTCTATCTGTGTCTCTTAACACTTTCACTTCTACACGTAACTCTACTGCTGTATCGTCTGGGTGCGTTACAGTTACTGGAATTGTCACTGTTTGTTCTTCATCATTACCATTCCATGTTAAGCCACTTGGTGTTCCTTCAACTTTACCTTGCGCATTCACTTTCAATCCGTTTGTTTCTGTTGAACTGATCACTGCTTTTGGTTTGTTTGTAGTCACAACTGGTGTGTCACCACTTGTGTACGGTTGACCTTCTGTCGCTTTATTCGTTGGATTTGTTGCTGTTCCTGTTAATGCTGTTTTCTCTTTTGAGTGACCTGGCTCATCTGTATCTTTGATTCCGTCGTTATCGTCATCATCATCTTCTACGTCTGGTTTGCCATCTCTATCTGTGTCTCTTAACACTTTCACTTCTACACGTAACTCTACTGCTGTATCGTCTGGGTGCGTTACAGTTACTGGAATTGTCACTGTTTGTTCTTCATCATTACCATTCCATGTTAAGCCACTTGGTGTTCCTTCAACTTTACCTTGCGCATTCACTTTCAATCCGTTTGTTTCTGTTGAACTGATCACTGCTTTTGGTTTGTTTGTAGTCACAACTGGTGTGTCACCACTTGTGTACGGTTGACCTTCTGTCGCTTTATTCGTTGGATTTGTTGCTTGTGCCGCAAGCACTTTTCTTATAACATTATCCCTCAACGTAAATGTTTGTGCTGGATCGTTTTCTCCTACGCCTGCGCCTCGGTGAGTATAAGTTACGTCTCCATTTGGTGCTACTTGTAACTCATCAATATTGACTGATGGGTTCGCTTTTTTCACAGCTGCTTTAACGTCTTCTTTTTCTTTATTAGTTAACGCTGTAACTTCCAGTACTGGAACTTTCTCAACTGGTTTCAATCCTGCGAATGCTTCTGTCTCGTATGAATCAACTTTTCCGTTCTTATTGCTTTCGTGATGTGTTACAACACGATCTCCTGCTTGGAATTTTTTTCTTCGCCTGATAGTGTTACAGTAATACTTCCGTCGTTTGCAACAGAAATTGTACGATTTGCTTGATTGTTATCGTATCCTGTAGCTGTTTTTTTGTTAACTGCATTTCTACACCACGAATAGCAACGTGTAATTTATCTCCAGTTTCTACCGTTGTATTTGGCTTAATCGTCACAGTATTGTCTTCTTCATTAAATGTTGTCATGATATCAACCGGTTTAACTTCCAAGACTGGTACTGTTACTTCTTTTGTAGAGTTATCAGAATATGTTAATACAACTGTCGCAACTTTCTTACCACCTACTTCTGTAATTCGTCCATTATCTTTAAGAACTTTGGTAGTTGGCTGTGGCTGATTATTTGAAATTGCGATATTACTAATTACTCTACTTGATTCTGTAGCTGGAACTACACCTTGCGCATTCTTGTCTTTTGCAGCTTTAATCGAAACTTCTTGAGCAGTTAATGTTGCTTTTGATTTATTCGCTTGTTTTGCATCAATCGGAAGTTCCACTGTTTCTGAAGAACCATCTGGATATGTTACTGTAGCTGACACATAATATGAACCATCATCTTTTTGCTTTTACCACTTTGTCAGATACAAATGTTAAGTTTGGAGTATTTTTATCAATCTTAACTGTTCCCTTATCTGCCGTGAATGTTAACGAATTTTTAATCTTATTAAATTCTTCATCTGTCAAAGATGTATTCGGTTGTGTAATATCTCTTTCAATTACTGGAGCAACCGTATTTGGTGTATATTTATCTTTTTGGATTAAAACCTTGAATTTAACAGTATTTGCCGCTGAGTCCTCTGTTGTTAATGTCGCTGCATCTTGTGCACGGAACTTACGAGTATAGACTTCATTTCCTGTCCAGTCACTAGTACCATTTTTAGCCGATAGTACTCCTTTAACTACAACATTTCTTGGAGCATCTAGTTCCTTATTAGAAATACGACTTGCTAGTCCATCAAAAGTTATTCCTCCAAAATTTGAGATAGGATCTGACATTGTAACTTCTAACAGTTTATTAGAATTATCTGTTACAGAACCAATTGTAATATCTGTAGTTTCAGTTGGAGTTACATAAACAACTTGGTCACCGTTAGTCTCAACGCTTGTATCTGTACCATTTCCGACAAATACAAATCTTGGCCTTTCTGTATCTCCATTTGGAGAAGTTCCATTCGTTATATCACTTTCTACACGATCAGCTGGCCTAGTTTCTGCTGTTACAGATTTAGCCGTTACTGTTTGATTATCTTTAATTGCACGGTCTTTAATCGTAACTACACCTGTATTTTCATTAATAATCACACCATCTGCTGGGGTATTATTAGATAACGACCATGTATTTCCATTCTTTGTTACTGTAATATCTTGTCTAGAACCATTTGGATGGATATAAGTGAAGTTTAATGTATTTACATTCGTCTCATTCGCTGGGGTTATTATAACATCTCCATTATTTTTGTGGAGTAATCGTTGGAGCTGTTGGCTTCACAAGGAAGGTAATGTCTCTTTCGATTGATTCCGGAACATAAGTTTTTACGTCATTAATTGTATAGAATCCTGCTGCCGGGAATTTAACAACTGCTTTATAACCCGTCACTCTACTAGGTACATTTAATGCAGTTGTATTACCATTTACCTCTGCATTGTCTTTTTTTCCATTTGAATGACATTCCACCTGGATAAACTGTATTATCTACCGCTGTTGAATTTGCTAATTTAACATAGTCATGTGAATCACCTAACTTAGTACCTAAAGAAACTGTTTTAGGATTTTCTTTTGGAATTACATCTTCAACAGTGTATGCAAATTTGTAAGTTTCTTCGTTACCCGATGCATCTCTAACAAGTACACTTGCTTCATGTCTACCTATATCAGCACTACTTGTTGCTGCATTATCACCGTCTATCGTTACATTTGTTCCACTAGACATTGCTACATCTTTAATCACTTCTCTTCCACTCGGAAGTCCTGAAACTTTAAGATACGATACAGTTCCCGAATTATCACTAACAGTCAATGTAGGATTGAAAGTTGCTCCGCGGAAAATTACGAATCTATTTTCTGCAGTAGTTGTCAATGGAATTGTATCATTTCCATATCTAAATGATACAGTAGGGTTTTTCACTCTCATTTATTTTAACTTCTACTATCTTATATGATTGATATTGAGTCGCTGCTGACCCATCTTCCGCAGTTTTTGGTAGTGTCACTTTTACATAACGAGTAGCTTCACCCTTCTCCGTTACCTGTTTATTCGTAAGCGGTGTGCCATCTTGATTTACCCATTCATAAGTTGTGCCACTTGGTAAAGCTGCCGAGTTATTTATAGGCATTACAGCAGTTCTTGCTTGGTCATCTGACAAGGCGCTACCTCTATTTACCATAACACGAGTTGTATTCGCTCCTACATCAAACACCGTATGCGAAACTGTACCAGAATGTTCTAGTCTATCACTTTCTGGAGCATTATTTGTAAATCTACCTTCTCTATATTTTGCTCCGTAAACATAGCTTGTAGTTCCTACAGAGTCACCTCTCAGATAGTTTTGAATATAACCAGTTGGTTTAGCTGTTCCATTTTGTCTAACAAACCAGTCAAAGCCTTGAGGAAGAACTCCCGGATTACTATAGTAAGCTCCTTCGTCTTGATTTCTCGTAACACCAGCAAAATCATAGACTGTAGTAGCTACTGGGAAAGTCGAAAGAACTTTGTAATTAACAGTAACTGGAGTTGTACTTGTATTATCTGCAAACACTACAGTTGCTGATGCTGTTTTATCACCTCTTGAACTTGTATCTAGTGTAACATCAACTCTAGCATCACTCGGAACGTCTATTTTACTAGTTCCGTCTTGTAATTGCAGCAAGCTACGTTTTTGAGCATCCGTTAATGATTCCCCTTGTAGTAAGTTGATCGTTGGTTTCGCTACAGCTGTATAGTTTACTGTAATAGTGTGTTCTTTTGTAACTGTTGCTCCTGCAGCATCCGTTGTTGTATACGTTAAAGTGTAATCACCTTTTTTCAGATACTCATTTCCTGATAAGGTTACATTTTGAGTTCCTTTTCTAATTGTAACACTCAAGTTTTCATTAGCAGTACGACCTACTGTCTTATTCGCATCATCTTCTGTATCAGCTACTGTCACAAGTTTTTTTCAAACCATCTAACGTTAAGCTTCCATCAGCTGTGTAATTATGCGTATCTGGTGCTTTTACTGTGATTGTTGGATTTGTATTCGTTGCATCCGGTGCAAAAATCCATCCTGAAGCTGTGTTTCCTGCACTATTATCATAGTGTACTCTAACCATCATAGCTCTTGTTGCTGAAGGAATTGTAAACGGAATGTCCGATTTCTGATTTGAATCTTTAATGTGTAATTTAAATACTAGTTCAGATGGGTTAGTAGTTGCTTCTTCTGTTAACTCGGTTGTTGTTTTTTTCCGGAAGGTCTATCGTTGACAGATTCTTCTACTTGCCATCCACTATCAGTTTTCATAACTCCATATTGGAATCTATGTCCTTCTTTGCTTGCTATTACTACATAGAATTTCCCTGTATCATGAGGCACATGAACAATAATGTCTCGTCCTGCTTGTAGCGGAGTATCGAATGAAGCAGTAGCAGATAAACGAACATTCGCAGTTGTTGCTGCAGACTCGATTCCATTTGCTACTTGTTTTTACTGAAACTGGACTAGTTGCTTTTTGTTGTCGCATCTTGTCTGAAGTTTTTGTTTTTAGCGTTTCTCCTGCTTGTAAGTTGTATGTCCATCTTCCATCTGAATCAACTGTTGTTTCAACATTTTTTTCCATCTTGTAACGTAATCTTAACAGTCGCTCCTGCAATACCTGTACCCGATATGCTACGTTCTGTTGAACTCAAATCATTATCGAACCCAGGTGTTGGTGTAATCGTTGGTGCTGCTGGTTTAGCTACTCTTTCATGTGAAATGTCTAATGTTGAATCATCTGGGAATGTAGCTACTACAACTTTTGTCTTGTCATTTGTTGTACCCCGGTGCGAATGTGACACCTGTTGGTAAATTACTATTATTACGGTTCACCTCAGTTAACTTATCTGCAAAAGCTTGTTTGATTGCTGGCTTGAAGTTGCCATTTTCAACATCACTATTTCCATAAACTACTTTAGCTGTATCAAGAGGATAAGTAATAGATGCTCCTTTTGATTCTGCAAGTGATGAAACAGTTATATTGTGAGTCACATTAACCGTTGCTCCTGCTGCATCCGTTGTTGTATACGTTAAAGTATACTCACCTTTTTTCAGATAATCATTTCCTGATAAGGTTACATTTTGACTTCCTTTTCTAATTGTAACACTCAAGTTTTCATTAGCAGTACGACCTACTGTCTTGTTTGCATCGTCTTCTGTATCTGCTACTGTCACAAGACCTTTCAACCCTGCCATTGTCAGACTTCCATCAGCTGTATAATTACGAGTATTTGGTGCGTTGACTGTAATTGTTGGATTTGTATTAGTTACATTTGCAAATATCCAGTCAGCCTTTTTCGAACCTTCACCTACTGTGATTTGCGAAGAGCCTCCTACTGAGTTTCCTGAAGTATCCGCATTGTGCATACGTAAACGAAGTTTATTATCTCCGGCTTGTAATCTGAAAGGAATATTCGATTCAGTTTTAGGATCTTTAACACTTATATGGAACTTCGTGATTGACGGATTCGATTGATTATCTATTGCTAAATTTAATTTATCCGCAAAGCGTCCATCAAGTTGCCATGTTCCATTCACTCTTTTAACTGTTATTTCTTCACCGTAATTATTCATTTGAACGTAAGCTAAACCTACATCTTTAGGTAACGTAAATTTAATATCACGCCCAGCAGCAACACCATTTTCCAAAGTATGGAATCCAATTAGAACATCTTTACTCGTAGCATCAGATTCTACATTATTAAAGACTTGCTTAACTCTCACTGGAGTAGCGTTGTAACCACTAGTGTTACCCGCTAATTTATTTTGAGTTAATACTTCACCTGCTTTTAATTCATACTTCCAATTTCCATCAGTTCCTACTGTTGTTGAAACTTCTTTGCTATCTTGTAACGTAATCTTAACAGTCGCTCCAGAAATACCTGTTCCTGAAATGCTACGCTCTGTTGAGTCTAATGAAGCCGCATACGCTCCTTTTGGAGTTACAATCGGCGCTTCTGGTTTAGCTACTCTTTCATGTGAAATGTCTAATGTTGAACCATCTGGGAATGTAGCTACTACAACTTTTGTCTTGTCATTTGTTGTACCCGGTGCGAATGTGACACTTCTTCCGTTAATTGTTGGAAGGGTATTGTTATTACGGTTCACCTCAGTTAACTTATCTGCAAAAGCTTGTTTGATTGCTGGCTTGAAGTTGCCATTTTCAACATCACTATTTCCATAAACTACTTTAGCTGTATCAAGAGGATAAGTAATAGATGCTCCTTTTGATTCTGCAAGTGATGAAACTGTAATATTATGTGTTGTCTCTACTCTTGCTCCTGCTGCATCCGTTGTTGTATACGTTAAAGTGTAATCACCTTTTTTTAGATACTCATTATTTGCTAAGTTAACAACTTGAGTTCCTTTTCTAATTGTAAGATTAAAGTTATCACTAGCTGTATTTCCTACTGTTTTGTTCGCATCATCTTCTGTATCTGCTACTGTCACAAGACCTTTCAACCCTGCCATTGTCAGACTTCTATCAGCTGTATAATTACGAGTATTTGGTGCGTTAACTGTAATTGTTGGATTTGTATTTGTTGCTGGACTTGCAGTAATCCATCCTTGATCAGGATCATTTGCTGGGTTAGCTGGGTTATTTTGCCCATTAACGTGATGTACACGGACTCTAACTTTATTTTCTCCTGCTGGAATTGTAAACGGAATATTTGTCTTCTTATTCGAATCTTTGATTCGTAAAGTTAACACTTTCTCAGAAACATTAGCTCCGTCTTTCACGATTAACTCTGTCGTGTTCGCTTTGTTAGTATCTGTTATTTGCCATTGCCCGTTAACTTGTTTAACTCCATACTCGTACTCTTGTCTTGTACCATAGTTTAATTGAATATAGAATTGACCTGCATCATGAGGAACTTTAACAGTCAGTTCTCGTCCCGCTTGAACTGGGGTATCAATAGAAATGGCTTTAGCTAATTGAACATTCACTGTCGAAGCTTCTGATTCAGCTCCATTTTGCGTTTGTGTAACAGTGATTGCATTGTTGGCTTTTATAGTAGCATCTTGTTTTGTATTTTGCGTAAGTTTTTCATTTGCTTTTAGAGTATAAGTCCACTTACCTTGATTGTTAACGGTTGTTGTACCAGTTGAGCCATCTTGCAGCGTTACTTTAATCGTTGCACCAGCTGCACCTGTTCCCGAAATGACACGGTCAGTCGACACTAAAGTTCCACTGTATTGAGGTGCGGTAGTAATTGTTGGTGCTGTTGGTCTAACAATTAGTGTAACTGTACCATCTGAACCAGAACCTGTGTCTTCTGAACTTGTACCGTCTTGATATCTTGCAATTACTTTATATTTGAATACTCCAGCTTTAGCTGTACTTGTTGGCTTAACATCACCTTGCCAACTCCAAGTCATACCTCCAGGAAATTCTCCACCACCTTTGCGCGTAACATATCCATCCGCTACAGGATTATCTGAATTTGGAATAGAATCTCCTACTGTTTTTGTAATAGTCAATCCTTGAATTGGATCTATTTGTGCATCTGGCTTGGTTTCCAATCTCGTTCCTGTGGCAGAATAAATATATGCCTGAAGCGCATTGAAAGCTTGCCCTTCTTTAGCGGTTACAGCTATTGTACCCGCTTTTTTGGCTTGTTCAGGAGTAACATCATCTCTCAAACGCATCTTAACGTGATATTTATAAGCATAATTTTGATTAGCTGATATAGTTAATATATGAGAATAAGAGAGCTCAGGAAGACTCCCTGTTGGGTTATTGCCTAATCTAATGATACTATTTAACTCAGGATTATTTTGTAATTGTTTTAACATTTGTTGTACCTGACTAGGATTTCCCCTAGTAGGACCACCATCAAACTGAAAAATACCACCTGCGTTACCCCATAAGCTTTGCGAACCGTAATCCTGATTTTTCCCTGTGCTTAGAGAGACCGTATATCTTCCTCCCACTTGAGTAAAATTATTCGAATTATGAGAAAGTGTCCCTGTTGTTCCTGGATTTTTTTGATAACGTTCGTAGTAAGCATCAGAAACAAGTCCTATCGGATAATTGCGACCAACATTATATAAAAAGATCACGAGGTGGGTAGAACCAAAATGCATTTCTAGTTGTTCCACTCAAAGCTATACCATCATTTTGGAAGTAAACATCATAAGTAATAAATTTCTTATTACCCTCCGTACTATATTTTGCCGTCATGAATGTTTTATCAATTGTTCGGGCACGTTGACCAGTAGATATTCCACCACCACCAAATTTTTCCTCTGATATATACTCTTTCACATCATGTAACGCACCTTCTACGCGTACGTTATCTGCTCTAAAAGCGTGTCCCTTTACCTATCCTTTGACCATTTCGAGAATCACGTTTACCTGAGTTTTTCACGAGTTACCGCTAATGCAAGTTTTTCTCTGCTTCCTTCCCTTGTTTCACCAATTCTTCTATTTCTGAAGCAGTTAATTGTGGATTTTTCTAATCCTTTTTTAACAGCAAGAACTGTTTCTTCCACACCTTTTAACAACTCTTTTGTTTCAGGTCTAGTGATTTTATTAGCAGATTTTAGATATACATCTAAACTTTTCGCAAGAGTTTCAAGCTTCCTTTTATCAGGAACTGTTGACTTTTGATTCTCAGTCTCTTTCTTTTCAGAAATACCAGGTTCTGAATGTTTATCTACTTTTTCCGAAGTGTTCGCTTTATTATCTACTGATTTTTTTCTCGTCTACTTGACGACTTTCTCCCTTAACTTTCTCAGTAGTTTTGTCTGCTTTTTTTCAACAGTTTCTTTAAGTTTTTTTGTAATTTCTGTTAATTTTTGCTACTTGAGCATCAACTTCTTCCGCGCTAGCAGTATCTTTATCTAGTAGTAATTTCGCTTCAGATATACTTTGACTTACTTCATCATAAATACTAGCTATTTTATCTTTTCCTGTGTTTCTAAATAGTGTATCTAAGCTAATTGTTAATTTTTTTAATTCTGCTTTATCCACTTTTACAGTAGCAACAACATCAGCTGTTTTTTCGCCAATAGCCGACTTATCTTGTGCTGATATAGACTTATCATCTATTTTTGAATTTTTGTCACCATTTGCAGCATTTCCACTATTTTTGGGCGTCATGCGACACAGGAACATTTTTCTGCCTTAGCAGACATTCCACCACCAAAGAAAATAAGTGATGCTACAGCTACACTGGCAGCACCAAAGTGATATTTTTCTTATTGAAAAAAACGCGTTAGTTTTTTTCGCCGTTTTTTTATAGTCATATCTCATATTATGTATCTGAATCTCCTTTATATTTTTTTATGTTTTTTTCCGATTATTTTTTTGATTATTTTTTTGATTATTAGATGTTGCATAAATACATCTAGATATTTAGGCTATATACAACTAAATATCTAGCGCATACTTTCCAACAGTCCTAAACATAATAAATTATAATATATTATGAGTCTTAAATCAACTCAAAACTTATATTTATCAACGTTTCTAACCATAATTAAGATAAGAGAAAAATAAAAAAAATAAGAAATATAACAGGTGGTTAAGTTAACCGCTTTTTCAAAGTACCTTTCAAAATCCCTATTAACAAGGCATTTCCGAAAAACACTACAAAAAAACTGTAAAAAAATTTTTATAATATTATTCTTATTTTTTTAAAAAAATTAATATTTTTTTATTTTTAAGTATATTTAAGGTAGGTTTTTTTCAGTTTGCAAAATAGCGTAAAAAAATACTATTATGTAAATGTTTCACTAGCCTCAGATTTCTAAATAAAATTTTTCTCTTGCAAAAACTATAAAACTATAGAATTTTTTTGTCTAAAAAGTAAAATAATAATTGAATATAAATAAGAGGCTGCTAAAAGAGGTGATTTTTCTGAAAAAAATCGAATCCTTCAAATATACTCTTCGTAATTTATCATATATCAGTAAGTTTTATTATTACAAACTGCCAAGTTTAATTATTAACGTTAAATTTTTTTATCAATCTACCTTTTTCGCCACACTATATCTTCCATAAATCTTTTTTTATTTCAGCAATTCGTCACTTTTTTTCAAGACGAACAAACCAAACCTAAAAAGAGTTTTTTTACAATAGAATTAGACGCATTTTACATTTTCCAGCATCGAAAAAAACTTTACACATTTTTCCGAAATTATGTATAACCAGTATTCCCTTTTTTTCCTTATCTTACAGATGAAAATAGGAGGAGTAAATATATGTATTACTTTAAAATAAAAAAATAATATAAAAGTTCCTGTTAGTAGGGAAGTCTATTGTCAAATAAATTCTATTCAAAATCGTATGAATTATATTGATAAAAAAATTTGAAAAAAAGTGGATCGATTTATTATGAGGATTATTCTTTTTGAAAAACAGTACTGGAGAGAGTATAATCAAAGATTGTTCTGCATCAGCTTTAGAAATAATTATTAAAGAACAGCTATATCATGCGTTGTACGATGCTTTAGCTACCCTTTCTATAGATGATCAATTACTTCTGTATAAGCTATATGTAAACAATTCATCTTTACGAGGAGCTATGCATAATAATCTTAATCATCCTACAAAAGTCAAACGACACCAAGAAATGCTACTGAAAAAATTAGCCGTTTTGTTAAAAGAATACGAAGAAGATTTTTTCGACAATATAACTAGATAAATTTTTTAGTTTTTGTGACAAAACGCTATTTTTTTCACTTATAATAATGAGGGAAATTTTAATCATTTGTAAGAGGGGGAGTTTACTAAATTATCTATTATTTTCACATTTACAATTACATTATTCGTCCTTATTAGGAGATATTCTACATAGAGAGGAGCAACAGGGGGCAGTTATAATGAAAAAAATTTTATAGAATTAAACGAAGACGACACTCAAAGATTTTTACGAGTTGTTAGAAATTAAAAAAATTCTCATTAAAAGAGCACTATACAAGGTTAATATTCCACAAAAAAACTTCATAATGAGTTTTTATGGTTTTTGGAATGGAGGGGCTTCTTATTAGTTTTCTTATATTACAAGATGGTGGAATAGATCCTGCTGATTTCGATAGATTTGCTTTTACGACTATTAAGAGAAAACTCATCGATGAAATTCGCAGAAGAAATAGATACAAAAAAATATTCCTCCGGATATATTTGAAAATAATTCTGATGTTATTTGTAATGATTATGATTTTTTTATATCGAACTTATAAATTATCTGAAAGATACATTAAACCTTTCCGAATGGGAATTTTTTTCGAGGAATATGCAAAGACATTAAATATTAAAAAGACAGCTATTTCTTTAGGCATATCACTTGCTAGTGCATACAGACTACACAAATACATTAAGGGAGTTTGCGAACAGTTTCTATTAAATATTTAGGATTTTTATCCACTCTATGTAGATATCTTCTTATTCATTAAATTTCGTATTTTTTTGTTTCATTTTTTTCAAAAAGTTTATTTTTCTACTAGTAACACATGCATTCAAGAATATAAAACTGAGAATTTTTACTATATATAACTAAAATTTAATAATTCAAAAAAAAGACAGAGAGTAATAATTTTGTACCGACCCCAAAAAGTTAGACCAAAAAAATCTAACTTTTTTTGGAGGTCGGTATTTTTATGTCTAAATATAATTTTGAATTTAAAAAGAAAGTCGTACTAGAGTATATAAATGAAAATATAAGCATAAGATCATTAGCGAAAAAGTATGCTATAAAATCTCATAATAATATTGAAATTTGGGTTGCCAAATATAAGAAATATGGAGATGAAGGATTATATCGTTCAAGAAAAAATGAAGAATATCCTTTCGAAAAAAAGATATATGTTGTAGAATTATACTTAACAAGTGAACTCTCATACAATGACTTAGCTTTACAAGAAGGTATAAATAATCCAGCACTTATTTGTAACTGGGTTAATCGCTTTAGAGTAGCTGGTCCTGATGCATTGAGAGAACGAAGGAAGGGTCGGAAAATCTTAATGGTTAAATCAACTAAAAAGTTAAGTAAGGAAACAACAAGTCAAACCACAAATGATAATATATCTAAAGAATATGTAAAAGAATTAGAGGATCAATTACTACAACTAAGGATAGAAAATGCATTTTTAAAAGAAGCGAGGAGATTGCGTTTAGCGGAAGAAGCAGAAATGAAAAGAAGGCACGAATTATAAGCAGTCTCCGAGGAGAATTCATACTTAAAGACCTTCTTTTATATGCGAAAATGCCAAAAGCAACATATATGTACTGGCAGAAGAGATTCGATAGAGTTAATCCAAATAAAGAAATTGAAGAGAAAATATTAGAAATAAGAAAGAACAACAAAGATTATGGTTATAGACGTATATATGGTGCGTTACGTAATTTAGGATATATTATAAACAAAAAGAAAGTTCAAAGAATTATACAAAAAAATTAGGCTTACAGGTTACATCATTCACTAGAAAAAAAGTAGAAAATATAATTCATATAAAGAAAAAAATTGGAAAAAAACAGCTAAAAAAATAGAATTAGAAGACGATTCAATACTAATATTCCACATCAAAAAAATCACTACAGACACAACTGAATTTAAATATTATGAAGTTAGTGAGAGAGGTAAATTGGTAGTAAAGAAACTTTATTTAGATCCATTTATGGATATGTATAATGGTGAGATAATAAGCTATAGTATAAGTGAGCACCCATCAGCTAAAAATATAATGGATGCACTAGAAGAAGCTATTAAAGTCACAGCTAAATCCCCTTATAGGAGAACTTTCCACTCTGATCAAGGATGGGCTTATCAAATGAAGGTATACTCGAAAAGGTTAAAAGAAGAACATATTTACCAAAGTATGTCTAGAAAAGCAAATTGTTTGGATAATCCGGTAATGGAGAATTTCTTCGGAATATTAAAACAAGAGATATACTATGGAACAACATATAATAGTTATAAGGAACTGAAATTAGCTATTGAAAAAAATATAAAAATATTATAATGAAGAGAGAATAAAAGAGAAACTAGGATGGTTAAGTCCTAAGCAATATAGAATAAAACATATGACTGTATAAATATAAAAAGATAGCGTAGCAGTCATTACAACTACTACGCTATCCTAAGTCTAACTTTTTGGGGTCAGATCATTTTTACTTCCTGTCCTTTGTTCTTGTGTTATATTTTTGAATAAACTTTCAATAGATTCTTTCAAATTTACGTTGTTATTACAACTATAGATATTTTTTTCAAATTCTTGTTCAGATACCCCTAGTTCTTCACATGCATACTCTTTTGTTATCACACCTTTATTTACTAAGTTTATCATTGTACTTAATTTTTCCTTGTTCTCTTCCTTGTTGAAGCCCTTGTTCTAGTCCTTGTTCTAGTCCTTGTTGAAGCCCTTCCGCTATTGCCTGTTCTTTTTTTCTTCTCTAACATAAGCTAGGTGAGCATAATATCCATCAAAGTCTCTTCTTCTCTCATCAAACATACTCTTCTCCTCCTTACTCCATTTTCTTGGGTTTATTATACTATCTGCTTGTTCCATTATTTTTTTCCGGTTCATGTGTATACGGTTTGTTTCCAAAAAAATTCTATCCAACGTACTTTTTTTGTAATTTTTCCATTGTATTTTTCTCTATATTTTTCTATTTCCAAAAAAATACCATTCTTATTAAATTTCTTTTTTTCTTCTATTCCTTTAAACTTAACTCTTAATTCTTCGCAGTTTTCATCGTCTCGCATACTGAATGTATGAATTGCTCGATTATCATCAAAATATGGTTTCTCTGTTATTGCTATCGCATATACCGGTATTAATTCTCGAGATAAATGGGAGCAATTCAAAATCATGATTTTTTTGAGTTGCTCCCGTACAGTCTATTAGACATCCAAATAGCTTTTTCAAAGCAAATTTGGATGTCAATAAACTCACTGCGTCTACTTATTAATTTAGAACTATTTTTCTTATATTAGTCTTTCTATTATCTAACACTATTACTAAACACTTTTTTTCGCTACTAAATCCATCATTGGTCGTGTACCTTTATTTCTTATGTTTTTCCATTTTGAATCCCCTATTTTCATTACTTAATAATATTTTTTTAATCTTAATTTCTACCCTATTTCTAACTTTATTATACTAAAAAAATATTATTTTTTTCTATTGATATCATAGATTTTTATATTTAAATAACATACTCAAATTTCTAAATAAAAAAATGTAAAAAGTGTCATATTTTTAAATATAATCATCTTTTTACATTTTCCCATTATATTGTATTTATCATTTGCATTGTCAACGAATTTATTTTTTTGACTAAAGAATTTCTTTATGGCAGGATCTAATTCTAATCTATCCAACGCTAATTCGAAGTCTTCTAACCAGTATTTTTGCTTCTTTTTATTGATATTGGTAATTTCATATGTTTTTTTCTCAAATCAGGTGTTGCGAATACAGAATGACCTGGTTCTCCTAAAAAAATAATCTAAAAAAATCTTTTTTTGTTCTATTTTAATTTTATCAAATCCTTCAATAAATAAAAGATTGATTCTATCATCATTAGGTATAATATCATCATACATATACATAACTAACTGATCAATTTTTTTCTTCTCCTATTTGGTCATATAGATTCATCACAACCTCCATAATTTGTACATATTTTTTTCATTTTTTTATCCTTATTTATATTAAACTATATTACAAGTATTTTTTTGCAATTAAAATCAACCGAAATTTCTTTAAAATTATCCTTAGATAATTAAAGCGTAAAATAGGATAAACCCATTCTACGCTTTAACTTTATTATTTTAATAATTTTTTTAAATGCTTCTACTTTGTCAGTTTTTTTCCCAAGTAAATTCTACATCTTCACGTCCAAAATGACCGTAAGCTGCTGTTCTCTTGAAGATTGGTTTTCTTAAGTCTAAAGTTTCGATTATTCCATTTTGGTGTTAAGCGGAATTCTTCTTTAATAGTTTTAACGATATCCCCTTCATCTACTTTTGATGTTCCGAATGTTTCTACAAAAATCGATACTGGGTGCGCTACTCCAATTGCATAAGCTAACTGAACCTCTGCTTTATCACAGATACCACTAGCTACGATATTTTTAGCGATATATCTAGCCATATATGCTCCAGATCTATCTACTTTAGTCGCATCTTTACCACTGAATGCCCCACCACCGTGACGTGAGAATCCACCATAAGTATCAACGATAATTTTACGTCCTGTAAGCCCAGCATCTCCAACCGGTCCACCAATTACGAATCTTCCTGTTGGGTTGATGAAATACTTAGTATTTTCATCTAGTAAATCCTTATCTAAACATGGCTCGATTACGTATTTTTTAATATCAGCGTGGATTTGTTCTTGACTTACATCTGCATCGTGTTGTGTAGAAACTACGATAGTATCAATTCTATTAACTTTGTGATTCACATCGTATTCGATTGTTACTTGCACTTTTCCATCTGGACCTAAGTATGTAAGAGTACCATTTTTTCTAACTTCTGCTAATTGTTTTGAAAGTTTTTGACTTAGGTAAATTGGTAGTGGCATAAATGTTGGAGTTTCGTTAGTTGCAAACCCGAACATAAGACCTTGGTCTCCAGCTCCTACTTCATTTTCTTCTTTTTGTTGTTTTGTTTCTAGCGAATTATCAACTCCAAGAGCAATGTCTGGAGATTGTTTATCTAAACCAACAAGTACTGAAATGTGATCACCTGAGTATCCTTTATTAGGATCGTTATATCCTATTTCATTAATTGTATCACGTACGATTTGTTGGAAGTCAACATTTGCTGTTGTAGAAACCTCTCCTACTAATACTGCTAATCCTGTGTTTACACAAGTTTCACAAGCTACACGTCCGTATGGATCTTGCTCTAAAATCGCATCTAAAATCGCATCTGACACTTGGTCGGCGATTTTTATCCGGGATGTCCTTCTGTAACTGATTCTGATGTAAATAAATATGTTTTTGCTCATTTCTTTCTCCTAAAATATTTTTTTGTCTGATATTAATACAAATCTCCTCTAGATCCTTAATATCTTATTAATTATAAATAAAAAGACCTTATCTCATAGACAAGGTCTTTTTTTATACCTCATCGCTCAAAGTAAACTTTGCTAAGGAAAGCACCTTAATCAATTGACTAGGTTGCCGGAGTTCAACGACCTTATCCCTCACTCGCTCTTGATAAGTATTTATATTTCTTTTTATCAGCATATTTGATTTTTAATATACTTTCTGTCATTTGTCAAACATAAAGCATAAAATGATATAGTAAAAATTAATATTCAATATTATATTTACTTCTTTCTTGGAGAATTTTTTTCCTTTAATTTCTCCGCTTCTTCAATGGAGATTGATAGAAATCATCTTATCGATCTGAATTTTTTTCCTTTTTCACTCTTAACACACAGAAGAGATATTAATATTATTGTTACATTATCCTTCTTCTATGATATAATTAACTTGTCGTTGATAACAAATCAAATCCTGCGATAGTAGGAGGTGATAAAAATACTTTTATGGAAATACTTACTCAAACAGTGCTTAACATTACGACAAATATAGTTTCATATTATATTTGTAAATGGCTTGATGAAAAGCACTCTAATATACAACGATAAGCCTTATTATGTTCATCATAATAAAAAAACACTAGCATTGTAACGGGTGCTAGTGTTTTTACTTTTTATGTTTTTTTACTTACTCTTTATACCTATATTCTAAACTAATATCAGCTAATTGTCAAATAAAATTCCTGAAATGATATAGTAAAATCAATATTCAATATTATATTTACCTCTTTCTTGGAGAATTTTTTTCCTTTAATTTCTCCGCTTCTTCAGTGGGCAGACAATCAATCGATAATTTGCTATATATTCCAGTTACTTGTATGTTAGCTAATTTAAACTTATTCAAAAATTGGTCCTGTATGTATCGTAACATCTTGAATAGTATTATAAGGCAAAAGTTTTTTTACTCTTGAAAAAGACTCCTTCAACTTCTGATACACCCGTCTCATCTACTTCATAAGAGTAATTTCTAATTACTAAAGGCGGAATAACTAAAGCCACTATAGCGTATATTATTAATATCGCTAATATACCTAGACCTAGAAACTTATAATTTATTTCAGTTTTAAAATAATCATATACACTTTTACCAATAACCGGTGATAAGAGAACTAGAGCATATATCCCAAAGTGTATTCTTATATATTGTACGGACCTCTGTGGTAAATTACATGATTTTTTTCAAATATTCTACTCATAACCTACCTCCGAAACTATAAAAATCTCTTTCTAATTTTTTTCTTTATATCCTTTATCATAATATTTCAACTTAATATCTGAGTTTACCCCAATAGAATTTATTGATATATGAGCAAGATTTCTTTTATTCATAAAATAGTTAGTTCTACTATTAATTGTTCCTACTTTTTTTCACCTTAATAAATTCTGTTATTATTGTCAATTGTCTCATAAACGTATTCTTAAAGTAATATCTATCATAAGAAAGCTCGTTATAGTTCAACATATAGTTTTTTTCACTAAAACACTATACAAAACCAAGACAATATAAAGACCAATCGAGCCTAATATTTTATACTCTAACTTCAAATCAATATTAGCAAAATATAATACCGCAAATGCTATTATCGGTAGAGGGCTGCAATTAAACAAACTCCAGCGATACAAGGCTATCCTAGCTTTTCGTTGTATTTTCTCACTTTCTAAACTTTCATAGTACTCTAAATCAATTCCTAGATTATTTTTCACAAAATTTTGTGCGAAATCTTTTTTTACTAAAGGTAAGACATCTATCGTAGATTTTTGCTCACTTAAATCCTCTGATACGTTATTAGTCAAAGTTTCAACAGATAACTTCGCTAATCCAAAGAATCTATAACGCAGCGGATATATTAACTTTACACTTTGAATTCTATCAATATCTATTACTAATGATTTTTTTATTTAACAATCCATATTTACACAGTAAATTATGATCTTTTATCGTAAGTAGGAAATTATAATATTTTTACAATTGTAAAAAAATAATTGAACCTATTACTACTAAAATCATGAAGATTCCAATTATTATAAATAAGGCTGTTATATTCCCTGCTACTGATTCAGCATTCTTTTTGAAGTAGTTCATCGAAATAAGCTTCATTATCAAAAAAATAATCTTAAACACATCTCGAATCTTATCATTTAATGCTAATATTAATCCTAAAGCTGCAAAAGAATCTAACCCTAAGTAGTCCGTAAAACGCAAGGTCTTTTTACTGATAATCTTAGTATTACCTTTTTGAGACTCCTGTACTTTTTTTCTTCTTGATTTGTAACTATATCCTCGTCTTGATCTTGTTTTTAACTCCCTTAGTATATCAATTAAGTTTAATGCGACTTCCTTCTTCAGAGGTTTTATCCTAATTTTACCTCCAACAAGATTAATATCTACAGAAAGTAGATTAAATGCTTGATACAATACGTTAGAACTCATGTCGATTGATTGGATATTTTTCAAGATTTATATTTTTTTGCTTCTTTATTTATTATTCCTTTTTGTATAAATTAGCGCTCCATCACGTACTTCATAACTTTTTTTACAAAATAATCAAATATACCTATTACTATTAGTAGAAGAAATCCCGCTAAAACTAGTAAATAATATTTCCAATTTTGCTCTTTTTAATGCCAGCACCATAAAAAAATACCAAACATTCTTAATCCAGTAATTACAGAATCTATAATAACCATAGGGTGTACTCGACTTTTTTTAATATTATTCATCTTTATACCTCCTATAATTAAGATTATTATCTAATATAGTTAATAGTAGTTTTTTTCTAGTTGATCTACATCTTTTCTAGAAACATAAAAATTTTAGCTTTTCCGAGCCGGTGTTTATACTAACCTTGTAAATATTGAATTTTTTTCGATAATATATTTTTGCTTTATTGTATAATCTAGTATATTTCTAAGTGGTGCTACTTTCTCCAACTTAAAAAAATGTATACACTGATGTTAAAGCTAGTTTAAAATGTTCATCTGTAATTTCAAAAAAATGTATTATATTCATATTTGTCTCTTAACAACATTACAACACACTGATTTAAAAATGTTAGCCCGCCTATAATTATCCATAATGCAAGATAGTTATTTATCCCAAAAACCTCTTCAAACTTAATAAATTTAAAAAATATAGAAGCTGAATAATAACCGTTAGACTTATTGACCAATCAATAAAGAGACTATAATTAATAGATATTCTTCCTATATACTTCCTCATAAAATCCTCCCTTTTTTATTAACAACCAATAAGATTTAGACCTCGTTCACGTTCTATCGTAGTCTCGTCCCCGTGGCCTGGATAAACTATTTTCGCACCATCAAGTTTGAATAATACATTTCCTAATGAATTTTTCAAGGCATCATAATCTGATCCGTATAAATCATAACGACCAAACCCGCTTCTAAATAATGCATCTCCTACTACAACAAACTTACCAAAATCAAATGATACTCCCCCTGGAGAGTGTCCTGGCGTTGGTAATACGGTAAAACTTAATCCAGCAATCTCATATTTTTTGTTTTCTTCAAATTCAAATTCTGCCGGATCAGTCATAGGCGGTCTTCTTAAACGGAACAATGTTGAACCGTTAAAATCTGGATTTTGTAACCAATCACGTTCATGCCCTGAAATATATACAGGCACTCCGTAGTGTTTTCTACACTCATCTAATGACATAATATGATCAAAATGAGCATGAGTCAGTAATATCGCTTCAATTTTTACATTTAATTCTTCTACAGCTTTCTGTATTCTATCGAAACCTTCACCTGGATCAACAATAACTCCTCGCCCATCTTTATAAACTATATAGCAGTTTTTCATCTACCATATCCATTACTATTCTTCTAATTTCTGCTTTTGCCATTTTATCAAAACCTTTCAATAATTATCGTTACCTTTATTTTTATCTTATAATTTTTATTATAAACAAGTAATAATTAGTAGTTTCTTTTTCTTTACTTATATTTATTCACATCACTTGACCAAATTCAATATTTTTTTCTATACTTGTATAGTATGATTTTTCATAAAAAAATTTAGTTTTTTTGGGAGTGACTCAAAAAAATCGTGATTTTTGAAAAAAATCGATTTTTTTAAAGTCACCCCCGCACAGTTTATTTAGATATCTAAAAAGCTTTTATAAAGCGAATTTAGATATCAATAAACCACTGCGTCTATAAATTCTCATATGAACCTTGTCGAATTTTAGGACTTTTGAAACAGCCCCATTAATTTTCTAAGAAAAAAGGAGATGAAAACATGAAATTAAATTCATTCGCTAAGTTTTTCACTACTTAGTATTTCAATATTATTAATGTCTCACCTTGCTATCTCTCCAGTAATTCCAAATTTATATAATTTTTATCATGGAAGCAATCCTAATATTGGTCTAGCTTCTATCGAGAGTTTAGCTACAATCCCTGCTATGATGATTACGATTTTTGTTCTTCTTAGCAACGGAGTTATTAAATTTATTGGAAAGAAAAAAATACTGTTCTTCTTGGACTACTATTAATTTTCGTTTTTGGTATAGTACCAGCATTTACTACAAACTTTAAACTTGTACTAATTAGTAGACTTTTCCTTGGAGCTGGTATTGGATTATTTAATTCACTTTCTATTAGTATGATAAGTGACTTCTTTGATGAAGATCAACGCGGTACAATGATCGGTTTGAGAACAGCATTCCTAAACATCGGTAAAGCATTGACTACATTTATTTCTGGATATCTACTAATCTACGGTATTCAATATACATTTTTTTAGTTTATGCTCTAGCCCTTCCGATATTTATTATATTCTTATTATTCGTACCTAATGCCGAAAATATAAATAATAAAAAAAGTGAGTATTAAATTCCATAAAGAGACTATTCTTTTAACGCTGTTAACATTTTTTTAGTAGGAATTTCGTACATGGGCGCAACTATCAAGATTCCTACTCTACTTGCTGAAAAATACCACTATCAACCGGATGTAGCTAGAAATCTACTAACAATTTTGGCTCTTAGTGGTATATTATCCGGAATTATTTTTTTGGTATTTTTAGTTAAAAGATTCAAAAAAATCTAACATTACCTATAATGTTAAGTTTCATGACAGTCGGAAGCATATTATTCGCTCTGACAAATAATATTGTTATCTTCTACGTTGCAGCTATCTTCATCGGAATTAGCTTCGTAGGAACTATGTCATTTAACTTCTTTTTATATTTCTAAAAAAAGTTAGAGAATAAATTCATAAACTTTGCGACAAGTGTAATCTTAGTTGGCGGTAATATCGGTGTAATACTAACTCCGGTAGTTCTTACTAAAAATCCCTGAAGTATTACACCTTGAAAAAAATATACTACACCATTTTTTTCATAACTACAGCTCTAATGCTAGTTTCTACATTAGTTAGCTACGCAGTATTAAGAAACAAAAAAATAAAATTTAAAAGGAGAACATCTTTGATACCTATATCTCGAATGTTCTCCTTTTTATTAACTATTTAGTAATTCTTTGTTTTTTTATCTAAAAAAATTCTTTTTAATTCACTATCCGGCACTTGTCTAGCTAGTACTAAAGTTCTCAATGAAACATCATCAAGTCGACATGTAGCAAATACTGTCATATTATCCTCACCAGAAATTTTACTGTTTTCTAACCAGTTTCTAGAACCTTCTTTAAACATACTTATGAAGTTTTCCTTTTTATCACTAGCACTTGGAATTTGGTATAATTTCGTATCTTCGTGAACTACCTTAACTCCAGTTACTTCATAATAATACTTTCTCTCCGGTGTTTCTATAACGATCACTCTGTGACTATCAAAATAATCTTTCTTTGCAAACCAGTTCATATTATTAAATACCCTAGTATCTAAGGTAATCTTCTTCTCTTCAATTCCTGCACGAGCATGACCAAAAATCCATTTAACATCACTTTGATCTAATCCTGGTTTATTATCAAAATCCATAAACACCGCACCAATAAACGGAGCTGGCTTATTATCAATTCCGTATTCTAAATACTTAGAGTTATTCGTTGTCTGTAAGATTGGTTCCTTTAGAGAATCTCCTCCATCTCCTGGAACATACATGTATGCAATAACCTCATTATTTATTGCCTTCAAGTCTTTAAATTTATTTGATAAGTAATCTTTTTCAGCTTGGTCTACCACATACTTATTATCTTTTTTTCGATTCCTTATTAGAATCTACTCTCTGTTCTACTTGAACTTGTGATTCTTTAGAATTCTCATTCATATATGAATATAATCCAAATCCACCACCAACTAAAAATCACAAGTAATAAAACATATTTAATAACATTACTTAATAATGATTTGTTCTTCATAAAAAAATATTCCTTTCTAAAAATATAATATCTCCATATAAAACTCTAAACTAGATTATATCATATTTTTTTACAAAAATATCTTAAAAAAATCAACTTTAAGTATTAAATCCCGTTAAAACTCTTATAAAACAAAGTTCTTGAATATAAAAAAAATCGAATCAAATTGATTCGATTTTTCTATAAAAAAATATTTTACACTTGTCTTATATTTACAAAGTCAGTTGGTGGAACATTATCTTTTCCTAAGTCAGGTTGCCCCGCTGTAATTAGGATAAAGTCCCCTTCTTTTGCCAATCTTGACTCTTTAGCAAATTTCGGTGCTAAACTTAACATTTCTTCCATTGTTAAAGTTTTTTCTTCTATAAATGTAGTTACTCCTCTTGTTAATGCTAATTTTTCTAGCTTTTTTTGTTCTGTTGGAACTACTGCCAAAATTTGAACTTTTGGTCTATATCGAGCTATGAATTTCGCAGTGCTTCCTGATTTTGTATAAGTAACTATATTATTAACATCAACAGAATCTAAAAGATACTTAGTTGATAAAGAAATTGCATGTGCAATATTCATTTGAATGTTTTTTTATATTCTTTTTATTTTTATTGTTAAGAACATTATCTTGAGTTTCAATATAAGTAATGATTCTATCAACTGTTTCTAACGCTTCTTTTTGGATAACTTCCCGTTGCAGTTTCTTCAATTAACATAATGGCATCAACCCCATCAATAACAGCATTCGCCACATCTGACACTTCCGCACGTGTTGGTCTAGGGATTATAAATCATAGAATGCAACATTTGAGTTGTTAAAATTACTTCTTTTTATAGAAGCATTAGCTTTTTCTAATTATTTCCTTTTGAATACTTGGAAGATCCTGATATGGCAATTCCATACCTAATTCGTCCCTATTTATCATAATTGAATCCGCAAATTGAATGATCTCGTCAATATTTTCATATGCTTCTTTACAGTCAATTTTAACAATTAATCCTATATCCTTTTTTTCCCATTGGCATGTAAAAATATCTTTTAACTTTTTCTAATTTCATCTAAATTACTAACGAATGGGCAGGCAACAAAGTCCACATCGTTTTTTTACATGCAAACTGAACACTATCTTCTTCAATTCTAATTAATTTATATTTGCTTTCTGCATAAATATGGTCCAAGTCATAAATTATCGCAGTGTTTTTTTGTTTAATTTTTTTCTCTTAGTTCTTTAACTTTATTGATTCTATCTACACATTCTTCTGTACTACCATAATATGTATCAATTAGAACCGCATCTGCACCTTTAGCTACGATTTCTTCTAATAGTCCTTCTGTACTATTTCCTAAAGTTGCTATTATTTTTTTGCCTTTCTAGTCATAATAAACCTACCTCACCTTTAAAAACGTTTTCTTTTTTTATTTAATTATAACACATTAATTTTTTTCATTTTCTAGGTTATTTTTTTAAAGTAATTAGTGAGAATTTAAAAATAAATTTTATAGGTTTATATTCAAAGAAAATCTTTATATTTAATGAAACTTTTTTTATAGTATAATATAATTCTATGTCTTACAGTACCTACAAACTAATTACATAAATTATTATAATATCAAACAATTTGAGAATTATAAAAAGAAATTATACACTTCTTTATATAATTTCTTTTTAGTTTATTTTTTTCCGTATAACTTTAATTAAAATTCAACACATTAAATGATTATTTCTTTTTTTCGGAGTAACTATACCTGATTCAAGAAAATCTAGGAATTCACCGAATAAATGTTCCATCTCTGCGTATGTATTAAAAGTGTTTAGTTCTTTTTTTGACCTTAGCTCCACCTTTTGATGCCTTTCATGTAATACGAAGCATGTTTTCTCATTTCATGAACAGCTACTTTTTTTCAGGTTTGATTTCCATAAGTCTTCTCAAGTGAAGTAAACATACATCTATTTTTTCTCTTGGTGTTGGTTCATCAGTTAGTTCCCCTGTTTCTAAGTACTTAACTGTACGATATAACATCCACGGATTTCCTAATGCAGCACGCCCAATCATCACCGCATCACAATTAGTATCATCTAACATTTTTTTAGCAAGTTCAGGAGAAGTGACATCACCATTTCCTATTACTGGTATTTTTCAATTCTTTCTTTACATCACGAATAACATCCCAGTTTGCTTTACCACTGTACATTTGAACTTTTGTTCTACCATGGATAGCTATAGCACTTGCACCAGCTCTTTCAGCATTTCTTGCATTATCCATAATATAAATATGTTCATCATCCCATCCCATACGCATTTTTACTGTCACTGGCTTAGAAACAGAATCAACTAATCTCGCTATTACTTCATATACCTTATCAGGATCAAGAAGTAGCTTACTACCGGCATCAACTTTAGTAATTTTCGGTACTGGACATCCCATATTTAAATCAATAATATCAGCTTCTGTATTTTTATCAACATATTTAGCAGCTTCTACCAATGTTTCGATTTCTCCACCAAAAATCTGTAAACTTAATGGACGTTCTCTTGGATCGATATATAGCATATTCATAGTTTTTTTATTGTTGAATAAAATGGCTTTATCACTAACCATCTCTGCGCACACTAATCCCGCTCCAAACTCTTTAGCTGTTAAACGAAAGGCAGCATTACAAACACCTGCCATAGGGGCTAATACTACTCTATTAGGTATTTCAATTTCTCTAATTTTAAACATTCTTTATCCTTTCTTTTTACAATTTTTCTTTATGTATACTTATAGGTTCTGTTATTTTTTCTAATGATTCTTTAATATTTTTTCCGGCTATCTCTATATTACCGTACATTTCTGCTAAAGGAGCTAAAACAAAGTTTCTGTCATGAATATATCTATGTGGAACAACAAGTCTATCGTCATTAAAAAAATTAAACTATTAAAAGTAATTATGTCTATATCTATAGTTCTATTTCCCCAATGTTCTTTACGAACGCGACCTAGTTCTAGTTCTATCTTCTGAATAGTATCTAGCAATTCATATGCTCCTAATGAAGTTTGTACCTCTATACACATATTTAAAAAATCTTGATCAGCCACCCCACCCCAAGCAGGTGTTTCATAAATACTACTTTGTAGTTTAATTTTTCAAATTATTAGCTTCTATTTTTTTAGAGCTTCTTTTTAAATACTGCGCCCTTGGTTCTATGTTTGTTCCTAATGCTAATATAATCATTATAATTTATAGAACTCCTCACGTGATACTTCCACTTTCACACCACATTGTTCAAAAATGATAACTTATAGGTGCAGCTGGTTTATTAACTGTTAACTTAATCTTTTCAATTTGAGGAAATTTATTAAAGATATTTTTTTAGAATTTCTCCTGACAATCGTTCTAGTAAATTATATGTATTTGTAGTTGCTGTTTTTACTACTACATCTGCAATATCAGCATAACTAATACTATCTGTCATTTCATCACTAAATAATGCTTTTTTTGATAATTAAGTTCACATTCAATATCAAATATAAACTTCTGTCCAAGTTTGTTCTCTTCTTCAAATAATCCATGATTAGCAAATATTTCTAGATTATTTATAAATAACTTTGTTTTTCATGATCAATACCCCTCAATCATTATTTTTGCTTAACTATAAAAATTTTTAACATATTTCTAATTATTTCTCTAATAATTATACTCGCTGATAATGGATTTTTACCAAAAGAAGTGACTCAAAATCATGATTTTATAGAAATCTATGTTTTTTTAAGTCGCTTTTTTTACACATTAATAAAAAAACTAATAATTATTTTTTTCTTGAAGCACCAATAAAAAAATTATGTTTAATCTTATTTATAGGTTAATCTTCTTCTCAATTTAACAATAATAAATAATATAATTATAATACCAACTATTACTGTAAAGATTATCCAAGTATTTTTCTATTCCTACTTTATCAGTTAATAGTCCATTTACTGACAATAATATAGCTACTACTATAGATTCAAATGTATAAAAATAAAGAAACTGTAGTCGTTCTATTTTTCATCACTTTTTTACTAAATATTTATGCATAAATACATTAACCTGTATGCTCATTAAAGTGAAAAAAATATAATATATAGCATAAATAATACAAACTTAGCATATACATTTTTGAATAAAAAAATAAACACTAATAGTATTCCAATATTTGCAACTACAAAGAAATACAAAATACGTACCTTTGATAATTTATTTGATAACTTTTTCGTATATTACGCTTCCCAACATTCCACTAACTGATATACCAACCCAAATATAACCGATAATATCTGCATCTAACTTTTTCAAATACAGCTTGCCATTGGTTTGATGGACCAAGATCCAAAAATAGAAGGAATAACAAAAAGTATCATAAGAAATATACTGCTCTTCACATATAATGTTTCTTTTAATGAATTTTTTTCACCGTAACAAATGAACCTTTTAACTTCTCTACTGATATTTTTTTGTGTCTCTTCTAATTTTTTTGCATAAATACGTATGTAAAGAAAAAAACGAAATAATAAAAAAACTAGCATACTTAATATTATCAATAAACTTTTTATAATAAATATAGACGTATTTGGCACTTATAAACCCTATTACCGCAGAGAAAAAAATAGTGAATACAGTGAATTTCTAGAAAGAATTTTTATCAATATCTATTTCTTCATTATTTTTTTATTATTCACATTGACCAACCAACTTGTTAAAGTTCCAGATTGAAACGACTCTGCAATGGCAGATAGTATTGCAGATATATATAACAATATCAAACTATTACTAAGCAACAAGATTAAACCAACAACTCTAAAAAAATCACACTTAGCAGAATACTGTTTTTTTGCTCCAATATTATCAGTAATTGCTCCACATGGAAGCTCAGTCATAAATGAAGCCAACCAAAAAAAATCGATAAATATAGCCCAACTTCAGTAAAAGAAAAAAATCTTTTTGACAACAGGTAAATATATAAAATCGGATTAAAGAATGATAGTGCTGTTGTGGATAAAATACTATACAAATAATAAAATTTTTGTATTACTCATCACTTTCTCCTACAATTTTTATATATTCTCCCATAATTATCTCTTTCTAAGAACTTATAATCAACAAGATATCTTCTAATAAGAGAATAGTCCGGATAAATCTCCTTAATTGCCTCATTTAACTCTCTCTCAGTAAACTCGAATGATCTTTCCTTTAACATAGCTAAAACTATTTGAAGTACAGGTACCTTATTTTTTTCCTTTTTCGGAATAGTCATCAACTTGTTATTTTTTTAAAATATTTAATTTTTTTAATTCTTCCATAGACTACTTACCTCTGTATTCTTAATTTTGTATATTTTTAAATATTATATGAAAAAAATATAAATATTTAAAATAGAATCTCTAACTTAGTTTAACCTATGTTAGAGATTCTTGCAATCTAAATTATTATTAATTTTTCTATTGCCCTAAGACAAATACATCCTCTACTTCTTTTTCTTCTTTTTTTCATTCCTTTACTTAAAAAAATGAAACTTTATTAGCGATAATCTTGATTCTATAGTGGGTTACTCCTTCTTTATCTGTATAAACATTATTATTTAAAGTACCAACTATATTAAGCAAGCTCCCTTTTTTTCACAGTATCTAGCAGTATTTTTCTATGATCTTACCAAAAGGCGGTAAATTCAAAAAAACTCAGTATCATAATTTCCTTCTTTATTTTTTTAAAAATCAGACTGTACTGCAAGAGTAGCGTTGATGTAACTTACTTTCTTATCACTTTCTTTTAATTCCGGTTTTTTTACTAGTCTTCCTATTAATATTACTTGATTCAGCATTATATATCCTCCCTTAAAATAATAATTTAGATTGCTATAAAAAAACACTTGGAAGACTTTTTTTATTATTTATGAATTAAAGTTACAAATACTTCTCCATCTTGTAAAAAAATTCAGCATTAATGTAATTATCCCCGTCAAAATGAAGTACTTTACCTGGTTCTACAATATGAACTTCATCATCATTTAAGTACACCTTAACTTCTCCTTTAACGCAAGTAAATATTACTAAGGCTTCGGATGGTTATGTTTTTGGAATAGTATCTCCTTGTTTACCAATTTTTTTACTAATTTAAATCTGTCGTGTTTCTTTAACAATCCCGCTTCTTCAAAAAAATTACTCCTACACTCATACTAATTCTCCTTATTATAATTTATCTATATAAATATTTCCTATATAAACGTTTTTCTTACTCTTATTATAAAACTTTTTTTATTAACAAAACAAATAAAATTCATATCTTTTTTTCTAATTTTTTTAAAAGTTCTTCCCATTTTAATAAATTGCTGTCTGTTATCTTTTTTTAAAACCGTTTTTTTAATTATTCTTAGTGAATTTATTACCCCTTCATCTGCCAACAGTCCTGATACTGTAAGTAGGGTCAGTTTATCATGCATATAATTAACGGTTTTAAATTCTGCTTCTTCAAATAGAGATAACCAGTCCTCTTTAGATAATGGTGATACATTTACATTAATCGCATCAGATAATTGATTTTTAGTTTCCTCATAATTGTTCAACAATAAGATATCATGAGTTAATAGTAAGCCACCTGGTTTCAATACCCTATAATACTGACTTAATGCTTTTGCCTTACTCTTATTACTAAACATAGTTAACATCGCTTCATTAATAATATAATCAAAACTATTATCCGAAAATTCTAAATGAAAGGCATCAGCTCTAAGAAATTCGATATTACTTAAATTATTTTTCGCTGCCTCGAGTTGTGCTTCTAATATTGCTACCTTATCAACATCTATTCCTATAAAAGTAGTTTTTGGATATTGTTTAGCTAAAGAAATTAGGTTCACTCCTTTATTACAAGCAACCTCTAATATTCGCTCACCTTTTTTTAAACTCTATATGAGCAAATAAAAAAAGTTGGTACCTTTGATTCCTCCAGGTCTTAGTCTAGTTTTTACCCAAGTTTTTTTAGAAATTTGTGCCCCATTTCTTTCTTCATAATATCACTCCTTAATATATGTTATATTTATATTGTACAATAAATATAAAACAAAAATCCGAAATAATTGATAATAACTATCGATTATTTCTAGATTTTTTTAATTTAATTCATTTTAAAAAAATCATTATATGTATATGTTCCCTCATTTTTTTATTTTTCAGTTGCGAAACGAACTATTACTTTTTCCTAATAAACTAGCCTCTATTGGACTGTACTTTTTTTCATTTTTACCCTTTAATACAAGTTTAAAAAAATCGGTGCTACCTTCATAAATAATTCTTCAAAAAAACCTCTTATCTTCCCGTTTACTAATAAGTAGAGAAGGTTGGAAAATTCTTAGAATACCAAGATTCAGTTCTTTTTAATTTATCCTCTAACTCACCTTTAAGTGAAGTATAAAAAAATTTTTTTGAGTTACTATTAGCTCCAATAGCTGAAACAACATTAAAAACTCTTTACTTTTTCCTTCGCAAAGTTTAGCAAAGTTCACAGTATAATCTACATCGATTTTTCTTTGATTTTCCTTTGATTTTCCTTTGATCCTGCAATTTTTATCGTCGTACCAAGACTTGAAAAGACATCCACATCTTCTAATATATTCATATCAAAATCTATATTTTCAAAATCTATAATTATCTTTTTCCAACCTACTATCATCAGGCAATTTCATAATAGAACTTCTTCCTAAAATATAAATTCTATCATAATATTCACCGCTTAGTATCTCATTTACTATTACTCTACCTACTACGCCAGTAGCACCAATAATTACCGCTGTGTTTTTCCATTTCAGCTCACCTCTAGAAAAAAATAATGAAATTAAAAGCTAGTATTGGCAATCCGCCTTGCTTTTAAAAATAATTTTTTTATCACTTGTTAATCCACCGTAAATCGCTACAAGAATAATGTAGATTAATAACATTCCTACAATTTCTTTAGGATTTTTTTGAGATAAATGCTCCATATAATAATGCAATACCTAGTAATCCATTATACACACCCTGATTTTTTTAAATAATACATTTAAACTAGGTCTTTGTAGTTCTTCCTTTGCAATATTAAACACTCTACTCGTACTATCTGAATCTGTAGCAAATGTTTCTAAGTACATAATATAGAAAAAAATAGCACCGCTACTAATACTGTTAAAAATTATTGTAATTATGCTCATCCTGATACCTCTTTTTATTTTTATATTATTATTAAATTTATTAAGAAGAATTCCCAACTGCTTAAAATCATCATCAGTAAACTCCTCATCAATTAACGTTCTAACATCAGTTTCTTTAACGCACTGACCTATCTTGCTCTTAGATAATTGTGTAATTTCAACTAACACTTCTCTATTATTAGCTTCATTGCGACTTTTTTCTACATATCCCGCTTTTTCTAATTTATTTAAATGCCTTGTTATAGCTGCAGCATCTATTTCTAATATTTGTGCTATTTGCTTAGGTGTTGCAACCCCAACTTCATATAAATATTTAATAATTTGAAATCTTGTTAGGCTTATTCCCAATCTTTCCTCAAAAATATTAGCAACTTTCCTCTCTAATACTTTCAAATCATGAAGCAGTTTTACACATTCTCTTACATCCATATAAATCTCCTTTTTTACAATTGACCAGTCAATCATCATATAATCAATTATACATATTAACAATCACTTTATCAACAATTCAGTTTGTAAGATATTTCCTGACATGAATTGTAAGGTATTTTCTAAAAAGAAAAAAACTTTATAGAAAGGCATTTACAAAGGTTTCTTGGTTATATATAATATTTTTTTATAAGTTAATTATTTTTTTAAAAAAAGTAAACAACTTATTTATTAAAAGATTGACGTCAAAAACATCTTAATAAGGAAGTTTAATATAATTAAACTTCTCTAAAAATTTAATATAATACATTATCAAAATAAAGGAGGAATTTTTTTATGTTCTCATTTTTTTAAAAGCTTCAGCGCCAAAAACCGAGAATCGACAGTTCTCGCACTGATGCTGAATATAAAAAAACTTCGATGGCAAGTATTCTCAGGAGTATTTATTGGATATGCAGCATACTATCTAATTAGAAAAAACTTCTCACTTGCTATCCCTTATTTAATTGATCAATACGGTTACTCTAAAGCTGACTTAGGGAAAGTTTCTCTTGCTCTATCATTGGCTTATGGTTTCAGTAAATTTATCATGGGTAACGTTTCAGATAGAAGTAATCCTAAGTACTTTATTACTATTGGTTTAGTTGCTTCTGCTGCTGTCAGCTTGATTTTCGGTCTTGTTCCTGCAGTGCTTTCTTCATTAACATTAATGATTTTCTTGTCAGCACTTAACGGATGGTTCCAAGGTATGGGATACCCACCTGGTGCTAAAACAATGACTAACTGGTTCTCTGCTTCTGAGCGTGGTGCCTGGTGGAGTTGGTGGAATGTTTCTCACAACCTTGGAGGTGGATTAATCGGTCCTCTTGCACTTTTAGGACTTGCAGTTTTTGGTGCTTGGCAATCATTATTCTATTTACCAGCGACTATTGCTATTATCTTAGCAATTATCATGTTCTACCTAATGAAAGATACTCCAGAATCTGAAGGTTTACCACCTGTAGATGAATGGAAAGGTGAAAAAATTGTAGAAAAAGTTGAGTCTGCTCACACATTATCAGCAAAAGATATCTTCTTTAAATACATCATCAACAATAAATTCTTATGGGCTATTGCAGTTGCTAACGTGTTCGTATACTTTGTACGTTACGGAATTATCGACTGGGCTCCTACTTACTTAAAAGAAGTAAAACACTTCTCTGTTGACAAACAAAGCTGGGCTTACTTCTTATATGAATATGCTGGTATCTTCGGTATGTTATCTAGTGGTTACTTAAGTGATAAAGTGTTCAAAGGACACCGTGCTCCTCCTATGTTATTATTCTTAACTGGAGTTCTTGTAGCAGTCTTCATTTACTGGAAAAACCCTCCAGGAAACCCATTAGTAGATAACATCTGTCTTGTAGCTATTGGATTCTTAATCTATGGACCTGTTATGATGATTGGTCTTCAAGCAGCAGACTTGGTTCCACGTGTTGCTACAGGTACTGCAACTGGTCTTACTGGTTTATTCGGTTACCTGCTTGGATCAGCAAGTGCCGGTTACGTTATGGGTAAACTTGTTGATGTATTTGGATGGAATGGTGGTTTCTACGCATTAATTATTTCTTGCGTTTTAGCATTTGTATTCATCTCATTAACACTATTCAAAAAAACATCTAAACAATTAGAAAATTAATAAAAAATATCTCTATCAGATAAGATTTTTTTAATCCTCCCTATTCTGATAGAGTTATTTTTTTCTTTTAAACGAGAATATTTATAAGATAAGGTTATTTTTTTAAATATTCGACTAATTCACTTCTCTTTTTAGTGTTTGTTTTTTTCCATAAGACGTTTCTTATATGTATCAACGGTTTTTAACACTTAAGAACAATTTTTTTCTCCAATATCTGTCAGAGTATACCCTTCTACTATGTATTTCCCCACTTCTTTTTTCTCGTTCACTAAGTTCTATTTCTTTATCTTCTTTAAATAGTTCATAGAAGATTGTAGCGTACTTCGCATTTAAGTATATTTCATCTTTTACTATAACTTTATCGATTGCTTGCAAAATTTCTTCATGAGCAGTACTTTTTGTTACATAACCCGAAGCCCCCTAATTTAAAAAGCTTTTTTTATATATGATTTATCTTCATGCATACTTAGTATGATCACTTTAGTATCAAGTTTTTTTCTCTTTTTATAATTTCTAATATATCGTATCCACTCCCATCAGGCAATGAAATATCACAGATAAATAAATTATATATATTATCTTTAATTTTTTTCTAAGAATTCAGTTTTACTTGAACAATCATCAATAACAGTAATTTTTTTCATTATCTTCTAAAAAGTACTTTTTATACCAATTTTTTTATCAGTTTATGATCATCAATCAATAATATTTTTCATCAGCTTTCTCCTCTATTACTTCTGTTTTTAAATTTAAACATTAATATTGTAGAATATTTTTTTCATTATGTAAAACCTTAAATTCTCCTGAAAAAAATCGAAAAATTCTTTTCTTGCATTCCATAAATTCCTAATCGTCCTTCTTTTTTTAGCCATTTCTACACGTTCTTTTCGTTAATCCAATTCCATTATCAGCAATACTTAAGATAATGTAATCTGCATTTTCATAAAGTTTAATCTGTACTTCTGTAGCCCTTGAATGACGCTTTATATTGGATAATGACTCTTGAACTATACGGTAGAGTGTTATATCAAAATTATTATTCTTTCCACCCTTTATAATTTGTATAAAAAAATTTACTGCAATATTATATATTTTTTTATAATCATCTATATATTTTTATAAGAACTTCTTCTAAACTTAATTCTGAACTTGGTGGTCTTAAATTTACTGCAATATTTCTTATATTTGTTAAACTATTTTTCTATCTCTGCTTGTATTAGTAGTAATCTATCTTTTTTTCTTTTTATCACTTTCTTTTTCCACAAGATTACTCAATAAAAAAATAGTAAACTTGCTAAAGATTGACTTACCTCGTCATGCAGTTCCCTAGAAAGCATTTTTTTCTTTCTTCTTCTTGAATTCTAAATATTTTTATTTAATAAATAGTTATTCAATTTTTTTATTTTTTTATTTGATTCTACCATTTCATTAATAGAACTAACAAGAACATGGAAATCGCGGCTGTAGTTATCTTTCTCTATTTTTTCTATAGTCACCTTCTCTTATAATTTCATCAGTAACTAAAGTTAAATCTTGGACAGGACGCTCAATCATTTTTTTGAAATATAATAAGCAATTATTAACAACATAAGAAATACTATCATGTTTAATAATAATATTTTTTTGAAAATTGAGTATATGTTTTAACATAAATATCTTTTGTGTAAAACCCTATCCTTATATATCCAATATTTACATCATCTATAGGTGAAATATATTCTAATAATTCTCCTCTTGAACTACCATATCTTTTTAAAACTATTTAATTGATCTGTATTAAATGTTAAAAAGTTTCTCCGAACGCCTTTTTAAAGTTTTTCCCCAATATTTTTTTCTCATTATCATAAATAATTATATATGCTACCTCTTTATTTACTGATGCGCTATGAATTTTTTTGATATATTTCATAAGTATTCTCCGTTTTTTTATATTCTCTGAAATATTTCCTGATAATTGATAATAAGTTTGAGTTATTCTATCTTTCAATGCGCTTTCGAGTATATTTTTTTATTATTAGCATACGTATATACTAGAACAACACTCAAATATACTGTATAAATTACTACAAAAAAATATTATAATTTTATTTTTTTATCTTCAACTTATCCATTTTCTAATCCTCACTTATTAAATTTGGATAATCGCTAGCTTTTTGTTTCTTCATATTTTTTTCTATTTGAAGCTGAGATAATGTAGTTTTTAATTGTATTATCCGTATCTATAGATAGTAATATTTTTTTAATTTTTTTCTTTATTCTCATAATTTTTTTATGACTAACTACAGGACCGGTTGCTACCTCGGAAACGTCTTTATTACTTTCACATTGTTTCCTACTTCCGGGAAATTTTTTTGTATATATTGTAGTGCCCAATCATCAATTATGGCTGCTGACGCTGTTCCGCTTGCAACTTGATTTATCGATTCTTCATGACTGTGAGTAAAATAATTGCTACTAAAAAAATTTATTAACTGTCTTCCCGTTCTTCTTAAGATAATCATTTAATGCCAAATAACCGGAGTAACTGTAAGTGTCAACAAAGGCAAAAATTTTTTTATTTTTTTAAATCCTCTATTTCTTTAATATTTGAATCTTTTTTTGTTATAACTATGGGATGATAATACGCCTTCCCTCTATTAGGTCTTGCTAAAAGTTCCAATGAATCCTTATCTTCATATAATGAATATGCTCCTGTCGATAAAAATGCAATATCTATTTTATTATTTTTTTCAATAAAAATATTTATATCTCTGTAGCTTTTTTTGTATCAACTTAACTTTCTTATTTAATTTTTTTCACCAATGTAATTAGCCAATTCTTTTCTCCAAGATATAGCTCTTATTATCTCCTGCAACAGAAATTAGACCAATCCTTAAAGTTTCATCATCTTTAACACTATTATCCAGCGATTCTGTAACATTTGAGAAATCTATGTATTCATCTTGTTTATCCTTTTAAAATAAACGGAAGTATTATTAATAATACAACAGAAAGAATTACTACAAAAAAACTAGTAACTATTTTCTTCATTTTCTTACCTCAATTATTATAAAACTTTTTTTATTACACTAAAAAAACTATTTTTAAAATATCCACCTAAGTATATAATATTATATTTTTTTAAAACTATATTATAGTATAAAAATTTATGTTAAATTGTTTTTTTACTAATAGTATAACATTATATTAATAATAGAAAAGAGAAAATCACACATTTTAATGTAAGTGATTTTCTCTAACAGACTCTATAGATATTTACTAGCCTCTCTTAAGCTAAGATTAGCCATATTCTCTCTATTCTTTTCTATGAATTTCGTTACCCACTCGGATTAAATTTTTGAATAATCTCGAAGTGCCCAGCCCTACTGCTTTATTGATAAAAAAACTCATTATCACCGAGATTATTTTTCCAAAAATTTCATCTAGAACTTTTTCATCTACTTTTTTTCTTTTAAGTGATAATTGGTATAAAATAGCTACTCTTCTTAACCAAATATTGCTATCTTTACTCCATTCTAACATCGTTTTATTATAACCTTCAATACGAATAACTAGACTTCCTACCACTTTAGCAAGTAAATCAACAGTATCCCACCAAGAGTTGGTAACTATAAGATATTTTTAATTTTGATATATCTTCTCTTTTTTTAAGAATTTCTGCATAGCTCTTAAATAATAAACAGCAGCGTATTGAAATTCTCTTTCCTCTTTATTCCAACAAGTTTCAATAAAGTTCCAGTCTATAACTTTAGATTTTTCTAGCCTCTGGAAAAATATTTTTTTATAGATTTCTGTTCTAGTTGCACCACGCACGCCTAAAAATCTAAACTTATCTTGCATATATCTCTCCATTGATACTGCTAAAAGTTCATTACGATTTTCTTCAAGGTTTGAAATTAAACACATTAGATTCATATTTTTTAGTATCTATCTCTTATTTTCTAAACTTGCTTTAATGAATCCTGCGAATAATGGATGTGCTTTTTTTCCGGACGAGATTTGAACTCTGGGTGGAATTGTCCAGCAACGAACCATGGGTGCTCAGGTATTTCCACAATTTCAACTAACTTACCATCTGGACTAACTCCTGATAATACCATTCCTTTGTTAGTTATACGATCACGGTAGAAGTTATTAAATTCATATCTATGACGGTGACGTTCTGTAATATTTAGTTCACCATATTCTTTATGAGCAACTGATCCTTCAGTTAATGTACATGGATAACTTCCTAGACGTAACGTTCCTCCCATTTCTACTACATTTTCTTGATCAGGTAGTAAGTTAATAATTGGGTATGGCGTATTTGGATCTAATTCTGATGAATGTGCTCCAGTTAAACCACAAACATTACGTGCAAACTCAACAGCAGCAAGTTGCATACCTAAACAAATACCGAAGAACGGAACTTTGTTTTCACGTGCATATTTGATAGTAGTAATTTTACCTTCAACTCCACGATCACCAAATCCACCTGGTACAAGGATTCCATCCGCGTCTTTAAGATACTCATGAACATTTTCTTCTGTAATATCTTCAGATTGAATCCAATCAATTTTCACTTTAGCATTGTATTTGTACCCTGCATGTTTTAGAGATTCTACTACTGAAATGTAAGCATCGTGAAGCTCTACATATTTACCTACTAATGCGATTTTTACATCTTCTTTTAAGTTATCTACTCTATCAACTAAAGCTAACCATTCAGTCATATCTGCTTCTGGCGCTGTTAAACCAAAGTGTTGTAAAACGATATCATCAATTTTTTGAGCTTTAAGATTTACTGGTAATTGGTATAAATTACTTACATCACGACTTTCAATAACATTTTTGTTTCGGAATATCACAGAATAATGAAATTTTTAGCTCGTAGTTCATCATTTAGAGCAAGCTCGTTTCTAACCACGATAATATCCGGTTGAATACCTAAACCACGTAATTCTTTAACTGATTGTTGTGTAGGTTTAGTTTTCATTTCTCCAGCAGCTTTAATATATGGTAATAACGTACAGTGAATAAAGCAAACATTTTCACGACCTAAATCACTACGAATTTGACGAATTGCTTCTAAGAATGGTAATGATTCGATATCTCCTGTTGTTCCACCAATTTCTGTAATAACTACATCGGCATCACTAGATTCACCCGCTAATAATACACGCGATTTAATTTCGTTTGTTACGTGAGGAATTACTTGAACAGTTCCTCCTAAATAATCTCCACGACGTTCTTTTTCAATAATCGAAGAATAAACACGTCCTGCTGTTACGTTAGAATATTGTCCTAAATTAACATCGATAAATCTTTCATAGTGTCCTAAGTCTAAATCTGTTTCCGCACCATCTTCTGTAACGAAAACTTCCCCGTGTTGATACGGACTCATTGTTCCTGGGTCAACATTTAAATAAGGATCGAATTTTTGTAATGTTACTTTTAATCCTCTATTTTTTAGTACACGACCTACTGATGCCGCTACAATCCCTTTTCCTAATGATGATACTACTCCACCTGTTACAAAAATATACTTTGTCATTGTGTTCTCCTTCTATTAAAAATAATAAACCCCCTACGAAAAATATCGCAGGGGGTGGTTTCTTAAATCACTCTTTAAGAGTGCCCGTATATTATTCTAGCATAACGCTAAATTTTTTTAGCAACTAAAATAATTCGATATATTAAATTTTTTTCTTTTAATAATTATTAAAAGAATTTGAATGAACTAAATGGATAGTATCTTAAACTCACTTTTCCAATCATAGCCTCTTTCTTAACAAATCCGAACACACGACTATCTGTACTGTGTTGTCTGTTATCTCCTAATACAAAATACGTCCCCTCTGGTACAGTTTTAGATTTTGTACTACTTAAATATTCAATATTAAAGTCTGGAGTAAATGGTGCAGTCCCAGAAGCCTTAGCCTCTTTTATTTTTTGTGCTAAATAAGGTTCTTCTACTTTTTCACCGTTAACATATAATACATCATTTCTGTATTCTATTGTATCTCCAGGAACCCCGATTATACGCTTAATATAATCATCAGTCTCATTCGCATGAAAAACTACCTCGTCTCCACGCTCATAATTTTTATTAAACTTATTAACGAAAACTTTATCGTTATCAGCAAATGTATAATCCATTGAATGACCTTTTACTGTGAAAGGCGCTATAACGTATGTACTTATAAGCAGATAGATAGCTATAGATACAACAACAACTACTACCCATTCCATTATTTCTCTAAAAAAATTTTTCACCGGTATATCCCTCTTTTATTTTTATTTATGATTAATAATTCTATCATATATTAATAGAAAAAAATCAAAAAAATAATTCTTTTTTTCTATAAAAAGTATTAACAATATTAACTCAAATTATATTTATTTAACTCTTTATACTAACTAAATTATTCAATATATTTACAACACTTTATATTTCTGTAAGCACTTTTTATTGTTTTTTTAATAGATATGCTATAATTATTTATACGGGAGTCTGTGAACAGTCTGAGAGGAAATATTAATATTTCGACCGAACCTGATCTGGGTAATGCCAGCGTAGGTACACTTAACTTAAAGACCAAAACCTAGACCCCTTAAAGTTGTAAGGAGGTTTTTTATTTTGATAAATTGCAGTATTGCATTACAAATTCTTCCACTTGATAATCATGATGGAAGATTAGAAATTATAGATAAAGTTATCTATTTTCTACAAAGCAAACATTCTAATGTAAAGGTTACTCCATTTGAAACAGTCATTGAAGGTGAATTTAACGACTTAATGGATAGTCTAAAAGAATGTTTTGTCCTAGCGGGTGAGGACAGTAATAATATATTTGCTAATGTGAAAATTAACTACGGAGATATTTTAACAACAGATGAGAAGCTTAAAAAATTTAATTAATAAATATGCTGCTCTTATTTCTATGTTGTGCTTAATTATTATTTGGCAAGGAGCTGGATTTTTTTAGCTTTTATTACCAAAAATACATTATTCCTACACCTATTGAAATAATGAGAGCATTTATAAAAAAACTACAATCTATTAATTTTTTCACAGCAAAATCACCCTACTTGAAGCTATTATCGGTCTATTTTTAGGAATTGTAATAGCTTGGCTTCTTGCTTTAATTATGGATAGCATACCGATATTTAATAAGTCTATCTATCCACTTCTTGTCCTAACTCAAACTATTCCAACAATTGCAATAGCCCCTATACTTGTACTATGGTTGGGATATGGACTTACTCCAAAGATTGTACTAATCGTCTTAACGACAACTTTCCCAATAGTAGTAAGCATACTCGATGGATTTAGAAACTGCGATAAAGACATGATTACATTATTGCAGCTAATGAATGCCAGTAAATTACAAATACTTTGGCATGTTAAAATCCCTACGAGTTTAAGCTATTTCTATGCTGGACTTAGAGTTAGTGTTTCTTATGCCTTTATCGCCGCTGTAGTAGCTGAATGGCTTGGAGGTTTTGAAGGATTAGGAGTTTATATGATTAAAGCAAAAAAATTATTTGAATACGATACTATGTTTGCAATTATAATACTAGTATCAATTATTAGTTTATTTAGTATAGAACTTGTTAAACTAAGTGAGAAAAAAATTTATTAAATGGAAATACATAGGAGAAAATCATGAAAAAGATATTAACTAGCATTTTTTTACGTTTATTTTAGCTATTTCACTAACTGCATGTGGAACTGTAAATAAAAATGCAGAGAAAAAAGAACTTAAAAAAGTAGATTTCGTTCTTGACTGGGCGATCAATACAAACCACACAGGTCTATATGTAGCAAAAGAAAAAGGTTACTTCACTGAAGAAGGTATTGACCTTGATATTAAACCAGCACCTGAAGATAGTACTTCCGACTTAATTATTAATAATAAAGCACCTTTTGGTATTTACTATCAAGATACTATGGCTAACAAACTTTCAAAAGGAGCAGGAATCACTGCTGTTGCGGCGATTATTGAACACAACACATCTGGTATCATCTCACTTAAGAAAAACAACATTAAAGAGCCTAAAGATTTAGTAGGTAAAAAATACGGAACTTGGAATGATCCAGTAGAATTAGCAATGGTTAAATCACTAATTCAAAAACAAGGTGGAGATGCTAATAAATTAAACTTAGCTCCAAACACAGATACTAACTCTGTAACACCATTAGAAAACGGACTTTTTGATGCAGCTTGGATTTACTATGCATGGGATGGTAAATTAGCTGAACACATGAAATTAGATATTAACTACTTCTACTTAAAAGACTTCAACAAAGACTTAGATTACTATTCTCCAGTAATTATCGCTAACAATGATTACTTAAAACAAAATAAAGAAGAAGCTAAAAAAGTTCTTAAAGCTATTAAGAAAGGATATGTCTATGCTATGGAACATCCTGAAGAAGCTGCAGAGATTTTTAATTAAAAAAATGCTCCGAATTAAAAGATAAAAAAAGATTTCATCGTTGAATCTCAAAAAAATATTTATCTAAACAATACGCAACAAACAAAGACCACTGGGGTGAATTTGACGCTAACAGATGGAACGCATTCTACCGTTGGGTTAACGAAAACAAAATCACTGAAAAACCTCTTGCAGAAAACACAGGATTCAGCAATGACTTTATAAAATAATGAACATATTATCAATAAAAAAACTTATCTTTCAATTATCCAAACAATAAAATACTACATGATATAAACATTCATGTCGACAAAGGTGAAGTAGTTTCTATACTTGGAGGTAGTGGTGTCGGTAAAACTACACTTTTCAATATTATCGCAGGTATAAACCCTCTACAAACTGGTGAGATATCTATAAAAGGAAATACTGACTATAAAGGTCGTGTAAGCTATATGCTTCAAAAAGATTTATTATTAGAACATAAAACTATTATTCAAAATATTATACTCCCTCTTCTAATAAGAAAAGTTAACAAAAAAGAAGCTGAAGAAGAAGCGATAAAAAAATCTAAAGTTGTTTAACCTTTATGACTATAAAGATAAATACCCAAGTGAACTAAGCGGGGGAATGCGTCAAAGAGTTGCTCTTCTGCGTACATATATGTTCAAAGAAGAATTATTCTTACTAGATGAACCATTTAGTGCTCTTGATGCTATTACTAAGATTTCATTACATTCATGGTATTTAGAAATTAAGAATAAGCTAGATTTAACAACCTTACTTATTACTCATGATATAGATGAAGCTATAGATCTCAAGCGACAGAATTTATATCATAAAAAAATAAGCCTGGCGAAATAGTATCTGAAATAAAAAAATTAACTTTGACGAACAAGATCAAGACGAGCAAAAAAATTAAAATATAAAAAAAGAGATATTAAAAAAATACTTGGTTTATAATAATACACCCTAGTGTGATTAATTCACACTAGGGTGTATTCTCTAATTATTTATAAATACTATATCTTTTATTAATCAAGTAGATTAGCATTGCAGGAATAACTGCAAAAAAACATCAACTTATAGCCAAATACTTCTAAAGCTAAAAAAATATCGGCGCAATATACGTCTTCGTTGCTGCAGAAAAATACTAAACAGTATCCAAGAGCTGCTGTTACTAAGATTGGTAAACCTAACCAAGTTCCTAAAAATTACACCACAAGTCGCTCCAATCGCAAAACAACGGGGTAACCTCTCCTCCACTAAAAACCAATTCCCGTACAAAGAGCCGTTAAGATTATTTTTTTAATATAAAATCATAAATTTGAATCTGTTCAAAATTCGTAAAAAGAAAGACCAATTAAATTCGTTCCTAATGAAGCATATCTATACTCGAAAAATAATACTAACAATAATAAAAAAATACCTAAAAAGAAGCCAACTAATTTTTACTATTAAAACCAACTAGTTCTTTAATTTTTTTCTTTGAAGTACAACAAATAACATCCCTACAAATACAAAAAAATAACGCCTATTAAAAATTAGTTTTAATATGAATACTACATCTATATTCACTTTGCTTATATCTACATCAACAAAAAAACTTCTCCAATCCCAATTTATGAGAAGCAAATGTACTGATATAAGCTCCAACTACATACGTTACATATTCAGAAAATTTCCTAAGCGAAAATCTAAATTTTTTTCACTAACAACTTCTAAAAATAAATACTACTGCTGCCAAAGGTGTTTGAAATAAACCAGCAAAACCACAGATCATCCCTAATTTAACAAAAAAACTGTTTCTTTTTCTTTGCTAAAATCATCTGCTGCTAAATTTCCACCAATAGCTCCACCTAATTGGACAGCAACACCTTCACGACCAACACTTACTCCAAATCCGTGTGCTAACAAAGTGTTCAACGTTAATATAAATGGAAAAGTCCATGTTACTTTTTTTCTTTCTTAGTAGTTGCCGCTTCTATAAAAATATTTCATTCCGATATTATTTGTTTTTTTAAATAGTTGTTACTATATCTTGTAAAAAAACTAATATGAACGGTGTTAATATTATCAAGAATTTATAATAATCACTAGTTAACTCTATAAGTCTTAATAATACTTGTCCAAATACTGAACAACAAATTGCTATTAATAAAATTAAACTTATTAACCTTATATAATAATTTTTTTAATCATATTATTTAATAAACATCTCTCTTTCTAATGATAAAACACAAGAAGCAATCAAATATGATCACTCCTCGTGTTCACTTATGATTTCTTTTTAAAAAGTCAACCTTGTTTTTTTCGGTTGATCAAAACTAAATCCTTCACCAATAATATCATGAACCTCGGTAATTGTCACAAAAGCACGTGGATCAATTTTATAAACTATTGACTTTACTTTACCTATCTCATTTCTCGATACAACACAATATCCTATATTCAAGTCTTTTTTTGAATAACTACCCTGTCCTTTAATATAAGTAAGACCACGATTCATATCTTCTTGAATTCTCTTAGTAATAGTCTCGATTTCTGATGAAACAATCATTACTCCTTTACCTGGTACTCCACCTTCAACAACATAATCTATCATTTTTTTGTACAGATAAATATATAAATTAAAGTATATAATATTGCAGGATAACTTTTTACTACTACAAATGTTAAGGCAATAATTACCCCATCTAGAATTTGTATAATTCTACCAATAGAACTTCCAGTATACAGTTGTACAATTTTAGCAACGATATCTACTCCACCTGTAGTTCCTCCAGCAAGAAATACTATCCCTAGACCTATTCCAGCTATTATTCCACCAAAGACAGCAGCTAATAACCTATCCCCACCTAAGTCTATAGATATATTATACTTTTCAAATATTCCAATCCAAAATGTCAGCATAAAAATACCATATACTGTATACAACATAGTTTTCTTATCCAACATTTTATACCCAATTATTAAAAGAGGAATATTAACTAATATTGTCCCGATAGAAACAGGTAAGCCAACAGCATATAAAAAGTAACAGTGCTATACCCGTTCCTCCGCCTTCTGCAAGTTTATTAGGTACGTTAAAATGCATAATAGAAAAAGAATAAATAGCACAGCCTAATGAAATAATAAACAATTCTTTTTAAAAATTTTTTTAAAATTTAAATTTTTTTAATATTATTTTTCCATAATACACCTCCCAAAAAAACTGATTATACCCTAATTATAACAGTTTATAACTTTATAAACAACACCATTAATTCATAAATTTCATCTCCAAGTTAAATCCTCATCTTAAGCTAGTTGAAACTTATATTCATATTAGAAAGTTAGTTTTTAAGTTAAATTCCGCCTTTTTCTTTAAAGTGAAATCCTCTTTAAAAAAATAATATTTTTTTATCATCATTTTTTTAGAAATTTTTATATTTTCTTAGACTTTATTCGAAATTTGTACTATAATTATAATATCACTATTGGAGGTTAATTTAAAATGAATAAAAAAACTTCATACCAAATTATCTTACCCTTTGTAATATTTTTTGTGGGTTTATGTCGATTCTAACTACAGCTCACGGATATTTCGTTTGGGGTACTGTCTTTATTATATTAGCTATGCTTGCAGATAGGTACGATGGTATCGTAGCAAGAAAACTTGGTGTAGTTTCTGAAATTGGTCATGATTTAGACTCATTATGTGACGTAGTTAGTTTCGGAGTAGCACCAGCAACACTTATTTTTTTGAAATATTTATTACTAATGATAAACCTTCTACTTTCTTAATGATAGTAGTGGCTATACTTTGCGGAGTCTATGTATGTTGTGGAGCTTATCGTTTAGCAAGATTTAACGTTACAAAAATGAAAAATGGATACTATCAAGGTGTTCCAATAACTACTTGCGGAACAGTTCTTGCTGTAATTTCCCTAATAAAACTACCTAGTATTGCAATGCTAATCTTATTAGTACTAAGTTCTTACTTAATGGTAAGCAATATAAAAATTAAAAAAATATAAAAACACTGTTGGAGATGACTTAAAATCCTGATTTCTTATAGAAATCTAATTTTAAACTCGTCTCCAACCTTTTTTATCTAGTTTCTTTATTTATCCCAAACAACTACTTATAATCTCCGCCAATCCCTCTGGATTCTCCCACGCCATAGAGTGACCTGCGTTTTCTACTACTTTTACAGTTATGTTATGTTTTGGTAATTCTTCAAAGTCCGTGCTAGGTAGTGTCTTTTCTCCAAAAATAAAATACCTAGGTACTTTAATACTATACAACAAACTACGCCATGAATTTTCTCTTACTACTATTGCATCACGTGAAATTTGATATGCTGCCTCTGGTAACCAATTTTTCAATGTTGCAGCCCACATAGTATTTTTCCCGCTTTCACAATATTGTATTAATCTTGTTATACTTTTTTTATAGTTTTCTTCAGTGTATTGAGCTACAGCCCAGCTTGTGCGACCTTTTGTCGCAGGATCAAGGTTAGGTTCGGTTAGTATCAGTCTTTCAATTCTTTTTCTCGCATAACGAACACAATTCTATAGCTATCGCTCCCCCTAAACTATGTCCGAAAAACTATAACTTGTTCAAGTCCCAAATCTTCTAAAAAAATTCCGATAAATACTTAGCGTGATTTTTAACTACGTAGTTAAAGTCTAGTGGCTTATCACTATATCCTGCTCCTAATAAGTCTATTAGAATTCTCCTATGTCCTAAGAATTCTTTTTTAGTAGCTATTTCTACATAGTCAAAAGAACCCGCACATCCTAGTCCATGTATAAATAAGATCGGTAATCCTTCTCCATAAAAAGTCGTTATATCTTATTTTTAAATCTAGTATTTCTAATTGTATATTCACGCATAATTTCACCTCTAAATAGTTTCTTTACTTTATTATATCATCATTGTTACAGTATATTACTCTAAAATTTGTTATATAATTTTTATAAGTGATTTTGAAAAATAAACAAAATTAAAAAGGAGATTTTTGAAATGATATTTACTGAAATTAGTAGTGAAGAGCTTCGTCAATTTCAAGAAAAAAATAACCATAGATCAACAAGATGCATCTTATAGTGAACTTACAAAAAAATAATCTAAAAAAACAAAAAAATACTTGCAGTAATAGAAAACAGTGAATTATTAGCTTATAGCACTTTTTATTTACTTCCCTTATAAGAAATTTTTTTCTATAAAGTCACAACACAATACGGTCCAATTATGGACTATACAAACACAGAATTAGTAACTTTTTTATATGGAACAGTTAAAAAAACTATTATTCAAAAAAAATTTAAGAGTACTATGTGTAAGAGTAAATCCATTTTTTTAAATGAAAAGTATTTCAATGACATTAAATTTATATCAGAAAATGAAGATGCTATAAATACAAATAGAATCTTAACTAACTTGAATTTCCATGAACTTAACGATGATTTATTTACTAATCCTACCCTTGCTTCACGCTGTATTTTTTTCTAAAAAAATTAGACAATACTTTCTCAGAGGAAAATTTATTAAAAGAATTTTTCTACACTAGGAAAACGTTCAATCACTAAAAGCAATTAAAGACGGTATAGAAGTAAAAAGAAATAAATATTTATGATTCTAAAGACGCAAAAAATTTTTTTGATGATATTAATAAAAAGTACAGAAAATAGAATCAATTTCCAAATTAGAGATAGCGAATACTTTAAATCATTAAAGAGTGTATTAAATAAGAAACTTCATCTTATGGTTTCTTATTTAAATTGTGATTCATTAATTTTTAAAAAAATTGAAAATGAACTTGTTAAGCTAAATAACGATAGAAATAAATTACTTGAAAAAAATAGAAGATATTCAATTAGCAAATAAAAAAACTTTAAGTAAGCTAAATACTATAAATGATGCAATTACATTTAATACTAATAAACTAAATAAAATAATATCCTTAAAAGCAAGAGTATAACTGTAACATTATATACCTTTCTTGCGCAAGTTTTTATTGAATCAAAACAAGATTTTTATATATCTTACTGGTGGTATGAAAAAGAATTATCTAGATTCAATGGCTCATATCTAGTTATGTTCAAAATGATAAAAATACGCTATAAACAATAACTTCAAATATTTTAATTTCTTCGGTACTTCAAAAGATTTTTGAATCTGAAGATGCTACTGATTATGGTGTCCTTCAATTTAAGCGTAACTTTAACGGAAATATTGAATACTTTATGGATAACTATGAAATCAGAAATGCTATCGGAAAAATTTGGAAAATATAATCGAGTAGGGGCTAATTTCTAACCCCTCTCACACCACCGTACGTGCCGTTCGGCATACGGCGGTTCAAACCAATCTTCAATTCATGCTTTTCTAAGTAGTAATCAAGACAACTAACAAGTCCTTGCCCTGCAAGGACTTGTTTTGATACTGCTTGCTTTAGTACCGATTTAAGTGCTACAAATTGGTAGTGGTCACCCCATCCCGATACTTTATCTGCTATCCATTTTGAGACTCCTAATTTTAATAATCCCCAAAGTCGTCTTGTTTTCTTCTTCCATTGTTTCCAAATTATTACTCGAATTCTTGTTCGTAGGTGTTCATCTACTTTCGTCATCGCAGTTTTCATAAATCCTAATGAAAAGTAATTTATCCATCCTCTTATCACTTGATTTAATTTTATTATTCTATCTGCTAGTGAGATACTCCACTTTCGTGTTGTTAGTTGTTTCAGTTTTTCTTTTTGAATTTCTGAACACTTTCTTCGTGTAGTACTACTTTTTCCATTCTCCTTTTGTTTTCCAAAATCCAAACCCTAGGTATTTTTAGTTTGCTTGGTCTTACTATTTTTCGTTTTTATTCATGTTGACTTTTTAGTCCTAAGCGTTTCTCTATAAAACGACTTACTGAGTACATTACTCTTTTTCGCTGCTGATTCGCTTTTTTTACTGTTATTATGCAGTCATCTGCGTATCTTACAAAGTGTAGTCCTCTCTTTTCTAATTCTTTATCCAGTTGATTGAGCATAATGTTTGATAGTAATGGTGATAAGTTCCCTCCTTGTGGTGTTCCTATTAATGTTTTATGTTTTCCTCCATTAATCATTACTCCTGCTTGTAGGTATTTTTCTTATCAATGATTCTGTATCTCCATCATGTATTATTTGGTTTACCAAGGTCATTAGTTTGTCTTGTGGTACTGTATCAAAGAATTTTTCTAAGTCTATATCTACTATCCAGTCGTAGCCGTCATTTAAGTATTCTAATAGTTTGACTACTGCTGTTTCACATGAGCGATTTGGTCGAAATCCGTAGCTGTATTCTGAAAAGTGCTGTTCACATATTGGTGTTAACACTTGTGATATTGCTTGTTGGATTATTCTGTCCATTACCGTTGGTATTCCTAGGTTTCTTGTTCCTCCGTTTGGTTTTGGTATTTCTACTCGTAGTACGGGTTGCGGTTTGTATTTTTCTTTCTTTTTATTTGACTCTTGATTCTCTTCCAATTATTTTTGGATGTATTTCTCAATGTCTTCTATTTCTATTCCGTCAACTCCTCCTGAACCTTTCTTTAGTTTTACTTGGTGTAATGCAATTATCATATTGCTTTCTCCAAGTATTCTATCTAGTAATTTTGACATGTGTTTGTATTCCTTTCTCGTTTCGCTCTCCTGTAAGTCGTCTTATACTTGTGAGCTTTCTATTAGTGTATACGTCTTAACTTTCAGCTCTATCAGACCTGGCTTTACAGTTACAATCGAAGTTGGTCTACTTCGTTTGGTTTGTTCATCCCTTCGCTCCACTTCCATTACAGAAATTTCCTCGCTACTATGGAATCGGCTGACTTCTTGCCGTTCGTTGTTACTAGGTTTCCCTCGACAAGACCTCACGGGATAAGTCGTACATCTTTCCTCGTTTACTCTCGCATTTTACGTACTTGAGCTACGTCTATCTTCTTGGACTTTAGTGCTTTGTGCCACCTTATCCACCCAATACGCCTTATTATCACGTTTCTATTCGTAGAGCCACGATTTCGCTATCCCTTCCTCTCCCCGCTACCTCACGATAGTCAGGCTTGGGAGTCGCTAACAGGTTCACCGATAGCAAGTGCCCTTTGGGACTTTCACCCCAGATGTACGACATGCCCGTCGTACACAAAAAGGAATTGAGCTCCTGCCCAATTCCTTTTTTTCTCATTTAATCTTCTTTTTTAGCAACTTTTTTCGTAGCTTTTTTTGGTTTTTCTTTTTTTTGAGGTTTATTATTTTCTGGATACATAACTTTATCTACTAATCCATATTCACAAGCCTCTTCTGCTGTTAGATAGTTATCACGCTCAGTGTCACGCTCAATAGCTTTAATAGTTTGTCCAGTTCTATCAGCTAAAATTCTGTTTAGTTTTTCACGTGTTCTTAGTATATGTTTTGCAGCAATTTCAATTTCTGTTGCTTGACCTTGCGCTCCCCCTAGTGGTTGGTGAATCATAACTTCTGCATTTGGAAGTGCATAACGTTTACCAATAGTTCCAGCCGCAAGTAAAAATGCTCCCATACTAGCTGCCATACCCATACAAATAGTTACAACATCACATTTAATGTGTTGCATAGTATCATAAATAGCGAACCCTGCTGTTACACTTCCACCTGGTGAGTTAATATAGAAATAGATATCTTTTTCACTATCTTGTGCTTCTAAAAATAAAAGCTGACTTGTTATTGAATTTGCTACTTGATCATTTACATCTGAACCTAAAATAATGATTCTATCTTTTAATAATCTTGAATAAATATCGTAAGCTCTTTCTCCTTGAGAAGTTTGCTCAATTACTGTAGGAATTAAATTCATTTTCTTACCTCCTAATTTTTCTTTTTCACTAGATATTATATATCAAAAAAATGGTCAATTATCAACTTTTTTTCCCTTTCTAAACTTTTTCTTCGTTTTTCTATAATTCTTTGTTCTAATTAAACAAAAAAAGATTCAACTTAAAAATCATTTCTAAGCTAAATCTTTTTAAAATTCTATAATCTATATGAATGTTCTTTAAAGTTACCTACTATTGTATTTACTGCACTTACTGTTATAAATGCATCAGGACAGTTTTCCGCCACCAATTTGCGTAATTGGTGCATCTCGTTTTGTTGAATTACTAATATAATCATACGTTTTTTTTCATGAGAGTATCCTCCCTCTACATCCATTATAGTCGATCCTCTATGTAATGTGTTATTTATAAGTTCTACCATCTTTTCAGGATTTCCACAAATAATTGTGCATTGAATATAAGCAGAGAAGAATTTTTGAACACCCTTCATCGTCTGATTACGTACAAAACTCATAACCAGCGCATACATTACATACTTTATATCAAAAAATATCCAGACTATTGTATAGATAGTAATATCTTGTATAAGGAATACTGTAGGTAAATTAAAATCCATTTTTTTTGAGATGAATTTACCTGTAATATCTGTTCCACCGGTTGAAGCTCCTGCAACTAATAAACAGCACATCGCGAGTCCAGATATAATTCCACAAAAAATTGCTGCAACAAGTGAATCCCCTAACTGTACAGGTGTTATTATCCTTGGTAAATTATTAATTAAAAACGACGATATACTTATGACAACCCCTGTAAGGATTACAAACTTTCTACCAATATATCTATAACCTATATAAAATAGTGGCACGTTTAATAAGAATTGTACTGTCCCTATTTTTATTCCTGTTAATTTATTTGCAACTAAACTTAACCCTAACGCTCCACCTGCCCCAATATTATTTACAGGGATTAATAAACCAGCATAAATAGAGAATAATATCGTTCCAATTATAATAAGAACAACATCTTTTGCTTGTTTATGTTTTTTTCAGTGGCATAAATTGTATCTGATAATTTCATGACATCTTTATCCTTTATTTATTCTCACTATATTTTTAATACAAATATAAATTTAAAAACAATTGAAAATGAACTATCTTTAATAAAAACATTAATAAATAATTCATTTTTATTTGCGTTTTTGTGTTAAAATTTAAGTAATAGACTTTTTTAGTTATTATGATATTGAACAATTTTTGGGAGCCATTAACCTAAGAAATAACACACTTTAGTTTCTTAATTTATTCTCCCTTTTTAAAAAGGAGCTATTTATGATTAAACTCTATAATACTTTAACAAAAACAAAAAGAAATACTGAAAACAATTGAAGAAAAATAAAGTAAGAATGTATGTTTGTGGACCTACTGTGTACAATTATATCCATATTGGAAATGCTCGTCCTATTATTGTCTTTGATGTAGTACGAAAATATTTAGAACACAGTGGTTATGAAGTAGATTTCATTTCTAACTTTACCGATGTAGATGATAAGATTATTAAAGCTAGTAATGAAGAAGGTATTTCAACAAATGAACTTACTGACAAGTACATTTCTGCCTTTTTTTAAAGATTATGATGCCCTAGGATGTAAAAAGAGCAACAAAAAAAACCCTCGAGTTACTGAATATATGCAAGAAATAATCAACTTCATCGCTAAACTTGTTGAAGAAGGATACGCATACGAAGCTGATGGTGATGTGTACTTTAGAACACGAAAGAAAGAAGACTACGGAAAATTAAGTAAGCAATCTATCGACGACTTAATAAGTGGTGCTCGTATTGAAGTCGGTGAACACAAAGAAGATCCACTAGATTTCGCATTATGGAAAAAAGCAAAACCAGGTGAAATTAAATGGGATAGTCCATTTGGTGAAGGTCGCCCTGGTTGGCATATCGAATGCTCTGTAATGGCAAAAGAAACTCTAGGTGATACAATCGACATCCACGCCGGTGGACAAGACTTAACATTCCCTCACCATGAAAATGAGATTGCACAATCTGAATGTCACAACCATGCACCATTTAGCAACTATTGGATGCATAACGCCTTTATTAATATTGATAATGTTAAAATGAGTAAAAGTTTAGGTAATTTCCGCCTTGTAAAAGATATTATCGCCGAAATAGACCCTATGGTACTTCGTTTATTCATGTTAACAGTTCATTACAGAACTCAATTAACTATACATTAGAAAAATATTGAACTTGCAAAAAAACAAACTTTGAAAAAAATTAAAACTTCTTATCAAAACTTACAATTCAGATTAAATAATGATATGACTGATGAAAAAAACTAGATACAGAAGTTGTAGCATTAGTTACAGAAGAGTTAAACAAATTTGAAGAATATATGCAAGATGATTTCAATACAGCAAATGCACTTTCTTCATGGTATGAAATCGTAAGAATATCTAATTCATACACAGCAAAAGAAGCTGTCAACAAAGAAACTCTAGAGCTAATCAACGCTGCATTTGAAACTTATAGTTCTATTCTTGGAATAAACGTAAAAGAAGATAATACACTTGATAGTGAGCACATCGAAAGTTTAATAGCTGAACGTGAAGAAGCTCGTAAAAATCGCGATTTCGCCTTAGCTGATAAAATTAGAGATGACTTAAAAGAACAAGGAATTATCTTAGAAGATACAAAACAGGGTGTACGATGGAAAAAAATGTAATTTTTAAATTCACTGAAAAAAACTTCGCTAATCCTAATCAAATGCAAGCTCTAACCCTTGCCTACATTGGTGACAGCATCTATGATATTATGAGTAGAGAATACGTTATGAAAAAAATCACTTAGGAAAAAAATAAATGATCTTCATAAGACAGTCTCTACAATTGTATCAGCAAGAGCACAAGCAAGTTTTTATGGAAAAACATACTAAATAATAGTATATTAACAGAACAAGAAGAAAAGATTTATAATCGTGCAAAAAAATCAAAAAAACAACTCTAAAGCAAAAAAATGCAAGTATTATGGAATATAAACTTGCTACAGGTTTTAGAGGCAGTATTCGGTTATTTATATTTAGAAAAAAACTTTTGAAAGATTGGAGGAAATGTTTAACTACATAATTAAATTATATGAAGAAAAACAATAAACACTATAAAGAACTAAGATTAAAAAAACAAAGAACAAAAAAATCTCAAGCTCAAACTGCTGAAGTTGATTTAGACAAAGAAGTAATTGCTGGACGTAACGCTATTCTTGAAGCTATAAAATCAGGACGAGAAATTAATAAGATTCTATTCCAAGAAGGTATAGAAAAAGGAAGATTAAAATCTATTTTCACTATTGCAAATGAGAAAAAAATCATTTGCCAAGAAGTTCCAAAGCGCAAATTAGATAATTCAACTACTGAACGTCACCAAGGTGTTATCGCCTATGTGGCGCCATACTCTTACTTTGAAGTTGATGAAGTAGTAAATAACCTAGAAATTAATAAAGATACCACACTTCTAATTTTAGATCATATTGAAGATCCACACAATCTTGGAGCTATAATCAGAACTGCTGAGGCTAGTGGTGTTAAAGCTATAATTATCCCTAAACGTCGTGCTGCAGTAGTTAGTCAGACAGCTGTTAAAGCATCTGCAGGAGCGATTGAACATATGCCCGTTATTCGTGTATCAAACCTTACTGATGCTATTAAAAAGCTAAAAGAAAAAGGGTTCTGGATTGCTGGGACTACATTAGCAGAACGTTCTGAAGATTATACGAAAATTGCAAAAGATGTACCGCTAGCTATAGTAATCGGAAATGAAGGTGAAGGAATGAGTAAAGTTGTTACTAATGAATGTGACTTCTTATATCACCTACCAATGTTAGGGAAAATACAAAGCTTAAATGCTTCTGTAGCTGCTGGAATCATTATGTATGAAAGAATAAAATCTAATGATTAAAATTTTAAATAACGAAAAAGATTTAAAATCAGGTTTCTCTCTTCGTAAAGAAGTTTTTGTAAAAGAGCAAAACGTTCCGCTTGAAATAGAAATTGATGAAAAAGATTATCTTAGTAGTACCGTTCATATCGGTTACTACGATAATGAAAAACTTGTTGGTGTCGCTCGTATTACCGATTTAGATACAAATGTTATTCATATTGAACGCGTTGCAATAGCTAAATCGCATCGAGGTCTAGGATTAGGAACTAAACTTATTTCTGCCTGTGAAAGTGTTATAATATTAATTACAAGTAAATCTACTGTACCTGCTCCTTTCACTATAGAACTTAGCTCCCAACTTCATGCTGAGAAGTTTTATGAGAAGCTGGGTTATACGCGCGCTAACGACATCATCTACCTAGAAGCGGGAATTCAACATATTGATATGGAAAAAACAATCACATAGGGGTGTATATATGAAAAAAACAATATTTATTTATTGATGGTTATAATTTACTTTTTTTCGTATGAAAGAATATGACTTAATAAAAAGCTCTACCTTCCCTACTGAACGTGATGTTTTAATCGATATGTTACGTGAATATGCAGGAGGAAATAATTACATCGTATACTGCGTATTCGACGCCTATTTAACTCGTTCAAAAGAATATATTAAAGAAGAACCTCCTATCAGTATTGTTTATACAAAAACTGGAGAGCGTGCAGATCAGTGGATAGAAAGAAAAACTCGTGAACTAAGAATTGAGCACTTTATTGACATCATTGTAGTTAGTGATGATCATGATGAACGTGATACCACTCTTGGCTATGGAGCTATCTTGCGTGACTGCCATATGTTCATAAAAGAGTTGAGAGACAGAAAACAAAATGTTTCTAAAATAACAAGAAAACATAATTCTCGAGAATTAAAAAATAGGCATATCCGCATGAGTGATAACGATAGAAAAAAACTAGAAAATTTCATAAAAAATGGAAAATTTTAAATACAAAGCTAAAGGGAGTGGGAGTGACTCAAAAATCGTGATTTCGTAGAAATCGATTTTGTCGAGTCACTCCCGCACAGTTTATTAGATATCTAAAAAGCTTTTATAAAGCGAATTTAGATATCAATAAAAGCACTGCGTCTATGAGTACCCATATGAACTTTGTTAAATTTCATGATTTTTTTGAGTCACTTCTTTATTTTTTTAATGTTTTTGAAAATCTATACTCTAATCTAAATAAATCTAATTTCAATTTTTTTCCTTTATTTGAGATTGCTGTTATTTGTTTTTTTCTTAGAGCCTGTTGTACTTTTTACTATAATTCACCTGATAGTCTTCCTTGCTTCCTAATATTTTTAGCAAATATATCACCAGCATCTGTTACCAAATCCATAGAATTCACTTTAGTTTGATCTACTATTATTTTTCGCATTATTTTTTTAGTTTCAATAACTACATTTTTTTATAGTATCCTTAGTAATTTGAATCTTTTTTTATTATCAGTAGATAATTTAAGATTCTCTACTTCAACACCATCAACAACTATCTCATCATTACTATTAATAAATAAATCTTTGACATTTACATCAAATATTTTTTTGAAGTTGCATCTTTATTTTTCTATACTAATACTTTTTATAAACTTTTTTTAGGAAGATATATTGCTAGACTATTGTCACCTGACTGCTCTGCAGTAGAATTAATATCAAGCAAATTTTTTTCTCTGTAGAATATTTATAATTCCCCCTAAAGTTTCCTTTTTATTAAAATTGTTTCATTATCGTGATAATATATTTTTAACATTATTTTTTTCATAGTTTTAATTTTAATACTATCTATCCCTTTTTTTCTCCAATCCATTCTTTAAAAATCTTATTAGAAGAATCTTTTTGTAACATTTGTTTCTGTATCTTCTTTACTAAATCTTACACAACCCGTTGATATAGATACTGTAAATATCCCAATAATTATTATTTTTAATAATTTCTTCATAGCAATCTCCTCCTATATTTATAATACTCCAATATACGTATAATATCAAATAAATAAAGGAAGTGGCTAGAAGACTACTCACCAATTATTTTATAAATTTACTATATATAAACTATAAGTATATTCAATAAAATGAGCAGGAAAATCCGATAAAATTGATTCCAAAGAAATCAAAATTTTACGATTTTTCCTGCTTCTGTATTTTATATAATTATCTCATTGTAACAAATTCTTCAGAACCTGTTGGATGAATTGCTACTGTGTTATCAAAATCACGTTTTGTTGCCCCCATTTTAATAGCTACAGCAAAACCTTGAATCATTTCATCAACACCATATCCAATTCCATGTAATCCAATAACTTTCTCGTCTTCACCAAGAGTTACTAGTTTCATAAAACATGGTTGTCTATGACTAGTTATTGCAGAATACATAGGTGTGAATGAAGATTTGTAAACTTTGATGCTATCTTCACCAAACTCTTTTACAGCTTGTTCTTCTGTGTATCCAATAGAACCAATCGCTGGGTGTGAGAATACTACAGTAGCTACATTAGTATAGTCTAAATGTTCTTCTGGCTTATTATTAAATAACCTTTCTGATAATCTACGTCCCGCAGCAACAGCAACCGGAGTTAAAGCTAAACGTCCTGTTACATCACCTACTGCATAGATACCTTCTACATTAGTATTTTGATATTTATCTGTTGGAATAAATCCACGTTCATCAACTTCCACACCTGCTGCTTCTAAGTTAAGATTTTCAGATAATGGTTTTCTTCCAATTGCCCAGATTAATAAGTCAACTGTAGTTTCACGTCCATCTTCAAGTACTAAAGTAACACTGTCATCAGCATTTTTCACAACTTTTTTAGGAATAGCATTAGTGTGAAGTGTTGGTCCTTCTTCATTAATTACTTTTACTAAAGTATCTACTATATCCTTATCAAAAGTTCTTAAAGGACGATCGCGACGTACAAAAAGATGAGTATCAACACCTAAACCGTGGAATACTCCAGCAAGTTCAACTGCGATATATCCTGCACCAACTACAGCAATACGTTTTGGTAGTTCTTTAAGTGCGAACACCTCATTAGATGTAACACCATACTCAGCACCTTCAACATTAGGAATAGTTGGCTGTCCTCCAGTTGCTATTAAAATGTGATCAGCTGTATACTGTTCACCGTTAACTTCAACTGTATTTTTATTTACAAATCTAGCATATCCTCTCACTAAATCTACTTTATTATTATTTAATCCACGTTCATAAGAACCATGAATTCTATCAATATATGCTGAACGATTGCCTACTAATTTTGAAAAATCAAATTCTACATCTCCAAAAATTAAATCCATAATCATTAGCATATAGTTTTTAAACTTTCAGATATTTGTGACGCATGCCACATAACTTTCTTAGGAACACATCCAACGTTCACACATGTTCCACCTAATTCATTTCCTTCAATTAACAATCCTTTTACACCGTACATTGCTGCTCGGTTAATTGAAGCTATTCCTCCGCTTCCTCCACCAATTGCAATATAATCATAATGTTTTGCCATGTTTTCACCTCTATAATTGTAGTATAGCTTTTTCTATCAAAGATTAGCACATAATATTAATGGTTTTTTTAATAAATTAATCTAATCTCTATATTTCATATTATGCTACATTTAATAATTAAATTCAATAGATATGCTTACATTTGTAATCAAAAAAATTAAAAAAATAATTATGAATAGTTTTTCACTCAAGCATTGTTAATGCCAAGAATTTTTTTATTTATGATATAATTTTTAACAATAAATGAGGTGATAATATGTTTTAACTATATAGAAAAAAATTAGACTCTATAGAACAATTTAAAATATTAAAAGAAGAAAATGAAAAAAATTGTTTTTTTGTATTTTTCTGCAAGTTGGTGTCCTGATTGCATCATGCTTAATCGCTATTTAGAAGAAACGATGAACAAGTTTCGGAAATAAAATTCATCTACGTTAATCGTGATGATTATCCGGAAATAGCACAAGCTCTTGATATTTTTTTGGTATTCCTTCTTTTGTAGGTTACAAAAAAACAATGTCGAAGTTAGTCGTTTTGTTTCAAGACTTGCTAAAACACAAAAAGAAGTAGAACAATTTTTTTAGAAAAAAATTTAGTGAAAAAAAGGGGAGTGACTCAAAAAAATCGTGATTTCTTAAGAAATAAGATTTTTATTGAGTCACTCCCGTAAAAGTTTATGAGATATCTAAAAAGTTTTTATAAAAGCAAATTTAAATATCAATAAATCACTACGTTTATGAATTTTTTTATAAACTTTGTTAAGATTTAAGGCTTTTTGGGGTAGTCCTTATTTTTTTTACCTTAAATAATATAATGGTCCTAAAAATTTTTTTCTAATATTTTCTGTTGATTCAAACTCCAAATTCAGAGCATCATCTACAGTTTTTTTATCTTATTATTCTCTATCATCTCTTTTTAATGATGATGGAACAATACTCAATTTAAATACAGGTGTAATTTTTCAAATCTGATGTCGGAACAATATTATACAAATCATTCTCCTCAATTTTTTTGACCAAGAAATATTTCTTTAGTTCCTTTATCCAAATTAACTTTCACATTCTTATTGGCTACAAAATAAGATATTTTTATACCCTGCTCTTGGTTCAACAATTATCTTATTATTTTTTTAGTAGCATCCCCAATACTATTAAACTCATCAACTTTTTAAAATATTCGATGAATTTTTTTCGATAGACTAATATTCCCTGCAAAAAGTATATTCAAATTCTACATTAAATAATTTTTCTATAAACAGCATTAAATTCAATATTTTTTTCCTTTTTTTCAGTTACAACAGCACCTAGCTCATTCGTTTGTAACAGCCTGTTCTTAGATACTCTTGTATTCTCTGAGTTCTCACCTGCGATTAAATAATCACCATTAGCTTGCCAACCTAGAAATTCTTGATCTGTTACACCTGTGGCTGTAGGTAAGTTAATCATACTATCTATTCTAGATCCCACTAGTACATCTTGACCATCAGACAAAAAAACTTATCTATTCCTCTTCCTACAAATTTAACATTAACCCATTCACTTTCTACTTTTTTTAAAGTAAATTTCTAAAACAGTTTCAGTTGTAATATACTCATCATCGTTTACTACCTTTTTATTAGATCTGAACAATACTTCGTAACCTGAACTAGGTTTAATCTTTTTACGTAACTCGGCTAGTAGTTCTCCTATTTTTCTTCGTTTCAGGCCATTCTAAATCCTTATCCTTAATACTATCATCTACTTTACCAAAACGTTTATTATAATCATCTTGACGAATCTTTATAGTGTTTACATTTTTCTTTATAATTCGCCTTAACTATAATACTATCATCTACTTTAAATTCTGATAAGTCTTTAATATCTTTAATTTTTTTGTATTATCACTTGCATTTAATATAGTATATGAATCTACATGATATTTTTTTCTTTATCAAAGAATTTAGTATCTATTTCACTTAATTTTTTTGATCTGTTAGTAAAGTTACCTCTTTCTTAGCCTTACCATTATCCAATACCACTTTTTGTATTGTATTTAGCTTTTTATTTTTTTATATTATTTCCTAAAACTTGCGAATTCGCCACTTCTTTCTCATCAAGATAATAACCGGAAAATTCATAATCAGAGTTTTTTTAGAAACTACTTCTTTTATTTCATTATCTTTAATAAAGTTTGTAAATGTTACCCCTTGTTTTTATTAAATACTCCTTTGTATTTTCCTTAAACTTCGATGGATACTCTAGTGTTACTTTATTCCAATAATCCTTATCTTGTGATAGTTTCACCTCTATCTTTTTTTAGCTAAATATGGAACCACAATATTTTTCAGAATTAATTTCTTTACCATCTACTAGAATAGTTGCTTTATTGTAACTATAATATTTATCCGGACGATAATACTGCTCTATTTCATACGGAAGAATCGAAACTCGCTCATCTTGGGGAGCATTTCTTAATTCGATAGTTCTATTTACTACTTCTTTTTTTCCTTCAGTGACTACTAAATTAATATTTTTTTAGTAAAAATATACTTTACTGGATTTTTGAATACTGTAAATTTTTCAATATTACCACTTTTTATCTATATCATAACTCATTACATTCATGATTATTCTAGTATTTGCTGTAAAAAGTTTTTAATAATGTTCTATCGACAATTTTACCCGTTCCACTCTTTTTTTCAACTGAATTCTAAACACTTCATTAGGAACATTTTTGCTATCAAGAGTATAAAAAAATCAAATAATTATAAGCATTCTTTTTTATAACTAAGTAATTCTGCATTATACTCTAACTCGTCCATATTAGCATGTATTACGTTATTTTTTTGATAACAGGAAGAGAATAACTAGTAGTACTAGAAAAGATATCAAAATTAAAAATATTATCTCTAAGAATCGTATCCATTACAGTAGTATTATAATCAGTAAAATAATCTGCCTTAACCTCTGAATTTATCGCTGAAAAAAAACTGCAACACAATAAACCCGAAGTTATAAACTTACAATATTTCAATATTTCTCCTCCTTTCTTATCACTTTCTTTTTTTATATTATACCACATTTCATAACAACAATTATACAAAATGTTGTTAAAAATGAAATTAAATAATACAATTATTATCTGAAAAAAACTATAATTTATATTTACATAATTCAACTAAATATGTAAAGAATTATAGAATTGATATTTAGAATGACTAAACATCATAAAAATTGACCTATAAGTGCTTTATTTCACTTATAGGTCAATCTTTCTCTTTTGAAATGTTATTTTTAAGCTTCGCTTATGTTCTCTAACATTATTTGATCATTAGATATACTAACTTCATCATACTCGTAATCATCAGCAAAAATCGTACGAATACTCCTTATATAGGAACATCTCATTAGAGTAATCTAAAAAAACTCCTCCTCCGGAGTTAAAAAAACTCTACTTCATTATAACTTTCATCAGCATAATCTGATAAAATTTCATCTTCATAGTCTATTTCAGTATTGAAGTCCTGGGAATATTCATCATCTTGCCCGTACCTGGGATCCGGTGACTCCAAACTAGATAAGTTCATTGTATACATAAAAATCTCCTTAATATCTTTTTTTATTAATATACATTATACAAAATAGTATAACATTTTACAAGTAAAAAAACTATAAGTTTTTTTAAAATAATTTTTTTCTTACCTCATTAAGTGCTTCAATACTTGATCTATAGCGGATTAGCTCCCTATCTCCTGTGAAAATACATTTTTTTACACTCACTTCGCCAAAAGCATAAATTCCTATATACACTAGTCCGACAGGTTTACCGCTCTCATCACTATTAGGTCCAGCTATTCCAGTTGTTGCAATAGCAAAGTCACTACCTAACCTATTAGCAACACCTAGTACCATCTCTTCCGCCACTTTTTTTCACTAACAGCACCATATTTTTCTAAAGATTCTTCCTTAACACCTAAGGCTCTCACTTTAGATTCATTTGAATAGCATACTATTCCTTCAAGTAAAGACTCTGAAATCCCACTTTTCTCTACTAACATCGAAGTTATTTTACCGCCAGTTAATGACTCAGCTATAGAAATAGTAAAGTTATTCTCAACTAATAAGTTTGATACTACACTATTCATCTCAGTTTGAGAACTAGAGACATTCTCATCACCTACTAGATAAATATATTCACCAACTCTACTTTCTATCACATCTAGTTGTTCTAATATTAATTTTTCACATTCACTCTCTTCATCCGAGCTTGCAGTTATACGTAATAATACCTCTCCTGTTTTTGCATATAGTGCTAATGTTGGATTAGTTTGGCTATCCATTATATCTTTTATTTTTTTGTTTCTAATAACGATTCGCCAATTCCGTAAAATCTTACATATTTAGATATAAATTTCTTGTTACTAAATTTCTCTAAATACGGTTTTTACACTTTTTCTCAAACATATCTCTCATTTCACGTGGGGGTCCCGGTAATAGTATGATGCGCTTGTTATTTTTCCTCGATAATTATTCCTGGAGCAGTTCCACAGAAATTCTCTAATACTATTGCTCCATCAGGGATCAACGCCTGCTTTTTGTTGTTATCTGTTATAACTGTTCTTCCCGCTCTTGTTAATCTCTCTAGTATTTTCACCCAAGAATATTCATGGAAATAAAAATCTCTACCAAAAAATTCAGCTGCGCATTCCTTAGTTATATCATCATCAGTTGTACTCTAATCCACCTGTAATAATAACAGTATCATTTTTCTAAAAAAATGCAGTTTCTAATGTTTTTAAGTAATCTTTCTCTATTGTCTCCTACTGTTGTCTGCCTATATACACCTATTCCCAAAGCGGCTAGTTCTTTCGATAAATAAGCAGTATTCGTATTTACTATGTCTCCTAATAATAACTCTGTTCCCACAGAAACTAATTCAACTTTCATAATAATCACCTCACATAAATAGTTGTTATCCTTTAACTATATTCTACATCAAATCTACAAAAAAATAAATAAAGTATACTTGAAATAACACCAATCATGAATTATACTAAAAAGCAGAGTAAAATTCTCAAGATTTCATAATTCTCGTAGAATTTTACTCTATTAAAATATTATTCTCTATTTGTGTAAGATTGATGAAGTTCTAATTGATCCCCCATAAGTTCATCAATAGTAACCATCTCAAATCCTTGTTCAGTAAGATATTGTAAAATTGATGGAAGTGCATCAATAGTTGTCTGATGAATATCATGCATAAGGATAATTGAACCGGGTTGCGCCTTTCTGACTTCTTTCATTATAGAAGCAGTATTACGATTTTTCCAGTCTAGTGTATCTACATCCCAAAGAATAAATGATTGATCAACCGCAGCTTGAATAGTAGCATTTATTGCTCCGTATGGTGGTCTCATAATATGAACATCTAATCCACTCGCTTTTTTCAACGCTGCTGTTGTATCATTAATCTGACTTTTAGCTTTCTCTAAACTTATTTTTGTTAGTACCGGATGATCCCAAGAGTGATTCCCAATTTGATGACCTTCAGCCACAACCTGTTTAACTATCTCCTCGTTACCTTCGACAGCATGTCCAACCATAAAGAATGTACCTTTTGCATTATACTTTTTAAGAAGTTCTAATGCGATAGGCGTTGTTTTTGGACTCGGTCCATCATCAAATGTTAAAGCCACAGCTTTTCTATTTTTTTCTTTTTAATATAAGTCTGATATTTTTTTCTAAATCTTCACCTTTTTAAATAACTCTCATTTATATATTTGTACAAATCATTTATAGAAACTTCTACCGAATTAACATCTCCAACTTTTTAGTTCTGTAATTATGTTAAACTTAGAGTCATTATATGTGAACTTCCAAGTTGCCATATCTTGATCTCTCAATTTATTTATTATCGTTTTAATATCATTTTCTGATAATCCCTTCACCGCTAACTGTTGCTTAATCTTAAATAAGAATTTATTTTTTTAGCATCATCAGGAGATTTGAAAAGATTTGATAAAGTGAAGGTTTTACCATCTTTTTCTAAATAGATACTAGAAAGAATTTTTATCAGCACCAACACTTACTTTATTGGCAGTCACATTGTGAGAAACTTTTTTTCAATACTAAGTTCAGTCACATTAGCAAATTTTTGCCTCTTTTTTTCTTTGCTACCATAGAATATTATTTCCTTAATATTTTTTTACTGAAATTCAGTTCTCCCTCTACTAAGCCTTTTAGTTTCCTCATCTAAACGAGATTTTTACTTCGTTTGCCTCCGATGTATTTGAATTTGGATAATAAACTTTAACATATTTATCTCCAATCCAACCACTTTTTAGCCTTACTATCTTTTTGCTAAATCTAACTTATCAGCAGTACTCAACAGTTTTTTTCACTTGTGATTGGAAGTTATATTCCTGCCACTTCTGATAAGCAGTATCTCCATAAAATAATAAAAAAACGTACAAACTGCTATACATAAAAAAACCCTAAAAAAACACCCAATTTCTTCATTACTTTTTATTCCCTTCATAATTTAGTGCATAGTTGTCTAATAGTTTTTAACAAGATGAAAATAAGATTGACCCAAAAAAATCATGAATTATGAGAAATCGATCTTCCAAAGTCAGATTCACCTTGATTAATAAAATATTTCATTAATAATTATACATTAAAAATAAAAAAATTACTCCAGCATATTTTTTTAACAAAACAACAACAACAATAATATTATTTATTTTTATGAAAAATAAACGGTTTAAAATCACGATTCTTTATAGAAACGAAATTTTTAAACCGCTTTATAATAATTCTACAAATTCTAAATAATTAGTACGTCATTATATTTTTTTCAATTAAACTTCTATTTAATTTATAAAACAACCATATTTTTATTTATTTTTGCATTCTGCGCCCTTTTTTTGTCGAAGAATTTTTTTATCTGTTCCACGACGTTCATTACGCCCCCTTTTTATCGCGACCTTCCGAACGACGACGTCGATTATTCCCCTATTTGAACGTCTACTTTTTTTCTTGTTTACGAGGTAATGGTTTTTTTCAAATGATAACTCTACATCTACTTCTTTTTTTATCATTGATTAATTTACTTAGTAAAATTGTAATTACTTTTTTTCCGCATTTGTTTCAGCCAATAGCTTATTAGCTAAACTATTAAACTCAACATGATTATTGTCTACTTCAGAAATAACTTCTTCAAACAATCTATTGTGACGAGATTTTTTTCACTTCATCTTGTGAGTACGGACGTAACATCTTCATTCTCTCACCACGAGAATTTTCAATATCTTTTAAGTACGGCATCTCTACAGGATTTAAAAATGTTATCGCAACTCCTGATTTTCCTGCACGCCCTGTTCTTCCTATTCTATGTGTGTAGCTTTCTACATCTTGAGGTATATCAAAAATTATAAACATGTGTAACATCACTAATATCAATTCCACGAGCAGCAACATCAGTTGCTACAAGAATTTGTAATGAGTTATTTTTAAACTTACGTAAAATTTCTAGGCGTTTTGACTGAGTAATATCACCATGAAGACCTTCTGCTAAATAACCTTTCGCTATTAATGCACTCGATAGCTCATCAACACGACGTTTTGTTCTTCCAAATACAATTGCTAAGTTTGGATTTTGAACATCTAAAAATCCTATTAATGTTTCTAATTTTTCATTTTCTCTAGCAATAGTTGCGAATTCTGTAATATCTGGTTTAAGATCCTCATCACTCATTGTCTTTATAAGTTTATAATCTCCCATAAAATCTTTAGATAATTCCATAATTGTTTTTGGCATTGTAGCTGAAAATAACAATGTCTGATGTTTTGAAGTTATTTTTGATAAAATAAACCTAACATCTTCTATGAATCCCATATTTAGCATTTCATCCGCTTCGTCTAATACTAAATGTGTTAATGCTTCTAGTTTTATTGTTCTTCTATTGATATGATCGATTACACGACCTGGTGTACCCACTATTATTTGTGGACGTTTTTTCAAGTCCTGAATTTGTCTTTCTATACTCGTCCCACCAAATACAATACTAACCTTTAACCCTTTTGCTCTTGACATTAGGCGAAGTTGTTCACCTACTTGTTGAGCTAACTCTCTTGTTGGAGCAAGGATTAGTGATTGCAATTGGTCATTTCTCCTTACTGTATCTACTAACGGTATTCCAAAAGCACCTGTTTTTCCTGATCCTGTTTGTGCTTGAGCCAAAACATCAATTCCAGATAATACATACGGAATCGTCTCTACTTGAATACCCGTTGGAGATATGAAATTCATATTGGTTAGTGATTGAATAGTTTCTTGACTAACCCCTAATTCTTCAAATGTTGTCATTTATTTCTCCTTAATATCAATTTTATATACTGTCTTATTTATATAACCTGTTAATTATAGCATGAAAATTGAAAAATAATAAAAGAAATACGCGTACATAATTTATAGTTTAAGGGAGCGACTCAACAAAATCTATTTTTTTCAAAAATTACGATTTTTTTGAGTCACTCCCACCTATCTTCTTTTTATTACATATTTTTATTAGTAATCTCATCGATTTTCTTAGCAATATTCTTTATACTTTGTCCGAGTCACTTAGATTATTCGTATAAATTAATAACATATAATCTTTATCACCAAATACTATTGCAGTATCATGATAATTAGCATCAAGAGCGCCGTATTTACTCGCGATTTTTTTATTAGGAATCCCTTCTTTAATCCATTCGCCATCATCAGAGTCTTCAAGATACTTGATTAATTCAGGATATTTATCGCGTTCTTTATACAATTTTGTCCAAACTACTTCCATCATTGCTGGTGTAATTCTATTATTTTGTGCTTCTTCTTGTGGTAATGTCACACCAAGTTCAGATAAATATTTCACCACAAATACAGATGCTGTTGCACTATTACCCATCAACATATTAGTCGCAGTATTATCTGAATATTGAATCATATTTTTGTATAACATAATCAAGCTTATAACTATCTTTCTTCTTATTATTAGTTATTTGTCCATTACCATCTTCTAAAAAAATTTCTCATTATAAAATATATCAGCATTTTTTTAGATAATTCACCTTTTCTTATACGATCATAAATTTTCATAGCATAAACTACTTTAATCGTACTTGCCGCTGTAAAGTAGTGATTGTCCTCTTGTGAATATCTATAACCTGTAGAAAAGTTTTTTTATAAACAATACCAATTTCATTATTACCTTTATATTGTTCGATAACTTTATCTAAAAGCCTCATTTAACTCTGTATCACTAAGCTTTTTTTGTTCTCCACTACCGGCTCTTCTTTTTTTGTTTTTCCTCGTTTTGAGCCTCTTGCTTTTGCCATCTCTTGTTGCTTAATAGCATCTTTTTCTAGCCTTTATATGACCACCCGCAGAAAAACACTCCGTAAATAATTAATATCACTGCTGTTGATTCAATTATAAACTTTAAAAATTCTTTTTCCAGTTTTTTTCACTACTCTACTCACATCCTCTTTCCATATTCTATTACTAGTTTACTATATATTAACTATTTTTCTCAATATCAACCCTATATACAAAAAGATCACAAGGAAAATAATAAATATACACCCCTCTATAAAAGGGGGTAACTCGACAAAATCTTGTTTCTTAAGAAATCACGATTTTTCGAGTCACTCCCCGCAAAATTATACATCTGTTTTTTTAAGTAAAAATCTTGTTCTGAAATCTTTTCAAATCCCATGTTTTTCATACATATATTTAGGTGTATCATTCGCATCAACTACTAAAAGAACATTCTCCTTACGCTCATTATCAATAGCATAGTTAATAATATGTCTAGCTATTCCAAGATTCCTATATTCAGGTGCTATATAAAGATTATCGATTTCAAAGAAATTACTCTTAACAATGATATTCGCAGAACCCACTATTTTCTCACCGTCTTTAGCAACGAGCTGTTTAATATTCTCTGATCTAATATCTTCATATAGTAAAGTCTGATTATGTTCAGCCCAGTCTTCATTACTAGCTTCTATATCTATTTTTATATTGAAAAATCCAAATATCTGTTTAAATCAACTTTTTGAAGGTATCCCACAGAAAAAAATCACTTAACTCTTGCTCTATAAAAATCTTTAATATTTAAATAATACAAGTTTAAATTTATCTCGTTAAAACTTTCCTTTTTTTAAATATTTTTTTCAATTTTTCCGGACAATTTCATGTTCTCTAAAGCTGCTAAGTGAATAAAATTAACACCTTTATCCTTAAAGAAATTTCTACAAGATGAAATATAATATTCAACTTCATCAATAGTAGTCGGCTCTTTTTTTCATCAATAAATAATTCCCACTAAAAATACAGTTTCGATTTAATTGTTTGATATATTACATAACTATCAGTTTCAACAACCGACTTTGCCCTAGAATAAATATCTTTAAAACTATAATCCATACTTAACACCTCCTATTCTTGACGTATTTTTGATGACATATCCATCTTATTAATGATGCCCGTGAGGTCCGTGATGACGTTCAAAATGATTGATAATATCAAGAACTCGTTCACTTCCTGTTAAATCATAAACATTTCTTAATGTTTCTACGTATGTTGGATCATCATGTAATACTTGGAAATAAGTAACTACTTCTTCTTCAACAAAATCAATATAGTCTTCTTCCTCAGAAAGAGCATTCAAAGCTGCACCTAAAAAGAATCGGATCTTCTTTAATCTCAGCATTATCATTATAAAGTCCATAAATTTTATCATATTCAAATAATGACTTAAGAGCGTGGATTGTAATAAATAATGTTTCTTCCGAAATTCCTTGAGTCGTTAATACCTCTTGCATAAGAGTACGAATATTATCATATTGTTGATCTTCTTTGTATAACGTAATCAAATGAAGATATCCACTAATTGACATTCCCTGTAACTCAACATACTTCTCTAAATACCCCTTAGCTTCATCACCTTTAGACATATGTCCTAAATGTAAATATGCCTCTGTAAAATCTGGATCCAAAGCAATAGTTTTTAGTAAATTCATCTTAGAGTTTTCTAAATTTTGAATTTGGTTATACGCAAATGCTAAAGAGAATAGAATACTTGCATCCTCATAACCTCGTCCATGCTCATTATAGAAATTAATCGCCTCTTCAAATAATCCCAAAGCAAATAAATTATCAAATGCAGTTTGAAAATTTTCTAAAGTAGGTTCTTCATGGAAAATTCTTTCACTTAAACTTTTAGCCTTATCTTCTCTTCCAGTCGCTAAGTAAATACCTACTAATTCTTTGTCAATAGCACGAATCGCCTCATTAAAATCTGTTCCCGCTCTAGCAGTTAAAAACTTATCTTCAGCAATCTCATACAACTCATCTTCTAAATAAATCAATCCCTCTTGATATAAAATCGCTGGAGTTTTTGGAGAATTATATAATACTACTAATGCGTCATCTTTTCTATCTAAATAAAGTAGGTTATGTACATATCCCTCAATTGCAGTATCTTCTTCTCTATTTTGCTCATAAATCACCCTAGATAATTCCAAACACTCTTCAAATAAACCATTATCTAAAAAGTACTGTACGAAACTCCTCTTGTTGCTCTCTATCTAATTCATAAATATCAATATTTTTTTAATTCCTCTAAAAAAATTTTTTTGTAAATCCATCTAATTATCTCTCCTTGCTAATTTATTCATTATAAAAGTTAATTCACTTTTTCACATTAGGATTTAAATTCTCTATACTAATCTGAGCTTTTTTTCTAAATATCTTCTACTTACATCTAAAGTATTCATCAAAAATCTCTTCATCATTTTTTTAATAAAATTAATTATTTCTTCCTTTTTTTACATCGGTAGTATCTCTAGTAAAGTCACTAAATAACTCAGAATTTTTTTCTCTTTTTGCAAGTAGGGCTGGCAAGGTAATATTCCCATTCATCAAATCCTGTCCAACCTCTTTACCTAGATACTCAATTCCTCCAGCAAAGTCTAAATAATCATCTACTATTTGATAACTCATTCCTAAATAATAACCATAAGAAAAAAAGCACTTTTTTATATCTCTATCAGTAGCTTGGGCAACTATACTACCAGCTACACAAGCAAAAGCAATTAATATCGCTGTTTTTCTCTTAATTTTCTTTAAATAATCTAATCTTCGAGTATTAATATTATAGAGACCATCTTCTTGGATTAGTTCTCCAATACAAAGCTCTTTAAGTGTATCTGCTAAATAATAATGAATTCTCACATCATCGAACCTAGCAACCTTTCTTAAAACTACCGCAAAAAGATAATCACCAATACGAAGAGCGAATTCATCTCCATACTGTTTGTTCATCGTAACACTTCCACGTCTCGTCTCAGCATTATCAATAATATCATCATGAATCAAACTCGCAGTATGAATAATTTCTACTATACTAGCCATTCGAATTATATCTTTTTTTATTCAACTCAAAAATTTCCTAATTTAGCACACATAAGTAAAAAGTAATACCCTAACCCTTTTACCTCCATTTAGAAAAATACTTCTTGATAATTTCATTTAATTTATCATCTTCACTTCTAGTAATATCAAAAATATCTTCTAATACTTCGTGCACCGTAATTTCATACTGTTTTTAACATTCTATTCTCCATTAATTTTTATACAAAGACCACCGCTTTACTATCAAATTCTTGAAACTCAATATTATAAAAAAATTAAACCATGTCTTTATTATACTTAAATAAAACTCTTCCTCACTCATTCTCTTAGTAAGAATTTGAAAAATATCCAACTCGCATAGTTTCAGTCAAAGCACTTAACTTATCCAATTCGTCTTTTAGTAAACTATAATACTCAAAAACTATAATAATCTCCAAATAATATCGACTTCGACTCGATAGATTCGATTCTAGCCCTGTGGCTGTACAAAGAACTTAAAGCACAAAAAAATAGCCGTATTATATCTTTCATTACTAAAATTATATCTTTCTATAAAAAGGAATAATATTTAATTTTTTTCTATTAATCTTTCATTATAATTATATTTTTTTCATAATAAATCCTTCATTATTCATCTGTATAAATTATACCACAATATTGCAATTTATTAAAAATTTGATTATCTAATTTCTAGATAAAAAAATTTTTTTATACATTGAATATCCCTGATGATAATAAAAAAATTAAGAGTAACCTTAAAATCATGATTTAAAAAAATCACTATCATAAAGTTACTCTGAAATTTATTCATTTTTTTGAAAATTAATATATTACTATTCAGTATATCTATATCTTTTTCTACAACTAATTCTGTGTCTTTATTATTTAATATTTTTTTATCGTATTTAATTCACTTATTAAAATTAAAAAAACATTATTAATGTAAGAATTGCTTTTTGTATAGGCATTATTAATATTATTGCTAATCATACCTAGAAATACATAACAAATTATACTATTATGCCAATTAGATCGTTTCATATACTCCGAATTTTTTTAAAGTATATATAAAAACTATATAAAACTATAAACAATTGACAAAACAATAAAATATTACTTAACATACACATTCACCTTTTTTTAAAAAAACTTAGTAATCTAAAGTATTCTCAAATTTATTCTTACAGATAATTAACTGTTTCTTGATATTCCTCAGATCTTTCTTTTTCTAACAAATAGCATAATCGCTACTATAAAGTAGAAGATATATACAGGTACTAATAACCCCCACTGTACTAACAGCCACCACTATTGCTAATAATAAGAAAAAGTATTGCAGATAAAATACGTTTTTTTCATTAAAAAAATGTCGCTAATAATGCTACTATAACCAATACGATTAACAACGCCGAATATAGCTTAAGCCCTTGAATAGTATAGTCAAGTATTTGTTCAGCTGATAAATTAACCCCATTAGGATTTTTTCTAATTCTGAATTAAACATATTTAAAAAAATTCCTGGTTATCTTTTTATAACTGAAATTTTTAAAGAATGACCCATACGCTAAAAACTCCTGTTAATACTATTAAGATAATATTAGCAATCCATGCTAAAACTTTTTTTCTACTGTTCTTTTTGAATGGTTTCATAATAAACCCCTCCTCCTATAAAAATTAAAGGATTTCCCTTTTACTAATTATAACATAAAAACGTTCTCATAATATATAATAAATTACCTGAGTTAGCAAATTTTTATACCTGAAATAATATTCTTTTTAAGTACACTGAAATTAATCCTTTAAATTATCTCTATACTTATTTATAAAATATCCTACTGTTCTTTCTATAGAGATTATACAAGAAACTACTATTATCTGAATACTAGGATACTCTGACCCGTAAATCTTTAGTCCTATAAAAAAATAATAGTAAATAACCAAGAAACCATTGCAAAATACTTACTTCTAAACATAGTTGTTCCTCCAATTTTTAAAAACATATCTAACTCTTAAGATTTTTTTATTTTTATAATCACTTACTCTACCATAATTTAAAGTATCTTGTTTCTCTTAAATAAATTATTATAGTAATCCAAATAACCCATACAGTACCAACTACTGCAATAATCTCATCAAAAATCAGATTTTTTTAATTACTAAAACTACAAACAATATAACAGCTATTATTCCTGAAATTAGAGATATAATATAATAACTTTTTCTATTCCGTGGGATAATATGCCTTTCTATTATTTTTTTGGTACTATAAATCTTCTATATCCTGAAAAAAATCACCAAAGTAAAGAAACCACTCATCGAAACAAAATATAATATTCCATACCAAGTCATTTTTACCTGAAAAAAATACATTAAGATAAACGGTAATAATATAAAATTAGCGGTTCCAATTAATACAAAGCCTATTCCTTTAATTTTTTTCATTATTTATCATTTCCCACTTACTCCTATTTAATTTTTAATAGCATTCATTTATCTTATAACCATTATACCTTATACTGTCTATATTTTTATAAATTTTTTTCCTGAATAGTCTCTTTTTTTCCTATAATGATATTTTTTTCTCAACTTAACAATCTAGTTTCACACACTAAATTCAGTTGATATTCCTATTATTAAATGTTAAAATCTAATTAACACTTATTTTTTTGGAGCGTATTATGAAAGATTATTTTTGAAATTATATACCATCATATTCCAATAATGATTTTTATTATTTATTTCTATATGTAATATTATAAAACAAATTTATCAAGTAAAAGCTTAACAGGCATGATTTAATAATATTTTTCAGGAATTTTTTTGTGTTGACTTATTATTTTTTTCTTATTATATCTTTAATTTTTTTATAATACTTTCAATAATTTTTCCCTATATTTGCAATATTAAAAGAAAAAAAATGTTAAATTTAATCTCTTCAATTTAACATTTACTATATTATATACAACAGCGTTATTTAAAAACATCTGAATTACTAGTAACATTAGTATATACTATTCTAAAGATTACTCTTTGGATTAATATAATAGATAAAGTAGTTTTTTTCCATACTAACTTTTTATTTTTTTGTAAAACTATTCACAATTAATTTAAATAATTTTTACAAAACAACAAAGTAGTGTCATTTATAATTTATTACTTTTTTTATTTCTGTGTTTATTCTTGTTTTTTTATAATTTTTCTAAGCATAAACTCTGTTATGGAAAGTAATAACATACCTCTTTACTATATGTCCATAAGTGTTATCACTTTCTTCTTTATATTATTCATTCTAATCTCCTCTTCTCTTCTTAAAAAAATCTTCATATTAAGATAAAGGTTGAGGCTGAAAAAGCAAAAAGTTAGAACAACAGAAAAAAAATATCAAATCATTAGAGAAAAAAATAATAATGAGATTAGAAAAATTCAAACATGATTTTTAATAATATTATTTTTGGGGCTTGAGGGATATATAACTAGTAACGAAGTAGATAATATAAAGTTACGAGATTACTTTTTTACAACAATATAAAGGACTTCAACACAAAAAAATTGAGCTTGATAATATCGTTCTTTCTCATTTGAATAATATTAAAGTCCCTTCTATTAAAAAAATTTATTAACAAATAAAATCATCAGTGCTCAAAATAATGATTTTTAAAGTGAATATTTGTGTTGAAGATGAGATTGATAATTTTTTTATGCTAATGAGATGCAGCTGAGTCGTATATTAGGAATTTTCTTGGATAATTCTTTAGAAGCTGGCTTAGAGTTAGAAAATAATAGATTTTTTTAGAATTAATAATATTAAAAGCTAACAAAACAATTGTTATTCAAATAACAAACTCATTTGAAAACAAGGATTTAGATATAGACAAGATTAATGAAAGTGGATATTCTACAAAAAGGAGAAAATAGAGGTATCGGTTTAAGCTCTGCTGACGATATAATTAGTAAGCAAAAATATGATTTTTAAATACTAGAATTGAAGATAATCTTTTTTAAACAAATACTTACAATTGAGGGAGATTTATAATGAAAAATTTTTTTATTTGTGAAGACAATAACGAAGTATTAAAAAAAGAATAGAACAAGTTATAAAAAAACTATATTATGATAAATGATTTATCTATAGAAATCATAACGTCGTCTACTAATCCGCTAAACGTTTTGGAAGAAGCGTCTAAACACGGTATTGCTAACAGTTATTTCTTGGATATTGATCTAGGCGAAAATGCTATGACTGGCATAGACTTAGGAAAGAAGATTCGAGATATTGACCCCTTTGCAAAACTTATATATATAACAAATTTTGACAATATGCAGGTGAGAATTTTTGAATGAAATGATAGCACCCTTAGCCTATATTACTAAAAAAATAGTGACGATATGGATGAAAAACATACAAAAAGTTCTTACAAAAAGCATATGAACAGTATATTAAAAAGTACAAGATTAAATTCTAATATAGGTAAAGTTCCAATTAAAGTCGGACTTAAACAAGAGTTCTATAACATTGATGAACTGCTGTATTTTTGAAGCATTAGAAGGACATAAAATAAGATTAAATTTAGCAAATAATAAAGAGATAACTTTTTTTCGGAAAAAAATTTCTAATCTTGAAATTTTACATCCAGCAATTTATATATGCCATAGATCTTACGCTATAAATTTAGATAATATCGATAAATTAGATAGTGAAACTGTAATTTTTAAAGATGGGACTTCTATATACCTTTCTTCAAAAAAACTATACGTAGAATAAAAAGAGATTAAAATAGATAAATAAAAAAACTTCAAAATAACTTAGAAACAAGTTAATTTTTGAAGTTTTTTTATTTTTTTATACAGTTGTCTTTAAATAGTTATTTCTTTTTTTATAATCAAGGTTGATTTAAAAATCCTAAACTTTTTAAAAAAATTTATATAGTAATTTATTGGTGTAGCGATTTATTGACATCTAAATTCTCTCTATAAAAGCTTTTTTTGAATATCTAATTAAACTTTTGTGGGAGTGATTTGATAAAAATCAATTTTGTCAAATCACTCCCACTACTTCTAATTAATATCTTTCATCAAGTGTAAAGCGCATTTCAATTTTTAAAAATTCCATCTTCAGGTGCATATGCTCGAATAGTTTCTTTATGTTTTTTTCTGTAATAAGTTTCGCCATAGAAAGTCCTATACCATAACCTTTTACAACACTATTTCTAGATTCATCTAAACGATAAAATCTATCAAAAACCTTACTCAAATCACCTTTCTTAACATCAGCTTTATTAGAAATCTTCATTATTGCATTTCTTCTATTCTTCTTAAGTGTTATTAGTATATCGCCACCTTCAGGCGCGTACTTAATAGCATTTTCTAATAGTATATCCATAAGTTGAACTATCGATGCTTGCTCCCCATAATAACTAATGTTTTCATCAATATCTGTAATTAAATATCTCTTTTGAAAATCTGCTAACTCATTGAAATCCTCGATTCTTGACTTCAACGCATCTGACAAATCAAAACGCGTTCGTTCAACAGTATCTTTTTCTTCCATTCTACTAAATACTACCAAGCTATTTACTAAGCTTGTTAGCCGATCTACTTGGTTATGAATATTATTTGTCCATTTCGAGTCTCCATTTTCCATTTCTAATACATCTGTATTGGAGCTAATTATAGCCAATGGTGTTTTTAACTCGTGACTGGCATCTGTTATGAATTGTTTTTGTTTTTTATAGCTTTGCTGTATTGGAGCAATAACTCTTTTAGATATTAAAATTATTAGTAATAATACTGACACTACTACAACAATACACATTAAAACACTGTTTTGGACGAATGATTCAAATGAATCCAATTCACGCTGACAGTTTAGAAATAAAATTAAGTTTCCTACTTCAGTATCAACTTTTAAATATCTATAACTACCGATAAATCCGCTAGTTCCACCTTTTTCTAAAGCTTGAATTACTTTGTTTTGTAAGGCGTCATGATCTGGTACTAACGTATCATCACGATAAGCTTTTGTTATTTTTACCAAAATTATCAACCTTAGCAATTGAAAAACCATTGTAGTCTGTCGGACTTGATGAATTTTTCGTGATTACTAAATCATCACCATCTTCAGTAAAGATTTTTATTAGAGCCTGCGACTTAGAGGCATCTAATAATGTATTATCAATTCTCTCTTCAAGCTTATTAAAGTTAATAATATTTAATGCTACTGCTAGAACAGTTATTACTACAGCTACGCTACCTACTGCCGTTATTATGAATTTCTTCCTGAGACTCTTAAACATCTAGCATCTCCAGAGTATATCCTACATTTCTAGTAGCTTTAATGTGGACATTAGCATCTAATGCTTTTAATTTCTTTCTTAGATACGAAATATTAACCCACACTACGTTAATTTCAGAATCACTGTCATAACCCCTGATTCTTTCTAAAAAAATTGTTCAGTTTGGATTACATTTCCTGGGTTTCTCATTAACATTTCCATCATTTGATATTCTTTATTAGATAATCTTACTTTATCTTTTTCTGTAGCTAACTCAAATGTGTATTTACTTAAACTTACATTCCCTAATTCTAATACATTACTAGTAAATGTAGCTTGTCTTCTTGTCATAGAACGCACTCTAGCTAATAACTCCCTAGTAACAAACGGTTTTGTTAGATAGTCATCTGCTCCACTGTCTAAACCATACACTTTATCTTCAATTTCTGATTTAGCCGTAAGTAGTAATACAGGCGTACTTTTTTTATTTTCTCTTAATTTTTTTACAACTGTTACTCCGTCCATTTGTGGCATCATGACATCAAGAATAGCCCCATCATATTCATCTAACATTAGATAATCTAGTGCATCTTGTCCATTATTAACCACATCAACTGAGTAATGATTATGTTTTAACATTGCTTCAAGAGCATCTGCTAAGTCTTTTTCGTCCTCGGCTAATAATAATCTCATTGACCTTCACTCCTAACTATATTTTTATGTTATTTTCCTAATATAAGTCTATTATATATACACAAACTAAAAATTAAGTTTAAACAATTTTTTTAATTTTTAAAAATATATTACTCTTAACTAAAAAGTTTTTTTCTTATAGAAACTTACTATGCTAAACTTCAATACATAGACTCTCTTCTATTTGAGTCTATAACTTCATTTTTCAATGTACACCTATATTTTTACTTCATTCTACTAGACAATGTCAAAAATAAAATCATTTTTAAATTTTTTTATTATTTAAAATAGCTAAAATATCTATCATGATAAATCATCTACTTAAAAATCAGAAAAACATTTATAAATTCTATCTAAATTGTATTGAAACAATTTAAATTATATTTAAATTTATATTTTTTTAATTTAAAAGTTATAAAAAAAATATCTACTTTCTCCCTATTAGCAAGCCACTTTGAATGTAGTCTTTCATTCCTTTTCCGTAACCCCATTTTTTTCAGCATATTCATCAGTTACATCAGAATTAATGATTTGGAACTTAGTAAATCCTGCTTTTTTTAATTATTTCGACCATCTCTTCTTCCGTAAGAGCGCCTGCCACTCAAGTACAGTGCATCTTGCTAGAATTTTTTTCCATTCTAATGGCAAATCTTTTTTTCAAAATAATATCCGAAATTACAAACATGCCATCTTCTTTTTAAAAATACGATAAATTTCATCGTACACTTTTTTTGCTTATCCGGCTCTAGATTAATTACACAGTTACTTATAACCCTATCTACAGATTCATTTTCTAAAGGAATATTAATTAACTCACCTTTAATAAATTCAATATTATCGAACTTCTTATTATCACGAACTTTTCTTGCTTTTTTTCTAACATAGAATCCAATCTATCCAAACCGTAAAGTGTCCCTACTTTTGGATTTTTTTCATCTTTGTAATGAAAAATATCCATTCCAGCTCCACATCCTAAATCGATTAAAGATTGTCCTTCCTTAATCTTCAAGTGATTAATTGGATTTCCACAAGAAAGTCCCATATTAATTTCATCAGGAAATTCATTTATTATTTTTTTCGTCATACCCTAATGACTTACTCAACTCTTTCGGATCAATTTTTTTGTCTTTTTGTTTATTTTTTTGATATATTATTATAAAAAAATTATCTACAGATAATCTTATTTTTAATATTATTTTTGCATTTAATCACCTTCTCTTGATATTAAATAGTTGCTTGAATCAGTTGATTCAAGCAACCCTTTATCATATTCATTTTATCATAGATAGTTATTTTTTTCTATAATTATAATTTAACGATTTCTCTATATCTAAATGTAGGATTTGGACGTCCTGGAATTAACGCATTCAATGTTTCTTCTTTATATCCCACTACATTAAATACACGCTCAACTTCTTCTTTTACTATTTCAACTAGTTTATCTGGATGAACTTCTACACGTGCATTAACTGTCAGGAATATTTTATCACTAACATTATCCAACTTACGTAAAGTTGAAGTTTCTTTTTTTACCTACAATATTTCCTACTAAGCCTTCTTCTTTACCTTGTAAAAGGAATTTTACATGTCCTACATTTAAATTCAATGAATCAAATCTTTCACCTAAATTAGCCAAGAATACTGTCGCTAACGTTTCAAATGATTGTTCCTTATCAATTACATATGTTCCATTTAACCATCCAAATAACGCTTCTCCATCAGCATATGTATCGTAGTCAACTTCTACAATTCTTCTACCTACTTCTTTTTCGCTATTAATAATATATTCAAACCACTCGTCTAATCCTTCGCCAGTCTTAACACTAGCTGTTAGAACATTTTCATTATTAAACTCTTTTTTAGTTTTCTCTACTAAATCAGCTAATTCTTCTTCTGATAATAATTCAATCTTATTAATTAAAAATAACATCCGCTTCTTCAAATTGTTTATAAATAATATAATCTCCAGGATTTGAATGATCTTTTAGAACCGCTTTTTAAACGAGTTGGATCTGCTAAGGCTGTAAGTTGTTTTTAAATTGACTTGCTCATTATATTTTTTTCTTTTTAAAGGTTGCATAATTGTCGCCGATAAATCTGTACAACTTCCTACCGGTTCAGCTAAAATAATATCGCTGTTGTTTGCTTCTTGAAGATGAGAAATAGCATCTGCAAATCCTCCAAAGTTACAACAAAAAAACAACTTCCGCTCACTTCTTCAACGATGTCATTGTTAGTTTCTAAAAAAACGAAGTATCAACAAGTTCACTCGCTTGGTCATTTGTGATTAATCCTACTTTATGACCTTTTTTTCATTTTAAACGTTTTGCAACTTCCCAAAGAAGGCTAGTTTTACCCTGCTCCTAAAAATCCACCTACTAAAATTAAATCTGTTTTATTTGTCATAATTCTTTTCTCCTCTAATCTTATTATATTATTTAGTTAATTCTTTTTGTTTTTTCAATGATGGTTCTAGAATTTTTGTAAAAAAGTATCCAGCTAACACTCCACCAACAATAGGACCTAGTATATAAACCCAGAAGAAACCACCATTTGAATCAGGAAATGACCAAGATCTCCAACCAAACATCCATGCTACCAAACGTGGTGCAAAATCACGAGTAGGGTTCATACCTGCTTGTGTTATAGGTGCCAATAAGCATAGTAACGAACCAACTGTTAAACCTATTTGAATAGGTGCCATATTATCATTCGGTCTACCAACATTAGCCCCTTCTGTGAATAAAAATATTATCAAAACTAGTAAAAATGTCCCCAATGCTTCTACAAACATTGCTAAAGGCATAGATATATTATAGCCACCAGGTTGATTATAATACTCTCCGAACATCTTCGCCGTAGCTACTGACTCAAATGTTCCTCGAACTATATTCTTTTTCGCCTCAAACTGAGCTAACGATGCACTATATACAGCATACATTACTAACGATCCTAAAAGCGCCCCAATAAATTGCCCTGCAATATAAGTAGGCAATCTCTTCACACTCATTCTACCTGTAAGGACCATCGCTACCGATACCGCTGGATTAAAATGTGCATTGCTTAAATTTCTAGTCATATATATATACCAAAAAGTTACCGCAAATGCCCACAACATACCAATTTGAAATAAACTTTGATGAGCATCATGCAATACCGCAGCAGCAACAGAACCCGTTCCAAAAAGAACTAAAATAAATGAACCAACAACTTCACCCAAGAAGTCATTTCTTAACGAATATTTCTCCATGAATATCCCCCTACTTTTGTATTTTATAAATACATTATAATAGATTTGAAACTATATTTGAATAATTATTTTTTATTTCACAGTGTATATACATATTAAATTCCAACTTTTTATTTTTATATTTTATATATTCTAAAACATAAAATATATAAAAGAATATTCATTTAAAAAGTTATCATCTGTAAACCATAAGAATTTTTCCAAGAATTTTTTTCAAAAAAATATTATTATATATTTAATGAAATTTATATAGCATAAAAAAAATAAGCCCTAATTAGGACTTATTTTTTTAAAAAAATTATATTAGACTATTGTATTCTTCTTCAGTTAAGTAACTTGAAATTGCACCTGTTTTTTTGTAGTTGTTAAACTAGCGTAATTCGTCGCAAATGCTGCCATATTTGAAAGTTCTTCTTCTGTAATATTATTAATGTCTTTTTGATTTAATAATTTAGATAAAAAAATGAACCAGCAAAAAGCATCCCCTGCGCCTGTTGTATCAACAGCTTTTTATATTTGGTATTTTAGTTACTACTTTGTGATTTTGATAATAAACTTCTGCCCCATGTTCTCCTTTTGTATAAAGAACAACTTTCATATGGCTAAAATCTTTTTTTCAACGTTTCTTCAATATTAGTAGTTCCTGTTAAAAATTCTAATTCATTATCAGCAACTTTAATTACATCAACATAAGGTAAAAATTCTTTAATCGTTTCAAGATATACTTTGTGATCATCCCACAAATTGAAACGTAAGTTAACATCAAAAGAGATTAGCACTCCAGCTTCTTTTGCTTTTGTCAGTAGTAAATGATGGCTATCTTTTGATTCTTCTTGAATAGCGATACTTGCAAAGTGAATTGCTTCAATCTCCGATAAATCAACTTTCTCCACATCTTCTTTACTAATTCTTAATGTTGATGAACCTTTGAAGTAAAAACTAAATGAACGGTCTCCAGTTTCATCTAAAGAAACAAATGCTAATGGCGTGAAACTATCAGCTTTACGACTTACATATCTACAGTCTACATTTTCATTTTTTAAAGTATTCTCTAGAAAATCACCAAAACCATCTTGTCCTAATGATGTTAATAAATAACTCTTGTGTCCTAGTTTTTGTGCAACACACGCGACATTAGCTACACATCCGCCAGCCTCTTTTTTAAATGATTTTACTTTATCGATTGTTCCTACACCTTCTCCGATAAAGTCAATTAGCATTTCTCCTATACATAAAACTGCCATTTTAGTTCTCCTCTCTAATTCCGATTGCTCCTAGTTCTTTTGCTTCATAGTTAGTAGCTGAGATTTTTACATTGTGATTTTCTGGATAAAATCTTGTAGAAATTGCAAATGATCCATCATTAGCGAATAACTCAATAGATGAGCTATCGAATACTATTTCTACATTTTCTAAATCCACTTTATATTTTCTATCATCTCTACCATAGCCACTATTCCCAAAAGAAACTTTTAATTCTTTATTATCATAGCTAACTTTAAAATCAGCTACACTGATTTCAAAACTCTCTCCATGTTCTTGTTTATAATACCATGTATTTTTGTTAAAGTCATTCGTTCTAATATCATTACCAAATAAATCTTTTACAGACTTGTGTAATGTTTGTCTAACTTTTTCCATCTTTGAAATTTACTACTCGTGGTACTGTTAGACAGTTTTGATAACCAAACTTCGTAGTAGGATTAGTATAGCTACTATCCGGCACATACATCCAACCGATTAAAACACGATTATTATCTTCATCTAAAAATGTTTGCGATGCATAAAAATCATGTCCATAATCTAATAGTGTAAAGTTATCTAATTTTTTTCTACATTCTCAATTCCTTCTTCTACAACAGAATATCCAATTTGATACATATTTTCATAATTTGGATACATTCTTGTAATACCTTGAGGTGAAAACATAAATATTTCTTTTCCATCTACTTCAAAATAATCAGGACATTCCCACATAAATCCTAGATTTTTTTGTGAATAGATTGTCTTATATGGTTTAAGAGTATCTTTATCGTATACTAATAAACATCCATAATCATTACTATCTCTAGCTCCTAGAACTAGATATTTTTTTCCATTTTTTTCAAATATCTTTGGATCTCTAACATGATTTGACATATTAGGATAATCGTCTGTTGCTAATAGACATTTTTTCTCAGTAAAATTAATTCCATCTTCCGTTTCAAAAGATATGGTATTATGACCACGTCCAGCATGAACATAGTCATAATCTCCTTTATATTTCACATTTCCTGTGTAATAGAAGACTAATTTTCCATTTTCTATATTGGCACTTCCTGAATATACACCATGCGTTTCTTCTTCTATAGTTGGTGTTAGGAATACGCCACGGTCTTCGTAATTTTTTAGATCACTACTAGTGTAATAATACCATAATTTTAGTCCACCATTTACTTCATAAGAATATTGATGAAAAATATGGTATTTTCCGTTGAAGTATGCTAATCCATTAGGATCGTTTAGCCAACCTTTAGTAGGTTCTAAATGAAGATTTTGTTTCCAATTATTAGCTAGCATTTACAAGCTCCTTCTTAGTTTATATAATGACATTTAACAATTACCAAATACAAATGGTAACGTTACTTTTTTATTTTAACCTACTTATACAAGTTTGTCAAGTAAAATTCCGTCACTAGAAGAGTTTGTAACTAAAGCAAAAGAGTTAAACATGAAGCTTGTAATTGAACTAAAACCTCATGGGAGCGAACCATCAAATTATATCGACATATTTCTTAATGAAGTTAAAAGATTAAAACTTGAAAAATTATAAATTCATGTCATTAAATCCTAAAGTAATAGAAGAACTAGAAACAAAAAGCACCAAACTTGGAAACTGGCTATATAATTCCACTTCAGTTCGGAAACTTTCACCAAAGTAACGTCGACTTTTTTTCGTAATAGAAGATTTCTCTTACAGAGCTCGTCTTGTAGAACAAGCTAAAAAAAGCAAAAATAAAAAAAGTTTTTTTGTGGACCATCAATGATTCAACACTAATTACTAAATATTTACAAAGCCCTGCAGACGGAATAATTACCGACGAACCCGAACTGGTAAAAAGAAGAAAAAGATATTTTTAGCTAATCATTATTCATATTTCGATAAAATATTAAGACTTGCTAATTTTAACTAAAAAAATAGGGAGCGACTCAAAAAAATCGTGATTTCATAGAAACAAGATTTTTGTCGAGTTGCCCCCTGCACAGCTTATTATATTTCAAAAAAAGATTTTTATAAAGCCATTTTTTTGAAATCAGTAAACCACTACGTCCATGAGTTTTTTTATAAACTTTTTAAAAAAATTTTTAGGTCTTTTGGGTCAGCTCTGATATTTCTTATATTATCCTAAAATTTTTCTTAGCGACAGTTTCTAATACTGTAATTTGTTCTTTTTAATTGCTCTTTAGTTGCATCTTCATTTAATAACTTTCTAGCAAAAGCTCTTGCCTTTTTTTATATTCGATTTGCAATTCTGATGTAGCTTGAGAAAAATTTTTTTCATTTTTTTCTTAAATCATTATCTACTAATTTTTTTGTAATTTAGATTTTTAACTGTTCAACTGATTCTGCAATATTCTCTTCAGTTGCAGATTCTTTTCCCTTCGTTATTATTTAAATTATCTATTTCAGATATCAGCGCCTTTTAAGACATCTACAGTTGTTGCCTCTTTAATTCTCTTAATATATTTATTCTTATCTTGAATAAATTCTGAATTCAACACTTTACTCTTAGCTTCCTCTTTAGCTAATTTCAACTCTTCAGTTGCAGGCGCTGCGTTATTGTTTGGCGGGGTTACTTCTGAAGAATTACTATTCTTCTGAGCATTTGCTTCCTCGAGCGTTTTTTTATAGCTGCAGATAATTTATTAATTCTTATCTCTAATTCATTTTTATCAGCATCAGCCTTAGATAGTACTTCATTCGCTTTCTTTCTTGAGTTCAACCAAGCTGTTTCTTCCCCTGTCCCTTGCATTTTATAATTGGATTCAGTTCTTAAGTCTTTTGCTACAAGATTCTGTAATTGTTCTTTTAATTTTTTAACATCTTCATTGACCGCTGGCTGTGTTCCGTTATTTGAATCTTCAACTTTTTGGTTTTTTTCTGTCGTCATTGAATCACCATTAGAATTCTTATATACATATGTTATTTCTGTTTTTTTCTCCAATTCTATCATTAAGTGCACTAATATCTTTTACTTTAACAAATGTATATCCCGCTACATCAACTTTCCCTACTGAAACTGGGAAGTAACTATATGCTTTTAATACTTTATCTTCAGCAATCTTTTTACCAGTTTCATCTTGATATTTAAGTGTTATAGTTTTTACTACTGGATCTACTTGTCCACCTGTTTTTTCAACAATAGCGTGTACTTTATGAGTTGTATCAAAATTAGTTCCATCCACCGCAAAAGTATAAGTGAATTTCATATTCTCTTTTAAATTACCTGGTAAAATTATTTCAGCAATTTGAAATGTTCCGTTTCCAAGAATACCATTATTTACACCACTCTTACCTGCAAGAACCATTTTAATAAGATCGCTCTCAGCTCCTTCTATAAGTACTCTACTCCATTTTTGGTCAACTATCTTAACTTTTGTTTTTACTTCATTCAAATTAGCTCCGTAAAGGTGAACTTCAGTTTTTTTACTAACTTGATTAGATGCTACAGTTGTTTCAGTTTTTTCTATCCCGTCATTCACAGCACCAGTCCCACTTGTTCTATATGAAGTAATTGTTAAATTTGATAATACTGGTTTGCTACTATCTTGACCTTTTTCCAACTACAGTAAAAAGTAGGTTTATCGCGTCTATCTCTTCCTTCTAACGTAGTGATATTGACTTCTTTACCATTTTGATATATTTTTCACTTTATATGATTTTTGAAGTATTTGTATTATTTTTCCGGGAAATTAATCTTAGCTACAAAAATCATTATTGCGTTTTTCATATACTACGCTATTTGTTAATGTAGTATTTTCTTCTATTGAATCTGCGTTGAATACTCTGATTTTTCACATTACTAGTTGTTAAATTGTTCCCTTTTTAAAACTAGGGCTTCCTTCTCCTCCACCTTGAAGAACTTCATTTTCTAGTGAATAATTTGATATTTTTAGCTTCCTCTACAAAAAGCTTCTTGTGTTTTTTTCTAAATATTTATTTATTTCTACACCATCTACAGTTACTACAAATTTATATTTAATTTCTTTATCAGTTTCATTTTTTTGGAACAGTAATAGTGTAGCTCACTTTATTAGTTGACTCAGTTAAAAATTTATCTATTGTTACATTGTCTGTTTTTACACCATCTCGATAAGCAACAAGTCCTACTTTGTTTACATCTGTATTTTTAACTTCTACATCAAGTAATAATAATCCACCCTTACCTGGTAATTTATTCTGAACTATTGCTTCTTTAACCGCTACTATATTACCATCTTCTGTTTTTGTTTTTTCTGGAGTTGTTCCTGTATTACTCTCTCCTGGTTTTTCTGGAGTTGTTTCTGGGTTGCTTCCTTCTGGTTTGTCTGAGGCTGTTCCTGGGTTATTCCCTTCTGGTTTGTCTGGTTTTGTTTCCGTATTATTTCCGCTAGAAGGAGTTACCTTCCCTCCTACTTTTTCAGCAATTGCTCTGACTTCCTCTATAGTTTTTGCTTTATTTAACTCTGCTCGTAATTTTAACTTATCTTCGTTATCTTTATTTGAGGAAACAATTAGTTTTTTAACTTTTGTTTTTTCACTTCCAACTATAGCTGCATTAGTTTTTTCCGTTAAGTTTAAAATAGCTGCTTCCAATTGTTCTTTAGTAGCATTTGAATTTTTAAGTACTTTTTCTGCTTCTGTTCTAGCTTCTATCCAAGCATTATTGGCTGGTTGATTACCTTCGTTAGCTACATACCCTTTTTCAGTTCTAAGTTCTCTGTTTGTTAATTTTTTTCAAGTTCAGCACGTGTTTTACTCAAATCTTCTTTAGAGTTTTTCTTCTTTATGTTCGGAGTTGGTTTCCCTTCGGGTTTATCCGGTTTCACCTCGGTTTCGGTTGTTCCGGTTTCACTTCAGGGTTAGGTTTAACTCGGTGTTGGTTTCCCTTCTGGTTGCTCCGGTTTCACCTCTGGTTTCGGTTGTTCCGGTTTCACCTCTAGGTTTGGTTTAACTTCTGGAGTTAGCTTTCCTTCTGGTTGCTCCGGTTTCACCTCTGGTTTCGGTTGTTCCGGTTTCACCTCCGGGTTTGATTTAACTTCTGATTTATCTACTGCCTGTTCTTCTTCTACGTGATATTTAACATCTACTCTTAGGTTATTACCAGCAATATTAATTGTTTGTGAAACATTTTTTTCTACTATTGCTGTATTAGGTAATGTTTTTTTGACCATTTGCTATCAATTTTTTTATTGTTGCTAATTGTTCTTTTTGTTACTTCTTTTTGTATTTTTTTCTCCTGCTTTTTATACTAGCAATATGATAAGAGGTTACTCTTGTACCATTTAACATTACATTTACATCTACATCTGTTAAATCTTTAGTTGCAGCTAACTCAATTACTGCTCCTCCATTTTTTTCTATAATACTTACCTTAATATCCTTATTGACTTGTACTTCTATATTTTCCTTCGCTTTTTAACACATGTAGATTAGTTTGTGGGGACACAAAGTAAACTTGTCGCTATCATTACTGATGCTGCTCCCATACTAAATTTCCTTATTGAAAACGCTTCTTTTTTTACCAAATATTTTTTTCATACTCTTTCTCCATAATTGTAAATTTATTTTATTATTTTTTTGTTACACTACACCTACTATATTATATTAATACAAGTGCTTTTTTTCAACACCTCTATTAGCTGAATAGATAAGTTTAAATAACGTAATTTTTTTATTTTTATTTACCTTTTTTTCTTTGTAATAACACAATCAGAAACTAAAAAAATCTCATATTATCATTATATTCAGAAAAAAATAATAATTTTTTTGAATATAACCAAGTAAATAATACTATAAATCAATTAGATTCTAAACTGCAAAAAAAATATTTCGTCTATAACAAAAAAAGAAATTCTAGGGGTGTTTATTCCTAGAATTTCCTAAAATTCATATTTTTATTTTTTTCTTTACGACGTCTTGCAACTGCAAGTAATCCGCCTAAAACTGCCATTCCTAATCCTACTAATCCAGTATTAGTTTCAGTTGTACCTGTGTTTGGTAACGTGTTTTTTTATCAGTATTAGTTGTATTTTCAACTACTTCCACTGGTACTTCGATAGTAAATAAATTACCATCGTTTCCTCTAAATGTAACTTTCGCAACTTTTTTTCCTAAAGTATTAGTATTTGGATACTCAATCTCAACTATATCAACTCCATCAGGTAAGTTTAACTTAGATTTGATGTCTTTTTCTGTCAAATCTTGTCCTTTTTTTAACAACAACAATTCCTTTAACTAATAGTTTTGATAAATCAAACTCATCAACTTCGTTAATCGCTGGATCAATTTTTTGAGTTTCTACTCCATTTAATGCTTGTTTAGCTTCTGTTATTGCTCTTAAGGCTGCATCTACTTGGTCTTGCGTCGCATTGTCATTTGATAGCACTCCTGCGGCTGCTGATACTGCGTTGTCGTATGCTTGTTTCTTCGCTTGATCTTTTTTTCGTTGTAGTACTTCGCATCCGTTGTTTTTTTGTTCTTTCGGCATCTGTTGTTGATGCTTCTCGTAATGCTTCTTTGTTTGTTGCGGCTCCATTTAATGCTTGTTTAGCTTCTGTTATTGCTCTTAAGGCTGCATCTACTTGGTCTTGCGTCGCATTGTCATTTGATAGCACTCCTGCGGCTGCTGATACTGCGTTGTCGTATGCTTGTTTCTTCGCTTGATCTTTTTTTCGTTGTAGTACTTCGCATCCGTTGTTTTTTTGTTCTTTCGGCATCTGTTGTTGATGCTTCTCGTAATGCTTCTTTGTTTGTTGCGGCTCCATTTAATGCTTGTTTAGCTTCTGTTATTGCTCTTAAGGCTGCATCTACTTGGTCTTGCGTCGCATTGTCATTTGATAGCACTCCTGCGGCTGCTGATACTGCGTTGTCGTATGCTTGTTTCTTCGCTTGATCTTTTTCGTTGTAGTACTTCGCATCCGTTGTTTTTGTTCTTTCGGCATCTGTTGTTGATGCTTCTCGTAATGCTTCTTTGTTTGTTGCGGCTCCATTTAATGCTTGTTTAGCTTCTGTTATTGCTCTTAAGGCTGCATCTACTTGGTCTTGCGTCGCATTGTCATTTGATAGCACTCCTGCGGCTGCTGATACTGCGTTGTCGTATGCTTGTTTCTTCGCTTGATCTTTTTCGTTGTAGTACTTCGCATCCGTTGTTTTTGTTCTTTCGGCATCTGTTGTTGATGCTTCTCGTAATGCTTCTTTGTTTGTTGCGGCTCCATTTTAATGCTTGTTTAGCTTCTGTTATTGCTCTTAAGGCTGCATCTACTTGGTCTTGCGTCGCATTGTCATTTGATAGCACTCCTGCGGCTGCTGATACTGCGTTGTCGTATGCTTGTTTCTTCGCTTGATCTTTTTTTCGTTGTAGTACTTCGCATCCGTTGTTTTTTTGTTCTTTCGGCATCTGTTGTTGATGCTTCTCGTAATGCTTCTTTGTTTGTTGCGGCTCCATTTAATGCTTGTTTAGCTTCTGTTATTGCTCTTAAGGCTGCATCTACTTGGTCTTGCGTCGCATTGTCATTTGATAGCACTCCTGCGGCTGCTGATACTGCGTTGTCGTATGCTTGTTTCTTCGCTTGATCTTTTTCGTTGTAGTACTTCGCATCCGTTGTTTTTGTTCTTTCGGCATCTGTTGTTGATGCTTCTCGTAATGCTTCTTTGTTTGTTGCGGCTCCATTTTAATGCTTGTTTAGCTTCTGTTATTGCTCTTAAGGCTGCATCTACTTGGTCTTGCGTCGCATTGTCATTTGATAGCACTCCTGCGGCTGCTGATACTGCGTTGTCGTATGCTTGTTTCTTCGCTTGATCTTTTTCGTTGTAGTACTTCGCATCCGTTGTTTTTGTTCTTTCGGCATCTGTTGTTGATGCTTCTCGTAATGCTTCTTTGTTTGTTGCGGCTCCATTTAATGCTTGTTTAGCTTCTGTTATTGCTCTTAAGGCTGCATCTACTTGGTCTTGCGTCGCATTGTCATTTGATAGCACTCCTGCGGCTGCTGATACTGCGTTGTCGTATGCTTGTTTCTTCGCTTGATCTTTTTCGTTGTAGTACTTCGCATCCGTTGTTTTTGTTCTTTCGGCATCTGTTGTTGATGCTTCTCGTAATGCTTCTTTGTTTGTTGCGGCTCCATTTAATGCTTGTTTAGCTTCTGTTATTGCTCTTAAGGCTGCATCTACTTGGTCTTGCGTCGCATTGTCATTTGATAGCACTCCTGCGGCTGCTGATACTGCGTTGTCGTATGCTTGTTTCTTCGCTTGATCTTTTTTCGTTGTAGTACTTCGCATCCGTTGTTTTTTTGTTCTTTCGGCATCTGTTGTTGATGCTTCTCGTAATGCTTCTTTGTTTGTTGCGGCTCCATTTAATGCTTGTTTAGCTTCTGTTATTGCTCTTAAGGCTGCATCTACTTGGTCTTGCGTCGCATTGTCATTTGATAGCACTCCTGCGGCTGCTGATACTGCGTTGTCGTATGCTTGTTTCTTCGCTTGATCTTTTTTCGTTGTAGTACTTCGCATCCGTTGTTTTTTTGTTCTTTCGGCATCTGTTGTTGATGCTTCTCGTAATGCTTCTTTGTTTGTTGCGGCTCCATTTTAATGCTTGTTTAGCTTCTGTTATTGCTCTTAAGGCTGCATCTACTTGGTCTTGCGTCGCATTGTCATTTGATAGCACTCCTGCGGCTGCTGATACTGCGTTGTCGTATGCTTGTTTCTTCGCTTGATCTTTTTTTCGTTGTAGTACTTCGCATCCGTTGTTTTTTTGTTCTTTCGGCATCTGTTGTTGATGCTTCTCGTAATGCTTCTTTGTTTGTTGCGGCTCCATTTAATGCTTGTTTAGCTTCTGTTATTGCTCTTAAGGCTGCATCTACTTGGTCTTGCGTCGCATTGTCATTTGATAGCACTCCTGCGGCTGCTGATACTGCGTTGTCGTATGCTTGTTTCTTCGCTTGATCTTTTTTTCGTTGTAGTACTTCGCATCCGTTGTTTTTTTGTTCTTTCGGCATCTGTTGTTGATGCTTCTCGTAATGCTTCTTTGTTTGTTGCGGCTCCATTTTAATGCTTGTTTAGCTTCTGTTATTGCTCTTAAGGCTGCATCTACTTGGTCTTGCGTCGCATTGTCATTTGATAGCACTCCTGCGGCTGCTGATACTGCGTTGTCGTATGCTTGTTTCTTCGCTTGATCTTTTTTTCGTTGTAGTACTTCGCATCCGTTGTTTTTTTGTTCTTTCGGCATCTGTTGTTGATGCTTCTCGTAATGCTTCTTTGTTTGTTGCGGCTCCATTTAATGCTTGTTTAGCTTCTGTTATTGCTCTTAAGGCTGCATCTACTTGGTCTTGCGTCGCATTGTCATTTGATAGCACTCCTGCGGCTGCTGATACTGCGTTGTCGTATGCTTGTTTCTTCGCTTGATCTTTTTTTCGTTGTAGTACTTCGCATCCGTTGTTTTTTTGTTCTTTCGGCATCTGTTGTTGATGCTTCTCGTAATGCTTCTTTGTTTGTTGCGGCTCCATTTAATGCTTGTTTAGCTTCTGTTATTGCTCTTAAGGCTGCATCTACTTGGTCTTGCGTCGCATTGTCATTTGATAGCACTCCTGCGGCTGCTGATACTGCGTTGTCGTATGCTTGTTTCTTCGCTTGATCTTTTTCGTTGTAGTACTTCGCATCCGTTGTTTTTGTTCTTTCGGCATCTGTTGTTGATGCTTCTCGTAATGCTTCTTTGTTTGTTGCGGCTCCATTTAATGCTTGTTTAGCTTCTGTTATTGCTCTTAAGGCTGCATCTACTTGGTCTTGCGTCGCATTGTCATTTGATAGCACTCCTGCGGCTGCTGATACTGCGTTGTCGTATGCTTGTTTCTTCGCTTGATCTTTTTTTCGTTGTAGTACTTCGCATCCGTTGTTTTTTTGTTCTTTCGGCATCTGTTGTTGATGCTTCTCGTAATGCTTCTTTGTTTGTTGCGGCTCCATTTAATGCTTGTTTAGCTTCTGTTATTGCTCTTAAGGCTGCATCTACTTGGTCTTGCGTCGCATTGTCATTTGATAGCACTCCTGCGGCTGCTGATACTGCGTTGTCGTATGCTTGTTTCTTCGCTTGATCTTTTTTTCGTTGTAGTACTTCGCATCCGTTGTTTTTTTGTTCTTTCGGCATCTGTTGTTGATGCTTCTCGTAATGCTTCTTTGTTTGTTGCGGCTCCATTTAATGCTTGTTTAGCTTCTGTTATTGCTCTTAAGGCTGCATCTACTTGGTCTTGCGTCGCATTGTCATTTGATAGCACTCCTGCGGCTGCTGATACTGCGTTGTCGTATGCTTGTTTCTTCGCTTGATCTTTTTTTCGTTGTAGTACTTCGCATCCGTTGTTTTTTTGTTCTTTCGGCATCTGTTGTTGATGCTTCTCGTAATGCTTCTTTGTTTGTTGCGGCTCCATTTAATGCTTGTTTAGCTTCTGTTATTGCTCTTAAGGCTGCATCTACTTGGTCTTGCGTCGCATTGTCATTTGATAGCACTCCTGCGGCTGCTGATACTGCGTTGTCGTATGCTTGTTTCTTCGCTTGATCTTTTTCGTTGTAGTACTTCGCATCCGTTGTTTTTGTTCTTTCGGCATCTGTTGTTGATGCTTCTCGTAATGCTTCTTTGTTTGTTGCGGCTCCATTTAATGCTTGTTTAGCTTCTGTTATTGCTCTTAAGGCTGCATCTACTTGGTCTTGCGTCGCATTGTCATCATTTATTACAGTATTTCCCTTCGTAATCGCTGAATCATACGCATCCCTTTTTCATTTTTGTTTGCATTATAATATTTAAAGTTTCCTTTAACAGTAGATTCTTCTCTTACTGCTTTTTCTAACTCAGTCTTATTACCTTTATCAACTAACAATCTTGCAGCTGTATCTAATTTTGTTTTTTTATTTCGTCTACCTTGCTTAATGCCGCATCAACCTCAGCTCTAGTTGCATTATCCCCTTTAGCTATAATTTGGGATACTTCTGTTTTTTTATAGAATTAAAATCTTGTTCAAACTTTTTTTAAACTCTTTATTATATTCACCAATACTCTTTGGTGTTTTGTTTTCTGTTGATGCCTTTGTTAACTCATCTACTTTAGCTGATAAATTATTTTTTTCCGTCGTCGTAGCTGCAATCGTTAAACTATTTTGTTTTGCTCTTAATAAACTAACTTGATTATTAATCTCACTTTGGCTTTTACGTTGATTAACAGGAACATTATTCTGTTCTTCATTTAGAATTTCTCTTGCTTTTGTAATTTCATCCTGAAATTTTTTCCATGAATCTGGAGTATATTCGTTCTGATTTAAATTAGCTGCTCCATCAACAGCTGTTCTTAATTCAGTTTTAAACATTTTCAATTCTACATTTTGTTCAGGGATTGGAGCAACTCCTGTTTTCGTTTCTCCATATGGTACAGCCTCAGAATTCTGCCACGTTTTATATTCTACCCTACCTACTAAATTCGTGATACTTGGTGTCCCTGCAGGGATATTTAATTTATAGGTGAAATTTTTCTCTGTCTTATTACCAATTGCACCTAAATCAATTTCCATTGTTCCACTATACGTTCTACCACCGTAAGTTGCAGTTACTCCCTGTGGCAGATCAACTTTATATTTAACTCCTCGTGCAGTAGCTTCCCATCCTTTATTTTCTACTTTAACCGTTATGTCTTTACTTGTAGTACTAGCATTATTAGATGTAGATGTTACCTCATATTCAGTTTGATTTTCTTTAGCAACAACATAGGCACCTGTGTTTACTCTAACATTGGTTAAAATACCACTTGGATACAATAAAGTTCCATTTTTCGATAAAAATCTATCTTTTCCGGTTGAACTACGTGAATAAGGATCAGCATCTTCAAATTCTAATCTTATCTTAGTAATATTTTTAGGAACATTAATAAAAAGCCAATCCATCAGAAAAAAACCTCCTTGTCTATTTGGCATTCCACTATAATATACTTCTCCAGTATCAGGATTCTTTACTGTCATTTTTACCGTAGAAAATCCTCCTACTGCTCCATAACTTGCAGTACGATATTTCACTAAAACTTCTGAACCTGGAGTAACATTTATATCTTGATAAATTTTTCCTATTGTCTCTACTTTCTCAGTTCCAGCATTTAAATTAGTATGGTCTCTTAGATAACCTGCTAATAAAACTCCATAAGGATGATTACTATCTACAGAGCCAACATATCTTGTAGTTGCATTTGCAATTGGAATTTCAGTTTGTTTAGAATCAACAACATGCCATCCAACAACATTACTCGCATCATTCGTTACAATTTTTTCATTTCCAGTAGGTTTAACTGTTCCTTCTTCAAAGTTACCATTTATAATACTAACACCTGCTTCATTATTAGCATGTGTATCCATTGTAGCCGCATCCGCTCGGAATGGATTACTTCTATCCAATGCTTTTCCATGACGTTTATCTCTGGTACCTGAGTTTGCAATTGAGTTGGAGTCTGAAGATTTCTCAGTATTTGTCGCTTTAAAACCTACAGTTGGTTTTCCATTTGTCGTATCGCCTGCTGGTGGTTGTTTTTTTCATCTTTTGGTTTTGTTTTTTTAATTGTGTAGTTGCTGTAACTAATTCAGCGTGTGCTTGTGATAATTCAGCTTGTGTTTTCGCATTATTTAAAACTGTTCTCGCTTCTTCTAAAGCTGTTTTTAATTGGTTCACACTCTCTTCTGTTTTAGAAGCATATTTCCCGTTAGTGAATTTTCCATCAATTTCTTCAATTAATTTTGTTAAGGCTGTTTTATTTAGAGTTTCTTTTTCTGAATTTTTCTAGTTTTAAAGCTACTGCGGCTGCTGCACTCTCTCTAGTGTTTTTCTGCCACTGGTTTGGCTTGTGCTTTTGGTGCGACTTCTAGTTTATTGTCTGTTCCTAATGATTTATCTGTTGCTGTGTTGTTTGAAACAGATTCACTAGCTTGAGCTACTGCTCCAGCACCAAAAAAGATACTTGCACCTATTACTACAGATGCAGCACCTACTTTAAATTTCTTTATTGAGTATGACTCTACTTTTTGTACCCTCTTTTGTATTTTTTTCAAATAATAATTATTTTTTTCCTATCACTCTTTATTCTCCTTATTTTTTTAAATATTAATCTAATTTTTGAAGTTAAAATAAACACCTTTCATATCGAAACTTTAAATCACCATATTTATTACCATCGACCGCACCCGTAATAATAATAATAATAATATGTAAACACTGTATTTTTAAAAAAACTTTTTAATGAAATACAATTTGATTATACATCATTCTTAAAACAGCATATTTCATAATAAATAATATCGTTACAATTATACCAAATTACTTATCATACGTCCAGTAAATTTAAAATAAATAGCAGCTAATATGCGAATTTAAATATTCCCAGGAAATAGAACAGTTCTTCTGAATGTCCAAAAATGTTTTCTATTGATAAACAGTATATAAAATTAAATTAAAATATAATTAAAAATTGTTTTTAATTTTTTTGTTAAATTCCACTTTCTCTGTCTATACACCTTACTTACTTGTAGTTTAATACTTCCCTAGTAGCATCGACATAAAAAGAATTAATTAATCTTATACCCCTCCCATCTAACAGTTTATTATTAATCTATTATTCTTTTTTTATTTTTCAAAATAATTTCAACATTACTTTTCTACACTTTTTTTAAAAAAAATTCTTTTTGTAAATTCAAACTTAAATATAAATTAAAACAAAAAAATTTAAAGATAACTAAAATTTATATCTAAAAAAATAGCTATCACTTTCCTTCATGTAATTCACATAGTTATTTTTATTGTTCTAAACAATATTCAACAACAACTTGTTAAAATTCATTATTCTAAGAACTTTTTTTAAAAATAATTTTTTTGATAATTTTTCTCAACTATATGACAATCCCAATATTTAAATACACACTTTATTACCTCTCAATAAATAATGTCATTAATTTTTATTTTTCTTATCATTTTTATAAAGCGTTCCCTTAAGGAAATCAAAAATATTTTGCTAAAATATTCATATTCTAAATTTTTTTAAATAATAATTTCATATTGAATTTTTAGGTAGATATATTTTTATACTAAATATTGTAGATAACAAAAAGGAGCTATATATATTATGAAAAAAATAAAAAAAACTTGTTATGACCATCTCTTCAGTACTAGCTACTGTTGTTCTTGCAACAGGATGTGCACAAAAAACTGAAGAAAAAAAAGAAGAAAATAAGAGTGGAGATAACAAAATAACTCTTACTTATGATCAACTTAGATCTAGAGAAAATACTATGGGGGCTTTATGGTATCAAAATGCTGCTGAAGTAGATGCATTATACCAACAAGGTTACAACGTTGCTACTAACAAATTAAAAGAATTATTAAAACAACCTACTAGCAAACCTTACTCTATCGTATTAGATATCGATGAAACGGTATTAAGTAACATTCCATTCCAAGTGAAAATGGTTAAAGATGGTACTGCATTTAATCCAAAATTATGGGATGAGTGGGTTCAAAAAGCTGAAGCTACACCAGTAGCTGGGGCAAAAGAATTCTTACAATTTGCTGATAAAAATAAAGTTCAAATTTACTACATCTCAGATAGAACAGATTCTCAAGTAGATGCAACTATTAAAAACCTTGAAGCACAAGGATTACCTGTTCAAGGAAGAGATCACCTAATGTTCAAAAAGAAGGAGATAAATCTAAAGAAGGTCGTCGTCAAGAAGTTTTAAAACATACTAACCTAGTTATGTTATTTGGGGATAACTTAGTTGACTTTGCAGAATTCTCTACTAAATCAGAAGCTGATAGAGATAAAATGTTTGAACAATTAAAAGCTGAATTTGGTGATAAATTTATCATCTTCCCTAACCCTATGTACGGTTCATGGGAATCTGCAGTATACAAAGGCGAGAAGAAAGATGCTAAAGGGCAATCAGATGCTCGCATGGAAGCATTAAAAGGTTACTAATCTGATAGAACAATATAAAGTAAGTGGTTTAACATTATTTATTTATCTAAATAATGTTAAACCACTTGTTTTTTACATTTAATATAACACTTTTTCTTGATTGATATTTAATATCAGAGTATAATTAAATAGCAAAGCATATAACAGCTTATTTATTATTCATTAAATTAGGAGTCAAGGATGAAAAAGAAAAATTTAAAATATGTTCTTATACCGGCATTTGCAGCCACTACACTACTTCCAGTCTTAACAAATGACAACCAAGCACAAGCTAGTGAAAACAGTGATACAGTGTCTGCTCCTGTCAATAATACAGTAAATAATACTAGTTTAACTACTGAAAATAAAAAAATTCAAATACTACTACAGAAGCATCAACTACAGAAGTAAAGCCTAATACATCAAATAATAATGGTGAATCTTCTTCTGTCAAACTAGAAGATAGTGCTTCTTCTAAACCATCAATCCCGTTCACAGTAACTGAATATAAACAAAAGAGCGCTCTAGAACTAGCGAAATTAGTTCGTGAGAAAAAGTAACGAGTACAGAATTAGTTGATTTAGCTTACAAAGTTATATCTGAAGAAAATCCTAAATTGAACGCTGTTCTAACAACTGAAAATGGAAAAAAATCCCTAACGTTATCGTAGAGGAAGCATACAGAGCGGCGAAAGAAATAGACGATAGAATCAAAGCTGGTTCTCTTGCTGCTAATCCAGTAGATTGGGCATCACAACCATTCTTAGGAGTTCCAACATTAATTAAAGGATTAGATGCATTAAAAGAGGGTGATGCTTCCAATGGGGTTATTTTTAATAGAGGGAAAGTATCTAAAACTAGTGGAGGAGTAGCAAAAGAATTTGAAAAACTTGGTTTTGTTATTCTTGGTCAAACTAACTATCCAGAACTAGGTACTAGAAATATTACGGATTCTAAATTATTTGGACCTGCTGGTAATCCTTGGGATCCTAGTCGAAATACTGGTGGTTCTTCAGGAGGTAGTGCCGGAGCTGTAGCTAGTGGGATGGTTTCAATAGCTAGTGGGAGTGATATAGGTGGTTCTATTCGTATTCCTGCATCATGGACTGGGCTTATAGGTTTAAAACCAACAGGACAAGGAGTTAAGTTTCCACTTGTAAAAACTATTGAAGATGCTAAAGAGTATTTCGATAAAACTAAAATCAATAAACCTAAAACATTAGTAGAAGTTCCTGCAGATCTAAAAACTTTAAAAATAGCATATACTCTTAAAACACCTTTAAAAGATGTAGAATTAAGTGAAGATGGAAAAAAAGCCGTTCTTAAAGCTGTTGAATTTCTTAAAAAACAAGGTTTCACAGTTGAAGAAATCACTGAGTTTCCTATCGATGGTTACGAAGGTATTAGAACCTATACAATGGGTGCTATTGGTAGCATATACACTGCTCCTGCAAAAGTAGCTACTGAAGAAAACAAACGCGACTTAGATCCGGCAACTTATGCACTAGGTACATCAACAGCAAAAGGTAAAAAAATGCTAATACTGACATTTCATCTGCTAGACCTGCGTCTGAATATATTAATAAGATGAATGAATTTTATGGAAAATATGATTTATTCTTAATGGCAACAAATGCTGTTACTGCTCCATCGAATGATAAAAAAATAGATCCTTATGTAGATCCAGAAATTGAAGAAAAACTTTATAATATTAATGAGATAAAAAAATCCAAAAAGAGATTCGACCTACTTGTAAAACAATGGGAACCTATGATGAGAAGAACACCGTTTACATGGTTATTCAACTTAACAGGAAACCCTGCTATTTCATTACCTGTTTACAAGAGTGAAAGTAATCTTCCTCTTGGAGTTATGTTTGCAGCTAAAAATAATTCAGAAAAAATACTTCTTAAAATAGGACAATTATTCCAAGATAATAATCAATTCATATTACACCCTAACGTAAGAAATACTGTTATCGCAGAAGATGGGAATAAAGTAAGAGAAAACGAATACGGAACTAAGTACCAGTATTCTACACCTTCTGAAGCACCTATAACAGATGCTCTTACACCATACACTGGTAGTATCGAGGGACTTTCTGAGAATGGTAACAAAGTAAATATTGATAACCAGGGAAATGTTATTGAATACAACATAACTAAGAATACTCCAACAATATTAGAGTTACCTCAATTAAATATTAATAATAATACAACCACAGTTATTATTAAATCTAACGATAATAATATTAGCGTTGAACTTAGCAATAACGATGCGAAAGATTTAGAGTTTAAAACAAAAGATATCACTAACACAATAGACTTAGAAGATTTAAAAAAATAAAATTGTTGCAGATAAAAAAACAATATAATTAAAAAAATAAGAATGAGATTACTTCTGTTAGAGTTATTGATTTAGAATTACAAAAAAATAATGAAGAAATTAAACTTAATATTCCTAGAACTGTACATATTGCCTTACTGCAAAATGAAAAGAACAAAGATATACTAGTCTATCACATTAAGGATGATAATACAATTGAGCTAGTCCCTTCAAATGTTACAGCAGATAACCTAAGCTTTACAGTAAATCACTTCAGTAAATTTGCTCTTATAACTAAAATGAAAACAGCACTAGCTTCAAGTGAAAAAGATATCAATAGTTCGGCAGTACAAGAAGAGAAAAAATTCACAATTATAGAGACAAGAGGAGCTAAATCAACTCCATTAAACTCTCCAAAAACACTACCTAAAACTGGAGCAACAACTAATAATCTCTTAACTGCTCTTGGATTTTCACTTCTAGCTTTAACTGCCTTGTTAAAACGAAAAAATAATAACTAACATCACAAAGGGAGTGACTCAAAAATCGTAATTTCGTAGAAATAAGATTTTGTCGAGTCACCCCCTCACAGTTTATTAGATATCTAAAAAGCTTTTTATAAAGTGAATTTAGATATCAATAAACTCACTGCGTCTATGCGTTTTTTTATATGAACTGTATTAAATTTCAGTACTTTTTGGGTTAGTTTCTTCTCTTGATTAAAAAGCACTTTAATATTCAACGATATCATCATAATAAATAGCCCTCCAAAATTTTTGACAAATTTTTGGAGGGCTATCTATCAAGGGTACCCTTTTTTTGTTCTAGTTAAATCCATAACCTAACGCGAACTTCTAAAATTTATCTTAGTCTTCTTTGTTTTTACGACGTCTTGCAGCTGCAAGTAGTCCACCTAAGATTCCTAATCCTAATCCTGCTAATCCTGTGTTAGTTTCAGTTATACCAGTATTCGCTAGACAAGTCGGTTTCGTTGGCACATCCGGCATTTTTCGGTGTTACTGGTCCTTTTGGTTGTATAGGAACAACTGGTGTTGGTTTTTCTGGAGTTACCGGTACGTACCTGATTGGCGTATCCTTAGTTGGATCTTTCGGCACGTCTGGTACTTCATATCCTTTAGATGGATCTTTCGGATAAACTGGTTTCAATGGATTTCCATTTGGATCTACAGGGATAAATCCTGGTACATAAGGTACTTTTGGTTTATCTGTTCCTGGTTTCGTTGGATCTGTTGGATTGTTTGGATATGGAGTTGGTGGAACTTGAGTTTGTCCCTCCGGTAATTTTGGAATCCATGATCCAAATTTGTCGTAAACGACTCTTTCAGTGATATTTACACCTGGTTTTGCTTCGATATCTTTTTGAGATGATTCGATATTTCCGTCACGAGCGATGTATCCATCAACTTTCGGTAACTTGTTACCATCTAAGATAGTATCGTCACCTACTACTGCCCAGTCACCGTAAATGATCTTTCCAGTTACTAGGTTAACTTTAGCGCTACGTTTGAACTTGATAGTTTCAGTGTGAGTAGCTGCTACTTCTTTTCCGTTTTGATCTACATAAGTGATAATACGAGTTGCAGTTGTTTCTGTAACTAGATTTCTCACTGATTCAGGCCATTTTGGACTGTTTGGATCTCCAGGGAATACTGGTTTACCTGGTTCTGGTGTTGATGGTGTTACTGGTTTCAGTGGGTTGTTTGGTCCTACTGGTTTAGTTGGATCAGTTGGAACCATTGGCTTGTCAGGGCTGTTTGGATCTGTAGGCACGATAAGTGGAGTAACTTTAACGTTAAAGATTTGATCTTTATCTTTATCGTTATCGAATACTCTATCTGTATCTGCAGATGGGTAATCGTTGCTTGTTACAACGTAACCTTTCTTAACAAGTTCTTTGATCTTGCTTTCTACTTCACCAGACTTAGTGAATTTAGATCCTGAATTACCTTCATCTACTACCGGATCAGATACTACTTTACCATTGTTATCTACGAAGTTAGTGATAGCTTTTTGTCCATCTTTAACGTAGTTAACTGGTGTATTGGCAGTTGGGTCTGTTGGTACCGGTGGTACTTTATATCCTTTAGATGGATCTTTTGGATCAATCGGTTTCAACGGTACAAGTGGGTTAGTGTTTGGATCTACTGGTTTAGTTGGATCTTTCGGCACTTGTGGTGTTGTTCCTGGGATATGTGGAATCACTGGTACTTTCGGACTATTTGGATCTTGTGGATCTTGTGGCTTAGTTGGACTTGGTGGTACAACTTTACCTGGTTCACCTGGTACGTTTTCGTATGGTGTTGGTGTTACCGGAGTTGGTGGTGTTATACCTTCTGGTACTTTCGGTACAAGTTTTCCTACTGGAACGTAAACTACTTTGATAGTTTCATCTTTAGAGTTTTCAGTTAATCCTGTAGTTGCATTGACTTGAGAACCATTAGATTCTACTAATCCACCTTGTGTATCTTGGTTAGCTTTCAGAACGTATCCTGGAGCTACTGGTGATTTCACAGCTTCAAATGTAGTGTCTTTAGATATCCAAGCTACATTAGGATCAACAATCTTACTAGTTACAACATTGACTTTCAAGGCACGAGTGAATGTTACTTTGTCAGTTACATCAGCTGTAGATTTGTTTCCATCTTTGTCTAAGTACTCAACTTTGCTTTCGTCTTCTTTCACGTAAGAAATTGTACGGTTAACATGTTTAGTTGTGTCTAATGACTTGATTAGCTCTTCACTCCATTTTGGTCCAGTTGGATTTTCTGGATCAATTGGTTGTCCTGGTTTTGGAGTATTTGGATCGTTCGGGTTAGTTGGATCAAACGGTGGAATGTCTACAACTTTTGGTTTCACTGTTACAACGAAGTTTTGATCAACTTTTGGATTATTATCGAAATTCTTATCTGTCGCTGTTGTAAATCCATCGGTTACTAATTCATATCCAAGTACTTTCAAGTCTGCAAGTTTTGTAGCTGTTGAGTAGTTAATTGCTTCTCCAGATTTTCCTTCTAGTTCATCTGTGTGAAGTACTGTAGTTGTTCCTTCAACAACATATTTAACTGTTGCTTTTTGATTTGCTTTCACTAATACGATTCTTGTATCTTCTCCTGGGTTTGGTGGAGTAACTACTTTTCCTTCTGGATTGAATCCTGGTACGTCTTGTTTTGGTTTGATTTCATATCCTTCTGGTATTTCTGGTATTGGTGTTTCTCCTCCAACTGTTGGATCATTTGGATTGTTTTTATAAGTAGGTTTTGGTGTGTTTGGTATTTCATTTCCACCTTCATCCACTAAGATAACTTTTCCTAATGGTTTATACACTACTTTATCACTTGCTTCGGATTTGTTGGTGTTACCTCTTTTTCCTCCTGCTTGTGCTTTGTCCGCATAGTATCCTTCTACTTTTGGTGTTGTTACTACTCCATAAGTATGTGTTTGTTCATTCCATGTTGTTACGTTTGTAACTTTGTTTGTTTTCCCAGTGAATGTGTAATCTGTTTTTTTCATTAGGCGCTGGTGTACTTGTCCCTGCTCCTTCGTACGTTACCGTTTGTTTTTGTTGCTTTTGTGATATCTTCTTGCTTCGCTACTAACACGATTCTTGTGTCTTCTCCTGGTTTTTGGTGGAGTGACTACTTTCCCTTCAGGGTTGAATCCTGGTACATCTTGTTTTGGTTTGATTTCATATCCTTACGGTATTTACGGTATTGGTGTTTCTCCTCCAACTGTTGGATCATTTGGATTGTTTTTTTATAAGTAGGTTTTGGTGTGTTTGGTATTTCATTTCCACCTTCATCCACTAAGATTACTTTTCCTAATGGTTTATACACTACTTTATCACTTGCTTCTGGGTTTGTTGGTGTTACCTCTTTTCCTCCTGCTTGCGCTTTGTCCGCATAGTATCCTTCTACTTTTGGTGTTGTTACGACTCCATAAGTATGTGTTTGTTCATTCCATGTTGTTACGTTTGTAACTTTGTTTGTTTTCCCAGTGAATGTGTAATCTGTTTTTTCATTAGGCGCTGGTGTACTTGTCCCTGCTCCTTCGTACGTTACCGTTTGTTTTGTTGCTACTATTTTTGTATCCACAGCTTGTATATACTCGATTATTTCTGTGACATCTTTTGTTGTTGATGTTACTGGAACTATACCTACTTTTTCTCGACTTGGTGCGTTGTAATTTTCTACACTCGGTGATGTTTTTTCATCCCAGTTTGCAGTACTCCATGTTCCTTCTATTTTTTCCCCAGTTTTTCGATTTACTTTATTTACTCGTTTGATTGTTACAGTCTGAGTTACTGGATCTGCAACTTGTTTCGTCTTCTCCGCTGCATCAACATACTTGATTGTACGTGTAGCAGTATGACTCTCTTCAGTTTCATCATATAATAAATCATACACATAAGTTACAGTAACCTCAGGGCTATCAATTGTTCCTGTTGGACTTGGTGAAGACTCTTTCACTTTTACAAAGTAATACTCTTTTCCATCTTTTCCAATTAGAGTGTCAGGTTTAAATTCTTGAGTATCCACATCATAACCTTTTTTATAGGCACGACTTTCAATAGCAGTCACAGTATCTTTAATTGAAACATTATCTTTATTCACATACGCTACTTTAACGGCACCTTTTTTAACATCTTCAATCTTTATTGAAATTCGAACCGGATTTGTTTCATTAAATGTATCTTGTCCATCTGTACGTGTTGCTGAAGTAAGAACGGCAACTTGATTATTCTTAGCAGTACTACTTACTTTTGCTGGAAGATAAAAATGCTGCAGTTGACCCCGCTTTTTAAAGAAGCGTCTTGATTAGAAACAAATTTTACTGCTGTTACTGTTGACCAATCTGTAATTTGATCTGCCGTTAATGTAATAGTCTTTTCTAACTCAACCGCTGTTCCAGATACTGGTGTAGTTGAATAATACGCAGTCCAACCTTACGGGACTGTCGCTGCTGCAGTCATATGAACATCAAATTGTGAACCACGATCTTTTTGAGTTTAATACAATATTTTTTTATCAGATACTCGTGGTAATGTTGAAATGACTACATTGTTTCCAGTAGCAGCATTTGAACTGTTTGTTAATGACAAACGATACTTCACTTCATCATTTGGAGCTAAGTTATAGGCTCCTGTTGAATAAGTACTTGAATCTGTCGGTTGATCCGTCACTTGTGCAATTAATCGAGTTGCTGAGTTATTAATTACTGGTAATTCATACGTAAAGGAACTCGTATTTGTGATATTTGCATTTGTACCATCATAATCATTATTTGGATTAATCCCAACTACTCTTTCATCTTCATTCCAAACTAACGTATATTTAACTGAATATGTTCCTGATGCCACCCAATTATCTACCTTAAATTGTAAATCTGGAGATAATGTATACCCTGAATGCTGCCTCCATGGTGTAACTTCTAAAACTGTTTTCCCTGAATTATTATAATTTTCTACAGTTTTTACAGAATTATCATTTCCAGCGTAACTAAATCCATCGGTAATTCTACAAGTAATTTCGCATTTTTTTAACAGCAATATCTTGTAAATCAACAAACGTTTTACGAGTCCAGATTTGTTTACCATAGATACGATTTCCTAATCCATTAGGTGAATACTCATAGACTTCATATTTACTACTAAGTTCTTGAGTTAAGTTCCCCGCTAAAGTAGTAGTAATAGGGTTTGTTGTAGGGACTAGCTTAATCGCATCTCGTGAATATGCAAAGGTTGTTTTTGATACAGCAACCTTTGGTTCTTCATATCCATATGTATAGACAGATGCTGTAACGATACTTTCAACTTTATTTCCTTCCTTAGCTAATTTTTTTGCTTCTTCTAATCCTTTTTAAATCTTGACTTAAAAATAAACCAACACCTTGTAGCCCAGCAGTTTCTAACGGCATATTTCCTTTTTGGTTTTTAACTTCACGGTTGTAGTACCATCAGGCAAGGCTACTTTGTCTGCAACATCTCCTTTACGAAGTGATACCTCTCCAATTTTTGATTCTGTACCGTTCGTTACAGAGTATACTTCAAAAGTCAATGTGGAATTTAATCCTAAACTTTTACGGATTATCTTGATAACTAACAAAGGTAGATTTCCCTTTATCTGTCGGAGTCCAAATCGCATAAAAATTCAATCGCTCGATTTTTGATCAATATTACTATCAATCGAAATTTCAGCTTCTTTTTAGATTTGCAGGACCGTATGAATCACCATAATCTCCTGATAATTGAATAATTCGGGTATCTTCTGTTTTTGTATTAATATAAGGCATTGCAATATTAACGACACGAGATTTATTATCCTCCATTGTAGTATTAAAAATTCCTACTGGAACATCACTCTTAGTAGGTACTGTACTACCACCAGTTCCACTGTTATTTTCACTTGAATTATTCTGATCATTATTTGGATTTGAACCACTTCCAGTATTCCCACCGGTTCCAGAGTCAGAACCACCAGTAGATTTTTTAAGATTTATAGCTCTAACCGTAACTGTTACATTATCAGAAGTAGTATTTTTAAATCCTGATTTGTCCGTATAGGTTGCATTATCTTTAAACGTTAATTTTTTACCCGTTAAAAATTCTGCTGGTGTTCCACCATTACTTACATTTAAATACAACAGTTCATTTTGTGTATTATCGCCACTAGAAAACATCGTTGTAGAAGAAGGGACTAGTCTTGTATATTTTGCAACACCATTTTCTAATTTCCATCCCGCATCTAGAGAAGTTTGCGCAATAGTAACACCTGTCGGCAATTCTACAGCATGCTCAATTTTGGTAATAGCAGCTGAATCTTTATTAGTCGATTTTAAACTCAATTGTAAATCTTTACTCTTAGAAATATCAATTTCTGTTTCTGGTTGATTTGTTTCTAATAATGTTTGTCTTCTGATACCATTTCTAGTATCAACCGAAACATAGGGAGTATTAGTAGTATTTATGTTTGTAAAATCTGCCGACTTAATAAGGGTATTATTTTTTTATCAAATAACTCAGCTTTGATTGTTGTACTTGAATCTTTCCCAGTTTCATATTTTTTTAATTTATAACTAACATTAATATTAGCATATGCTCCACCTGATAATTCTCCAGTATATAATTTATACTGATTATTATTAACTTTTTTTCAGTTCTTAAACTTGATCCGATTTCAAATGTATCTAATGGTTCATTATTAGAGGCAGTAATTAAAATATATCCACCTTCTTCAATTTTTTTGATGGTGTCGAAACATCTAAATTATAAGAACCTAATATTTGTTCACCAACTGCATATTGTGTTTTTCCGCCATTTAATCGTCCGGATATCTTAACACCACTATAGTCAATTGTTTCCGAATCTGTTAATGCTCTTTTAGATCGTTTATTAATCTTCCCACTATTTTTTTGGGGTTTACAGAATTATCATTCACATCATCACTATTTGTTCTATTGACAGTAGTTTCACCAACAGACTCATTAGCTAAAGCTACAGATACTTCACTACCTAAAAATACAATACCAGTACCTATTAAAACTGATGCTGCACCAACTTTTAATTTTTTTATCGAGAATATTTCCTTTCTTTCCATATGATTACATTTTTCCTTTCTATAATACTAATTATTTACACATTACATTTATTATCTATTTATTATTATATTTTTAATTAATGTGAATTATAAATTATTTCCTTCATACTATATCATATCAAATTTATTATTTTTTTATCAATTAACATATTGCAAAAAAACTCCCTAAATGCAACTTTAAAACCCTTTCTACTTTACTTTAAACATAGTTGAAATTTTTACTAAAAAAATTTTTTTAAAAAAAACAGGCGGGAAATATTTTTAGTTCTTTGCCAAATTCGGTTGATTATGAAAAATTAGGAGGAAGGAAGTGACTCAAAAAAATCATGATTTCGTAGAAACAAGATTTTTGTCGAGTCACCCCACACAGTTTATTAGACATCCAAAAAGCTTTTTTTAATGCAAATTTGGATGTCAATATACCACTGCATTTATATGAACTGTGATAAATTTTAGTACTTTTTGGGGCAGCCCCTTCTCTAATACGGAAATTAATAATAGCAAAAAAAGATATAATTCAACTAAAATGAACTATATCTTTTCTTTTTATTATTTTTTTCAGATACTTTCAGACGAGCTATCGCTTTAGCTAAAGCTAACTCTGCACGTCTTACATCAAGACCATCTTCTTTTTTCGCAAGACGCTCTTCTGCACGTTGTAATGCTTTTTTAGCACGTTCAACGTCAATATCTTTATCTAATTCTGCCGTTTGAACTATAATAGTTACTTCGCCTTTATGTGTTTCCACAAATCCTTCACTTACAGCTAGAAATTCTTCTCGTCCATCAGGAAAAATCACTTTTAACGGACCAATTTTTAATGACGCTACCATAGGAACATGGTTTGCCATTATCCCAACTTGTCCACTAGTAGTTCCCAATACAACCATAGAAGCTTCTTTTGCGCTATAAGCTTCTCCATTAGGAGTAACAATGCTTACACTTAAAGTATTCATTTATTTACCTCCTATTTGTATTATACTTCTACTCCTAGTTTGCGAGCTTTTTCTAATACATCTTCAATTCCACCTACTAGACGGAAGCAATCTTCTGGAATGTGGTCGTATTTACCTTCTAATATTCCTTTGAATGCTTGAACAGATTCAGATACTGGAACGTATGATCCAGGTTGCCCTGTAAATTGTTCTGCAACGTGGAAGTTTTGAGATAAGAAGAATTGTACACGACGTGCTCTATCTACTGTTTTCTTATCTTCATCACTTAATTCGTCCATACCTAAGATGGCAATAATATCTTGTAATTCACGATATTTTTGAAGTGTTCTTTGAATTGTTGTCGCTACTTGGTAGTGTTCTTCTCCTACGATTTCAGGTGCTAATGCTCTTGATGTAGAAGCTAGTGGGTCAACGGCTGGATAGATACCCATCTCTGTTAACGCACGTTCAAGGTTTGTTGTCGCATCTAAGTGGGCGAATGTTGTAGCTGGGGCCGGGTCAGTATAGTCATCGGCTGGTACATAAATCGCTTGAATAGATGTTACAGAACCTTTCTTAGTCGATGTGATACGTTCTTGTAAACGTCCCATCTCTGTAGCAAGCGTTGGTTGGTAACCAACGGCTGAAGGCATACGTCCTAATAACGCAGAAACCTCAGAACCTGCTTGTGTAAAACGGAAAATGTTGTCGATGAATAGAAGTACGTCTTGTCCTTCTTCATCACGGAAGTATTCCGCCATAGTTAATCCTGTTAATGCTACACGCATACGAGCTCCTGGTGGTTCGTTCATTTGTCCGAATACCATGGCTGTTTTGTTAATAACACCGAATCTTTCATTTCATAGTATAAGTCATTTCCTTCACGAGTACGTTCACCTACACCTGTAAATACTGAAAGACCACCGTGTTGTTGTGCTACGTTATTGATAAGCTCTTGGATAAGAACTGTTTTACCAACTCCCGCACCACCAAAAAGACCGATTTTTCCACCTTTAATATATGGTGCAAGTAAGTCGATAACTTTAATACCTGTTTCAAGAACTTCAACATGTGTTGATAATTCTTCAAATGTTGGAGCTTCTTTATGAATTGAATCTTTTTGAACTTCTGCTCCTGCTTCTGCACCGTGGTCAACTGCTTCACCTAACACGTTGAACACACGACCTAATGTGTAGTTACCAACAGGAACTGTAATTGGTGCTCCTGTATCTACTACCTCTGCTCCCCTATTTAATCCGTCTGTAGATGACATCGCAATTGTTCTAACTACGTTGTCTCCAACTTCTAGAGAAACTTCAAGAATTAATTTTTCTTTTTTTCCATCGCCTTTTTCTATGTAAACTTCTAAAGCGTTTAATAGATTTGGCATATGCCCTGATTCGAATTTAACGTCTACTACAGGTCCCATAACTTGGAGAATATAACCTTTATTCATATGTTGTATGCTAACTTAATAGCTTCTCCTTTCTCATTACTATTTTGTTGCTGCTGCTCCACTTACAATCTCTGTGATTTCTTGTGTAATTGCAGCTTGTCTTGCACGATTATATTTAATCGTAAGTGTATCAATAATATTTCCTGCATTATCAGTTGAATTTTTCATTGCTGTTTTTCTTGCAGAATGTTCACTAGCTTTACTATCTAATATACTTCCATAAATCATACTTTCAGCATATTGCGGTAGTATTACATCTAGTACTGCTGCCTCACCAGGTTCAAATTCATATGCACCGGTAATCTGGTCGTTAGAATTTGTAAATTGATCTGTATTTTCAATAGGTAGTACTTTACTTTCAGTTACAACCTGTTGAATCATACTAACAAAGTGATTATAGTGTAAGTAGATTTCATCATATTCTTTATCAATAAAGTAACCTACCACTTTATTAGTAATTTCTTTAACCTGAGTGAAACTTGGCTCATCTGGTATATCTCTGTAACTATCAACTACATTATAGCCATTTTTTCTAAAGAATTCTGCACCATAGTTTCCTATAGCTACGATACCATACTCTTCATTATTATGTCTTTCCTTAACAGTGTTAACAAAATTTCTAATAACGTTTGAGTTGAATCCTCCACATAAACCACTATCACTAGTAATTACAACATAAAGAGTTTTCTTAGCTTCTCTTTTTTCTAGCATTGGATGCTTAATATTAGCACCTTTTCCAAAAATTGTCCCCATTACCTCTTGCATTTTTTGCATATATGGATTAAATCTTTGTGCGTTTGATTGTGCCTTTAATAGTTTTGAAGTTGAAACCATCTCCATTGCTTTTGTAATATGACTAGTTTTTTTCGTAGAATTGATTTTGTTTTTTATATCTCTTAGTGACGCCAATTAGTTCACCACCTTTACTCTACTACTTATCATCTTAGGCAAAAGTTTTTTTGAATGCAGCTATTACTTCATCCATAACTTCTGTCGCTGGTAAGTCTTTTGTTTCAACTATATGCTTAACTGCTTCAGTTTCATGTGCATCTAAGTATGCATATAATTCTTGTTCAAATCTGTGAATATCTTTAACTTCAACATCATCTAAGAAACCATGTGTTAAAGCATAAAGAATCATAACTTGTTTTTTTCTACTGGAATTGGTTTATGTAAGTCTTGTTTTAGTACTTCAACTGTACGTTTACCACGTTCTAGTTTTTTTCACGAGTTGCTGGATCTAGGGTCAGAACCGAATTGAGCAAAGCTTTCTAACTCACGGTAAGATGCTAAGTCAAGACGTAATGTACCTGATACTTTTTTCATAGCTTTAATTTGTGCAGATCCTCCTACCCTAGATACTGAAAGCCCTGCGTTAATCGCTGGTCTGATACCTGAGAAGAATAAATCTGATTGTAAGAAGATTTGTCCATCAGTAATTGAGATTACGTTTGTTGGAATATATGCAGAAATGTCACCTGCTTGTGTTTCTACGAATGGTAGTGCAGTGATACTTCCTCCACCAAAATCTTCATTTACACGAGCTGCGCGCTCTAGAAGACGTGAGTGTAAATAGAATACGTCCCCTGGGTATGCTTCACGACCTGGTGGTCGTTTTAATAGTAATGATAACTCACGGTAAGCTGCTGCTTGTTTTGATAAGTCATCATAAACGATTACTACATCTTTACCATTAAACATAAACTCTTCTGCCATTGCAACCCCTGCATAAGGTGCGATGTAAAGAAGTGGTGCTGGTTGAGATGCTGACGCTGTTACTACGATAGTGTAGTCTAATGCACCATGTTCTTTAAGAGTTTCTACAACACTACGTACTGTAGATTCTTTTTGTCCGATAGCAACATAGATACAAATTACACCTTGTCCTTTTTGGGCCAAAATTGAGTCGATAGCTACTGCAGTTTTACCTGTTTGTCTATCTCCGATAATAAGCTCACGTTGTCCACGTCCGATTGGTACTAATGCATCAATCGCCTTGATACCTGTTTGGAATGGAACAGATACTGATTTACGTCCCATAACCCCAACAGCTGGAGACTCGATTGGACGACGTTTTGTAGTGTTTACTGGTCCACGTCCATCAACTGGTTGTCCTAGTGGATCTACTACACGCCCGATAAGTTCTTCACCAACAGGTACGTCCATAACACGACCAGTACGACGAACTTCGTCTCCTTCTTTGATATCAGTTGTTGGACCTAAGATTACTATACCAACATTTGTGTCTTCAAGGTTTTGGGCAAGTCCCATAACCCCTGTTTTTAGTGAACTCTACTAGCTCACCACTCATTATTTCATTAAGACCGTATACACGAGCAATACCGTCCCCTACTTCTATAACTGTACCGACATCTGTTGACTTAACTTCAAACTGATAATTTTTCTATTTGTGATTTTTAGTAATGAACTAATTTCTTCAGCTTTAATAGCCATTTATGTCCCTCCTTGTTTCAACTTCTTCTAGATTGTAGAAATTTTTTTGATTTTATAGCATTTAATTTTTGCCTTAATACTAGCATCAACTACTTTATTATTATAAGTAAGTTTCAATCCACCAAGAAGACTTTCATCTACAAAAATTATTAAGTTCCACTTTTTCTAGTTGTAACTCATTTTTTTAAGTTTTTTCTTTTTAGATTTTTCTAACTGTTCATCAGTTAGTGGCGAAGCTGATTCAACTTTCACAACAACGCTATTTGAATGTTTATTAAACAATTCTGTAAATTGCTCTAAAACAAAAATTTATTAATGAGATTTGCAGATTACCTGCTAAGATTTTTTTACTACATTTACAACATATTTATTAACACCTGTAAATGAAGCATCAATCAAATTAATTTTTTTAATTTTTTTCTATATTAGGGTTGTTCATCAATGTAACAAAAATCTGAAGATCCATTAACGACTTTTTGCAACTTCATTTAACTCATAAGAAACTTGTTCTAAAGAGTTATTTTTCTTTTGCAACTTCAAATAATGAATATCCAATTTTATTAGCTAATACTGACTTACTCATTATTTCACCCCTACCTCTTTAATGACTTTATCAACATATTCACTTTGTGTTGAGCCATCTAATTCTTTTTTTCTAAAATTTTTCGAAGCTACAAGCACTGATAGTTCAGCAATTTGTTTGTTGATTTCTTCAAGTGCTCTTTTTCTTCTCATCCTCAATATCTCTTTGAGCATTTACTTTTTAATTGTTCTGCTTGTTTACGAGCTTCTTCAAGAATAGCTTGTTTTTTTCAACCTTAGATTGTTCACGAGCATCTTCCATCATAACTTTGATTTCTTTTTGAGCATTTCTTAATTTTTCTTGATTTTCTTCAAGTAAAACTAATGCTTCTTTTTGATTTTTAGCAGCATCATCAAGTTGACCTTCAACTAATCTTTGACGCTCATCTAACATATCAATAAGTTTATCCCAAGCAAATTTTTTTCAGTAATACTAATAAGATTAAAAACAGCTACTACGTCAATAGCCATGTTTCCTAGATTAAAACCTTGATGAGAAGCGTGTTCAGTAGCTAAAAATACTAAATTTTCCATTTACTAAATGCTCCTATTCTTCATAGTTATTTATTACAATATTAGACTGAATTATTTTGCTAAAATCATGAATGCAATAACTACCGCTAAGATAGGCACCGCTTCAACAAGTGCGAACATAATGAATGCATTTGATTTTAATTTTGGTTCAACTTCTGGTTGGCGTGATACACCTTCCATGAATTTACCGAATAAAAATCCGTTACCGATACCAGCTCCAACTGCTGCTAATCCTGCTGCTAATCCTGCTCCAATTAATTCTACCATAATTATATTTTCCTCCTTGGATAATAAATGAATTTTATTAATTATTAATTTTTTTGCACAAATAAGTGCGTTTCTTTTTATTTATATTAATGTTCATCACTAATTTTTATGTGATAAATAAATAAATGATAATACCGTAAAGATGTACGCTTGGATAAACCCTATAAATAGAGAGAATCCTTTCCATACTACTAAACCTGTAATACCGGAGATTGCACCGAAGACACCTGCTGTTGTAAGTGTCGCTAAAAGTGCTAATAATACTTCTCCTGCATAAATGTTACCGAATAAACGCATTGAAAGCGTTAATAAGTTTGTGAACTCTTCAATAACTTTAAAAAGGTGTAATACCTATACCTGAAGAAGTATAAGTACCGAAGTAATGCTTAGTACCCTTATACTTAATTCCTGCATAATGAGTAAAGACAATAACCAATAATGCAAGAGAGAAAGTAAATGTTGGATCGGCTGTTATAGAGTTCACATAAACTACTCCATCATAACTAACTTCTATTAGTACTCCGATCGTATTTGCCACAGCAATAAGTGAAATAAGTGTTAACGCTGTCGCCCATAATCCTTTACCATATTTTTTTCCAACTAACATTTCCTTTTATTACGTTATCACTAACGAAATATGCAAGTAATTCAGCTGCATTCTGACGTTTACTATCTGGTCTTAGTTTTATTCTACTAGTTAGAAACATCACTATAATAAAGGTCAGCAACACTGTTATTAAAGTTGTGATTACACTAGGAATATTAACCGTAATATCATAGCCAAATAATTTGGTAATAAGATATGTGTGTGTTTCCATATATTCCCCTCACCTCTTTTCTTAAAAATATCTTTTTATATTTCTAAGTCTGTTGTAATATTAATTAGAAATACTTAATAAATATTATAATATGATTTTACTATATTTACTAGCAATTTCTTAAAATTTATATAAATTAATTGAAATAATTTAATTAATTATTATTTTTGTTCCGAAAAATTCTGTCCCCAGCATCTCCTAATCCTGGTACAATGTATCCATGATCATTTAATTTTTTTCGTCTAATCCAGCGATAAAAAAATATCTACATCCGGATGAGCTTTATGCAACGCTTCTACACCTTCTGGTGCAGCTATAAGACACATAAATTTAATATCCGTAACTCCACGTTGTTTTAATGAATCTATTGCAGCAATAGCAGAACCACCAGTTGCTAACATTGGATCAACAACTATGAAATGACGTTCTTCTGGATTATTTGGTATTTTAACAAAATACTCATGTGGTTGAAGAGTTTCTGGATCGCGGTATAACCCTACGTGTCCTACTCTTGCTGATGGAATTAGATTCATTAATCCATCAACCATTCCTAACCCTGCACGCAGAATTGGAACAAATACTATCTTTTTACCTGAAAGACGTTTACAAGTAGTTGTTTGGATTGGTGTTTCTACTTCAACATCTTCTAGTGGAAGATCACGAGTAATCTCATAAGCCATTAAAGACCCTACTTCATTAGTAAGTTGTCTAAAGTCTTTAGAACCCGTTCTTTTATCTCTTATAAAAGATAATTTGTGTTGGATCAATGGATGATCAAATACATGAACTTTTGACATAATTATAGTTCTCCTTTGTAATGTTATTATATTTATTTTTACTCTAATTATTTCATTTTAACAAGAGATATCCGAAAATATTTTTACTTCATTCAAGAAAATATTTTTTTATTAATTTTACTATATTACTAGACTTCAATCATAGAAAATATTACAATAATAAAAAAACAATATTTATGGAGACTTTATCATGCAAAGAAAAAAACATTATTAGGGATATTTTTTTATTAACTAGTATTTTTTTACTATGTTCTTCCACTGGCTTTTTTTAAAATTTTTATAATGGAACAACTGATAAGGCTGGTTTTATTCTAATATTAGCATATGGTTTCTTTTTCATTTTTCAATAACAGTACTAATTTCTTATTTTTATGGAAAGAACAATATTCACACCATTACTTAGTAGTATCCTAGCACTGCCACTATTTTTTTCATTTTTTTAATTCTAGCGCATTGGTGCTAATACTTATAATATTAGTATTTTTCTTTTTTTAGGTTATTTTTTTTAACAGCATTACTAAAATAAAAAAAGGAGAAAAAAATGACAATTTTTAAAACGAAATTTAATTATAGCAACTGGTATTTACATACTTTTTTTACCTAGCTCCTATTATAGCTAATCCATTTACTGCATTAAATTTACTAGAAGCATTTTTTTAATAGGAATATTAGTATTTGGAGTTTCTTATTTAAGTTATATTTTTTTACGTATACAAGCAAAGTTAATCTCGATGACCGTGCTAAGAGTACCATTATTACAATTTGCGTCTTGTTAATAGCGTTACTAATATTTTTTTAACCCTATTCAATTCCCAATTGCATTTAATGTAGTGATAAATAAATATATAGCTATTATCCTACTTCTTCTTATATTATTGTTTATTATTTTTATTAGCAAGAAAAAAATGGACAACTCTATAATTTTGATTCTACTTTTTTTGCTCCATCTATTATCCAAGGATTATTGATGCGCTTATCATACAAAGCTATGCTCTTTTACGTCACTAATCCTAATATTAACCTATATTTAACAATTGCTATTTTTTTGTTGGATACTACATTTATAACAATAAAAAAATAACAAATGATTTAATTTATTATAGATATAAAAAGGGGAGTGACTCGACAAATCGATTTTTGTCGAGTCACTCCCATGCAGTTCTATTCATTTTCTTCCAAGTTATAAAGTAGTTCATACAATGATTTTTGCATCTAGTTTTTTTCTTTTTTTCTTCTTTACTAATATCTCGAACTAACTCCCCACGGTGCAACACTATTATTCTATTACCGTATTTAACCGCATCTTGAATATTATGAGTTATCATTAAAGCTGTTAATTTTTTTCTCTTCAATTTTTTTGGCGAGTAAGTTCCATTATTTTTCTTCTGTGTCTTTGGATCTAAAGCTGCTGTGTGTTCATCAAAAGTAAAAAGTTTTTGGAGTTGTCATAGTCGCCATTAAAAAGTGCAATAGCTTGACGTTGACCTCCGGACAATAGACCCATCTCACTATCTAATCTGTCTTCAAGTCCCAAGTCTAAAGTCGCTAATAAATCTTTAAAAAGTTTTCTATCCACTTTAGTAGTCCCTGGTTTAAAACCTCTAACTTTACCACGGCGAAGCGCTAATGACATATTTTGCGCAACAGTCATACGAGGGGCTGTTCCATCAAGTGGATTTTGGAAAACTCTACTAATGAAGCCTGCTCTCTTGTGTTCTACTATATTACTTACATCTTTTCCTTCAATTAAAATCTCTCCGCTATCCAGTGAGAAAGAACCTGCTAAGGCATTAAGAAAAGTTGATTTCCCTGCTCCATTTCCTCCAAGGATAGTAATAAAATCTCCATCTTTTATCTCAAGACTAACATTTTTTAAAGCATGCTGCTCTCTAATCGTACCTGGAAAGAATGTTTTTATCTATACTATTAATTTTTTTATAAATGACATATCCTACACATCCTTTCTCTTAGCTTTTAATTTTAATTGAGGTAACGTTAAGAATAACGCTATCACTAATGCTGATACTAATTTAAAATCATTAGCTCCAATAATATTTAATTTCAACACTCCAACCAACAGTAATCTATATATTATAGCACCACAGATTACACATATTAATCTTGTAGTAAACGTAACATCTTTGAAGATTACTTCTCCTATAATGATTGCTGCTAAAGCTACTACTATTACCCCGATACCACTATTGACATCTGAATAGCCATTATTTTGAGCTAAAATCGCACCAGCTAAAGAGATAATTCCATTAGCAAGCATCAATCCTAAAATTGTCATTGTTTTTGTAGAAATTCCTAATGCTGTTGCCATCTTCTCATTATCACCTGTTGCAATTAAACTCTGACCTAATTCTGTTGAGAAGAATAAAGACATAGCAAAGATAATTAATCCAGATAGAATAATTCCAACAAATACAGTATCATAATGAGTCGGTAAGTTTAACCCTTGCATTTTACTAAAAATTGTATCTTTATTGATTAAACTTAAATTCGGTCTTCCCATAATTCTAAGGTTCACCGATAATAATGCCGTCATCGTTAAAATACCTGCAAGCAAACTTGGTATTCTACAAACGGTAATTAAAAATCCCGTAACAAGCCCCGCTAACATACCTGCTACTATAGAAATCAATGTAGCTATTATAGGATTAATCCCATTGTGTATACAAATAACACAAACAGCTGCTCCTAAAGGATACGCACCTTCTGTAGTCATATCTGCAATATTTAATACTCTAAAACTTATAAACAATCCAAGCGATAATATTCCCCACAGCATTCCCTGTGAAATCGCTGAAATAAATAAATCCATTTCGCACCTCTTTTTATTTAATATTTCCTCTAAACTAGATTATATAATACAGAGCGACTCATAAACAATAATTATTTTTCTATTGATTTAATGAGTCGCTCCTTTTTAATTATTTATTACCTTAATAGCTCCTAAATAATATAATATCAATATTATTATTTTTTATCCACTACTTTTGCTTTTTTTCTTTTAATTTCTTTTTGGAATTTCTATTCCTAATTGTTTTGCTTTTGCTTCATTTAGGTAAATTACACCTTCATTAGCAAGAACGATTGGCATATCTTTAGTATCAGCACCTTTTAATACTTTAGCGACTACTTTTGCTGTTTCAACACCGATTTGATATTGATCAACACCTAGTCCTAATAGTCCTCCATCAGCTACCATTGTATCTGCAGATGGGAATACAGGAATTTTCTTAGCATCAGTAACTTTTACAACTGTTGCCATTGCACTAGCAATTGTGTTATCGATTGGTACGAAGATTGCATCAGTTTGTGAAGCAAGGCTTTCTGTTATTTGTTGAATATCATTTGTGTTCGCTACTGTTGATACTTTAACTTCTAATCCTAATTCTTTAGCTAATTTTTTTCAGCTTCTTGAGCTTGTTTTACAGAGTTATCCTCACTTGCTGTGTAAAGAATACCAACTTTTTTTCATGTTAGGTAAAACTTTTTTTCATGATTTCAAGTTGTTGTTTAATTGGAGTTCTATCACTAACACCAGTAATATTATTTCCTGGTTTGTCTTCAGCTTTAATTAATCCTGCTTCAACTGGATATGTAATACCACCCATAATGATTGGCTTATCTTTAGTTGCATTTGATAATGATAAAGTAGCTGGTGTTGTAATACCTACTAGAATATCATTATTATCTGTAACTAATTTTTGACCCATACTTGCTAAATTACTTTGATCGCCTTGAGCATTTTGAAGATCAATTTTTTTAGATTTTTTTACCTACTTCATATCCTTCTTTTTTTCAGTCCATCTTCTAAACCTTTATAGATTTGGTCAAGAGCCGGATGACTAAGTAATTGAAGTACCCCTACTTTAACCTCTTTATTATCAACTTTTTTAGTTTCCTCACCTTTTTTACTAGAGAAGAACCCATAACCTAATACACAAACTAATAATACCGCAAATGCTACAAAAATTTTTATTTACTTTCATTTTAATAATCTCCTTTAAATTTAATATTTTTTTGTAATAAAAAAATTTTTAGAAGCGTATCTATATAAAAAGACCACTAGCATAATATCTAGTGATCCTTTAACTATAATTTTTTTATAATATAAAAAAAGCCCACCTAGATATTTCTATGTGGTTTCGATTTTTTTCCCATCACAAATAATCCACATAGATACTTACTTCTCGTCTGAGAGCCGTATCTATGTTAAAAAGAAACAAGATCGACTCAGTATCTAGTGGCTTTGCCAACGAATATTTAATTGTAGCGTGTCAACTTGATACAGTTTCATATATCTCTTTTTCTCCTTTACGTTTAATTCTTGATTACATTATAGCAACAGTTTTTTTATTGTCAATACATTTTTTTAAAAAAATAAATAAAAAAATTCTGACAATTCTATATAATTTCTATCTATATTCAATAAAATTTAGTCTATTACTTTTTATTGAAATTCGCTATCACTACCTCGAAGTAATTATTTTTAAAAAAATATTAAAAAAATATTAACCCCATTTTATCAATTTTTTTCTGTACTATAAATTAGCCTATACAAAAAAATCTTATTATGAAAAACAATGAAAATAAGTCGTTTTTCATAATTATAATATATAGATTTTTTTATAATAGCACAGTAGTTAATCCCTTGATTTCACTGTTGTATATTGGTGAATTATATTTTTATAAAATATCAGGTCCTCATGAAAATAAAATTGAAAATATATTATTTTTTTATGAAAATTTACACTTGAAAATCTATTTTTCATAGGAGTATGATAGATATATGTTATTTAAAAATGAAGTTAGGAGAATTTTTTTATGGATAGCCGGATAGCTATAGAAAAAAAGAAAAAAATTATTTAATAAAGGATTTATAACAATAACTACAATTAATTTTTATTGTATTTTTTTAATTTATTATTGTTTTTGTAGTTATTACAGCAAAAATATGCAACCTCTCAATTAGGAGCTACTGCTGCACAAGCAGGATTTGCCGCAGGTATTTATATTATCGGAACACTTGTCGCTCGTCTTTATATTGGTAAGAAATTGAAATTGTTGGTCGTAAAGAAATTTTTACGTTTTGGAGCTTTAATCTATTTAATAACAACTGCAGCTTACCTAATATCATCTAACATTATTATTTTTAGACACTGTTCGTTTCTTAAATGGTTTTTGCATACGGAACTATTTCTACTGCAGCTAATGCAATTGTTACAGCTTATATTCCTAAAACTCGTAATGGAGAAGGAATTAATTACTACGGATTAAGTACAAGTTTAGCAGCAGCAATTGGTCCATTTATCGGTATGTTACTACTTCCTATTACAGGATTCAATGCTGTTATCATTCTAGCAATAGTATTATCTGTTGCAGTTGCAATTGCTTGTTTCTTATTCCCAGTTCAAAATATTGAATTAGACGGAAAACAAAAAAAATTATTAAACAGTTGGGCATTAAATACATTTATCGAGTACAAAGTATTATTTATCTCAATAGTTGCATTCTTAATCGGTTTAGCTTACTCTAGCGTGTTAGGATTCTTATCTATTTACGCTGATAGTTTAAATCTATCAACAGCTGGAGCATTCTTCTTTGTAGTTTACGCTCTTATTATTACTGCTACTCGTCCATTCGCAGGACGCGTATTCGATGCTCGTGGTGAGAACGCAGTTATGTACCCAAGTTTTGTATTTTTAACTTTAGGACTATTAATATTAAGTTTTACAAACGGTAGCTTTTATGTTATTATTCTCAGGCGCATTAATTGGTTTAGGTTACGGAACTTTCATGTCAAACGGTCAAGCCGTTTGTTTAAAACTTGTTGATTCTACTAAGGTAGGGATTGCACTTTCTACTTACTTCATCGGATTAGACCTTGGACTTGGATTTGGCCCTTATGCTTTAGGTACAGTTCATGGAATTCTATCATACAGAGGAATTTATATCCTTTGTGCAGTAATCACAATAGGTGTAACAGTTCTTTACGCAATGTTTTACAAAGGTAAAGAAATACCTGTATTAAAAACTAAAACTAGTCGATAGTAATATTAAAAACTTTTAAATAAAGGAGTGACTCATCAAAATTGCGATTTCGTAGAAAACAATTTTTGACGGGTCACTCCCTTTTTATTTTTATTTTATTTTTTTCCGGATAACGTCTTGCGACATCTATTAATTTATCTTCTATAATCTTTTTAGGATCCTCATTAAGATGATAACACATTGCTAAAGAATAGATTAGAACATCTGCTAGTTCATCTTTTATCTCTTGAATATTATCTCCTTTTTTTCATCCCACTGGAAATGTTCCAATAACTCTGCAGCTTCTATCGATATACTTTTTAGAAAATCTGTCCAAAGTATCGTACTTTTCCCATCCTCTTTTTTTCCTAAATTCTGTTATTAAAGTTTTTTTAATTCTTCCATCATTATGTACCTTTAGATTAAGTTATTGTTGGTTAAATTGTTGAATAAATTATAAAATTCTACTAAACTCAAAGTTTCGCTTCGTCTAGCTGGTTCTATTTCACTATCTACACAGGCATTTTGCAAGTCTTGCTTTTTATCTTTACCATAACTTGAAATTAAGTTGTTAAGTAAAGTTTTTCTGCGTTGGACAAAACATGAGCGTACAAATTTAAAGAATTTTGCATCAGTTTCAAATTCGCGACTTTCTTTTTGTCATAATTTTCACAACCGCACTCTCAACATTCGGCGCTGGTACGAATACTTTTTTTCGGTACAGTAAATAAATACTCAACATCTGTATAATAATTTAATAAAATTGTTAGTGAGTTATAATCTTTTGTTCCTACCTTAGCATTTAATCTATTAGCAACTTCTTTTTGCATCATAACTACGTAACCATCAATTTTCTCAGTATTTTCGATTAAATGAGTCAAAATTGGCGTTGTAATATAGTACGGTAAGTTTGCTACTACCATAATTTTTTCACAATCTGACATCTTCTCAGCGATTATTTTATCAACATCAACTTTTAAGATGTCATTATTAATAATCTCAACATTAGGATAATCAGCAAGTGTCTCCGATAAAATCGGTAAAAGTCTACCATCAATTTCAAATGAAATTACTTTTTTAGCTTTTTTAGCTAATGCTTCTGTAAGAGAACCAATCCCTGGTCCGATTTCTATTACTCCTACATTTTCATTTACTCCAGCTCCGTCAACGATTCTATTTAAGATATTTGCATCTATTAAGAAGTTCTGTCCTAAACTCTTCTTAAATGTAAAACCGTGTTTTTTTAGTATTTCAAAAAGTTTTTCTTGGGTGTTCCTATCATTATTTTTAATCCTTTACTTATTTTTTTGTCATCTCGTCTAATAGACGTTCTTTAGAAATATTATACATATTAAGTTTGTTTAGTAATTGTTTTGCATTAGTATAACCTATATTTAACCTTTCACAAAGTTCTTCTCTTAAAACTTTTGAAGCAGCGCCTCCTACTAAACCTAACTCTATCAATATTTCATTACTTATATCATTTTTTTCACCTCATCCATCGGTGTATAATGATTTTTTTATAGCCGCAATAATATCTTCTTTACTCGCAGCTTCTATTCCAATCTTTCCTTTGCTATCTACAGCTTTTTTTATTTGAAATATAGGCATGTTTTTGCCGTCGGGATATTTTTTTCTATTATACTTCTAATTCTTTTTCCCTGCATAATCAGGGTCCGTTAAAACTATTAATCCTCTTGTTTTTCTCTAGAAAGATTAAACGTTCTATTTTTTTCTTAGTTAGAGCAGAGCCATTAGTTTCAAAAAGTATCACAATCTAGCGCTTCTTTGACCCTATTGGTATCATCTCTTCCTTCTACTACTATTATTTCTTTGATTTTCATTTTATTATCCTTTAAAAAAAATTCATCAGTTTATTATAACATAATTAGACAAATTTTTTTCTCATACTAGCATGAATATTTCAAATAGTTGTATAGTTCATACGTAATTTCGTGGTAAACTTTATACTTATAACCATCACAAAGAAAAATTCTTTTTTTAGTTCAAATTTATCTTTAAGACTAATTTGTTCTAGTGTTTTTTTCCTTTTTTTACACACTAGTATTTCCCAATGTTTTTTTCAAACTTAACTAAGTAACAATCATAAGTCCTATCTTCTCCATATTCTCCCCAAAAAAATATAAAAAAATCCAACAAGGTCTAATAATATATGCCACCATTTAACTATTTTTTTCTTCTTTCTAATAAATAAACTTTTTTTCACTTTTTGGATAGATAATTATATAATTCTTCCATAACTCCCTTTATATTCATTATATCACAAAAAAATCCTCTGCAGAAAAAAACTCTGCAAAGGAAAAATTTATTAATGTATATCTTTTTTTCTTAAAGTTAGCTCCGCTGACTTCACTAACTGTTCCAATCGATAAAAAGGCATTCTTGTCATTTCTAAAGACTATTTTTTTAAGTTTTGATTCTTCAATACGTGTAATTACACAAAATATAATTTTGGTTTCATGACCTGAATAGCCACCTTCTCCGTGTAATAAAGTCACCCCACGACCTAGTCTGTCTTGAATTTCTTGACTTATTACTTGATAGTTACTTGTAATAACCATTACAGATTTAGAATCATTTAATCCCTCAATAACTATATCCATAACTTTAGAAGCTACGAAATAACTTATCATAGAATATAACGCCGCTTCCCATGTGAATACAAATCCAGAAGCTATAAAAATCACAATATTTATTCCAAGAACCATCTCCCCTACAGAAATCGGCAGCTTTTTAGTAGCGTAGATGGAAAACATCTCACTTCCATCTAATGTCCCACCATTTCTAATAACTAAGCCGACCCCTATTCCTAATATTATCCCACCGAAGATACACGCTAAAAATGGATCTGTAACTAGCGGAGGAAAACTATGAAAATAAGATGTTGCAAAAGATAAAATAATAATTCCAAAAATAGATGCTATAGAAAAACCCCTACCTATTTGCTTATATCCTAAATACAGAAATGGAATATTAAAAATTAAAATGAAAACCCCAAGTGGTAATCCTAAATAATGACGGGCAATAATGGACACACCAATCACTCCACCATCTAATATATTATTAGGAATTAAGAAAAAAATTCTAATCCTGCTGCAAAAAAATTAACGATCCTATAATTATACTTATATATTTCTTTATAAATTCTATTCTGCTCTCCATTGATTCTCCTTTTTTTATTTATTTTTTTGACAAATAGGACAAAAAAATGACTCGAACGACCTTTTTATCGTAACATTCTCCACATCATGACCTAGAGGACAGATTTTTCTTCCCATATATTTGGTGGAAATTTTTGCATATTCCCTTCTCCTCCATCAGCATGAACATAATCCGAGATTGTAGAGCCCCCTTCTTTTATTGCAAACTCCAAAATATCTACTAATTCTTTAAATAAACTCTCCTTTTTTTCTTTTTAGAAAGTTCACTCGCCTTTGTTAATGGATGGATTTTTTTGACGATATAGCACTTCACAATCATAAATATTGCCACAGCCACAAAAATACATTTCCTTCTAGAAGTAGTGCTTTAATCGGTTGATCTTTATATTTATTTTTCATCTAATTTTTTTCTAAAAAAAATATTTTTTTAGAATTTTTTTATCAAAAGGTTCCGGAGCGAGGTTAATAAAAAGGTTTAAACTTCGTTATATCTTCAATATATCTAAGCTCTCCAAATCTTCTAATATCACTGTAAACTAGTTTTTTTCTCCAGTTGACAATTCAAAAATCACGTGTTGATGTTTAAAAATAGTTTTTTTATTAGTAATCTCTGCTATATCTTTAACTAGAAAAAAATGCTCCTGTCATACCAAAATGTGTAATTATATATCCCTCATTTAATGTGAAATATAGATATTTTTCCTCTACGTGATAATTTTTTTCTATTGTTTTTCCTTTTTACATTCTCAGAAAAAGTAACAAATATCTTGCTTTTACAATTGCCATTTTATTTGATTTGTGGCTTTCTTTCACAACATTTGAGTATTTTTATATCTAGTATTTGTTTATTTATTACTACTTCTTCTAATCCAAATTTTTATATTTTTCAACCTCTCGTAGTTCGGCATAATATACTCCTATTTTTTTATACTTACTTTTTTTAATTGTAATACAAATATTTGAAAAAAATTCAAAGATTTCCTTTTTAATTTGTCGCTACCACCGAATAAATTCCAAGTTTTTTTAGCTTTATTATAGCATTAAAAAAATAAATATGTAGTATAATATTAAAGTTAAATATAAAAAGGTACTTTTATTAAATGGAAGAGAAAATATCTAGACAAAAAGAATTAGTTCACCCTCTTATAAAAGAGGAGGACGTCCTCCTAAAAAAAGAGGATTTAAAAAAAATATTATTTACAGTTTTAGCATTATTCCTTGTTGGAACTGGTGTATTCGCTGCTTATACATATTATAACTTTTCAAATTCTGCCAAAAAAGGATATAAAAATGTTGATTATCTAACAGAAGTTGATCCTAACTTTAAAAAATTCTCAGTTTTAATTTTAGGTATTGATATGAATGATGATCGTAAAGCACAAGGTCAAACACGCGAGGATAGTAGAACAGACTCTATGATTTTAGCGACCATCAATAAAGATAAAAAACGCATGGATATGGTTAGTATCCCTCGTGATTCACTTAGTCTGATGCGTGAAAAAAATGATGAAAATAATAATAGTGCCTATTTCTACGACAAGATTACCCATGCGCATGCTTATAATGATGTAAAAGGTACAACTAACGCAGTAGAAAACCTGCTAAATACTCCAATTAACTTTTATGTATTAATTAACTTTAAAGCATTTGTTCAAACTGTTGATACATTTGGAGGGATTGATTTATACGTTCCTTTCGATATGGATGAGCAAAATGCTAATGGCGAAGAAAATACGATTAAGCTGAAAAAAGGATGGCATACTTTAAATGGTGAACAAGCCCTTGCCTTTGCTCGTAGTAGATATTACGATAGTGATATAGAACGTGGTCAACGTCAACTTCAAGCTATTCATTCTCTTATTGATAAAGCAAAGAGCTTAAATGCTTTAGCAAAAATCAATGAAGTTATTAACATAGCTGGAGATAATGTAGAGCACAATTTATCAACAACTCAAATCTCTACAGCAATTAAGATGTTTATTAATGATGATATGGAAATCGTTTCTCACAGAATTGATGGCTATGACGTAATGTATAATGGAGTATATTATTACTACCCTCGCCCATTATCACTTCTATACGCATCATCTGCATTACGTGATAATTTAGACCTACCTTTACCAAAGGCTACAGATTTATTAAACATCTACTATCAAGGTCATATATCTATTGGTCTTAAACAATATAAAATCAATAATTTACGTCCAACACAAAACTATCCAATTTCAAATCTTACGGTTATGTCACCGGAAGATTCATTATTAAATCTTCCTGAGCGACTTACATCAAAAAGATCTGAAAAAAATGACATTACTGTTAGTAACGAAAATAGGTAGGATAAAAAAATAGTAATACTGAAAACAAGACTAACAATAGTAATTAACAGCAAAATGCTACAACTGGTATCGGTACTACAAATACCCATTAAAAATACCGGAGTTAATAATAATCAAGAATAATTAATATCCCATCAAAAAAACTACTTTTGATGGGATATTAATATTTATTTGAAAAATTTTACATTTACAGTTCCAGTTTTTTTGAAGATATGAATAATTGTTTCTTTTTATTTGAGCTATTTGTAAAATTTGATTCCTCATCACTTAATTCAGCTATAATATCACCTTCTGTTGACTTAAGAGTAATAGAATTATTTGCAGTAAGATTACCTAAAAATAATATTACCAGTAGTTGTTTTTAAGTTAATATTATCTGAACTTTCACTAGGAAGATTACTTACCTTAATATTTCCTAGTTCATTAGTTATATTAATATCTTTTTATTGTTGATGATGACAACTCTGTATCTCCTGTTTCATTATCAACACTAATATCTTTTAAATCATTAATATTATTTAATTTAACATTTCCTGTAGCAACATTAATTTTTTTAGAGAATTATTTTTTTACTATTTAAGTTATCTATATTTAAATTTCCAGTTGCTAATTTAATGTCGGCATCTGAAGCTGAAATATTAGTTATATATACATCACCTAGTTTACTATTAATTATAAGAGATTTAATATCTAGATTCTTGATAAAATAATCTCCTATTTTATTAACTAAATTGATATCAATATTAGAAGATTTAGGTATTTTTTTATAATAAGTTTTTCTTTTTTTCAGTAAAGAAATTAAAATTAATACCCACAATATTTTTTTATTTTCTTTTTATAGATAACTTATTTCCTATGTGCTCTATATTAACTTTACGTTCTAGAGCAGTATAGTATTCTATTTCCATATTTTTTTAGAAGCAGTATTCTCTTCTATGGTTACATCAGAATCAATAATATCTAAATCTAAATTTTTTTAACATCATCAATTGAGACAGTATAATTCTTTTTCTCGAAATTAGAAGAAAATCTAGGTATATGACCATTATTTAAGTAAGTTGCTAATCCTATCAATACTAGTCCAAAAATTATAAAACTAATAGAAATTTTTTTATAAATTTATTCATTTATATACACCTCTTTTTTTGAAAATCTTCACAAAAAAATTGTTCTGATGTTTATACCATTTTGACGTGATTTTTTTATATTTTTTTATCAACCAGTCAATACCAATTAAACCAGCCCCTGAAATAACAAATCCAAATCCTAAAGTATCTAAGAAATACGAAATATTTCTTTCGTAAATAAGATAAAAATGGGGATTTTTAATATTAATAAGATTCCACCAATGAAAAATAGCTATAATAGAAAATACAATACTAAATATTATAGATAGAATAACTATAAAAAGACTAGCGACTAGAGAAAATATAGTTATCCAAGCAGGAAATAATAATACGATATTAATAAAGCCGAGCTCTCGTGGTATAAATCTCCATACTAGTTTTTGTTTGTTTTTTTCCCAATATTATGTTCATCTAAAATTTGATCAACGATGATATTAATATCCCCTAATTGCGATACAGCTTCTTCTTCACTTAAGCCCTCATCAATACGATCATCAATCATTTCTTCAAAAAAATTGAGTGTTTTATACATCTCTTTTGGCGATAAATATGGTTTTAATTTATTTCCCAAAAGAGCGCAAAACTGTGTCTTATCCATGTTTTTTTCATCTCCTAATATATATTTATGTGCATTACTTATTACTTTCCAGTCGATAAGAAATTCCTGAATTTTTATTGAGACCAACATCTGTAATTTTATAATATTTTTCTTAGTCTACTATTATGTTCTACCGAATATGAGGTAACACAATCATTTGCTTCCAAGCGTTTTTAAGATTGGATATAACGTTGATTCCGATATAGGAATTACATTTGAAACATCTTTTATAATTTTTATACCCATATGATTCAGAATTACGTAAAGTAGCAAGAACACATATTTCCAATAAACCTCTTTTTTTAATTGAGCTTCCATACTAATATCTCCTTTCACATAATACTATACATTGCATAGTATAATTTGTCAAGTAGTATAATGAGAAATACATTCTAATTATTTCAAGTAAAAGGGAAAATGTCCTAAATTATCAATTAAAAAAATAGCGAAAAAAATCCTTAAAAAAATATGTAGAAGTCCTTCCGCGCTACCACTTGGATGAGCTAAAGAGAATGATAAAAAAAGGCGAAGCCTTATTTTATCATTCTTTTTGCCTATACTAAAAAGTTATCGAAATCCCCTTTAGCTATGAAACTATCAAGTTTAGATATATATTTCAAGAAAGAATTCTTTCTCCAAGGATGAGACATAGGAGGGATATATTTAGGTTTAGTTTCCTTTAAAATAGGAATGTTAAACTCAATAGACTCCAGTTCACGTTTTTTTAGTAGAAAAAAAATATTATTTTTCTATAGATATATATAAATTCCCATCAAAAAGCTTCAATAACTCTAATCTCAGTTTTAATAGGATAATATACAGCCTTACCGAAAGAATTAATAGAAATATATGACTTATTTTTTTATATTTGAAATGATATTCAGAATTAATTTTTTTCTAATAGAATTCACACTCAAAAATTAAATTAGTATCAATATTATCTACCACTTCAAACTTAGATATGTTACAATTAGTGATAGAGAATTGATAATTAAAGGCTTTGAGGTAAGATGTTAGGAAATTATTTGCTTCCTCTATTGTTTGAATATTTTCAAGTTTTAATAAAGGTATAAGACGAGATTGAAGTGTTCCAAAAGCGCGTTCAACTCGTCCTTTTTTTGAGAAACACTAGAAGATAGAATAGAAATACCTAATTGATGGCAAGCATAACCAAATTGAGTAAAAGTATCATTTTCAATTTTCTTGCTTTTAGAAGAAGTGTATTCAAAAATAGTTCTCTTATCAGTCCATATTTCATAAGGGATACCATAATTATCAAGAACTTGATTTAAGACATTATAGTAACCTTTTAAAGTCTCCTGTTCATCAAAATAAGCACCAACAATCATACCAGTAAAATCATCAATAACGATATGAAGAGAGGTCATTTTATCGCCAAACCAGTTATGAATACTAGCATCCATTTGAAGAAGTTCGCCGAAATATTTTTTTCTAGATCTACTAGGATGAACACTAGATAGATTAGAAATGGGTTCTACAATAGTTGAAGTAGTATTTTGATTGGGAGTAATTGTATTTTTTGTTTTATTCTACGTCTCATTATAGCTTTAGTTTTTTTAGTAGCTTTAGGAGAGATAATATCAGCATCAAATAAGATATTAGCGACAGAAGTTCGACTAATTTTAATATTTTTTTCATCATGAAGTATTTCACAAAAATGTGAGAAAGAAAAATCATAGTAAGTATCTTTATACCAAGAGACTATTTGATGTTTAATAGAACCGGAGATTTTATTACTAGGTGAGATGCCAGTGTTTTTTTATGAATAAAACCAGCGGCACCCTCTGTCTCAGCTACTTTTTATTAACCGATTAATTTGTCTTTCTGTTAGATTAAGTAAAGAAGCCGCACGTTTTTTTGTTTTAAGTCCATTAATAACATCTGAAATGATAAGGTATCTGTTTTTCTTGAATATCATTTAATTTTTACATTTTGTTGTTTTGTGATAACATCTGTCATTCTATTTCCTCCGAATATTATGATTTTTATTATAATATTTTTTTATTGCATTGGAACATTTTTCCCTTTTTCTCTATTTAAGACATTATCACTTTTTTTATTCACATAATTGTAAACTTGTTTTTTTGTTGCACTTGACTTGACAATTCACGCATAATAAATAGCCTCCTATGGTATTTAGATTTTTACCATGGAAGGCTTAATTTAAATTTACAAACTTTTTGTCATACGCTCTATTTTATTTTTCTTATAAATCTAACAAATATACAGTCTCCGGTTTTATTACACCCTTTTTCAGTATAAATCACCCAATCACTTACATAATTTATAGAATATGTTCCCTCATCACCTTCATGTAAATCCGGAATATAATATGGTTCTTGAGTCAATACTGCCTTGAAACTATCTCCTTCCATAGAAATAGCTTCAAACCAAATATGTTCAAGATTTGTACTATCCAAATTACCTTCTTCATCTATTGTTTCAAGTCCTAATTTAATAATAATAGTAATATCTTCATTACCTTCTTGTTTTTTTCTTAAGCATTCTTTCAACATAAGAAAAATCTTTCTCTAGCTAAATCACTCATTCTAGCAGTTTCTTCATTACTTAAGAACATTAATGGGTTATTAACAAACTTTTTCTGTAAATTTTTGAAGGTAAACTTACAATGTTATTATTATAATCTTCTTCACTTTCATATAGGAAAAATTATATTTGTTTTAGAATTATGCGATTCTTTTCTGTCTTCAATTCCTCCAATATTAACATTAGGATAATATTTCAAAGCATCAATCCATTTTTTTAGATGTAGCAACTATTGGCTGTCCATCATAAAAACATCCCTAAATGTATCTCTTCTTCATCTTCATTAGAATAATTTTCATCTATCATTATAGAAGCGTAATTAGAAAGTAAGCTATAATGTAATCCGTAATCTTTCATATTTGAATCCAAAATCTCTATTTCGTGAAGATTACATCTACATAATCCATGAGTATGTAACCAAACTTCATTCTCATCAAAAAAACAGCTTGAACAGTATATATGCTTGATGGAGCAGGAAGTACATTTGATTTTTGCTGCTAATTCAACCCATTTTTTTATTTAACATTCTTTCAGCACTTACATCACAAAGAGCAACCATTTCAGGAACCATAGCATATACAAGCTTAAGCTGTAAATGGTAACATTTTTTTAGCATCTCCTTCAAATTTCATATAAACAATTAAGGAATTCTTTGAATTTAAAAATATGTTCTTTCTCTTCTTCTGTAAAAATATTGTAATTCCCATTGATACATTTCTTCTGTATAAAAAAATCTCCAAAATAGAATCTTACATCAAAAATCAGTTCCTTTATATGATAGAACAATCTTTCCAGGATAATCTTCACTCGGAAGACTTTTTTTCTTTAATTTCAATACCATCTATAGCTTTAATATTTTCAAAAAAATATCTTCTGTAGGTGAGTAATTATTAGGTACTAAAAGCTAACATATGTGAAAATTCTTCCCAATAAGCAAGAGGTGCTTCTTTAATCAAAGTAGAAGAATAAACGTCACTAGAATACTCTTCATTTTTTTCCTTTGAACTATTAAATAATCCGTTAATAACTTTTTTTATAAAAAAACTCATATTTTTTTCTCCTTTTTAAAACATAAAAATATCACTACCATCATATCACAATAATTGGGTAGTTTTTAATTATTTTTTTACACTGAATCATTTACGCCTGAGTTGTAAAACAAAGTGAGACAACATAACATCGTTATTTTCTGTTAACATTGTTTCATCAACCTTATTTAATAAAAAAATCATTTTTTTATTCAATAAATCATTTAATTAATCACTAATGAAGTTTATACAACATTATTGGCAGTTTTATTTAATCTATAATCGATACGATAGAAACTTACAAATTAGATTCACAAACAGATTTTTGTCGAACACCCATTAATTTATCTATGCTAATATGTTGGTAAGTCAATATGAAACATTCCTTATTTTTTTGTTGTGATTAATTTGGTTTTTAGTATATGGCTTTTTTATGCATTTATTTTTTTCTACTTAATTTTACAATCGGCGAATTTTAATACCACTCGTATTCTCCTTCAAATACAAACTTTTCAGGGTGAGATTTGATGTAGTTTAGTTCGTTTTCTTCACCTTCATAATTGTAAATGAAATCATCGGCTTCATCTAATATCTTAAAAAATTCTTCTCCGTATTTTTTTCTTCCAACATTTCTAGCATATAGTATCTTTCTTCTCTACCAAAAGATATTGTCCCACCACAATAGTCTACAACTTTTTGAAAAATTACCTGCATATTCGTTCATTCCAAAATGTTTGAAACCTTTTATTGCATCTTCCCAAACTATCCCTGTAGGATTATATAAAAACTGATGATGACCTCCATTACTTACTTCTGAAAAATACCAAGTAATGGCTAATAAATATCTTTGCTCTAAAGTGAAAGTCTGAGCTGATTGAACATATTCATCATATCCATCATAAATATTAATTGTTCCCCACATTGGATCAACAACATCATAATAAGAGTTTTCATCTAAACTTTTTAATATTTTCTATGGTAATCTTTGCGTATTTTAATTTCTTTTTGTATTTCATCCATTTCAGTTATCTCCTCTATATTTTTAATTTTTTTGATTGATATATTCAAAATATTTCTCTGTTAAAATAGGATTATTCTCCTTTGTTTTTACCGAGATTTCCTCAAATCACTAAAATCCACTTGAGCAAGCTTGGGCTATCTTGAAAAAGAAAGTGACAGATTTATTAAGGGAAGTTCCAACTATTTTTAAGGGACGTTTTCATCTCGCTTCTTCTCTTTAAAGTGCTATTTCACGCTACTTCACAATATGGCATGCCCATCCATCATATTCCCCGTCAAACTCTTCTACTAGATCCATAAGATACCCGACAGTTTCATCGATATCTTCAAAATTATCTTCTCTGCCAATGACAAGTTCATAGGGATATTCCTTATCTATATCTTCATTGTCGCTCAGATCTTCTGATGAAAGTTTTTTAAACCCTTCTTCCATTACTTTGGTTAAAAATGCTTCCCCATTTTCTTCCGTTGTAAAGCACAGGCAATGTTCGAGTACTCTCGGTACCATACTATCACCATGACTTTCAATATTCTCAATAAGCCTCATATTCATAATGCTTTGATATTCATATCTGTCAGGATACAGTGCATGAAAATACATGACCCAGTCCTTATCTTCAAAGACTGCCAATGTATAAGCATAATCAGGGAAGTTTTCTGACATCATCTCAGAAATTTCATCGTAGTACCCCAACTCATTCTTAGCATACGCAAAAATATGTGCTCGCTCATCGCATTTCACAACACCTGCTAAAATATCTCCATGTTGTTCAATAATCTCTACTACAGCGTCTTCTACAGGATATACATATTCCCCTTCTTCTCTTGTAGGAAAACCGTTGTCATCAGCGTTCTTATATAATATTTGTAAATGTAATCTTTTTGGGTAGTTTACAGTGAATTCAAAATCCCTAAGAGCTAAGTTGGTTCTAATCACAGCCGGTAAGTCACAAGAAAATGCATTGCATAGATAAATACCCCAGTCTTCATCAATTTCGGCCATTTCTTGATCGATTGCTTTTTTAGTAGCCGCATTTACTCTGTACTCTCTTTTTTCTATTTCTTCTTTACACTCTTTTACTACTTCCAATGCATTCTCATCCTCAGGATTTAACTCCGCCCAACGCAATGCATAAGAAATCGCTTTTTCTTCCTCGTGAGCCAAATACTGATAGGCATATGCCATACGCATATTCCATCTAGCCTTATCTTCCCTCTCTTCTCTAATTGAATTCAAAATATCTATAGATTTTTAATAAAAAAATTTATCACCAATAAAACTAGGTGTTCCTTTACCATCATTGCCGAAAATCGCAAAGTATTGATAGGTACGAGCAAGCTGATACCATACTTCGTAATTCCGTTCTTCCATAGGGATGCTTTCCAACGCTGTGATACATTCTGTATATTTATCTTCATCTCTAAGCTTTTCTATATACACAAAAAATTCTTCGCGATTTTCTGAATTCCATTTCATGTTAAGTTACCTCCACTTTTTATCTTTTATCCAACATTAAAAATACAACACCACAAATTACAAGCAACGCTCCACATATACCTATAAAAAAACTCTATATCCTTTCTCACCCCACACTTCAAAAAAATAAATGCGTGTCGCACCTTATCTCCGACTGTAGCTTGATACACCCATTTCCAATCTCGTATGGCACCGATTAAAATAGAAGTCCACCTGCAATCAAGACATACTGATAATATGCTTTTAACTATTCAAATACTCCATCCATATCGTTTATCTACTTCTTCTATCAGACATTTTCTCTAATGATTTCTCTTTTTTCACATGTTAAAGATTCTTTACTCAATCGCCATTCTCTCAACTTTTTTTAGAATATTACTTTTTCTTTTTTTAATATTTTTACAATCGGCGAATGTTAATATCTCTCGTATTCTCCTTCAAATACAAACTTTTCAGGGTGAGATTTGATGTAGTTTAGTTCGTTTTCTTCACCTTCATAATTGTAAATGAAATCATCGGCTTCATCTAACATCTTAAAAAATTCTTCTCCGTATTTTTCTTCCAACATTTCTAGCATATCCCATCGTTCTTCTCTAGCAAAGGAAATTCTTCCACCACAATAATCAATTACTTTTTGGAAATTAGCTGCAAACTCTGGCATTTTAAAATGTTTAAAACCATTTAACACATCTTCCCAAACAATTCCTGTAGAGTTGTAGAAAAATTGATGATGCCCCCCGTTAATTACTTCCCCAAAATACCAATGAATAGCACATAAATATCTTTGTTCCAAAGTAAATCTCTCTGAAGTTTTTAAATATTTATCATATCCTTCATAACCGTCAATCATATTAAACATGGGATCACAGATATCCCAAGACTCCTCAATGTTTTGAATATCCTCTATGGTAATCTTTGCGTATTTTAATTTCTTTTGTGTTTCACCCATTTCAGTTGTCTTCTCTATATTTTCATTTTTTTGATTGATATATTCAAAATATTTCTCTGTTAAAATAGGATATTTCTCCTTTGTTTTTACCAAGAGTTCCTCAAAATCACTAAAATCCACTAGTTCTAAAACACCATCTAACTATTTCTTCATCATCGGTAAGCTTTTACTGCATTTTCTACTTTTTTTCAAAAAGTATTCCTTGATTCTGTTTCAAAATCATAATTAAGATTTTGGGCTAACTCACTATGCGAATAGGCATAACGATAGTACCACATTGCATCTCTATCTTCTTCTACTACCATATCCAAGATAGCCATTGCCTCTTCGTATTTCCCATTATTGTTGTATGCTCTTCCCAGTTCTGAGAGTAATTTCGAGTCTATCTCCTCTATGTTTTTCCGATAATAATAAATTCAAAAATCAATTCACGATCGAAGTAAGCATGCAAATTTTTGAATACATTTCAACTTGTCTTCATTACTTAATTTTTCTAAATTCTTCTTTTTGTTGGTTTCATATATTACCTCTCCTAATTAATAAACTTATGCAAGTTCTAACTCACAGATAACTCTTTTTGGTATCTAGTTCGTCTATAGCAGTAATTTTTTTATAATCAAATCCATTTCTTTTTCACTTCTTCAAAAGAAATTTTTTTCTCCGTTAATAGTTTCTGTAAAGTCATCTTCATCAAATTCAAAATCTTCTTTCTCTTCATCAAAATCAATGCTATAGGTAAAATCTATTTCAATTGTAGAGTTTGGAATTTCTAATTTAGAAAGTGGACGTTTTTTTGATATCTTCTAAATTTATCTCATCACAGAACATAGGGTTGTATCCATATTTAGCTTCATCATAGAGTAAAAATTTCTTTTTCCTGTATGTATAAATTTTTGCTACTATCATGCAAGGATTGCTAATCTCATTTTTTTCATCATACATACCACAAATCATACGTTCTTCAAAAAGTGAACCATAAAAAAATAAATTTCATACAGTTCGTTGGTATCTCCACTTTCTAAGTTGTTGCAAATACTAATACTTGTAAATGTATCATCTATATTTATTATATTGTAATTTTTCTTCTTTAATATATGTTGGTACTCTCATTTTGTTTTTCTCTCTTAATTATTATATCGTTATTAAATACGTCATCATTTCTACAGAATGTTTCAGATACCCAAAGCCTCATATGTTCCCGAACTAACCTAATGACTAAATCGTATATCTACCATAACTAATTATCAAGTTCTATTTTTTTCTAACTATTTCAGCTGATCCATTCTTACATAAACTACAGCGATGATAACCACTTCTATACGTTTCCATTATAGTCCTCGTTCTAGCTCTTCAAATACTTCTGCAACAGAATACGTTTCCCCTCGTAGTGCCTGGGAGTACCCTGTTTCCATTAAAGCATTATATGTACTTTCATCCATATTCTCATGTATCGGTAACTCTTTAGGTATTGTTAAGGGAAACGGAATACCATTATTTAAAAATAATTTGTCTATAAAACATATCAATAGCAGTACTGCACGAGAAATGCCCTATAGTCTCTAAAATTTGTTCCGCTTGTTGTTTGATATGCTCATGGATTCTTACATTTACATTACCTGTCTTTGCTGTTTTCAAACATTGCAACTCCCTCCCTATACAAATTTTTCTAAAGTTGAACAGTTAATAGATTGACACTAAAACGGCGCTCTCTTGTGCCGCCATTTTCTCATAAAATTTTTTCAAACTTTCAAATGAGGTTCTTAAATCATCTTTAATTTCATCTGCTTCATCTTCGTATTCCCAAATATTAGGGTAAATATCGTTTTTGGTGAAACGCATTCATATAAAATTTATCAATATATGTTTCAAAAATCAAGCTCTTGCAATGCCTTTTGCAATTTCTTTCACTCTATCAGTTTTCGTTCCGAGATATAAATTCTTCAATTTCTTCCCCGGAAATATTGAACTGACTTTACTAATCGCTTCGCTGATTAAATTATCTTTAATCGGTTCGCCGGCAGATTTTTCCTGTCAACAAAAAAATGAAGTGCGTCCCACATTTTATCTATATCACATATTTCTAAGTTCTCATTATCCTGTGCTTCTTCCACATCATCAAGGCACATAAATTTTTTTCTAATTCAAGATCAGTAGTTGACTGATAATTTGCAATCAATCCCATTTATTTTTTTCCTCCATATTTTTACTGTACTGTTCTGTACTTCCGCCCCCCACTGTGGGTTAGATTTTTTTCAGATTGTCGTTGACTGGCTCGGCAGACTTTTTGTAGTTCCCTTATCATATATCCAGTCTATATTTTCTAATGCTCTAACTTTGTTTGACAAAAATTTCCTTAAATTCACTAATCTTTTTGAAAAAAATATTTACATGCCACCTCAAAAAAATATCTAAATTTTTCCATACAAACTATATCCTTTGCAAATCATGATTTCACAAACGTGGATTATTTATCCACTCATAGGTATCTTCCTCAGAAATCTTTTTTTATTCAATCTATAAAAAAATACTTTCCATCAGTTGAAATCTGTCTCTTATCATCAATGACCCGCCAGTTCTCCGGCGAAGCCCCCGGCAAAAGATTTTTTTCCCATAATAGACATTGCTTTTTGTCCCAACCAAAATATCCATCCTTATTAGACACAAAACTTTCAGGATCAACTTTCTTTAAAAATTTTTAATCTTACCTTCATAGTTTTTCGTAATAAACCTGCTTGCTGTCTTTCGCAAAGCCATAAGGAATATGAAGAATTTCAGTATATTCCTTGCCATCAGTCAATGTAATTTTTAATTTCAGATAGCCAAAAAAACCATCGTCGCACACATCAAAAGTTTTTAGGATCTGCTGGTTCAAAACAGTAGGATATAGTCCATACAGTCTTTCCATCAAAAGCATAGCTATAGTTCAAGGCTTTAAATGTCTCATTGTTAGCACCGCGTAGTTTGGTATCATATAGATAACAAGATTTACTATCTTTTGCAAATGTGCCATTAAACACTTGAAAATGTTCTACATCTTTAGAGACAAGTCTATGCCTCCAGTACACTGTTTTTCCATCAGACCAATAATGCAAAAATAGCCTTTTTCCTCTTGATCATAAAACCTATGGTCCTTGTTAATATCAACGAGTGTATCAAAGTCTACATCAATGATTTTAACTGGTTTAGATTTAGACCCTGCTCTTACGATTTCCATAAATTCCTCCATATTTGTCTTTACCTGCTCAGATACCTAGATAGTTTCTTCTCAAGAAATTCATTCATATCATTGCAAAGCTTCTTTACTTTATTCTGTTCATGGGCATAGTACCAAATTGTTTCTTCATCATGACAAAAGCAATAGCTGATCTCCGTCTGCCTCTTTCCAAAACTCTCCAAGAACCAAATATTGCTTCTCTTTTTATTTCCATTGAAAAACATTTCGTTTAGCACAACTTTTATGCCAGTTGAAAGATCAATGCCGCTTGTGATTAAGAAAAACCTTTGTACTTGTTCAGGAAAGGCAAAACTTAATTTTTCTTCTGCTTTCCGAATTTCCTCTTGTGTAGCACCTTGTTTTATAACGTCATTTTCATCAAGAGATTTCACTAAAGCATTTGTAAACTTTGGATAATGCTCAAACAAATTTGGATGCTCTTCTTTAACCTTCTTTTTCTTTTCTTGCTCTCTTTTTTTCTTATCCTTACAATAGACATCCAGCTCCTCTAAATATTTCTCTTGATACAGATTGCTTTTAGAAAAAGGTAGCCCTTTCCTCTCCAGTATGGCTATGGCTCCTTTTTGGCTTGTTAAAATCGGCACCCAGAGGAAATCATGGTCTTTTGGCTTAAGTCTTAAAAATTCTCCCCTATTTAAAACCCTCTCTAATTCATGTTCGTGTTTTAGCCACCAATTTTGATAGCTTTCAGGGGTTTCCCTGCCCTCTACCAAGGAAAGTAGCTTCTCATTTATAGCTTCCATCATCATATCCCCTCACAAATTCAAATTTGTTTCCATCTCCCAATAAACTGAAATTATCACTTTAATACTTAAGTATATAAAATCCCCATACATTATTACTAAATTCACCAGCAGCAAATTTATGAAGTTCATCGTTAATATACACAACATAAATAGGAAACCTACAACTCTGATGATATAGTGGCTCCGTTACTGATACGTATTCCCCTGTTTCATGCCAGTCATACTCAAAAATATTTGTATCAAACAGAATTACATTCCCTTCCACACCTGCAATTTCAAATTGCCATGTCATTTGTTTGTATTTTTTCAATTTTAATCCCCCCACTCAAGTTCAATTTTGATTCTATACTATCTATTTAACTAACACATAAGATCAAGCCACTCAAGAAAGTTCATGCTTGCACGCTGTGGTTTCCGATTTATCATTCAGGAAGTTAAATAAGAAATGCTTATTAATATAACTACTTAATCCTAGTGCCATCTGGTAATATAATATCGCCTTTTTCTCCACTCACATCAAAAAATCCCACATTATGTTTTTTAGCTAAATCTCGCATAACTTCATACGCTTCGTCTGCTACAGACCAAGGAAACGCTACATAAATTACATCATGCCCTATACAGTAGTCAGCCATACGCATTTCTAATTTTTCAGCTTCATCGTCATCAAGATTGTCAAAATTAGGTGAATATTCTCCATTCATTGGTGGAAAATTTTCTTTTATTTCCATAAACCAATTTTTGCAAATCAGAAGAAGATACTCCTATCGTTTCATAATCATGTTCTTCTTCCCATTCTGTTTGCTTATCATACCAAACCATAAATTATTTTTTTGTATTAGGTGCTTTTTGTTTTTTTCAAAAAAACCATTAAATCATAACTCATACTTAGTTTCTCCTGTTTCTCAGTTTGCTACTTTACCTTTTTCACTATGCATGTGAGATCGCATAAACTTCAAATTTTTGTATTAAGTTTCTATATTTCCATAAACGTTTTTCTTGATTTCAAATAACTCTTTCATCTTTCTTTCAAATACTACTTCATTCATTCCATTATTTTTGTTTCAAATAAACTGTCAAATCGTCTGTCCCAAATTTTTAATTTCATCAGGAATATACCATATTTTTCAAGCCTAATAACTCGCCAATCACTCGCTCAAAAAAATAGCATTACTTTTTTTCTTTTTTTAACGCCGATTGTAAAAAGCTCTCGTATTCCCCTTCAAATACAAACTTTTCAGGGTGAGATTTGATGTAGTTTAGTTCGTTTTCTTCACCTTCATAATCATAAACGAAATCATCGGCTTCATCTAAAATCTTAAAAAATTCCTCTCCGTATTTTTCTTCCAATATTTCTAGCATATGGTATCTTTCTTCTCTACCAAAAGATATTGTCCCACCACAATAGTCTACAACTTTTTGAAAATTACCTGCATATTCGTTCATCCCAAAATGTTTGAAACCTTTTATTGCATCTTCCCAAACTATCCCTGTAGAATTATCTAAAAACTGGTGATGACCTCCATTACTTACTTCTGCAAAATACCAAGTAATGGCTAATAAATATCTTTGCTCTAAAGTGAAAGTCTGCGCTGATTGAATATACTCATCATATCCATCATAAATATTAATTGTTTCCCACATTGGCTCAACAACATCAAAAATAAGAGTTTTTCATCTAAACTTTTTAATATTTTTCTATGGTAAGCTTTGCGTATTTTAATTTCTTTTTGTATTTCATCCATTTCATTTGTCTCCTTTATATTTTCATTTTTCTTAATTGATATATTCAAAAATATTTCTCTGTTAAAATAGGAGGATTCATATTTTTACCTCTCGTAATTAATAAACTTATGCAAGTTCTAACTCACAGATAACTCTTTTTGGCATCTAGTTCGTCTATAGCAGTAATTTTTTTATAATCAAATCCATTTCTCTTCACTTCTTCAAAAGAAATTTTTTCTCCGTTAATAGTTTCTGTAAAGTCATCTTCATCAAATTCAAAAATCTTCTTTCTCTTCATCAAAGTCAGTGCTATAGGCAAAATCTATTTCAATGTTAGAGTTTGGAATTTCTAATTTAGAAAGTGAACGTTTTTTGATATCTTCTAAATGTATCTCATCACAGAACATAGGGTTGTATCCATATTTAGCTCCATCATAGAGTAAAATTTCTTTTTCCTGTATGTATACATTTTTGCTACTATCATGCAAGGATCGCTAATCTCATTTTTTTCATCATACATACCACAAATCATATATTCTTCAAAAAGTGAACCAAAAAAATAAATTTCATACAGTCCGTTGGTATCTCCACTTTCTAAGTTGTTGCAAATACTAATACTTGTAAATGTATCATCTATATTTATTATATTGTAATTTTTCTTCTTTAATATAAGTTGGTACTCTCATTTTGTTTTCTCTCTTAATTATTATATCGTTTCATTAAAAATTGAACATTCAAAAATCTATTAATATCATCTTGTTTTCCTTACTTTCTTTTTCAAAAATAAGACTCAGACTACTTTTTAATATCATAATTTTATTATTTCTTCCCATACTTCTTTACATACTGAATTACATCCTGTTTCCTCTTGATTGATTCAAGTAGTGATATATCTAGTATATTTACGAATTCTTTAAACTGAACCTGTCCGATTCTTCTTATCTCTTTAAGTTGCTCGGCATCTCTTATCTTTCTCTCTGCCTCACTTTTAGGGTATCCTTGCCCAAATGGCTCTGAGAAAAGAGCTTCTATTGTTTTTTCAAGATTTTCAATACCTGACCATGTATAATCTTCACCTAATGGTAATGATATCGCATTTCCATTATTTATCTGAGCAAATAAATAGGCATCCTTCGGTGTAGGTGCATACCCGCAGATGACGTCTGGCATACTATTACAAGCAAGCATCATTCCCTGTCCGGAAGAACAGCCCGTAACAATGAAATCAACTGTCCTACTTGCCAACAAGATACCTACAAGAATAGAAATTTCTATATACGAGTATTTTTCATATTCTTCCATCGTACAACCAAAATTTATAACTTCAGCTTTCTTTGGAGCATACTTTAATACAGCATCATAGATTATTTGATTTTTTTGTCGCTTGCGAACTTGCTTGAATAACTCCGATTCTCATGCTTTCCTCCTACAACTTCTAATGTGATTATTTCTTTTTCTTTTGGTCTAGGTGCAGGTAATTCATCATACATTGAATTAAATAAACCTGATAAAAAAATCTTTGTTGTCAACATCATCTACCAACAACTGTACAAAAAAATCATATTTAAAAACTAATTCATAGCTTAACCGCACCTCATATTTATAGTCGGATATTTTTAGAGTATCACAACAAACTATTCTATTAAATGGAACAATTACCCTTTTAACTTCTAATTCTCAATTTTTCATTATCTATATCCAAAAAAATAATAAAAACATTTTTTTCAATATCATCATATTCATAAGGAATACTAAATTTATTAAGCATACACTCTATTTCTGATTTTTTTATCAGTAACACATGTCTTTGGCTCAATTAAACGTCCTTGACCAAGAACTTTCTCAAATTTACTTCTAATTTTGAACCATTCAACAATTCTCATATTCATATGAAAAAAATGTTCATCAGCATCAATCGTCCAATATATGCTAGGCTCTTCTTCATCAAAAAAACGTCTTATATTGTATCGGGATGTCTCTCATGTTCTCCATGATGGAATCTATCAGTTCTTTCCATTTTGTATTGTTCATAAAAGAGGTTAGATTTCTTTCTTCAAGAACCTGCTTAATTTTTTTCTTTTTTTCAGTTTTTTTGTTGTTATATTTCCCATTTTTCAATCTCGTCTATAATATGTTGCATAACAGATAACGCTCTATCATCTAGTTCTTTATAAACATAAGATGGCGATATACATTGTTTATCTCTTTGTACATAATACCACCCGTAATGCACCCAACCAGTAACTATAAAATGGAAATCTCCTTCCAACTTATATCGAAATAAATTCTATCGTCATCTTTAGAACTACTTATTTTTGATAACTCCACTTCTCGGATTGAGTTTTTTTCACATAAAATATTATGTATTGATTGCATCTGTCACTATTTCTCCTTACAACTTTAAATTTACCTGTCTATTTCTAACACAAACATTTTTATTCTTCAAACTTTTTCCTCAACATTAAAAAAATCACTTCACAATCGCAACCAGCACCATTTTTCTCGCAAAAAAATTCTATAACCTTTTTCAATATCCGCATTTTTTTATCTTTCAAAAAAACTCATTTGTTAAAGAAAAAAATCGTGATTACACTCTACCGTTTCTGATTTATCATTTAGATAATCAAATAATTCATAAAATAATTTCTTTTTCCATCGGTAAGTTCTCTTCAAATTCTTCCATTTGTTTGACTTGATATTCTTGTAACAATTTTCTCTTCTCAAATTTATTCATGAGCTTTTCTCCTTTATAAAATTATTATTTTAAATCGTTTATTTTTTTACCTTATACACCATATCTCCGCTGTTCCAAACATACATAATTGCCGACACTGGTCGTTTTCCGTCTTTCCTAAGCCATCCTGTATATGTAGTTGTGTTGCCATAATAGCCTTCAATAATGATTTCAAATTCTGAGTCTGTATATTCATCCATAAATTGTTGTAAACTAATAGACTTTCCATTGAAACGTCCTTCACCCAAGGTTTTGTTAAATATCAATACATCGCACAGGTCGATATCACATTTTTCAAAACATATTTCACCAGGGTATGATTTCCTTTCATCTTCCACAAATTCATATATTTTATTAACTTTTTAACGTCAAAGTTTCGTTGTGATATTTGATTTCTTTCACCCTACTATCATGAAGGCTGAAAAAGAATGTTGCTATTTCTATCGTGTATAAACTTCATACTGTTTTTCATGATTTCACCTTAAAATCTAGTTATTTAGCTACTTTTTTTACATAAAAGGTCGCTCTTCCTTTACCATGTCTTTCCCCAATTTGTAAAATAAAATGAAACAAAAAATATCGTTATTTTCTGTTAACATTGTTTCATCAACCCTATTTAACAAAGAGCCTATTGAAATCTATATTTTTAAGGGACGTTTTCATCTCGCTTCTTTTATCTAAAGTGCTATTTCACGCTACTTCACAATATGGCAGCCCCAGCCATCATATTCTCCGTCAAATTCTTTTGCCAAATCCATAAGATACCAAACAGTTTCATCGATATCTTCAAAAGCATCTTCCCTACCAATGACAAGTACATATGGATATTCCTTATCTATATCCTCATTATCGTTCTGATTTTCTGATGAAAGTTTTATAAAACCGTCTTCCATTACTTTGGCTAAAAAGGCTTCCCCATGTTCTTCCGTTTTAAAGAGTAGGCAATGTTCGAGTACTCTCGGCACCATACTATCACCATCACTTTTAATATCCTCAATGAGCATCCTATTCATAATGCTTTGATATTCATATTTATCAGGATACAGTGCCTGGAAATACAGTTCCCAGTCCTGATCTTCAACGACTGCCAATGTATAGGCATAGTCAGGGAAGTTTTCTGACATCATCTCAGAAATTTCATTGTAGTACCCCAACTCGTTCTTAACATAGGCAAAAATACGTGCTCGTTCATCACATTTCACAATACCTGCTAATATATCTCCATGTTGTTCAATAATCCCTTCCACAGCGTCTTCTATAGAATATACATGCTCCCCTTCTTCTCTTGTAGGAAATCCGTTGTCATCAGCATTCTTATATAATATTTGTAATTCTAGTCTTTTAGGGTAGTTTGCAGTGAATTCAAAATCCCTAAGAGCTAAATTGGTTCGAATCACAGCCGGTAAGTCACAAGCAAATGCATCGCATAAATAAACGCCCCAGTCTTCGTCAATTTCGGCAGTTTCTTGATTGACTACTTTCTCAGTAGCCACATTTACTCTGCACGCTCTTTTTTCAATTTCTTCTTTACACTCTTTTACTACTTCCAATGCATTCTCTTCCTCAGGAGCTAACTCCGCCCAACGCAATGCATAAGGAATAGCTCTTTCTTCCTCATGAGTCAAATATTGATAGGCATACGCCATACGCATGTTCCATTCAGCCTTATCTTTCCCCTCTTTTCTAACTGAATTCAAAATATCTATAGATTTTAATAAAAATTTATCGCCAATAAAACTAGGTGTTCCTTTATCATCATTGCCGACAATCGCGAAGTTTTGATAGGTACGCGCAAACTGATACCATACTTCGTAATCCCGTTCTTCCATAGGGATGCTTTCCAACGCTGTCATACATTCCGTAAATTTATCTTCATCTGTAAGTTTTTCTATATATGCAAAAAATTCTTTTCTGTTTTCTAAATTCCATTTCATGTTACATTACCTCTACCTTTTATCTTTTTATCTAATATTAAAAAAATACAACACCACAAATTACAAGTGATAGTCCACATATACCTATGAAAAACTCTGTAACCTTTCTCTCCCCACACTTCAAAAATAAATGCGTGTCGCACCTTATCTCCTACTGTTGCTTGATATACCCATTTCCAATCTCTTATTGCACCGATTAAAAATAGTAACCCAGCTGCTATAAAAATATACTGATAATGTGCTTTTAACCATTCAAATACTCCATCCATATCGTTTGTCTACTTCCTCCATCAAGCATTTCTCTAATTATTTCTCTTTTTCACATGCTAAAGATTCTTCATTCAAGCGCCATTCTCTCAACTTTTTTTAGAATATTACTTTGGCTACTCTTGTGGTTATATCTACAACCGTTAAAATTGCTTGTTCATATTTTCCTTTTTTTCCTAGTACTAAATCTGCTTCAAAATGCCCTTTTTCTATTTTTGCTAGTACTATTTCATCCCTTTTATCTATACTTGTTCCTAATCTTTTTTTATTTGTTCCTTTTTGGTTTTAGGAGCTGCATTAGTTTCTTTTTCTTCGAATTTTTCACAGGTAAATCAATATTTCTAGTTTTTAAATAACATTTATCTACCCAATTGTATACTGTTTTTGTACAAGGTACTTTTCTCGTCTGGGTGTGTCTTTTTATGTTCATTCACAAATGTATCTATACTGTGTATCCTATACTTGCTTTCTAACATTTCTTTTTTTCAAAAAGCAGTTATGAATTTTTTTGTATTTATCTAATGTGATAAACTTTCTTTTCCTTTTATTTTCTTCACATACTCTCTGACCTGAGTCTGCAAAATATTTTTATGTATTTTTCTTCTGTGGGTATCTAATTGTTCTACACTACCTCTTTTTAATTCTCTACATATCGTTGATTGGCTTTTCCCTATTTCTTCAGCTATTTCTTGTTGTGTTTCATCTTTTATCTTTATTCCATATATTATCCCTCTTTCTAGCTCTGTTAACGCTTGGTATTTTTTTGTGTTTTTTTGTTGTATTATTTTTTTCTTAGACATACAATAACTCCTTATTTCATTTCTTCTTAATTTACAAGTGTATCGTTATTGCATGTTTTTTTCTATACCTTTTTATGCACTTAATTACATTCTTTTTTTAGAATTATACCATAAAAGAATAACAAAGAAAAAGGCTTACAATAAAATTGTATTTATGATATAATGAAGAGGTTGAAGTTTTTGCTATATAAGAGATATCAAGAATATTTAATTAAATCAAGGAAGCTTTTACGGAATGGAGCAAGAAAAAAAGAAAAAGTAAATAGATTTAATCAAATTAATACAGACGTATGGTTAAAGAACTATCAAGAACAATTAAAAAAACATTAGAAGAATTAGTTAAAAGTCAAATTATTACGGAAAAATAAATTCCAAAAAAATTAAATTACGATGAAAAAAATTAAAAAAAGTTTTTTTCGTCGGCAAAAATTAAACAACAAATTTTTAAGGATATGTCAAGAGAAGAAGTGGAACGGCTCTTGACATATCCTTTTTAATTTGTTAAAAACACAAAAAGCCGACGAAAATAGTTCTTTCAGAGGCTCCACGAAGCGATTAAACTGCGAAATTTGTGTTAAGATTCACTCTATAAGTATCGCCTTTATACCTATCATCTAAGATAGAGAAATCTAGATTTGTAAAATTGAAGTATGTTTTTCCGGCAAGGAATAGAAGTTCATTAATAACATCATTATCGAAAAACAACACAAGGTGAAATATTAAGAAGAGAATCTAAGTAGTAAAAAAATGATTTTTTACCGTTTTTTTATCAACATAAGCACATCTTTTTAAAAAGTAACTTCCCAAAATAAAGTGATGATAGTTCGAGAATAAGTACCTTTAGGATAGTATAGAACCTTTCGTTGAGGAGAGTTGAAGCAATCCTCATCTAATTTTTTTCAAGGGTAAGAATAACGTTTTTTTATGATAGAATCCATAACGACTTTATTAGGGATTGATAGTAAGTCAGACAGTGATATTTTTAGAGTTTATATATATATATATATATCTTAGACTTCTGTTTACATATGTATTTATGGAAGCTAAAAATATCCTCTGAAAGTATTTTTTTAAAGTGTTTTCTATATTTTTTTGATAAAGATTTGTGTTATAATGTTCATATGAATAAATTCCTTTCTGTGAGTGTCGCAATTTATAGTTTAAAGAAATTTATTCTTTTTTCTACCCTTTCCGTAATAATTTTTACTATATCGTTCTATTTCTTTTTCGTTGACATTTTTTTAAGCATATATCATAATTAATATAGAGTAAAATAAATTAAATACTAAAAAAAGGAGGTTCCATGTCAAAAAAATTCATAACTATCAAAGAAGATTCATATGATGAATTTGTTGAAAAAAATCTACATTTATCACCCATTTAATTAGGGTAAGTAGTGAAGACGAAGCTCGTGATTTTATTCAAAAAATGAAAAAGAAACACTACGATGCAACTCATGTTTGTTCATGTTATGTTGTTGGAGATAACAATGAAATTACACGTGCTAATGATGATGGTGAACCTAGTGGAACTGCAGGGGCTCCAATGTTAGATGTTCTTGTAAAAAAATGAAATTAAAAATGTCTGCGCTACCGTAATACGTTATTTCGGTGGAACTAAGCTAGGAACTGGTGGTTTAGTTCGTGCATATGGTGGTGGAGTTATTAATGCGTTAAAAAAACGCAACATTAGTAGAAAGAAAAGATACTTTTTGAAATTAGGTTAGAACTTGATTATAGTCTAAATGGAAAAAAATAGAATATGAAATTGGAAAAAAACTAATTTCATCGTAAACAACCTAGAATATACCGATAAAAATCGTTTATACAATTTATGTAATGCAAGAAGATTTTTACAAACTTTGAAAATTGGATTGCTAACCTTACTAACTACTAAATTCAAAATTCTTCACTCTAAAGAAAAGCAACTCGAATTCGATATTAAATAATATTAAATAAAGATAAGAAGGAAGCATAAACCAAATTAAATGGTCTCTTATTCCTTCTTAGTTTATTTTTCTATTCATTCTTGAAAAATTCTTCTATCCATGCTTTTTAAATCAACTATAGCCTCTTTTTACAATTTGTTCTTTATCATTAAATACTAAATCTAATCCTTCTACTCTTATAACCTTTACTTTATCTATTCCTAATACACTAAATATTCCCCTAACATATTGAACCGCAAAATCGAGATTTGTATATTGAATGTGCTTATCAAATTCCCTCCACTAGTTATAACAAAAAGTTATCTGTTTATTGACTTTATCTAAAACCTATAATAGATTCTTCTTCACATTTAAATGTCTCATTTACAATTACAATATTATCAATATAATCTTTAAATTTTTGATACTACATTAAAATTATGAAGTGGCATATAGATAAACACTGCTTCAGCACTCTTCCATTGTACTAATAACTCTTTTTTTGTCTGATCTTATCAAGTTGCTCTTGATCTGTTAATTGTACTCCCTCATAGTTAAACATAAACTTATCCATTATAGGAATATATGTATTTGGGCTATACAAATTAAGTTCTTCAATATCAGTAAATCCTTCTTTTTTTAATTTATCTTTTTCCTTCATTAGCTAAAATATTTGATATACGATGTTTTTCCATTATAGTCAGGATGACACATAATCTGTAAAATTCTCATAACTCACCTCTAAATAGTAATTACCAATCATAAAAAAACTTCCCAACTATAAAGTAATTGGGAAGTTGTAATTTTATTTAAACTCGTTGTAAATTGTGTTTATAGTTTTTTTCATAATCATTATTATGAACACCTACGATAATATTAATTTCATCATTAGTTTGTGAAATTAATGCAATATTTACCCCCGCTTCCCCTAAAGCTTTGAATAATCTGCCTGATAAACCTTTTTGTATTTTTTTCATTTTTTTCTCCCACTGTGGCAATAAGTGAAACTTCATGCGTTACATTCACTTCATCAGCATCAAGAACTGCTTTAATTTTAGCTACTAATTCATGAATAAACGGTCTAACATTTCCAGTTTCAACAACTACAGAGAACGAATCGATTCCACTTGGAATATGTTCAATACTAACATTGAAATCTTCAAAAATTTTTAAGTGTTTTTCCCTATTAATCCAACCTCGTTTGCCATATGACGTTTTTTTAATTGTAATAATAGAAATCTTTTTTTGCCTGCAATACCAGTTACTATTTGTTTTTTTCATCAAGGTGTTTATTATCAGAAATAATAGTACCTTCTGCTGTTGGATCATTTGTATTGCGAATTTGAATTGGAATATCTTTATCACGGACTGGGAAAATAGCCTCTTCATGAAGAACACTAGCCCCCATATATGAAAGTTCACGAAGTTCTGTATAGCTAATGACTTTAATTTCATGTGGATTTTTAATAATACGCGGATCTGCCATTAAAATACCCGATACATCAGTCCAGTTTTCATAAACACTAGCATCTGCTATATTAGCAACTATCGCACCACTAACATCTCCTCCACCACGAGTCATAATTTTTTTATCTCACCATTAGGGCGACTTCCATAAAATCCTGGAATAAGTAAACGATCATATTCTTTTACTATCGCATCAAAAGCAGCTTGAGTTCTCTCAAAATCAATTTCACCTTGATAATTGTAGAAAATTAAATCTTTAGCGTCTACAAAATGATATCCTAAATACTCAGCCATTAATAAAGCTGTTAAATATTCTCCACGACTTACTAGATACTCTTCATCAATCCCTTTATTAATTTCAGATTTTTAATTTAGCAAGTTCTCCTTCTATATCAAATGTTAAATTCAATTCATTTTTTTATAGCAACAAATTTATCTTCAATCATTTTTAAAAAAATATTGTCAAAGTTAATATTGTATTTAGTGTGCGCATAGCATAAATAAAAGTAAGTCTGTTACCTTATTATCTTCTTTTATTCGCTTTCCCTACAGCACTAACTACAACAAAACGACGTGTATCGTCAAGTTCTACAATACTTTTAACTTTTTTTAAATTGTTCTGCACTCGCTACCGAGCTTCCTCCAAATTTTTGCTACTCTTACCATTTTTGACTCCTTTTTTTCCTATTCGTTATTTGTATTTTTATATCTATAATATATATTATATAACTATCCACAAAAAAATCAATAAATTTTTCTGAAAAAAATCTAAAATTTATTTCTAATAATTATTCTATTTTTTTATAACAATTATTTATGAAACTTAGCAACAACAAACTTACTATCTTTTATATTTTTACTTCTTCAATCAATTCAGATAGCTGTTTTTAATGAAATTTCTTTTGTTTTTACATAGTAGTTATCTTTATATTTCTCAACACTCTCTACTAATTCACCAGATAATTCAACCGACGAACGTATTAAATAGTTTCTTCTAGTTAATTCCTCAGAATAAGTTAAGTCATTATTTATTACTACATCAACTCTAGCTGCTCCTTCATTAATATCTACAATATCCTGAACAATAGCATTTCCTGTAGGTAGTTTCCCAGCTCCTTGACCATAAAATTTAAGTTCACCAATAAATGATCCATCTAAGGTAATGATGTTATTATTTAAAGGAACAGCCGCTTCTTGAGATTCTTTTGCGAAAATAGATAACATTACTGAAGTCTCATATTTTCCATCTGCTACATTAGTCTCTCCTATATACTTAACAGCTAAATCATATTGTTTTAAATAGTCAATATCATTTTTTGTAATGTTTCTCATAGAGTATGTAGGGAAGTCTGGATCAACATGAATATCAAATGCAAGTGCATTACTTAAAATAATTTTATTAACTACATCCCCACCATCAACATCAGCACTAGGATCTGCTTCAGCATAACCTAGATCTTGTGCAGTTTTTAATGTAGATTCAAATTCTTCATTATTTCTATACATATTATCAAGAATAAAATTACTTGTTCCATTAAATATACCATAAACGCGTTTTTACTTCATCAACACGTCTAGTTCTTTCTAAGTTTACAAGCCAAGGGATTCCACCACCTACACTAGCTTCAAAAAAATAAACTTAACTCCATTTTTTTCAGCTAATTCAACAAACTCATCTAAATATTTAGCTGCCACAGCTTTATTCGCTGTAACAACATGTTTTTTTACTTTCTAGGGATTTTTTTATAAATTCATAAGCAGGATTTATTCCTCCAAGACATTCAACAACTACTGAGATTTCCTCGTCATTAATAATTTCATTAATATCATCTGTAGCTAAAGGCATTTTGTCACGACTTCTTGCAAAAACACTTTTTACTTCTATTTTCTCTAGTTCCGAAGCTCTGCCATTTGTTATAATATCGTATACTCCGCTACCTACAGTTCCATATCCCAAAATAGCAACTTTCATAAAATTAATTTCCTCCTTGAAAGTATTTTTTTCTTTACTAATTAAAAAGTTTAACAAGTATTTTTTTCTATGTCAATAATTTAACACTTATAATTTTCAAAAAAAATTTTAACTTTTTTTGTATTTTTTTGACTGTTTTTTTATAATCGTTTTTTTGGTGTAAAATTAATATTATATAAATCAATCTAGTTCTTTTTGAAAAAAACACTTGTATTTTTTTATAGAGAACATTGTATCATATATACAACGATAAAGCAAGGAGATTTTTGAATGATTTACGAAAGTACAAGAGATATTAATAAAAAAATTAAATCCTAGTGAAGCTATTCTTCAAGGTTTAAGTGAAGAAGGTGGACTTTTCGTTTTTAAGAGATTTAGGAAAAAAAATAAATTAGATTTAGAAAATTTAAAAGGAAAAAAATTATTATGAAGTAGCTGAAGCAGTGCTACGACTTTTTTTGTTGATTTCAGCGATGAAGAAATTAAAAAAATGTGTTGAAGAAGCATACAGAGGTAAATTCTCTCATGAAAATATTACTCCTCTTGTAGAATTAAAGGATAGTCATATCCTTGAACTGTTTAACGGACCTACTAGTGCATTTAAAGATGTGGGGCTATCACTTCTTCCACAACTTACAAAAACTGCACTTACTAAAGTAGAAGATAAAAATGATATTCTTATTTTTAACTGCAACTAGTGGAGATACTGGTAAAGCCGCCTTAGAAGGTTTTTAAAGATGTAGATAGAACTAAGATAATGGTATTTTATCCAAATGATGGTGTAAGTACAGTACAAAAAACACAAATGCAAACTCAAGAAGGTAAGAATACAAAAGTTTGTGCAATTCATGGGAATTTTGATGATGCTCAAAGTGGAATTAAAGAACTATTTGTTGATGAAGAATTCAAAAAAGAATTACTTTCTAAAAATATTAAGTTATCAAGTGCAAACTCAATAAATATCGGGCGTCTTATCCCACAAGTAGTTTACTACGTCGTTTCATACCTAGACTTAGTAAATACAAATAAAATTAAATTAAATGATAAAGTTAACTTTGTTGTACCTACAGGTAATTTTGGTAATATTCTTGCTGGTTACTACACTGAGCAAATTGGATTACCAGTAAACAAACTAATCTGTGCAAGCAATAACAATAATGTACTTTATGATTTTTTAACAACTGGTGTTTATGACAAAAATAGAGACTTCTTAAAAACAGTATCACCAAGTATGGATATTCTAATTTCTAGTAATTTAGAGCGTCTACTTTACTACGTTAGCGGTTGTGATAATGACTATATCGCCAATCTTATGAAAGATTTAAAAGAAACTGGGCGTTTTGAGGTTACTGGTGACGTACTAGCTAAGATTAAAGATAAATTCCAAGCTGGATTTGCTAATGATGAACAAACTAAAGAAACTATTAAAGCTATCTACGAAAAAGATAACTATCTGTTAGATACTCATACTGCAGTAGCTTATAAAGTTCTTCTGGATAATTTAGATAGTGAGCATGCTAATATCGTATTATCAACAGCATCTCCATATAAATTCACAGAGAGTGTCTACTCTTCTCTATTCAAAACACAAGATGAAGACGAATTTACTCTTATGAATAAACTTCATGAACAAACTAAGGTCATTATTCCTGAAAATTTAAGAGATCTTGATAAAAAAAGAAATTAGACATAAAGATGTAATCAATAAAGAAGACATGAAAAAATACATCTTAGAGAAACTAGGTGATTTATAATGGTAAGCGTTCGTGTACCTGCCACTTCTGCTAATGTTGGATGTGGATTTGATAGCCTTGGTGTTGCATTAACACTTTACACTACATTCAAATTCGAGAAATTAGACAGCGGGCTTGAATTCGACGGATTTGAAGAACGTTTTTCAAATGAAAAACAATCTAGTTTATCAAACATTACTAACTACACTTAAAAAATTAGATAAAGAAATTTCAGGTGTTAGAATATCTATCGAAAATGATGTACCAATTAGCCGTGGTTTAGGTAGCAGTTCTACATGTGTAGTTGCTGGAATATACGGAGCATACTTACTAACTAATACACCTATTGATAAACCAGAAATTTTTACAATAGCTAATGAGATAGAAGGACACCCAGATAATGTTTCACCTGCTATTTTCGGAAGTCTAAGTTCATCTTGTACTACCGACAGTAAAGAAGCGGTAACTGTAAGATACGAGGTCGATGAAAGATTTAACTTCTTGGCTTTAATTCCAAACTTCGAAACTTCTACTGAAGAAGCTAGAAAAGTAATGCCAAAAGAAATTAAACTTCAAGATGCAATCTACTCATTATCACGTATCGGATCGGTTATTAAGGCATTTGAAACTTATGACTTAGAACTTCTTAATAAGGTTATGGGAGATAAAATCCATGAACCTTACAGAAAAGAAATAATACATGAATATCACGAAGTTAGAGAAATTTGTGAAAAAAATTGATAGTTCAGCGTTTTTTTCATTTCGGAAGTGGTTCTACATTAATGAATATCGTTAGTGATACTAACAATATTGAAAAAAAATAAAAAAACTGAACTTGCTAAATTAAAATACAACTGGCAAGCAATTTTACTAAAAGTTGATAAAGAAGGAACAGTAGTTCTAAATTAATATGTTAATAATTTTTTTGGACTTCTTCTTTTTATTGCAGAGAGGAAGTTCATTTTGAAATAATTTTTTTATAAATAAAGGAGAAATTTATTATGCAAAAAAATCAAGAGTAGCCGTACTAGGGGCAACAGGAATGGTAGGACAACGTTTATTAGTATTATTAGAAAATCACCCATACTTCGATGTAGTGAAATTAGCAGCATCACCTCGTTCTGCTGGTAAAAAATATGGAGAACTTATGGAAAGCCGTTGGAAACTAGACCAAGCACTTCCTGAATATACTAAAGAGTTAGTTGTTGAAGACTTATATAAAATTGATGAAGTTTCTGAGGGAATTGACATGGTATTTTGTGCAATTAACCTTGATAAAGAAGCTTTAATCAAACTTGAAGAAAACTATGCTAAACGTGAAGTAGTTGTTGTTTCTAACAACTCTGCAAATAGAAACAAAGACGATGTACCGATGATTATCCCTGAAATTAACTCTGCTCACCTAGATGTTCTTCCAGCTCAAAGAGAACGTCTTGGAACTAAAAAAGGGTTTATCGTTACTAAACCTAACTGTTCAATTCAAAGTTATGTTCCTATCTTTGAAGCAATTAAAGAATACGGTGTTAAAGAAGCATCTATCTGCACATATCAAGCTATCTCAGGAAGCGGAAAAACATTCAACGAATGGCCTGAAATGGTAGAGAACATCATTCCTTATATCGGTGGCGAAGAAGAAAAAAGTGAAAAAGAACCACTTAAAATCTTTGGTAAAGTAGTTGATGGGAAAATCGTTCCAGATGATTCTATGAAACTTTCAGCTCAATGTATTCGTGTTCCAGTTCTTGACGGTCACCTTGCTTGTGTATCATTCAATTTAGAAAATGACCCAGGATTAGAAACTTTAGTTGAAAAAATTAAAAATCATGTCCCTGAAATTGCTAAACATGATTTACCACTAGCTCCAACTCCATTCATTAAATATTATGAAGAAAATGATCGTCCACAACCAGTGCTTGATCGTGACAACGAAAAAGGTATGCAAATAACTGTAGGTCGTCTTCGTGAAGATAACCTATTTGACTACAAATTCGTAGGACTTTCTCATAACACATTACGTGGAGCAGCTGGTGGAGCTGTTTTAACTGCAGAACTAATTAAAAAAATTAGGATACTTAGATTAATATTATAAAATAATACTCCAGGAGAACTTCTCTTGGAGTATTTGTTATTATTAGTCTCTTATTTTCTATTTCACTATTTCTCTCAACTTTACTTTTCTATTTTCTTTTAAAGACAATGTGCATGCATCAGCAGTCGCAATTGACTCTAGAGCTGCGACACCATTTAATAGTTTTTCATATTCTTTTGATACTTTTTCTCCATTCAAAATATTATGCAAATACAACATTTCTTTATCTATACAGCTTTGTAACCAAAGAGGGCAACGTACATTAGGATTTCCATAAGCTATTCCTCCGTCCATTCCTCTACCTGTATAAATAGCCGTTCTGTCATCATCTTCTTCTTTTGATTCATGGATTAAGAAATAACTCTCTTTTTCTCCTACTACTCTTAAAGTACCTTTAGTATTATATAAATCTAATTTTATAGCTCCTTTTGTACCTTCTATAAGGACATAGTGTTCACCCCATCTAAAAGCATTCCCATATTCAAGTACTGCGTATCGTTTATTAGAAAATTCCAAATTAACTATTAAGAAATCATCTTCATCACCAAAAATTTTTCACCAACATGACATACATTTCCACCTATCATAGTTGCTTGCTCGGTAGACCATCCATAATAAATTGAATACAATCAAGTTCATGAATGTGATGGTATAAGTGTCCTCCAGACTGTGATCGAATTTTTTTCCAAGAAACAGTTTCTTGTTTTTCTTCCCATCCTGTTCTTGCAGCATGACAAAATATTACATCTCCTATTTTCCCTTGCTTAATCAATTCTTTTGCGTGATGTACTCCATTAAAAAAGTTCATAATATGACCTGCCATAAAAATCACATTATTTTCTCGACAAGTTTCAACCATAACCTTACAATCTTCATAAGATAAAGCGATTGGTTTTTCACAGAATACATGTTTACCATTCTTAGCGGCTAATAATACTGGCTCACGATGTAAATTACTCGGTGTTGCGACGATAACACAATCTACATCTTCTCTTGTTACCAATTGTTCTAAAGTTGAACAATTCTCTGCTTCTAATTCCTTAGCAACTTTCTCACCATTCTCAGGATCAAAAATCGCAGTCACCTTAGCTCCTCTAATTCTTTCTAATGAACGAGCTAAATCTGCTCCGAAATAACCTGTTCCAACAATTCCATACTTAGTCATATCAAAATCCCCTTTTTAAATTTCTATCAGATTAGAAAAATTACATTATATTATTATTATACATCTTATCAATAAAAATTTAAAAAGACATATTAAGTTTATAGTCCAAAAATTACTTATTTATTAAATTACCTCCAATTATTTCTCGATAAATCACTAATCTAAGACATCTTTTTTTAACCATAAAAAAACCCTAAGGACACCTCCTTAGGGTTCGGTAATATTTAAATTATTTAACGTCTAGAACTTGTCTACCTTTGTACATACCAGTTTTTTTCTATCAACACGGTGACCCATTACGTAGTTACCAGTTGTTGCATCGATAGTAATTGATGGTGCAGATAGTTTTTTTGTGAGTTCTTCTTTTTTTCTTTTAGCTGTTTTTTTGATGTTCTTCTAAAAGGAACTGCCATAGTTAATTTCCTCCAATTATTTTTAAATAATTCTTATTGTTCTTTAAATAATCCATTAAGAGCTGCAAATGGTGATTCTTTCTTTTTCTTTAACATCAGTTAAAGACTCTTCAGAAACTAATTCCCAGTCATTACCAGAAACCATCTCTAACTCCTCTTCATCAGAAGTAGTTATTGGAATATTTAAAATTATAAGCTCATTTACTAAAGGTGCTAGATCGATATACATATCCATTAAATTAACGTCAAATACCTCTTCATCTGCAAACACAGATTTATCAACGTATTCTTCCCTCTCTTCGATTTCAAATGGAACAACAACATCTTTCAATGTTTTTCCAGAAACCATTTCAAAGTTACCTCTAATTAATAGATCGACATAGATTTTTATCTTGTCCACCTCGAGTTAATTTTTCCACTAACAACAACGTCTCTAATATCTTTTAAAGAGCTATCGTAGTGTGCTACTTTAACATTTATATTCTCTTCAAAAAAACAAAAGTATCACTATTATTTTTTTGAATAACGAAGATCTTAACCATTTCATTAAATATCACCTCATAAACACATTATTTATTATATATCTTTTTAGTTTAAGATGTCAACAAAAAAAGTTGACTCATTTATTATTTTTTTAATTCATTATATATTTCAATATATTCGCTAACGACATTATGAATCCTACAAAAAAATCGTTAACTTAGCTGTTAGTACCATATACGGTGCCATAGTTTTTTTGTTATTATTCGTGCTAAATCCTTTAATTATTTTTGATAGCTAAAGGAATTGTAACTAAAACTAATAAATTATACCATGAAACATATTTAGTAACTATAAATAATATATTTAATAAATATACTACGATGAAGCTACTTGCCATTGTTTTTTTATCGCATTATTTCTTCCGACAAGTATTGCATAAGTTTTTTTCTGCCAAATTCTTTGTCATTATCTAAGTCGCGTATATTATTCGCTAATAAAATAGCTCCTATCATAATGAATAACGGCAACGAAACTACTACTATATCAGTATTTACATAACCTGTTTGGAAATAGAATGATAAAGCAATTATTATTGTTCCCATAAAGAAACCTGAAACAACTTCTCCAAATGGTGAATAAGCTATTGGATATTTTCCACCTGTATAGAAATACCCAACAAGCATACACACTAATCCAACCAGTAATACATATATACTCGTCATAAAAGTTAAAATTAATCCAAGTCCAAATGCCAATGCGTATAATACCAAGGCTCCTACCATGACCTCTTTTGGACTTAAATTCCCTTTTACTATCGAACCAGAAATCCCTTCTGAATCGACCTTATCTAGCCCATGTTTGTAATCATAATACTCATTAAATAAATTAGTAGCTGCTTGAATTAATAAGCAAGCTGACAGAAACAATATAAATTTTAAAATTGAGAATTTACTCTCATATCCTAATGCATACGTAGCTCCAAATAACACTGGTGCTATCGATGCTGGATAACTATGTGGTCTTGTACACATAAAAAATTCTTTTAATTTACTTTTATTCACAACATCCTCCTAGTTATCTTCTTACCTTAGTAATTATACCATATTTTTAAAATACGATGATATTAAATTATTTATCCAAAGTTAAAAAAATAGAAATCATAGCGTTTTTCATCATTTTTATGCTATAATTATTATAAGAACATTATTTATCGGAGGTCATCAATATGAAAAATTGCATGGATTGGAACAGGAGTTATGGGAGAGAGTATGGCTGGTCACCTTATGGATGCTGGTCATGAACTATTCGTATACAATAGAACAAAAAGTAAAACTGACAACTTAGTAAAACGTGGTGCTACACTTCTTAATGAGATTAAAGACGCACCAAAATTTGCAGAAGTAATATTCACTATGGTTGGTTATCCTAAAGATGTTGAGGAAGTTTACCTTGGTGAAAATGGGCTTATTACAACCGCTAAAAAAGGACAAGTATTTGTCGATATGACTACTTCTTCTCCAAGTCTAGCTGAAAAAATTAGTAATGAGTTTTTAAAAGTTGGCGCATATGCACTTGATCTTCCTGTTACAGGCGGAGATGTTGGAGCTAAAAATGCTACATTATCAATTATGGCAGGTGGAGATAAAAAGGTATTCGAAGAAGTTGTTCTTCCTCTTGTTGAAAAATTAGGTAAAAATATTACATATTTCGGCGTGGCTGGAAAAAGGTCAATATACAAAACTGGCTAACCAAATAGCAATCGCTACAACTATGATTTCAGTTGCAGAAAGCTTTTAAATTCGCTAAAGAAGTTGGTTTTAGACTTGGACTCGTTCTTCAAAACAGTGTCTACTGGATCAGGTGGTAGCTTTTCAATGACTTCATATGGACCACGTATCCTAAATGGAGACTTCAAACCAGGATTTTTTTCATTCACCACTTTATTAAAGATATGAAACTTACTTTAGAAGAATGCGAAAAAAATGAACATTAAACTTCCTGGGCTTGAGACAGCATATAAAATTTACAATGAATTAGAAGAAGAAGTTCGTAATACAAACGGAACTCAAGCAATTTCTAAATGGTATAAACTATAAAAAAAAGATGAGTTGATCACCTGAGATCAACTCATCTTTAATGTGTATTTCCTCTCCAATTTTTAGTACTTTAGAGCTTCTCGCGTGTCCAACTTCTTGCGTTTTAGCTACTGCTAAAGAAGATGGTATATACTCACGAACAACCTCAAATACTTCCTCTACAGAAAATTCCTTTTCTATTTTTTTGTAAAAGTTCCAATTAATAAACCGTAAATTTTTATCAAAAACTCCAATTTGTTTTCAACTGTGCAAGATGTGTTGACAAGCTCTCTATAGACGTTCCAAGTCCTTCAATAAATAATACTTTATTTTTCTATTTCCGGAAAATATTTTTGTTCCAGCTAATTTCAAGAAACATCTAATATTTCCTCCGATTACTTCCCCTTCTACACTACTTCCTTGCAGAAATTTCCAATTCACATCAAATAGAAAAATTTTGATTTTTTTCAAGAAGATATTCTCAAAAATTTTTTTCTAATTTCATCATTTTTCAATGATATTTAAAAATTTGATACAAATAATTCACTCCGTTAGTTTGACTTTCCAAAGCATTTAATAATGTTGTTAAATCACTGTACCCAAAAAAATGGTTTATAATTCTCTTCTATCAACTCAAATTCTAAATAATCTAATATCTCGTTAGCAATATCTCCACCCGTAAATATCAAAAAAATCGCTTTAATTTCATTATTTTTTTATAAAATGACATCAGTTCACTAGCTCGAACTTGTGGATTTGCTCCACGTCCGAACTTATCCTTATAGATATATTTAGTAAAAATAGGTACTAAGCCCATCTCTACTAAAATACTTTCTAGCTTTTCTATACGAACTTTATCCTCTTCATTTTTCGCATTTGAACACACTACTAGCGCTATTTTATCATTAATATTTAACATTTTATCTACTTATACTTTCTACAAAAATACTTGAATCTACTTTGTCCACCTTCATATTTCTTATTATTCAAGCGAAGAACTACCTTCCCTTTAAAAAAAGTATCAGTTACTGAAGTAGAAACTGGTATCGTAATCTTATCTCCTTCTACTTTCCACATATCAGGCTTACTAGGTCCGGTTAATAAAAATTGCTCCATGACCACGCTTGGCTGCAAACACCATCTTATCTTTTTTTAAAGAATATTAATTCATCTTCTTTTAGAACTTTCATGTACTTTTCTTCATTTCCAACTAAAGAATCATCAATCTCTCTGTATTTTATATATTGTGAATTTTTCAACTTGTTCATTACATATCCTTCATTAACGGTATCAGGTTGTAATGCATTGTATACATCAACTATTTCAGCTAATGACATAGGGCATATAATTTAACATTTCCCCAGCATTAATATGTTTACTCCCATCAGAAAACTCCGATATTATTAGTGATACATCTATATCTTTAGATTTTTCCATCTAATACACTTGATACAATTTCAGCAAATTTCGCTGCTACTTCTTTGTCATGTTCAGTGTTTTTTTACATCCAATGTTTTCCAAGTTAAATTTGACTTTTTTTATATTTAGATTTAATTTCTTCAGATTTTTTTCACCTGTATTTTTCTAATTTTTCCGTCTTTTTACTTTATAGATCCCGATAATTTCATCTACTTTATCAAATTTAAACTTATTATAGTATCCACCTTGCTTAAATATGATTCTATCTTCATTACCGTCTTTATCTAGGATGTAACTAATAGTCGGTGCAAATTGTTTTAATTCTTTTAAAACTTCATCTGAAAGTTTCAACTCTGAATTTAATGCATCAATATCATTTAATGTTGAAATTTTTTCAATAATTATAGTTGTTTCTTTGCTAAGTTGCTTACCATCTACACTTCCTAAGTTCGCACTATTATTTGTAGATGAACCATCATGCATTTCTTCATATTTAATAATACCAAACACACATATTACCGCAGCAATAAATATTGCAACAAAAACCTAATATATATTTCATACCTTTATTCATAATTTTTTCTCTTTCCTTAATCATTTCCTTTATCGAATGTTGGAACATAAAAGTGTCTGCCTTCTAGACCGAATAGTTTTTCACTAAATGTTCCAGGTTCCACATTCGCCAAATTCTTCTCAAACATCATCATACGTGCATCAATATTATCTATAAAATGAATAATTTCCGCTTCTTTAATCATCGGTAATTTAGGTGAACCAAATTCATACTTACCATGATGAGCAAGAATCATATGTCTAAGTAATGTAATTTCTTCAGCTTCAATTCCCAGTTTATCAGCCATTCTAGCTACTTCATCACTCATAATAACAATATGCCCTAGAAGCTCCCCTTCTAATGTATATGATGTTCCTACTGGACCACTAAGTTCTACCGTCTTCCCTAAATCATGTAAAATGATTCCGCTGTAAAGTAAGTCTTTATTTAGCGTAGGATAAATACCTACCAAAGCCTTTGCTATCTTCAACATAGTTGTTGTGTGATAAATTAATCCTGAATAAAAAAATCATGATGCATTGATTTAGCTGCAGGATAGCTAATAAATTGCTTTTTTTATATTTATTTAACAATTCTATTGTTACAGTTCGTAAATTTTCATTACTTATTTCTTTTTAGGAAATAATTTAATTCATTTATCATTACATCCTTTGGAACAGGCGCAGTTTGAATGTAATCTTGAATATTTATATTATCTTCATCGCTAGCCATTCGATAGTTTTTTATCTTTAATTGAAGCTTTCCACGATAATCTAATACTGTCCCTTCAATAAATACCATCTTACCGGCTTTTTAGATTTTTCACTATCTTCTTCTTTTACTTCCCAGATTTTACCATCAATACTTCCTGACTTATCTTTTAGATAAAGTGTTAAATATGGTTTGCCGCTAGTAGCAATTCCACGAACTACATTATCCAATAATAAAAAAACATATTAATTTCTTGATCTGTTTTTAAAAATCATTTATGAACATTTCTCCACCCCTTCTTTCTAATATTTATATCTTCCATATTATATTTTTACTTTGAATTACAAAAAAATTCAATTAAATACCGTGTATTCCTTAACAAAACAGCAAAAACTCAGAACCGTAACAGAACATCAAAATTTAACACTTATACAATTTTTGAATGTCTATTACTAGCCTGAGTTCATTATTTATTAGTCAAATAAATCTTTCGCTTTTCTACTTACTTTATCTAAAAAAAGCTCTCGTCTTCTTCGACTTTTTCATTATTTAATTTAGCAAGTTCAAGGTATAGCTCGCGTTCTTTTTGTTGATAAGTTTTTTTAGGAATTTCAATAGATACCACGATATAGTGATCTCCTTGTCCATATCCCATTACACTCTTAACCCCTTTACCTGCTAGACGGAACTTACGTCCGTGTTGTGTTCCTGCTGGAACATTAAGTTCAATCTCACCTGTTAATGTACGCACATCAAGTTTTGTACCTAGCGCTGCCTGTGCCGGTGAAAGTTTTAATTCAGTATAAATATCATCATCTTCTCTGTGGAAGTATGAATCCTCAGCAACGATTACTTCTATGAATAAATCACCTGCTGGCCCTCCATTTTTACCTGCTCCACCTTTTCCTCGAAGACGAACACGTTGTCCTGAACTAATTCCTTCTGGAATCTCTACTTCATATTCTACTTCACGGTTATTATACCCTTTACCAAAACAGTGAGCACATTTATCTTTGATAATTTTTCCACGTCCCTGACATTCTGAACATATACGCTGACTTTGCATACGTCCAAATGGAGTATCTTGAATTACCGCTTCTTGTCCACTACCATTGCATCTGTGACAAGTATTCACAGATGAAGAATCTTTCGCTCCACTTCCATGACAGTGATCGCATTCTACATCTTTACGAATCTTAATAGTTTTTTTCGTACCAAATACAGCATCTTCAAAACTTATACGAATGCGGTGTAATAAGTCTTCTCCTTGACGCGGTGCATTTGGATTGCGACGCGATCCTCCGCCACCTCCAAAGAAACTTGAAAAAATATCTCCAAGATCATCAAAACCACCTGAGAAGCCAGAGAATCCTCCACCGAAGCCACCAAATCCACCTTGACCTGCTCCACCTTCAAACGCTGCATGACCAAATTGATCATATTGAGCTTTTTTAGTATCGTCACTTAGCACTTCGTAAGCTTCTGTAATTTCTTTAAATTTGTCTTCAGCACCTGGCTCTTTATTGATATCTGGGTGATATTGTTTTGATAATTTACGATATGCTTTTTTTATTTCAGCTGCACTTGCACTTTTACTTACGCCAAGTACCTCATAATAATCTCTTTTAGCCATCTTAATCTCTCCTATAATTATTTAACAAAGGGCTAGCGCTTAACGCTACCAGCCCTTCAACTTTTTATTTAATTATTTTTTTCTCAGTGAAGTCTGCATCGATTGTATCATCATCTTGTTTTGATGAAGTTGCTCCTGCATCTGCTCCTTGAGCTCCAGCTGCTGCATTAGCTTGTTCGTAAAGTTTCATAGTCATTTCTTGAACAGCTTTGTTTAATTCGTCTTTAGCTGCTTTAATTTCTTCTAAGTTATTATTTTTTTAATAGCTTCTTTTTAATATATCATTTTTTTGGCTTTAATGTTATCTAATAAACTTTGATCAACTTTATCTTTAGCTTCTTCTAATGCTTTGTCTGCTTGGAATGAAAGTTGGTCAGCTTCGTTACGCACGTCAGCTTCTTCTTTACGTTTAGCATCTGCATCTGCATTAGCTTCTGCTTCTTTAACCATTCTATCGATATCAGCGTCAGTTAATGAACTGCTTGATTCAATAGTGATTTTTTGTTGTTTTTGAGTTCCAAGGTCTTTAGCAGTAACATTTACAATACCATTTTTATCGATATCAAATGTAACTTCGATTTGAGGTACTCCACGTGGTGCTGGTGGTATATCTGAAAGTTGGAATCTTCCAAGAGTTTTATTATCAGTTGCCATTGGACGTTCACCTTGTAATACGTGGATATCTACTGCTGGTTGGTTATCTGCAGCTGTAGAGAACACTTGGGATTTAGATGTTGGAATTGTAGTATTTCTTGGGATTAATACTGTCATAACTGATCCCATTGTTTCAATACCTAATGATAATGGAGTTACGTCTAGTAATACGATGTCTTTAACATCTCCTGTGATTACTCCACCTTGGATAGCAGCACCCATAGCTACTACTTCATCAGGGTTTACTCCTTTATGAGGTTCTTTACCCATTTCTTTTTTTAACAGCTTCTTGAACAGCTGGAATACGAGTAGATCCACCAACTAAGATTACTTGATCGATTTCACTTGGTGTTAATCCTGCATCTTTAAGAGCTTGGCGAGTTGGTACTAATGTTCTTTCTACTAAGCTGTGAGTAAGTTCATCAAATTTAGCACGAGTTAATGTGTTTTCTAAGTGAACTGGACCGTTAGCTCCAGCCGAGATGAATGGTAATGAAATTTGAGTTGAAGTTACACCTGATAAATCTTTTTTTAGCTTTTTTTCTGCTGCATCTTTAAGACGTTGCATTGCCATTTTGTCTTGTGATAAGTCGATAGCTTGTTCTTTTTTTGAATTCTTCTACAAGGTAGTCAATAATAGCTTGGTCGAAGTCATCTCCACCTAGTAGGTTATCTCCAGATGTAGCTAATACTTCAAATACTCCATCTCCTAGCTCTAAGATAGATACGTCGAATGTACCACCACCAAGGTCAAATACTAATACTTTTTGATCTACATCTGTTTTTTTCTAATCCATATGCTAATGCTGCTGCAGTAGGTTCGTTAATAATACGTTCTACTTCTAATCCAGCGATTTTACCAGCGTCTTTTGTTGCTTGACGTTGAGCATCGTTGAAGTATGCTGGTACTGTAATAACTGCTTTAGTTACTTTTTCACCAAGGTAAGCTTCAGCAGTTGCTTTTAAGTTTTGTAAAAATCATTGCTGAAATTTCTTGTGGTGAGTATTTTTTTACCATTTACTTCTTCTTTGTAATCTGTACCCATATGACGTTTGATAGAAATTACTGTGTTAGGGTTAGTAATTGCTTGACGTTTTGCTACTTCCCCTACTTGAATCTCTTCACCTTTGAACGCCACTACAGAAGGAGTAGTTCTGTTACCTTCTGGGTTAGGGATTACTTTAGCTTCTCCACCTTCTAATACTGATACACATGAGTTTGTTGTTCCTAAGTCTATACCTATAATTTTTTTGACATTTTTTTGTCCTCCTAAAATTTATAATAACTATATTTCAAATTTATTTGTTAAACTGATTTTTTTCACTCTAACAAAGTCTTATATTACTTTTTTTAAATGCTTTTCAGTTTTACACTGAAAATATTCTGCGCAGTGGCTACATACCAAGTTTTTCGTCACTTCGTTCTTAATTTTTTGAGTATGTATCTACGCAGTGGCTACATACCAAGTTTTTCGTTTTTGGTATAACTACTACGAGTTAACCTTAACCATTGCTGGTCTAATTACTCTATCTTTCAGTTTGTAACCTTTTTGGAATGTATCTAAGATTACTCCACTTTCTTTGTCGCTTTCTTCTCCTTGCATTACTGCATGGTGGAAGTTTGGATCGAACTGAGCATTTTCAGTTTCTACTAGTTCTACACCTTCTGATTTAAGCGCTGCTTGTAATCCTTCGTATACCATTTGTACACCTTTTAGAATCGTTTGTACTTCTTCATTAGTTGATTCAACTTGTAAAGCACGTTCAAGATTGTCTAAACTCGGTAAGATTTCTGTTATAACTTTTTGACTCTTATAAGTATTTATAGTGTCAATTTCTTGATTTTTACGTCGTTTAAAGTTTTCAAACTCTGCATAAAGTCGTAAATACTTGTCTTCTGATGCCTTTACTTCTTCTTGCAGTTTTTTTCAATTTGCTCTTGTAATAACTCTTCTGCAGTTTTCTCTACTTCTTCTGAATCTGTCGTTTCTTCAGTTTCAACAGTTTCTTCTGTTGTTACTTCTTCTTGTAGAGTTTCTTTTTGTTCTTCAGTAGCCATCTCTACCTCCTAATTATTTTAAATTATTATTTAAATTATCACGTACACAAGCTATGAGTGTCATGATTTTTGAATAGTCCATTCTCTTTGGTCCAAAAACGGCGATTACACCTTGACCTTTAGATGTGTTATAACTACTAGACACTAATGAAAGATCATCTATAGTACCGAGTTTAAGCTCTGTTCCTATTTTAATAGATGGCTGGTCTGTTAGTTCATTATTATCTAGAAGTTCGACTATCTTATCATCTTCTAAGAGCGATACTACTTCTTTTAATTTTTCTACATTATCTATATCGGGTTGCTTAAGTAAATTGTACTTACCCCCTAATGCTACAGTCTTCTTAATTTTATTTTGCAATAATCTATTTAAAGCAACTACTATCATATCGTAGTTATTAACTTTATTTTTTTAAGATATTTTTTTCTAACTCACTGTGAATCATCACGTGAGCTGTTGCCATATCCACATCATAGAAGTAACTTTGAAGAAGTTTATTAATCTCCACTATATCCCCTGCAGTGAAATCCGCATCAAGTTTATAGTTTTGTTGGAACACTTCTCCCTATATTTGTTACTAATATAACGAGAATACTACGACTACTTAGAAGAATAACCTCTATCTTATTAATGCGCCTATCCGTTTTTGTCGGAGCTAGTATTACCGCTGTACAATCAGTTAAGTCCGACAGTACTATAGCATTTTTTTCTAGATAATTATTTTCCGAAACTATATCACCACCAGAGAGTTGTTTAAGTTTTTCATTCTCACTATTCGATAGTTCATAATCTTTTTTTATATAATCTACATAATAGCGATAACCCTTTTCCGAAGGTACTCTACCTGATGAAATATGCGTCTTTTTTATCAAACCTTCTTTTTCTAATTTACTCATGTCATTCCTTATCGTTGCCGAACTAAAATCTATATTTTGAGCAATTTGTTTAGAACCGACAGGCTGATTTGTCGTAATAAAATTTTCGACTATAGATTGAAGAATGAGTACCTGTCTATCTATTAACATCGTCATCACCTATTCTCCAATTTTGTAATTTAGCACTCTAAGAGTTCGACTGCTAATTACATATATAATAATATCATTAAGGTCAAAAGTAAGTCAATACTTTTTTTAAAAATTTTTTTGACTTTTTTTGACCTTTGTACTTTATATTATATTTTTTTATGTTATTATACTATTTTTATTAGTTTAATTTATTGCGTACTCTATTCTAACCTTGTATCTTAAGTAAAATTCTTGTATAATAAATAAGCGAAAGAAGTTAATAGAGGTGAAAATTTTGGAACTTATTGAACTTAGAAAAGAACTCGAAGAAATAAACAAAAGAATAACTGAATTTAAAACTTCATTAAAAAAATAGAAGATAAGACTGAACGTGTTGCTGAAATAGAAAATATGATGCTCGATGCTGATTTTTTTGGAATGATAGTGAGGCTGCCAGTTTACTCGTTACTGAATCTAAAAGCATAAAAAAAGAACTTGATGAATTTAGCGAAATGGTAGACTATCTTGAACACTCTGAAGAAATGGTTGAATTTTTAAAAGATGAAGACGATGAGGAAATCTATCAAGATTTGTTAGAAACAGTAGTGAATCTTAAATCGAGCGTTGAAGATTTTAGTTTTAGATTATTATTCTCTGAAGAATATGATAATAATAATGCTATCTTAGAAATACATGCCGGTGCTGGTGGGACTGACGCTACAGACTGGTCAGAGTTAATGCTTCGTATGTATGAAAGATTTTTTTCACAAAAACAAGGATTAAAAATACAGCTACTTAAATTATCAATCGGTGATATTACAGGTGTCAAGTCTGCGACCATGAAAGTCGAAGGTGACTTTGCTTATGGTTTATTAAAAGGAGAAAAAGGTGTACACCGTGTTGTTCGTATCTCACCTTTTTGATCCCTCCGGAAAAAGACATACATCCTTTGCTTCAATTGATATAATTCCGAATTCAATGAAGATGAAATTAATATAGAAATAAATAATGAAGATTTGAAAATTGACACTTATCGTGCTCAAGGAGCAGGTGGACAACATATTAACACTACTGACTCAGCCGTACGTATCACTCACCTTCCTACAGGTATCGTTGTTCAATCACAATCTGAGCGTAGCCAAATACAAAATAAAGATGCTGCGATGAAAAAAACTTAAAATCAAAAACTGTATCAACTCGAAATAGAAGAAAAAGAAAGAGAACTAGCCGCTATTCGTGGGGAACAAAAAGATATTGGTTGGGGCTCACAAATTCGCTCATATGTATTTACTCCATATACAATGGTCAAAGATCATAGAACAAACTATGAAGTTTCTACCGTAGATAAAGTAATGGATGGTGAAATAATCGACTTTATCGACGCTTATCTTCACTTTAATATGAAAGAAAAAAAGAAATATTATAAAAGAAATACGGGAGTGACTCTCCAAAAATCGTTTTTTTCCGAAATCACGATTTTTTTAAGTCACTCCCGTATTTTTCATTAATAATTATAATTTTTTTCGTATTCCGCAGGAACATCAAATGGATTTTCTTTATTAATATGATCGTAGAACATAACTCCATTTAAATGATCGATTTCATGTTGGAAACAAATAGCTGGTAAATCTGTTAAAGTTAAAGTAACTTTTTCATCATTTTTCATTGTATCCAACTACTTTAATTTTTTTGAATAACGTGGAACATACCCTTTAATTTCTTTATCTACAGATAGACATCCCTCTCCACCTGCCAAGTAACATTTTGCTGCTGAATTTGAGATGATTTTCGGATTATATAGTGCATAAGACACTGTATCTTCTGGAAACTCTTCATCTGGAATATGCACAGCAATCATTCTTTTTGAAACGTTAATTTGTGGTGCTGCTAATCCTATTCCAGGTTTCAATCCTAATTTTTTCGCCTTTTCATCATCTTGTGAAGCAATAACATATTCTAATAATCCACGTAAAATTTCTTTGTCTTCTTCTGAGATTGGACTTTTTACTTCTTCAGCACGCGCTCTAAGTGTCGTATGTGGATCTATAATTATATCTTTAGTTGTAATCAAAATTTTTTTCTCCTTTATTTCTAATAAATTTTTCGGTATCTAAGTACATACTTAATTATTTCATAAATACAGCAGAATGTCAAAGGTCTAAGTTTCCTATACGACATTTTTTCGTTTTCCTATTTTTACATAAAAATATTACTTTAATTGTCTATTTTTTTATTTTTAAAAATTTTTCTGAAATTTATTTTTTTGTATTTTTTTATTTGTTTCATGTTATCATAGTATTATTGATAATTTAGAATAAAAAAATTTTTAGGAGGTTAATATGACTTTTGAAAATTACCAATATACTAGACCAAATACAGAACAATTAAAAAGAACAATTAGAAACATTAAGAGAAAAAAATTAAATACATCAAATAGCGCTGAGGAGGTTGTAGAAATCTTCAATGAATACAACAAACTTCGCGATGATGTAAGTACAATGTCACAATTAGCAGAAATTCGCGTTACAATCGATACTACCGATGAATTTTATGAAGCTGAACAAGAATTTTTGGGATGAGTTCGGTCCTGAATTAGATTCCCTTTATAGCAAATTCGATGAAGCAATATTCAATTCAAAAATTCAAAGAAGAACTAAAAAGAAATTGGAGAACACTACTTCAATCTAATAGAAACTTCTCTTAAAGTATTTAGTGACGAAATCATCGATGATTTAAAAGAAGAAAATAAACTTTCTTCAGAATACACTAAATTAACTTCAAGTGCTAAAATACCATTCGATGGAGAAGAACACAACTTAAGTGGTATGGCTAAATATACACAAGATGCTAATCGTGAAACTCGTTTATTAGCAAGTAAAGCCGTAGCTAAATTCTTCAAAGAAAACTTAGAACAATACGATAGTATCTATGATCGTATGATTAAAGTACGTACTCGTATCGCAAAAAAACTTGGCTTTAAAAACTTCGTAGAGGTTGCTTACCTACGTTTACGTAGAACTGACTACAATGCAAAAGACGTAGCAAACTACAGAAAACAAATTTTTGAAGAAATCGTACCAGTAGTTGAAGAACTTAAAAAAGCACAGGCTAATCGTCTAGGACTTGAAAAACTTTCATTCCACGATGAAGGTGTAACATTCAAATCAGGTAACCCTACTCCTAAAGGAGATCGTCCAACCCTTGTTGACTATGCCAAAACAATGTATAAAGAATTATCACCAGAGACTAATGAATTCTTTACATTTATGACTGAAAACAATTTACTAGATTTAGATACAAAACCAGGAAAAGCTGGTGGTGGTTACTGTACATTTATTCCAAATTACAAAGCACCATTTATCTTCGCTAACTTCAACCAAACTCCGCATGATGTTACAGTGTTAACTCATGAAGCTGGTCATGCTTTCCAAGTTTTTGAAAGTAGACATCACATGCCAGATTATGTTTGGCCAACATACGAAGCTTGCGAAATTCACTCAATGAGTATGGAATTTTTAACTTGGCCTTGGATGAACTTATTCTTTAAAGAAGAAACTGAGAAATTCAAATACTATCACATGGCAACATCAATCAAATTCTTACCATACGGTGTTACTGTAGATGAATTCCAACACGAAGTATATGAAAATCCAGAGCTAACTCCAAAAGAACGTCGTATGAAATGGTTAGAAATCGAAAGAAAATACTTACCATCTCGTTACTACGAAGAAATTCCTGAACTTGATGAGGGATTATTCTTCTATAGACAAGGACACTTATTCAGCGTACCATTCTACTATATCGATTATACTCTAGCTCAAGTTTGTGCATTCCAATTTTTGGAAAAAAAGCCAATGAAAAATAGAGAAAAAAAGCATGGAGAGAATACCTACATTTATGTAAACTTGGAGGAACTAAACCATTCTTAGAATTAGTAAAAAGAAGCTAACTTAGAAAATCCATTCAAAGACGGAACTATTTCTAATATCGTACCGAATTAAAAAAATATATCGATTCTGTTGATACAACAAAATTCTAGAGAGTTAAAGGCGAGTTATTCTCGCCTTTAACTCTAAAAGTAAAAAATTTTTTTAAGGAGGATAAAATATGAAAGATAAAAAAATAGCTGCATTTTTTTGACATTGATGGAACTCTTTATAGAGATTCTTTAATGACTGAGCATTTTTAAAAAAATTAATAAAATATGAAGTTGTAGATGAAAAATATTGGTTAAATGGTGTAAAAGATAGTTATATCAACTGGGATAAAAGATTTGAAGACTACGATAACTACCTATTTGACGTTTCTGAAGCCTATGTTAATGCAATAACAGGACTACACAAAAAATATATTGATTTCGCTACAGAACAAGTAATGAAACTAAAAGCAGATCGTGTATACAAATTCACTAGAAACATCATAGAACAACACAAAAAAAATGGTCACTTAATTATTTTTATATCGGGGAGCCCCGATTATTTAGTTGAAGCAATGGGAAAAAAACATCATGCATTTTTAGCTATAGGTAGTAGATATATAATGGAGGACGATAAATTCACTGGTGAAGTAATTCCTATGTGGGATGCCGACAGTAAAAATAATATGATTGATAAATTAGTCGAAGAATATAATATTGATCTTGACAAATCTTTCGCCTATGGCGACACCAACGGGGATTATAATATGTTAAGACGTGTTGGAAATCCTGTAGCAATGAATCCAAGTCGCGAATTACTAAGTAAAATTAAAGAAAATAAAGAACTATCAGAAAAAAAGCTACTATTCTTATTGAACGTAAAGATGTTATCTATAAAACAAAAGCTAATATAGATATCGTAGAAATATAAAAGAAAACTCAAGGTAATCGACAAATATGTCCTACCTTGAGTTTTTCTTATCTAATATTTAATTATTAAGTTCTATATAAGAATTCAGAACCTTCTTCACTATTAAGATTTACACGAAACCAATCTATTGCCAACTTTTTCTATAAAGCTGAGCTTGAGTAGTAAAAAGTAAGTTTGCTTCCATCTTCCTTAATAATTTTTAAAACTCTTACCATTTATAGACCATTCTATTGATTCTCCATCATATTTTTTTAAGAAGATATCCTTTATATCTATTAACAAGCTCAGAACTCATTTTTTTCTTGCTCCTTCTTCATCCATTGCACCACCTATACCGTTTGCATCTGCTGGCAGCGAATTACTATCATTTAATAAAAGCAGGATTAGGTCCACCTAAATCAACATCTGATCTTTTTCTTTTTTTGCGTTCTTGTTCTCTTTTTTTCAGCAAGTTCTTTTTTTCTTTTTTTCGCTATCTCTTCAGCCTCTCTAAAATTTTTATTCCCTACATCACTTAATACCTGTTTCAAACTGTTATTATTAAATTTATATTTTTTTCTAAAAACTTGAGAAAGATTTTTTTATTAAAAATTAGAATCAGTTTTTAAGATTTTTTTATTTCATCTTCTGCTCTTTTTATAATTATCAATATCAGAATTTAGCCAATTAATTGCTGGTGAAAAAAATTAGAATTAGTATCAAGTTTCTTAGCTCTATCCAAACTATCCTTCGCCTCATCAATTTTTTTATCCTCAAGACTAATGGCGGTATTTCTGATTTCTTTTGCAACTTTTTATATCTGTTTTAATAGTTGGTATAACTTTTTGGGCAACATCTGTTGTTAATGTATCCAAGCCTTTTAGATCCACCTTCAAAAATCATGTTTAACATTAATCATATCAACATATTTTTTTGATATTCCTCTTTTACTTTGTTATCCTTTCCCCCACCAAACATGAAATAATAAGCTGTGGCACAAATAATAAGTGCAACTATAATACTCGAAAATATAGCAATACCTTTTTTTCATATTTTTTTCCTCCTACTTTATCATTTTTTTATTTAAACATTTATACCTATAGTATACACCAAGTCCCAAATTATTTCACTAGAAAATCTACTTAACTATAACAATAATTTTTTTAATAAACGACTAAAAACTTTTTCTTTTTTTAAAAAAATTGTTTCTTTTTTACTTTACTTTATAACTGATAATGATTATAATTTATATTATATAAAATAGAAAGTGAGTATAAGATACATGAAAAATAAATTATTTTTTTAGCATTAATGGCTGGAACTATCGTAATTAGCGGATGTTCTGCTAAAACTGATAAGAAAGAAGAAACTAAATCTTCTCAAGTAGATACTTCTAAAGGAACAAAAAGAACAGCTTAAACAGGCAACTGAGCTTTTACAAAAAAATTTGTTGAAAATCAAGTAGACACATTGCTTAAAGACACTGAAAAAAATTTGCTGAAACTATTAAAGCAGGGAATCTTGAAGAAGCTAAAAAAACAATACCCTGTTATTCGTATGGCTTATGAACGTTCAGAGCCAATTGCTGAAAGTTTTTGGAGAATTAGACGTAAACATCGATTTCCGTCTTGCTGACTACTTAGAAGAAAAATAAAAACAGAAGAAGGATGGCGCGGATTCCACAGAATTGAAAAAAATTATGTGGGAAAAAAATACTACTAAAAGGTACTGAAGAATACGCAGACCAACTAGTAAAAGATATTAAAGAATTAAAAGCTAAAGTTGCTACTGTTGAAGTTACTCCTGACTTAATGGTGACTGGAGCTGTTGACTTACTTAACGAAGTTGCAACACAAAAAAAATCACAGGTGAAGAAGAAATATACTCTCACACTGACCTTTACGACTTTAAAGCTAATATCGAAGGTGCTGAAGAAATCTTCAAAAATCTTTAAACCTTTAATCGAGAAAAAAAAGATAGCAAATTAGCTAGTGATTTAGTTGAAAAAAATTTGCTACAATTAATAAACTATTAGATAAATATAAAACTGATGACAAACACTATAAACTATATACTGACTTAACTAAAGAAAATACTAAAGAACTTTCTGAAGCAGTAACAAAATTAGGTGAACCACTTTCACAAATGGGTGTAATATTAGACGAAGAGGCTAAGTAATATGAAAGAATCTGGTGAAAAATGGATTGACAAAAAAATAACAAGACGTGATTTCCTAAAAAAAGCAGGAATGACTGGAGCCGGTGCGGTTGTTGGAGCCTCAGCTCTTGGTGGATTTTTTTGCAAATAAAGCTGAAAATAATAGAGTCATTGCTGATGGTGAAGAAAAAATCACATTCTATGGTAAACACCAAGCTGGCATTACTACCCTAATGCAAAAATGCGTTTATTTTGTCGTATTAGATTTACACTCAAATAAACGTGATGATGTTATTAACATGTTTAAAGAATGGACTAAATATAGTGAAAAATTAATGAATGGTGAACTTGTTGAACCTGCTCTTAAAAACCATTATTTACCACCAAAAGATACTGGAGAAACGGTAGGGTTAAATCCCTATCGTTTAACTCTGACATTTGGAGTTAGTCCAAGTTTCCTAAAAAAAATGAAATTAGATAATAAAAATCTTGAAGAATTTAAAGACTTACCACCATTCGCTAGGGAACAACTAAAAGAAAAAAATATACAGGTGGAGATATTTGCATTCAAGCATGTGCAGATGATGAGCAAGTAGCATTTCATGCTGTTCGTAACTTAGTTAGAAAAGCTCGTTCTACAGTCACTATGAAATGGAGCCAATCAGGCTTTGCTGCAATTGGAAACCGTATTGAAACACCACGTAATCTTTTTGGATTTAAAGATGGTACTGCTAATGCAACTAAAGAAGACCAGTTTAATAAAATCGTTTGGTGTGATAATAATAACTGGATGAAAGATGGAAGTTACATGGCTGTAAGGCGTATTCAAATGCACCTTGAAACATGGGATAGAACAAGTTTAAATGAACAAGAAAATACATTTGGAAGATATAAAGATAGTGGTGCTCCTTTCGGAGAAACTGATGAATTTGCACCAATTGATCTTAATAAAAAAGGACCAGATGGAAAACCACTAATCCCAGTTACTTCTCATGTTCATTTAGCTCATAAACCAGGTGTAGAACTTTTGAGACGTTCTTACTCTTACTCAGATGGAATAAATGAAACTACTGGACAATTCGATTCTGGATTACTATTTATTTCATTCCAAAAAGATCCAAAACAATTTATTACAGTCCAAAAATAGTCTTGGAAATGAAGATAAAATGAATGAATATATAACTCATATAGGTAGTGGTTTATTCGCTTGTTTTTGGAGGAATTAAGGAGGGAGAATATATTGGGCAAAAAAACTTTTTTGACTAAAATTATTTTTAGCTTTCATAGTACTTTTTAGCTTTAATTCAACATATTTAAAAAAACTATAGTAGCTAGAGAATCATATAGTAACCTATTTATAAAAAAATTACCGATGCTAATACTGCATTAAAAAAATAACGAGCAAGATAAAGCTAAAAAACTAATAGAAGAATTTAAAATAGAATTTGAATCTACAAAAAAATTCAGATTCTGATGCTGGAAAAAAAGTTAAACAAACTTTAAAATCAAATGATATCAATGAAGAGCAACTAAGGGAATTATCAACTGCTTTACTTGCTTTTTGAAAATGAACAAAACCCTTTAGATGTTGAAGCTGAGAAAAAAAGCATTTAAAACAAAACTTTACCCTGCATTCAATAAATTAGAAAAAGCTATTGACACTAAAAATGTTGAAACTATGAAAGCAGAATATGTTAAATACAATGCTGCTTGGGTTCGTAATGAAGGTATCGTAAGAACACTAGAACCCGCTTACTATGGAAAAATAGAAACAACAATGTCATTTCTACGTAGTTCTATTGAAGTTGAACCTTATGACTATCAAACTACAAAATTATATTTAACTGACTTAAAAACTTATCTAGATGATTTCCTTGCAGGTAAAAAGCTAGAACAAAGTTCAGATGTTAAAACACTTGAACAAGGTATAAAACTTCTTGAAGATAGTCTTTCAGCCTTTAAAGATGGAAACAAAGCTCAAGGTTCACAGAAAATGAAAAAATTCATTGAAGTATACTATGTTATCGAAGGAGAAGTACGCACACGTAACGCTTCTTTATATACTAAAGTAGAAAGCGAAACTCCTATAATTATGGTTAAAGGTAGCGAACAAAAATATCAAGATCAACTTAAAAACTTGATTTCAGAACTTTCTAAAATAGATACAAAATCTAACTATACTGCTGTAGATTCTATGCTAATTTTACTTCGTGAAGGTGTAGAAGCACTAATCATTGTACTATCTTTAGCTAGTGCTTTAAAAGCGGCAAAACAAAGAAAAGGTTTGGTATGGATTTATACAGGTGCCTTAGTCGGTATTCTTTCTAGTATATTTGCAGCCGTAGTCTTAAAGTACTCATTCCCTGCTCTTGCGTCGGGTACTAACCGAGAAATCATCGAAGGTGTAGTGGGTATCTTCGCTGTAGCAATGATGATAGGTATTGGAATATGGCTACATAGCAAAAGTTCTGTTAAGACATGGAAAAAATACATGGATACTAAACTAAATCTAGTACTTTCAACTGGAAGCTTTATATCTATGTTCGCACTTAGCTTCTTGGCAGTATTCCGTGAAGGTGCTGAAACTATTTTTATTCTATGCTGGAATCATGCCATTAATTTCAACAACAAATCTCCTAATCGGAATAGCTCTTGCTATCGTTGCCTTAATAATTATCGGTTTAATAATGGTTAAAGCCTCAGGGAAACTCCCAATTAGTAAGGTATTCCTAGTATTATCTTGGCTAATATATATTCTAGGATTCAAGATGCTTGGAGTAAGTATACACGCTTTACAAATAACTGATATTGTTTCAAATCATATTATAGACTACCTACCTACTATCGAAATTTTGGGTATCTATCCTAGCTTTGAAGTAGTTATAGCACAACTTATTTATGTAGTTATTGTTGCTATTAGTATATTCTATGAAAAAAATCTAAAAAAATAAATAGGAAAATTATGATGAAATATGGAGATAAAGTTTCTACCTTAGATCATCTAACTGAACTTAGAAAGAGATTGATACTTAGCCTTGTGTTTTTTTATCATCTCTTTCATAGTAAGTTTACTATGGTCAGCAGATATTTATAAATTTTTAACGAGTAATTTTAATAATAAATTGATTGTTCTTGGACCTAATGATATACTATGGATATATCTAACGCTCGCAGGTATTTGCGCCTTCACTTTTTCGATACCATTTATTTGTTATCAAGTCTGGGCATTCATTAAACCAGCATTAGAAGAAAAAGAAGCTCGTGCATTACTTGCTTATATACCAGCGATATTCATTTGCTTTTCAACAGGTTTGGCTTTCGGGTTCTTTCTAGTGACCCCTGCTATTTTAAACGTGCTACTTTCTATTGGAGATGATTTATTCAACACTCAATTAACAGCTCAAAACTATCTATCATTCGTTATTAATACAACAATACCGATAGCAATACTTTTTGAATTTCCTGTTATTGTTGCATTCCTAACATCATTAGGTATCCTAACACCGAGCTTCTTAATTAAAAATAGAAGATACGCATATTTTATATTAATAGTAATAGCTGTAGTTATTACGCCTGCTGATTTTATTAGTGATATCGTCATGTCTATACCATTAATTTTAATTTATGAGATTAGCATAATTATTAGTAAGTATATTTACAACAAAAGAGGTGAAAAATAATGGGATTTTTACGTGATATAGGAGCTCCTGGAGTTATAGTACTTATTATAGCTGCTCTAATAATCTTCGGTCCTAAACGTCTACCTGAACTTGGAGAATCTATAGGAAAAAAATGTTCACATCATTTAAAAAAATCAATTTCAGGGTTAACAGAAGAGGAAAACTCTGATAAAAAGACGATAAAAAGATAACTAAAAATAGACTTTACAATATGTTTAAAAGCATATCTGTAAAGTCTATTATTTTAGTCTTATTTTTGATAACTCAGTTAAATCATACGGAGTTAATTGATAAACTTGGTTTAGCCAGTTGTGATAGAATAAGTAAGCAACACCTCTCCATCTATTTTTAGGAACTTTTTCATCATCATTTCCCGGGTAATAGTTTACAGGAATATCTATCGGTAGATTACTATTTTTTTATCACGAATATACTCATTATGAAGAGTATCTGCATCATATTCGATGTGGCCTGTTATAAAAATCTTTCTTAAATCTTTAGTCGCTACAAGAAGCGTTCCAACATCTTCTGACTTAGCTAGAATATCCAACTCAGCAATAGTAGGAAGTTTCTCCTCCTCTATTTTTTTGTATGCCTAGAATGAGGAGCTAAGAAAGTGTCTGTAAATCCTCGCGTTAAAGTATGATTTCCGATAAGAACATCATGCTCAAAAACCCCAAATACTTTATCCCTAACTTGCTCTTTTTTTCACTCCATAGTGATAATATAAACTAGCCTGTGCAGCCCAACAAATGTTTAATGTTGAAAATACGTGCGTTTTACTCCATTCAAAAATATCATTCAACTCTCCCCAATAATTCACATCTTCAAATTCTAGATGTTCTATCGGTGCACCTGTAATAATAAGACCGTCATAATACTTATTTTTCACTTCATCAAATGTTTTATAGAATTTCTCTAAATAAGATTGTGCTGTATTTTTTGCAATATGACTTGTCATATGTAAGAACTCCACTGTTATTTGAAGGGGGGAATTCCCTAGGAGTCTTAGTAACTGGCGTTCAGTTTCTTCTTTCTTCGGCATTAAATTTAAAATCAATATTCTTAAAGGTCTAATATCTTGATTTTTCGCCCTATTCTCTTCTATTACGACAACTCCCTCTTCTAACAATTTATTTTTTACCGGCAATTCGTTCTGTATACATATTGGCATTATTTTTTTCTCCTTAATTGTTCTATCTTAAATAAAAAAACTCGCCACTATTACAAATTAATGTAATAGGGACGAGTCTGTCGTGTTACCACCCATGTTTATGAATATAAATATTCACCTTACTCGGTACGTGTTCATACCGTCGTGCTATATCGCGCACCTTCGTAACTACCTATTAGATAATTATTACTCCGAGACCATTTTCAGTTATATCTCCTCTTGCTCTCTTACACCAACCGAAAGCTCTCTGTTATGATTCTAATTTAACCTACTTATCTCTTCAATGTTTTACATATTAATTTACTTAATAGTATAAAGAATTTAACACTATTTGTCAATAGAATTAGCTTAGACAATTCTAAGAAGTTTTATGAAATTGCTGTTCATATCTTTTTTGAATTTAAATTACCTCAATAGAGATCATCAGTCTACTACTTAGCATTTCTTTTACGTTTCATCATTATTACACCAGCTGCTCCTAACAACATACCAAAAATTTCTACATTAGACTGTTTTTCACCAGTATTTGGCAATACGTCGGTCTTTTTAGATTGTATCTCTGGTGTAGGTTCTGACTTAGGCTCCGGTTTTGGCTCTGGTTTTGGCTCCACATATTCCCAAACACCTAAAAACTCAATGTTTTCTTTATTGATTACTTTGTTATCTTCTTTATAACCTTTAAATACCCAGCTTCCTTTTCCTTCCTTCACATCTGTTGTTGATGGAGATTCTGCTTTAACTTCAGTTCCATTAATATACTCTTTTTTTATCCGTAGGAGTTAACTCGGTTATCTTATTCGGTAGTTCTTTTCCTTCTGTTCCACTTACGAATTTATAATTTACACCATATTTATTCGCTGTAAATTCCCATTTCCCTATGAATTCAACATCTGCTTTATCCACTTTTTTATTTTCTGCATCATAATTCTTGAATACCCATTTTTCCATCATTTTTCAGCATCTACGTGTTCTGTAGTTGTTGGTTGAATTGTGTTTACATTCGCTTTATTTTCATAGCGATTTTGGTCTGTTGGTTTATAGCCTTCGATTGCTTGTGGTAGTGTTTTACCTGGCGTTCCACTTACGAACTTATAAGTTACGCCATAGTTATTCGCTGTAAATTCCCATGTTCCTATGAACTCTACATCTGCTTTATCCACTTTTTTTATTTTTCTGCATCGTAATTCTTGAATACCCATTTTCCATCATTTTCAGCATCTACGTACTCTGTAGTTGTTGGTTGAATTGTATTTACATTTGCTTTATTTTCATAGCGATTTTGGTCTGTTGGTTTATAGCCTTCGATTACTTGTGGTAATGTTTTTACCTGGCGTTCCACTTACGAACTTATAAGTTACACCATATTTATTCGCTGTAAATTCCCATGTTCCTATGAACTCTACATCTGCTTTGTTTACTTGTTTCTCAGCTGCATCATAACTCTTGAAAACCCATTTTCCATCATTTTCAGCATCTACGTACTCTGTAGTTGTTGGTTGAATTGTGTTTACATTCGCTTGATTTTCATAGCGATTTGAGTCCGATGGTTTATATCCTTCAATTACTTGTGGTAATGTTTTACCTGGCGTTCCACTTACGAATTTGTAAGTTACACCATATTTATTCGCTACAAATTCCCATGTTCCTATGAACTCTACATCTGCTTTATTTACTTGTTTTGTTGTTGCATCATAACTCTTGAATACCCATTTACCATCATTTGCGGCATCTACGTATTCTGTAGTTGTTGGGTTAGTTGCATTTACATCTGCTTGATTTTCATAGCGATTTTGGTCTGCTGGCTTATATCCTTCTATCGCTTCTGGCAGTGCCTTACCTTCTGTTCCACTCTTGAATTTATAAGATACATTATAAAATGTAACATAACCTAACTCTAAAAATATTAGCATTAACTTTGTTAATAGGTAAATTTGTAGCAGAATTAAAACTAAAAAAAGCCCTCTACCTATTCTACCTGCATTTGGATGAACATTCCCCTCAACAGATCCTGTAACTTTTTAAAAACGGTTTTTTTCCATTTGTATCTGCTAACTCTTTTGCTTTTTTTCTTGCTTGATACGAATAACTAACTCATTTATTTCTGTTTCACTCTTATTAGGGAATAAGGTTTTTAAGTTCTGTTGATGTAAAGGGATCTAAGTGTCATATTGCGCATAATTGTTTCAGCAATAGATTTTTCCTTCATCCGGTTTTTACAACACTTTCAGCTATCCTCTCATTACGCCCATTACTATCATTTCTAAGAATCATCCTAAATGTTAAATTATTGTAACCTTTAGTTTCCACACCAAATGTAACTCTAGGATCCGAATTACTAACTAATGAATTAAAAGCTATCTTTTGTATTTCCTAAATTTGTTCCATCTTTTTGAATAAACGTTTAGAATTCCTTTTTGTTCCGTCTTCCTTAATTCCAAGCACATACAAAGGTCTCCATGAATAACCATTAAATTCTACGAATAATTTTTCTGGAATGGTTAAGTCCTTGTCTAAATTCACATTCAAGTCGACATATGTGTATGTCTTTCTATTTTCATCTAATTCAAAGTTATTATCTTTGTATGTGTTTGATAGAACAGGACCAACATATCCTACATGAGGATTTCTATACACAGTCATCGCTGTAGTTTTATCCATTTCAAAATCAGCTTTTTAGAACTACTTCATTCACTTTTGTTGTATTATTATTCTCTGCTTTATACTCATCAATGATACGACGTGTATTTTTTTCTTTATCTTCTGTTTCTTTATTTAGCTTGGTATTTGGTAATACTTCTTCTGATTTTACATTCGTTTCAATATTAACCTTATTATCGTTAATGGCAAATTTTTCCATTCCTTTAATAATAGCAAGCCCCATACCAATTTGATCTCCTGGGAAAGGCTTATCTTGGTCATTTAAACTGGCATATACTCCATACAACTTTGAGTCAGCTGTCAAACCATTTGAAAAGGCTGTTGCCACAGTATCTTCTGGAGAAAACAATCTCGCTCCATCCGCTATTTTCCCATTTACTGGTGGCTTATCAGACCAACCAAGAAAAGTTTTTGCAGCACCACGGAATAAACCGGGATTTTGCAAAGGCTTACCTAATTTATCTGTAGCATTCTTATATGTACCTTCAGTATCTTTCTTTTCGTGTGATTCACCTGTCCATTGACCAATAAGATTTACTTTACCATCATAGTTTGCTTCTGTCGTTGATACAGCACTACCATTTCCTGATGTTGCTCCTGATGCACCATTTCCATTACCTTCTGTTGAAGTTGAAGGGGTTGAAACTCCCGGGGTTGGAGAACTTGTATTATTCACTGAGCCATTCGCTAAAGCCGCTCCTCCAGCAACAAAGAATGCAGAACCAACTAATACAGACACTACTCCTACCTTAAATTTTTTTAATACTAAATCTATTAGATTTTTTTCCAGTAAAATATTTCCATTAGATTTCACAATATCACTCCTTTTTTTCCAAAAACTTATTCTAACCACAATTATACACTACTCCACCAACTAAATCAATTATTTACTAATTTAAGAAAAAAAGGTAAAATAATGATATATATATATATTGTAACATTAAAACAAATTGAATTAATAAGTATAAAATAAAAAAATATAGTATGTTTCTTAATAAAAAAACAAAGACTACTTTTTAATAATCACTCTTCCATAAAGAACAATCTTTAAAAAAATAATCTCTAAATTATACTTGTTTTTAAAACAAAATAGTATCATGGATTTTTATTTATTAAACTCTATAAGTTCAAACTTTTCTCCATCATAGTCAAGAACACTAACAGAAGTATTTACAATTACTCCGCGTCCTACCTCTTTAATACCCTTTTGAGTTAAGAATGAACGAATTAAGCCACCATGACAAACGGCCAACATTGTCTTTTCTGGATATTCTTCGTGTTTTTCTTTAAAGAATGCTTCTACCCTATCAGCCGCTTCTGAATCTGATTCCATTCCTCTTGTTTCTCCTGCCTTAAGACCAGCACCATACTCGGCAAAAGAAACTCCTTCATACTCACCGTATGACTTCTCTATTAATCTTTTATCTTTAATTACTTCTAATTTCTTATTATCTTCACTATTTGAATTATCTAGCATATATCTTGCCGTATCGTACGCTCTTCCTAAAGAACTACTATATGCTATATCAATATCATAACCTTCAATTTTTTTACCTGCTGCTATCCCCTGACAAATCCCTTCTTCATTTAGCGGTATGTCAGTATGACCTTGAACCATTTTATTTTTATTATAATCAGTTTCTCCATGTCTTGCTAAAATTATACGCATATTTCCATCTCCTTTATTTAAAAATTAGGGAACAACTCTTGAAAATGATTTCTTCAAAATCAGAATTTTGAGTCGTTCCCTAGCTATCTAAATATTAAATTTCTCTAATATAAATTCTTGTCCATCATAGTGTACTACGTTTAATGCAGTATTGTTAATTAACATATTTGATTCGGGATATAATCCTAATGTGCGTAAGAATATACGAATTAATGCTCCATGACAAACTACCAAAATTGTTTCATCTTTATGCTCTAAATATTGTTCATTAAAGAATGAACTAGCTCTTTCATAGACGTCTTCATCTTTTTCAATAGACTCTAAACCACTTTGAACTTCTAATGCAGAAAAATACTCTTCAAATGTTTTTCCCTCAAAATCCCCAAAGAATTTTTTTCGATTAAACGTTCATCAGTAATTATCTCTTTGGAAATATTTTTGATTATTATTAGAGTTATCAAGCATAAGTCTCGCTGTCTCTACCGCTCTTTTTTTAAAGGACTACTAAAAAGCATAATCTATATTATGTTCAGTTAGTTTTTTTCCTGCTTCTATTGCTTGATTTCTTCCAGTTTCATTTAATTCAATATCACTATGCCCTTGAATCAATCTATTTTTTATTATAATCTGTCTCACCATGTCTTACTAATAATATTTTTCATGATTTTTTTACCTACTCAAAAATGAAGTCCTCATCTTCAATCGATTCTACATTCATACTTACTACATATCCATCACCTTTAACACTAAAGAAGTCATGGTTTTTAGTATTTGTATTCATCGCATTTTCAATAATTGGGTTAATCTCTTTATCTTCAAAGTACCCTGGGTATCCTAAGTTAGCTAAAGCACGGTTTGCATTATACTCAACATAATCTTTCACTTCTTCATATAACCCTATTTCGCTATATATGTCTTTAGTATATACTAATTCATTTTCATATAAATCTAATAACAGTTTATACATTTCTTTTTCAGCACGTTCTTGCTCCTCTGGAGTAAGAGTTTTGAATAATTCTTGAGCATCAAATCCTGTAAAACTTCCATGAATAGTTTCGTCTAATAAGATTTTACGAATAACCTCTCCAGATGTCGTTACCTTTCCTTGTCCAGCTAAATATAATGGGTAGAAGAATCCACTATAAAAAATGTAACTTTCTAAGAATACTGAAGCAACACGAGCCATATATAAGTCATATTTAGAAACTTCTGGCTTGAATAGTTTCATGTAGTAGTCTTCAATTAATTTCGCTTTATATTGAAGTTCTGGATTACTAGGAACCCATTCATCTAATAAGTAATCTGTTTCTTGTGAAGGGATTAAAGACGTGAATATCGTTGAATAACTTTTTGCGTGAATCTGCTCCATCATCCCCATAAAGCTGTATACAGCTTGTTTTCTCATATCTTCTGTATGTAGAGATACAAGAGGCATACCTTTATCACCTTGCTGAGTATCAAGACCAGTTAAACCAGCTAATACTTTCTTATAAGCCTCACGTTCTTTATCATTTAAATCTTCGTTCCAGCTCTTGATATCTTTTGATACTTTAAACTCAGTATCAACCCAAAATTGAGCAATATTTTGACGCCAATACATAAATGTTAAGTCATCTTGTTTATTCCAGTTTACTGCTTTCATAATTAGTAATTTATCCTCTCTTTTCTATATAGAACAAGACGTACATTCTTCTACAGAAAGTAGTTTGTTTCTTGTGTAATATAGTGATTTCAATCCTTTGTAATGTGCGTAAATATAATATCTAGCAAGTTCTCTTGTTGTTATATCAGAATTTACGAATAAAATCACAGAAATACCTTGGTCTACGTGTTCTTGAATAACTGCCATTAGGTCAATAAGTTTCATTTGATCTATAGTAAATGCTGATTTATAGTACCATTGAGTTTTTGGACTTAAGTATGGCATTGGATAAAATGTTTCAGCATTCCCATAACTTCTACGTTCAATTTTATCAACAATTGGCAGTACGCTTGATGTTGAGTTTTGAACATAAGAAATACTTTGTGTTGGTGCTATAGCCATTCTATAAGCATGATATAGACCATTTTCTTTTACTCTATTTTTTAGACTTCTCCAATCATCTTTTGTTGGGATATAAATTCCTTCAAATAAGTCTTTTACTTTATCTGTTACTGGTAAATAGTCATTTTCAATATATTTAGTAAAGTAACTACCATTATAATAATCCGATTTTTCAAAGTCTTTAAATGTTTCATTGCGTTTTTTAGCGATTTGCATTGAACGTTCTAATGTATAGTAGTTCATCATCATAAAGAAGACGTTCGCAAAATCTTTCGCTTCTTCACTTTCATAAGCTATACAATTTTTAGCTAAATATCCATTTAAGTTCATCGCTCCAAGTCCAACAGAGTGGAACTCATCATTAGCTTTTACAACCCCAGGAGCATTCTTAATCTTAGTAGAATTACTTACAAATGTTAGTGAATCCATACCAGAATAAATTGATTCTTTAATTTTCTTGCTTTCCATTACGTTTACAATATTTAATGAAGCTAAGTTACAAGAAATATCACGCTTAATAATATCTCCTTCACCATAATCTTTAATTACTGAAGTTTCTTGTAATTGGAAAATCTCAGTACATAAGTTACTCATCTTAACTTGTCCAATTTCACGAAGTGCGTGATTTTTATTAGCATTATCTTTAAACATTAAGTATGGATACCCTGATTGTAGTTGTGTTTGAGCAATTAGGTTAAGCATATCACGAGCATCGAATTTACGCTTCATAATATTTTCATTAGCTACAAATTCATCATAGTATTTAGCTATATCAATATCGTCTAACACTAAACCATATTCTTCATAGATAGAATGAGGTCCGAACATGTAGAAGTCCTTATTTTCACGAGCTAAATCGAAGAATAATGACGGTACGATAACACCTGTAGAAATCGTTGGAAGACGTAATTCTTCATCGGCATTGACTTTTTTCGTATCTAAAAATTCTAGCACATCATAGTGGAATATATTTAAGTATACCGCACCAGCACCTGGACGTTGCCCAAGTTGATCAGCATACGCAAAGCCTTGTTCCAAAGACTTAGCAACAGGAATAACACCTTTAGCTACCCCTTTAATACCTTTAATACTCTCACCACGTGCACGTAATTTCGATAGGTTTATCGCAACCCCACCACCAATTTTTGAAAGTTGCTTAGCAGTTGAGTCGATGTAGTTGATTGAGTTAAGTGAATCACCGACTTCTAATAAGAAACATGATACTAACTCACCACGACGACTTCTTCCTGAATTTAAAAATGTTGGTGTTGCAGGTTGCAATCTTTGTTCAAGCATAGAAATCATAAGTTCCTTAGCTAATTCTACATCACCATCCCCTAAATACATCGCTACAATAAATACATGTTGATTAAAGTTTTCTAGATATCGTTTTTTGTCATTAGTTTTTAATGCATAGTCTTTATAGAATTTACTTGCAGCCATGTAACTTTTAAATTCAAACTTAAAGTTAGAAGCAAGCTCTAAACATTCCAAAATCTCATCTTCAATATACTTTTCAAAGATATTGTAGTAAAAATTCTCCTCTACTAAGTATCTTAGTCTCTTCATTTCTGAACTAAATTTAACAGTACGAAAGTCTACTTCACGAAGAAATTCTTCAATAGCCTCTATATCCTTTTCTAATTTAAAAAAAGCCATTGTCACCTCTTTTTAGTTACTTCATTATTTAGTTCAATGTGATTAAATTTCTCCATTCTCTACACTCTCCAAATATATTTTTTTAAATTTTTATTAAGTCTTTTGTATTCCCGTGCAATTCAATCTTCATAAGTAATGGCACATTATACTTCTCGCTAATAGTCTCTGAAGCCTTAGCAAATCTATTTCCCCAGTTTTTATTACCGCTACCAACTACACCCTTTAGATATTTATGATTTAGTTCCAAAAACGCTTCTACATCTTCTGGAACTTTCCCAAATCCTATAGTTGGCGTTATTAAAATGTAGTCAAAATCAACTTTGTAATCTATATCCCACAAATCTATAACATCCTCTTCAGGGATTTTACACATATTTACAAATCGCATACAATTCCCAGTCAATGAGAATACAATTATCTTCATTTTCCTCACACTCCAAGAAATATTTCCGAGGATTATTTCCCGGAAATTCAATAAGTTATATTAATTATACACTCTATTTAGTTATTTTTTTCAATGGTTATTTTTTTACACGTGAAAAGGTTTACATTCTTTTTTTCGGAATTTCTATACTTATTTAATATTTACGAAGTTTGTTATCAAGTAATAAACAGATAAATAATTAAAAATCTCATACGAAAAAAAAATTTTTTTAAACAATTATTTAACGGAATTTTTATAGAAAAAAACTTCAAACAAAAATTCATTTGTCCAAAGTTCTTTTCTATAATAATTATTAAATTAATTTACTTCCTCTTCTTCTAGCAAATTCAGAAAAAAACGGAATTTGTCAACTCTATGTCGACTTTCTGTATAGTGAAGAAAATCTGTTCCTTCTGTGTATACATCACTTCTCAATACAGCAATATGTTTATGTCCATTTAAATCAATATATGTCAAATCTTCTTCGCTGACTGGTTCGATTTTGAAGTCTTTATTTCCATAAGAGATTTTTGATTCCTAAATCTTTTTTTCCAAGTACTCGTATAATGATTCTTCTACACGATTGGTAGGTAAACTATCAATTACAGTTTTTTTCTAATATAATCTTTATCTAAGATTACAGCTTCACCATCAACTATTCTTTGGCGAACAAGATAAATTAGCTTTTTCACCTTTTTTTACAAGCCCAAGTCTCACCAAAAAGTCCGGTGCTTCGACTTCTTCGTTGACCACTACTTTAGTAATAGCATCAACATCTTGGAATTGTCTGCGTTCCTTAAAACTTAAAAGCCCTGTTACCGGTATACGATATCTATTCACATCAAGAACGATAGATCCCTTTACCTTGTATTTTATGGATATATCCATTTTTCTAATAATAATAACAACGCCTTCCTTATAGTTTCCCTAGAAACATCGTATTCTTTTGCGAGTTCATTTTCACTTGGTAAAAAGTGAGTTAGACCTATATTGCCCTATTTTTCTATTTTTTTCTCTTAACTCTAAATAGATCTTAAAAAAACTTATTCATGATTTCCCCCAAAGTAAATAACTATATGTATACATTTTACCATAATTCATGTAAATATTAAACTTTTTTTACTCAAAAAAACTTTTTATAATTCCCTCTTTTTTTGTTAATTTGTGTAAATATGTAAACCCAGATTTGAGACAGCCCATATTCCTTCCTGAATATTTATATGTTATAATGTTGTGTGGAGGTACTTAAATGAAAAAAATACATAGTACAATTTCTTATTGTTATTGAAAAATTTTTTTCACTATTTATTAGTGCAATTCTTTCTATAATATTTTACAATTGTTTTTAATTTAAACTTTTTATAAAAAAACTTCTATCAAAAGGAAAAATTTAGCTCCTAATATTGACACTACATACAATAATTTAATACAAAAATACAGTTAATCTTTTTAGACTATCTTAATAATAAAACAGAACTAAATTCAAATTGGTATTCTTCAAAAGATATTCTACATATGGAAGACGTCAGAGTTCTGTACAATGTAAGTTATAAGGTTATGCTTATGTTTATTATAATATTCATTATTTCTACTATATTATTAATTATTATTTGTGGAAAAAAACACAATAAATTATATCACTAAAACATTCAATAAAGTATTACTTTTCTTTCTTTATCGTTATTGGTAGTCTTGCTTGTATCATCTCGTACAATTTTAATTCTTTTCCGGATTAAATTTCATCAAGTTCTATTTTCTAATGACCTGTGGTTATTAAGCCCTGATGAATCAAATCTAATTAAAATGGTTCCGGAAGAGTTCTTTATAAGCCTTGTTACAACAATAATAATACACATTTTTATATTATTTATATCACTATTCATAATAAATTTTTGCTATAAAGAAAAAAAGCTAAAAACATTTCTATTTAAAATGTATTAAAAAAATTTTATTTATTATAATTATATGATATAATAAATTTTAGTTTCAAATAAATAAATTATGAAAGGATACAATATGACTCAAAATGATAAAAAAATATTGTTACTGAAGATAAAGTAACATTTAGATTATGTGATGATTGCCTTGGTGTTAATCTTAAAACTTTAATTCCAAAATTAAAAAAGAAAGCTCCAAATGCTGAATTTATCATAGGATGTCAATCTTACTGTGGGCCTGGACGAACTCAAACATTCACGCTAGTAAATAGTAGAATCTGTATTGCTGATACTGAGGTAGAATTAATGCCTTTAGTAGATGAAAAACTTCGAGATCGTATGAGTGCCGAAGATGAAGAAAAATACAGAAAGCGTCTTGAACGTCGTCTTGAACGTACTTTCTACTTTATCATTCCTGAAAATGCCACAATTAAAGTTGGTGAACAAATAGATATTAGTTCCGAAGGAGTCATTGCACGTAAAGCTGGACAATCATATCTTGATGATCTGATTATCGAAGGAGAAGTTGATACTTCTAAACCAGGAACTTATGAATTAGTATATAGAGTGACAATTGATAATAAAGAACATAAACGTAAAAGAACTATTACTGTAATTGATGAAAACGTGTAATATATATTCATGAAAATAAAAAGAAAAGAATAGAAAATAAAATCATTTAAACCTATAGGAAAAGAGCTATATAGTATCTACCTATAGGTTTTCCTTTATTTTCATAAAATAAAATTAATGCGACTTTTTTATAAAATAACGTTTACTTTTTTTGTAAATGTGTTATAATATAAGTAAAGACATAGAAGTCGGAGGTTTTTATTATGGAAAACAAATATTCTAAAAATTTTTAGTCGCAGTTGACGGTTCTAAACAAGCTGAGTGGGCATTTAAAAATGCTGTAGCTATTGCTCAGAGAAATGAAGATGCAGAATTATATATCGCTTCTGTAATTGATGCGACAATCGCAACTTCTGGTTTATCAGATCCATATATTTTCAACTCATTCTACAAACGTACTAAAGAATTAGTTGATAGCTATGTTGAATCTGCTAAAAAAGATGGCCTTACTAAAGTGTTCGGTATCGTTGAACAAGGTATTCCAAAAATTGTTCTTAGTGAAGATATCGTAGATGAAAAAGGTATCGACCTTGTAGTGTGTGGTTCTTCTGGTTTAACTGGATTCAAACGTATGCTTATGGGATCAGTGTCTGAAGGTATCGTTAGATATGCTAAATCTGACGTAATCATCATTAAACAAGCTTCTATCCCTGCGGATTTTGAAGCAACTATTGCTAAAAAAATTCCAAGAAGAACAAGATAAATAAGTATCTCAAGAAAAGTATTTAGGTTAATATGTTAATTTAAATTCATTTAAATTTTTTTCCTTTTTTAAAAGAAGCAACACATGGAATCCCCTGAGTTGCTTCTTTATTTATATTTGTAAAATAAAAAAATAAGATTGCCTCAAAAATCGAAAATTCGAAGAAATCGATTTTTGAAGCACTCACTAACACTTTTTAATATATTTTTTTACTATTAAACTATCATAATTTAAAGCTGCAAGTTGTACAGAATTTGGACCAAAAATATTTAGTATAATCATGAAGTTGTTGCTTATCATCATAAATATAAACCCTATCTCCGATACAATTCTCTTCATCTATTTCAACAACTAAATGACTCATCATCGTTGAGTAAATATTTCTCTCTTTGCCTTTGATTATACAAGTTTTTTTCCTTTTAATCTATCTCGTAGTATTCCATCCCCATAACCAATATTAGCAATCCCCACCTTTTTTTATCAGTATCAGCTATATAAGAATTACAATACCCTATACACTCTCCTTTACTCAAAGTTACTATATTGATTATTTCACCATAGACAGTAATTGGATTTTTTATAACTAGATTTTTAAGTGCTACTGGATTTTCCTTCACATTATAAGGCATCGCACCATAAAGAATTATTCCTAATCTCTGATGCGTTGTTTTCTCAAATGCACCATCACGTAAAAATGAAGCACTATTTTGCAAATGAACTACTTCAAAATCATAATTTTTCTGTGCTTCTTCAAGAACTTTCAAGACCAATTCTTTTTCTTTTTCATAAAAACCATCAAACTCATCAGCAAAAAGAAAAAAATGTGACCAAAAATCCTTTTTAATTTTAATTTATTTTTTTACAAAAATCGATAATTTCTAATACTTCTTCAAGATTTTTCGCTCCAGCACGTCTCATACTTCCAGCAAATTCTAGCTGTAACGTTAAATCTCTCACATTATCAAGATTTTCTTTTAAATATTCAAGACTTGCTATATTTATCTCGACATTGTACTCTCTTGCTAAGTCAAAATTATACGTAGGATTTAACAAGAAAATATTAGTACCTGTTCCTAAAGTTTCCCTTATTACTTTTACACTCCTCTTCTTTCGTCGTTGCAAAATAATTGATTCCTGCTTCTGAATATACTTTTTACACATTCTCTTAAATCTAAATTATACGCATTATTTTTTTAACCACAGCAATTATATCCTGAGCATACTGTTTTTAAATTAATAGCATTTTGGCGTATATTATTGTAATTTAACTCAATTGTTGCCATAAAAGATCCTTTTCTTTAATAAATGAGGGCAACTCAAAACTCCTGATTCCATAAAAATCAATGTTATCGAGTCACCCCCTACTTTTTTTACTCAAAAATCAACAAGATTTATTCGTTATAATATTTTTAAGATACCAAGGTAATATTGAACCCCTACTTTTTAGTATTTTTTCATCGAAGTTGAAAGTTGGTGTATGTAATCCTGAAACATAGTTTTTCTCTTCGTTTCTTAAACCTAAAAAACTATAGTTTATAGGAGATAATCTACTAAAGAATGAAAAATCTTCTCCGTACAGATATGCTTCTTCTAACTCAATATAGTCAATACTTTCTTTTTCTATAACTTCTTTCATTACTTGATAAGGAACTTCATCATTAATTACCGCAGGATATCCTTCAGCAAAATCAACGCGGATACTTGCACCAGTAAAATACTCAAACCCTACACGCGTATTTTCAATCGCAGTTTTAATCGTCGCTAAATCTTCCATACTGTACGTTCTAATCGTTCCTTCTAAATATGCATTTTCCGCAACGACATTCATCGCATCTCCACCGTACATTTTACCAATATGAATAATATTAGTATTACGAGCTTTTTGTATGCAACGCATTAAGTTTTTAGCATCTCTTGGAAGAACATTGTAGCCACGTTAAGAGCATCGATTCCAGTATTTTTTAGACCAACGTGAGCTGCACGCCCTTTAATATAAATTCTATATTCATTAGCACTAGCCATAATTTCTTTTGGTTTAGAAATAATATGACCTTCTGGATAATCTGGATTCATATGTAATGCGTAACTTGCTAAAATATTATAAGGTGAAAAATCAAAATCATTGATTAATAAATTCCCACCACCGAAAGTTTCTTCAGCAGGTTGAAATACAAAGACACTATTCACCTTCGTATCATTATTTTTATAATAATCAGCCGCTTCAATAACACTTCCTAAAAGCATAGTAGTATGTCCATCATGACCACAAGCATGCATCACACCATCATTATTAGATTTAAAATCAATATCATTTTCTTCTGAAATCGGTAATGCATCAATATCCGCTCTGAATAAAATCGTGTCCTTAGTTTCTATGCTTGCTTTAAAAATCACTACTAAGCCAGTCTCTAGCGTCTGTTGATACTCAATACCATGCTCTGTTAAAACGCTTGCGATAAACTCTTTAGTTTTATACTCTTCCAAAGATAACTCTGGATTTTGGTGCAGATGTCTACGCCATGATGTCAAATTCTCTTCAGTAATTACTTTCATCTTCTTTACCTACTTTATTATAAGTTTCTTAATTCTGCGATAATATCAACTTTTTTTCTTCTGCAACTTCACTACGTGTTTTAATTACTCGCGCAGGTACTCCCGCTACAACATCGCCACTAGCTACATCTTTTGTTACTACACTTCCAGCTGCAACAACAGCATTGTCTCCGATTTGCACACCTTCTAAGATAACAGCATTAGCCCCGATAAGAACATTGTTACCTACACGAACTGGTGTAGCATTAGCTGGTTCAATAACACCTGATAACACAGACCCAGCACCAACGTGAGAATTTTCTCCAACTTCAGCTCGTCCACCTAAAATAGCATTCATATCGATCATAGTGTTTTTTCCGATTTTAGCCCCGATATTAATAACAGCACCCATCATGATAACCGCATTATCTCCGATACTAACGTGTTCACGAATCGAACATCCTGGTTCAATACGAGCATTAAACTGAGTTAAATCAATCATCGGCACACCACTATTACGGCGATCATTTTCTACACGGTGATTTACTACCACAGCTTTATTAGCTTCATAAAATTCCACCCAATCAGCAAAATCTGCAAAAATAACTTTTGAGTTTCCTTCACCATAAACTTCTAAAGTTTCTGGAAATTCTACTTCAGCATTAAAATTAACGTAAACTTTAACCGGTGTTTTCTTTTTAGATGTCGCTATAAATTTAATAATCTCTTCTGTTGATTTCATTTCTTTTCTCCTATTATCTATATGATTTTTTTCTATTTTTATATCTAATTTTTTTACATATGTCAATCTAACTTTATTATAGTATTTCTATCATTTAAAAATTTAAATGGCAATACCAAACCACTGCAGGAAATGACTCGACAAATCTCGATTCTTCGGAATCACAATTTTTGAGTCACTCCTACATGGAGACGACTCAAAATATTATTTTCACAAAATCACTTGAATCGCTCCAAACTTTATTATCTTATACTAACCTTATTATTCTCTACTGACTTTATTATTCTATACCTAGTACATCTTTCATAGAATATAACCTAGGTTCTTCTATACCGTTAAGCCACTGTGCTGCTGTAACAGATCCTTTTGCGAACATTTTTTTACTTAGAGCTGTATGTTTAATCTCGATTACCTCATCTTCTCCAGCAAAAATAACTTCATGTTCACCTACTATAGTTCCACCACGAACTGCATGAATTCCAATCTCTTTTTCTTGGCGTTTCATATCTCCGTGACGACCATAGACTCTATTATAATCTTCTACATCTTTAACCGCATCCACTAACATTTTTGCAGTTCCACTAGGTGCGTCTACTTTTTTATTATGGTGCTTTTCAATAACTTCTATATCATATCCTAGTAACAATTCACTAGCTTTTTTCACTAATTCTACTAAAACATTTACTCCTAAGCTGTAATTTCCTGCATAAACTACTCCGACATGAGTCGCTAATTCATCGATTAATTCTAATTCTTCAGCAGTATGACCGGTTGTAGCTATTACGACTTTTGTTGCTGTACGTTTAGCGTACTCCACTAGTTCAGTAGTACCAGCATGATGAGAAAAATCAATAATCACATCAGCAATCTTCTCTAAACCTTCATATGAAGTATAAGTAGGAAATTTCTCTTCTAATAATTCACGACCTACACCTGCAACGATTTCTAAATCAGTACTATCTTGAATATAGTTTTTTAGAACTTGTCCCATCGTTCCATTATAACCACTTAATAAAACTCTCATTTTTACTCTCCTTGTAATGAATTAAGTCTTGCGATTTCTTGCTCTAGTCTTGTCGCTAATGTTGGTGCAACATGCGTCATTGGTAGACGGTAGTGACAAGCTGATTTCCCGATTAATTCTACACATTTTTTAACCGGCATTGGATTTGGCTCTGCGAATAACATGTGGATGAAGTCTAAATATTTAAGTTGAAGATCGAATGCTTTATCCACTTGTCTTTCTAAAGCATATTTACACATTAAGTGCGTGGCTTTTGGATAAACGTTGGCTAAAACAGAGATCGTCCCTTTACCACCAGCTAAAATAATCGGTACATTGATGTCATCATTTCCTGAGTAAATATCAATTTTATCCCCCACTAAGTTTCTAACTGCTAAAGTATGAGCGATATCCCCTACAGCATCTTTATACGCTACGATATTTTTATGCTGAGATAAGTGTAAAATAGTCTCAGGCGCCATAACTTGTCCAGTTCTTCCTGGTACATTGTAAAGTACGATTGGTAAATCAACACTATTAGCAATTGCTTCAAAGTGTTCGATTAAACCTTGTTGGCTAGTTTTGATGTAGTATGGTGTTACTACTAATAATGCATCTGGTCCTAATTTTTCAATCTCTTGACTTAATCTAATTGAGTGGGCTGTGTCGTTAACTCCACTTCCTGCGATAACTGGGACACGCCCTGCTACTCTATCAATAGCGAATTTAATTACCGCTACTTGCTCATCGTCAGGCATAGTTGAGCTCTCCCCAGTAGTTCCTGCTACGATAATCGCATCTGTTCCCTCACTAATTTGGAATTCGATTAACTCTCCAAATGTCTCATAATCTACACTTCCATCCTCAAAAAATGGTGTTACTATTGCTACTCCGCTTCCTGTATAAATTGTCATAATCTTGTTCTCCTTGTATCTATGTTATTTTTATATTTTTTTAATAATGCTTTTTTTATTATTGTTTTTAAAATTAAATATCTTGTCTAATTAAATCTTCTAAAGTCTCACCTTTAACTACTAAACGGCTAGTTCCGTCTTTTACAAATACTACGGGTAATTTCGGTAATCTATTGTAATTGCTACTCATACTGTAGTTATACGCTCCTGTTGATGATACTAAGAGTAAGTCACCTTGCTCAGCTTTAGGTAATTTCGCATCCATTACTAACATATCTCCAGACTCACAACATTTACCAGCAACTGTATAAGTTGTATTAGCTTGTTCGTTCATCTTGTTGGCTAACATCGCCTCGTATTTTGCTTTATACAGTGCATAACGAGGATTATCTGCCATTCCACCATCAACAAACACATATTCACGACCGGCAAAAGTTTTCTTAACTCCACCAACACTGTATAATGTACTACCAGCATTACATGTTAAACTTCTACCAGGCTCGATGACTACCTTAGTTAAATCTAAGCCAAAATTATCACTTTCGCGTTCAACCACTTCAATGTACTCTCTTAAAAATTCAGCAAGTTCAAAAGGTCTATCTTCTTCAGTATAATAAACTCCGAAACCTCCACCTAGGTTAAGAACACCTATAGTTAAACCTAATCTTTCTTGAACTTTTTTCGTAAATTCCATTACCACTTTTACAGCTTCAAAAAATGAAGTTTTCTCAAAAATTTGTGATCCGATGTGTGAGTGGAATCCTACAAAGTTAAGATTGCTTTGATTATTAATATCTGCGATTAAATCATAAATTGTTTCATCATATACTGAATAACCAAATTTCGAGTCATCTTTTGCAGTTTTGATATATTCATGAGTATGAGCATCAATACCTGTATTAATTCTCAGTAATACATCTACAGTATTTCCACTCTCTCTTACAATTTCATTAATCATTTCATATTCATAGTCATTATCTACAACGATAGTTCCTACCCCAACTTCTAGTGCATATTGTAGTTCCTCACGAGTTTTATTATTTCCGTGGAAATAAGCTCGTCTCATATCATATCCTGCTTTATATGCTGTATGAATTTCTCCAAGTGAAACAACATCAACCCCTAAGCCCTCTCTACCGGCGATTCTCAACACCTCTAAACAACTAAATGCTTTCGATGCGAAAAGAACTTCTGTATTAAATCTAGAACTTTTGAAATTACTAATAAAAGTTCTACATTGATTCACTAACATATTCTCGTCATAAACATAAAGCGGTGTACCATATTGAGCTTTTAACTCACTCACTCCAACTTTCGAAATATTCAGTTCTCCATTTTCTACCGTCATACCATCAAATAATCTCATCACTTTCTCCTTCAAAATAAGTTATAAAAATAGACTACAAGAACAAAAGGTCCTTGTAGTCTAGCTTATAATTCTATCCCATTCCTCTTGCCCTTATTATAAAAAGCTCACCATGAAGAAAATGGGCATTTTCTAATGACAGTGCTATGCCTATTCGACATAACCCCAGTGAAATAAATCACTTCGGCGATGCTACCTTTTAAATTAGTCATCGCTACTCTTTTTACAATACTTATCTATTTACGTTATAAAAATAATATCATGTTTTAAAACTATTGTCAACAGTTTTCAGAAAATTGATAGAGTATTCTAGTTTTTGCGTCTATATATACACAATTAAAAATAGTTGTCATTCTCCTTTAAAACAACTATAATATACACATATTAAAAAAACAGCATACTTCACCGCTTCTCATACAAAAAAATAAAGGAAAATAAAATATGATTGACTTCACAAAAAATGACAACTTAAATAAAATTATCAGTGACAATGACATAGCGATTATACAATACGGAACAGCAACATGTATGCCATGTCACTCAATAAAAAACAGAATTACTACGTGGCTAGAAGATCACAAAGACATCACGGCATACTACATTTCATTAGAAGAAAATATCGAAATTGCAGCACAGCGTGGTATTCTCTCTGCGCCAACTGTAGAAGTATATATAGAAGGAAGATTATCTATTCAAAAAAAAGTGGCTACTTCAGTCTAGATGAAATTCTAGAAAAAGTAAGTAATGTGAGTGAACAAATAAAATAGCAACACAAAAAAGAGATGTCGATCCCCCTCCAAAAAAATAACAACGGGGGAGGAGGATAGACATCTCTTATTACTTTCATTATATTATAAAAAAATCTATAAAAATGCAATGTAAAAATATTATAAGGATATAGTAAAAATTATTACTTATTAATTCCCAAAGTAAATTCCAGTTCAAATAAAAAAACTGGAATTTAACCTGAAAACTAGTTTTTAAATGGAAAGGAATGACTCCGAAATCGTGATTTTTTTAAGAAGCAAGATTTTTGTCAAGTCACTCCCACAGTTTATTAGCTATCTAAAAAGTTTTAATAAAACAAATTTAGATATCAATAAACCAATACGTCTATGAGTTTTTTTATATGATTTTTTTAGAATTCGGAGGTTTTTGAATCACCTTTTATCTTTTTATTTACATAATCTTAAAAAAATATAATTTTAATTCTAAATGTTATAAAAAAATATCTTTTCTTGCGAGATTTCTAGTGCTATAATAAAAAGTAGGCTACTTGCCCGGAAGGGAGGTGTTTATATGGTTGATATATTCATCCAAATCCTTGTTGGGCTATTTGTAGGAGTTATCCTCCTATTTATAGAATATTTTTATTTCCTAAATGATAAAAACAACAAGAAGAAGTAGCTCTATTTAGGCACGACGTGCATGTATCACTTCATGTATGAATATATATATTAGCCTACTAAAGTGAGTACGCTAATACATATAAAAAAAGCAACTGAACCGAAACTTCAGTTGCTTTTTCGTGTTTATATGTGAATATATTCATCCAATTCACTTAACTACATTCTAACACATACCTTTTCTTTTTGTCAATTAATTTGAAGAATATGCGATTTAAAAATCGTGATTTAGGAGACACAAGATTTTGTTGAGTCACCCCTACACAGTTTATTATATATCTAAAAAGTTTTTAATAAAACGAATTTAGATATCAATAGACCACTATGTCTATGAACTCTCATATAAATTTTTAAAAATTCAGGGATTTTGAGTTAGCTTTTTATTTTTTTATTTACACAATCTTAAAAAAATATAATGTTAATTCTAAATATAATAAGAGAGGTAAATGTCAATATCAAATTAGACAGAAAATTTTTCAGTAAAAATCTTAGGGGCACAACCAAAAATCTTCCCTCCCATTTTTTTGAAACAAATCAGCTTAATAGGCACGTAGAAAAAACAGACATCTTAGTCAAGGGTTTAAACAAAGTGACCCTTGACTAATGGTGGAAGTTTTTTTCTATACTGCCTATGCTGATTGTTTTATTATCGCTCTAACTTCCTTATCAAAGGCTTCATTTGCTGTTTGATAACCTAGTATTCTTCTAGGTGTATTATTTTTTTATTGTATCTGCTATATTCTCAACATATTGTCTATTATAATCATCTATAGACGTACCTTTTGGTATAAACTGTCTTATTAATTTATTAAAATTCTCATTTCCACCTCTTTCAAAGGCTGAATATGGGTGTGCAAAATATACATTTACTACATTCAAGAAGCATTCACCTAAAGTCGAAAAATTCAGCTCCATTATCCGCTGTTATAATCTTTATAATACCTGGTGGATATTCTTCCAGTATTTTGTTTAATGCATATGTTACAGACTCACTGTCTTTTGAAATCTATTAATACTACGATACCTTTCCTTGTTTTTCTTTCTGTTAAGATTAGTAAACATGTACTTTCTCCTTTTTTTCCATGAACTATATCTATTTCAAAATGACCAAATTCTTCACGATTATCAATATGTGTTGGTCTTTCATCTATACTAATACCTAAAATCTTTTTGTTCTGTTTTGGCTTTGTTTTGCGTTTTTTTCGTCCTACTTTCTCTTTAAGATCTATACTTTTAACTTTAAGTCTACCTTCATCTATATAACGATAAAGCGTATTTACACGCACTACTTCTTCTTTTGTAAATATTCCCATAGCTAATGCTCATCCTATCACTACATCTGATGATAGTTTATCTTCTAAAATTAGTTTTTCTGCGTATTCTAAGAACTCTTTAACCTTATCAAACTTAGAATTGTTATGACTTTTCATTCGATTTGTTTCGTATACATATTGACCATATATTGGACTATATTTATCTTTTGTACTTAACTTTATTGTTAACCTTTTGTTTAGGTCTAACTGTACCTCTTTTTGATTTCATTGAGTACTGTTTGAGGTAATACTCCTAGTATTTTTTTGCCATAGTGCGTTTTTGGCATGAAAGGTAATTTTTTTCTTCTTGCTTTTTCTCAGCTTCTTTAATCAAGTTAGATGAAATTCTTCGAATTGAGAGTGTTAGGTGTTTACTTTCTTTGTATTTTTCTTGTGAAATTAGTTTTTAGACATAGTAAAAAAATCTCCTTGGTATTTTTGTGGTGAATTTATTGTAGCAGATTTTTTTACTGTGTTTTTTTATTTTTATTTTTTTAGTGTCTAATTTGATTATACAATCTCCCACTAAAAAAAGAACTTCAAAATTAGAAAAAAATATAATTTTTGAAATTCATACTATTTACATTTCTTTTTTTCTATATATAATATACCCTACTAACGTCCAAATTAATAATATAACTAATGACGGAAGTTTTTAATACGGCTGGCGACAAAGGACATAATAATAGCAATATAAATCCAATTGATACTATTAAAGATAGGAAACATAAAACTTTATCCGACTTTTTTTACAGAATAAGTATAACTTACATAACTCACATATCCATATGCAACGGCAGTAAGCACGCTAGATATATCAACTATATATAATATTACTTCTCTACCTATCCAAGGGGCTAATAGACTTATACAAGAAACAAAAAAACTATTGCATAAGGGTATACTCCATTTTTTTATTTTTTTATACTATACTTTTTTTATCCATTATTTTTATTATCGGACAGCGATGCAATAAGTTTACTACTCGCAATCATAAAACCATTAATTCCTCCATTAATTGCAGCCCACAACGCTATAAGCATAAACGAGAATCCTATGTATCCTGTTGTTTTAATAACAGAATCGGCTACTGCCCAATTCGTGGCTCGTGCTTCACTAGGAGAAAAAAACTAAATCCAGCTATTAAATTCAACAACGAATAAATTAGAACTCCAAATATAATTGATACTAATGTTATCAATGTTGCTTTATGTGCTTTAAATCTCAATTCTTTTTGCAACCTGTGGCACTACATCAAATCCTACAAATAAAAAAACGGAACAATTGCAATTACTGATGAAACTTCACTAAAAGAAAATCCATAATTACTTAAATAATTACTCTCAAAAGTCTTTAAATCACTTTTTAAATCCTACAAATACTACCAAAATAAATACTATAATTACAAGCAAAGTACTCATAATATTTTTGAACAAACGAACTCAAATGTAGTCCTCGAATATTAACAATCATAAATACAATAATAATAAAACTCATTATTATTATATCGCTTATCCACACAGAATATCCAGCTATAGAATATAAATATCCAAAACTAAATTTTTTTCTCCAAATAAAAACTTTAATTAGTAAAAAAACAAAAGCACTTGCATTTAATGGTATCATACTTAAATAACATAGGCTCAACGACCAACCTACTATAAAACCGTGCCCTCGTCCTAAATTATTTAAAGCGTATGAAAACTCTCCACCTTCCTCTGTATTGTGTTTTAACATGATATGATAAGCAACTTGAATTATCATAACTAGTGCTCCACCTACAAATAACCCTAATGTAGTATTTATCACACCTGATTGACTTAAGAACTGTTTTTCCAGGCAAAAGTAAAAAGAACCCCATCCTATTATTGATCCAATAACTAGTGAAAACACATCAAAATATCCTAATTTTTTCTTCATCAATACCTCCACACTTAAAATCCTAGAAGTCAGAAAATGCTGAACTTCTAGGATCTTCATTATTAATTAAAGTAATTTAAATCTATAATTTGTTACAATTGGTTCTCTGCCAGTTGTTACATCTGTGAAATACTCGTATAAAGAAATTCCTAAGAATGACCCTGAAATATTTACAACATTGTTATATCCTCTTAGATTCAATTCTCTTACCATATAATAGCTTCGTTGTGAAGATAAGCAATGTACATATACTGGACGATCTGTTGGAATTTCATCAAGTCTATCTCTAAACTCACTAAGTGGTATATTGACAGCACCTTTAATGTGACCTGCTTCATATTCTACTCTTTCACGAGAATCGATGATATAGGCACCTTCCTCAACTAAACGTCTAACTTCACTAGTGCGAACTTGTTTGTATTCTCCGTTTAATAAATTACAAGCAACTAAAGCAGCCATGTTAGTAGCATCTTTAGCAGTTGTGTAATATGGAGAATAACATAATTCTAATTCTTTTAAGTCTTCAATATTCGCTCTATTCATAATCATCGCAGCAATAACATCTACACGTTTTTCAACTGTCCCCTTACCTACTGATTGAGCTCCTAAAATTTGACCTGTTGGTACTTGGAAAATAAGTTTAAAGTGAATTGGATTGGCTGATGGAATTAATCCAACTTTATCTTTAGGAATAATATATGCAACATCATAATCAATTCCTAATTTTTTACAATCTTTTTCATTAAGCCCTGTGCTAGCAGCTGTATAATCAAATATTTTCACTACAGAAGATCCGATTACACCTGTATTTCTATATGTTCTACCATACAAGTGATCCGCCACTGCACGCGCTTGACGTTGAGCTGGTCCAGCAAGAGTTAAACGAACTTTTTTATTTGTAATAAAGTGGGTAACTTCAATAGCATCCCCTACTGCATAAATATCTGGATCACTTGTTTGATAATGATGATTTACTAAAATACCACCAGTTTCTCCAAAGTCAAGACCTGCATCTTTCGCTAATCCTGCTTCCGGAACAACTCCAATTGCTAGAACTACAGCGCCAGCTTTAACTTCTTTACCGATTCTAGAATAACTTTACCGTCACTAACTTCAGCTAATTTTTTTCATTATATAATAACTCTACACCTTTATCGTGAATTTCTTTATTTAGTATTTGAACTAAATCATAGTCCATTGGAGCTAAAATTTGATCTGAGCCTTCTACTAAAGTTACATTTTTTTACCAACTTCTCTTAAGCTTTCCATAACTTCAAGACCAATAAATCCTCCCCCAATAACAGCTACATCTTGTACATTATTGTTATCGATATATTTTTTTAATCCATCAATATCTACAACATTTTTTTACTGTAAATACGTTATCTCTATCTACACCTTTTTATTGAAGATGGTCTAATCGCTCTTGCACCCGGAGATAAGATTAATTTATCGTAGCTTTCTTTGTACTCTTCCCCAGTGTCAACTTTTTTTAATTACAATTGTTTTTTTCTTCTTTGTTAATTTTTAACAACTTCACTTAATACTTTAACATCTAAATTATATTGCTTTTTTTAAGTAATTCGGTGTCATTAAAATCAAATCATCTGCTGTTGGTACAACCCCAGATAAGTGAAATGGTAAACAGCAGTTTGAAAAACTAACATGAGGTCCTTTTTTTCGAAAACTTGAATATTCGCATACGGATCCAATCTTCTAATTCTTGCAGCAGTTGACATCCCTCCAGCTACTCCTCCTACTACTAAATATTTTTTTGCTCATTATACAAGCCCTCCTGATTAATTATTATTTTTTTAATTTTTTTAAAAATTATTTTTATAGACTATTTAAAAATCATTTTTATCTCTATGTCTTGGTGGTACTAAACAAGAACTTCCTCTGAATAATTTAAGTCCTGCTACAGCTCCTAATGAAATAGCTACTAAGAATACCCAACCCGAAATTGAGAAGTTAGGTAATGAAGAATACAACGCTCCTATATTACATCCTTTAGCAAGTCGAGAACCGAATCCCATCAGTAATCCACCTAATCCGAATAACATTGCGTTTTTAGAATTAAATTGTAGATTTAATTTAAATCTTCCAGCCATAAGAAAAGCTAAAAATGCACCTACAACTATCCCTATGTCTAAAATCACTCCTGCATCAGCTAAAATACCATTTGAAATCACTTTATAAACTGAATTAAATGCCTTGTCCTCGAAATGAATACCAAATAGACCTAAAAACCACACCGCTAAATGAGTAAATGCAGATGTTACACCCCACGCTTTATTATTAAATAGCAAATAGCATCCAGAAATTATAGCTAAAATAAAAGCTCCTGTTTTAAAACTCCATCTTTCAACAAAAACTTTATGATATAATGCTATCCCCCAAGGTTTAGCATCCAAATTATCTGTAAGTTCTTTTTCAAAATCTTCATAATCAGATTTAGGATCTAAATATGTGCCTTCTTGTTTTCTCTTATTCTCATACTTTTTAGTTAAAACATACAAGAATAACAGCCCTAGTAGAGTCACTACAATCGCTCCAAAATACCCAAAGTATTGTGGTAAATGTCCTCTAACTCCAACTTTACCAATTGGATTTCTATCTATTACTTCTCTTAGATAGTGGCTAGGGATAGTTCCTAGTACAAATAATGGAAAAGCAATTAAAGCATGTCCTTCACCTTCCCCAAAATCTGCTAATGTACCAGAAGCACAACCTCCAGCAATGATCATACCTATACCGAAAACAAATCCGCCAATAACTGTACCAATATTAGTCATAAAAACATTTTGTGTTCCAGGAATTATTGCTTCACCATTTTTTGCTAAAAATGCTGGAATAGCGCCTTTTAGACTAGCTGTCCATTGGACTGTTCCATAGATCAATGTTACTGCAGCAAACGTCATTAAAAGGGCTTTCGTTAAACTCCCTTCTCCTCTCACATAAACTCTTTTGATTCCTCCAGTGAAACCAAATCTTGAGCGTGTTAATGTGTATCCAAACCCAAGACCTGCAATAAGTCCGAAAATTAACTTTGGAGTATGTAATTTATATGCGAATAAAGCCATAAGTACCATTATTACACATCCAATTATAGGTTGGATTTTTATTGAATTGTTTTTGAAAAATTCTCCTGTGTTCATAAGTATTTTTCTCCTTTTTAATTTATTTTTATTACATTTTTAAATAACTAAAATTTTTGTATTATTTTTTTGTTGATTTAAAAGTGAATTTCGTATTATAATACAGTTCCTATTATATATATATATATATATATATATTGTCAACCTACTTATATCAACTATTTTTAAAATATTTTTTTATTTTTTTAAAGAAGTTATTATGGATATCTCCTTTTTTACATTATAATATTCTTTTCTTTTTTTAATTTAGAGTATAATTATTCTTATAATTATAAATAATATGAGATCATAAAAAGATAATTTATTTTTATTTACTTAACTTATATAAATCTATTTCGATTTAATATGTTTTTTTAATTTAATGAACATAATTTCATCTATTGCAAGACAATTACTTTTTCTATACTTATAATATATTCACTCTATATTTTTTTAAAAAAATTAAACTTTAAACCATACTAATCGATAATAATTCTATATCTATAAATATAGCTGAAATAATACTATATTTAATTACACATTTTCTAACCACTCTAAATCTACAAATAAAAAAAGCTATTAATCAATCTAAAATTGAGAACATATTTCTCAACTTCAAACTAATTAATAACTTTATTTTTAATTTTTTTAACTTCAATCTAATTTTTTTCTAATCGTGAAAATCAGTAAATTCATGATAATGCTCGAAAAAGACTATCGGCATATATACGTTTAGCACTGATGCGCCTACTTCTTGACCTTCTATTAATTTATAGTATATCCCTATGAATAACACTATTAATGCAAGTGCATTTATTAATAATGGTGAAAGCCATAATTTTTTAAATGCTATATTCAAAATATGTGTAATAAAACCACGATCCTAATATATACCATTTACTATAGGTATACCAATATGCCAATAAAACTATTATACTCATTATCTCAACTCACTTAAAAAAATCTTGTTGCAATTTCTTGCGGTCTAGTTATTGCTCCACCAACAACTATACAATGTGCGCCTGCTTCAAAAGCTTGCTTTGCTTGTTGTGGAGTATGAATTTTACCTTCCGCGATAACCGGAACTTTTACATTTTCTACGATTTCTTTAACTAAACCAGGATTGAATTGTTTTGAATCTTCTGTGTATGGCGTATATCCATTCATTGTTGTTCCTACAAAATCAACTCCTGCTTTTTCAGCCTCTATCGCCTCTTCTAAAGTAGAAATATCTGCCATTAATAAGATATTCGGATATTTTTCTTTAATTTCTTTTACGAATTCGCTTGGAGTTTTACCATCTCCGCGTTCTCTATTCGTGCAATCCAAAGCGATTATATCAGAATTAGCTTCAACTAATTTATCAACTTCATCCATTGTAGCTGTTATATACGAAGCATATCCATCATATGATTTTTTTATTATACCAATTACAGGTAAGTTAGTTTGTTCTTTAATTTGCTTAATATCTAAAACACCTTGAGCCCTAATAGCTTTTACCCCTGCATTTTTAACAGCTTGAGCCATTAAGCACATTACTCCACCTTCTTCTTTGTATAAGGCTTCTCCTGGTAATGCTTGGCAAGAAACTATCATTTCTCCTTTTAGATACTCTAATAACTGTTGTTTGTCCATAAGCTTATCCTTTCACGGCTCCTAAAGTAACACCTTGAGTAAAGTAATTTTGGAAACAAATGAACACGATGATCATTGGTAGTGATGCTAATGATGCACCTGCCATCAGTAGTCCATAGTCATTAGAGAACTCTTGTCCTTGTGCTAATGCAGCTAACCCTAAAGGTAATGTAGACATATCTGGTGTATTAGAGAAGATTAATTGTGAGAAGTAGTCGTTCCAGCTAGCGATGAATGTAAAGATCGCTAATGCCCCAATACCAGGTTTAATGATTGGTAACGCGATATTCATGAATGTTCTAATTTCACCACAACCATCAATTCTTGCTGACTCAAGTAATTCACCTGGAATTGCTTGAGAGAATTGTCTCATTAAGAATACCCCAAATGGCCAACCTACAGCAGGTAGAATTAACGCATAGTATGTATTCATTAAGTTAAATTCAGTGATTAAGTTTAATAATGGTATTAAAATTACTTGTTTTGGTAATGCCATTGCTGCAACAAATACCATGAAAATTACTTTAACACCTGGGAAATTTTTCTTAGCTAACGCATATCCTGCTAATGCTGATGTTGCACACACTAAGAATGTTGTCATTACTGAGATAAATACTGAGTTAAAGAACCATCTTAAAGTATTTGATGTGAATAACTTCTCATAGTTTTCCAAAGTTGGAGTTGATGACCACCATTCCGGTGGAATTGTTATTGCTACATCTTGTAATTTAAATGATCCTGATGCAATCCAATAAAATGGGAAAATAAAGAATATAGTTAACCCAAGTAATATTATCATTGACACTATTTTAAAAATACTTATATTTTTCATTCTAAATCCTCCTAATCATTATCGCTAGATAGGAACTTGAATTGTAAGATTGAAATTATTCCAATAATTACAGCAAGGATAATACCCATCGCACTAGCTACACCATGATTTCCGTTTTTAATTGCTGCTTCATAAACTAGATACATAATTGTACTTGTTCCATAGTTTGGTCCCCCAGCAGTTAATAACTGAATTAGAGCAAAAATTTGGAACGAGTTAATTGTTGTTACAACAACGATATATAATGTTGTTGGTTTAATCAGCGGCCAAGTAATTTTAGTAAATACTTGCCATTTTGTTGCTCCATCAATTTCTGAAGCTTCTAATAATTCTTTTGGAACGTTACCTAAAGCAGCAACATAAAGAATTATCGGTTGACCTAATGAAGTAGTAATCAAAATCGTAATAATAGCATATAATGCTGTTTTCGGATTTCCTAACCAGTCAACATTTTCACTAATTAAGTGCATTGACTTAAATACATAGTTTAAAATTCCATATTCTGGGTGGTAAATCCAAGCCCAAACTACTGTAACAGATACTACAGAAGAAATTGCTGGGATGTAGAATACTCCACGGAAGAATGATCTTACAACCGCACTCTTGTTATAGATTGTTACCGCAACGAATATTGATACTAATACAACTATAGGTACTGCAACAACAGTTACTATAACTGTATTAATAAGAGATTTCATAAATGGTTCATGGATTGTTGCTCCATTTCCACTGAACATTAAATCTGAATAGTGTTTTAATCCAACAAATACTGGGTTTTTCTTAGCAAAACTATATAATGATAACTGAAGTCCACGTAACATTGGGACCAATACGAATGTTATGAAAAATAAACTAACTGGCAAAATAAACAGATATGCACTAAAGTCTATTTTTTTTCTTTTCTTAGTAGTTTTCATAGAACCTCCTAAAAAAAGTTTATTTTTTTATCTGAAAGAGGGATAGAAGCAACTCTATCCCCCTTCATACGTCAAATTACAATGCTTCTTTTATTGTTTTTATTTGCATCTTCTACAAATTTATCTAATCCTTCTTTAGGTGTAGTTTTTCCATTTAGAACACCTTGAACCATGTTGAACCATAGAGGTCTCATTTTCGCGAAACCTGGGATAGTGTTGTAGTAAGTAGCATATTGTCCAGTTAATCCTTCAGCAAATTTAAGTTCTTCTGAATCGTATAATCCAGTTTCACCTTTTTTAGCTGAGAAGTTACCAGATGCTAGTAGAGTACGTTTACCCCAATCTTTATCGTTTACCATGAAGTCAACGAATTTTTTAGCTGCTGCTGCTTTATCTTTGTCTCCGTTATCAAAGATAGCTGGTCCTGCTACTAAGTAGTCATATTTAGCTTTTCCACCATTGTTAGGGAATGGTAAGAATTTATAGTTGAATCCTGATGCGTGTGATGCTGCGATACCTGGAGAGAATAAAATTGTAGTTGCTGCACGTCCTGATTTGAATGCTTCAAGAGCATCTTTTGCTTCTAAAGCAACCCCTTGTCCTAATAAACCTTCATCATAAGCTTTTTTAACCCACTCTAATCCTTTAACACCGTTAGCGTCATTGATTGTATATTTACTGTTTGCATCATCTGTGATCCAAGAGTTGTATAAGTTTGCAACAAACGCTCTTGGTCCTTGGTCTCCTGCTTGTGATTTAGTGTAGAATAAAGCTGGAGTGATACTTGAATCTTTTTGTTTTACTGCTTTTAAAAATTTTTTTCATATTCTTCAACAGTCCAACTTCTATCTTGTTTTTTTAATGGTAATAAATCAGTTACTCCTAATTTATCAGTTAAGTCTTTGTTAACACCCATTAAGAATGGTGCTACCCCTTGTGGATACATGTAAAGTTTATCTTTATAACTAGATGCTTTAACTGCTGCATCACTTAATTTTGATTTATCTATATCATCTAGTGGTACTAATAAATCTTTAGCAGCCCAAGCGATTACACGTCCTGGAGCATCGTAGATTACGTCTGGAGCTGTTTTTGATTGAATTGCAGTTTCAACTTTAGCAGGTCCATCTGTGAATTCAATTTTTTGATAATTTACTTTAATGTTTGGATTTTTCGCTTCGAAAGCTTTGATCAACGCCGCATCGAAATCCTCAGTTTTTTTGAATTCTTTATCTTTTGTGAATTGTGGGAAATCCCAATAAGTAATTTCTACTTTCTTGTTAGGATCAGCTTGTTTTTCTTCTTTTTTGCCACCCACACATCCTGTTAAAATAAGTGCTGTAGTAGTTGCTACAGTAAGTAGTTTATTTATTTTTTCTCATAATATGAGCCTCCTTATTTTTTTGTATTTTTTTAAAAATTTTGACGTCTTATTTAATTTATTCTAAGATACTAAGTTCTGTGTCTACATCGAAGAAGTGAGCTCTGTTCATATCTAGTGCGAATGTTAATTCATCACCCATTTTAATATTTTTGTCTTGAGTGCACAATCGCTTTGATACTTTCACCATTTAAATCAGTGTGAACAATATACTCAGAACCTAATAATTCCGCTACGATTACTTTTGAAGTAATTTTTGCATGTGAATAAGTTTCTAATACTAATGGATCATTTGAAATGTTTTCAGGTCTAATTCCTAAAACAACTTCTTTACCTTCGTACCCTAATTCTTTAAGTTTTTCATAGTATCCAACAGGAATTTCTATTTTTCCTCCACCTTTTGTAACAAAATTACCTTCTGCGACTTTACCTCTCATGAAGTTCATTGTTGGGGCTCCGATAAATCCAGCTACAAATAAGTTTTCTGGATGATCATAAATATCTTTAGGACTACCTACTTGTTGCACTACACCTTTTTTCATTACCACTATTCTATCTGCCATTGTCATAGCTTCAGTTTGGTCGTGCGTTACATAAATAGTAGTTGCTCCTAGAGTGTTGTGGATTTTAATAATCTCAGCTCTCATGTTACTTCTTAATTTAGCATCTAAGTTTGATAACGGTTCATCCATTAAGAATACTTTAGGACTTCTTACGATAGCACGTCCTAATGCAACCCTTTGTCTTTGACCACCGTAAAGTGCTTTTAGGTTTTCTATCTAGAAGTTCTTCTAATCCTAAAATTTTTGCAGCTTCTTCAACTTTTTCCTTAATTTCTTCTTTTGGAACTTTTCTTAGTTTTAAAGCGAAAGCCATGTTGTCGAATACTGTCATGTGAGGATATAAAGCATAACTTTGGAATACCATTGCGATATCTCTATCTTTAGGCTCAACATCGTTAACTAGTCTGTCACCAATGTAGAATTCTCCTTCTGTTATGTCTTCTAAACCTGCAATCATTCTAAGAGTAGTAGATTTACCACATCCGGACGGACCTACGAATACCACGAATTCCTTATCTGCTACTTCTAAATTAAAATCTGTTACTGCACAGAAGCCATTATCATATTTTTTTATATTTTTTTAATGATAAACTTGCCATATTAACCTCCTACAAATTTATATATTTATCTTGTCACCAAAAATAGTATCATATATGAAACCGTTTGTAAAGGGTTATTTTTTTAGATTATTTAATGTTGTAACTTTAATAAATCATCATTATTTTTTTATTTTTATTTAAACATTAAACAAACTACATAGATATAATTATCGTTAAGATATAGCAGAAACAAACATTTATTAAGTATTTTTCGAACACGTTTGAAAGATGTAATTTAATAAATTTTTATGTAGTATATACAGGGGAAATTTAATGTATTAACTTTTTATTTATTGTGTTAAATTTAATCTAAGTATAGTTGTTTACAAGTTTTTCTAAACAAAATTAGCTTTCTCTAATATGTAAGAGTTTCCATTTGGTATATAAATGACTTTTTTTCTATATTGTTAGTTATCTATTATATAATATATCTTCAACAACTTGTTTATACTTGTAAATATTTTTTTAAAAAAATAAAGATATATAATTATAATTTTTTTAAAATAAAAAAGGTGAAAGTCTGCGACTTTCACCTTTTTTTATTAAGTATATTTATCAATTAACGTTTGATATTATAGAATGCACAAACACCTGGGTATACAGCTGTAGCATCTAATTCATCTTCAATACGTAATAATTGGTTGTATTTAGCAATACGGTCTGTACGGCTAAGAGAACCTGTTTTTAATTTGTCCTGCATTAGTTGCAACTGCGATATCTGAGATTGTAGAATCTTCAGTTTCTCCTGAACGATGAGAAATTACCGCTGTATAACGAGCACGTTTAGCCATTTCGATAGCATTTAGAGTTTCAGTTAAAGTTCCGATTTGGTTAACTTTAATTAGGATTGAGTTACCTACACCTTGTTCAATACCTTGAGATAATTTTTTAGTATTTGTTACGAATAAATCATCTCCTACTAATTGTACGCGATCACCGATACGGTCTGTAAGTAATTTCCATCCTTCCCAGTCGTTTTCATCCATACCATCTTCGATAGTGATGATTGGATATTTGTTTACTAATTCTTCTAAGTAATCAACTTGCTCTGCTGAAGTACGAACTGCTCCACCTTCACCTTCGAATTTAGCGTAGTTGTATACTCCGTTTTCGTAGAATTCAGATGATGCACAGTCAAATCCTAAGAATACATCTTTACCTGGTTCTAATCCAGCAGCTTTAATTGCAGAAAGAATAGTTTCAACTGCATCCTCAGTTCCTTCAAATGTTGGAGCGAATCCACCTTCGTCACCTACTGCAGTAGATAAACCACGGTTGTGTAATAATTTTGCTAAGTTGTGGAATACTTCAGCTCCCCAACGTAAAGCTTCTTTGAATGTAGGTGCCCCTACTGGTAAGATCATAAACTCTTGGAATGCGATTGGAGCATCTGAGTGAGAACCACCGTTTACAATGTTCATCATTGGAGTTGGTAATTCTTTAGAGTTAGTTCCTCCTAAATATCTATATAGAGGTACTCCTAATGCATCAGCTGCTGCGTGTGCCACTGCTAAAGATACACCTAAGATTGCGTTAGCTCCAAGACGTCCTTTATTTTCTGTACCATCTAATTCGATCATAGCGTAGTCAATTCCTACTTGATCAAACACGTCGAATTTACCTTCTAATAATGGTGCAATTTCTTCATTAACGTTAGTTACAGCTTTAGTTACACCTTTACCTAAGTAACGACCTTTGTCTCCATCACGTAATTCAACTGCTTCGTATTGTCCAGTTGATGCTCCTGATGGTACTAATGCACGTCCAAATGCTCCTGATTCAGTTGTTACTTCAACTTCTACAGTTGGGTTACCACGTGAATCTAAAACTTCTCTTGCATATACTTCTGCGATAATATCAAATGTTTTTGCTAACATTAACTTTCTCCTTATTATTTGATTTATAATTTTATTATACTACAATTTTTTATTTTTTGCTAAAATTAAGCTAATTTCCCACCTTCAAGAAGCGCTAAGAATGATTCTGCTTCTAGAGATGCTCCACCTACTAATGCTCCATCTACGTCTGGGCAAGATAGATATTCTTTTACGTTTTCAGGTTTAACTGATCCACCGTATTGAATACGAACTTTTTTTCAGATACTTCTTTTCCGTATAGTCCTTCAACTACATCACGAACCGCTTTTACACATTTTTTTGAGCATCTTCTTTAGTAGCAGATTTACCAGTTCCGATAGCCCGATTGGCTCATAAGCGATTACTGATGAAGCTACTTGCTCAGCTGTTAAGTCTGCTAAAGCTCCTTTTACTTGAGCACCTACGAATTCAGCAGCTTTACCTGCTTCGTAAGTTTCAAGAGTTTCTCCACAACAGATGATTGGAAGTAGTCCGTTAGCAAAGATTGCTTTTGCTTTTTTGTTGATATCTTCATCTGTTTCGTGGAAATATTCACGACGCTCTGAGTGACCGATTACTACATAGTTTACACCCATTTCAGATAATACTTTTTGGTGAAGTTTCACCAGTGTACGCTCCTGAATTTTCAAAATAGCAGTTTTGAGCTGCAACTTTTAATCCAGTCCCTTCCGCTGCGCTAAGCAATACACTTAGATCAACAGCAGGAGCTGCAATACCTGCTTCAACTTTATCTGATGATGGTAATTTTCCAGCAAGAGCTTCAACGAATGCTTTAGCTTCTTGTGGGTTTTTTTATTCATTTTTCCAGTTTCCTGCGATAAATGGTAATCTTGACATAATGTTACTCTCCTTGAGTTTTTAAAAATTATTTATTTGATAATGAATCAATTCCTGGTAATACTTTTCCTTCTAAATATTCTAGAGAAGCTCCTCCACCTGTAGAAATGTGCGAGAATTTTTCTGCATATCCTAAAGAAATTGCTGCTGTTGCACTATCACCACCACCAATTATAGTAGTAGCTCCTTCTAAGTTAGCGATAGCTTCACAAACCCCAATCGTACCTTTTGCAAAGTTAGGCATCTCGAATACACCCATAGGTCCATTCCAGATTACTGTTCTTGCTCCTTCAAGAGTGTTCTTGAATAATTCAACAGTTTTCGGTCCGATATCTAATCCTTCTTCATCAGGTTGGATATCTCCTTGTGCTACACGGCTTGGTGCATCATTAGAGAACTCTTTAGCAACAACATTATCCATTGGTAATACTAATTTATCTCCAGCTTTTTCCATTAATTCACGAGCGTAATCAATTTTATCGTTTTCGCAAAGTGACATACCAATTTCTTTACCTTGTGCTTTCATGAAAGTATACGCCATACCTCCACCGATAATTACTTTATCAGCTTTATCTAATAAGTTTTCGATAACTGCAATTTTATCAGAAACTTTTGCTCCACCTAAGATTGCAACAAGTGGTCTTTCTGGATTATCAACTGCTCCACCGATAAATTTGATTTCTTTATCAACTAGGAATCCTGATGCAGAATTTCCTTCCCCAATATTAGATGCAATACCAACGTTTGAAGCGTGTGCGCGGTGAGCCGTACCGAATGCATCATTTACAAATACATCACCTAGAGAAGCCCAGTATTTTGCAAGTTCTGGATCATTTTTAGATTCTTTTTTACCATCTACATCTTCAAAACGAGTATTTTCAAACATTAAGATTTCGCCTTCATTTAATCCTTTAACCGCTGCTTCTAATTCAGCACCACGAGTTTCAGGTACAAATTTAACTTCTTTTCCTAATAATTCTGATAATCTTACCGCTACAGGTGCTAAGCTTTTTGATGCTTTATCAGCTTCTTCTTTAACACGTCCTAAGTGTGAAAATGCTACTACTTTAGCTCCTTGATTTAAAGCATACTCGATTGTTGGTAATGCCGCAGTAATACGGTTATCATTTGTAATTTCACCATCTTTTAATGGCACGTTGAAGTCAACACGCATTAAGACAGTTTTCCCTTGTAAGTTACCTAAGTCTTTGATAGATTTCTTCATGGAAAGCTCCTTTAATTTTTATTTGGAATATATGAGACAAGATATAAGTCATAATTAACTTATATCTCATCTATTCTACTATTATCTACTACAGATTATTTAATTAATCCTGCAAAAGTATTTTAATGTTCTTACTAATTGAGAAGTGTAAGACATTTCGTTGTCATACCAAGATACAACTTTAACTAGTTGTTTGTCTCCAACTGTTAATACTTTTGTTTGAGTTGCATCAAATAATGATCCATAAGAAATTCCTACGATGTCAGAAGATACGATTGGATCAACGTTGTATCCAAATGATTCGTTAGCAGCAGCTTCCATTGCAGCATTAACTTCTTCAGCTGTAACAGTTTTTTCAACTACAGCTACTAATTCTGTTAATGAACCAGTTGGTACTGGTACACGTTGTGCAGCTCCATCTAATTTTCCGTTTAATTCTGGGATTACTAATCCGATAGCTTTAGCAGCACCAGTTGTGTTTGGTACAATGTTTTCAGCTGCTGCACGAGCACGACGTAAGTCTCCACCACGGTGAGGAGCGTCAAGTGTATTTTGGTCTCCAGTGTATCCGTGGATTGTAGTCATTAATCCTTCAACTACTGTGAAGTTATCGTGTAAAGCTTTAGCCATTGGAGCTAAACAGTTAGTTGTACAAGAAGCACCTGAGATAACTGTTTCTGTTCCATCTAAAATTTCGTGGTTTACGTTGTAAACGATAGTTTTAACGTCGTTTCCTCCTGGAGCTGAGATAACAACTTTTTTAGCTCCTGCTTGGATGTGAGCTTCTGCTTTTTCTTTAGAAGTGAAGAATCCTGTACATTCTAATACTACATCTACTCCTAATTCTCCCCATGGTAATTCAGTTGGATTTGCATTAGCAAATGCTTTGATTTCTTTACCATTTACTACTAAGCTTCCTTCTGAAGCAGATACTTCTCCGTCAAAACGACCTTGAGTTGTATCATATTTTAATAAGTGAACTAGTTGATTAACTGGTGTTAAGTCGTTAATCGCTACTACTTCAATTCCTTCTACGTTTTGGATTCTTCTTAATGCAAGACGTCCGATACGTCCAAATCCGTTAATTGCTACTTTTACTGACATTTTTTAGTCCTCCTAAAAAAATTATTATTAACTTTTTTTATTATTTTTTTGCAAATTGCCTCGTCAATAATCAGTGTTGCATTAGCTGGTTTTGTATTTAAATAACTAAATACTGCATCAGCTTTTTCCTCACCACCAACTATCGTAAAGACATTATCAATGCCATCAACATCTTTAAAACTCATACCTATAGTAGAGGTTTTAAATATTTCACTGCCGCTTTCATCAAAATAACTCCCAAATGATTCACTGACAGCTTTTTTTCTTCTAATACTTTTTAAAATCTCTTTTGAAGATTTTTCTTCTTTGAGCCATTTCAAAAGCATTTCCAATACTATGGATAATTATAGATGTTTTTTTCTATAACATCAAGCGCATTTTTTTACAACTGGTTCTTTTATAAGTTCTTCTAATGCCTTTTGTCCTATATTATCTGGTGCATGTAATAATTGATAATTGTGACCAGAATTATTAGCCATCTTCGATGCAATATCATTAGCTTGATATTCCGTATTAACGACAGATAGACCACCTCTTATCGGTGTTATAGTAACATCCTTTCCATAACCAAATGTTTCATTAGCTTTACCGGCTATGTAATACATCGTACTACCTCCGCTGACTCCAATTACGCATTCCTTAGTTATTTTTAGCATTAACCTTATCCAAGAGTAGGCTTTGTCATTTCTTCTCTAGTAGCTTCATTATTAACGAAGTCACCAGCTACTATATGAATTTGTTTTACTGAAAAATTATTCTTGATAAAACTTCTCTCTTTAGCAAAAGAATCATTTATAACAGATTCCTTTATTTCCAAAAAGAAGCGTTTCTCCTTTTTTCAGTAACACTCATTCCTGTAGAATTTTTTTGTAATTAATCCTAACTTGGATAGAACTTCACATTCTGTTCGTAATTGCCTTTCAGTCATATTGATAAAATTTAATAATGATTTTCTTCCCTACTGGTTGATTAATTTTAATTGTTACCGAAGTTCATATCTATTACTAAATTTCATAAACATTTCAGGTACGAGTCTACTTTTGCATATGTAACAAATGTAAAAATATCCATCTTAAGTTTCCCCTATATATATTAAAAAAATATATTAAAAAGTTTATCGCTGGGCTTTTTTTACGTCCAGTTAGGTCAATTTACGACCATCGGGTGTTAAAAAAATAAACTTTCTGATTAAAAATTATAACAAAGGACCAAAGAAAAAAATCAAGTCTTTTTAGTTTTTGTTTAATCAAAAAGTTCAATTATTATTTCAATATAGTTATTAATTCGATTAATATAATAAAGTAAAACACGAAAAATCATCTCGTATTCTTTTATAATCTATAGGTAAATTTGAAATGAATTGACTAGGATAATTGACTTCGATATCTTTCTTTAGATTAACTACGTCTAAATTATCAAAATTGTATCTAACTAGTAAATTATTTAGTTCATCTTCGCCATAATAAAAATATTTTTTTCACTTTTTGAAAAAGAATAATCCATCTGAGATTGTTAGATTCTCGATTACCGATAACACTGATAGTAAATCTCGTTTTTTTCATTTATTGAATTTTTCCGAAATAATAGTATATAACTTTTTTTCAATAAAAGCTTCGGTATTTTTGTATTTAAGTTCTAATGATTCAAAATCTATTTCTTCAACAGTTCTCTGAATCTTTTTTTCACTTTTTGTTGTTTTTTTCTTTTAAAATTTTTACCTTCATTTTTTTATCAACAAAAAAACAACTGCCTTAGAATCAATCTTTAATATTCTATTTTTCATCAAATTCAAATTTTCCATTTAAATTTTTCTGATGTTTTTTTCCTGATCTAACTTTTTGATAAGGTCGCTTAAATTTATTATCCTCAATTAGATAAAAATCCTTTTATACGACTTATGATATTTAAATTCCAACTTTACACCTCTTTTCTAATATAAATCATTTAATATACTACCATAATTACAAAAAAATATTCAACTTTATATACACTTTAATAGAATTAAACATATTTTTAAAAATAATTCTCTTAATCTCTCACAAGGGATAGCTGCCTCTAATAAAATCATTAATTTTATTCTAGCCTTTTGTCCACTCAAACCTGTTGTAAATATAACACCATCTTGTTGAAATCTTTTCCCTCCACCTTCATAATCATAAACATCTTGAGTAACTCCATTAAATGCACGCGATACGAAAACTACAGGCATATCATTTTTTATACATTCTCTAATAGCCGATACAGTTTTAGGCGGTAAATTCCCAGCTCCTAAAGCTTCGATAACCAATCCATCTGCTCCTAAATTAAGCACTGCATTTATAAGTTCATCTCCCATACCTGCATATGCTTTTAATAAATAAACCTTTTTCCCCACAGTATTAACGTTGTAATGTTCTTCTCTTACTAATTTTTGAAAATAAATAACTTCATTTTTAGAGACTAATCCAATAGGCCCAAATGTCGGCGTTTGAAATGTTGCTACGTTAGTCGTGTGAGTTTTCGTTACATAAGTAGCCGTATGAACTTCATCATTCATAACTACTAACACTCCTTTATCGTGGCTATCATCACTAGTTGCAACAACTAAAGAACTCCTCAAATTAGCTAATCCATCTGCCCCTATTTCATTACTTGAGCGCATAGCCCCTGTTACTACAACGGGTATATTAGTATCTAATGTTAATTCTAAATAATAAGCAGTTTCTTCAAGTGTATCCGTACCATGAGTTATGACAATCCCGTTATATCCTTCTTTTACCGCTTCTTCGATTCTATTTTTTATTCCCAACATTTCTTTTTCTGTAATTTGAGGGGAAGCAAGGTGATAAAGATCCTCCACATACAAATTCCCCATATATGAAAATAAATTTCCACCTATTCCAATTGGATTACTATCAGTTGGCGAAACTTTTCCAGTCGTTTGATCTTCGTTCATAGAGATAGTTCCACCAGTATTTAATATCAATATTTTTTTCAATTCAAATAACTCCTATCTATTTTCTTAGATTATCATAACCGTTAACTACCAACTCTACCTTCCCATTACTTGGATCAATTACTAATCCATGAACAGGTACATCTTTTGGTATCAACGGATGTTTAGTTATCATATTTACATCGTGTCCGACACTTTCCTCTACATCGTCAAATCCATGTAACCATGTATTTAAATCAAGTCCAGAATATTGTAAAATATCTAAAGTTTCTTGCTCTATACCCCTGTCTTTCATTTTTTCCATAATTAAACTAGTATCAATATTTTGCATTCCACAATCATAATGCCCCATAACTATAATTTCATCAGCTTTCAGCATATATACTGCAATTATCAAGCTCCTCATAATCGATCCAAATGGATGTGTCAAAATTGCCCCTGCATTTTTTACTACTTTAACGTCCCCCGAAGACAGATTCAAAGACTTTGTTGCAAGCTCAACCAATCTTGTATCCATACAAGTAAACATTACTACCCTTTTAGCAGGATATTTATCTTCTGTTTTATATTTTTCATACTCTTCAAATTTTACAAAGTACTCATTGTATTCTAACATTGAATCTAACAGTCTCATTTTAACTCCTTATGAAAATCATTATTTATAATTTTACTTACATTTTCATTATACTATACTTAACGCTTAACGTAAACTTTCCTAACTAATAAACTATTTAAAAAAATGCTTATATTCAAAAAGATGCATCGCATGACTTTAAGCCATACAATACATCTTAATAATTATTTAACCCAATTTACTAACTCATCTGCCTCTTTTGGACCTTTTGAACCTTGTTCATAAGTGTATAACGGAGAACCTTGTTCTTCATATTTAGCTATTAACTTATTAACAAATGTCCAAGATTCTACTATTTGATTCCATTGCGAGAATAATGCTCTATCCTCTCTAAAGCAAGCATCAAGTAGTCTTTCATAAGCTTCCGGTGTATTTATTATATTTTTCTAAAAATACAGCTCTGACAGAAGTCTAATGAAATTGGTTGTAACTCTTGTTCTGTACCTGGTTTTTTAGCGTTAAATTGGAAATACACACCTTCTTCAGGTTGAATTTTTTTATTATTAATACGTTACCTGGAGAAGTTCCAACAGATTTGAACTGAATAACTACTTGAGTTTCTCGTTTTTTTCTAATTTTTTTCCAGTTCTTATAAAGAATGGTACACCTTCCCATCGCTCATTATCTACAAATAATTTAAGAGCAACGTATGTTTCTGTTTTAGACTCTGCAGGAATATTTTTCCTCTTGAAGATATCCTTCATATTGCGCCATCACTAAACTATCATGAACATTCTCAATCGGTTTAAGTGCAGAAAGAAGGTTATATTGGCTCTCATGGATACCATGGCTTCCCTCTTCTTTCGGTTCTTCCATAGCTACTAATGATAAAACTTGCAACAGGTGATTTTTGAACCATATCTTTTTAAAGCGCCACTCTTATCATAGTAACTAGCTCTAGTTCCGACTCCAACGGTTTCCGCAGCAGTTATTTGAACATTTTTCTACAAAAATCTTTATTCCAAATACCTTTTAAAAATAATATTTTCAAAACGTAATGATAGAATATTTTTGAATCATCTCTTTACCTAAGTAATGATCTATATGATATATTTCCTCTTGATTGAAAAAAATTCAGCAAGTTTATCATTTAATAACGCCGCTTTTTTTCTAAATCTTCTCCAAATGGTTTTTTTCAATTATAACTTTCGCATTATTGTCTGAACAATATTTTTTTCAATCCATTTGTTATTGTTATGAAAAAAATGATGGTGCTACTGCAAAAATAATATACATGATTTTTCTATACCTTGTTCAGCATAAAATGCCTGTAACATTTCATAATCATCTTCATTTGTCATATCCATTTTGAAATAAATAATTCTCTTAGCATATTCATCAAATTGTTCATCATCGAACTTAGTACGAGCATATTCTTTCACCCATGTACGAGCAATATCAATGTAGTCTGATTGTGTATATGCTCTACGTCCAATTACAACAACTTTAAAATTTTCAGCTAATTTCCCTAATACATCTAAGTTATATAATGCAGGTAACAGTTTTCTATATGTAAGATCTCCTGTCCCTCCAAAAAGTGTTATCGCTGTTTTATTTTTCCATTGTTTCCAACCCAATCATAGTGATAGTTTCCTTCTTTATCTGTTCTTTCGAAAGTATGAGCTCCGAAATAATCACGTTGAGCTTGAATTAAGTTAGCACCACTATTAGCAGTAGTATAAATATCTAAATATGAAATTGCTGAAGTCATAGCGCTAAGTGGTAATCTATTAGTAATCGCTAATGCGGCAACTTCTCGTAAACTATCTTGTCTTGTTTCAACCACTTCTTTGAAGAACGGATCAAAAATTAAGTTTTCTAATTTAGGATTATTTTGATATGCTTCGATAATATTTTGTAATATTTTCGCTTGAATAATACATCCACCACGGAAAAATTTTTAGCAATTTGTGAATAATCAAATGTCCATTCATATTCTTTTTTTCAGCAGCTTGAAGTAGTTTAAATCCTTGTGCATAAGATACTATTTTTTTGAAATAAATAATGCATCTCTTACAATATTTTTTAATCTTTCTTTATCTTCTACAACAGCATATGGTTTGCGTGTGAATTCTTGTTCTGCTCGAACTCGCTCTTCTTTAAGATTTGACATATATCTTCCATTTAAGGCAGCTGTAATAACAGATACATCAATCCCTAAGTCAATAGCTTGTTCATTAGTCCATTTACCAGTACCTTTTTTTGTTGAGATTTATCTAAGATTTTTATCTACTAGGTAACTTCCATCCTCTTCTTTAACTTTGAAGATATTTGCTGTGATTTCGATTAAATAAGATTCTAATTCACCCTTATTCCACTCTTCAAAAGTCTCTTGTAATTCCTCATTAGAGAATCCACCTAGATGTTTAAGGACTTTATATGCCTCTGAGATTAATTGCATATCTCCATATTCAATACCATTGTGCACCATTTTAACATAGTGTCCAGCTCCCCCTGTAGAAGTATAACTGCAACATGGAACATCGTTAACTTTAGCAGCAATCGCCTCTAATATTGGACGGATTTCTTCATAAGCTTTTTCGTCTCCACCAGGCATTAACGCAGGACCAAATCTAGCTCCCTCTTCTCCTCCTGATACACCTACACCAAAATAGTTAATTCCTTTTTCTAGTAATAAATCATATCTTCTTTGAGTGTCTTTAAAGAACGAGTTTCCTCCATCGATAATGATATCGCCTTGATCAAGAAGTGGTGTAAGTTGTTCAATTAGACTATCAACAGCAAACCCTGCTTTAACCATTAAAACAACTTTTCTAGGTTTTTCTAAACCATCAATTAACTCTTGTAGAGAATATCTACCAACTACATTACTATGTGGATGCTCTTCTAGCATTTTTATCAACAACACTTGTTGTTCTATTAAATACTGCAACTTTAAATCCATTATCTGCAATATTTAACGCTAAATTGCTTCCCATTACTGACAAACCTATAACTCCAATATTTTTGTTTCATTAATGAACCTCCTAATATTTCTTAATTACGATTATACCACTAAAATATCTATTTGTGGAAATATTTTTTTACCTAAAAAAATTTTTTTACTATATTTACTTTAATTACTTAATGCATTAAATTAAGAAATATAGTATACATCTGTAATAAATACAAAAATTTTTTTCTATGAAATAACTATCACCGTTTTTTTAAATGTATGCGTTTTTAATTGGTATATTACAGTTAATTATAAAGTTTATCTTTTAACAATTTTTCCATAATTACTACTCCATATTAAAAATTATATATACATAATTTTTTTAATAAAAAAATAGATACTAAACTGTTTAAATATACAAATATGCATCAAAAAAAATATAAACAAACTACTTGATTTTTAATTTTTTTCATAATATATAATGTTAGAAAAGAAATGGTAACGTTTACTTAAAATAAAAAGGACAAAGGAGAACTAAACTATGAGTGAAGTTAAAGTTTTTGAAAAATTTTATTAATGGAGTGTTTGAAGAAAATTCAAATTATGACTATATTAACGTACTAAATCCTTCAACAGAAGAAGTAATCGCAAAAGTGCCTTCTTCGACTAGAGAGGATGTGGACCGCGCAATTGATGTCGCAGAAGTTGCCCAACGTGATTGGGAAAAATTACCTGCAGTTCAAAGAGGTGCTTATCTTAGAAAAATTGCTGAGCGTATCCGTGAGCGTGAACCTGAAATTACACAAACTATCGTTAATGAAGGTGGTAAAACATTTGATTTAGCAAAAGTAGAAGTACTATTTACAGCTGATTATTTAGATTACATGGCTGAATGGGCTAGACGATATGAAGGTGAAATTATCCAAAGTGATAGACAAGACGAACACATTTTCTTATTCAAACGCCCTCATGGAGTAACTACTGGTATCTTGCCATGGAACTTTCCATTCTTCTTAATCGCTAGAAAAGCTGCTCCTGCTTTACTTACTGGTAATACAATCGTGTTAAAACCAAGTCAACTAACACCAATCAACGCAGATATTTTTGCTGAGATTTGTATAGAAGTAGGACTTCCAAAAGGTATCCTTAACATAATCCACGGACGCGGATCAGTAGTTGGAAATAGATTGGCTTCTAATCCTAAAGTTGGTCTAGTGAGCTTAACAGGAAGCTTAACAGCCGGACAAGAAGTTATGAGAGCCGCTGCTGAAAATATTACTAACGTTTCTCTAGAACTTGGAGGAAAAGCACCAGCTATCGTATTTAAAGATGCTGACTTAAGTCTTGCTGCAAAAGCAATCGTAGCATCTCGTGTAATTAACTCTGGTCAAGTATGTAACTGTGCAGAAAGAGTATATGTTCATGAAGACGTTAAAGATGAGTTTGAAAAACTATTATTCGCAGAACTTGATAAAGTTAAATTCGGTGATCCTAACAAAGAAGGTGGTTTAGACTACGGTCCACTTATAGAAAAACGTGCTGTAGATGCAGTTGCTGAAAAAGTTGCTTACGCTGTAAAACAAGGAGCAACTCTGTCTTATGGTGGAACTCGTGATGAAAACCAAGTTGGATACTTCTTTGGACCAACTGTTTTAACAGATGTAACTAACGATATGAGAATCATGAAAGAGGAAACTTTCGGACCAGTAATTCCTGTTGCAACATTCAAAACTTTAGAAGAAGTATTAGAATATGCTAACGATTCTGAATACGGATTAACTTCATCAGTGTACACTACTAACCTTAACACTGCGTTCAAAGCGGTTAACGGTCTAAAATTCGGTGAAACATACATCAACCGTGAAAACTTTGAAGCAATGCAAGGATTCCACGCTGGACGTCGTAAATCTGGTATCGGTGGAGCAGACGGTAAACACGGATTAGAAGAATACTTAACTACTCAAGTTGTTTATATGCAATTAGATAACGAATAAAAAAGTGGGCTATCCCAAAAATCCCAAATTTTAAACAAAGTTTACATGAAAACCCATATACATAGCGTTTATTAATATCTAAGTTCACTTTTAGAAACTCTTTAGATTATCTAATAAACTTTGCGGGGAGTGACTCAATAAAATTGATTTCTCTGAAATCACGATTTTTGAGTCACTCCCTTTCTCTTTAGATATAATTCTTTGTTGCCACACCATTTCTCAAGAAAAATCTCTATTTAAATACTTAACTGAAATGTTAGTTTCCCATGCGTCCGCAGCACGTTGATTTGCTAGAAGATAAGAAAGAGGATTTTAAAAACTACAAAGAATTCTTACTAAAAAATTTTATATCTAATTTGACATTAACATTTAATCAAATAAAAAAATTTCAATTATAACTATTAAAATTAAAGTACAAATAATTTTGTTTAGGTTATCATTTTAAATTAAACTTTTTCACATGATATAATATTAGTAAATTATCAAGAAAGGAGCAGCATATGGAAAATAACTTACTTTGTTTCAAACGAACTTCAAACCTTACTGCTCTATCATTACCAAAAAAACTTATAGGGAAGGTTTCTATACTAAACAAGGTGTCCGGACAAAACTAATAATTGTTAAAGGAAAAAAATGAAATTCAGTTTCCTTGACGAAGATAACGATCCAATTAAACAGTTTAATTTTAACAAGAAAAGTGATATTGAACTTATTGAACCACAGAGTATTTTTTTAGAATTCATCCTAATTCTACAGACTTACAGTTCCATTTAGAATTTTACTGTACACCTCAAGACTACTTTTTTAACAAGTACGATTTAAGTCCTGCTCATAAAGAAATTGTCGAGGCTACGGATTACGTAAGTCCATGTAAAACATTAGATTTAGGAGCTGGTCAAGGAAAAAATTCTTTATACCTTGCTTCTCTCGATTTCAATATAACAGCGGTTGATATTAATGCAAAATTTTTACAAGATCTCGCTGATATATCCATCCAAGAGAAATTAAATCTAAACGTATTTAAACATGATATTATCGAGGCTAATATTAAAGACACCTATGACTTTATATTCTCTACCGATGTGTTTATGTATTTAAACCCAACAAGAATTTATAGTATTATCAGCAACATAAAAAAACAAACCAATAAAGGTGGCTATAATCTTATTGTAAGTGCATTGAATGCTACAAAACACGGTTTCCCTCTTACTCCGTTTCCCTTTACCTTTATCGAAGGAGAACTTAGAGAATACTATGAGGATTGGAAAAATTATTAAATATGAAGAAGATATTACTACTTCCCCTTATCCATATGCCGTTATATTAGCTCAAAAAATATAACAAAAACATCCCCACAAAAAATTATTTTGTGGGGAGCTCTATTATTCAATATTTTCTCTAATGTCTTTTTGGTACCATACAACATCATACCAACGATTAAATTTATAACCTACTTTTTCAAAGTGAGCTACCTTTCTAAAACCTCTCTTCTCATGGAATGATACACTTCCCTCATCTGGATAAGCAATACATGAAGTCAATCTGCACATCCCTTTATCGTAGAGTTGCTTTTCAAGTTCATTATATAACTTTTCTCCGATACCTTTTCCTCGTGCCTTTTCATCTAAATAAATTGTAATTTCTGCAGTCCATTTATATGCATCTTTAGGATAAAATTCACTAGCATAAGCATAACCTAATAAATCATCCCCTTCTTCCGCTACCAAAAACGGGTAACTTTGAATAGTTTTAGTTATTTTTTCTTCAAACTCATGTACACTCGGTACTGTATAATCAAAAGTAATCGCTGTATGTTCTACATATGGTCTATAAATATTTACCAACTTCTCAGCATCTTCTAGTTCAACCGTTCTAATGCTTGTCATAAATATCCTCCTTAAATATTACCTCTTACAAAATCAACAATAGCTTTAGTAACCTCTTCTTGTTGTTATCCTTTTAGAGAAAATTGTGATTTTACTCCTAGAGCAGCTGCTACTATAGCAACTAATGCTGCTATTCCTATTATTATTTTTTTAAAATTTATTTATTCTTCTTTCTTGTATCTAATTTAATATTAGTACATATCTCATTTTACCCTATTAAAGATTTTCTTTTTTTATCTTTTCTAATAAAGCTGTACAACCCTTAGTTACATCATTAAATGTTGTTTTGAAGTCACCTGTATACCATGGATCATCGATAATTCTATCCTCACCTGCATACTCTAATAATTTTTTGACCTGTCCTGCTTCTCTTCCAGCTATAAATTTATTGATGTTTTCTATATTACTATCGTCCATTCCTACGATATAATCTGCATCTAAATCATTATCGTTTAGAATTCTAGAATACATTCCTTCTGCACCTATTCCTACTTTAGCAAGTTCTTTTTTAGTTCCACTGTGAACTGGATTGCCATGTTCCCAACTACTAGTTGCAGCTGAATCAATTTCGATTTTTTCACTTAACCCTTCTTTTTCAACCATATCTCTAAATATTGCTTCTGCCATAGGCGAACGGCAGATATTTCCTAAGCAAACAAATAATACTTTTACCATTTTTTACTCCTAATTAATATTTATTTTATTTTCTATTATACCATAAAGTTTTTAAATCAACATAATAAAGACATAATAGTGGTTAGCTGATTCTATTAAGTAACTTTTTATTATACCAAAAAAATATTTACTCCAAAAACAAAGCTTACTCACCAATTTATACACTTGTTTGATTTCCTTAGTTTCTAATTTCCAAGTTTTTTTAATTCTTCTTTTTATTAGTTCGGAAACTTTCTACTTATATCTCTTAACGCATTCCCTACTGATTTTTCTTACATATTCGTTATCATCTTCTTTTTAATGATGCTATTCTTTTTTTATTGCTTCTTGTGGATTTTTCTTTAAAAATAAGGTCTACTAGTCCATATTCTTAATCCTTCTGTGACAGCTCTTCTAGTATTCGGATTATCAGAGCTTAACCACTTGTCAATAACAGGCAAGGCATTTTCATAACCAGTATTTTTACAGTATTCATCAAATGCTTTCGCAAGCACCTCTTGCACTCTCCAATTATCATCTTTAGATACTTCATCTCTCATAAAAGTTAGAATATCACTATCATCTGATAAATATCCGAAAAGAAATACACCGTACATTCTAACTTGATATACTTTTGACTCATAGGATAAAAAAGCTAACTTCTTAATATAAGCTCTATCATTATACTTATAATCTAATAATGCTCGTTTTTCTTCTTCCTTAAACCCACTCTTTATTAATGAGAACTCTTGTTCTAGGCTTTTAATATATTTGTCCAAATAAGTTCACCACCTTATAATTACCAAAAAAGCATATAGAATGTTAGACACTCTATATGCTTAAGGATGATTTACTAAAATTAGTTGTTAGCTTTTAAGAAATCAACAGTTTTTTTGGATTACTAACTCACCACGCAAGTCTTCAACACTAATACGTTGTTTGATTCCTTCTTCAGTCATGCTGTACATAGTAGCAAGTTCTTTAACTTCTGCATCAATGTCAGCTTCTGTTACTTCAACTTTTTCTACTTCAGCGATTTCACCTAGTACGAATGAAGTTTTGATTTTGTTTTCTGCGTCAGATTTCATTTCAGCTTTAAGTTCAGCTTCACCTTTTCCAGTGAATTGTTGGTATAAATCGAATGATAATCCTTGACGAGACAAGTTTCCAGTGAATTGTTCAAACATAGAATCAACTTCTTGTTCTACTAATTTTTTTCCGGTACAGAAAGTTTTTGCATTTTTCTACAGCTGTAGAAATTACTTTTATCAGAATAAGATTTTTTTCTGCTAAGTTTTCTTTTTTTCTAATTTGATTTCTTCTTTTTAATTTTTTTCTTTGTATTCAGCTACAGTTGAAGCTGCTTCTTTAGAAAATTCTTTAACAAATTCGTCAGTTAATTACGGTAAAAACTTTTTTTCTTTTTACATCGTGAACTGTAACTTCAAACTTAGCCTCTTTTTCCAGCTAAATCAGCTACTTGGTAGTTTTTTCAGGGAATGTTACGTTAACAACTGTGTCAACTGGTGCAGCTTTCCCTTCTAATTGTTCTTCGAATCCAGGGATGAATGAACCTGATCCTAATTCTAATTCGTAACCTTTAGCTTCTCCACCTTCAAATGCTTCATCTCCGATGAATCCTTTAAAGTCGATAACTACGATATCACCTTTTTTAGATTCTCCTTCTTTGATTTGCCATTCAGCTTGACGGCTTAATAAGCTATCTAATCTTTCTTCTACATCAGCATCAGTTACTTCTACTGAGTCTTTTTTTCTAATCCAAGATTTTTTTGTATTCACCTAATTCAACGTTTGGTTTAACAGTAACAACCGCTTCGAATTTAACACCTTCTTCTTTGCTGATTTCTTTAACATCGATATCAGGCATAGCTAATGGTGAAACTTCTAATTCATCGATAGCTTTAGTGTAAGCTCTTGGTAATACATAATCAACTGCATCTTGGTATAATGCTTCTTCACCGTACATTTTGTTAAATACGGCTCTTGGTAATTTACCTTTTCTGAATCCAGGTGCGTTAACGCGTTTAACTGCACGTTTGAATGCTTGGTCTAATCCTTTCGCAAATTCTTCTTTTGTTGCTGAAAAAGCGATAACTACTTTTCCCATCTTCTTTATTTAAAATTTGTGACATTTATTTTTCCTCCAAAAATACTTTTAAGTATCATCAAAAATGTTAGTATAAAAATACTAAAAACTCTTGATTAATTATATAGTAAATAGCGTAAAAAGTCAATCGTTACAACTTTTTAAATTATTGTTTTTTTAAAAAGTAAGTTAAATAGCTTCTAATAATTATTTAAACTCTTACAAATTAATGTTGAATTTCAAAAAAATTGTAATACTTATCCTTTTCATCTATCTACCAACTAATTTTTTTACTAAATTCTTTTTATTAGTTTATCATTTTTCTCTAAAGTTAGGATAATATTTCCCTAATAATTCATAAAAATCTAGGTGTATGATTTGTTTCTAGTAGATGAGTAAGTTCATGAACCACGATATGTTCTAAACATTCAACTGGATATTTTTACAAGTTCGTAGTTTATCCAGATTCTTTTTAGCTTCGATATTGCAAGTTCCCCAACGCGTTTTTCATCTTTTTTTAATTCTAAGCTGTTCTGCGTGAACACCCATAATTTTTTTCATGTTTATTAATAAACTCTAAAGCCTTGTTATAAAGAACTTTTCTTAGATAATTTGTAATAACCTGTTCTCTATTTTTGTTCCTTATCCTTAATAACTAAAACTATCTTTTCGTTAGAAAGAATCACTGCATTCTTAGTTCCTAACCTTACCTCTAATTCAAAACACCCTTCCGAAAATAAAGTGTTTTTTTCACCAGTCACAAAGTACTTTATAGTATAGTCATTTTTTTAATATATTATCTCTTCTTTGTTTAATTTCATCAATATTTTTCTTGAATCAATTTTTTTATAATATAATTAGGTGTTCTCGGAGGGCGCTTACTACTATATCGGCATTTTTTTCAACTTTCAAATAAATATTTTTTTCATACTTTTTCTATATTTTATTATAACTACTAAGTCATCAACACTTACTACTTTTTGCATACTACCCCTCCTTCAATTGTTATTTTAATTCACAACCTACTAAAGCTGTACCAACTCTTATATGAGTCGCACCTTCTTCAATTGCGATTTTATAATCATTACTCATACCCATTGATAAAAATTCACATGGTGCATATGATAAATTCAACCCTTTTACTTCATCACGTAGTTTTCTTAATTTTTTAAAACAATTACGCAGAATTTTTTCATCATCCACAAAAGGCGCCATAGTCATAAGACCGACAACTTTTATTTTTGAATATTGTTCCAATGATTTTATAAAGTCAATGGCTTGTTCTGAAGTTAAACCATGTTTACTCTCTTCTCCAGAAACATTCACCTGCACAAAGCATTTAATCTCTTTTTCTGCACGTTTTTCGATTTCTTTAGCTAAGCTATCTCTATCTAATGCATGGAAGTAATCAGCCTCATTAATCACATCACGCACTTTTCTAGTTTGTAAACTTCCTATTAAATGCCAAGTCTTATTAGAATATTTACTTTTTCTCTCAACATAATTTTGAGGACGATTTTCAGCAAAATCTGTGATTCCCGCTTCTATCGCCTCTTCAACTCTAGCATCACTAACATACTTAGTTACAGCAACTAAATTCACTTCTTCTGCACTTCTTCCTATTTTTTTACAAGTTTCAGCTATTTCTTTTGTTATTGTCTCAAAATTTTCTCTAACGTTCATTTTTTCTCCTACTTATTCTACATATTTAGTACTGTATTCTAATTATACCATGATGACTATTATTTTTGTTATTAAAGCAAGAAAAATTTATAAAAAAAGTTTTTCGAAGAAACTAAATTTCTCCGAAAACTAAATTTTTATACTTTTTCTGAATTCCTTATTAATATTATTCTTATACCTAGGAAGAAGTATATTATACAGCTAATAAATAATATTCCTAAGCTAAAGATCAACAGTAAAATACTATAAACTAAAAATAGAAATGCAACTATATTGTGGTTAATCCCTTTTTTAAATATTACAAATAGTAATAATAAAAACAATACTACTAATAGTGCAAAATACAACCACGCTAATTGCCCCATAACTTGGAAAACAAAGTGCATATCCTTTGTCGATACGTTTGCGCTGTCTTGAGTTAAACGTGTTTGTTCGCGAATTTGGTCCACTATCTTATTTCTTAAGTACTCATTTCCGACGTACTCTCTAAATAAGTTTATCATTCCACCAACAAAACCTATATAAACTATGTAAACAACACTAGAGATTAGCAATAATATCTTCTCTAATTTATCAAAAAGCATTAATTTTCACCTTTATCCTTGCACTTAGCACATGTTCCATAAAATGATAAAGAGTTATCTTGAACCTCAAATGAGTATTCTTTTTTTCATATATTCAATAAGTTTATTAAATATAGGATTCGATACTTTTTTTCTATACTGTTACAATTAGTGCATATTAGATGATGATGAAGTTCATCATCTACAGATTATCTTAAATGATATTTAGAAACTCCATTACTGAAAGAAATTTTTTTCTAAAAATCTTTAATTCATAAAAAAAATATCTAACGTTCTATAAACAGTAGCTATACCAATATCAGGTGTTTTTTTCTTTTTAAAAATAAAATATAATTCCTCTGCACTAAGGTGCTGGTCCTCATTATCCACTAAAAATCTCAACAATTTTTCTCCCTTTGTGGTGTCAACTTATAAGGAGATTTTTTTGAATTATTTTTAATTATTTCATCATAAATATTCATATACTATTTCGCGCCTTTCCTATTTTTTAAGTAAGCTAATGCAAGCATAGTCTTACTATCAGTTATAACATTATCATCTAGAAGTTTAAATGCATCTTCAATTTTGTATTTTCTTAAATTAATAAACTCATCTTCATCTGGATTTTTGCTCACCAGGATATTCTAAATTATCTACATAATAAACTGTAATTAACTCAGAACTATACCCTAAAGCAACGTGAACATCGCATAATTTCTCCAGTCTATCTTCTTTTACAGCGTACCCTGTTTCTTCTTGCAATTCTCTTACAGCAGATAATTTTTTATTATCTTCTCCAGGCTCTAATTTACCTGCAGGAATTTCTAAAGTTACTGCCTCTATCGCTTTTCGATATTGTTCTACAAGAACTACTTCGTTATCTTTTGTTATCGCAAGTATTGCTACTGCTCCTCTATGATTTATCAGTTCGCGTTTTGAAGTTTCTCCATTAGGTAAAGTTACAGTGTGTACTTCAACATCTAGTACTTTTCCTTTGAATATTTTTTTCAACTTCAATAGTTTTTTTCTTCTAAATCTTTTTTTCATAATTTCCTCCAAATTTTTACAAACTAAATTCTTCTAAATCATGTGCAATTCTTACATTACATATACCGCTTAGCGATTCTATAGCACCATTTTCTACATTTTTATCATATCTAGCACTAATATGTGTCAAAAATAAACTTTCAACTTTACTTTCTGCAATCATCTTTTCAATATCTACTATACTCAAGTGATAATTTTTTTCTTGCATGATGTGCATCTTCCTTAAGCAAATATGTACACTCTGTAATAATGATGTTACTGTTTTTTTAACAAAAATCTGCCAATTCGTTAAAGTACCTAGTATCCGGTATAACTACAATCTCTTTTTTTCCGGTTTATCTTCAGATAAAAAAAATCACTAGAATTATAGACTGTTCCATTAAATTCAAAAGTATCTGATTCTTTTTATTTCTCTATAAAATGGACCAGGCATAATGCCTAATTCTCTCAATTTATCTGCATCTAGGCTACCCTTTTTGTTTTTTTGAATATTATTTTATATCCAAAACATTCCACATTATGAGTTAACGGATAGCTAAAAACAGTTACAGTTTTATTATCTATTATACACTGTTCACTAGAAATTTCAACATATTCCATGCTATAAGAAAGTGAACAATGTGTGAACATTAAGTTTTTCTCTATAAAGTCCTTTATTCCAACTGGTCCATATATCGTAATTTTTGAAGCATTTGTGTCTAAAAGGAAACTTCTAGATGATAAGAATCCTATTAACCCCAGAACGTGATCTGCATGAAGGTGACTTATAAAGATTCTAGTTATTTTAGTAGGCTTAATATTTGTTCTTAAAATCTGATGTTGAGTAGCTTCTCCGCAATCAAACATCCAACATTCTTTAAGTTCTTGCATGAAATTAAACACAAAGCTCTGTGTATTTCTAAACTTTGCAGGAAGCCCAGCTCCTGTTCCTAAAAATTGTACTTCCATGGTATTCCTCTACTCAATAATTAGTAATAGTGGCCTAAAAAGATATTCCATTTAAGCCACTCATGTAAATTATAGTTTTACTACAAAAATCTGTGCATCTTGTAAACATGTAATAACATGCTCTACTCCTGCTGGAATTTCTAATAGTTCAAATTCATTTACAGTTTCTACTTGTTCTTCAAAAAGAAACTGTAATTTTTCCCACTGATATTTAATAATAAAATGTTTTTTTATCATTACTATATGAATCTGTTTGATTCCCAGTTTTTTTAGATTCATATGTACAACTTGATATCTATCATTTTTCTAAAACAATTCCACCTAATAATGCATTTTTATCTAATTTTATTTTTTTCATAGTCTTATCTTCCTTTACGTTTGTATAATCCATCTTCTTCAATCATAATAAGTTTATTCTTGAATAATCTTCCTACAGCACGTTTAAAGCTTCCTTTACTCATTCCAAATACAGCTTTAATCTCTTCTGGATCTGACTTATCAGTAAGTTCGCAATAACCATTATTTTCGATATAGTCCATTATAGCTTGACCGTCGCTATCCATTCTCTCGTGTGCACGTGGTAAAAATGAACCATTAATCTCTCCATTATCTTTAACCCCTATAACTCGTAGTGTAACTTTTTCACCTAAACGTGGCTCTTTCTCACGTTCACTTTCATGAACAAAAACTTTATAACCGTCTTTTGTTAATAAAAAGGTTCCAACTCTCATCAAGCGATATGGATATGCTTCTATATCCTTGTTTTTCATACTCTTAGTGGCTTTACAGTAAAGTGATGCTACGATAGTTTCAGTTGCTAAACGCGCAAAAAGTTGTCCACTAAAGTCACGACGCAGGGTAATAAATAACTCGTCACCTTCTTGAGGCCAAACACTTTTCAACTTCGGTAAATCCTCTCCAAGAAGTGGAATTTCACGAGAAAATCCAATATCAAGACCTACCCTATCTTCTTCAACTTTTACAACCTTACTAAAAGCATAGTCACCATACGTTACTTCTGGAATATTTGGTGTAGCAAATAATTTCCCACTTCGCGAAGGGTATACGAACATCGAATACTCTTCTCCAATTTCGTAATCATCTAAACTCTCAACGTCCGACTCGTTACAACTAATTTCCTCATCATTTGGTCCTTTGAACACTAATGATGAACTTTTCTTTTCTACTAACTCTAAGAAATGGATTTCTCCAGTAATAAATTTAATATCTTCTCTTTCCATCAAGTACCTCTTTCTTTCATTTTATCTAATACCTTACAGTATTGTTACTAAGTATCATCTCATAAAAAAAGGCTGATACCTAATATCAACCTTTAAATTAATCGGTAAAAAGTAGTATCAGGATGTACTTACTTAACCATATTTTTTATTTGTTTTAATTGATTTACTCTTATTTCCTTTGGAAGAAATCTTCTTATTTCATCTTCATTATACCCTACTTGTAATCTCTTATCATCAACAATGATAGGTCTTCTAAGCATTCCTGGATTATCTTGAATAACTTTATACAATTCTTGAATTGACATGCTTTCAATATCCAAATTCAATTTTTGAAAAGTTTTTGATCTAAACGAAATAATATCTTCGGTTCCATGCTCCGTGATAGATAAAATATCTTTAATTTCATCCGTTGTCAGAGCTTCTGAAAAGATATTTCTTTCCACAAAGTCTATATCATTTTCTATAAGCCAAGCTTTAGCTTTTCTACAAGAAGTACAACTTGGCGATGTAAACAATGTAACTACCACCAGCACTCACACTCCTTTATAAAAATAACATTAATATTTTTATAATTCTATATACTATATTATTATACTACATATATTGTCGTTTTTACAATATACTATTGAAAAAAATATTTTTAATTTGTCAACTGAAAACACTCGTTTATAATATTTTTTTAACTGACTACTTCTGTAAATATAACTCGTTTGCTATACCCTTACATTTTTTTATTTGATTAGTTAAAAATAAATTATATAATAATATACTCGAAAAAAATATTTCTTTACATAATTTTACTATCATATTATACAACTTAAAAACTAAAAATATAAGTAAAATTCATTTAAAATCTCTGTTATTTGTCTAAAATTATTACCTAGAACTCCTAATCCATACCTTGTACTGAAATTGACAAAGTATTTTTTTGTGTTATTATATACATATGCCAGCATGGCGGAATTGGCAGACGCACTGGACTCAAAAATCCAGCGATGGCAACATCGTGCCGGTTCGACCCCGGCTGCTGGTATAATGATTAAGACAAGGTTTTTTTAAGCCTTGTCTTTTTTTATTATTTATACTTTTTTTCGGAATAAAAGTTACTAAAAATTACTACTTTATAATAACTCATCTAATTTATCTGCTAAATCTTTTTTTGTTTACTTGGATACAAATGAGAATATGTATCTATCGTAGTCGTTATAGAAGCATGCCCCAAACGTTCTTTAACAACTAAATAATCCTCTCCATTATTTATTAATAACGAAGCATGAGAGTGCCCTAAAAATCATGTATTCTTATCTTTTTTTAAACTCTTATCTCGTTCAAGAATTCTTGCATATTTCTTTTTGAATCGAGCCTTTAGTCATAATAATTGGACTATCTTGAAAAAAATCTGCAATGTGAAAAATATCATCTGTGAATTTCTGTAATAATAATTTTTGCCAAGATAATAATTCAGAACTTAATTTTTTTATTAATAATAATTCTTCTAGTTCCCGCCTTTGTCTTAGTTGAACTCACATAGCGTTTACCTTTATTCTCATATACTGACTTTGTAACATAAATAGCATTACATGAAAAAAATCTATATCTTTCCACGTTAAAAGCCAAAGCTTCTCCTAGTCGTAACCCTGTAAAGAAAAGTACTATAAACAATAATTTTATATTGTATTCATCATTCTTAAATAACCCTAAAAAAATTTTTTTGAAACTCTTGTATCGTCCAAAATTCAATTTTAACCTTTTGAATCGGTAATTTTTTTAAATGTTTGACAGGATTACTCGTATAATAACCTTTCCTCACACCTACATCTATAATTTTTCTTTAGTAATATTAAAAATTTTTATTTACAGTATTTGAACTCAAATCTTCATTTTTTTATTTTTTTGATTTTTTTCTGTCGTAACTCCTCTCTAAATCTATAAATATCATCATACGTTAATTTGCTGACATTCTCAACTTTTTAAAAAAATAATCTTTAATATGTCTATTATAATTATTTTTCTTGAGTATTTATATAACTTATCTTTCTATGATTTATGATATCCTCTTCTTTCAACATTTCATAAAAGCATAGCTATCGTGATTTTAGCTTTATGGAAATTTTCTTTTTAATTCCACAGTTCGTAAATAATGTTCTGCTTCAGTAGCTTCTTTTTTTGTTTTTGAATCCCTTCCTCACTATTCTACGTTGCTTTAAAGTTATTGAATCAAATCCATTACTAATATCAACAAGCCAACTACCACCTTTATCTTTTCTAATAGCCATAATTTTACCCTCTTAATAGTACAATATCTTGAACATTAAATCCAAGTAATTCAGTCGCTATTGTTGTAGGAATAGTACCTATTCGGGACTGACCCAAAAGTATAAAGAAAAGCCAAGAAAAGATTGAGAAAAAAATTCTTTTTCTTGGCTTTTTTTGAATAATTTTTGAAAAAAATTCTAAAAAAATGAAAAAAATATTTCCCAATAAAACTAGCTAATCCTCCCTGTTTTTATCAGGTGTTTTTGCTAATTTTATTAAATTATGGGAAATAGCGTGTAGGGCAAATTCGACCCTCACATTTTCAATTCCTCGAAGGGAAAATCTTGTGAACGCCAAGTTCTGTTTTTAAATTACCGAAGAAACTTTCGATTTCTATCTTTCTTTTTTTGAGTATATGTTTTTTTAGTTTCTTCGTTTTCTAAAAAGTAAATATCTTTGTTTTTGCTTTTTAACTCTTCATACGTTGGATTATATAATATTGTTCTATTACCTTTTGCTTTTTGTACATAGGTGTTTTTATTGGGCAATCACTACAGTCTTCACATTTGTATTGTTTGAAATCTTTTTTTATATCCGTATTTATCAGTTCTACTTATATTTTTTTCAAAAATCTACATATCTATTATTTGCGCATACAAAACTATCACTAAATACATCATATTTCCAGTTTGATGAGTTTTTTTATGTCTTTTTTTGTATTTGTTCATCTGTTCTTTTTCTCATCATATTATATGGTATTAGTGCCTGATAATTATTTTTCTTCGCAGTAAATATAATTTTTCTTCACTTCCGTATCCTGCATCAGCTACTATTATTTTTTTGGTTCTATTATTCCTTGTTCTTTGATATTTTTCTATATGTGATTGTAATGTTCTTACATCTGTTGGATTTTTGATGTATTGTAAAGCCTCATACATATTGATTGTGTGTGCCCTACCTGTATATTATATCCTGCTTTTTAATTGCCCATTTTTCATATGGTCTTCTTTCATTCTCATGAATGTTGCGTCTTTATCTGTTTTTTGAATAACTATTTCTGTCTTTTAATATTTCTAGCTGATTTTTCGTATTTTTCGTAGCCTTGGTAGATAATCTTCTTTTGTTTTTCTTTGTTATCTTATTGATTACTCGCTTTCTATTTTTTTGGGAATTTCTTGTATTTCTTGTTCTTCTTTTATCTCTTCTAATACTTCTACTATTTGCTCAACTTCTTTAGCTCCTAGATTGTCTATATCTTGTAGTATTTCTTGTGATAACTCTTTTTAAGTCTGATAATCCTTTTACTGTTTCTTCTTGTTTTAATTCTTCTTCACTCAAGTTACTTGCTTCTTCTAGAAATTCTGTTATTTTTTTCCGTTATTTTTTTCTTTGTATCTTTGTGTTGATTTTTTTCCATACAAATGTGTATTTATTCGCATTTGCTTCTATTTTTTTGTTCCATCTAAATAATATATACTAGGATCTATAAGTTCTGCGTCTATCAATCTCAGTACTATCGCTTTAAATACTTCTTCTATTAATTCTTTTTTTCTACTCGAAATCTATTTATTGTACGAAAATCGGTGTTTGTCTTGCGGCTAACCATATCATTGGAAGGTTTTTCTTTGCATAGTTTTTTTCTATTTTTTTCTTCCGCTTGTCACTTTATTTATATATGCGTAGATTATTATTTTTCAACATCATTTTTTTGGATGATATGAACATCTGCCTCCACCTTTATATGATTGTCTTAGTATTTTTTTCATCTATTCCTTCTACTACTTGATTTATTAGTTTTTGATATGTGATTTTTCTTCTATCCAATCAGTTATATCCATTGGCATTTGTAGTTGATTCATATTATAATTTTTTTATAGGTAACTTTGTTACTCATTTATATCATCTCCTTTGATTTTTTTGGTTTTTTTGGTTATACTATTATTATATCATGGGGATGATTTTTTTGTTTATTAATTTTTAAAAAGAAGTACCGAGTTTTTTTCTCGTTACTTCTTTTTACTGGTCTTTTGGGTCAGCCCCAATTATATATTCTTAATCCTTCTGTATTGCCCCTGCCGAGCCTTAACTAAATAATTATACTTAATCCTATTCAATCCTAATCTATACAAAATGTAATAATACATATCACTACCTTTAGGAATTTCTTCTAAAATAATCTCTATATTTTTTTCATCAACATTTCGTACTAACCTTTTGTGATTAATTTTTAACATTTTTCTATAACATCATCCGTAATTACATTAGAAGTATTCTCATCAAAAAAATATATCCCTGTCTTCCCATCTATAACATCATCCGCCCTTAAACTGCCTGTTACAAAAATCTCCGGTTCTACATAATGTATTCCATACGTTTAGAACACCTGCTGTATATCTAATCATACATTTTTTCCCAATCTTTCCTTCTGGATCAGAATCTCTTAAAGCTTGACGTATTTTTTTACAATATTCTTTAGTAATTGAGTCCGATATTTTGAACTCGTACTTCAAACCATGTAAGTTTAGGCAAAACTTAGAAATCATTCTAAGCTTCCCTCCATCTATAATGCTATCTAAACTGTATTTTTCAGTCTCTAATAATTTTGGCATTTCTGCTCCTCCTTTATATTTTTTAATATTAGTTTTTATTTAATGTTGTCAAATAAATAATAGGTGACGCTCTTATCAAAATATTCTCCTCCTCTTTTTAAGTGGTTTTTTTATCCCGTAAATACTTTTGTTTTAGCGGGGTCTCTGCACCCCGCTTTAGTGTTGATAGCACTAAGAATCATTATTACTTAAAAATTGCGCCTTTAGACATAATCTGACGCAGAAAGCTCGATGGATACGTTTAGCTTGGAATACATCTAGAAAGTAGTTTTGCAGTTCAGAAAGCAAAGCTAGCACATCTTTTTCTAACATGAATGATGTCTGATATTCCCAATTATTACTCTGTTCTAATGAAGAGAACTTTAGGGTTGTTTCCTTCAATTGTTTCCACTCTACATTTTTCTTTGTTAGGCACAAATTTCCTAACAGCTTGACTGACTAAACTAGAATAGCTTACTTCATATCCCTGCTTGGAGTAAATATCGTTTTTGAAGCTTATCTAAAATTATTTTTCGATTCAGAAGATAATCGCATTCTAATATTTTCTTTTTCCACATTAACACTCCTTTCTACGTGGTGACATTATCCCTTTGAAACTAGTATAGCATTTACCTCAAGGAAAATCAAGTTTTCTAGGTGGTTTTTTTATCCCGTAAATTAATTATATAATATTCTATAAAATAAATCAAGTCAAAATTGTAAAATTAAATGCTAAAAAAATTACTAAAAAAACTAAGGAAGGAGGATAAAAATGGAAATTAACACTTCTCAAATACTAAAAAGGTACATTAGAAACATGTATTTTTACAGTTAATAAAAAAACAATGAGATGTATGGTTACGAAATTACTGAGCAACTTTTCCAATTACGGTCTAGATATGGTTGCGCAAGGTACTATCTATCCTCTACTTTTTAAAAATTAGAAAAGGAAAATATGGTCACTAGCTATTTAAAGGAAAGTAACTCGGACCTCCTAGAAAAATATTATTCAATTACAAAAAAATGGTGAAGAGTATATAAACTCATTTAAAAAAATATGGGGAAATATAAGTACTACTATAACAGAAATTTTTAGAAAATAAATAACGTCTACAGGGAGGAATTATTATGAACATCGCTAACTTAATAAAACAAAACAATAAACTTAGATCACAACTTAACGATGATAATAAGAAATATTATGAAGAGCTTTTTAGTCACTTGTCGGATGAAAAAAATACTACAAAAAAAGAATCAGAACTAGAAATTCAACTACTTGAAATATTACAAGATTTAATTTTTATATCAAAAAAACAGGGTAAAAAAATTTCACGGATGTTTTTCGGGAATGACATAGATAAATTATCTTCATCAATAATCGCTGAACTTCCGAAGGAAAACAAAAATGAAAAATATTTAGATTTTTCTCTAGTTTATCTTTTTAATTTTTGATTATTAGTTCTTTAGCACCTTCTATATTTTTCTAAAACTATCCAACCAATACTAACAATATTATCTATAATATTATTGGTATTAGGTTCATTGATTTGCTTATACCTACTAGTTTATAAAAAAACAGAGAAAAAAATAAATGGTTTATATATATTTCTTCGTTAATTATATTTGAAATCTCTTTTTATTTTTAGTACCTATTCTAAATAAATTAAAAGCTGATTCCGAGTTCCTTTCTCTAGAAGTAACAATTTCAACTAACTTTTTTTATACCTCTATGGGATTTTTTTAGTGCACTTTCTTACATATACATTTTTTTAACTTTTAAGAAATACTATTCTAAAAAGATATAATATTTTTAACTCGACTAAAAAAATTTAGTCGAGTTATTTTTGTTACAAAGTTCACCTTAGTGAAATAATTTTTATTTTATAAATAACAAATTTTCTCTTGAATAATTTTTTTAAACCTGTTATAATAATAAAACATTATTTTTAGGAGAGAAGCCATGAATAACTCAATTTTTTTGATAAATTAAAACATGCTGAACAAGGTGCTAAACTTAGTATTTTTATCATATTTGCTACTTACAGCACTAAAACTTAGCGCCGGTATATTCTTTAAATCATCCGCTCTTATTGCCGATGGTATTAACAATGCTACCGATGTAATCTCATCAGTGTGTGTTCTAATAGGTTTAAAAATCTCAAGGAAACCAGCTGATGAAGATCACCTTTATGGTCACTTTAGAGCCGAACTTATATCTACATTAATAGCTTCATTTATTATGCTGTACGCAGGAATTGAAGTAGTAATGTACGCAATTAAAAAAATCATCTCAGGAACGATTGAACAACCTAGCATACTATCAGCAGTTGTGGCATTTATAGCAAGTGGCATTATGCTTGCGGTTTATTTCTACAATATTCGTCTAGCTAAAAAAATCGGAAGTAAATCCCTTAAAGCTGCAGCTCTTGATAATCTAAGCGACGCTTTGGTTTCTATAGGAACACTAATCGGAATCATTGCTACATATATTGGTCTTCCTATTGCTGATTCAGTAGTTGCAATTATTGTTGGGCTTCTTATTATTTACACAGCAGTTAGTATTTTTAAGGAATCTACTCATGTCCTTACAGACGGAGTAGACACAGAGGTAATAGATAAAGTTAACGATATTGTTAATGATATTAATGGTGTTACTTCGATAGTTGACACAAAAGGTAGAACTCATGGCTTACTATACTTTATCGATATCACCGTTACTGTCGAACCATCATTAAACGTTAAGCAAAGTCACGACATTACCGTAAAAATTGAAAAGGCATTATCTAAAGAATTCTATTATTGTGAAACTTTAGTACACTTAGAACCACATGGTATCACTTGCCACGCGCATTAATATATTTCTAGATGAAATTATACTTTTTTTAACCAAGGTTATTTCTAGTATAATTTCATCTTTTTTACTATAGCGATGTTTGACAAAAACAAATACTAAAAGTATAATTATTGTACATATAAAAGTATTTACCACTATTAATTATCTTTTAATTAAATAGTGTAAAATACTACTTAAATATAAAATTGGAGTTTTAAATTTATGACACACGCAAAAGCAATATTCTTCGGCGAACATGCCGTTGTTTATGGATATAAAGGAATAACTATTCCCCTTCCACAAATGAACGTCGAAGTTACATTAGAAGACACAAAGACAATTCAACAACGCGACGAGATTCTTAGCTTTATCGCTGATACATGTGGAATTGATAAGAAAACAAAAATTAATATAACTAGCACTATTCCAGTTGGACGTGGGCTAGGGTCTTCTGCTGCGCTAAGTATCGCTATTGCACGTGCTAAAAAACTCCCAAATGTAAGAGAAATTGCTAATAGATGCGAAAAATTTATTCACGGTAATCCTAGCGGTATAGATGTAAATCAAGTACTTAGTGATACTCCCCTTTTATTTTTCTAAAAAAAGAAGGAGCTAATGAATTAGATTTTTGACTTAAATAGTTATTTACTAATTATCGATACAGGGGTTGTTGGAATTACTAAAGAAACTCTAAAACATATAGCGAATAATTATGATAAATATGAAAAAAATATTGCTGAATTAGGTGAAATCACTGATTTAGTAATTGAACCATTAAAAAATAAAAATATCGATCTTGTCGGACAATATATGTACTAAAGCTCATGACTTACTACGCAAACTTGGAGTAAGTCACGCTAGCAACGATGAGGTTGTGGAAATTTGTAAAAAAATAATAATGCAGTCGGTGCCAAACTAACTGGTGGTGGTGCTGGTGGTTGTTGTATTAGTCTTAGCAAAACAAAAGAAAATGCATTAGAAATTCAAAATGCATTAAAAGAGAAAGGATATTCATCATGGATAGTTACAGTTTAGGTTACGCTAATATTGCCCTAGTAAAATACTGGGGGAAAAAAATCTAAAGATCCTGTCTTACCTTATAATCCTAATATTTCTTTAAGATTAGACAATCTTTTATCAAAAAAACAAAAAAATCGAAAAAAATGATAATAATATTGATGAATTTTTATATCAACAACGAAAAAAACAAAGCCAAGAAGAAATAGATAAAATGATTAAATTCATCTCTAAATTCACACCAACTAATCGTGAAGCTATAACTATAAAAAGTTATAATACCGTGCCCTACTGCCGCAGGGCTTTCTTCAAGTTCTAGTGGTACTATGGCTTTAGTTCTTGCTTGTAATGAATATTTCAAATTAAACAAAACTACTAAAGAATTAGTCGAGATAGCTAAAGAAGGATCAGGCTCTTCTTGTCGAAGTTTTTTTATAAACTTGCTGCATGGCTTGAGGATGGAAGTGTTGAAGAATTAGAGTGTTCTTTAGATTTTTGGAATGATGGTTCTTGTAGTTAATGAAGATAGAAAGAAAATTTCTAGCCGTGTCGCTATGGAACGCTGCGTTCAAACATCAACAACTTTTGATGCTTGGGTAGAAAAAGCTAAAGGTGATTTCGTATTAATGAAAGAAGCTCTAAAAGACGCCGACTTCGAGAAAATTGGTGAGATCACAGAAAGTAATGCTTTAGCTATGCATGCTACTACATCTACATCAACTCCTAGCTTTTCATTCTTAACCGAAGAGAGTCATATGGCGATGAATATTGTTAAAAAAACTTCGTTCTAAAGGTTATAGATGTTACTTCACTATGGATGCTGGTCCAAATGTAAAAAGTACTTTACTTAAGGGAAGATCAAGATAAATTATATGAGGAAATTTCAAAATTATGGAAGAAAAAAATAATTTTGTGCATGGAGTAGCTTACGGTAAGCTCTATCTCGCTGGTGAATATGCGATTTTAGAAGATTATGCTTCTGCACTAATAACAAGTGTTCCTAAAAAAATTACGGTATTTGTAGAAAATAGCGATGAAACTACTATCTTTGACACGATCAATAAAACTTCTGTTGGTCTTCATGAAGAAAAATAATAACTTTACACTAGTTCAAAAAAATTCATTCAATTTTTTTAACAGAATATACAAATAGTAAAAAAACTTTTGCTCTTACTATTTATAATGAACTTCACAATGACGATAAAAAATACGGTTTAGGTTCGTCTGGAGCTGTTCTTGTCGCTATAGCTCGTGCTATACTATCATTTAAAAATATAGTTTATAGTGATCTAACTATTTTTCAAATTAGTAGCCCTATTCAATATCAAACACAATCTGAGTGGCTCTATGGGGGACGTTGCAGCGAGTATTAATGATGGCATTACTTATTACGAAAAAAATTCAACGCTGAATTCGTTAATAATATGATTCATCAAGACAAATCAATTAAAGAAATAATACATTCAGATTGGGATGGTCTTCGCATTGAGAAAGTTCATCCAAAAAGCTGATTTAAGCATACTAGCGCGTTGGACAGGTGAAGCTGTTGATACAAAAGAGCACGTTAAACTTTGGAAAGAAAATAAAATTAATTATAAAAAAGAATTTAAAGTCTTTGTTGAAACTTCTAATACTTTAGTTAAAACTTTAAAAGAAAATTTAGAAGAAATAGATGCTACGTATGCTTTAAATACAATACAAAAAAACTTAGAGAAAACCTACTTTATTTAGAAAGTTTCTCTAAGATTCCAATGGAAACAAAAAGCAATGAAAAAAACTATATTGAAAGTCATTCGGCTGGTAAGCAAAAGTGGTTCAGGAAGTGGTGACATTGTATTAGGATTCGAGAAAAAAATAACGATAAATTTCAGCTACAACTGAACTTAGAAAAATTATAACATATAGCGAAAGGATTAATTATGAGAAAAAAAGATCATATCAGACTAGCACTTGCTGATAAAACAAAAGTAACTAGCTTAGACTCATACGCAATTGATTACAACAGTATCCCCCTTTTCGGATTAGACGATGTCGATACTTCTACATCAGTTTGTGGTGACCGTTGGGAATTCCCATTCTTCATCAATGCTATAACTGCTGGTGGAGAAGATTGTAATAAGATTAATCAAGATTTTATGGAAGTTAGTGAAAAATGTGGAATCAAATTCTTCCCAGGATCATATTCTCCAGCTCTTAAGAGTAAAGAAGACGAAGATGCTTATCCTAAAGGCTATTCGGTAAACTTAGGCTTAGATAAAAATCCAAAACTTGTTTTAGAAGCAATTGAAAAATCACAAGCAAAATACATTCAACTTCATACTAATCCTCTTCAAGAAATCGTAATGCCAGAAGGAGATCATAACTTTGAAAGTTGGTACGCTAACCTAAAAGAAATTAGCTCTAAATCCCCTATTCCTGTAATCTTAAAAGAAACAGGTTTTGGTATGAACGAAGCTACTATTAAACTAGCAATAGACCTAAATATCCCTGCAGTTGATATCAGTGGAATGGGTGGAACAAACTTCGCAAGAATCGAAAACGGACGAAGAACTGATAAATCAACTTATCTAGAAGCTATAGGATATACTACTGCAGAAAGCCTAGAGATAGCCTATGCTTATAAAGATAAAATTGATATTATCGCAAGCGGTGGTATTCGTAATCCTCTTGATGTTGTGAAATGTCTAGCTTTAGGTGCTAAAGCAGTCGGTGTTTCTAAAATATTCTTAGAAATTCTTGTAAACGAAGGAAAAGATGCCCTAATTCAAGAGATTGAAAAAAATGGAAAAAAAGAAGTTAAATTCTTAATGATACTAATGAACGCTAGAAACATCTCTGAATTAGATAAGAAAATAAGAAAAGTAGAACTTTAAAATAATAAGATTCCGTCCGTCTTGGATGGAATCTTATTTTGTATTATGCTGGGAGTGACTCAAAAATTACAATTCGGAGAAACAAGATTTTTGTCAAGTCACCTCCGCACAGTTTATTAGATATCTAAAAAAAGCTTTTAGATACCAATAAACCACTTCGTCTATGAGCTCTTATATGAACTTTGTTAAATTTTTAGAACTTTTTTTGAATCAGCACCTTCTATTTTTTTGAGTCACTTCTTTTTTTCTTCTAATGTCGCTAATCTTTTTAATTGCTTTTATTTAAATCATCTTGTATACTATTGATTTTTTTGTTTTTATTCTTTTTGATTCTCGGCAATTAGATACCAACATGAAATTAATAACATAACATTTAAACAAATTATTGCAAACATACTATTCTCCTAATGTTTATAATTAAAATAAGAATAACACAATTTCTTTCTTTTTAACAAGCGTCGCTTATTTTACAGGAAATGATATAAAAAAAAACCTCATCTTGCGATGAGTACTTATTTTTTAAATAAATCTAAAAAGAGGGAAAGTTTTTTTAGATTTTTATTAATAAATTGCGTGTTAATTATCAATTATTAATATTTACGTTTTCTAGCCGCTTCAGATTTTTTTCTTACGACGAACGCTTGGTTTTTTTCATAAAACTCACGTTTACGAACTTCTTGGATAGTTCCGTTTTTTTAGAAACAGCACGTTTGAAACGACGTAGTGCATCTTCTAGTGATTCATTTTTTTACGAACTACAGTTTTTTTGACATTGGATTTCCCTCCCTCCGATACTACAAAAATCTTAATTTAATACTTAATTAAATGTTTAAACTATAAAATAAATACAAAACATTCAATCAATAAGACTGCTTTTTAAGCAATCTACTTGTATATTGTATTATATTCTTACGTTCTTGTCAACCTTTAATAGCAATTTTGTGAACGAATGCGGATGAAAAGTGATAACATCTTAACTAGAGAAAAGGGAAAATGTCCCAATACAATAAAAAAATATTATAATAAAATTATAATTTCAAAAAAATTGATCATCCCCAAAAAGTTTATTAGATGTCTAAAGAAGTTTTTATAAGGCGAATTTGGATATCAATAAACCTCTGTTTTTTATGAGTTTTCATATAAACTTTTTTTAAAAATCTAAAAACTTTTTAGATCAATCCCTTGTTATTTTTATATTGTTGATAAAAAAACAAAAAGTATTATTATATTAATAATGTTTTTTTCTTAATATCATCGCTTTATTAATACTTAATACATAAAATAATGCCATCATGAACAAAATTCATGATGACATTTATTATATTCATTTATAAAAAAACTGGCGGGAATGTGTGGGAATCGAACCCACCCAAGAGGCTCTTAACCCCTCATACTAGTTTTTGAAGACTAGAGAGCACACCGAACTCATCCACTCCCAAGTATGTTTATATTATACAATAAATACTGCAAAAAAATGCAAGACAATATGTTAACGCATCCGAATACCAAAAGTACTCCCATCTCTTTATAATATCTACCTCTCACCCTTAGTTTTTTTACCACTTGCCTAAAAAGCTATTAAACTTTGCTATAAAATAATATATAATATAACTATAACGACTTAGAAAGGAGACAATATGAAAATTAATATCGAACTAGACTCAAATCTTAAAGAAATTGGACTAGTTATTAAGATCCCGAACTTAAATAATGATGTCGTCTTAATTAAGGAATTAGTCGAAAAAAAGCTCTATTAAATTCTCAAAAGATAATTTTTCTATAAGGGTGATTCTGAGTATTTTTATTCCCTTAGAATCTATTTTTATTTTTTTGAAACCGATGATAACAAAGTTTACGCTCATACTACTGATGAGTTTTTTTGAAGTCAAATTCAAATTATATGAATTAGAAAAAAATGATTCCATTTTTATTATTGTCGCATTTCTAAGAGTTCAATAATAAATACAAAAAAACAATTTATTCGCTAGAAAAAAATCTTTTTTTCGGCTCTAGTACCGCTTCTTTTTTTCTAATTCAAAGAAACAGGTCCATATTTCAAGACATTACTATAAAATATTAAAAGATAAATTAAAAGAAATGAGGTAAAAAAATAAATGAGACGCAGTTTTATTGGAGTATTTTTTTATAATCCTTGCAGTAACTACTCTACTTGATGGATTTAATATTTTTTTCCAAGTGGATCAATATTTCTTGCTATATGCACAGTAGTTCTTGGATTTTTTTGCAATCCGAGGTTTAATGGATTACGATTCTTTTTGGAACAATATTCCCACTGGCACTACTATTCTATATATATAATAAAAACTATCACTTTGCAAACATATCAGGTTGGAAAATATTCTTTGTTGCTGTTTTCCTTAGTCTAGGTATTTCTATGTTTATTCCTAGAAAATATAAATATAGAGAATTTAAAAAGTTTTTTTACAAAGTAAAAAAACATCAAAAAAATAAAAAAAGTGGTAGTGATTTTTTTCTGATGTAACATTTGGTGAAAAATGTCCAGTATGTAGACATAACTAAATCTGATTCATTCTCTGCTTCTACAACATTCGGAACTACTACTATCTACTTTGAAAAAAATTAGATACTTATCCTATTAAGAACTTTGACCTTAATGTTTCTATTGCTTTTGGTAATCTAAAAAGTATATGTTCCAAAAAGAATGGGCAATCGAGAATAATACAAATAACTTCCTTGGAAACGTTCAAAAAAACATACTCACAGCATCGGTAAAGATGTTAAAATTATCCTAAATGGTTCGGTAACATTTGGACAAGTTAAAATAATTCATGTATAAAAAAATAACTCTCAAGACATTAAAGCTCTTGAGAGTTTTTCTTTGTTATTTTTCTGATTTCTTTTTGTTGTTCTCTTTTTTTCAACTAATTTAGATAAATAGATTGATCCAACAGTTAATAATATTACTAATAATGAAGCTAATAAAAATTCCTTACTAAAGATATTTGTACTAGTTGCTCCAAAGTTTAAAAATACCACTGTTCCCGGAATTATTCCAAGTACACTCGCAATCATATACTTTGTCAAACTAATATTTGTTAAACCATAGCCATAATTTATCATATTATATGGTACTAAAGGTATTAATCTCAGTATCACCAAACTCATCATTAGTTTTTCATCACTAACATTAAAAATCCTATCATGTTGCTTCGGTGTCATTTTCTTCTTAAGATAGTTTTTCACCCATTCACGACCAAAACGGCGTGAGATAACGAACATAATATAGCAATTCAGTGAAGCTCCAACAAAAGTTAATAAACTTCCTTCTACAAAACCAAATGCTACTCCTCCAGCAACGGCTAGTATCGGAACCGGAAAGAAAAATACCGGTAAAAACATGAACATTAGTACATAAATAATTGGTGCCAAAACACCAAAACTTTGAATAAATTCAGTCATTACTTCCTCCTATTTAAAGTACACTGATACTTTTTCTAAAAACTCTAAATCAATATATGAGGCTATTTTCTTAAATGTTGCCTCATCCATCAGCATTTTATCATTTTCACTATACTGTCTGAACGCCATGCTACACCATGTCACGCCTCTTAGACAATTAAATATTAAATATCTCTCAAATCTTTCTCTATCAAAAGCTCGATAACTACTATATTCCTTTAAGAAATCGTTAATTTCTTTTTCTGATAAGATAATATCAGTTTTCCAAAATGTGGTTGTTGGTGCTAAGAAGTGTGCTAAATCTTGTTCACACTCTCCTATTAATGCCTTCTCCCAATCAATAACATAGCTGTCTTCTTTTTCCATCTCCTATTAAAAAAATTCCCCGAATTCAGTTCTGTATTAATTATACACGGATTAGCTATTGTATATTCTTTTTGGAATAAGGTGCTGACATTTTTCTAAAAAAATGTTTTTAATATATTTACTAACCTTTTTCATCCGCCTTCTCCCAGGCTAAATACTCACCGGACATTTGCTTACATTCGTCAAACATAAGTTGAAATGGATTTGTAGCATTAATTAAATTATTTTTTTACCATATTCTGTATTATGAACCTTACTTAATAAATAAGCTGCAATATGCATATCTGTTTTTATAATTAAGTGAGCTTCCTTTTAAGAATTCCATCGTTAAATATTTATACGGCAATAAATTTGTTTCTGTTATTAAATCATATGGCTTCGGTGTAACACCACTATCTTTTAGTAATTGTAGTGTTTCATATTCATATTCTATCTGATTTTCAAGATTCATCTGGCTCTTCATATTGATTCTAAGAACTTTTTTTAACCCCGCTTCGTCAAAAGTGAAGTTAATATTATATTCTCCAGCTCCAAGTAGTTCGATATTCTCATAATCTGTTTCTGCTGATAGAAGGTCTTCTTTCGTATCAATATCAAGTCCACTTTCTCCCAAATAATAGCTTAATTCATGTTCTTTGCAGACAGCAAGTAAGTTCTCTAAAACATTATTATCCCCATAACTAGGAAGATTAAATACTTCTTTAATAGCTTTTTTTCATTCCAATTAAAAAAAATAACCACCATCAACACTTGGATTTATAACGACGTCATAATCATCTAATTTTTTTCAAACGCAATGTGAATCATATTTTCTTGAAGATTAAATATATCTGAACCTAGTAAAATCACCTTGTCACTAGTTTTTTTAATTCTGCTTCAATAGCATTGTACATTTTTATCTCCAAGTGTAGCTCCTACTTGATAAGAAAAATTCTCTATCTTCTAGAATATCCTTCATAATTTCATCATCACTACTTTTGCCCATCATGATAAACTACTAACTCTTCTTTACTACATTTCAAAAATATCATAGTTTTTTTCTCATTAATTTTTTTGAATTTCAACAGCAGTTTACGGAGAAACAAAAATCATATAACCTTGTTTTTTTGTTGTACCTACTTTAGGTACTCTCGTAAAAAAATATTATCTTGTTTTTTTCATCCCTGAAATTTCCTCTAATGTTATTTTTGTGTATTTATAAGTACCTATTCTTATTAGCAAAAAGTGACTTAATAACCATTTTTTTCTAAAACCATGATATTAAGTCACCCTTTCTATACTATATGTTAATGATTATGCCCTGAATGATCATCTTTCTTATCTGAAGAGTGATTGTGCCCCTCGTGTCCTTCCTTACAATTTTCACAATGTCCTTCTTTTTTCTCGCCATGTCCTTCTTTACAGTTTTCACAGTGCCCTTCATGTTTCTCTGAGCCTTTTACTGCATTACTTGGATCTTTACAACAATCAGAAATCTCGAATTTATAGTTAAACTCTTTAGTTCCATCAAGTGCATTAAATACATTTTTATATCCTAAGTCAATTAGTTTTTGAGCGACTACCGATGAACGATTACCACTATAACAATAAACATATATAGGTGTTTCTTTATTTTCAGGTAGAATAGATTGTAGTTCATCTAATTTTTTAGAATCTACATTTTTAGCGCCTGCTGCATGACCTTTTTCAAAATCTGCTTTTTCTCTAGCATCTAAGAATATATTGTTTGCTTTAGTATCTAACAATGCATCTTGGAACTTACTTCCATTTAATGATGTATATTTAACAAGATCATATTTGTAATCTTTAATATTTTGAGCACCTGTTATATCTTTGAAGCCTTGTTTTGTAAGTTTTTCTACAGCCTCTTTTGTTGTATTTGAATTGTCACTGTATATAACAACCTTTTTCTCTCTCCAAGTACGGATTTGTTCAATACTCTTATCTATTTTTGAAGCAGGAATATTTATTGCGTGTTTAAGATGCCCTTCTTTATATGCCGCTTCTTCTCTAACATCTATAACTAGATAATTTTTCTTTTTTTCTTTGTCATCTTTTTTTGAATTTTTATTCAACTCTTCCCCTTTTAATTCTTTTTGCAGATGAAGTAGTTGAACATCCTACTAAAGTTAATGATAACATTGCTGACATACTTACAGCTAAAAATTTATTGAATTTCATTTATTTTTCTTCCTCTCCTTAATTTAATAAGAGACAAGGTGGTACTTAAATATTTACTACATTTAGGTATAACCCTGTCCCTTATTAGTATAGCTTAAAAAAATAGATTTTTTTCTAATAAATAATCTTATATTTTAGTATTTTTCAACTTAAGTTATTAGAATTTGTATTCGTGTTCTTTTGCACCATCCCAAGCATTATATACATTTGTGTATCCTAACTCAACAGCTTTTTGAGCAGCTTTAGATGAACGGTTACCACTGTAACAATATGTATAAACAGGCGCATTTTTATCTGTTGGTAATAGCGCTGCAAGATCTTTATCTATGTTCTTAACATCGATGTTTTTAGCCCCTACTACATGACCTTTTTCATAGTCTTTTGCATCACGAACGTCGATAAATGTCCCTTCTTTCTTGTCAATCGCCGCTTGGAATTCATTTGCTAATAAAGTAGTGAATTTAACTATTTCATAATCTTTGTAATCTTTAACACCTTGAGCGTTAGAAACTTTTTTGAATCCTGCTTTTACAAGTTTATCAGCAGCTTCTTTACTTTTCTTACCAGTGTTACAGATTGTTACTACTTCTTTATCTTTCCATGCGCTTAAGTGTTCTGCATGTTTTTCAATGTCAGCTAATGGAATGTTGATAGCATGTTTTACGTGTCCTTCTTTGTATTCTTTAGCTTCTCTTACGTCGATAACAAGATATTTTTCTTTCTCTTTATCATCTTTTTCGATTTTATTTAGTTCTTCACCTTTCAACTCTTTTACAGCAACTGTTGCATTGTTGTTACTGCTAGATGTACTAGTAGTAGATGATGAACACCCCGCTAATGATAATGATAACACCGCTGCCATACTGACAACTAATAATTTATTGTATTTCATAAATTTATCTCCTTTGTAATAGTTTTCACTAACAGTATAACAAATTTAATAAATTCCATCAACAGCACTTCACTAGATATCAAATAATTATTTTTACTTTTTATTACAAATTTTTAATTTACATAAAAAAATACAATAAAGGCTACAATCCATTACTGGTTATAGCCTTTATTTAGCACCTATATTTTTTTCATACTTTCTTTATATTCAGAAAAAAATAATAAATTTTTTTAGAGATTTTTCTAATTCACAAAAGAAACTGCTTTTATATTTTTTTCACCTTATAACCTGAATAAGCCTGCAATTCATCATCAAAATGCCATTTTTTTCTCTACCAAACACGTTTTTTTAATCCTAGTTTTTTTCTGCAGGTCTTATATCATGGTACAAAGAATCTCCTATCATCATAGTTTCTCTTGGCGATATACCTTCTTTTTTTCTAGGACGTTAAGGAATGCCCTTTCTTTCGGCTTGCTAATATGAGTTTCTCCTGAAATATATAATTTAAATATGTTTTTCTAACCCTAACTTCTTCAATTTCATCCTTTGCTCATAGGATTTCCCATTAGTCAAAATTATCATATTATATTTATCTTGTAACTGTCTTATCTTCAAATTCACTTCTTCATCAGGCGTTATCGATTCTAAGATATATTCAAATTGCTTTTCATAATAAAAATTACAATCTTCTACCGTAAGGTTTAAGCCGAATCGCCCCAACGTGAGCATAAGACGTTTGTTTCTAAGCTCTATTATTTTTTTAAATTCCCCTTCAAAACCTCTTTAACCAACTTATTATTAACACTTTTTATATAACTTAAAAAAATTCCTCATAAGTAGTAAATTTATCATATCCCAAATACTCAAAAACCAACTTATTAGAAATTTTCCGGACTTTTACTAAAATCATACAAAGTATTATCCAAATCAAAAATCAAGTTCTTTATCTTAGTCATCAATATCACCTCCTATTAAAAAAATATCTATGAAAAAAATTAGAGCTAAAAAAATTGAGGGAATAACTCTACATCATGATTTTTTTAAAATCAATTTTTATCGAGTCATCCCCTTGGGATAAGCCATTAAATATAAGTTATAGTTTGCTATACTATATTTAACCATATTTAGATGAAAAAAACGAAAAATATTTCTAAAATTTTTATTTGTTATCTTCTAAATATTTAATTACTGGTCTTGCTTCATAAACTACAGTTCCCTCTGGAATACTGTGTTTCACAACCGCGTTTGCACCTATTTTAGAGTTTTTACCTATAGTTATATTGCCCAAAACTTTGGCACCTGCTCCTATAATGACATTGTCACCAATTGTCGGATGTCTTTTTATCGGATCTAGGGTTGTACCTCCAAGCGTTGTACCATGATACATCGTAACATTATCACCAACTATAGCCGTTTCACCAATAACAACTCCCATACCGTGATCGATGAATAACCCTTTACCTATTTTTGCTCCGGGATGGATCTCTATACCAGTCAACCTTCTTGCTCTTTTAGACAATAAACGCGCCAATGTATGCCAACCTTTTTTATACAGTTTATGAGCGAAATAATGATAATTAAGTGCCTTTATGTGAGGGTATGTTAAATAAATCATTAGTTTTGACTCTGCCGCAGGATCATCTTTAAGCACTCTATTTATATTATAAAATAAATTTCCAAAAAATTTCATTACACTTCTACATGAGTAACATCTTCAAAATCAAGTACAGATAAATATTTATCTACACCATCAGGCAAGATTGTTACAATATTTTTACCAGGGTACTTCTCCGCAGCCTTTTTAGCTCCAACTATTGCCGCACCGGACGAAATACCAATCCCAATACCAGTAGAACGTAAGAAGTTTTTTTAGTTTCTTCTATTGCTTCTTCACTCGTTACTGTATAGATTTCATCCATAAATTCTTTGTTGAAGTTTTCTGGAATAAATCCTGTTCCAATTCCTTGGATTTTATGAACTCCACCATGACCTTCACTAATAGCTGGAGATTCTGCTGGTTCTACTGCTATCGCTAATACTTCTGGTTTGTTTTCTTTTAAGTATTTTGCTACACCTGTAAATGTCCCTCCAGTTCCTACTCCAGCAACAAATACATCAATATTAGGTACTTGCTCTAATATCTCGCGTCCTGTAGTTTTGTGGTGATATCCTGGGTTAGCTGGATTATAAAATTGACTTAGAGAAATTGCATTACTGTATTTTTCACGAATTTCTGCGGCCTTTTCAATAGAACCTTTGATACCTAACTCTTTCGGAGTTAGAATTAATTGCGCACCATACGCTTTAATAATATTACGTCTTTCTACACTCATACTTTCTGGCATAATAATCACAGCTTTTAGCCCCAATACAGAAGCTAAGATAGCTACAGCTATACCAGTATTTCCACTAGTTGGTTCTACAATAATAGTGTCTTTATTAATTGCACCTTGTGACATTGCTTCTTCTAACATTCCAAGTACAGCTCTATCCTTAACACTACCACCTAGATTATGTTTTTTTCAAGTTTTTACAAAAAAATATTTGTGTTATCTAATTTATATACGGGTGTATTCCCTACGAATTTTTAATGATGTTGCTATCATAAAAATCCCTCCTTCTGACTTTATAAATAACTTTATTATCTTTCTGATTATAACATATTTTATTATCGAAAACAAAATAATCTATCCGCTCTAATCAGCGACCTCTATTATAAACCTTAATTAGTCATTTTTTTAAAAAAACATAATAAGTAAATTCTATTCTTTACTCATTATGTTACAAACATTTTTCATATCATTTGGTATATCTATCTTTACATTTATTTCTTCACCTGTAATCGGATGATCAAATACAAGATTACTGCAATTTAGTGCCTGTCGTTTTATTAAACTCACATCTCCTCCGTAAAGCTCATCGCCCTAATAGCGGATGACCCTCATATTTCATATGCACCCTAATTTGATGAGTTTTACCTGTATAAAGTTTTAACTTGACTATACTAATATTAAATTCTGGAATATACTTTTCTAACCAATATTCAGTCTTAGCGTATTCTCCGCCCTCACCAACTTCGCGTTCTATTATACTTGAACTTACTCTGCGAATCGGTGCCTTTATTATCCCATTATCCTTTACTTTTCCACTTACTAACGCTGTGTAATATTTATCTATGTCCAAATTGCTAAATAGTGCATGTATATGCCTATGTTTTGCAATTAATACTAACCCGGATGTATTTTTATCAAGCCGCGTTACTATATGTGGAATTGAGTTAATATTTTTTTCTTGAAAATAGTAATTAACTCTTTCTAATAACGACTCATCTTCAACGTTTCTCGAAGGTATTGAAGGTAGGTTGATTTCTTTATTAATTATCATAAAGTACTCATCTTCATAAACTATATCGATTGGTTTGTTTATGAAGCGAATAAATTCGGTAAAATTTTCGTTAGGCAAAGTAATCTCTACTCTGTCATTTTCTTTTAACATATACCTAACGTTTTCTTCCCTACCGTTTATCTTTTATGCTACCGTCATAATCAAACTTTATTCTAGTCAAGGTTTTTCCTAGAAATATTATTTTCTAATAAAAAAATTCTCTTAACAGTTGTTCTTTTTTTACAACATACTTCAAAAATAATATTAGTCATTTTTTTATAAACGATCTCTTCACACGTTGCCGTAAACTATCTTCATTATAACGAATAAATGAAATCTTCTTATCCTTTTCTAGAGTTATTTTTATTTTAGCTACACTATCATAATTAAAATGCATATGATCTACAGTTATGCGGTGATTTTCCATACTCATCGGCTTAATCATAAGTTCATCATCTTGTGATAATATTAGTGGATTTCCCAATGTTCGATAAACAAGATTATTTAGCGCAGCAATCTCTGTTACTTGATACAACGGTAGTTGGGGATGAATCACAGCCCCGCCTAAACTTTTATTATACGCAGTAGACCCTGTTGGTGTGCTAATACATAATCCATCTCCTCTAAAACTCTCAAAGTGGACACCATTTATATAAACCTTAGCTGCATAAGTAGATCCTGTATGGTTATTTACCGTTATTTCATTTAAAGAACAATAGTCAGAAACTAAGTCGCCATTAGCACAATACGCCTTAACTCTTAATAGTGGATATTGTTCTATCTTAGGTTTTAACGCTAACATATCAAAAAATATTTTCTCATAGTTTTGAGCAGAATAATCAGTATAAAACCCTAAATGTCCGGTATGAATAGATAAAAATTTTATATTATCTAAATTATCCATATACTTATTGAATGTTCTCAGTACAGTTCCATCTCCCCCAATTGCAAAAACATAATCAGGATTACTCTTATCTTCTTCCATATCACTAGATAATAAGAACTCTTTTAACTTCAAACCTATCTTCTCTGAAACTTCGTCATTTCTAACTTCTATGCTAAATTTACCTTCTAACATCTTGATTTTCACCTATTATCTTTTTCGTAATTTTTCTAACCATACATCAGCAAAATCCGGTGCAAGCGCACCTTGATTATTATCAATCCACTCTTGAAGTTTATTAACATTATACTTCAATATTTTATCAATTTTTTCACCGTATTGGTAACGAGCTTTATTCTGATTGTATTCATCTTCATCTAATAAGAAATATTTACCATCAGGATATTTCTTTATATCTAAATCATAGTCAATGTATTTTTACACCGTCCACATCGTACGCAAATGGACTACTTAAGTTTGAGTAATAGTGAACCCCATCTTCTCTAAACATACATATTATATTAAACCAACATTCATTGTGGAAATATACTAAAGCAATTTCTTTAGTAACCCAAGTTCTTCCATCATTTTTCTGTTACAAGTGTTCTGTTATTTGCTAGAATTAGAACCTGTTCATCCGCTTCTAGTACAACATTTTTGTGCCAAATTCTATGTATTGAACCATCATGCTTATATGCTATTATTTTTACTACATCGCCCTTCTTAGGCCTTTCTCCTCTGTACATAGTTCCTCCTTTCATACTTAATTTTTAATGTCTTTTTAATTATAACATATTTAATATATTTCATTCTACTGTAACATCTATTTTTTTATAAATTTCTAAGATTTACTTATAAAAATATATTAATCGGAAGTTTGACTCATCATCTTTGGATTTTTTTCTTATTAATTTTTTTAAAAAAAGATTGACAAATTTTTCAGATAAATGTTAATATTTTATCAACAATTAAAAAAAGGAGCTACTCAATAATGAAAAAAATATAATTCTAACTAGTAACAGAGAATACTTTTTTTGTGCCATTTTAGCAGCACTTATATCTCATAGCATTGTAGATATAAGTGCAACGATGTCTACAATGGCTAGTTAAGTTTGTTTTTTTCAGTATTGGTAAAAATACTAAATGGTCTTTGAGTATGATATTATATATATTTTTCAAAAAAAGCTATTTAGTATTTTTCTAAATAGCTTTTTTTAATTATTTATAAATCACATTTAGGAGGAAAAAAATTTATGTCAGACAATTCAAAATGGGGTTCTAAAAATAGGTTTCATACTTGCTTCTGCTGGTTCAGCTATAGGTTTAGGAGCGGTCCGAAGTTCCCATATATGACCGCAGCAAATGGTGGAGGTGGATTCTTACTAGTATTTCTTATCTTTACATTATTAATCGGTCTACCACTACTTCTTGCTGAATTCGTACTAGGTCGCGGTGCTGGAGTATCAGCGATTAAAACTTTTGGTAAACTTGGGAAAAATAAAAATTATAATATTATTGGTTATGTAGGTGGATTCGCTCTATTTATCTTATTATCATTCTACAGTGTTATTGGTGGATGGATTTTAGTATATCTTGGTATTTCGATTGCAGATGCTCTTGGAGTGCATACTACTACTGATCATGCAGCACTTTTTGTTAGTATTATTTCTAATACTTGGATTGCATTAGGTGCACAAGCATTGTTCATCTTATTAAATATCATTATCGTTTCTCGCGGAGTCCAAAAAGGTATAGAAAAAGCATCAAAAATTATGATGCCACTATTATTCATTATATTCCTAATAATTATCGCAAGATCATTAACTTTACCTAATGCAATGAGTGGTGTTACTTATTTCTTAAAACCTGATTTTTCTAAAATCACAAGCTCTGGTATTTTATTCGCACTAGGACAATCATTCTTCGCTCTGTCAATCGGGGTTACAGCTATGCTTACATATGCTTCTTACCTTGATAGAAGAACTAACCTAGTCCAATCTGGTATCTCTGTTGTATTAATGAACATTGCAGTTTCTGTAATGGCTGGATTAGCAATCTTCCCTGCGATGAGTTCATTTGGAATGGAGTCTGAAGGTGGTCCAAGTTTATTATTCATTGTGCTACCTCAGTTATTCAACAATATGGCATTCGGTAAAATTTTCTATATCTTATTCTTAATATTATTCTTATTCGCAACTATTACTTCGTCAGTAGTTATGTTAGAGATAAATGTAGGAAATATTACAAATCAAAAAAACACTAATCGTACTAAATTCAGTGTAATCATCGGGATCTTAACTTTCGTTATCGGTATTCCATCTGCACTTTCTTACGGTTCACTATCTGATACATTAATATTCGGAAAAACAATTTTCGACTTAATGGATTTCTTAGTATCTAATATTTTTAATGCCACTTGGATGTCTTGCATTATCTATATTCACTGGATATGTACTAGATAAAAAAAGTAGCACAAGAACAATTGAACGTTAACGAAAATAGTAAAAATAAGTTTAGCGTTATTCAAAAACGTGGTTATTCTTATTAAGATACATACTACCAATCATTATTCTTATCGTTTGTCTAGCACAATTCTTATAAATATTATTAACTAAAACTATCACATTATTTGTTTAATATTTTGTGATAGTTTTTTTATTTTTGTAATTGACAATCGTTTTTCATTAGTGTTATTATTAAGTCATGAATTAAATATTTCTTCGGGGTCGGGTGTAAGTCCCAACCGGCGGTGACTAGTTAACTAGAAGTCCGTGAGCGCAAGCTGATCCGGTGAGATTCCGGAACCGACAGTATAGTCCGGATGGGAGAAGAAATTAGTAATATTAGGATAAAAAAATACCTAATACTTATTGAGCATATTTTTTTATAACCTATAGTGTGTCCAAAAGCACTAAGGTCTATTAATCGAATATAAAACTAACCATCAATCCCGATTAAATTTGAACATTCAAATGTAATTGGGATTTTTATTATTTAAAAAAGGAGATGATAATATGCATGAACATTTTATGAAACTCGCTCTTCTTGAAGCCAAACGCGGCATTAAATATACACATACTAATCCTTTGGTTGGAGCAGTTATAGTAAAAGATAACGAAATTATCGCAAGAGGGTCGCATCTTCGTTACGGATGTGAGCACGCTGAAAAAAATGCAATTTCCACTTGCAAAACTCCTGAAAAATTATTTAATTCAACACTATACGTTACTCTTGAACCTTGCAACCATAAAGGTAAGCAACCCCCTTGTACAGATGCTATCTTAAAAATGGGCATCTCAAAAGTAGTTGTTGCTCAATTAGATCCTAATCCTATTGTTAGCGGAAAAGGAATTAAATATTTGCAAGATAATGGTATAGAAGTAATAACTGGTGTTCTTGAAAGAGAGGCTTATAATTTAAACTACGCTTATAATCTATTTCATACAGAAAAAAGACCTTATGTAGTCTTAAAACAAGCCATTAGTCTCGATGGAAAACTAGCCTTTACCAACGAAAAAACTCAAATTACAGGTAAAGAAGTCTATGATTTCGTCAGAAATGAAAGAGATAATTATCAAGCAATTCTCGTAGGAGCAAAAACTGTATTAATAGACAATCCAAAGTTAACTGGAGCTAATACGTCATTATTCTCGCCAAAAAGAATTGTATTAGATGCTGAAGGTTCTATCTTTAAACAAAGTAATCTTAACCTATTTAAAGATAGTTCAGCTGAAGTTATAGTTTTTTTCAAAAATTTAGTCATAAAAATCTTCCTTCTCATGTTACTGTTATAACACCAAGAGAATTTAGTATAAATGAAATAGTCGCTGAAATAGCGAAACTTGGTATCCAATCAGTTTATGTTGAAGGAGGTCCTTCTATTCATGATCAATTTCTTGCTAGCGGTTGTTGGGATGAGGTCATAACTTATATCTCTCCTATTCTTTTTAGGGAGGGAATAACACTTCATCATTCACTAGTAGTAGGATAACAAATGAAAAAAATAGAACTTCACGATACTAAAGTTACAAAACTCGGTAATGATATAAGAATCTCAGGAAGGAGAGTATCTCAATGTTTACAGGATTAATAAAAGAACAAGGTAAAAATAGTAAAAAAATTATTAAATCTAGTCATAGTATTAAACTAACTATTCAAGCGAGTAAAAACTTACTAGAAACTTACAAAATTGGTGATAGTATGGCGGTAAACGGTGTATGTCTAACATGTGTTCAAAAAAGTTCATCGCAGTTTACTGTAGATATTATGCCAGAAACATATAAAAGAACAACGTTTAAAGACTTAAAAATAAATGATGCTGTCAATCTAGAACCCGCAATGGGACACTCTGATAGATTTGAAGGTCATATAGTCTCTGGGCATAGTGATGGACTAGCTCAATTAGCCGCAAGACAAAAAGACGAAAATGCTATTCTACTTACTTTTTCTTATCCAAGTAGATTCCAAGGTGAAATTATAAACCAAGGTTCAATTACTATTAATGGGATAAGCTTAACAGTAGTAACATGCGATAACAACAAATTTACGGTATCTCTAATTCCACATACAGCTAAGCATACAAATTTAGAGAAATTAAAAATTGGAGATAGCGTAAATATAGAGACAGATATATTAGCAAAATACATAAAAGCTCAATTAAAAACTATTTGGAGGAAAGTTTAATGATTAATAACGTAAAACAAGCAATAGAAGACTTAAAAGCTGGGAAGTTAATTGTTCTTATTGATGATGATGACAGAGAAGCTGAAGGAGATTTAGTTGGAATAGCGGAACTAGTTACTGGTGAAACTGTTAACTTTATGGCAAAACATGCACGTGGTTTAATTTGTGCACCAGTTTCTACTGAAATTGCAAAAAGATTGAATCTACACTCTATGCTAGATAAAAACACAGACCCTCATGAGACAGCTTTTACTGTAAGTGTTGACTATAAAACATCAACTACAGGAATATCAGCTTTTGAGAGAGCAACAACTATAAAAGAACTAGCAAATCCAAATTCTAAACCAGAGGATTTCAATAGACCTGGACATATGTTCCCGCTTATTGGTCGTGATGGTGGAATTAAAGTTCGTCGCGGTCACACAGAAGCAAGTTTAGACTTAGCTAGGCTAGCCAGTTGTTCGGAAGCAACATATATCTGTGAAATTATGAATGAAGATGGAACTATGGCTAGAAGAGATGACTTGTATGAATTCGCTAAAAAATGGAATTTAACAGTCGTAGATTTAGATGAGCTAACACGTTTTTTGTCATTTAACGACAGTGTAAAAGTAAAATTACCAACAGAATTTGGGGATTTTGATTTACAGCTGTTCGAAGATGAATTTAATAAAGAACACCTAATTATTAGTAAAGGTGATTTAAATTCTGAAGAACCATTATTAATACGAGTTCACTCAGAGTGCTTAACTGGAGATGTCTTCACTTCTCATAGGTGTGACTGCGGTGAACAACTACATGCAGCACTTCAAAAAATTTCCGACTTAGGTCGTGGTGCAGTTCTTTATCTACGACAAGAAGGACGAGGAATAGGTTTAAGAAATAAACTTCTTGCCCTATCAACTGCAAGAGCAAGGTGTCGACACTTACGAAGCTAATGTGCAACTAGGTTTTTGCTCCCGATGAAAGAGACTACACTATAGCGGTAGATATACTTGATTACTTAGGGCATAAAAATCAGTAAAACTTCTTACAAATAATCCGGATAAAGTAGAACAGCTAAGTTCTTTAGGAATAAATGTAGTAGACCGTGTTCCAATAAACATAAAACCACAAAAAGAAAATAAATACTATTTACAAACAAAAAAATTAAATTTAATCATTTATTAGATATATAAGGAGAATATTATTATGACAACATTTGAAGGAAAATTTATAGGAAAAAGATATTAAAGTAGCGATTGTAGTAGCTCGTTTTTAACGAATTTATTACTTCTAAATTATTAGGTGGAGCTAAAGACACACTTATTAGAAATGAAGTAAAAAGAAGAAAAATATCGATGTATACTGGGTACCAGGGGCATTTGAAATTCCATTTATTACTAAAAAATTAGTAGCTACAAATAAATACGATGGCGTTATTACATTAGGAAGTATTATTCGTGGAAGTACTAGTCACTATGACCTAGTTTGCAATGAGGTCGCAAAAGGTGTTGGTCACATTAGTCTTAATAGTGATATTCCTGTTATGTTCGGAGTTATAACTACTGAAGATATTGATCAAGCTATTGAAAGAGCGGGATCAAAAGCAGGAAACAAAGGTAGCGATTGTGCTCAAGGTCTTCTTGAGATGATAGACTTAACTAAACAAATCTAGTAAAATAAAATAAAGCTAGGACCTTGAGATTCGAGATTCTAGCTTTTTACTATCTGTCTTATTTTGAATAGTTTGGACTTTCTTTAGTAATTTGAACATCGTGTGGATGAGATTCAATTAGTCCTGCTCCTGTCATACGAACAAATTGTGAATTTTCACGAAGTGCACGTAAATCACGAGAACCAGTATACCCCATACCAGCACGTAATCCACCTATAATTTGATAGATTGTTTCTGATACTGCACCTTTATATGGTGTACGTCCTTCAATACCTTCTGGTACTAATTTTTTACCATCTTCTTGGAAGTAGCGGTCTTTAGAACCTTTTTCCATCGCTGAAATTGATCCCATTCCACGGTATGCTTTGAATGTTCTACCTTGGAAGATTTCTAATTCACCTGGTGATTCTTCACATCCAGCAAGCATAGACCCTAACATTACAGCATGTCCTCCAGCTGCGATAGCTTTAACTACATCACCTGTGTATTTAATTCCACCATCAGCGATAATTGTTTTTCCTAATTCACGAGCTACTGTCGCACAATCATAGATAGCTGTAATTTGTGGAACTCCTACCCCTGCAACTACACGTGTAGTACAAATTGATCCTGGTCCGATACCAACTTTAACAACATCAGCTCCAGCTTCAAATAAATCACGAGCAGCTTCTCCAGTTGCAACGTTCCCTGCAATAATGTCTAAGTTTGGATAGTTAGTTCTTAATGTTTTAACCGCATCTAATACACCTTTAGAGTGTCCATGAGCAGTATCAACTACGATTGCATCAACTCCAGCTTCTACTAAAGCATCTACACGTTCAACTGTATCGTTTGTAATACCTACAGAAGCGGCTACTAAAAGACGCCCTTTATCATCTTTTGCTGAGTTAGGGTATTTAGCTAGTTTTTCAATATCTTTAATAGTAATTAATCCCGTTAATTTACCTGCTTCATCAGTTAAAATTAACTTCTCAATTTTGTGACCACGCAGAATTTCACTAGCCTCTTCTAAAGTAGTTTTTTCTGGAGCAGTAATAAGGTGCTCTTTAGTCATTACTTCGCTAATCTTAATATCAAAATCTGTTAAAAATCTCATATCACGGTTAGTAATAATTCCTACTACTCTCATATCATCTTTATTGTCGACAATAGGTACACCTGAAATTTTGTATTGTTGCATTAAATTCTCTGCCTCATACACTAAGCTATCCGGCGTAAGGAAGAAAGGATCTGTAATAACTCCACTTTCTGAACGTTTAACTTTTTCTTACTTGTTCAGCTTGTTCTTCAATGCTCATATTTTTTTGTGAATAACACCGATACCACCCTCACGAGCCATTGCAATCGCCATTTTTGTGTTCTGTTACTGTATCCATAGCAGCAGAAATAACTGGTACTGATAATTTAATTTTTCTCCGTTAAATTAACTTTTTAAATCCACCTTTTTAGGTAATACATCACTTTTTGGCTGGTACTAAAAGTACATCATCAAATGTTAAACCTTCTTTTTGAAATTTATTTTTCCCACATTTTTATTTATATCCTTTCTTATTTTTTTCATCATCAGCTATATTGAATTTAACTTCATTATTCTCAAGAGAAGCAATTCTACATAAAGAACAAACATTCACATTTCTCTCGTCTAATTGTTTACGACCATCTTGGAAACTTTTTCTCAACTAAGATACCTACACCTACTGTTTCTGCTCCTGCTTGAGCAACAATCTCCATAAGACCCAAAGTAGCTTGACCATTAGCTAGGAAATCATCCACAATTAGAACCTTATCTTCTTTATTAATGAATTTCTCTGAAACTACTATAGTATTAGTTATATTTTTTTGTATAACTATGAACTTCTGCAGTATAAACATCATTATTCTTTAATGTTGAAGGTTTACTCTTTTTTTAGCGAAAAACCATTGGTACATTAAATAAATTAGCAACCATAATCGCTGGTGCAATACCACTCGCCTCAATTGTCAGAATCTTCGTTATCTTCTCTTTTTTTAAAATACTCATAAAAAGACTCTGCCATTTTTCATCATTAGTCCAGCATCGATTTGATGGTTTTAAAAAAATGAATCGACTTTTTAAGACATTATTATCATAAACTTTACCATCGGTAATAACCATTTCTCTTAGTAATTCCATAACTCCTCCTGTGTAAACTTTCGAGTAATTTTATTTATGATACCAAACTTTCGTTAAAAAAATTCAAGGGACTTGTGAAATGTTATTCATTAAGTCCCTTTATTCATAATATTATTTTTAAATTGTCTAATAACTCAGTTATTTCCTTTTTGAGAAAAAAATGATATTTTTTTCTTTACAAAATGCACAAACTAACTCTGTCGTTTCTTGTTTCGCTATATCTTCTAGTTCATCTTTACCTAGTGTTACTAAAGCATTACCGTAGCGTTCTTTAGAACAAGTACATTTAAACACAACATTATTTTTATGAAGTATACGATAGTTTTCTTCTCCCCCCAAAATAATATTTGCTATTTCCTCAGGAGTTTTTCCTTCATGAATAAGAGTAGATATCGGTTTAATATTACTAATCGCTTTTTCTATTTTTGTAATCGTTTCGTTAGTAGCATTCGGAAGCACTTGTAAAATGAACCCTCCTGCAGCTATAACAGAATTATCTGTTTCAACTAGTACTCCTAGTGAAACTGCAGATGGCACTTGCTCACTAGCAGCAAAGTAATATGTAAAATCTTCTGCAATTTCTCCTGATACTATTGGTGAAGTTGTAGTGTATTTCTCATTTAAACCTAGATCTTTTACCACAGTGATATTACCACCACCAACTACTCCTCTTACATCAAGTTTCCCTTGGGCATTACTTGGAATATGCACTTGCATGTTTTTAGCATAAGCAGTTGTCTCCCCAAGTTCATTCGATGATGCATATATTGTCCCTACAAGTCCATCACCACGAACTGCAACATCAATTTTGTCACCACTCTTAAGCATAGCTCCCATCATTGTAGTCGCTGTGGCAGTACGCCCTACTGCAGCAATTGCAGTCGGGTATGCATCATGTCTTTGTCTAATTTCTTCTACTAAATCTGTAGTTTTTTTGTTACAAAAAAATCTAATTTCATCATTAAAGGCTAATCCTCTAATTAAATAATCTTTCATTAAAATTTATTCCTTTCAAATTTTCAAACTTCTTAGTATTTCTTACGATGTTCTATTATACATTTAATTTCTATTATTGTCTATTTATGGGAGTGACTCAAAAATCGTGATTTCTTAAGAAACAAGATTTTGTTGACTCAACCCCGCTAACATAACTACTTCTTCTCTTATTGATTATTATAATTTCTAATAAACTCTTGCATCTCATCTACACTATCAGCGAACAAGGTTCTTACTCTATCTTCTCTAGTTAAAAAAAACCTTCTTCTACCATTTTATCAAAATATTGTTCTAGAAAATCATAATAACCCTCAACATTCATTAATATACACGGTGCATCTTTTTTGCCTACTCGAACCCATGAAATTACCTGTGATATTTCTTCTAATGTTCCAGGACCTCCTGGCAGAGCAATAAAAACATCACCTAGATCAACCAGTTTATCCTTCCTTACAGACATATCATCAACAATAATAAACTCAGTAATACCAGTATGACTTATTTCTCTATCAACTAAAAATTGAGGCATTATTCCAATTACTTCACCGTTATTTTTCAAAACGGTATCAGCAATAACACCCATTAGTCCAACTTTTCCACCACCATATACTAATGTGTGATTGTTATCAGCAATCCATTCCCCTAATTCAGTTGCATTTTTTATATATAATTCACTCTTCCCATTATTAGCTCCACAAAAAACTGTTATTTTCACGACGATTAATCTCCTTTTAATGTAATTTATAACTTATTTTTTTGTATTCTACATAAAAGATTTATCCCCCTAATTTTGAGCGATAAATCTCTTAATAATAATTTTTTTCAAACACTATTTCTCATTATTCATTTTATATAATTCAATGATACCTTTTTAAAGTTAATTCTTCATCTACTATATCAACTACATCACTGTACTTCGCTATAAATTTAGATAAACCGCCTGTTAAAACCACTTTATAATCTTTTTCTAAATCTTGCTTCAAATGTTTAATAATATTTTCAAACTGCCCTAAAAAGCCATAAAATAATCCTGCTTGCATTTGACTAGTTGTATCTAAACCTAAAGAAGTACTAACTGCTTCAAATTCAACCCTAGGCAATTTAGCCGCTCTTGCATATAAGGCTTCTGCACTGATATTCCTTCCAGGGCAGATTATACCACCTTTATAATTTAATTCTTCATCTACACAATCAAAAGTTGTCGCTGTACCGAAATCCACAACAATCGCCGGTAAATATGAGCTAACCTTCGCTCCTACAATATCAACAACACGATCAGCTCCAAGTTTACTGCTATAAGGTTCTGGAACTTTTATACCAGTATTAATCTCAGCAGAAACTACAATAGGTTCTTTTTTAAAATATTTTCTACTTAATAATTCCAAAGCAAACATCATCTTAGGAACTACACTTGATATAACTACTCCATCAAAATCTCCAAATTCAAGACCCTTATCTATAAAGAAATTTCGGATAATAACATATAATTCATCTTCTGTTTTAGTATTATCAGTTGCAATTCTCCACGAATGAAGCATTTTATAATCACTTCCAAAAACTCCAAGTACAATATTCGTATTTCCGACATCCAATGCAAAAAAATCATTTTTTTAATCTCCTATGATTAACTTATTTTTAAGAATGATACTATTATACCATAATTACCCTAATGCAAGTAGTAAATTTCTTCACATTATTTTTAACTTTTTACAATACATCATATAAAGCTGGCAAATCATGAGCTTTAGCAATATCCGACCAACTTCCTACATCATCTAAGGCTCTTGCATGAGTTAGTGTGTAAATAGCCTTAGTTAAAGTATAAAACTCCTGTAATGGTTTTAATAAATTTTTGAGATTTGATTTACTTGTTTCTCCCATAACTTTTTTTCATAAAGCGTTGTAGCAGACTTACTATCTTTACAATTTATAACATCATCTGGAATAATTCCAGCATGAGCTAAATATAGTAAATAATTATAAATCGCCTTAAATGTTCTATATGAGTCAGCTACTTTGCTCCTACCATCATTTTGTTCTTCATTTTTTTGATCTAAGATTACTTATTTGCTTTTTGAATAGGGGTCTTTATTTTTCTCTACAAGTAATGCTATAAATTCATCTGCAACTTGTTTTTTTGATTCTCAACTACATTATTTGGTGTAATATTTTTTTCTCCAGTAATCTATTATAAAAAAATCACCAAAAAAATCTTATCTAATTCGTATGTATCTTCTTCAGTTAGGTACTCTTCAGGCTTAACAAATTTTTTTATAATTGCTGGAAATTCAATTGTTTTTTTCCTACATTAAATGTTCCTACTGTCATATTTAATGATTGAACAAAAATCATTTTTTTCTTACAAAATTATAAATATGATGAGCATTTTTTTGGCATAGTAATTAGCAGTAAAAATCTTGAAGTTTATTTGTCTCCTCTAAATCTTTTTCTAAAAAATACTCTTGTAACTGTTTGTTAAATTTTTTATCATATTTTCTCAACTGCTTTAACTGAGGTAAAGCAGTGTTAAATGTATATACTCTTTGATATGTTTGCTTTAATAATTCTACCGTTATCGCTAAATGACCACCAAGGGAGTGTCCTGCTGCAACCTTATAACACGAATCAAAATTAATAATCTTTCTTTTTAAAAACTTAGTGAATTGACAAGCTGAGTCTAATTGACTAGTATTTTCTCCCGAAACTATTCCTGTATAATTGTAAAACCAATCGCTGATATCTTCACTCTCGCTTCCTCTATAAATAACTAAAAGTTCATTTAACTGCGGTATGTATATCGCAGTCGCTTGAAAACCATTTTTTGTTATTTTAGGTATTGATAGTCCACTATTATACACCTCTATTTCATCAAACACTTCTCCCGTAATATCTTTAATTATCCTCTTAATTCTATACTCGACTGTACTCTGTTTTTTATTTCCTTTTATCAAATACTCATATTCTGCTAATTTTGCTACAAGTAATGGATTATGAAAAAAACCTTAACATCAATATATCACCCCTTTTTATAAAATCAATTATAACATATTTTTATAAATAATATAAAAAAATCCTATATCTTCCCAGTTAATGAGAAAAATATAGAATCTTATTAAATATTATACTATACATTAAATCTGAATAGCATTATATCGCCATCTTTTACTTCGTATTCTTTACCTTCAAGACGAACACGACCTGCTTCTTTAGCTTTTGGCATACTTCCGTATTCAACTAAATCATCATAACTTACAGTTTCAGCACGGATAAATCCACGTTCGAAGTCAGAGTGGATAATTCCAGCACATTCAGGGGCTAACATACCTTTTTTGAATGTCCATGCACGTACTTCTTGTACACCTGCAGTGAAGTATGTTGCTAATCCTAATAGACTGTAACTTGCTTTTATTAGTTTGTCCAATCCACTTTCATCAATTCCTAACTCTTCTAAGAACATTGCTTTCTCTTCATCTTCTAACGAAGCCATTTCTTCTTCGATTTTCGCACAAACTACGATTACTTGGCTACCTTCACTAGCAGCAAATTCACGTACACTTGCAACATGTTTATTAGAGTCAACATCTAGTAAATCATCTTCACTCACGTTAGCGACATAAAGCATAGGTTTCATTGTTAATAAATGTAATCCTTTTGCAATTTTTTGCTCTTCTTTATCTAATTCTAAAAGTCTCGCTGGTTTTTCTTCTTTAAGAATATCACGTACTTTAGCAAGTACTGCAAATTCTGCAACTGCATCTTTATCTTTTTGTTTAGCTTGTTTTTTTCTACACGTCCGATACGTTTTTCAACACTTTCTAAGTCAGCTAAGATCAACTCTAAGTTAATAACTTCGATATCGTATAATGGATCTACCTCACCTGCAACGTGTGTAATATTTTCATCTTCAAAGCATCTAACAACTTGACAAATTGCATCTACTTCACGAATGTGACTTAAGAATTTATTTCCTAACCCTTCACCTTTAGATGCACCTTTTACGATACCAGCAATATCAGTAAATTCAAATGATGTTGGTACTGTTTTTTTAGGTTCTACTAATTCTGTTAATTTATTTAATCTGTGGTCTGGTACTTCTACAATCCCTACGTTTGGATCAATTGTTGCGAAAGGATAGTTCGCAGCTAATGCTCCTGCTTTTGTAATTGCGTTAAAAAGTGTACTCTTTCCTACGTTTGGTAATCCTACTATTCCGGCTGTTAATGCCATAGTATCAATCACTCCTTTTCTTCATTAATTTCTTATATTACTGAGGGCTTTGCCCTACTCAACTTAACTATTATAACATAAAAACGCAAAACTTATCATTTAATATTGTGTTTTTTTAAAAAAATATTTTGTTAATAATCATTAATCTTATTCGTTAGTATACTAAAAGATACTAACTATTATAAAAGTGCGTACTTTACAAAATATATTTTAGTATGTAAAATATATTACAAGAGATACAATCTATAGAAAATAAACTAAAAAGGATGGTAATTAACTATGAAAAAATATAATTCAAATATTAAACTTGGAACTGCAACACTTAATGTTGTAAACTTTGAAAGACAGCTTAAATTCTACACAGAAGCTATGGGTATGACTATAATTTCTAAAAACGAAACTGAAGCTACTTTAGGTACTACAGATAATACTCCACTTCTTCACTTGAAAAAAGTTGATGGTCCTCTAGTTCGTTCTTATGGACTTTATCACATAGCCTACCTAGTTCCAGATGAACAAAGTCTAGCTAATATACTACGCCACTTTATAGATTCTAATATACCTTTAGATGGTGGTTCAGATCATGGATACAGTAATGCGCTATATTTAAACGATATTGAAGGCAATGGAATAGAAGTATATTATGATAAAGATGAAAGTACTTGGGATATAAAAGAAGATGGAAGAATCATAGGAGTAACAGAGCCTATCGATGCTACTCACCTACTTGATATTTCTAAAACTGTAGTACCTTATACTTTACCAGTAGGAACTATTATTGGGCACATTCATTTAAGTGTTCAAAACTCTACCATTTCTTCTAACTTCTATCAAGAAGTACTAGGATTTAGTGATAAATTCACCGTGGCTAGTGCAAGTTGGATTGCTTATGGCAATTACCACCACCATCTTGCAGTTAATCACTGGGGAGGTCCTAATCTAAGCCTTAGACAAAAAGGTACTCCAGGTTTAGATCATTTTGAAATTCTGTTTATTGATGAGGAAGCTTATAATAAAGTTGTGGAAAATATCAAAGTAAGCAATGCTAAAATCATCTCTGAATATGATAATAAAATCATCATTAATGATCCAAATGGGATTGTAATTCATTTAATAAAAGAAATATAATATCTAAAAATCTTTATGTGGGTGACTTATCAAAATCGAGTTTTCTGATTGAGTCACTCCTTTTTAGTTTTTTTATTCGCTTATTTCCCTAGCTTTTATGGTATAATAAAAAAATATTATTTTTATCAGAAGGAGAAACTATGCAAGAATTTATAGCTCAATTTGGTGATTTTTTTCACCTATAATCTATTTACTATTAGCATCAATATTACCAATATTTTTTTATTCCCACCAGGGATATTTTTTCTGCAATTGGGGGCTATCTTTTTGGTTTTTACGCATGGGTTTATCCTATCGATAATTTCTGCAATGATATATACTAGTGCAATGTTTTTTTATTGCAAGATACTTTTGCCAGTGATTATGTAGAAAAATACTTAGCAAAAAAACTATCGAAAAACAATATGATACAATTTTTCGGTATAAGTGAAAATAAATTAACTTTAGTTTTTAATAATTTAGAGCTTATACCTGTTCTACCTAACAGTGTTATTTGCTATTCATACGGTTTTAACTAGAATATCTTTTTAAAAAAATATTTCATCGGGAATCTTATTGGTCTTATTCCAGGGAAACTAATTTGGTTACACTTCGGAACTACTCTAAATAATATTGGAAGTATGGAGTTTTTTTAAAAGGTATAATTGTTCTGTTGGCATTTATTTTTTTATCAGTTCTAAAGTAGCAAAGCGATTTAATAAATAATGAAAAGCCAGTGGATCTCAAATCGAGATTCACTAGCTTTTTTTCATATTATGAATTTTTTTCAACTATTTTTTTAATTTTTTTGTTAAACTCACGTCTTGGCATCATAATGTTATTATCACACTTTAGACATTTTATTTTTTTATATCTGCCCCCATACGTGTAATTTGCCATCTATTTGTGCCACAAAGGGTGTTGTTTTTTTCATTTCAACTATGTCATTTAATTCATATTCCATAATCCAACCTCCTATTTTTTTCTTCGTTCGTTGTCAGTAAAGATTCAAATTCTTTATAAAAAAATCACGTTTTAACATTGTTTCTACATCTTGTTTTTTTCCCTACTTTTTGCTTTTTCCGATTACATTAATCGTGATGATATTATCTGCAATTTTTTTCTATATAATCAATGTGTAATTTGTCATTTTTTTGTACAATAAATCGTGATACTCTTTGTTACTATTAGCCATATTAATTACTTTTTCTACTCTTGCTTCTACTTTTTCAATAGACTCGTCGATTTTTATAGGTAACTCAACTAATGCCAAATTGTACATTAACGAATAATTTACAACCTGATTAATCGTTCCATTCGGAATAAAATAAACCTCTCCATTTTTTTAGAACGAATTTTTGTAGAACGTAAGCCAAGTGACATTACATAGCCTCCTGCAATAAAGGCAGCTTGATTATAAATCTTGACATTATCACCTACATCAAATTGACCTTCAAGAATGATAAAAAAATCCAGATATAATATCCTTAACTAAACTCTGCGCACCAAAACCAATAGCTACAGATGCTATCCCAGCACTAGCCACAATACTTGTCGTATTAACGCCTAAAACAGCTAGGATTTGAAAAAAAGCAATAAAGTATATTGTATAACGAACCGCACTTTTTTTACAAGCTTATTCAAAGTCTCTGATCGTTTCTCATTAAACTTAATATTGAATTTTTTTATTAGCATTATCCCTCGTTGTCATTATGTAATCAGTAATTCGACTAAATATACGAACAACTATTGAAGCAACAATAAAAATACATAAAATTAATAATATTTTTTCTAAAACTGTAATTAATAAATCGGTGTTCTTAATTATAGCGTGTATCTTTTTCAACAAAATTCATAATTATTCTTCCTTGAATAATGAAATAATACGTTCAAATTCATCATTATCTCTGAACTCAATTTCAATTTTACCTTTTTTTATTGCGACCTTGTTTAATCGTTACAGATGTTCCAAGACGTTTTTTAAGAATGTTTTCTTGTTCTTCTATAAAAATATCCTTAGTCTTAGATTTCTTAATCTCTTTCGGTTTCAATAATTTTGTTACATATTCTTCTAACTCACGAACAGACATCTTTCTTTCAATTACCAAAGTACAGACTTCTTCCATATTTTTTTAGTTTTTTTAATGAAAGTAACGTTCTTGCATGCGCAGCACTTTATCAACCCTTGTTCTAGTTTGATTTTTAATTTCTGTAGGCAATTTTTAATAAACGTAAGCTATTAGCAATATACGGTCTACTTTTTACCAAGTTTATTAGCTAATTCTTCTTGAGTTAAAGACATTTTATCCATCAAGTTTTTTTATAACTTTCCGACTCCTCTAAAGCTGACAAATCTTCACGTTGTAAATTTTTCTAAGACAGCAAAAACCATCATCTCTTCATCTGTCATCTCTTTAATAATGGCTGGAATCTCTTTTTTACCTAAGAGTTCAAAAGCTCTATAACGTCGCTCACCAGCTATAATGTAATAACCTTTTATTGCCTTTTTTACAACTATAGGTTGTAATAAGCCATTTTTTTCAATAGAATCTTTTAGCTCATTTAATTTTTCTTCATTAAAATAAGTACGTGGTTGATACGGATTTTTTTTAATTTCTTCTAATGAGACCTCAACTATTTTATCATTATCAGTAACTAATTTAACATTTTCAGTAGCGAAAATGGCATCAAGTCCACGACCTAACCCTTTACCTAATTTCTTAGCCACGTTCAATCACCTCTTTAGCTAGTGATACATATTGTTTGGCTCCATTAGAATTTTTTGCATATTCAATAATAGGTTCTCCAAAGCTTGGTGCTTCACTTAAACGTACAGTTCTAGCAATAACTGTATCAAATGCTTTTTCTTTGAAATGAGCTCTAACTTGCTCTGCTACTTGGTTAGATATATTTGTTCTACTATCAGTCATAGTAAGTAATACACCAAAAATATCCAATTTAGAATTCAAATGCTTCCTAACTATGTTAAATGTATTCATAAGCTGGCTAAGCCCTTCTAAAGCGTAGTATTCTGTTTGTACTGGTATTATTACTCCATCTGCTGCAGTTAATGAATTTAGTGTAATAAGTCCTAATGAAGGAGGACAATCAATTATTACATAATCATAATCTTCTTTTATCTCAGAAATAGCATTTTTCATGCGTTGCTCCCTACTAATTGCAGAAACAAGTTCTACCTCAGCTCCCGCTAAAGCAATACTAGAAGGAACAATATCTAAATTCTCATATGCAGTTTTTACAATTACATCATTAATATCTACTTCATCAACTAATATATTATAAATTGATTGACTAATAGTTGCTTTATCAACACCAACACCACTAGTAGCATTGGCTTGTGGATCAGTATCTATTAATAACACTTTATTTTTTTAAATGTGCTAAAGATGCTGCTAAATTTATTGAAGTTGTAGTTTTACCTACACCACCTTTTTTTGGTTACATATCGCTAATATTTTCATCATTTACCTCTTTATCCGCAAATCTAGGAATAGTCACTTTAATAACTATACTCTCCATATTTTTCTTCTTCTTCTTTATTAAGATTAACATTATATTTCTCTTCTAACTTAGCTATTTCTTTTTGTAAGTTTCGCTATAAGCTTTTTGACCATCATAATTAACTGAAGTATTAAAGACTTTTATATCTTTTTTTAATCTTTAAATAGGTATCAATCTTTTTCTTCAGTTTGTGAAACATTTAAATTTTTGTGATAAGATCTGAACTAATAGCTTTTTCTTGAGCAGGAGTATCCAATTTAACCATTGCACGACCATGGCGCTCAGTAATTTTCTTAGTATTAATAGCATCAATCACTTTATCACTTAATTTTTAATAGTCTTAATTTATTCGCAACCGTAGCCTGTGTTTTGCCCAGAGATTTTGCTAGTTCATCTTGAGTAAGCTTGTTTATACTTAAAAGTTCTTGATATGCATGAGCTTCTTCTATAGGCGTTAATTCTTCTCTTTGTATATTTTCTATTAAAGCTAATGTCGCCATTTGCTCATCTGTTAATTCTTTTACAATCGCCTTTGTTGTTGGATATTGTAAATATTTAATAGCTCTTAAACGACGTTCTCCCGCTATAAGCTCATAAAATCCATCCCCCATATCACGTACAGTAATTGATTGAAGCAATCCATTTTTGTTTTTATAGACTCAGCTAATTCTTTTATCTTCTCCATCGTAAACTCTCTTCTAGGTTGATATTTATTAGGTACAATTTTTTCTACAGGTATCTCCCTAAGAACATCATCATCAGAAATTCCAACTTTCTCAGCCCTCTGTGTTAAATCATAGAGCTTACTAAATGGTTTTTACACTTTCAGTCATATTTTACCTCCTGCTTAATTATATACAATAATACATTATCACATTTAACACTATTTGTCAAAAAAATATTTCCCAATCAACAATGCTCATAACGCCTAATAACAACTACTATATTAATTTTTATTTCCTAAATACCCAGCTAAATATAATATGAAAAAAATGATTTATTAGTTTAAAGGTTCATGATTCCTATTATAAGATCAAAAATTTTTAATATAAATACAAAAAAAGTGTAATCTCTAATGATTACACTTTATATACAGGGACGGCAGGAATCGAACCCACACCAAAGGTTTTGGAGACCTTTGTTCTACCGTTAAACTACGTCCCTAAGAATGGTGGGAAGAAGTGGATTCGAACCACTGAACCCTAAGGAGCGGATTTACAGTCCGCCGCGTTTAGCCTCTTCGCTATCTTCCCATAATATAAAAAAATGCCGTACGGAGGACTTGAACCCCCGACCCTACTGATTACAAGTCAGTTGCTCTACCAACTGAGCTAGGGCTGGCAACATGGTGCCTCGAGACAGAGTCGAACTGCCGACACATGGAGCTTCAATCCATTGCTCTACCAACTGAGCTATCGAGGCATTATTTAATTTTTGCATAAAAAAATGGCGGTCCCGACGGGAATCGAACCCGCGATCTCCTGCGTGACAGGCAGGCGTGATAACCGCTACACCACGGGACCTTATTATTGAAAAATTGCGGGAGATGGATTTGAACCATCGACCTTTGGGTTATGAGCCCAACGAGCTGCCAGACTGCTCCATCCCGCGATAATAAAAATGGAGGAGGAAAGGGGATTCGAACCCCTGCGAGCTTTTACACTCCTGTCGGTTTTCAAGACCGATCCCTTCAGCCGGACTTGGGTATTCCTCCTTGATAAATGGTGGACTCTGCAGGACTCGAACCTGCGACCGATCGGTTATGAGCCGATAGCTCTAACCAACTGAGCTAAGAGTCCGTGTTCCTAGAGAATTCACTAACTATTATTGGTGGCGGCAGAGGGGATCGAACCCCCGACCTTACGGGTATGAACCGTACGCTCTAGCCAGCTGAGCTACGCCGCCAATAAAGGCTAAATTCATTATTTAAAATGGTGGAGCCTAGCGGGATCGAACCGCTGACCTCCTGCGTGCAAAGCAGGCGCTCTCCCAGCTGAGCTAAGGCCCCAATCTAATAATATTATTATTCAAATGGTCGGGAAGACAGGATTCGAACCTGCGACCCCTTGGTCCCAAACCAAGTGCTCTACCAAGCTGAGCTACTTCCCGTATTTTTAATGGCGCGCCCAAGAGGAGTCGAACCCCTAACCTTTTGATCCGTAGTCAAACGCTCTATCCAATTGAGCTATGGGCGCTAATATAATGGTGCCGAGGACCGGAATCGAACCGGTACGGTATTGCTACCGCAGGATTTTAAGTCCTGTGCGTCTGCCAGTTCCGCCACCCCGGCACTATATCAACAATTGGAGCGAAAGACGGGATTTGAACCCGCGACCCTCACCTTGGCAAGGTGATGTTCTACCCCTGAACTACTTTCGCGAATATTTAGAAATGGTGCGGGTGAAGGGAGTCGAACCCCCACGCCGTGAGGCGCTAGATCCTAAGTCTAGTGCGTCTGCCAATTCCGCCACACCCGCAAAAGAATGGTGAGCCATGAAGGACTCGAACCTTCGACCCTTTGATTAAAAGTCAAATGCTCTACCAACTGAGCTAATGGCTCTAAATTTAAATGGTGCCGGCCAGAGGACTTGAACCCCCGACCTACTGATTACAAGTCAGTTGCTCTACCAACTGAGCTAGAGTAGGCATAAATGGTGGAGGTTAACGGGATCGAACCGCTGACCCCTTGCTTGTAAGGCAAGTGCTCTCCCAGCTGAGCTAAACCTCCAAATAAAAGCCTGGCAACGTTCTAGTCTCACAGGGCGTAAGCCCAACTACATTCGACGCTAAAGAGCTTAACTTCTGTGTTCGGTATGGGTACAGGTGTGTCCTCTTCGCTATCGCCACCAGACGAAAACTTCATATACATATTATATCATCATTTCTACTTTTGTCAACAGCTACTTCTAAAGAACTTCACTTGATTAAGTCCTCGACCTATTAGTATTAGTCAGCTGAACACGTTACCGTGCTTACACTCCTAACCTATTCTCCTTGTCGTCTTCAAGGGGTCTTAATTTCCGTGGGAAATCTCATCTCGAGGGGGGCTTCATGCTTAGATGCTTTCAGCTCTTATCCCTTCCGTATTTAGCTACCCAGCTATGCCACTGGCGTGACAACTGGTACACCATTGATACGTCCATCCCGGTCCTCTCGTACTAAGGACAGCTCCTCTCAAATTTCCTACGCCCACGACGGATAGGGACCGAACTGTCTCACGACGTTCTGAACCCAGCTCGCGTACCGCTTTAATGGGCGAACAGCCCAACCCTTGGGACCGACTACAGCCCCAGGATGCGATGAGCCGACATCGAGGTGCCAAACCTCCCCGTCGATGTGGACTCTTGGGGAGATAAGCCTGTTATCCCCAGGGTAGCTTTTTATCCGTTGAGCGATGGTACCTTCCATGCGGAACCACCGGATCACTAAGTCCTGCTTTCGCACCTGCTCGACTTGTCTGTCTCACAGTCAAGCTCCCTTGTGCCTTTACACTCTGCAAATGATTTCCAACCATTCTGAGGGAACCTTTGAACGCCTCCGTTACTCTTTTGGGAGGCGACCGCCCCCAGTCAAACTGCCCACCTGACACTGTCTCCCGGTCTTCTACGCCGAGGGTTAGAATTTCAATACAGCAAGGGTAGTATCCCAACAGCGCCTCCTCATACACTGGCGTGCATGATTCTTGAGGCTCCTACCTATCCTGTACATACTGCATCAAAAATTCAATATCAAGCTACAGTAAAGCTCCATGGGGTCTTTCCGTCCTGTCGCGGGTAACCTGCATCTTCACAGGTACTATGATTTCACCGAGTCCATCGTTGAGACAGTGCCCAAATCGTTACGCCTTTCGTGCGGGTCGGAACTTACCCGACAAGGAATTTCGCTACCTTAGGACCGTTATAGTTACGGTAGCCGTTTACTGGGGCTTCAATTCATACCTTCGCTTGCGCTAAGCACTCCTCTTAACCTTCCAGCACCGGGCAGGCGTCAGCCCCTATACTTCACCTTACGGTTTTTGCAGAGACCTGTGTTTTTGTTAAACAGTCGCTTGTACCCTCTTCACTGCAGTACTCTCTCGTAGGCACCCCTTCTCCCGAAGTTACGGGGTCATTTTGCCGAGTTCCTTAACGATGGTTCTCTCGCTCACCTTAGAATTCTCTTCCCAACTACCTGTGTCGGTTTGCGGTACGGGCACCTCTTATCTCGATAGCGGCTTTTTCTTGAGAGTTTGGCTTCATTGACTTCGCTACTTTTATTTCGCTCCCCATCACACTTCAGTCTTACCAAGCAGCGGATTTGCCTACTACTCAACCTTTGTGCTTAGACGTCCTATTCCATCAGGACGATCAATTAGCCTCCTCTGTCCCCACTTCTCTCAATCGATATTTGGTGGTACAGGAATTTCTACCTGTTGTCCATCGGCTTCACCATTCGGCTTCACCTTAGGGTCCCGACTTACCCGAGCGGACGAGCCTTCCTCCGGAAACCTTAGT